>VOFG01003978.1_pt1:542500-1739939 | contig 1739939 bp, 1398 predicted proteins | sample 5384171 | NCBI WGS metagenome assembly VOFG01 (sample SAMN12384726, study PRJNA508395) | human gut metagenome | isolation source: healthy gut F | host: Homo sapiens
CAGTTTTTATTTTGTTACTGTGACGTTCACTTTTGCAGTTTTCTTGTTTTTGTCTGTAATAGTGATAGTCGTATTTCCTACCTTCACGCCCTTGATGGTAAGTTTGGCATCTTTGATGCTAGCCATGGCAATCTTGTTGTCTTGGCTTTTGGCCGTGTAAGGGGTTGTGCCCCCACTAATAGTTATCATCTCTTCTTTGCCCACTGCGACACTCGTCTTGACCTTGTCCACAATAATGCCGTCAATCACGGTGACTCTCAAACTACCCATTACGTTTTTCGAGTCTTTGACAAGAATCGTGGCCTTTCCTGCCTTCACACCTTTCACAGTAATTGTTGTTTTGTCAACAGTCACGGTGGCGATCTTTTCGTCGCTCGATTTGGCTGTGTAAGCTCCTTGACCACCTGCAACTGCCACATTCTGTGTGTTGCCAACCATAACCGAAACGGTTGGTGGATTAAACTTGATGACAGAATTCTTGTCGTCATCATCCGAACATGAAGCCAATGCTATGGCCAATACAGCACAAACAATTGAAGTTGTAAACTTTAAAAAGTTAACTGGTTTCATTTTAATTCTATTTTTCTAATTTAACTGATGCGCCACGGCATGAATATGCGTCCATCTACAGCCTTAGCACGATTGATTTTTCGAGTACTCTCACCCTTTAAATGTCGATACCTCTAAAATCTTGCCTGGAACACCTGCTTTTTTTCATGGTTATGTTTCTATTTTTGAGAGAAAATAAACCCCGAAGCCCTTTTTTATAAGGCTTCGGGGAGGATGTTTATGCTCTTTGGAGTTTTGACAGACAATAATATATCATAATCAATTTGTACTTACAATTTGTCGAAAAGGATTGGTATATCACAGTATTTCGTTACAACATCATAGATAGCAACTTCGTTTACATTCACATCTTCGTCGACAACTATCATCTTATTCATGAGCTTAGCAAAAAAAACTTTCTGAAGCTCCGTGAAATTTTTAATCTCTAAAAGCGCGAGTATTGACAGTTTCGCATCTAAATCCCTCTTCGCATCTTCACCTAGTTCAAAATCTTCTGAGAGTTTGTTAAACAGTTCTGTTTCTCTCACGTCGATTCTGCCATCTGCATTGATAATGTCAAGCAGAAGGCGCATCATTGATATTTTCTGTTGGTAGTTGAATTCTTCCATTGTTGTTACTTCTTTCTAATTCTCCACTCTTTGTCTTTTTTAGAAGCAATCACCTTCTGCAATTCTTGATAAGAGGTTACAGTCCGGTTGCTCGTACTCTTTCCATTTTTAATATTTATAATAAGTGGATAAGAATAATCGAAATTACCGATAGTATCCAGTGTCAAACTATCTTTTGACGTTGCCATTCGCTTAGAACGTTCTGGATGCTTGCAAGTGTCTCCTACATTTTCTGGTTCTTCAATGGCAGAATCTCGCTCATCAACTTTCTTATTATCCACATTATCCTCTGTGTGAGAGGAAGGTACCTCTCTATCTTCTTCCTTTTTGAAGATGCTTAGTTCTAGAGAGTCATACAAAGCATCGGACGTTCTGTCATACCCCAGAATAATGCCAAGGAGGTAAGCTGCCATAGAGAAATTAAACCCAAAGTTCTTCAGCTTTTCTATTTGCAAATTTAACGGCACTCCACCGATGTCGCCATTCAAATCCAAACCTTTTTCTGCAAATGGCTCCAACAATTTCAAATAAAGCGGGGCAATCTTATAAAAACCGTCTATACCAGCTTTTTCTCTAAAGTTTAATATTTCTGGCGCAGTTTTGATATATGACAAAATATCAGAGTAACTCTTTTTATTTTTATAGTCTATAAGACTCTTAAAAACATCTGTTGCTTCTGTATTGAATTGATTACTATCCTTGAAATGCCAGTTGGTAAATGCATGAACGGTATCAAGGAAGTAGCCCATATCGTTTTGTGGGTACATCTCATGGCGTTGGTAACGAAGCAAATATACCCAAATGGAGAGGTCCCCAGATGGCTGCTCGTTGTCATAATTCTCTCTGACTACTTCATTTATGATAGCATCGGTAATTATTGCTGAGCATTTCTGTTTATCAGATTCATCCAAGCGGAATATTTTCCACACATTATCTATGCCACGTTTGCAAGATTCAACGGATTTTGACATTTTAATTTCATTAATAGCATTTGGCCATAGTGGTGGATTTACAACAATTCTTGGGTCAAGACGAACAGACAAACTGCTGACAGACTGCTCATCAAGTGCATACAGTCCCAATACATTTTCTATTCTCACCGTCGATTTAGAATCCTCTTCGTCTGTGACATAGTTAATCAGTACATACTCGAAAGGCATCTCAAAATCATCACGTTCCTTGAATAACTCTATGAGAAGGGAGGTGTCATTCTTATACTCGTCAATATGATTAGCTATACATATAGAATCACCAATGTTAAGGTGAGTTCTACCGTATTTGAACAGACAGTCAAAACTATCTTTCTTTATTAAAGCAATATATTCCATAATCTAAAATCCTATAGGCCCACTTGTTGTGGGAGTTAATACTTTTTCTATATTTACTTCTACAAAATCTTTTTTGTCGGCAGATATACAGTTTACAAAAGAATGTGGATTTCCTGCATAACAAACATATAGATTATTCCGACTCCTCGTCATTGCTACCATAAAAATTCTTTTACTTAAACTAAGAGAGGTTGTTATATCTAACCGATAATCAATGTCTGGAAGGAATACATTGTCAAAATCTAATCCTTTTGCACTATAAAATGTCATTATATAAACGTTATTTGTTATATCGAAACTACCATAACCATTGCCAACATATTGAATCTTAATATTCTGTTCGCTTAGGTGATTGTTCATGTCACCGAAATCCATCTTCCCATAACGATTAGTCATGGGAATCCATTTGTCTTTATTTTCAAGTCTTAGAATATTTTGAACAAAATCTACGACCGTTTGTTGATTCGGGAACAAAATAGCTGAGGTCTTACCAATCTTTGGAGCTTTTATAGCTTCGTTCCAAATATATTTCACCTCAGTGTCTTTTGATTCGGAATGACATAAACGTATTTGTGTTTGATGATCAGCTGTGTTTGTCAATCCCTTAGCCAATCTTAAAGATGGTATTAGTCTCTGTATAGAGTGCTGTATAGGGGGAGACAGACGGTGAACAATGGTTAAGGGATATGCCTCACCTCCAATCATCTTTGTTATTTGGTGTGGGTCTACTGTTGATTCCTTATATCGGGGATCTCTTGTAAAAATTGACTGGTTTTCATCTCCACCCACAATAAGACAAGAAGAATAATTGCTTAATTCTTTAATTATGCGTGGTGTAAGATCTTGTACCTCATCGCATAAGATAAAATCATAATGTGAGGGATGATCCATAAATTTAAACATTGTTTCGATTTCAATGTTTTCAAGCCCCATCTCTTTAAATGCGGCATCAAACATTTTAATAAGTGACCTTGTGAAGACAACAACAAGAATAATTGCATTAGGATTGTCTGCTTTAATAATTCTAATTGCATGAGCCAGCAATGTTGATTTCCCAGAACCAGGGAAGCCACTAATCCAATAATTCTTACCTGTAGGCAAGTACTTCTCTAAAAATGCCTTCTGCTCAGGATCTAACTTTGGCGGAGGTACAGTCCAATTTCCCATATTTAGTATTTTTTTATTAATTGATTGTCTTTTGATTCCGATAAGTTCTCACTATCATAGAGTGATGATTTAAGTTTCTTTGGTGTCGCCTCATGTATCTTTTTCGCCATCTCATGCTCACCGACTTCTTCTGCTACGGATTGGAACCAGCTATAGTCCCATGACTGCATATTACCAGAATCCCATCGGTACAGATATTTGTTGTAAGCTTCTTTGAAGAGTTGTTGAGCTTCATCCCTCTTTCCTTCACTCTTCAATACACATGCGTATTCGTACATATATATGGGCTCATTAGAATCAATCTCATAGGCTTTTTTTATGCAGTCTTTGTATTTTTGTCTGTCCTTGTACTTATACTGAATAGCAAGGTTGCTATATAGAGTAGAATTGTTAGGATTTCTTTCAATAGCCTTTTCGTATGCTTTAATAGCTTTTTCACTATTACCTGATCTGCTATACATAATGCCAATGCTATTAAGGCTGTATGAATTGGGATAATATTCATTTTTCATCTCAGCAGTTTCTGCCGCCTGAAAATCATTGCCGGCCAATTCATAAGCCTTTATCAAAGCATCAAGACTCTGCTTGGTAGGGATTCCACCATTGACAGAAGCAGTGTGTTCTACATCTCGCTCGGCTTGGATGACAACACGATCTTCTCCTGACAATTCTTTATTTGCAAACGGATTCGTCAGTTCTGGTCTGACATGAACATTGTGGCATTCTACATCTGTAATAAGCAGTTTGTCGGCACTTATGGATATACCAACCTTAATAATATCATCCTTTTGAAATCCACTGCTGTCAGGAGCATTAATCTTTATGTTGAACAACATCTTATCTGTATTGCCCACACATATAGGCAATTCTATCGTTTGCTGTCCATTCTTGTTGGGCACCAAGTCGCTTATGACTATCTTCTCGCAGGGAATTTCCGTTCCTGCGGGTATCAAAGTTCTTGGAGTTAGATCTTTTGTGACCATTATGATTGGCTCGCTTGTGATGGGTTGCACAATGTTCTTCCCAAAGCCGTTCATAATAAGTGAATGAATAGCAGCCCCCTTTGATACATGGGTTTGAAGGTTTGACGGAATAAGCAGTTCTGATTCCTCAAAATATTCACTGAGAGCTGACTGGATGTAAGGGTTCTGAGAACTACCACCAATGAAAAGAACGTAATCAAGATCTTTGTCCTTGTCAAGATGTGCTTTCTTCAAAGCACTTCTTAACGGGTTGAAGATACTTACATACTCATCTTCGCCCTTTAGTTTTATGCCTTTTCCCGCGTTTTCAAGGAATACATCCATTATCTTAGTAAATTCTTTATAAGACAACGAAAACCCCTCTTTTTCTAAAACTCCCCTTTTTGTTTCTATACGGACAGACAAGTTGACGTCACGAGTCATGTCGCTGTCTTTCAACGCAGGTAGTTTCAAACCACCCATCATGTTTGCAATGTCTTTGCAGATGAGTATTTTCAACTGTTCAGCGATTTTTATCAGTTGCGTCGCAATATGGCGCTTGTCTGGTATCCTAAAGTCATCAGCAGTCTTGCTATTAGCTTTTAGCAATTGTGGCATCAAATAATGGTTAGCAATATATCTGTCAATATCGTCGCCTCCTAATTTTGAGAACTTGGAAATGGAGAGGTTCTTGGAATAGAAACCTTGAGATCCTTTGCCGATTTCTAATATTGAGATATCACAAGTGCCGCCGCCAAAGTCAAAGACGAGGACTTTGGGGTTATAAGTGTTTTGGACAATAATTCTCTGTTTGTCATCGGTAATAGTGGCACTCTCATGAATATAACTTAGGAATGCGGCATTAGGCTCATCTATCAGTGACTGTCTTCCAATCGTCATGCCATTCTTCTCCAATGCATCAATCAAATCCTTTCGTTGATTTGCTTCAAATGAAGCAGGAATGCTAATGGCATATTCTATGTTTGGATTAACACCATGAGCCTCACAATATTTTAAGATTTGCCCCTTAAGGTACATGAAGAACACTGATGCAGCATCCTTAGGAGAATTAATGGAATATTCGTTTTCTTTCTTGAGCCTACTATTGTAATATTGTATGCCTTCACCCAATTCCATCTTAAATGAGTACCATATACACTCGTTACGTGATAGTGTGTACTTTAGGTATGAAGCTCCCTCGCCAACAAGCAGGCGATTATTATAAAGTGCTATTACAGAAGGCACCAATAAAGATGTTGTAATAGCACCATCCTCCAACTTCTGTTCTATAGGTATTGTATCAACCTTTATGTCTAGTGTATGTCTGTCAAAATAGGCTATGGAAGCAACAGTTGTTGAAGTTCCAAAGTCTATACCTACATAAGTTTTTTCCAATGTTGGCAAGTTCTGGGTCAGAGGCAAAAGTGACTTTACAGTTACTACATTGTTCATAAGTCCCTAATTTTCGCAGCACTATGAGTTAGCATTTTTTTATAAGTACCTGAGCAACAAAAAGTTGCTCAGGATTTTGCCATGTCAGATTTTTCACCTACCTTAGTGCTGCAAAAAGAAGTATAGCAAAATCTCCGAATGACATGGCAAATGTACAAATAAAATCCGAGAAACTCACTCCTTTTGGAGGAATTTTTCCAATCATGGAGCAATTTGATGCTCTTTTTTAGCTCAAACCATAGACTCCACATTGGGGATGAGATGCAAATGGTATGGCTATCAGTATAGCGAGATCCTGCGCTCTTTGATGTGCGTCTATCTTTGTGGCGGCTCATGTGTCGAAGATGTGACAACTCATCTCGTGAGGCATTTGTCTCTTCATCCATCCCTTCGCACTTGCAGTGCGGACACCATATTGTGCGCTATCGAGGAACTAACTTGTGAGAACACCACCTATCAGTCTGCTTCTGGCAGAGTCTATGATTTCAATACTGCGGATAAAATGAACAGTCTGTTGTTCAATGCCCTACTTGCAACTGGTCAGCTGAAGGCTGGGTTTGAATACGATTTTGACTTTGACCATCAATTCATAGAGACGGAAAAGTATGACGCAAAGCGCACCTACAAGAAGTTCTTGGGCTACAGTCCAGACGTTGCGGTCATCGACGACGTGATTGTCGGCATTGAGAACAGAGATGGCAACACTAACGTGCGCTTTAACCAAAAAGAAACTTTGGAAAGAATCTTCAAGCGACTGGATGCGTCGGGAGAGCATGTTGCTCGTGCCCGCATGGATTGCGGCTCGTGCTCGGAGGTGATTGTGGAAATGGTGGAGGCCCATTGTAAGCATTTTTATATCCGTGCCAACAGGTATTCTTCCTTCTACGCCTCCATGTTTGCCTTGAAGGGCTGGAAATCTGTCGAGATCAATGGCATCGAGTTTGAGTTGAACTCCATTCTTGTTGAAAAATGGAAGGGAAAGCCGTATCGTCTTGTCATACAGAGGAAAAGACGAACGGAGAGAAACCTTGACATTTGGGAAGGAGAGTACACCTACAGGTGCATACTGACCAATGCCTACGAGTCGAGTCCAAGAGATATCGTGGAGTTTTACAACCTTCGTGGTGGCAAGGAGCGAATCTTCGACGACATGAACAATGGCTTTGGATGGAGCCGGTTGCCGAAATCATTCATGTCACAGAATACAGTTTTCTTACTCATGATGGCTCTCGTCAGATATTTCTATAAAGCCGTCATGCAGAGAATGGAGACCCAAATGTTCGGATTGAGAGCCACTAGCCGAGTCAAGACCTTTGTTTTCAAGTTTCTCTCCGTCCGGCAAAATGGATCAAGACATCACGAAGGCATGTGTTGAACATTTATACTGACAACCATGCTTATGCCAGATAGTTCCAGACAGGATTTGGCTAAAGCCTGCCCTTTCTGGTTGAACTAGCGTATTACCTCAAGTCGCTTTGTGGGGTAGGGGGTGAGACATTTCTGCTGCGCAATAATATGTACGGCAAGATGAACATTTCTCGCTTTGCAAGCAAAAAACGCCTTTAGTCCTATTTGTTGCGGATTATAGGTATATAGGTTCCCGTCCCGCTCCTCCCTTGGGGCGTCCTTGTGGGTCATCCCTCCCTTCGCTCGGAAGACTCTAGTGAACTTGGCTATTCTCTCGCTCAAGTCGGGCTTCGGCATTGCCTGCTTCCTAAACAGTTGCAAGCCAGCATAGCAGGATCGGTACCGAAAACGTTGCAAAAAAGTGTTTTAAAAAGAATTTATACCGCTTTTTATAAAAAAAATGCGAATTAGCCTTTCACAAGCCGTGTGAAACCACTTTTTGAGCGAAAAAAAACAGAAATTTCTTGAAAAACTTGGAGGATAAAAGAAAAATGCCTATCTTTGCACTGACAAATCCCGCCCGCTTCCCATAAGAACAGCGTACCCAGCGGGACATTTTTTGTATATAGACATGAGATATATCAAACAAGCGATGACGCTGGCACAACAGATCCAGATACTGCAAAACAGAGGTTTGATGATTGCTGACACCAATAAGGCAGAACGGACTCTTGATGTTATCAGTTACTTCCGACTAGCTGACTATTGGTATCATTTGGAGGCTAACCACTGCACTCACCAATTCCTACCCGACAGTCATTTTGAAGAAGTGCTGGCTTATTATTATTTTGATAAAGACTTAAAGGCTTTACTTTTTAAGGCTATTCAGACCATTGAGGTTGCTGTCAGATCGAAGGTTGTCAAACATTTTACCCCTACATGTGGCCCGTTTTGGTTTATGGATGCAGCGAGAGCCGTGAATCAAAGACGTTTCCAGGCAAACCTTTACACTATTAAGAAAGAAGTAGGTCGCTCTAAGGAACGGTATATCCGTGAGCATTTCCGAAAATACACAGCCCCCGATCTTCCACCAGTTTGGAAAACGTTGGAGGTGATTTCGTTGGGTGCACTCTCAAAACTCTTCAATAACTTCAGTGAGTCGCAACTGAAACATAATGTTGCACGTGAGTTTGGGCTGAATCATCACAAGTTTTTATCAAGTTGGTTGGAGAGCTTGACCTCACTACGTAACCACTGTGCCCACCATGCCAGAGTGTGGAATCGGGCATATCCCCTAAAACCAGCAATGCCAAGAGTAATGCCCAACAAGTGGATTACCAACTTCACATTTAGGGATGGGTCGCTTTATGCCCAACTGAGTTGTATTGTCTATTGGCTGAATGCCATTGATGCAAACAACACCTTCGTTGGGGACCTAAAGTTGCTGTTACTTCGCAATAAGTCGATAGATCCTGTCATGATGGGATTCCCGTCCAATTGGCGTCAGGAACCTCTTTGGCAGTTGTAGGGAGCGGCAGAACAACAGAAGAACGGGATGTTTCTGCCTCTTTCTGATGTCCTGCGACTGTCGTATCACCAAGCTTCCGTTTGTTGTTTGATAGTTGTATTCGATGAATACATGTGTCTGCAGTTAAAACAATTGAAAAATGATTGGATATTCTTATCAGAACAATCTTTTTGTTGTAACTTTGCGTGGAAATATCAAAACGCGAGTTTGGAATAAATGAATTTCAAGTCAATAGGTAATAAAATCAAGGGTAATCCTAAGATGATAGAGGGTACGGTGTATTCGATGCTCATCATCTGTAGCATTTCTCATTTTCTGAATGACATGATTCAGTCGATTATCCCTTCTATCTACCCGATAGTGAAAGATAAGTTTCATTTTTCGTTTGCACAGATAGGTATCATCACCTTGGTGTTTCAGATGACCTCTTCTATCCTGCAGCCTTTCACGGGACTTTATGCAGACAAGCATCCCCGTCCCTACGCCCTTTCCATCGGCATGTGCTTCACATTGTTGGGGTTGATCCTCTTGGCTTTCGCTGAGAATTATTTTCTGATTCTCTTGGCGGTGTGTGTGGTAGGTCTCGGATCTTCTATCTTCCATCCCACGGCTTCGAGGGTGGCACAGATGGCATCAGGAGGAAAGAAAAGTTTGGCGCAATCCATCTTCCAGGTGGGTGGCAATGGCGGTTCTGCAGTAGGACCATTGTTGGCAGCCATCATCATCCTGCCCTTTGGCCAGCACGCCATTTCCTGGTTTGCCCTTGCTGCGCTGCTTGCTTCTATTATCATGATCAGGTTGGGGGTCTGGTATAAAGCAAGATTGTCCTATGTGGTAGATCATCCACAGAAGCAACCGCTTCTCAACACCCATATCTCCAAAAGGGTGAAGTATTGGGCCCTGTTTATCCTTATCATGCTCGTTTTTTCGAAATACTTCTACACGGCTTGTATCACGAGCTATTTCACCTTCTTCTTGATGGATAAGTTTGGCGTATCGGTGCAAGCCTCGCAGTTGTGTCTCTTCGTATTCCTTGCTGCCTTTGCCATAGGAACAGTGGCCGGAGGAATGCTGGGAGACAAGTTTGGTAGAAAGTATGTCATCTGGTTTTCTATTCTTGGCGCGGCACCTTTTGCCATTGCCATGCCTTTTGTAAACTTCACATGGACCATCATCTGCACTTTCCTGTCGGGATTGATCATTGCTTCGGCATTTTCCTCCATTGTCGTATATGCCACCGACCTGATGCCCGACAAAGTGGGATTGATAGCAGGTATCTTTTTCGGTCTGATGTTTGGTTTGGGAGGACTGGGGTCCGCCTTCTTCGGTTGGTTGGCCGACAAGACAAGCATCGAGTTCATCTTTCAGGTGAGTGCTTTCCTCCCATTGCTCGGCATCATCGCTGGATTCTTGCCGAATACGCAATCGACCAAAAACTGTTCGTAGGCTAAAACTACGAAAGCATCATAAATACACATCATTCACCTTTTAACATCAATTATTATGGAAGTAAAAGACAAAGTATTGGCAACTATGAAAGAGGCTGGTCAGCCTCTGAATGCAGGTAAAATCGCTGAACTTAGCGGTCTCGATCGCAAGGAAGTGGACAAGGCTATGAAGCAGTTGAAGGCTGAGGGCGCAATCGTCTCTCCCGTTCGCTGCAAATGGGCGCCTGCAGAGTAAGAAACGCAATGGACTGCTGTCTGCGATTATCGCAGGCAGCAGTCCATCAAAGGCTACATGATGCGATGAAAGAGTTACTACTGGTTTTTATAGGAGGCGGCTCCGGAAGTATGCTACGCTACTTGCTTGGAAGATGCTTAGGATCCTCTGCGTTTCCTTTGGGTACATTTGCCGTCAACATCGTCGGCTGTTTCCTCATCGGCTTGTTGGGCACGTGGATAGTGCGCCACAGCCTATCCCCAGACCTGCGTTTGCTATTGGTGGTCGGTCTTTGTGGAGGATTCACTACCTTCTCCACATTCAGCAATGAGGCTTTGGGACTCATGCGTAGTGGACAGCCGTTGTTGTGTTTTGCCTATATTGTCGCCAGTGTGGCCCTTGGACTCATCGCTGCTTATGTGGGCATGAAACTATCATAAAGGATGAAAGAGAAAAAGGCCTGAGAGTTGACCACAGACCTTTGGCGTAGCCAATCATTATTTTCTCTTATTGCTCGCTCTCATACGCATTGTATGAAACGTTTTCCTGCTTCCATTTGTCCTTAGGAGTTACCTGGCTATCAGGATAGCCTATGACGATGGTATTCAAGGGAATCAAGAATTTGGGCAGATTGAGCAACTTCGTCACGGCATCACAGCGCTCCTTTGACGGATAGGTGCCAGTCCACACGGATCCAAGTCCCATTCCTGTGGCTGCCAAGAGAATATTCTCTGTGGCTGCAGAGCAATCCTGGACCCAAAACTCACGAGCGTCGCCTTCAAGTGCTTTGTTCATATCACCACAGACTACGATAGCCAGCGGAGCCTTGGCTGCCATGCCGGCATTGGGATTGGCTTCGGCGAGCTTCTGCAGCTGATCTTTGTCCGTAACGACAATAAAGTGCCAGGGCTGCTTGTTTACTGCCGTTGGGGCAGCCATTCCTGCTCGAAGCAGCTTTTCTATCTTCTCTTTTTCAACGGGCTTGTCCTCATAGGAGCGGACAGAGGTGCGCTGGAGAATATTGTTGATGACCACCTCAGAACTATCTTGTTCCTGTTCTTGCTCCTGTTCCTTTTCTTTGCCTTTCCCTATTGTCACAAGATAACAGAGGAACACCAGGGCAATGCCGAGTGCTACGTTGAGAATCATTGAAATCTTCATGTTGTTTATTTCTATTTTTAAAGTTGACTATATTTAAGGAGTGAACCTGTTGGACAGACGAAGCGGCAGTAGGGCCGCATGATCACCGTCGAGAGTGCCACAAAGGCTATGGCGATGGCAATGACTATCCACGATGCAGACTGGAACGCAAAGGCCGAGAATGGCTCATAATCAATCCACTCGAACCATGCGCCAGTCCACAGACATAGCATGAGGAGGGCCCACAGTATCTGGCGAAACATATCCAGGCGCTTGACAGTCGTCGGTTTCATGTGGATTTTGTATCTTACACATTTTCCTGCAAGTTCTTGTAAAGAACCAAACGGACACACATGCGTGCAATAGTATGATTTCTTGCCAAAAAGAGGATATACGAAAGCGGTGATAAGCATGATAACCGGAACGATCAATGCCATCACGTTCATACCATTGGACATGTAGCTGATGATCGATGTGTAGTTCAGAAACGATCCACACCAGAATCCAAGTACTATCACATTAAGGATTTGCTGACCTATTCGATATCGTCTGTCCTTGACAAAAAGCGGCAGGATGGCGGCCAAAAGAACCACGATCAGTCCAGCTATAGATTTGGCGGAAAAATCAAACGCTGCGGATGCTGACTCCTTTACGGGATTCTTTGCCGCATACTGAAGTCCGCGCTGTACGTTTCCGATGATGGCCTTTGAGGAGAACGTTGCACCTGTCACCCCGTCCACTTTCAGTTTCTGTGCTTCTTCTATGGTCTGTCCATCCCATTTGGAAAGAAGTGCTGAAGCCTCCCCAAAGAATTCGGGACTCTCGGAGTTGGCGAGGGCCTTGATATTCTTCACCCTACCGTCCTGCAAGGTGATTTCCAAAGGCACAGTACCTCCGTAGCCAATGATGTCCTTTCCAAGTTCAGTAGTATTCAATCGTACTGATCCATCCTCAAGTACGACCATCGTCTCTGTCTTTGGCGAGGCCTTCTGTTGCTGCTTCAGTTCTCGTCCTGCCACCTTGCCGTCCCTACGTATACTGACAGCCACAACCATCAGCACACAGGTTATCAAACATAGCAGTTGTTGTAGTTTTCCAGAATAATTGATCATATTGTTTATCTTTACTATTGCAATATAAGTAGTGAGTTCATTCTATTTGACCCATAAAATTCGACAAGGTTTATTGCATTGACATTGTTTAACCTGTTTGATGGTATAAAATGCTGTTCTTCAATCATTCTTGTTTGTGCCCGGAGCATGATGTCGGAGTTAGAAGTCCTCCTGTGGGGCCTCTTTCTTCTCCCATCCGGCACTATATACCTCGGAGCGAGAGCGGAGGCGAGAAACGAGGCGGTCGAGTAGCGCCTTGTGTTCTCCCAGCGTCTCCATGTTGCAACATACCGTCACCCGTTCCTCGTCGCCTTTGTAGAACAGGGAGTTGAGTTTCACATTCTTGTCAAAGGCAAGGGTGTCCGTGATGAGTTTCTGGATGCTCTCAGACACATTTCTCTGACATTCCGCCCGCACGGAATAGTGGAACACGCCAGCCGTCCTTTTGCCCAAGAATGTGCACAGGGGACGGAAGATACAGTGAGTCACCAGCACGCAGGCCACCAGGATGGCGGCTTCCCTATAAAGGCCTACGCCCGACAGCGTACCGCAAGCAGCTGAGCACCATATCGTGGCAGCGGTATTGAGTCCTCTTACTGTGAAGCCATCCTTTAGGATGAGACCACCACCCAGGAAGCCGATGCCCGATACGATCTGTGCCGCCACACGAGAGGGGTCTCCCTCCTCCTCGGTCATGGCGTAGGACAACACCGTGAAGGCTGCGGCGCCTACCGAGACGAGGATATTGGTACGCAGTCCGGCATTGCGCTGGCGGAACTGTCGTTCCACGCCAATCAGTGTGCCCATCAGAAAGGCGCAACCTATTCTTGCCAAATAATCAGTCAATAGAATCATCTTCTTGTTTTTTCTGCAAAGGTAATAGCTTTTTTTGATAGTACGTCTTAGAAAGTGATTAGAGTGGTATTAGAAATCGATTAGAATCAAAAATCTTCTTCTTTTGGGAGTAAGAAAAGCACTTCTTCTGATTCCTGCATATCAAGGAAGAGCCCCTCTAATCCTGAAGCCAGGGCATTGGAAATGAGGGTCCTTATCCGCTGATCTCCATCAGGTAGCAGTCTGCCCAGATGGTGATGTCGATGCGGATACTGAGACCCTCTTTGCGGTAGGAGAGGATGTTGGAGGATGGTCGCTGGGAGGACAAGGTGAAGCCGATACGAGCGATCCATTCGGCATAGTGGCGGTAGATGCGCTTGTCCCAAAAGACCAGTTGGAGGGAACCTGCGGGGTGGTCTATCACGGCGAAGGCGAGTGGTCCGTCTGCCTTCAGCTGACGGTCGAGCGGACGGGAGGCTTGGAATGAGCTATCGGGTAGGGAGACATGGTAGCCCCACAGATGGTTGTTGGAGGTGTCGATAGGCTCTGGCAAGCGCATCCGTCGCATGGCATATTTGCGGAAAGGAGCCCAGCGCGTGCCCTGCTTGGACTTGGAGGCCTGATACTGGAGAAGTTCGGGAAGAGGCGGAAAGTTGTTGGCAGCAGGCTGGGCAAGCGCATGGGGCGCAAGGGCCAGCAAGAGAAAAGGAAGAATCAACCGTAATAGTTGATCGTGTGGAAGCAGGTCGCAGTGGCAACTCATGATATAGGATTTTTTATCATGGCACATGGTAAGAATCCGTAGTACGGAGTCGCACCATGCGCCATAATAGCCAGACTATTCGTCGAGCACGCTGTCCACTTCGCGCATCCAGCTATCGACGATCGCATCGGTAGGCATTCGCCAGTCGCCACGTGGCGAGAGGCTGACGCTGCCCACCTTTGGTCCGTCGGGCAGGCAGCTACGTTTGAACTGCTGCGAGAAGAAGCGCCAGAAGAACGTGTGCAGCCAGTGGTGGACAAACTCGCGGGAGTATTGGCCCTCGAAGGCGTGCATGGCCAGCATGAAGATCTTCTTGGGGCGGAAGCCGAAGCGGAGGAAATAGTAGAGGAAGAAGTCGTGGAGTTCATAGGGACCCACCAGGTCTTCCGTCTTCTGTGCGATGTTGCCCTGGTCGTCTGCAGGCGTCAGTTCGGGCGAGATCGGTGTGTCGATGACATCGTGGAGCACCTCGTGGGACGTGCGTCCGTCCTTGGAAAGCTGCAGGGAGGCCTCGTCGGAGTCGGCCACGAAGGCCACGAGGTGGCGGATGAGCGTCTTGGGAATGCTGACGTTGACAGCATACATGCTCATGTGGTCGCCATTGTAGGTACACCATCCGAGGGCCAGTTCGCTGAGGTCGCCCGTGCCGATGACCAGTCCGCCATACTTGTTGCTCAGGTCCATGAGGATCTGCGTGCGTTCGCGTGCCTGCGAGTTTTCGTAGGTTGTATCGTGGACGGAGGCGTCGTGGCCGATGTCGGCAAAATGTTGTGTGACGGCCTTGGCAATGCTGATCTCATGGATAGAGACGCCTAAAGCCTCCATCAGCGAGATGGCATTGTGGTAGGTGCGGTCGGTCGTGCCGAAGCCCGGCATGGTCACGGCGACGATCTGTTTGCGGTCGATCCCCAGACGGTCGAAGGCGCGCACGCAGATGAGCAGAGCGAGGGTGGAGTCGAGACCGCCGCTGATGCCGATGACGACCGACTTGGCATGGGTGTGGGCGATGCGTTTGCAGAGGCCGAGCGTCTGGATGTTGAGAATCTCCTCGCAGGAAGCCCGCATGTTGTCGGCCTTCGGGATGAAGGGGTGGGGATCCACTTCGCGCAGCAGTTGCCACTCCTCCTTCAGCGTCTCCGGCAGCATGGCCTCGTTGGTGACGCAGGTGTAGCCCCGCTCCTGAGGCCGGAGTGCGCGTTGTGCATTGACATAGGTGCTGTTGCTACGGCGCTCGGCGCGTAGGCGGTCGATGTCGATTTGACTCACCACCAGTTGTGGCTCCAGCGAGAACCGATCCGACTGCTTGATAAGGCGTCCGTTCTCGATGATCAAGGCGTTGCCACCATAGACCACATCCTGCGTGCTCTCTCCGTAGCCACATCCGCTATATACATAGCCCGAGATATTGCGTGCGCTCTGCTGCTTCAGGAGGTTGATCAGGTAGTCGTGCTTGCCTATCAACTCGTCGGAGGCCGAGAGATTGAAGATGATGTCCGCCCCGCTGAGAGCCAGCTCGGTGCTCGGCGGGTTGGGTGCCCATACGTCCTCGCAGATTTCTATGCCAAAGCGCGCGTCGCCGTAAGTGTGGAAGAGTTGGCGCCTGGCAGTCAGAAGCACGTCCTCCCCCGCGTAGCAGAGCGGCGTGTCGTGGAGGTCCTGGGCCGAGGCAAACCACCGTTTCTCATAAAACTCACTGTAGTTGGGCAGAAACGTTTTTGGCACCATACCGAGGATGCGCCCCTGCTGGATGACGATGGCACAGTTGAGCAGCAAGTTGCCCACCTCGACGGGTGCGCCGACGATGGCGATCACGTCCTTGCGCATCGTAAACTCCAGAAGGCTGAGCACCGCCTGCTCCGCCCCGTCGATGAGGGTGCGCTGGCGAAACAAGTCCTGGCAGGTGTAGCCCGTGAGGGAGAGTTCGGGGAAGACGACCACCTCGACATGCTGGCGCTCGGCCTCGTCGATGAGGCGCTTGATCTCCTCCAAGTTGTAGTGGAGGTCTGCGACGCGCACGCTGGGGATGGCGGCGGCCACGGTAAGGAATCCGTACTTCATAGTCTTTGGCGATTTATCTGATGGTCACTTGCGTTGCCCCGTAGCCATACTCCTGGAACGAGGCATCCTGATATTGGAAATGCTTGTACTTGTAGTTGAGCTCATGGATGATGGCCTGGCGCAGCACGCCCTCGCCCTTGCCATGGATGAAGATGATCTTCTGTCCCTTGTTGGTCTTGTAGCGGTCGAGCACGCGGCGGAAGACATCGAGCTGGTAGTCGAGGATGTTGCCACTCGACATGCCGGCCGTCGTCTCCAGCAGTTGGTCTGCATGGAGGTCCACGATGATCTTGTCGTTCTTGAGCACCTGCTTCACCTGTCGGCTCTTCGACTGTGCCGGTTCATAGCGTTTGACGAGCTTGCCCCGTTCGGGATTGACGGCCTCGGGAGCAAGATCGTTGAGCACGGCCGCATTGTCATGGCGCGCAGGCTGCACGGCCTTGCGCTCCTCTTTGGGGCGAGCGTTGCCCCCGAAGAGCTGGCTCTTCAGTTCTTCGGCAGAGACGTTGAAGCCATTCTGCGGCTTGCCCTCCTCCATGACGGGGTAGAGCAGGGCTGGCTGCTCGAAGAAGTCGTTGTCCGTGAACGTATTGAGTTTGAAGAACTTCACGCCGTCCAGGCGGAGCTGCACATCGACGGCGGGCAGACGGAGAAACGTCTTCTGCCGCTTGTAGAGCAGCAACTGGATGCAGAGGTGCTCCATCGTGTTGAGCTGTTCGCGTCCGATCTCCTCCAGGAAGAGTTTTGTGTTGGGCTCCACCTCTCCCGTCTGTCGCAGCGACCAGGTGCTGCCCTCAGCCACCAGGTAGGTGAAGTGGACATAGTAGTTGGAGTCGTTGACAAGGTAGGACTCAAAGCGCGTCGTACTGAAGTTTTGCTTGTCCATTGGTACGAAGGCGAGACAGACCGTCGGTTTGTCGCCGCCGCGTCGCTCCTGAGGTTGCGGCTCGAAGTTGATGGAGGGATCGTCGGCCGCCAGGTCCTTGGCCGTCACCGTCTCCGCATCCTGACCCTTGGCCCTCGCCTCGGCGTCGTCCGTGCCCTCGTTGAGACGCTGGCGCAGGCTGCGCTTGTCCTCCTTCGCCTTCTCCTGGGCGCGGTTGCGCTGCTCCACCTCCACCATTCGCTTCGTGCTGTAGTCCTCGTCGCCTACGACCACGACCTCGTTGATGGGCATGGGAATCTCGAAACCGTCCTGGTCCTCGACCAAGACAAGGTTGTTGCCCTTGAAGCCAGCGATACGGCCACCGCCGCTCTCGCTGAGAAATCTCACTTTGTCGCCTATCTTCATATTCTTATCTTCTCTAATGTGATGTAATCTATATACCTTATATAATATAATACCTTATATAATATAGTCTCTCTCTATATCGTATCAATATAGCCTTTTCCTTCCGTCCCCTTTACGGGATGAGCAGACTACTGTCGCCATAGCTCAGGAAGCGGAAGTTGTGGGCCAGTGCATAGTCGTAGATCTTGCGCCAGTCGCCCTTGACGAATGCGCTGACGAGCAGGAGCAGCGTCGATTGCGGCTGGTGGAAGTTGGTGATGAGCTTGTCCACGATCTTGTAGGTGTAGCCCGGTGCGATGATGATCTGCGTGCTACTGTGGAGCACGTCGAGTTTTGCCGCGTCGAGCCAGTGGAGCAGGTGGCCGATGGCCTCGGCAGCGGTGACGGCCTTGCCTCCGACGATGACCAGTCCCTCCTCGTTGTGTGGCAGGTCGTAGGGTTCCCATTGGTTGACGTGGAAATCCTCCTCCTGTGCGTCCGGATTCATGGCCAGTTTCACACCCATGTAGTAGAGGCTCTCCAGCGTGCGCACGCTCGTCGTGCCCACCGCCGTGGCATGGCACTCGTGGGCCAGGAGCTTCTCAAACGTCTGGCGTCTGACGGCGATATACTCCGTGTGCATCGCGTGGCCCTCTATCTCTTCCGACTTCACGGGCTTGAACGTTCCAGCTCCCACATGGAGCGTCACCTCCTCGCGGTCGATGCCGTGGGCATCAATGTCGGCGAGCACCTTCTGCGTGAAGTGGAGACCCGCCGTCGGTGCTGCCACCGAACCCTTTATCTTCGAATAGACCGTCTGATAGGTCGTCTTGTCCGTCTCCTCCGTTTCGCGGTTGAGGTACGGCGGAATGGGCAGTTCGCCGATGGCATCCAGTATCTCGGCAAAGGCGACGCTGTCGTCGTCCCATGAGAAGTCCACCCAGTAGTTGGTGCCACCGCTGAGCTGTGCCGTCCGGCTGCGGTCGAGCTGCGCCTGCAGCGTGACGTCCTTGCCCTTGACGGTGCAGACCTTCGTGAGCGCTCCCTCCTTCCATTTCTTGAGGTTGCCCACCATGCAGAGCCAGGCGCAGTGGCCCGTGGCCTGGAAGATGCGCTCATAGTCGGTGGGCTGAGCCGGCTCCATGAGGAAGACCTCGATGAGCGCACCCGTCTCCTTGCGGAAGTGGATGCGCGCCTGGATGACCCGCGTGTTGTTGAAGACGAGCAGCGACCCTTTCGGCAGGTAGGCGGAGAGGTTTGCGAACACGTCCTCGCCGACCTCCCCCTGGCGGTAGAGCAGCAGCTTCGACTGGTCGCGCTCCTTGAGCGGATACTTGGCGATGCGCTCCGAGGGCAGCGGGTAGTTGTAGTCGGCTATGTGAATATGTTTTGTTTCTGAGTCCATCATTGTTATATAACTATCGTTGTACGTTGTCTTTATCTATCGTGTTTATATCCTTGTGTCGTGATCTCGCGACTTATCGTGTCGTCAACGTGCCTATACCGTTATCGTGACAAACGTGCGCAGCAATACATAGATGCAGGTGCAGACCATGACGGTCAGGAACACGTCGATGTCGCAGAGACTGTAGCCCGTGCGGGTGTATTGCGTGGAGATGTAGTGGAGTTTCGGACTGATGCGGAGATACAGGCGGAAGTAGAGCCGATAGACCGTCAGTCCCACCAATGATCCGAAGAGGATGCCGACCAGCACGTCGAAGGGGTAGTGGACGCCGAGATAGATGCGCGTCCAGCTATTGACAAGCGCCCACGTGAGGAGCGCCACGGTGACCGTCCTGCGACGGATGAGCAAGCTGAAGAACACAGCCAGCGAGAAGGTGTTGGACGCATGGGCCGAGAAGAAGCTGTAGCCGCTCCCCTTGTAGTTATCTACCGTGCGCACCAGTCCTTCCAAGGCAGGCTCGAAGGAAGGGCGGAGCCGCGCCACCTCGGGTTTCACCAGTCCGTTGTCAATGCCCGTGACGATGCCGACACAGAGCAAGGCCGAGATCACGGCCAGGATAATCTGTCCCGCCTTCTCGTTGTTTTTCACTACCAGGTAGAGCAAGGAGGCATAGAGAGGCACCCACGTCCACGCGCTGGTGAGAATGAGAACGAGCTGGTCGAGAAACAGAGAGTCGCTGCCGTTCATCGCGAGGAGCAACTGCTGATCTGAGGTCAGAAGTGATTGTATATCCATGAATGCTGTATGGGTAATCGGTTGTGAGCGCTGCTGGGAGCGTCAGATTTCTTCTATCTGCCTTGCGGTGAGCCAACCTTCGCGCCCATCCTCCAGTTGGACGAGGAACCAGCCCGTGATGCCGCGGTCCTTGATGAAGACCTTGGTGCCCTCGTGGATGACAAACTGGTCGGGCGAGGCCGTGTCGGGCGACTTCTTCACCGCCACCGAACTGCCCATGACGATGGCTCCACAGTGGTTCTCCAGTTGTTGCTGCTGCTGCCAGGCAAAGAGCGTGCTGAGCAGGAAGAAGACGCCCAGCGAGATGGCGGCGTATCGTCCTGCTGTGCGGCGGACGCGGTTGCGGGTGGTGAGAAAGACCGCCAGGGCGACGATCAGGAGCACCAGCGAGAGGATGCCGCAGACTGCCCACGCATCGACGGGCATGAAATTGACCAGCGCCCGATAGCCCGTGACGAAGAAGAGCTGCGACTGCGGCGTGATCTTGTCGATGGTCTTGGCCCGTGCCACCTGGAGGTTGAAGCGGATGTCGCCGTCGCCTGGAGCGAGCAGCAGGGCGCGCTCGTAGGCGAGGATGGCGTGGGGGATGTCGTCCAGTCGGTAGTAGGCGTTGCCGAGGTTGTAATAGACGTCGGCTGAGACCCCATGTTGCAGCAGGTCGTTGTAGTCCTTGACCGCCTGAAGGTAGTTGCCCTGCGTGTATTCCTTGTCGCCCATCTGCTTGGTGACGGCCTGAGAGGGCAGCGCCATCAGGCAGAGCGTGACGACCAGCAGCGTCTTGAAGCCCCGCGTCTTGGCCCCTTTCTGATTCTGTTCCATAGCGTTCTCTATCTGTGTGATGGCCGTCATGGCCGCCTCGATGGTGCGGTTCATGTTGCCCTTGGCGTCACCTGGTGCGTAGCGCTCAAACTCACACTCGTCGATGGCGCCGATGAAACGGCGGATGGTGTCGCCGTCGATGTGGAGCTCATGGAGCTTGGTGGCCACGTGCTCGCGGTTGAGCTGCTCAGCCTCCATGTTGAGTCGGTCGCCGATGTAGCCCCACAATGCGCGGAGCACCTCGTCGAAGAACTCGCCCGCATTGCCCTGCAACATCAGTTGATTGGCCTTTTGCAGGCGGATGGTAGCCACCTTGTTGGCGTTCTTGCGCTTGTTGCGGAGGAAGTCGCCGTTCTCCTTGGCCCGCTTGCGGAACGTGTAGGCCACGGCGAGGAGCACGATGATCAGCAACACGATCGTCGTCCACCAGCCTGCCGATCCGAAGAAGAAGTCGGCCCTGTTCTCGAAGACCGTGCTTCCCGACTTGATCGGACGGATGTCGCCCGGCTTCTCGCTGAAGTCGCTGACCTCGCCCGCATTGTCGCCCGGCAGCACCTTGAGTTTGAAGGCATGGGTGCTGATGGTCTTGTAGGCCTGCGTCTTCATGTCAAAATAGGTGAAGGAGACCGGCGGAATCGTGTAGTCTCCCTCCTTGCGGGGCACGGCCAGGAGATCATAGACAATGTTGCCCTCGATACCGTTGTCCGTCAGTCGGGTCTTGTCCGTCACTTTCGTGTCGTACTTGTCAAACGACTGCGGGAAGTCGGCCTTGGGCTGCTGGATCAGTTTGAGGTTGCCCGTTCCGCCGATGACGATGCGCAGCGTGACCGGCTCTCCCGCCTTCACCTCTGCTTTCGTCAGCTGGCCCGAGATGTTGAACGATCCCACGCCTCCCGAGAAGTTGCTCGGCTTCGTGGGTAGCGGATCCACCTTTATCGTGATGCCATCAGCCTTGATGTTGCGCTTGGTCTCCCTGTAGCCCGCTCCGTCGATGAACGCCTCGAAGGGATCCACGCTTCGGTTCTCCTGTCTGACGATACCCTGGAAGGTGATGGGCGGGATGGTGATCTTGCCCGTGATTTGCGGATAGACCACATACTGACTCCACGTCACGCAGTTGTAGCGCCGGCCTTTGTAGGTCTCGGTATGAAACGATTTCTGCTGCGGGAGTTTCACCTCCTGCACGTGGCAACCCTTGAGGTCCGGCATCTTGCCGTCGAGCTGCACGAGGTTGACGGTCGTATAGACCTTATAAGTAAGGAGTACGGCCTCTTGCTCTCGGACGTGCGTCTTGTTGGCAAAGACCTTGATAAACAGTTCGTTGCCGCTGCTTGCCTGCTGCCTTCCTTCCTCCTCTTCGTAGCCTTCGTCCTGGCCGTGAGCCCCATAGCCCTGCGACGACGCGTGGCCACCCGAGGCGACAATCTTGATTGGTGTGGAAGCCAGGTTGTTGCCCCTCGAGTGGAAGCGTGCTGGCGGGATGGTGAACGTGCCGCTCTTGCGTGCTATGAGGACGTAGGCCACGGAGACCGACGACGAGGAGGTGGTGTGGCCGTTGACGACCTGGAAACTCGACTGCTCCGACCTGAAAGGTCCGTAGCGACACTCCAACCCGCTGGGGAGGCTTCCGATGTGGAAGTTTCTCACGTCGCGCGTGTTGATCGTATATTCGATTTGAAATTCCTCACCCACCATCACATGGCTTGGAGCCGCCACCTGCACCCGTTGGGCGTAGAGGCAGGCGACTGCCGTGAAGAGCGTACATATCAGTATCAATCGCTTCATATATGTCTTGTATCGTCCTTACCAGTTTTTGTCCAGCTTTCTCTTGTTGGGTTGGCGCATGGCTTGTTTCAGCCGCTGCTGCGTCTCCTGCTCCTTCAGCATGGCCGCATTGAGCAGTTGCTCAGCGTTCTGCCGGCTCATTTGGTTTTGATCCTGCTGCTTCTGCTGGTCCTTCTGCTTTTGGTTTTGCTGTTTATTTTGGTCCTTTTTCTTATTCTTATTCTTGTTCTTGTCCTTTTGGTTCTTGTTCTGCTTTTGCTTCTTTTGCTGCTGTTGTTGCTGCTTGAGCAGCCGCTTACACTGCACGTAGTTGTAGCGTGCGCGTTCGTTCAGCGGATTCATGCGCAAGGCGTTCTTGTAGGCTTCCATCGCCTTGTCATACTCCTTCTGTCCCTGCAGCACCGTGCCCATGTTGTAGTAGGCCTGCGACTGTCGCTTCGGTCCGCTGATCGTCTTGGCCGCCTGCTTGTATTGTGCGAGGGCCTGCTGGTCCTTCTTCTGCTTTTGCAGCGCGCAGCCAAGGTTGTAGTGGGCCGTGCCGTTGGCCGGCTGAGCCGCTATCGCCTTGCGGTAGCAGAGTTCCGCCTGAGGATAGTTGCCATGTCGGTAGAGCTGGTTGCCCTGCCTTACCAGTTGGCGGTCGCCCTGTGCGCACGCTGGCAGCATGGCCACGAGGAGCCCGATGAGTATAAGAACCGTCTGTTTCATTTTCTTTCTGTTGATGAGGCCTCCTGCCCCTTCTTTTCGCGCTTCTTTTCCAAGATCACGGCCTCGGCGATGAGGAGGATCAGAATGAGGATGGCCACGCCCTGAAACTGCTCGTCGTAGTCGCTATAGACGACGTTGTCGATGGCCCCCTGCTGCATCTTTTGGAGTTCCTTGTCCAGTTGTCGTTCGGCGATGAGCGAGTTGTCCACATGCATATAGACACCCTTGCCCGCCTTGGCCACCTCCTGACACATGGTCTCGTTGAGGCGCGTCATGACCACTTGTCCCGCGGCATCCTTCATGTAGCCGCCGTCGCCGAGGGGGATAGGAGCTCCCGCCGCCGTTCCGATACCGAGGATGAAGACGCGGATGCCCTGCTTCTCTGCCTCCTTGGCCATTGCCTCTGCGCCCCCCTCGTGGTTTTCGCCGTCGGTGATGACGATGATGGCCTTGCCCTGCTTGCCGTTCTTCGCAAAGCTCTGCATGGCCAGCCGGATGGCCTGAGCCATGTCCGTGCCCTGCGTGCCGATGAGCGACGGGTCGATGTCCTGCAGGAAGAGTTTGGCCGACACATAGTCGCTCGTGATGGGCAACTGGATGAAGGCGTCGCCGGCGAAGACCACCATTCCTATCTGGTCGTTGCGGAAGTGATCCACCAGGTCCTCCACCACGATCTTGCTCTTCTCCAGTCGCGACGGCGCCACGTCCTGCGCCATCATGGAGTTGCTGATGTCGAGGCAGATCATCGTCTGTATGCCCTGTCGCTTCTCGTGCGAGATGCTGCTTCCCGTCTGCGGGCGGGCGATCATGACGACCATCAGGGCGATGGCCGCCATCAGCAGCCAAAACTTGATGGCCGGGCGCCGGCGCGAGATGCCTGGCGCGAGCGTTCTGAGCAGCGTGGGGTTGCCCAGGAGCGCCATGCGCTTCCGCTGGCTGCGGAGGCCGATGATGCGTATTGCCACCAGTGCCGGGACGAGCAGCAACAGCCAAAGGTATGTTGGATCTTCAAATCTGAACATGATATCTTACTTCCTTATTTCTCACACTGGCAGGCGTCTCAGCCACGTCAGTCTCAGTAGCACCTCCACCAGCAGCAGGACCAGGGCGGCGATCGCGAAGGGCATGTAGGCCTCGTAGCGGCGCGCCGAGGGAGATGCGACGAGCTTCGTCTTCTCCAGTTTGTCAATGTCCTTGTAGATGCGCTGCAGTTCGCCCTTGCTGGCCGCGCGGTAGAAGTTGCCGTCCGTGGCCTGCGCTATCTTCCGCAGCGTCTCGTAGTCGATCTCTCCGCGTCCCTGCACATACTGCTTCATGCCATTGACGGAGATGGGGTAGCGGACGATGCCGTTGGTTCCCAGTCCGATGGTATAGACGCGCACGCCAAACTGCTTGGCGATGTCGGCCGCCGTCAGCGGCGAGATGTCTCCCATGTTGTTGCTGCCGTCGGTGAGCAGGATGACCACCTTGCTCTTCGCCTTTTGGTCCTTCAGTCTGCTCACGGCGTTGGCCAGTCCCATGCCCACTGCCGTTCCGTCATCGATGAGGCCGCTGGCCGCCAGGTCGGGGCGCAGGGCGTGGAGGAGGTTGAGCAGCGTGGTATGGTCGGTCGTCATGGGACACTGCGTGAAGGCTTCACCCGCGAAGACCGTCAGTCCGATATTGTCGTTGGGCCTTCCGGCTATAAACTCCGCCGCCACGTCCTTGGCCGCCTCCATGCGGCAGGGAGCCACGTCCTCGGCGAGCATACTCGTCGAGACGTCCATGGCGAGCATGATGTCAATGCCCTCCACCTCTCGCTTGTCGAGCGGGTTGAACGTCCGCGGGCGCGCCAGGACGATGACGACCAGCGCAAACGTCAGGCAGCGCAGCAGCATCGGCAGGTGGAGCAGCCTCATGCGGAGCGACCGCGGTCCGTAGCGGTAGGCCTTCGTGGTGCTCATCCTCAGCGACGGTAGTCGGTTCTTGCGATACAGGAAGTACCACAAGACATAGGGTATGAGCAGCAGCAGGAGCAGCAGATATTCCTTATTAGCAAATTCCATTTTTTTCTTTCTTTTGTTGATGCGCAGGATTTTGTTGATGCGCAGGACCCGCGTCCGAATGGCAGGCTACAGCAGCTGGTAGGCCATGCAGGCTACGTAGGCCACTATTGCCGCCGTGGCGGCGATGATCAGCCAGAGCGCGATGCGGACGCCCCTTCTGCGGCGTCGCTTGCTGCGGTCCTCGTCGCTCAGCGTCTCCTCCACGCATATCTCCGTCGGCGTGTCCGCCAGTTTCGTGTCTTCGATGAATCGGACCACGTTGGCCAGATACATCTCGCCGATATGGCGGTCGGCGGCGAAGCGCGCAAACTTCACGAGGTCGGCCGTGGCGAAGAGTTCGCGCAGTTCGTCGATCTTCGTGGGATCCTGGTCCGCCTTCAGTCGCTGGACGATCTCCTGCGAGGTCATCTCCATGGCGTTGAAGCCGAAGCGCTCGCTCATATACCTTCTCAGCGCCTCTGTCAGCAGCGTGTAGTATTCCTTCTGGTCGTCGCCCCCTTCGAGGCGTGCCGCCTTGATCTCGTTGATGCGCCGCAGGGCCTTCTGGTGGGGCGGCTCCTGGCGTAGGATCTGCTTGTGGCTGATGATGGGCTTGCCACTGCGCAGCCGCGAGAAGAGATACCAGCCCACGATTGTCAGCAGCAGGGCCAGCAGGCTCCATAGGTAGATCGGCGTCCATTCCTCTTGGCTGAAGGGCAGCTCCTGGATGTCGTAGGGCGGTCGGGGATCGTCCGGTCGGATGGAGTCCGTCTGCACGGTCAGTACCTCCAGGGCGATGGCCTCCGTTTTGTATTTCTTGCCGTCCACGTCCACCGTGAGCGCCGGCACCGTCTGTCTGCCCTCGTCCCATGCGGTGAGCGTATAGACCTTGCGCATCGTGGATTGTCCCTCCTCGTTATCGCCCTCGGTCCGCTGTCCCACCACCTCTATCTCCTTGGACAGATGGTGGTCCTTGAGCGTCGGCCACAGGATGCGCGCGCCCTGTCGAGCGCTGACCTCCACGACCAGCCTGCATTGCGACCCGACCTTGATGCTGGTGGAGTCGAGGCGGGCCGTCACCTTGGCCTGCGCAAGGGCCAGGATCGGCGTCAGCACGCCGAGGACCAATAGTAGTATCGTCTGCTTTCTCATGCTCTTCCTCTCTGTTTGAACAGCCGCAGCAGGGCCTGTACGTAGTCGTTGTTGGTTGCCAGGGAGATGTGGTCCACCTGGCAGCGGCTCAGCATGGCGCGCAGCCGTTGCTCCTGCTGCAACCAGTAGTCGTGGTGGCGGCGTCTGAGCCGCTTGTCGCCCGTGTCGATGATCATCTCGTGGCCCGTCTCGGCGTCGCTGACGCTGAGCAGTCCCACGTTGGGCAACTCGCGCAGCAAGGGGTCGTAGAGCTGTATGGCCACGACGTCGTGCTTGCGGTTGGCGATGTTGAGCGTGTGCTCGTAGTCGTCGGTGTCATAGAAGTCGCTGATGAGGAAGGCCGTCGTGCGCCGTTTGGTGACGCGGTTGAGAAACTCGATGGCCTGTCCGATGTTGGTTCGGCGGCTCTGCGGCCTGAGCTGGAGCATCTCGCGGATGATATAGAGAATGTGGCGTCGTCCCTTCTGTGGCGGGATATACTTCTCGATGCGGTCTGAGAAGAACACCACCCCTATCTTGTCGTTGTTCTGTATCGCGCTGAAGGCCAGCGTGGCCGCCATCTCCGTGGCCATGTCTCGCTTTGTCTGCTGCGTCGTTCCGAAGTCGAGCGATCCGCTGACATCGACGAGCAGCATGACCGTCAGTTCGCGTTCCTCCTCGAAGAGCTTGACGTAGGGGCGGTGCAGGCGTGCCGTGACGTTCCAGTCGATGTCGCGCACGTCGTCGCCGTACTGGTATTCGCGCACTTCCGAGAAGGCCATGCCTCGTCCGCGGAAAGCCGAGTGATACTCTCCTGCGAAGACGTTGCGGCTCAGTCCGCGTGCGCGGATCTCGATCTTGCGCACCTTGCCCAAAAGCTCTTGCGCGTCCATCAGGGCACCTCCACTTTGTTGATGACCTGGGAGATGATGTCCTCCGTGGTGACGTTGGCGGCCTCGGCCTCATAGGTCAGTCCGATGCGGTGGCGCAGCACGTCGTGGGCCACGGCTCTCACGTCCTCGGGCACGACATATCCCCTGCGCTTGATGAAGGCGTAGGCTCTGGCCGCCTTGGCCAGGCTGATGCTTGCGCGGGGGCTTCCTCCAAACTGTATGTACTGGTGGAGCGACGAGAGTTTGTAGCGGTCGGGGTAGCGTGTGGCAAAGACCAAGTCGGCTATGTACTGCTCTATCTTCTCGTCGATATAGACCTCCTCCACCACGCTGCGTGCGTGGAGGATCTGCTGGGCGTCGGTCACGGGATAGACCTCCGTGCGCTCTCCGGCGAGGTTGCCGCGGATGATGCGCTTCTCCTCCTCGATGGTGGGGTAGTCGATGATGACCTTGAGCATGAAGCGGTCCACCTGGGCCTCGGGCAGCGGGTAGGTGCCCTCCTGCTCGATGGGGTTCTGTGTGGCCATGACGAGGAAGGGCTTGGGGAGGGCGAAGGTCTCCTCGCCGATTGTCACCTGGTGCTCCTGCATGGCCTCCAGCAGCGCACTCTGCACCTTGGCGGGCGCGCGGTTGATCTCGTCGGCCAGCACGAAGTTGGCAAAGACGGGACCCTTCTTCACGAGGAAGCGCTCCTCCTTCTGCGAGTAGATCATCGTGCCCACCACGTCGGCGGGGAGCAAGTCGGGGGTAAACTGGATGCGGTTGAAGTCGGCATCGACCAGTTTCGAAAGGGTGCTGATGGCCAACGTCTTGGCCAGTCCGGGCACGCCCTCCAGCAGCACGTGGCCGTCGGAGAGGAGACCGATGAGCAGCGATTCTACGAGGTGCTGCTGGCCCACGATCACGTGGCTCATGCCGGCGGTGATGTTGGTCACAAACGCACTCTGCTGCTCGATGCGGGCGTTGAGCTCGCGAATATCAATGGATTCTGACATAAACGTATTTGTTGTCTCTATTTAGACGCTATTCTGTATTTGTTTTGCGTACCACTTTTTATTTTGTCGCAAAATTACACAATTTATGCCATAAGGGGGAATGGTGGTATCTAAATAATATTAAAAAGGCCGCCCCTTTGCTTTATTTTAAGAAAGATTTTTGTTTTGAAACAAGCGCGGGCCGTAGTGGGATAGTCCTTGGGCTTGCGGTGGGGTAGGCAGGGAGGAAAAAGTCCATTCCCTCGCCTTGGGCTGGTGGGTCGTCAAGAACGAGCTGTGGGCCCAGCAGTCCACAGCCCAAAGCGGCGCCTTGGGCCATACGTCGAGGCGGGGTGCGCCTTGTATGGATAAAAGCATATAACCAATTGATTATTAGTGCTTTTATCCTTGCGTGACGAGGTGTGTCAGTTGGAGACAGAAGCGCACTCGCAGCGCTGCTTGCGCTCGCAGTAGCGCTCACATTGGGCGCAGATGTCGTAGCCGAGCATGGCGCCGAGGATGAAGTCCTCCTCGGGCGTGAGTTGGCAGAGCGGGCGCGTCACCATGCGGCGGATGGCCGCCATACACTCCCTCTTGCCAAAGAAGAGGTTGACCCTTCCGTTGCCCACGGGCTGGATGATGTAGTCGATGCTTTGCTTCTCCAGTCGGTTGACGGCGAAGTCGCGATACTTCTCGTTGAAGGTGTAGAGCACCATCTGTCTCACTCCCTTCTTATACTCATAGATATGATTCATGAGCACCTTCATGTCGGCCAGCGGCATCACCTCTCTCTGTTCCATTTCTCTTTGTCTCCTCGCTTTTTCTATTGGGTTGTTTGCTATGTGTCATCCTGCCCCGCGGGCCACCCATGGTCTCCCACGGAGCAGGCTTTTGGTCTCTTAGAAGTAGGGTCCTGTCCAGCCCTTGGGGCAGCGGACCTGGCCTCCTACGAACTTGGCTTCCTACAGGACTTGGCCTCCTACAGGCTCGGCTTGATCTCCTCCAGCCAAGCCTCGATGCGCTGTTCGGTCTTGTCGTCCTCGTTGACGTCGTCGAGGGCGAGTCCCACGAAGCGTCCATCCACGACGGCCTCCGAGTCCTCATAGGAGTAGCCCGCCGCATCGACCGATCCTATCACGTGTGCGCCTGCTGCCTCGGCCGCGTCGTGGAGCTCCTTCATGCCTCCGCAGAACGTGTCGCAGTAGGCCTCGCAGTCGCCACAGCCGAAGACGGCCACGGTCTTGCCCTCCAGGCCCTCGGCCTTGATCGTTTTCAGCGCGTCGTACCAGTCGTCCTGCAGTTCTCCCGCGCCCCATGTGCTCGTGCCGAGCAGGAGGTTGTCGTGGGTCTTGATGGTGTCGGCGCTCAGATTGGCGGCGTCGATGGCCTCCACGCCCAGTTTCTCCGCGATGGTCTGCGCGATGCTCTCGCAGGTGCCCGTCGATGATCCATATACTACTACTGTTGCTTTCATTTCCTTGCTTGTTTGCTGTTTTTTGATTCTTGATAACTGTTTACGGTTGCAAAAGTACTGACTTTTGCCGAATGGGGCAATACCTAAAAATAATGGTTTTTGCAGACTGGGTGGAAATCCCCTCAGGCAGGGTGGGGTGGAACCCTCTCGGACAGAGTTGGATGGAGCGGGGAATCCAAAGACAGGGCAGGGTGGAATCCTCTCAGAGAGAGCTGGATGGAGAGGAAAATCCTCAGGCAGGAGCGTAAAAATACAAAAGGCAGGCCCTGCCCCCTCTGATGAGCGCACGGTCTGCCTTTGTGTTGATGCTATGTCGCCTCGTCCTACAGGAGATACTGCGAGGAGATGCTCTTGTTGTCTACGACGCGGCGGATGGTCTCTGCGAAGAGGTCAGCCACGGAGAGCTGCTTCACCTTGGAGCAGCGGTCGGTGTAGGGGATCGAGTCGGTGAAGACGATCTCCTCCAGGGCCGAAGACTGCACGCGCTCCGATGCGGGACCGCTCATGACGCAGTGGCTGGCGAAGGCGCGCACGCTTTTGGCGCCTGCCTCCTTCATGATGTCGGCAGCCTTGGTGATGGTGCCGGCAGTGTCCACCATGTCATCGACGATGATGACGTCCTTGCCCTTCACGTCGCCGATGATCTGCATGCTGTCCACCACGTTGGCACGGGCGCGCGTCTTGTTGCAGAGCACGAGCGGGCAACCGAAGTACTTGGCGTAGCTGTTGGCGCGCTTCGATCCGCCCACGTCGGGGCTACCGATGACCATGTCCTTCAGTCGGAGCGACTGGATGTAGGGGATGAACACGCCCGAGGCGTAGAGGTGATCGACGGGGATGTCGAAGAAACCCTGGATCTGGTCGGCGTGGAGGTCCATGGTGATGAGGCGGTCGATGCCTGCCGTGCTCAGGAGGTCGGCGATGAGCTTGGCGCCGATGCTCACGCGCGGCTTATCCTTGCGGTCCTGGCGAGCCCATCCGAAGTAGGGGATGACGGCGTTGATCTGACGTGCGGACGCACGCTTGGCTGCGTCGATCATGAGCAGCAGCTCCATGAGGTTGTCGGAGTTGGGGAAGGTGCTCTGAACGAGGAATACATCCTTGCCGCGGATACTCTGCTCATAGCTTACCACAAACTCTCCGTCGGAGAACTGCGTTCTTACGAGGTTGCCAAGAGGCACTCCTAAACTTGCGCAAATCTTCTCTGCCAAGTAACGGGTCTTTGTACCGGAAAAGACCAGAAAAGAGTTGTTATCACTCATTTGTCTTTGGTTGATTGTGTGATGATGACTTATTTCCGCTGCAAAATTAGAAAAAAAATGTGACACTTGCAATCTTTTTTTGCTACTTTTGCAGCATGAAAGTGAATAAAGAGACTTTTTCCGAGGTTCACCAGCCCGTTTACGTGCTGGAGGAGGCCCGTCTGCGCCGCAATCTTGCCCTTATCAAGCGTGTGGCCGACGAGGCTGATGTTGAGATTATTTTGGCCTTCAAGGCCTTTGCGTTGTGGAAGACGTTCCCCATCTTCCGCGAGTATATCCACGCCACGACGGCCTCCTCGCTCTACGAGGCCCGCCTGGGCTACGAGGACTTTGGCGCGCCGGTCCACACCTTCACGCCCGCTCTCTCCGACGACGAGGCTCCCGAGATCGCGCGCCTCTCGTCCCACGTCTCCTTCAACTCCCTCTCCCAGTACGCACGCCACCATCGCGCCATGCTCGCGGCCCATCCCGGCCTGAGCCTCGGCCTGCGCGTCAATCCGCGCTACTCCGAGGTCGAGACGCTCCTCTACAATCCCTGCGCGCCTGGCACCCGCTTCGGCGTCAGTGCCGACCAGTTGCCCGACCAGTTGCCCGCCCACATCGAGGGCTTCCATTGCCATTGCCATTGCGAGAGCGGTGCCGATGTCTTCGCGCGCACGCTCGTACATATAGAAGATCATTTTGCCAAATGGTTTCCCCAGATCAAGTGGATCAATTTCGGCGGCGGCCACCTCATGACCCGTGCCGACTACGACGTCGATGCGTTGGTGGCCCTGCTCCGCGGTTTCCACGCCCGCTATCCCTGGCTCCGCATCATCCTGGAGCCCGGCAGCGCCTTTGGCTGGCAGACCGGTCCCCTGGTGAGCCAGGTCGTCGATATTGTCGAGGACAGCGGCATCCGCACCGCCGTGCTCAACGTGAGTTTCACTTGCCACATGCCCGACTGCCTGGAGATGCCCTACCATCCCGCCGTGCGTGGCGCCCGCGTGGTGGAGGCCGACGCCCCCGGTGACCATGTCTATCGGCTTGGCGGCTGCTCCTGCCTCAGCGGCGACTTCATGGCCTCCTGGCAGTTTGACCATGCGCTCTCCGTGGGCGAGAATGTCATCTTCGAGGACATGCTCCACTACACGACCGTCAAGACCACCATGTTCAACGGCATCCATCATCCCTCCATCGCCCTGCTCCACACAGACGGCGAGTTTGAGCACTTGCGCGACTATTCCTTCTCAGATTATCGCTCCAGGATGGATTAGCTTATATATAATAAGGAGAAACGGGCTTGTTTTCTTAACAAAGGTTAATTCGTGGAATTTTTCTTTCGGAAATACTTGCGGTTTCGGAAATAATGCCTACCTTTGCACCGCATTTAGAGAAATGCACAACACAACAGTGTTTAAAGGCGGCAATAGCTCAGTTGGTAGAGCACGACCTTGCCAAGGTCGGGGTCGCGAGTTCGAGTCTCGTTTGCCGCTCTTTTCTTTGAAAATTTGAAATAAACTAAGTGGTAATTTAGAATAGGATATTCTATAATGAGCCCAGGTGGCGGAATGGTAGACGCGCACGTTTCAGGTGCGTGTGTTTAACGACGTGCAGGTTCGAGTCCTGTTCTGGGCACACACTTGTTTATTTATTCTGATGTGATTGGACAAGTCGGAGAGGTGGCGGAATTGGTAGACGCGCTACTTTGAGGGGGTAGTGTCAATTGTGACGTGGGAGTTCGAGTCTCCTCCTCTTCACTTTTCAAGCACAATAGGCGGCAATAGCTCAGTTGGTAGAGCACGACCTTGCCAAGGTCGGGGTCGCGAGTTCGAGTCTCGTTTGCCGCTCTATTTTTTTATTTTGATTATAAAGAGAAGCATAATTTTTCCGAAATGAATTTATACGTAAGATACTTTGAGCGCGAGGCCTTCTTTGGAAATGTTGATGAGGCTTTGGCTTTTCTTAGCTCTATCCCCGATATTGTGATCACTCCCGAGAAGGAAGCAGACATTCGTGCCTATGCCAATGGCGATGTCTATTATCCCAAGCGCTACAAGGTTCGTCCCCGCATCTATTTTATCATGATCAAGACTGACGCCAAGAGCATGTCCGACTTCAAGCAGAAGAAGGCGCTCTGCTCTGGTGGCGACAACACCCGCCACGAGAATCCCGCCGTCCTCCACCTCAACGAGGAGCGCGAGGGCTGGTACGAGGGGCAGCTCACCTTCAAGCGTGTCGTCCTCATCCCCGCCACGGGCAAACATGAGTATCGCGACACGCGCTTCGTGGCGCGCTGCAAGGCGCTCTCCGGCGTCGATTGCTACAACCGCGTCGTCGATTACCTGCGCCAGCACGTCGACAATCGCAGCCAGTTCCCCTCGGCCAAGGGCAAGAATTTCCAGTTCTCCTATTTAGGCATGTGGAAGTAGGACTATGAACAAGGTGATGTTGATTGGCAACGTCGGCAAGGAGCCCGACGTGCGCTATTATGAGGCTGACCAGGCCGTGGCTCAGATCGCCCTGGCTACCACCGAGCGCGGCTATACGCTGCAGAACGGCACGCAGGTGCCCGACCGCACCGACTGGCACAACGTGATCTTCTATCGCGGACTGGCCAAGGTGGTGGAAAAATATGTCCACAAGGGCGACAAACTCTACGTCGAGGGTCGCCTCCGCTACCGCAGCTACGACGACAAGAAGGGCATGCGCCGCTACGTCACGGAGATCTATGCCGACAACATGGAGCTCCTCACGCCGCGCAGCGCCCACGACGCAGCGGCCCAGGCTGCCCCGGGTGCCGACAAGGCGGCTGGCGACAAACAGGCCGACGATAAAGACAATCTTCCGTTCTGATGTATTTTCTACAAGTACTCTATTCCTCCAGCCTCGTTGATATCAACGTAGTCCCCTTCGGGGCGTGGCTGGCGGCTCTCCTGGCTGTCTTCATGCTCCTGCTCTCGGCCTTTGCCAGCGGGTCGGAGATAGCCTTCTTTAGTCTTTCCCCCAACGATGTCAATGCCCTTGATCCCGACCGTAGCGCCAAGGACAAGAGCATCGAGATGCTCCGCGACGACAACGAGCGCACACTGGCTACCATCCTGATAGCCAACAACTTCGTCAACGTGATGATCATTATGTTGCTCAACTATTTCTAGCCGGCTCATCATCTTCAAGGCCGCTTGGCTCGAGATGCTCTGCATCACCGTCCTGCTCACCTTCCTCCTCCTGCTCTTCGGCGAGATCATGCCCAAGGTCTTCAGCCGCCAGGCTCCCCTGCGCTACTGCCGCTTCGCCGTCAATGGCATCCTGCTCCTGCGCAAGGTCTTCTGGCCCCTGGAGACGGCCCTCATCCGCAGCGGCGCCTTCGCCGAGCGCGTGGTCCAGAAGGAGAGCCGCCAGCTCTCGGTCGATGAGTTGGAGCAGGCGCTGGAGCTCACCGACAAGAACGATATCAAGAACGAGCAGAGCATGCTCCAGGGCATCATCCGCTTCGGCGACGAAACGGCCAAGGAGGTCATGACCTCGCGCCAGGATATCGTCGATCTCCCGATCAACAGCAGCTACGAGGACGTGCTCAAGTGTATCGTTGACAACAACTATTCGCGCATCCCCGTCTATCAGGACAACCAGGACAACATCCGTGGCATCCTCTATATCAAGGACTTGCTGCCCCATCTCTCCAAGCCCAAGAGCTTTCGCTGGCAGAGTCTCATCCGTCCTCCCTACTTCGTGCCCGAGACCAAGATGATCGACGACCTCCTGCGCGACTTCCAGGAGAACCACGTCCACATGGCCATCGTCGTCGATGAGTATGGCGGCACGAGCGGACTGGTCACGCTGGAGGACATCCTGGAGGAGATTGTCGGCGAGATCAACGACGAGTATGACGAGGAGGAGCGCCAGTATGTCAAGCTCAACTACAACACTTACAGTTTCGAGGGCAAGACGCTGCTGAGCGACTTCTGCAAGATCCTCCACGTCGATGACGACGAGTTTGAGGAGGTGGCGGGCGAGGCCGACACGCTGGCCGGCCTGCTGCTGGAGATCAAGGGTGACTTCCCCAGCATGCACGAGCACCTGGAGTATAAAAACTACGCCTTCGACGTCGTCGGCATCGACGGACGGCGCATCAGCCGCGTCAAGGTGACGGTACATCCCCACCATGCTGATACGGACGCAGCGTCTCTCTGACGACCTTCTCCTGGGCCTTTGGCGCCTGCCTGCCGACACGCCCCGCGGGGCCAAGCGCCAGCAGGAGCGCGCCGCCGCCCACAGTCTCCTGGCCGCCATGCTGGGGCGCCCTGTCGCCATCCTCCACGACGCCGACGGCGCTCCCCGCGTCGAGGGCCATCAGATCAGCATCTCCCACACGCGCGGTTTCCTCGCCATCCTCCTCTCCCGAAGCCGAAGGGTGGGGGTGGATATCGAGTACCGCAGCGACCGCATCCGCCGCATCGCCTCCCGCTTTCTCCGGCCCGACGAGTCCGCCGGATCGACCGACGACCTGCTTACCTGCTGGTGCGTCAAGGAGGCCGTCTATAAGCTCCGGTCCGCCTCCCACCTCGCCTACGACCAGATGCGCGTCCACCTCGACACCGCCACGGCCGACGACCTCCTGGCCGCCGACTCCCTCTCCTTCGGGCGCGAGATCACGGCCGACTATGTCCTCGTCTGGACCTCGGAGTAGCACGGCGCCTTCTTGTCTTCCATCGATTCCCAGTCTTCCAAAAATGTGAAAACCAACTAAAAGATTGTAATAAAAGATTTTTTATAGTGTTGATTTAGAGGCAAACCATTAATTTTGCACCCATACAACAAAACATTATAAATGGGTCTAATTTTATTGTATTTCTTAGGTGCATTGTCACTTTCCTTTCTTTGCTCCGTCCTCGAAGCGGTGCTCCTCTCCACGCCGATGTCCTACATCTCGATGAGGGAGAACCAAGGCAGCAAGACCGCCACGCTGATGAAGCAGTACAAAAACAACGTCGATCGCCCCGTGGGCGCCATCCTCTCGCTCAACACCATCGCCCACACCATCGGTTCGGCCGGCGTGGGAGCGGAGTCCATCAAGATCTTCGGCGAGCAATATTTCGGGCTGATATCGGCCATCCTCACTCTCTTGATCCTCGTGCTCTCGGAGATTATCCCCAAGACCATCGGCGCCTCCTATTGGCGATCCCTGGCCATGCCTTCCACCAGGATCATCCGTGTGCTCATCCTCATCACCTATCCTCTGGTGCTGCTCTCGGAACTGATCACCAAGGTCTTCACCCCCAGGGGCAACCAGGCCTCCATGAGCCGCGAGGAGGTGTCGGCCATGGTCGATGTGGGTACCACGGAGGGCATCTTTCGCAAGTCGGAGAGCAAACTGATCAAGAGTTGCATCGCCCTCTCTGGCGTCAAAGCCCGTCAGATCATGACTCCCTCCATCGTGGTGGAGTCGGCCTGCCAGGACCTCACCGTCAAGGACTTCCAAGCCAAGCAGAGCTGGAGTTTCTCCCGCATCCCGGTCTATGCCGGCGACAAAGACTACATCACGGGCTACGTCCTCAAGGACGCGGTCCTCAAGTTGCTTTCGGAGGATCAGTTCCACGTCAAACTCTCCGACCTGAAGCGCCCGATCCTCACCTTTCGCGAGGAAGAGTCGGTCTTTCAGATATGGGAGAAGATGCTGGAGAAGCGCGAGCATATCTCCGTCATCATCGACGAGTATGGCGGTCTTCGCGGACTGGTGACGATGGAGGACATCATCGAGACCATGACGGGCGTAGAGATTGTCGATGAGGACGACGTGGCCGTGGATATGCAGGCGCTGGCCAAGGAGAAGTCGCGCCTGATGATGCGGGGCGGGAAATAGGTCCCAGTGGCAAACCAATAACGCACGACTTGGCGGCGGAAATGTACCGATCCAGTCGTGCGTCTATTAGTTTGGGGCGGAGTAGGGGAAGTTGTCTGGGCTGGGCGGCCTATCGTTTTTACGAGGTGGCCGATCACCTGCTGGCGGTTGATAAGTGACAGTTCTTGTTTGTTATTTGAAGTTTGTGCTGACATTTGTTTTGTTTTGACTGTGAAGCCCGAAGAGAGAAAGTGGAAAATTGAAAACGTAATTTCGTAATTTCGTAATTTCAACTTAAGGTTTGACGGAATGATTTTGTATCTTTGCAGTATGAAAAAAGAAGAGATGATTGCATTGCTGCAACAACAGAATTCCTTTTTGCAGCAACAACTTCAGGAGGCGAACCGCAAGGCGGACGCCCTTTTGGTGGAGATTACGTCGTTGAGAAGCCTTCTTGAGTGCAAGTCGGAGGAAGGGACCAAGCAGAAGCGCGTAATCAAGGGACTTGCCAAAAATGCACAAAACAAATCAGAGAACAGCTCTCAGTGACATCACCAGCGACAAGATATATCACAAAAATATTGTTGAGCCCCCAAAAAGAACGGCAGCGAAAATAAGAAGTAAACTATATACGTTTAGGTTGTGGTGTAATATAATTTTATTGCAAAATGACCTATAAAACTCTAGGCGGGGGCTTAGATCTGTCCCTGTCGATGGAGTCAAAATCAAATTCTCTGCCCTTGATGATGTCGGCAGGGGGCGTTTCGGAGGGATCTTCAAGGGATTCTGGGGGAGAATCTTCGAGCATCCCGAGGTAAAAAGACGGCAAATATCGCCATTTGGCGTGAGAAATCCCGTTTTTTGTGGAGGTAAGACCCTTCGTTGCTATTTCCGAATATACGGGGGTGATTTCCTGTGAAGCGGTTATATGTCAGAAAGTTACGCTTCGTTTTGCTTGTTTTTCACCTTGTTGAGGATATTGGCTCCTGGGACGCTGAAAACGAGGGTAAATCGTTGTTTTTGCAGTTCAAATGACCGCCGCAGGGCATGTTTGGCTTGTCGATGCAGTCAAACGACCCCACAAAGTTACGCATTTTCTTTGAAATCTCTTCGCTTCCCCCCTGTTTTTTTTGGGGGGTGAGGGAGAGTTGGCGTGAAGGATTTCTTGATTTGTTAACGAATATAAAATGTAAGGAGTGGCGAGGGTGAGAAGGGGCGATAGAACTTTTTTTTATAGCATATAAACTATTGATATTTAGTGGTTTATCATTAGTTCTTTAAAGCAATAGATCATATATTTGGGACTTCATTGGACCTTACACCTTACACCTTACATTCTTACGTTTTCATATTTTGAAGCAGGGCAAAAGTGGGGTAAAAAGACTTCAAAGAAATAGTATATATAATATTAATATTATATATACTATTTCTTTGACCCCGACCACGATTCATTTCAAAAACGTAAGGATGTAAGGTGTAAGGTTGTAAGGATGTAAGGTGGGCCATCGTGTCCACCTTACATCCTTACACCTTACGTTCTTACGTTTTCATTTTCCACTTCGCCCAGTATGATTTTCCTAATATGCTAAACTGTAAAGTATATTCGGACTGTTGTTTGGTGATTCACATAGCTTTGCTATGTGCCATTCCCGCAAGACGAAAAAAAGTTGGAAAATATTTGTGATTTTATTTGGAGGTATGAAATATTCTTCGTACCTTTGCACCATCATTTGAGACTTGTGGAACAAACCCATAGAGGGCCCGCGACGGGCTTTTCTTACGACAGGGGCGAGGGACAAACAAATAGCGGCGCCGGTCCTAAGCTACCATCGGCAAGGTCTCCATTTTGAACACCTTTAAACACCTTAAACGCAATGATCAACTACAGCATCACGGCAAGAGCCGTCAACCCGAATCTCTTCGAGATCAACCAGGCCAAGACGCGTATCAACCAGGCCAAGGCCGAGGGCAAGCAGCCCGACCCCAAGGACGAGGCACTCGTCGGGACCGTCGTCACCAACTACTTCGCCACGGCACAATACACCGAGGTGATGACTATCGAGAAGTTTGCCCGCCACATCGCCGACCACGGCACGACCTACTCCCGCGCCGACATCATGGCGATCCTCTACATGGCAGTCGATTGCATGCGCGAGCAGCTGCTGGAGGGCAAGAAGATTCGCCTCGGCGAGCTCGGCGACTTCTCCCTGTCGCTCAGCAGCAAGGGCGCGGAGACGGCGGAGAAGTTCAGTTCGCAGAACATCCAGCGCGTCACGGTCTGCTGGGAGCCGGGCAGCGAATTCCGCAACCTCCTCGCCGACGCCGAGTTCAACCTCGTCGCGACCCGTTCGGCCCAGGCAGCCGTCCTCAAGGCCATCAAGGAGGGCAAGACCAACGTGGATATCTCCGCGCCCATCAACCCGGACGGAAGTCCGTCCAACCCTGGAAGCCCCTCCAACCCCGGCGGCACCACGAAGCCGAAGAAGCACACGCTGACGGTCCGCTCGGCCAACGAGAGCCAGGGTAGCATCTCGGGCGGCGGTACCTTCGACGAGGGCAGCACGCAGACCGTCCGAGCCACGCCGAAGACCGGCTTCGCCTTCGACAAGTGGAGCGACGGCAGCACGCAGAACCCGCGCACGGTGAAGCTGACCTCCGACCTCACGCTCACGGCCTCCTTCAAGACGGCCACCACGGGCGGCGGAGACCAGGGCGGCGGCACGCTGGGCGATTAAACGCACGGGGCGGTCCGGCAGGCCTCACGGCCTCTCTGAAAACCGCTGAACCTGCCACCCGCCCTGCGTAAGGGAGAGCGAAGCCCTGGGGCTTCCCACGGGCCACCCGCCCACGGCGCCTACTAAAGGAAATTCGCCACACGATCGGAACGACCTCTCGTCGCCTCGCCCTCTCCCTATGCGCCTGCTGAGGATGGAAAACAACAAAAACAACATTTACAACTATGAACAAACGCTTCGCGGGGGGACAAACACACGCTATGCGTGTAACAAGCCTTCTGCAAGGTAAACAACACGATACAACAGCTTCGCGGGGACACATGGCTAAGCGGACAATACTGCGCAGGAAATGCGTCAAGTTGTGTGAGCAAGGCGAAGCGTTGTAAATGTTGTTTCTCTACAAGCAACCTTCGGCCTCGAAGAGGCAATGTCCTGGCGAAGCGTTGTTACTTGTTGTAAAGGTTGTTTTAGTTGTTTTCTTAACTCAATCTAATGACATTGAGGATATTGAGTGGACAAAGCAAACTTGGTTGTAAAATATTATAAAAGTTGTATTGGTTGTCTTCTTCACTTGCCCTCGTGTTGCCACCGAAAGCAGAGAGAGAAGTACTCATTATCAAACCCTTAAACGAAAGAAAAATCATGGATGAAAAGAAAAGGCAGGTATGGCGGTTCGTCATTCAGACCGCCATCTCGATCCTCACGGCCATAGCCACGGCCCTCGGCGTGACGAGCTGCATGGCAGCCGTGTAGCCACGCAATAGCGAACGATAGAAGTTTTCATAGAATGATGGGCTAAATGAAAAATGCTTCCGCCCCTCTGAGATGTGAATCTTGGAGGGGCATTGCTCCCTCTCCCGCCGCACGATACTGCACGAACCATCATCAATCCCTCGAAAAAAGTAGCGCCCGCTCTTGGTTGTTCGTCAGGAAAAGTGTACCTTTGCTCCGACATTCGTTAGGAAAAGTGTGCCGTATGGCTGATTATTCGTCAGAAAAAGTGTGCACTTATAGCGATTATTCGTCGGAAAAAGTGTGAGTCATGGAAAGAAGCATCTATCAGAGCCTATTAGGATGGAAGAATAAGCAAGAGCGTAAACCGTTGATACTCAACGGAGCAAGGCAGGTGGGTAAAACCTATATCCTCCAAGAATTTGGAAGAAGGGAATACAGACAACTTGCTTTCTTCAGTCTCGACAGAGATCAGAAGGCCGCGGAAGTGTTTGAGAAGGGTGGATCTACTGCCGATATGTTGATGGCGCTTTCGGCCATTAGTCAGGTGGATATCACCCCCAATGATACCCTCGTGGTGCTCGACGAGATCCAGGACTGCCCCAAGGCGTTGGAAGCCCTGAAGTACTTTTGCGAGGACACGCCCGATATTCATATCATCGTGGCAGGATCCTTGCTGGGCATTTCTCTCCACAACGGCGTCTCCTATCCTGTGGGCAAGGTGGAGGAGCTGCGGCTCTATCCGATGAACTTCCTCGAGTTTCTCGGCGCGATGGGCAAAAGACAACTGGTAAGCATCTTGACGGACGCCAACTGGAATGTCGTCAACATGCTGGAAACAGAATTGACCAGTCTGCTGCGCCAGTATTACTATGTGGGCGGAATGCCTGCCGCCGTCCTCGCCCATGTGCGGCAAAAGGGACTGCAGGAGGTGCGGTCCATCCAAACGCAGATACTCCTAGACTATCGTCGCGATTTTTCGAAGCACGCTCCTGGGCGGGAGGTGCCTCGTATCAACATGGTGTGGGACAGTATTCCAGCCCAACTTGCCAAAGAAAACAAGAAGTTCGTCTATGGCGCCGTGAGGAAAAGCGCGAGGGCTGCTGACTTTGAGTTGGCCATACAGTGGCTGATAGATGCGGGACTGGCCTACAAGGTGCAGCGGGTCAACACGCCACGCCTCCCCCTCAAATTCTATGAGGACCCGAACGCCTTCAAACTCTTCATGCTCGACGTAGGGCTGATGGGAGCCATGGCGGAAACCTCCGCCGAGTCGACGCTGGTGGGCGACGGCATTTTCTCCGAGTACAAAGGGGCCTTCACGGAGCTCTACGTCCTGACCCAGTTGAAGAGTCGCGGAATGTCATTGTACTATCATGCGGTGGACAACTCCACGATAGAGATAGACCTTCTGGCTCAATGGCACGATCGGGTCGTTCCGATAGAGGTGAAGGCAGCGGTCAATGTCAAGGCCAAATCCCTCAGAACATTCATCATGCGCCATCCCCAGCTCAAAGCCCTTCGCTTCTCCATGCTGCCCTACAAGGATCAAGACTGGATGGTCAACGTCCCCCTCTATGCCTGCCTGGTGTCATTGGACAAAATGATCGAGGACGACCGTGGCTAAAAACGATTGTGACAAACTACGCTTTTCGGCTGATCTTTTCCAGAGATACCCAATTTGCGGGCTCCACTCTCTATTGCCATAACGGCGAAATGGATATGTCTCATCGTCTGTGTATGCCATATTTTTACTTCCCGTTGTTTATCATTTTTGTTGTGGGGTTTATTGGTACAAGAAGTGTCAGGTCTTCTTGGGCTGCGCCCCCTTGCCCTCGACGATTTCCACTACCGTCAGCTGGTCGCCCTCGACGTGAAAGCGGACGTCGTAGTCGGCGAAGGCGAGGCCGTAGAGGCGGGTGGGGTCGTTGTGGTAGTGGGGCCGCGGGTCGAGGGCCAGCGCCTGGCGCAGGGCCAGCGTCTCAGCCTCAGAGAGCGGACTGTCGGCAGGGTCGGGGAGGACGACCTGCAGTTGGCGCCATTGGCTTTGATCCGTGAAGCCCCCGCGCGCCTGGGGATGGGCGTCGGCATAGGGCAGGTAGGGCTTGATGTCGTAGATGGGCGTGCCGTCCATCAGGTCGGCTCCCGCGACGATGATCTCCGTGCCCTCCACGGCCAGGATGCGCACCGAGGAGAGGCCCAGGCCGTTGGGACGGTAGGGCGACCGCGTGGCAAAGACGCCCATCCGCTCGTTGCCCCCCAGCCGTGGCGGACGCACCGTGGGCTGGAAGGTGGCGGACTGGTGGCGGTTGGCCGAGAAGCCCCAGAGGAGCCAAAGGTAGTCGAAGTCGTCGAGGCCACGCAGCGACTCGCTGTCGGCGTAGGCGTCGAGGAGGACGATGCGGCCCTGCAGGTCTTCGACGAGCCCGCTCTGCCGGGGCACGCCAAACTTGCTCTTGAAGGGCGATCGGAAGACGGCTATCGGATGGATTTCCATGTGGATGATTGTGGGGAAGGGGAAACTACTCGTTGCCGATGGCTTCCACCTTGGGGGCGGAGACGGACGGCGACGGGGCGGAGGAAGGCGCGGTGGAGGCAGCGTCGTCGCTGCTGCTGGCCTCGCCCTCGCTGCTGGTCTCGCTACTGGCCTCAGACTCCTCGTCCTCCTCGTTGCGCTGCGGACGGCGGATGCTGTTATACACCTTCTTGGCCTCCTCCTTCTCCAGCTGCTCGATGGAGTCGGCGGCAGCCGTATCGACGGAGACGAGGTCGGTGGGCTCCGCCAGCTTCTCGATGAGCGTGCTGTCGGGCTCCAGGTAGGAGGGCGTGCGCGTATATTCCGGGTCGCCGAAATGGCTCACGGCGTTGTAGATCGTGAAGGCGGCAAGCAGCGCGCCTCCCACGGCGATGAAGACCTTCATCCCCCGGCTGAGTCGCGGCTCCTCCTCGATGGGCTTTTGGACGATGGACCGGCCACAATGGGGGCAGCGGTCGCTTCCTTGCGGTATCTCTTGATGGCAGTAGGGACAAATCATCTTCTTGCGTATTTGGCTGGTTGAGTGACTTTTCGTGCAAAGTTAGCGGATTTCCGCTAAAGCATGAAATTTTTATCCGAGTTTTTTCATTTCTTCCTTACTTCTCCGTGGCGAGGCGCTCCGAGCCCGAGCGTGTGAGGCGGTCGAGCTGTCGGCGGAAGGCCAGGAAGTAGAGCAGGCCCGAGGTGGTCAGTCCGAAGGGGAAGGAATACCAGACGCCGATGAGGCCCAGGTCGAGCGTGACGCCGAAGAGGTAGCTCAGCGGCAGCGAGATGACGAAGAAGGCGAGGAAGGCGTAGATCACCAGCGGGCGGACGTGGGCGAGGCCGCGGAGGCTGTTGCCGAAGACGATCTGCATGCCGTCGCCGATCTGATAGACGAGGAACGGCCATACCGTGAGCGAGACGAGGTGGACCACGTCGTCGTTGGGCGTGAAGAGCGACCCGATATTGTGGCGCAGGACGAAGACCACGGCGCCGACCACCACGGCCAGCATCATGACGATCTGGAAGGCGGCGTAGGCGTTGCCCCGGGCGGCACGGTAGTCGTGCTGGCCCATCGCGTTGCTGATGCGCACCGCCGCCGCGGCCCCGATGCCGTAATAGACCATGAAGCCCACCTGACTGATCGTGAGCATCACCTGGTGGGCGGCCAGGGCCGTCGTGCCGATCCAGCCGACGATGATGCTCGTGAGGCTGAAGGCCGAGGTCTCCATGCCCATCTGCAGCGCGATGGGCCATCCCAGGAGGTTCAGCTGGCGGAAGTCGGCGCGGTTGATGCGTCCCCGGAGGAAGCCCTGGGCGTAGGCCCGATACTTCCGGCGCGAGAAGAAGACCACCATCATCGCCACCGCCATGACTACGCGCGAGGCCAGCGTGCTGAGTCCCGCTCCCGTCAGTCCCAGTTCGGGCGCGCCGAGCTGGCCGTAGATCAGCACCCAGTTGCCGAAGATATTGAGGATGTTGCCGCCGATGAGCACCCACATCGAGAGCGCGGTGTCGGTGATGCCGTCGGCAAACTGCTTGAAGACGTTGAAGAGGCAGACGAAGGGGAGGGAGGCGAGCAGCACGAGGTAGTAGGGCTTGATCAGCGGCAGCAGCTCCGTGGGTTGGCCCAGGTGGTCAATGGAGAGGTAGAAGCCCCCCATCACGCCGACGATGAGGGCGGCGAGCAGCAGGTTGGCACAGATGGCGTTGCGCACCATCTCGCCGATGCGCTGCGTCTTCTCCTGGCCGTAGAGCGTGCCGACGGTGGGCGTGACGGCATAGGAGAAGCCGAGGGCGAAGATGATGACGAGGTTGATGATATTGTTGACGAAGGCCGCGGCAGCCAGTTCGCTGGTGGCATGGTGGCCGATCATCAGCGTGTCGGCAAAGGCGAGGACGATCGTGCCGAGCTGTCCCACCACGATGGGGACGCCGAGCATCGTCAGCGGCTTGTAATAGGGAGTATAACGATGTAGTGTCATGCTTTTCTTTCTTCTCTCTTTTTTTTCTTTTTTCTTCTCTTGTTTGTTTTCTCTCTTTTTTCTTCTTCTCTTGTTTGGAAATCAATCGACTTGTACGGTTGAAATTGCCCAATACGCCCTTTCAGCCCGTTTCAACCGTACAGGTCGAAATCAATTGGTCTGTGGCGGTCCGCTCGTCAGGAAAAGTCCACACGCCAGGGAAAGCCCGCTCGTCAGCGGAGTTTGCTACCCTTCATCCGTTTCGGGCAAAAGCCGTCGAATGGACATTCCTCGCATTTCGGCCGCGCGCTCTGGCAGACGTAGCGTCCGTGGAGCAGCAGCCAGTGGTGGGCGTCGGCCACGTCCTCCTCGGGGATGTGGGCCATGAGGTAGTCCTCCACCTTGCGCGGCGTGTCGGCGCTCTCGGGCACGAGACCCAGGCGGTGGCTCACGCGATAGACGTGGGTATCGACCGCCAGCGTGGGACGGCCAAACCACACGGCCTGCACCACATTGGCCGTCTTGCGGCCCACGCCCGGCAACTTCACCAGCTCGGCGGCCTCCGAGGGCACCTCGCCACCATACTGATCGGTCAGCATCCGCGCCATCTCGACCAGATGGCGGGCCTTGGCGTTGGGATAGCTCACCGACCGCACCAGCTCATAGACCGCCTCGACAGAAGCCTGGGCCATGGCGCGGGCGTCGGGGAAGCGGGCGAAGAGGGCGGGCGTGATGGCATTGACGCGGCGGTCCGTACACTGGGCGCTGAGCAGCGTGGCACAGAGCAGCTGGAAGGCGGAGCCAAACTCCAGTTCCGTGGTCTGAGGACCTGCCTCGCGGCGAAAAAAATCGAGCACCTGGTGGTATCTTTCTTCACGTTTCATGGGTGCAAAGTTACGACAAATCGGCCGAATGGCAAAAAAACCGCCCCTCGATAGCGAGATTTATAACCTCAGTTGGTGGTCTTTTCAGGAAAAAGTCGTACTTTTGCAGCCTCAAATATCAAGAATCAAGGATAATAAATACGGATATATATAATATATAGGATATATGAGTAAGCAGACAGAAAAGATTAAGGCACTGGTGGAAAAGCGTGCCCAGGCTCGCCTCGGCGGTGGTCAGAAGGCCATCGAGAAGCAGCACGCGCGCAGCAAGTACACGGCGCGTGAGCGCATCGAGATGCTGGTCGATAAGGACTCTTTCGAGGAGTATGACATGTTCAAACTCCATCGTTGCCACAACTTCGGCATGGAGAAGAAGCAGTTCTTGGGCGACGGCGTCGTAGCCGGCAGTGCCACGATAGACGGCCGTCTGGTCTATGTCTATGCCCAGGACTTCACCGTCAATGGCGGCTCGCTCTCCGAGACGATGGCGCAGAAGATCTGCAAGGTGATGGACATGGCGATGACCAACGGCGCGCCGATGATCTGTATGAACGATTCGGGTGGTGCACGCATCCAGGAGGGCATCTCCGCCCTGGCGGGCTATGGCGAGATCTTCGAGCGCAACATCCTTGCCTCGGGCGTCATTCCCCAAATCTCCGCCATCCTCGGCCCTTGCGCCGGTGGTGCGGTCTATTCGCCGGCCCTCACCGACTTCATCTTCATGAAGGAGCAGACCAGCTATATGTTTCTCACCGGCCCGAAGGTCGTCAAGACCGTCACGGGCGAGGATATCGACGCCGAGCACCTCGGTGGCGCCAGCGTCCATGCCAGCAAGAGCGGCGTGACGAGCTTCACGGCCAAGACCGAGGAAGATCTCATGGGCGACATCCGCACGCTGCTGACCTACCTGCCCTCCAACAACCGCGAGGAGGCGCCGCGCGTGGCTTGCGACGACCCCGTCAGCCGCAAGGAGGAGATCCTCAACGAGATCATCCCCGACGACCCCAACCAGGCTTACGATATGTACAAGGTGATCCACGCCATCACCGACCATGGCGACTTCTTCGAGGTGCAGCCTAAGTTTGCCAAGAACATCATCACGGGCTTCGCCCGCTTCAACGGTCAGAGCGTCGGCATCGTGGCCAACCAGCCCTCAGCCTACGCTGGCGTGCTCGACGTCAACGCCTCGCGCAAGGGCGCCCGCTTCGTCCGTTTCTGCGATGCCTTCAACATCCCCATCGTCAGTCTGGTCGATGTGCCGGGCTTCCTCCCGGGCACGGGCCAGGAGTACAACGCCGTCATCCAGCACGGAGCCAAGTTGCTCTTCGCCTATGGCGAGGCCACCGTGCCCAAGATCACCATCACGCTGCGCAAGAGCTATGGTGGCAGCCACATCGTCATGGGCTGCAAGCAGCTGCGCGCCGACATCAACTTCGCATGGCCTTCGAGCGAGATCGCCGTCATGGGTGCCTCGGGAGCCGTCGCCATCCTCTGTGGCAAGGAGGCCAAGGAGGTGAAGGAGCAGGGAGGCAACGTGGCCGAGTTCCTCGCCGAGAAAGAGGAGGAATACACCGAGAAGTTTGCCAACCCCTACCAGGCGGCGCAGTTTGGCTACATCGACGACGTGATCGAGCCGCGCAACACGCGCTTCCGCATCTGCCGCGCCCTGGCTCAGCTGGCACACAAGAAGCAGACGTTGCCGGCGAAGAAGCACGGTTGCATGCCGATGTAGAAGCCTATCCGCAACAATAGAATCAGAAAGAATCATGGACAAGAATATTTATGCCGCCATCGCCATGGCGCTCTACGACTACGCTGGCAACAACGTACACGACACGGAGCCGACGGTGATCACCATCCAGCCGAAACTCACGCAGTGGGACAACCGCCTGGAGGCCATGACGGCAAAGCCATAGACAAGACAGTAAAGACACAAGATGAAAGAGTTCAAATATACGATTGATGGCAAGGAGTATCACGTTGCCATCGGAGGCGTGAGCGACGACTACGTGGCCGACGTCACCGTCAATGGAGAGACCTTCCAGGTGCAGATGGAGAAGCCGGAGGAGCCGGAGAAGAAGGTGGAGCTGGGCAAGCCCGTCGAGGAGGCGTCTGACGACGCTGCCCCCGCTGCCCAGGTCAATGCGGCCAACGCCGTCAAGGCACCGCTGCCCGGCACGATCACCAGTATCGAGGTGGCCGTGGGCCAGGAGGTGAAGGCTGGCGACACGGTCGTCGTCCTCGAGGCCATGAAGATGCAGAACAGCATTGAGGCGGAGAAGGACGGCAAGGTGACGGCCATCGCCGTCAAGGTGGGCCAGGCCGTGCTGGAGGACGATCCCCTCGTGGTGGTGGAGTAAGTCCTGCGTAGAGGAAGCTGTGCTTTTGAAATAGCCTTCCTTTGTACAATAGTATTCCGGCAGAGAGATCCTCTGGTCGAAGAGAATATAAAAAAGAGCCGAAGGGCGCGAGAGAAACCATTGGTAGTGGTCCGTCTCGTGTCCTTCGGCTTTTTTTGTGTGGCTGCGAGGAGTCCTTCGGCTCTATTTTCAGTTGGCTCCAGCGATTACAGTTCCACGACGGTGATGCCGGCTCCGCCAAACTGCACGTGCTCGTCGCGGTAGGACCGGACGTTGGGCACGGTGGCAAGATACTGGCGGATCATTTGGCGCAGGATGCCGTTGCCCTTGCCGTGGAGGATGCGCACCTGGGAAGCACCGGCCAGGATGGCGTCGTCGATGAAGTATTGCACCTGCATCAGCGCCTCGTCGCCCCGCATGCCGCGCAGGTCGATCTCCGTGCGGAAATGCTTGACGTGGGCATCGACCGTGCTCCGCGTGATGTTGCTCGTCGGCGCGTAGGTCTGGAGGTTGGCCAGGGAGGTCTTCGTGCTGCCCGTGGAGGCGCTGGCCTTCGGCTCCTGTGCGCGCTCCAGGCGGTCGAGGCGCATCTTCGTCCGCATGCCGCCGCCGAAGACAACCATTGCCATCTTGCCGTCCAGGCTCTCCACCGTGCCCGTGCTCGTCAGTCCCTTGATGCGCACGGTGTCGCCCTTGTCGATCGGCAACTCGCGCTGGGCCGTGGGCCGCATCTCGGCCTGCTTCTTCTGCTGCGAAGCCTTCTCGGCCTGCCGTTTCTCGTGGCGCTCCTTGCGACTGCGGATGCGCTCGACCTTGGCCTGGAAGTCCTCGTCGCTCATCACGCCGTGGCCCTTCGCCCGCTTCTCCTTCGACGGGGCAGGCGTCTCCTTGTCCAGTCCGCGCTCAAACTCGGCGAGCTGCTGGCGGATCTTGCGCGTCTCCTCTTTCTCGGCCTGGTGCTCGCGGATCTCGCGGATGGTGTTCTCGATGCGCTTGTTGCTCTCCTTGATCAGTTCCTCGGCCTGGGCGCGGGCACGGGCGAGGATCTCCTTGCGGCTCTTCTCCACGTCCTCCACCATCGACTCATATTTCTCCAGCCGCTTCTCCAGTTCCTTCTCGCGGGCGTGGACGGTCTGCCGCTTCGCCTCCCAGTAGCGCTTGTCGCGCACGATGTCCTGCAGGTACTTGTCGCTCTGGATATAGTCTGATCCGACGATCTCCGAAGCCTCGCGGATCACCTCCTCGGGGAGTCCGATCTTGCGCGCTATCTCGATGGCGAAACTGCTGCCCGGGCGGCCGATGGCCAACTGGAAGAGGGGGCGCATCTCGTGGCGGTCGTAGAGCATGGCGCCGTTGGCCACACCGGGATGGTCCTCGGCAAAATGCTTCAGGTTCTGGTAGTGGGTGGTGATGACGGCCCAGGCCTGGCGCTTCCAAAACTGCTCCAACACGGCCTGGGCGATGGCGCCGCCGATCTGCGGCTCCGTGCCCGTGCCAAACTCGTCGATGAGGATCAGCGTGCGGTCGTTGGCCTGGCGGATCATCCGCTTCATGCTCAGCAGGTGGGAGGAGTAGGTGCTCAGATCGTTCTCCAGGCTCTGCTCGTCGCCGATGTCCATCATGATGTCGTCGAAGAGGCCCGCCTTGGAACGATCGCTCACGGGGATGGGGAGGCCCATCTGGAGCATGTACTGGAGCAGGCCGACCGTCTTCAGGCACACCGACTTGCCGCCCGCGTTGGGTCCGGAGATGATCAGAATGCGGCCCTCGCTCGTCAGCGTGATCTCCAGGGGGATGATGCGCTGCGGACGGCTGTCGCGCGGCTCGTCGTCCTCCTCTGTGGAGGGCCGCGTCTCGGCCAGCGCGCGCTCCAGCAGCGGGTGGCGCGCCTCGATCCAGTCCACGACGGGGGCGTCGGCTACGTGGGGCGCCGTGGCCCGCATCGACTCGGCCAACTGGTCCTTGGCCTGGATGAGGTCGATCTGGGCGAGGAAGTCGTAGCTGTCGATGATCTCGGCCACATGGGGGCGCACGCGCTTGGTGTAGGTGGTGAGGATGCGGATGATCTCCTGGCGCTCCTGGTTCTCGAGGTCGCGGATCTTGTTGTTGGCCTCGACGACCTCGGTCGGTTCGATGTAGAGCGTGCGGCCTGAGGCCGACTCGTCGTGGACGATGCCGCTGATCTTGCGCTTCACGCCCGGAGCGATGGGAATGACCAAGCGGCCGTCGCGCAGCGAGGGAGCGACGTCCTTGTCGACCAAGCCCTCGGACTGAGCAGACCGCAGGATGGCGTGGAGCGTGCGGGAGACGGATCCCTCCACGCGCGCCAGTTCGCGGCGTATCTGGTTGAGCTCGGGTGAGGCGGTGTCGCGGACGTGGCCAAACTTATCGACGATCTGGTCGGCCTGCTGGATCAGGATGGGGAAGGTAGCTACGCCGTCGGCCAGCCGGTAGAGGGCCTCATAGTGCTTCTCGGCGATGTGGCCGTCCTCGTCCAGTTCCTCGTCGAGGCCGCGGATGAAGACCACGAGGCGGTGGATGGTGTCGAGGGAGCGGCGGAAGTCGAAGAGCTCCTCCACCTCGAAGTGGGTGTTCTCCAGGCGGATGCGCTTCAGGGCGGGGCGCACGTCGAAGAAGAAGGTCAGCGGCACGTCGGCGCGCTCCTGGCGCAGGCGCCGAAACTCGCGCACCTGCTCCAACCATTCGTTGATGGTCGCCGCGTCCTTGCAAAACGCCATCTCATCGACAAGCAACTTGCCCAGCGACGACAGACAACGTTCCTTGAGCAGGAGGCGGATGTTGTCGATGCCGATCTTCCTTTCGTAGTTGTGGGGATATATCATCTTTGATCTTATACCTATTTATATATAACGGGGTGCAAAGGTACGAATTTATACTGAAAATAGGGGCCGAAACCCATTTTGGAGTGAAAAGATTTGTGGGGGCGCGGGGAAACCCTTACTTTTGCAGCAACAAAAAAACTGAAACATGAGAAAAGGAATCTTGCAAAAACAGTATCCATTCCCCGTCCGCCGCTATGTGCAGACGATGTCGCTGCGTGACAACCCCGAGCTCATCGCCCTCTACCGCAAGGCGCATAGCCAGCCCGAGTTTTGGCCGGAGATAGGGGAGGGCATCCGCGCCGTGGGCATCCTGGAGATGGAACTCTATATCCTCGGCACGCGACTGGTCATGATCGTCGATATGCCCGACGAGCTCGACTGGGACGAAGTGATGGCACGACTGGCCAAGTTGCCACGACAGGCAGAGTGGGAAGACCATGTGGCGCAGTTTCAAAGTTGCGCGAAAGGGTCCACTTCCGACGAGAAATGGCAGATGATGGAGCGCATTTTCCACCTTTATCAGTGATTTTGTCCAATTTTCGGTGCAAAATTCACATTTATTGAAAAAAAGTTGCCGAAAAGTTTGGTGGTTCACCAAGAAGGTAGTACCTTTGCACCCGTTAAGCCGATATGGCTCAGTTGGTAGAGCAACGCATTCGTAATGCGTAGGTCCCCGGTTCGAGTCCGGGTATCGGCTCTTTCTTTGTTTCTGTAAGATTCAAAGGAAGAAAAAGCAAAGTGAAACATCCCGCGGAATTAGCACATCGGTAGTGCATCGGCTTCCCAAGCCGAGGAGGCGGGTTCGACTCCCGTATTCCGCTCAGAGGGATACGTTGACATTAGAACTTTGTTTTTAATCAAATATTAGACAAGTTAGAGTTATAGTTATAGCCCTGTTGAGCGTGTGAAACGTTGAAAGCAGGGCATTTTTTTTGTCCCTATGCGAAGTGATTCTCGTCCCTTAGCGTTCCCATTCTCATGGTTTTGCGTTCTCATTCTCGTGGTTTTCTAAACCGATTCTCGTGGCCTTTGCGAGCCAATTTTTTGTGGCATTTTGAGTCAATCTATGGACCGATCTCAAGGGAAATCCGCACCAATCGTAGAGCCAGCGACGTTTTTTCCATGAAATTAAGATGTTGTTTGGAGAAAAAGCATTATTTTTGCAGATGAGTTTGATCTTGGGCCACCACGAGGCGCATCATCGTCGGCGCGAGGGCCCTGGCAGATCGTCCACTCGGTATATGAGACGTAATGAATATTAATCAATCAAATAAAAGAAACGATGCGAAAGATGATCCTTTCACTTGCCCTTTTGTTGCCCATGTTGGCCATGGGGGCAGACGATGCGGAGATCCTCAACGCCTTGCGCCTTCACAAGGCTTCGGGCGAGGAGGTGACAATCCTGCTCAAAGAGCGTCCCGTCGTCACCTTTGTCAGCAACGACCTGGTCGTCACTACCCAAAGCAACGAAGTCAGCTATCCATCGGCCGACATCATGAAGTTCACCTACGAGGCGGTGGAGTATTCGGGCGTCAACGGCCTGGCTCAGACGGGCTCTCTCATCTCCTTCCTGGGCGATGAGCTCCAAGTGGCGCACCTGACCCCGGCTACCGAGGTGGCGGTCTATACCCTGGACGGAAAGTGTGTGGCCACGGCTACGACTGATGCCAAGGGGGCTGCCTCGATCTCGCTCTCGGGTCAGCCAGCAGCGGTCTATGTAGTGAAAACCTCGTCAGTAACCTTCAAAATCCGTAAGCAATGAAAAGACTCTCGCTCTCATTCTTGATCCTCTTCGCCATGGTCTGTGGGGCAATGGCGCAAAACGAGGCCATGTATGTGTATCGCAATAGCAACTTGGGCAAACTGACGTTCCTGAAGTCGGAGATCGACAGTGTGGTCTGCTCGCAGGTGGACCTGCAGGGCCAGCGCCACGAGGAGTATGTCGTCCAGGAGATCTGGACCCGCGACAGCGTCTATCGCACGCTGCTCTCGACCATCGACAGCGTGAGTTTCGCTACTGTCGTCAACACCTGTCCCGACGCCCACCATCCTCACGCCGTGGATCTCGGACTGCCGAGTGGCACGAAGTGGGCTTGCTGCAATGTCGGTGCACCCTTCCCCGAGGCTTTCGGAGGCTTCTATGCATGGGGAGAGACGTGGCAGAAGGACTCCTATAACCGCTACACCTATGCTTACACTGAGGACTGGATCGACGAGGTGAAAATCGGCGAGGACATCGCGGGCACTTCCTATGATGTGGCCCACGTCCTCATGGGCGACGCATGGCGGATGCCGACGGTGGAAGACCAGAAGGAACTGATGGACAACTGCAGTCTGCAGGAGACGCAGCGCAGCGGCATGAACGGTGTGCTCGTCACGGGCCCCAACGGCAATCAGATCTTCTTCCCGCTCCCCGGCTACCGCAACTACGACGAGGTGGAGACCCAGGGCTACTACGGCTTCTATTGGTCGAGCATGCTCAACACCGACTACGGCTACAGAAGCTATTACCTCTACTTGGGTCGCGACTTCTGGTATTCGAGCGACAACTACTGCTCCAGCGGCTACTCCGTGCGCGGCGTGAGCAAGTAGGCGGACTTTGACCAATAGCCAACAACAAAAAGAGCCCGGTGACACCATGTAGTGCCACCGGGCTTTCTATTAACAGGCTTATTGTCAACTTATGAAGTTGTCTTGCTTGAAGTGGAAGCGGAAGGCGGCCTTCCGGCCACCCCCGTCTTGTTTGTCTTATCCGTTTTTCTCTTATTCGTTGCGGAAGATCAGCGAACCGTTGCTCTGGTCGATAGTGATGGCCTTGTCGCGGATCACCGTGCCTGCCAGCAGCGCCTTGGAGAGGTCGTTGAGGACGTAGTGCTGGATGGCCCGCTTCACGGGGCGTGCGCCAAACTCCGGGTCGTAGCCCTTGTCGCAGAGGTAGCTGACGGCCTCCGGCGTCCATTCCAGGTCGAAACCTTGCGGCTTCAGCATAGCCTTGACGCGGTCGAGCTGGAGGGTGACAACACCCGCGATCTCTTCCTTCGTGAGCGGCTGGAACATGATCGTCTCGTCGATACGGTTGAGAAACTCCGGACGGATGGTCTTCTTGAGCATCTCCATCACCTTCGTCTTCGTCTCCTCGACCACCATGGCGCGGTTGGCGGCACTGATGTGCTCAAACTGCTGCTGGATGTACTGCGATCCGAGGTTGGAGGTCATGATGATGATGGTGTTCTTGAAGTTGACCGTGCGGCCCTTGTTGTCCGTCAGTCGTCCGTCGTCGAGCACCTGGAGCAGGATATTGAAGACGTCGGGGTGGGCCTTCTCTATCTCATCGAAGAGAACCACGGAGTAGGGCTTGCGCCTGACGGCCTCGGTCAACTGGCCACCCTCGTCGTAACCGACGTACCCCGGAGGCGCGCCGATGAGGCGGGAGACACTAAACTTCTCTTGGTATTCGCTCATATCGATACGCGTCATCATCGTCTCGTCGTCGAAGAGGTATTCGGCCAGCGCCTTCGCCAGCTCGGTCTTACCCGTACCCGTTGTGCCGAGGAAGATGAAGGAGGCTATCGGCTTCTTCGGATCTTGCAGTCCGGCGCGGCTGCGGCGCACGGCGTCGGCCACGGCCGTGATGGCCTCGTCCTGGCCAATCACCCGCTTGTGGAGCTCTTCCTCCAGGTGGAGGAGTTTGTCGCGCTCGCTCTGCATCATCCGCGTCACGGGGATTCCCGTCCAGCGGCTCACCACCTCGGCGATATCGTCGGCAGTCACCTCCTCGCGGATGAGTTTCTCGCCACCCTGCGTCTGGTCGAGCTGCTTCTGTATGGCCTTGATGTCGGCGTCTATCTGCTGCAGTTTGCCATAGCGTATCTCCGCCACGAGCTGGTAGTTGCCCTCGCGCTCGGCGCGCTCGGCGTCAAACTTCAGTTGCTCTATCTGCTGTTTGTCCTGCTGGATCTTGTTGACCAGGGCCTTCTGGGCCTCCCATTTAGCTCGGAATCCCTTCACCTTGTCCTGCAGTTCGGCTATCTCGCGCTCGATGTTGTTGAATTTTTGCAGGTCGGGGTCCTTCTCGGTCGCTCCCGGCTGCACCTCGCGCTTCACCGACTCACGCTCGATCTCCTTCTGCTTCAACTGTCTCTCCAGTTCGTCCAGTTCCTCCGGCACGGAGTCGCGCTCCATACGGAGTTTGGCAGCAGCCTCATCCATGAGGTCGATGGCCTTGTCGGGGAGGAAACGGTCTGTGATGTAGCGTTCGGAGAGTTGCACGGCAGCGATGCAGGCGTCGTCCTGGATACGCACCTTGTGGTGGTTCTCGTAGCGCTCCTTCAGTCCACGTAGGATGGAGATGGCGTCGGTCTCGTCCGGCTCCTCGACCATGACGGTCTGGAAGCGGCGCTCCAGGGCCTTGTCCTTCTCAAAGTACTTCTGATACTCGTTGAGCGTCGTCGCACCGATGGCACGCAGTTCGCCACGTGCCAGGGCCGGCTTGAGGATGTTGGCGGCGTCCATGGCGCCCTCGCCACCACCGGCTCCCACGAGCGTGTGGATCTCGTCGATGAAGAGGATGATGTTGCCTTCGGCCTTCGTCACCTCCTTGATCACCGATTTCAGGCGCTCCTCAAACTCGCCCTTGTATTTGGCACCCGCCACGAGTGCGCCCATATCGAGGGAGTAGAGTTGCTTGTCCTTCAGGTTCTCGGGCACGTCGCCACGCACGATACGCTCGGCCAGTCCTTCGACGATAGCCGTCTTGCCCGTACCCGGCTCACCAATGAGGATCGGGTTGTTCTTCGTACGGCGGGAGAGGATCTGCAAGACGCGGCGTATCTCCTCGTCACGGCCGATCACTGGGTCGAGTTTTCCTGCCCGCGCCCGCTCCACGAGGTTGGTGGCATACTTGGAGAGGGCCTGGAAGTTTTCGTCTCCGCTTTGGCTCTCCACCTTCTGTCCTTGGCGCAGCGACTGGATGGCCTGGAGCATTTCCTTCTCCGTGCAGCCAGCGTCCTTCAGGATACGTGAGGCAGTGCTGCCCACTTGTAGCAGGGCCAGCAGCAGCGGTTCGATGCTCACGTAGTCGTCGCCGAGTTTCTGGGAAATATCGAGGGTCTTCTCCAGCACCTTGTTGCTGTCGGGAGAGAAATAGGGTTCTCCGCCCGAGACCTTCGGCAGATGCTTGATCTCGTTTTGCAGACTCAGCTCGACGGTCTGGGCGTTCACTCCCAACTTTTGGAGCACGTAGTCCGTCACGTCTTTGCCCTTGTCCATCACGCCGGCAAGGATGTGAACCAAGGCTCGATGGTCTGCTGTCCATTGCGCTTCGCCGTGTCCAGCGCGCTTTGGATAGCTTCTTGGGCTTTGATGGTGAATTTGTCAAATGTCATATTTGTTTCTCCTTTCTGTGCTTCCTCTCCTTCGGCAGTGGCGCCTCGGGAGATTCTTCACGTTTTTTATTATTGTTTTCTGCCGAATGATAGGCAAAACCTATACCCGATTTGTAAATATGACAATACGGCATAAATTGATGACAATTTGTCACCAGGGAAGACTATAAACAACGACAAACAATACTACGTTTGCCACTATTTACAACCACACCACCATTGCAGGAATGTTAGTGTGTGCTTTGGCTCCCGGCCTTGGGGGAGATATGCAACTGCCATATCAACGTCGGAACGTGGAACTGTATCGAACAATACGTACAACCCTGTCGCCTCATTCGGCTGAACCCGATGATGGTTCGGCCTTGCGCTTGGGACTTCTCGCTCGTCAGAAGCGGAAACCGTAGGTGAAGCGCACGCGCCATTTGCTTCTGCGCACCTGCAGCTGGTCTCGGTCGCCCACCACGGAATAGTTGTAGATCAAGGAGGCAACGGCAAACTGGTTGCGCCAGGAATAGACCGCTGCGCCACGTCCTGTCGTGATGAGGCTGGGGAAGCGGTAGTGGAGGTTGATGCGCTCTCCGTTCTCCTTGAGTCGGGAGTGGATATAGAAGTCGAAGGTGGGCAGGAGGGAGAGGTGGAAGAGCCACCGCTTGCCCGCCACGAGGTTGTAGCCGTAGCCTGCGCCAATGCCAATCTCCATCAGTTTGAGGTTGATGGGCTGCTGGTTGGCGGTCTCGTTGGCGTCGATGTCCGTGATCTGTCCGTCGAAACTGGCGCCCACCATGAAGCTGCCCGCACTCCTGCGCTGGAGGTAGCTCTGGCTGAAGGCCGCTGGAAAGGAGAAGCGCTTGCTGTTGAACGCATAGTAGAGGTTGACGTTGAGGGCCTGCTGCCTGATGGCCCCTTTCTCGATCGGCGTGACCTCGTCGTTCATTGAGGCCTTGCCGTGATAGGTCTTCGACGATAGAAACACGATGTCGAAGCCGAAGCGGTTGCTGTAGGAGTTGACGTTCAACTCATAGTCCTGGCTCTTTCCCGCCAGTTTCATGGGGTTGAGCGCCACGGCTGCTCCCAGTCCGCGATATGCCACCGCCATACTCAGCGTGCCGCGGAAGTCCGACTCCACCTCGGTGTGGTATTGGTCCTCGCCATTGCGTCCCGTGGTGCGAATCCATGCTCCCGAGAGGTTGCCCCGCAGTTTGATGGTCCAGCGTCCGGGTGGTCGCATGATATAGGCCGTGTCGTAATTGATGCGCTGGTAGCGCTCTGCAAGGATGGCGTTGCCTGCATGCAGCAGTTGGTCATACTTCACCAGTCGCTTGCGCAGGGCGTTGTATTTTTTCTCGTCCATGCTCCCGCTGTCTCGTCGAGCCCGCAAGATACTGTCGCCCCATTGCAGCAGGCGTCCCTCGTCCGAGGCCCGTCGGATCTCCAGTCGGATGCTGTCGGCATATTCCACCTTCTCCTTCCAGCTGCGCTTCTTCTTGCGGCGTTGGGATTGGGCAGAAGCATCGATGGCGATGGTTGCCACGAGAAGCAAGATCATCCAGCGGACGAAAAAGCGGACGGAAAAGCGGGTGGGGTGGAGCGGTGAGATCGAGTGTGACATGGCGTGAGGATGAGGAAAGAATCTTCCCTTATTACCTATATATATGATTATGATGATGGCCTATATGTATGAATATGAAAACGGCCTATATATATGATTATGATGACGACCTATATATATGATTAAAATGACGGCGCACTATGAGCTGAAAGCGCAAGTCTGATGATGGTGCCAACAGATTGGACAGACGGCAAGAATCAGATTGGCTGACGTCAGGAAAAGAAAAACTGGGACTTGGCCCCGCGTCGTTGTGCGAAGCGCCAAGTCCCAGTCGTATAGAGTCGATATTAATAAGCGAAGAGAGGATAGTCCTTCATCGTAGCATTGACCTTCTCGCGAACGCGGGCGATGACCTGCTCGTTCTCGGGATCAGCCAATACCTCGTTGATCAACTCAGCCACGAGGTGCATCATGTCCTCCTTGGCGCCACGGGTCGTCATGGCAGCGGTGCCAAGACGGAGACCTGAGGTCTGGAAGGCAGAACGCTCGTCGTAGGGCACAGCGTTCTTGTTGGCCGTGATATCGGCAGCCACGAGGGCAGCCTCAGCCACCTTACCCGTCAGCTCCGGATACTTCGGACGGAGGTCGAGCAGCATGGAGTGGTTGTCAGTACCACCGCTCACGATGTCGAAGCCGTAGCCGATGAGGTCCTCAGCCAGCACGGCGGCGTTCTTCTTCACCTGCGTAGCATACTCCTTCCAAGAAGGCAGCAGGTTCTCGCCGAAACCGACGGCCTTGGCAGCGATGACGTGCTCCAGCGGACCACCCTGGTTGCCCGGGAAGACAGCGGAGTTGAGCAGCATGGACATCTTCTTCAGATCGCCCTTCTTCGTCTTCAGACCCCACGGGTTCTCGAAGTCCTTGCCCATCATGATGATACCACCGCGCGGACCACGGAGCGTCTTGTGGGTCGTCGTGGTGACGATGTGAGCGTACTTCACCGGGTTCTTCAGCAAGCCAGCTGCGATCAGACCAGCCGGGTGAGCCATATCGACCAGCAGGATGGCACCTACTGCGTCGGCGATCTTGCGCATGCGCTCGTAGTCCCACTCACGGCTGTAGGCAGAACCACCACCGATGATCAGCTTCGGCTTGTTCTCCAGGGCCAGCTTCTCCATCTCGTCGTAGTCCACGCGGCCCGTCTCGCGGCAGAGGTGATAGCCGATGTGGTTGTAGAGGATACCCGACGTATTGACAGCGCTACCGTGAGAGAGGTGGCCGCCCTGGTCGAGGTCCAAGCCCATGAAGGTGTCGCCCGGCTTCAGGATGGCGAGCAGTACAGCCTGGTTGGCCTGTGCACCAGAGTGGGGCTGCACGTTGACAAACTCAGCGCCGAAGAGCTGCTTCACGCGGTCGATGGCGAGGTTCTCCACCTTGTCCACCACCTGGCAACCGCCGTAGTAGCGCTTGCCGGGATAACCCTCGGCATATTTGTTGGTGAGGTATGAACCCATGGCGTTCATCACCTCATCGCTCACGAAGTTCTCTGAAGCGATCAGCTCCATACCCTTCAGCTGACGCTGATGCTCTTGCTCGATCAAGTCGAAAATCTCTTGGTCTCTTCTCATACTTGTACTTTTACTTTATTAAGATATTATTATTGATGTTTCAGCCTGGATAGTCCATAGCGTCCCTCTGCGGGGGTTAGAGCTCGCAGTTGGCAGGGGGCTATGGATTGCGCAGGTTAGGTTAGATTTCTCTTGCAATGGTTAGCAAAGTTCCACCTTATCCATTTTTTGTTCTTTGTCGCAGTAGTGACATTTCAGTATTCCGTGCTCCTTGTCTATCACGTTGAAGATGGTGTCCATCGGTTCGTTGTTGGTGATACACTTCGGATTGTTGCACTTGACGATGCCCCGCAGCTCGTCGGGCGTCTCCACCTTTTTCTTCTCCACCACCTCGTAGTCCTTGATGATGTTGAGCACCACGTTGGGCGCCACTACAGAGAGTCGCGAGATCTCATCGTCTGTGAAGAACTTGTCGCTCACCTTGATGATGCCCTTCGTGCCCACCATCTTCGACGAGAGGTTGTAGCCGATCGTCACTGGGGTGGAGAGGTGCTGGAGCTGGAGAAGGTTGACGACGTCGAAGGTCTTCTCCACGGGGATATGGTCTATTACCGTGCCGTTCTTGATGGCGGCCACGAGTCTTTCTTTCTTGTTCATCGCTTGCTGGTTATTCAATGATCGTTTTGTCATTGCGAATCTCCTCGATGGAGATACCAAGGCAATGGCAGAAGATGGCCTCGCGGGCATAGAGTCCGTTCTTGGCCTGCTGGATGTAGTAGGCGTGGGGATTGGCGTCCACGTCGTAGGCAATCTCGTTCACGCGGGGTAGCGGGTGGAGGATGCGCATGTTGTCCTTGACCTTGCCGAGCATGTTCTCGTGCAGGATATAGACATTCTTCACGCGCTCATATTCCATCAGGTCGGAGAAGCGCTCCTTCTGCACGCGCGTCATGTAGAGAATGTCGGCGTCGGCGATTACGTCCTCGTCAAACTCCTCGTGCTCCTCATACTTGATGCCGTGCTTCCGGCAGTAGAGCTTATACTCTTCGGGCATGGCGAGCTCCTTGGGCGATATGAAATGGAAAGTGGGGTTGAAATGGCGCATCGCCATGAGTAGGGAGTGGACGGTGCGTCCGTAGCGGAGGTCGCCGACCAGGTAGATGTTGAGGTTCTCCAGCGTGCCCTGCGTCTGCTGGATCGTGTAGAGGTCGAGCAGGCATTGCGATGGATGCTGGTGGGCTCCGTCTCCCGCATTGACGATGGGGACGGGTGCTACTTCCGAGGCGTATTGTGCCGCGCCCTCGATATGGTGGCGCATGACGATCACGTCTGCATAGTTGGACACCATGAGAATTGTGTCCTTCAACGTTTCGCCCTTGCTGACGCTCGAAACCTTGGCGTCGGTAAAGCCGATGACGCGCGCACCCAGTCGGTTGGCAGCCGTCTCAAAGCTCAATCGGGTGCGGGTGGAAGGCTCATAAAATAGTGTTGCCACCACTTTCCCCTTCAGCAACTCACGGTTGGGGTGTGCCTCAAACTCCTTCGCCATCTCCAGGAGGTGCAAAAGCTCCTCGCGGTTCAGGGTCTGGATGTTCACAAAGTTATGTTTTTCCATTTACCGCTTCTATGTTTTATAATTCGGGTTCAAAGATACAAATTCTTTTTTGATTAGCATCGGGTAGTGCGGGAAAAAATGAGTTGGAGGATAAAAAAAACGTGTAATAATCGGTGGAGCTCACTTTTTTGCCTTTACTTCTATGTTGAATCCCATTTTTTCATTAACTTTGCACACTATATATAAAAAGGTACTCGATTCATGAGAAGAGCAATCGTTCACTTCCTTTGGGAAGGACTGGCAATCGTTGTGGCTTTCTGCCTCATGTTTTTCATTGCCGTATGGAATGGCTGGATAGGCTATATGCCCGATATGGACACCCTTTCCAATCCGATCGATAAGTTTGCCACCCAGGTCTATTCGGCCAATGGCAAGCTCATCGGCACGTGGAATGAGGACAACGGCAACCGTGTGGCGGTCGATTACAACAGTATCAGCCCCAACCTCGTCCATGCGCTGGTCGCCACCGAGGACGAGCGTTTCTACGAGCACTCCGGCATCGACTATATCGCCCTGGGCCGTGCCATCATCAAGCGAGGCATCCTCGGCCACCACGAGGCTGGTGGCGGTTCCACCATCACGCAGCAGCTTGCCAAGCAGCTCTATTCTGAGAAGGCCCACGGCACGCTGGAGCGCATGTTGCAGAAGCCGATTGAGTGGATCATCGCCATCAAGCTGGAGCGATACTTCACCAAGCAGGAGATCATTGCCATGTACCTCAACTACTTCGACTTCCTCCACAACGCCGTCGGCATCAAGCGGGCGGCCAATATCTATTTCGACAAGGAGCCCTGGCAGCTCAACCTCGACGAGTCGGCCATCCTGGTGGGTATGTGCAAGAACCCCTCGATGTTCAATCCCGTGCGCTACCAGGATCGTTGCCGCCAGCGTCGCAATGTCGTCCTGGCGCAGATGCTCAAGTGTGGCTACATCACCTCAGAGCAGTACGGCCAAGCGAGTGCGCAGCCCCTGGAGCTCCATTTCTCCCACGAAAAGCCCATTGCTGGTGCGGGCAGCTATTTCCAGGCTTTCCTCAAGCAGTATATGATGGCAGAGTTGCCTCTGCGCGAAAACTATCCTGCCTGGCGTGAGCGCCAGTACGTGCTCGACTCCATCGCCTGGGCCACCGACCCGCTCTATGGCTGGTGCAACAAGAACCACAAGCGCAATGGCGACAACTACAACGTCAATACCGACGGCCTCCGTATCTTCACGACCATCGACACGCGCATGCAGCAGTATGCCGAGCAGGCCGTGCGCGAGCATGTGGGGCGTAGTCTCCAGACGGCTTTCAACCAGGAGAACCACTACAAGCCCAATGCGCCTTTCTCCTCCGGCATCTCGCGCCAGCAGATCAAGAATAGCATCAACCGCAGCATCCGTCAGAGCACGCGCTTCCTCCGTATGAAGGAGGCAGGAGCCTCGCCCGAGGATATCATCCGTGCCTTCCGCACCCCAGTAGATATGACGGTCTTCACCTATCATGGTCCCGAGGAGCGCACGATGACGCCGATCGACTCCATTATCTATTATAAGAGTTTTCTGCGTTCTGCCTTCATGAGCATGGATCCCCATACGGGCGCCGTCAAGGCTTATGTCGGCGGTATCGACTACGACCACTTCAAGTATGACATGGTGATGGGAGGCCGTCGCCAGGTGGGATCCACCATCAAGCCCTTCCTCTACGCCCTGGCCATGCAGAACGGTATGACTCCTTGCACCACCCTCCGCAACGTCCAGCACTCCTACGGCGGATGGACCCCGCGCAACGGCAGCCATGCGCGCTACGGCCAGCAAGTGCCGCTGAAGTGGGCGCTGCAGCACTCCAACAACTGGATCTCGGCCAGCCTCATCACGACCCTTGGCCCGCAGCAGTTTGTGGGCATCCTCCACGACTTCGGCCTCAACAATCCCGACATCGACCGCAACGCCACCCCCGTGCTCAGTCTCGGTCCCTGCGAGCTCTCTGTCGGCGAGATGGTCTCGGCCTATACGGCCTTCGCCAATGGCGGCGTGCGCTGCGCCCCGTTGTTTGTCACGAAGATCGAGGACAGCCACGGCAATGTCATTGCCAAGTTCCAGCCCCTGATGACGGAGGTGATCAGCGAGGACAACTCCTATCGCATGATCGACATGATGCGTGCCGTCATCGATGGCGGTACGGGTAGCCGACTGAAGGGTGCCTACGGGATGAAGGGCGACATCTGTGGCAAGACGGGTACGACCAACAGCAACTCTGACGGTTGGTTTATCGCCTTCACTCCCGAACTGGTCAGTGGCGCCTGGGTGGGCGGTGAGGACCGCGACATCCACTTCGACTCCACCTCCCTCGGACAGGGAACCGCCGCCGCCCTGCCTATCTGGGCCTACTTCATGAAGAAGGTCTATGCCGACCACCAGTTGGGCTACAGCGACAAACCGCAGTTTGCCATCCCCAAGGACTTCGACTTCTGTTCCACCTCCGAGGATACCGATGTCAACGACATCCAGGAGGTCTATTTCTGATTCGCACCTGCCCTATGGCTAATGTTGCCAGAATATGCACATTGTGTATATAGAACCCATAGTGTTGCGGAATTATGGTTGTTAATTGTCACATTAATATATAGGTTTATGGGAAATCAATTCATGAAAGCCTTTATTGTCTTGGCGTTAAGCATCCTGCAGACAACTGTATGCTATGCCGATACTTTCAAGGGGAAGGTTGTCAATGCTGAGACTGGCGAGGTTATTGTCGGAGCAAGGGTAGAGAGCGAGATCAACCCCCAACCTGGATGGTCTATTCAGAGTACGACAGAGACCGACAGTACGGGATGCTTCTATCTGAATGGTAGTATGGAAGGACGCATCATGTTCAAGTTTAGCATGATAGGCTACAAGAATCTCCGCAAGGTGGACTATTCCTATGGCAGGGAGGTGAAAGATACGACCGACCTTGGCATCATCAAGTTGCAGCCCACGGCACTCATGCTGCAGGAGGTAAAGGTGACAGCCAAGATGCCCCGCATCACTATGGTGGGCGACACGATAGTGTTCAACCCCGAAGCGTTCAAACTGAAGGAAGGAGCCCGCCTTGCCGAACTGATCAAGAAACTGCCGGGAGTGGAGAACCGCGACGGCAAACTCTACTGGAACGACAAGCCCATACGCCTGATGATGAACGGTCGGGATGTCTTCGGCGGCAGTCAGATCATCAGCGAGCTGCCGGCAGAAGTGGCAAGCAAGCTGAAGCTCTACGACCGCAAGTCGGAGCTGGCACGCCATACTGGCAATGACGATGGTGAGGAAGACCACGTGCTTGACATACAGGTAAAGCCGGGATTTCTCGACAAGTGGTATGGAGAGGCAGAAGCACAATACCAGACAGACAAGCGGTATATGTTCAGCCTCAGGGCCAGTCGGCTGAGCGACCACGACCCACAGATGATATATGGTCAGGCAAACAACACCAACCGCTATATAGACCGCACGATGGGTCAAAGTATGGATCGCAACATCGACGGCGACGGCAAGAGTCAGTATGGATCGTACAACTACCAACACAACTGGAAGACAGAGGGTGCAGGATCCTATAGCGACAACAGCTTCGACATAAGTGCCAATCTGGGCCACAGTGATGGATGGAGCACAAGCACTCAGTCAACCGAGACTTTCTTCCCTGGTAAGGAGCGCACGTTTAGCGTAGCAGACAACTACCGCTATGCCCATAAGCTCACTCCGCAGTTGCAGACAAAACTCTTTGCTTACACCGATTCGGTGAATAGCATAAACGTAGATGTGAAGGCGGCTTACGAGAAAGGCCATAGCATCAGCGAAGACCAAGGAGCATCGTATGGCTACGATCCGGAGATGTTTGAATACCACACTATCGGCGCAGCCTTTGCCGCAAAACCTGGCGATGCTCTCTATGACCGATTGATCACCCGCAACCGCTATTATCATACAAGTGACAGTCAGACGCGCAGTCTGAATATGGACTACTCATGGGAACACTTCTTTGGCAAGAAAGGTTCGTTCACCTTGCAAGGCTACACCAAAATAAGCGGATCCGATGAAGATACCCACAACAACCGCAGCCTGGAATATTTGAGGGACAACAGAAACGAAACGCTATGGCAGTATTACGAACGCAACAATCATGGCCTCAGCACGCAGCTCGGCGCCGAACTGGAATACTGGCTGAGCAGCAAGGTCTATCTGGACCTATCCGACAATGTGACCTATTCGCGTACCAGAGCCATTCGCGACATATATACCGACCATAGCGAAGAGAACGTGGTGGGAGGTATGCCGACGACGCCAGACCTTGCCAACACCATGGGCAACCTGATGCACCAATGGACCAATAGCTTCTCTCTGAAGTCAACCATCACCCCCGTGAAGTCTCTCATGATTATGCCTAAGTTCAACTGGAACGTATATCGTGAGAAGGCAGACTACCATTACGGACAGCTCGACACCACTGCCGTGCGCACAAGCTATGGCTACGAACCGTCGCTATTTCTGAAATGGAAGATGAGCCGTGTGCGCAATATGGATTTCTCTTTTTCCTATCATACTACGGTGCCCGACCTGGTGAGCACGCTCGCTTATCGCAACACCATCAATCCGCTGTCTATTTCCGTGGGTAATCCCTTCCTTGGCAAATCACACAGTCATACGACCAAATATAGCTACCATCGCATGTGGCTGCGCAAGCAGATCGTGCTCGGACTGACTGCGTCATATACAAAGGAAATCAATCCGATTGCCACGCTCTATCGTTATAATTCCGCAACAGGCGTCTATGAGTCGAAGCCAATGAACGTGAAAGGAGGCGACTCCTGGAAATTCGGAGTCAACTACGACCAAGGTATTGGCGCATATTTCCGGTTGATGAACAAACTGTCGCTACAGGCATCACAGTCGTATGGCTTCCTGACGGTGGTGGACAACAACGACCCTAATACTGTTCCAGCCTTGAATCATCAGAAAACGGTTGGTATAGACGAAGACTTTGATTTGTCGTATGAGACAAACACGCTGCAGCTGTCTTTGTACGACCGTCTGCAATGGAACCGCTACCGCTATGATGACGCATCATACAACATGCATCCTTTATATAATAGATTAGGTGTGACAGCTATGCTGAAGCTCGAACCTTTCCAAGTGGTAGCGGAGGTAGCCGATCATTTCCGTTCTGATTATGCCACGTCGGAAATGAACGGCCACAAGATCATTTCATCGTTGAGTGTTGATTACAGTTTCTGCAAGAACAAATGCCGCCTGTCGCTGTATATTGATGATATCTTCAACAAAGACATCTATTATGATAGCAAATATACGGCATTCCAGCGTTACGAATCAGCCGAAAACTATATCCACCACTATGCCAATCTTACCTTCACGTATAGATTCGACGCCAAGGCAGATAAAAAGAAACGCAGATAAAAAGAAAAAGGTAGGGATAGGAAAACCATCCCTACCTTTGGACCAGGAGAATTATTTTCTGACTATCTTCCGCAGTCTTCTTGCTTTGTCTCCTTACTCTATATACTTCGTCTCCTTCGGCATGCAGATCCAAAGGAGAATATACACCAGTACGCCACAGAAGGCCGTGCAGGTCGTCAGGACGACATAGACGATGCGTAGGATCGCCACGTCCCATCCGAAATACTCGGCTATACCGCCACAGACGCCCGCCAGCCATTTGTCGGTCGTCGATCTTGTGAGTCTTTTCTTATACTCCATAGGGCTTCAATATTTACAGTTTTTGCCAAATTTCGTCGAGACCCTTCCTTTTCTTTCCTGGGTTCGGACAGTCCTCGGCGATGTGTCCCAGCGGAATGATCGCCACGGCCTCGAATCCCTCTACGGGAAACAGGCGCTTCACGGCCTCCACATCGTAGTTGCACACCCAGCAGGTGCCCAGTCCACGGTCGGCGGCAGCCAAGGCCAGGTGCTCCACGGCTATTCCGAGGTCGATGTCGCCATGCGACTTGCCGTCGTCGGGACGCACCCATGCGTTGGCCGTGTCCTTCATGCAGAGCACATAGATCGGCGCGGAGGCAAACCAAGGACGGTCGTAGCACTGGCGTATCTTCTCCTTGGACTCGTCGGAGGCGAGAAGGAGAAACTTCCAAGGCTGCCGGTTGCAGGCCGACGGAGCCAGTTGCACACACGTCATGATCGCGTCGAGGTCGGCCTGCGAGACCGCCTCGTCGGTGAATTTGCGCACAGAGAAGCGCGCGGTTGCCAATTCTTTGAAGTTCATAGGCTTCGTTTTTTTATGTTGTTTTGGACTTGGTTAGTAGTTGCCCTCATCCACAATCGGGTAGAGCTCGATAAACTCCCCGTTGTGTCGCTTTCCATCGTTGATGATCTCCGCCACCTTTTGGCCGATCACGTCGGGCTGGTGCGATCCCGGTCCGTCGTAGTGGCCGTTGAGGTCGGTGGAGGTGGCTCCCGGGTGGATGGTAAACGCCTCCACGGGCACGTGGAAGTGGTCAAACTCCCATCCCATCGTGGCGATCATCGTGTTCTGTCCCGCCTTGCTGGCCACGTAGGCCATCGGGTGCCAGTAGGGGCTAAACGTGCTTGGCACGGTGATGTTGCAGATTCTGCCCTGGTTTTTCTCCAGCAGCGGCAGCAGCAACTTCGTCAGATAGAACGTGCCGATATAGTTGACCTGCACCGTGTCGATCACGTCCTGCAGCGACTGCTCGTAGCTCCTGACCGACATGTCGCCCGGAATGCCCGCGTTGTTGACCAGCAGCGAGAGCCCCGGATACTTCTCCGCTATCTCGCGGGCCGAGACCTCGATCTCGCCGTTGTCCGCAAGGTTCACATACTGCCATCCCGCCACGTCGGCACCATCGGCGCGGAGGGCCTCCATGGCCTTCAGTGCTCGGTCTTCACAGCGTGCGCCGACCACTACCTGCCATCCCGATTTCCCCAGATGGCGTGCTATCTCATATCCGATGCCCTTGTTGGCACCTGTCACCAAAACTTGTTTCTTCATTTTTTCGATCTTTTATTGTAGGTCAATATAATAGTTGTGTTCCTTCCATGCGTGGGTTCCGCCTTTCTTCCATGTGTGTTGTGTGCTCCAACCCATATGGCGGCCCCGTTTCTATTCCTCTCCCAGCCAGTCATCGACGAGCTTTCGCGCGATGCTCAGCTTCTCGGGCAGCGGCGGCAGGTTGTCTCTGCCAAACCAGCTTCCGCGCTCCAGTTCGGACCGTTGCAGATGGATCTCGCCTCCCGCATAGTCGGCGTGGAATCCCACCATCAGTCCGCAGGGGAAGGGCCAAGGCTGCGACCCGAAATAGCGGAGGTTGGTGATGTCGAGTTGCGTCTCCTCCATCACCTCGCGCCTCACGGCCTCTTCGAGCGTCTCCCCCGTCTCGACAAATCCCGCCACCAGTCCATAGATGCGGTTGTTGACGAAGTTTTTCGCATGGACGAGCAGCACCTCCTCGCCCCGGTGTACGAGCACGATGACGGCCGTGGCCAGTTGCGGCCAGAACTCCTTGCCACAATGCGTACACTTCTTCGAAATGATGGTGTCCATCCTTGTGGGTGCACCACACACACCGCAGTATTGCGTGTTTTGGTCCCAGTAGAGCAGTTCGCGACATTTTCCCGCCTTCAGATAGAGTTCCGTCGGCAGATGATAGAACGACTTGCGCAGTGGGCATGTCTCGTAGCGATCATCCTCGGCGATGGGATAGTCGATGCTGGCCGCCCTCACCTCCGTCCCGTCCTCCATCGGTGCTATCTCCATCACGTGCGTCCAGGGCTTCAGTTCGATGGGAGGATTCTCAGCCATGGGGATGGTACGACTGCCGTCCGCGTTCTTCTCCAGCATGACGGCATCCTTGACGAATATGAACCAATATTTCATGATGTGCGTGATCTCGTTGTTCTTTCCGAAGACTTCTCTTATTCCTTCTTTCCGAAGAGCAGCTCGTAGTCCCTTGCTGCCGCCGGCTTCACCCATTCCTCCGGCACGAAGCGCCAGTTGTTGTTCGGTTGCGGGTCGAGCGTCCCCATCCGCTTGATCTCCTCCATGAGGTAGTGGCGCTGGTCGCGTTCGCTCTCCCAGAGGATGCGGCTCTGCAGCGAGTCGTGTGGAATACCCGCCCCCTTCGTGAGCAGTTCTCCGCCTCCGTTGCCTCGGTAGCTGTTGATTGCCACGCGATACCAGGCGTTCGGGTCAAACGGTCTTCCGTCGCTCATCTGGAGGATACGCACCTTTTGTCCGTTGGGCTTCGTCACGTCCACCTCGTAGTCGATGCCAGCCGCCGAGTCGAAGTTGAAGAGGAAGTTTTTGAATCCCAGTCTCTGCGCGTCGTCGCTCGTGTCGTCGAAGAGCAGCAGATGGTCCTCGGGCTTCTCCATTGTGTTCACCCATTGGTCGTAGCTCATCTCCAGATGGCGGCGTATCTCGTCGCCCGTCATCCGCATCACGTAGAGCTGGTTCTCATACTTATAGAGGTTGAACATATCTGCCACCGTCACCTCTCCCGCCTTGATCGATGCGCTGAGCGACAGGGGCGCGTTGAAGGCGATGTCCGCCTTTGTGATCTGCAGTTCGAGGTTGAGAATGAGGTCGTTGAAGGCCGACGACCCAAAATAGCTGTCGCGCGTGGAGATCTCGTGCTTAAACGTGCCCAGCGGCTGCTCCGCCCAGGCCTTCACGCTGTCGATGGCCGCTGCGAAATGGTCCATATATCCCGCGTCGGGCTCCAGGTCGGCCACATCCACGATGCTTCCCTCCTTCTTGGCCACGCGCCATTGTCCGTCCCTCTCCACGAGTTGGATTGTGGCCAAGGCCACCTTACGCGCGTTGTTGGCCGGGTCCAGGCAGACCACCTCCTGGCCCTCGCCGTTCTCCACCACCGACTGGTGCGGCCTGTGGTCGTGTCCGAAGAGTACGACGTCAAATCCCGCCACCTCCTCGGCGACCCTCCGCGAGGCGTCCTCCGTATAGTCCTCCGTCACGATGCCGCCGTCCCATCCCGAGTGGAAGATGCCGACGATCACGTCCGGATGCTCCCGATCCTTCACCTCCTGGATGGTTCTCCGTGCCGTGGCCACCATGTCGTCGAAGCGCAGTCCGCTCCACAGATTCTCCTTCAGCCAACTGGGGATGGCTGGCGTGATCATGCCGATGATCGCCACCTTCACCTTGCCGTCCTTGCACAGTACGCGATAGGGCAGGGTGTAGGGTTTTCCCGTCCGCGTGTCGATGACGTTGGCTCCCAGTACCGGCGCGTGGCTCTCCCTGATCCATTTGTCATAGACCCCGTGGCCCGTCTCCACGTCGTGGTTGCCCAGCGTCTGGGCGTCATACTGTAGGTAGTTCGTACATTGTGCCGCGATGTTGGTCTGTCCCGTCGCCACATAGTTGTAATAGTAGCAGATGGGCTGGCCCTGCAGGATGTCGCCATTGTCGAGCAGAAAGACGTTCTCCGCCCCATACTGCGCCCTCATCCGGTCAACGTAGGTTTTTACGCGGGCCAGCGAACCCGGCAGGTCGCGGCGGTTGATAAAGTCGTAGGGAAAGAAACAACCGTGCACGTCGGAAGTCTCTATAATCTGTATGGTCGTCGTGTCGTTGTTTTCCATTCCGTAAACATTGTCTCCGTAGGCGTGGAGTGAAAGTGCTGCAAGAAGCGACAAAAATAGTTTCTTCATTCTTTTGAGTTGATGTTATGATATGAGGAGGGGTGGGGGATAGGCGTCCGTCAGTCTGCTGCCGTCGTCCAAGTCGTGGTCCGCGCCTGCTGCCTTTTCCTTACCTCGTCCTGCGCCACCATCGCCCCATAGAGATAGGCCTCGCCAAACGTCTTCCATATCATTGCGTAGAAGACCAGCGCGAGACAGAAGGTCAGCGTTGCCGTGGTCAGCACCCAGTAGCCCATGCCCAGCACCCTGGGGTCGCCCTCCGCTGCCAGCGTGTAGTCGAAGTAGCCTTCTATGAGCAGGATGATGGCCGGGATCATCAGCAGCGTGAAGACCACCAGGCCGATGATGCCCGATAGGAGGGCGTAGGTGAGGTAGCTTCCCAGATGGCGCAGCACGCGCTTGGCCGCCCTGCCACACTTCGGCATGGGCGCGACCAACTGCAGGATGGTCCGCTTGAAATCAACCAGTGCGGCCAGCGCCAGCAGCAGGGCCAGCGCCGTCCCGATCCATTGTCCGCAGAGCGCCGTCGTGATGCTCAGCGCCCATCCCAGCGATGAGGCTACCAGCGGTTTCCATGTCCGGCGGAGCGTCGTCAGCTGTTGGCCGGTGAAGAGCCGGTAGCCCTCGGCAATGCAGCGAGCCACGCTGCGATCTCTTGTCAGTGCTTCTCTATCCATTGCTTTTCTTAGAAATCATCCTGCCTTAAACAATCCTGTCCTGGATTAATCTTGTCCTGGAACATTCCTGTCCTGGAACAATCTTGTCTTGTAACATTCCGTCCTAACACATTCCTGTCTTAGAACATCCTGCGCCGAAACTCTCCTAAGACCAGGGCCGTGGCGATCGCCACATTGAGCGACTCGGCCGTCGTCCTGCCTTGGGGGAAATTGGGGATGAGCAGCGGTCGTGTGGCCCGTCGCCTCACCTCCTCCGTCACCCCGTTGCCCTCGTTGCCCATCACGATCACGCCGTGGGGCTTGAGCGTCGTCTCGTAGATGTTCTCGCCGTCGAGCTGCGTCGTATAGACGGGGCAGTCCTTGTCGAGCGCGTCGATCAGCGGCACGAGCGGCGCATAGTGGATGGCCACGCGCGCGATGCTTCCCATCGTAGCCTGGACGACCTTCGGATTCCAGCAGTCGGCCGTGTCGGGCGAGCACCAGATGGCGCCCACGCCAAACCAGTCGGCCACGCGGATGATGGTGCCCAGGTTGCCCGGGTCCTGCACGCCGTCGAGCACGAGGGTCAGTTCGCTGGGGTCGATCCCGGCCCCATCCCGAGGTCTTGCGGGTATCTCGAAGACGCCCACCACCCCCTGCGGATGCTGCAGTTGCGAGATGCGCCTGACGTCCTCCATCTCGTCGTAGATGGCCACCGGCCGGAAGCCAGCAGCCTGGAGGTCGCCCACCACTTTCGGCCCTTCGGCCATGAACCAGCCCGTCGTCTTGCGCCCCTTGCGCGTCGATAGCGATCGGATGATTTTTACTTGGTTATTGGTTATCACAGTGCAAATATAGTAAAAAATGCGCCAATGATTCCCGATGGCTCTGTTTTTTTTGCTAACTTTGCGCAAAATAATGAATTTTATGAATTGGAAGAACCGACATACGCCCCTGTTATTGTTGCTGATCACGCTGGTAGCCACGGCCCTGACGGGTTGCTCCACGTCCAAGTTCGTGCCCGAAGACCGCTACCTCCTCGACGCCGTCCAGGTGCGCACCGACAGCAAGGAGCTCGACGCCGCCCAGTTTGGCCAGTACGTCCGCCAAAAGGGCAACTCCCATTGGTTCTCCCTCTTCAAGATTCCCCTGGGCACCTACTCCCTGGCGGGCCGCGACTCCACGAAGTGGCTCAACCGCACGCTGCGCCATATCGGCGAGGAGCCCGTCGTCTATGACTCCCTGGAGGCCGCCCGGTCCTGCGCCGACCTGCGTCTGGCCATGCAGAACATGGGCTACATGAACAGTTACGTCGATTTCGAGACCCAGGTCCGTGGCCGCAAGCTCAAGGCCATCTATACCCTCCATCCCGACGATCCCTACCGCATCAGTTCCTTCCGCTACGACATCCCCGACTCCGCCGTGGCCCAGGTCCTTGCCCCCGTCTTTGGCACGGGCGATCAGCAGGTGGGCGAGGTCTTCACCGTTTCCTCCCTCGACAACCTCCGCAAGCGCATCGCCACCGTCCTCAACGACTCCGGCTTCTACCGTTTCCACAAAGACTTCGTCACCTATACCGCCGACTCCCTCCAGGGCACGCAGGGCGTCAACCTCGTCTGCCGCATCCTGCCCTACCGCGAGAACAGCAGCGCGCCCCCCATGCCCCATCCCCGCTATCGCGTGCGTTCCATCCACTACCGATCCAGCGACGGCTACGACCTGCCCCTGCGCCGCAGCGTGCTGGCCGAAAACACGGTGGTCAAGGCCGGCGAGTGGTTTAGCGCCTCCGACCTGCAGCGCACCTACAACAACTTCGCGCGGCTCGGCGCCGTCCGCTACACCAACATCACCTTTCGCGAGGACACCCTCCACAACCTCGACACCGACATCCGCCTCTCCATGCGCAAGCCCAACACCATCGCCTTCCAGCCCGAGGGCACCAATACGGCTGGCGACTTCGGAGCAGCCGCCACGCTGACTTATCAGAACCGCAACCTCTTCCGCGGCAGCGAACTCCTCAGCATCGAGCTCCGTGGCGCCTTCGAGGCCATCAAGGGACTGGAGGGCTACGAGCGCGGCGACTACGAGGAGTATGGCGTCGAGACCCGCTTCCAGATGCCCCGCCTGATGACTCCCTTCCTCTCGCGCAAGGGCCGTCGCGGCAGCACGGCCTCGACCGAGCTCTCCGTGGCCTGGAATCTCCAGAACCGGCCCGAGTTCCATCGCCGTGTCTTCTCCGCCGGCCTCAAGTATCGGTGGCCGACGCGCGACGGCAGGGTGCAGTACAAGCTCGACGTCCTCGACCTCAGCTACGTCTATATGCCCTGGATCAGCGCCACCTTCAAGCACGACTACCTCGACAGCGTCTCCAACCGCAACGCCATCCTGCGCTACAACTACGAGGACCTCTTCATCATGAAGGCGGGCTTCGGCCTCACCTACAACGCCGGCGACCGCGTCATCCGTGCGAGCGTCGAGACGGCGGGCAACCTGCTGAGCGGCTTCTCCCAGATCTTCCGCTTCAAGCAGAACAGCCACGGCCAGCGCCAGCTCTTCAATATCGCCTACGCCCAGTATGCCAAGTTCGACTTCGAATACACGCGCCTGCTGCGTTTCAGCGCCCACAACACGCTGGCCCTCCACGGCCTCCTGGGTGTGGCGTGGCCCTATGGCAACAGCACCGTGCTGCCCTTCGAGAAGCGCTACTTCTCCGGTGGTGCCAACTCCGTGCGTGGCTGGAGCGTCCGCGAGCTCGGTCCCGGCAAGTATCGTGGGCGCGACGGCCGCATCGACTTCATCAATCAGACCGGCGACATGCGCCTCGACCTCAACCTCGAGTATCGCACCCACCTGTTCTGGAAGTTTGACGGCGCCGCCTTTGTCGATGCGGGCAACATCTGGACGCTTCGCTCCTATCCCGAGCAGCCCGGCGGCCAGTTTCAGCTCGACACCTTCTTCAAGCAGATCGCCGTCTCCTACGGCCTCGGCCTGCGCCTCAACTTCGGCTATTTCATCCTCCGCCTCGACGGTGCCATGAAGGCGATCAATCCTGCCTACGACGACCACAAGGACCATTATCCCATCTTCCATCCCCGTTGGGGCCGCGACTTCGCCTTCCATTTCGCCGTCGGTATGCCGTTCTGACACGCCTGCGCCCCTCCTCTCGTGGGGCGCTCCTGACGATAGAAAGGCCGATTGGTTGAATAAATCGTAAAAAAATCGGTATGTTGCGGCCTTTTCAAATTTTATTTGTATTTTTGCCCCCAGTTTAGGATAGACCACACACGATCGACTACTGCAATGGCAGACATGAGAGACACCTGGGCACATGGATGAGGCTCGGGCGTTTTGCTTTTGGTTCCTACCGTGAGGTAGCCGATAATGATTAGGATAACATTATATATTATACTTTAAGGTTCAGGATATGTCGAATTTAAGATTTCAGGTCGTAGAGGAGGCGTTCAAGAAGCGCCCCTTAGAGGTGGAAGTTCCCAAGGAGCGTCCGTCCGAGTATTTTGGCAAGTATGTGTTCACCCGCGCTAAGATGTACAAATACCTGCCCGCCGCCATCTACACCCAGCTCACCGACGTCATCGACAACGGCACGCCCCTCGACCGCTCCATAGCCAATGCCGTGGCCTCCGGCATGAAGCAGTGGGCCATGGAGATGGGCGTCACCCACTACACCCACTGGTTCCAGCCCCTGACCGGCGGCACCGCCGAGAAGCACGACGCCTTTGTGGAGCACGACGGCAAGGGCGGCATGATCGAAGACTTCTCGGGCAAGTTGCTCGTCCAGCAGGAGCCCGACGCCAGTTCTTTCCCCAGCGGCGGCATCCGCAACACCTTCGAGGCCCGCGGCTACTCCGCCTGGGACCCCACCTCCCCCGTCTTCATCATCGACGACACCCTCTGCATCCCCACCATCTTCATCTCCTATACGGGCGAGGCCCTCGACTACAAGGCCCCCTTGCTCCGCACGCTCCACGCCCTCAGCGTGGCCGCCACCGACGTCTGCCACTATTTCGACCCGAAGGTGAGCAAGGTGAAGACCAATCTCGGTTGGGAGCAGGAGTACTTCCTCGTCGATGCCGACCTCTATAGCGCCCGCCCCGACCTGATGCTGACGGGCCGCACCCTCATGGGCCACGAGTCGGCCAAGAACCAGCAGATGGACGACCACTATTTCGGCACCATCCCCGACCGCGTGCAGAGCTTCATGAAGGACCTGGAGGTGCAGGCCCTCGAACTCGCCATCCCCTGCAAGACCCGCCACAACGAGGTGGCCCCCAACCAGTTTGAGTTTGCCCCCATCTTCGAGGACTGCAACCTCGCCGTCGACCACAACATGCTCCTGATGTCGCTGATGAAGAAGGTGGCGCGCAAGCACGGCTTCATCGTCCTGCTCCACGAGAAGCCCTTCGCCGGCATCAACGGCAGCGGCAAACACTGCAACTGGAGCCTCTCCACCGACACCGGCGTGCTGCTCCACGCCCCCGGCAAGACTCCCGAGTCCACGCTCCGCTTCGTCACCTTCATCGTCGAGACCCTGATGGGTGTCTATCGCCACAACGGCCTGCTCAAGGCCTCCATCATGAGCGCCACCAACGCCCATCGCCTCGGCGCCAACGAGGCCCCTCCCGCCATCATCTCCTCCTTCCTCGGCAAGCAGCTCTCCGATCTCCTCGACCACATCGAGCAGAGCGACAGCGAGGACGACTTCATCATGGCCGGCAAGCAGGGCCTGAAGATGGACATCCCCGAGATTCCCGAACTGATGATCGACAACACCGACCGCAACCGCACCTCTCCCTTCGCCTTCACCGGCAACCGCTTCGAGTTTCGTGCCGTGGGATCCGAGGCCAACTGCGCCTCGGCGATGATCGCCCTCAATAGTGCCGTGGCCGAGGCCCTGACCGACTTCAAGGCGCGCGTCGATGCCCTCATCGCCCAAGGCGAGGACCGCATGAAGGCCATCGTCAGCGTCCTGCGCGAGGACATCACGGCCTGCAAGCCCATCCGCTTCGACGGCAACGGCTATAGCGAGGAGTGGGTCGAGGAGGCCCGCCGCCGTGGCCTCGACTGCGAGACGAGCTGCCCCGTCATCTTCGACAACTACCTCAGCGAGTCCTCCGTCCGCATGTTCACCAGCCTCGGCGTCATGACGCGCAAGGAGCTGGAGGCCCGCAACGAGGTGAAGTGGGAGACCTACACGAAGAAGATTCAGATCGAGGCCCGCGTCATGGGCGACCTCACCATGAACCACATCATCCCCGTGGCCACCCACTACCAGAGCATGCTGCTCAAGAACGTGCAAAGCATGCGCGCCGTCTTCCCTGCCGAGAAGGCCGAGAAGCTCAGTTCGCGCAACATGAAGATCATCGAGGACATCGCCGAGCGCACCCAGGCCATCGAGCAGGGCGTGGAGGAGCTGGTCAACGCCCGCAAGGTGGCCAACCGCATCGCCGACGAGCGCGAGAAGGCCGTCGCCTACCACGACACGGTCGTGCCGAAGATGGAGGCCATCCGCTACCACATCGACAAACTGGAGCTCTGCGTCAGCGACGAGCTCTGGACGCAGCCGAAGTATCGCGAGCTCCTCTTCATCCGGTAACGCCCGCGCACAACTCTATTTTTTCCGTCTCTTTTCCCAGGCCTGGCAGGGACCCCGCGGCGTGCCCCATCACGCTTCGTGAGCCCTCCAGGCCATTTTTCGTTTTGGCACGCTATTTGCAATGACACAGTTAAAACGAATCTTAAAAACTCATATCACAATAATGGAAAAGAAAGGTAATATTGGAGTAACGACGGAGAACATCTTCCCCGTCATCAAGCAGTTTCTGTATTCCGACCACGAGATATTCCTTCGCGAGATGGTCAGCAACGCCGTGGACGCCACGCAGAAGATGAAGACCCTCGCCTCGGCAGGTGACTTCTCCGGCGACCTGGGCGACCTCTCCGTCCGCGTCACCCTCGATGAGCAGGCCGGCACGCTCACCATCTCCGACCGCGGTATCGGCATGACGGCCGAGGAGATCGACAAGTACATCAACCAGATTGCCTTCTCCGGCGTCACCGACTTCCTCGACAAGTACAAGGACAAGGCCGAGGCCATCATCGGCCATTTCGGTCTCGGATTCTACTCCGCCTTCATGGTGAGCAAGAAGGTCGAGATCGTCACCAAGAGCTGGCGCGAGGGCAGCCAGGCCGTGCGCTGGACCTGCGACGGCAGCCCCGAATACACCATCGACGAGGTGGAGAAGGCCGACCGCGGTTCCGACATCATCCTCCACATCGACGACGACAGCAAGGACTATCTCCAGAAATCGACCATCGAGCAGCTGCTCACGAAGTACTGCAAGTTTATGGCCGTGCCCGTGGTCTTTGGCAAGAAGACGGAGTGGAAGGACGGCAAGCAGGTCGATACCGACGAGGACAACGTCATCAACAGCGTCGAGCCCCTCTGGCCGAAGTCGCCGTCGTCGCTCAAGGATGAGGACTACAAGAAGTTCTACCACACCCTCTTCCCCATGAACGACGATCCCCTGTTCTGGATCCACCTCAACGTCGATTACCCCTTCACGCTCACCGGCATCCTCTACTTCCCGCGCATCAAGTCCAACATCGAGCTCCAGCGCAACAAGATCCAGCTCTACTGCAACCAGGTCTTCGTCACCGACCATGTCGAGGGCATCGTCCCCGAGTTCCTCACGCTGCTCCACGGCGTCATCGACTCTCCCGACATCCCGCTCAACGTCAGCCGCAGCTACCTCCAGAGCGACGCCAACGTCAAGAAGATCTCGACCTATATCACCAAGAAGGTCGCCGACCGCCTGAGCAGCATCTTCAAGGAGAACCGCAAGGAGTATGAGGAGAAGTGGGACGACCTCAAGCTCTTCATCAACTACGGCATGCTCTCCGAGCGCGACGCCTTCTACGACCGCGCCAAGGACTTTGCGCTGATGAAGGACACCGAGGGCAAATACTTCACCTTCGACGAGTATCGCACGCTCATCAAGGACAACCAGACCGACAAGGACGGCAACCTCATCTATCTCTATGCCGTCAACAAGGAGGAGCAATACACCTACATCGAGGCCGCCAAGGCCAAGGGCTACAGCGTCCTGCTCTGCGACGGCGAGCTCGACGTGCCGACCGTCTCCCTGCTCGAGCAGAAGCTGGAGAAGAGCCACTTCGTGCGTGTCGATTCCGACACCGTCGATCGCCTCATCGCCAAGGACGAGGTCCACGAACTGACACTCTCCCAGGACGAGCGTGACAATTTGTCAGAGGCCTTCCGCTCCCAGATGCCCCGTCTCGACAAGACCGAGTTTGGCGTCGAGGTCCAGGCCCTTGGCGAGACGGCCCAGCCGACCGTGATCACGCAGAACGAGTGGATGCGCCGCATGAAGGACATGAGCCGCTTCCAGCAGGGTATGGGCTTCTATGGCCAGATGCCGGACAGCTACATGCTCGTGCTCAACGCCGACCACCCGCTCATCAAGCAGATCCTCGCCGACGAGACCGCTGCCACGGCCGAGACCATGAAGCCCGTCCTCAGCGAGATCAAGGGCCAGGAGGCCCGCCTCGCCGCCCTGCGCCAGGCCCAGAAGGACAAGAAGCCCGAGGAGATCTCCCAGGCCGACAAGGACGACCTCTCCCAGACGGAGAAGGCCCTGGAGGACCAGCGCGGCAAGAAGCGCCAGATCGTCGCCGACTATGCCAAGGACAACACCCTGATCCATCAGTTGGTCGATCTCGCCCTTCTCCAGAACGGCATGCTCAAGGGCGCCGCGCTCAACGACTTCGTCAAGCGCTCCGTCGAGGTGCTGAAGTAAAGTAGGATTTCTTCCGCCGCCACACCCCGCGGCCCATCAGGCTGGTGGGGGAAAGGTCATGGTTGCCTTTCCCCCCACCAGCCTCTTTTTTTTCAGCCTCGGCGTTTAGTATTCGTCGCCATACCAGCCGTCCAGATCGTGCTCTCCGTAGTCGTCCTGGTCGTAGTCGTCCTGGTCGTAGCTGTCTTGGTCAAAGTCGTCGTGGTCGTAGTCTTCGTGGATGTATTTGTTGTAGATGACATCGTCGAGGGCGTGGTCGCCGTGGTCCAAGGCTTCGTCCTCACGCCAACTGTCCTCATGGTCGTAGTCCTCACGCCAACTGTCCTCATGGTCGTAGTCCCCATGATCCCCGTGATGCCCGTGATGCTCGTGCGCGTGGTCGTGGTGGTCGTGTGCGGAATGATGGTCCGATCCGCCCAGTCTCTTTTTCAGAAAGTGCGCTATCACGCCCGTGTATATAAAATCGAGTAGTCCCATATTCTTTTTGGCTATTGATACTACCGAGCAAGAACTTTTGTTGTTTTCCCGTTCTCGTCTCGCATGATATAAATCTGCCCTGGTGTCATAGCTTTTACTTTGCGTCCCTCAATAGTGTAAATAGCTTTTGCACCATTTGGCGTTACAAATATTCCTTCTACACCTGTGCCTTGATTCATCTTGGCGGAAGATATGCCTCCCGATGCTTCATAGCTGAGCCAAATCATATCTCGCTTGACATCTATCTGCACCTGAATTGGCCACGGATTAGCCAGCCCACTGTTGTAGATTGTGTAAGCATCCCATTGGTTTTCCCCATCGAAGCGTACAAGACCTATATCAGATACTGCCATCCATAGGGCATCATGCTTGTCTATTGCAATATCCACGATGCTGTTGCCGCCTATGTTGGAGTTATATTGGTTATAGATTTTCCAATTCGTGCCATCGTAGCAAACCAATCCACCACCATAATCTTTACCCATTACAGGCATTCCATTCCTACTATATCTACTATTCATCCATACTCTGTTATGCGAATCAACAGCGATACAGTCAACATAATTATATGGAATAGGGGAATTTATCGTATCATGACACACCCAATTATGCCCATCAAAAGAGCACACTCCAAGGTCCGCGATTCCAACCCATACCCTGTCGCTCTTATCAAAAGCGAGGGATGTTATCATGTCGCCTGGCATTGGCGAATTTGAAGAGTTGTATTGAGACCATTGTACGCCGTCGTATTTATATAAGCCATTTGATGCTCCAACCCATAAATGGTTTTTGCTATCGAATTCCAGTTGTTTTAACTGCCCTGTTTGGAATGGCGTGTTATCACGTTTGAAAACAGTTGTATCGGCATTTTCTATAACAGCCAATATGGTATCGCTATTATTGGGTGCAACCCACAAACGTCCTCGCTTATCGTATGCAGCTGCGTTAATAGCAGGGTAATAGTCCTTTGCATTAGGAAACAGTTGTTTCCATTCCCCTTTCTCTGTGTATTGGGCAAGATAATCATTGGATGCAAAGCACACGTTGCCTTTCTCATCGGCTGTGGAAACCTCGTGCATCAGGTTCTGCGTCAATATATTCTTCTCCAGTTCTGCCTGTTCAAACGTGCCGTCATAGAATCTGAGCAATCCATGAAATCGTGTTGCTACCCATACATCGTTACCATCGGGTGCAATGTCGCATATCCAGTCGTTGCTGTAGTTTGAAGGAAACGGGTAAGAGGTGAATTGTTTTCCGTCATATTTGACAAGTACGTTCCAATTTCCCATCCATAAATTACGATTCGTGTCGAAAGCTAATCCATTAACAGTGTTACTTGACAGTTGTCCGCCTGAAGTGTTGTACGAAGTGAAAGATGTGCCGTCATACTTGATTAACCCTCTGTTAGTAGCCAACCATTTGTTGTCTTTATCGTCGATTATTATATTGTTAACTTCACTTGCGCCACAGTTTAGAAGCGTGGTATTTCCATTGGAGGAAAGGAAACCAAACGTAAAGCCACCAAACCACAGCGTACCGTTTTTATCAAGAACAAGAGATTGGATAGCAGGATAGGGATGCATGTCTGCTTTGGGGTCGGGAGTGTAAACCGTATAGTAATTATCTTTCAAGATATAGATATCGTGTATTGCTCCAATATACACCTTATCTAAAGCATCATCAAAGGCGAAACAGCTTTGAAGTGCAAAAGGGAACTGCCAATTCTGAAATGAGTTTTCATCATAAATGCTCATGCCTGTGTTTTTGCCACCTATCCACCACTTGCCATTGTGGTGAGCCAGTCCAACGATATTGTTGTCTGCCAATCCATTTGTTCTATCAAGGAATTGGCATCGACCAGTGTTTTTGTCGTAAATAGCCAGACCGCCATCCGTTCCCAGATAAAGTTTGTCGCCATCTACAACAATGTTTCTGACCCATGCCTTTGAAAGATAATTCTTCCAATCGTTCACCTGTGCGTGACATACAGAAGCAGAAATCTGTATGCCGAGCAACATAAGGAAAATGACCATCTTTTTCATACGGAAATTATTGTCGTCCAACATTGCTTTACGAAGGTCTATTCTGTTCATCGTTTCTCTATGTTTTTATTCCAATATGCAAATATAAGACTATTTTTTGAATAAGTGGATAAATTTCGTGAAAAAGAGAAATTATTGCTCGTAAGATTTGATGCTTTGGAAATTTGTTTTTATCTTTGCATCGGATCATTCCTCGCAAGAGGATTGGACCCCGAATTCAGGCAGTCTTGATTATTTCAAGTCTGCCTGTCTTATTTGTAAATCCTTGGATGAATTTCGTCCTACGCTTAGGACCTTTGTACCTTGAACCGTCAAATACGATCCTATGCGATAATCCAAACAACGGGGCCATGATCTACGAAGCGAGACCATAGAGGCCGCGCGATGGCGCTCCACCACGGGTCCCTATGGTCTCTGTGCTTTTTCTTATCGCTTCACGAGGTGGCCGATCACCTGCTGGCGGTTGCGTCCCGCGCCCCGGTAGCCGACGTGTATCCAGTAGGCCTTGCCCCCGGACGCGGTCTCCCAGATGAGCTGGTCAAACGGGAGGTTGTCCATCATCCAGACGAACCATTCCCGGCCCGTCTTGGCGTCAGGGACGAAGATGTCGGCAGCGCAGCCGCGGGTGTGGTCCGAGGTTTTCACGCCCCCGACGGCGGCGTTGAGCCTTGGCGAGCGGTAGCCACTGTTGATGCGGACTGCATGGCCGAGGTGGGCCCGCAGCGGCTCCAGGACGTGGAGGCAGAGCTGCTGGAGGTTGCTGACCGCCGAGAGCGGCGGCGTGTTGTCTATGCGCCGCGTGACGGCGACGAGGGAGGTGGTAAACTCCGTGAGACGGAAGTGTTCTGATAAGATTATTGACATGTTCTTGATCATTTTTTGATGTTTGTTTTGATGTTTTTGTTTTACTGACTGTTTTTCCAACTGTTTCCGACTGCGAAAGTCCGAAAGGGGGAAGTGGAAAAGTGAAAACGTCATTTCGTCATTTCGTCATTTCGTCATTTCGTCATTAACTACTAAAGGTCGAGGCGAAAGGTTTTTTTATACACACCTCTGTCGATTCTTCTGACCATCCCCTGTCGTTCCCACCTATAGAGCATGGAGTTTATCCTGACTTTCGTCACGTTTCCACCCCTTAGGCTCATGGCAAGAGAAAAGGCTTCGTCGCTGGTGAAATTGGTCTCCAATTGCTTATAAATCGTGTCATTGCTACTTTTCTTGGTGCGCGGAGCGTCGGCAGGGGCATAGGTGGCCGCCCGAAAAGCCTCCTCGATACGCTCTCGGAAGAAGTAGATGGCGTTGTCGATCATGTAGTCGGCCAAGACGTCGAAGGTGGCGAGCATCTGCGGCGTCTGCTGGCGCTGGAGCATCTTCTGCCATAGCGTTGGGTCGGCTTTCAGTTGTGTCTCTGCGCCTTGCAGTCCGTGGTGCTGGATGAGCTGCTCGGCCACACGACAGAGCATCAGACAGGCCGTCATGCGCATCGCCGTGGGGCAGGTGCGGAAGCGCTGGCGCGCCTTGGTCTTGTCGTCGTTCTCCAGCGTCTCGATGCGGATTCGCTCCAGCCAGTCGCGGCCCCGCTTCTCCAGTTTCGGCAGTTCCACGTCGCCGCTCATCAAGGGCAGTAGGTGGGCCACTTGCTGGATCTTCGCCTTGTGTTGCTCCGTCAGATGGTAGGGGCTCTCCGCGAGCGCCGAGAAAGTATTGTCGGGCGTGCGGGCCACGGCCACACGGCTCTGAAAACCGTCCGTGTAGTTGGTGATGACGCGGTAGAGGGCGTCGGGCGTGCCGCACATCACGACGTTCCACAGCAGCTTCTCTATGTGGACGTTGACGGCGTCCGCCGATTTCGCTTCGCGGTCGTAGGGTGTGCCGTCGTAGGCCTGGCGCAGCATCACGGAGAAGTCGCACATCGCCGTGCGCCACTTCTGCGCCACGGTGTCGGCCTCGGGCGTAAAGGAAAAGGCGTGCTTGCCACCCGTGTTGGCCAGTCGGTCGGCGAGGTTGGCCACGGTGTTGTTCAAGGTCAAGTAGCGCACGGGGTATTTCGGCTCTTCCGGCTGCTCCTTCTTGTTCTTTGCCGCCCGCTTCCGCGCGCGCCATTCCTCCTCGGCCTCCAAGTAGCCTTTATCGGCCATTTTTATCTCTGAGAGCCAAGCGGAGACCACGGGGTCGATACTGCCCTTGCCTGATGCAAAATCTCCTGCGATATAACTGATCAGGTTGAGCTGCGAGGGGTTGCCGTGAATATCGACGCGCACGCCCGTGGCGAGCATGCCGATGGCCGGCGTGATGGCGAAGATAGCGGGCATGGCGAGGTATGGGCCCACGGCGTCGATACTCTCCCTCACGCCCTGCGGCATTTTGGGCAGCGCGTCGTAGTAGTAGAGGTCGTCCTGGAGCAGGGCTTCTTCCGCCTCGGCCTCCTCCCGGACCTCGGTCCTCATGTCCTGGCGCACGGCCATCAGCACATCCTTCAACCGTTTCGGCATCTGCGTCTTCTTCTCGCCCAGGGCCGACCGGATGCAAGCCATTTTCTCCGCCTCGGGAAACTCGTCGTAGCAGGGGATGATGCGGTCCAGCAGCTGCGGGTCGGAGTCGCAGATGTTGCGGAGGTTGACGGCCAACTCAAAGGTGAGCGTGTTGCGGTTGGACTTCGAGGGTGTTTTCCCCTCATTGTAGAAGTCCCACCACTTCTTGATGATGCGGTCGTAGGGAATGCCCTCGTAGCACAAAGGATCCTCCGCCTCGGCCGCCTTTTCTTCTTTCTCTTCGGCCGGCGATTCGCTTGCCGTCTCGCTCGTCTTGCCTTCCTCTGTCTTCGTCTCCACGGCGTCCTGTTCAGTCGTTTCAGAGGCCGTCTCAGAGGCCGTAGAAGCCGCCCCTGAGTTCACAGAGGCCGTTAGGCCTGCCGTTGTCTGCTCGGTCCTTTGCTTTGGCTCAGAAGCCGTAGTGGCAGTCTCCGTGGCCGTCTTGCCAACTGTCTCAGACGCTCCGCATTCCGTATTGTCAAAGAGGTCCTCGTGCAGATAGAGCAGGTCCTCGGACGTGGTGGCGAAGAAGACGCGAGTAATGTCCTTCGCCCCAGCGTCATACTCCACGCCCAGCAGGTCGGAGGCCCAGCGCAGGTTGGCCTCCTGGTCCATCTCGGGATGGCGGCGGAAGACGACGTGGAGGCCGCCTCCGCGGGCGCTGCGCTCCAGCATGAGCAGGCCCAGCTCGTCCTTCTTCTCGATCGCCGTTGCGGCGACCAGATTTACCTCGTCTGCACTCAGGTGGTCGATGTCCATGCCGACCGACTTGCTCAGCCGCTTGGCGCCTTTGAGACAACCGTCCTCCGTGGGCAAGCAGGAGTAGTTGAACTGCACCAACTTGCGTTTCGCCGCCGAGACGTCGGTCTCGGGCTTCGGATGGCGAATCGTTTCCACCCAGCGCTGTTGCGCCTGGCTGTCGCGATAGCGGCGATAAGCCTCCTCCGTCGCCACGGCCTCCATCATCTTGTGGCCCTGCTGATAATATATCAAGTGTACACTCATGATAGTTTCTTCCTCCTTTCTTTGTTACTTCGTCAGTTGCTCATTGAGCAGGGCGTCGATGGCGTCCTGCGCCTCGTCCATGATGGCCTGGGCGATGATCACGTTCTCCGTGCGGAAAAACTTCAACGTCAGTTGTACTGCGTCGTCCTGGGTCCTGCTGATGCGCCCGTGGGCGAGCTTGCGAATGAGCACGCTCCGGGTCTTCGCTTTCGCCCTTGGCACGAAATCAAACGTTCCGTCGCTCATCTGCTGTCCTACGCCCGCCTTGCGAAAGCTCTCCACGGCCTGCGGCACAGGCGTGTCGGGTGAAAAAAGAAAATACTTGCGGTCGTCGTAGTAAGCCTGTCCGCCGATCTGTACATGCTGGCAATGGTCGCCATGGTTCTGATTCTCAACCTGGTTGTTGACTTGATTATTCTTATTCATTTTTACTGATTTTGTGCGAGAAGAGACGTGGATTGTTGCGCGCTTTACCATGGAATATCCTCCTCGTACTCAACTCAGATTTTTATTTTTTTACTTTTCTGTTCTCAAAATTGGCCCTTGGGCCAATCCTATTAATGACCTATTAATGATTCGATTAACGATGATTAATGTTAAAATAAAATCATCGATTCATGTTTCGATTAACGATGATTCATGTTAAAATAAATCACCGATTCAATCGATGGATGTCCGCCACGAGGATGTCCTGATAGTGGCGTCCCTCATACTCGTTGACCGTGAAGCGGAGGCTGACGGCCACCAACTCGTCCTGGGAGAAGCGGCAGGTAGCCGCGTTGCCCAGCATCGTGCAGGCATACTGGTCGGCGTACTTCCCGCCCAGCTCCTGCAACAGGATGTTGCACTTCTTCACCTGTCCCGTCTCGCTCTTCTGACTCAGCACAGCGAAGGCCTCGCCCTGCTGCACTACTCGCATGATTTTTCCTTCCATAACGCTCTTCTTACTTTTCCTTTTTACTACAACTCATACTGAGGCTAAACAAAAACCTCCAGACTGTGAAACTGAAATACATACTCATCACTCTCTTTTTACGTCGCGCCTTCTCGCGACCTTTTATTATTAATTTGTTAGCTTGCCATCGTGGGCCTCGCGTGCCTCGAACTGACGGTGCAAAGGTAGAAAGGAGCGGGGGGTGGCGCAATCGTTTTACCAACATTTCCCGAAAAAACCCCTAAATTTGGTAGAAAATGGCCTTTTTTTGGTAATTCAAGAATTTGTTGGAAAGATTACAGGGTGAAAAGCGGGATTTAGGGGGTGAAAAGGCCAAAAAATTACCAAGCAATTACCAAAATCGTGGTTTTTTGCTTGGTAACAGGCCAAAAATGCGGTTATTTTCGGTAGAGGTCCTTTTCGTTTAACTTCCTATAAAGGCTTTCTGCTATCGAATAGTCGGGGTCGGTCTCCTTATGCCAGTAGGAAAAGTGCTTGTTGTGGTTCATCTTTTTTTCTTCCCGCCTAAACGAATTCACCTCACATTTTACCTCCGCATCCTTGAACATCAAATTCATACGGACTGCGAAATCGCTCTTGTCTTGACCTTCCCGAATGATGTCGAACGAATATTTCATGATGCACCAGACAAGGTACCATTGCTTCTTCGTTTTGATGTTGGCCTTCACCCAGAATCTCAGTATCTCCTCCACCTTATAAGGATCGACCCAATGGGAGAAGAGCGGGTCGCTTTGATGGTCTTCGTCGTTTCGCTTGCTGATTTCCTCGGTCAGCATGCGGTGCTCAGCCTGGTACATGAAAAGCCTCTCAAAGTCTTTTTTGCCAAACGCGTGCTGACTCAGTTCGTGGGCGAAGGCCTCCGTTTCCTCCTCTTGCGAAAAGTCCCAGTCGGCCCATAGTTTGCAGATAGGGCAGCGCTCATACCGTTCCTCCGTGCGGTCCAGCAGGCATTGCAGCATTCTCATGTCGGCCTCCGCCTTTCGGTTGTCCAAGTAGTGCAAGTGGCGTATCGCCACCCGTGCGAGGTGAGCGTCTTGTTGGGTTTCCTCATACTGCCTTTTAATATAATGGTAGATAATAGCCTCCTCAGCCTCGCTGCGAAGCTCCCGTGTGCGACACAATGCCGCCTCCGTCAGTTCTATCTCCTTAGCGGTTCTGCGCACATGGCGTATGCTCTCAGCCACATTTTCCACGGCCCGTCTTTTGAGGTCCTCGTAGTCGGCGGGCGTGGCGCTTGCCTCTTTGTGTGGGCTGCGTCTCCCCACTATGTCCTCCAAGGCGGAGACGGGGCAGGACTCGGCCAAGGCCATGAGATTTTTCTGAATCTTCTCCTCCAAGGTCACAAACTCCGTCAGCGTGGGGCTCAGTTGGTGCCACATTTGCTCCACCTGCGCGTCGTAGATGTTGTAGAGGGTGACGTAGGCCCTGCTGCGAAGGTCCTTGACCAGCTGGCGGTATTCGTCCAGGCTCGCGCTGAGTATCTGAGCGACGTGGAATACACACTTGAAGGCTATCCGTCGGTTGCCGATGTGGCAATTGATTTCGTCGATAGTCCTTTGCGCCTCCTCGCGCATGAGGAAGGTCTCCGTCTCAAAGAGCCGATAGTCCTCGGGGGTGAAGTAGCGGTAAAATTTCTCACCTGTGCTCGCGTCGATGGTGAGCAAGTCTTCTTCTGAGGCGATCTTCATGTCGCCTTGTGTAATAGATTTTTTCTGCATGCCTGTTTTTGTAATAGTATTGGTTTTGTTGCGAAATCAAAAGGATATAAAACCGGCATGAGCCCACTTGTAGCACGGTATTCAGGTATCTGCAAAATCCTCAACAAATGTACAAACAAACAAAGCCCACGCCGTGGAGGAGTGGACGCCTTGCTGTCACTGTCTTCTTTGTTGTTTTTTTTGAACTTGCAGATTCTGAATACCGTAGAAGTGCCAGATATCAGCGTCTATTCTTTCTTATGTTTACGTTTCTTCTTTTTTCTGTTTCTTACTTCTTTTTATTTTAATGAATTATATTCCATTTTATTATAGAGCTCTTGAAACGTTGCTATACACTTCTTGGATAACCCTTTCGTTGATGACATTTCGGAAGTTAGCGTTGTCAAGGTATTGACGACAAAACTCCGTACTTTCGCTCATCATCTTGACGACAATGCCCATCATGGAAGTGAAGCCCTGTTTCTGAGCTGTCTCCTTGTTGCTGTTTTTTGCCGCATTGACAAAGTTTTGGTCTTCTTGCAATCGTTGGGGCAAACTGTCTATCTGAACCTTCACTGCCTCTATATTTTGCCAGTGAATGTCATTAAACTGTTCCAAAATGTCGCTGAGTTTTGCCATTTCTGGCTCTTTCTTGCCCCCTTTGCCTGTGCCCATGGGCATGGGGTCGACCTCTGTATCCTTGTTTTCCAGCTCTATCTTCTTTTCGCTTATCTTCGTCACTTGCAACTGGTCAAGGCCAATGCATTCCTCCAGTCCGTCTGTGAAGTCGTCTCCTTTCAGTTTTGGCAGCTTATGCACCAGTAGCATATAGTAGGTGTTGAGCATTTCCCATTGCTTACTGCTATAAGGCGTTGCGGCTGCGATAAACGGATAGTAGCGCAGGAAGCCTTTGATGCAGCTCTTGCACTTGATTTGCGAGTTCTCATCCAGCAGTTTGAATCGCTCTACCGACGTGTTGATTATTGGATCCAGCTGCTCACGATCCTCGCCGTTCCAATACTTTGCGTTCAAGTTGCGAACCTCTTCGTCTGTATAGATGTTGTATTTCTCTATTTCGTCAGTTTGGTCGTTGAGCTTGTTGGGGTCCGCTTCGTCCGAGAGTATTGTCGTCTTATAGAATCGCTGGAACGATTTCTGTATCTTGTCAGCATCATTGCAAAAGTCGAGCACGAAAGTGTCACGTTTCAGCGGGTGGCAACGGTTCAGACGAGACAAGGTTTGAACTGCTGACACATCTGACAGTTCCTTGTCGACGTACATCGAGTGCATCAAGGGTTGGTCGTAGCCCGTCCGAAACTTGTCGACAACGATCAAGATTCTGTAAGGGTCTTTGCCCATGTTTTCCTCAATATCCTTGGAGGGGAACCCGTTGATGTCGGCCTCCGTCATCTGTTTGCCATGGTACTCCTCGCTACCCGTGAAGGCCACTATTGCTCGGTATGGACTTTTGCGTTCCCTTAACAAAGCCTCTATTTCATAATAGAAACTGATAGCCCTCGATATGCTGCTGGTAACAACCATCGCCCTTGCCTGACCTCCTATTTTCCCTTTGTCCAAGACTGCCGTTTGAAAATGATTAACAATAATGGCAGCCTTCTGTCTGATTGTTTCGGGTCGGCTTTCCACATACGCGCGGATTTTCTTCTGTGCTGCTTTTTGGTCAAACTCAGGATCGTCCTTGACGCTCTTGACAACCTTGTAGAAGCTGGCGTAGGTGGTATAGTTCTTCAGTACATCCATGATGAATCCTTCTTCTATGGCTTGCTTCATGGTGTATTCGTGGAAGGGCTGGTGCTGCACCTTGCCGTCAGGCTGAGGATGTGGCGTGCCAAACATTTGCAGAGTCTTGGGCTTGGGAGTAGCAGTAAAGGCATAATAATTGGCATTCTTTACCATCTTGCGACCCTTGACGATTGCGTTGACCTTGTCCTCAAGGTCTTCTATATCTTTCGTCACGGTTCCCGACAGAGTGATGTTCATCATGGCAGAGAGCGACCCGTTCTGACTACTGTGTGCCTCGTCGATGATAATGCCGAAACGCTTGTTTCTCAGTTCCGACCCTATCGCTTCGAGTATATACTGAAACTTGTGTACGATGGTGACGATGATCTTTTTGCCGTTTTGCAAGGCGTCCCTCAAAGTCTGCGAAGAGTCAGCCCAGTCCACGAGGTTAGCCAACCGCTTGAAGGAGCTAATATTGTCACGTATCTGTGTGTCGAGGTTTACACGGTCGGTCACGACGATCACGGTGTCCAATATGGGGGTAGTTCCGTTGAGCAGCCCCACCAGTTGATAGGCAAGCCAAGTAATGGAGTTGCTTTTGCCGCTTCCTGCCGAATGTTGAATCAGAAATTTTTGCCCTACGCCGCCTTCGCGCGTAGCCTGGATGAGACTTCGTACACAGTCGAGCTGGTGGTAGCGTGGCCAGATGATGCTCTCCACCTTCTTCTTTTCCTTTCTGCCTGTCTTCTTGCTTTTCACCTCTTTTTCTTTGTAGGTGATTTGTGCATAGTTTTCCAAAATGTCGGAGAGAGACCCTTTTCCGAGAATGTCCTCCCATAGATAGGCCGTGCGCATACCGTTGGGGTTGATGGGGTTTCCTGCACCACCATTCATGCCCTTGTTGAAAGGCAAGAACCAAGAAGGTTTTCCCTTCAGCTCCGTACACATCATAATGTTGTCGTCGTCCACGGCGAAGTGTACGGCGCAGCGACGTTTCTGCAGGATAAGTGCCGTTGGGTCTGCTTTAGGGTCACGGTCTTCCTTGTATTGTTTGATGGCGTTCTCCACAGTCTGTCCTGTATAATGGTTCTTCAGCTCCATAGTCATGACGGGCAGACCATTAAGCGATACATAAACGTCTATACTGTCCGTCTTTTCCTTGCTGTAATAGAGCTGCCGAGTGACGCAGAATATGTTCTTGGCGTAATAAACCTGAGCCGTAGGGTTGAGAGCTGATGGGGTGGGATAATACATGTCAAATATTTCGGATATGTACTTGAACCCCTTGCGCAGTACATCCGTCACGCCACGCTTGCTTAGGGCATCACTGAGCCTACTGAAAAACTTGCGTTCTTCAGTAGGGGAAGCGAAACACGCAGTATTCTCCACCTTCTCTCTTTGCGTGGAGAGGATAAATCGCTTCACGCGTTGCGTGTCCAGCCCAAAATCCTTGTCGTAGTCGCTGGAAATGCCCTCCTCGTAGCCCTGATGGTCTCGAAGATAGCTCACGAGGATTGTTTCAAGTCCTTTCTCTGATATGTCTGATGGCATAAGCTCTTGTTTTATTGTTGATTCTCTGTCGACACCTTCTTATAATGATTTGATACGCATATCTGTCCCGTCACTACATCACTTATCAAGCGTTGCTTGAACTCCTTCAGGTAGTCTATCTCCGCTTGGAGGTCTACCATAAAACTGTCGATCTTAGAAAGTTTGGCTTCTATGTAATCAACTATGGCTTGCTGCTCTTCAAGGGGAGGAAATATAGCATAGAAAGCGAATAGGTCTTCAGTATATAATCTACTAAAGCCATCTCCGATACCAGATGCCTTTCTATTAAAGGCTTCTCTATACATTTCTGTGCTTAGTAACTTAACTATATATTTTAATGAAGCTGTATTATTGCAACAATAAACAGCATAATCAGAACTGACCAATCCATCGTAATCTGATATAGCAAATAGCCTTGCTTTAAATCGATTGAAGACAATATCACCTTTTGTAACTATTTTGCATCCTACATAGGACGCACTTTCCATTGTTTTATTCTTTTTCAGAAAAAGGAATTATCCCTTTGTCTTTGCTCAAAGATAAAGGCATTTCCTTTTCCTGTTGTAGATTTTTCTTTCTTTTCGGAAAAAATATATTTAATTCTTCTCAATTCCCAATGCTCAGGAATCATGCCAATCCAAGGAATGCCCGAATCTTTCATACGAACATTCGAGTTCAATCCTTTGGTGACGACATTTGCAATCTCAGATTGCTTCAAACTTTCAAGCAGCTCTCTCTCTCTCTCTCTCTCTTGCGGAAACATATTGGTCTATTTTAAGTGTTTTATCTTTCAGATAGTCAACAACGGCTTGCTGTTCTGATATAGTAGGAAAAGGTATTGCAATATTTTTCATTTCGCTATACCTTGTAGTCCATAAATCTGCCACAATTCCACGTCCGTGCCTATAATATTCTTCTATATAATTGTTGCTGCGAAACATATAGTGAACATATCCTGCAAGTATATTAAATGGTGTAAGTACTGTGTTTATTAAGGATACAGAACCGTCATATTCAGAGATTCCGCAAGAACCCTTTCTGTCTGATCGTGAGTTTACAACAAAATCTCCCTTAAGAACCTTTTTCCTGTTATCACTATTGTCACTTTTTGCTGCTGTGTCCAACTGCGGCAATATGCCTGCTTTTGTCACTGATAACGGAGCAAAGTCTTTGTCAGATACTTTTTCACGTCTTTCAGAGAAGCATGAACGTACCTTTTTTATATCCCAATGGCTCGGAACCTCTCCAATCCATTCCACGCCACTATCCTTATATAATTCGTATTTTTTCATACTCAAACTATCAACAGCGGTTAGACCTTCAATATATCCTTGAGCACACCTTTCAGTTTGTCCTCAATGCCGTTGATGTCGGTCGTGATGTCGGCAATGGAGCGCAACTGCGCTGGCTTGTAGAAATATTTGGTGAATGATAGCTCGTAGCCTACAACTACGTCCTCAGCATTATAAAACGCATCGGGCGTATACGGCAGCACTTCCTTCTCCATGAAAGCGTCGATGCTTCCCGGATAGAGCAGGGGCACTTGCTCGGTGTCATGCAACGTAGGGTCTGCGACTACCGCACTGTCTCGTTTTGTCGGCTTGCTGAAACAAACATCGGCATCAGCGCATCGCTTGCCAAGATACTTACGGACCAATCCCACCTTGGTGGCAGGTAGTTTCATTTTTATTTGCTCCAACATCACGAACAAAGCGAAATCACCCACAGTATGGCCTCCCAAGTATTCTTTCCAAACGTCAACCACTCGCTGCAAAAACTCTTCGTCCTTCTTGTTCTTTAAGGCTGGCAGGACAATCTTCTCAGGATTCTCATAGACAAGGCGCAAGGGACGATCCACGGGCACGTTGTAGTAGCCAAACTCCTTGTTCGGAAAAATCTTGCTTCTCTTCGTCTCTTTGAAGTCAAGCAGCATTTTTACTATTTCATTGCGATCCGCCGCGGTTGTCTCGCAGTTCTTCTTGCCAAGGTTCTTGCGCAGTGGAGACTTGATGTCGGTGGCGTCAATTAATTGCACATATCCCTTGCGGCGTTCCTCTTTGCGATTTGTCACAACCCAAATATATGTACCCAAAGGGGTATTGTAAAAATCGTTTTCGGGCATGGCGACGATAGCCTCCAGCAGGTCGTTCTCGATGATATACTGTCGCAGGTTGCTTGCGCCGCTTCCAGCATTGCCCGTGTAGAGGGAAGAGCCATTGTGTACCTCCACGATTCTCGTGCCCAGTTCCGTGTCGTTCACCATGCGGCTGAGATTGTTGGCAAGGAACAGCATTTGGCAGTCGCTGATGTCGGGCAGGAAAGTTATCTCTTTGCAGTTCTCTCCATTGCCAACCACGATGTTAAAGCGAGAGTCTGAGAACTTCGTCTTTTCTTTTTCTTTCAGGCCGCGTTTCTTCAAGTCCTCTTTCCAGGGAGTGCCGAAAGGAGGATTAGAGATGCAGAAGTCGTATGTCTCGCCTGCGTGTCCATCGCGGGAGATGGTAGAATCAAAAGCAATATATTCTCGTTCTTCTCCAGCGTAGTTGTACTGGAACGATTTGATATGCCCCGAAATCATAAGGTCAGCCTTGCATGTGGCGTAAGTGTCTGGCAATAATTCTTGCCCATAAATATTGATGGAGACCTCCTTTCCCTGCTCCTTACCTATTTGCTTAATGCGCTCCTGCGCTATGGTCAGGATGCCGCCCGTGCCACAGGCTCCATCATACACGCTATAGGTCGTAGCCTTGATTTTATCGGCGACAGGGATCACGGCCAAGTCAGCAAGCAGCTTCACGTAGTCTCTTGGCGTGAAGTGTTCACCGGCTTCCGTCACATTGTTCTCCTCGCTGAAACGGCGGAGGAGCTCCTCAAACATCATACCTACGGTATGATTGTCGAGGGCCGGATGGAGGAGCTTTCCCTCGCCGTCATAGACGGGCTTCGAACTGAGGTTGATTTTGTCGGAGGTGAATTTATCGATGATGCTGCCCAGCCGCTCCGCTTCCGTCAGGTTGTCCACGATCTGACGGAGGTGCAGCTTGTCTATGATGTCGATCACATCCTTGCTATAGCCGTTCAGGTATTCGGTGAAGTTCATTTTCAATCTAAGAGGATCTATCTCGCTCACCAATGTCTTCATCGTAAACTTGGATGTGTTGTAGAAAGGATAGCCTGTGATGTCATACAAAACTGGCGCTTGGTTTTCTATCTTGTTTTTGTCAAGCTGTTCTTTCATCTGTATAACGGCATTCTTCGTTGGTTCGAGCAGCACATCAATGCGGCGCAACACCAACATAGGCAGAATAACCTTCTTGTAATCGCCTTTGTTGAAGGCGTTTACCAGTACATCATTGGCAATGTTCCAGATGAATGAGCATAAAATGTTCGTGGTGGCATCGCTGCCGCTTTGTTTATGATATCTGATATATATTTAAAGAAGTTGACACCTTGCAACCTGCATGAGCATGCGAGCGAATAGAACATGGCAGCCCGCCTTGCACCAGTATGCGACCAGAAGAACAGTGAGTTTCTCCGGGATAACGAAATATACCTGTTGAGTCTTTCCACGAGATTGTTGTCCAGATGATAGTCACCTCTTGTAAAGATGTTCATCAGGCCATCCCACTCGTTGAGCATGTAATGTACGGCATCATACTTCTCCGTCTTGGGAAAGAGAGACTTGTCCGCGGCCATGCGCTCTAGCTTTTTTTCCTTATAATCCGCATGACGGGCAGCGCATATTGTTGCCGCCATTTGTAGTGGTCACGTTCCGTCCAGCCGTCCACCCCGATTATGTGCTTGTGGTCCTGGTGGTAAATGTAGTTGGCGAGGCGCACTATGACCTTGGTGTCGAAATCGTCCCCGCAGTCGAGAAGCTTTCTCTTCACATGCTGGAAGCAGGCCAGGCGCAAGAGCCACTTTGCCATTTTGCGGTATGGGGAGAAGCCGTCTGACTGGAAGGCTCCTCGGTAGCCCTTTATGTAATCCAGTATGATATCCTCTCTTCTTGAGCCGTCATGATAGAAGTAGTATACAAGTCCTGTGTTCACTGCCGTCACCACCCACACGTAGGCTTTCTTTATTCCTTTTCCGTTCTTGTTTTTGGTATCAACAAGTACCCTGTGGTATGTCTCGTCGTTTACGATGTATGTGTCCTCCTTGTTGGCGTCGCCGAGTACATGGTAAAGGTTCTCGAAAAGTCTCTCCGTCTTTCGGAGCAGGCCATGCGCCGTTCCCTTGTCCATGTCGAAACCGTTGTCGTTGAAGAGCTTCACGATCCTCTCCACCGGCATCGCGTACATGTACCTGAGCTGTGCCATGCCCGCGATGAACGAGCCGTCGTACTGCGAGTTGAGGAACGGCGCGTCGGGAGCCTTGCCCGAGAAATATTCGTCGTTCTGGGTATACGTCCGCACGTGATATATCTTCTTGATGAAGCGCATGGGGATGAGCTCGTAGCGTATCACGTCCCTTGTCTTGTACAGTCTTGCCAGGTCCTTGTTGAAGCGCGGGTCCTCAGGGTCGACATTCTCCTCGACCACCTCCACCTCCAGGTGCTGCTTGCGCTTCGCACCGTTGTTGGTATGGGCGCGCTCCTTCTTCTCCGAAGGCTGCCCTGGCACTGCCTCTTGGGACGCAGGCGCCGATGGTTGCTTCTCCGATTTGTTCTGTGATATCTTGGCGAGCCCCTTGATTACGCGCTTCTGCTTGGCCTCTTCCTCCGATTTGCGCTCAAGAAGGTTTCTCAAAGACGCGACCTCCTTCAGGAGGGCGTCCGCCTTGCGGTTCGCCTCCCGGAGTTGTTGCTGCAAAAAGGAAATTTGCTGCTGCAGCAATGCGATCATCTCGTCTTTTTTCATACTACAAAGGTACGAAAAAAAGACGAGATTACCAAAGATATTGTTATCTATTTTAATCAAAAATAGTACTGATTGTCAATAACTTGCAAGCGCGGAGCCATCTATGTTCAGTCTCTTGCGATATTTTATTGATCTCAACGATATTCCGCTCAGTATGGCGGACAGGGTCTTGTAGGGTATTACGCATGCCTTCTTGCCAATATTGAAATAGGGTATCTCGAAGGTCCCTCTTTCCAGACGTTTCTGATATAGCGTGAAGCCGTCCGTGTCCCAACGCAGGAGTTTCACCTGCTGCCGGTTTTTGCTGAAGAAGATGAATACGGCTCCGCTTAGCGGGGGCAGGTCCATCTCCTGCGACACCAACTTGTAGAGGCCGTTTATCCCCAGGTTCATTCTCACATAGCGCTGGCAGACATAGTAGCGCATTCCGTCATTCAGTCCAAACATGGCAGGTCCTCCCTTTGGTAAAGTTTGAGAAACGACATGACCGCTTGCGCGCTACCACGTTTTATGTTCACTTGGGTACCGTCGGGGAATGTCAGGCTTACTCCAGAGAGTATGTCGCAGGACTCGGATCGTGGGGCGGGCTTGTCTGTAGCCATTGGCAGGAACAGACTGCCTGGATCTTCGGACAAGGGTGACATTGGGTCCCCAATGCCATCGTGCTGACAGTCACGAAGGCGCTTCTTGGCTTCCTTTACGGACAGTCCGTTGTTTTCCATCCATCGCTTCATTCTGCCCTGTCTAACATTACATCTTTTTAGAAAAGAAGTCAGAGTGGCCGTAGGATTATGGGACAGTTCGTTTAAAAACGCATTCCATACACTTTCGTATCGTTTTGCTGCTGTCATATTGGTGATATTATATTCGCGCGGCAAAGGTAAAGAATTGAAAGATGCTGAACAAGGTTGCATCGCGGACACGCTTACATTTGTTTGAAAAATCATGTCTGATTTTGACTTCTGTACTATGGCCTGGGGCTGTCGTAGCCGGGATTTAGTTCGACCTCGATAGGTTCGCTATCGCAGGTGTCAAAATCGAAGCTCGAGCCTTGGTTGCCGCGTGTAGTGGTATCGATAGGGGCCGATTCCTCGTCTTCATCAATGAGGTTTATGTACTCGTATCTTGTGCATCCAGTGGCAAATAACGCAAAAAAGACGGCAATTATCGCCTTTGCGCACGATAAAAGCCGTCTTTTTGTAGAGGTATGAAAAATCGAGGTTAATCCCGTAGATACGGAATTACCCCCCCCCGAAATGGCTGGTTGTCAGATAGTTACGCTTCTTCATTCTTTTCTTTTTCCTTGTTGCTGGCTCTGCTCCCGGAGCCGCTGAAACGTGGGTAGATAGTTGTTTTTATTGTTCAAATGGCTGCCGCAGGGCAAGTTTTAGCTTGTCGATGCAGTCAAACGCCCCCACAAAGTTACGCATTTTTTTTGGATTCTCTTCTCTTTTCCATGGTTTTTTGAGTGAGAAGGGAAGGAGAGTTTTGTTTAAGATTGTTAACGATGGTGGATAGTGCACAAGAAGCGCGAAGGCTTATTCTTGCCTTTTTGTCTCTGTAAACTACATGTGTTGAGTAAGTTACGACGATTTTTTATGGTGGTTTTGTACAAATGATGTCAAACTTGTAATGACGTAATGACGTAATGACGAAATGACGTTTTGGAAAACGGGTGTTCGGGTCAAAGAAATAGTATATATATTTATATATACTATTTCTTTGAAAGATTTTTCGCCCAAGTCCGAAGTTGAAAACGTCATTTCGTCATTACGTCATTTCGTCATTAACACCCCACCTTGCCACACATCATCTGCCACGCTGCCAATGGGGTTGGCCTGGGTGGTAGGAAGGGGAGGGTATGGGCCTCGGTGATCCGAATTTTTTTCATCCACGATATCCATTCGCTAAGCATAGCAACTATCCATTTGCTCCATGGTGGCGTCCAGTTAGCAAACGTCGTAATGACGAAATGACGAAATGACGTTTTCACTTTTCCACTTCGTTCCCTTTTCTCAAATGCGATTTATCTGTAAAGGATATTCATAGCTGTGGTTAGTAGTTCACATAGCTTTGCTATGTGCTTTTTCTCGCAAGACGAAAAAAAGTTGGAAAATATTTGTGATTTTATTTGGAGGTATGAAATATTCTTCGTACCTTTGCACCCGTTAACCGAGACTTGCGGAACGAACCCATAGATGGCCCGCGACGGGCTTTTCTTACGACAGGGGCGAGGGACAAACAACTATCGGCGCCGGTCCTAAGCTACCATCGGCAAGGTCTCCATTTTGAACACCTTTAAACACCTTAAACGCAATGATCAACTACAGCATCACGGCAAGAGCCGTCAACCCGAATCTCTTCGAGATCAACCAGGCCAAGACGCGTATCAACCAGGCCAAGGCCGAGGGCAAGCAGCCCGACCCCAAGGACGAGGCACTCGTCGGGACCGTCGTCACCAACTACTTCGCCACGGCACAATATACCGAGGTGATGACCATCGAGAAGTTTGCCCGCCACATCGCCGACCACGGCACGACCTACTCCCGCGCCGACATCATGGCGATCCTCTACATGGCAGTCGACTGCATGCGCGAGCAGCTGCTGGAGGGCAAGAAGATCCGCCTCGGCGAGCTCGGCGACTTCTCCGTAGCGCTCAGCAGCAAGGGCGCGGAGACGGCAGAGAAGTTCAGCTCGCAGAACATCCAGCGCGTCACGGTCTGCTGGGAGCCGGGCAGCGAGTTCCGCAACCTCCTCGCCGACGCCGAGTTCAACCTCGTAGCGACCCGTTCGGCCCAGGCGGCCGTCCTCAAGGCCATCAAGGAAGGCAAGACCAACGTGGATATCTCCGCGCCCGTCAAACCCGATGGAGACCCCTCCGGCCCTGGAAGCCCCTCCAACCCGGGTGGCACGACGCAGCCGAAGAAGCACACGCTGACGGTCCGATCGGCCAACGAGAGCCAGGGTAGCGTCTCGGGCGGCGGCACCTTCGACGAGGGCAGCACGCAGACCGTCCAGGCCACGCCGAAGACCGGCTTCGCCTTCGACAAGTGGAGCGACGGCAGCACGCAGAACCCGCGCACGGTGAAGCTGACCTCCGACCTCACGCTCACGGCCTCCTTCAAGACGGCCACCACGGGCGGCGGAGACCAGGGTAGCGGCGGAGACCAGGGCGGCGGCACGCTGGGCGATTAAACCACACGGGGCGGGTCGGCAGGCCTCACGGCCCAACGAGCAGCAGAACGTCTGCTTGTAGCCACGGCTCTTGTAGCCACGTCTGCACCAGTCGCTGACCCTGCCACCCGCCCTGCGTAAGGGAGGAGGACGAGCCCCAGGGGCTTCCCACGGGCCACCCGCCCATGGCGCCTACTAAAGGAAATTCGCCACACGATCGGAACGACCTCTAGCTACCTCGCCCTCTCCCTTATCGTCTGCTGAGGAGGGAAAACAACAAAAACAACATTTACAAGGAGATAAAACGCTTCGTGTCGGTTGAAGCGGGCTGAAAGCCCAAAAAGCTCTTAGCCCAGGGCATCGCCCTGGGGATAATAGCAATCAACAAGACGCCCTGTATGGGCAAAAGAATTGTTTATAGCCTGCTTCTTTAACGCTTTTGCCCTTTCAGGGCGACAGGTTGGCGTTCATAATTACCCAGGGCGATGCCCTGGGCTAGGAACTTCTGCCCCTTCAGGGCGTATTGGATAATTTCAAGCGTACAGGTAAATATTGTATTGGTTGTCTTCTTCGCTTGTCCTCGTGTTGCCACCAAAGACAGAGAGAAAAGTACTCATTATCAAACCCTTAAACGAAAAGAAAAATCATGGATGAAAAGAAAAGACAGGTATGGCGCTTCGTCATTCAGACCGCCATCTCGATCCTCACGGCCATAGCCACGGCCCTCGGCGTGACGAGCTGCATGGCAGCCGTGTAGCACGCAGAAATACAGAATTGTTTCTTAGAAAATGGGATTTTAAGCTAGTCAATTGCTCCCCCGCTAAGATGTGAATCTTGGAGGGGGAGTCTTGCATGACTGCCCGTGCGCTAACTAATCAAATCAAGAAAACCCCGAGTAACCCTCTCGGGGCCTGCGTCCGGAGGCGCGGACGACTTCTGTCTTAAGAGGAGCAACGAAGAACCTGCCTAGATGGTCTCTGCCGCACGGCGGATGCGTTCGCTCAAATCGAAGAGCGCGCCACGCAGTAGCTCTTTCTCCTTTTCGGTGAAACCGCCGTTGTCGTCGATAGCGTTGAGCTTGTTATAGAGCCATGATGCGGGGCGGTCGAAATAGGTGTTGGCAATCTCTCTCCATGATACGCAGAGGAGAATGTCCTGCATGCGCTGTTTTACGGTGTTGTCTTTTTCTGCTTTTTCCATGACGTTGATGATAATGTGGCAACCCTTTTGCAGGTCGCCGTGTTGGCTACTTGATGGAGGTTTTCTCGTAAAATTTCCCGAAAGTCGTTGGGATTTGGGGCGAAAAGATGACGGCAAATGAGTCATCAGACCAAATGGATTGATCCGATACGAAGGCTGATATCCTGCATTGCGTCGTTGCTTATTAGAACCGTTCTCCGGTTAATTTAAGAATCCTGGATTTTATAGCGCCACGATTTCTAAGAAACATTTGTGCGAGTTCGCTAATAGATTTGCCTTCGTTGTATAGGGCAACTAATCTCTCGTCATCTGATTCTGTCCATGGCTTATAAGCATTAGGGTAAACAGATCTTTGCTGCTCCATGTATGTAGAGTCGTCTATGATGGTACTTGGACTCTTGATACCAAATATTTCCATCAGATCCTGTATGACTCTTTCTTGATTTTCCTTCACGGTTTCAGGTGTCCATGCGTTCGGATATGTTTGGTATATTTTTTGTGAGCTTGCAAAGGATCCGATATTCTTCTCGAAATATTTTTTTAGTTTCTCCTGATAATCAAGATTGCCAAGGGAAGAATTCTTTCTGCGTCCAATCAGGCACAGGTTTCCTATCCTATGTGTATAATAGCTTCTCTGTTCTTCGCTAAAGTCCTTCACCCACTGGCTGGTAGCTTTAGGATTCTGTGGAAGAATATGCTCAATGGATGTCGTTCCGAAATCTTTCCATTCAGACTTGTCCTTGTATTTGTATTCAAGAAGCATCAGGAGCGCATAGGTGTATCGTCTGCCGTATATCTCTGATTGGATATTTGCCATAAATACATGTTCATTAAATGAATAATATCCTTGAGCGTCAAGTACATCGGAGGGTTTTCCAGACTCTTCTATCAAGTTGATGATACTATTCAAGTGGTCGATGCGATACGATGGGCTTTTGCCACATACTGCATCTGCAATGTTTTTACAGGCTACCTTCTGTGAAAATTCAAGAAGCCCGTTGTCTCCAAATTTTCTTCCATACGCCAAAATGACAGGAATCCAATCGGTCGAAGGCATACACTCGATGAGGGTTCTTATCAACGAACAATACTTGGTATCTTCATTGCCTGCCAAGTTGATCAACTTGTTATAATCCTCATACGCCCTAAAGACATAGTTGAAAAAATCTTTTCCCTGTTTGATTTTTCCTGCTTTAAAAATCTGTTTCTCATATTCGTCAAGCAGATTCGTCTTTTGGCGCTTTTTGAGCAGCATCGTTCGTACATAGGCGAGGAAACGGTCAAAATCATTACCCAAATCCTCCTGCATGTTTTCCCATTCGCGCGCATACTCGTTCATTTCGCTGCCATCCTCGATTTTTTCAAGATTGGATGATTTTAGAATATCAGCATTGCTCAGTTTTTGGCCACGATCATTCATCACGGAGAAGAGGCGAAATGCATCCTCTAACGAGTCTGCCGATATATAGATCATCACAACATTGTTGAGGATGAATATGAGAAAGGAATCTAAATCTATGGGTGCTCGGGATTATGCTATGTCAGATTTTTCACCTACCTTAGTGCTGCAAACAAGTATAGCAAAATCTCCGAATGACATGGCAAATGTACAAATAAAATCCGAGAAACTCACTCCTTTGGAGGAATATTTCCGATCATGGAGCAATTTGATGTTCTTTTGGATCAAACCATAGGCTCCACCTTGGGATTGAGATACAAAAAAAGTCCAATCACGAATGACTGGACTTTTTTGTACACCCTTAGGGGCTCGAACCCTAGACCCACTGATTAAGAGTCAGTTGCTCTACCAACTGAGCTAAGGGTGCATTGTTGGCGTATGATCGCAAAAACAGACTGTGTACACCCTTAGGGATTCGAACCCTAGACCCACTGATTAAGAGTCAGTTGCTCTACCAACTGAGCTAAGGGTGCCTGCATTTCTGTTTTGCGGGTGCAAAGGTAGCAACTTTCTTAGACCCCACCAAATATTTGGCCAACTTTTTTTGGTTTTTCTGCACTTTTTTTGTTTTCCCCTTGCCGTGCGAAGCAGCAGCATTGCGCTTTGAAAGCGGGCAGGATAGGGGACAGGCGATGCTAACGACCGATGTATCAGGTCGATAGAACGACGGAGGCCAGTCCTCCGCGGGTCCCACGCCCTTCTCGGCAGGAGAGGGGTGGGCCAGCGAGGGACCGGCCTCTATAGACAGGTGCGGCCGCGGGCTTAGTAAGCCTTGGCGATGATGACGCGCTGTGTGGCGGGCTTGCCGCTCACCATATCGACGCCCGGGGTCTGCTCGAACATGTAGGGCACGCAGCGGATCGTGGCCTGGGTGTCCTCCTTGATCTTGGCCTCGGTCTCGGGCGTGCCGTCCCAGTGGCAGAGGAAGAAGCCGCCGTCCTTGATGCGCTCCTTGAACTCGTCGTAGTTGTCGCACTCGTAGATGTGGGCGTCGCGGAAGGCCACCGCCTTGCGGTAGATGTTCTCCTGGATCTCCTCCAGAAGGCGCTTGACGCGGTCGGCGATGCCGTCGAAGCTTACCTCCTCCTTCTCCAGCGTGTCGCGGCGCATCAGCTCCACGGTGTTGTTCTCGAGGTCGCGGCCACCCATGACGAGGCGCACAGGCACACCACGCAGCTCGTAGTCGGCAAACTTGAAGCCGGGGCGCTTGTTGTCGGCGTCGTCATACTTCACGGAGATGCCCATCTGGCGGAGCTGGTCGATGACGGGCTGCATCTTGGCCGTGATGGCGTCGAGCTGCTCCTTGCCGCGGTTGATCGGGATGATGACCACCTGGATCGGGGCGATATGGGGCGGCAGCACGAGGCCGTTGTCGTCGGAGTGGGTCATGATGAGGGCGCCGATGAGGCGGGTGCTCACACCCCAGGACGTGGCCCAGACATACTCGGGCTTGTTGTCCTTGTTGAGGAAGGTGACGCCGAAGCTCTTGGCAAAGTTTTGTCCGAGGAAGTGGGACGTGCCGCTCTGCAGCGCCTTGCCGTCCTGCATCATGGCCTCGATGGTGTAGGTGTTGAGGGCGCCGGCGAAGCGCTCCGTCTCGCTCTTCACGCCCTGGACGACGGGGATGGCGAGCCACTTCTCGCAAAAGTCCGCATAGACGTGGAGCATCTTCTTGGCCTCCTCCTCGGCCTCCTCCTTGGTGGCGTGGGCGGTATGGCCCTCCTGCCACAGAAACTCGCTCGTGCGCAGGAAGGGGCGCGTGCGCATCTCCCAGCGCATCACGTTGCACCACTGGTTGCACATCAGGGGCAGGTCGCGGTAGGAGTGGATCCAGTTCTTATAGGTATTCCAGATGATGGTCTCGGAGGTGGGGCGGATGATCAGCTCCTCCTCGAGTTTGGCGGCGGGGTCCACCTCGATGTCGCTGCCGTCCTCGGTGGTACGGAGGCGGTAGTGGGTGACGACGGCACACTCCTTGGCGAAGCCCTTGACATGCTCGGCCTCGCGGGCGAAGAAGTTTTTGGGAATGAGCAGGGGGAAGTAGGCGTTCTGCACACCCGTCTCCTTGAACATCGTGTCGAGCTGATGCTGCATCTTCTCCCAGATAGCATAGCCGTAGGGCTTGATCGTCATGCAGCCTCTCACGGCGGACTGCTCGGCCAGGTCGGCCTTCATCACCAAGTCGTTGAACCACTGAGAGTAGTTCTCGCTGCGCTTGGTGAGATTCTTAAGTTCTTTTGCCATATTCTTTAGTCGAATTTTGTTGTTATCTTCCGAAATCCCCATCGCGATTAGTATTATTCCTATAATGAAATAGGAGAAATCCTTTGCTCGCATGGGTGCAAATTTCTAATTTTGCCGCAAAAGTACAAAAAATAACTCGCATTGGGCCCCCTTTTGGGGAATTTGTTATAACTTTGCGTGAAGAAACGAATGTGAAAACAATATAAAGAACAATACAAATAGAACGATTATGAAGAAGTTACAGATGTTTACGGCAGGCCTTTGCCTGCTCACCGTAGTGAGTTGCCAAACGAAGCAGGGCACGGGTACGTTGGTAGGAACGGGTGCTGGCGCCGTCATCGGCGGCATTGTCGGCAACCTGATCGGCAAGAACACCAAGGGCACGGCCATCGGTGCCGCCGTGGGTGCCGCCGTGGGTGCTGGTGCGGGCACGCTGATCGGTCGCCACATGGACAAGGTGGCCGAGGAGGCTGCTTCGAACGTGAACAACGCCAAGGTGGAGACCGTGACGGACGCCAACGGACTGCCTTGTGTGAAACTGACCTTCGCCTCGGGTCTGCTCTTCGCCACCAACAAGTCTGACCTCTCGTCGGGTGCCATGAGCGACCTCTCGCGCACTGCCACCGTGCTGAAGGGCAACACCGACTGCGACGTGGCGATCATCGGCCACACCGACAAGTCGGGCAACGACAACATCAACATCCCGCTGTCGCAGCGCCGTGCTGAGAGCGTGGCCAACTACCTGAAGGCGCAGGGCGTCTCCTACGGTCAGATCCGCTCCATCCAGGGCGTGGGTAGCTCGCAGCCTGTGCCGGGCCACGAGAACAACGTGAAGGATGCTGCCAACCGCCGTGTGGAGGTCTATCTCTACGCCAGCGAGGCGATGATCAAGAAGGCTGAGGCCGGCACGCTCAACTAATCCGCAAGCTCCCGCCTGGGGCCACAAAGGCCCTGGGCCTCGGCAAAGGGGCTGAGGACAGAAAAAAAATCAAGCCACCCGATCGCTGCTCAAAGGAGCGGAGGTCGGGTGGCTTTTTGATGATGTGGCGCCTTAAAAGGGCTTTTCTGAGGACGGGGGCGCTACGACTGCACAGGGCCGCACTCCACGCGGTCCATCGCCACGTCGGTGGCTTCGCAGGGCACGGCCTCGACCAGCTGGAAGGGGAAGCAGAGGCCCAACTTATAGACATCGGCGGCCTGGGCGAGGAAGCGGTCGTAGTAGCCACGGCCGCGCCCGAGACGGTGGCCCTGGGCGTCGAAGGCCATGCCGGGGATGATGGCACAATCGACGGAGGCGTAGTCGGTGAAGGCGGCGCCCTGGGGCTCAAGGATGTGGAAGTCGTCGCTGAGCGCCATCTCCGTAGTGGGCAGATACTCCCTGATCTCCATCTCCGTCCTGCTGATGACCACGGGCAGCAGCACGCGCTTGCCCATCCTCAGCGCGGCGGCGATGAGGCCCGGGGTATAGACCTCGTCGGGCAGCGAGTGGTAGAGCAGCACGGTCTGTGCCTTCTGGAAACGGGGGTCGGCCAGTACGGCCTCGACGATGGGTTGCGACAGGGCCACTAGTTCCTCGTCGGTATGGCGCGCCTTGCGCTGGCGGATGTGCTGGCGCAGCGACTTCTTGGACAGAGCGCTGGTCTCCCTGTCTTTTCCCTCTATGTTTTGATCTTCCATGCTTGTAATCTGTGCTTTTATCCTCTGTTTTTCAGTCCTACACACCTTCTATCTCCTGGGCTCCATCTCGCTGGTGGCGCGGCGGGGCTTGGCCGCGGCGGCCTTCTTGGGGAAGGCCTCGTGGCGCTTGATGACGCCGATGGCGGCCTCGACCACGGGGTCGTCCTGGTTGAGATACTCCATGAGGGCCTGCTCGTCGAGCATGTTGTAGATGACGCGGCTGCTGATGAAGCGGTCGAGCAGGTGGTAGGAGCGACGGATCATGAGGTTGCGCCGCGGCAGGCCGTTGTGGGTGCCGAAGGTGGCAAACTGATCGACGAGGCCCTGGCCCTGCAGATAGTTGGCCAGATCGATGACCTCGGTGAGCGTGCGCAGGTGGGGGCGGTTGGCGTCGGTGTAGTTGAAGGCAAACTGGAGGATCAGTCCGCTCATGACGGCCTGCTTGTAGTAGGAGGTGATGTCGGTCGTGTCCTCGGCCACGAAAATGTCGGGCGTGATGCCGCCACCGCCATAGACGGGGCGTCCGAGCGTGGTGTGGTAGGCGGGACCCGTATGGTGGATGCTGTCGCCGGAGAAGAGCTCGCCCCGCTCGTAGCGCTGGAGGAGGTCCTGGTCGTAGTCGGCCTCGTCGCCGAGCTTGTAGGGCTTCTGTATGCAGCGCCCCGAGGGCGTGTAGTAGCGGGCGATGGTGAGGCGGATCTCGCTGCCGTCGGGGAATCCGATCTGCTGCTGCACGAGGCCCTTGCCGAAGGATCGGCGACCGACGATGGTGCCGCGGCCGTTGTCCTGGATGGCACCGGCGAAGATCTCGGCCGAGGAGGCCGAGGCCTCGTTGATGAGGACGACCAGCGGGATGGTCTGATAGGCGCCGCGCCCGCTGCTGCGGTAGTCGCGGCGGGGACTCTTGCGGCCCTGCGTATAGACGATGAGACGGTCCTTGGGCAGAAACTCGTCGGCCATCTGTATGGCGCTCTCAAGGTAGCCGCCGTTGTTGTCGCGCAGGTCGATGATGAGGCTCGAGAAGCCCTGCTGCGAGAGCGAGGCCAGCGAGGCCAGCATCTCCATGTAGGTCTTCTGGCCGAAGGACTTGATGCGGATGTAGCCCGTGCTGTCGTTGAGCATGTAGGTGGCGGCGATGCTCGGCGTGACGATGTCGGCGCGGGTGATGGTGAAGCGCTTCACGGCCTTCGTGCCATAGCGCACCACACCCACCTCCACCTTCGTGCCCTTGGGGCCCATCAGGCGGCGGCGCGCCTCGGTGTCGGTGACGACCTGGCCGACGAAGGGCTTGCCATCGACCTCGACGATCTTGTCGCCGGCCAGCAGGCCCATCTTCTCGGCGGGACCGCCCTTGATGACGTTGCCCACGTTGATGGTGTCGCGCTGGATGGTAAACTCGATGCCCACGCCGGAGAACGAGCCCTTGAGCTCGCTGTTGACCTTCTGCACGTCCTCGGCGGAGATGTAGGTGGAGTGGGGGTCGAGCTGGGCAAGGATCTGGGGGATGGCCTTGTCCACGAGGTCATCGATATTGACCGAATCGACATACTGGTCGTCGATGATGCGCAGCAGGTTGTTGAGGCGGTTGCTGCCGTTGTTGATGATGCTGAGGCGGTTGCCCGAGAAGTGGTTGGCGTAGAACGTGCCGACAAGGATGCCGAAAACGACGCTCACGGCCATGAGCAAGGGGGTAAACCGGTTGGATTTTTTCTTTGACATAACGATCGATGACAGGAGCCGCGCCGACCGGGGTGTCCGGACGGACGGGCGCCTGGGTGCTTGCAGCGCTTGGAATGCTATATACTACATAATGATGATGATTAGACAGAGAGGTCGAGGGGCAGGTGCTCCACCTCCACGCCGGCGCGCCGCAGCAGGTCGATGCCGTCGGTGAGCCGGTACTGCTCGGCATAGACCACGCGCCGTATGCCTGCCTGGATGATGAGTTTGGCACACTCGATGCAGGGCGAGGCGGTGACGTAGAGCGTGGCCTGGTCGCTGTTGTTGCCGCTGCGCGCCAGTTTGGTGATGGCGTTGGCCTCGGCGTGGAGCACGTAGGGGTGGGTCACGCCGTGGGCGTCCTCGCAGACGTTCTCAAATCCGCTCGGCGTGCCGTTGTAGCCGTCGCTGATGATCATCTTCTCCTTCACCACCAGCGCACCCACCTTGCGGCGCTGGCAGTAGGAGTTTTCGGACCAGATGGCTGCCATGCGCAGGTAGCGCAGGTCGAGAAGCCGTTGCTTGCCCGTATCTTTCATCTTGTCTTGCTTTTTCTCTGTCTATATTTTGGAAATCTCTCTGATTGCGCGGGGAAATGGTCCCTCGGCATAGGGGGAATGTTATTGCTTCTTGATGCCGTCGCGGCGCAGCATGGCGTCGATGGTCGGCTCGTGGCCGCGGAAGCGCTTGTAGAGCGTCATGGGGTGCTCCGTGCCGCCCTTGGAGAGCACGCAGTCGCGGAAGCGCTGCGCCGTGGCCTGGTCGAAGATGCCGTGCTCCTGGAAGGCTCCGAAGGCGTCGGTCTCCAACACCTCGGCCCACTTGTAGCTGTAGTAGCCCGCGGCGTAGCCTCCCGCCATGATGTGGGAGAACTGCGTCGTCATGCAGGTCTGCGGCAGTTGCTGGCCGATGATGGCCTTCTGCCAGGCCGCCTTCTCAAAGGGGATGATGTCGGCCTCGAAGGGATCCTTCTGCGTGTAGTAGGCCATGTCGAGCAGGCCGAAACTCACCTGGCGCAGGCAGGCCGAGGCCACATTGTAGTTGCGGCTCTGGCGGATGCGGTCGATGAGGTCGTCGGGGATGGGCTCGCCCGTCTCGTAGTGGAAGGCGAAGGTGCGGAGAAAGTCGCGCTCCGTGGCGTAGTTTTCCATAAACTGCGAGGGCAGTTCGACGAAGTCCCACCAGACGTTGGTGCCGGAGAGCGACTCGAAGCGCGTGTTGGCGAACATGCCGTGGAGGGCGTGGCCAAACTCGTGGAGGAAGGTCTCCACCTCGCCCAGGCGCAGCAGGGCGGGTCGGTCGTCGGTGGGCTTGCTGAGGTTCATCACCAGCGAGACGTGGGGGCGCACGTTGGTGCCGTCCTTCTCGATCCACTGGCCCTGGTACTCCGTCATCCAGGCGCCGCCGCGCTTGCCCTTGCGCGGATAGAAATCGACGAAGAGCACGGCCAGGTAGCTGCCGTCGCGGTCATAGACCTCGTAGGGGCGCACGTCGGGGTGATAGACGGGGATCTCCTTGTTCTCACGGAAGGTGATGCCGTAGAGGCGCGTGGCCAGTCCGAAGACGCCCTTGATGACGTTTTTCACCTCAAAATAGGGGCGGAGCATCTCGGGGTCGAGGTTGTAGCGGCGCATCTGCAACTTGAAGGAGTAGTAGGCCGTGTCCCAGGGCTGGAAGTCGAAGTCGTCGCCCTCCAGCTCCTTGGCCAGGGCCACGACCTCGGCGCGCTCCTGGACGGCCGTGGGCTTGTAGGCCTCGATGAGGTCGTCGAGCAAGCGGTAGACGTTCTGGGCCGAGGAGGCCATGCGATATTCCATCACGTAGTCGGCGTAGGTCTCGTAGCCCAGGAGCTGGGCCAGCTCGCGCCGCAGGTTGACCAGCCGCTTGCAGATGTCGAGGTTGCACTCCTCGCCCTCGGTGCAGAGCGTGCCGTGGGCCATGAAGACCTGCTGGCGCAGGTCGCGGCGGTCGGCGTACATCATGAAGGGACCGTAGCTCGGGGCGTCGAGGGTGATGATCCAGCCCTCCTTGCCCTCCTCGCGGGCAGCCGTGGCAGCAGCCTCGCGCACGGTCTCGGGCAGTCCGCTGAGGTCGGCCTCGTCGGTCAGGTGGAGCTTGAAGGCCTTGGTGGCCTTGCGCAGGTTTTGAGAGAACTGCAGCGACAGACGGCTGGCCTCCTCCGTCAACTGGCGGAAGCGGTCCTTGCCTGCCTCGTCGAGCAGCGCGCCACTGCGGACGAAAGCCTCGTAGCTCTCGCGCAGCAGCGTCTCCTCCTCGGCGGTGAGGGGACGGTGGTGGGCCTTCACCTTCTGCAGACGCTCGAAGACGCGCGGATTGAGGCTGATGTCGTTGGCGTGCTTGGTCAGCAGCGGACTCATCTTCTGCGCCAGCGCCTCCATCTCCTCGTTGCCCTCGGCGGAGAGGAGGTTGAAGAACACGCCACTGACGCGTCCGAGGAGGTTGTAGTAGTCCTTCGGATGGTCGTCGTGGTCGCGCACGAGGGTGTTGTCGAACGTGGGCTCGGCAGGGTCGGCGAGCATCTGCTCCACCTCCTCGTCCTCACGGCGCATGCCCTCCAGCATCGCCTCCTCCACGTCCTGAAGGGTGAAGCGGCCGAAGGGCGGCGTGTTGTGGGGCGTGCCGTAGGGCAGGAGGAAGGGATTCTCGTGCTTCGGTTGCGTCGCTATATCTTTCTCTTCTGTGCTCATTGCTAATTCTCTCTTGTGCTTGGTGTCGGGGTGGGGCGGGGCACGTCGGCCGTGGCCGCTTCCACCTTAATAATATATTCTTTTAACGATCGATAATGCAAAATTACGGAGTTTTCCCGAAGTACGCAAGTGGGGATGGGAAAAAATGCTTTTCGGAGTGACAAATAGCCGTCCTCCCGATGCTCTCGCCGCCTCGGGCCCCGAATTTTCCAGCAATCGGAAAGAAAAATCGGGGCACATTTTGCTTTTCGAGAGAAAATGCGTAACTTTGCAAATCATATAACCAGCAAACAAAAGGTATTCAACAAGACAGATAGCGACAGTCATGGAATTAGCTACGAAATATGACCCCAGGGAAGTGGAGTCGAAATGGTATCAGTATTGGTTGGACCACAAGCTCTTCAGCAGCCGGCCCGACGGGCGAGAGCCCTACACGGTGGTCATCCCGCCGCCCAACGTGACGGGTGTGCTCCACATGGGCCACATGCTCAACAACACCATTCAGGATATCCTCGTGCGCCGCGCGCGCATGGAGGGGAAGAACGCCTGCTGGGTGCCGGGCACGGACCATGCGAGCATCGCCACGGAGGCCAAGGTCGTCGCACGACTGGCCGAGGAGGGCATCAAGAAGAGCGACCTCACCCGTGAGGAGTTTCTCCGCCATGCCTGGGACTGGACCCACGAGCACGGTGGCATCATCCTCAAGCAGCTGCGCCGTCTCGGCGCCTCCTGCGACTGGGACCGCACGGCCTTCACGATGGACGAGGAGCGGTCGAAGAGCGTCATCCATGTCTTTGTCGATCTCTACAAGAAGGGACTCATCTATCGCGGCGTACGCATGGTCAACTGGGACCCGAAGGCCAAGACGGCCCTCTCCGACGAGGAGGTGGTTTATAAGGAGGAGCACAGCAAGCTCTACTATCTGAAATACTACGTGGCGCCCGAGGATCAGGCGAGCGTGGAGCGCAAGAACGAGGCCAACGTCATGCACCGCGACGACCGCGGATGGTACGCCGTAGTGGCCACCACGCGCCCCGAGACCATCATGGGCGACACGGCCATGTGTATCAACCCCGACGACGCCAAGAACACGTGGCTCAAGGGCAAGCACGTCGTCGTGCCGAAGGTGGGACGCACGATCCCCGTCATCGAGGACGGCTACGTCGATATCGAGTTTGGTACGGGCTGCCTCAAGGTGACACCGGCCCACGATATCAACGACCACGCCCTCGGTCTGAAGCACAACCTGGAGACCATCGACATCTTCAACGACGACGGCACCATCTCGGAGGCCGCCGGACTCTATGTCGGACTCGACCGCATGGACGTGCGCAAGCAGATCAGCCGCGACCTCAACGAGGCGGGACTGATGGAGAAGATCGAGGACTACACCAACAAGGTGGGATTCTCCGAGCGCACCAACGTGGCCATCGAGCCCAAGCTCTCCACACAATGGTTCCTCAGCATGCAGCATTTTGCCGACATCGCCCTCGCACCGGTGATGGACGACGAGATAGAGTTCTATCCCAAGAAGTATAAGAACACCTACCGCCACTGGCTGGAGAACATCAAGGACTGGTGTATCTCGCGTCAGCTCTGGTGGGGCCACCGCATCCCGGCCTGGTACTACCGTCCGCAGGGCGAAGCAGCAGCCGAGGGACCGAAGGTGGGCGAGGTCTTCGTCGATGAGGACCTGAAGGGCGTGATGGCGCAGGCGCAGGCGAAGTATCCGCAGGCGCAGTTGCAGGAGGCCGATTTCCAGCAGGACGACGACGCGCTCGACACCTGGTTCTCCTCATGGCTGTGGCCGATCTCCCTCTTCGACGGCATCAACAAGCCGGACAACGAGGAGATCAACTACTATTTCCCGACCTCCGACCTCGTGACGGCTCCGGATATCATCTTCTTCTGGGTGGCGCGCATGATCATGGCGGGCTATGAGTATCGCAACGACAAGCCCTTCAAGCACGTCTATTTCACGGGTATCGTGCGCGACAAATTGGGCCGCAAGATGTCGAAGAGCCTCGGCAATTCGCCCGACCCCATCGAGCTCATCGAGAAGTATGGCGCCGACGGCGTGCGCATGGGCATGATGCTGAGTGCGCCCGCGGGCAACGACATCCTCTTCGACGAGACGCTCTGCGAGCAGGGACGCAACTTCAACAACAAGATATGGAACGCCTTCCGACTGGTGAAGGGCTGGGAGGTGTCGGCAGACGCCGAGCAGGACGAGGCGAGCCGCATCGCCACGCGCTGGTTTGAGAGCAAGCTCCGCGAGGCCTATGCCGAGATGGACGCCCACTTCGCACAGTATCGCATCTCCGACGCGCTCATGACGGTCTATCGACTCTTCTGGGACGAGTTCTCCAGCTGGTATCTTGAGATGGTGAAGCCAGCCTACAAGGACGGCAAGGCACAGCCCGTGGCCCAGGCCACCTACGACGCCACGCTGCGCTTCTTTGACGCGCTGCTGCGCATGCTCCATCCCTTCATGCCGTTTATCACCGAGGAGCTCTGGCAGCACCTTGCCGACCGCAAGGAGGGCGAGAGCATCATGGTGGAGTGTCAGACTGTGGAGAAGCCGACGGAGGCCGACGCGCGTCTCTGTGAGGAGTTTGAGGCGGTCAAGCAAGTGGTGGCAGGTGTCCGCTCCGTGCGCAACCAGAAGAACATCGCTCCACGCCAGCAGCTCGTCCGTCCTCCGGGCCGTGGGCACCAACGAGGTGGCTGCCTACGACGCGGCCATCCTGAAGATGGCCAACCTGGAGAAGATAGAGGTGGTGGAGGCCAAGGCCGCCGACGCCTCCGGATTCATGGTTGGCAAGTCGGAGTGGGCCGTGCCCGTGGGAAGCCTCATCGATGTGGAGGCCGAACTGGAGAAGGCAAAGAAGGAGCTCGCCCACCTGGAGGGATTCCTCACGGGGGTGACGAAGAAGCTCTCCAACGAGAACTTCGTGGCTCACGCGCCGGCAGCGGTCGTAGAGAAGGAACGTAAAAAAACAAGCTGACGCCATGGAGAAGATCGCCATGGTGAAGGCTATGATCAAAGCGTTAAAGTGAAGCAAGTAGCGACTTGCTAGTGTTAAAAGTATGTAATCAAATTGACATTTGGAAGGGTCGCCGAGATGTGAATCTCGGCGGCTTTTTTTTATTTACGCTCGGACTGAACGTAGGAGGAAAATAGTGAGACTACTTGGTCAAAGCGCAGGTGGAAAAACTATTCTGCCAACTTTTCCCTCACGCGATCCATGAGCCATGCGTCCTGCTGGGCAATGGTCAGGTGGCTATTGTCGAGGACGATGGCGTCGTCGGCCTGGCGCAGCGGCGAGACTTCGCGGTGGCTGTCCATATAGTCGCGGTCCTGGACGTTCTTCAGGATACTCTCGTAGTCGGCGGGCTGGCCCTTGGCCTGCAACTCCTTGTAGCGCCGCTCAGCGCGCACCTCAGCTGATGCGGTGACGAAGATCTTGAGTTCGGCCTTCGGGAAGACGACGGTGCCGATATCGCGGCCATCCATCACGATGCCCTTGCCCTCACCCATGGCTTGCTGCTGGCGCACCAGCATCTCGCGGACGAAAGGCTGGGCTGCCACGATGCTCACACGGCTCGACACTTCGAGGCCACGGATCTTCTGTTCCACGTTCTCCCCATTGAGGCAGGCGTCGGCATGGCCCGTCTCGGGGTTGAGGCGGAAGTCGATGCGTACCTGGGGCAGCAGCGCGCTCAGGCGATCGGCGTCGAGCGTGTCCTCGGCGTCGAAAAGATGCTCGCGAAGGGCAAACAACGTGACGGACCGGTACATGGCACCTGTATCCACATAGACGTAGCCCAGTCGGTGGGCCAGTTCCTTGGCCATCGTGCTCTTTCCGCAGGAGCTGTAACCGTCGATGGCTATCACAATTTTCTTCATATCAAAATATACTACAAATGGTCAGATGTAAAACGAGTGGTATGGGGAAGGAGGAAATGCCTTCTGCTGGGATGGTAGGTCAGAAGGTGTAACCCACGTTGAGGATCAGCGAATGGCTGCTGACATGATATTTGCCGTAGGCCACATTGAGGCGGAAGCGCTCCAGGTTGAGTCCGGCGCCGAAACTCAGTCCGGCTCCGTGGGCGCTCTCCTCGTCGCCTTCGCCCATCTTCATCTCCTCGGCGCGGCGGAAGTTGTAGCCCAAGCCCGCCCAGATGCTCTCCGAGAAGAGGATGTCGGCACCCAGACAGAGGTGGTTGGCGAAGCGGTAGTCGTAGTGGGTCATGTCGATCAGCGTGGCCGAGACGCGCACGGGCAGTCCCTGGAAGGTCTTGCTCACGCCCAGCTGGAGGTCGAAGGGCATCTTGCCAAAATCGTCGTTGTAGGCCTTCACCTCGCCACCAAGGTTCTTGGCGACGACGCTGATCGACCATTCGCGCTCCGGCATATACCAGTTGAGTCCGAGATCGACGGCCACACCCATGGAGCTATAGTCGGCGATGTGGGAATAGACATACTTGGCCGTGATGCCGCCCACGACATTGCGCGCCAACTGGTAGGCCAGCGTGCCCTCTATGGCAAACTCGTTGGCAGAGAACGTGCCCACCTGCGTGCCCGTGGCGTCGGTCTCCTTCATCGAGCCGTAGTTGATATACTTGACGCCGCCCACCACCGTGGCCTTGGGCGCAAGCACCTTGGTGTAGGACGCGCTCGCATAGCTCACGCCGCTCATGTAGTTCATGTAGTTGAGCCCGGCCGTGCGGTCGCTCACAGAGGCTGCCAGGGCGGGGTTGGAGAAGACGAGCGAGGGGTCGTCCTCGATGATGGTGATATTCTCGCCACCCAACGCGGCAGCATGCGCACTCACGGGGAGGCGCAGGAAGTTGTATTCCGTTTGGCTCTCCTGTCCCCATGCCAGCGAGGGCAGAAATGCTAATAGGAGGGCATAAATGGCTTTTTTCATTTAACGTTTTCTAATTTCAGCACAAAGATACGGCTTTTTTCAAATATCTTCGCTATTTTTGCATGCGTAAAAGCGATACAGAGTCCGTCTTCACCCTAATATAACGGCAAAAGGCGGCATTTAGTGTTTAAGCGGTTTGGAAAACGAGAAAACAAAACGTGCGGATTTGGAGCGACATCACCTGACGGGGTTTCTGTTGGGGCTGGTGGTGGCCTCGTCGTTGGTCTATACGGCGCTGGAATATACCACGGGGGGCGACCTCCTCGACATTCCTACGAAGATGGATCTCGACAAACTGCATCGCGACACCACGATGATGGTGGCCATCGACCGCGAGGATGACGCCTCGGCACAGAAGCCGGACCGCCAGCAGGACGTGAAGGACCGCCTCAACATCAAGGTGGCGGATCTCAACCGGGTGGATGGCGCCAGAAAAGGGGCGGACCATACCGACGCGAGCGAGGCGCCAAGTGGAGGCGAGACCGTGCTGGACGACGTCATCCCCGTGGAGAAACCCGTCGAGGAGCAGCCCACGCTCATGCCGCCACTGCCTCTGGCCATCAAGGAGCCGCCTCCCGTCCCCGTCTCGGAGCCACAGGACAAGAAGACGCTGCACGTGCTGGCCGACACGCCGACACCGCCTGGAGGCTGGGTGGAGTTTATGAAGTGGATCACGAAGACGCTGGTCTATCCCAAGCAGGCTGCGGCCAGCAAGAAGGAGGGCATGGTCGGTGTGACCTTCATGGTGGAGGCCGACGGTACGGTCACGAATATCCGCATCAAGACGTCTGCGGGCAAACCGCTGGACAACGAGGTGATGCGCGTGATGCGGATGATGGGGAAGTGGAAACCGGGCATAGACCACGGCAAACCCTGCCGGTCGATGGTGGAGCTACCCGTGGTCTTCCGACTATAGAGAGAAAGAACTATCCCCCAAAATACAAGGAATAGTATTTCCTCCCAATACAAGAAATAGTATTCCCCTCCCCCCCCCCCAAAAAAAAAACAAGAAATAATATTCCTCCCAATACAAGAAATAATAATCCAAAAATATTAGAAGCAATGCTTACTGCCGATGAAATTCTGAAACTGGTCAACGAGCGACTGACCGTGGTCGCCACGGGACGCACTCCCGAGGGACTGTACGAGCCCATACGCTATGTACTCTCTCTGGGTGGCAAGCGCATCCGCCCGACGCTGATGCTGCTGGCCTACAACCTCTTCTGCGAGGATCCGGAGCGCATACTGACTCCTGCCTGCGCACTGGAGACCTATCACAACTACACCTTGCTCCACGACGACTTGATGGACAATGCTGACAAGCGTCGCGGCAAACCGACGGTGCACGTGCAGTGGAACGACAACCAGGCCATCCTCTCGGGCGACACGATGCTGGTACTGGCCTATCAGATGATGGCGGAGAGTCCGGCAGAAAGGCTGAAACCCGTGCTCGACCTCTTCACGGAGACGGCGCTGGAGATAGGCGACGGTCAGCAGTTGGACATGGAGTTTGAGAAGCGCACGGACGTGACCGAGGACGAGTATATCGAGATGATCCGTCTGAAGACCAGCGTGCTGCTGGCTTGTGCGTTGAAGATCGGTGCCATCCTCGCAGGGGCCTCGGAGGAGGACGCCGACAATCTCTATCGCTTTGGCGAAAAGATAGGACTGGCCTTCCAGTTGCAGGACGACTATCTCGACGTCTATGGCGACGAGAAGGTGTTTGGCAAGGCCATCGGCGGCGACATCACCTCCAACAAGAAAACCTACATGCTCATCAACGCCTTCCTCCGTGCCGATGCGTCGCAGCGCCAGGAACTGGAGCGCTGGATGGAGATGGAGGACTTTGACCGCCAGGAGAAGGTCAGCGCCGTCACAAGTCTCTACGACGCGCTCCATATCGACGAACTGGCCAAGAAGAAGATCAACCAGTATTTCAAGGAGAGCAAGGCTTATCTCGACGCAGTGAGTGTGGCGGAGGATCGCAAGAAGGAACTGCGGGCCTATGCGGACCGGATGATGCGGAGAAACAAATGACGTTTATTGACACACATGCCCATTTGGACGGCGAGGAGTTTCGCGAAGACCTCCCCGCCGTCATTGACCGGGCCCGCGAGGCTGGGGTGGGGAAGATCATCGTGCCGGCCATCAACCTGGACAACGTGCCGGCCGTGCTGGCGCTCTGCCGTCAATATCCTGGCTACTGCTACCCGTTGGTAGGGCTGCAGCCCGAGGAGGTGGACGCCAGTTGGGAGGAGGCGTTGCGCCGGATGAGAGACTATTTGTCGCCGGAGGTGATCGGTATCGGCGAATGTGGACTCGACTTCTATTGGTCGCGGGAGCACGAGCAGGAACAACTGAAGGCGTTTGAGGAGCAGGTGAGGTGGAGCGTGGAGACGCGCCTCCCACTGATGATCCACTGCCGGAAGGCGCAGCAGGAGATGATCTCTATCTTGCGAAAATACGAAGAGGACTTGCCTGGCGGCGTATTCCATTGCTTCACAGGCAACCAGCAAGAGGCGGAGGCCTTCCTCCGCTTCCCGCGTTTCGTACTGGGCGTGGGCGGCGTCTCGACGTTCAAGAGTAGCCATCTGCGTGAAGACCTGCCTGCCGCCGTCCCTCTGGACCGTATCGTCCTGGAGACCGACTGCCCGTACATGGCGCCCGTGCCTCATCGGGGCAAACGCAACGAGAGTGCCTTCGTGGTCCAGGTGCTCACCACGCTGGCTGCGGCCTATGGCGTGAGCGAGGAGGAGATGGCGCGGCGGACCAATGAGAATGTAGCCCGCGTCTTCGGCATATAGCAAATTGTCAAGTTAGCAACTTGCTAACTTGCTAAGTTGGCAAGTTACAAAAAAAAGTCCATTTCCCCATGGCTCGTGAACTGCCTTTGCGTTCGAAGAGCATGTGGAAATGGACTAAACTATATGATCTTGTACTTAATGATTTTGCTCTAAATCATCTTGTAGTCAAAATCAACCCTGTGCCTGCATCTGGCGGACCAAGTTCTCTTGCTCAGGCGTCAGATGGTCGGGCAACTTGATATTGTAGGTGATGATCAGATCGCCCATCGTGCCGTCGGATCGGCGGTTGCCCTTGCCACGAAGTCTTACCTTCGTGCCATTCTGCGTGACGGGTTTCAACCTCAGACGGAGTTTGCTGCCCGACGGAAAACGGATGATGATGTCGCCGCCCAGCAAGGCCGTGTAGAGGTCGATGTTCACCGTAGAGGAAACTTGTCCCTCGTCAGGGCGTGGCGCCGCGCTGCCCCAATGCATGGTGCGACCCTGCGATCTGCCACCAAACAAATCCTGAAAGAAACTACTGAAGCCTCCGCCACCACTACCGCTAAACTGGCTAAAGTCGAAGCCGCCAAAGGGGTTGCCGCCACCGGCACCGCCTCCGCCGAAGCCACCAGCGCCCCCTTGGAACGCATCAGCCTCACGCCACTTCTCGCCATACTGGTCATATTTGGCCCGCTTGTCGGGGTCGCCTATGACTTCGTATGCCTCGTTGAGCGCCTGAAACTTTGCTTTGGCCTTCGGATCGTTGGGGTGAAGGTCGGGGTGGAAGAGCTTGGCCCGTTTCCTGTAAGCCGCACGCACATCCTTCTGCGGAATATTGCGATCGACACCTAAAATCTTATAATAATCTATGAAAGCCATAATCTTATCCTCCTTGTTTTATCTCATGAGGAGGACAACAAAATGTATGCCAAACTGTCACACGACGCAACGCCTACTTGAGTTTTTTCTCCACTTTCCCCTTGGAATTGATGCGAAGGGCTATGACGTAGGTCGTGGAAGCGTCGGGAATGCCAATACTGACATCATAGTAGAGCGCGTCGCCAGCGGCATGGCTGAACGTGATGCCACGTAGAATACATTTCTCCAGAAAGTCGGCAGGCACCAGCTCCGAAAACTCCGCCTTGCGGAAGTCGTGGCTATAGACCAGTTTGCCATGATTGTAGGTCGTGATGCGTGCCACATTGTCAAGGTACATGTTGTCTACCTCGATGCCCTGTCCATTGTAGGAAGATCGTATCACCTGGTCGGAGGTAGTCTCCACATGGATACGCGTGTCGAAGAAGCCCATGTCGTTGCTCACGACGGTGTCGGAGTCGAACGTCCTGAAAGTGTTGAGCGCATAGGGCCTTGCTTGCAGAAAATCGGCACGAAGCGCGTTGTTGCTGGTCTTCGTCACCTTGATCTCGTCGCCCGAGGGGTTGGCTATCTTGAAAAGATGGGCCGCCTGGGCCGTGATCTTATAGTGGCAGACATGGTTGCCCTTCAGATAGATGGAGTCATTGGCTATCCAAAACTGGACGGGCAGGCTGGTCGTGTCGGGGAAGAAGATGCTGTCGCCGTTGGCCATAAAAGCCGTCTCGCCATCCTCATAGAGCCAAATGCCCTGCAAGAGTTTCTTGGCCTCTTGGTCCTCTTGCTTTCGCGTAGCCTCTCCGCCCTGGTTCTTGCAGGCAGCGAGCGAGAGGATGGCAAGCAACAAAAGAAAGAAACTTGATTTCTGCATGATAGAAGATACTTAGAAAGTCGCGTTTTAGTCGAAGAGCTCAGCTTCCTGCAGACTCTTGCCGTGGAGATCCTTCTCCGAAGTGAGGACGTCCTTGGGGGCGATGGGCCATTGGATGGCGATGGTGGGATCGTCCCAACGGATGCTGGCCTCCTGCTGGGGGGCGTAGCCGTTGTCCACCTTGTAGGTGAAGACGGCCTCCTCGCTCAGGACAACGAATCCATGGGCGAATCCGCACGGGATGAACAGTTGGCGCTTGTTGTCCTCGCTCAGTTCCACCGCCACATACTGTCCGAAGGTGGACGAGCTGCGCCGGATGTCCACGGCCACATCTACTACCGTGCCGCGTATGACGCGCACGAGCTTCGCCTGGCTATAGTCGCCCTTCTGATAGTGGAGACCACGCAGCACGCCATAGCTCGACTTCGACTCGTTGTCCTGCACAAATTCCACATGGTGGCCGATATGATCGTCAAACTCCTGCTGCTTCCATGCTTCGAAGAAGTAGCCGCGCGCGTCTTTGAACACTTTCGGCTCTATAATCCATACGCCCTCAATGGCCGTTTTGATGTATTCCATAACAATTGGATGCTTTTTATTTATTTGGCACAAAGGTAGTCATTTTCCCGCAAAGAACAGGTTAAAAACTTGGAAAACCTAAGGTCATTGCACAAAAAACCGTCGGACTCGTGAGGAGTCCGACGGTCAATCTCTCTTTTTAGTTCGAGCGATTACTTCACAGCGGGAGTGTCAACCGTGTTGGTGTCAACCGTGTTGGTGTCAACCGTGTTGGTGTCAACCGTGTTGGTGTCAACCGTCGTGGTGTCAGCGTTCTGAGCAGCCTTGTCATTGTTACCGCAAGATGCGAAAGAGATAGCTGCCATAGCTACGAACATAAAAACTAATTTCTTCATTTCTTTGCTTATTTAAATCTGTAAAACAATCATTTGGTTCTTATAACCGAGTGCAAAGGTATAGCTTTTTTTGATACGGCGATACTTTTTTTTCGATTATTTTTGAGGGTTTGCTGTAACATTGTTTATATGTGCTGAAAATCAAGTATTTACAATAAATAAATAAACGTTAAACTATTCTTCCCTTATTCAAGTTCCCTTTCTTGTGACGTCTCATCCACCCTTTCTGTAGCCCTTTTCTGCCTCATCATGGGCAAGGAAAGAGGCTCTGAACGGGTGGATAACTCGCTGACAATCGTCTGCTGGATGAAAAATACGCAGTCAAAGTTTGTGGCTTTAGCTTCTTCTTCGTACCTTTGCACGATAAGACGGATGGGGACGACTCCCATCCATGCGTTTCAGAACAGAGAAAGAACGAATGACAGACACTTCCGTCTTCCACGGGAAGACAGCCAAATACATGACATTGGGTTGCAAACTCAATTTCTCGGAGACTGCCACCTTCGCGCGTACCTTATATAATATGGGTGTCGGCGAGGCGAACGCGGGCGAAGCTGCAGACATCTGCTTGATCAACACTTGTTCGGTGACGGAGATGGCGGACCATAAATGTCGCCAGCAGATCCACAAGATGGTGCGGGAGAATCCTGGCGCCGTCGTGGTCGTGACGGGCTGCTACGCCCAGTTGAAAAGCGAGGAGATCGCCCAAATCCCTGGCGTCTCCCTCGTGCTGGGCAGCAACGAGAAGGCTCACCTCGTCGAATACCTCCTCCAGGCCATGCAGGCCCGCGAGGCCGACCCCATCGCCTTTGCCACGTCCTGCGAGGGCCATCCGGCCTTCCACCATGCGGAGAAGACGAAGGACATCCATAGTTTCCAGCTCTCTTGCTCGCGGGGCAACCGCACGCGCTATTTTCTGAAGGTGCAGGACGGTTGCAACTACTTCTGCACCTACTGCACGATTCCCTATGCGCGCGGCTTCTCGCGCAATCCCTCGATCGCCACGCTCGTGGAGCAGGTCAAGCAGGCCGCTGCCGAGGGAGGCAAGGAGGTGGTGATCACGGGCGTGAACATAGGCGACTTCGGACGAACCACCGGCGAGCGATTCATCGACCTGGTGAAAGCGCTCGACGAGATAGAGGACATCCGCCGCTATCGCATCTCGTCGCTAGAGCCCGACCTCTGCAGCGACGAACTGATAGACTACTGCGCCCACAGCCGTGCCTTTATGCCCCATTTCCACATTCCCCTGCAGAGTGGGTCGGACACGGTGTTGCGCCTCATGCACCGTCGCTACGACGCGGCCCTCTTCGCCCACAAGGTGGAGCTGATCAAGGAGAAGATGCCCCACGCCTTCATCGGTGTGGACGTGATGGTGGGCTGCAGGGGTGAGACCCCCGACTGCTTCGAGGAGTGTCGCAGTTTCATCGAGGGCCTGGACGTCACGCAGCTCCATGTCTTCCCCTATTCCGAGCGCCCAGGTACGGCGGCCCTCAGCATCCCCTATGTCGTCGATGACAAGGAGAAGAAGCGTCGTGTCCACGAACTGCTGGAGCTCTCAGACCAAAAGACGCGGGCGTTCTATGCGCGCCACGCCGGCACCGAACAGGAGGTGTTGCTGGAGAAGTCGGCGAGTGGCAAGGCCATGCACGGTTTCACGCGCAACTACGTGCGGGTGCAACTGCCCGAGCATCTTTCCAAACCAGAATACGACAACGAGTTGCTGACCGTCAGGATTGGTGACTTCAATGCCGACCAAACCGCCATGATGGTGGAGGCCATCATCCAGCGATAACCTCATATACTATCCAAACACATGATGAAGGTAGCCATCGTAATACTCAACTGGAACGGTCAGCAGATGCTGGCCGACTACTTGGGCCAAGTCGTGGAATATTCCAAGGACGAGGCCGAAATCATTGTGGCCGACAATGGATCCACCGACGATTCGGTGGAGTGGGTGAGGACCCACTTCCCCGAAGTGAGAATCATCCAGCTGGACCGCAACTACGGCTTTGCCGAAGGATACAACAAAGCGCTGGTGCAGGTGGACTGCACCTACTATGTCTTGCTCAACTCCGACGTGGAGGTGACGCCCCACTGGCTCACCCCGCTCATCGAGGAGATGGACGCAAGGCCCGAGGTGGCAGCCTGCCAGCCGAAGATCCTCTCCGAGGTGCGAAAAGGATCCTTCGAGTATGCGGGAGCTTGTGGTGGCTACATCGACCGCTTCGGCTACCCGTTCTGCCGGGGACGCATCTTCGACACGGTGGAGGAGGATCACGGCCAGTACGACACGCCGCAGGAGGTGCTATGGGCCTCGGGTTGCTGCCTGATGATCCGTGCCGACGACTACTGGAGCGCCGACGGCCTCGACGGTCGCTTCTTTGCCCACAACGAGGAGATAGACCTCTGCTGGCGACTCTACCAGACAGGGCGCAAGATCTTCTGCTTCCCGCAGAGCACGGTCTATCATGTGGGTGGAGGCACGCTCCCCAAGGGAAATCCACGGAAGACCTTCCTCAACTTCCGCAACAACCTGACGATGCTTTGGAAAAACCTGCCAGAGGAGGATCTTCGGCCCGTCATGCTGTGGCGCTGGCTCCTCGACTATGTGGCGGCCTGGTGGACCCTCATCGGCCAGCGCAACCTCGGCGACTTCAAGGCCATCTACCGCGCACGCAGGGCCTTTCTTGCCTGGCGCCACGATTTCGATACCGACCGCTGCTTTGCCTCCCCAGAGGAGAAGGCGAAGCTGCCAGCGGATGGCCGAAAGCCCTATTCCATCCTTTGGCAGTATCACGTCAAGGGAAGAAAGCATTTCTCCGACTTGCCGTAGTAAGGCTCACTCCGACTTGCTGCAATAAGGCTCATCCAAAGTTGCCACAGCAAGGCTCTCTCCGGCTTGCCGCAATAAGGCTCAAGGATACGATTCGCGATCCTATTCAAAAACAAACCCATACAACGACTTACAAGCATAATCGTTGCATGGGTTTGTTTTGTTTTCCGGATAGAACTAAAACCTTCTCGTTGCGTCTCGTCACGACCTGACGAGATAGGGTCGCAGGTATTGTCCCGTGATGCTCTCGTCGCAGGCTGCCACCTCTTCCGGCGTTCCCACGGCGACGACACGTCCTCCGCGGTCGCCTCCCTCGGGTCCGAGGTCTATCACATAGTCGGCCTCCTTGACCACCTCCATATTATGCTCGATCACCAAGACCGAATGGCCTTTCTCGATCAGGGAGGAGAAGGCGGAGAGCAGCCGCGCGATGTCATGAAAGTGGAGGCCCGTCGTCGGCTCGTCAAAGATAAACAACGTGGGATCCTGCTTCTCCTGTCCGATGAAGTAGGCCAACTTCACGCGCTGGTTCTCACCACCGGAGAGGGTAGAGGAACTCTGTCCCAGCCGTATGTATCCCAGTCCCACGTCGGCAAGCGGCTTGAGACGTTTTGCCACCAGTCGCTCCCCATGCTTCCCGAAGAAGTCGATGGCCTCTGCCACCGTCATGTTGAGCACGTCGTTGATGTTCTTGCCATGAAAGCGCACGTCGAGCACCTCGCGCTTGAAGCGCTCGCCGTGGCAGGCTTCGCAGGTGAGCGTGAGATCGGCCATAAACTGCATCTCGACCGTGATCACGCCCGCTCCCTTACACTCCTCGCAGCGTCCGCCCTCGGTGTTGAACGAGAAATACTGGGGCGTGAAGCCCATCTGCTTGGCCAGGGGCTGGTCGGCGAAGATGCGGCGCACCTCTTCGTATGCCTTGACATAAGTAGCTGGATTGGATCGCGTGCTCTTTCCGATGGGATTCTGATCCACAAACTCCACATGGCGCACCTGTCGCCAGTCTCCCTCCATACCACTATACTCGCCTGGCACCTCGGCCACCTCGTCGAGCCGGCGCTTCATGGCGGGGTAGAGGATTCCCTTGACGAGCGACGACTTGCCACTGCCGCTCACTCCCGTGACCACGGTGAGCACATTGAGGGGGAAACTGACGTCCACGCCCTTGAGGTTGTTCATGCGGCAGCCTTTCAGCCGGATAACACTCGTCCACTGCCGGCGCGAGGCAGGGAGAGGAATCTGGTCGCGATGGGTAAGAAACGCCACGGTGTAGGACAGCTCGTCTTTGAGCCGGTCCCGGTTGGCGGGCGTCAGATCCTTGGCCTCTCCTTGGTACACGATTTCTCCGCCCAGGCGTCCTGCGTCGGGTCCCACGTCGATGATCTGGTCGGCAGCCCGCATGATGTCCTCGTCGTGTTCCACCACCACCACGGTGTTGCCCTCGTCGCGCAGGTCGCTCAGCACGTGGATGAGACGGTCCGTGTCGCGGCTATGCAGTCCGATGGACGGTTCATCGAGGATGTAGAGCGATCCGACAAGCGGACTGCCCAGAGCGGTACTGAGGCTCACACGCTGGCTCTCGCCACCACTGAGCGTATTGGAGGGACGGTTCAGGGTGAGGTAGTCCAGTCCCACCTCGCAGAGGAAGTCGAGGCGGTGGCGTATCTCGGTGAGCAGTCGCCGCGCCACGTCGGCGTCATGGTCCGACAAGGGTAGGGCGGCAAACCACTCCCGCAGGTCGCGGACCGGCATGTTGACCAGTTCCGTGATAGACCGACCCCCGATCTTCACCCACGAGGCCTCCTTCTTCAGTCGGGCACCGTGGCAGTCGGGACAGATCGTGCGCCCCCTGTAGCGGCTCATCATCACGCGATACTGTATCTTGTACTGATTCTCCTTCACCATCTGAAAGAACGAGTCGATGCAGACCCGCTCCTGCGGCGGCAGTCCCTGTTCGCTGGGCAGTCCGTGCCACAGTGCGTCCTTCTCCTCCTGCGTCAGATCGTGATAAGGCTTGAAGATAGGGTAGTTGTCTGCTTTCGCACGCCGGCAAAACTCCGTGAGCCACTGGCCCATCTTCTCGCCGTGCCAGCACTGCACGCAACCCTCATAGACCGAGAGCGACGTGTTGGGAATCACCAGGCGCTCGTCGATGCCGATCACCGATCCGAAACCCTCGCAGGTGGGACAAGCGCCGAGGGGCGAGTTGAATGAGAAGAGATTGTCCGTGGGCTGCTCGAAGGTGATGCCGTCGGCCTCGAAGCGCGTGGAGAAGTCGAAGGCTTCCTGTGACGGTATGAAGAGCAGGCGGCACGCGCCGTCGCCCTCGTAGAAAGCCGTCTCCGCACTATCCGTCAGCCGCGCGATGGCATCCTTGCCCTCATCGACCGATCCGCGGTCTATGACCAAGTAGAGCGTCTTGTCCTTGCCGTCGTCCTCCTCGGAAAGCGTCTCCATGTAGTCGTCGATGCGCGCAAAGTCGCCCTCCGTATAGATACGGGCGTAGCCCTCCTGCATCTCCATCTCCAGTTGGCGTCTCAGCGTGCGCCCCTGGGCGACACGCAGCGGAGCCAGCACCACATAGCGCGTGCCAGCCTCGTGGGAGAGCGCCGTGCGGACCACGTCCTCGGCCGTATGACGCCGCACCTCCTGTCCGCTCACGGGCGAATACGTGCGGCCAATGGTGGCGTAGAGCAAGCGCATATATTCGTAGATCTCCGTCGATGTGCCCACCGTGGATCGCGGATTACGGGCCACGACCCGCTGCTCAATAGCAATGGCGGGAGGCAATCCCTCGATGAAATCGACCTCGGGTTTGGCCATACGGCCCAAAAACTGGCGTGCGTAGGACGAGAGGCTCTCAACGTAGCGCCGTTGCCCCTCGGCATAAAGGGTGTCGAAGGCGAGCGACGACTTGCCCGATCCCGACACGCCCGTCAGCACGACCAGACGGTTGTGGGGAATGCGGACGCTGACGTTCTTCAAATTGTTCACCCTTGCTCCTTTTACCTCTATGTAGTCCTTCATACCTGTGTTTCGTTGAAATGAATGTGCAACTGCTTTGTTGAGTACAACTGCTTTGTTGAAATGAATGTGCAAATATACAAAATATTTTTGGCACCTCGGAACAAAGCTCTGTTAATCTATCTGTCGCCAGCGTTTCTTTCGGACGAATCCCGACTGATTGCGGACGAACTCCGGCTGAAAGCATCTTCAGAGGAGCGGAAAATGAGGCAAAGAACCCCCAAATGCAAATATGTTATTTATCATAATGTCGATTGTGGGATAAAAATACAAGTTCTCAGACCGAGCTATTTGCATGGGGCAAAAGACGCAGTTTTTCACCCCTTTTTAGCATATTAACTTCAGAGGCCGATGAATATAACTTCATAAGCCGATGAAGTTAACTTCGTAGGCCAATGAAGTTATATTCGTGGACTGATGAAGTCAACATGCTGTTTTCGGGCAAAAATAGCCTGGAGCATCCATATCTGTACGGATACAAGAACAAGAGCCATCAACATTTGTGCGGATAAAAAATCAAGGAGCATTTTCGTCAGCACGAACGAAAATACTCCTTGATGATCAGTTAGAGGCCGCAGCGCCACGATCGAGTTTGCGCCACGATGCGGCTTGCGCCACGTCGATCATGCTGCCGCGATTAGAAGCGGTAGCTCAGTTCCACGTCAATCATGGAATAGTTGGGATCTGCCAAGGCGCGGTCGTGGATATAGGCATACTCGCCCGTGAGACAGATGTTCTTGTTGAAATAGTAGTCCAATCCGATCTCATACTGCGTGCGCTGCTTCTCGGCTCCCTTCGAGGGCTGGTACATGTCGTAGCGAGCCTTGGCGTGACACTTCTTCTTGATGATCGGCGCGATGACGAGCGCATAGACACCCTGCGACTTGTCGCCGTTGCTGGAGAGCGTGATGTCCTTGGCCGAAGCGTCGTTGGTGTTGACCATCGCCTTGGCAAAGGCGTAGCCCGTGGAGTGGACATACTCTGAGCGGAACGTCCAGTCGTCCACCTTATATTCGGCGGAGAAAGCGTAGCGGCGCTGCTGCAGGCGGCGGAGCGTCGTATTGGTGATGCCCTCAGAGGCCGAGGTGCCCTTGCGCGCGTAGGAACCGATCCATCCGAACGCGCCAAGGCGCATTCCCTCTACCGGCATGACCCAAGCGCCACCGATGATGTTCTTCTGCTGGTCCACATCCTTTACGTTGATGCCCTGACCGTTGAAGACGCCCACCTGGTAGTGGATGAGGTTGCGTCCGCTGGCATTCTTGAGGAAGTCACCCTGCAACTGCACGCCGATGTCGCGTCCGTTGCTGGAGTGTGCACCAGCGCGGTCGCTGAATCCAGCAAACTTCGAGATCACCTGCGAGTAGCTCATGAATCCCTGGTCGATCGGGTGCATCGGGTTCTCGTAGGTGAAGGGGTTCTTAAACTGTCCAGCCTTCACGCGCAGGAAGTCATATTTCTGCCACTCGATGAAGAGATCGACGAGTTTCGGGCTGGATCCGAGCGTTGAGGTGTTGCCGTTGAACTGGATCTGCGCCTTCCAGTACCAGTCGTCGAAGGCACGTCCGTCGAGCGCCAGTCGGGCGAGGCGGAGGTTGAAGGAGTTGGACTCATTGTTTTCCTGGCCGTTGTACGTGTACTGCACGATGCCAAATCCGGAGAGCTTCACGTTGTTGATCCACTTTGGGACCACACTCTGTGCGCTTGCCGTCAGCGTAGAAACGGCCAGCGCGGCCATGACAAAATACTTTTTCATGTTTTGATATAATGTTGTGAGTTAAAAAATTGCTTGGGTTAGTGGGAGATGATGACCTTGGCAGGGATGGGAGACGCTTTCCCCCCACCCTGCCACGGTCTGTTCTTGCACAAGCCATGAGACCTCCTGCGGCAGCCCGCGCCAGTCGATCTCACGAAGTCCTGGGCCTATGATCTTCTGACGAGCTGCACGACGTTCTCCACATGGGGCGTGTGCGGGAACATATCTACTGGCTGCACCTGTGCCACCTCGTAGTCGGCGTCGAGCAGACTGAGGTCGCGGGCCTGTGTGGCCGGGTTGCAACTCACATAGACGATGCGCTGGGGAGCCGCGTTGAGGATGACGGAGACCACGTCAGGATGCATTCCGGCCCTTGGCGGATCGGTGATGATCACGTCGGGATGGCCGTGGCGGGCGATGAAGTCGTCGGTGAGGATGTCCTTCATGTCGCCGGCAAAAAACTTCGTGTTCTCCAGTCCGTTGATGCGTGCGTTCTCCTTCGCGTCGACGATGGCCTCGGGTACATACTCGATGCCGATCACCTCGCGCGCGCCCTTCGCCACAAAGTTGGCGATGGTGCCCGTGCCCGTATAGAGGTCATAGACCAGTTCCTCTCCCGTCAGGCAGGCAAAGCGCCGCGCCACCTCGTAGAGATGATACGCCTGCTCGGTGTTGGTCTGATAGAAACTCTTCGGTCCCACCTTGAATCGGAGGTCCTCCATCAGCTCGTAGATGAAGTCCGTGCCGTGGAAGTTGCGGAGCGGCAGGTCGCCGATGGTGTCGTTGCCCTTGGTGTTGTTGACATAGAGCAGCGAGCTAATTTGCGGAAATCGCTCGGTGATATGCTCCATGAGCGCCAGGGCCTTGCGTCCGTCCTCGGTCTCGAAGAGTTTGTCGTCGGCAGCCGCCGCCACGGGGTCGTAGTGGTCTCCTGCCCCACCCTCCGGGAAGATGCAAAACTGGATGACGAGCATCCATTCCCCCGTGTTGCTGTTGCGCACCATGAGGTTGCGGAGCAGTCCCGTGCGCTTGTGGGTGTCGAAGAACGACAAGTCGTGGGCCACGGCCCAGTCGAAGATATCGTTGCGCAGTTCGTTCTGCAGCGGGTCCATCAGCTGGCAGTCCGTGATCGGGTAGATCTTGTCAAAGGCCCCCGTGATATGGAATCCGATGGCCGGCTCTCCCAGTCCAACGTCCTCGGGCAACCGGGCCAGGTCCTCGGCCGTGTACCATCGCTTGTCGGAGCATCCAAACTCCAGTTTGTTGCGATAGGCGCGGGTCTGCTGCGACCCGAGGATGGGTGTGATCTGTGGCAACTGCACATGGCCGATGCGCGTCAGCTGGTCATAGACCTGCTGCTGCTTGGCCTCCAGCTGCTTCTCGTAGGGCAAGGTCTGCCATTTGCAGCCGCCACAGATGCCGAAGTGGGGACACATCGGCTCCGTCCGGACGTCACTCTTCTTGATAAATCGCTCGACGGTAGCCTCACAATAGCTGCGCCGCTTCTTGCGCACGCGCAGGTCCACGACGTCGCCCGGGACGACAAAGGGGACGAAGACCACCATCTCGCCCACATGGGCGACGCATTTACCCTCGGCGGCAACGGCCTCTATGGTGACGTTTTCCAACAAGGGTAGCGGCTTTCTTTTTCTACTCATTCGAATTGGTAAATATTCTATTTTTACTGCAAAGGTACTTATTTTTAGGCAACAAGACGAAGGTGTCCGCATTTTTTTGCTACCTTTGCAGCATAATACAAGAAAATCGATTATGATTCTATTCCCTTGCTGCAAGATCAATCTGGGTCTGAACGTCGTCGGCAAGCGTCCTGACGGCTACCATGACATAGAGACCGTGTTCTATCCTGTCCCCCTCTGCGACGCGCTGGAGGTGACGGAGATGGACGCCCAGTTTCCCTCCCCCTACGACTGCGACCTCAAGGTGACGGGCAACGCCGTGGACTGCGACGAGCAGAAGAACCTCGTCGTCAAGGCCTACCACCTGCTGCGCCAGCACGCCCCCATCCCTCGCGCGCACATACATCTATATAAGCGCATCCCCTCCCAGGCCGGCCTGGGAGGAGGTTCCGCCGACGCCGCCTACACCCTGCGCCTGCTCAACCAGCAGTTTGGAACCAATCTCTCCGACGCCGACCTGCGGCTGCTGGCCACGCGCCTGGGCGCCGACTGCCCCTTCTTCATCGGCGATGCCCCTGCCTACGCCACCGGCATCGGCGACCAGCTCTCCCCGATGTCCCACAAGGCGCTCGCGGGCTGTTGGCTGGCCATCGTGAAGCCCGACGTCAGCATCTCCACTGCCGAGGCATACGCAGGCGTGACGGTGGAAAAAACCGCCAAGAGCTGTCGCGACATCGTCCTCCAGGACATCACCACCTGGCGCGCCGAGCTCACCAACAGTTTCGAGGCCTCCGTCTATGACCGCCACCCGCGGCTGCGCGCCATCAAGGACCAGCTCTACGACCTGGGGGCCCTCTATGCGCAGATGTCCGGCAGCGGCAGCGCCCATTTCGGTATCTTCCGCGACGAGCCCACCCGCCTGGCCGACAGCTTCCCCGCCGACTTCGTCTTCGCCTGCCGGCTCTGACTTAGGGTTAATTAGTGTTAAATCTTCGTGGAAAGCAGGCTCAACAGATGGTCAGACGGCAAAAAAGCAGTACCTTTGCGTCCGATTATGCCGTTGTGGCTCGAATAAGTTCCACCGAAGCGTGGGCGCCAGGCGGTAAGAACCGTATTACATAAATTAAAGTAAATGTACGCGATTGTAGAAATCAACGGCCAGCAGTTCAAGGCTGAGGCTGGCAAGAAGCTCTTCATCAACCATTTGCGTGATGCAGAAGAGGGCCAGGCTGTTGAGTTTAACAAGGTTCTGCTCTTGGACAACGAGGGAACCGTGAAGGTAGGTGCACCGACCGTAGAGGGTGCAAAGGTAGTGGCAGAGGTCGTCAAGCCTCTCGTAAAGGGTGACAAGGTCATCGTCTTCAAGATGAAGCGCCGCAAGGATTTTCGCAAGAAGAACGGTCATCGTCAGCAGTACACCCAAGTAGAAATCAAATCAATCAACGCTTAAAGTAGGAGGACGAAAGAATGGCACATAAAAAAGGTGTAGGTAGTTCTAAGAACGGCCGCGAGTCTCACAGCAAGCGACTCGGCGTGAAGATCTGGGGTGGCCAGAAGATCAACGCTGGCAACATCATCGTGCGTCAGCGTGGCAACCGCCACTACCCCGGCGAGAATGTTGGTCAGGGCAAGGACGATACGCTCTATGCGCTCACAGACGGCATCGTCTATTTCAAGAAGGGTCGTTGCAACAAGAGCACAGTCCACGTTCTGTCTGAGGAGGCTTATGCCGCCAAGACTCAGGTGAACGCTGACGCCTAAACCAAACAATAATTCCTATTCCAAACAAACACAGAAAGCCTGTCTCCCCCACGGAGCGGGCTTTTTGCCTTTCTGCCCCTATCGTCCCGCAAAGTCGCCCCAAGTCGCCCCGATAGGATGAAATGTGAATAGTTTTCCATCGTTTTCTTTGCCCATTCATGATTTCTTCGTACATTTGCACTTAGAATGTCTCTTCGAGACCCATAGCAGAACATCAATTTAAGACAAGATACACTATGCTTACATTAAAGCTCATCAGTGAGGAAACTGAACGTGTGGTGAAAGGCTTGGAGAAGAAATGCTTCCCCAACGCCCGCGAGGCCGTGGGGAAGGTGCTGGAATATGACCGCCTGCGTCGTGAGACCCAGCAGCAGCTCGACGCCAACAAGCAGCGTCAGAATCAGCTCTCGCGCGAGATTGGCGGGCTGATGAAGTCTGGCAAGCGTGACGAGGCCAACCAGGTGAAGGAGCAGGTGGCCCAGCTCAAGGCTGCCGACAAGGCCCTGCAGGAAGTCATGCAGAAGGCCCAGGCCGACATGAACGAGGTGCTGCTCACCATCCCCAACATACCCACCGACGAGGTGCCCGAGGGCCGCGATGCCAGTAGCAACGTGGTGGTGAAGGAAGGCGGCGTGAAGCCCGATCTTCCCGAAGGCTCCCTTTGTCACTGGGATCTGCTGAAGAAGTTCAACCTCGTCGATTTCGACCTCGGCGTCAAGATCACCGGTGCGGGCTTCCCCGTCTATATCGGCAAGATGGCCCGCTTCCAGCGCGCGCTGGAGGCCTTCTTCCTCGACGAGGCCCGCAAGTCGGGCTATACCGAGGTGCAGCCGCCCCTCGTGGTCAATGAGGCCAGCGGACTGGGCACGGGCCAGCTCCCCGACAAGGAGGGCCAGATGTACCATGCCAACCTCGACAACCTCTACCTGATCCCCACCGCCGAGGTGCCGGTGACCAACCTCTTCCGCGACGAGATCATCGAGGAGAACGAGCTCCCCATCAAGTGCTGCGCCTATTCCGCCTGCTTCCGTCGCGAGGCCGGCAGCTATGGCAAGGACGTGCGCGGTCTCAACCGTCTCCACCAGTTTGACAAGGTCGAGATCGTCCGCATCGACACGCCGCAGCACGCAGAGGTCTCCTACCAGGAGATGCTCGACCACGTGGAGGGCCTGCTCGCCAAGCTGGAGCTTCCCTACCACATCCTCCGTCTCTGTGGCGGCGACATGAGCTTCACCTCCGCCATCTGCCACGACTTCGAGACCTGGAGCGCCGCCCAGCAGCGCTGGCTGGAAGTCAGTTCGGTGTCCAACTTCGGCAGCTACCAGGCCAACCGCCTCCACTGCCGCTTCCGCCATGCCGACACCAAGAAGATCGAGCTCTGCCACACGCTCAACGGCTCGGCCCTCGCCCTGCCGCGCATCGTGGCCACCATCATCGAGAACAACCAGACTCCGGAGGGCATCCGCGTGCCGAAGGTCCTCGTGCCCTACTGCGGCTTCGAGATGCTCGACGACAAGATGGACTAAGCGCCGCGCGGAGCGGGGCGACCATCCACGAGGAGGCGCCCCTCCCCGCCGAGCTTCAAGATAGAAACAATCAATCCGAATCAATAACGTCAAAATCATTCGCAGATAAAGACTATATCTATTTATCATGAACAAGATTCTAACCAAGAAACAACTCTCCGACCACGCTTATAGCTTCGTCGTCGAGAATGGTCAAATTGCCCGCAGCAGCCGTCCTGGCAACTTCGTCACCGTGCGTGCCGACATCCACAGCGAGCGCATCCCCCTCGTCGTCGTCGATAGCGACAAGCAGAAGGGGACGCTGACGCTCGTGGTCCAGGAGGCCGGCCTCTCTTCCACCAAGTTCTGCCAGCTCTCCGAGGGCGATGAGATCCTCGACGTCGTCGGTCCGCTCGGCACCCCCTACGCCATTTCCAAGGTCGGCACGGTGGTCTGTGTCGGCGGCGGTGTGGGCACGGTCAGCGTGCTCCCCGTGGCCCGCGCCATGAAGGAGGCAGGCAACCGCGTCGTGAGCGTGGTGGCAGCCCAGACGAAGGACCGCCTGGTCGTCGTCGACGAGATGCGCCAGGCCAGCGACGAGCTCATCGTCGTCACCGACGACGGCAGCGAGGGTCAGAAGGGCCTCCCCGTCGATGCGCTGGGCGAGATCCTGGCCCGCGAGCAGGTCGATCGCATCGTGGCCGTCGGTCCCGGCGCCATGATGGAAGCCATCTGCCAGGTCGGCAAGGAGAAGTCCATCCCCGTCGATGTGGCCCTCAACGCCATCATCGTCGATGGCACGGGCATCTGCGGCAGCTGCCGCCTGACCATTGGCGGCAAGACCCGCTTCGTCTGCATCGACGGTCCGTTCTTCGACGGCACGCAGGTCGATTGGAAGGAGGTAGAGACGCGCGGCACCATCTACTCCAAGATGGAGAACGACGCGCTGGAGCAGATCGGCGTCCACCTCGACAAGGGGTCGCGCCTGGAGCAGACCGACAAGGAGCAGCCCACCATCAAGGAGCCGCTGGGCCACGGTGCCGAGAACGACTCCATCGAGGAGCTGACCGACCGTGGCGCCGCCTGGCGCGACGAGTTGCGCAAGTCGATGAAGAACAAGGACCGCATGGCCCTCAAGCGCCACGCCATGCCGATGGTGGACATGCACACGCGCACCCACGACCGCATCCAGGAGGTGGCCCAGGGCTTCACGCTGGAGATGGCCATGGACGAGGCCCGTCGCTGCATCGACTGCGCCAAGCCCACTTGCCGCGAGGGTTGCCCCATCCACATGAATATCCCGGCCTTCATCAAGAACATCGAGCGCGGCGAGATCCTCGCTGCCGACCGCGTGCTCAAGCAGTACTCCTCCTTCTCCGCCATCTGCGGCCGCGTCTGCCCGCAGGAGAAGCAGTGTGAGGGCCATTGCATCCACGTCAAGATGAAGGACGCCCCCGTCGCCATCGGCCCGCTGGAGCGCTTCGTCGCCGATTACGAGCGCCAGTCTGTCAAGAAGGTCACGTGGGACGTGGCTCCCGCCAACGGCATCAAGGTCGCCATCATCGGTTCCGGTCCCTCGGGCCTTGCCTTTGCGGGCGAGATGGCCAAGAAGGGCTTTGAGCCCCACGTCTTCGAGGCCCTCCATTTCCTCGGCGGCGTGCTCTACTACGGCATCCCGCAGTATCGTCTGCCGGACGAGATCGTGGACCATGAGCTCGACGTGCTCCGCTCCCTGGGCGTGAAGTTCCACACCAACTGCCTCGTGGGCAAGACCGTCACCATCGACGAGCTCCGCGAGCAGGGCTTCAAGGGCATCTACGTCGCCACGGGCGCAGGCAAGCCGAAGTTTATGAACATCCCCGGCGAGAACGCCATCCATATCCTCTCCGCCAACGAGTTCCTCTTCCGCGTCAACGTCATGGACGCCGACCAGCCCGACTCTGAGACGCCGCTCTATGTCGGCAAGAAGGTCATCGTGGTCGGTGGTGGCAACACCGCCATGGACTCCTGCCGCACGGCCAAGCGCCTCGGCGCCGACGTGACGGTGGTCTATCGCCGCACCTTCGACGAGATGCCGGCAGGCCGCGACGAGATCGAGCAGGCACAGGAGGAGGGCGTCAACTTCATGAACCTCCACAACCCGCAGCACTACATCGTCGGCGACGACGGCAAGGTGAAGGGTGCCGTGCTCGACGTGATGAAGCTCGGCGAGCCCGACGACTCGGGTCGCCGCCGCCCTGTCAAGACGGGCGAGACCATCACCGTGGAGTGTGACGAGGTGCTCGTGGCTGTCGGTGTCGATCCCAACCCGCTCGTTCCCCAGTCCATCGAGGGTCTGAAGGAAGGCTGGGCCCACGCCATCGAGGTCAACGAGGACGGCCAGTCCAACATCTCCGACATCTACGCCGGTGGTGACATTGCCCGCGGCGCCGCTACGGTGGTGCTCGCCATGGGCGACGGACGCCGTGCCGCCAACAAGATGGCCGAGGAGCTGCTGGCTAAGTAGTCCCTACGCGCTACGACACGATACAAGGCTGATTGGCTTCCAAGGGCATACTCTAAACCACTTGGGAGCCAATTGGCTTTTTTCCCAACCATACACTCATACCACAATCCTAATCCCCCAACGCTATGGCACCTGCCTATTTCCCAGCCTCAGAGCTGATCATCAATGGCGACGGTAGCATCTTCCACCTGCACCTCCGCCCCGAACAGTTGGCCGACCGCGTGATCCTCGTGGGCGACCCCGGCCGCGTCCCCCTGGTAGCCCACCACTTCGACACCGTGGAGTATGAGGTCCAGAGCCGCGAGTTCCACACCATCACGGGCACCTACAAGGGCAAGCGCATCACGGTCCTCTCCACGGGCATCGGCTGCGACAACATCGATATCGTGATGAACGAGCTCGACGCCCTGGCCAACATCGACTTCGCCACCCGCACGGAGCGCCCCGTGCACCGCACGCTGACCCTCGTCCGCGTGGGCACTTGTGGCGGACTGCAGCCCGAGACGCCGACCGGAACCTATATCGCCAGCGTCAAGAGCATCGGTTTCGACGGCTTGCTCAACTTCTATGCGGGCCGCGACGCCAGTAGCGACCTGGAGCTGGAGGCCGAGTTCAAGCGTCAGGTGGCGTGGCGTCCCGTCATGGGCAATCCCTATGTGGCCACGGCCGACGCCGCGCTGATCGACCGCGTGGCACAGTCAGACATGGTCAGGGGCATCACGGTGGCCTGCAACGGCTTCTTCGGTCCGCAGGGGCGCCGTCTACGCCTCCACCTGATGGACGAACAGCTTAACGAAAAGATTGAAGCCTTCGAATACAAAGGCCTCAAGATCACCAATTTCGAGATGGAGTCGTCGGCCCTCGCCGGTCTCTCCCGCCTCATGGGCCACCAGGCCATGACCTGCTGCATGGTCATCGCCAACCGCCGATCCCACGAGGCCAATACGGGCTACAAAAACACCATCGACTCGCTCATCAAACTGGTGCTGGAGAGAATCTGATGACACACTACGCCAACGATACCATCTGCGCCCTGGCCACCCCCGTGGGGGGCGCCATCGCCGTCGTGAGAGTGAGCGGCAGCCAGAGCTATCCCGTCCTCGGCCGCCTGCTCCGCCAGGATCTCTCCGCCTGCGCGCCCGCCACGTTGCGCCACGCTTCCCTCTACAGTCCCGAGGGCGAGGAGATCGACGACGTCGTCGTCGCCTTCTACCGTGCGCCCCACTCCTACACGGGAGAGGACGCGATAGAGATCTCCTGCCACGGATCGGCCTACATCGTCCACCAAATCCTCGACGCGCTCACCAAGGCCGGATGCCGCCAGGCCGAACCAGGCGAATACACCCGCAGGGCCTACCTCAACGGCAAGATGGACCTGAGCCAGGCCGAGGCCGTGGCCGACCTGATCAGTTCCTCCAACCAGGCCTCCCACCGGCTGGCCCTCAGCCAACTCAAGGGCCACGTCCGCACGGCCCTGGAGACGCTGCGCGAAAGGCTGCTCCGGCTCACCTCGCTGCTCGAACTCGAACTGGACTTCTCCGACCACGACGACCTGGTCTTTGCCGACCGCAGCGAGCTCCTCTCCCTGGCCCGCAGCATCGAGGACCACGTGGCCGCGCTGGCCCGGACCTACCATATCGGCAAGGCCGTCAAGGAGGGCATTCCCGTGGCCATCGTCGGCAAGACCAATGTGGGCAAATCGACACTCCTCAACCACCTGGTCGGCGAGGACCGCGCCCTCGTGAGCGACGTCCACGGCACCACACGCGACAGCATCGAGGAGACCACCCTCATCGGGGGCCTCACCTTCCGCTTCGTCGATACGGCCGGACTGCGCCACACCGACGACGTCGTGGAGCAGATGGGCATCGAGCGCACGTGGCAGAAGCTGGACGAAGCCCTGCTCGTGCTCTGGGTGGTCGATCGCTGGCCGACGCAGGAGGAGACCGACGAGATGGTAGCCCACTGCCAGGGCAAGCACGTCCTGCTCGTCTTCAACAAGGCCGACCTCCACACGCCGCCCACCGACCCGCTCGTCGCCGATGGCGGTGACACGGGCGCTGCCCGATCGCTTCCTCCCCACCCCATCTCCGCCAAGACGGGCCAAGGCCTCGACGCCCTGGAGGCAGCCATCCGCCAGGCGGTCGATATTCCCGAGATCCACGAGGCCGACGTCGTCATCACCTCCGCGCGCCAGTACGACCTGCTGACCGCTGCGGCCCAGGAGCTGCAGCGCGTCGTTGATGGCCTCCAGAGCGACCTGCCCTCCGACCTCGTGGCCGAAGACCTACGCATGGTCCTCGACACCCTCGGCGACGCCACTGGCGTAGAGCGCATCACGCCCCAGGCCACGCTCAATAACATCTTTTCCTCGTTCTGCATCGGTAAATGAACATGATTTCTTGCAAAAACAGATAGCATCACGCGTCTTTCATACAATATGCGCATCATAGGAAACCTACTTTGGTGGCTCTTCGGAGGTCTCGAAGCTGCCATCGGGTATTTCACTGGCAGTCTGGCTCTTGCTTGTACCATCATCGGCATTCCCTTTGCCCTACAGACCATCAAGCTTGGCCTGCTCTGCCTATGGCCTTTTGGTTCTACGGTGAGAGAAACGGATAGTCCTACAGGTTGCATACGCATCCCGCTGAATATAATCTGGCTGATCTGCGGAGGATTGTGGGCCTGCCTCCAGCATCTGCTCTTCGGTTTTCTCTTATGTATCACGATTATCGGCATTCCCTGGGGAAAACAGCATTTCAAGATGGCTGGCCTTTCGCTTGCGCCCTTCGGCAAGGATGTGGAGTTGGGGTTGTAGAATAATAAGAAAAAATGGGTTATGTCTGAAACGAATATTCATACTGGCGTTTACGAGCAGATTATCAACCGCCTCTTCAAACTGAAATTGAACGAGGTGGACGCTGGGCGTTTCTATATAGGCAAGAAGCTGATTTCGAAGGATGATGCTGTCCATATTCTCAGCAAGTATCTCCAACACCTTATCGAGGTGGCATTTGCGGGAACGCCCGACGACCAGGATGCCGACAAATATACAGATTTTGTCAATTCTGTCATCAAGACATTGGGCCGTGAATTCAATGTGGATGACACGGAGCTCGACCTGATTGACGCTCAGAAAAGCATCCTGACGGCCGTTGTTGACCGCACAAACTGCGAATATCCCGACATAGAGCAACACCTCAAAGCCATCACTCCGACAACCAGCCTCAGCCGTAGCGCCTTGTTCTTCGGAGGCAAAGGACCTGCCGATATGGAGAGCGAGCTCAACCGCGAGATTCTCTGTGCCGACGAGATCTGCTGGGTGGTGTCGTTTATCAAGACCAGCGGACTCAATCTGCTCTGGAACAGCTTGCGAAAGTTCACGAGCGAGGGCAAGAAGCTGCGCATCATCACAACCACCTACACGGGTGCTACGGACTACGACGCCATGGTCCGGTTGGCCTCCTTGCCCAACACGGAGATAAAGATTTCGTATGACGGAACGCAAGACCGCCTGCATGCCAAATCCTATATTTTCCTTCGCAACTCAGGCTTCCACACGGCTTACATTGGTTCCAGCAACCTCTCGCTCTACGCTTTGAGGGATGGCAAGGAGTGGAACTTCAAGGCCACTCAGTTTGAGTTGCCCCAGGTGATCGACGAGGTGCGCCATTCGTTTGAGGCCTACTGGTGCGACGCTACCTTCGAGGACTTCATTCCCGGCGTTAGCAACGCACGGCTGAAGAAGGCTTTAGGAGCAGACTGGGAAACGCCCTTGCTCGATTTCTCGGCGCTCGACCTCATGCGCGCCAAGGACTATCAGCAGGAGATATTGGAAAGGCTGGATGTGGAGCGAAACGTGCACGGCCATTTCCGCAACCTTGTGGTGGCTGCCACGGGCACGGGAAAGACCGTCATTGCCGCCTTCGACTTCAAACGCTACCGTGAGGCCCATCCCGACTGCCGTTTTCTCTTCGTCGCCCATCGCCAGGAAATCCTTCGTCAGGCCATGCTCACCTTCCGCATCGTGCTCGAAGACCCCAACTTCGGCAGCCTGTGGGACGGCGACAACGAACCCTCCAGCTATCAGCACGTCTTTGCCAGCAAGGACACGTTGCGCAACCGCCTGGACCATCTGCAGCTCACCGAGGATTTCTACGACTATATGGTGGTCGATGAGGTCCATCACGTCGTGGCTCCCACCTACGTCAAGCTGATGACCCACTTCAAGCCTCAGATACTGCTGGGTCTTACGGCAACGCCTGAGCGTACAAACGAGCAGGAGGACATCACGGTTTTCTTCGACGGACACATCTCTGCCGAAATACGCCTTCCTGCTGCCTTGAACGCCGGGCTGCTTGCTCCGTTCCATTATTATGGCATCCCGGACAATGTGGACCTGACAGAAGTGAAATGGAGCGGACACGGCTACGACATCTCCGAACTGTCGCGAGTCTATACACAGAACGACTTCCGTACCGGGCTCATCCTCAAGAAGATGCAGGAGTACATCGGAAACGGCCAACTCAGCAAGGTTCGGGCGCTTTGCTTCTGCGTAAACAAGGAGCACGCACGATACATGAACGCCAAGTTCACGCTGGCCGGACTGCATACGGATGTGCTTACGAGCGACGACGACCACCACCATCGCACCCTCGTCAAGAAGCAGCTTCAGGCCGGAAAAATCAACTATCTCTTCGTCGTAGATCTTTTCAACGAGGGTGTGGACATTCCCGAGATCGACACCATCCTCTTCCTTCGTCCCACCGAGAGTGCCACGGTCTTCCTCCAGCAGTTTGGCCGAGGCCTCCGTCTGCACAAAGGCAAGGACCATCTCACCGTACTCGACTTTGTAGGCCATTCGCGTGCCGAGTTTAGCTACAAGGATCGCTTCGAGGCCCTCATAGGCCGACACTCGCGCAACATCAGGGAAGAGATAGAGGGAGGCTTCACCAATGCGCCCTTCGGTTGCAAGATCGTCCTGGAGGAAAAGGCCAAAGAGGAGATCCTTGCCAACATCGACGGCTATCTGCGCAGTCTCAACCGAAGCCGAATCATCAAGGAGATAGCCGCCTACCACCAAGTCTGCCACGGATCGTTCTCGCTCAAGGGCTTCCTGGCCTACAGCCACATTCCTTTCCACAAGATCTATGGCGCCCTGACGTGGGGCGAGATGTGCCAGAAGGCTGGCGTCCGAAGCGAGGTGTCGGTCCATGCGGAACAAATAAAGTTTGCCGTCAACAAGAAATGGCTCGCCACCGACTCGTTCTCCTACTTCACCCAACTGCTACAATTCGTGGCGAGCGGATTCCGTTGCGACACCCGCACTTTCTCCGAGCAGCAGAGGCGCAGTGCCGTGATGCTCTACTACGACCTGTACGACAAGGCAGGCCATTATGCCAGCATCGAGGAGATGTTCCGCGATTTAGCCTCCGATCCTCTATTCATACAGGAGTTGCATGAGGTGGTCGATTATCTGCGAGACAGATGTTCGGCGCCCGAGAAAGCGGACAATTCGGTCTATCAGGCATGGAACCCGCTTCGTCTGCATGGCGTCTATTCCAAGGCACAGATTCAAGCCGCGCTGGGCCTCTCCACCATAGAGCGCAAATCTCCGTCGCGCGAAGGCGTTGAGCGCTTGAAGGACATCAAGCTCGAGGCGATGTACGTGGACATTATCAAGAAACGCGAAGAGGGTTCGATGACGGCCTACAAGGACTATGCCCAAAACCGTGAGTTCTTCCACTGGGAGACGCAAAACCGAGTGCGCGAGGGCAGTCGCGAAGCCGAGGCTTATCGCAATGGCGAAAACAACATGCTTCTCTTCGTGCGTCAGCAAGTGGAACATCCCGACTACGGTTGCCGTATGGGTTTCACTTATCTCGGCCAGGTAACGATGAAGAGCATAGAGGGTTCCAAGCCAATGCAGATCGTATGGCACCTGAACACCCCCATGTCGGAAGCCACTTACGCTTTTGCAAGTCAGTACAAAGCGATTGGATAACTCTGATCGCAGCAGAAAGGAACTCAAGCCTCCCCCTCCATGATTCACATCTTAGAGGGGGAGCAATTAAGTAGCTTAAAATCCCATTTTCTAAGAAACCATTCTGTATTTCTGCTTGCTACACGGCTGCCATGCAGCTCGTCACGCCGAGGGCCGTGGCTATGGCCGTGAGGATCGAGATGGCGGTCTGAATGACGAAGCGCCATACCTGTCTTTTCTTTTCATCCATGATTTTTTCTTTTCGTTTAAGGGTTTGACAAATGAAGTCTTTTCTCTCATTTCTTTGACAATGTTAGGACATGCTAAGAAGACAGCCGATACAACTTTTACAATATTTTACAACCAAGTTTGCTTTGTCAACTCAATATCCTCAATGTCATTATGTTGAGTTAAGAAAACAACTAAAACAACCTTTACAACAAGTAACAACGCTTCGCCAGGACATTGCCTCTTCGAGGCCGAAGGTTGCTTGTAGAGAAACAACATTTTACAACGCTTCGCCTTGCTCACAACTTGACGCATTTCCTGCATAGTATTGTCCGCTTAGCCATGTGTCCCCGCGAAGCTGTTCCATTTCATGGCACACTTTCTCGCCATGGCATAACTTAAGCAAGCTCAGTTCTGCGCATGTCCCCGCGAAGCTGTTGTATCTTGTTGTTTACCTTGCAGAGGGCTTGTTACACGCGTAGCGTGTGTTTTGTCCCCGCGAAGCGTTGTTCATAGTTGTAAATGTTGTATTTGTTGTTTTTCCTCCTCAGCAGGCGATAAGCGAGAGGGAGAGGGCGAGATGGCAAGGGTCGTTCCGATCGTATGGCGAATTTCCTTTAGTAGGCGCCGTGGGCGGGTGGCCCGTGGGAAGCCCCTGGGGCTTCGCCCTCCCCCTGTGCGCAGGGCGGTGGCAGGTTCAGCGGTTTTCAGAGAGGCCGTGAGGCCTGCCGACCCGCCCCGTGGGTTAATCGCCCAGGGTGCCGCCGCCCTGGTCTTCGCCGCTACCCTGACCTCCGCCGCCCGTGGTGGCCGTCTTGAAGGAGGCCGTGAGCGTGAGGTCGGAGGTGAGCTTCACCGTGCGCGGGTTCTGCGTGCTGCCGTCGCTCCACTTGTCGAAGGCGAAGCCGGTCTTCGGCGTGGCTCGGACGGTCTGCGTACTGCCCTCGTCGAAGGTGCCGCCGCCCGAGACGCTACCCTGGCTCTCGTTGGCCGAACGGACCGTCAGCGTGCGCTTCTTCGGCTGCGTGGTGCCGCCCGGGTTGGAGGGGATTCCCGGGTTGGAGGGGCTTCCATCCGGGTTGACGGGGGCGGAGATATCGACGTTGGTCTTGCCCTCCTTGATGGCCTTGAGGACGGCTGCCTGGGCCGAACGCGTGGCCACGAGGTTGAACTCGGCGTCGGCGAGCAGGTTGCGGAACTCGCTGCCCGGCTCCCAGCAGACCGTGACGCGCTGGATGTTCTGCGAGCTGAACTTCTCCGCCGTCTCCGCGCCCTTGCTGCTGAGCGCTACGGAGAAATCGCCGAGCTCGCCGAGGCGGATCTTCTTGCCCTCCAGCAGCTGCTCGCGCATGCAGTCGACTGCCATGTAGAGGATCGCCATGATGTCGGCGCGGGAGTAGGTCGTGCCGTGGTCGGCGATGTGGCGGGCAAACTTCTCGATAGTCATCACCTCGGTGTATTGTGCCGTGGCGAAGTAGTTGGTGACGACGGTCCCGACGAGTGCCTCGTCCTTGGGGTCGGGCTGCTTGCCCTCGGCCTTGGCCTGGTTGATACGCGTCTTGGCCTGGTTGATCTCGAAGAGATTCGGGTTGACGGCTCTTGCCGTGATGCTGTAGTTGATCATTGCGTTTAAGGTGTTTAAAGGTGTTCAAAATGGAGACCTTGCCGATGGTAGTTTGGGATCGGCGCCGCTATTTGTTTGTCCCTCGCTCCTGTCGTAAGAAAAGCCCGTCGCGGGCCCTCTATGGGATTGTTCCGCAAGTCTCAAATGATGGTGCAAAGTTACGAAGAATATTTCATACCTCCAAATAAAAACACAAATATTTTCCAACTTTTTTAGTCTTGGAGGAAATGGCACATAGCAAAGCTATGTGAACCACTGGCTACTGCTCTGAATATCCTTTACAGATAAATTTTTACTGAAAACTATCCAGGAAGAAAGTTGAAATCCTTAATGTAAGTTTGTAAGTTGGTAAGTTCGTAAGTTGGTAAGGAAGCCCCCACTCCAAACTTACGAACTTACCAACTTACGAACTTACGAACTTACATTAAGCGAAAGAGAACACACGGTCGGGGTCAAAGAAATAGTATATATAAATATTAATATTTATATATACTATTTCTTTGAGATACATTTCCCACCCTTTGACCCCTTTCTTCAATTCCTTAATGTAAGTTCGTAAGTTTGTAAGTTCGTAAGTTTCTACAAGTCAGACCTGCTATCTATTGGTTTAACAAACAGTATCTAAATATCTCTATATCTGATATTTAAGATTAGCAGGAGAAGGGCCCAACATCCACCTCGCTCACGACCGCTACTTGCATTTTTACCTTCATTAACAAACCAAGAGTACACCTCTCCCACCCCTTTACCTCGAAAAAACTGAGGGAAAGCGAAGAGATCCCAAAGAAAATGCGTAACTTTGTGGGGTCGATAGACTGCGTCGACAAGCTAAAACTTGCCTTGCGGCAGTCGCTAAAGCAGTAAAAACAACCATCCGACCCACTTTTAGAGCCATCGGAAGCCGTTTTCGGGAGAGTCATGAAAAACAGAGCAAACAAGTTGTAACTATCTCATTGACAGATAAATCTAAACACACTACCCTCTTTTGTTCGAAAAACGCCCTCTCTTTTCGTTCATTCCACAAAGAATGCTTTTATCGTGAAAAAACACCAGCTCACACGTCTTTTTCGCAGTTTTTGCCGTCAAATGAAGCTAAAAATGCCTATCGAATGCCTCTCGGATGCCTCTTGGATGTCTCTCGGATGCCTCCAAAATGCCCTCTTGGCGAAATCTACAAGCAGCAGAACAACCTGTTTACGGCAGACGAAGCCTGTCATGTCGCCGTCAACATGTGGGGCTTCAAGGTCTCAAAAAGAAGCGTATTTGCCATACTCAGCCCAGGAAACCATCAGGAATCGGCACGCGATCCGATAGAGAAATTAGTAAAAATTGCCTACAAATAAGGCGTACACAATTCGTTCTTGCGTCCTTACAACCTTACATCCTTACAACATTACATTATTACGTTTTCATTTTTCCACTTCGCCATTTCGGCCTTTCGGCCTTTCGCAGTCGTCAAAACAACACCCCCAAAAAACGAAGCTAGGTCTGACGCAGAAGAGGATTACCGTTCGTCGAGCGCACCAAGAAAATGGCTTGAGAAGTTTTTTCAAAGAGCTAAATCAGATCTGTGCGGCAAACAAAAAGCCTCCATGTTATCTCTTTTCTGATAAATATTAGTATATTTGCAGGTGCCAACTGCCCACATGGAGACAACGACAGGATCAAAGTTTTCATGCACAACGGGCAAAGGACAAAAAAGACGCGATGAAAATGAGAAAGGAATCGAGAGCAATGGATAGCCAATGGGCATTGGAAGTGATGCGCAAGGCTCCGTATATCACGGTGAGTTTTATAGACGAAGACGGAAAGGCCTACGGTCTGCCTCTGTCGCTCGCCTCCGACGATGGTGAGAACTGGTACTTTCATGGTGCCTTGGAAGGCAAAAAACTGGAGGCCATCAAGGCTCATCCCGAGGTCTGTCTTTCAGCCGTAACCCGTTGTGCGCCAACGGTTGGCCCGAAGGACGGCAGTTTCACCCTGCAATACCAGTCGGCCTTGGCGTTCGGCAAGGCCGAAATCGTGACCGACGAAGCGGAGAAGATTCATGGACTCCGACTGGTCTGCAAGCGATTTCTTCCACAACACATGGACGCTTTCGACCGAGGCGTCGCCCGTTCCTTGTCGCGCACGGCCGTAGTGCGCATCACGCTTACCGAGCCGCCAACTGGCAAACGCAAGCAGTATGACAAGGAGGGCGTGGAAATGAAATATGGCAGAATGGAATAAAGGAAAAATCACACATCATGAAAGAAATACTTGACTTCCTGCGCGATTTGGACAACAACAACCATCGCGAATGGTTTAACGCAAATAAAGACCGATACCAGGAAGTATTAAAGAAATGGTACGCTTTCTGCGAAAGCCTCATTACAGAAATCGGGCGCTTTGACAAAGACATAGCCCCGCTGACAATCAAAGACTGCACGTATCGCATCTATCGCGACACAAGATTCAGCAAGGACAAGTCGCCATACAAAACCCATTTCGGCGCCTTCCTGGCAAAAGGGGGCAAGAAGTCGATGCATGCAGGATATTATTTCCATATCGGAACTGGCAACAGTCGGGAGTATCCGCATGCCCACATGCTGGCTTCGGGCAACTATTGCTACGACAAAAGGGCTGTCAAGATATTGCGTGAAGACATTAGCGACGAATGGGAAACTTTCAGCACAAGCATCTTGGGAAAAGCCGACGCGCAGTTTGTTCCAGACATGGAAGGAGCATTGAAGCGCGTGCCAAGAGAATACGACCCCAGCGCGCCCTATGCCGACTGGATGCGGATGAGGACCTACTGCCTGACCGCCCAAGCGGACGACGACTTCCTGCTGGAGGACCATCTTGCCCAGCGTGTGGCCGGACTGTTCAAGACCACCAAACCCTTTGTCGATTATATAAACCGTGCCGTTGACTACGTGAATGAGGAGATGGAAGGGTGAGGAAATACCTGGCGAGAACACCTCCAACGAGTGGCTGGAGGCTGTGAGCGATGAGGAGTATGATAAATTAAAACAACAATAAAAACTATGACACCCCTTCAAGAAAGGCTCTTCGCCATGCAGGACAAGCAGTATGCTGCTTTCCAGGCCAAACTGACCCCGGGAGTGCCTGTGAAGAGCTTCATAGGCATTCGCGTGCCCGTGCTTCGTAAGTTTGCAAAAGTATTTACAAAAGAGAATGAGTGCGAGGAATTCCTTCGTCAGCTTCCTCATGAATACTACGATGAGAACATGCTTCACGGGCTCCTCGTTTCCGAGGTGAAGGACTACGAGGAATGCATCCGGCTGACGGACCATTTCCTGCCATTCGTGGACAACTGGGCGGTTTGTGACATCATGTCTCCGAAGGTGTTTGCCAAGCACAAGGAGGAGCTGCTGGCGAAGGTCAAGACTTGGAGTAAATCATCACACGTTTTCACTTGTCGCTTTGGTATAGAGACACTTATGTCTCACTACTTAGACAAAGACTTTAAGTATGACTATCTCGAAATTCCAGCATCTGTAAGGAGCGAAGCGTATTACGTAAAAATGATGGTAGCCTGGTTTTTCGCCACCGCCCTGGCCAAGCAATGGGACGCAACCCTCCCCTACATTGAGCAGAAACGCCTGGCCCGATGGACGCACAACAAGACCATACAGAAGGCGATCGAGAGCTACAGAATCACGCCCGAGCAGAAGGAATATCTGCGGACATTGAAGATAAAATAGGAGGAAAAATATGGACAAAGCATTCCGCAGATTCATCCAGATAGTCACTATACTTTCTGTAGCAATGATGCTCGTATAGAAAACATTCAACTACAAAAGCGGTACTGAGCCGTAGATTCTGCTGGAGCATCGAGGAAAAGAGATGAAACAGGAGGCAAGGACTTTGTAAAACGCAAAAAAGGAAGGTCTAAAACCTTCCCCTGACTTCGTCATTGCGTGGCCCGATGGACGACACAACAAGACCATACAGAAGGCGATCGAGAGCTACAGAATCACCCAAAAATCCTCATCAAAGAGTTTAGCTATTTTCTGATGCCTTGCCATCAGCATGGTTTGCATCGTATAAACCTCCTTGTTTAGAGGAAGCTTGATCTGTATCGTTGTGATTGTCTTTGCCAATGCAAGCACCTTGTCCACGCTCATCTTAATCTCTGAGACTTTCAGCATGCGATCCAACTCCTTGTATACTTTCAAAGCCACAAAGCAGATGCATATATGGGCTTCAATACGTTTGCGTGTAAAATGAAACATGGGACGTATCTCTATCTTTGATTTCGCTATACGGAAGGCCCGCTCTACATGCCAAAGGTTGTGATATGCTGTGTATACATCCTGTATTGGTATATCCGTATTAGTGAGATAGCCTTTTAGACCGTCCCATTTGGAGTCATCGGCAATACGGTCATAGTTGATGGCGACTTTCACTTCACCATCCATAGACAAAAACTTATTGTAACCTCTTTTGTTGATATTGCCTTTTGTGAGCGCACCATGCTTATAAGCCTTTTCCAACCTGCGTATTCCTTTTTCTCTATTGTAGGCATCTTTCTTTGCACGGTCATCTGTATAGCCGACCAAGAGACGACGTCCGCCGCCTTTGTCATATTCAACCATCTGGCAGTTGCGCTTGGGTTGCTCCAATATCCAGCTTTTGACCTCCTGACTTTCATTCTTTATCTTCGCACCTATTATATACTTGTAGCCGTGCGCTTCAAGTTCCGCTATATTGGCATTGTTCATCAGTCCGGAATCTGCCACCACAACGAAGTTCTCCAAACCGTATTTGCTTACAAACTCGTTTATCGTCGGCAGCATCGTGTGGCCTTCATATTTGTTGCCCTCATGGATGCAATATGCTAGTGGATAGCCGCCAAGGCTAACAAGCAGGCCGAGTATGATCTGAGGATTACTGTGACGTCCCTCTTTCGAGAAGCCTGTCTTGCGCAATTCGTCCTCATAATCCGCTTCAAAGTAAAGTGTGGTGACATCATAAACAACACGCCGATATTGCCACCAAACAATTTCGCAGTATGGCGCACGCTTATGTCCTGTACTATTTCGTGCTGATGACCACTAAGCTTGTCAAGATAGCGATAGATTTTGGATAGATCCACGTCCTCGTCAAAGTGGTTTTTCAGATATTCCACCGTAGCAGCCTTGCTCGTTGGATATGCCAAACGAGCCTTTACAAGCTTGCGGAACACTTCGTCATCAATCCTGTTGAAACCGATCCGGTCAAATGTACGGTCCAATATCAGGTCACAACCATTGAGAAGGATATTGCTCACATTGGACAATACACGACGGACTTCATCACGCTCACGGTCACACGCCTCACGTTCCTCGCCGAAAAGGTCAAGCTGCGGATGGCGGCGTGATTTCTCTTTGGAAATCCATTCTTTTGCTTCATTCACAAGATTATCGACCTCTCCCTCATTATAGGCAACTCCAATTGTGACAAGTTCCTTCATCTTGCCACAAATTTTCTCGGCAACTATAACTCCGATATTGCCGGAACGATGTTTTTTCTTTCGGACAAACATAGTTAAAATACCTTTCGCGTCACCCAATATTAGGTGAGGCAAAGATACAAAATATTGTTTGTCAATCAGTTATAAAATACGTGTTTTTTGAGTGACGAAGTCAGGAAAGAGATGAAACAGGAGGCAAGGACTTTGTAAAACGCAAAAAAGGAAGGTCTAAAACCTTCCTTTTTCTGCGGAAAGAGGGGGATTCGAACCCCCGAACCGCTTTAGACGGTTACACGCTTTCCAGGCGTGCCTCTTCAGCCACTCGAGCACCTTTCCTTTGTAGAAGCTGCGATGTGCGTTGAAGCCATGTTCGCTTACGGGCTGCAAAATTAGTGCTTTCTTTTGAAAGAAACAAATATCGGAATGATATTTTAAGTTTCTTTAATAGATAAAGCGACGCGGAGGCTTACAGTTCCGCGGGCGTGATCCTGACGGTCGCCGTTTGGCGGGAGTCCTTGCCGACGTATTTGTAGGCGATGCCCACGTTCACGCTTTTGCATAAGTCTTTGAGGGCTTTCGTGGAGACGTCGTCACTGTTCAAGACCGCCAAGATGTTCTTTTTCAGGGTGGGTCGATTGCTCTTGATATTGGCGATCGAGAGGAGATCCTCGTCCACCGTTACCTCATAGAACAGGTAGTCGTCCTCCAGATAGGCGCGGGTCATCTCCATGCCGTCGGCGATCTTGGTCGGCAGCATGGCGTTGCCCACCTCTATCTGGCTCTTCAGCGCGGCCATGGGGTCTCTCGCCTCCTCGGGAGCAATCGAGGCGCGCAGTATCTCCTCCGCCGTGAAGCGTATCGTAAACTTCGCCTTCGACTGCTTGCCGATATACTTCATGACCAGTCCCGCGCCCTCGCTGGCCAGCAGGTCGAACGTGGTCTTGAGGTCGCCCGTCGCGTTGCGGACCATGGTGGTGGCATTCTGGCGCACCATCTCCTTGTTGTTTTTGAGGGTCTCGACGCTGATCACGTCCTCGTTGAGGGCGTAGGAAATGATCAGGTCGCCCTTTTCATAGACCATGGAGGTCATCTCGCCCATCGCTCCCAGGGAGACGGGGCACATGGCGTTGGCCATCGCTATCGACTTGCGAAGCGCGGAATTGTTGTCGCCGGCGTGGGCACACAAGGCCATTACCACCAGCAGAAAAGTGAGCAGTACTCGATTCGTTTTCATGATGTTTTGTTTTTGCAGCACTTGGTTTTCCATTTATTCAACAGTTGGCGCAGGGGGCCGCACCGCACGATCCGCGACAGGCGTGCTGCTAAGTCGTATCGCAGGATGATGCGGCGGCTCCCGCTTCTGATCATGAGAAACAGTTTGCTGAGCGAGAGATTGAACTGTAGGTTGAGTCTCATGCTTGTGTCCTCAGCAAATGCCAGAAACTCTCGGGCAGCCAGACGTTCTCCACCTCCACCGCGTCCTGGAAGAGCGGGGCGATGTCGGCGGGGGTGAAGCCGGCTATGCCGCAGCCGATGGGGGTGACGAGGAAGGTCGTCTCGGGATGCTGGCGCGCAAAGTCTATAAACTCATCGACGTAGGGACGGATGGTCTCCGGGCCTCCCTGCATCGTCGGGATGGCGTAGCTCTGTCCCTGCAGGCCTACGCCCACTCCCATCTTGGCTCCGAAACAGCGGTAGGCAATCCGGGCCGCACCGCCTCCGTGCATTCCGCCGAGGTTGCTGCCGAAGACGAAGACCTCGTTGGGGGCGAGATCGTGGATCCACTCTGGGGTGACTCTTTTCTTCATACTGATAGGATTTAATGGTTGATTTGGTTGTTGGTATGGTGTGCCGGCCCGCTCAGTCCCACTCGATGGTCAGCAAGTCGGCAAAGCGGTCGATCAGATAGTCCGCCCCGGCAGCCTGGAGCTCCTGGCGCTTCCCATTGCCGTAGGTGACGGCGCAGGTCCTTGCCCCGGCGTTGCGTCCCATGAGGATGTCGTAGGGCGCGTCGCCCACGACCAGGGCCTCTTGCGGCTGGAATTGGAGCGTCTCCAGGATCTTGTTGACCGGCTCGGGGTCGGGTTTGGCATGGGTCACGTCGTCGGCAGCCACGATCATCGAGAAGAGGTCGGTGACGCCAAACTCCGCCAGCAGTTCGTCCAGGCTCTCGTGGCGGCGGCTGGTGGCTACGGCCAGGGTATGGCCCTGCTGGTGGAGCGTGCGGATCGTCTCGACCACGCCCTCGAAGGGAGGCACCGATCCAGGCACGTTGTTGTCGTGGAAGATCCTGCGATAGACCTCGGCACAACGCTCCCCTTGCGCGGCGCTCAGTCCTGCGGCCACCACGAAGCAGTCGGCCAGCGGCAGCCCGATCGTATTGACGCAAGCCTCCTCCGTGGGCCGGTCTATGCCGAGGGCGTCGAAGGTGTCCATCATTGTCCGGAGGATCAGCCCGCGGGAGTCGCCCAGCGTGCCGTCGAAGTCAAGGATATAGATCTTTCGCATCATGATCCCTTCTTCATGCCGATAGCCTCGGGCGTCCATGCGTTGAGGAAGCGGAGCACCTTCTCCTTGCTATACCCCTTGCCCTCTTCGAGAAAACTGGAGTCCTGGATGTGGACCACGCGGCCCTCGCTGTCGAGCACTACGAAGACGGGGAAGCCGAAGCGCTGCGGATGGCCCAGGCGGCTCATCAGGGCCTCGGCGCTCGCGTCCTGGGCCTTGCGCGGATGGTAGTTGACGTGGATGAGGAGGAAATGGTCGTCGATGACCTTGGCAATGTCGGGGTCGGTGGCGGCGAAGTCGGCAAAGCGCAGGCACCACGGACACCAGTTGCCACCCACCTGGCAGATGACCAACTTGGGCTGCTGGCTGCTTCTCGCCGTGGCCAGCGCGCGGTCTATCTGCTCCATCGGGTTGATGGTCTCGTCATACACTTTCTTCAGCGGGGTCTGGGCGTGGCCCACTACGATGGCGGCGCAGACCAAGAGGAGGGAAAAGATCAGTCTCTTCATATCTTAACTTGTTGTTGATGGCTTTTTTGTATTGCGTTAGTGGTCGGAGGGGACGGGCTTGGCCTTGCGCGCCAACTCGAAGAGGGCGGCAGGCAGATGGCAGTAGCCCGCGGGGTTCTTCTCCAGGTAGTCCTGGTGGTAGTCCTCGGCGGGATAGAAATTGCGCAGCGGGAGATGCTCCACGGCGAGGGGCTCGCCCACGGCCTGCTGCTGGTCGGCCAGGACTTGGTCGATGGTGGCTGCGTCGGCTTCATCGACGTAGTAGATGCCCGTGCGATACTGTGTGCCCCGGTCGCCCCCTTGCTGGTTGACGCTGGTGGGGTCGATGGCCTTGAAGTAGAGGTCGAGGAGAAAGGCGAGTCCGACCCTCGCGGGGTCATAGACGACGCGAACCGTCTCGGCAAATCCGGTCTTGTCGGTGCAGACCTCCTCATAGGTGGGGCGGTCTGTGTGGCCGTTGGCGTAGCCGACCTCCGTGGCCTCCACGCCCTCTATCTGCTTGAGGAAGTGCTCCGCTCCCCAAAAGCAACCTCCTGCGAGGTAGATTTCTTTACTCATCTGTCCGTTGGCTTTGGTCATGATGGGCAAAGGTATGAAAAAAAATCGAGAACAAGGGCGGATGGGAAAAATAAATGATGCGCCCCAAAAAAGCAAGAAAGAAAAAGCAAGGAAAGAAAGGAAAAAGGAAAGAAAAAAGGCCCAATCCTTCGGCGGTACGACAGACGCGGTGGCGGAAGGATTGGGCCTCCTGGGGGGCTACAGCTTAAACTTGTAGCCGAGGGTCAGCTGCACCACATTGGTATAGCCGTCGCCGTGCTTGGGCACCTTGGTGACGCCGATATTGTAGCGTCCGTCGATCACGAAGTTGTCAAACTCGTAGGACATACCCACGGGGATGGCAAAGTCGAACGTGTTGACATGGCGGGCGTCGTCCTTGTTCACCATGAAGCCCGGCTGGATACCGGCCTTGAGCGCAAAGTTCTTGGCCACGTAGTAGTTGAGCGTGATGGGAATGTTGATATAACCCGGATTCCAGGTCCAATCGTCGTCTTTACCTCCTTGGAAGGAATAGAGCAGCGCACCCGCAATGGCGGTCTTGCGGTTGATCTGGTGCTGCAGCTCAAAGCCGAGCGCGCAACCTGCTTTCCAGTCCAAATCTCCTACGGTGGAGATGTTGAGACCAATCTTCGGTTGAATGGTGGTGGTTTTCACTCTGCTTTGTGCGAAGGCGCCCGTCGTGGACAGTGCCAGGGCTGCAAGAAACATAAGTTTTTTCATCATCGTCTAATGTTAGATTGTTATTACTGGTTTCACAATTATCGTCTGCTAATGCGAAATGTCGGGTGCAAAAATACAAAAAAAACACAGGAGTAGAAATTTACCCCCGTGTATTAAGTTATTTTATACTTCTTTTAAGAAATAAATACACCTAAAAAACAAATACACCTTGATGACAGGTCAGAATCACATGCCCTCGGCCTCGGCAGCCTCCAGCTCGCTCTGTGCCTTGGACTTCTCCTCGCCGTTGCCCGAGTCGAGGCTGGTGGCATTCTGGAAAGAGATTTTCCCCTGTCGGTCTATCAGGACCTCGATGGGGATAAACTCGTCGCTGGTGGGGTCGGGAGAGCCGACGCTGGCGCCAAACTTCAGCCGGCCGTTCTCCACGGTGTCGAACATGAATCCTAAGAGCGCGCCGTGGCGGCCGTAGTCGTTGTTGGTAAACTCTGAGAAGTCGGTCTTGGCGAAGGTGCGATCGACAAAGACCGAGCCGTCGTTGCGCTTGATGACGAGCTGCACCTTGTTGTCGTAGTAGGCGCGCCCGCTCTCGTCCTTCGCCTGCTGAAGCGTGGTGTCGGCATAGCGGCGGATGGAGATGTCGAGCGTCTCCCCAAAGGCCTCCACCTGCTTCTCGTAGGTGAAGTCGCTCATCTTGCCAGTACCCTTCTTGACTACTTTCTTCGGCGGAATCCGGGTAATGATATCCTCCGTTTTTTTCTCCTCCTTGCAGGAAGCCGCACACAGCACGATGCCTCCCGCCAGAAGGAATGGGATCAGTTTCCTCATGTGTTCCATTCTTTTCAGCGCACAAAAGTAATCAAAAAGCCCTAAATCACCAAAAAAAATCCCGAAAATCGACCCTTTGCCCTCTTGGCTCAATCCTTTTTCGTAACTTTGCATACACATTATTAATAGTGGTACAGACTGATAGCAGATGAAGAAATTGCCCATCGTAGTCCTTTTCGGTCTCCTGGCGCTGGCCTGCTCGTGTGGCAGCGACGGCAGGGAGGCCTCAGAGATGCCCTCGGAGGACACCATCCCGATGATCACGCAGCTGCAAGCGTGCTCCCGCCTCTACACGACGGAATACCAGATTCGCACGATCGTCACCCATAGCGACACGACCCAGTTTCGGGGTCGCGGACTGCTGGACGGCCTGCGCGTCGGCGTGCCTTTGAGTTCGCGCCACATTGCCATCCCCATCGACGCCACGGTGAAGGGCTACGTCGATATGGCCGACCTCACGGAACGCAACATCCGCCAGGAGGGCAACCGGCTGACCGTGATCCTCCCCGACCCTCGCGTAGAGCTCACCGCCACCAAGGTGGACCACAAGCAGACCCGCCAGTTTGTGCGCTTCCTGGGCCGCAACTTCACCGACGCCGAGCGCTCCTCCTTTGAGCGCCAGGGCCGCGACAGCATCATCGCCAGCCTCCCGCAGTCGGGCATCATCGAGAACGCCCGTGCCAGCGCCGCGCGCATCCTCGTGCCCCTGCTCACCCAGATGGGCTACAAGGAGGAGGACATCACGATCACCTTCCGCAAGGAGTTTACGGGCGACGACCTGCGCCACATGATCACCACCATCACACAGGAGAAAAGGCCATGAGAAAACAAAGCATCATCAGTAGCCGCCTGGTTGCCATCCTCGCCGCCCTCGCCGTGGTCCTGGTGGCCGTGGCCGTGATCCTCTCGAAATGTGAGGGGACCGCCGTCGTAGAAGAGAAGAGCGACCACGTGGAGGTCACGCCCGCCACCATCGCCTCCATCAAGTCCATCGGCCAGTGGGAGTTTCTCACGATCCACGACGAGGAGTATGTCGATACCGTGCGCGAAGGCTTCTTCAGCGACGACGGCCTGGCCCGCATCTATTACGGCACGCTGCGCCTCGGCCTCGATATGAGCCACCTCGACGACCACGCCATCCGCATGGAGGGCGACACCGTGCTGGTGGCCACGCTCCCGCCAGTAGGGCTGCTCGACCGCCATTTTATCGACGAGGCCCGCACGCGGCCTTTCTATGAGAAGGGACGCTGGGAGGCCGACGCGCGCGAGGCCCTCTACCGACGCGCCCAGCAGATGATGACGGCCCGCTGCCTGACCCGAGCCAACCTGCAGCGCGCCGAGGACCGCGCGAGAGAGGAACTGACCCGCCTTTTTCACCTCATGGGCTACAAGAACGTAAGAATTCAGTTTGAGGAAGCCCCCGTTTGAAAAGAAAAGCGTAAATTTGCACTAAAATTGAGAAAATGGACTACAACGACATTCGACAACTGCGCCTCTACGCACGCTACGACGGCTTTTACGCCTCCATCCTGCTGCTCGGGAGCTTCGCCTGCTTCCTGGCCTTATCGCTGACGGCGACGGGGTCGTGGGCCTGGATGGGCCTCACCTCGCTATGCCCGCTGATCGTGCTCCTCACCCCGATCTTCATCTACCGTCGCCTCTGCAAGTTTCGCGACGAGGGACTGGGCGGCACCATTAGCGCCAAAAGGGCCCTGCTCTACGTCCTCCGTACGACGACCAATGCGGCCCTCTTCTTCTCCCTGCTCCAGTATCTCTACCTCGCGCTGGCCGACAATGGTTTGATGGCAGGCGTGGTGGAGCGTATCGTCATGGCCGACCAGCAGCAGACGGAGATGATCGTCAAGAGCCTCGGCATGACGATGGATCAGTATATGGATCAGTTGCGCGCCATCCCAGCCTTCGCCATGGCCTGCAACAGTTTCGTCACGCTGGCCATGGGTGGCATGCTGCTGAGCGCGATCATGGCGCCCCTGGCCAAACGGGGATAAGATAGAATATTGTGAACAACGAAAGAAAAAATCGATATAATAAAAATAGCAAGATGTTAGACATTTCAGTCATCGTACCCCTCTATAACGAAGAGGAAAGCCTGCCCGAACTCCACGCCTGGATCAAGCGCGTGATGGAGGCCAACCGCTTCTCCTATGAGATCATCTTTGTCAACGACGGTTCCACCGACCAGTCCTGGAAGGTGGTGGAGACGCTCCGCGAGCAGGACCCCTGCGTCAAGGGCATCAAGTTTCGCCGCAACTACGGCAAGAGCCCGGCCCTCCACTGCGGTTTCCAGAAGGCGCAGGGCAGCGTCGTCATCACGATGGACGCCGACCTCCAGGACTCTCCCGACGAGATACCGGCCCTCTTCAAGATGATCACCGAGGAGGGCTATGACCTCGTCTCGGGCTGGAAGCAGAAGCGCTACGACCCCCTGTCGAAGACCATTCCCACCAAACTCTTCAACGCCACGGCGCGCAGGGTCAGTGGCATCCCCAACCTCCACGACTTCAACTGCGGACTGAAGGCCTACCGACAGGAGGTGGTCAAGAACATTGAGGTCTATGGCGAGATGCACCGCTACATCCCCTACCTGGCCAAGGAGGCTGGCTTCGACAAGATCGGCGAGAAGGTGGTCCACCACCAGGCCCGCAAGTTTGGCACGTCGAAGTTTATGGGGCTCAACCGCTTCGTCAACGGCTATCTCGACCTGCTCACGCTCTGGTTTCTCAGCACTTTCGGCAAGAAACCCATGCACGTCTTCGGATTTCTCGGTTCGCTGGTCTTCTTCGTCGGTTTCGTGGCCCTGATGTGGCTCCTGGGTGGCAAGATCTACAATCTCTATATCGGCAACTATGGCGACCTGCTCTCCGACCACGCGTCGTTCTTCATCGCCATCGCCGCCATCCTGCTCGGCACACAGCTCTTCCTGGCCGGCTTCATCGGCGACCTGATCAGCCGCTCCAACCCGCGCCGCAACGACTATCAGATAGAAAAGGAACTCAACTGATCCTCCCTCCGGATGCACTATAAGCGAACTTTTCTCCGCCGCCTCGTGCCAGCAGCCCTGGTGGCGGCTCCGATCCTGCTGATGGCGGCCTGCGCCAGCATCGACTGTGCGATGACCACGGCCGTGGGATGTCGCTACGCCCTGCGCGGCGACACGGTCCACGACACGCTGACCATCCTCGCCGTGAGACCCGGCAGCAGCGACAGCGTGCTCGTCAACCGGCTGGTGCAGCCTCAGGCCTTCACGGTCCCCATGAGCTATGGCGCCGACCGCGACCAGCTGGTATTCCAGTTGACCGACACGCTGGGGACGACGCGCACGGACACGGTCACGGTCTTCAAGACCAACGATCCCCATTTCGAGTCGGTGGACTGCCCTGCCCGCTTCTTCCATACGCTCACGGAGGTCACGACCACCCACCACGCCATCGACTCCATTGTCATTGCCCATCCTAACATAGACTACGATGAGAAAGAGAATCTGCTTATCTATTTCCATCCTCGCCGTTAGCCTCCTCGCTCCCTGCCAGGCGGGGGCGCAGCAGGCACGGGAGACAGCATCCGCCGACTCCACCCGCCTCTTCGAGGGCGTGAGTGTGGGGGTGGACTTGCTGGGGGCGGGACAGCGCGTCCTGAGCGACTACGGACAGTATGAGGCCTCCTTGCGCCTGAACCTCCGGGGACGCTATTTCCCCGTGGTCGAACTGGGCATTGGCGAGGCCGACGCCGACGACGTGACGACCTCCGTGCGCTACAAGACCCGTGCGCCCTATGGCCGCGTGGGCTGCGACTTCAACCTGCTACGCAACAAGCACGACCTCTACAGGCTCTATGCTGGCGCGCGACTGGCCTACACCTCCTTCCACTACGACGTGACGACCTCTGCGCCCGTCCCCGACCCCGTCTGGGGCGGAACGGCCTCCTACAGCGCCACGGATGTCGAGGCGAAGGCTTGCTGGGCGGAGGTCTGCGGCGGCATCGACGTGACGATATGGCGCTTCGTCCACATGGGGTGGATGGTGAGATATCGCGCACGGCTGAGCCAAAGCCACGGCACGGTCGGAGAACCTTATTATATTCCGGGATTCGGACGCAATGGCAGCAGCCGAATCGGAGCTACGTTCAACCTTAGTTTTGAGTTATGAAAAAGAAAAAACTGCTTTGGCAACTGCCCTTCCTTGCCTTCCTTATCATCGGCACGGTGGTCATCGTGGGACGACAGAAGTCCGTGCCCTACCAGCACGACGAGGGACGCATCTTTGGCACGACCTATCATATCACCTACCAGAGCGATGACAATCTGAAGAAGGAGATAGAGGAGACACTGAAGGCCGTTGACCAGGAGTTCTCGATGTTCAACCCGCAATCGACCGTCGCCCTCATCAACGAGGGCAAGCGGCCCACGCTCAGCGACGACTTCCTGAAGGTCTATCAACTGGCGCAGCAGGTCAACGAGGAGAGCGACGGCGCCTTCGACATCACCGTGGCTCCGCTGGTCAACGCGTGGGGCTTCGGATTCAAAAACCAGCAGATGCCCAACAACCATCAGATAGACAGTCTCAGAAGACTGGTCGGCATGGAGCACGTCAGCCTGGCCGGGGCGAAGGGAAGCCAGTATGTGCGCTTCCAGCGGCCGCGGATGATGCTCGACTTCAGCGCCATCGCCAAGGGCTACGGCACGGACCGCGTGGCGCGCCTGCTTATGTCCCACGACGTGGCCAACTTCATGGTGGAGATCGGTGGCGAGGTCTATGCGAAGGGCAACAGCGAGAAGCGCCTGCCATGGCGCATCGGCGTGAGCAAGCCCGTGGACGATCCCGACAACGACGCCCAGGAACTGGAGACGGTGCTCAACGTCACAAACCAGGCCATGGCTACGTCGGGCAACTACCGCAACTTCTACTACAAGGGCGGACGCAAATACGCCCATACCATCGATCCTAAGACGGGACGCCCCGTGCAGCACAGCCTCCTCTCGGCCACGGTGCTGGCTCCTACCTGTGCCGAGGCCGACGCCTACGCCACTTCCTTCATGGTCATGGGCCTCGACAAGGCGCGCCAGGTGCTGGAGCGGAAAAAGCAACTGAAGGCTTACTTCATCTATCAGAACGCGCAGGGAGGACTGAGCGTCTGGAAGAGCGAGGGACTCGACGAGCGCAAATAGGCACCCGAGGCCATGACGATCTATGCCAAACTGCTGCGGCTGCCGTTCTTCCAGGGCATTGACCGCGACGAACTGGAGGCCATGGCAAGCAAGATCCGCTTCGACTTCCAGAAGTATGACGAGGGAGCGTGGATAGCGCGGGAGAACGATCGCTGCGCCACGCTCACGCTGGTCATGACGGGCAGTGTGGAGGCTGAGGCCATCAGCGCGGACCACAGTTACAGTCTGCGGGAGCTGATCGACGCACCTTGTGCCATCGAACCGGAACGGATCTTCGGACTCCAGCAACACCTGGCACGAGGCTACCGGGCCACCACTCCTTGCAACGTCCTGCGACTGCAGAAGGACGACGTGCTGCGACTCTGTGCGCAGAGCCTCGTCTTCGAGCTAAACGTCCTCAACACGATCAGCACTTCTGCCCAGCGGGCAGGATCGGCTTTCTGGCGCACGCCGCCCACGACCATTCCCCGCAAGATCGCCACCTTCGTGGCCCACCGCAGTCTCCGGCCTGCTGGTCCTAAGACGCTCTCCATCCGCTTGACAGACCTGGGATCTGCCATCGGCGAGTCGCGCCTCAATGTCTCGCGATCCCTTCATGGCCTCGAAGCCCAGGGCTTGGTGGCGCTCGCCCGACAGACCATCATCATCCACCGCCTGGAGCAGTTGCTCTCCGTGGAAGACGACGGTCCAGCTCTTTTGGGTTCAGCAGAAAAACGCCATAATAACATAATAACATAATAACAAAATAACGTTTAGGTTTTGCAACCGCAACACGGGGCCAATCGCCTGCAGATGATCGGTCGCCTTGCGAATTGGTAGAAATCATGAGAGAGAAAGAAAGACAAAAGGTTGTTTGTGTCGCAATGACATAAACAACCTTTTGAGTTTTAGAACGCTTATAAGACGTTTTTAGAACGCTTGCAAGACGCTTATAGGACACTTACAAGGCACTTATAGACACTTATAGGACCACTTATAGGACCACTTATAGAACGCTTATAGGACGCTTATAGGACGGGGCTACGTGCGTCGTGAGCCCCCGTCACTTGAGTTTCTTCAGGAAACTGTCGGCCTGGGGGTTGCCCATTGCCTTGGCCTTCTCGATATTGGCTATGCCGTCGGCCTTTTGGTCGAGTTGCGTTTGCGCAATGCCGAGTATCAGGTAGCCATCAGCGTAGTCGGGATTGATCTTGATGCAGTATTTGGCGGCTTCGGCAGCATCCTGCGGACGGTTGACGCGGAGGTAGAGGCTGCCCGCCTCGGCATGATACTCCACCTCTTCGGGAGCGAGTCGGCAGGCGGTGAGGATGTCGCCCAGGGCCTGTTGGTAGAGTTTGCCCTGGAGTTCGATCTGCTCCCGCTGGTAGTAGAAGTCGGCACCGAGGCGTCCCTGGTTGAAATACTCGTAGCGCAGCAGGTCAACCATCGCCTTGCGGTATTCGCCCATCTTGGCATATTGCAGGCCACGGGCATAGAAATAGGGGGCAGAAGTGGCGGTATAGGGTGTGTCGCAGACCTCCACGCTCTTCTCCAGAAGGGCGAGCACTTCGGCGTTGTCAGCACCCAGTTGCTCCTTACACTGCGCCATCTCCAGATAGGTCTCGGGCAGTCGTGGCTCCATCCGGGCGAGGCTCTCGAAGAGGGTGAGGGCGTCGGCATAGTGGGCCTGGGCGTAGATAATCTGTGCCATCAGGTGCTGGTAGATAAACTGTGGGTCGGCGGCATTGGCCTGCTGCACCTCGGAGAGCGCCTTGTCGAGGGTCCATGTGGCCGGAGCGTCGCCCTGGATGGACTGCTGGCCGGTCAGCACGAGATAGATCACGTTGGCATAGTTGAAGTGGGCCTCTCCCTTTTTGCTTGCCTGAGCCACCGACTCCTGGAGCATCCGGTCGGCCTCGGCGTTGTCTCCCTTGCCCAGGGCGAGCATGGTCATGGCGTAGTAGCCATCGGTGAGATGCGGAAACTTGCGGATAAACTCGCGGATGGTGGCGGCATGGTCGGAGGGTTTCTGGGAATTGGAGAGAAGCAGGGCCACCACGGCCTCGCGCTCGCTCTCGGGCAGGGCAATGCGGAGACGGGCGCGACGCATCACGGGGTTGTTTTGGGAGAGTCCCGTCACCACAAAGTCGCGCGCATAGGCGGCGTCCGTGGCACTCTGCTGCTTACCCGACTGGGAGAAGAGGCCGATCAGCTCGCCCTTGAGATTGACGACGGCTGCGCCATTGAGTTTCTCGGAGGCTCCGCCGACGTAGAGCTGATAATAGTTGTAGGAGGTGTTGAAGTGGTCGGCGACCTTCACCTTGCCCTTGACGGGGGCGCCCAGTTGCTTGGGAGGCACTACCCAGACTTCTTCGCCGGCAGCGGCCTTGCCCAGGGAAAGGGGCTGCACCTTGGCGGCGGAGACGCTAAACTTCGTCAAGTCGTAAATATCGTCGGCTCCCAAAAGCGCCTGGAAAGCACAGGCCGCCCCGCTATAGTCCTTCACGCCTACGGAGTCGGTGCCCTCGAAGGGTTTCCAGGCCGATACGGCCACGCCATCGGATCCAATGAAGACGGCGGGGACCACGCCTCGCTGCGTGCCATCGGCGGTGTAGGTGGTGAGGGTCAACGTGCTGTTGACTACATTCTTTACAGCTGCTGGCTGCGCCATGGCCATGGAGGCCCAGAGCAGGAGGCAGCCGATCAAACTATTCTTTCTCATCAGTTTTTGTTCTTTCTTTTTCTTATTTCCTATCTGCGCATTTCGCCCCTCCGCAAGGAGGACAGAGACTGCGGCAGCTTCATCTTCTACGCAATATATTTATATTATGGAACGCGTGAACATATATCTTTAGCGCATCATTAGTGCGTGGACACGAACAATGTTTGAACATTATATTGATGCATGAACATCATATTAACGCGTGAGCATCATATCAATGTGTGGACGCGATCAATGTGTGGACAAAAGAGCCCTGGCGTTCTCCAGCGCAGCCTCGGTGACGTTCTCGCCCGAGAGCATCATGGCGATCTCCCCTACCCGCTCGTCGGCCGAGAGTTGCCTCATGTGGCTCTCCGTGCCTTCGGGCGTGTCGGTCTTCTCCACTTTGTAGTGGTGGAGACCTCGTGAGGCAATCTGTGGCAGGTGGGTGATGGAGATCACCTGGCGTCCTCCTGCCCCCATCTCTTCCATGATCATGGCCATCTTCTCGGCTATCTTGCCCGAAACGCCGGTGTCGATCTCGTCGAAGATGATGGTGGGCAACTTGATTGTGCCGCTGATCATTGCCTTGAGCGAGAGCATCACGCGCGCGATCTCGCCACCCGAAGCCACTTGGGAAACGGGCTGCAATGGCGTGCCACGGTTGGCGGAGAAGAGGAAGACGACATGGTCGGCGCCACTGGCAGAGAGCGGAGCCGGCTTGACCTCCACCTCGAAACGCACGTTGGGAATGCCCAGCGGGACGAGGCGCGCGTGCATCTCGGCCTCCACCTTGCGAGCCGAGGCCGTGCGCGATAACGTAAGCTGCTGAGCCTTCTCCCGACATAGCTTCTCCTGCTCTGCCACCTCCTGGCGCAGGAGGGCCAAGTCGCCGTCGGCATTCTCGATAGACTCCAGCTGCTGCTGGATTGAGGCCTGCAACTGAAGGAGCTCGGCCACGGTGTTGACGCGATACTTCTGCTGCAAGGAGTAGATCTGATCGAGGCGCGCGATGATGGCATCCTGGCGTGAGGGGTCGAAGTCGATGGACTCCATGTCGGCTGCCACCTCGTGGGCGATATCGTCGAGTTCGATGTGTACGGAGTCGAGGCGGTTGGCGAGTTCCTGCGTTTTCGGATAGACGCTGGCGATGGACTGCAACTGCTGTGCGGCCATGCGGACCTGCACCACGGCGCCCCGGTCGTCGCCGGAGAGAAGGTTGTCGGCAGTATAGATGGCTGTCTTGATGTCGCCAGCATGGTTGAGCGTCTCCCCTTCCTGCTCCAGTTGCTCTTGCTCTCCCTCCACCAACTGGGCGGCGGAGAGCTCGTTGTATTGAAACTGGAGGAAATCGCGGTTCTGCTCACTCGCCTCGATCTGCTTCTCAAGACTGCGCAACCGCTGCTCAGCCTCGCGATAGCGGGTGAAAGCCTCGGAGAAGGCTGCCCGATCCAGGCCGTTGTCGGCGATGATATCTACGACGTTCAACTGGAAGTCGTCCTTCTGGAGAAGCAGGTTCTGATGCTGCGAGTGGATATCGATGAGCTGTTCGCCCAACTGGCGCATCAACTGCTGCGAAACGGGCATGTCGTTGATGAAGGAGCGCGACTTGCCCGTGCTGGTCAGTTCGCGGCGGATGATGGTGTCGTCGGGGTCGAAGTCGAGGTCGTTTTCCTCGAAGAACGGCGCAAAGTCGTAGCGGCTGAGGTCGAAATGGGCCTCTATCGTACACTTCACCGTCCGCCCGTCGTCGCCCTGCGTACGCTTGACCAGTTTGCTGTCGGCCCGGTTGCCCAGCAAGAGGCCAATGGCCCCGAGGATAATGGACTTGCCCGCTCCCGTCTCGCCCGTTATGACGGAGAAGCCAGGGTGGAAGTCGATGTCCAGCTGGTCAATCAGCGTGAAATTCTTGATATATAAATTTTTCAGCATTGCTTATGGATAAATCATTGTACGGAGAGGGGCAACCCAAGCAGCCCCACAAGTGGGCTTACTGCTTGATCTTTGCCCATGTCGCATCCTACTGCTTGTCTTCTCCCATGTCGCATTCTACTGCTTGATCTTCTCCCATGTCGCATTCTGCGACGCGTTGATGGCAAACAAGATCTCATAGACCGACTCCTTCTCCTTCTGCGTGCCTTTGCCCTTATAGATATTGGCCAGTTCGTCCTTCTTGTAGTCCGTCCAGATCTGTGGCAGCAGACTCATCGGCTTGTCCTCGTGAGCCTTCTTGAGATTGGTTTCGAGGGCGGTAGTGACATTGGTGCGGCCTCGCTCCACGTTGTTGGACATCTCGTCGAGTCCCAGCCGATAGTAGTCGTACTGCAACTGCCGGAAGGGCTTGAGACCGCCATCGAGGTAGTCGTTGATGATGGCAAAGCGGTTGCGGTCGCTGTCAAAAGCCTTCCAGCCCGTGAAATTGAGGTTCTGCGCGTTGTTGGCCAGGTTCAGGCAGCGCTGGAGCACGTCCTCGCCCCCCATCGGCGAGAAGGAGTCGAGGTCCATGCCGATGATGAGGTAGGCGTAGTAGGCCATGAGGGCCGTGAGCTGGTTGTCAACCGTCTCCTCGTTGAACTCGATCTGGTCAAACTGCGCAAACTCGAAGTTGAAGTCGTTGTCCTGGGTGTTGAAGAGCGTCGAACTGTAGGAAGCCCCATAGACGGGACGGTTGGCCTGGATGAGGGCCGAACAGGTGAAGAGGTTGGAGGACTGGTCATACTTCTTCACGGTGATGTTGAAGTTGCAGACGATCCGCTCGTTGCGCTGAAACTGGAGGTTGGTCCATTGCTTCTCGTTGACAAACTGCTCCAGCGTCTGCTGGAGGTTCTCGAAGATGGAGGCGTCCGTACCCTGCACCTGGTTGTGGTTGATGGTGATTTTCGCCTGGAGTTCCTGGGCGTGGACTGGCGTCGGCCTCAGTACGAGGGAGAGGCCGAGGAGGCAGACCGTTGCCAATATGATTCTTTTCATGATCTTTTTCTTATCTGAGGGTTGTCGTGTCGGCGAGAAGCCCCTGGAGCACGTCGATGATGTCGGAGGCCACCTCCTGCTTGCTCTTCTTCGGATAGGACCGGACGCCCTCGCGTGTGACGACGGCTATTTGGTTGTCGTCCGCGTTGAACGTCGTCCCAGGAATACGCGTGGAGTTGAGCACGACAAAGTCGGCGTTCTTGCGCTCCAACTTGCCGCGTGCGTTGGCCTCCTCGTCGTTGGTTTCGAGGGCAAAGCAGACGAGGCGCTGGCCCGGACGCTTGCGCTGGCCCAAGGTCTTGGCTATGTCGTGGGTCGGACGCAAGCGCAGGACGAGGTCGTCGGCCTCCCGCTTGATTTTGCTCTCCGCCTTCTGTTCCGGCGTGAAGTCGGCCACGGCCGCACTGAGGATGGCAGCGTCTGCTGTGTCAAAGACTGGCAGGCAGGCCTCGTACATCTCCTGCGCGCTCTCGACATTGACCCTTCGGATGGCCGCGTCGCATTGCAGGGCCGTCGGGCCCGCCACCAGGGTGACTTCGGCGCCACGCCTTCTGCACTCCTCGGCGATGGAGAATCCCATCTTGCCGCTGGAGAAATTGCCGATGAAGCGTACGGGGTCGATCCGCTCGTAGGTAGGACCAGCCGTGATCAGAATGCGCTTGCCCGCCAAGGGAAGCATTTTCTCCTTCTGTGCGGTCTCCTGCGTCATTCTCTCCTGGTCCTGTGCCCCCTTCTGCGTCGTTTCCTCCTGGTCCAAGGTATCCTTCTGCGTCGTTTCCTCCTGGTCCTGATCGCCCTCCTGCGTCGTTTCCTTCAAAGAATCCGCAAAGAAGCGCTCCAGTTCCTCCACGATCAGATCGGGCTCCTGCATACGGCCCTTGCCCTCCAGGCCCGAGGCCAGGAAACCACTCGTGGGTTCGACAAAGCGATTGCCGTAGCCCTTGAGCGTATTGATGTTGGCCTGCGTGGATGGATGCTGATACATATCCAAGTCCATGGCAGGGGCGATGAAAACGGGTGCCTTCATCGACAGATAGGTCGTCACAAGCATGTTGTCGGCCACCCCATGAGCCATCTTGCCCAGCGAACTGGCGGTGCAGGGGGCGATCAGCATGGCGTCGGCCCAAAGGCCCAGATCGACATGAGAGTGCCAGGTGCCGTCGCGCTGGGAGAAGAAGTCGCTGATGACCGGATGGCGACTGAGGGCCGAAAGCGTGATGGGCGTGATAAACTCCTTGCCAGCAGGCGTGATGACCACTTGCACCTCCGCCCCTCTCTTGACGAGGGCACGGATGATGAGGCACGACTTGTAGGCGGCGATGCTGCCCGTGATGCCTAGGACGATATGCTTACCCGACAGGGGCGATGGGCCCGCGGCAGGATGGGTCGGGGATGGATGTTGAGGATTTGCCAATTTTGAGCAGGTATGTTTAGATTGAACTTCTATTGAACCTTATACTGAACCTTGTGTTGAGCCTTGATACAGAACCTTGTGTTGAACCTTCAGCTGAGACAGACAGGGCGAAGTGGTTGACACGCAGCTGCTTCCACCCTATTCGCTCTACTTGTTTTTGTAAGCCTCGCGCAGGCGAATGCGGTTGACCACGTTCTTCGTATCGTAGGTGAAGTCGCGGGAGAGCATCCAGGAGATGAAGCCCGGATCGTTGCGCACCACGTCGGCGACGGCTTCGCCACGATGCTGGCCGAAGTTGAACACCTCGCGTCGGCAAACCTTGCCCTCGGCGTCGGTAAACTCCTTCCAGATGATGCGGCCAGCAAAATCGACATTGTCGTTCATCTTCGAAAACTCGGCCAGTTCCTTGATGTCGTTGTTGAGCACACGGTCGGCCTCGTCCTGCATCCCGGGAGCATACATGTCCAACTGGCCCTTGAGCACACGAAGCGTGGCCTCGGCGTCCTGGTCGGCACGATGCGACTGGAAGTCGTCCTCCATCTTGTGGCCCGTATAGAACTTGTAGGCTGCTGAGAGGTTGCGGCGCTCCATCTTGTGGAAGATATTCTGCGCATCTACGAGCAGGCTTTCGGAGAAATCGAAAGGCACCTGGGCGCGCGAAAACTCCTCGGAGAGCATTGGCACGTCAAACTTATTGGAGTTGAAACCACAAAAGTCGCAGCCCCGGAAAGTCTCGGCCAGTCGCGGGGCCAGTTCCTTGAACGTGGGTGCCCCCTCGACATCTGACTGAGCGATGTGTGTGAGCGCCTGCACCTCCTGCGGTATCGGCTTCTGCGGGTTGACGAAGAGGTTTTCCCGGTCCTCCTTGCCGTCGGGGAAGACCTTGATATAAGAGATCTGAATGATGCGGTCGTTGATCAGGTCCAGGCCCGTCGTCTCCAGGTCGAAGACGATGAGCGGACGCTTGAGGTTGAGTTCCATTCTTTTTTCTGTGTTATATTCCAATCAGGCGGGCCATCGCCCGACGGAGTCCGCCTCTTGGCGTCCCGACAGGCCATGGCCGTCAGCATGTGGTTCTATACTTTTTCCTAAACTAATCGTCCGTACTTGCTTGCAAACTGATCGTCTGTACTTGCTTGCAGACTAATCGTTGAGCAGCATCGGCATGATCAGCATCAGCACCTCCTGGTTCTCCGGCTGATCGACGGGGATGATGATACCCGGGCGTGAGGGGTCTGCGAACTGGATGGTGATGTCGCCACTCTCCAGGTTGTTGACCACCTCCAGCATGCTCGATCCCTTGAAACCGATGGAGATGGGCGTACCACTATAGGAGCAGACCACGTTCTCCACGGCATTGGTGGCGAAGTCGATGTCCTCGGCACGCAGCTCCAGGTTGCCATTCTCGAAGTGGAAGCAGACCAGCTGCGAGGAGTTGCTGGAGAACGGGAGCACGCGGCGGATTGCGCCGACGAAGCTCTTGCGGTCGATGGTGACCACGTTGGGATTGGTCTGCGGGATGACGCCGTTGTAGTTGGGGTAGCGGCCCTCGATGAGGCGGCAAGCCAGGTAGCCCTCGGCAAAGCGGATGGTGGCCTGCTTGCTGTCGAACTCGATGGTGACTTCGCCCTCCGTCTGCGGCAGGACGCCCTTGAGGAGCGTGGCCGGCTTCCTGGGGAGGATGAAGGAGGCAGGCGTCTCAGACTGGAGGGAGAGGATGTTGTTGCGCACGAGCTTGTGGCCGTCGGTGGCCACGATCGAGAGGCAGTCGGGCTTCAGGTCGAAGTAGATGCCGTTCATCACGGGGCGAAGCTCATCCTGCGCCGCAGCGAAAAGAGATCGGCTGATGGCGCTGGAGAGCACCTGGGCGTCGAGGGCAAACTTCGAGGCGTCCTCACCCATCTCCTGCTCGCGCGGATACTCCTCGGCACTCTGCACGGGGAAGTGGTACGAACCGTTCTGATAGGTGAGATAGATGACGTGCTCGTCGAGGTTGACATTGAGCGTGAGCGGCTGCTCGGGCAGCTCCTTGACCGCGTCGAGGATGGTTTGGCTCTGCACGGCAAACTCGCCATCGCCGTCATGCTCCGTCAGTTCGATCGTCGTCTTCATCACGTTCTCACTGTCAGAGGCGGTGATGGTCAGCACATTGTCCTTCACCTGGAAGAGGAAGCAACTGAGGATGGGCAACGAGTTCTTATTGTTGATGACTCTCGAGAGGGAGAGCAGGCGGCTGCTGAGCGCCGAGCTGGAAAGGCTAAATCTCATGGGTACTATATTCTTTTATTTGTTTATTCTTATTCCTAACCGATTATGCGTCCCGCTCGACGGAGCGCCGAGAAGCGAGCGAAAACCAAGCACAAAAATACGAAAATATACCCGCTCTGGCAAAAATTGGGGCTAAAAGTTTCTCAATTCGCCCTAAAATTCGTAATTTTGCTCACCCGATAACGAGGGAAGGTCTATTTCGCCTTGGAAATCATATCCACGCATATCAGAAAATATTTACAATTACATATCAAACATGGAAATAACAGGAAGAATCATTTATGTGCTCCCCGAGCGCAGTGGAACGTCGGCTCGCGGGGAATGGAAGGCACAATCTTTTGTCGTAGAGACAAAAGACCAATATCCTCGCAAGATGGTCTTTGACGTGTTTGGCGCAGAGCGCTTGCAGCGCTTCAATATCAAGTCAGACGACGAGGTGACGGTCTTCTTCGATATTGACGCCCACGAATACCAGGGCCGTTGGTTCAACAACATTCGCGCATACGATGTGGCCCATTTGGATGCTGCCGCAGCCCAGGCTGCTGGTCAGGCTGCCGCTGCTGACCCACAGACGACACAGGCCGCACCGGCTCCGTTCCCTCCCGCTCAGCCCGATGCTGCCGGAGAGTCGACCGACGACCTGCCCTTCTAAGCATTTTCCGTAGAGAAACCCCTACGCGCTATTCGTGCAGGAAGAAACATGCTCATGACGAGCATACTACTACAAAAACGGGAGCGACCCTCTGAGGCCGCTCCCGTTTTTTGCAAGACCGATGCTATCGCAGATCGATAATCTCTGCTCCGGGACACATCCGCTTGTTGAAGCGGAAGGTGGCGTCGCTTTGGTTCTTGGCCTGGAAGCGGGAGAGCGTGATGGTGGTCCATCGCCCACCCTGTAGATACTGCACCTTGCTGGGCACGTAGTTGCTGCCCACCGTGACGACGATGGTCTTCATGGCGCGTGCGCGGTTGGTGGCTTTCATCGTCACCACATAGCCCCGGCCTGCCCGCTTCATGCTCAGCTTGTAGCCCGACTTATAGACGGAGAGAAACTGATAGGGATTCATCTGCGCCTGCTGCGCCTCGGTGGGGGTGCTGATGTTGACTTCGCCCGTCGATTTCAGATAGCTCCACTGGGTGCGTCCGTCGTACCACACCTTGCCATGGGCGGTGGAGGCGTAGAATTTACGCCCCTTGATGGCGATGGTGCCCGAAAAGGATCGGCCCTTGCCTGCGCTGAGGCTAAACTGTGCCGAGCATCCGCCAGGGCGACCGACGACCGCCGCCACCTTGTCCAGCACCTTTCGCGCCTGGGCGGCGGACTGGGCGTGGACGGCTACCGCCACGACTAATAAAAACAAAGTGATAAGTTTTCTCATTGTTTTATTATTTTATAGTTATACTATCCCTTGATGCAAGACAGGATCCTACTCAGCGAGTTTTCGTCGCCGATGAGCACCTCGCGTGGCTTGGCACCCCTGGCCTCGCCGACGATGCCCGCCTTCTGTAGCTTGTCCATCAAGCGTCCCGCGCGGTTGTAGCCGACGCCAAACTCGCGTTGTATCTTGCTCGTGGATCCCTGCTGGTTGATGACCACATAGCGTGCCACCTCCTCAAAGAGCGGGTCGAGGTTGTCGGTGTCGAATCCGCCCCCGATGCCCGGCGCATCCTCGGCAGCCGGCTCGGGGATGAGCAGCGGCGTGACGGGGCCAGGCTGGTCGGCGATGAAGCGGCACACCTTGACCACCTCGGGCGTATCGACAAAGGCACACTGCACGCGGACGGGCTCGCCACCATTGAGGTAGAGCATGTCGCCGCGACCCACCAGCTGCTGGGCTCCCGAGCGGTCGAGGATGATGCGTGAGTCCATCATGGATCCGACGCGGAAGGCGATGCGGCCCGGGAAGTTGGCCTTGATATTGCCCGTGATGATACTCGTCGTCGGGCGCTGGGTGGCGATGATCATGTGGATGCCCACGGCACGCGCCAGCTGGGCGATGCGGGTGATGGGGATCTCTATCTCCTTGCCCGCCGTGAGCATGAGGTCGCCAAACTCGTCGATCACGACCACGATATAGGGCATGTACTCATGGCCCTCCTCGGGATTGAGGTGGTGGTTGAGAAACTTCCTGTTGTACTCCTTGATGTTGCGCGCGCCGGCAGCCTTGAGCCTGTCGTAGCGCTCGTCCATGAGCACACAGAGGCCCTTGAGCGTATTGACCACCTTCTGTACGTCGGTGATGATGGGCTCCTCCTCGTTTTCCTCCACGGCCGCCATGAAGCGGTTGGCGATGGGGCTGTAGATACTAAACTCCACCTTCTTCGGATCGACGAGCACGATCTTGAGCTCGTTGGGGTGCTTCTTGTAGAGGAGCGAGGTGATGATGGCGTTGAGGCCCACCGACTTACCCTGTCCCGTGGCACCCGCCACGAGCAGGTGGGGAATCTTGGCCAGGTCAACCATGAAGACCTCGTTGGAGATGGTCTTGCCCAGGGCGACGGGAAGTTCCATGTCGGTCTCCTGGAATTTCTTGGAGTTGAGGATGCTATACATCGAGACGACGCTCGGCGTGGTGTTGGGCACCTCGATGCCGATCGTGCCCTTGCCGGGGATGGGGGCGATGATACGGATGCCGATGGCAGCCAGGCTGAGGGCGATGTCGTTCTCCAGGTTCTTGATCTTGGCGATGCGCACGCCCTTGGCCGGCGTGATCTCATAGAGCGTGATGGTCGGTCCGACGGTGGCGCGGATGGAACTGATCTGCACGCCGAAGTCGTCGAGCACCTTGATGATGCGGTTTTTGTTGGCTTCCAGCTCCTCCTTGGTGGCAAAGCTCGGGCGGGCGTCGCTGTCATACTCCTTGAGCAGGCCGAGCGTGGGAAACTTCCACGACACGAAGGGCTCGCGGGGGTTGATGGGCGTAGAGAGATCTGCCGTGCTGGCCACGGTCGTCCCACTGGCCTTCTCGTCGCCCTTGGCCATCTCGACGCGCATGCTCACCTCTTTCTCGCCGGCAGCTTTTTCCTCGTCCTTCGTCTCAGGATCGTGGGAGGGATTCAGCGGCTGCTCGTCGGTGTCCTTGCCAGGCAGGTCGTCGTCCAGAAACTCCACCGTTTGCGTCTGCGGGTCGTCAAAGACTTGCGGATCCTCGCTCTCGGCGGGACTCTCGGCAGGACTGCCAACGCGTTCATCTGCCGTGTCGTTCTCCCGCGCGTACTGGTCGTGGTGGCGGTTTTCCTCGACCGTAAACTTCACCTTGCGCGAGAGATAGTCTATGGGGTTGAGCATCTTGCGAATGACGTTGATGGTCTCCGTGGTGACGTAGGTCATAAACGAGATGGCCACGACCAGGAGGATGGCGACAAGGCCCGGCGCGCCCACCACGTTCTCCAGCCATTGGCAGACGTATGCGCCATGGTCGCCGCCCGGATTGAACACCTCCTCGCCCATCAGGGGGGAGAGAAACTTGGCAAAGGTGACGCTGCCCCACGCCATGATGATCGCCATGCCGAAGAACCATTTCAGGAGGTTCAACCGCGGGAAGGCGCCCATCATCCGCAGGCTGCAAAGCAACAGGAAGGCGGGGATCAAAAAGGCAGGGATGCCGAAGCAGCGCCCTATAAGATAATAGGAGGTCAGCGCGCCCAGACTGCCGCAGTAGTTGGCAAACTCACGATTGCGGTTCAACAACTCCCCTGGACGCAGGCTTACGAGGATGCTCTGGTCGATGGCACCCGTCTTGAAGTAGCTGACCATGGAGATGATCGCCACCAGGGCCAAGGCGGCCAGGGTCAGTCCCAGCACGAAGTTGGTCGTCTCGTTGAGTATCTTGTTGCATCCGATTGCGTCCCAGAAAGTCTTAGACTTAGTGGCGGTTTTCTTTTTAGCCATATTGTCGTTTGTTCTTATAGTGACGGGGCGGCCTCTCTCGGTGGAGAGGGGGCTTCCCGCGCTTATGTGCTTGATTATTTGGGAAATGCGTGGCCCTAAAGCCCCCACTTCCCCGTTTATTTCTGCAAAAGTAAGAAAAAAGGAGGATAATTCGGCCATAGATTTGAAACTTTTTTCCTAATTTTGCACGGTCTAATAAGAATCAATGAAGAGAATCATATACAGCAAGTTTGACAAGTCTGCCATTTCTGAGCTTCCGCGCGTGACGTTTCCTGGCGAAATCGTCACGGTCACGAGCGAGGAGGAGGCGGAGAAAGCGGTAGAGGAACTTCTCCACCAGCCCATCCTGGGCGTCGATACGGAGACGCGCCCCGTCTTCCACAAAGGGCAGCACCACCTGGTCGCCCTGCTCCAGGTGAGCGGGCGGGACAAGTGCTACCTCTTCCGTCTCAACAAGATGGGCGTGCCCTCTTGTATCATCCATCTCTTGGAGGACACGACCGTGCCGAAGATCGGCCTTTCCCTGGGCGACGACATGAATATGCTCCACCATCGCGTCAAGTTTTCCCCCGGCCGCTTTATTGATCTGCAGAAGATGGTGAGCGACTTCGGCATCAAGGACCTCAGCCTCCAGAAGCTCTACGCCAACATCTTCCACGAGCGCATCTCCAAGCGCGAGCAGCTTTCCAACTGGGAGAGCGACCACCTCAACCCCAAGCAGCAGCTCTACGCCGCCACCGATGCCTGGACCTGCATCAACCTCTATGAGACGTTGACCGAGCTTCGGCAGACGGGCGATTATGAACTTGTAAAAACAGACGAAGAAGATCAGCATGTATAAGTCGGTATATTTGAAGAAAGGCAAGGAGGAGTCGCTGCGCCGTTTCCATCCTTGGGTGTTTAGTGGTGCCATTGCCCGCATGGACGACGGGCTCGAAGAGGGCGACGTGGTGCGCGTGATAGGCTTCGACGGCAGTTTCCTCGGCGTGGGCCACGTCCAGGTGGGATCCATTGCCGTCCGCATCCTCTCGTTCCACGATGTGGCCATCGACGACGACTTCTGGCAGAGCCGCCTCGCCGCGGCCTGGCAGGTGCGCCAGTCCATCGGCATCTATCGCACGGAGGAGGCTTCCTTCGGTGGCGAACATTTCAGCCAGGGCGTCAACACGACCTACCGCCTCGTACACGGCGAGGGCGACAACCTCCCCGGACTGGTCATCGACTGCTATGGCAAGACAGCCGTCATGCAGGCCCACAGCGTCGGTATGCACGTCAGCCGCATGGCCATTGCCAAGGCGCTGAAGGAAGTGATGGGCGACCGCCTGGAGCATGTCTATTACAAGAGCGAGACCACCCTGCCCTTCAAGGCCAACCTCGGCCAGGAGAACGAGTTTATCCTGGGCGGCCCCACCGACGAGGACCTGACCACGGAGAACGGGCTTCGCTTCCATGTCGATTGGCTTCGCGGACAGAAGACCGGCTTCTTCGTCGATCAGCGAGAGAACCGCGCGCTCCTGGAGCATTATGCCAAGGGCAGGACGGTGCTCAACATGTTTTGCTACACGGGCGGCTTCTCCGTCTATGCGATGCGGGGCGGAGCCAGCCAGGTCCACTCCGTCGATAGCTCGGCCAAGGCCGTGGAGCTCACCAACGCCAACGTGGCGCTCAATTTTCCGCCCGAGGACCATCGCCATGAGGCTTTCTGCGAGGACGCCTTCAAGTATCTCGACAGCCACGACGACAAGTACGACCTGATCATCCTCGACCCGCCCGCCTTCGCCAAGCACCGTGGCGCACTGCGCAACGCCCTCAAGGGCTATACGCGCCTCAACGTCAAGGGATTTCAGCGTATCCGCAAGGGCGGTATCCTCTTCACCTTCAGTTGCTCGCAGGTGGTCAGCAAGGAGCATTTCCGCCAGGCGGTGTTCACGGCGGCAGCCCAGGCGGGACGCAAGGTGCGCATCCTCCACCAGCTGCACCAGCCCGCCGACCACCCCATCAACATCTACCATCCCGAGGGCGAATATCTCAAGGGCCTCGTCCTCTATGTGGAGTAAGGAATGGTCCCTTTGAAACCAAGACACTTGTTTGAAGCAAAGACACTTGTTTTTTGAAGCAAAAAGACGCTGGTTGAAGCAATAAAAAAACGCTGGTTGAAGCAATGAAAGCCACTGGTTTGAAGACGCTTGTCGCCCATTATATCGAAGACCGCCGACTGCTGGACAAGTCGCGCCTGCAGCTCGTCGCCCTGTCGGGTGGCGCTGACAGCGTGGCCCTGCTGCTGCTGCTGCGCGACCTGGGCTACCGCCTGGAGGCCGTCCACTGCAACTTCCAGCTGCGGGGCGACGAGGCCGACCGCGACGAGGACTTCTGCCGGTCGTTGTGCGACGAGTTGGCCCTCCCGCTCCACCGTGCCCACTTCGACACGCGCGCCTACGCCCAGCTGCATGGCATCAGTATCGAAATGGCGGCACGCCAGCTCCGCTACGCCTACTTTCGCCAGCTCCGGGAGGCTATCGGGGCCGAGGCCATCTGTGTGGCCCATCATCGCGACGACTCCGTGGAGACCATCCTCCTCAACCTCATCAGGGGGACGGGCATCCATGGGCTGACGGGCATGAAACCCCGCCAGGGTGACGTGGTGCGCCCGCTGTTGTGCGTCAGCCGCGCCGACCTCGTCAGCTACCTCGACGGTCTCGGACGGTCCTACGTCACGGACAGCTCCAACCTCGTGGCCGACGTCAAGCGCAACAAGGTCCGCCTGCAGATCCTCCCTATGATCGAGGCGATCAATCCCTCCTTTCGCGACACGGTCCTGACGATGGCTGCGGAGCTGGAGGGCATAGAGCAGGTCGTCGATACCCAACTGGCCCACTACGCCGAGGCAACCGAACTTTCCATCGAGGCGATCCAGCAGGAGCCTTCTGCCGAACTGGCCCTCTACTACTTCCTCCAGCCCCGCCATTTCAATCCGTCGCAGATCCGGCAGATCGCCGACCATCTCGCAGCCTCCAGCGGCAGCCGGTGGATCTCCCCCACCCACGAGTTGCTCTCCGACCGTGGGCGCCTGACGATCCATCCCCTCGAAGCCGACGCGCCGCGCCCGATGCGCATTCCCGAAACGGGACGCTACTCCTACGCCAACGAGGTGACGATCAGGCTCTCGCGGGCCGAGAGGGACGACCGCTTCGTCCTTCCCACCTCGCCCGAGACCGTGGCGCTGGACGCAGACAAGGTGAGGTTTCCCTTGATCATACGCCGCACGCAACCGGGCGACCGCTTCGTCCCGCTCGGCATGAAGGGCGGCAAACTGGTCAGCGACTTCCTTACCGACCAGAAGAAGAGCGTGTGGGAGAAGCGCCATCAGGTCGTGGTCTGCGACGCGGAAGACCAGATACTATGGATCGTCGGCAACAGGATCGACCACCGGGTGCGCATCACCGACTCCACCCGTCGCGTCCTCCTGATAGAAAAACTCAGTTGAAAAGCAAAACCAAGGATATGGACAAGCAATCTCTCTATACATTGATGGAAGACCACGGCATCCGGCCCACGGCCAACCGTGTGCTGATCGCCAGCGCGCTCTTGAAGGGCGACGGACCCAAGACGATGAAGGAACTGGAGACCGCCCTCTTGTCTATCGACAAGTCGGTCATCTCGCGCACGATGGCCCTGTTTCGCTCCCACCACCTCGTCCATGTCATCGAGGGGGGAACGGGCGTCGCGAGCTACGAACTCTGTCTGAGCCACGACGACGACCACGACGAGGACGTCCACGTCCACTTCTTCTGCGAGCAATGTCTCCGCACCATCTGCCTGAACCACGTCCCCACCCCGTCCGTGGCCGTTCCCGAAGGCTTCCTCACCCGTTCCGAATCCCATTTGGTCAGGGGCATTTGTCCCAATTGTGCCCGAAAGATGGGCCTCACGCGATAGAATGGTGCCATCCAAGCCTCCCCCTCCAAGATTCCCATCTTAGCGGGGGAGCAATTAACTAGCTTAAAATCCCATTTTCTAAGAAACAATTCTGTATTTCTGCTTGCTACACGGCAGCCATGCAGCTCGTCACGCCGAGGGCCGTGGCTATGGCCGTGAGGATCGAGATGGCGGTCTGAATGACGAAGCGCCATACCTGTCTTTTCTTTTCATCCATGATTTTTTCTTGCTGATTTAAGGGTTCGATAATGAGTACTTTTCTCTCATTTCTTTGACAATGTTAGGACATGCTAAGAAGACAACCGATACAACTTTTACAATATTTTACAACCAAGTTCGCTTTGTCCACTCAATATCCTCAATGTCATTAGGATAAGTTAAGAAAACAACTAAAACAACCTTTACAACAAGTAACAACGCTTCGCCAGGACATTGCCTCTTCGAGGCCGAAGGTTGCTTGTAGAGAAACAACATTTACAACGCTTCGCCTTGCTCACAACTTGACGCATTTCCTGCATAGTATTGTCCGCTTAGCCATGTGTCCCGCGAAGCTGTTCCATTTCATGGCACTCTTTCTCGCCATGGCATAACTTGAGCAAGCTCAGTTCTGCGCATGTCCCCGCGAAGCGTTGTTTCTTGTTGTTTACCTTGCAGAAGGCTTGTTACACGCGTAGCGTGTGTTTGTCCCCCCGCGAAGCGTTTGTTCATAGTTGTAAATGTTGTATTTGTTGTTTTCCCTCCTCAGCAGGCGGTAAGGGAGAGGGCGAGGTAGCGAGAGGGCGTTCCGATCGTGTGGCGAATTTCCTTTAGTAGGCGCCGTGGGCGGGTGGCCCGTGGGAAGCCCCAGGGCTTCGCTCTCCCCCTTTACGCAGGGCGGGGTGGCAGGGTCAGCGACTGGTGCAGACGTGTCTGCAAGAGCCGTGGCTACAAGCAGACGTTCTGCTGCTCGTTGGGCCGTGAGGCCCTGCCGACCCGCCCCGTGGGGTTTAATCGCCCAGCGTGCCGCCGCCCTGGTCTCCGCCGCTACCCTGGTCTCCGCCGCCCGTGGTGGCCGTCTTGAAGGAGGCCGTGAGCGTGAGGTCGGAGGTCAGCTTCACCGTGCGCGGGTTCTGCGTGCTGCCGTCGCTCCACTTGTCGAAGGCGAAGCCGGTCTTCGGGGTGGCTCGGACGGTCTGCGTGCTGCCCTCGTCGAAGGTGCCGCCGCCCGAGACGCTACCCTGGCTCTCGTTGGCCGAACGGACCGTCAGCGTGTGCTTCTTCGGCTTCGTGGTGCCGCCCGGGTTGGAGGGGCTTCCAGGGCTGGAGGGGTCTCCATCGGGTTTGACGGGCGCGGAGATATCGACGTTGGTCTTGCCCTCCTTGATGGCCTTGAGGACGGCCGCCTGGGCCGAACGCGTGGCCACGAGGTTGAACTCGGCGTCGGCGAGGAGGTTGCGGAACTCGCTGCCCGGCTCCCAGCAGACCGCGACGCGCTGGATGTTCTGCGAGCTGAACTTCTCCGCCGTCTCAGCCCCCTTGCTGCTGAGCGAGAGGGAGAAGTCGCCGAGCTCGCCGAGGCGGATCTTCTTGCCCTCCAGCAGCTGCTCGCGCATGCAGTCGACTGCCATGTAGAGGATGGCCATGATGTCGGCGCGGGAGTAGGTCGTGCCGTGGTCGGCGATGTGGCGTGCAAACTTCTCGATGGTCATCACCTCGGTGTACTGTGCCGTGGCGAAGTAGTTGGTGACGACGGTCCCGACGAGTGCCTCGTCCTTGGGGTCGGGCTGCTTGCCCTCGGCCTTGGCCTGGTTGATACGCGTCTTGGCCTGGTTGATCTCGAAGAGATTCGGGTTGACGGCTCTTGCCGTGATGCTGTAGTTGATCATTGCGTTTAAGGTGTTTAAAGGTGTTCAAAAATGGAGACCTTGCCGATGGTAGCTTAGGACCGGCGCCGCTATTTGTTTGTCCCTCGCCCCTGTCGTAAGAAAAGCCCGTCGCGGGCCCTCTATGGGTTTGTTCCGCAAGTCTCAAATGATGGTGCAAAGGTACGAAGAATATTTCATACCTCCAAATAAAATCACAATATTTTCTAACTTTTTTCATCTTGCAGAAAACTGCACATAGCAAAGCTATGTGAACCATAGAACAACAGTCCGAATATACTTTACAGTTTAACATATTTGGAAAATCATACTGGGCGAAGAAGTGGAAAATGAAAACGTAAGAACGTAAGGTGTAAGGATGTAAGGTGGACGCGATGACCCACCTTACATCCTTACACCTTACACCTTACACCTTACGTTTTTGAAAATGGATTCGTGGTCAGGGTCAAAGAAATAGTATATATAATATTAATATTATATATACTATTTCTTTGAACTCTTTTTACCCCACTTCCCCCCTGGTTCAATATATGAAAACGTAAGGTGTAAGGTGTAAGGTGTAAGGTCCAATGGAGTCCCCAACAAATGATCTGTTGTTTTAAAGAAGTGAGCATAAAACCGCTAACAACCAATAGTTTACAACCGACTCAAGAGCTCTCCACTCCTCTTCTCTCCTCCCCGATCCTTACATTTCACTTTCGTTAACAAATCAAGCAAATCCCTCCCTCATGCTCTGTTCCAACTCAAAAAACCAAGGGGGGAGTGAAGACAGTCCGAAGTAAATGCTTAGCTTTGTGGGGGCGTTTGACGCCATCGACAAAGCCAAAACATGCCCTGCGGCAGTCGCTAAAGCAGTAAAAACAACCATCCGACCCACTTTTAGAGCCATCGGAAGCCGTTTTTGCGAGAGTCATGAAAAATAGAGCAAACAAGTTGTAACTATCTCATTGACAGATAAATCTAAACACACTACCCTCTTTTATTCGAAAAACGCCCTCTCTTTTCGTTCATTCCACAAAGAAGGCTTTTATCGTGAAAATTCCCCTGTTCACACGTCTTTTTTGCAGTTTTGCCGTCAAATGAAGCTAAAAATGCCTCTCGAATGTCTCTCGGATGTCTCTCGGATGTCTCTCGAATGCCTCCAAAATGCCCTTTGTCGAGATCTACAAGCAGCAGAACAGTCAGTTTACGACAGACGAAGCCTGTCATGTCGCTATCAACATGTGAGGCTTCAAGGTCTCAAAAGGAAGTGTTTTCCTCATGCTCAGTCGGCGGAAACCATTAGGAATCGGGAGCGATTTGATAGAAAAATGGGTAAAAATATTGTACACAAAGATATGCGATTCGTCCCTGCACCCTGTAGCCCTGCGATCTTGTATCCCTGTGACCCTGCACCTCTGCGACCTTACACCTTACACCTTACACCTTACGTTTTCATTTTTCCACTTCGCCATTTTGGCCTTTCGCAGTCGTCAAAATGCAAAATGGCAGGAGCAGGCGGGGACGCGTTGCCTGCCTACTCCTGCTACTTTTTATGCTTTTTTATCTTTTTTTTTATTACGCGTGGCGATACCAGTCGTAGAGCTGGGCCACACCCTCCTCTATCTCCACACGATGATGCCATCCCAGGCTATGGAGCTTCGAGACGTCGATCAGCTTACGCGGCGTGCCGTTGGGTTTGTCGCAGTCCCAGACGATAGTACCTTTGAATCCGACGGTGCGCGCCACCAGTTTGGCCAGCGCGCGGATGGTCAGTTCCTTGCCCGTTCCGACGTTGATATGGCAGTTGCGTATCTCCCCTAAGGCCGGGATGGCGCCCCCTCGTCCCTCGGAGTTGTTGCGATCGACCGCACCGTCCGTTCGCGAACCGTAGAAGACGCTGGAGTATTTCTCTATGCCAATGATGTCCTTGAAATCGACATTGAGCAAGAGATAGACGCTGGCGTCGGCCATGTCCTCGCTCCACAGAAACTCGCGCAGCGGCGTTCCGTCGCCCCAAAGCGTCACCCGGTTGGCCTCTATGCCGAAAAACTGGAGGGCGGCGAGGATGCGCTCCTCCGAATCCTGTCCTCCCACGTTGCCATCGCCGATCGTCTCGGCAAGCGTGGTGGGCGGGTTGATAGGCCGCTTCTCCATGTCGTGGCGCACGGCCTCCCAGTCGTTCTCGTGCAGGCATTTGGCCAGATAGAACTTGCGCATCATGGCCGGAAGCACGTGGCTGTTCTCCAGGTGGAAGTTGTCGTTGGGCCCATAGAGGTTGGTCGGCATCACGGCGATGTAGTTGGTGCCATACTGGAGGTTGTAGCTCTCACACATCTTCAGTCCTGCTATCTTGGCGATGGCATACTCCTCGTTGGTATATTCCAGCGGCGAGGTGAGCAGCGCGTCCTCCCCCATCGGCTGCGGCGCATTCTTCGGATAGATGCAGGTAGATCCGAGGAAGAGCAACTTCTTCACCTTGTAGCGATAGGCACAGTCGATGACGTTGCACTGCATCTTCAAGTTCTGCATGATGAAGTCGGCGCGGTAGAGCGAGTTGGCCATGATGCCTCCCACGAAGGCAGCCGCGAGCACGACCGCCTCGGGGCGTTCGGCCTTGAAAAACTCCTCCACGGCCCGCTGGTCCGCGAGGTCGAGCTCGGCATGGGTGCGTCCCACGAGGTTGTGGTAGCCTCGGTTCTCCAGGTTCTTCCAGATGGCAGAACCGACCAGCCCACGGTGGCCGGCGATACAAATCTTGGTATTTTTATCCAGCATAATTCTTTTCTTCGTTATAGCGTTTTTATTTTTGGTTTGGCAGTATCCTACTCCGGCATCTGTGCCTTGAGATAGAGTTTGCGCACGAAGCGCATGTCGTGCTCCACCATGATGCGCACCAGTTCTTCGAACGAGGTCTTGTGGGGGTTCCATCCCAGTTTTTCCTTTGCCTTCGTCGGGTCACCAAGCAGCTGCTCTACCTCGGCCGGGCGGAAATACTTCGGGTCCACCTCCACCAGCACGCGGCCCGTGGCGCGGTCTATGCCCTTCTCGTTGAGGCCCTCACCCTGCCATTCCAGTTCGATACCCGCATGGTGGAAGGCCAGCGTGGCAAAGTCGCGTACGGTGTGGTATTCGCCCGTGGCGATGACGAAGTCCTCGGGTTGCTCCTGCTGGAGGATGAGCCACATACACTCGATGTAGTCCTTGGCGTAGCCCCAGTCGCGGAGGGCGTTGAGATTGCCGAGGTAGAGTTTGTCCTGGAATCCCTGTGCGATGCGGCTGGCCGCCAGGGTGATTTTTCTTGTCACGAAGTTCTCTCCGCGCCGCTCGCTCTCGTGGTTGAAGAGGATGCCGTTGCAGCAATAGAGCCCGTAGGACTCGCGGTAGTTCTTCACGATCCAATAGCCGTAGAGCTTCGCCACACCATAGGGGCTTCGCGGATAGAAAGGCGTGGTCTCGCGCTGAGGCACCTCCTGCACCTGTCCGTAGAGCTCGGAGGTGGACGCCTGGTAGATGCGGCACGTCTTCTCCAGTCCGCAGATACGGACGGCTTCGAGCAGTCGCAGTACGCCGACAGCGTCGGTCTCGGCGGTATATTCCGGCACGTCGAAGCTCACCTTGACATGGCTTTGTGCGGCCAGGTTGTAGATCTCCGTCGGCTTGGTCTCGCCGATGATGCGGATGAGCGACGAGGAGTCGGTCATGTCCGCCCAGTGGAGGTCCACCAGTCGCTTCTGCTTCATGTCGCGCACCCATTCGTCCAGATAGAGGTGCTCGATGCGTCCGGTGTTGAAAGAGGAGCTGCGGCGCAACAATCCATGCACCTCATACCCCTTTCCAATCAAAAACTCGGCCAGGAACGAACCGTCCTGACCCGTGATGCCCGTGATGAGGGCCACTTTCTTTTCCATTTGATAATCGCTTTTTTAGTTGATTCCGCAAGAGGCCGCCGCAGCAGGCCCCTGCAGAGTTGTCCTATGCCTCGTTGAGGCCAAAGTGGGCCCTATCCTGCGATCCTCCACAGGTAGCGCCCACCTCCTTGTCTGCGTTGCGTATTACAACTCCTCCGAGAACTGACGGATGCGTTGTTCCTCCGACAGTTTGCAGATGAGGAGCGTGTCGTCGTTTTCCGCCACGATGTAGCCGTCGAGCCCCTCTATCACCACGCGCTTCTCTTCGAGCGTATGGACGATGCAGTTGTGGCTGTCGTAGAGCTGCACGTTCTGTCCGATCACGGCGTTGCCATAGACGTCCTTGGGCGTCTGCAGGAGCAGGCTGCCCCAGGTGCCGAGGTCGCTCCATCCGAAGTCGGAGGGGCAGACGAAGATCTCTTCCGCCTTCTCCATGATGGCGTAGTCGACGGAGATGTTCTCGCACTGCGGATAGACCTCATCGATGATGCGCTGCTCGTCGGGTGTGCCGAGCATGGGGCGTATGCGGTCGAAGATCTTGGCTATGTTGGGCTGATAGACACGGAAGGCATTGACGATGGTGGCTGCGCTCCAAATAAAGATGCCCGCGTTCCAGAAGAAGTTTTTCTCTTTCAGGTAGGTCTCCGCCACCTCGCGCTTCGGCTTCTCGTGAAACTGATCGACGCGGAATATCTCCCTATTGCGGGGCGAGGCGAGCGATAGGTCGGCCTGGATGTAGCCGTAGCCCGTCTCGGGGCGCGTGGCCTTCATGCCGAGGGTGACGATGGCGTCGGTGCCGGAGGTGAAGTCGAGGCAGCTTGCCACCACGCGCTTAAACTCGGCAATGTCCACCACCAGGTGGTCGCTGGGTGCCACGACGATGTTGGCCTTCGGGTCCTCGTCCTTGATTCGCCAGCTCACATAGGCGATACACGGCGCGGTGTTGCGCCGGCACGGCTCGCAGAGGATGTGGCTCTCCGGAATCTCGGGCAGCTGCTCGTGCACCTGGTCGCGGTAGCACTTGTTTGTGACGACCCACATGTTCTTGGCCTCCACCACGCCGTCGAAGCGATCGAAAGCCATTTGAATCATGGTTCTGCCCGTGCCCAACACGTCAATAAACTGTTTAGGATGCTCGGTTGTGCTCATCGGCCAGAAGCGACTGCCCACGCCTCCAGCCATAATTACAAGGTGATTGTTACTTCTTGCCATACAATGTAAGATTAGCGTTCTTTATTTTATTAATAAAGCGCAAATATACGAAGAAAAAATGATACGCCACCTTGTTGACGCCCATTTTTTTGAAAAATGACAGGAAAATATCTGTTTGTTCAAGTTTTGGACCGCTGCCAGGAGGCAGTTGCTCCCTCAGCGGCCTTATTCAGCGGCGAAAAAGTCGTCGTCGAAGGGTATCGAGAGCTCCTGGACGCTGCCCTGCGGCTTGGGCTGATCCGTTTCTTCGTTCAGCAGGCGCTCTATCAGTGCCCGTCCTGCCGCCGTCCTGCGGTTGAGCGCATAGCTGCCGTGCTTCGGACGGTCCAGCGCAGGACTCACCCCCTTGCTGTGGCGCTGCAGAAAAGCCCGCACCAGCTTGTGGACCGCCTCGATATCGGCTTCGTCGAACAGGCCGTTGACCGCATTGAAGACATGGCGGGAAACCTTTCTGACCGTCAGGCCGTCGCTGCCAGCCTCCATCAGAATCTCTATGATGAGTCGGTCGTATTTCATGTTATAGGTCTATGCTGTCTGTGATAGATGTTGGTGTTTGGCAGGTGGCTGCCTTCCTCCTGCGGGTCGATGCGGACGAGGCCGCAAGGAGCGTAGGAAGAAACGGTAGCGTAGGAAGAAAACGCAGCGCAGGAAGAAAAGAAAAGGGAGCCCTATAAGCCTTCGCCCACAGACCTCCCTTTGAAGTATTTCTTCTAATTGATGGCTTATGCAAGAACCACTTTGTTGTCCTCTTGTCCTGCGACCTTGCCCTCCTTGAAGAGCCATCCCAAGCCGACCAGCACCTCGTTGGCGCTGATCTGTGCCGCCTTGGCGATCTCCTCCACGCTCAATGCCTTGTCGGCAGCGGCGAGTGCATTGTAAACGTCGCCAGCCTTGAAACCGATATTCTGAGCATTGATAGCCACTTCGCTACTCTTGCGGGCGCACGCCTTTCTGGCGGTCGTCCTCTTGGCTGCCGCGGCTTTCGTGGCGGTAGTCTTTGTTGTTACCTTCTTTGTTTCCATACTTCTTTTTACACTTAAAATAAATCTCTCAATGATTTGAGTATAACCTATTGACCGATGTCGGTTACAAAGTTACAGTTTTATTCTCTAAATGCAAAAGCAATAAGGCGAAAAGACTGTTACAACGCGCTATCGTCGAGGGAGGAATGGTTATTTCTTGACCTACGTCAAAGAAAATTACGCTTTGAGTTCCACCTTGATTTGGAGTTCGTCCAGCTGCTTGTCGTCGATCTCCGAGGGTGCGTCGAGCATCACGTCGCGTCCGCTGTTGTTCTTCGGGAAGGCGATGCAGTCGCGGATGGAGTCGAGTCCGGCCATGATGCTGACGAAGCGGTCGAGACCGAAGGCCAGTCCGGCATGGGGCGGTGCTCCATACTTGAAAGCATTCATCAGGAAGCCAAACTGCGCCTCGGCGCGCTCGGGCGTGAATCCGAGCACCTCAAACATCTTCTCCTGCAGCTGCGTGTCGTGGATACGGAGCGAACCGCCGCCCACCTCGATACCGTTGCAGACGAAGTCGTAGGCCTTGGCGCGCACCTGCTCCGGATGCTCGTCCAGGAGCGGGAGATCGTCGGGGTTGGGCATGGTGAAGGGATGGTGGGTGGCCATGAGGCGCTGCTCCTCGTCGCTCCACTCGAAGAGCGGGAAATCGACGATCCACAGACATTTGAAGACATTCTTGTCTCTCAGTCCGAGGCGGTTGCCCATCTCCAGACGAAGCGAGCAAAGCTGGATACGCGTCTTGTTGGCGTTGTCGCCCGAGAGGATGAGCACGAGGTCGCCGTCCTTGGCTCCCGTGGTCTCCTTGACCTTGGCGAGCTGCTCGGGCGTGTAGAACTTGTCGATGCTGCTCTTCACCGTGCCGTCGGCATTATACTTGATGAAGACCAGTCCCTTGGCTCCGATCTGCGGGCGCTTGACGAAGTCGGTCAGCTCGTTGAGCTGCTTGCGGCTGTAGTCGGCGCAGCCCGGCACGACGATGCCGCCGATGTAGGCTGCCTCGTCGAAGACGGAGAAGCTGCCCGTGCCCTTGAGGTCGTCCATGAGCTCCACAAACTCCATGCCGAAGCGCAGGTCGGGCTTGTCGCTGCCGAAGCGGCGCATGGCCTCGTGCCAGGTCATCCGCTCCAGTTTCGGAAGCTCCACGCCTCTCACCTCGCGGAAGAGCACGCGGGCCATCTCCTCAAACAACTGGAGCACATCCTCCTGGTCCACAAACGACATCTCGCAGTCGATCTGCGTAAACTCCGGCTGGCGGTCGGCGCGCAGGTCCTCGTCGCGGAAGCACTTCGCTATCTGGAAGTAGCGGTCGAAGCCAGCCACCATGAGCAGCTGCTTGAGCGTCTGCGGGCTCTGCGGGAGCGCGTAGAACTGTCCCGGGTTCATGCGCGAAGGCACGACAAAGTCGCGTGCGCCCTCGGGCGTGGACCCGATGAGGATCGGCGTCTCCACCTCGATGAAGTTTTGCTGGTCGAGGAAGTTGCGGATCAGGATGGTCATGCGGTGGCGCAGTTCCAAATTGCGGCGCACCGCCGGACGGCGCAGGTCGAGGTAGCGATACTTCATGCGCAGGTCGTCGCCACCATCCGTATTGTCCTCGATGGTGAACGGCGGCGTGAGCGACGGGCTGAGCACGCTGAACTCATCGACGACGATCTCGATGTCGCCCGTAGGTATCTTGTTGTTCTTGCTCTGGCGTTCGTTGACGACACCCTTTATCTGAATGCAATACTCGCGTCCCAACTTATTGGCCTCTTCGCAAAGCGGCGCGTTGACGGCCTCGTTGAATGCCAGCTGGGTGATGCCGTAGCGGTCGCGCAGGTCAACGAAGGTCATTCCTCCCATCTTGCGCACGCGCTGCACCCATCCTGCCAGCATCACCTGGCGGCCTGCGTCCTCCAGACGAAGCTCTCCACATGTGTTTGTTCTATACATATATATAATAGGTATAATTGATATTTCTTTGCAAAGTTAGCATTTTCCACTCAAAACGCCAAAGAATTTCCTATCATTTCGGTCTTTTTGTCTTTCTGCCCCTTTTTCGCCTATCCCAAGGTGGGGACGATGGCGAGGTAGAGCGCGTCGTGGTCGGTGCGGTTCTCGAAGGCGTGGGTGTGGCCCTCGGGGCAGTAGTGAGCCTGTCCCATGCGGCAGACCTCCTCCTGACCGTCGTAGCAGAAGGTCAGTTCGCCGCTCAGTACGTAGATCACCTCAAAGGTGCCCTCGTGGCGGTGCTCTCCGGCCCGGGCGCCCGGGCGAAGCGTGGAGTACATGATGCGGGCGCGGTCATCGACATAGTTGCGCGTGTCGAGTTTGCCCTCACCTCCCTTGAAGCCCTCGATGTGGGCCTCGGCTATTTTCTCAAAGTCTATGATCATACTATTGTTGTGCTTGTTGTATAGTTAGAAAAATGACCTCCAAGGCCCATCGCGTGTGAGCCTTGAAGGTCAGATGATAGGAACTTCTGTTTTAGAACGTGTATTTCAGTCCGATCTGTCCGCGCCAGCGGCTGTAGTACGTGCTCGGATACTTGAGTATATAGTCGGCATCTTTCAGGAACTGATACTCACCCTTGTTGTAGGTGACGGGCGACATAAACTCGCTGACGTATGAGCTGCTGTAGGTGCGGCCCCAGTCCTTGTTGAGCAAGTTGCCTACGTTCATGATGTCGAGCGAGAGCTCCAGCGAGTGGACGTAGGTTCCCACCTTGAGGTTGAACTTCTGGGCTACGTGCAGGTCGAAGTGGCTCTCAAACGGCAGGTTGTCAGCGTAGCGCTTGTAGTACTCGCCGCGGTGGTCGCACAGGTAGGGCGTGCTGGCCAGCCACGTCTTGAGGTTGGCGCGCTGCTGGTCTGCTGAGAGCGCCTTCGTGGCCTTGAACGGCATCTGGTCGATCTGCTCGTCCGTCGGGATGAAGAAGAGGTCGTTGCTCGTGGCACCATCGCCGTTGATGTCGCCGCTGTAGAGCATAGAGTAGGGCGATCCGCTCGATCCCTGGTAGATCAGACCCACGGTGGTGGTGAACATCTTGTTGCGTCCGTAGTCGATGTGGTAGAAAGCGGAAGCCTTCAGCACGTGCGGGATATTGAAGGCGCTGTTGGCCAGCTCCGGATGGTTGCTCTGGCGGTAGGTGTGGGTGTTGCGCCAGTTGCTCTGTGCCACGGAAGACGTGGGGCTACCCATGCTCTTCGACTTCGTGAAGCTGTAGCTTGCCATGAGGTCCAGGCCGAAGTTGAAGTGCTTCTCGGCCTTGAGCGAGAGGTTGTAGGTGTAGCCCTTGCTGGTGTTGCGGAGCACGTAGATGTTGTTGAACGGCGTGCCCTTCGATGCGCGCTCGTAGAGAGGACGGTCGTCCCAGGCGAGGCCCGTTTGGTCGGCGAGCGTCTTGCCGCTCTCCTTGTAGGCGATGTTCTGGTAATAGACGTCGTTGAGGGTCTTGGAGTAGATGGCCTCAGCGGTCCAGTTGATGCCCAGGGCCTCGAAGTCGAATCCGAGGTTGAGTCGGAAGTTCTGTGCAAACTTGAAGTCCTTGTCGAAGACGTTGATGACCTGGTTGCCATCGGCCTTGAGGTTCTCGGCGTTCTCCGACTGGCGGTTCGGGTCGAGGATGAGGGAAACGTCCTTGTTGTTCTTGACGTAGTAGCTCTCCATCTGGACACCCGTGTTGGTAAAGTTGTTGCTCAGCCATACAAACGGGATGCGGCCCGTGAAGATGCCGGCACCACCACGCAGGATGTAGCGCTTGTCGCCGGCGATGTCCCAACGGAATCCGAGGCGCGGGCTCACCATGAGCTTGGAGGCCAGCTTGCGGTTGGTCTTGAGGTCATAGCCATTGGCCGCTGCCCACTCGTTGAAGGGAGCGTTCTCCGTCGGCGTGTCGAAGAAGAGCGGGATGTCGAAGCGCATGCCGTAGGTCAGCTGGAAGTTGCGGTTGACGTTCCACTTGTCCTGTGCGTAGAAGCCGATCTGTCCTGCCGAGAAGGCGGAGCTCCATCTCGGGTCGCCCGTGACGGCGACGTTGGCGCGTCCGAAGTTGTAGGTGTTGATGAGCGTGCCGATGGGGTTGAGATGGCCCTTGCTGTCGGTGTACATGCCCGTGCCGTCCAGGACGCCGTTGTAGTAGGTGAAGAAGTCGTCGGCACTCAGGAAGTTGTAGCTTCCGTAGAGATTCTGGATGAAGAGGTTGTCGAAGCTGTAGAGCTCGTTGTGCGTACCGAAGGTGAGGGTGTGGTTGCCCTTGTACCAGGTGAGGTTGTCCTCCAGCGTCCAGACGTCCTGGTCGAGGCCGTTGGCCATGGAGCTATACTCGTTGCCGATGTTGACCGTTCCGTTGCCCACGTTCTTGATGGTGATGGAGGGGAAGGCGGCTCCCGAGGTGCGCTTGTCGCGCACGCCGACGTAGCTCAGACGGGCCTCGTTGCTCAGGACGGGCGAGAGGCGCGACTGCAACTCTGCCGTCACCGTGTTGGTGTTGGACTTGAAGCGATAGAGGTGGTCGATGGTGTTGAGCGTCGAGATGCCGCCTCTGCCGTTGAGGGTGGAGGCGTTGACATAGCTCCAGCGCACCATAAACTTGTTGAAGTCGTTGATGTTCCAGTCGATCTTGAAGCCAGCCTTGTTGCTCCAGGTGTCGGAGTCGGAACTGTCATACTGTCCGTTGTAGTTGATGCCCTGTCGCTGCGCCAGGTCCTTGATGGCGTTGAGAATGCTCGTGGCCTTGTCGGCATCGACCTTGGAGTCGGGCGTTCCCAGTCCGTACTCGTTGGGATAGGACTTGTAGGAGCGTTCGAAGTTGGCGAAGAAGAAGAGTTTGTTCTTCAGGATCGGACCGCCGAGGGTGAAGCCAAACATCGACTCGCTCTCGTCGGAATAGGGATCGGCATACTTGCCACCGGGCAGCTTGTAGTGGCGGCCCACCAGCTTCTCGTTGTTGCCGTAGAGATAGGCCGAACCGTGGAACTCGTTGGTACCACTCTTGGTGATGGCGTTGATGGCTCCACCGGTGAATCCGCTCTGGCGAACGTCAAACGGGGCGACGTTGATCTGGATCTGCTCCACCGTCTCCATGGAGACTGGCTGGGCGCCCGCCTGCCCGCCGTTGCTGCCGTTGGCGGTCAGACCAAACATGTCGTTGTTCATCGCGCCGTCGATCTGGAAGGCGTTGTAGCGGTTGTTCGTGCCGGCAAACGACATGGCTCCGCTCTGTCCGTTGGTCGTGATCTGCGGGTTCATGCGCGCGATGTCGGCGATGCTGTGGCTCACCGTTGGGATCTCGCTGATGCGGCGAGCGTTGATGCTCTGCGCCGCTCCCGTCTTGGTGGCATCTACGCCAGCCTGGCCCGTGACGACGACCTCCTCCAGCTCCTTGGAGTCGTTGGAGAGCGAGCAGGAGAGGTCCTCCGTCTCACCCAGGGTGAGGCTGACATTCTCAAACTTCTTGGTCTCCATGCCGATGTAGGAGACCTCCACAGTGTAGGGGCCGCCCACACGCATACCTTGGATGGAGAAGCGTCCATCGATGTTGGTCACTGCGCGATAGACGGTGCCCGACGGATTGTGGGTAGCCGTGACAGTTGCACCAATGACGTCGTCGCCGGCGGAAAGGACCTTTCCGCTGATGCCGGATGTCGTCACTTGTGCGAGTGCCGAGGCGAAGATCGCCGTCAGCATCACAACGAGGGTAAACAGTCTTTTTTGCATAATCAGTTAAATTAAATAAGGTATTATAGTAAGACTCTCTTGAATGGTCTGTTTTGTTTTCTTTGTCTTGCCGCTGCTCGTGGGCGCGCTACCTGCGGCGGGCCAGCTGGGCCATCACGACGGCCGTCAGTCCTGCCGTCTCCGTGCGCAGACGGCTCTTGCCCAGACTCACGCTCTCATAGCCCCGGTCCAGGGCGTAGCGCACCTCCTCTACGGAGAAGTCGCCCTCGGGACCCACGAGCACGGTGATGTCGTCGGAGGCGCCTGCGGCGTCGCCCTGCTGCGCGGTGATGGCGTCGAAGAAGTCCTGGCGCGCTATCTCGGGGTAGCAATGGCAGATGAAGCGCCGGCCCTCCTGATGGGCATCGACAAACGCACGGAAGGAGGCCATCTCGTTGACCACGGGCTTCCACGCCTTGCGGCTCTGCTTCATGGCCGCCACGACGATCTTGTCGATGCGGTCGGCACGGAGCGACCTGCGCTCCGAAAACTGCGTGTCGAGGAAGCTCACCTCGTCCCATCCCACCTCGGTGGCCTTCTCCGCCATCCACTCCATGCGCCCCATGTCCTTGGTCGGGGCAATGGCCAGATGGATGTGGCCGCGCCACGTGGGCTGCTGGGCCTGCGTCTCCTCCACGCGGTAGGCGCAGTGGTGGGGTGCCGCCAGCGTGATGGTGCAGCGCAGAAAACTGCCTGCGCCGTCGATGAGGAAGATCTCGTCTCCCTCCACCAGCCGCAGCACGCGCACGGCGTGGCGTGCCTCCTCGCTGGGCAGCTCGTCGCGCTGTCCCGCCTGGGGCACATAGAAGTATCGGGCTTCTTTCATTGTGGAGCCTCCTTGGAACCTTGCTCCTTGCTGCGCTTCTCCAGTTCCTTTTTGATGTTGGCGGCGTCCTCGTAGTACTCGTCCGCCACGGCTCGCTTGATTTGCTCGCGGAGCTGCTCGGTGGTCATAGCGTTGACCGGCATTCTGAGCTTGCCCTTGGCTTGGTCAAACGGCAGGGCCTGCTTCTCGAAGAACGCATGGCTGGTGAGCAGGGGGATGTTGGCGACCATCGAGAGGAGGACGGCGTCGGTGATGCGGATCTCGGTCTCTTCCGCCGTCCTGCGGTTGACGAGGTGTACGTGATACGTCCCGTCCGTGATGTCATAGACATAGAGCGCATAGTCGTCGCGACACAGTCCGGGCATCAGGGAGCAGAGCACCTCGGGCAAGCGTCCCTGGCAGTCGGTCTTGTGCATGCGAAACACGAGTTCCTTCTCCACCGCGCGGTCGCAGATGGCGGAGAGTTGTCGTTTGCCCACGGAGTCGGTGAGGATCATCAGGCGGAGTTCGTCGGCGCCCACGATGCAGACCACGTCGTGCAACTTCAGTTCAACACAGTCCGTCAGCATGTTGTTGACGCGGGCGATATCTTTTGGGTTATTCTTCATTGTGCTTTTTAGTTTTGGGTCGGAATATCAGCGCAAAGGCGACGGCCACCACGAGGGCGTAGCCTGCGAAGACGTACCAGCACGCGGCCCACTGCGTCACGCCATCGACGGTGTAGGCGTTGACCACCGCCTGGGCGGAGAGTGTGCCAATAGTCGCGCCGATACCATTGGTCATCAGCATAAACAGTCCTTGGGCGGAACTTCGCTGCTTCGTGTCCGTGTTCTGCTCGACAAAGAGCGATCCGGAGATGTTGAAGAAGTCGAAGGCCACGCCATAGACGATCATCGAGAGGACAAACATCCACACGCCACTGCCAGGATTGCCCAGGGCGAAGAGGCCGAAGCGCAACACCCAGGCCATCATGGCGATGAGCATGACGTTCTTGATGCCGTAGCGCTTCATAAAGAAGGGGATGAGGAGGATGCAGCAGGTCTCGCTGATCTGGGAGAGCGAGATGAGCATATTGGCATGGTTGACGCCGAAGGTGTCGGCGTACTGGGGTATGTCTTTAAAAGAGGTGATAAAGGGGTTGGCGAAGCCGTTGGTGATCTGCAGACTCACGCCCAGGAGCATCGAGAAGCAGAAGAAAATGGCCATCTTCTTCTGTTTGAGCAGGGCGAAGGCGCGCAGTCCGAGGGCGTCGGCGACCGACTTCTTCTCGCCGCTCTTGACCACGGGACAATGGGGCAGCGTGAAAGTGTAGAGGAAGAGGAGGAGGCTGACCGCGGCGGAGGCCACAAACTGGTTTTGGTTGGCCTGGAACCCCAGCACATCGACCAGCCACATCGTACAGATGAAACCGATGGTGCCGAAGACGCGGATGGGCGGGAAATGCTTGACGGTGTCCATCCCGGCCTGTGTCAGTCCGTTGTAGGCCACGGAGTTGCTCAGGGCGAGCGTGGGCATGTAGAAGGCCACGGAGAGGGCGTAGATCGGGAAGAGGAGGTCGTGGAGCCCCTGCTGCCCCGCATAGGCGGTGGCGAGCATCAGCAGACCGGCCAGCAGGTGGCAGTATCCCAACAAGCGCTGAGCGGGTATCCAGCGGTCAGCGACGATACCCATCAAGGCGGGCATGAATATGGAGACGATTCCTTGAATGGCATAGAACCAACCGATCTGCGTGGCCATGCCGATCGTGACCAAATACGTGCCCATCGACGTAAGATAGGCGCCCCATGCAGCGAACTCAAGGAAGTTCATTGCGGCCAGACGAACTTTTAAATTCATAACACTATATGTTAACCGAGTGCAAAGTTACTGAAAAAGTCTGACCCGTCCAAAGTATATTGAATAATTATTGCCATAATTCGACTACAAGCCCCAAGGGGGCGGATTTCCTGATAACTCTATGTATGGAGTCGTGTTTTAAAGGATGTTAATTTTTAAACAAAACTAAGAGAAAAATTTGGTGGTATCGGATAAAACGTGTAACTTTGCACCCGCTTTTGAAAACAAGCGGGCGTTTAGCTCAGTTGGTTTAGAGCATCTGCCTTACAAGCAGAGGGTCGGCGGTTCGAATCCGTCAACGCCCACCAATCGCTTTTCCAATCAAAAGCACGGGTGGTTTCCAGAGTGGCCAAATGGGGCAGACTGTAAATCTGCTGCTTCTAGCTTCGGTGGTTCGAATCCATCACCACCCACTTCGACAAGAGATTGCTTTGCGGCAGTCTCTTTTTTTTATTCTCTTCTTTTGTCCTCTTCTTTGTCCTCTTCTTTGTCCTCTTCTTTGTCCTCTTCTTTTATCCTCTTTCTTTTGTTCTTTTCATTTTGCACCCTATATATTGGGTGTCCTCGGGTGTCCTCGCGAAGCGTTGTTCTTGTTGTTTACCTTGCAGCAAGATTTTGACACGCGTAGCGCGTTGTTACTTGTTGTAAAAGTTGTATTTGTTGTTTTCCATACTCAGTCTTCGATTTGCGCTACTTAAACAAGGTAGGCTGCATCTCGATTTGCACTACCTTTAGATAAGGTAGGCTGCATCTCAACAATAAAAAAGAATGAGATTCTTTTTGTATTGTCTTCGATTTGCACTACCTTTGCAGGCGATGAAAGATTCTGTGATTATCGTGAGTGGTGGACTCGACTCCATCACGCTGCTCTATGACAAGGCGGATGAGATAGCGCTGGCGATCTCGTTCGACTATGGTGCCAACCACAATGCGCGGGAGATCCCCTTCGCCCGCCTGCACTGCGAACGCTTGGGTATCAAGCATATCACGATACCCCTGGCTTTCATGCACGACTATTTCAAGAGTTCGCTCCTCTCGGGGGGCGGCGACATTCCCGAGGGCCACTATGCGGACGACAACATGCGCTCCACCGTGGTGCCCTTCCGCAACGGCATCATGCTTTCCATCGCGGCGGGCATTGCCGAGAGCCACGAACTGAAGAAGGTGCTCATAGCCAATCATGGTGGCGACCACGCCATCTATCCCGACTGCCGTCCTGGATTCATACGGGCCATCAGCGACGCCACGCAGGCCGGAACCTATGTCGGCGTGGAGGTTGTGGCGCCCTACACCCAACTGACGAAGACGGAGATCGTGAAGCGGGGCGCACAACTGGGCATCGACTACGCCGAAACATGGAGCTGCTACAAGGGCGGGAACGTGCATTGTGGCAAGTGTGGCACGTGCGTCGAGCGCCATGAGGCGTTTGTGCTGGCAGGCCTCCCCGACCCCACTATCTACGAGTAGGCTTTCCTCGCGGCTGGCCTGCCCTTTCGTGGGCGAGAAGCAATGTTTGTGTTATAACATTGCTTAATTTGACGTATTATTTAGCCAAAAATTCTTAAACCCTCGTCGTTCGTCCCTCCTAATCGAAGAAAAATGTGTAACTTTGCGAGCCTTTTATGGATATTGGGGAAATAGCGCCAATAGTAATCAGGTAAAAAGGAAGGGGAAATAAATAATACATGAGACAACTTAAAATTCAAAAGAGCATCACCAACCGCTCCAGTGAAGCACTCGACAAGTACCTCGTAGAGATTGGCCGCGAGCCCATGATCACCGTCGATGAGGAGATAGAACTTGCGCAGGAGATTCACAAGGGCGGCAGAAAGGGTGAGCGCGCCAAGGAAAAGTTGATTAAAGCCAACTTGCGTTTTGTCGTGTCCGTAGCCAAGCAGTATCAGCACCAAGGTCTCTCGCTGACCGATTTGATCGACGAGGGCAACATCGGCCTAGTCAAGGCAGCTGAGAAATTTGACGAGACCCGCGGCTTTAAGTTTATCTCCTATGCCGTATGGTGGATTCGCCAGAGCATCCTGCAGGCCATCGCCGAGCAGAGTCGCATCGTCCGCTTGCCGCTCAACCAGGTGTCGGCGATCTCCAAGATCAACCAGGTGACCAACGAGTTCATCCAGCAGCACAACCGCCGTCCGTCCATCCATGAGCTTTCGGAGCTGACGGGCATCGACGAGAGCCGCATCCGCCAGAGCCAGAATGCCGACAACCACCACATGAGTATCGACGCGCCGTTTAGCGACGACGACGACAACTCCATGGCCGACATGCTCTCAGGCGGCGAGGACAGCCGTACCGACCGCAGCGTCGATTTCGAGTCGATGAGCGACGACCTCAAGGCCGTGCTGAAGAAGACCCTCAAAGACCGCGAGATCACGATCGTGACGGAGTGCTTCGGTATCGGATGCCACGAGAAGGGACTGGAGGAGATCGGCACGGAGATGGGACTGACGCGAGAACGCGTACGGCAGATCCGCGAGAAGGCTATCGAGAAGATCCGCGAGAGCGGCAACGCCCGCGTACTGATGAAGTATCTCGGATAGGCGCAACATTTTTGTGGGAAAAATCATACTGCCCTGCGACGCAAGTCGTGGGGCTTTCTTGTCTGTACGCTGCGAGCGTTGCGATAGAAATGGAGTAAAAAAAGAGAATCCACATACAAGGCGTATGTGAACCGTCCTTGCGAACTTGCAACCTTACACCTTACACCTTACACCTTACGTTTTCATCTTTCCACTTCGCCATTTTGGATCTTTCGCAGTCGTCAGGACGATACCATAAAACAAAGCAGGCTTGTACGGTTGAAATTACCCAATACGCCCTGAACCAACGGTCACCGGCCGAAGGGAAAGGTAAAGGGCAGAAGTTCCTAGCCCAGGGCGACGCCCTGGGTAATTATGAACACCAACCTGTCGCCCTGAAAGGGCAAAAGCTTTAAAGAAGCAGGCTATAAACAATTCTTTTGCCCTTGCAGGGCGTCTTGTTGATTGCTATTATACCCAGGGCGATGCCCTGGGCTATGGTCTGTTGGGCTTTCAGCCCGTTTCAACCGTACAGGTCGAAATAATTTCGGTTTTATGCCGTAGATTGAAATATTTTTTGTAATTTTACATCCTCAAAACGAATAGCGAAGACAACCTCTATAAACAAGAAAGGAAAAGACAATATGAAACGGTTTCTGATCGTCATACTTCTCACCGCCTTGCTCCCCGACGTATCGATATGGAGCCTCTACCTCAGAGAGGTGCCTTTGCTCGTGAGCATTCTGTGGTTTCTCCCCACCACCCTGCTGACCGCAGCCTGGCTGGCCCTGGTGTTTGAGTTTCGCCACAGTCTTGCCGCGCGCACGCTCAACGGCTGCATCCTCTGCTTCGTCGTGCCCAAGATCTGCTTCCTTCTCTTCCAGATTATCACACCCTGGGCGGGTCTTCTCGCCGCCGTCACGGCCGAGCTCTTGGCCATCTACGGACTGACGCTGGGCTGGCGCCGACTGAAGGTGAGACAGGTGAGGATCTGTTTCCCTACTCTTCCCGCCGCCTTCGACGGCTATCGCCTTCTCCACCTCTCCGACTTCCATCTCGGCACGTTCGGTCGACACAACCCCTTTGTGCGCCGCGTCATCGAGACGGCCAACCAGCAGGAGGCCGACCTGGTGGTCTTCACGGGCGACTTGGTCAACAAGGTGGCGCGCGAGGCCGTTCCCTATCGCCACGACCTGGCCATGCTCCAGGCTCCCGACGGCGTCTTCGCCATCCTGGGCAACCACGACTATTGCAAGTATGGGCCGAAGCGACGGACGGGATACCACGACCGCAACTTCCACCAGCTGGGACAAGTCGTCCGCAACGTCGGATGGACGCTGCTGCTCGACGAGCACCGAATCCTCCAGCGCGGCAACGATCGTATCGCCATAGCGGGCGTGGAGAATATCGGCAGACCCCCATTCCCCGTCCGGGGAGACCTCGAAAAGGCGGTTCGGGGACTGGAGCCGGACACGTTTACGATCCTCCTCTCCCACGACCCCAACCATTGGCGCGCCGAGGTGGTAGGAAGAAAAGACATTGCGCTGACCCTCGCTGGCCACACCCATGGCGCGCAGGTGCGAATCGGTCCGCTGAGCCTGGCCCGCTTTGCCTTCAAGGAGTGGGGAGGCCTTTACCACAAGGGAGCGCAGTGGCTCTACGTGTCGCTCGGACTGGGCGGGTCGTTCCCCTTTAGGCTGGGCGCATGGCCCGAGATGACGGTCATAGAACTGAGAAAGGAATAGGCCCACTCCTTCGCCTACGACTGCTCCCACTCTCTCAACCTACTCCTTTGCCTACGGCTGTTCCTCTTTTGCCATTCGCTCCTTTGCCTACGGTTGTTCTTGCTCTGCCAACCTCTTCTTTGCCTATGCTGCGGGCTTGGTGGCGACAGGGCGCTTGAATGTCAGTTTCTTGGGGATGTTCACCCATTTGCCTCCCACGACGATTTTCATCGTGCTCCCTTTTAGGCGCTCCAGCGTATAGGTGCCGTCGCGCTCCAGCGTCAGTCGGGCCTCCAGGTCCTCGCTGCCATAGTCGTTGGTGATGACGAGGCGGGCCTGCTTGCCCTTGACCTCCGCATCGACGAAGATCCACTTGCGCGTGTCGCGCTTCGCCCCGAAGTAGCCCGGCACCTGGCCGAAGATCTCCTGTCCGGGCGTGACGACGTCGTTGTGGTAGAAGTCCATCTCGATCCACACCTGATACTCAGCATTCTCTATTCTTCCTGCAAACGTGACCGTGTCGGCGCAGCAGCCTTGCCCCCACACCGACAATACCGAGACCACGAGGGCCATCGCAAGCAACCATCTTTTCATATTCATCTTGTTTTTAAAGTAAAAGTATATATCTTGTGAAATATTCGCCTTGTCTTTAAAATAATTGCCTTGTCTTTTAAACAATTGCCTTGTCTTTTAAAACAATCGCCTTGGTTGTTGTTTGCCTTGTTGAAAAAACAACAGGCTTTTTCTTCATTGAATAGTATAGGCTTATATACAAAAGACTGTAGCAGGGAGCGCCTTGGGTTCTGAATAAGAAAAAAGCCAGATTAAACGGGTTAATCTGACTCTCTCTTCGGTCGGGGCGACAGGATTCGAACCTGCGACCACCTGGTCCCAAACCAGGAGCGCTACCGGGCTGCGCTACACCCCGAATGCTTTCAGCTTCAAAGCGGGTGCAAAGATACTACGATTTTTCCAATTGACAAAGAAAAAGGACAGAATTTTCAGTTTAAAGCCTGAAAACGGCTGAACTTCCTGCGTCAAACAGCGTTGGCAGTCTCCCGCACCAGCAGCACGGGAGACTGCTCCTATTGCTCTGCAGGCTTCCGATATTCGAAGCATCCGATGTCGGGCCGCTCGTCGCGGGGCAGTCCGTCGCGGTCGGTGCGTCCCCATCCCTCTGGCGAAACCGCCGCCGAGTCGATGGCGTGGGAGACGCTGTCGAGGTGGAAGTCGAAGTACTGCTTGTCATAGTCGATCTTGACGAAGTTCTTTCGCCCGAAGGCCGTCGTGTCCTTGACGTTCTCCCAGATCACCCCCTTGTAGTGGGCCTCGTCGATCGTCTCGGGTTCTCCGGTGCGCAGCAGACAGTGGTCGAACAAGTAGGTCGCCGTCTCCACGTCGGAGAAATTGCCCATGATCTCGTCGTCGGAGTAGCCCGTGACGATGGTGTTGAAGATGTCAAATCGCGTCAGCGGTATCGTCACGTCGCCCTCGTAGCGGTCGCCGAAGCGGAGCGCCACGCCCACGGGCTTTCCAAGGTCGAAGGGGAAGAACTGCGCCAGGGTGCAATGGCGCATCACCACGCTGCCGCCCGTGATGGAGACGCAGTCGATGGAAGCATTGGTGACCTGCGTGTTGTAGAGGTCGAGCTGACACCCCACGGCATAGAGGCCATAGCCCTGGCAGTTGTGCACCGTACTGTTATAGAGGCGGAGTTTGGTGCGGTCGGCCGCGGAGGAGTCGCAGACGATGCCGTTGTAGGCCGAGTGGAGGTCGGTATATTGGATCTCGTTGTCGAAAGAAGAGGCGTGGAGCCGTATGCCCTGCCACTGTCCCGAGACACGGTCGTAGGGCAGGTAGTCGAACATGCGGTCGATACGGTCGCCGCGCAGCGTGACGTTGGCCTCGGGCGTTCCCTCGGCGCGCAGCGTGCCATAGACGTCTATGCCAGCATGGTTGGAGAAGTAGAGTGTCGTGCCCGCTCCGATGGTGAGCGTGGCGGCGCTATCCACCTCTATGTTTCCTTTAACCACGATGGGTCTTGTGCTCTGTATCAGCGTGTCACGACTTATCTTTAAACCATCCAGTAGGGTGGCGTCCCAGGACCAAGCCCGTAGGTTGACCTTCTGCTCCACCCCACTCTCCAGGGTGAAGACCAGGTCGTCCTCCAGCAGTTCCGGCACCTCGGAATGGGTGTCGGCAGAGGTCAGCTCTACGAAGACGCGCAGCGAGTCGTCCTTGCGCAGTTCCACGCCGCCGACCTGATAGCCGCTGGCCTGTCCGAGGTACATTCCATCGACATTGACGCGGAAGCCCGTCTGATTGCCCTTGCGCAGGCGGACGCTGGTGCATCGCAGGCCGTCGCCCGATCGGTTATAGACCCAGAAGGTGCGGGTCGTGGTGGGCACGCGGGAGAAGGTCGTGTCGAGACTTACCGTGTCGGCAGAGAAGGCCAGCCGGTGGTCGGGCGACGCCGAGAAGGAATCGTCGTCGCTACAGGCCGCCAAGGATAGGACGGCCAAGGGGGCGGCTAAGAGCAAGAGCCGCAAACTCGTCATTTTCATACCTATCAGAACGGCATTCCGTGCAAAATATTGTGCCTTTATCCCGTCCTTTTTCCTCCATCTGCCACACAAAACCCAAATCGCTTGAAAGTTTTCCGCAAAAACTTTCCGTAATCGGCTGAAAATAGTTAATTTTGCACGAAAATTACAAAACGAGGTTTGAACAAAAGAAATTACATAACAATCTAGATTCAACTATGTCAGAAACAATTAAGCTACGTAAGGGCTTGGACATCCGTCTGAAAGGACGTGCCGCAGAGACCGTTACCCGCTTGAAGCCGTCGGCAGAGTACTCGCTCGTGCCCGACGATTTCGTTGGTGTGACGCCGAAGGTGGCCGTCAAGGAGGGCGACCATGTCCGTGCGGGCGACGCGTTGTTTGTCAACAAGCGTTTCCCTGAGGTGGGCTTTGCGTCCCCAGTCAGCGGAACGGTGACGGCTGTTGTGCGTGGTGATCGCCGCAAGGTGCTCCGCGTCACGGTGAAGGCCGACGCCCAGCAGGAGTATGCCGATTTTGGTGTGAAGGATCCCTCGAAGCTCGATGGAGCTGCCGTTGTCAAGGCCTTGCTTGAGGCTGGTCTCTTCGGCTACATCGACCAGCTTCCCTATGCCGTCTCCACCACTCCCGACACGATGCCGAAGGCCATCTTTGTCTCCGCCCTCCGCGACAAGCCGCTGCAGGGCGACTTCGAGCTGGAGCTGAAGGGCCAAGAGAAGGACTTCCAGGCTGGTATCACGGCTTTGTCGCGCATCGCGCGTGCATCTTGGCGTGGGCGCTCAGCAGACCTCCCAGGCGCTGCTTGGTGCGAAGAACGCTGAGGTGACGGTCTTCGACGGTCCCTGTCCTGCCGGCAACGTCGGTGTGCAGGTGAACCACCTTGACCCGGTCAACAAGGGCGAGACGGTCTGGACGGTCGATCCCACGGCCGTGCTCTTCTTCGGTCGCCTGTTCAACACGGGCAAAGTCGATCTGCGCCGCATGGTAGCCGTGGCAGGCAGCGAGATCAAGTCTCCCGCCTATGTCGAGGCTTTGGTCGGCACGCCGCTGAAGGAGATCATTGCCGGCAACGTGAAGAGCGACCGCCATGTGCGTCTGCTCAACGGCAACCCGCTCACGGGCCGCATCGCCAACGACGAGAGCGTATTGGGCGCACACACCTCCGAGGTCTGTGCCATCCCCGAGGGCGACGACGTCGATGAGCTGGCCGGTTGGATCATGCCGCGTGCCAACACGTTCTCCACCTCTCGCAGCTACTTCTCGTGGTTGCAGGGCAAGAAGGAGTACACGCTCGACGCGCGCATCAAGGGTGGCGAGCGCCGCATGATCATGAGTGGTGAGTACGACCGCGTGCTGCCGATGGACATCTATGGTGAGTACCTTGTCAAGGCTATCATCACGGGCAACATCGACAAGCAGGAGCAGTTGGGCATCTACGAGGTGAGCCCGGAGGACTTCGCGCTGGCCGAGTTTGTGGATAGCTCGAAGCTGCCTCTGCAACAGATTGTGCGTCAGGGTCTTGATATCCTCCGTAAAGAAAATGCTTAAACAAGAAAGTTACAGATATGAGTCTTAGAAATTATCTCGACAAGATACGTCCGAACTTTGAGGAGGGCGGCAAGCTCCACGCTTTCCGTAGTGTCTATGATGGTTTCGACACATTCCTTTATGTGCCGCACACGACATCCAAGAGCGGTGTCTCCATCCACGACGCTATCGACTCGAAGCGCATCATGAGCTTTGTGGTCATCGCATTGTTGCCCGCCATGCTCTTCGGAATGTACAACATCGGATACCAGAACGCCGTGGCCGCAGGCAAGCTGGCCGAGGCTACGTTCATGGGTATGTTCCTCTATGGCTTCGCTGCCATGCTGCCCAAGATTCTCGTCAGCTATATTGTCGGTCTCGGCATCGAGTTTGCCTGGGCCCAGTACAAGGGCGAGGAAATTCAGGAGGGCTACCTCGTCTCCGGTATCCTGATTCCGCTGATCATCCCCGTCTCTACGCCGTTGTGGATCCTGGCCCTGGCCGTTGCCTTCGCCGTCGTCATCGGCAAGGAGATCTTCGGTGGTACGGGTATGAACGTCTTCAACCCCGCGCTCCTCGTGCGTGCGTTCCTTTTCTTCTCCTACCCCAGCAGCATGACTGGCGACACCATCTGGGTGGCCACGGAGCCGATCTTGGGTATGGGTTTCAAGGCCCCCGACGGCTACACGATGGCCACTCCGCTGGGTGAGATCGCTCAGCACGCCGACGTCTCCGCCAGCTTCAACGACATGATCATCGGTCTCATCCCGGGATCCATGGGCGAGACCTCCGTCATCGCCATCGCCATTGGCGCCGTGATCCTGCTGTGGACGGGCATTGCCTCCTGGAAGACCATGCTGAGCGTGTTCCTCGGCGGCGGTCTGATGGCCGTGGTCTTCGAGCAGCTGGGCATGAGCAGCATCCCCTGGTATGAGCACATCGTGCTCGGCGGTTTCTGCTTCGGTGCCGTCTTCATGGCCACCGACCCTGTCACCTCGGCCCGTACCGAGAGTGGTAAGTGGGTCTATGGTGCGCTCATCGGCATCATGGCCGTTGTGGTGCGCGTGATGAACCCCGGCTACCCCGAGGGCATGATGCTCGCCATCCTCTTCGGCAACATGTTTGCTCCGCTGATCGACTACTGCGTGGTGGACCGCAACATCAGCCGCCGCAGCAAGCGTGGGGCGCAAAAGAATGCTAACCAATAAGTAAGGAGGAAAGAAAGATGAAAACAAACACCAATTCATACACCATCATCTATTCGGTCGTCCTCGTTGTGGTCGTGGCATTGATGCTCGCATCCGTCTATCAGGCTTTGAAGCCGCAGCAGGATGCCAACGTGATGCTCGACACACAGAAGCAGATCCTCTATGCGCTCAACCAGGACCGCGACATGACCAATGAGGAGGCTGCCAAGCTCTGGCAGAACCTCGTCGAGGCCGACGACATGATCGACGCCAACGGCAACGTGGTCGAGGCTGGCAAGCAGGGCGGCACGGAGGCTGGTTTCCAGCACCTCAACTCCGCCGAGGCCAAGGACGGCAAGCTCGTCGTCTTCCGCTGCAAGGTGGATGGCGAGACGAAGTATGTCATCCCCGTCTATGGCAACGGCCTCTGGGGCCCCATCAGCGGTTTCATCGCCGTCAATGGCGACAAGACGACTGTCTTTGGCGCCTACTTCAACCATGAGGGCGAGACTGCCGGCTTGGGTGCCGAGATCAAGGACAACAAGAAGTGGCAGGACCTGTTCAAGGGCAAGGAGCTCTTCGCCAACGGCGACCGCGACCACGTCGCTCTCTCCGTGGAGAAGAAGGTCACCGACCCCAAGACGCAGGTGGACTGCGTGACGGGTGCCACCATCACCTCCAACGGTGTGGCCGACATGCTCAAAGCCGAGAAAGGCGGCCTGCAGCCCTATGTTAAATTCTTTAATGCTAAGTAAGAAAAGATGGCTTTATTCAGTAAACAAAACAAAGAGGCTCTGACCAATCCCTTCAACCTTGACAACCCTGTCTTGGTTCAGGTGCTGGGTATTTGCTCCGCCTTGGCCGTCACTTCGCAGCTGAAGCCGGCTATCGTCATGGGCCTTGCCGTAACAATCATCACGGCATTTTCCAATACGATCATCTCCATCATCCGCAACACCATCCCCAACCGCATCCGTATCATCGTGCAGCTGGTGGTCGTTGCCGCGCTGGTGACGGTGGTCAACCAGGTGCTCAAGGCCTTCGCCTACGACGTGAGCGTGCAGCTCTCCGTCTATGTCGGTCTGATCATCACCAACTGTATCCTCATGGGTCGTCTGGAGGCCTTTGCCATGACCAACAAGCCTTGGCCCTCGTTCCTCGACGGCATCGGCAACGGACTGGGCTACGCGCTCATCCTTGTCATCGTCGGTGGCGTGCGCGAGTTCTTCGGCCGCGGATCGCTGCTGGGCTTCCAGCTCATCCCCGAGAGCGTCTATCAGGCTGGCTACATGAACAATGGTATGATGACCATGTCGGCTACGGCCCTCATTCTCGTGGGATGTGTCATCTGGGTACACCGTGCCTATTTCTACAAGGAGAACAATTAAGGAGGAGATATAAGTTATGGAACATATAATCAGTCTATTTTTCCGGTCCATCTTCGTGGACAACATGGTATTCGCCTTCTTCCTCGGCATGTGCTCGTTCCTTGCCGTTTCCAAGAACGTGAAGACCTCGGTGGGACTCGGTGCCGCCGTCACCTTCGTGCTGGTGGTCACGCTGCCCGTCAACTATCTCCTTCAGACGAAGGTGCTCGACCCGCTGGGCCTGGGCTTCCTGAGTTTCATTCTCTTCATCGCCGTCATTGCAGGTATCGTCCAGATTGTGGAGATGGCCGTCGAGAAGTATTCCCCGTCGCTCTATGGTGCGCTGGGTATCTTCCTGCCGCTGATCGCCGTGAACTGCGCCATCATGGGTGGTTCGCTCTTCATGCAGCAGCGCATCGGTCTCGACCCCGCCTCCTCACAGTACATCGGCAACGTCTGGGACGCCATTTCCTTCGCCTTCGGCTCAGGACTGGGCTGGATGCTCGCCATCGCCTCGATGGGTGCCATCCGCGAGAAGATGGAGTACTGCGACGTGCCCAAGCCCCTGCAGGGTCTCGGCATCACATTTATCACCGTCGGCCTCATGGCATTGGCCATGATGTGCTTCTCAGGACTTAAAATTTAATATTACCGTATGGATATCAATTTCATTATCAGCAGTGTAGGAGTGTTCCTTGCGGTAATACTCCTGTTGGTTGTCATCCTGCTCTTGGCCAAGAAGTTTCTTAGCCCGAGCGGAAAAGTGACCATCACGATCAATGGCGACAAGCAGCTGAACGTCGATCAGGGATCGAGCATCATGGCCACGCTCAACGAGAACGGCATCTACCTGCCCTCCGCTTGTGGCGGAAAGGCCAGCTGCGGACAGTGCAAGCTGCAGGTGCTCAGCGGTGGTGGCGAGATCCTCGACTCCGAGCGTCCCCACTTCACGCGCAAGCAGATTAAGGAGAACTGGCGCCTGGGTTGCCAGTGCAAGGTCAAGGGCGACATGAGCGTCAAGGTGCCCGAGTCTGTGATGGGCGTCAAGGAGTGGGAGTGCACCGTGCTTTCCAACAAGAACGTCTCCTCCTTCATCAAGGAGTTCAAGGTGGCCCTGCCCCCGGGCGAGCACATGGACTTCGTGCCGGGTTCCTACGCCCAGATCAAGATTCCTGCCTACGACTGCATCGACTACGACAAGGACTTCGACAAGAACGACATCGGCGAGGACTATATCGCAGCCTGGAAGAACTTCAACATCTTCTCGCTGAAGGCTCGCAACCCCGAGCCCACGATCCGCGCCTACTCCATGGCCAACTACCCCGCCGAGGGCGACATCATCACCCTGACGGTGCGTATCGCCACGACGCCGTTCAAGCCGCGTCCCGAGGTAGGATTCCAGGATGTGCCGACCGGTATCGGTTCCAGCTACATCTTCTCCTTGAAGCCTGGCGACAAGGTGATGATGTCGGGTCCCTACGGCGACTTCCATCCCAACTTCGAGTCTAAGCGCGAGATGATCTGGATTGGTGGTGGTGCTGGTATGGCTCCGCTCCGCGCCCAGATCATGCACATGACGAAGACGCTCCACTGCACCGATCGCGAGATGCACTTCTTCTATGGCGCGCGCTCGCTGACCGAGGCCTTCTTCCTGGAGGACTTCTGGGAGCTGGAGAAGGAGTTCCCCAACTTCCACATGCACCTCTCCCTCGACCGTCAGGATCCGAAGGCCGACGAGCTGGGTGTGAAGTACTACACGGGCTTCGCCGTCAACTGCATCCGCGACACCTATCTGAAGGACCACGACGCTCCCGAGGATTGCGAGTACTACCTCTGCGGTCCTCCCATGCTCATCAAGACCGTCACCGACTATCTCGACAGTCTCGGTGTGGAGCCGGAGAGCATCATGTACGATAACTTCGGATAATCAAGAAGACGAACCATCGCAAGTAAATTGCATATAACGAGAAAAGCCGCTGACCATTCAGCGGCTTTTCTCGTACTTTTTTTTCTACTCGTACTTTTTTTCTACTCGTACTTTTTTTCTACTTGTACTTATATTCGTGCTTATACTTGTGCGTGTATTTATACCTATATTAGGTAGCGCTATCGAGCGTCTTGGCCAGGCCCTCTGCCTACCGTTGTCGTAGGCAGACCGTCCTCCCATGAATATGGTTGGCTGGCCAGGCCTTGGCCTACTGATGCTGCTCGCGGAGCAGGTCGTTGACCGTCTTGACGGGATTGAACGTAGAGAGCGGCACTTCGACGAAGACCGTGTTCCAGTCGCTCATCGCGCCATTCCACAGTCCCGGGAGCTCCAGGGCCTTCAGTTCGCGTCCGTTCTTGCTCTTCGTGCTGATGAAGCCCGTGGAGGGATCCACAAACTTCGGGAGGTCGAACGCCACGCCCTTGTAGTCGATGACGCCACAGACGAGGTCCACGGGATTGAAATGCGTACCCTCGGAGAACATCCGCTGGTAGGCCTCGTTGGCCTTGTCGATTTGGCTCGACTCCAGGATCTGCAGGCTCACCGTGCCGTCCTGGTTGTAGGCGAGGAACGGGCCTCCGCCGGGCTCACCCACATTCTTCACCATACCACAGACGCGGATCGGTCGGTGCAACTTGCGGTGCAGGTAGTCGGCACGCTCCTGGTCGCTCCATCCCGCCTTCTCCTTCGGCGGCAAACACCAGAGCGTATGCTCCAGGAAGTCTTCCATCTCGGCCAGTTTCTCCTTCGTCGGCGTGGCCTCGTCGAGCGATCTAAGATAGTCAAAGACGCGCTCCTGCAGCGCCACGAGGACGCCACCCAGCAGCGCCTTGTAGGTGACGGTGTCCTCCTTCAACCGGTCGGGCACCACGTTGTCGATGTTCTTGATGAAGACCACGTCGGCCTCCAGGTCGTTGAGGTTCTCGATGAGCGCGCCGTGTCCACCCGGTCTGAACAAAAGCGACCCGTCTTCGTTGCGGAAGATCGAGTTGTCGGGATTGGCCGCCACGGTGTCCGTGCTCGGTTTCTGCTCCGAGAAGGAGATGTCGTAGCGCACCTGGTACTTCTCCGCATACTTCCCTACCCGCTTCTCCACCTCCGCCTTGAACAAAGGAAGGTGCTCGTGCGAGACGGTGAAGTGGATGTGGGCCTCGCCGTTGGTGCTGGCGTAGCGTGCGCCCTCCACGAGGTGCTCCTCCATGGCCGTGCGCGCCCCGTCCTCATAGCGGTGGAAGCGGAGCAAGCCCTTCGGCAGTTGGCCGTAGTTGAGGCCGCGCTCCTCCAGCAGGTTGGCCACGACGGCCTTGTGTCCTCCTGCGGCCAGCAGGTCGTCGATTCCCTTGCCCTCATTCTTCAGGCAGGCAGCGTCGAGCTCGGAGAAGAAGGCAAACTGGTGGATGTGGTCGAAAAACTCGTGTTCGAAACTCGTCTGCGGGGCGTCGTAGTCGGCGTCGAGGAAGGCGAACAAATTCTTGAACATGCGGCTGGCAGCGCCCGAGGCGGGTACAAACTTCGTCACCCGGTGCTTCCCGGCCTTGTAGGCGTCCCACTGGCGGATGTACTCCTCGCGCTCGGCGTCCGTCGGTGCCAGGATGCCATGACCCACGGTGGCTGCGGAGTCGAGCCTCAGAAAGGGGAATCCGCGCTTGAAATCATCCATCTGCTTCTGCAGCTGCTCTTCGGCAATGCCCTTGGCAGCAATCTGTTGCAAGTCTTGTTGTGTCAGCATATCCTTTTGCGATATTAATATTATAAATAAGGTGGTCTATTTGTTGTCCTCTAACCAATGCACAAATATACTTACTTTTTCTTAAATCGGGAAATATTCAGATGAAATTTCGTAACTTTGTAGCATCATTCATCAAAGCAACGTCAGCCAATGGAAGAAAAATTCGTTTTCACCGAGGAAGAAAAGCACGCCTGCGAGGCACTTACTAAGGAGATTCACGAGATGCTCAACGACACCCTGACCGGTACTGACGTGGAGCGTCTGCGCACCCATATCCATTCTGAGATCGAGGCTCGCCACATCGAGCGCGACCGCTTCGGCCTCAATCCCGTCCTCAAGGCTTTGATGACGGCGAAGGTGGCCGTCGGCGACATCGGCCTGCGCCGTGACAGTCTGCTGGCCATCATGCTCTACGAGAGCGTGCTTCGCGGCCACTATGACACGACGCTGGCGCGCAAGGACTTCGGCGAGGGCGTGGCGACGATCCTCCAGGGCCTCGTCCGCATCCAGGAGCTCTACAGCAAGACTCCCATTGTGGAGAGCGAGAACTTCCGCAACCTGCTCCTCTCCTTCGCCGAGGACATGCGCGTGGTGCTCATCATGATCGCCGACCGCGTCTGCCTGATGCGCCAGATACGCGACACGCCCAACAAGGAGGCACAGCACGAGGTGGCCGAGGAGGCCAGTTACCTCTACGCCCCCTTGGCCCACAAACTGGGCCTCTACCAGCTCAAGAGCGAGCTGGAGGACCTCTCGCTGAAGTATCTCGAGCACGACGCCTACTATCTGATCAAGGAGAAACTCAACGCCACGAAGCGTTCCCGCGACGCCTACATCGAGCGCTTCATCGGTCCGGTGAGCAAGCACCTCACCGAGGCCGGACTCAAATTTCATATCAAGGGCCGCACCAAGTCGATCCACTCCATTTGGCAGAAGATGAAGAAGCAGAAGTGTGGCGTCGATGGCATCTACGACCTCTTTGCCATCCGCATCATCCTCGACTCCCCGCTGGAAAAGGAGAAGATGCAGTGTTGGCAGGCCTACTCCATCGTCACCGACATGTACCAGCCCAACCCGAAGCGCCTGCGCGACTGGATCAGCGTGCCGAAGTCCAATGGCTACGAGTGTCTCCACATCACCGTGCTCGGTCCTGAGCAGAAGTGGGTGGAGGTGCAGATCCGCACCGAGCGCATGGACGAGGTGGCCGAGCATGGCCTCGCCGCCCACTGGCGCTACAAGGGCGTGAAGGCCGACGGCGGCGGCATGGAGGAGTGGCTCGCCTCGATCCGCACCGCCCTGGAGGCAGGCGACAACCTGGAGGTGATGGACCAGTTCAAGCTCGACCTCTACGAGGACGAGGTCTATGCCTTCACCCCGAAGGGCGACCTGCTGAAGTTTCCCAAGGGAGCCACCGTGCTCGACTTCGCCTACCATATCCACTCGCGCGTCGGAGACACCTGCGTCGGCGGCAAGGTCAACGGCAAGAATGTCTCCTTCCGCACGCCCCTCCACAGTGGCGATACGGTCGAGATCCTGACGGCCAGCAACCAGACCCCGAAGCCGGAGTGGCTGCGCATCCTCGTCACCTCCCGTGCCCGCGCCAAGCTGCGCCTCTCGCTCAAGGAGACACGTCAGAAGCAGGGCCTCTACGCCAAGGAGCTGCTGGAGCGCCGCCTCAAGAACAAGAAGCTCGACTACGACGAGGCCACCGTCGCCCACCTCATCCGCAAGATGGGCTTCAAGGAGCAGAGCGACTTCTACCACCAGATCGCCGAAGGCCGCCTCGACCCCACCCGCGTCCTCGACGAATACCAGGCCCTGGTCGACCAGAGCCAGGTCAAGGAGCGCGAGGCCGAGAGCGCGGAAAACTTCGAGTATGCCCACCCCGCCACCACCGAGGTCAAGAAGAACGACGACGTGCTCATCATCGACAAGAGCCTCAAGGGCATCGACTTCTCGCTCGCCCGCTGCTGCCACCCCATCTATGGCGACAAGGTGTTTGGCTTCGTCACCGTCAATGGCGGCATCAAGATCCACCGTGCCGACTGCCCCAACGCTGCCGAGATGCAGCGCCGTTTCGGCTACCGCATCGTCCGTGCGCAGTGGAGCGGCAAGGGCAGTTCCCACTACGACATCACGCTGCGCGTCATCGGCAACGACGACATCGGCATCGTCAGCAACATCACCAACATCATCAGCAAGGACGAGAAGATCGTGATGCGATCCATCAATATCGACTCCCATGACGGCCTGTTCTCGGGCAATCTTGTCGTGCAGCTCGACGACAAGTCGAAGCTCAACCTGCTGATCAAGAAGCTGCGCACGGTCAAGGGCGTGAAGCAGGTGATCAGACTTTAGACTGAGCCCATCGCCTGCCTTGTGGATCTTGTCCCGCGCGCGGCCAGCCTGTCGCCCGCGCTTGCAGCCACCCCATTGCCTGCCTTGCGGCCAACCTAATGCCGCATTGTGCGGGCAAAGTCAAGGTTTCGCACGGATTTTTCCATGAAATAGGAATTTTCTTTGTACCTTTGCACGCCAAAACACAGAAGACAATAAGATAATGAAGCAAAATACAACGATACGGATGATGTTGTCGGACTACGACGGCGACCCCTCGGCGCTGGCCAAGGAGGTCGGTTCCGTGGATGGTCACATCCCCGTCCTCATCACCCGCAATCTGATCCCCTTCCCCGGCGTCATGACCCCGATTCTCATCGGGCGCCAGCCGAGTTTGAAGCTGCTGGATTACCTCCGCGATCATCCCGACCAGACCTTTGCCGTGTTCGCACAGAAAGACGCCAGCGTGGACTACCCCATCCAGGAGGACCTCTTCGAAGTGGGCGTCTATGCCAAGCTCGTCAAGGAGTTTGAGGTGCCCGGATCCAACAATGAGCATTCGGCCATCGTGATCGCCTCGGCGCGCTGCCGTCTCAAGTCGCTCGACGACGCCAACAACTTCTTCACCGCCGAGACGGAGATGATCCCTGAGGTCTTCCCCGCAGAAGACGACAAGGAGTTTGCCGCGGCCGTGGAAGGTCTGCGCCAGGGCGTGGAGATCTATGTGAAGATGAACGACGACATCCCCAACGAGGCGATGGTCGCCCTGCAGAACATCAGCAACCACCTCTCCATCGTCAATTTCGTCGCCTCCAACATCGTCAGCAACATTTACGACAAGATCATGCTGCTGGAGGAGGACAACATGAAGCTGCGACTGTTCAAGCTGTTGAAGGTCCTCAACCGCGAAACCCAGTTCTTGCACATCAAGAAGAACATCCAGAACAAGACGCGCGCCGACATCGACGAGCAGCAGAAGGAGTACTTCCTCCACCAGCAGATCAAGAACATCCGCGAGGAGCTGGGCGACAGCGGCGAGTCTGAGGACAAGAGGGAGCTCAAGAAGAAGGCCTTCCTCAAGCCCTGGCCCGATGAGGTGAGCAAGCTCTTTGCCAAGGAGCTCGCCAAGCTCGACAATATCAATCCCCAGTCGCCCGACTACAGTGTCCTGCTCAACTACCTGCAGACGCTCGTCTCGCTGCCGTGGGGCGTATATACCAAGGACCGCCTTGACCTGAAGCGTGCGCAGCGCGTCCTCGACCGCAACCACTACGGCATGGAGAAGGTGAAGGAGCGCATCCTGGAGTACATGGCCGTGCTCCGCCTCCGTGGCGACCTGAAGTCCCCCATCCTCTGCCTCTACGGTCCTCCGGGCGTCGGCAAGACCTCGCTGGGCAAGAGCGTTGCCGAGGCCATGGGCAGAAAATACGTCCGCGTCTCGCTGGGCGGCCTCCACGACGAGGCTGAGGTGCGCGGCAACCGCCGCACCTATATCGGCGCCATGCCCGGACGCATCATCAAGAGCATCCTCAAGGCTGGCTCCTCCAACCCCGTCTTCATCCTCGACGAGATCGACAAGGTGACGCAGAACACCGTCAATGGCGACCCCGCGTCGGCCCTCCTGGAGGTGCTCGACCCGGAGCAGAACAACGCCTTCCACGACAACTACCTCGACACCGACTACGACCTCTCCAAGGTGCTCTTCATCGCCACGGCCAACGACCTCAACACCATCCCCCGTCCGCTGCTGGACCGCATGGAGGTGATTCCCGTCAGCGGCTACATCACCGAGGAGAAGATAGAGATCGCCAAGCGCCACCTCGTCCCCCGCGAACTGGAGAACACGGGTCTCGACCAGGTGGAGCCCAAGCTGAAGTTTACGAAGGCCTCCCTGGAGAAGGTCATCGAAAACTACACCCGCGAGAGCGGCGTGCGCCAGCTGGAGAAGCAGATCAACAAGGCGCTGCGCAAGCTCGCCTTCCGCCAGGCCACCGACGGCCAGCTGCCCTCCAACAAGATCACCCCCGACATGCTGCCGGGCCTGCTGGGCAAACCGCCCTTCTACCGCGACATCTACCAGGGCAACGACTACGCGGGCGTGGTGACGGGCCTGGCCTGGACCAGCGTGGGCGGCGAGATCCTCTTCATCGAGACCTCGCTCTCCAAGGGCAAGGCCGGCAAACTGACGCTCACGGGCAATCTTGGCGACGTGATGAAGGAGAGCGCCGTCATCGCCCTGGAGTACGTCAAGGCCCATATCGACGCCCTGGGCGTTGACTACCGCCTCTTCGACCAGTGGAACATCCATATCCACGTGCCGGAGGGCGCCACGCCCAAGGACGGCCCTTCTGCGGGCATCACCATCGCCACCTCCCTGGCCTCGGCGCTGACCCAGCGCAAGGTGCGCAAGAACACGGCCATGACGGGCGAGATCACGCTGCGCGGCAAGGTGCTGCCCGTCGGCGGCATCAAGGAGAAGATCCTCGCCGCCAAGCGTGCCGGCATCACCGACATCGTGATGTGTGCCGAGAATCAGCGCGACGTGGAGGAGATCCCCGAGATCTATCGCAAGGGCGTCACCTTCCACTATGTGGAGAACGTGCAGCAGGTGTGGGACTTCGCCCTCACCGACGAACTGGTGGCCCACCCCGTCCAGCTCGTCGTCGAGGAAACTGCGGATCAAAAGGAGGAGAAGGGCCAATGACGTTCGAACTGCAGTACACCGACGCCTACAGCGACGCGCGGGCCGGCCGCATCCAGACGGCCCATGGCGAGATCCTCACCCCCATCTTCATGCCCGTGGGCACGGTGGGCAGCGTGAAGGGAGTCCACTTCCGCGAACTCCAGGAGCAGGTGAAGGCCCAGATCATCCTGGGCAACACCTACCACCTCTACCTCCGCCCCGGCTGCGAGGTGCTCCGGGCCGCTGGTGGCCTCCATCGCTTCAACGGCTGGGACCGCCCGATCCTCACCGACTCCGGCGGCTTTCAGGTCTTCTCTCTCACGGGCATCCGCAAGCTCACGGAGGAGGGCTGCGAGTTTCGATCCCACATCGACGGTTCGAAGCACATCTTCACCCCCGAGCGCGTGATGGACATCGAGCGCGTCATCGGTGCCGACATCATCATGGCGCTCGACGAGTGTCCGCCGGGCAAGAGCGACTACGCCTACGCCAAGAACAGCCTTGGGCTTACCCAGCGCTGGCTCGACCGCTGCTTCAAGCGTTTCCGCGAGACCGAGCCCCTCTACGGCTACCCCCAGGCCCTTTTTCCTATCGTCCAGGGCTGCACCTATCCCGACCTGCGCAGCGAGGCGGCTAAGTACGTCGCTGACAAGGGCGCCGAGGGCAATGCCATTGGCGGACTGGCCGTGGGCGAGCCCACCGAGGTGATGTACGAGATGATTGAGGTCGTCAACGCCATCCTGCCCAAGGACAAGCCGCGCTACCTCATGGGTGTGGGCACGCCCCAGAACCTGCTGGAGGGCATAGAGCGCGGTGTCGATATGTTCGACTGCGTGATGCCCACGCGCAACGGCCGCAACGCCATGCTCTTCTCCTACGAGGGCACGATGAACATGCGCAACAAGAAGTGGGAGGCCGACTTCTCGCCCCTCGACCCCACGGGCTGCGAGATCGACCGCATCACCTCCAAGGCCTACCTCCACCACCTCTTCAAGGCGGGCGAGCTGCTGGCGATGCAGATAGCCAGCATCCACAACCTCGCCTTCTACCTGCGGCTCGTCACCGACGCCAGGGCCCACATCCTCCAGGGCGACTTCACCCAGTGGAAGTCTTCCGTCATCGATCAGCTCGGGCGGAGGATATAGGCCCGGCTCCTTTACGTTCGCAGGACAGACTCTAAAAACAAATTTTTCGACATGCAGATGGGAGAGACCATAGACAAGATGAGGCGCAGGATGCCCCAGCCCGAGACGATACGCCGGGCGGGGGCCAGGGTGGCGCGTGTGCTGCGCAAGTTGTCGCCCAAGCACCTTTTCGGTCGTCTCGACTGGTACATCATCCGGAAGTTTATCGGCACCTACATATTCTCCATCGTGCTGATCATCTCCATCGCCCTGGTCTTCGACTTCAACGAGAACCTCTCGAAGTTTACGAAGTACCATGCGCCCTGGCGTGCCATCGTCTTCGACTACTACGCCAACTTCATCCCCTACTACTCCAACCTCTTCTCCCCGCTCTTCGTGTTCATTGCCGTCATCTTCTTCACCTCGAAGTTGGCCGGCAACTCCGAGATCATCGCGATGCTCTCCTCGGGCGTCTCCTTCCGGCGGCTGATGCGCCCCTACATGATCTCGTGCGTGCTCATCGCCAGCGTCACCTTCTACCTCAACAGCTTCGTCATCCCCCACGGCACGGTCATCCGCCAAAACTTCGAGTCGCTCTACCGCAATTCCAAGAAGAACACTTCGGCGGAGAACGTCCAGCTGCAGGTGGGCAAGGGCACGGTGGCCTACATCCAGCACTACGACGACCGCTACAAGCGCGGCTACGGCTTCTCCCTCGACAAGTTTGAGGGCAAGAAACTGGTCAGCCACATGACGGCCATGGAGATCCAGTACGACACGATCGCCGACGCGAAGTACCACTGGAAGGCCACCAACTGGAAGACGCGCACGCTGGTCGGCCTGCGCGAGCGGATCGTCACCGGCGATGTCAAGGACACGGTCATCCTCATGGAACCCACCGACCTGGTCTATTCCAAGGGCCAGCAGGAGACCTTCACCTCGCCCGAGCTCCTCGACTACATCTCCAAGCAGACGAGCCGCGGCTCGGGCAATGTCGTGCAGTATGAGGTGGAGTTCCACAAGCGCATCGCCATGTCCTTCTCCTCCTTCATCCTCACCATCATCGGACTCTCGCTCTCGGCGCGAAAGCGAAAGGGAGGAATGGGCCTCTATCTGGGTATCGGCCTGGGGCTGAGCTTCGGCTACATCATGCTCCAGACCGTCTCCTCGACCTTTGCCATCAATGCCGGCACGCCCCCCGTGCTGGCCGCATGGATTCCGAACCTTATCTTTGCCTTCATAGCCTATTTCTGCTATAGGCACGCGCCAAGGTAGTATCACTCACCATTTTTATCTTTCAGAAAAGATGTATTTTGACGAATTAGATTTGAACGATTATGTGCTCGACGCCTTGGACGACATGCAGTTCGAGACGTGCACTCCCATACAGGAAAGCTGCATCCCCCACATCCTCGCAGGCCGCGACATCCTGGGTGTCGCCCAGACCGGTACGGGCAAGACGGCAGCCTACCTGCTCCCCATCCTCTCCAAGCTGGCCGACGGCGGCTATCCTGCCGACGCCATCAACTGCGTCATCATGTCGCCGACGCGCGAGCTGGCCCAGCAGATCGACCAGGCCATGCAGGGCTTCGCCTACCATCTCGACGGCGTGTCGAGCGTGGCCGTCTATGGCGGCAACGACGGCAACCGCTACGACCAGGAGCTCAAGAGCCTCTCCCTCGGTGCCGACGTGGTCATCGCCACCCCCGGCCGCTTCATCTCCCACATGTCGCTGGGCAACGTCGATCTCTCGCGCGTGAGCTTCTTCATCCTCGACGAGGCCGATCGCATGCTCGACATGGGCTTCTCCGAGGACATCCTCACCATCGCCCGCAAGTTGCCGCAGAACGTCCAGACCATCATGTTCTCGGCCACGATGCCCGACAAGATCGAGGACCTGGCCAAGACGCTGCTCAAGAATCCCGTCGAGGTGAAGCTCGCCGTGAGCAAGCCCGCCGAGAAGATCCAGCAGAAAGGCCTACGTCTGCTACGAGACGCAGAAGATGGCGATCCTCAAGGACATCTTCAAGGCCGGCGACCTCAACCGCGTCATCATCTTCTCCGGTTCCAAGCAGAAGGTGAAGCAGATCGCCGCCTCGCTGAAGCGCATGAAGGTCAACTGTGGCGAGATGCACTCCGACCTCGACCAGGCCGAGCGCGACGAGATGATGTTCCAGTTCAAGAGCGGCCAGCTCGACGTCATCGTCGCCACCGACATCATCTCCCGCGGCATCGACATCGACGACATCGCGATGGTCATCAACTTCGACGTGCCCCGCGACGCCGAGGACTACGTCCACCGTATCGGCCGTACGGCCCGTGCCAACCGCGACGGCGTGGCCATCACGCTGGTCAGCGAGCAGGACCAGTACTACTTCCAGCAGATAGAGAAGTTCCTGGAGAAGACGGTGGAGAAGGTACCCCTGCCCGAGGACGTCGGCGAGGCACCCGAATATAGCCAGTCGGCGCGCCCCGCCAAGGGCAAGAGTGCGAAGAGCCGCCGCCGCGAGGCCCGCGACCAGCAGAGCCACAAGGACAAGAAGAGCCGCAACCGCCAGAACAAGCAGCGCGCCGAGAAGGCCGCCAAGCCGCAGCCCCGTGAGGCCGACAAGGCCGATCAGTCCGTGGCCAAGGACGGCCAGCAGCAGGCGCAGCCCCAGGACCAGCAGCCCAGGGAGAAGCAGCCGCGCCGTGGCCGCCAGCGCCGTGAGCCTCGTGAGGCCCGCGATCAGCAGCCGCAGCAGCAGGGCGACGCCAGCCGCGACCAGAAGGACCAAAAGGAACGAAAGGACCAGAAGGAACGCAGATCCTGCGGCCGAGGCCGTGGCAAGGACAAGAGCACCGAGGGCGGCGGTCAGCAGGGAGGCCAGCAGGGAGGCCAGAAAGGCAGCCAGCAGGGCGGTCAGCAGGCCCAGTCCCTGGCCGACGCCCCTAAGGGCAAGAAGAAGAGTTTGCGCAAGCGCGGCCGTGGCCGTGGCAAGCAGGGTGGCGACCAGGCCCCTGTCCACTCCACGAAGTACGACATTCGCGAGGACTATGCGTTGCCGCAGAAGAACAAGGACAGCAAGCTCAGCGAACTGGTCAAGAAGCCGCTGAAGTGGCTCCACATCATCAAGTAATCACGCCATGGAGTATATAGCCATCATCCCCGCGCGCTTCGCCTCTACGCGCTTCCCGGGCAAGCCGCTCGCCATCCTGGGCGGCCAACCCGTCATCCAGCGCGTCTATGAGCAGGTACGATCTGTCCTCGACCGCGTCTATGTCGCCACCGACGACCAGCGCATCTACGATGCCGTCACCGCGTTTGGCGGCCAGGCCGTCATGACACGATCCGACCACAAGAGCGGCACCGACCGCATCTGCGAGGCCCTCGACCTGGTCGGCGGATCCCCCGACGTCGTCATCAATGTCCAGGGCGACGAACCCTTCATCCAGCCCTCGCAACTGCGTACGGTGATGGAGGCCTTCGACGACCCAGCCACGCAGATCGCCACCCTCGGCAAGCGCTTCGAGAGCATCGAGGCCGTGGATAATCCCAACTCACCCAAGATCGTCCTCGACAACGACGGCTTCGCCCTCTACTTCTCCCGGTCTCCCATCCCCTTCGTCCGGGGCAAGGATCGGGGCGAGTGGCTGGCGGCCTACCCCTTCCTCAAGCACATCGGCCTCTATGCCTACCGTGCCGACGTGCTGCGCGAGGTCACGCGTCTGCCCCAGTCGTCGCTCGAACTGGCGGAGAGCCTGGAGCAGCTGCGCTGGCTGCAAAACGGCTACAAGATCAAGGTCGGACTGACCGATGTCGAGACCGTCGGCATCGACACGCCCGAAGACCTCCACAAGGCGGAGCGCTTTCTTGCCACACGCCAAGCCCAATGACCTGACCATTACCACCCTCGCTGTCCCCGGGGGTGGTTTTTTTCTGTCAAGGTGGAGCGCAGCCTTAAACCATTGCGACCCTTAGCCGTCCAAAACAGTGTATCGTGTCTCGGCACGATCCGTATATAGGTATAATAAAACAATAGATTTGAAGTTTATGAAAAGAACAATGAGATTTTTGATGATCGCCATCTGCTGCATCGTCTCCTGCGCTATTTCTGCCCATGTGGACAACGACAAGCCCATCTCCGTCGCCATGCTTCCCGCCAAGGCCCAGGCCGTGATCACGCGCCATTTCAGCCACCAAAGAGTGGTGCTGGCCAAGAAGGAGTCGGGAGCCGGCAAGAGCTATGACGTCGTGCTGCGCAATGGCACCAAACTCGAGTTTGACAAAAGGGGCAATTTGACAGAGATCGACTGCAAGCGCGGTTCGGTGCCTGCGGAGCTGATCCCCTACCCCATCCGAAGCTACCTGCGCCTCCACTATCCCGGAAAGTCGGTCAAGAAACTGGAGATGAGCAAGAAGGAGTATGAGGTGGAACTGGCCAATGGCATGGAATTCACCTTCAACAAGCATTTCCAACTGATCGACATCGACTGATCTCCCATTTTCTACGCAGCCTATTTGCGCGGTAGATGAAAATGCGCTTTTTCATCGTTTTCACTGATTTTTCTGTGTAGCGCAAAAAGACTGCGTAGTCTGTTTCTATTTATTTGCTTGAGGAGTGTTTTTTTTATAAAAAGCGTCCGTTTCCGAAGAAAAAACCTTATTTTTGCATATTGATTATATAAGGACAAAAATATGGAGAAACAAGCTCTAAATCGGATTAAGGTGATGCTTACAGAACACATGCTAACCAACAAGCCGACATGAACGGTCTTGTCAGACTGGACAATGTCGTTACTATACCGTTTTGGTGTCAAGCCCAATACAGAAAATATCGTATCGTTTGAACACAATGATCTGCTGAAGGGAACAGAGCTCTTGGGAGAACTGATAGAGTCCGCATTGAACCATCAGCCATTGAATTTGCTCTATCGCACTTTCGCTGGCAAGGAAAGATAATTTTGCAAAAACATCGTTGCGCCCATCAGGGAAATACCAGAGGTGAAGAATGTCATCAAGGAGAAGAATTGAACAGAGTTCACGATAAAGTTCACGATAAAGTTCATGATAAAGTTCACGATAAATATCCTAATATAACAGATTCTGATCAGTCGGTCTACTGTCACGCATGAGCAGCAACAAAAACGGCAAATGGATTGTCTGTGAGCACCCATAGCTCCTAAATGTAAACCCATCCCGAACGAATCCCGAAGGCATCCCGAAACAAGAAAACAGCAAACAGGAGCTTCGGATTCAGCCCGTTTGCATGTCGGAACGCATGGTGAGAAAACACATTGCTACCCTGGAACCAGCCGCTCTACTGTCGCGCATGGGCAGCAACCTAAACGGCACATGGATTGTTGATACACATTCATGAACTCTACACCATGTACAAGCTCTCCGAGAATGAGATTGCCTTTATCGAGAAAATGATCAAGCCGATGGAATAATCGCATTCATCCCGAACAAATCCCGAAGGCATCCCGAACAAATCTCGAGCAAATCTCGAAGGCATCCCGAACAAATCAAAAAAATAACAACAATATCAAAACCAAGCACATTATGCCAAAGCAAAATAAAGAAACTACATCTTTACCGACAAATTATCCAGTATGTGAGCATAGCAGCTGCCCTATGGCAGCTACCTGCTTGCACCATATTGCTTACACCATGATGATGGAGCAGAACGAAGAATATCTGCAACTGATTAATCCCGCCAGATGCAGCAAAGACGAATCGTGTATATACTATCGCGACAAAAAGCCGGTGATATTCGCCAGAGGATTCACCAACTTCCAAAAGCATATGTACCCACAGCAGTATGACCAGTTCATGACAACCCTCATTCTCCACTTCGGACGCAACCAATATTTCAAGCGCAGGCGTGGTGACATTCTTCTTCCTCCTGAGGAACAAGAAGTGATACGCCAAATGCTCGAAAAGGTAGGAGCAGACTCCAAAATGGAGTTCGATAACTACGAGGAGCACATCAATTGGGATGTCTGATTGATGCCTTCAGAGTACTTTGCCAGTACCACATAAGTGTTACTCCGGTGTCAGCTAACTGATACTCCAGTACCACCTAAGATAAACTCCAGTACCAGTTGGGTGATACTAAAAGTGGTACTAAGAAAGGATATACATTAACATTAAATCAAGAAAGTAATGAAACAAGAGATAAAAGACATCATGGATAGATTGCTTAAACGCCATAAGGAGTTAGGAATCTCAGATCAGATAGACTACGAAAAGTCCTATCTGTACTCCATCATTACCCATAGTACAGCCATAGAAGACAGTACTGTGACAGAGGTGGAAGCACAACTGCTCTTTGACGAAGGCATTACGGCAAAAGGAAAAACTGCATAGCGAATATTTACAGCAAGATATCGACCAATTCCTACGGTCAACATCTGAAGAAATGGTCGATAAAACGAGAATACAGCAGGAAATGGTCGACAAATGGTCGATAAAGCCTACTTTAGCAGGCAAATTGGCCGATATTATCGAATTTATGGCCGATAAAGAAGAAATCAAGACAGAAAGCAATGTATACAGAAGGTATCCATCCGTTTCTTCAACGACCGCGAAGTGCGTGCCGTTTGGGACGAGACACTATCCGAATGGTGGTTTCCGTTTTGGATGTTGTTGGTGTGCTCAACAACCAAGACGATTATACCAAGAACAGAAACTATTGGAAGTATCTGAAAACGAAACTGAAGAAGGAAGGAAACGAGTTGGTTAGTGCCACTAACCAACTGAAACTTCTGGCACAAGATGGTAAACCTTTCCGTGAGGGCAACGGCAGAACGTATTATGCCCAATACGCTCAATGACTACTTTGGCACCAAATACGAGTCTAAAACCGGATGGGAGGTAAAGAGGGAGGTAGAGGGTGAGGTAAAGGGTGAGGAGCTAAAGGAGGCGCTGCATCCACAGCGCGTCCTGATACGCGGATCCTACGCAGAGCCAGTCGGTGAGGCGGGCGGTGGTTGCGAAGCCCATCTTCTCGAACAAGGAGATGGAGGCCTTGTTTTCCACGCCCACGCAGACATAGACCTGGTGGAGGTGGAGGATATGGCGGGCCGTGTGGATCAGTCTGCCGACGATGGCCGATCCATAGCCCCTGCGGCGGTATTCGACCGGCACGACCAGTCCGATCTCCGCCCGCTGGTGGCGCGGGTCGAAATTGACGAAGTCGCCAATGCCCACCACCTCGCCAGCCTCGTTCTCCGCCATGAGCCGGACCTGTCCGTCGGCATAGATGTCGTTGCGGGCCGAGAGGATGTACTCCCTCAGCACCTGGCGGCTGTAGGGCACGTTGGTGGTGCCACAGTCCCATAGCGCCTCGTCGTTCTCTATGCGGTAGAGGAAGTCGAGGTCTTCGGGCTCCAGGGCGCGGAGGCGCACCGCGGGCAGCTGCTTGGCGTCAGATGATTTCATTGCCGGTGATGATCAGTTGGGTGGAGGGATTGTAGGTACCGATGAGGACGTTCTCGCGCGGTTCGCGGCCAAAGATCTCGAAGATCTGGTCGAAACTGTAGGCCGTGATGTCATAGACCACGACCAGGGGCGCATCCTGGGGCAGAAGATCCGTGAGCGCCAGGTGGCCGTCGGGCAGCCGCTTGTGGTCGGCCACGCGAAACTCGCCCGTCAGCGCTTTCTTCTGGGCGATGGTGCGACAGGCCGCTATCGACTCCTCCCGTCCTATGAAGAGATAGGTGGGGAAGACCTGTCGGGCCCGCGCCAGCAGTCCCATGTCCTTGACGGCGCGCCACCACAGCACCTGCATGAGCGTCAGCGCCGCCTTGCCGACGACCGCCGCCTTGATGGGCAGGCTCAGCAGGAAACTCAGGTGGCCGTAGTGTTTGCGGAAGAAGATGAGCATGGCCTCGTAGAAGACGTGGACATAGCGATAGGACTCGCGCTGCGTGCTCTCGCCCTTGTAGTGGAGGATGCGGCAGGGCAGATACCAGTTTTCGTAGCCCCCCTTGAGCACGCGGTAGCTGAGGTCGATGTCCTCGCCATACATGAAGAAGTCCTCGTCGAGCAGTCCGACCTCGTCGAGCGCCTTTCGCCGCAGGAAGCAGTAGGCGCCGCTGATGACCTTGATGGGGTTGGGCTCGTCCCACGGCAGATAGCTCATGTAGTATCTGCCCAGCCGTCGGCTGTTGGGGAAGCGCTCGCAGAGGCCCGAGATCTTGTAGAAAGAGGTGAGCGGCGTGGGCAGTCCGCGTCGCGACTCCTTGGCGTCGCTGCCGTCCGTGCGCAGCATCCTCACTCCCGCGGCTCCCGCCTTCGGATGGGCGTCCATGAAGGCGATGGACTGGCGGATGGACTCCTCGCCGACGATGGTGTCGGGATTGAGCAGCAGCACATACTCCGACTCGCTCGACCGGATGGCGAGGTTGTTGGCGCGCGCAAAACCGAGGTTGTGGCGGCTGGCGATCATCTTCACCTCGGGGAAGCGGGGCGCGAGATAGCCGATGGAGTCGTCCTTGGAGTCGTTGTCCACCACATAGACCTCGGCGTCGATGCCCGTGAGGGCGCGGCGCAGGCTGACGAGACATTGCTCCAGGTAGTACTTGACGTTGTAGCTGACGATAACGACGGTGAGCTTATGGGCCATCTTTCTCTCTGTCTGTATAAAATTAGGTGTGTGCTATGGTTGTCCTTGGTGGGAGGGATCGTCCTGCATAGGGTCCTCCGCCGGTTGTTCTTCGGCGCGGCACTCGTGGTCGCAGCGCCGCTTGGTGGGAAAGACGAAGGTGATGGTGAGGAGGTGGATGACGGCCATGTAGAAGAAGCCCACCACTGCCCCGAAGAGGTAGTAGAGCAGCAGGTCGAGGACCATCGGTACGCAGATCATCAGCATGCGCACGCTGCCCCAGCGCCGCAGGGCCGTCTCGCCGTCCGCTATGAGGCGGTCCCTCACGCTGCGGAGGCGGAAGAGATAGAGCGCGCCGGGAACGGTGGCCAGGAGCACGATCGTCATCGCCGTCTGCGCCAGGAAGAGCGTCGTGCCGTCGGCCGTCGCCCATAGTCCCTCGTCGACCAGCCCCGTCTCGAAGACCAAGGCCAGCAGCAGGAGGATCGCCACGGATCCGAGACACTCCGTCATGAGTATCTTTCTTGTTTTTTCCATATTTTAGATTTCTTGTTTCGCGCGGCCGCGGGGCTACCGTCCGCCCGTCTCCAGGGGCGTGCGGCAGAGGATGCTGCGCCCCAGTGTCACCTCGTCGGTATATTCCAGTTCGTCGCCCACCGAGATGCCGCGCGCGATGACGCTCGTCCGCACCCCCGTCGGCTGCAGGCGTCGGGAGACATAGAAGTTGGTCGTGTCGCCCTCCATCGTGCTCGCCAGGGCAAAGATCACCTCGTCCACGCCGCCCGCCTCCACACGGCTGACGAGCGAGTCGATCTCCAGGTCGCCGGGGCCTATGCCGTCCATGGGCGAGATGACGCCGCCGAGCACATGGTAGAGACCGTTGTACTGCTGCGTGTTCTCGATGGCCATGACGTCCTGGACGTTCTCCACCACGCAGATCGTCCTGCTGTCGCGACGCGGGTCGGAGCAGATGGGGCAGACCTCCTGGTCGGAGATGTTGTGGCAGACCCGGCAGTAGCGCACCTCGTGGCGCGCCCTGCGCACGGCCTCGCTCAGCGAGTCGGCACGTTCCGAGGGCTGGCGGAGCAGGTAGAGCACCAGGCGCAGGGCTGTCTTGCGGCCTACGCCCGGCAGCGTGGCAAACTCATCGACCGCCTTTTGGAGAAGTTGTGAGGGATATTGCTGGATCATCGTTTTCTGTGCCGGGGAGTGGGGATGGCATCGAACCGTCCGCGTCCTCCCGGCGATGGCTACGATTAGTCGTCGAAGAGATAGATGCCGATACCGATCTTCAGTCCCACCGTGCTATAGTCGCTGTTGTTGAAGGAGTGGTCGTAGTAGATGGCGGGCTCGATCGTCACGCTGCGGTTGACGTAGAAGGCGTAGCCCACCTCCGCTCCTGGCATCAGGTCGTTGTAGCTGTGGTCGGCATGGAGATACTTGAGGTTGGCCCCCAGGTAGAGACCGTTCTGGACGATGTAGTAGCGGCCGCCGATGCCTGCTGTGAAGGAACTGGCCGCGTCGCTCGACCCGGTGTGCTTCAACGAGGCCTGGCCCAGCACCATCCAGTTGTCCTCCAGCAAGTAGCCCGCCTTGCCCTCAATGCCGAGGTTGAGCCCGTTCTTGCCCGTATAGTTGAGATCCACTCCCGTCAGGGAAGCACCCAAGTAGGCCTTGCCCTGCTGAAACTGCGCGTGTGCTGCCACGGCGAGGGTGAGCATCAGCAGCAAAGTAGTGATTTTCTTCATTTTATCCGTTCGCTTTTAAATAATACTCATCAATTTTTCTGATTCAACCCGACAAAGGTAAGGTGATTATTTCAAATAACCAAAAAGAATCCTTAACTTTGTGCCAAAATTACAACAATGACCCATCCAAAGATACTTTTACGCCAAGCCTCGGCCACGATCTTTGCCGCCCTCCTCCCCTGTCTCGGAGGCCATGCGCAGGATCGCTGCCAGGCCTTCAACCTCGAGACGCTGCCCAAGCGCGAGGTAAGGGCCGTCTGGCTGACGACGCTCTCCAACCTCGACTGGCCCAAGGGCTACGCCACGACGCAGGAGGGCATCGAGCGCCAGAAGCGCCAGCTCACAGAGATCCTCGACCGCTACGCCGAGGCCAATATCAACACCGTGCTCTTCCAGGCGCGCGTGCGTGCCACCACCACCTATCCCTCGGCCCTGGAGCCGTGGGACCGCTGCCTCACGGGACAGGAAGGGCGCGCCCCGGGCTACGACCCGCTGCGCTTCGCCATCGAGGAGTGTCACAAGCGGGGCATGGAGATCCACGCCTGGCTCGCCACGATCCCCTGCGGACCGTGGACCTCGCTCGGCTGCCGACGTCTGCGCGCCAAGGGACTGCGCCTCAGAAAACTGGATGGCGCGGGCTATCTCGACCCCTCCGACGAGTGCGTGGCGCCCTATCTGGCCTCCGTCTGCGCCGAACTGACGGAGAAGTATGACATCGACGGCATCCACCTCGACTATATCCGCTATCCCGACGGATGGCCACGCGCCACGCGCCGAAACGGCGACACGCCCGACAACCGCCGCGCCAACATCAACCGTATCGTGCGCGCCATCCACGAGGCCGTGGAGACGCGCAAGCCGTGGGTGAAGGTGAGCGCCTCGCCGCTGGGAAAATATAGCGACCTCACGCGCTATAGCAGCCATGGCTACAACGCCCGCGACAAGGTCTATCAGGACGCGCAGCTATGGCTGAAGCAGGGGTGGATGGAGCAGCTCTACCCGATGCAGTACTACCGTGGCAACCACTACTTTCCCTTCGTGCCCGACTGGGTGGCCAACAGTCATGGTCGCACGCTGGCGAGCGGACTGGGCACGTGGTTTCTCGATCCGAGGGAGGGACGCTGGACCCTCGCCGACATCTCGCGGCAGATGGAGGTGAGCCGATGGGCGGGCATGGGCCACGCCCACTTCCGGTCGAAGTTTCTGATCGAAAACCACAAGGGCATCTACGACTTCGAGCAGCGCTTCAACCTCTTTCCGGCCCTCGTCCCGGCCATGAAGGGGAAGCGCGACGCCCGCCTTGCCCCACCGACGGACCTCCGTCTGGACAGCGGCCTCATCAGTTGGCAGGGCGACGCTCCTTATTATAATATATATGTGAGCGACCATTGGCCCGTGGATACGGACAATCCCGCCAACCTCCTTCTGGCTCGCTTCGCCCACAAGCAGATAGCCACCGCTTTGGCGCCGCGTCTCTTCCGTGGGTGGCCCTTCGTGGCCGTCACGGCTATGGACCGCTACGGCAACGAGAGCCAGCCGCTGCAGTATCAGCCACCCGTCGCGACGACCTACCAGCCGCAGCTGCCCAAGAACCTCTACCTGGCCAACGACGGACAGCAGCTGGACCTCTCGGAGGCCCTCCGACCGCTGCTCCCGATGGACATCGACCGCTATGCCGTCGCCACCCTCCAGGGCGTCTTCCTGCGCAGCTACCTCCGCCCGCTTCCCGCCACGGGACCGGCCCAGCGCATCGACATCAGCAGCCTGGCCGACGGCGTCTATTGGGTCTATGCCCACAACAAGCGGACGAAGAAAATGGTGCGCGTCGGCAGTTTCGAGATCGACCGCCAGCAGGTGGGTTTCGTGCGGTAGCACCGCCCTTCCTTCCTCATCAACGAAAACAGGCGACACACCCGGGGGTGCGTCGCCTGTTTGTTGTTGATGAGGCTGCCTGCCAAGAGGCGCCTGCTGGGCGTAGGATTTCTACCAAGAGGAGTCGCCAGCCGTGTTTTCCTTCTTAGAAGACGAGGTCGAGCTCGATCCGTAGGAAGGATTCTTGCCCGATCCCGATCCGTAGCTCTCGCTGCTGCCGCCCGGAGTGGGATTCTTCGAGGGAGTGGACGGACGGTAGGTTTCGTCGTAGTCGTAGTGGTACTGTCTGCCACTCTTCTTCTTCTGAGAGGGTCTCTCGTGCTTCGGAGCCTTCTTCTTCGGAGCCGGATAGGCGGCTGCTGAGTCGCTGGCCGCGCTGGTCTTGCCTGTAGCAGCCGGAGCAGCAGGGGTTTGCTGCTGGGCGGCAGGAGTTTGTTGCTGCTCGACGACGGTAGAATCGACCACTGTGGAGTCGGGTTCTGATGTGGCCGGGGCTGTATCCTGACCAGGAGACAAGAAGTACTTGGCGCCGAAGAAGCCGATAACGGCAAAGATCAGGACCACGAGGATCCATTTCCACTTCGAGCTCTTCTTCTCCTCCACTTCGACCGAGGGATCATCCTGGACGATCTCAGTCTCGTCGTCCGCCGCGGAGGGGTTGTCCGTCGTGGAAGAATCGTCGGAGGCTGTGGGAGAATCGTCGGCGGCTGCTGAAGGACTGTCGGAGGAAGCATCACCCGTCTCGCCGTTGGCAGCGGGGTCGTCGCTCACCTTGTCTTGGTCCGACTTGGGCAGCACAATTGTAACGTCGTCGCCCTCCTCGCCCTTGGCAGGGTCGGCAGGCTTGTTCTCTGCCTTCTGGTTGAGGATGCTGCGTATATCGGCTACCGACTGCGGGCGCTTGCGACGGTCGGTGGCCATCAGCCAAAGGACCATCCGACGCAACCGGTCGCTGATGCTGTCGGGCATGGCGAGGGCCTCGTGCTTGTCGTCCGTCATGTCGTCGTCGATATCCGAGGGCAGCGGCGGCTTCTGGTCCGTCAGGAGGAAGTAGAGCGTGGCGCCGAGGGCGTAGAAGTCGGTCCAGGGACCAAACTTGTCGAGGGCCTGCTCCATCTGCTCGCGCGGTGCGTAGCCATTGGTGTAGCTGACGGCCGTGGAGGTCGTTGCCCCGCTGCCCGCCTTCATCTGCTTGCTCGCACCGAAGTCGATGAGTCTCACCCCACCCTGCTGGTCCATCATCAGGTTGGCAGGCTTGAGGTCGAGGTGGAAGAGCCCGTGGCTGTGGACCACCTCCAGCGCGTCGAGCACCTGGTCAAAGACCTGCCAGACGGTGGCCTCGTCGAGCGGGTGGCCGATCTTCTTGAGATAGTCGCGGAGGTTCTCGCCATCGACGAAGTCCATGACATAGTAGGCCGTGCCGTTCTCCTCGAAGAGGTCGTGGACACAGACGATATGAGGACTGGAGAGTTTGCGCAGGCGCACGGCCTCCTTCTTGAACTTGTCGCGCTGGGCCTCGAAGGTGGCAGCGTTCTCCTGGTTGCTGACGCTGATAGTGGTCGTATTTTCGTCGCGCTCCGTCACGCCCTTGAGGAAGAACTCCTTGATGGCGTAGCGCTCACCAAACTGGATGTTGGTGGCAACGTAAGTATTGCCAAAACCGCCCGATGCCAAGTAGCCATCGATGCGGTAGGTGCCGTGCAGGATCGTGCCCACACGCAGCATATTGGATTGGTTGATCGTATCGCTCATTTTCTTTTTCTTTGTCTCCGCCCGGGGGACCCTACTGTCCTTGGGCGGATCGATTGGTCATGATGCGGGGTGGTGAATGGAAAGTGTGGGAAAGATTCGTCAGACAGGAATACCCTCCGACGGTTTGCTCTTCTGCTTCTGGCCACCCTGCGGCGCTCCCTTCAGTTTTTCGCGGGCTGCGTCGATGGGGTCTTCGGCTTTCCTCTGCCTCATGCTGGGAGGAGGAAGCGTCTTGGCCCCCTTGCTGCTTTCGAGCGTGCTGCCCGCTTTGTCGGTCTTTCTGTCCTTCTTTGGGTCTGCCTTGCCGGAAGTAGGATTCTTCTGTGGTTCGGCGGGGCTGGCCTTCTGCGGCGCAGTCTCGCGGCGCACGGTCGTCTCGCTCTTGCTACTACTGCTGGCGGGCTGATCGACCCTCACCTCGCGGGCCACCGTCTCGCGTGCGGGGTCTGCGGACTGTCGCGAGGGACTGTCGCCGATCTTCTCCGTATGGGGCACGAGGGGCGCGGCGGCCTTCTCCTCCTTCGGCGTGAGGAAGAAGTAGGCGCAGGCCAGGGCCACTAAGGCAGCGGCGGCACCCAGCACGAGCTTGCCCTTGCCGCCCTTCGGAGCCTGGGGCTGTGGGCGGAGGGGCTGGCCCACCCTGGGAGTCTCCTCGACGACGCTCACCTCCTCGACGTCGCTCGCCACCTCCTCGGCCTCGAAGACGGGACGGATGTTGAGCGCGTTGTCCTTGGAGGTCTGCTCGTCGTCCAGCAGCGACTCGTCGCCCTCGCCTGAGGAGACGCTCGCTATGCCGACGAAGTAAGCCGAGTGGTTGTCCTTGTTGCCCTTCGTGGCCTCGACGAGCTGCTGGCGCTTCGCCTCGTCGGAGTCCTGGGAGGAGAACAACTGGCAGAGCGCGTCGTTGTCCATCTGCTCCAGCATGCCGTCGCTGCAGATGTAGAGGTAGTCGCCGGGCCTGAGGTCGGTGATATGGACCACGGAGGGCTTGCAGCGGTTGTCCTTGCCGGGCTGCATGGCGCGGGTAATGATGTTCTTCTGGGGCGACGTAGCCATCTCCTCGTAGCTGATCTCGCCCGCCTGGTAGAGGTCATAGACCAGGGAGTGGTCCTTGCTCTGGTAGAGGAGTTTCTTGGCCGAGGGGCGCACGTGGTAGATGCGACTGTCGCCGATGTGCATCGTGGTCAGTCCGCCACGATGGAAGAGGAGGAGGCAAAGGGTGGTTCCCATCTTCTTGGCAGCCTCGTCGTCGGCCTGGTCGAGGGCCTGGTAGGCCGCCTCCAGCGCCTCGCCGAGCACCTGGTCGGAGACGATCTCCTCGGGATTGACGTGGTCGCGCAGATACTGGGCAAGGCTTTGGCTGACGATGCGGCTCGCCACCTCGCCATGTTCGTGGCCTCCCATGCCGTCGCAGAGGATGAAGAAGAAGTCCTGATCGGTAGCCTGTCCCTGCAAGGGCCAAATGCTGTCCTCTTGGTTATCTCGCTGCCCGAGCTCATAGATGGCCTGGGGCTGTCTGATTGCTATTTTCATGTGAAATCGTTGAGGGGGGATTATCTTTCTTGATAGACTACGGTGGTCTTGCCCATGACGATGCGGTCGCCGTTGGAGAGGACGATGGCTTCGTCGTGGGGCAGTTCCACGCCGTTGATGGAGGTGATATTCTTGTTGCGGTCGTTGCTGATGACGGCCTTGAGCTTGCCATTGGGCAGGACGGAGACCGTGATCTGCAGGTGGTGGCGACTCATGTAGGGGTCGGAGACGGGCAACTGGAGCGTGGCCTGCGAGGTCTGCGCCTTGCGGCCCACGGTGTTGGCACCCTGGCGGAGCACATACTGCTGGCCGGCCAGAACGAGGCAAGCCGTGGCCGCGCCCTGCTGGCATCCTTGGCCGAGGATGGTCCGCTCGCTGTCCTGGCGGCCTCCCAGCAGCGTCTCGCCGTCGTTCTGTGGCGCCACGCGCTGCTGGGCGGGCTGACACCCGGGCAAGACGGTCTCCACCTCCAGGGGTTGCTGCGGCTGAAAGCGCACCCGCAGCGGTGCTTTGCACTGCGGGCACGTGATCAGTTTGACAGCCTCATTCTTCGAGTTCTTCACTTCGAGGATGATGCCACAATTGGAGCATTTTACGCGCTTTACTTCCATAGCCGTTTATTTAGATATATTGCATGTCAGTACCAGCGTCGTCCACGCCGTCCACGCCGAGGTTGGGGTCGTCGTAGCCCATTGCGGGATCCTCGGAGTAGGAAGCCTGTTGGAGGTTGGGATCCATCATGCCCTCGTCGTTGGCCGTATTGATATCCTCAGAGTAGGAAGCCTGGTGGAGGTAGGGATCCTCCTGCGCGCCGTCGTAGCCGTCGGTCATGCCGTCGTAGCCGTCGGTTGTGCCATCGGGCTCTGCGCCCTCATAGGCCGTCTGCATATAGCCCTCGGTGTGGTCGGGCTGGTGCTCCGTCTGCGGGGTGACGTCGCCCGTCTCGTCCTCGGACATGCTCTGTGCGAGCTCGCCACGCGTCATGGTGGTGCCGTCGCGGAAGATCAGGACGTCCTGGTCGTCGAGCTGGTTGTTGTCGTTGACGTCGATGACGGCCACGTCGGGCTGGGCATCGCCGTCAAGGTCGAGGATGACGGCCTGGTGGCCCTGGAACTTGGTCTGGCCGACGATGTGTACGTCTTCCGTCTCCTGGACGAAGGGCTCCTCATGGCTCGCGGGGGTGGCGGGGGTGGCGGTGCGCACATGGCTGCCATCCTCGGCGGTACGGCCCGAATGGCCATGCTCGGGCTCCTTGACGGTCTCGCGCTCATAGACCACCTCGCGGTGGACCTCCACGTCGGTCTGATGGACGGCCGTGTGGGCGGTGGGCTGATAACTGTGGGGGTGGACGTTGGACATGGCGGTCTGGGTGAAGGCGGCCTTGTCCTCGGCCGACATGGCGTTCCACTCGTCGGCGGTGTAGGTGCCATAGACGCCACCGTGCCACTCAAAGACGCCACCGGGGCCCACCTGGGCGCGGGCCGACTGGAAGGCCTCGGCAAAGGTCATGTCGTCCTCCACTGTCGCCACGGCGCTGCCAGCAGCCTGGGGGGAAGCCGTAGCGGGATCGGCGGCGTCGGCCTGGGTCTCGCCAGCCATCGCGTTGACGGCATAGAGCGCACCGGCACCGAGCAGAATGCCGGAGGTGCCACCGATGGCCACCTTCTTCCATGTGGCGCTTTGCTTCTCAGAGGTCTCTTCTGCCACAGGAGCAGTCTGCTCGTTCTGCGGATTCTCTACCTGGGTGTTCTTACCCAACAACTGGGTGTCGTCGCTTGTCATCATAATCGTATGAATTAATGGTTGTTTATTTCTGTTTACGTTGCAAATTTCGGCTTTTGTTGCCACATGGACAAATTATTCGCTTCTTTTTACACAAAAGGTGGGTTTTGGGGTACGAAATGCGAAAGGAGGAAAAGAGATGTGAAAATGGTGAATTTAGGGAGGGTAAAGACGATTTTGACCAAAAAAACGGTATAAAAGAATGTAAAACTGAGTATTTTTTTGTAACTTTGCCCTGTCGAATGCGAAGATTATTGGTTTATGGACACGGCCCCATCCTCTTTCGGCACACACCAAATCATTCGTGGCACGATGCTGGACGCGGCGCGAAAACCGACGAACCAGCCAAGCCAACGGCGGGCAGTACACTTCCCCACACCACCCTGCCGCACACAGAATTTCTTCCAAGAGCGTGCCCACAACCGGGGAACTCGGACACGACTATAGACGAATCAGCATGATGGAGTACATCTATTTCAACTCACGCGACGAGCTGCTCAGGCTCCGCATCACCGAAATCGCCTACTTTGAGAGCGATGGCAACTACTGCAACGTGGTCACGGCCAACAAACTGCGCAGTCCGATCGGCATGAACCTCACCAACCTCGAACATGCTCTCGACAAGCAGCTGGGCAACGAGGCCACTACCTTCATCCGTATCGGCAAGCGATTTATCGTCAACAAGCGCTATATCTGCAAGGTGAACATTCCCAAGCAGCGACTGGTCATCACCGACTACGACCGCTTCACCTTCCAGCTACCCATCTCGCGCGACGCGCTCAAGCAACTCAAGGCGCTCATCACACTATCCACTGAAAAGAAATAAAAAGCCATGCAAATCATCATCGGACGCGACGCCAAAACCTCGCAACTAAATGTCATCATCGGACAGCAGACGCTGCGCCTGGGTGCGCCGGGCAGCGTGCCGCAGACCGTCTCGCGCCAACACTGCCGCATCACGGTGACGGAGGGCGGCACCTATCTCGTAGAAAACCTCAAGGCGGCCAACATCACCTATATAAATAATGTAGGCGTGGAGAAAAAGTCCATGCGGCGGGAAGACTCCCTGGCGCTGGGCACGGACCGCTACCAGGTCGATACGAAGGCGGTCTTCGCGGCCATCGACAAGGCGGTACCGAAGACGGCAGACATCCGCCCACTGTCGAAGGTGTGGGAGGACCACGAGGAGTATATCATCAACCAAAAGATCAAAAGCGCACGGTTTGTAGCCATCGCGTCGAGTATGGGTATTTTTACCATCGGCGCCATGGTCTATACCTTTGTGTTTGGAGGCGACGGGATCATCAGAAATTCCTTGTACTGCATAGCCGCCGTGTTCGTCCTCCTCATCTTCATCAAGCGCTGGAGAGACGCCTCGCGCGTGCCCATCGAGCAGAAGAAGACCAGTCCGTCAACCACTCTTGGGCGGCCTCTACAGGGTCGAGGAGCAGGTAGTCGGCGTGGCCCGCATAGTCGGCGGCGCGCAGCAGGTCTTCGCGTCGCTCGATGCGCAAGGTCTTGACGATCTGCAGTCCGCGGCGGATGTCGGGATCGACCGTGCGCCGCAGGTTGTCTATGAGGACGGTCGATTCCTCGCCTTCGAGGCGCACGAGGTCGAGATGGAAGTTGTAGATGCTGGTGACGATGGTTTGGGGCATCTCGTCGCGGAAGACACCCATCAGCCGCGACCCAGGAGCTAGGCCGGCGCACTCCAGCAGCGGACTGTCGGGCAGCATGCCGGAGAGAGAAGCCAGTTGGCGCACCCTCCGCGGACTGTCGGCCACGAAGTCGAGACCGATCCAGTCGATGCCCAGACGTGAGATTTCCTTGATGTTGTCGGCCTCAGAAAAGCCGTCGATAGCGATGATCATATCTGTCATTTGTGAGATTTGGCCACAAAGTTACATATTTACCATGAAAAAAGTCGTGTCGGCACATAATAATAACACCTTTGTTTCGTTTAAATCATAGAAACTATCAAAAAAAGCTGCCTATGACCATCTTTACATCAGAAGAAAACAAGCCCACGGAGTTTACGCTCCGTCTGATCCGCCAAATGGCCTACACGTACCGCGTGGCCCGCATCGATGGTCGCGCTATCCCATTCACGCTCAACTGATGGCGCAAGTAGACGTCAGCTGGGCTATCCATGAAAATGTCTAACCTCATCACGGTGGCAAAAAATAAACCTGTCACCGTGATATTTCATCATCAAAATGTCTGTATTAATATCCCCCTCACTCCTTTCCGCTGATTTCCTCAACCTCCAGCGCGAGGCCGAAATGATCAATGTCAGCGAGGCCGATTGGCTCCACATCGACGTGATGGACGGCATCTTCGTGCCCAACATCTCGTTTGGATTTCCCGTGCTCAACGCCGTGGCCAAGGTGCTCAAGAAGCCGCTTGATGTCCACTACATGATCGAGCATCCGGAGAACTACATCCGCCAGACTGCCGACAGCGGCGCCATGCTCATGACGGTCCACTACGAGGCCGTCAGACACCTCCACAGAACGGTGCAGGAGATCCATGCCGCCGGAATGAAGGCTGGCGTGGCCCTCAATCCCTCGACGCCCGTCAGCGTGCTCGAAGACATCATCAACGATGTGGATCTGGTGCTCCTGATGAGCGTGAATCCCGGCTTCGGCGGACAGAAGTTTATCGAGAACACCATCGGCAAGGTGGGACGCCTTCGCGAGATGATTGCCCAGTCGGGCAGCCAGGCGCTCATAGAGATCGATGGTGGCGTGCAGGGCGAGACGGCTCCGCGACTGGTTGAGGCTGGTTCCGACGTGCTGGTCAGCGGAAGCTACGTCTTCAAGTCGGCCGACCCCATCAAGACCATCCACGACCTCAAGGTGCTCTGATCGGCTAAGTAGCCCCCCACCCCGCTACGATCTGATTCGCCAGCAATACTCGCCAGCAATAAACATAACGCCGCTCCCTGCGCCTCGAAAGAGAGGTTGTGGGGAGCGGCGATGTGTATTTGGATGGGCGCGGCTACGCCTTTTCTCCTATAAAATCGACTACACTATTTTCTCTATAATAACGGCTCTCAATAAGAGAAAGGCTACGCCATCTGCAGCGTGAGCTGATGCTCGCGCGTCATGCGGCGAAGATTGAGGATGGCATAGCGCATCCGTCCGAGGGCCGTGTTGATGCTGACCCCCGTAGCCTCGGCTATCTCCTTGAATGACATCTGCTGGTAGAAGCGCATGAACACCACTTCGCGCTGAGAGGCAGGCAGATGGCTCATCATCCGCCTCACGTCCTCCATGACCTGGTTGTTGACCAACTCTCCCTCGCGCGAACTCTCCAGGAGCGTGGAGCTCACGTTGGAGAGGTCGTTCTCCTTCGGCGCATCGACAATGTTCTGTGCGCGCTGCTGGCGATACCAGTCCATGATCACGTTGTGGGCAATGCGCATCAGCCAGGCACTAAACTTGCCGTTGGCGATGTACTTGCCCTGTTGCAGACGGGAGACTACCTTGAAGAAGGTCTCTTGGAACATATCGTTCGCCATCTCGCGGTCGCGGACGACAAACAATATATAGGTAAACAACTTCTCTTGATTGCGGCTAAGCAAAAGATCGAAAGCCTTGTTGTCACCATCTACATACATAATGGCCAACTCTTCGTCGGTCATCAAGTTCAGATTCTCCATGATCCAATTTTATTTGTTATGAAGTAATGCTGCTTCGATAGGCTTCGTTCTTTTGTTTAAACTGATTTATATTTCCGATTGCAAATTTAACGATATTCATCGACCCAACCAAATTTTTTCCCTAAAAAATATGAGAAAAGAAGAAAAACATACAAACCGAAACGAAGTTGCCGATGGCAATTCTTGACGCAAGCTTGCGCGGCCTTCTTTTATTTATTTCTCGGATTTCAGTATTTTATCGCAAATTATTTCTCGGAATACATTATTTTAATTAACTTTTCTGCTGAAACTCAAATACTTGTAGCATTTAGATGTTTCTGCGAGAGAAAAGCTAAAAGATGTCTACCGATGTTCACTTGTAAACTTCGGACCATTCTCCCTGTGTCAGCACAGGTCTCACCCCAGGACGTAGGCGATCATGCACCAGAGCTGGCGCGTGAGGATGTAGATCGGCAGCAGCCAAAGTCCGTCGGCATGGTCGGTGAGGATGTGGAAGATGCTGCCCGACTTCTTGCCGTCGGCCCCGATGATGGCGTAGGTCAGCGAGGCCGTGATGACCGTGAGGCAGCCGACGGCGAAGATGCTTGCCGAGAAGCTGCTTGGATAGAGGCTGCCGCTGACGTTGAGCAAGATGGCGTGGGAGGGCACGGTCAGCAGGATCAGAACTGCCGCCACAAGGACCACTTCGAAGAGTACGCTTCTCAGTGCGATCCGCTCGCGGTAGGCCATCGTCGGCCACGACCTCAGTCGGCGGATGGCTCCTGGCAGATGGCTGCCACGGAGCGCGGAGACGGCGCAGAGGCCCAGTAGCAGCCAGACGAGCAGCGGCGAGAGGAGGTTGTCCGTGAAATGGCCGAAGAGCCAGCGCACCCCCTCCTCGGAGAGCAGCGGCCGCAGCGGCCAGTCGGGTCTGACGGCCTTGATCAGCCACGAGAGAAAGAGGACGAGGCCGTGGGCCGTCACGAGCAGGAAGACGGCGAGGCCATAGATAGCTTTCGCCCTGCTATGGCGTTCGGCAGAAGGCGTCTCACTCATCGGGATAGAGATTGTCGATGTCGAGGATGCGGAGTTCGAGGGCGCGGACCACGAGGCGCGTGGCGTTGATTCCGCTTCCGCGGCCACCCTCGGGGAAGAGTTTCTGGACGAGTTCGTTCTGTCGCTTCTCCAGGCTCTTCACGCCGAAGGGCATTCCGCGGAGCTGCGCTATCTGGTCCTTCGTATAGCCGAGGGCGAGGTGGCGCAGGAAGCGCTCGTCATACTCGTCGATCTCGTAGCCCACGAGGGCCTCTTGGTGCGCCAGTTGCTTGCCCACGCTCTCTTTGAAGCGGTCCACGATGCGCTTCAGTATCGGCTGGTTGAAGACGAGCCGCTTGCCCCCCATGATGCTCATCACGTCGTCGTGGGTGAGCAGTTCGCCACTCTTGAGCGAGATGCCGTCGGCCCCTGCGTCGAGCGCATCGACCCATAGTTTCTCGTTGAGCACCTCTCCCGTGAAGATCAGCACCTTCATGGCGGGAAACTGCTGCTTGGTCTGCCGGCAGATCTCCACGCCGACGGTTGTGGATCCGCCCAGTCCGAGGTCGAGGAGGACGAGGTCGGGTTGGTGGTCCTTGATGAGGCGCCAGTAGGCCTGCTCGCTGGCAGCCGTACCGATGATCTCCGCCTCGGGAATATCGTTGCGCAGGATGCCCTCCGTGCCTTTCAGTTCCAGGGGCACATCCTCTACGATGATGACTTTGAATTTTTCCATCTTGCCAATGTAATTGTTAAATAGGTTTTATTGTCTTGCCGCATGGCCACGATGCCGCAGCCCCGGCGGTTGGTGAGTTCTCCATTGTCGCGCACGATCTGTGAGCTGAGCAGGTAGGGGAGATTCTTCATGCTGGGCGTGAACAGATTCGCCGCCCCCTCTGCTCTCGCCTCCAGTCCCTCGATGGCCATACGCAGCAAGAGGTAGTCATCGCCCTTGCGCGCCAACTCCACCTCCAGCGGCCGCCCTCCATTCTCCTTGCGCAGCAGTTCGAAGAGATAGCGCAGCATCTCTGCGTCGCCTACCAGTCGCTCGTTGCGCCCTTGTGCCTGCGATCCACCTGGCCAGTCGCCCACCCTCGTCGACGCGGGCAGAACCTCACCCAGACTGACGGCGCGCCCCGCAAGCGGTACGAGAGCCAGTTGCCCCATGGCCTGCAGGCAGAGCAGCTGGTAGAGGTCGCGATAGTAGGCCGCCAGTTCCTCGATGTCGTGCAGCCTCCCCTCGCCCTCTTCGAGAAGGAGCGCCATGCGCGAGGGATAGTACATCGTCTCGTGCTTCAGGGTCGAGAGACTGTTGTCGAGCGTACTGTTGCTCAGATGGAGCCGCTCGTCCTCCAGTTCGGACCGTCCCAGTTGCTCCTCCAGCAGCCGGATACGTTCCTTGCCGACAAGCTCCACCTCGGCGGAAGTCTTCAGCGTCGTGCGGATCTCCTCCACCAGCGTCTGCAGTGCGGCTGGCAGCGGCTCGTGGGCCACGGCCTCGGCAGCCTTGAGTTTCTCCATGGCCGGGGCGTCGGAGAGAAGCGTCTCCGTCAGTCGGCGCACCAGGTCGGCGCTCAGCAGAAAACTGATCCGGTGGCGGTAGTACATGAAGTAGTAGGCCGGCCCTATGATCAGCAGCAGGAGCACGAGCAGCGCGATGGCCACATGCTTGTTGGCCTCCGACCGCTGCATCATCGTGCAGTAGCTTGGCAGCGACTGGTCGGCCGACGACTCCTTGAAGAGCTGGGTGTAGGCCTTGTTATTATATTGGTACATTTCCCACTCGTGGAGCGCCAGGGCCGCCACGGCCACCTCGTTGCGCATGGAGAGGATCACGTCGTAGTTGACCGGGATGCCCTCGTGGAGCCATTTCACTTCCGGCACCTCCACCTTGCCCTGCGCCGAGAGCGAGAGCAGCGGATAGCCATAGGGGCGCACCGTGCGGTAGAAGCGGTTGAGGACGGCGCAGCAGCTGTCGGCGTGGCGGATCGTCTTGCGGTAGGTGCCGGCGATGTTGCTATGATAGACCGAGTCGGCGTAGAGGCTGGCCTGGCGCAGCAGCGCTTGTTGCGATGGCGAGAGCTTTGTGGCCGAGGCCGACAGGCAGCAGGCGAGGACCGGCAGCAGGAGGATCAGATGTCGTACCACCCCCCTTGGGCAGGCGGAAGAAGAGGCGGCTCCCCTTGCCCGGCGTGCTCTCGGCCTGGAGCGTGCAGACGGTGAAGAGCTGGCTGAGTTTGCGGTAATGGTTGATGATGCCCTGGCAGTTCATGAGGCCGAAACCATGGGATCGGCGCGCCGAGGCGACGGCTTGGGCCGAGACCTGCTCGTCGCTGATGGGCTTATATTCGAAGAGGTGGGCCACCTGGTCCTCCGACATTCCGCAGCCCGTGTCCTCCACGCTCACCTCCACGTAGTCGCTGGCTTCCTGGGCCGAGACCCTCACCGTGCCCCCCTCGTCCGTATATTTGCGTGCGTTGTCCATCAGGGTGTTGACCATGAAGAGCGTCAGCACGCGGTCGGCTTTCACCCAGGCGCCAGTAGGATCGACGCTGAGGCGGATCGCCTTCATCCGAAACTCCGGTTGACCTTTGGCCACGAGGTCGAAGAGCGGCTGGAGCGGAAAACTCTCGACGCGGACGGAGAGTTTGCCCTGCCGCAGTTGTATCCACTCCGTGAGCATGGCGTTGGAACTGTTGATCTGCTGGAGCAGTTCGGCGAGATAAGCCATCCGTTCTGCCCGCAGCGTGGCTGGCTCGTGGTCTTCCACCAGCCGTCTTATCTCCATCAGCATGCGGTCGATGAGCGGCAGCACACTGTTGACCAGCGACACCTTGGCCCGCTGCTCCAGGTGGCGCTGCTTGTTGGCCTCGACGTGGAGGCGGCTCACGGCCAGCTGCTCCGCCACCTCCTCATACTGTTCGTCCAGCGCCCGCTGGTGCTCCTCGTCGCGCTCCTTCCACCGCTTGAGCGAAGCCTGCAGCGGGGCGATCGTTCCCTCTCCTCCTCCCCTGCTGCGCAGATAGGCGAAGAGGCCGAGGAGGCCCGCCATGAGGAGGATCATGAAGCCCACGGCGGCCAACATGAGGTTGAGCGAATGCGAGGTGCGGTCGAGCTGGTCGGCGCGCGCCTCGTAGTAGCGGTCCTGGCGCGTCTGGTCCTGCAGGTCGAGGTAGAGGTTGCGGTTGTAGTCGCTGGCCTGCTTGTCATCGACGGCCGAATAGACGATGCAGAGCTGCTCGCGTATCGAGGCCACGAGGTCGGGGGCGCGGTTGATGACGGTGTCCTCTTCGAGCGCCTTCTCCAGGCAGATCAGCGCCGAGTGGTAGTCGTCTATCTGCCAATAGCAGTTGGCGAGCGTTCGCAGCGATCCCGCCTTCTGGTAGATGTCGCCAAACTGCCTGAACAGGTGGAGCGACCGCTCCGCCAGATTGCCCGCCAAAAGGCTGTCGGGCATGGCGTCGGTGTTGATGAGCCGGATGTCGCGCGGGTTGTCGGCCATGAGGCGCGGTCCGTCAGGGCGCTGCAGCAGATGCTCGCTGAGAGCCTGGAGCGTGTTGGCGATCCAAAACGTGGAGCGCGACTCCATGGCGAGGCGGTAGGCACGCATCAGGCAGTCGAACTCCTGCTGGTAGATCTCCTCCCTCGACCCCTTGGTGAGCAGTCCACCCGCTCCGTAGCAGTACCAGTAGTTGATGAGCTGGGCCGTGTCGGAGGCAAGGTCCTCCTCCCCCATCCCGCTGATGGCCTGTGCCGACTGGCGGTCGAGGCCCACATAATAAAAATAGGCCGAGGCCACGATGCGGTATTCGCTCCGCGCATAGACCATCCTCCGTTGCTGGCGCGGAGTGAGCTCCAAGGAGGTCTCGTCGATGCGGCGCAGCCGTTGGGCCGCCTGCTGGTAGGAGTCGTAGAAGTCCTTGTTGCGCGACTCTCGCTGGCAGATACGCATCTGCAGGATGTCGCTCACGAGCAGTTCGATCTGGTCGTCGGTGATGGTGTTGACGGAGTCGCAGAGCTGCTTGGCGCGCGGGAAGTCCATCCGCATGATGGCCACGAAGGCCAGGTTGTTGAGCGACTCGCCGATCACGCCGTCGTCGCCACGGGCCACCTGGAGTGCGCGGCGCGCATAGGCCGTGGTGCTGTCGAGGCTGCGGTAGTGGTAGTAGTAGGCCTGGTCGTTGTAGTGGTCGGCCTCCTGCGTAGCTTGGTCCCCACACCCCACGAGCCCAGCCACCGTCGGCAGGACGGCGAAGAGCGGGAAGAGGACGCGGCGTAGGATCCTCCGTCGTGCCAGGAAGAGATATTTGGGCTCAACTTTGATCATTCGTGGGGACAAAGATACCACATTATTTTCGAATACACGATATTATTATGGTATAAAAATCATCTTTCCAAGTCCGTCTTTCCATTTCCCGTGGACGTTTCTCGCTTGATTTATGATTGGAAAATATAATTTTGGAATTTTTTTTCATGTCGGATGACCGTTTTCTGACAAAAAATCTATAACTTTGCGCCTTATATAAAAATTTAAGGTAATTAAGATAAAATCAGAGTAATGAAAGCATTTGTATTTCCCGGTCAGGGTTCACAGTATGTGGGCATGGGTAAGGAGCTCAACGCCCAGAGCAATCTTGCAGGTCTTCTTTTCCGTCAGGCCAATGAGGTATTAGGTTTCGATATCACTTCCATCATGTTCGCTGGCACCGACGAGCAGCTGAAGGAGACCAAGGTGACGCAGCCCGCCGTCTTCCTCGACAGCGTGATCGCTGCCTCCTGCCTCGACGAGGACTTCAAGAAGAGCATGATGGCCGGCCACTCCCTCGGTGAGTTCTCGGCCCTCGTCGTCTCGGGTGCCTTGGCTTTCGAGGACGGTCTGAAGCTGGTGGCCGCCCGTGCCAATGCCATGCAGAAGGCTTGCGAGCAGAATCCTGGCACCATGGCCGCCATCATCGGCTTGGAGGACGCCAAGGTGGAGGAAATTTGCGAAGAGGTGACGAAGGGCGGCAAGGTGGTCGTCCCCGCCAACTACAACTGCCCTGGCCAGCTGGTCATCTCTGGCTCGATCGATGGTGTCAACGAGGCCTGCGAGAAGATGAAGGCCGCCGGTGCAAAGCGCGCCCTGGTGCTCAATGTGGGTGGTGCTTTCCACTCTCCGCTCATGCAGCCCGCCAAGGACGAGCTGGCCGAGGCCATTGAGAACATGCACTTCTCTGCCCCGAAGTGCCCGGTCTTCCAGAATGTCGATGCCAAGGCCCACACCAACCCCGAGGAGATCAAGGCCAACCTGGTCGCCCAGCTCACCAGTTCTGTGAGATGGACGGAGAGCGTGCAGAACATGATTGCCGCCGGCGCCGACGAGTTTGTCGAGTGTGGCCCGGGCAAGACGCTCCGCGGTATGATCGGCCGCATCGACAAGACGGTGAAAGCTCATGGAGTCAACGAGTAAGCGACTCTTCATATACCAAGTCTTCACCCGCACCTTTGGCAATAAGAACTTCACCCGGAAGAAGGGTGGAACTTATGATGAAAACGGTGCGGGGAAGATGAACGACATCAATGCCCAGGTGCTGCGCCAAGTGCGCGGCCTGGGCATTACGCATATTTTTTACACAGGAGTCATCCGCCACGCCACCGCCACCGATTACACTGCCTACGCCATTCCCCGTCAGCACCCGTCGGTTGTGAAGGGACGCGCAGGGTCGCCCTACGCCATTGCCGACTATTACGACATCGACCCCGACCTGGCCGAAGACGTGGCGCGCCGCATGGAGGAGTTTCGTGCCCTGGTGAGGCGTACCCACGAGGCAGGACTGAAGGTCATCATCGACTTCGTGCCCAACCACGTGGCCCGCGAGTACAGGAGCATCTGCAAACCCCAGGGCGTGCGTGACCTTGGACAGGACGACGACACCTCCAAGCACTTCGACCCGCAGAACAACTTCTACTATTGTCCCGGCGCTTCGCTGGAGCCCGCCTTCGACCTCGAAGACTATGAGGAACGGCCTGCCCGCTGCACGGGCAACGACTGCTTCCATCCTCACCCAGGGGTCAACGACTGGTATGAGACCGTGAAGCTCAACTATGGCGTCGATTACACCGGAGGAGGCAGCCACCATTTCGACCCGATCCCCTCGACGTGGACCAAGATGGTCGATATCCTGCTCTTCTGGGCAGCCGAAGGCGTGGACGGTTTCCGCTGCGACATGGCAGAGATGGTGCCGACGGCCTTTTGGTCCTACGCCTCCCAGCGGCTCAAGGCCGCCCATCCCGAGGCCATCCTCATCGGCGAGGTCTATAATCCCGCCCTCTATCGCGCCTACATCGCCAGCGGCTTCGACTACCTCTACGACAAGGTGGGCATGTACGACTGCCTGCGGGGTGTGGTCTGCCAGCAGCGCGCGGCCAGCGAGATCACGGCCCAGTGGCAGGCCACGGACGACATCCGCGACCGCATGCTCTACTTCCTGGAGAACCACGACGAGCAGCGCATCGCCTCCGACTTCTTCTGTGGCGACGCCCGCAAGGCCCTGCCCGCAATGATGGTGAGCGCCTGGCTGCGCACCAATCCCGTGATGGTCTATGCCGGACAGGAGTGGGGCGAGCGCGGCATGGACCACGAGGGTTTCTCGGGTGTCGATGGACGCAGTACGATCTTCGACTACTGGACCGTTCAGGCCGTCTATCAGGGCTATTTCGACCGTTCGAGCCTTGGTGTAGACCAGCGGCAGTTGGAGGCTGACTACCAGCAGATTCTGCAACTCGCCAACGAGGAGAAGGCGCTGCGTGAGGGCGAGTTGTTCGACTTGATGTACGCCAACGCTCCTTCGCCCTGCTTCGACCCGCAGCGGCAGTATGCCTTCCTGCGCAAGAAGGATGACGAACTGCTGATCGTCAACGCCAATTTCTCGGCAGACCAACGGACGACGCAGATCCGGATACCTGCCCACGCCTTCGACTTTTTCCATATCGGCGAGGGTGAATACGAGGGGCTTGACCTCCTGACGGGCCAGTGCCGCACGGACCGCTGGGATCGAGACGGAGAGATCACGCTCCACACCCAGGGCTATGGCGCCACCATCGTCCGCTACAAGGTGTGAGCGCTAAGAGCCTCAATAGATAAGTTTCGATTAGCACAAGAGCAAGCAGAAGAACAAAGATGACAGAATATGAGAAAATGCAGCGTGGCGAGGTCTATCTCGCCACGGATCCCTCGCTCCTCAGGGAGTTGCATGCCTGCCAGGACAAGTGCTGGGAGTACAACCGCCTCTGCCCCACCGACGCCAGGCGTCGCAACGAGATGATCCGCGAGATACTCGGCGGAGCTGACGAGGATACCTTCGTCAACCAGCCGTTCCATTGCGACTATGGCAAGCATATCTTCGTGGGCAAGCGCTTCTTCTCCAATTTCAACTTCACCGTGCTCGACGAGGCACGGGTGAGTATCGGCGACGACTGCTTTATCGGTCCCAACGTGAGCATCTACACGGCTTGCCACAGTACAGACCCCGTGGAGCGCAACACGAGACGCGAGTGGGCCGAGCCCGTCACCATCGGCGACAACTGCTGGATAGGTGGAAGCTCCACGATCCTGCCCGGCGTGACCATCGGCGACAACGTGACCATCGGGGCGGGGAGCGTGGTGGTGAAGGATATTCCCTCCAACAGTGTCGCCGTGGGCAATCCGGCCCGCGTGGTGAGGACCATCAAGGCCGCAACGACAACAAGCTGATTATGGCACTATCCAACATAGAGAAGCACTACAACAAGCACCCCGAGGACCTGCGCCTGCAGCGCCGTCACGGCATCGTGGAGTTTGAGACCACCATGTACCACCTGCGCCGCCTGCTGCGTCCGGGGATGTTGCTGCTCGACATCGGGGCGGGCACGGGCCGCTATGCCTCCGCCCTCATGGCCGAGGGCTACAAGGTGAAGGCCGTGGAGCTGGTACGCCGCAACATCGAGGTTTTTCGCCAGCGCGATCCCGAGGCCGACGTGGTGCAGGGCGACGCCAGGGACCTGTCCTTCATTCTCTCCGACTCGGCCGACGCCACGCTCCTGCTGGGCCCGCTCTATCATCTCATCGGCGAGGAGGAGAAACTCAAGGCGCTGCGCGAGGCCCGACGGGTGACGAAGCCCGGCGGACTGATCTTCGTGGCCTACCTGATGAACGAGTATAGCATCCTCTCCTACTGCTTCGACGAGGAACGTATCGGCGACTTCCTGGCGCGCGGCATCGTGGACCACGACTTCCATATCCAGACGCAGGAGGGCGAGCTCTACGACTATGTGCGGCTGGAGGACATAGACCGCCTCGACAGCCAGGCTGGACTGGAGCGCGTGACGATCTTCTCGCCCGATGGTCCTGCCGACTATATGCGCACGCGCCTCAACAGGATGAGCGACGAGACCTTCGCCCACTTCCTTGCCTATCAGAAGGTCGTCTCCGAGCGACCCGACCTTATCGGCGCAGGCAGCCACGTGGTGGACGTGGTGAGGGCATGAGCCCCCTGGAGGCCTCCGCGTTCAGTCGGCAACAACAAGAATCATACCTATAATAAAATAACAAAAATGATGATGCAACAAGAACCGATACTCAACGAGCACAACAAGGAGGAGTTTCCGCCGGCTCATACCGCCGAGCACCTGCTCAACCAACTGATGATCCGCCTCTTTGGCACGCAGAGAAGCAACAACGCCCACGTGGAGCGCAAGAAGAGCAAGATCACCTACAAGCTCGACCACAAGCCCACGCGCAAGGAGGAGAAGGAGATCGAGACGGAGATGAACCGCCTCATCGCTCTCGACATGCCCGTCAGCTATGAGTTTACCGATCGCGACCACCTGCCCGAGGGCGTCGATGCCGACCGCCTGCCGGCCAATGCCTCCGAGGCCATCCGCCTGGTGCGCATCGGCGACTATGACGTCTGCCCCTGCATCGGCAAGCACGTGCGGTCCACGGCGCAGATAGGCCGCTTCGAACTCTTGGGCACCAACTGGAACGAGGAGAAGCGCGAGTTTCGTGTCCGCTTCAAGATCGTGCAGTAGCCAGCCCCTGTGGGTGAAGCTGCGATCGACAACTATAAAACAAGACACCCACGACGGCCATTTGGCTATCGTGGGTGTCTTGTGTAGAGGCGGATCGGCGTGATCCTTATTTCTTCATGCCCTTGTAGGCCTTGTTCATGCCCTTGATCACCTCGTTGGTGATGTCGAGCGACTTGTCGGCGTAGAGGATGTTGTCGCCGCTCTTGGCCAGGATCATGGCATACTTCTTGTCCTTGTTGAACTGAGCGAGGTAGTTGTGGACGCTGTCGGCGAGGGCCTTGTTATACTTGGCCACCTCGTTCTGATACTCCGCTCCGAGACGCTGCTGCAGGGCCTCGGCGTCCTGGGCCTGCTTCTGTATGCTGGCCTGTATCTGCTGTGCCTGGGCCTGCGTGTATTTGTTGGCCTGGACGTTCTGCTGGAAGTTGGCGGCGGCCTGTTGCAGCTGCTGCTGCTTGCCGTTGAGCGTCTTGCTGATGTTGGCCTCCTTGGCCTTCATGATCTTCGTCACCTCTTTCCAGTAGGTGTATTGGCTCATGATGGAGTCGATCTCCACGTAGGCGATCTGCTGGCCTCCGGCCTGGGCCTCTTTCTGTGTCGCGGGCTCAGCCTTGGAGTCGTTCTGCTTCGGCTGGTTGTTGCACGACATGAGCGCCGTCGCGGCTATTGCCACCACGGCCAGTTTGCTGAAAACATTCTTCATATCTATTTTTTTGTTTTGTTGTTGTCGTAGTGTGTGGGCAGCGTTAATAGGCTTTGTTGGCCTGGCGTGCCTCCTTGTCCTGGTCCACGACGCAGTGGATGCCCTTCTTGCGGAGGTAGGCATTGTCGTGTACATGCATGGAATGGAACTTTCCACCCTTGACGAAAAGCACTCTTACGCACAGTAAGAGCACCGCAATAGCAATTATTAACATGCTATATAAGATAGTCTCAACCATTTTTCTTACTTTTGCAGTCGATAAACGACCGCAAAGTTACGACAATTCGGTTAGAAACCAAAATAAAAGCAATCTAAATTATGGCAAACGTAGAATTAAAGCCTGCTCGCGTCTTTGAGCAGTTCGCAAAAATCAACGCAATTCCCCGTCCTTCCAAGCACGAGGAGAAGATGATCGAGTACCTGAAAGCATTCGGTCAGGAGCGCGGCCTGGAGACCAAGGTCGATGAGACTGGCAACGTCATCATCCGCAAGCCCGCCACGCCGGGCATGGAGAACAAGCCCTGCGTCATCCTGCAGAGCCACATGGACATGGTCTGCGACAAGCTCGTCGATGTGGAGATCGATTTCCAGAACGATCCCATCCAGACCTATGTGGACGGTGAGTGGCTGAAGGCCAAGGGCACCACGCTGGGCGCCGACGACGGTATCGGCTGTGCCATCGAGCTGGCCCTGCTGGACAGCGACGACATCGAGCACGGTCCCGTGGAGTGTGTCTTCACCGTCGATGAGGAGACGGGTCTCACTGGCGCCTTCGGCATGAAGCCGGGCTTCATGAGCGGCAAGTACCTCATCAACCTCGATAGCGAGGACGAGGGTCAGATCTTCGTCAGCTGCGCCGGCGGTATCAACACCTCCGCCAAGTATGAGTTCACGCGCGAGGACGCTCCCGAGGGCTACTTCTTCTTCGAGGGCAGCCTCAAGGGCCTCGTCGGTGGCCACTCCGGCGACGATATCAACAAGAAGCGCGCCAACGCCATCAAGATCCTCGCCCGCTTCCTCTATATGGAGCAGGACAAGATGGATCTGCGCCTGGCCCAGTGGAACTCGGGCAAAATGCACAACGCCATCCCCCGCGACGGCAAGATCGTCTTCTGCGTGCCCGCAGACAAGAAGGAGGAGGTGAAGGCCGACTGGAACAAGTTCACACCCGAGGTGGAGGACGAGTACCACGTGACGGATCCGACGATGGTGTGGGCCCTCAACAGCTGCGAGGCCCAGAAGGTGATGCCGAAGAGCGTCTCCCGCAACCTCATCCTCGCCTTGCAGGCCGTGGACAACGGTCCGCTGACCAACTGCCAGGAAGAAGAGCTGGCTTGGCTCGTAGAGACCTCCAGCAACATCGCCAGCGTGCAGAGCGACGAAAGTACCGTGACGCTCGTCTCCAGCCAGCGCTCCAGCGTGATGAGCAATCTTCGCAACATGGCCAACGCCGTCAAGGCTTGCTTCGAGCTCGCCGGCGCCGAGGTCATCCAGAACGACGGCTATCCCGCATGGAAGATGAACGCCGACTCTGAGCTCCAGCGCATCGCCATCCAGGAGTATAAGAAGCTCTTCGGCCACGACCCGAAGGTGCTCGGTATCCACGCCGGCCTGGAGTGTGGTCTCTTCTCCGAGAAGTATCCCGGCATCGACATGATCAGCTTCGGCCCGACGCTCCGCTTCGTCCATACGCCGGACGAGCGTCTCCTCATCCCGACCGTGCAGATGGTCTGGGATCACATGCAGGCCATCCTCCGCGAGATCGACTAATCGCGCCGAGGAGCACGTTGGACCCGCTCTTGGAGGGAGACAAAGGCGTCTCCCTCCCAGTCTCCCGGGTCCCTGTGCTGGCAAGTCGCCCTTTGGCGATACCCCCTCCTTGTCCCGCGCCTGGGGCGATCCGGTGGTACGGCCAAAGGGTTTTTTCTGCCCTCCCCTCTTTGGGTGGAAATAATTTCGTAACTTTGCACCATCTATCAATACAACAAGACAACAAGACATGGCAACAACCGACGACAAGAAAGTCATTTTCTCCATGGTGGGAGTCTCGCAGATCATCCCCCAGAACCAGAAGCGGATTCTCAACAACATCTATCTCTCCTTCTTCTATGGCGCGAAGATTGGCATCATCGGTCTCAACGGCGCGGGTAAATCTACGCTGATGAAGATCATCGCCGGCCTTGTCGAGCCTACGCAGGGCGAAGTGGTGTGGAGCCCGGGCTACTCCGTGGGCTATCTGCCCCAGGACCCGCCCCTCGACGAGTCGAAGACCGTGCTGGAGAACATCCGCGAGGGTGTGAGCGGCGTCTACGACGCGCTGCGCGAGTATGACGAGATCAACGTGAAGTTTGGCCAGGAGGAGTACTACAGCGACCCCGACAAGATGGACAAGCTCATGGCCCGTCAGGCTGAGCTCCAGGACATCATCGACTCTACCGACGCCTGGAACATGGACTCGCGCCTGGAGCGTGCGATGAGCGCCCTCCATTGTCCATCGGGCGACAGCGCCGTGACCCACCTCTCCGGTGGTGAGCGCCGCCGTGTGGCCCTGTGCCGCCTGCTCCTGACCAAGCCCGACGTGCTCCTGCTCGACGAGCCCACCAACCACCTCGACGCCGAGAGCATCGACTGGCTGGAGCAGCACCTGCAGCAGTATGAGGGCACGGTCATCGCCGTCACCCACGACCGCTACTTCCTCGACGACGTGAGCGAGTGGATCCTGGAGCTCGACCGCGGCGAGGGCATCCCCTGGAAGGGCAACTACTCGTCCTGGCTCGACCAGAAGACGAAGCGCATGGCGCAGGAGGAGAAATCGGCCTCGAAGCGCCGCCGCACGCTGGAGCGCGAGCTGGAGTGGGTGCGCATGGCCCCGAAGGCTCGTCAGGCCAAGGGCAAGGCCCGTCTCAACGCCTACGAGAAGATGCTCGGCGAGGAGCAGAAGGAGCAGGAGCAGAAGCTCGAGATCTTCATCCCCAATGGTCCGCGCCTGGGCAACAAGGTCATCGAGGCGAAGCATGTGGCGAAGGCCTTCGGCGACAAGGTGCTCTTCCGCGACCTCAACTTCACGCTGCCCCCCAACGGCATCGTCGGCGTGATAGGCCCCAACGGTGCGGGCAAGACCACGCTCTTCCGCCTGATCATGGGACTGGAGCAGGTCGATGGTGGCAGCTTCGAGGTCGGCGAGACCGTGCGCCTGGCCTATGTCGATCAGCAGCACAAGGACATCGACCCGAAGAAGACTGTCTATGAGGTGGTGTCGCAGGGCAACGAGACCATCCGCATGGGAGGCCGCGACGTCAACGCCCGCGCCTATCTCTCGCGCTTCAACTTCTCGGGCAACGACCAGGGCAAGCTCTGCGAGGTCCTCTCCGGTGGTGAGCGCAACCGCCTGCAGCTGGCCTTGGCGCTGAAGCAGGAGGGCAACGTGCTCCTGCTCGACGAGCCTACCAACGACATCGACGTCAACACGCTCCGTGCGCTGGAGGAGGGTCTTGACAGCTTTGCTGGCTGCGCCGTCGTCATCAGCCACGACCGCTGGTTCCTTGACCGTATCTGTACCCACATCCTCGCCTTCGAGGGCGACGGAGAGGTGGTCTTCTTCGAGGGCGACTACTCCGACTACGAGATCAACAAGGCGCGCCGCCTCGGCAACACCGAGATCAAGAAGACGCGCTACCGCAAACTGATGGAGGACTAAACCTCCCCCTCAGAGCACAAGGCATGAGAAAGGGTGCGTCAGGACCGTTGTTCTGATGCACCCTTTGTCGTGGTGCGGCGGCAGGAGGCAGTGGCCGTGCCGTCACGCCATGAGTGTCCCTTTAGTAGTCCTCCTTTGCTTTGAGGAAATCAAAATCAAAAAAAATATTGTTTTTATAAAAAATCGGGTTCTGTCTCAGAACCTTGTCACCAGTTCTACCACCAGTTTGTCTTTCTCCGAGGTGTGGGCCACGCCGCCTTCGCGGTAGAAGTACTTCTCGTAGTTGATTCGGATGTCGCTCACGAAGGGCTTCTTCAGACTGAGCGTCACGCCGCCCGTGATCCTCGACCGCTGATAGTCGTTGACGATGAGGCTTCCCTCCGGGTTTTCCTTGCCCTCCAGGTAGCGTTTGCCGTCGCTATGGTCGCTCATGTAGTCGTAGCGCAGCAGAGGCGTGACGTAGCGGATGAGGCCCTGCCCCGTGGGTATGTCGTAGCTGACGAAGGCGTCGAAGGCGTGGACGGGACGGAAGGCGTCGTGGGCATAGTGCTTGTAGAGATACTCGGCCTCGACGTGCCATCCGCGGGCGTGCCAGTAGAGACCTGCGTCATACATCATGACGTCGACGTCGTCGGGCTTGATCTTCTGCGTGCTCAGCACGAGACCGAAACCGTGGGGCAGCAGCAGTTGCGCCTTGGCCGAGAAGTTGACGCTGTTGGTCCAGAAGTCCTTCTGATTGGTCAGTCCCGACCCGTTGAAGAGTCCTGCCTCCAGCACGATGGGAAATCCCGTCTGGATCGTGTAGCCTGCGGCAAATCCCACGTCGCGCACGTTGCCCACCTGCTTGGCGATGAAGGACCGGTTGGCGAAATACTGCTGGTGGGGCGACCGGTGGGCGTCGATAGTGAAGGGCACGCGCATCTGTCCCAACGTGAGCTGCAGTCTCTGTGCGGGCTTGAGGCGCGTGTAGGCGTCGAGCATCTTGATCTTGCCCTCGTCGCAGAGGTCTATCTCCGCCTTGTAGCCGATGATGGGCGATAGTTTGCCGTCCACGCTGACGCGCGCGTTGCGCACCTCGAAGCGTCCTTCGTTCTCCTGCGTCTGATACTCATACTTCGACCGTATCGTTCCGTGGATGTTCACGGGCAGTCGATCCTCCTGTGGAGCTGTGGTACTCGTCTGTTGTGGTGTCGTGGCGCTCGTCTGCGCCCATGCGCCGCTGCCATGCAGGCAGATCAGGGTGGCGGCGAGGATGAGGCTGTTGGTGTGTCCCATTTTCTTTTGTTTTCGTTACCGTTGTTTTGTGTCGTGTCGTTGTTGGCGCAAGATGGCGTCGGATCTGTCGCCGGCCAGCGCCCCTTGCTTTTCGGCTGCAAATTTCGTGTTTTTATGTTGCTTCTCTGTGACAATGGTGTTACAATCTTGTTACGTTGTGTTTTTCTCTGACGTGGAGGTGTTTTCCGTCCCGAGTGGTCTGTAAGTCAAGAATTATGCTTACTTTTGCAAAATCTCTGAGTCCGAAGGGTCGATCCAGGCCCGACGGTGGCCCCATGATGTGTTCTCGGAGGAATAGCAAGATCGCAAAAAACAGAAGGAAATGAAGACCAAATCGCTTACACTCATAGCTGGGACCATCTGGCTGCTTGCCGGCTTCAACGTCTGTCGTATCGGCGTCGTGTCGTGGATGGACCTGGAGACTACCTCCGTCCTGATGGTCGTCGGCAGTATCGTCACCCTGCTGCTCTTTTCGACCATGTTTGTCAAGATCTTGTTCAAGAATGTGCGGCGCATTCGTCGCATCGAAGTTGACAAGCGCAGGCTGTGGCACATGATGCCCGTGAAGTCATACGCCATCATGGCGTTTATGATCACATTCGGCATACTGCTCAGGAACTGTCCCGAGATACCTTCCGCCTTCATCGCGTCCTTCTATGTCGGACTGGGTTCGGCCCTGATGGTGGCGGGAACCGTCTATATCTCCGCCCTGCTCTGTCCCAAGGAACTATAGCCTGTGGTCGTCAAGAAGACTTTGCCTTGGTGGCGCTTTCGGTTCTGCTTTTTTCGTGATGCTGTTGTTCATTGCGTTAAGGGTTTGAATGGTTCAAATGATTCGTAAAAAGAGACCTTGCCGATGGTAGCTTAGGACTGGCGCCGATGGTTATTTGCCCCTTGCCCTTGTCGTAAGGAGGCCCCGCTCCAAGCCTTCCCATGGACTTTTCCACCCGTCTCGTATCTGCTGCAACGATTTGCCTGCGTCGCAATGAGAGCCCCGATCTCAGATTGCCGAGCGCCGCTAAATCTTCTGCAATGATTTTGCCAGCGAGCGCAATGAGAGCCCCCGATCTCAGATTGCCGAGCGCCGCTAAATCTTCTGCAATGATTTTGCCTGCGTCGCAATGAGAGCCCCCGATCTCAGATTGCCGAGCGCCGCTAAATCTTCTGCAATGATTTTGCCAGCGAGCGCAATGAGAGCCCCGATCTCAAATTGCCGAGCGCCGCTAAATCTTCTGCAAAGGTACACACTATTTTTCGTACTGCCAAATAAAATCGCAAAAACTTTCTAACTTTTTTTGTTTTTGTTGGTCGAGCATATAGCTTTGCTATATGATTTCCTCGGATAACACGAATATCTTTTACAGAATCTCTATTTATGGATTGAACGAGGGTAAGAAGTGGAAAAGCTTAACGTGATAATGTGAGAATGTGATAATGTGAGTGTAGGAGGAGTGGAAGTTTTGTGATTAAATGCTTTAATAAAAAGTAGCCAATGTATTATGTGTCAATTATTTAGCTCTAATGATAAATAGGAGTGAGTTGTTGTTGTGTGCATGCTTGCGAGTTATGTTTTGACTTTTGTTAACAAGTGCGGGGATGTGGTCTAAGTAGTCCTCTGTTGTAAAAACTCGTCGAAATGACAAAAAATCAGAAGAACTTGCTTTGTCGGGATGTGGAAAAACCTGCATCGACACAAGAAAATGATGCCTTTTAGCGTTCGTTTGACCTTGAGATGGGTTCTCGAACCCCGTTTTTCCAGCATCGGACCCCGTCTTGGTTCTATGGTTAGAAGGTGAAGGGTTTTGTGTATAATACTCTGATTATCAATGCGAACTATCTGTTTTGCTGCGTTTTTCTCTCTTTTGCGCCGATGTGGAAAAATCTCAGGAAATCTCTCGAAACCACCCTGAAAATCCCCCAAGATTATCTCGAATCGTCTTCAATTCCCCCAAAATCCCCCTTCAGATGCCCGTCAAAAGCCACCTCGATCACCTCCAAAATGATTCAAAAACTACGTCAAGCTCTCCCGGTGACCTCCCGAAATGATCCCGATCACCCCGTCCTTCCTACCCTGCCCCGACCCGATAAAGCCCGCTCATGACCCGCTTGAGGCCCTCAAAACCGAAGATAAAAACGCGCCTCACCTACACGCGTAGGCGCGCATATTATAAAAGAGGAAAAACAATTGCTCTTTTAACTTTTTTTATTCCGACTTCAACTCCTTTCTCAATGAAAACATTTACCTTTGTAGTCGGTAATAATGAAAACAAACGCAGACACACGCAACGTTACAAAGCGAAAAGCAAGGGAGCTGCTTGACAGCTACCTGAAAGGAACTGGCCATCGCCACACCCCCGAGCGCAGCGCCATCCTCGACGCGGTCTATGACCAGCGGGGCCACTTCACGCTCGACGAACTGGCCAAGGTGCTGGAGCAGCGCAACTTCCCCGTCTCCCGAGCCACGCTCTACAACACCATGCGCTTGTTTATCAAGCTAAGGCTCGTCGTGCGCCACCGCTTCATTGGGCGCACGAGCTATGAGGCCTGCTACGCCAGCGGCGACCACATCCACCAGGTCTGCACCGTCTGTGGAAGCATACGCGAGGTGGCCGCCGTGGAAGTGACCGAGGCCGTGGACAAATTGCGTCTCAACCGCTTTCGCAAGGAGGGGTTCTCGCTCTATATCTATGGCGTCTGCACGCGCTGCCAGCAGCGCATCACCCGCCAGTCGGAAAAAAAAGAAAACAGGAAAACAAGAAAAAATTAGATAAAAACATCTATGAAAACAGGTAAAGTTGACGTCCTCTTGGGTCTCCAATGGGGCGATGAAGGCAAGGGAAAGGTAGTCGATGTCCTCACACCACGCTACGACGCCGTGGCGCGCTTCCAGGGCGGCCCGAACGCAGGACACACCTTGGAGTTTAATGGTGAGAAATACGTGCTCCGCTCCATTCCCTCCGGCATTTTCCAAGGGGGCAAGGTGAACATTATCGGCAATGGTGTCGTGCTCGCCCCCGACTTGTTTATGGATGAGGCCAAGAGCCTTGAGAAGACCGGCCATGCCCTGCGCGAGCGCCTCCACATCTCGAAGAAAGCCCACCTCATCATGCCAACCCACCGCATTCTCGACCGCGCCATCGAGGCCTCCAAGGGCAAGTCGAAGGTCGGTACCACGGGCAAGGGCATCGGCCCGGCCTATACCGACAAGGTCTCGCGCACGGGTCTCCGCGTCGGCGACATCCTCGACCGCTTTGAGGAGAAATATCAGGCCGCCAAGAGCCGCCACCTCGCCACGCTCAAGGGCATGGGATGGACCGACTTCGACGGACTGGAAGAGGTCGAGAAGCACTGGATGGAGGGCGTGGAATACCTCAAAGGATTCCATTTCACCGACTCAGAGCATGAGATCAACCACCTGCTGCGCGACGGCAAGTCCATCCTCTGTGAGGGTGCACAGGGCACGATGCTCGACGTCGATTTCGGTTCCTACCCCTTCGTGACCTCCTCCAACACCATCGGCGCAGGAGCCTGCACCGGACTGGGCATAGGAGCCAACAAGGTCGGCAACGTCTTCGGCATCATGAAGGCCTACTGCACCCGCGTGGGCTCAGGGCCCTTCCCCACCGAGCTCTTCGACGAGACGGGCAAGCGCATGCGCGACATCGGTCATGAGTATGGTGCCGTGACCGGGCGCGAGCGTCGCTGCGGATGGATCGACCTCGTGCAGCTGCGCTACTCCATCATGGTCGATGGCGTGACGGAACTGATCATGATGAAGAGCGACGTGCTCGACACCTTCGACACCATCAAGGCCTGTGTGGCCTACCGACTCCCCGACGGCACGGAGACCGATGAGCTGCCCTTCGAGCTGGAGGGTGTCACCCCGATCTACAAGGAGATGAAGGGCTGGAAGACGGACATGACGCAATACACCAGCGAGGACCAGTTCCCGCAGGAGTTCAAGGACTACATCCAGTTCCTGGAGGACTTCCTCGAGACCCGCATCGGCATCATCAGCATCGGTCCCGACCGCGAGCAGACCATCGTGAGAGGATAAGTCTCACGGCCAGGGGGCGGACCACTTCTCCCCCTGGTAGTAACCATCCACGGCCAGTCTTGGCCTCTAACGAAAGCAAACACTATGGCAAATAAACCTTCCATCCCCAAGGGAACGCGCGACTTCGGTTCCGAGGAGATGGCGAAGCGCAATTATATCTTCGACACCATCAAGGCGGCATTCCAGCTCTATGGTTTCCGCCAGATCGAGACCCCGGCGATGGAGACGCTCCACACGCTCATGGGCAAGTATGGCGAGGAGGGCGACAAGCTCCTGTTCAAGGTGCTCAACTCCGGCGACTACCTCAAGAAGGTCTCCGACGAGGAACTCGCGGACCGCAACGTCTATAAGCTCCAGACCAAACTCTGTGAGAAGGGTCTCCGCTACGACCTCACCGTGCCTTTCGCCCGCTATGTGGTGATGCACCGCGAGGAACTCCAGATGCCGTTCAAGCGCTACCAGATACAGCCCGTATGGCGGGCCGACCGTCCGCAGAAGGGACGCTACAGAGAGTTTTACCAGTGCGACGCCGACGTCGTGGGCAGCGACTCGCTCCTCAACGAGGTGGAGCTGGTGCAGATTATGGACACGGTCTTCACGCGCTTCGGTGTGCGTGTGGCCATCAAGGTCAACAACCGCAAGATCCTCACCGGCATTGCCGAGGTGATAGGCGAGGCCGAGAAGATCGTCGATATCACCGTGGCCATCGACAAGATCGACAAGATCGGCGTGGATGGCGTCAATGCCGAACTGCGCTCCGACGGCATCTCAGAGGAGGCCATCGCCCGCCTGCAGCCTATCATCAACTTGCAGGGCACCAACGACGAGAAGTTGGCCACCATCGCCGAGGTGCTCCGCGAGAGCGAGACGGGACTGAAGGGCGTCGAGGAGGTCCGTTTCATCCTCGACACGCTCAAGGGCGTGGGTCTCCACAACACCGTGGAGCTCGACCTGACGCTGGCCCGCGGCCTCAACTACTACACGGGAGCCATCTTCGAGGTGAAGGCTCTCGACGTGGAGATCGGCAGCATCACGGGTGGCGGACGCTACGACAACCTCACGGGCATCTTCGGTATGCCCGGTCTTTCGGGTGTGGGCTTCTCCTTTGGCGCAGACCGCATCTACGACGTGCTCAACGCCCTCGACCTCTATCCGAAGGAGAGCCGTCAGGGCACGGAGGTCCTCTTCATCAACTTCGGCGATGCTGAGACGGCCTACTGCATGCCACTGGTGGCCAAGCTGCGCCAGGCGGGCATTGCCACCGAGCTTTTCCCCGACAAGGCGAAGATGAAGAAGCAGATGAACTATGCCAACGCCAAGCACGTCCCGTTTGTAGCTCTGGCCGGCGAGAGCGAGATGGCCGAAGGCAAGGTGACGCTGAAGGACATGGAGACGGGCGAGCAGCACCTGCTGACCGTGGAGGAAGTGGTAGCCAAGCTCCGCCCATAGGCGGCGTGCGCCAGTCCTCTCCCCTATTCCTATTATATATATACTACTTATATATATACGCTACGAGCAACCATGGAGGCGGCCCTGCTTGCCGTCCGTGGTTGCTCGTAGTGTGTCTGTAGGCCCGCTGAGCCTTCGGCCTATAGAACCGTCCGTATTTTCCCTAACTCGGCCCGCAGCGCCTTCCATTCTATCCGAAGAGCAGGCGCAGCGCCTCCTCCACCTTTCTGACGGGATGGATGGCGATGGTGTACTTGCTGTGGTCGAAGCCCTGGAGGTTGTACTTGGGGATGATGATGTGCTGGAAACCCAGTTTTTCGGCCTCGGCGATGCGGGCCTCGATGCGGCTCACGGGACGCACCTCGCCGCTCAGTCCCACCTCGCCCGCCATGCACCATCCGCTCTCGATGGGCGTATCGACATTGGACGAGAGGACGGCGGCGATGACGCTCAGGTCCATGGCCATGTCCGTCACGCGGAGTCCACCCGCTATGTTGAGAAAGACATCCTTCTGCATGAGTTTGAAGCCCACCCGTTTCTCCAGCACCGCCAGCAGCATGTTGAGCCGTCGCTGGTCGAAGCCCGTGGCCGACCGCTGGGGCGTGCCGTAGGCGGCGGAGGAGACGAGGGCCTGGGTCTCGATCAGAAACGGGCGCACGCCCTCTATGGCGCTGGAGATGGCCACTCCCGAGAGACCGTCGTGGTCGTCGGTGAGAAGCAGTTCCGAGGGATTCTCCACCTGACGAAGCCCCTGCTGCCGCATCTCGTAGATGCCGATCTCCGAGGTGGATCCGAAGCGGTTTTTGATGCTGCGCAGGATACGGTAGAGGTGGTGCTGGTCGCCCTCAAACTGGAGCACCGTATCGACGATGTGCTCCAGGATCTTCGGTCCGGCGAGGGTCCCCTCCTTGTTGATGTGGCCGATGAGGATCACGGGGACGCCACTCGACTTGGCGAAGCGGAGCAGCGCCGAGGCACACTCGCGCACCTGCGAAACGCTGCCTGGCGAACTCTCGGCCTGTTCGGTGGCGATGGTCTGTATGGAGTCGATGACGACGATCTCGGGTTTCTCCTCCTTGATGTGGTCGAAGATGGCCTCCAGCGAAGTCTCTGAGAGGATGACCATGCGGTCGTTGACGGGATTTTGGCCAGCGATGCGGTCCGCCCGCATCTTGATCTGATGAGGGCTCTCCTCGCCGCTCACGTAGAGCACGTGCTGCGGCAGCCGCAGAAGGGTCTGGAGGGTGAGGGTGCTCTTGCCAATGCCCGGTTCGCCGCCCATGAGCACGATGCTGCCAGGGACGAGGCCGCCGCCCAGCACGCGGTTGAACTCGCCGTCGATCATGTCGATGCGGGGCTCATCGTGAGCCGCGATGTCACCCAGGCGCATCCTGTGGCTGCGCGAGGGGTGGGTCCTGAGTTCGCTGGCCGCGCTCCGGGCCGCCTGCTGCCCTGTGTCGGATCCCACACGGATCTCCTTGAAGGTGTTCCACTGTCCGCAGCTGGGACATTTTCCCAACCATTTCGCGCTCTCCTGTCCACAATGGGAGCAGACGTAGGCTATCTTGTCTTTTGCCATTTTCGTTCTGTATATATATAGGAGGCCATATCCTATGATAGGAAGTCCTCGTTTCGACCCCACAAAAATAAGAATATTTTTCCGTATTACAAAATTTATTATTAACTTTGCTGCAAGTATGAAGAAACTCATTTGGTACTCGATGGCCGTCTGTCTGCTGACGCTCTGCGCCTGCGGACCGTCCGAAGCCGATCAGAAGCGGGCCCAACGCCAGCGCCAGGAGGCCGACCGCAAGGCTTACCAAGCGGCTTTCAAGGTGGGCACGCTCCCCACCCTCGACTGTCTGCCGCTCTTCCTCCTTCGCGACAGCGTGCTCTACGACACCACCCGCGCCGACATCCGCCTCGTCGGTTTCACAGCCCAGATGGACTGCGACACGGCCATGACGGGACGTAGCGTCAATGCCTGCGTCACCGACCTGGTCAGGGCCCAGCGGCTGCAGCGCAAGGGCGTGCCCATACGGTGGTTTGCCTCCACCAATGCCTACTGGAATCTCTATGCGAGCAAGCAGCTGAAGGTCGATTCCATCGGCCGGCTCAGCGACTGCAACATTGCCATGACGCGCTACTCCATCACCGACTATCTCACGGCCGAGGTGCTGCAGCGTGCCAAGTTGCAGCGGCCCGCCCTGCGCGCGCAGATCAACGACGTGCTGGTGCGCGAGAAAATGGCCACGGGCGGGGAGCTCGACGCGTTTTGGTTCACTGAGCCCATGGCCACGAAGATGCGGCTCGACGGCCACCGCCTCCTCTACTCCTCGCAGAAGTCGGGACTCCATCCTGGTGCCATCGTTCTGGTGGAGGGACCTTCCGACGACCCCCAGCGCACGATGCGCCAGCAGGAGGAGTTTAGAAAGGCCTACGACAGCGCCGTGGCGCTGATCAACAAGAACGGACTGGTCTATTATTCAGACCTGATCATCAAGTATATGGGCGTCGATAGCAAGGTGGTCATGAACCTGCCCAAGCTCTCTTTCGAACCCGCCCGCGGGCCGCGCGAGGCCGACCTGAAAGCGTTTCAGAAGGGCCGGCCACAATAAGCAGCCCACCATTTATTCACATCAAAAAAGAACAACATCTATGGACAAAGAGAATAGCATCCCCTGCGGACTCACCATCCGCTGCTTCGAGTTCAACATGATCGGTGAGAATTGCTACGTCGTCTCCGACGAGACGCGCGACTGTGTCATCATCGACTGTGGCGCCTACTGGAAAGACGAGCGCGAGGAACTGGTGGAATATATCACGAAGAACGAGCTTCGCCCCGTCCGTCTCCTGGCCACTCACGGCCACCTCGACCATCACTTTGGCGACAACACGGTCTATGACACCTACGGCCTTTCGCCGGAACTCTCAGAGGAGGATGAATATGTATACAAATCGCTTCTCTATCAGGCGGAAAAGTATTTCCACTTGAAGTTGAACTATAAGTTTCCTGCCCCTGGTCGCTATCTGCAGGACGGCGAGACCATCTCCTTTGGCAACCACGAACTGCTGGTCCTCCCCACGCCAGGCCACACGCCAGGATCCGTCTCCTTCTACTGCAAGAGCGAGGGATTCCTCTTCACGGGCGATACGCTCTTCCGAGGCAGCGTCGGCCGCACCGACCTCGACGGCGGCAGCATGTTCCAGCTCATCAACAGTCTGCGCGAACTGGCCCAGTTGCCCGACGAGACAGAGGTGCTTCCAGGCCATGGCGAACCGACCACCATCGGCTATGAGTTGGCTCACAACCCCTATATGGACCGCTGATGACAGAGAAAACCATCCTTGGCATCGATCCGGGCACGAACGTGATGGGCTACGGTCTGCTCCACGTCAGGGGCAACAAGGCGGAACTGGTCGTCATGGGCGTGGTCGATATGCGCCGCGAGAGCGATCCCTACGTCCGCCTTGGCCGCATCTACGAGCGTGTGGCGAGTATCATCGACGCCTACCATCCCGACGAACTGGCCATCGAGGCGCCCTTCTTCGGCAAGAACGTGCAGTCGATGCTGAAGCTCGGCAGGGCGCAGGGAGTGGCCATAGCGGCCGCCATCCGCCAGGGCGTGCCTATCCACGAGTATGCGCCACTGAAGATCAAAATGGCCATCACGGGCAACGGGTCCGCCTCCAAGGAGCAGGTGGCAGCGATGTTGCAACGCCTCCTTTCGCTACGCGACGACCAAAAACCCCACTTCATGGACGCCACCGACGCGCTGGCGGCAGCCTACTGCCACTTCCTGCAGATGGGAAGGCCCGAGACGGGAGCGAAACACTATAGCTCGTGGAAGGACTTTGCGCTGAAGAACCAGCGACGCGTCAGTGGCAACGAATAGGGAGAAGGCGACCTTTTTGATTGTTGCCATGAACTTTCCGGGCGATTTGACCACTGTTCAAACATTTTTTTATAATTTTGCATCCAAAAATTAAAAAGGAAGACATGAGTGAATCCACGGCCCACGGTCGCCAGCTACTAAAGGAGAAGATTTGCTTGACAGCCCTGCGCCTGTTTCACAAGCGCGGCATCCGTCAGGTGAAGATGGACGATATTGCCACCACGCTTTCCGTCTCCAAGCGCACGCTCTACGAGATCTACACCAATAAGATGGAGCTGCTCGCCGAGGTGCTGGAACTGCAAAGCCGCATGAACCACGACCGCCTCAAGCGAGAGCTGAAGCCCGAGGCCAACACGATGGACGTGCTTATCCTCGTGCTGAAGATTTCGGTGGAGGAGCTCAACAAAATCTCGGTGGAGTTTCTCGAGGACCTCCACCGCTACCCCGAGGCGCTCCAGAAGCTTGAAGAACTGGAAAAGCGCAGCGACGAGGAAAACCGCCGCTTCCTGCAGAAGGGCGTGGAGGAGGGTTTCTTCCTGCCCAACATCAATTTTCAGCTGATGGACGATATCGTCCGCATAATCAAGGATCAGACGGTCTTCTATCAGCAGTATGGCATCAAGACGGTGTGGACGACGCTCGTGCGCGTCTTCCTGCGCAGTATCTGCACGCTCAAGGGCGTGCAGGAGCTCGACGCCTTCCTCGACAAAATGGCGACCGAGGACGGAGCGTTCTCGCCAGTCTGACAATTTTATTTCTCATATTTATATTAGCAAATGAAAGACCACGCATACAGGCCGTTTTTCCTCACCCTCTTCGTCGTCGTGCTGCTGACGATCGCCCACTGGCTGCCGACGCTCCATCTGGGCGACACCCAGCTGCGCCGTATCGACCTGCTCAGCGACCTGGGCAACGACAGCACGAAGGGCGACTTCCACGACGTCATACCCAAGCCCAAGGAACCCGAACGGCTCCTGGCGAAGAACAAGGCGGGCCAGACGGTCGCCTTCAAGGAGGTGTGGCCGAAGGGCGTGGAGCGCATCGTCGATTTCTCGGCAGGATCGGCCAACGGCATGGACCACTTCTACGCCATGCTCGACTCCGTGAAGCGGAAGCAGCTCAAGGGGCGTCCGCTGCGCATCGCCTACTTCGGCGACTCCTTCATCGAGGGCGACATCCTCGTCTGCGACCTACGAGAGCTCATGCAGGCCCACTTCGGCGGCTGGGGCGTGGGCTGGATCGATGCAGGCAACGACCTGACCAAGTATAAGCGCACCATCAGCAGCACCTTCTCGGGACTGGAGGAGCACATGGCGATGAAGAAGAAGAGCTATCGTGCCCAGGAGGCGGGTATCGCCCAGCGCTACTACACGATGCGCGGTGCGGTCAGAATGAATTATACGGCTACGAAAGACTTCCCCCACACGTCTCGCTGGGGTGTCTCGCGCCTCTATTTTCGGTCGCCGGGGGGCATCACGCTGAGCGGCCACGAGGGACAGAAGGCCTTCACCCTGCCCTTCAAGGGCAGCAAGCACGTGCAGGTGGCGGAGATGGCGGGCGTGGCCTCGGCAGCCGACTTCTCCGTGTCGCAGGGATCGGCGACGTTCTTCGGCACGGCACTGGAGAGCGACGGCGGCGTGATCATAGACAATTTTAGTTTGCGTGGTGCGTCGGGACAGACGCTGGCCGACCTCCCCGAGGCGACGCTGCGCGAGTTTGACAAGTTGCGCCCCTACGACTTGATCATCGTCCAGTATGGCGTCAATGCAGTCACGGAGGGTAGCACCACCCCCCAGCTCAAGGCTTATATGGAGCAGATGCGGACGGTGGTGGACCACCTCAAGCGCAGTTTCCCCGAGACGAGTATCCTCGTGGCGGGCGCCCCCGACCGAGGCTCCAAGACGGCTCCCGATGGCACGATGCCGGCCATCAAGATGCTCTCCGGTCTCCAGGAACAGATGGCCAGCGACGCGAAGGTGGGATTTCTCTCCATCCTCGGCGCCATGGGTGGCCCGGGCACGATGAAGCGCATCGTCGATGAACACGGATGGGGCTCCAGCGACTATGTCCACATCAACTGGGATGGGGGCAAGTTTGTGGCGGAACGACTCTTCAAGTCGTTCCTCGCGGGCTACGACAACTATGTGCGCCGTAAGAAATTAGAGAATCAATAACACGCTTTCACCACTCTCAGACTGTCTTTCGCAATGATAACAGACCACATCATGGCTTCGATCGCCGACTTGGCGCAGGAAGTCTCCCAATATTTTGTCTCGCTCCAGTGGGAACGGCTGGGCGCAATGCTCTCGTACAATCCGAGCGAGCCGCTGCTCTTCTCCTCGGGGCTCTTCCTCTTCCTCTTCCTCGCCCTTACGCTCGTCTATATGGCGCTCCGCAAGGCGCTCACTCCGCGCATCCTCTTTCTGACGCTCTTCTCCTACTATTTCTTCTATAAGAGCAGCGGGATGTATTTCCTGCTCCTCGTCCTTGTCACCGTCACCGACTTCTATATCGCCAAAGGGGTTTCGCGCCTGAAGGAGAAGGCCGACGAACAGGCGGAACGGGAGCGGCGGGCCCTCGGAGAGGAGGAGGCCACGCCCCACTACGGACGCGCCAAGGGGCTGCTGGCCCTGAGCCTGGCGATCGACCTCGGACTGCTCTGCTACTTCAAATACACCAATTTCTTCGCGGGAATGGTGACGCAGATGATCGGTGGCAATTTCCAGCCGTGGGACATTTTCCTGCCTGTGGGCATCAGTTTCTACACCTTCAAGACCATCTCCTATGTCGTGGACGTCTATCGGGGCAAGATGAAGCCGATGGAAAGCCTCCTGGACTATGCCTTCTACGTCTCCTTCTTCCCCACGCTGCTGGCGGGCCCCATCGTCCGGGCCACTGACTTCGCCCCGCAGATCCGCCGTCCGCTGCAGATCAGCAACCAGCTCTTTGGCATGGGCGCCTACTTCGTGCTCATCGGACTGGCGAAGAAGTGTATCATCTCCGACTATATTGCGCAAAACTTCGTCGATCGCATCTTCGACAATCCCACGCTCTTCTCCGGCGGTGAGGTGCTCTTGGGTCTCTATGGCTACACCGTACAGATCTATTGCGACTTCTCGGGCTATAGCGACATGGCGATAGGTATCTCGGCCTTGCTCGGTTTCACGATCCCAATGAACTTCAACGCGCCGTGGAAGTCCGATTCCGTCACCGACTTCTGGCGTCGCTGGCACATCTCGCTCTCTTCCTGGATTCGCGACTACGTCTATATCCCGCTCGGTGGAAGCCGCAAGGGCACGTTGCGCATGTATCTCAACCAGATGATTGCGATGGTGGCCTGTGGCCTTTGGCATGGTGCCTCGCTGAGCTTCATCGTCTGGGGTGCGCTCCATGGCGCCCTGGTCTGCCTCCATAAGTTCTTCTCACAGACCGTACTCCACCACGACCGCCACTACCACCCACGGGGATGGCGGCGCTTTGTGGCCGTCTTCGTCACGTTCCACGTGGTCTGCCTGACGTGGTTGCTCTTCCGCAACGCCACGTTTGAGGGCACATGGGTGATGCTGGAGCAGATGTTCACGAAGTTCAATCCTGACGTGCTGCCCGAGGTGCTCCTTACTTATAAGTATGTCTTTGCCCTGATGATCTTCGCCCTCGTCTCTCACTGGATACCCGATAGCTGGCAGGACCAGCTCATCAAGGTCTTCGCCAAGGGAGGCGTCGCCCTGGCCGCCGTGGCCATTGCCGTTGTCATCTTCGTGATCATGCAGGTGAAAGGCAGTGAGGTGCAGCCGTTCATTTACTTCCAATTCTAATCACATAGATAGAAAATCTGATAAAATCACTTCCGAAAGTAGTCAAATAAGGGGAAGAATAGAACAATGAGTGTTAAAAATAGCTTTTTCCCTGCCAAATTGCACAAAGTTTTATGCGTTTTCCTTTGCGGAATAGAAATTAAACCCCTATATTTGCAGCCATTAAAAGAGTTGATAATAAAAACAGATGTTAAACCTATCAAAAAGAATTGGATTATGAAAAAACTGTTCCTATTGGCAGCCGTTATGCTGTCTTCCGTTGGTGCTTTTGCCCAGCATGCTGTTGGCTCATTCACTCTGCAGCCCCGTTTAGGTATCAACATTGCCACAGTCACTGATTTGGACCGTACCAAGTCGCGCGTAGATTTCGCTGGCGGTCTCGAAGCTGAGTATCAGGTGAGCGACCTCTTCTCGCTCTCTGGAGGTTTGATGTACTCTCGTCAGGGCTTCAAGATGGAAGATGTCGACCTGCCCTTGGTGGGTACGGTGGAGGGCGATTCATGGACTCCCAGCTACCTCAACATCCCCATCATGGCCAATGTCTATGTGGTCAAAGGCCTGGCCGTGAAGCTCGGTATCCAGCCTGGCTTCGTCGTTGACAAGGACGATGCTGACCACATGGAGACCTTCGACTTCTCTATCCCCGTTGGTCTGAGCTATGAGTATCAGAACGTGGTCCTCGACGCTCGCTACAACTGGGGTCTGACAAAGATCTATGACGTGGACAAGCTCGATAGCAAGAACAGCGTGTTCCAGATCACGCTCGGCTACAAGTTTGACCTCTAATCATATTTGTGACTCTCCTTTACATTTTTGACATAAAGTTTTTAAAGCAGTCGCCCGGTGGAAGTGGATTCCATCGGGCGATTTGTTGGTGTGTCGTTTCCTCATGTTCGATTGTTACCAAGAAATTGTTAGGTAGTTTCCCGAAAACTGCTTGTGGGTTTCCAAGAAATTGCTAACTTTGCAGTCAACAAGCAATAGAACAGATAAAAATGATGAAAAAAAACAATAAGTGGATCGCCTGGTCGGTTTTCGCCCTGGTTGGCGGACTGATGATGCAGTCTTGTCACGAGAGCCTGGAGGAGCGCGCGGCCCGCGAGTGCAAGGAATATACAGAGCGCAACTGCCCCCAGCAGTTGGGCAACGGTGTGGTCTATGACAGTCTGACGTTCGAGATTCCGACACAAACGGTCCACCACCACTATTCCGTCACGGGAGAGGCCGACAACGCACAAGCCTTTGCCGAGCAAAAGGACGAACTGCGCAAGGCGGAACTTGAGGGACTACGTCGCGACATCTCCACGCAGAAGTATAAGGAGGCAGGCTACAATTTCGCCATCACCATCCGGTCCGGACGCAATCCCAAGAACGTTTACTTCCATACGGTCTTTACGCCCGAGGAACTGAAATAAGCACGACAGACAGCGCTTAGTCCTCCTCGTCGCTGGTCTCCTGCGGCTCGCCCACCACGATGGAAGCCTCCTCGTCCTTGCGAAACTGTCGCTGGAGCTGATAGACCTTCAACGAATTGAGCGCCTCGGCCACGCCATAATAGACCATGCACCACCCGATGATGAGCAGCGGACTGGCCATGGTTTCGACGGGCTTGAGCAGGATGACGGCCCCTACGACCAGCGTGACAGTGGGGAGAAGCCAGTAGAAGACGGGAATGCGCGCATAGCGGCGCGCGCCACCCAGCGTGACCAGTTGGTTGAGGGCTCCGAGGATGAGGATGGCGGCCAGGACATAGGCCACACCACGGATAAAGGAACCAGTCATCATCATCAGAATCAATCCCAGCAGCACGCTGCCCACTCCAGCTATAGGCAACGGCGGGGTGTGGGGACCGACGACGCGGCCCTCCTCGTCGATGACCTGGGCGGCACGAATGGCCTTTCTCCGGCCCCAGTAATAGGTCAGGCAGGATAGGCAACCCGAGAGAAAGAACAGGGCGCCCGTGATGATCACCATCCATTCGAGGGTGGCCTTGCGGTAGAGAATGAGCATCACGCCGACAACGATGGCCACCAAGGCGCGAACCACACTACTTTGAATCACTTTCATAGATATTTTTGTCGTTTGATTTTTCAAATCTTAAATACAAGGCAAAATTACGAAAAACTCGCCGCATGGCCGCATTTTCCGCCTTTTTTTGTGTAATTTTGCACCTAAAAAGAATAGCAAGACAATGACAACACTACTTCTTGTGCGACATGGCGAGACCTTCGACAACGCCGCCCACTTAATGCAAGGCCAGGTGCAGGGACAACTCAACGAGACGGGCATTGCCCAGGCGGAAGGCGTCCGCGACCAGATGGCCGGAGAGCACATCGACGCCTTCGTCTCCAGCGATCTCCACCGTTCGGTACAGACTTGCGAGATCATCGCTGAGCCGCACCATAAGCCCGTCGTGCAGACACCGTTGCTGCGTGAGCGCGACTGGGGCTCTTTCACTGGCAAATACATCCCTGACCTGCAGGCGGTCAAAGAATGGCCAGACGACATCGAACCACTCCCCGACCTGCAGGCCCGAGCAAAGAAGTTCTTGGACTGGATTCGCGCGCAATACCCCGACCAGACGGTGCTCGCCGTGGGTCATGGCATTGTCAACAAGGCCATTCAGTCGGTCTATACAGGCAAGCCCATGAATCAGATCCAGCGGATGGAGAACGCCGAGGTGCGCCGCCTGGAATTGTAGGCGCACCCCGTGGTGATGGCCGTGGAGTCGGACTGTGGGCTCTACGGTCGATGAAACGTCATCAGGCCTTCTATCGGACTTCGCATCACGCGCACCAACTCGAAGTCGTGGCGACTTGCCACTTCCGAAAGGATGGTCTGAAACGGTGCGGCCATTCCGCCCACGCAGGCCATGCGCCGTAGCGGCGTAGCGTAGCGAAGGACGTTGTAGCGGAAGAAAGCCTCGAAGTTGTCCGCCACAAGCTGGCGCAGCGAGGGTTCGTCTATGCGCTGATGGATGAAAGGTACGATGGTGGCCAGATAGCGGTTGGCCAGAGGTTGGCGATAGACGCGCTGGATGATATCGTCGTAGCTCTGTCCGCTCTCGGCGAAAAACTCGTCGCGCAGCGTGGCGGGCAACCAGCCCTTCAGTATTCCGTTGAGAAAGTTGCGTCCCAGCACTGCCCCACTGCCCTCGTCGCCAAGGACATAGCCTAAGGGCGGGATGTGGGCGGTGATGCGGTCGCCATCATAGACGCAACTGTTGGCCCCCGTCCCGAGGATGCAGGCAATGCCCTGTTCACGCCCCAAGACGGCGCGCGCAGCACCCAGAAGATCGCTCTCTGCGAAGGTTTCTGCCGACGGAAAGAGCGTGGAAAGGAGCATGGCGACGCGTGGCGACTGCTGGGGTGTGCAGCCGGCGCCATAGAACGCCACTTCGCTCACCTTGCTGGCCGGTACGCCCGCTTCGTCGAGGCGGGGAAGCAACTCTTGTCGAAACACGCCGTCGATTTGATCATCGGTGAAAAGGAGGGGATTGATGCCCTGTGTGGCGATCCTCACGCTGCTTCCGCCAGGGGCTCCCAAGACGGCCCAGTCGGTCTTGGTGCTCCCACTATCTGCTATCAGTATCATCTTTTCTTGATTTTTTCGGGCCCAAAGGTATGAAAAATCCGCCGTCGTGTCAAGTATTTCCAACAAAATTTAGTAATTTTGCAGCATATATTGCGACTTGCCGTCCCTCTACCCGAATGGAGGAGCTGCCACGGTCTGTCGCTCAGTAAAGAAAAAGAGAATCGATTGGCAAAAATGAAGTTTTTCCACACTTGTCTGCTGTTGGCTTTGCTCCTGCTCAACGCCCTCCCTTCCAAGGCCGTCCTGCAGGAAGACTCGCTCAAAAACTCACTCGCTGTTTTGCGCCATGAGTTGATCACGAGCCACTACCAGCTCAACGAGCAGACCACACGTGCCAAACAGTTGAATAGCCGCGTCACACAGCAGCTGAAAGATATCACACAGCGCTCCTCGCAGGTGTCGCTGATGCTCTATTCCCAAAACTCCGAGTATATCTTCGATGTCACCTACGCCTGCCACCAGGCTACCACGCTCTACAACGAGTTTGAGACCAAGACGCGCCCGTTCAGCATCCTCGTGGAGCGAAGCAAGCAGGACATTGCCCGCTATGACTCGCTCATCAACTCGCTGAGCACGATGTACACGGAGGGAATGACGGAGCGGGAGAAGATAGACCGCAACGTCTGTCTGACGCTGGCGGTGAGCATACGCCGCATGCTGACGGAGAACAACCAGAACTTCCAGGACTACATCCAATACTACAACTACACGCGGAGGCAGTTGAAGGAACTCAACGATTATGCCCAAAAGCGCTACCAAGACATACAGGGCAGTTTGCTTCGCAACACGAACGAGAATTATTTCTCCATCCTTCTCCATCCGCAATACTATATCTTGCGCATGGTGGTGGCCTACAAGGACAAATATGTGCCGGATAATAAGGTGAAGTCGCAGTGGGACGCCAGTTGGCTACTCCTCTTGCTGGCGATGGTAGCCTTCTATGGACTCTGTGCCGTGCTGGTCAACTTCCTCAGTATTCGCTTCCTCGCCACACGCCTCATCAAGAGCAACCGCTGGCATATCGACGCCAAGGCCTTTCTGACCAAGCGCACTTGCATTATCATCAATGGCACGGTCATCACTTTTGGCCTGGCACTGTTGTTGATACGTTATATCTCGCCGTCCAACTTTGTCTATATGGCGACGGGCATCTTGCTGGAGTTTACCTGGCTGCTGGTGGTCATCTTCACCTCACTGATGCTCCGCGTGGATGGAGAACTCATCCGCAACACTTATCGCAGCTACTACCCCATCATCTTTGTCGGTGCAGTCATCATCTCCTTCCGCATCATCTTGATCCCGGCTGTCTTTGTCAACATTATGCTGCCGCCGCTCATGCTCATCGCCACCCTATGGCAGGGCCATATCATCAAGAAATACCGACTGCTGGTGATGCGCAACGACCTCTACCTTTGCTACGCGACACTGACGGTCTTTATCGTGGCCACTGCCACTTCGTGGATGGGCTATACGATGCTTTCGGTGCAGATCATCATCTGGTGGATGATGCAGCTGGCGTGCATACTGACCATCGCCTGTGCTCACGACTACCTCAACAGCTACCGCGAGAAGCATAAGCTGGCGAGCAAGCCTATCAGCAAGACGTGGTTCTTTCGGCTGGTCTATTCCGTCGTCCTCCCGTCGTGCATGGTGTTGTCATTCCTTTTTGCCGTCTATTGGGCCACGGACGTCTTCAATCTCAGCGAACTGACGTGGAACTTCTTCAGCACCGACCTCATCGATACGGAGAATATCAAGGTGAGCATCTTTGGCATAGCAGTGGTCGTGGCGATGTGGTTTGTCTTCAGCTATATCAACCTTACAAGCAAGGACTTGATCAACTTTGTCATGGAGCAGCGCGACCCGACTACGGCTGCCACTCGCTCGGTGATGTTTGTCAATGTCACGCAGACGGTGGTCTGGGGCACCTGGTTGCTGCTCTCTCTGGCGGTCTTCAAGGTGAACAACACCTGGCTGGTGGTAGTCTCGGGCGGTCTCTCCACGGGTATTGGATTCGCTATGAAGGACATACTGGAGAATATCTACTATGGCATCTCGCTCATGGCGGGCCGCATCAAGATCGGAGACTATGTGGTCTGCGACGGCATCCGAGGCCGCGTGACAAGCATCAGTTATACTTCCACGATGCTGGAGGCTGTCGATGGATCGGTCATCGCTTTCCAAAATTCACAACTCTTCACCAAGAACTATAAGAATCTTACGAAAAACCATGGCTACGAGCTCGATACGCTGGAGGTCGGCGTGGCCTATGGCACCAATATCAAGGTGTGTTGCAGCTTGTTGACCGAGGCGGTGACGAAGCTCAAATGCATCTATCACAACCGTCCCGTGGCCGTCCGCCTGAAGAGTTTCGACGATAGTTGCGTGACGCTGAAGGTGCTCTTCTGGGTCAACGTCTTGGACCGCTACTCGGCAGAGGGCGAGATTATGGAGTGTATCTATGATACGTTGAACGAGCACAACATCGAGATACCGTTCCCGCAGCGTGAGATCACGCTGAAGAATGTCGCCGAGTTGAGGCAGGAATCCCCTACCCCGCCGGCTGAGTGAAGACGGAGACGAGTCTGGATGGAAAAGCATCGAGTCGAGGATGATTCCAAGACGAGATAGCATCAATACGATCGAAGAAAATGGAAATCAAAACACATCGAAATATGGATAAACCTGTATTCATCGCAGGCCCCTGCGTCATAGAATCAGCCGAACTCCTGGACACTGTGGCCCAGGAGTTGGTGCGCATCAACCAAAAGTATGGCATTGATATCATCTTCAAGGCCTCTTTCGACAAGGCTAACCGTACCAGCCTCAAGTCCTTCCGCGGACCTGGACTGGAGAAAGGACTGGAGATGCTCGCGGATATCAAGTTGCGCTACGGACTGCGCATCCTCACCGACATCCACGAGGCTTGGCAGGCTGATCCTGTGGGCAAGGTGGCCGACGTGATTCAGATCCCGGCTTTTCTGTGCCGACAGACCGACCTGCTGGTGGCTGCGGCACGGACGGGCAAGGTGGTCAATATCAAGAAGGCACAGTTTCTCTCTGGCCGCGACATGCGCTATCCGCTCCAGAAGTGCGTCGAGAGTGGAGCTACGGAGGTGTGGCTTACCGAGCGTGGAAGTTGCTTCGGCTACAACAACCTCGTCGTAGATTTCCGCAATATCCCCGATATGCTCGAACTGTGTCCCACGGTAGTCATGGACTGCACCCACAGCGTGCAGCGTCCGAGTGCGGGAGATGGCAAGACTACGGGCGACCGCCGCTTTGTTCCGGCTATGGCTATGGCGGCCAAGGCCTTTGGTGCGACGGGTTATTTCTTTGAGGTCCATCCCGACCCGGACCGTGGCAAGTCGGACGCTGCCAATATGCTGGAGCTCGATAAACTCGATGAACTGATCGGAAAACTATTGGCGTAAGCCTATATACCTTATTATATATAATATAATGGAAACAAATAATACGCAGGCGGAGGAGAGACTTCGGAATGTCCGCCAATATGCTGTGCAGTGTATCAAGGATGAGTGTGACGCGACGTTGAAGCTCATCGACCAGTTGGACGACAACTTCGACCGTGCCGTGTCGATGATGTACCATTGCAAGGGTAAGATCATTGTGACGGGTGTAGGCAAGAGTGGAAACATTGGCGCCAAGATCGCCGCTACGCTCTCCTCTACGGGCACGCCGGCCTTCTTTATCAATCCGCTCGACGTCTATCATGGCGACCTTGGCGTGATGACCAAGGATGATGTGGTGCTCGCTTTGTCCAACTCGGGACAGACTGACGAGTTGCTGCGCTTCATCCCCATGGTGCTCCACATGAACGTGCCTATCATCGGCATGAGTGGCAATCCACAGTCTCTGTTGGCGAAGTATGCTACGGCCCACCTGCTGGTGAAGGTCGAGAAGGAGGCTTGCCCGCTCAACCTGGCGCCGACCAGTTCCACAACCGCTGCCCTCGTCATGGGCGACGCGCTTGCCATCGCATTGATGGAGGTCCGCGACTTCAAGCCCAAGGATTTTGCACAGTTCCATCCGGGTGGTGAATTGGGTAAGCGACTCCTCACCACCGCGCAGGACGTGATGCGGAGCGACGACCTGCCTATCATCCCGAAGGAAATGCACCTCGGCGAGGCTATCATCCACGTGAGCAAGGGCAAACTCGGACTGGGTGTGGCTCTGGAGGACGGCAAGGTCATTGGACTGATCACCGACGGCGACATTCGTCGTGCCATGGAGCGCTGGCAGGCAAAGTTCTTCGACCATACCGTCAGCGACATCATGACGAGAACTCCTAAGACGGTAGCTCCCGAGACGAAGATCGCCGACGTGCAGCGCAAGATGAACCAGTACAAGATACACACCGTCCTCGTGACCGACTCTGAAAATCGTCTCCTGGGTGTGGTGGATCACTACAGTTGCATGTTCTAACCCTCTCTATCGCGCATTTATATCCCACCTATCCCGTTGATATTGAATAGAAAAATAGTCATATTGATCTCGCTGCTCTTTGTGTCCGCTCTCGGGCGGGCACAGAGGGCAGATAGCTTGATGGTGGAGCAACTGCGGAGCAAAGGGGTGACATTTTCCCACAACAACTCCGTCACCTTGCTCATGACTGGACAAGAGAAGTTTGACGACCTCTTCAAGGCGGTCGAACAAGCCCGGTCGAGCATCCATCTTGAGTATTTCAACTTCCGCAACGACTCCATCAATCGCGAGTTGATGACGCGTCTTGTGCGCAAAGCCGCGGAGGGCGTAGAGGTCAGAGCTATTTTCGATGGTTTTGGCAACTCCAGCAACAACCAGCCGATGCGCAAGTCGGACATCCGTCTCATCCGATCCAAAGGGGTGGAGATCTATGAGTTTAAGCCCTTGGCTTTCCCATGGATCCATGATTTCTTCAACCGCGACCACCGAAAGATCGTCGTCATCGACGGCAAGGTGGCCTATACGGGGGGAATGAATGTTGCCGACTATTATATCAAAGGAACGAAGCAGGTGGGCAGCTGGCACGATATGCATTGCCGTATCGAGGGCGATGAGGTCAATACGCTGCAGAAGATCTTCCTCAGAATGTGGAAACTGGTCTCGGGAGAGGACGTTCATGGTGCAAAATATTACCGGGGAATCTCCAATGCCGACTACATGGAAGGTCTCAAGCCTGACACTACGCCGACTTGTGGCCAACAGATGGTGGGCATCATCAACCGTGAGCCTCATGTGACGAAGGACATCATCCGCTTCTTCTACCTCAATGCTATCAACAACGCGAAGGAAAGCATCAAGCTTATCAATCCCTACTTCACGCTTAACCGTAAGCTGAAGCGTGCCTTGGCCAAAGCTGTCAAGCGGGGGGTGAAGGTGGAAATCATGCTGAGCGTGCGGAGCGACATTCCCATCACACCCGACGTGGGTTTCTACAACGCTCATCAGTTGATGAAGAAAGGTTGCGACATCTGGCTCTACAAGCCGGGGTTCCATCATACGAAGATCATCATGGTCGATGGACAGTTTTGTACCGTCGGCTCTGCCAACCTCAATGCTCGCTCGTTGCGTTGGGACCGCGAGGAAAATGCCGTTATCATCGACCCGCACGTCACACGGCAGTTGAACCAACTGTTTGAGCAGCAGAAGCAGGATTCTTTCCTCCTCACGGAGGAGAAATGGGACCAATGGCGCACGCCATGGAAGAAGTTTGTCGGTTGGGCAGGCCATCTATTGGCACCTTTCCTGTAATTTTTTTCCCTCGTTATGACGACTTTTCATTCCTTTTTGCTAACTTTGCAACTTAATTGGGTAAATTCAATCATCATGGCCGCGGCGACAGGTTTCGCCGATTGGTCACTAAATGTATAATCAACAACGCTCATGAAACAGTTTAAGCTGGTGGACATCGTTCTCGGATGGGTCGTTTTTGCGATCGCCGCGTTCGTCTATTGCTCCACCATTGAGCCGACAGCCAGCTTCTGGGACTGTCCAGAGTTTATCACTACGGGCTACAAGCTCGAAATCGGCCACCCACCTGGGGCACCATTCTTTGCCCTCACGGCCAATCTTTTCAGCCAGTTTGCCAGCGATGTGACGCAGGTGGCGCGTATGGTCAACATTATGAGTGCGCTCCTCTCCGCGGTTTGTATCATGTTCCTCTTCTGGACCATCTCGCATCTGGTGCGCCGCCTCATCGTCAAGGACGGCACTATGCCCTCTCTCTCCGAGGCCATCGCCATAGAGGGCTCAGCCTTGGTGGGCGCTTTGGTTTACACATTCTCCGACACATTCTGGTTCTCCGCTGTCGAGGGTGAGGTCTATGCCTACTCCTCGGCCTTCACAGCCATCGTGTTCTGGCTGATCCTGAAGTGGGAAAACTGTGCAGACCAGCCTCATAGCGACCGTTGGTTGGTGCTCATCTTCTATATGACCGGCCTTTCCATTGGTGTCCACTTGCTCAACTTGTTGTGCATTCCCGCCATCGTGCTGGTATATTATTACCGCAAGGTGCCCAACGCCAATGCCAAGGGGTCGCTTCTCGCTCTCCTGCTTTCCGTCGTTATCGTCGGAGCTGTACTCTACGGTGTTGTCCCTGGTATCATCACCGTGGGTGGCTGGTTTGAGCTCTTCTTCGTCAATACGCTGGGAATGCCGTTCAACACGGGTGTCATAGTCTATATCATCCTCCTCGTTGCCTCCTTCGTATGGGCGCTCTGGGAGACTTATCAGAGTAGCCACACCAAGCGCGAGAACATCGCCTTCCTGACCGCCTTCGCCCTTCTGGGTGTGCCCTTCGTCGGCTACGGTTGGTCAGCCTTCTTCACGGGTGTGGTCATCTTGGCCGTGCTGTTCTTCGTCCTCAATATGAAGAAGGGTAAGGGCAAGTCCAGTGTCACCTTGATACCGACACGCCTCAAGAACACGGCGCTGCTCTGTATGCTGATGCTTCTGATTGGCTTCTCCAGCTACGCATTGATTGTGATTCGCTCCACAGCCAATCCCCCGATGGACCAAAACTCCCCAGAGGATATCTTCACTTTGGGCAACTATCTCAGCCGTCAGCAGTACGGCCAGTACCCGCTCTTCTACGGCCAGGCCTATACTTCTGAGCCTGCTATTGCTGAGGATGGCATGCACTATGAGTTCAAGCAGGGTGCACCCATCTATGAGCCGAAGGAGAAGGAGAGTGCTGACGAGAAGGATAGCTACTACTTGGTGCGCCGTCAGGCCACGCAGGTGTTCCAGCAGAACATGTTCTTCCCCCGAATGTGGGACGAGGGACACGCCGATATGTATGAGTCGTGGATGGGAGGCATACAGGGTCGCTCCGTCGATGGCGTCAAGATGCCGACTCAGTGGGAGAACATCAAATTCTTCCTCTCCTATCAGTGCAACTTCATGTACTGGCGCTACTTCATGTGGAACTTCGCAGGACGTCAGAATGATATCCAGGGACACAACGAACGCGAGCATGGCAACTGGCTCACGGGCTTCAATTGGTTCGACAACAACGTCCTCGGTCTGGGCGACCAGAATCTCATGCCCGACTCGCTCAAGGAAAATAAGGGCCACAATGTCTTCTACTGTATGCCTTTGCTGCTTGGTCTTCTGGGCCTCTTCTGGCAGGCCTTCCGTGGCAAGCGAGGTATCCAGCAGTTCTGGACGGTCTTCTTCCTGTTCTTCATGACGGGATTGGCCATCGTCATCTACCTCAACCAGACGCCGGGACAACCTCGTGAGCGCGACTATGCCTACGCGGGATCCTTCTATGCCTATGCTATCTGGTGTGGTATGGGTGTAGCCGCCATGTACGAATGGCTCAAAAAACTGCGTCTCAGTCCGGTCGGCGCTGCCGCCTTGGTCTCGGCCGTAGGTTTGGTGGTCCCCATCCAGATGGCTTCGCAGACTTGGGATGACCACGATCGATCAGGTCGCTACACTTGCCGCGACTTTGGACAGAACTATCTGATGACGCTGCAGGACAAGGGCAACCCGGTGATCTTCACCAACGGTGACAACGATACCTTCCCGCTCTGGTACAACCAGGAGGTGGAGGGCATACGTACCGACGCGCGCGTCTGCAACCTCAGCTACCTTTCCACCGACTGGTACATCGACCAGATGACGCGCCCAGCCTACTCGTCGCCCGCGCTGCCTATCTCTTGGCCGCGTATCGACTATGTCAGCGGCACCAACGAATATATTCGTATCAACCCCGACTTCAAGTCGCAGGTGCTTGATTACTATAAAACTCATCCCGAGGAGGCACGCGCACAGTATGGTGACGACCCGTTTGAGTTGAAGAACATCATGAAGTACTGGGTACGCTCTCGTGACGAGCAGGCCCATGTCATACCGACCGATACGGTCTATGTCACCATTGACAAGCAGGCCGTTCGCCGATCGGGTATGATCCTCCCTGGCGACAGCATCCCCGACAGGATGGCTATTTCCCTTGCCGGCAAGACCGGACTCACCAAGAGCGACTTGATGATGCTCGAGCTGATTGCCAACTGCAACTGGACGCGACCGCTCTATGTGGCCACGACCGTGGGCAAGGAGAACTTCATGAACCTCAGCGATAACTTCGTACAGGAGGGATTGGCCTATCGTATTACGCCGTTCAACACCCAGCGTGAGTCCAATATCAGCTACGACCACATCCTCTTCGACAAAGAGAAGATGTATCATAACATCATGACACGCTTCAAGTGGGGCAATGTCAGCATGAAGGGGTTCTATATGGACGAGACCGTGGAGCGTATGTGCTACACCCATCGCCGAATGCTTGCCGAGCTGGCACTCCAGTTTATCCAGGACGGCGACAAGGTGAAGGCTCTCAACCTTCTCCGCAAAGCCGACAAGGAGTTGCCTGACTACAATCTGAAGCCCTACTACCTCGGTGGCAGCGGCCAGATGGCACAAGCTTACCTTATGCTTGGACAGAAGAAGGATGGCGAGCGCCTCCTCGATGCGATGTGGAAGGACAATGCCCAGTATGTACGCTACTATGTATCGCTCAACTCCAAGGGCTTCAATATGTCTCGTCAGAGCTGCTACACCAACATTCAGATTCTGATGTCGCTCATGCAGATGGCCGAGCACTACGACAAGGCATGGGGCCAGAAGCACATGAACGAACTCAACTCGCTCATCCAGAGTTATCAGCTGCGTGGAGGCAGCTTTGGTAACTAATGCTGATAGAGCAACCTGCACGGTTCCTCCGTTTACTCTATCCCCACGCCCTGTGGCGGATGAGTGCGGAGGAACGTGCTGTTTATCTCACTTTCGACGATGGTCCCATCCCCGAGGCAACGCCTTTCATCCTCGATACGCTCGACGCGTTTGATGCCAAGGCCACTTTCTTTATGGTGGGTGACAACGTGAGAAAGTACCCGGCATTGTTTGACGAAGTCGTTAGCAGAGGCCATCAAGTGGGCAATCACACGTTTCACCATCTTGGCTCTTTCAAGCATTGGACGCTCACCTATGCCGTCGATGTCACGAAAGCACAGGCATTGATACCTTCGCCCTACTTCCGTCCGCCTCACGGTTGGCTCCGCCACTCGGTCTATTGGTGGGTGAAGCACCACTATCGTGTGGTGATGTGGGACCTTGTGACCCGCGACTACTCCAAATGGCTCAATGGTGACGACGTATATAATAATGTGAAGCGATATGCCCGCAACGGTTCTATCATCACATTTCATGATTCTCTGAAGAGTATCGACAAACTCAAGACCGCCCTTCCTCGTTCCTTACAGTGGCTAAAGGATCAGGGTTATGAGTTTAAGCGTTTGCCCGACAATCCCGACGAGACCCGCTTTTAGTGCGTCAAGCCGTAGGCTTATCCGCGATTTATCTTCTACTTTCCTTATAAAATCAAACATAAAATGCTTAGGTTTATATCTTTCGGAAGCGGCAGCAGTGGCAACTGCTATCTTTTATTCACCGACACAGACTGTCTGATGATAGACTGTGGCGTGGGTATTCGTACGCTTAAAAAGCATTTCAACCAGTATGGCCTCAAACTCGACCATGTCAAGCATATCATCCTCACCCATGACCACGCCGACCATGTCAAGTCGGTAGGGTCTCTGAGTGGTGATTGCCACATTCCCGTCTTTGCCACGACGGACGTACACCGTGGTGTACATAGCAACTGGTGTGTGCGCCGAAAGATCAACAAGGAAAATCTCTTCTATTTGGAGAAAGGAGAAACTCAGCAGATAGGTGAGTTTACCGTCACCTCCTTCGCCGTCCCTCATGATAGTACTGACTGCACGGGTTATAGTATCGTATGCGAAGGTGTGCGCTTTGGCTTGATCACTGACTGTGGTCACATCACCGATGAGGTCAAGCAGTGTATTGCGCAGTCTCAGTACCTTGTCTTGGAAGCCAACTATGAGCCCGAGAAACTTGCGCAGGGTGCTTATCCTCGCCATTTGAAGGAGCGCATCTGCGGACCTAATGGGCATTTGAGCAATAACGAATGTGCACAGGCCCTCGTCGAAAATGCGTCTCCCGCTCTTCGCCATGTTTGGCTCTGCCATCTTAGCGATGAAAACAATCATCCCGAATTAGCTCGACTCACAGTAGAGACTATTCTGCGTTCTCACGGTATCATCCCTGGCAAAGATTTCCAACTCGATGTACTGAAACGCAAATCCCCTAGTGGTATCTATGAATTGAAGGCAGAGAAAGAGGAGTAAATGGGAAAAATGAGATAATAAGAAAAATAAGACTAGGATGAAAAGCGGTGGTGAGGAAAAAGTAATGACTTTTTCCTCTCCTATGACACGATAGAATATATGTTTCCGTATTCCAAAGCACGGCGTATTCGTTAAAAATCCCAATATAAACCATTTTTCTTCCAAAAACGCTTTGCTATTTCATGGAAATTGGTTTATTTTGCAAAGTTATATTCGACATAGTGAATCACTTGCAAAATAGAATCAACATGAAACGAACTATTTCTATCATTATACTGCTTATGTCATTTCTCTCAAATCTATGGTCCCAAGGTTATGACAACCTATGGAAAAAGGTCAATAACGCGGAACGGGACGACCAGCCGCGTACACAGATCAGCATACTTACTCAAATTCAGGAGCGTGCTGCTCAAGAGAACGCTTATGGTCACCTCTTGGCTTCCACACTCCGCAGAGCCAGCTTGGAATATGACATTTCCCCCGACTCCCTCTCCAAATGGGTAACGGATTTGGAGGAGAAGGAAAGCCAGGCTACCAACGTGGTACTCCAGTCAATCTACGACGTAGTTCTCTCCCAAATCTACGACGCCCACCCTGCTCTCGATGACCATAAAGCCAAGGCCAGCGCTTATCGTGCCAAGGCCCTCTCCCACCCGGATGCCCTTGCGGCGGAGAGAGTGGATCCCTACATTCCCTTCCTCAAAAAGGGTGTTGATAGTCAAATCTTCGGCAATGACCTGCTTCATGTCGTTGCACTGGAGACCAACCAGCGTGAATGGCTTCTCGACTGGTATCGCACGCATGGTAATCGTGAGGCCACCTGTCTCTTGGCCACGGATCTTGCCGGAAACGACCTTCAAGCCCTCGACCGCATTATCGCGGAGTATCAAGACTTGCTCGTCTGTGGACATGCAGCCATCGTTCGCTTCCACGCAATGCCTCAAACGACCAACGATGAACGGAAGGCTTGCTATGATTTTGCACTCAAGGCCCTTAGACGTTGGAGTGAGTGGAAGGAGATCGGTGCACTTCGCAATAGTCTTGAATACCTTATCAGGCCACGCTTTACCGCAGATTTGTCGGACCAGCTCTTTCATCCGTATCAGTCTGTGAAGATCGTATTCAATGATGTTTGCAACCTTTCAGAGCTTCATGTGCGCGTCCTGCCTGTACGTTTGACCAACGACCATCAGTCTTTTGTCCTATTCCAAAGATCTGTCGATGGCCATCTATACAAGAACATCCAATCCTATATTGACAAGGGCTCCGCTCAGACTTTCAGCGTTTCATTCCACGGCCACCCAGTCTATGAACAGCATACAGACAGTCTCTTATTGCCACACCTTTCCCCAGGACTTTATCTCTTGGAGTTTTATTCAGACAACAAGTCGATGAAGGTGGAGCGGCGTCTGATAGCCGTGAGCAATCTTCGTCTGTTATGGCAAACGCAGCCCGAAGGAAAAATCCGTCTCGCCGTCGTCCGTGCCGACAATGGACAGCCCGTGGCGGGCGCTTCAGTGCACTATTACCAACCGGAGAACGACCATAGTAAGTCGAAGGTTGTGACAGACAAAAACGGCGAAGCGATTATCTCTATAGATAATAATGAACCTTATTTAAATACCGAATTAGAGTTTTGGGTCCAAACGCCGCAGGACAAGGCCCTGCCGGCCAATACTGAATGGGCTAACTTTACCTATAACATGCAGGAAGGTCCGGAGCAGAATGTCCGTATCTTTACCGATCGTGCCATTTACCGTCCGGGACAAACGGTATATGTCAATCTGATGGCTTGGACGATGATGGGCACGGAGACCAAGGCCACCGCTGACCGCCCCGTCACGCTTACCCTTCGTGATGCCAATGGTCGTGATGTGGCGGAGAAGTCGCTCACGACAGATGCCTTCGGTACGGCTGCAACCGAGTTTCATCTGCCCTCTACGGGACTTACAGGTCACTTCACGATAGTTTCAAGTCTTGGTTATGATCGCGAGGCTATTCGTGTAGAGGAATACAAACGGCCTACATTTGAGGTAACTTTCGACCCATACCAAGATCGCTACGCTCCAGGCGATACGATTGTCATCAAGGGAACCGCCCGTACCTATAGTGGTGTGGGGATAGATGGCGCCAAGGTCAGCTACACCGTCGTGCGTCGTCCCTCGATGTGGTGGCGTTGGTTCGAGAGAGACTTCTCTGAGGCGACCATTCTCGAGGCTCAGGCTACGACAGATGCTGATGGCCTCTTTGAGGTCCGCTTGCCGTTGACAATACCTGAGGGCGCTACGGGCTTCTACCGTTTTGAGTTGCAAGCCGATGTCACCGACCTTGCTGGAGAAAGCCATCGTGGCACTCTCTCCATCCCGTTGGGCAACAAGGATGCGCTCCTTTCCACCGACCTGCCAGAAAAGTTGCTTGTCGATACCGACAATAAGACTTTCACCCTTCAGTATCGCAATGCCGCGGGCAAGGAAGTGGAGGCCTCCGTCCGCTACGGCTTTTTTGCTACGAATGACGGACTGAGTACGGCGGAGCGTATGGCCCAACTCACCCATTCCGCCTCCACCAATACTCCTATCCAACTGCCTCGAATGAAGTCGGGTGCCTGGACGTTGCTCGCTGTCTGTGGCAACGACACGCTACAGCATCCGTTTGTTCTTTTCTCCCTTGACGATAAGCGCCCGGTAGTCACGACACACAACTGGTTCTACCAGACAAGTGAGACCTTCCCGCGCGATGGCAAGCCAGTCTGTATCCAAGTGGGTTCTTCAGATGCGGACCAGCACATTCTCTATTCCATCATCTCGGGAGACCGTGTGTTGGAGAACGGTCGCATCGACCAAAGCGATGCGCTGACACTTATGAAGTTTAAGTATAAGAAAGAGTATGGCGACGGACTGCGCCTCTGCTTCGCTTGGGTACACGACGGCGTTGCTTACACCCATACTACGACCATAGCACGCCCCCTTCCCGAGAAGCAGATCACTCTCTCTTGGCGCACCTTCCGCGACCGACTCACACCGGGACAGCAGGAAACATGGACGCTGGAGGCCCGCAATCCTGACGGCTCACCAGCCAACGCTCAGCTGATGGCCACTCTTTACGATAAGAGTCTCGACCAGTTGAGTCTTCACCGTTGGGACGATAACGTAGCAATGAATCTCTATTTGCCCACTGCGGACTGGACGTCCATCTATTATGGTCGTACACAGGTGAACAGTATCCTTTATCCCTCTCGGCCCGTTTTCAAGACCTTGTCTTTCTCCGAGCTGGATAAAAACTACTTCTCCTCATTACTCCGCGACTACGATGAACGATTCTTGTATGGAAGATCGCGCCTCATGATGTATAATATGGACGCTGCCCCTGGCTCTGCTTCTGTGCGCATGATGTCGAAACAGATGATGGTGGCTGATATGGAGGCAACCTTGGAAGAGCCTGCACTGGGCAGTGCAGCTAATGATGCGGGCAGCGCAACAGAGACAGACAGCAATGCTCCCGTCCAACTACGTGAAAACCTGGAGGAGACAGCTTTCTTTTATCCTCAACTCCGCACCGACTCTCTCGGACAGGTGAGTTTGCAGTTCCGTCTGCCTGAGAGCGTAACAACGTGGCGCTTCATGGGACTTGCTCACGACAAGGAAATGCGCCACGGACTGATAGAGGCCGACGTGGTGGCACAAAAGGATGTGATGGTACAACCCAACCTTCCTCGCTTCCTTCGTTTGGGCGACCATGCAGTCATTGCCACGCGTATCAGCAACACATCTGACGTTGTCCGTACGGGTGTGGTGCGCCTCCAGCTCCTTCGTCCTGCCGACGAGTCAGTGGTCTATGAGGAGGAACAGCCTTTCTCTTCCGATCCCCACCAAACGGTGCGTGCGGCCTTCTCTATTGCTCCCTCACTGCTTGAAGGTCAAGAAGGACTCTTGATCGTGCGCATCATAGCACAAGGCGATGGATTCAGCGATGGTGAGCAGCACTACCTTCCCGTGTTGACCGACAAGCAATACGTCACCACTACCCTGCCGTTCACGCAACACGAGCCTGGGACGCTGCAGCTCGACCTCAAGCAGTTGTTCAAAGGCAAAGGTATCGAGCGACCGAGTCTGACGATAGAATATACCAACAATCCCGCATGGCTCCTGATGCAAGCCCTCCCCTATGTCGGCGACGTCAACGAAAAGAATGCAATCTCTCTCTCCGCCGCCCTCTTTGCCAACACCCTTGCACGGACGATCGTTAAGGAGAATCCCACTTTGAAGACAGTGTTCAAGCAGTGGGAACAAGAATCGGGCACGGAGACTTCGCTACAAAGCCAGCTGGAGAAGAATGAGGCGCTCAAGGCTCTGGTGCTTACCGAGACTCCGTGGGTAGCTGTCGCTCAGTCGGAGAGCGCCCAACGCCGTGCTATTGCAGCTTATTTCAACGACAACCAGATCAGCCATGCGCTCACCAATACCATCAGCAGTCTGCGCAAGTTGCAGAACGCCGACGGATCTTTCTCTTGGTGGCAAGGTATGGACGGTAGCTTTTATATGACGGTGGCTGTTACTAAGACCCTCGTCCGACTACAAGTAATGACAGGCGAGGACGCTACGTTGAACGCCCTCGTCACCAAGGCCTTCCGCTTCCTCGACAAGGAGGTGGCCCGACAGGTCACCGAACTCAAGAAAAGAAAGGATTTTTATCCCAGCGATGCCCTTTGCGACTATCTTTATACCAATGCATTGGCACAACGTAGCCGTACGGCAGATACCGACTATCTGCTGCGCCTGATGACCCGTCGTGCTTCGGAGCTAACCATTTATGGCAAAGCCAATACGGCGGTGATCCTCGCCCTGTATGATCAGCACTCGAAAGCCCTCGCATATTTGAAGAGCTTGAAGGAGTATACTGTGTACCGTGAGGAGATGGGACGCTATTTCGACACGCCACGTGCCAGTTATAGTTGGTTCAACTATCGGATTCCTTCGCAAGTAGCGGCTATCGAGGCCATTCGCACTCTGACTCCCGACGACACACAGACCCTCAGCGAGATGCGTCGCTGGCTTCTTCAAGCTAAGCGCACACAAGCTTGGGACACGCCTTTCAATGCCGTGGAAGCCATTTGGGCTTTTGCCGACAAGGGCCATCTTGCTGCCCTGACCGACTCGGCTGCACCGACTCGGCTCTCCATCGACGGAAGGTCCATTGAGGAGCAGGGTTCAGCTGGGCTGGGCTACGTGCGCCATACAGAGACGTTGACGAATGCGCCGGCGACCTTGACAGCCGAAAAGTCCTCCGATGGCACGTCCTGGGGAGCTGTCTATGCGCAATATCTCCAGCCTATGCGCGAGACTCGTGCTTCCTCGGCAGGTCTCAAGGTCAGCCGCGAACTTCTTGACGAGGACGGTAAGCCGGCCACCCAACTGACGGTTGGCGACCGCGTACGAGTACGCATTACCATCCAAGCCGACCGCGACTACGACTTTGTGATGGTAAACGATATGCGTGCAGCCTGCCTGGAGCCCGTGGCCCAGGAGAGTGGTTATCAATGGGGCTACTACCTGGAGACCCGCGACCAATCGACCCGTTATTTCTTCCATCAAATAGCTAAAGGCAAGCATGTGGTCGAGACGGAGTACTATATTGACCGCGAGGGCAACTACCTCTCGGGCATCTGCACGGCACAATGTGCCTATGCGCCTGAATACAGCGGAAGGACCACTGCTGCGACAGTGAAAGTATCGAAACCAACTACATATTAAGTTCATTTGCATACCAACCTATGACGATAGAAATTGATTCAGGCAGTGGCTTTTGCTTCGGTGTGACCACTGCCATCAACAAAGCGGAGGAAGAACTCAAGGCAGGCAATACCCTCTACTGCCTCGGCGACATCGTACACAACGGTGTCGAGGTGGAGCGTCTTGCTCACAAGGGACTGATCACCATCAATCATGAACAGTTTCAGCAACTTCACGATGCAACGGTGCTGCTCCGAGCCCATGGCGAACCACCCTCTACCTACGAAACGGCCCAACGCAATAACATCACAATCATTGACGCGACGTGTCCTGTGGTGCTGGCCTTGCAGCGCAGGGTGAAGCGTCAGTGGGAGAAGGCGCAAGACGGACAAGTGGTTATCTTTGGCAAGAAAGGCCATGCCGAAGTGCTTGGCCTGGTCGGGCAGACCCACGGAGGTGCTATTGTTGTGGAAAACCTCGACGACGTGCGTCACCTCGACTTCTCCCGCTCCATCTTCCTTTTCTCCCAGACGACGAAAAGCCTCTCGGCCTATCGGGATATCATCGCTTACATCCAGGGTCATATCGCCGACGGGTGTGCCTTTGAGAGTTTTGATACCATCTGTCGATCAGTGGCCAACCGTATGCCTAATATCGCTGATTTTGCCGCTTGTCATGAACTTGTACTCTTCGTAGCAGGTCGCAAGAGCAGCAACGGGCGCGTGCTCTTTGCGGAATGCAGCCGCGTCAATGCCAACAGTCATCAGATAGAGAGTCAGGATGAGATCCGAAGGGAGTGGCTCGATGGCATACAGTCGGTGGGTATATGTGGGGCGACAAGTACCCCCAAGTGGCTCATGGAGCAATGTGCGAAAAAGGTAGAGCAACTGTTTAAGTTCTGATATTTCCACCCAATGATATGATCGTTCAGCTATAAAGCCATGCATCTAAGTCGATGGTACCTTCGCAAAATTAATGAGATGAATCAAAAAAAGTGGGTGTTGTTTCCTCAAAAGTGGGAGTTATTTTCCAAAATCCTGCAAAAAGGTTTGTAGATACATTTATTTTTACTACCTTTGCCCCTGTTAAAATCTTCAATAAGGTAATAATTAGAATCTTCCTATGACAAAGATTAAGACAATTGGTGTATTAACTTCGGGTGGAGATGCCCCAGGAATGAACGCGGCAATTCGTGCCGTCACGCGTGCAGGAATCTATAACGGTTTCAATATCAAGGGTATTTACCGAGGTTATGATGGATTGGTAACAGGAGAGATAAGGGATTTCACCACCGAGAATGTCAGTGGCATCATCGGCAGGGGAGGTACAATCCTCAAGACGGCACGCTCTAAGGCGTTCATGACCAAAGAGGGGCGTGATAAAGCCTATGAGAACATCAAACAACATGGTATCGACGCACTGGTCGTCATCGGCGGCAATGGCTCGCTGACGGGTGCGATGAAGTTTGCTGCAGAGTATGATCTCTGCTGTATCGGACTGCCTGGTACCATTGACAACGACCTCTACGGTACGGACAACACGATCGGTTATGACACGACGCTCAATACCATCGTAGAGTGTGTTGATAGAATTCGCGATACCGCTCAAAGCCACGAGCGCATCTTCTTTGTAGAGGTGATGGGCCGTGATGCTGGTTTCTTGGCACAGAACTCTGCCATCGCCAGTGGTGCGGAGGCTGCCATCATCCCCGAAGATTCCACGGATGTTGACCAGTTGGCACGCTTCATGGAGCGTGGTATTCGCAAGTCAAAGAAGAGTTGCATCGTCATCGTCTCGGAAAGCCCGAAGTGTGGTGCGATGTACTATGCGGAGCGCGTTCACAAGGAGTTCCCCGACTATGACGTGCGTGTCTCCATCCTGGGTCACTTGCAGCGCGGAGGTCGTCCCTCGGCCCGCGACCGCATTCTGGCCAGCAGAACGGGCACTGGTGCCGTGGAGGCCATCATGCAAGGACAACGCAACCTGATGGTAGGCGTGAGAAACAACGAGGTCTGCTACGTGCCGCTCTCGGAGGCTATTCGTTCTGACAAGCCTTTCGACCGCAAGTTGATCCGCGTCCTCGATGAGGTGAGCATCTAACTAAAAACAAAATCGAAGTATAATAACGCATAAACAAAGAAGTAAAATTTATGTCACAAACTATTGGACATATCTCTCAGATTATCGGCCCGGTGATCGACGTTTATTTCGACACTAAGGGCGAGGATCCTGAGAAGGTACTGCCTAAAATCTATGAGGCATTGCGCGTAAAGCGTCCCGATGGCCGCGACCTCATCATCGAGGTGCAGCAGCACATTGGCGAGGACACTGTGCGCTGCGTTGCCATGGACAACACGGACGGATTGCAGCGTGGACTGGAGGCAATGCGTACGGGAAGTCCTATCACCATGCTTCGGCTGGCGATCAGATCAAGGGCCGTATGATGAATGTCATTGGTCAGCCTATCGACGGTATGGAATCGCTCGATATGAAGGGAGCGTACCCCATCCACCGCGAGGCTCCGAAGTTTGAGGATCTCTCCACCCACAAGGAGATGTTGCAGACTGGTATCAAGGTCATCGACCTCTTGGAGCCGTACATGAAGGGTGGTAAGATCGGACTTTTCGGTGGTGCTGGTGTCGGTAAGACGGTGCTCATCATGGAGTTGATCAACAATATTGCCAAGGGTCACAACGGTTATTCCGTCTTTGCCGGCGTTGGTGAGCGTACCCGTGAGGGCAACGATCTGATTCGTGATATGCTTGAGTCAGGCGTTATCCGTTATGGCGAGAAGTTTAGAAAGGCTATGGACGAGGGCAAGTGGGACTTGAGCCTTGTTGACCCTGAAGAACTTCAGAAGTCGCAGGCTACGCTGGTCTATGGTCAGATGAACGAGCCTCCTGGGGCACGTGCCTCTGTCGCCCTCTCTGGTCTGACGGTGGCTGAGGAGTTCCGCGACCATGGTGGTAAGAACGGAGAGGCTGCTGACATCATGTTCTTCATCGACAACATCTTCCGTTTCACTCAGGCTGGTTCTGAGGTGTCTGCCCTGCTGGGACGTATGCCTTCTGCCGTAGGCTATCAGCCGACATTGGCCAGCGAGATGGGTGCAATGCAGGAGCGCATCACCTCTACAAAGCGTGGTTCCATCACCTCCGTACAGGCAGTCTATGTGCCCGCTGACGACTTGACCGACCCTGCTCCAGCAACGACTTTTACTCACCTTGATGCTACTACGGTGCTCAACCGTAAGATTACTGAGCTGGGTATCTATCCTGCCGTTGATCCGCTGGCCAGTACGTCGCGTATCCTCGACCCGCTGATTGTCGGCAAGGAGCACTATGCCTGCGCCCAGCGAGTGAAGGAGACTCTCCAGCACTATCAGGAGTTGCAGGACATCATTGCCATCCTCGGTATGGACGAGTTGTCCGATGAAGACAAGTTGGTTGTCAATCGCGCACGCCGTGTGCAGCGTTTCCTCTCCCAGCCGTTTACGGTGGCAGAGCAGTTTACGGGCATTCCTGGCGTGATGGTACCCATCGAAGAGACTATCAAGGGTTTCAATGCCATTCTGGATGGTGAGGTCGATGACCTGCCTGAGCAGGCGTTCCTCAACGTTGGTACAATCGAGGATGCCAAGGAGAAGGGTAAGAAACTCTTGGAGGCAGCCAAAGCCTAACGCTTATGTTGAGATTGAGAATAGTAAGTCCCGAAAAGGTCATGTTTCACGGCGAAGTCGAGAGCGTGTTGGTACCGGGTATGGTGGGTCCCTTTGAGATCCTCAAGGACCATGCTCCTATCATCTCCACCTTGACGAAAGGTCGTGTGGAATATACCGAAAAGGACGGTAAGAAGCAATTCGACATAGAAGGAGGTTTCGTTGAGGTCAAGCGCAACGAGGTTAACCTCTGTGTTGAGGTATAGAAGACTCCCATGGCAAAGCACCAAGACATTGTCGGACACTACGCTTCCTTATATAATAGGATAGGCTTGTGGATCATCGCCGGTTTGACCCTACTTGGCTTTTTGGCCGAGCAGATAGCCTTCAAGTATGGTTTCACCTATAGTATTGTGTTCTCGGCTGTCTATTTTCTTTTGGTGACCATGATCAACGGACGCTGCTGGCGCAAGGCAGCGCAAAAGGCTGGCAACGGCCTCACGCGCTTCTATTTTGCGTCGTCGGCCGCGAGAATGCTTCTCGCATTCATCGTCGTCCTCGTCGGAGCTTTCTTTCTCCGTGGCGACAAGACGTGCCTTTTGTCCTTTGCGTTGATTTTTGCCACCTACTACGTGCTGATGCTGGTCTTCGACTGCATATTCTTCTCTCATATAGAGAAAAAACATTTGATTAAATAGCTGACATGAAAGCATTCAAGCAATATCTCCTCGTGCTGATACTCGGTCTTCTCGCTGTGCCATCAATGGCCGGAGAGAAGATGACGATTGACATGAAGGAAATTTTGTGGGGACATATCAAAGACTCATACGAGTGGCACATCACCAATGTTGGTGACCATCCAGTGGTAATCAACCTCCCGGTGATCGTGAAAAGCTCTACAGGCTGGCATGTGTTCTCCTCATCACAATTCTCTCATCATGCTGATGAGCAGGGCAACCGTCCTGGTCCTTATGGACTGTGTATCAAAGGTGGTGAGGCCGAGACCTATCCAGGTAAAATCGTAGAGCAGGTCGACGGTCAAGAAGTGCGTCCGTTTGACCTCTCCATTACAAAGTCTGTGGCCGTCCTTTTCATCGATGCCATCATCCTCTTGCTGTGTGTGCTCATTCCTGCCCGCTGGTGCAAGCGTCATAAGATTGACGATCCAGCTCCTTCTGGTTTCACAGGTCTGATGCACATGTTCATCAAGTCGGTCTATGATGACGTCATCAAGGCAGTCATGGGCGATGAGGCTCCGAAATATGCTCCCTATCTTTTGACGTGCTTCTTCTTCATCTTCATTGCCAACTTGATGGGTATCGTGCCTTTCCCCCCGGGTGGTGGCAACCTCACGGGCAACATCTCGTGTACTTGCTTTTTCGCCCTATGCACATTCCTCATCACCAACTTTACGGGTACCAAGGAATATTGGAAGGAAATCTTCTGGCCGGAAGTACCCACATGGTTGAAGGTTCCTGTTCCCTTGATGCCCGTTATCGAGCTTGTAGGTATCTTCACAAAGCCATTGGCACTGATGATCCGACTTTTTGCCAACATGATGGCAGGCCATGCGATTGCCTTGTCATTCGCGGGTATGATTTTCATCATGTTCCATCTCACTGAGAATGCGCTGGTCAACAACATCGCCGGAAGCAGTATCTCGGTTATCTCGGTAGCGCTGAGCGTCTTCATGATGCTGCTTGAGATTCTTGTAAGCTACATCCAGGCCTTGGTGTTCACGATGCTTAGTGCCGTGTTCATCTCGTTTGCTCATGTCAAGGAGCATGCCGCATAAGGATTTCGGTCCGACCTCCTGCCTATGCGCGGAGACCGGTCAAAAGCAAAATAAATAATCAAAAATATCAAATAATTAAAAAGCTTTTTAACTATGTTATCATCATTGTTGTTAGCAGCTGAGGTTGCAAAGATGGGTGGCGCATTGGGCGCAGGTATTGCCGTTATCGGTGCTGGTTTGGGTATCGGGCGCATTGGCGCCCAGGCCATGGATGCCATGGCTCGCCAGCCGGAGAAGATTGGTGATCTCCGTTCTTCCATGATTATCGCAGCTGCCCTCGTCGAGGGTGTGGCCTTCTTGGCCGTGATCGTTGCGCTCTTGGCAGTAGTTATGTAATCAATCCCGCGTAAGCGGGAGGTTTTCAATGAACTTTAACCAGTAAGTATGGATTTATTAATCCCTGAAGGTGGATTGCTTTTTTGGATGACGCTGGTCTTCGTCATCGTCTTCTTGATTCTTTGGAAGTTTGGATTTCCTGCTATCGTGAAGATGATCGACGAGCGTAAGGCTTACATTGACGAAAGCCTTCGCAAGGCCAAGGAGGCCAATGATAAGCTCCAGAACATCCAAAAAGAGGGTGAAGCCATGCTGCAAGAGGCTCGCGACAAGCAGGCCGCCATCCTGCGGGAGGCTGCCTCTACGCGCGACGCTATTGTCGAGAAAGCTCAGGCCAAGGCCAACGACGAGGGTGCACGCATCCTTGCCGAGGCCAAGGCTGAGATCGATAGCCAAAAGCAGGCCGCCATCCGCGACATTCGCACACAGGTGGCTGAGCTCTCTGTGCAGATCGCAGAGAAGATTCTCCGCGAGAAACTCGCTGCTTCCGACAAGCAGAATGCGCTGATAGACAAACTGCTGGATGAAGTTTCTTCTGATAATAATAAGGACCAGTAATCATAGCTTATGGATTTAGGTGTAATATCGGTTCGCTACGCACGTGCGCTCATCAAGAGCGCTACTGCGTCGAAGCTCGAAGATCAGGTCTATAAGGAGATGTCAGTTCTCTCCACGAACTACATCCGGGTGCCAGAATTGCGCTTTACGATAGACAACCCCATGCTCTCCAAGGCCAAGAAGCAACAGTTGCTGGAGACGGCATGTGGCGGAACTCCCTCCCCACTCACCGCTCGCTTCATTGCTTTGGTGCTGAAGGAGGACAGGGAGAGCGCACTACAATTCATGGCGACCTCTTACATCACTCTTTATAGAAAGCAGAAGAATATCATTCGCGGTACGCTCACCACTGCTGCCCCTGTCTCGGCTGAGACCGAGCGTAAGGTGAAGGCGATGGTCGAGAAGAAAACTCATGGTTCTGTAGAGTTCAACACCGAGGTGAACCCTGACTTGATTGGCGGTTACATCCTGGAGTATGATACCTATAGAATGGATGCCAGCATCCAGCGCAAGCTGCGTGACATCCGCAATACGTTAATCAAATAATTCAGAAACAATTAGTAATGTCAGACAAGATAAAACCAAGCGAGGTCTCTGATGTGCTGCTGCAGCAACTCCAAGAGGTGAATAGTGGCACGCAGTTCGACGAGGTAGGCACGGTGCTTACTGTCGGCGACGGTGTGGCGCGTATCTACGGACTGCGCAACGCTGAGGCCAGCGAGCTGCTTGAGTTTGAGAATGGCACGATGGCCATCGTGATGAACCTGGAGGAAGACAACGTCGGTTGCGTCCTCTTGGGTTCCACGGCAGGCATTGAGGAGGGTATGAAGGTGAAGCGAACGCATCGCATTGCCTCTATCCGCGTCAACGACAATTTCCTCGGACGCGTGGTCAACCCTCTCGGCCAGGCCATCGACGGCAAAGGAGACATTGATTTAACAGCATCCTTTGAGATGCCGCTCGACCGCAAGGCCCCGGGCGTGATCTACCGTCAGCCGGTGAAAGAGCCGCTGCAGACGGGTGTGAAAGCTGTCGACTCCATGATTCCTATCGGTCGTGGACAGCGTGAGCTGATCATCGGTGACCGTCAGACGGGTAAAACCGCTATCGCCGTCGATACCATTATCAACCAAAAGAAGTTCTACGAGGAGGGCAAGCCCGTCTATTGCATCTATGTCGCCATCGGTCAGAAGGCTTCTACCGTGGCCTCACTCGTGCAGACGTTGAAGGAGCGAGGCGCCATGCCTTATACGATCATCGTCAGTGCTACCGCAGCCGATCCTGCCGCCATGCAGTACTATGCTCCTTTTGCTGGAGCTGCCATCGGCGAGTATTTCCGCGACCGCGGCCATAGCGCTCTCGTCGTCTATGACGACCTGTCAAAGCAGGCTGTTGCCTATCGCGAGGTATCGCTGATCCTTCGTCGTCCTTCTGGACGCGAGGCCTATCCTGGCGATGTCTTCTACCTTCACTCCCGTCTGCTCGAGCGTGCCGCACGTATCAACGACCAGCAGGAGATTGCCGAGCAGATGAATGACCTTCCCGAGAGCATGAAGGGCCACGTCAAGGGTGGCGGATCTCTCACCGCACTGCCAATCATTGAGACGCAGGCTGGCGACGTTTCCGCTTATATCCCGACCAATGTGATTTCTATCACCGACGGCCAGATCTACCTTGAGTCAGACCTCTTCAACCAGGGCTTCCGACCTGCCATCAATGTCGGTATCTCTGTGAGCCGTGTGGGTGGTTCTGCTCAGATTAAGAGTATGAAGAAGGTGGCAGGTACGTTGAAGATTGACATGGCGCAGTATCGTGAGTTGGAGGCATTCTCTCAGTTCTCAAGTGATATGGATGCCGTGACGGCTATGACGCTCGACCGCGGACGCAAGAACAACCAGTTGCTCATCCAGCCTCAGTACACGCCGATGTCTGTCGGTGAGCAGGTGGCGATCCTCTATTGTGGTGTCCACGGTCTGCTCCACGACGTACCTGTTGACAAGGTGCGCGACTGTCAGGACCAGTTCCTTGAGTCTATGCGCTCAGCCCATGCTGATGTCATTGCCAATTTGGCAGCGGGCAAACTCGTTGAGGAAGATACGAAGGTCATTTCGGAAGTCATGGCCAACATCGCCGGACAGTTCAAAAACTAACGGGAAGGAGGTCTATCATGCCATCTTTGAAAGAAATCAAGAGTCGCATCGCTTCCGTCAATAGCACGCGGAAGATCACCAGTGCGATGAAAATGGTGGCTTCGAGCAAACTCCACCATGCCCAGACGGCCATCGAGAATATGCTCCCTTATGAAAATATGCTGGAGCATATCCTCAAGACGTTCTTGGTATCGGCACCCGATGTTGAGTTGCCGTTCGATCAGGAGCGTCCTGTGAAGAAGGTTGCGCTGATCGTTTTCTCTTCCAACTCGTCGCTCTGTGGCGGATTCAATGCCAATATCATCAAGACGATGCTCCATGCTATAGAAGAATATCGTAAGCAGGGACTCACCAACGATGATATCATTATCTACCCCATCGGCAGAAAGGTTGAGGAGAAGGTTCGTAAGCTCGGCTTACGATCGGCAGGATCGTTTGTCCATTTGGCTGACAAACCCAATTCCGCTCAGTGTCGCGACATCTCCGTCGAGGCGGGCACGATGTTCTTGGAGGGTAAAGTGGATAAGGTGGAATTGATCTACCACCACTTTAAGAGTGCAGGATCTCAGGTCCTCACACGCAGAACCTTCCTCCCCATCGACCTTCACGACGATGTTGGGGCCGATAACGACCGTGACCTGTCATCCAATCTGGCTACTAAGAAGTCGCAGGAGTACCTCAAGAACCGCAATAAGCAGGAAGAGGAACGCGAGCAGGCGACAGTCAAGCCCCTCAATGACAATTTCCTTGTGGAACCCGACTTGAAAACAGTGCTTACTGAACTTGTCCCCAAGGAGTTGCACTTGATGGTCTACACTGCGCTGCTTGATAGTAACGCCTCGGAGCATGCCGCCCGTATGGTAGCCATGCAGACGGCCACGGACAACGCAGACGAGTTGCTTCGCGAGCTTAACTTGCAGTACAACAAGTCTCGACAGGCCGCCATTACTTCCGAACTGCTCGATATTGTGGGTGGATCGTCCAACAACTAAGTTGCACGCTCTTCCCTACCCTATATAGTTGTCGGGGACTGATTCAATTAAGTTTGATATCAGTCCCCGACGATTTTTTATGTTTATTTCGAAAAGAAGAATACTTTGAGGAAAGCAAGGTATTCTTTTACAATTGTAAGCTATTAGAGTTCCCAGCCGATTGCAGAAGCACCGAGAACGGCAGCACTGGCATCGTCAAGAGAACTGATAAGGAATTGTGCCTTGTCCTTGTAGATTTTCAGTACATTCTCGTCGTAAGCTTTCTTCAACGGCTTCATGAGCAGGTCCCCGGCCTTTGTCAGTCCACCAAAGAAGACGAAAGCCTCGGGTGAGGAGAAGGCCATGAAATCGGAGCAAGCCTCACCGAGAATCTGTCCTGTAAACTCATAGATGCGGTTGGCGAGGGCGTCGCCCTTGCTGGCAGCGATGGATACATCGAGGGAAGTGATTTCCTCGGGGTTCATTTCGCGCAGCAGAGACGGTTCGTCGCTTGTGGCGAGGAACTCGCGAGCTGTGCGTGCCACACCCGTGGCGGAGCAATAGGTCTCCAGGCAACCCTTGCGTCCGCAGCCACAGGGGCGTCCGTTCTCGCGGCGGATGATGGTGTGGCCCAGCTCTCCAGCGAAGCCGTCGCTGCCATAGACCATGTGTCCATCGACGACAATACCCGATCCGACACCCGTGCCGAGCGTGATCATGATGAAGTTCTTCATGCCGCGTGCTACGCCATACTGCATCTCGCCGATGGCGGCAGCGTTGGCGTCGTTGGTGAGGCCCACGGGGATGCCAAGCTTCTCAGAGAACATATCTGCCAATGGAATCACACCGTCATGGCCCCAGGGCACATTGGGGGCAAACTCTATCGTGCCGCGATAGTAGTTGCCGTTGGGCGCACCGATGCCCATGGCTTTGATCTGCTCTATGCCGCCTACTTTTGCAATGATGGGCTTGAGGGCCTCCACGCCAGCAGAGACAAAGTCCTCTGCGGTCTTGTATGCCTGCGTCTTAATAGAGTTGGTTGTCAGTATGTTGCCACGCTGATCTACGATTCCAAAAACTGAGTTAGTGCCGCCTAAGTCCAAACCGATGACAAACGGCTTTTGCTGTTCTTGTGCTACCATGTTTTATATATTCTATTAGTTATTATAGCCACTTTATAGCCACGGCAAAGTTACTAAAAACTCATGAATAAGCAAAGTTTTGCACGTCAAATTTGCTCATGTGCCATATTTTTCCGAATTTTGCACCCGAATTATGAATATAGACTTTCCCATCCAGCTCGATATCCTCGATTTCATCTTCAAGGGGATAGCCATTGGCATCATCGCATCAGCACCCATGGGCCCCGTCGGAATCCTCTGCATCCAGCGCACTTTGAACAAAGGTCGCTGGTATGGTCTTATGACTGGTGTTGGGGCGGCGGTGAGCGACATCATCTATGCGCTGATTGTGGGATTGGGCATGGGCTTCATCATGGAGCCGTTGCAAAATCCCAAGTACCAGTTCTTTCTCCAGATCTCTGGTAGCGTTATCCTGCTGCTTTTTGGTCTCTTCTGCTTTCGTTCGAACCCGGCCAAGAAGATGCCTCATCATACGAAGAACAAAGGTAAGGGATCTCTGCTCAACAATGGATTGACGGCGTTTCTTGTCACCTTTTCCAATCCCCTGATCATATTCCTTTTCATGGCTACCTTTGCACAGTTTGCCTTCGTCCAACCCTCACGCCCCTTTGAGACATGTGTGGGTTTCACCTGCATTCCGCTGGGTGCACTGTTGTGGTGGTACGGGCTGACCTGGCTTGTCGATAAGATCGGAGGGCGTTTCAACGTCACTGGTATCGCCATTATCAATAAGGTCATTGGATCGGTGGTCATCTTGTTCTCGGTGATTATCCTCTTCGGCACCGTCTTCAATCTATACCACCTGCCCAGTTATTAATCCGGCTTCCTTTCGCAGCCAATAGACAAAAAACATGTTCATAGCCAAAAGTATCAGAGAGAAAAGTGTTGTGGAGTATCTGCTTTATATGTGGCAGATGGAAGACTTGATACGTGCCTACGGTTGTTCACTGACGCGTATCCGCCGTGAGTATATAGATCGTTTCGACTATACCGATCAGCAAAAAGACGAGGAGGAAGACTGGTTTGGCGATCTGATTCGCATGATGAACCAGGAGGGAAAGCGTGAGAAGGGGCATCTCGCCATCAACGAGGTGCTTCTCCAGGACCTTGGCGATCTCCATGTTCGCCTGCTCCAATCCACCCGCTTCCCATATTACTCGGCAGAATACTATCGTGTGCTACCCTTCATAGTGGAACTGCGCCAAAAAGGTGACAAGGAGATCGGAGAGGTAGAGACTTGCCTCAACGCCCTCTATGGTGTAATGCTCTTGCGGATGCGGCAAAAGCCTATCTCGCCAGAGACCGCTCACGCCATCAAAGCTATCACGACATTCCTCGGCATGCTCTCTGACTATTATATCAAGGACCGGACAGAAGGCCTGGAATGGGAGGAGCACTAAATGGAGTGAAATTTTGAATGAAGGGACGTTATCCCCCGCTGACATGTGCGGGACGTAAGTAGCCCTTCCTGATAAACATACAGAACCATCATCATGAATATACTGGTAACAGGAGCCAACGGCCAATTGGGCAACGAAATGCAACTCGTGGCCCGTACGAGCCGCGACCACTACATCTTCACCGATGTGTGTGATGGCTATCCAACCCTCGACATCACCGATCTGGACGCCGTCCGTCAGGTGGTGGCCGAGGAGAAGATCGGCTGCATCATCAACTGTGCGGCCTGGACCAACGTCGATAAAGCTGAGACCGCTGGTGACATTGTGGAGACACTTAACGCCATTGCCCCCGAAAACCTTGCCCGCGCGATGAAGGAGGTGGGTGGTCTGCTCGTCCATGTCAGCACTGACTACGTCTTTGGTGCCGACCCCTACAACACACCATGTCAGGAGACCCAGATAGGAACCCCTACGGGCGTCTATGGGCTCACCAAACTCCATGGCGAGGAGAAGATCATAGCAACGGGCGTTGACCACCTCATCATCCGCACGGCATGGCTCTATAGCAGCTTTGGTCACAACTTTGTCAAGACGATGCTCCAGCTCACGGCCACGAAGCCTCAGCTCAAGGTCGTCTTCGACCAGTGCGGCACACCGACCTATGCAGGCGACCTTGCTGCTGCCATCTTCGACATCGTGGAGCATCGAAAATATACGGACCATACTGGTGTCTATCATTTCAGCAATGAGGGTGTCACCTCTTGGTACGACTTCACTCAAATGATCGCGCGCCTGGCGGGTCATACCGCCTGCGATATCCAGCCTTGCCATAGCAGCGAGTTCCCTTCCCCTGTGAAGCGACCCGCCTACTCCGTTCTCGACAAGACCAAGATCAAAGCTACCTTCGGCCTCACCATCCCCTATTGGCTCGATTCACTCGAAAAATGTATCAACCTCATCAAAGCAGCACAAGCATGAACGAAATAGAACGCAGACGCACCTTTGCCATCATCAGCCACCCTGATGCGGGTAAGACTACCTTGACCGAGAAATTCCTCCTCTTTGGTGGACAAATTCAGGTAGCTGGTGCGGTGAAGAGCAACAAAATACGCAAGAGCGCCACCTCCGACTGGATGGATATTGAGAAGCAGCGTGGTATCTCTGTCTCCACGTCGGTGATGGAGTTCGACTATAGTCCCAAGGGTGCCGAAGCCAAGGAGGACGAGACCTATAAGGTCAACATCCTCGATACGCCAGGCCACCAAGACTTTGCCGAAGATACCTATCGAACGCTTACGGCTGTCGATTCCTCTATCATTGTGGTGGATTCTGCCAAAGGTGTGGAGGCACAGACGCGCAAACTGATGGAAGTCTGCCGTATGAGGAATACTCCCGTCATTATCTTTGTCAACAAGATGGACCGCGAGGGTCGCGATCCCTTCGACCTGCTCGACGAACTGGAGCAAGAACTTCATATCCACGTGCGACCGCTCTCCTGGCCTATTGGCCAGGGTCAGCGCTTCAAGGGCGTCTATAATATCTACGAGGAACAACTCAATCTCTTCACTCCCAACAAGCAGCGCGTGACGGAGAAGGTGGCTGTCGATATCCAGTCGGACGAGCTCAATGCCCAGGTTGGCGACGAGTTTGCCGAGCAGTTGCGTGGTGACCTGGAACTGGTAGAAGGAGTCTATCCAACTTTTGACGTCGAGGCCTATCGCCGTGCTGAGGTAGCTCCGGTCTTCTTTGGCTCTGCTCTCAACAATTTTGGTGTGCAGGAATTGCTCAACTGCTTTGTAGAGATTGCCCCGTCGCCCCGCCCCACGCAGGCAGAGGAGCGATTGGTCTTGCCCACGGAACCCAAGTTTACCGGCTTTATCTTCAAGATTACAGCCAATATCGATCCCAACCACCGCTCCTGCATCGCCTTCTGCAAGGTTTGCTCAGGTCGCTTCGTGCGCAACCAGCCCTACCGCCACATCCGTCTGGACAAGACGGTGCGTTTCTCCTCGCCCACACAGTTTATGGCGCAGCGCAAGAGTACGGTAGAGGAGGCGTGGCCTGGCGATATCGTGGGTCTGCCTGACAATGGTATCTTCAAGATCGGAGACACACTCACCGAAGGCGATATGCTCCACTTCCGTGGTCTCCCCTCTTTCTCCCCCGAACTGTTCAAGTATATTGAAAACGACGACCCGATGAAGTCGAAGCAATTCCAAAAGGGTTTGGAGCAACTGATGAACGAGGGTGTGGCCCAGTTGTTTGTCAACCAGTTCAACAACCGTCGCATTGTTGGCACGGTAGGCCAACTCCAGTTTGAGGTCATCCAGTATCGTCTGGAGCATGAGTACAATGCACGATGCCGCTGGGAACCCGTCCATCTGCACAAAGCCTGCTGGATAGAAGCTGACAGCGAGGAGGAACTTGAGCGATTCAAGAAGCGCAAATACCAGTATATGGCGAAGGATATCGAGGGTCGCGACGTCTTCCTGGCCGATTCTGGCTATGTATTAAGCATGGCGCAACAAGACTTCGAACACGTTAAGTTCCACTTCACCAGCGAGTTTTAACCCATCTGTATCCATTGACGGAGGCGTCAAGAGGCGCCTAATCTATGGATGATTTTTAGCGTCCTCTAACAACAGAAGCGTTGTTGGAGGACATTATCTTTAGCTATAGTTGGTGGCTGGCAATTTGATGCACCTTGTTGCAGTCTTTTTGATGAACAAGGAAACAACCTATGCAAACAGTAAATCTTACTCCTTGTAGAACCAAGAGAGAATACGGTTGAACCATCCTATCGTGAAGTGGAACCAGCGGTAGGTCGAGGTGGGCTTGCCACCGAAGCCAAGTATGAATTCGCGGTAGGGGTTGCGGCGAAACGGCAGCCCTACGTTGAGAAAGAAAACATGTCTGAGTTTCTGGGCATGACAATATTCCAGCGCATGCCAGACAGTGGCCGTTAGCGGCCGTGCCGTCGGGTAGCGTTTGCCCTGCGCTGCTATGTACCAAAGATAGCCGTCGCCCTTCGACTCCATGACCGATGTTCCGCCGACCACACGCCCCTTGTAGTATGCCACGAGAATATGGGCTCGTGGTGTGTGGAGAAGTCGCTGGAAGAAGTCCTCTCCTGGCAAATAGCGGTGGAGTTTGGTGCGGTAGTAGGCGTGTAGTACTTTGTAGTAAGCACTGACCTCCAGTTCGGTCCTGGCCTCGTGCACAGTCACCCCTGCCCGCTCGCTACGCAGGACGTTGTGGGCAGTGCGGTCAGATAGTCGCTCACGAGGTGTTCGGCTATGCAGAGAGTTGTGTATCTGCATCCAGCGGATGGGAAAATAGCCGTTATGGCGCAGCGAACGGTAGCCGAACATCTTTTTCTCCAGGTCGCTCACCTCGATATAGAGGCAGAGCTTGCGATGGAGGAATCGTGTCAAGGCACCCATCATCCTATCAAAGAGCGCAGCCTTGTCCACACCAGGGGCGTACACACCCGCCCCAATGACACGTGCGAAGGTGAACAAATAGGGAGGAAGCAGACTGCCCCGTCGGCGCAACTCTGCCAGTAGGTGGGCCTTCACCCTCCCCTCTTCGTCGGTGACAACCACCATATAAGGCCACGTGCCGGCTGTCTGCTCGATGAGCAGAAAACGCTCGCGGCTATGAAAGAGGTCGTTGCCTTCAACGATGGGCAAGTCCTTGCTTTGCGTGATGATATGGACGCTCAGCTCGTTCATGCTGCAAAAATAGTAAATGTTTTCTAAAAAAAGGTCGTTGCCAAGGATTATTTGTACTAAATTGGCTAACTTTGTGGTTGGGAATCTGCCCTACTCCACAAGAACGACGGCAGTTTCTGTTGTAGTATCGAATAAACATGAAACGCTAACATAGTCAAAATGAAAATAGTAATGATTGGTGCGGGCAATTTAGCCACACAATTTGCCAAGGCCTGTCTTCGCGCAGGACACGACATCTTGCAGGTTTTTAGTCGGACGGCGGAAGCTGCCAATGTCCTCTCCCAACAGGTTGGCGGTGCTCCCGTGACCGATGTGAACCTTCTAACCTATGATGCTGATGTCTATGTCTTTGCCCTCCGCGACAGCGCGCTGGGCGAGATGATACCCAAGGTGTGCCATGGGCGTGAGCAGCATGTCTTCCTCCATACTGCAGGTTCCGTGCCGATGAGTGTCTTTGAGGGCATGGCTTTGCACTACGGTGTCCTCTACCCCCTGCAGACGTTTTCCAAGACCCGCGACGTTGACTTTGCCAGCATTCCCTGCTTCACCGAGGCCAACGACGACTTTGCCCGCATTACGGTGGAGGGACTTGCGAAGAGTCTCTCTCAGCATGTGCGCCCCCTCGGTAGCGAACAGCGTAAATATGTCCACTTGGCAGCAGTATGGGCGTGCAACTTTGTCAACCATTGCTATGATGTGGCTGCTGACGTGCTTGCACGGCAACACATTCCCTTCGATGTACTATTGCCGCTCATCGACGAGACCGCGCGCAAGGTCCATGAGTTGCCTCCAGGCGAGGCCCAGACTGGTCCCGCCATCCGTTACGACGAGCACGTCATCAGGGAACAGTCCCAGCTGATGCGGCTGAATCCACTGGAGAAAGACCTCTACGAGCGGCTGTCGGTCAGCATTCATCAGAAGAACTCATAGCGCAGCTGCCATCCATCACGCGAATCGTTTCCCCATTATTATATAGAACGCTAAGTATCCATCAGAAGAATATACAGACATGATCAATTATGATTTGACCCAAATACGCGCCATTGTCTTCGACGTGGACGGCGTCTTGTCGTGTTCCACCATCCCTATGGACAGTCGGGGTGAGCCTGTCCGCACTATCAATATCAAGGACGGCTACGCCATACAGTTGGCTGAGAAACACGGACTGCGCATTGCCATCATGACGGGTGGTCACAATGAGGACATCCGCCTGCGCTATGAGTATCTCGGCGTGGAGGACGTCTATCTCAGCTGCGCTGTCAAAGTGCGCACGTGGGAGGCGTTTAAGGAGCGTTACGGCTTGCGCGACGAAGAGATCGTCTATGTAGGAGATGACATCCCCGACTATGAAGTGATGCAGCTTGCTGGCTGCGCATGTTGTCCGAAGGATGCCTGTCAGGAGGTGAAGGACATTTCCACCTACGTCAGCGACCGCCCTGGTGGGCAGGGAGTGGCGCGCGACGTCATCGAGCAGGTGCTGAAGGCACAAGGCAAGTGGGTGCTCAATGCGAAAGCCTTCGGCTGGTAGGAGCCTGACTGGGCAATATCTAAACACAAACAGAGGAAGTAATGAAAAAGATCATATTAGGAAGTCAGTCACCGCGCCGTCGTGAGTTGCTGGCAGGACTGGGGCTGCCCTTTGAGGTAAGGGTGATTGATGGCATCTCCGAGGGTTATCCCGACGGGCTGAGTCCGATGGAGATTGCTCGCTACATTGCCGCAGAGAAAGCCCAGCCCTATGCTGTGTCGCTGGGCGCGGATGACCTTCTCGTCTGTGCTGACACCATTGTGGTTGTCGATGAGGCCATCTTGGGCAAGCCTCATGATGCAGCCGATGCCCAACGGATGCTCCGTCTGCTCAGCGGGCGCACCCATCAGGTCATCACCGGGGTCTGCCTCACTACGACAAAGCGGCAGAAGCGTTTTGCTGTGGCTACGGATGTTACCTTCAAGCAGCTCTCTGATGAGGAGATCGACTATTACGTCTCCCATTTCAAGCCTTTCGACAAGGCTGGGGCTTATGGTATTCAAGAGTGGATAGGCTACATCGGTGTCACAGGCATCAAGGGTAGCTATTTCAACGTCATGGGTCTGCCCGTTCAGCGGCTCTACGAGGAAATACAGGATATGTTGTAGTATCCGACAGGATGTCTTGTAGACGGTGTGCCTCGTCAATGAAACCAACGTTTAAGTACCCCTCATCGTGCTGCGTTTTTTTGTTTCCTCCCGAGGTTTCAAAATTTTCTCCCCGAGGAATGACGATTTGAAGGAGAAACGGCGAACAAAAGGAAAAATGTATGTGAAGATGATGATTGATAAGATGCTGAACGTGTGACTTGCGTTGCGTCCGAGAAAGCCCCAAAAAAATGAAGTTAACTTCATAGGCCTACGAAGTTATATTCATGAAAAGGGGGAATAACTCATCTCCTGCTGAGCACAAAAAAAAGGACTGCCACGGCAGTCCTTTTTTCTCTTTTGGCATGTCCCTTACGGAAGGCTGATAGCCTCGCTCGGGCAGACACCTGCGCAGGTGCCGCACTCCGTGCACATGTCAGGGTTGATGGAGTACTTGTCGTCTCCAGCTGAGATTGCGCCCACCGGGCACTCGTCGATGCAGGTACCGCATGCTACACAGTCGTTACCAATTACGTAAGCCATAGTTCTTTAAAATTTAAATTATTATAAATGTTCTTGTACTCTTTGTCCAATAGGATGTCCTACTATTGGGAGGATACCTACTTTTGTACACTGCAAAGGTAGATATTTTTTTTCATATACCTACAAATGAGGATAAGAAAATTCGATATTTAGACTTTATTAAAATTATTCTCCATGCAATAAGCCGCCATCAACTCCGTTATTTATATGATGACAACATTGATATTGCGTATATTGGCGCTGTGCCTCCTTGGACTGAGTAGCCTGGAGGGCGTAGCACAGGAGCGGACGGTTCAGAACCGTCCCTATACAGATTTGCGTACCTTCCATTTTGGTGTGCTCGTGGGCACGCACTTGCAAGACCTTGAACTGCTCAATAGTGGACCTACCACCATCGATGTGGAGGACGGACGGGGACCTGTGGAGCGCACGGTGTCCGTGGACCAAGACCGCTGGGATGCAGGATTCACGGTCGGCGTGCTGGGAGAATTGCGTCTGAACCAAACTTTCCAATTGCGTATTGCGCCAGCGATGTACTTTGGTACGCGTCACCTCACGTTCCGCAACATCACGGATGTCAATGCTTTAGGAGAGCCAACCATCCAGACGCAAGACCTCAAGACGGCCTATGTGGGTTGTGCGCTCGATCTTATAGCGGCGGGCCCTCGTTTCAACAACCACCGCCCCTATCTTATGGCGGGTGTCAATCCGATGATCAATCTCTCGGGAAAAGACAATGACTATATCAAACTCAAACGTTCAGACGTGTTTCTGGAGGTGGGTGTAGGGTGTGATTTCTATCTGCCCTTCTTCAAGTTGCGCCCCGAACTGAAGTTTATGTACAGCTTGGGCGACTGCCTTGACAAGAAACATGCCGACCAAGTGCGTGACAAGAACATGCTGATCTATGCAAGGTCCGTCTCCGAGGCCCATTCCAAGATGATCGCCCTTACTTTCTATTTTGAGTAGTCGGTAGATTATTCACTCATATTTAATAAAAGCGGATGTCGGTGACGATCTGCGTGCCACCAGCCTTTTGGTTGAGTTTGGCAAGCAACGCCTTGCGCCTCATTCCCAGTTCTGTACGTAGTGCCGGACTGGAGATTTGCACGAAGAGGGTTTGGTTGCGGATATACTTATTGGTGGTGTAGCGTGCGATAGTTGCCCCTGCCACCTCTTCCCATGCCGCTAGCAGGCGGCGTTGCTGCAGGGGAGTCTCCAGTCCGTTTCTGCGTAACCATAGATGGAGCACGTTGTCGAGAGGTTCTACTTTTCTCCTAAACATATATCAAATACGGTGCGCCTCCTTTTCGCTGATGGTGCCATCCTCCATATTGAAGAGTTTGTATTCGCAGTCCGTGGCCGCAAGGATTTGGTCCAAATGGTCGCGGTTAGTATCTGTGATCAGTATTTGCCCATAGCCATCTCCTGAGACCAGTTTTACGATTTGTTCCACCCGTTGTGCATCGAGTTTGTCGAAGATGTCATCTAACAGGAGAAGCGGTACGCGCTTGTGGCCCACCGTCTTGAGGCAGGCAAACTGCGCTAGTCGCAGGGCGAGGACAAAGGTCTTGCTCTGTCCCTGGCTTCCCTCACGGCGCAGAGGATATCCACCTACGAGCATCTCGAGGTCGTCGCGGTGGACACCATGCAGGGAGTAGCCCACAGCACGGTCTTTCATGCGGTCGCGGCGAATCACGTCGAAGAGCGGGCCTCGTTGGCAGTGGGACACATAGCGTAGGCTCACTTCCTCCTTTCCCTGCGCTATCGACTGATAGGTCTTCTGGAAGACGGGTACGAGACGGTCGATGAATGCCGCCCGGGCCCGGTAGATGGCCTCTCCCGCATCACCCATCTGCATCTCCAGCAGTTCGAGAAGGCTGCTGTCGGGTTCCTCCTCGGCACGCAGCAGAACGTTGCGCTGCTGTAGGGCTTTGCCATACCGCTGAAGGGCTGTGATGTAGTCACGGTCATATTGTGAGATCACCACATCCATTAGTTTTCTCCGTCCTTCGCTTGCGCCGTCGATGAGCGACGAGTCGGACGGCGAGACAAAGACAAGAGGTATCAGACCCAAGTGTTCGGAGAGTCTTCTATACTCCTTTTTCTCCCGCTTGAAGTGTTTCTTCTGTCCCCGCTTCATGCCACAATACACCTCTGTCTCGTCGCCTCCGTCGTCCAGGTAGTGGCCTTGCACCACCATGAAGTCCTCGTCGTGGCGTACGAGTTGTGAGTCGATGGAGCAGAAGGCGCTCTTACAGAACGACAACATATAGACCGCGTCGAGAAAATTGGTCTTTCCCACGCCGTTGGAGCCTATTAGGCAGTTGAGTTTCGACGACAGTGTGACGTCGGCCGAGGCAATGTTCTTATAGTTGAGAATAGATATTCTTTTCAGTATCATGCAAGATTCTTTACGCTCTGGACGTGCAAAGTTACGTGTTTTGGGCGGAAATACGAAAAAAAACACTTTCAAATTTCAGTATTCGGGATAAAAGCAGTAATTTTGCAACGCTCTAATAGTGGGCATTTCAAAACGCAATATAATTTAAGTAAAAGCATAAAAATGGCAGAAAAGAAAGAAAAGCAGGTGACTTTTGAAGAGTCGCTCAACACTTCTGAGACTTTCTTCTTGAAGAACAGGAAGATGATCTTCGGCATTTTGGGTGCCGTTATCGTCCTTGTCGTCGGAGGCATCCTCTATCACAGCTATGTATCGCTTCCCCGCGAGGACGAGGCGAGCACCGAGTTGGCTAAGAGCGAGCAGCTGATGATGCAGCAGCAGTATGACCAGGCCCTCAAGGGCTTCCAGCGTGTGGCAGCCGACTACGGCAGTACGGATGCTGGCAACCTTGCCAACTTGTACACGGCGCTTTGCTATGCCCATCTTCAGAAGCCCGACTGGAAGAAGGCTTTGGAGTATGCAGAGAAGTTCAGCACGCGCGACGACAAGATCATCAGTCCCGAGTCGCAGGTAGCCCTGGCTGACATCTATGTCAACAATGACCAGACCGACAAGGCTATCGAGACGCTGAAGAAGGCTGCTGAGATGGCCGACAGCCGCGCAGACGGTGGTGTCAACCTCTCTGTGGCTCCCCTTGCCCTCCTCAAGGCTGGTCAGCTCCTCGAGAGCAAGAACAAGAAGGCTGAGGCTCTGGAGGTCTATAAGAGCATCAAGCAGAAGTATGTGGCCTCCCCGCTCTATCAGGAGATTGACAAGTATATCGAAAGAGCTTCGCGATAATGGCAACAGAACTTCATCATCTTTCTGACTACAACGAGGACTTGGTACCCGATGCAAGCAATATGTGCTTCGGCATCGTTGTGGCGGAATGGAATCCGGAAATCACCAATGCGCTGCTTACTGGTTGTGTGGCAACACTGGAGAAGCACGGCGCGCTGCCTGAGAACATCCATGTCAAGAGTGTACCTGGCAGTTTTGAGTTGATCTATGGCGCACACCAAATGTCGCGCAACGACGGCTACGATGCCATCATCATTCTGGGAAGCGTCATTCGTGGCGAGACTCCCCACTTCGACTATATCTGCGAGGGGGTGACCTATGGTATTGCTCGCCTCAACGCCACTTGTGACATCCCAGTAGTCTATGGCTTGCTCACCACCAACGATCTGCAGCAGGCTAAGGATCGTAGTGGAGGCCGCTTGGGCAACAAGGGTGATGAGTGTGCGGTAGTGGCCATCAAGATGGCAAAATTCTAATCTGGATGGCTCTACATCCAGGCTGAGGCTGGCTCCTGCCAGCAAACAAGTGGACAAGTAAACTGGGCTTCGAGAGCCTTTCTGTGCCATGTGGGTGGGATTATTCCAGCCATGCAAATGAGGCTATGCAGACGGTTTGTTTGTCCACTTGCCTTATCTATAATAGTACAACTTTTGATTATTGCTTTATTTTTTTAGATTATGACATTACAACAATTATTGCAGAGCTACGATTTTGAGGAGATATTTCCCGAGGTAGGTCTTATGTATCCCCACGCTCGCAGAAAGCGAAAGGAGTTTGCTACGGCCTATATGCTCCTGAGGGAAATGAAACCGCAGGTAACTAAGCGCCAGATTCGCTATCAATTGATGCAGGACCCTAACACCAACGAAATGTTCTTTGGCGCTGACGATGCGTGCTTTGCCGAAAAGTGGGCAGTCCTCATCGGTAAGGAGGTTAAACGCGACGCAGGTGTGGACCTTACCGACACACAGATGCTGGCCAACTGCTTGCTCAACTGTGTGCTGATAGGCAAGTATCCTTCAGCGTTTGAGCCGACCTATCAGCAGATTGTTCGATAAGAGATTGTCGTCACGGGGCAAACGCTCGTTACACACCATTATGCACAAAAAAGCCTGAATGCACCCAGCATTCAGGCTCCGTGATGCAGGTTGATGAACCTCGCATCAAAAAAAATTGATTGTCTCGCGACAACCAATCTTTATTAACCTTAATAATCTAATACCATGAAAAACACAGTGCAAAGATAGAACATTATCTGGAACCCCGCAAACTTTTCATGGGTTATTCTTGATTATTTAACCTCTTTTAAGAATAAATCCCCTAAATCGTATCTTTTCCTGACTTCGTCACTCAAAAAACACGTATTTTATAACTGATTGACAAACAATATTTTGTATCTTTGCCTCACCTAATATTGGGTGACGCGAAAGGTATTTTAACTATGTTTGTCCGAAAGAAAAAACATCGTTCCGGCAATATCGGAGTTATAGTTGCCGAGAAAATTTGTGGCAAGATGAAGGAACTTGTCACAATTGGAGTTGCCTATAATGAGGGAGAGGTCGATAATCTTGTGAATGAAGCAAAAGAATGGATTTCAAAGAGAAATCACGCCGCCATCCGCAGCTTGACCTTTTCGGCGAGGAACGTGAGGCGTGTGACCGTGAGCGTGATGAAGTCCGTCGTGTATTGTCCAATGTGAGCAATATCCTTCTCAATGGTTGTGACCTGATATTGGACCGTACATTTGACCGGATCGGTTTCAACAGGATTGATGACGAAGTGTTCCGCAAGCTTGTAAAGGCTCGTTTGGCATATCCAACGAGCAAGGCTGCTACGGTGGAATATCTGAAAAACCACTTTGACGAGGACGTGGATCTATCCAAAATCTATCGCTATCTTGACAAGCTTAGTGGTCATCAGCACGAAATAGTACAGGACATAAGCGTGCGCCATACTGCGAAATTGTTTGGTGGCAATATCGGCGTGTTGTTTTATGATGTCACCACACTTTACTTTGAAGCGGATTATGAGGACGAATTGCGCAAGACAGGCTTCTCGAAAGAGGGACGTCACAGTAATCCTCAGATCATACTCGGCCTGCTTGTTAGCCTTGGCGGCTATCCACTAGCATATTGCATCCATGAGGGCAACAAATATGAAGGCCACACGATGCTGCCGACGATAAACGAGTTTGTAAGCAAATACGGTTTGGAGAACTTCGTTGTGGTGGCAGATTCCGGACTGATGAACAATGCCAATATAGCGGAACTTGAAGCGCACGGCTACAAGTATATAATAGGTGCGAAGATAAAGAATGAAAGTCAGGAGGTCAAAAGCTGGATATTGGAGCAACCCAAGCGCAACTGCCAGATGGTTGAATATGACAAAGGCGGCGGACGTCGTCTCTTGGTCGGCTATACAGATGACCGTGCAAAGAAAGATGCCTACAATAGAGAAAAAAAGGAATACGCAGGTTGGAAAAGGCTTATAAGCATGGTGCGCTCACAAAAGGCAATATCAACAAAAGAGGTTACAATAAGTTTTTGTCTATGGATGGTGAAGTGAAAGTCGCCATCAACTATGACCGTATTGCCGATGACTCCAAATGGGACGGTCTAAAAGGCTATCTCACTAATACGGATATACCAATACAGGATGTATACACAGCATATCACAACCTTTGGCATGTAGAGCGGGCCTTCCGTATAGCGAAATCAAAGATAGAGATACGTCCCATGTTTCATTTTACACGCAAACGTATTGAAGCCCATATATGCATCTGCTTTGTGGCTTTGAAAGTATACAAGGAGTTGGATCGCATGCTGAAAGTCTCAGAGATTAAGATGAGCGTGGACAAGGTGCTTGCATTGGCAAAGACAATCACAACGATACAGATCAAGCTTCCTCTAAACAAGGAGGTTTATACGCAAACCATGCTGATGGCAAGGCATCAGAAAATAGCTAAACTCTTTGATGAGGATTTTTGGGTGACGCAATGACGAAGTCAGGAGAACATTATCTGGAACCCCGCAAACTTTTCATGGGTTATTCTTGATTATTTAACCTCTTTTAAGAATAAATCCCCTAAATCGTATCTTTTCTCCTGCAAAATGGCCCTTACCTGCCTTTTGTCGGCTTCTGATAGCATGGGTAGGGAGAAGGAGGAATACAGGAGAGTATCGACGGGAGAAAGAAGATAAAAACGTATTTTTGGCTCGATTTTCTGTTGCAACTCGATATAATGGTCCTCTGACATGGTGTCTGGACGAACAGTGGAGGCTTCTGCGCAGACATCGCCGGCCAATAGATGCCACGACAGGTCATAGAAATCGAGCTTGCTTTCTTGTTCAGGACCGCAGAAGGTGGTCACAACCGCCAAAATAGAGTCGCCCTGCGGATTGGCAATACGTTTCATCTCTATATAGGAGGCCTCTGAGAGCGTTGCCTTAAGGTAGTCGGCTGTCAGCGTGTCGATACGCGACTGGCCTGAAAGTCGGTTACCTGTGGCTATCCCTTCGCCTACTCCATCAGCCATGATCGTTTTGGCATTGCGGTCGAGATAAGGGAAGAGACTGTCAGGCATGGCTATCCACAGAGAGCGCATCGTCTGGCCTTGAGCCGTGAAAGTGAGCAGGAAGGCCGTCAAGGCCATCATCAATTTTTTATTCATATTTAATATGGTGTTTATAACGTCATTATCTTCTTGTTCAATGTAGGGGTGGAATAGGAAAATTGCTAATTGCCAAAGGAACCAACATCCATGGGCTTTCCGCATAGCGACTTGAATGGACAACTTCCACATTCCTTTTCGTGATCATTGGGAGCAAAGGGCACAGAAGGGTCGAAAATCTCGCCCAGAAGCCTATGTAGTTCCTTGTCGAACTCCTCCCGCAACGATCCCATGTCCGTGATTCTTGTTTCTCCGATGCGCAGTATGGGCGAATAGTCCTCGTCGGAAGTGTACTGGATGAAAAGTAATGCCGGACTGACTGGCCTATGCTGTGGATTCAGTTGGGGCGCATGTCCATCGATTAGCAGGCTATAGAGCATCACTTGCAACTGGTAGTCGATGTGATAGTCGGGAATCTTGGCAGGATTGAAGACATCGGGAAGTGCAGCAACAGACTTTGCCTGAGAGTTGCCTGTTTTGTAATCTACGACCCGTAGTTGTTGGTTACGGGTGCCCAAAAGCACCTCGTCGATGCGGTCTATCCGTCCGCCCACTCGGATGTTGTATTTTGGGCTGTCCTCTGGCGACTGCATTCGTGCATAGGCCGTTGCCTCATGGGCGATTATTCGTAAGGGAGCTACTTTGAGGTCAGTCTCCAGTAGTCGTACGAGATATTTTTTGATCACCTCCTCGTTGAGAAGTTGCAAACCATTGAGTTTCGGGTGTGTGGTCGCCCCTTTTCCAAGGTGGAAAAACTCCTCGGCAATTGCCTGACGGACCACAACCTGCAAGGGATTGTCCGCAGTCTTACGACAGGCCTGGATGAGGCGCTGCAGATCCTCAGCCTCGATTCGCTCCCTGGGAAGCAGTTGCTCATAGACCAGTTCTGCCGCACGGTGGAAGATGTTTCCAAAATGGATAGCACTGAACGCCTCTGCATCATTGTCGTCGGGTGCGCTAAGTCCTACGACATAGGCGTAGAAGAAACGCAGCTGGCAACGCAGGTAGGTGGACAGGGCCGAGGGCGAGATGGATCCAAACCCATGCAGAACGCTCATCACATGGTTGTCTTTGGCCACAGGAACGAGGCAGATGTCCTGTGGTTCTTGTCCTGCCTGAAGGGTAATTTTCTCGATGTTGTGCGGCCACTCCACCATCAGTTGCAACATGAAGCGCGACATCTCACCTGCCCTCAGGCCGTCGGCACAACTATTGTAGGCAATGGTCACGTCCGAGGCCCGCTGGAGCAACGTATGGAAATAGTAGCTATATATGGACACCTTGTTATCGATCGTTGTCAGTCCGTAGGCTGCACGCAGCGCGTGGGGTATGAACGATGCATCATCAACTCCCTTGGGCATATTCCCTTCGTTGCACGAGAGGATGAGCACATGGTCGAAGTCGAGGTTGCGCGTCTCCAGTACACCCATCACCTGGACACCTCGTGCAGGTTCGCCATGAAAGGGTACGGAGGTGGCGCCCACCAGCTGGGTGATGAGTCGGCGGAGGATGGTCAGGTCGGCATCAAGGTCACCGTCTGCAATGAGTTTGGCAAGTTGTTGCAGCGTAGTGAACATGCGGAAAACAGACTCTTGGAAGAGTGGGGCCTTGCCGTTGGGACCACCCATTGCCACACTGCGCGTCACCTCTGCAAGCCACTCTGTCAACTGTAACGCATCCACCTCGCCAAGAGGTCCGTTTGGCAGTTCTAGGAAGATCAGGTGGAGCCCTTCGTCCTCTGACAAATCCTCGCGTGAGATGTAGAATCGTTTGGCGGCGATAAGGCGTGCGAGCAAGTCGGTGGCCAATGGAGATACAAACTTGGCATAGGGATGGCGTAGCACGCGCTCTATGAAAGCGAGTTTATAACGGCTTTCTTTGAGGGAGAAACCATCCGTCTGGAGCGCTATTAGCTGAGTGAGAAACGAGGCAATTGGAGTCTGCTGTAGTGGGTAGCCTGTCGTCACGTTTACCATCTCCACCTCGGAGGGGATACTATGGATGACGGTGGGAAGCAGGTGTTCGTCGCAGAGTACCACCGCCGTTCGCTTTCCGTCCTTGTAGCGTTCGTTCTCCCGTAGCCATGTAGAAATATAGCGAGCTTGCAGGTTCTCCGTTGGTGCTGACAAGAAGCGTATGCGTTTCTCTCTGCCGAGTTGTCCGTAGAGGTCTTCGTCCGCATCGTCGAGGGCGTTGGGGTAGCTGCTGGGCCACTGGCGGACATAGGTGCCCGCCTCATGGTCAGCAAGGTGGGTGTAATAATAGTCGTAGTCCCAGTAGAAGGCTGCCCTCCCCTCCTCTCGCAGTTGGTCGAAGAGACGTTGCTCCACCTTTTGTAGCACGTTGAAGCCGACGAAGAGGTAGTGGTCGCCAGGCAATTCGCCTTTATCGTGCTCCACCACGTCACGGTATAACATACCCTCATAGGCCAGCCCGCGTTCCCGCAGCCGCTGACGGTAGTCGGCATAAACATTGTAGAGGTTTGACCAGAGACTGATAAACTTTTTCCGCAGTTGTGTCTCGTCGCCAGTGAAATTGCCGAAGAAGCGCATGATGAGTTGTTTCTGTTCCTCGTCGAGATACTCGATGCTGTCCAGTTCGTGGAGATCGCGCACGTTGTGGAACAATTGCTGTGCATCGGCCATATTCTTGTCGATGTCGTCAAAGTCGGCCAAAAGCAATTGTCCCCATCCGAAGAAGTGGTCGAGTGTCTCGTCAATGCCTGTGACGGAGGTATAGCTCTTATGCAGCAGGCAGACAGACTGGATGGGGTTGGCTATAGAGAGCTGGGAACGGCTCCGAAACAACTCACTGATGGTGACGTAGGCCGGAGCCCAAATGGGTTTCTCGGCCATGCGCGCCAGTTCCTGGTTGAGAAAGAGAGCCGCACGCTTGTTGGGGAAAACAACCGTCAGCCGACTAAGGTCCGCCCCGTAGCGTTTGTATATGTCCTCAGCGACGTAAGTTAAAAATGACTTGATCATAAATGTAAAGAGTTGGTTGCGACGGATACAGACGGGACATGCCCGTCCTGCTCTCGTCCTGCCTCGTTCGTACGAGTGTCACCACCGCTACAGACGGTGTATTATATTGGTCAGCAAAATTACGAAAATCATTTCATAATCCGCGTGTTCTATCATTATATTTTGTGACCAGCACATTCCATTGTGTTATTTTGCGAGGCAGAATGCGCATGGTGTGCTGTGGTCTGAAATCACCTATCTTGTCCTTACGAGAGGACGAAGTTCGTCAGCCTCCGTCTTTTTGCCCAATTTCTCATAGACAGTGCAGAGTGGTGTGACCCAATCGACTTTGTTGCGGCGTGGGTCCATTTCCCTTACGCGTTCTAGATAGCGAGAAGCCTCTTGCCAAAGAAAATGGATGGTGAGGCCGTCATCCTCCACTTGCTGGTTGTTGAAAGGTTGCTTTGGATCATTGGGGTGAGAGGGGTGGTCGGATGGTGACTCCTGGTTGTCTGCTGATGATCGCCTTTTGGAAAGATAGCGGGCCAGGGCGATACGGTCCTCTCGCGCATGCGCCTCGTAGGTCAGGCAAAGTCCTATATTATAGATGACGGGGATGGAGGTGTCGTCAATAGCGTCGGCCTCACGGTAGGCTTCCACGGCTTCCATCCAGTGGCGGTTGTGCATGGCTACTTCGCCTTTGAGGATCCATGGCGTGACGGAGTGAGGATTTTGCTCCAGTTCGCTGTCGATAAACTGATCGATGTTGTGTTGGGGCGTAGGATGTTCGTAGAACTGCATGATCCAAGCAAAGTATGTAGGGTTGGAGGGATCGGAGGTGTAGAACTCATGAAGAACGGCGAGATAGCGTATCGAGTCGGCCTCGGTGGTCATAGTGGCATGCATGCAGCGCGCCTTCATCTCAGCGGCCGGGAGTGCAAGCTCGGCGTATTCCATCGCCATATCGGCATAATGATCTGCTTGGCGGTAGCCATGAGACTGAAAATAGATGGTGGAGAGGTAGTAGTAGGCCACGCCCCGCTCGTCGGTTGTATTCATCAGAGAGGGGTGTTGGCGGGAGGTAAGGTAGAGTTTCAGCGCGTCCACCCCCATCATGGGGTATTGGTGGCGAGAGAAATAGACGCCAGCGTTGATAAGCAAGGGGTGAAGGACTACTATTCGCTTGGTGTTTTCTTCCTGCCAGCGCGGCTTGATGCGTCCCTTCTTGTCAGGGAGACGGTCGAGGGAGTCGCTGCGTAGGGAGAGGCGCATTGTCTCAACCACATGCTGGTAGAACGCGATGGAGTCGGTCTTTTGATAGTGTTGCAGCAGATGGAAGGTTGTTGCTGCCCGACGGGATAAGGTTGCTGCCTCACGTGCGGTCTCCTGTGCAAGTGACGGCAAGGGTAGGACGAAGAGCAACCAAAAAAGGAAGAAGCCAAAACGCCCCCACTCCTTTGCCTTGTGGAAAGGAGTGAGGGCACAATGTTTTTGATAGTTAGGAAGCATCGATTACTCGCCAGAGATGCCTGCGTCAGCTGCAGCAGCCTCGGTCTCGGGAGCCTTCTCACCCTTGACGAAGTAGTAGCAGCCATAGAGCGGGTAAGCCCAGAGGCGCTTGCTCTCGTGGTTGACATCGAGATTCTTGGCAACGAGGAGATACTCGATGGCCTTGTTGTAAACCTTGTCGAACTGCTCCTTCGTAGGACCTGCGATCACACCCTTGACACGGGCGACAGCCTCCTGGGCGTGGTAGAAGTAGCACTGGCCAATAGAAGCGTTGATGGCGATGCGCTGAGCGTCGTCGGCAGCGAGGGGCAATGCCTTGACGAGGGCGTCGGCAGCAGCCTCATAGTTCTTCTTCTGGCTCTCAAACTGGCCCTTCATGACCAATGCGCCATAGTTGTTAGGATTCTTGCTCAGAGCAGCCTCGACAATCTGGTCGGCCTTGGCCTGCTGGCCGATGTTGCTCAGCGTGGTGACGAGCAGGGTGAAGACGCTGACGTTCTCGGGATCCTCAGCGAGCTTCTGCTCCAGCTTGTTGGCGTAGCCTACGGAGTCCTCATGGGTCTTGAGCTGTGCGCCGAGGATAGCCAGCTCAAGCTGCTGTGCGTCCTTGCTGCGCTCAGGGCTCTTGATGGCGTACTTCACATAACGCTCGGCCTTGGCCCAATCCTGGTTCTGGTAGGCATAGTAGGTGGCGTAGTAGGCGATGTCGCTGAGGTTCTCGTCCTTGCTGATGTCGAACTTGGCGAACATCGGCCACTCTGCGGTCTCCACATACTCGGCAAGATACTTGTAGGCGTTGGCATCATCGTTGGCATTCTGGAAGAACACACCACCGTTGATGAGCAAGCCGCGCATCATGTAGAGCTGGTCGGCAAGACCGGCATACTTGTTCTTCACCTTGCCCTTGGCATCGGGAAGAGCATCATACTTCACACACTCCTGTGCATTGGTGAAGGCATTGCCGACTGCCTCGTAGGCCTCTGCGCTCTCCTTGCCTGCTGCCTGGTCAGCCTGCACGGTCTTCAGGGCGAGCTGAGTCAGGTGGTTGTAGGCGGATGCCTTCTCGGCGTTGTCGGCCAGCTGATTGAGACCCTGGCTCAGCAGCTGGGCTGCCTCGGTGTAGGTCTTGGCCTTCAAGATAGCCTTGAGCACGTCGCTGTTGCCAGCGAAGGATGCCGATGACGCGAGAAGCATCATCGCTGCAATCATCATTTTTTTCATGTCGTTCTTATTAAAATAAAATTGTTAGTTATTAATTATTGATTATTCTTTCTCTTCAGAAACAGACTCCGAAGTCTCATCGCTTTGACTGTCAGCCTCATCAGAAGGCGTGACTGTGGCAGCGAGGTTGGTCGGTGTGTTGTCGCTCTTGAGGTCGTCGCTGGTCTTCTGCCACTGAGAGTGGCTTTCCTCCTCTACCCTCGCCTCCAAATCCGAACTCATCACCTTGCAAACGGAAGCAATGACGTCATTCTTCTTGGTGAGGTTGATAAGGCGTACGCCCTGCGTATTACGGCCCATGACGCGGACCTCGGCCACGGCCATGCGGATTACTATGCCGCTCTGGTTGATGATCATGAGGTCATTGTCGTCCGTGACGTTCTTGATAGCCACGAGCTTGCCCGTCTTCTCCGTGATATTAAGGGTCTTCACTCCCTTGGCACCACGACGGGTCATGCGGTAGTCCTCTACCTCGGAACGCTTGCCGTAGCCCTCCTGCGAAACCACCATCACCGACTCTGTCTTCGGGTCATTGACGACGATCATGCCAACTACTTCGTCCTGTCCGTCGTCATCGGGTTTCATGCCACAGACACCCGTAGCCGTGCGGCCCATCGCACGAACATCAGTCTCGTCGAAGCGGACGGCACGACCGTTGCGGTTGGCCAGAATGAGCTGGTTGCGACCGTTGGTGAGACGTACATCGACCACTTCGTCGCCCTCGTTGATCGTGATGGCACGCACGCCGACATTGCGCGGATGGGAGAATGCCTCCAGGCAAGTCTTCTTTACGATGCCTCGCTTGGTGGCGAAGACGACATAGTGGCTCTTGACAAACTCCTCACTCAGTCCGCGCAGACGCAGGAAGGCATTGACGCTGTCGCCCGGATCGAGGGCGAGCATATTCTGTATGGCACGTCCCTTGGAGTTTTTGTCGCCTTCAGGAATCTCATAACACTTCATCCAGTAGCAGCGGCCCTTCTTGGTGAAGAAGAGCATCGTCTGGTGCATCGTGGCGGGATAGATAAATTCGGTGAAGTCCTTGTCCCTTGTCTTCGCACCCTTGGAACCTACGCCACCGCGTGCCTGCTCGCGGAAGTCGGAGAGCGGCGTGCGCTTGATGTAGCCAAGGTGGCTGATGGTAATGACGACGGGGTCGTTGGGATAGAAATCCTCTGCATTGAACTCATGCTCGTCGGCGATGATCTGTGTGCGACGAGGATCGCCATACTTCTCTTTCACCTCTTGGAGTTCTTCTTTCATCACCTCCTTGCAACGCTCGGGATTGTCAAGGATCTCCTGCAGGTCTTTGATGGTCTGCATGAGTTCGTCATACTCGGCGTGCAACTGGTCCATGCGCAGGCCCGTAAGCTGGGAGAGGCGCATGTCCACAATGGCCTTCGACTGAAGGGCGTCGAGGTCGAAGCGCTTCTCGAGGTTGGCTTGGGCGTCGGCAGGCGTCTTGCTGCCACGAATGATGTGTACTACCTCATCGATGTTGTCGCAGGCAATGATGAGGCCTTCGAGGATGTGGGCGCGTTCCTGAGCTTTCTTCAAATCAAACTGTGTGCGACGTATCGTCACCTCATGACGGTGCTCCACGAAGTTTTTCACACAATCCTTGAGAGTAAGCAGACAAGGACGTCCCTTGACGAGCGCAATGCAATTGACTGCAAATGAACTCTGCAAGGCCGTCATCTTGAAGAGCTTGTTGAGTATGACGTTGGCATTGGAGTCGCGCTTCACGTCTACGACGATGCGCATGCCTTGTCGGCCCGTCTCGTCGTTGACATTGGCGATGCCATCGATCTTGCCTTCCTTCACCAGTTCGGCGATATACTCAATGAGCTGCTGCTTATTGACACCGTAGGGAATCTCCGTGACCACAATCTTGTCGTGGCTGTCGTCGCTCTCTATCTCGGCCTTGGCACGCATGAGAATGCGTCCCTTTCCCGTCTCGTAGGCATCTTTTACACCTTGCAAGCCGTAGATGTAGGCACCTGTGGGGAAGTCGGGGGCGGGGATGTATTGCATCAGTCCGTCGGTGCTGATCTCAGGGTCATCGATGTAGGCGCAGCATCCGTCGATCACTTCTCCAAGATTGTGTGTCGGGATATTGGTCGCCATACCAACGGCAATACCGTTGCCGCCGTTGACGAGCAGGTTGGGAATCTTCGTCGGCATGACGGCCGGTTCCTTCAGCGTGTCGTCAAAGTTGTTCACCATATCGACCGTGTCCTTGTCGATGTCGTCCATGATGTGCTCACCCATCTTGGAGAGACGGCACTCGGTGTAACGCATGGCTGCCGGTGAGTCGCCATCGACACTACCAAAGTTACCCTGTCCATCGACCAAGGTATAGCGCATGTTCCAGCTTTGTCCCATGCGGACCAGCGCTCCATAGACGGAGATGTCGCCGTGGGGATGGTACTTACCAAGTACTTCACCTACCACACGGGCACATTTCTTGTACGCTTGGTTGCTGAAATTGCCAATACCGCGCATTCCGAAGAGGATACGGCGGTGTACGGGCTTGAATCCATCGCGTACATCGGGGAGGGCACGGGCTACGATGACTGACATACTGTAGTCGATGTAGCTCTTCTTCATCTCCTCCTCGATGTTGATTTTCATGATCCTGTCTTGATCAATCGTCTGTGAATCGTCCATTGAGTATTGTTATTTTTTTGTTATTTCATCATTGTGTCGGTCATTCCCTGCCACGATGCTACTGCAACGGGTGTTTCTGTGCCCATTCAGAGGATGGTCACTACCACCCCGTCTTCAGCAGAAAATGGCCCAGAAGGCCCTTTATTTCGCTTCTAAGCGATTTGACCTTAGTTTTCAAGGTGTAAAAGTACGACATTTTTCTCACATACAAAAATATAAAAGCGTTAATTTAACTTTTACCCTGTGTTTTTCATGCTGGGGGATGATAATGCGGGGTTGCGATGGGCCTTAGACCATTGTTTTTGCGAAGAAAACTTCTGTTCTCTTACTCTGTTTTTTAGTTAAAACCAAAGTGCTCCAAAACACAACAACCCATACCAAGTCAGAGGGCAGCGGTGGGTGTTCTACCATCTGGGTTGGTATGGGCTGGAGCGGTAAGCAGGAGCAGTCTCTGTCGACTATTTGCGATATTCTGGACGCAACTCCACCTTGGGTACCAAGATCGTGTCGCCTGGCGATCGGCGTTTCTGACCGTTGATAGCCTCAAAATAGCCAATCATATCTTTGCCAAGGGTGCGTCGGCAAACCTTGGCCATAGTCTCTCCTGGGCGCAGCACCACCTTCTTCTCTACACCAATGATGCGGTAAGCGCCATAGCGGAGCTTTCGGAAATTGTTGGCTGCTGTCAAGTCAATACCCTCGGGGGTGACCTGTTTGGTTTCCTTACTCTCGGCAACCACTTCCTTCTTCTGTGCTTGGTCCGTTTGAACCTCTGTCTTATTTTCAGTCTTGGTTGAATTCTCGACCTTGGCCTGTGCGGAGTCATTGGCCTTCGCTGGTTGCGGGGCAGAAGATTGTGGCTTTTCCACCTCGGGAGTGGTAGGTCTTTGTGGGATCTCCTGCTGCGACTTACCGTAGTAATATGCTCCTGTGGCAATGGCAATCACAGACAACAGAGCTACGATAGGAAGGACAACATTGCGGACCAAATGGCCCTGCGGGGTTTCCATCTTGTCATCCTCGTTCTCGGGATCTGCCCAAAGGGAAGTTTTCTCTGTAACAGAATCAGTAGAGTTCTCCTCGACCTTGGAATCTTCCTCAACCGTAGAATTCTCCTCTTCTGTTGCTTTTATGGTTTCATTCTCTTCTGTTGATTCCACATCACCTTTGGTTCTCACTTCATCTTTGGTTTCCTCTGCATCCAAAGTTTCCTCTATATTCTCTTCAGAGCATGTTTCATCTGCTTGTGATTCCTCTGCGTTGTCTGAGTCAGCGCGGTCTGAAAGAGGAGTTTCTCTCTCGGGCTCTGTCTTTGCTTTTTCAGGAGAATCGCACTCTTTCTCGGTGGCTTCTTGTGTAGAAGTAAAACTTGGTGATTCCTGCTCAACCTCTTCTGAGACAAGTGATTGCACCTCGCTCTCTAAAGCGCTTTCTTGTTTCTCGTCAGAATCGTCAACAATGGCTTTGTCATCGTTGCTATGCACCTGTTCTTCTTCGTCCTCATCATCTCCCATTAGTTGCGAGAAGCGCTCCATGGGTGTGGGTTTGCGGGGACGAGGAACAAGCCTTTGAGGTGGTGTTGGCACCGTGGCCGCTGATGGTGATTCTTCTTTGGTCTGCGTCTCTATGACCTGCTGGTCATTCTCGACCGTAGGTTGCTCATTCTCTTCTTCGTTCTGTTCTTTATCAGACGACGTCTGCTCCTCATCGGACTGCCCCTTGACCTCTTCATCATGAAGCTGATCTTCTTCTGTAGCGAGAGAGTTCTTATCTACTGAAGGTTGATGATCCTCTTCCGCCAGGAGCGGTTCCTCTTCGGTGGGTAGTACTTCTTTTACAACCGGTTGCGGTTCATCTCTGTTGGTGCGTCCTTCATCGACGACAGGAGGTCTTTCCTCTGTTGCGTGCTGGTGGTTTCCTGCTGACGACTCACTCTCTGTCTCGGTAGGCGTAGTTTCGGTGGTACATTCGTCACCATCCTCATCAGTGGCTGATTCTGCAGGTGTGGGAATGGCATCGATTTTGACTCCATCCTTGATCATCACGGTTTCAAAATCTGCAAAAGGGCGGTTGACGAGTTCTTTCATCGCATTGTCGGGCGTGAATGCCATCTTGTCGTGACCGTTGATGACGAGGCGTTCCCCCCGTATTGACATTGACACTCTCTCTCGCTTTGACCGGTTGAAGCTTGAATGTACCAAGGCCGCGCACTTTTACCTGCTTGTCCTGTGCCAGTCCCTCTCGTATTTGGTCAAAGAACGCGGCAACAAAGGCCGTGGCATCGCTGCTTTTCAGCTCGTAGCGATCAGCGATGACGGCTGCGATGGCTTGCAATGTGGATTTGGCCATAACTACTCTCCTCCTCCCTTCTTATATTGATCCTTGATGACGGAAGACGGTTTGAATCCCAGTACGAGTTTGGGAGGAACCAGCATGCGCTGTCCAGAAGCAGGATTGATGATGACCCGTTCCAACCGCTTGCGCACCTCAAACGTGCCAAAGCCGTTGACCACGACCGATTCGCCGTTCTCAAAATGATGGCCCATAGCCTCTATGAGTGTCTTTGCCATCTTCTGGGTCTGCTCCTGCGGGTAGCCGAGCTTGCCCGCAAGTGCTGCAATGTATTCCTTGTTGTTCATACGAGATTGCTATCTTTCCGTTATTCTGTGGCTCGCTTGCTTTTTTTGACTCGTTTGCCGTAGAGGTCAAACTCGCTGGAGTCCGTGATTTCCACTTGGTAGAAAGTGCCCACGCGCAACATTCCGTCGCTGACCGGGATGAGCACTTCTGGATCGACCTCGGGCGAACTGTACTCCGTTCGTCCCACATAGTAGTCGCCCTCCTTGCGGTCGATCACCACTTCCAAAACACGCCCCACCTGGGCGGCTTCTATCTCCGCGCTCACCTCCTGTTGCACGGCCATCAGTTGGTCGAGGCGGCGCTGCTTCGTTTCGGCGGGAATGTTGTCCTCGTAGTGATTCGCTGCGAATGTGCCCTCCTCTTCAGAATAGGCAAAAGCGCCCATTCGCTCAAATTTAGCCCAGCGCACGAAGTCCATCAGTTCGATGAAGTCGGCCTCGGTCTCGCCCGGGAAGCCCACCATCAGCGTGGTACGGAGGGCAATGCCTGGCACGCGGCGTCGGATTTCCGTTATTAGGTCGATGGTTTCCTGCTTGGTGACATGGCGGTGCATGGCTTTCAGAACGGGATTGCTGATGTGCTGCAGCGCAATGTCGAGGTATTTGCAGACGTTGGGTCGCTCTCTGATCACGTCGAGGAGCTCCATGGGGAAGTCGTTGGGATAGGCGTAGTGGAGACGGATCCAGCGCACACCCGTCACATCGGCCATACGCGAGATGAGCTCCGCGATATGGCGTTTGCCGTCAATATCCACACCGTAGTAGGTCAGTTCCTGTGCGATGACCTGTATCTCCGTTACTCCTTGAGCCACCAGTTCCCTCACCTCCTGCAGGACTTCGTCCATCGGCCGACTCTTGTGCGAACCTGTGATGATGGGAATAGCGCAATAGGCGCAATGGCGGTCGCAGCCCTCGGCTATCTTCAGATAGGCATAGTGGCGTGGTGTGGTGAGATGGCGCACACCGTTGCACGCTGCCACCTCAGCCTTGCCAAGGTCTGTGAGGAGTTGCTTGTAGTTGAACTTACCGTAGAACTTATCCACCTCGGGAATTTCCCTCTCCAGTTCGCTCTTGTATCTCTGTGATAAGCAGCCCATTACGAAGAGTTTGTTCAAGTGACCATATTTCTTTCTCGCCGCAAATTCGAGAATGGTATTGATGCTCTCCTCCTTGGCTGACTCGATGAAGCCACAGGTGTTGATGACGGCTATCTCGCCCTGTGGCCGCTTGGAATCGTGGACACAGTGGTAGCCGTTGGCCTCGAACTGCTTCATGAGTAACTCCGAGTCGACGAGGTTTTTAGAGCACCCCATCGTGATGATATCTATCTGATTTTTCTTCATTCCTTGGTGAGCGTTTATCCGTTCTTGCCGTCAAAGAGTGAGTTGACAAACTCGCGCTTGTTGAAAAGCTGCAAGTCCTCCATCCCCTCGCCCAGTCCGATATAGCGCACGGGCACCTGGAGCTGGTCGCTGATGCCAATGACCACGCCTCCCTTGGCGGTGCCGTCGAGCTTCGTGATGGCCAGCGAACTGATCTGTGTGACTGCGGCAAACTGCTTTGCCTGTTCAAAGGCGTTCTGTCCGGTACTGCCGTCGAGGACGAGCATCACATCATCCGGAGCCTCGGGGAGAACTTTCTTCATCACCTCCTTGATCTTCTTCAACTCGTTCATCAGGCCCACCTTGTTGTGGAGTCGGCCTGCCGTGTCTATCAGTACCACGTCAGCACCATTGGCCTTGGCGCTCTGCAGGGTGTCGAAGGCCACGCTTGCAGGGTCGGCGCCCATCTGCTGCTTGATGACAGGCACGCCGACACGCTCGCCCCAGATGGAGATTTGCTCCACGGCAGCGGCACGGAAGGTGTCTGCCGCACCGAGATATACTTTCTTGCCAGCTTTCTTAAACTGGTAGGCCAGTTTGCCGATGGTGGTTGTCTTGCCTACACCATTGACTCCCACGACGAGGATGACATAGGGCTTGTGGTCCGTGGGGAGATCCCAGCTATCCGTGTCGGAAGCTCCCGTCTCGGTGAGGAGCTGGGCTATCTCGTCGCGCAGGATACCATTGAGTTCCGAGGTGGAGACATATTTGTCACGCGCCACACGCTCTTCGATTCGCTTGATAACCTTCAAGGTCGTATCTACGCCCACATCCGAGGTGATGAGCACTTCCTCCAGGTCGTCGAGGACTTCATCATCATCGACCTTCGATTTGCCGGCTACTGCGCGCGCCAACTTAGAGAAAACACTCTGCTTGGTCTTTTCCAAACCCTTGTCGAGCGTCTCCTTTTTCTTCTTGTTAAACAGTCCGAATAATCCCATAATTAGCTAATTTGATGCAAAAGCAATGCAAGCGAGGGCAATGAGAATTAGTTCCCAGGTTGCCGTGTGCAGCTTATTTTTCTGCAAAGATACGAAAAAACGGACACAAACGGAAGAAATTTTGCCTTTTCTTATCAGTAAGCAACAGATGCGACGGGTTTTGAGGCCATAGACCGAGGCTTTTCGGCCGAATGGCGAGCTCTTGGCGCTGCAAATCACATGGCCTGGAGACGGATGGATGAAAAGGATCCAGCGAACAATGTCTGTCACGTTGCCCGCTGGCGAACCTTTTCCGTTACGATACCGACAGGCAGAACAAGCGGCGGTAGAGGACCAACTGGACCACACCCCTTGCCGTGAGGAAGAGAATGTAGGCCAACCATAGGATATGATTGTGGTCGAGCGAGGCGGGCCACACCTCGGTCTCTGCCAGCAGTATCAACCCGATGTTGACACCGAAGAAGACGAGGGCGGCAACAAAGGTGGTGGCAAGCATTGCCCGCGTTTTCGTGGTCCCGATGAACACGCCGTCGTAGATGAAAGCCGCTACACCTGCCACGGGTATCAGATAGGCCCAAAAGAGATAGTGGGTGGAAGCCTCCACTACGGACGTGTCGCTCGTCATCAGTAGTAGTATTTCTTTTCCAAAGAGCACATAAACAGTGGTGAACGCCACTACCATGACTGCACCAAAGATCATCAGTCGTCGTGTAGTGAAGCGAAGTTGTGCTATTTCGCCAGCTCCATAGTGTTTGCCGCATAGCGCCTCGCCAGCAAAGGCGAAACCGTCCATGATGTAAGAGAAAAAGGTGAAGAACATGAGCAGCAGTGTATTGGCCGACAACACCAGAGCTCCCTGTCTTCCTCCGAAGGATGTAAACGACGCATTGACGGCCACCATGCAGAGCGTACGTAGGAAGATGTCGCGGTTGACTACGAAGAAGCGGTGGAGGGCGGGACGGCTGAAGACTTCCTTGCGATGAGGGAGGTAGTCGGCCAAGAGACCGACTAAGCTCGTATGGAGAAAAGGCTGGTGGAGTCTGCGTGCGAGGGCTGCCAACGCTACCAGTGCCCCACTCCATTGCGCCACGAGCGTGCCTGTGGCCACTCCCTCCATCTTCCATCCGCAAACGACGACAAGTAGCAGGGAGACAACGATATTGACCACGTTTTGGAAGATAGCGACCCACATCGGCGTGCGTGTGTCCTGCATGCCGACAAACCAGCCTGTCAGTCCGTAGAGTGCGAGCATGGCGGGTGCGCCAAAGATTACAATGTCAAAATAGGTCTCGACCAGCACCACGGCGTCGGGAGGCGTGCTCATGAGATAGATGAGGAGAGGGCGAAGCAAGGGTGAGAGCATCAGCAGCAAGACGCCTAGGAATAGTCCGACGAAAAGCGTCCGTTGCAAGATGCGCAGCACCTCCGTTCTGTCTTGTGCGCCGAAGGCCTGCGCCGTCATCCCACTCGTGCCCATGCGTAGAAACAGCGTCAGCCAATAGATGGAGTTGAAGATCATCGTGCCGATGGCTACTGCGCCGATGTAGCGTGCGTCGCCCATGTGGCCTACGATCGTCAGATCGACCAGTCCGAGCAGCGGGACTGTGATATTGCTGACGATAGAGGGAATGGCCAGACGGAGAATATTGCGATTGACAGGATTCATAATGCTGATATGAGAGTATTTCTTATAAATATGCGAGTAATTGGAGTTTGGAACACCATTCTTGCTCATTTTCCGTAAAATTGGTTATTCGTTCCGTAATTTTTATAATCGCTTGGTTGCTGAAAGTACTAACTTTGCAGCGTCATTCAATTTAATGGGTGAAGAAAGACATAAGGTAGAAAGGTTTCAGGAACTGTTAATGGACAGAAGATCGTGTTAGTCCTGGGTAACAAAGATTGTACATGGATATTTTGGAATCAAATTGGTTAAATAAATGCGTATGAGAGTCATCTCATGCGCATTTATCTTTTTTTGTCCATTCCTGTCTTCTCCTTTTATCCTTTTATCCTTTCCAGTCAACTTCAACTTAGAAATCGGGTGTGACATTCGTTTGTGGCAATGGGAGAGCGTCTGGAAAACTATCATCTATTACTCCGTTCATCCTGCTGCCCATGATCTCGCCTTCGCCATTCGGAGCCTGAGGTTCTGCGTCGAAGGAGTCGGGATTGGAGAAGCGAGTGTATTCACCCTTGAAGTCGAGCAGCACATCGCCTGTGGCACCCTTACGGTGCTTGGCAATGATGATCTGTGCGCGTCCACGGAGATCCTGCCCGTTGCTGTCCTGGTAGATGTGGTAGTACTCCGGACGGTGTACGAAGAGTACCATATCGGCATCCTGCTCGATGGCACCCGACTCGCGAAGGTCGCTGAGCTGTGGGCGCTTGCCGTCGAGTCCATCGCGTTGCTCTACGGTACGGTTGAGCTGTGAGAGTGCGATGATGGGAATATCCAGTTCCTTGGCCAGGCCTTTAAGCGATCGCGAAATGGTGGAGACCTCCTCCTGTCGGCTGTTGAAGCGCATGCCGTTGGCGTTCATCAGCTGGAGGTAGTCGATCATCAGCAGTTGTATGTCGTGCTCGCGTTTCAGTCGGCGAGCTTTCGTTCTCAGTTCGAAGACCGAGAGTCCGGGCGTATCATCGACATAGAGCGGTGCCCCCTGCATCTGCGGCAGACGCTTGTCAAAGCGCACCCACTCGTCCTCCGACAGCTGACCGCTGAGGATCTTGCTGCCCGGCACCTCGCAGACGTTGGAGATGAGACGGTTGATCAGCTGCACGTTGTTCATCTCAAGCGAGAAGAATGCCACGGGCTTGCGGTAGTCGATGGCGATATTCTTGGCAATACTTAGGGCAAACGATGTCTTACCCATCGCTGGTCGTCCAGCGATGATGATGAGGTCCGACTGCTGCCATCCCGCCGTCATCTCGTCGAGTTTGGTATAGCCTGTCGGCACACCCGTGAGTCCTCCCGTGTTGTTGGCCGCTTTGAGGAGGATGTCGTGCGCCTGCTTGATGACCGGGTCTATCTGGGTGTAGTCTTGCATCATGTTGCGCTGCGAGAGTTCGAAGAGTCCGCCCTCCGCCTTCTGCATCAGCGCGTCCACGTCCACCGTCTCGTCAAAGGCCTCCGTTTCCACCATAGAAGCGAAACTGATCAGTTGGCGTGCAAGATACTTCTGTTGCAGGATGCGCGCGTGATATTCGATATGTGCCGACGAGGCGACGTGGGAGCTCAGTTCGACGATATATCCCGGTCCGCCTATGTTCTGCAGTTCGCCCTCATGGCGCAGTTCCTCCGTGACGGTCATGATGTCCACGGGCTTCTCCGCCATGTTGAGGGTCTGTATGGCCGTATAGACCTTTTGGTTGCGCGGCTCATAGAACGTATCGGGTCGCAGCATCTCCGAGACGACCGTGAAGGCGTCTTTGTCGATCATTAGCGCTCCCAGTACGACACGCTCCAGTTCCAGCGCCTGCGGTTGCAGGTGGCCGTAGGTGGAATCCACGGGAGCCTTGCTGGCCGCTGAACGACGTCCTCCCCCGTTGGCAGTATTATTATTTGATGGCATGATATAAACTGATAGTCCTTTATGATTATTGTCCCTCCCTCACGGCATCCGCCATGAGAGTGAGGTCCGTATGCGAGATACCGTTGCGTTGAAGCAGTTCTCTGTCCTTCTCAAACTCCTCCATGATGTGTGGCGTGTTGGGGTAGCGTCCGAAGGTCTCGTGCGCCCCTACCACGTCGCCTGCTATCCAGCGCGCGTACCCCGCGTTGATATAGTCCTCATCCACTGGTTTGCCCGCCAGCAGCTTCTCGTAGATCGGCAGCGCCTTCTGCGGATTGTCGCCATTGAGTAGCGTCCAGGCCAGCACACGCTGAACGGTGAGGTCGTCGGGGTGGTTGTAGTAGAGCTCATAGAGCGTGTTGAGCGTCTCTTTCACCTTTCCTGCGTTGAGCGCCGCCAGGCAGGTGTTGAGACGTGTTCTGAAGTTGTTCGGCTCCAACTCCTGGAGTTTGCCCAGGCAGTTGTACGCCAGGAGGTAGTCGCCCGTGGCCATGGCAGCTTTCGCCGTTGCCTTGAGCAGCGACAGACTCTGGCGTCCGTTAGCCAGCAGTCTGCTAAAGATGTCGAGTGCCCCCTGGTTCTGGCCATCGTGGAGGTAGAGACAACCCCGCAGGAAGTCCAGTTTTCCACCCTCTTCTTTGTCCTTCATCGTCTCCAGCAGGAAGCTCAGTCGGTCGTACATTCCCCGTCTAAGGAGGAAGGAACCAAGTTGTAGTTTCGATACCATGAAGTCTTGGTGCTCAAACAATGGCGAGCAGAAGAAGAAAGCCTTGTCGCTCTTTTGGTCCGTGAAGCAGCCCTCTATCTGCGACCGCATCGGCCACAGGCGGAAGAAGCGGTAGAGATTCTGTAGATACAGTCGGCGAACGTAGGTCGGCGAGGCCAATTCCTCCTTGTCCGCTTGCGGCAAGTCGCCAAATTCTCCGGCAGCCCGCATGGCGTCTCGCAGATTAGCCGGAATGCGGTCGATGATCTCTCCCAAGGCCAGGACGAGCGAGTACTTGTCACTGTCACACATGGGTGAGCGGCCCAGCAGCCCGTGGATCATCTTGGAATTCCCTATCTCCCGCTGCGCCTGGGCGATCCCTGGGTGATGGATGCTGAAAGGCGCAAACCAGTTGGAGAGCACGCGATAGAACGGGAAGCTCTTCATGACGGAGAAGCCTCCGAAATAGATATCAACCCCTTTTTTCTCCATCTCTCGCATTCGATCGATGCTTTTCTCCACACGCTCCATGGCCTCCTCGTCGGCATTGGGGTGTAGGATGTCGTTGAGTTCGTCGTTGGGTTTCTCTTCGATACCAAACCTCCCCATGCGCAGGTTCGATCCCTTGATCATGTCGGGGAGGATTTCCTTATGGATGGTGACATTGTCCTTCTCCGCGTTCATGCAGAAGAAAACCTGCTTTTGGAGTTCCAGAAGTTCGGTCCGCGTCTGCTCGTCAGCCGTCAGGCGCACGAATGCCTCCTGCTGGCTTTTGAAAAACGCTATCTCCGGGTGGGACGTTAAAGCCCATCCTGTCAGGGCGCGCTGGCGAAGAGGCTCGCTGGTGGCTCGCGTGTAAATATTGGCCAGCATCAGCCATTTGCGCTCGTCATAGACATTCATTGTCGCCAGAGTAACACCACTGATGATCAGCAGCGCGTCGTTTGGGTCGATTAGTGGCGAGAGCAGGAGACTCTCGAAGAACGTCTGATCGGCCTCTGTCCACTGCAGGGAGATGAAGAGGGCGGAGAAAAGTCGCTCCATAAACGTTTGGTGGCGCGTATAGCGCTCCTTCGTGGCCTCATCCGTTTCGCTGCTCGCCGGCTCCACCATCGTCCCATCGGCGAGGAAGCGCTCCAGGGTTGTCTTGATAAAGTCGTGGCTTCTGTTCAGATGGTTATCAGTGCGAAAGGCTATGGCGTACACCTCGACGTTCTTGCACCGCCAGGAGACCATCAAGTTGGCCACGACGCGATAGAGGTCGTGGAGCAAGCGGTCGTAGAGTTGATTCCGCTGTGGGTCGGCATAGCCTTGGAGCATGTAGTCGCGCATCATGGCATAGTCCTTGCCGATGCGGTCCAAATCGTCATAGCCCACCAGCGACGGATGGCCGTCGTAGATGGGCCGCAACAAGTCGATGGCCTCTTTGAGGCGACCGTCGTAGAGGACTTGTGTGGCCTTCTGGATGGTTTCTTCAAATTTCTCCGTCATTGTTTTTCTTCTATCTATATAATGTACGTGCGCGATCATATTTTATATATCATCATCACCATATCTTATGTCCAGGTCGTAGGATTGCGCTACCTTCGGAGCCTGCCTTAAGTATGGTCGTGTATGGTGATGGAAAGACCGCAGGAGTCGTCAGAGTGGCAGATAGACCAGTTCCTTCTCCTTGAACCATTCCTCGTCAAACCACTGGCTGAGTGGCTCCCGGTCAGCCAGACCACGAAAAGGTCGCAACTCGGCCGTGAGGTCTCCGCCCTTGAGTACAACGAGGCCGTTGGGGTGTGCGTTCTGCTGCTCGCGGGCAATGTTCTTGCGGACGATGCGCACCAAGTCGGGCAGCGGCATGACCGCCCTGGAGACTACGAAGTCAAACTTTCCCTTCTCTTCCTCTCCACTCAGTTGCACGGCCGTGACATTGCGGAGACCAATGGCGTGTGCCACCTCCTGCGCCACTCGTATCTTTTTCGCCGTACGGTCGATGAGTTTGAAACTCGCCTCGGGAAACAAGATGGCCAGTGGAATGCCAGGGAAGCCTCCGCCCGTGCCAAAGTCGAGGATGCGCGTGCCCGGTCGGAAGCGCATCTCCTGAGCGATGGCCAGCGAGTGGAGCACATGGTGCTCATAGAGGTTGCTGATGTCCTTGCGCGAGATGACGTTGATCTTCGCGTTCCAGTCTTCATAGAGCGGGCCGAGCATCTCCAGTTGTCGTTTCTGCTCGGGCGTGATGTTGGGGAAATATTTGAGTATCTTTTCCATTTCTTATCTGTCTAAAGTGATATTGACCGCTTTGGGAGCAATTTCTCCAGGCACATAGACGAAGCGGATGCTGTCGTCGAAGAGCATGAAGTTGTCCGTAGCGTAGGCGTTGATGCCCACGAAGTAGCCTGCCTTTCTCACGGCGGTCGTGTCGTCGAGCTGCAGGTCGTCAGCCAGTTGCGTCAGGATCTCTCCTGGCAGCCGGTCGCGGTCCTTTGCGTCATAGACCTCGTCGAGGCGTATCCAGTGCCCCTTGGGCGTGATATTGCGCACCACGGTCCATGTCAGTGGTTCTCCCGTGCTGTCGGCCGTGCGTGTCCTTACTATATAGATGACGCCGTCGCCAGCTCCCGCCAGCACCTTCGTCTCGCAACTCAGCTCGTAGCGCAGCGGCTGCGTGTCGGCTTCCCTACTGCGGATACGCTTGAAGACGGCCGCTTGTTCCTCCACCAGTCGGCGTACGAAGGCGGGAAGGGCCGTCCGGGGATTGATCGGCTCATAGCTTAGTGCCATGTAGTCGGGCTGCAAGAGGCCCATCCGCAGCAGCGAGTCGTTAAGCGCGGCGGCATGTGGGCCTTTGAAAAGGTGCAACTTCAGATGCACCTTGCAGACATCACCCTTATCCAGCGTCGCCGTCGTGTCGATGACGATGCTATCAAGAGTGATACTGAGGGGTTTCACACTACCCTTTCCGCCACATCCTGTCATCAGGAGCGCGGCAAAAAGGAGGCTTATCACGGGTTGGAAAAATCTCTGACGCATAATCAGGGCAAAGTTACAAAAAAAAATCATAACTTTGCCAACGATTAGAAAAATGATGGATAAAATGTTTCAAGCAGCTCTTTTCGACCTCGATGGCGTAGTCCTCGATACCGAGTCGCAATACACCACCTTTTGGGCAGGTGTCTTTGAACGTTATTATGGTGATGGTGAGACCTATGCGCAGAAAATCAAGGGTCAGACCCTCACACAGATTTACCACGCCTACTTTGACGGTGACCAGCAGCGACAGCAGCTCATCACCTCCCAACTTGTGGATTTTGAGCACAACATGGGATTTCCTTATATTCCTGGCTTCGAAGCCTTTGTCACCTCTCTGCGTGCCTCGAGCGTACGCACGGCCATTGTCACCAGTTCGGCGAGCGACAAGATGGCGAATGTCTATCGGGCCCATCCCGAACTCATCCCCTACTTCGACCTCATCCTAACGGCAGGCGATTTCCCCCGATCCAAGCCTGCTCCCGACTGCTATCTGCTGGCCGCAAGTCGCCTCGGTGTAGCCCCAGCCGACTGTGTAGTCTTCGAGGACAGCATCAACGGACTGCGTAGTGGGCGCGACTCAGGAGCTAGTGTGGTAGGCCTTGCCACCACCAATCCCCGCGAAGTCGTCGCTCCGCTTGCGGATGTAGTCATCCCCGACTTCACAGTTGTGACTTCTCCGCAGTGTCTTGCCGACCAGCTGGCTGCTGCCCATCGCCAGCAGTAGAGACAGTCTGAGCTGAGTGTGGTTGCCTTCAATATATATAATGTGGAGGTCATTATCAATATCATGTGGAAGTTTCCAACAACATCACGCGGCAGCCTTCTATATATATAATAAGGAGAAAAAGTAAAAAACAACAGAAATCGTGCCCGACATTTTGTGGTTTGAAAAATAATCCATACCTTTGTCGAAAAGGAGAAAACAATATGGAGATAACGCAAGATAACTTCGAAGCGCAATACGCTGATCCGATCGAGAGAAAGCAGATACGCCACTTCGTTTGCAAGGAGATGGAGCGGCAGATCCACCGCTATATCAAGGCCATGCACGGCAGCAAGGGCCACATGCTTCGCTTTGAGGAGCACCTCAAGGATTTCTCGCTCGACGAAAAGGAGCAAGCCATTGCCCGCTACTTCGACCTCAACCGCAAGGCAGCGAGCGGACTCGACCTGAAGATCATCCTCGCCAGGGCCATGGCCAACTACAGCGATACTTATATCTACCTGCAGCAGCTGCTTCAGGATGAGGCCAAGTTCGAGCGCTACCTCAAGATGATCTGTGAGATCTACTGTCAGAATCACGAAATCATCGAGCACGAGGGCAAGTTTGGCATCCTTGACCATCATGGCAACGTGCTGGTCTCGCCTCGCTACGACTTCCTGCGCACCTGCTATGTCTATGTCGATGACCTTGTGACCATCCCCATCATCGCACAGAAGGACGGCAAGATGGGGCTCATCGCCCCTGATGGCAAGGACACTATCGTTGCACCATTCAGGTACGACGACATCTCGCTGCGCGACGAACCGCCCTATTTCGAGGCCCGCATAGGCACGCACACCTATCTCCTCGACACCGACGGAATCGAGCTGGATGAATTGTAGCGCTCCTGCTGATACTAGCCTGTAGTTGGTTTGTTTTGTCTTATATTGTTAATTTAGTTAAAAATATGGGGCGAAAATTGAATACACATGGGTTGTTCTCATATAAAATAGCTACCTTTGCACCGCTTTTTCAAAAGACATCATAATAGGTGGGGTTTCGTAGCTCAACTGGATAGAGCATCAGTCTTCTAAACTGAGGGTTCCGGGTTCGAGTCCCGGCGAAATCACGACGAAGGGTATCCATTGCGGATGCCCTTTTCCTTTTTTCTTCCCTTATCCATTCTTTGGATTTTACATTTTAGGCAATTGTATCAAAATGTTATTCGTCCGGGATGTTCGCCTAAATCTTCTTAATAAACGGTGGATGTTTTGATGGTTTGCGAGCGTTTTGTTACTTTTGTCCACATGTTTTCAGTGCAATACGTATTCAGTCGGTATTCGTTGCCCCTGCTTGCCCTGCTGGTCACTATCCAGGCCCACGCCCAGCATGGTGGCGTGGTTGTCCACATGGAGACCGGCGTCCCCCTGCGCGACGTAGTGGTGATGACTAATACCGGGGAGCGTGCGAAGAGCGACTACCGCGGCCAGTTTCAGCTCACTAAACCCTTCACGAGCCTCACCCTCTCCCATTCCGGTTTTGTGCCCCTCTCGCTGGAGCGCTCGCAGATGAGCGACACCCTCGCCCTGATGCCACAGTTCAATACCCTTGAGGAGGTCACTGTCTGGGGCAAGGGTCGTCATGTGGAGGACAAGGCGGTGGAAATGCCCAGTTATATCCGAGGCTTCCAAAGTCCCTCGGGCCACGACTTCCTTTCGATCTTCCAAAAGCATGTAGGCCTCAATGCCAAGCAACGGAAGAAGCATCGCTGGATCATGGAAAACTATTGAATCCAGCGTCCCTTGTGCGACAAAACCTACCACCAGCCCGTCTGAAAACCCACAAAAACGACTCAAACGCGTATTTTCTCCAGCAAGCGGCGCTCTTGTTTGGAGAAAAATGCTTAACTTTGCAAAGAATCATACTATAGATAGAGAAAGATGCTTATCAATTATCAAAAAGTCAATATATACCAAGACGAGAAACTCGTCTTGGAGAATGTCGATTTTCAAGTCAACGAGGGTGAGTTTATCTACCTCATCGGCCGTGTCGGTTCGGGTAAGAGTTCGCTACTGAAGACCATCTACTGCGAGCTTGACATCGATCCCGAGGACGCCGAACGTGCCGACGTACTTGGCGAGAGCGTGCTGGCTCTGCGCCGAAGCCGCGTCCCCGCCCTTCGCAAGCAGATGGGCATCATCTTTCAGGACTTCCAGCTGCTCCACGACCGCACCGTCTATCGCAACCTCCGTTTTGTCCTGAAGGCCACGGGATGGACCGACAATGAGAAGATAGACCGCCGCATCATCGAGGTGCTTGCAGAGGTCGGCATGAGCGACAAGGCCGAGAAGATGCCGAGCGAACTCTCTGGTGGCGAGCAACAGCGTATCGCCATCGCCCGCGCCCTGCTCAACAAACCGAAGATCATCATTGCCGACGAGCCTACGGGCAACCTCGACCCCGAGACGGCAGCGAGCATCGTCTCTCTCTTGCAGGCAGCCAGCAAGGAAGGCACGGCGGTAGTGATGTCCACCCACAATATTCACCTCATTGACCTCTTCCCTGGCAAGGTCTATCGCTGCAAGAATCGTGTCTTCAGCCTCATCGATGACGGCGAGCGCCAGCGCGAGATGGAAGAGGAAGATGCTGAGGAAATGGCACAAAAAGGGTAACAAAAACGATTAAGAACGGAAATGATAGTAATGAAATTCGGTGGAACTTCCGTAGGAAGTCCCGAGAGAATCAAATCTGTAGCCCGTCTCGTCACTCGTGACGGACGTCCGACCTTCGTCGTGCTCTCCGCTATGAGTGGTACGACCAATGAGTTGGTCGAGGTGGCCGACTATCTCTACAAGAAGAATACCAACAGCGCCAACGAAGTCATCAACGCGCTGGAACAGAAATACATGGGGCACGTCAACGCGCTCTTCGACACCGAGGAATACAGGACACGTATGCGCCAGTTTCTCTGTGAGGAGTTTGCCTTTCTCCGCACCTTCACCAAGGACTTCTTTACCAGTTTTGAGGAGAAGCAGATCGTGGCGCAGGGCGAGATCATCAGTACGACGATGATGGTCAACCACCTCCAGGAGACAGGCGTCAAAGCCATCCTGCTTCCTGCCCTCGACTTCATGCGGACGGACAAGAACGGCGAGCCGGCTCCGGGAGCTATCCGCGAGCGCCTTACCCGCCTGATGGAGAAGAATCCTGGCTATGAGGTCTATCTCACCCAGGGCTTCATCTGTCGCAACGCTTATGGCGAGGTGGACAACCTGCTGCGTGGTGGCAGCGACTATACTGCCTCGCTCATCGGCGTGGCCCTCCAGGCGGAGGAAATTCAAATTTGGACAGACATCGACGGCATCCACAACAACGACCCGCGCTTCGTGGCCCATACCGAGGCTGTGCGCCAGCTCCACTTCGAGGAAGCCTCAGAGCTAGCCTATTTTGGCGCAAAGATCCTCCACCCCACCTGTGTCCAGCCTGCGAAGTATGCAGGCATTCCCGTGCGTCTGAAGAACACGATGGATCCCGACGCAGAGGGCACGCTGATCAACAACGAATTGGTGCGCGGCAAACTTAAGGCCGTGGCGGCCAAGGACCACATCGTGGCCATCAAGGTGAAATCGAGCCGCAAACTTGGTTCGCCAGACTTCCTGCGCAAGGTCTTCGAGACCTTCGAGGGCTATCAGACGGCCATTGACATGATCGCTACGAGCGAAGTCGGCGTCTCGATGACGATAGATAACGTCAGCCATTTGGCTGAGATCGTGGAAGAATTGAAGAAATACGGCACGGTGACGGTCGATGAGAATATGTGCATCGTCTGCGTGGTCGGCGACCTCGACAGTGCCAACACAGGCTTCGAAAACCTTGCCACGGAGGCGCTGCGCCACATCCCCGTGCGCATGATCAGTTATGGCGGCAGCAACTTCAATATCTCTTTCCTCATCCGCGAGGAGGACAAACAGGCCGCCTTGGAAAGTCTGAGCGCCACCATCTTCGGTAAGAAGAAAAACGACCAGGCCTAACCAGACGAAAGAAGCAGACAAGCTATGACCCTCATAATAGATACTGCATCTCTCATAGGTGGAGGAATCCTCTTGCTACTGGTGCTGGCTGCCACGCTAACGGACGTCTTTCTCCGCAAGTCGCGGCGCACGGAGAACCCGCTTGTAGCCCATGAGGCGGAAGAGGTCCAAACCACGAGCGAGGACCATGAGGCGGACGAGGTCAAAGAAATGGCAGAAGCCTCCTGCGACTATCCCCCCGTGAGCATCATCGTCACCCCCCACGACAAAGCCTACGAGCTAGACCAGCACCTCTCCCTGCTGCTGGAGCAGGACTACCCCGCCCCATATCGCATCATCGTGGTATTCTGGCGGGGCGAGTCCGACACCGACGACGTACTCAAGAAGTATGCCGCCAATCCGCACCTCTACGCCACCTATATCCCCGACTCGTCCCGCTATATGAGCCGCAAGAAGCTGGCCATCACTGTGGGCGAGAAAGCGGCGACGACAGAATGGCTTCTCCTGACGGACGTCACCTGCCGTCCTCAGTCGAAATACTGGCTTCGTGCCATGGCCCGCCATGCCACGCAGGAGCGCAACCTCGTCATTGGCCATACGCGCTTTGACGACGACACGCCGCCCTTCCGTCGCTTCCTGCGATCCTACACGAGTCTCTACCTCCAGCAGGAGCTGGCCCGCGGTACGGCCTATCGTTGCGAAGGCAATGCGCTGATGCTCCGCCGCTCGGAGTTTGAGAAGCGCGACGGATTCCGTGCCAACCTGAAATACTTGCGTGGCGAGTACGACTTCATCGTCAATGAGTATGCGCGCCCAGGGGCCACGGCCTTTGAAAACTCGGAAGACGGCACGCTCCTCGAACTCTGTCCCACGGACAAGGCTTGGCGCAACAAGTTGCTCTACTATATGGAGGACCGCCATCACATGGCGCGGACTGCTGCCCACCGCTGGCGCCACAACCTCGCCCAGACGCTCCTCCATCTCAGCGTGGTAGCTCTCCTGGCCTCCGTGCTTTGGGGTTGTCTCACCGCACGTTGGATCTTGGTGGCTTGGGCCGTACTGCTGCTTGCTGCCACGGTAGGCCTGCGCACATGGATCTGTCTGCGTGCGCTGCGCAGCATGGATGAGGATCAGCCCGCCAGTCGCCTCTTCCTCTACGAGATGCGGCTGCTATGGCACTATCTCGCTTTCCACGTCCGCTATCACCGGGCCAACAAAGACGATTTTATCACCCATAAGATCTGATGCGTGTTCTTCACTATATAGACCATGTCAGACGCGAGGATTTGCTCTCAGCCTATCTCACCGCGCTGACCACCGTCCAGGAACAACTGGGCGTTGAGGTCTGTGTGGCTACCCGTCGCGACGCCATTGGACAGAAGCTTCGCTCGTTTCGCCCTCATATCGTCCATGTCCACACGATTTGGAGTTGGCGCGCGGCGCAATGGGTACGACTGGCTGGGAAACAAGGCTGCGGCGTGGTGGTCTCTCCCCACGGAGCGCTCGACGCCTATCGCTGCCGCCACGAACGGCGGTGGTCAAAACTGGCGATGACCGTGCTCTACCAGCGACGCATGGTCTCTCGGGCCGATGCAATCCTTGCCTCTACGGACCATGAGGCAGCGCGCCTTGCCCGCCTTGGATGGAACGATCAGACAGACACCATCGGTTGCGCCCTTCTCGATTCGCGCCTCTCGGTCGAAACCACGGGAAGGTGTTCGGTGGATCTCTATCGCAAGGTGATCGACACGCGCTATGCCCACTACCTCACCCCCGAGGACAATGAAGTGATCGGATCTCTTCTCCATGCAGCCATAGACCGAGAGCCCTCAGCACAGATTTCTTCTGAACGCCTGGGCCACCTCCATGCCCTCGACGCCGACCACTGGCGCCGTCTCTGTCTTTGGGCGGAGGATGAGGACGTGATGGCACTTGTGGCGGAGGCCGTACGCCGCCTTGAGCTCAACGCACCTCTTGCCGACAACGATCCCACGGCTATCAGCCGCTATCCCGTTCGCCATCCGAAACGACGGGATGCGCTGCCTGCCGACGACCTGCTGCTGGCAGGCGAGACGGCCAAGGAAAAATGGCGGACCGTACTCCAGGACGAGAGCGACGCGCTAAAGCGGGTTGTCACCCTTCTGCTCAACGCCCGCACGCTCTCACGCCGCAATGAATTTTCGCTGCGCCACCTTTGCGACCTCTACGCCGCTATTAAGTTTCTTGACTACGACGAGGAGGAACTCAAAGCCATCCTCCCCCGCTTCTCGGCGATCGGATTCTCACGACGCGCCGTGGCGGTGCTGGGGAGAAGGCTGCTTCTCACTGAGGGTTTCATGCCGTTGCGACCCGCCAAGCGGGCGAAAGACTTGTAGCTCTCTGATGACTTGGCAGAATGAATGAACAATCAAATCAATCAAATCAATATAATAATAACAATATAAACCATCAGCCTAAACCAATCAGAAATGGAATCTAAAAAAACAGTTTACGACCTCGAAGCGGACCGCAGGTACCTCGAAGTACTTGCCCGCCAGTTTCCGACGATTGCCGACGCAAGTACGGAGATCATCAACTTGCAGGCGATCATGAACTTGCCGAAGGGCACGGAGCACTTCCTCGCCGACATCCACGGAGAGAACGAAGCCTTCCAGCATGTTCTAAAGAACGCCTCAGGCAACGTCCTACGCAAGGTCAACGACCTCTTCGCCGACACGCTGAGCGAGGTGGAGATCCGCAACCTCTGCACGCTGATTTACTATCCCGAGCAGAAACTGCGCCTCGTGAAGCGCGAGAAGGCGAACCTCGACAACTGGTATCGCGTCACGATCCACCGCCTGGTGGTGATCTGCCGCGACGTATCGAGCAAGTACACGCGCTCCAAGGTGCGCAAGACGCTACCCACGGACTTCTCCTACATCATCCAGGAGCTGCTCCATGAGCATGCCGACGCGAAGAACAAAATCGACTATGTGGGATCTATCATCTCCACGATCATCGAGATTGGCCGCGCCGACCAGTTTATCATCGCCATCAGCAACGTCATCCAGCGCCTCGTCATCGACCAGCTCCACATCCTTGGTGACGTTTATGACCGAGGTCCCGGTGCTCACACCGTCCTCGACATCCTGGCCAGTTACCACGACTGGGACATCACCTGGGGCAACCACGACGTGCTGTGGATGGGCGCGTGCGCAGGCAACGATGTTTGTATATGCAACGTCGTTCGCATCGCCCTGCGCTACGACAACATGCTGACCTTGGAGGACGGCTACGGCATCAACCTCGTCAACCTTGCCACCTTTGCCATGGACGTCTATGGCGACGATCCGTGTCAGGAGTTCCTGCCCAAAGTCTCCAAGGATGTGGCCATCGACGACAAGAGCCGCCTCCTCATTGCCCGCATGCACAAAGCCATCAGCGTCATCCAGTTTAAGCTCGAAGCCGCCCTTGTTGATAAGCACCCGCTGTGGAAGATGGGCAGCCGCAAGCTCCTGGAGGCGATCGACTTCAAGGCCGGCACCTGCCGTGTAGATGGAAAGGCCTACAAGATGCTCTCCTGCCACTTCCCCACCATCGACCCGGCTCATCCCAACAAGCTCACGCCCGAGGAAGAGATGCTCATATCGAAGCTCCACCACTCCTTCGTCGTCAGTGAGAAGTTGCGCAGTCACATCAACCTCATCCTGCGCCGCGGCTGCATGTTCAAGAAGGTCAATGGCAACCTCCTCTACCACGCCTCCATTCCCCTCAACGCCGATGGATCGTTCAAGGCAGTGGAAATCCTGCCGGGTAAGAGCTACAAGGGTCGCGAGCTCCTCTATCATCTCGGTATGATGATCCGGTCAGCCTTCCAGCAGGACTGCGATCCGAAACTGCGCCAGGAGGCCATCGACTACTTCTGCTACTTGTGGTGCGGACCCGACAGCCCGCTCTTCGACAAGGCGAAGATGGCTACCTTCGAGCGTTACTTCCTGGCCGAGAAGGAGACCCACAAGGAGAACAAGGGCTTCTACTATGCCCTGCGTGACGACGAGGCCACGGCCGACCGCATCCTTGACGAGTTTGAGGTGGAGGGCAAGAATCGCCACATCATCAACGGCCACGTCCCCGTCCATGTCAGCAAGGGCGAGAGCCCCATCAAGGCGGGTGGCAAATTGATGGTCATCGATGGCGGTTTCGCCCAGGCTTATCACAAAGAGACCGGTATTGCCGGCTATACCCTCGTTTATCACAGCCGCGGATTCCAGCTCGTCCAGCATGAGCCGTTCACCTCTACCGACGATGCCATCAAGCGTGGCACGGACATTCGCAGTACTACGCAGATCGTTGAGATGAACTACCGGAGCCTGCGTGTGGCCGATACTGACAAGGGTAAGGAGCTGCGCCGCCAAATCGAGGACCTCCAGGAGCTCCTCCATGCCTACCGCCATGGATTCCTGACCGAGGGCAACAAGCGCAATCCGCCGAAGCTCTAAGTCTTCGCCACTACCTATACTCAGGGGGTGAGGCTGCGGGATTTTCCCGTGCCCCACCCCCTGTTTGCGTGTATGCTCGGCATGAGCTTATTCTAATGGGTGCAAGTCCCTAACAAGCCCTAATAGCGGGAATTGTATAGCCAATAGCAAGGGTGTCCACTGCGAGGTGGAATCTGAAAGAAGCTGGCGGCAAACATCCGGCCTAACGTACAGAAACTTCATATAAGGCATTTGACCATGGATGAGATTGCACGACAAATCAAAGTCCTATAGCTATTCGGAATGGTTGGTGTAAATGAAGTGGGTATAAGATGGAAAGAATAAGCCCTTATCCGAGGAGGTCTCACGGACATGACGATTAGTTGCTTTTACGAAAGTCATGGAGTAAAGCTTGCCGTGAGAAGTCAGCAGATGCCATAGTAGTGGAGTTCTCGATAACGCTCCATGAAGGGCAGAACCTATAAATTAAACGATAGTAATTGAAACGTACCTCATGAAGGAAAGAATGCAGAAAACATTGGCAGAAGTCAAGGGCTGCCCTCAGAAAGATAGGACGGAATCCGAAGGATATGTGGGAGTGCAGACCTTCATGTGGATATGTGAAGACAACATCGTGGAAGTACCATTCGACAAGGAACACCTATTGGAGCGCATCATCAGTCCCGATAACTTGCGCAAAGCCTACAAGGCAGTGCAGCGTAACAAGGGCTGTAGCGGTATCGACAAGATGTCATGTGAACAAATGCTCCCTTGGCTCTTGGCTAACAAGGATGTCCTAATCCGTTCCTTGCTTGACGGTTCATACCGTCCGAACCCAGTAAAAAGGGTAGAGATACCCAAAGACAATGGCAAGATGCGCCTGTTGGGCATCCCCACGGTCATAGACCGTCTGGTTCAACAAGCCATCAACCAGACCCTAACCCCCATCTATGAGCGCCAATTCTCTCCAAGAAGCTACGGCTTCCGCCCGAGAAGAGGTTGCCATGATGCCCTGAGAGGTGCGCAGAAAATAGTTGATGATGGCTACATCTATGTGGTCGACCTCGACTTGGAGCGTTTCTTCGACACCGTGAGCCATAGCAAACTCATAGAAATCCTCAGCCGCACGATAAAGGATGGCAGGGTGATAAGCCTTATCCACAAATATCTCCGCAGTGGTGTGATGAACAAAGGTGTGTTCGAGACAAGTGAGGAAGGCACTCCCCAAGGAGGACCGTTAAGTCCGCTTTTGAGTAATATTATGCTCAACGAGTTGGACAAGGAACTCACACGTCGAGGTCTCCCTTTTGTTCGCTACGCCGATGACTCGATGATATTTTGTAAGTCCAAGCGTGCAGCCAAGCGCGTGAAGGAATCCATAACCCGATTCATCGAAGGAAAACTTCATCTAAAGGTGAATAGGGATAAGACAGTTGCGTCCTATGTGCAAGGTGTGAAATACCTTGGCTACTCCTTTTATGTAATGAAAGGCAAATGCCAACTCACTGTACATCCAAAAGCCAAAGCCAAGATGAAAGCCAAACTCAAGGAGTTGACTTCCGAAGCAATGGTTGGGGATATGCCAAGAGGAAGCAAAAACTTGAAGAGTACATAAAGGGCTGGGTAGGATACTATCACCTCGCTAATATGAAACGTTTTCTCATAGAAACGGATGAGTGGCTAAGGCGACGGCTACGTATGTGTATATGGAAGTCGTGGAAGAGGGTGAAAACGAGAGTTGCCAACTTGGTAAAGTGCGGTATTGACAAATACCAAGCTTACATGTGGGGCAATAGTCGTTTGGGTTATTGGCGCATAGCTGGTAGTTATATACTAAGCCGTGCTATAACCAACGAAAAGTTGAGCATGGCAGGCTATGCTACATTGATGGGTTCATACATCGAATGGCACCCAAAATAGGAACCGCCGTATGCGGAACCACACGTACGGTGGTGTGAGAGGTCGGAAAACGAAAGTAGGAGAAAAACTACTTCGTTTTCCTCCTACTCGATTCTCGTGATATTTATAGGTGTGTTCTCGTAGAATACTTATAAATGTGTTCTCGTAGAATACTTATGATTTCGCTCTTGAGGATGATCATAAAAACGGTGACTACCCGCCGTTGAAGGCCTACTCGGCGTTAAAGGGTTGGCGATACGTACAACCTTCGCGCCAGCGCGAGCAACCGTAGGCCGTCTTACCCTTGATGATATGGCCTTGGTGGCACACTGGGCAGGGTTGGCCGACAAGCGGATCGGGAGACTCTTCTTTCGGGGAGATTCCTTTTTTCTGGGAGGTTTCTTCTTTTGAGGAAACCGGTTCTTTCGCGGAGCCTCCTACTTTCGGGGAGGTTGCTTCTTTAGATGAGTCTCCCTCCTTTTGTGGAGCAGCTTCTTTGGAGGAAGTTTTTCCTTTGGTGGAGGCTTTTTTCTTAGAAGTCTTTTTCAGGTCCTCGTCGGTGGTAATGGCGATGTGACGCTGGGACGAATCAGCCAGCACCTCGCTCACGATTTGGGCGACCTGATCCTTGAGTTCGTTGACAAATTGGGCAGCGTCGTAGTTTTTGCGCTCGATGTCGCGGAGCTTCTTCTCCCAGATACCCGTTAGTTCGCAACTGGTGAGGAGCTTTTCGCGGATGGTCTCGATAAGCTGGATGCCCGTGGGCGTCGCCATGAGGTTTTTGCGCTGGCGTCGGATGTAGTGGCGTTTGAAGAGCGTTTCGATGATGCCTGCGCGCGAGGAAGGTCGTCCGATGCCGTTCTCCTTCATAGCCGCACGCAGCTCCTCGTCCTCAACAAATTTTCCAGCCGTCTCCATGGCACGCAGGAGCGTGGCCTCTGTGTAATATTTCGGTGGCGTGGTCTGCTTCTCGGTCAGCGTCGGTTCGTGAGGGCCTGTCTCCCCCTTGACGAAGGCAGGCAGCACCTTCTCCTCGTCGTCCTTCTCCTTCGCCTCCTCGGCCACTTGGTCGAGCGCATAGACCACGCGCCAGCCCGGCTGGAGAATCTCCTTGCCCGTTGCCTTGAATTCTACGTCGCCCACCTTGCCCATCACGGTTGTCGTGGCAAACTGGCAGTCGGGGTAGAAGACGCTGATGAAGCGGCGTGCCACGAGGTCATAGACATGGCGCTCGTTGTCGGAGAGCCCCTGTGGAATGACACCCGTTGGAATGATGGCGTGGTGGTCCGTAACCTTGGAGGAATCGAAGACCCGCTTCGACTTGCGCAGTTGCGCGCCCCCCAGCGGCTTGACCAGTTCGGCATAAGGCGCCTTTCCCGCGACCTTCACCTGGAAGACCCCATTGAGGATCTGCGGACACTTGGGATAGATATCATCGCTGAGATACTGCGTATCGACACGCGGATAGGTGGTGTATTTGTGCTCATAGAGCGACTGGATGAGGTTGAGCGTCATTTCGGCGGAGAAGCCAAACTTCTTGTTGCAGTCCACCTGCAGCGACGTGAGGTCATAGAGCTGACGTGGCGACTCCGTGCCCTTCTTCTTCTGCACGCTCGTCACCTCGAAGGGCAGTCCCGCCAGTGATGCAAAGGCCGCCTCGCCCTCCTCCTTTACCATATACTTACCCTTGGTGGCGACGAAGAGCGTGTCGCGATAGCGCGTGGAGAGTACCCAGTAGGGCACGGGTACGAAAGACTCTATCTCCTTTTGGCGGTTGACGATTAGAGCGAGTGTAGGCGTCTGTACGCGTCCGATGGAGAGCACCTGGCGGTTCTGTCCATACTTCAGCGTATAGAGGCGCGTGGCGTTCATGCCCAGCAGCCAGTCGCCGATAGCACGAGAAAGTCCCGCCATGTAGAGCGTGTCATACTGCTGCTGGTCCTTCAGGTTCTGAAAGCCCTCGCGGATCGCCTCGTCGGTCATGGAGGAAATCCACAGTCGCTTCACAGGGCAGCGCACGCCCGCCTTCTGCATCACCCAGCGCTGTATCAACTCTCCCTCTTGTCCAGCATCGCCACAGTTGATGATCTCGTCAGCCTGCGCATACAGTTTCTCGATGACGGCAAACTGTCGTTTCATGCCGTCGTCGTCGATGAGTTTGATGCCGAAGCGCGGCGGCACCATCGGCAGCGCGGCGAGGCTCCACCGCTTCCACATCGGCGTGTAGTCGTCCGGTTCCTTGAGCTCACACAGGTGGCCGAAGGTCCATGTCACTTGGTATCCGTTGCCCTCCATGTAGCCCTGGTGCGACTTCGTGGCGCCCAGTATGCGGGCGATGTCCCGGCCCACGGATGGTTTCTCTGCGATGCAAACTATCATCTGTCTCTATGCCTTTCTTTCCAAATTCTGATGCAAAGGTACGGTTTTTCTGCTGAAAAGTGGCTACCTTTGCACCACGTATTTTTTGAAGCTACTTTTCATTTAGGAGAATTATGAAATTTGCGATTATCGCCGCGGGCGAAGGTTCCCGCCTGGCCCAGGAGGGCATCGTGTCGCCGAAACCGCTCATTGAAGTGGCCGGTCAGCACCTCATCGACCGTCTGATGGACGTCTTCCGAGAGGTCGGTGCCAGTGAGCTGTGGGTGGTCTGCAACGACCTCCGTCCAGAGGTCTCAGCCCATCTCGCCCAAGTGACCGACCACGGCCTCTACGGCCGTCCCCTGCCCCTCCACTATGTCGTGCGCACCACGCCAAGTTCCATGCACAGTTTCGCTGCTCTGGCTCCCCATCTCGACGGCGGGCCCTTCGTCCTCACCACCGTCGATACCATCTTCCGCACCGAGGAGTTTGCCCGCTACGTCCAAGCCTTCTCCGAGGCCGTCGCCCAAGGCTACGACGGACTGATGGGCGTGACGGATTATATCGACGACGAGCGCCCGCTCTATGTCGGTGTCGGTGACAACGACCTCATCACGGGTTTCCACGACACCTACTCCGAAGGCCTGCGCTATATCTCGGGAGGTATCTACGGTCTCACGCCGAACGCCCTTCCCATCCTGCGTCGCTGCCTGGAGCAGGGCAATAGCCGGATGCGCAATTTCCAGCGCGCTCTTGTCGCCGAGGGATGCCGCCTGAAGGCTTGGCGCTTTTCCAAGGTCCTCGACATCGACCACGCCACCGACATTGCCAAGGCCGAGGAGTTTCTCAGCGGAGATGCGACATGCAGGTAATAGGTGTGCGCCGGGCGCTGCGCTTTTCGCCCAATAATGAAGAGAAAGACCTCGCCATCCTGCGTGCCGTCGTCTCGCCGTGGGACGGCGAGATCATTTTGGAAGAAGACCCATCGCTGCCCGAACTACTTACCACGGCCACTGTCGTTTTCTCGATGGCGCGCACGTCGTGGGCCCTGTCCTGCCTTGACGAGGCGGAGCGGCTCGGCGTCTGCGTGCTCAATCCTCCCGAGGGCGTGCGCCGTTGCGCGCGGAGCGTTCTCCAGCGCCTTGCCGCGGCCTCTTCCGTCCCCGTGCCCCCCAGAGAAGGAACGGCAGGCTGGTGGTTGAAGCGGGGCGAGACGGCGGCGCAGAGCCGTGCTGATGTGGTCTTCTGTCCCGACCGTCCCGCCCTCGACCGTGCGCTCGCCGATTTTCGTTCGCGCGGCATTGATGACTACCTGATCCAGGCCCATCTCCCCGGCGACATCGTCAAGTTCTATGGTGTCCTCTCCACGGGCTTCTTCCGCTTCTTCTACCCTGGCGACGACGGACAGTCGAAGTTTGGCGATGAATCGCACAATGGGCGCCCCCACCACTACGCCTTCTCCCAGTACGATCTCCATGCTGCAGCCTCCCGATTGGCCACCGCGGCCCGTTGCCCCATCTACGGCGGCGATGCTATCATCAGTCCCGACGGATCCTTCGTCCTCATCGACTTCAACGATTGGCCCAGCTACTCCCGCTGCCGATCAGAGGCCGCCGAGGCCATACGCCAGTTGGTCACGAAAGAGGAAGAGACTACACACGGAGGTTAATATAAAATATGAGGTAGATATAATATATGGTTCTTCCGGAAAATGGAGTGATTCGACGTGGACACATAGAAGACAACTTGAACAACTTTTACAACAAGTAACAACTCTTTCGATAAGCCATGAGCAGAACTGAGCTTGCTCAAGTTATGCCATGGCGAGAAAGAGTGCCATGTAATGGAACAGCTTCGCGGGGACATCGCCTCTTCGAGGCCCATGCTGACCAAGGGTTGCTGCAAGGGAAACAACTATGAACAAAACCTATCACTCGATTTTTCGGATGAACCTAATATATCATGTACAGAATAAAAAGTACAGAGGAAGAGACAATAAACGGAGGATGAAGCTACCTGCAGCGCAGGTGATAATGGCCGTCTTCGAAGGTCACGGCCATCGCTTCGGCGGGCGTTGTGATACGCTGCTGGAGCGCGATGGCAACGTGGCCCATCGTTCGGCGGAAGTTGATTTCCACACAGGGGTGAACGCGTGTCTTTCCATCTTCTTTCCTGACGATCATCATGTCGATGCCGAAAGGGCCAAGGCGGAAGCGTGGGGAAATAGCTTTGAGGCAATGCAGGACCAACTGGCGCAGTGAGTCGATCTGTGTGGGCGAAAGATAGCGTGCGAGCTTGGCCCGTTTCTCCTCCTCTGTAGCAAGGAGATTGCCCGTATAGGCAGTACCTGAGGTGTCGAAGAGCGAGAGACCAAGATAGGTGAAGCCTTCGGCATTGGCAGAAAACTCCATGCCAAAATCGGCCACCTTATGATAGAGCGGTTCCACCATCAGACTTCCCTGCCGCCGCATCACGCCCAAGGCCCATTGGAGGACAGAGGAATGGAGCGGTGCGCTGACCATGCGAACTCCACGCCCACTGCTACTCCACGGAGCTTTCAGCACGGCTTCAGGCCAACGGGCCAGTTGCTGGAGGAGCGCGGCTTCGTCTTTTACTTCAATGGCTTCTCCTGTAAGTTCAATAGCTTCTCTTGTAGCCTCAATGGTTTCTCCTACAAGCTCAATAGTTTTACTTGTTTTTTCAATAGCTTCTTCTGTTGCTTTAATAGAATCTTCTATCGTATTGTTAATCAGAGAGGTATTGTGTATTGAGTCAAGTAATTCTTTGGCCGTCCTGCGATGGCTCAGCGCCCGAACTTCCTTCAGTTCCTCGTCCGTTGGCAGAATGCGAGGATTCACCCCGAGTCGCTGCAGCTGGTGACACAAGGCCGCGTCCCATCCCCACGGATCAACCGCCTCCACCTGATGAGCCAATCGGCGCAACGTGGGCGTATCGACAAATAATTCTGGTGGCACGTCGAGGCCCAAACGGCGTACATTTTCCAAGGCCTCATGTGGCTGATCGGTCCACACGACGCTCTCCTCCCCCGCCCATAGCGCAGGGAGAAAACCGAGGTCGGCACGTAGCTGCCGTCCCGCCCGTGGCGACGTGAAAAGCGGGCTGCCATTGGCCAGGGCGATATCGTGCTCGGGATTGAAAATGTGGAGTCGTAAAGCCATTGCTTGGCAAAGATAGCTATTTTTAGGCTGAAAAAGGGTCTGTAAGGGGATAAAAGGCCTTAAAAGACGAAAAAAAACGCAATTTTGCAAAGTAGAGTTTGCAAATCAAAAAATATTGCGTAACTTTGCAGTACCATAATAAAGTAGAAGAATGGAAGCGTTTTTCAGAACACATACCTATCTCGTCGAACATACACATGTCGCTGTCAGGCGCACCCTGATGGACGAGATCGACTGGCGCGGCCGCTTGATTGGCATCAAGGGGACGCGCGGTGTGGGCAAGACGACGTTTCTGCTGGAGATAGCCAAGGAGCGGTTTGACGCCCGCGACCGCCGTTGCCTCTACATCAACATGAACAACTTCTACTTCCAGGGCCGCGGCATCCACGACTTCGCTGGCGAGTTCTACGCCCAGGGTGGCCGCGTGCTGCTCATCGATCAGATCTTCAAGAAGTCGGAGTGGAACCACGAGCTGCGCCGCTGCTACGACGACTATCCCGAGCTGCAGATCATCTTCACTGGATCGAGCGTGATGCGCCTGCTCAGCGATCCCATGATCGGCGACATCGTTGCCTGCTACAGTCTCCGCGGCTTCTCCTTCCGCGAGTACGTCAATCTGAAGACCGGCAACCACTTCCACCCCCATACGCTCGAAGGAATGCTCCAGAAGCACGAGACGATAGCCCACGAGGTGGCCGCAGAGGTCGATGTGGAGTCACTCTTCAAGGAGTATCTCCACCACGGTTTCTACCCCTTCTTCCTGGAGCACACCAACTACTCGGAGAACCTGCTCAAGACGATGAACATGATGATCGAGGTCGACGTGCTGCTGATCCGCCAGATAGAGCTCAAATATCTCACGAAAATCAAGAAGCTCTACTACCTGCTGGCCCTGGAGACAGGCAAGTCGCCCAACGTCAGCAAGCTCGCAGAGACTATCGACACCAGCCGCGCCACGGTGATGAACTATATTAAGTATCTCGCCGACGCGCGCCTACTCAACATCATCTACCACCAGGGTTCCGTCTTCCCTAAGAAGCCCGCTATGGTGGTCGTCAACAATCCCAACCTCATCTACACGGTCTATCCCCGCAACTTCGGCGACCGCGAGATCCTCAACTCCTTCTTCATCAACCAGCTTCGCAAAGACCATACGGTCAACAAGGAGCGAGCCACCGACGCCTACCGCATCGACGGCGAGACCAGCGTGCGCATCAGCGCCGAGGGCGAGGGCGAGTCGAGGGCCAGGGGCAAAAAAAACTACTACACCGCCTCCAGCGGCCTCGTGGTCGGCAAGGGAAGGAAAATACCGCTATGGCTCTTCGGTTTTCTCTACTAAAGGAGTCCCTGGCGGCCCCGCGCGCCATACTATATATAATAGGAAAGCCTCAGAGACTATATGATGGGAAATACGTCAGAGACTGAGAGGCTGATGAAAAAAGCGTCTGAGCTATATGAAAGGTAAAGGCGTTCGATATACAAAGCATTCATAAGAATCAAGATATAACAGTAATTTCATTTAACAAGTTAAACAAATGGCTAAGGAAAAGAAATTTATGACTTGTGATGGTAACACCGCTGCTGCCCATGTGAGCTATATGTTCACCGAGGTGGCCGCTATCTACCCCATCACCCCGTCTTCACCGATGGCGGAGCATGTCGACGACTGGGCTGCTAAAGGCCGCAAGAACCTGTTTGGTCAGACGGTCTCCGTCCAGGAGATGGAGTCGGAAGGTGGTGCCGCCGGTGCCCTCCACGGCTCTCTCCAGGCTGGTGCGCTGACCTCTACGTACACGGCTTCGCAAGGTCTGCTGCTGATGATTCCGAACATGTACAAGATTGCCGGTGAGCTTCTCCCCTGCGTGTTCAACGTCACGGCCCGTACCCTGGCCACCCATGCGCTCTGTATCTTCGGCGATCACCAGGACGTGATGGCTTGCCGTCAGACGGGCTTCGCCATGTTCTGCTCCGGTTCGGTACAGGAGGTCATGGACCTCTCAGCGGTTCCCTATCTCTCTACGCTTGAGAGCGAGGTTCCGTTTATCAACTTCTTCGACGGATTCCGCACCTCCCATGAGTACCACAAGGTGGAGGCCATGGACATGGAGGACATCCGTCCGCTCGTCAACCCCGAGTGGATCGAGCGTTTCCGCAACCGCGCCATGACCCCGGAGCGTCCTGACACCCGTGGTACGGCCGAGAACCCGGAGACCTTCTTCACCCACCGCGAGGCTTGCAACAAGTACTACGACGCCGTTCCGGAGATCGTGGAGAAGCACCTCGCCGAGGTTTCCAAGATCACGGGCCGCGAGTATCACCTCTTCAACTACTACGGCGCTCCTGATGCCGAGAACGTCATCGTCCTCATGGGTTCGGCCACGGAGCCTGCCCGCGAGTGCATCGACTACCTGATGAAGCAGGGCAAGAAAGTCGGTATGGTGGCTGTCCACCTCTATCGTCCGTTCTCTGTCGATTACCTGCGCAAGGCGCTGCCTGAGACCGTGAAGCGCATCGCCGTGCTCGACCGCACGAAGGAGCCGGGTGCTGAGGGCGAGCCGCTCTACCTCGACGTCAAGTCGGCCCTCTACGATGACCCGCGCCATCCGCTCATCGTCGGCGGACGCTACGGACTGGGATCCAGCGACACCACGCCGGCCAAGATCCTCGCCGTCTATAAGAACCTCGAGCTCCCCGAGCCGAAGAACCACTTCACGGTGGGTATCATCGACGACTACACCTTCACCTCTCTCCCCGAGGAGGCAGAGATCCCGATGGGTGGTGAGGGCCTCTTCGAGGCTAAGTTCTACGGTCTCGGTTCTGACGGTACCGTCGGTGCCAACAAGAACTCCGTGCAGATTATCGGCAACAACACCGACAAGTACTGCCAGGCCTACTTCTCCTACGACTCCAAGAAGTCGGGTGGTTTCACCTGCTCTCACCTCCGTTTCGGCGACGAGCCCATCCACTCGGCCTACCAGGTCAATACGCCTAACTTCGTGGCTTGCCACGTCCAGGCCTACCTCCACATGTATGATGTGACGCGCGGTCTCCGCGACGGTGGCACCTTCCTGCTCAACACCATCTTTGATGGTGAGGAGCTCGTCAACTTCATCCCCAACAAGGTGAAGCGCTATTTCGCCAAGCACAACATCAAGGTCTATTATATCAACGCCACGAAGATCGGCCAGGAGATCGGTCTCGGCAACCGCACGAACACCATCCTGCAGTCTGCCTTCTTCCGCATCACGCAGGTCATCCCGACCGACCTCGCCGTCACCCAGATGAAGGCCTTCATCGTCAAGTCCTATGGCAAGAAGGGCGAGGACGTTGTCAACCTCAACTACGCAGCCGTTGACCGCGGTGGCGAGTACAAGGAGCTGACGGTGGATCCCGCATGGGCCAACCTCGCCGACGACGCCGTTGTCGAGGACAACGCTCCCGCTTTCGTCAAGGAGGTGGTCCGTCCGATGAACGCTCAGGTCGGCGACCTGCTGAAGGTCTCCGACTTCGTGAAGTTTGGTACGACCAACGGCCACTGGGATTCCGGCACCGCCGCCTACGACAAGCGTGGCGTCGAGGCTTTCGTCCCCGAGTGGAACCCTGAGAACTGTATCCAGTGCAACAAGTGTGCCTTCTGCTGTCCGCACGCTGCCATCCGTCCGTTCGTCCTCGACGATGAGGAGGCCGCCAAGTTTGAGGGCAAGACCATCGACATGCTGGCTCCGAAGGCCATGAAGGGTATGCACTTCCGCATTGAGCCCTCCGTGCTCGACTGTCTCGGCTGCGGCAACTGCGCCGATGTCTGCCCAGGCAAGAAGGGTGAGAAGGCCCTCAAGATGGTGCCGTTCAACGCCGACGCTCCCGAGATGAAGCTGGAGGCCAAGCACTGGGAGTACCTCGTCCATGAGGTGAAGTCAAAGCAGCATCTCGTTGATGTGAAGCAGAGTGCTAAGAACTCGCAGTTTGCCCAGCCGCTCTTCGAGTTCTCAGGTGCTTGCTCCGGTTGCGGTGAGACACCCTACGTGAAACTCATCTCTCAGCTCTTCGGCGACCGCGAGATGCTCGCCAACGCCACGGGTTGCTCTTCCATCTACTCTGCCAGTGTGCCCTCTATGCCTTACACGAAGAACGAGCAGGGCCAGGGTCCTGCCTTCAACAACTCCCTCTTCGAGGACTTCTGTGAGTTTGGTCTCGGTATGACGCTCGCCAACAAGAAGATGCGTGAGCGCATCTGCCACCTGCTGGCTGATGCCAAGGCCCAGGAGCACGTTCCCGCCGAGTTCATCGCTGCCGCCGACAACTGGGTGGCCAACATGAACGACGCCGAGGGTAGCAAGAAGGCTGCTGCCGAGCTCAAGCCCCTCATCGCCGCTGGCGCCGAGAAGGGTTGCCCGGTCTGCAAGGAGCTTCAGACGCTCGACCACTACCTCGTGAAGCGTTCACAGTGGATCATCGGTGGTGATGGTGCTTCCTACGATATCGGCTACGGCGGTCTCGACCACGTCCTCGCCCAGGGTCAGGACATCAACATCCTCGTCCTCGACACGGAGGTCTATTCCAACACCGGTGGCCAGTCTTCCAAGTCCACGCCGCTCGGCGCCATCGCTCAGTTTGCCGCCAGTGGCAAGCGTGTGAGCAAGAAGGACCTCGGTCTGATGGAGACCACCTACGGCTACGTCTATGTGGCCCAGGTCGCCATGGGTGCCAACAACGAGCAGACGCTGAAGGCTATCCGCGAGGCTGAGGCCTACGATGGTCCGTCTCTCATCATCGCCTACGCTCCGTGTATCAACCACGGTATCAAGGGCACGGCCAAGGATCGCCGCAACATGGGTCGCAGCCAGCACGAGGAGGCTCTCGCCGTCGAGTGTGGCTACTGGCACTTGTGGCGCTACAACCCCAACAACGCCAAGGAGGGCAAGAACCCGTTCACGCTCGACTCCAAGGAGCCGCAGTGGGATAAGTTCCAGGATTACCTCATGGGCGAGGTTCGCTTCGCTTCGCTGAAGAAGGCGTTCAAGGATGAGGCCGACGAGCTCTTCGCCGAGACGGAGAAGAGTGCCAAGCGCCGCTACCAGAGCTACCTGCGCAAGTCGCAGGAGGACTGGAGCGATATCATCTAATCCACTTTCCACCTGTCGGCCTGCCGCCGTGCGGGCCGATAGCGTCTCATGACATAGGGCTTCCTCCACACCGCTGGGGGAAGCCTTTTTGCGTTTGGCCGGAGAATGGCGTGACTGGGTTGTTTCCACACGGCCTGCTCGCAGGAATAACCATTATACGGGCTTGCTGAGTAGGGAAAACAAGAATACGGCCTTTCAACTATATAGTCTTTGCAACTATACGGAAAAGGGGTGTGGCAATGGCGAAAGCCGTTGTCACACCCCTTGCGGATGTTGTTCCGATATTACTCCGTTAGAATGCGGAGGGTTGCTCCGAAAGGGAGCGGAGGATTAGCGCGTCAGTTCGATACCCGCCTCAAACTTCGTGGTCTGATCCATGATGGCAGGGAGCTGGTTGAGTACGCCCTTGATCATCTTGAAGGTCTTGATGTCATCATCGTCCAAGTCTGTGATTGGGATCTTGTTGACGACGCCCACCATCGTGGCGATCAGCGGCTCAATGAAGGCCTTATCCACATAGAAGTAAGGATTGTCGGGACCATTCCAACGGATGTTGATGGGGATGGCGCTATACTTGACGAGGATCGCACGGACCTGCGCCTTGAGCTCGGGATCGTCCATACCCTCCGTAGCCTTGTCAGCATTGATGTGGAGCATGATGAGCTGGTCGTTGATCACGGTGTAGGAAGAATAGCCGTTGATGGATCTCCACAACGTGGTTTGGCCATCGTCGATATCGCCAGCCACCATGGCGTTGATCTGACCGTCGGCCGTGAAGGTGACGCTCTTCAGCAGACTGGGCAGGAACTTGTTGGCCATACTGTTGGCTAGGGGCACAAGCGTCGTCTTGATGGGGATAGGCATTGCCGTACCCGTACCCAGGTCGATGTTGATCTTGGCGTCCTCCACCACCTCCCAGGTGATCTGTGCAGAACCCTTGTAGCCATTGATGTCATCACCCTGGCTCCATACGTTCCATGTGCCCTCGATGGCCGGCAAACGCTTTCCGCTGGGTCCGCTGCCGCCACCCTCATCATCATCATCACCACCACAAGATGCCAGGAGGCCGATGGAGCAAACCATGGCCATCAAATAAAAAAACTTTTTCATTTTCATCTAAACTTTTTTGATTAATAATTATTGTTATAAGAATAGCTTCTTTTATTCTACACACTCTTGATTCTCCCTTCGGGTCCGAGGAGATCACCACGGGCGGACCGGATGATATCGATTTCTCTGAACCCTTGGCCTGGCAGCGCAACGGCTGGAGGGAGGGGAGAAAATCCCTATTTCAGCTGATAGACCACGCCGAGCGTGCCATAGATGGGATACATCGTCTGCTCGATGGTGTCGAAACCGCTGTGGAAGATGCCCGTCAGTCCCCATGACAGTCCGGCCTTCGCTCCCCAGCGCTTCGTGATATACCAGTCGGCGCCTACGTCTATGCCCATCTGCCAGGATCGCATGTCGTCGGAGAAATCATAGTTGCCCCGCTCGCCGTCGTTGTGGCCCAGCATCACCTTCTGTCCCGTGGGATCGTGCTTGTCGTGGCCCTCCTCGCGTCGGCGCAGGTAGCCGTCGTAGGCCCATCCCTCAAACTTCCGCGAGGTGACGTAGCTCACGTAGGGACCCGCCTTCAGGCGCACGTGCGGACTGAGGTCGTAGGCGATCTGCAGCGGCACGGTGATCAGGCTCATGTCCACCTTCGTCACCACGCTGCCCGTGAAGACGCCCTCCAGCTCCTCTCCCCCGCGCACGATTCTCATGTGGTAGCCCTTCACCCCCGCGTCCGTCCGCATCGCCTTCTCCTCGAAATGGAGTCCGCCGACGAATCCCCACCTGCCCGAGATGGCGTGGTAGGCATCGACGCCCAGGACGAAGTTGGGGCGCAGCCGATAGCTGTGGAGCGTGCGTATCGAGGCCGGCATTCCTATGGGCGCCGTGCCACCGATGTGGTAGCCGACGTGGGCGTGGTAGCGGTAGCCGTGGAGGAAGCGGTTCCATGCGCTCCCACCCGCCTGGTCTTTCTCGCCTGCCCACGCGCCGAGACTGATCGTCGCCAGCAGGGCCCCAAGTATGATTTTTCTCATCGTAGTCTCTGTTCTTACATTTCCTATTTATAGTGGGTTCCCCAAATAGTGGATTTTCCAAATGGTTGGTTCCCCAAATGGTTGGTTCCCCAAAATAGTCGATTCTAATATTGTCGCTATTCGCAGACCACCCTAAACTGGTCCACCCACAGCGTGCTGCCGACGGCCCCCATAAACTCGGCGCCGCTCGTGCTCGACGAGCAGACGATGGCCAGGCTATAGCCTCCCGTCCTGAGTTTCTGGGCGTCCACGGCCTTGCGATAGATGAAATTGAGCGTGAAGGGGGTCCACTCCGGCGTGTCGTCGATATTGTCGAGGCGGGCGAGCGCCACGACCCGGTCGCTGGTCTGCACGTTGTCGCCATAGAGGCAGATGGCCTCGCCCTTGGCGTTGTGATTGTCGTAGAGCACGGCGTAGATCGTGCCGTAGTCGCGCTGCTCCAACACGTTCATGAAGCGGTCGGTAAACTGCGGGCCAGCCTTGTACTTATACCAGCCCGTGAAGACCTTGGGCGGCGTGTCGAAACTGAACGGGCGGCCAAACTTCGTGGCCGACATCGCGTCGCGCAGCGCGTCGGACGGGTCAAACTGGCCGATGAAGAGATTGCCAGCCGCAATGGGCTTCTGCACCATGTCGGCGAGCCCGCTCGTACGGCAGGTCATAAGGCGCACGCCCTTGCCCTCGTGTCCCGCATCGGTGGGCGCCGTGGGATAGTTTTCCGGCGCCGTCGAACTGTTGCTGATTTTGTAGCCCGGGTTGCCCGTGGCCCAAAGCGGCTCCTGCGTGACCTGTCCGTCCTGATCCTGCCACGGTTCGGTCCAAACATAAAATCCCTTGTCCAGGTGGCTGTGCTCAAAGTCGAAGTCATGGGCGCTGCCAAATTCGATCATCTTCTTGATACTGACGAGGTAGGTACGCGTCCACTGGCCGTCCTCCGATGTGACCGTGTATTCCACGGCGCCCTGGGAGAAGTCGTGTACGCTGCCGCTGGCCGGCGAGATCGTGGCGCCCGGACTGATGCGGAAGTAGGGAGCCAGGCGCGTGAGGTCCGCCTGCCCGCTCATGGTAAATTCTATCGTCGTCTGGTCAGACTGCACGTTGCGCAGCGTGTCGGAATCGAAGAGAAACCAACTGCCCAGGTGGTCGCCCGCGCGCAGATAGGCCTGCTCGATGTCGCATTCCGCGTTGAGCGGCTCGTCCTTGAAGCAGGAGCTTAGGCAGAACGCCAAGGACAAGGCCAAGAGGACCGTCAGGTATCTATATTTACTCATTTTACCGAATTATTTCATAAAATCAGGGGGTAAAGTTATGAAGAAAACACCAAACGACCATCACTCATTAAAGTATTTTAACGAGGAATGTGGTTTGCTGCCACAAATAAATATCCCTTTTGGCACAGTCCTTAGCCCCTCTGCGCAAAACCTTATCCCCCTTGGCGCAGTCCTTAGCCCCACTTCGTCATGTGATAGCCCAGCCGTTTCAGTTCCATCGCCATGCCCATGAGGTAGAGCTGGTGGAGCGCCGCCACATAGCCCCGGAAGGCTTCGGGCGTGCCAGGCTGGAGACTGCCGTGGCAGAGCTGGTGATAGGTGCGTGCGGCGCATTCGGCCACGACGTTGACCATCGCCTGTCGCTCCTCCTCCGTCAGCAGCAGCACTTTTTCGCAGATATGGTCATCGAGGTGATCGTAGTCGCGCTGGTCCCTTAGATAATGGTACAAATCCGCCACCTTGCTATAGAGTTCCCAGTCCGTGTCCCAGTATTTTGCTATCGCCATGCCCAGGAACATCATCCAGCCGAGCGAGACCGTCGGATAGTCGGCAAACTCCCGCATCCCGTCGGGCAGATAGCTCTCGCCGATCTTCGGCCATAGCTCCTCGATGTCCGGTGCCTCGGGCAGACGCCCATCCACCTTGTCGAGGGAGAGGAGATACTGGTGGAGGTCGGTGCGTAGCGCCTGTTCGAAGTCGTTGATGTCTTGCTTTGATTCCATATTTTATCAATGATTCTAAAAGTGACTATTGCAAATGTTTCTCTCTATATATAAATATATGACTATTGCGTTGCTTGTTCTTCGTCCTTCGCCGAGCTGCTGCGTCGGCTGGGGGTGCAAAGTTACGACAATGGTTCGTGACGTGCAATAGTTGGTGGTGCGTTTTTCTGAGAAATCGCCCGCTTGCAGGGTTTCTTTTTCTCATTTTGCCCTCACCACCCCGGCCCCGGCCTATCATTTTGCCCTCAGAAATTATGTTTTTTTTAATGGGCGAGCAAGATATTTCCCCGTCCACTTATCAAAGTGTTGGCGTTTCACCGATTTACCTTACTCGAAACGACCTGCGCGGCCAAAAACGTTTCGCTTTGGACTGAATTTAAACCACTTAGGTTCAAAGTGATGGATTTAATGTTTTTAACGAAAAAACAAACCAAATAGTTTGTACCCTCAAAAATGTTTTTGTAATTTTGCGCTGAAATCAATAACGCAAAATAACTAAATAATTAAAGAAAGGATATAGTGATGAAAGAGACTTGTCTTCATGATAAGCATGTGGCTTTGGGAGCCCTGATGTCCCCGTTCGGCGGTTTTGACATGCCGATCCAGTATAGTGGCATTATTGACGAGCACAATGCCGTTCGCCAGCACGTCGGTATGTTCGACGTGAGCCACATGGGCGAGGTGCGCATCACCGGTCCCGAGGCCGAGAAGTACGTCAACTACATTTTCACCAACGACGTCCGTCCGATGGCTCCGGGCAAGGTGATCTACGGTATGTTCTGCTACGAGGACGGTGGCGTGGTCGATGACACCTGCATCTGCAAGTTGGAGGAGAACCACTACATCTTCACGATCAACGCCGCCAACATCGACAAGGACGTGGAGTGGTTCAAGAAGCAGACCGATGGCTTCGACGTCGTGCTGAGCCATGAGAGCGACTACTACGGCCAGCTCGCCATCCAGGGTCCCGAGGCCGAGGCCACGATCGAGAAGGTGCTGGAGATTGCCTGCAGCGACCTGAAGTTCTACGAGGTGAAGACGCTGGAGAAGGACGGCGAGACCATCATCATCTCCCGCACGGGCTATACGGGCGAGGACGGTTTCGAGCTCTACGGTTCCCACGAGTACATCCGCCGCTGCTGGGACAAGCTGGTCGAGGCCGGTGTGAAGCCCTGCGGTCTCGGTTGCCGCGACACCCTGCGCTTCGAGGTGGGCCTGCCCCTCTACGGCGACGAGCTGAGCGACAAGATCACCCCGGTGATGGCCGGCCTGAGCATGTTCGTGAAGTTTGACAAGGACGACTTCATCGGCAAGGAGGCCCTGCTGAAGCAGAAGACCGAGGGTCCTGCCCAGCGTCTGCGCGGCATCAAGCTCGACGGCAACGCCGTGCCCCGCCATGGCTACAAGGTGCTCAAGGACGGCCAGGAGGTCGGCGAGGTCACGACGGGCTACCGCCTCATCTCCGCCGAGGGCAGCTGCTGCGTGGCCCTGGTCGATGCTTCCGTCAAGATGGACGACCGCGTGGAGGTGCAGATCCGCAAGAAGACCTTCCCCGGCACCGTCGTCAAGAAGAAGTTCTACGACAAGCACTACAAGAAGTAATCTATCAAGAACATTTTTTCCAGATAACAATTTATAAATTCATGACCACATCCCCACTCCCCCACCCCTCCCGGGGCGCGGGCCGCGGGGGTGTCAATAACAAAAACTATGGCAAAAGTAATTGAAGGGCTCTACTACAGCGAGAGCCACGAGTATGTGAAGGTTGAGGGCGACGAGGCCTATGTAGGTATCACCGACTACGCACAGGAGAGCCTGGGCAATATCGTCTATGTCGATATGCCCGAGGTCGATGACGAGTTCGCCGCCGAGGACGATTTCGGCGCCGTGGAGAGCGTCAAGGCCGCCAGCGACCTGGTGAGCCCCGTCTCCGGTACGGTCGTTGAGGTCAACGAGGCCCTTGAGGACCAGCCCGAGCTGATCAACCAGGACGCCTTCGGCAACTGGATCATGAAGGTGAAGCTGAGCGACAAGAGCGAGCTCGACTCCCTCATGGACGCCAAGGCCTACGAGGAGTTCTGCGCCAAGGAGCACTAATCCCCGCCCCCTGATCCCACCTAACGCTTGTCTGGTGGAAGCCTTTCTTCTCATCAGGCAAGCGTTTTCACATTTACTCTTATACATATTACTATTTAAACTATGACCTATAAGTTTTTTCCACATACCGACGATGACATCCGCCAGATGCTGGCCAAGATTGGCATCGGAAGCCTCGAAGACCTCTACGCAGGTCTGCCCGAAGAGGTGAAGTTCAAGGGCGAATACGACATGCCGGAGGCCATGAGCGAGCAGGAAGTGCGCGACGTTCTCGGCAAGCTCGCCCAGAAGAACACCCAGTTCACCTGCTTCGCCGGCGCTGGCGTCTATGATCACTACACGCCCTCCGCCGTGCCCAACATCGTGGAGCGCAGCGAGTTTCTGACCTCCTACACGCCGTATCAGGCCGAGATCTCCCAGGGCACGCTCCACTACATCTTCGAGTTCCAGTCGATGATGGCCGAGATGACGGGCATGGCGATCAGCAACGCCTCCATGTACGACGGCACGACGGCCACGGCCGAGGCCATGATGATGGCCTACGCCAACTCGCGCAAGGCCGACACCGTGGCCTATAGCGCCACGCTCGACCCGAAGACGGTCGCCGTCCTCAAGACCTACGCCCACTTCCACGGCATCAAGCTCCAGGAAATCGCCCAGAAGGACGGCGTGACGGACAAGGAGGATCTCAAGAACCAGCTCGCCGGGGGCCACATCGCCGGCTTCATCGCCCAGCAGCCCAACTACTACGGCGTGGTCGAGGACTTCACGGGCGTGGCCGATGCCTGCCACGACAAGAAGGCCCTCTTTGTCCTCAACAGCGTCATCGCCGACCTCGCCCTGATGAAGACGCCGGGCGAGTGGGGAGCCGACGTCGCCGTGGGCGATGTCCAGAGCCTCGGTCTGCCGATGGCCTATGGTGGTCCCTACGCCGGCTACATGTGCTGCACGGAGAAGCTGATCCGCAAGATTCCCGGACGCATCGTTGGCAAGACCAAGGACAACCGCGGTCAGCGCGCCTTCGTCCTCACGCTCCAGGCCCGCGAGCAGCATATCCGCCGCCAGAAGGCCACGTCCAACATCTGCTCCAACGAGAGCCTGATGGCGCTCTTCGCCACCATCTATTGCTCCATCATGGGCAAGGAGGGCATCAAGGAGGCCGCCCAGATCGGGCTCGACGGCGCCCACACGCTCTGCGAGAAGCTCGTCGCCACGGGCAAGGCTTCGCTCGTCTATGAGCAGCCGTTCTTCAATGAGTTCCTCGTCCGCGTGGAGGACCGCGACACCTTCTACGACCGCTGCCTCGCCCAGGGCATCCTGCCCGGCGTCAAGGTCGATGACGACAAGCTCCTCATCGCCGTCACCGAGAAGCGCACGCTGGAGGAGATCGATCAACTCACCGCTATCTTGAACAATAAATAAGGAGGACGAAAGATGAACAACAAATTATACGGAAATCTGATTTTTGAGCTTTCCCGCCCCGGCCGTCGTGCCTATTCGCTGCCGAAGAACCGCTTCGCCCATCACGAGCTGCCCGCCGGGCTGCGCCGCGAGCAGGACGCCGAGCTGCCCGAGTGCGACGAGATGACCGTCGTGCGCCACTACACCAACCATAGCGAGAACAACTTCGGTGTGCTCAACGGCTTCTATCCCCTGGGCTCCTGCACGATGAAGTACAATCCCATCATCAACGAGGAGATGGCAGCCCTGCCGGGCTTCAATAACCTCCACCCGCTGCAGCCCGTCGAGACGGCTCAGGGCGCCCTGGAGGTGGTCTATAATCTCCAGCACAGCCTCGCCACGCTCGCCGGCCTCCACGACTTCACGCTCAATCCCTGCGCCGGTGCCCATGGCGAGCTGACGGGTCTGATGATCATCCGCAGCTACCATCAGAGCCGTGGCGACGTGAAGCGCACGAAGGTGATCGTCCCCGATTCGGCCCATGGCACCAACCCCGCCTCGGCTGCCGTCTGCGGACTGGATATCGTCGAGGTGAAGAGCACCGCCGAGGGCCTCGTCGATGTCGAGGACCTCAAGCCGCTCCTGGGCGATGACATCGCCGCCATCATGATGACCAACCCCAACACGCTGGGCCTCTTCGAGAAGGAGATTCCCGAGATCGCCAAACTCGTCCACGCCTGCGGCGCGCTCCTCTATTATGATGGTGCCAACTTCAACCCGATCCTCGGTGTGGCCCGTCCGGGCGACATGGGCTTCGACGTGATGCACATCAACCTCCACAAGACCTTCTCCACGCCTCATGGCGGCGGTGGTCCTGGCGATGGTCCCGTCGGTGTGCGCAAGGGCCTGGAGCAGTTCCTGCCGAAGCCCCACGTCGTCAAGGATGGCGACCGCTTCGTCGTAGAGAATCCCGCCAGCGACGGCGAGTACTCCACGGAGGCCAACCACGTCGGTGCCTACCTCGGCAACTTCCTGGTCAACGTGCGCGCCTACACCTACCTGCTCTCGCTCGGCCGCGACCAGGTCAAGAAGGTCGGCCCGCTCGCCACGCTCAACGCCAACTATATCAAGGAGTCGCTCAAGGACGACTTCGAACTCCCGATCCCGACGACCTGCATGCACGAGTTTGTCTTCAACGGCCTGCGCGACAAATCGACGGGCGTCACGACGATGGACGTGGCCAAGCGCCTGCTCGACTACGGCTACCACGCGCCGACGATCTACTTCCCGCTGCTCTTCCACGAGGCCTTGATGATCGAGCCGACGGAGAACGAGAGCAAGGAGACGATGGACGGCTTCATCGAGGTGATGCACAAGATCGCCCAGGAGGCCCGCGAGACGCCCGAGGAGGTGAAGTCGGCTCCCCACAACACGCCGATCGGCCGCGTCGATGACGTGCTGGCCGCCAAGCATCCGATCACCACTTTCAAGCAGCTGCAGCATGACAACGACTGATCTGATCATCATCGGAGCAGGACCCGGCGGTTATCATACCGCCGGCTATGCTGCCAAGCACGGCCTCCAGGTCGTGATCATCGAGAAGGGCGAACTGGGTGGCACGTGCCTCAACGTGGGCTGCATCCCCACGAAGAGCTTTGCCCACGACGCCGACCTCTATCGCAACCCGCTGGTGCCGAAGTCTGAGAACGGCATCGACTTCAAGCCCATCCTGGAGCGCAAGAACCAGGTCGTGGCCCAGCTCGTCTCGGGTATCGCCACGCTGCTCTCCCAGCCCGGCATCACGCTCGTCAAGGGCGAGGCCCACTTCGTCGATGCCCACACCGTCGAGGTCGGCGGCGAGCAATATACGGCCAAGAACATCCTCATCGCCACGGGTTCGCAGTCGAAGATCCTGCCGTTCATGCACGACAACCCCCACATCGGCAGCAACGTCATGACCTCCACGGAGCTCCTCAACATCGACTTCGTGCCGCGCCGCCTCTGCATCATCGGTGCCGGCGTGATCGGCATGGAGTTTGCCTCCGCCTTCCAGACGTTTGGCAGCGAGGTGACGGTGGTGGAGTTTCTCAAGGAGTGTCTCCCTCCCATCGACGCCGACATCGCCAAGCGCATGCGCAAGGCGCTGGAGAAGCGCGGCATCAAGTTCTACATGCAGAGTGGCGTCCAGGACATCCGCACCATCCCTGGCGCTGAGGGCCGCGACACGGCCGTCGTGACCTTCGAGCGCAAGGGTCAGCGCGTCGATTTGGAAGCCGACGTCGTCCTCGTCGCCACGGGCCGCGGCGCCTACATGGACCACCTCAACCTGGAGGCTGCTGGCGTCGCCTACGACCGCAAGGGCATCACCGTCGATGACAACATGCAGACCAACGTCCCCGGCGTCTATGCCATCGGCGACGTCAACGGTCGCATCCAGCTCGCCCATGCCGCCGAGGCACAGGGCCTGCGTGCCGTCAACCATATCCTGGGCAAGACCGACGGCATCCGCCTCGACGTCGTCCCCAGCGCCATCTTCACCTATCCTGAGGCAGCCTGCGTGGGTCCCACCGAGGACCAGCTGAAGCAGAGCGGCGCGCCCTACACCGTGCGCAAGTCGTTCTATCGCAGCAATGGCAAGGCCGTGGCGATGGAGGAGACGGAGGGACTGCTCAAGCTCTTTGTCGCCGAGGATGGCAAGTTGCTGGGATGCCACGTCTATGGCGCCCATGCTGCCGACATCGTCCAGGAGGTCTCCGCCCTCATCTGCCGCGAGGCGACGGTCGAGGATCTCCACGACACGATCCACATCCACCCCACCCTTTCCGAAATCCTGCTCGACGCAGCGATGTAAGAAAATCGTGGGAAATGGAGAAAAAGTGGGCGTATTGTTTGGTGATAACGAGATAATATGCTAACTTTGCACGCAAGAAAGAAGAAAAAAGGGTCGTATCGATTCGATCGGGATAGTCATCAAATAAAACAGAAAACCCGAGACCGCTTCCTTCAAGTCAATGGCGGGCCACATAAATCGCATCTCCGCGACTAAGCCGCAAGGCCGGTGGATTACAAACGACAAGGAGCACTCATATCGTTTATACTCGGACTTTTCATCACATCGTCGGTACGACTTCTTCATACGCACGCCCCAAGGCCCTGGCCTTGGGGCGTGTTGCGTTTGTGATGGGCGTGCTGTGCTGGGCGCGCTGCAAAGCCTAAGCCCGAGGGCTATACGCCCGCCATGCAGCTCGTCACGCCGAGGGCCGTGGCTATGGCCGTGAGAATCGAGATGGCGGTCTGAATGACGAAGCGCCATACCTGTCTTTTCTTTTCATCCATGATTTTTCTTTCGTTTAAGGGTTCGACAAATAAAGTCTTTTCTCTCATTTCTTTGACAATGTTAGGACATGCTAAGAAGACAACCGATACAACTTTTACAATATTTTACAACCAAGTTTGCTTTGTCCACTCAATATCCTCAATGTCATTATGTTGAGTTAAGAAAACAACTAAAACAACCTTTACAACAAGTAACAACGCTTCGCCAGGACATTGCCTCTTCGAGGCCGAAGGTTGCTTGTAGAGAAACAACATTTACAACGCTTCGCCTTGCTCACAACTTGACGCATTTCCTGCATAGTATTGTCCGCTTAGCCATGTGTCCCGCGAAGCTGTTCCATTTCATGGCATTCTTTCTCGCCATGGCATAACTTGAGCAAGCTCAGTTCTGCGCATGTCCCCGCGAAGCTGTTGTATCTTGTTGTTTACCTTGCAGAAGGCTTGTTACACGCATAGCGTGTGTTTGTCCCCCGCGAAGCGTTCGTTCATAGTTGTAAATGTTGTATTTGTTGTTTTTCCTCCTCAGCAGGCGATAAGCGAGAGGGAGAGGGAGAGGTGGCGAGAGGTCTTTCCTATCGTGTGGCGAAGTTCCTTTAGTAGGCGCCGTGGGCGGGTGGCCCGTGGGAAGCCCCTGGGCTTCGCCCTCCCCCTTTACGCAGGGCGGGTGGCAGGGTCTGCGACTGGTGCAGACGTGGCTGCAAGAGCCGTGGCTACAAGCAGTCGTTCTGCTGCTCGTTGCCGTGAGGCCTGCCGACCCGCCCCGTGGGTTAATCGCCCAGGGTGCCGCCGCCCTGGTCTCCGCCGCTACCCGTGGTGGCCGTCTTGAAGGAGGCCGTAAGGGTGAGGTCGGAGGTGAGCTTCACCGTGCGCGGGTTCTGCGTGCTGCCGTCGCTCCACTTGTCGAAGGCGAAGCCGGTCTTCGGAGTGGCCTGGACGGTCTGCGTACTGCCCTCGTCGAAGGTGCCGTCGCCCGAGACGCTACCCTGGCTCTCGTTGGCCGAGCGGACCGTCAGCGTGTGTTTCTTCGGCTGCGTCGTGCCGCCCGGGCTGGAGGGGCTTCCCGGGCTGGAGGGGTCTCCATCCGGGTTGACGGGCGCGGAGATATCGACGTTGGTCTTGCCCTCCTTGATGGCCTTGAGGACGGCTGCCTGGGCCGAACGCGTGGCGACGAGGTTGAACTCGGCGTCGGCGAGGAGGTTGCGGAACTCGCTGCCCTGCTCCCAGCAGACCGTGACGCGCTGGATGTTCTGCGAGCTGAACTTCTCTGCTGTCTCCGCGCCCTTGCTGCTGAGCGACAGGGAGAAGTCGCCAAGCTCGCCGAGGCGGATCTTCTTGCCCTCCAGCAGCTGCTCGCGCATGCAATCTACTGCCATGTAGAGGATCGCCATGATGTCGGCGCGGGAGTAGGTCGTGCCGTGGTCGGCGATGTGGCGTGCAAACTTCTCGATGGTCATCACCTCGGTGTACTGTGCCGTGGCGAAGTAGTTGGTGACGACGGTCCCGACGAGTGCCTCGTCCTTGGGGTCGGGCGTCTTGCCCTCGGCCTTCGCCTGGTTGATGCGGGCCTTGGCCTGGTTGATCTCGAAGAGGTTGTTGTTGACGGCTCTTGCCGTGATGCTGTAGTTGATCATTGCGTTTAAGGTGTTTAAAGGTGTTCAAAATGGAGACCTTGCCGATGGTAGCTTAGGACGGCGCCGCTATTTGTTTGTCCCTCGCCCCTGTCGTAAGAAAAGCCCGTCGCGGGCCCTCTATGGGTTTGTTCCGCAAGTCTCGTATCCGGGTGCAAAGATTTTGCAAGCGAGCGCAATGAGAGCTTGCTCTCAAATTGCCGAGCGCCGCTAAATCTTCTGCAAAGTTACGAAGAATATTTCATACCTCCAAATAAAATCACAAATATTTTCCAACTTTTTTCGTCTTCATAGAAATGGCACATAGCAAAGCTGTGTGAACTACTGACTTATCTTCTGAATATCATTTACAGATATATTGCATTGAGAAAATTGGAGAGCGAAGTGGAAAAATGAAAACGTAATAATGTAATAATGTAATGATGTAAGGTCCAATGGAACCAAACAAGTTGTCTGTTAGTTCAAATATCGTGCATAAACCGTTAAGCGTCAACTGCTTAACGCCTACTAAAGAGTGTCGCAGGTCTCTTCGTCCTACGCTTGCTCCTTACATTTTGCTTTCGTTAACAAATCAAGCAAATCCCTCCTCCCGCTCTATTCCAACTCAAACCCCAAGGGAGAAGCAAAGACAGTCCGAAGTAAATGCGCAGCTTTGTGGGGGCGTTTTGACTCCATCGACAAGCCAAAATATGCCCTGCGGCAGCCATTTGAACTGCAAAACCAAGGATAACCCCTCGTTTTCAGCATCCCTGGAGTCCACGTCCTCAACAAGGTAAAAATCAAGCAAACGAATCGCAACTATCTGATACATAACTATTTCATGGAATGCAACCCGTATATTCAGAAGTAGCCTCGAAGGGTCTTACCACCACAAAAAATACAGGTTTTCGCACGCCCAACGGCGATATTCGCCGTCTTTTGTAGGTGTTTTTTGTGCTTGCAAATCCCTCTCTTGGGCAGATGCCGTTGCCATCTTGTCGTCTATAAACGATAAAAAAGATATATTTTGGTCGTCTATAAACGATAAAAATATTTATCTCTCCAACAGGATTCTGTTTCAATAGTAAAGAAGCACGACAAAAGACAAGAGTATAGTCATAGCTTGATCCATCTGCTGGTGGATTGGCATATAGGGTCTTCGTAGCCAAAAGTTCGTAATCGTATCCTTTCAGAAATGGTGTTAGCCTGTCCTTACAACCTTACAACATTACATTATTACATTATTACGTTTTCACCTTCCCACTTCCCTTTTTCGGACTTTCGCAGTCGGAACCGACATCTTTGTCCCCGACGTCAAAACGTGGCGCGAATGGTTTGCTTGGATGATGGACAACCTCCCGCTTGACCAGCTCATCTAGGAGACCGCATCCGCGGTCCTGGCGAAGCGTTGCTGGATACCTATTCGTGGCTTTCACAAGTTATCCCCTACCCTTTCCTTGCCTTTCAAAGAAAAGCGAGGGGGATTTCGTTGATTTTGCAAGTAAACGGGGAAGCGGGACGAGGGTTGTCGCTGCGGGTAAAAACGGGCAAAGAAGAGGGCGGACGCATTATTTCCGAAAAAACAGTAAGTAAGTCGGCTTTTTTTTGTAACTTTGCACCCGCAAAACATTAATTTATCAAAATCAGAGAATTAAAAAACAGAAATGGACTGGTTAGTAAAACTATTTACGACCCCTGACAGTGTGGCGCACATTGCTTTGCTCTACGCTGTTGTCATTGCCGTGGGAGTCTATCTTGGCAAGATCAAGATAGGCGGCGTCTCCTTGGGAGTTACCTTCGTGCTCTTCGTGGGCATCCTCGCAGGTCACGTCGGATTCACAGGCCCGGTGCCCGTGCTGACTTTCCTGCAAGACTTTGGTCTGATCCTCTTCGTCTTTATGATTGGTTTGCAGGTCGGACCAGGATTCTTCGAGAGTTTCGGCAAAGGTGGCATCAAGCTCAACCTGCTCTCCACCATCACCGTGGTGCTCAACGTGCTGGTGATGTTTGCTTGCTACTACATTTTCTTCGACACCAAAGACCCCAACAACCTGCCGATGATGGTCGGTACGCTCTACGGAGCCGTGACCAACACGCCGGGACTTGGTGCTGCCAACGAGGCCCTGCAGTCCGTTTTCACCAACGGCAACCCGCCCTCCATCGCCAACGGCTACGCCTGTGCCTATCCGCTCGGTGTGCTAGGCATCATCGGTACGACGCTGCTCATCAAGGTGCTGACGCGTAGCAACTTCGACGAGGAGAACGCCAAGCTGACCGCTGCAGAGAAGGGCAACCCTGCCGAGATGCCCTACAAGATGTACCTCCGCGTGCAGAACGCCCATATCTGTGGACGCAACCTGAAGGAGATCAGCGAGTTTCTCAACCGCGACATCGTGGCCTCGCGCATGGTCCACGATGGCAAGATGTGTGTGCCCAACCGCGACACCGTCTTTGAGCTCGGCGACGAGGTGCTGATCGTATGCGCGCAGACCGACGCCGAGGCCATCAAGGCTTTCATCGGTACGGAGATCGACGGCGAGTGGATGGACAGCGACGACGAGAAACAGCCGCTCATCAGCAAGCGCATCATCGTGACCAATCCCGACATGAACGGCAAGACGCTGGGCAAGATGCACTTCTCCAGTGTCTATGGCGTCAACGTCACGCGTATCTCGCGCCTGGGCATGGACCTCTTTGCCAGCCGCAACCACCACTTCCATGTCGGCGACCGCATCAACGTGGTCGGTCCGAGAGACAACGTCAACCGCGTGGCCGAAATGATGGGCAACTCCGAGCGCAAGCTCAACGCCCCCAACCTCGGCACGATCTTCATCGGTATCATGGTGGGTCTGATCTTCGGTAGCCTGCCCGTGGCCATCCCGGGCATGCCCGTCCCCTTGAAACTGGGTCTCGCCGGTGGTCCGCTGATCATCGCCATCCTCATCGGCCGCTGGGGCACACGCTTCCACCTCATCACCTATATGACGACGTCGGCCAACCTCATGCTGCGTGAATTTGGTCTCGCCCTCTTCCTTGCCTCCGTCGGCATCAAGGCCGGAGCAGGATTCTGGGAGACGGTAGTGGCCGGAGACGGACTGAAATATGTGCTCTGCGGATTCCTGATCACGATCATCCCGATCTTGATCGTAGGAACGATCGCCCGCTTGAAGTTCAAATTCAACTTCTTCACCGTAATGGGTATGATAGCAGGTACTTACACCGATCCTCCCGCACTGGCCTACGCCAACAGCGTCTGCCAGGGTGAGGCTTCCGCCATCGGCTATTCCACGGTCTATCCGTTGTCGATGTTCCTCCGCATCCTGGCGGCCCAAGTGGTCGTCCTATTCTTCTGCGGAGCGTAGAAAAGACGGACTGATCAACAGTCATAGAAATACGAACTGACCAACACGGTCATAACTCCTTGGTGGGGGATGGATGCGTTCCGTCCCCCATCATTTTTTTTCTGCAGAAAGGTCCTATGGATTGCGCGCATTGCGCGTAGGACCCCATTTTGTCCGCTTTCTTTCCCTATGTCTGTGAAATCTTGTACCTTTGCACTTGCAATTAGAATCACATCTAATAGAAATGGGATATCTCACAACAGAAAAGAAAAAAGTGACCGTCAAGACATTCGTAGAGATGAAGCGCGACGGCAACAAGATAGCCATGCTCACGGCCTACGACTACACGACGGCACGACTGATAGACGAGGCGGGCGTTGACAGCATTCTGGTCGGCGACTCGGCCTCCAACGTGATGCTGGGCAACGACTCCACCCTCCCCATCACCCTGGACGAGATGATCGTCTATGCGCGCGGCGTGGCAAGAGGTTGCCAACGGGCGCTGGTGGTCTGTGACATGCCGTTTGGCAGTTATCAGGTCTCGCCGGAGGAAGGCGTGCGCAACGCCGTCAGGCTGATCCGTGAGACGGGCGTCGATGCCGTGAAACTCGAAGGCGGCGAGGAAGTCGCGCCCACCATCGAGCGTATCGTCAACGCGGGAATCCCCGTCGTGGGCCACCTCGGGCTCACCCCGCAGAGCATCCATAAGTTTGGAGGCTACGGTGTGCGCGCACGCAGCGAGGTGGAGGCCACGAAGCTCATCGCCGACGCCCAGGCGCTGGAGAAGGCGGGCTGCTTCGCCGTGGTGCTGGAGAAGATACCGGCCTCGGTGGCCCAGCAGGTGACGGATCTGCTCAGCGTGCCGACCATCGGCATTGGCGCTGGCAGCCACTGCGACGGCCAGGTCTTGGTCTATGCCGACGCCATGGGCCTGACACAAGGTTTCGACCCGAAGTTTCTCCGCGAGTTTGCCGCCATGGGCGAGGAACTGCGCCGCGGCGTAAGGGCCTACTGCGAGGCCGTCAAGGGCGACGAGTTTCCCAACGAAAGTGAAAGCTATTGATATTCCCTTATGGACACACAGAACACACCGATACACATACGCATCTGGAGCCGCCACTTCTGGATGCTGGTTTTCGCCAACCTGCTGCTAGGCGTCTCCGTCTTCATGCTTCTGCCCTATATCCCCGCGCAGATGCAGGCTGACGGCTACACGCTGAGGGACGTGGGACTGGTCATGCTGGCCTTTGGACTGGGCATCGTGATCCCTGGCCCCTACGTCTCCTACTTCATCGAGCGCTTTCGCCGCAACAAGGTCTGTCTGCTCTCCATCCTCCTCCTGGTGGTCTTCTCGGCCATTCTCTACGAGGCGGACGTACAGAAGGTCTTCCACATCGGATTTTCCGGCACGCTGGCCGTGCGCGTCCTCCAGGGCTTCTGCTACGGACTGACTGAAATGGTGGTCTATAGCACGCTCGTGCTCGACACCTGCGAGTCGCTCTACCGCACGGAGGCGAGCCATGTGCTCTCCTGGACGGGCCGCTGCTCGCTGGCCTTGGGTCCGCTCGCGGCGATGATCATCAGCCAGGTCTTCGGGGTTTCCATCCTGCCGCTGGCCTCCGCAGGCTGCGCCCTGCTCTCGGTCATCCTGATGTACGTGATTCCCTTCCCCTTCCGCGCGCCCAACGAGGTGGTGAGGCCCTGGAGCCTCGACCGCTTCTTTCTGCCGAAGAGCACGCCGCTCGTCGTCAACACCATCCTGATCACGGCCACCTTCGGACTACTCCTCTCCTTGCCCCTGAGCCTCACCTTCTACGCGCTGATGCTGCCGGGATTTCTGCTGGCCCTGCTGGCGGAGAAATACGTTTTCGCCAATGCCGAACTGGAGAGCGAGGCCATCACGGGACTGATCGTCCTCTTCGTGGGCTTCCTGATGCTGCTGACGCGCAACTTCGACTGGGTCTCGCCCTATGTGGCCGTGATGGCGGGATTCGCCTTCGGACTGCTGGGCAGCCGCTTTCTGCTCTTCTTCATCAAACTCTCGCAGCACTGCCAACGCGGCACGGTGCAGAGCTCCTTCTTCCTCTCGTGGGAACTGGGCCTTTGGCTGGGCCTGTACGCGGGATTTGGCCTGCTCCACAGAGACCTCCACTCGGTCGTCGTCTGCTCGATCGTACTCATCGGCGTGGCGCTGCTGGTCTATCATTTCCTCATCCACGGATGGTATGTCACTCATAAAAACAGATAATCATGACAGAAAAGTTCATCTATAACGACGAGCGATTTGCTGACATCGAGATGCTCCGCTACCCGCTCCTGGGTTTTGAGGCACTCACGCTCCAGCAAAAACTCTATATCTACTGTCTCTCCGAGGCCACGCTCTACGGACGCGACATCACCTTTGACCAGTTCGGACGCTACAACCTCCTCATCCGCAAGACGCTGGAGGCGGTGTTGCGCCACTACGAAGGAGACCGCACGACGAAGGACTTCCTAGGTTTTGAGACCTATCTGAAGCAGGTGTGGTTCGCCAGCGGCATCCATCACCACTATGGCTGCGAGAAGTTTGTGCCCACGTTCTCCGAGGACTTCCTCCGCCAAGAGGTCCTTGCGATCGACCCCGAGGCACTTCCCTTGGCATCAGGACAGACGGCCAGCGAACTGCTCGACGCGATCTGCCCCGTACTCTTCGACCCGCAGGTGCTGCCGAAGCGCGTCAACATCGCCGACGGCGTGGACTTGGTGCAGACATCAGCGTGCAACTACTATCAGGGGGTGACGCAACAGGAGGCGGAGGACTATTATGCCCAGTTGCGCGGCGACGAGGCAGAGCCGCCCTCGTGGGGACTCAACACCACGCTCGTCAAACGGGACGGACAACTCCAGGAGGAGGTTTGGAAAATCGGCGGAAAATATTCTGCGGCCATAGAAAAGATTGTCTATTGGCTGGAGAAAGCCCGGGAGTATGCCGAGGGCGAGGGACAGCGCCACGTCATCGACCTGCTCGTCCACTACTATCAGACGGGCGACCTGCGCGACTTCGACCGATATAGCATCGCGTGGGTTGAGACCCACGAGGGGAGCATCGACTTCATCAACGGTTTCATCGAGGTCTATGGCGACCCGCTGGGACTGAAAGGATCGTGGGAGGGAATCGTCGAATATCGCGACGAGGAGGCCACACGCCGCACGCGTGCCATTGCGGACCGCGCACAATGGTTTGAGGACCACTCGCCCGTGGATCCCCGCTTCCGCAAGCCAAAAGTAAAGGGGGTCTCGGCCAATGCGGTCTGTGCGGCCATGCTCGGCGGCGACGAATATCCTGCTTCGGCCATCGGCATCAACCTGCCCAACGCCGACTGGATCAGGGCCCAACATGGCAGTAAGTCGGTAACGATCACCAATCTGACACACGCCTACGACGAGGCGGCGCGGGCCAATGGGTTCCGCGAGGAGTTTATCCCTGACGACGCGATTCGCGAGATGGTGAACGCCTACGGCGACCGCTGCGACGACCTGCACACCGACCTCCACGAGTGTCTCGGACATGGAAGCGGACGCTTGCTCCCGGGGGTGAGCGCCGAGGCCCTGCGCAACTATGGCAGCACCATTGAGGAGGCGCGCGCCGACCTGTTCGGACTCTATTTCCTGGCCGATCCGAAGCTCGTGGCACTGGGCCTTCTGCCCAACCAGGAGGCGCATCACGCGCAGTATTATTCCTATATGCTCAATGGTCTGATGACGCACTTGGTGCGCATCAAACCCGGACTGCAGTTGGAGGAGGCGCACATGAGAAACCGGGCGCTGATCGCCCGCTGGGCCCTCCAGTTGGCGCAGGAACGGCAAACCCCGAACGCCAGGCCCGCCGTGGAACTGACGAAGGAGGCAGGAAAGACCGTCGTTAAAGTCAACGACTATGAGGCGTTGCGCCACATCTTCGCTGACGAACTGGCAGAAATCCAGCGCATCAAGAGTGAGGGCGACTATGAGGCGGCACGCCGCCTGGTGGAGCAGTATGGCGTCAAGGTGGAGGAGTCGCTCCATCAGGAAGTGCTCGATCGCTACGCATCCCTTCACCTGGCTCCGTACAAGGGATTTATCAACCCCCGCATGACGGTCGTAAGAAATGAGGAGGGCCAACCCACCGACGTGGCCCTGGACTACACGGAAAGCTATACGGAACAGATGTTGCGCTACGGACGCGACTATGGCGTTCTCTGACAGAAAGTTCTCTTACTGAAGTTTCGCAAGTGGTTCAAGAACGGGCTGAAGGCCCAAAAGATCCTACTGCCCTTTACCTTTCCCTTCGGCCGGTGACCGTTGGTTCAGGGCGTGTGGAGCTTACATGCGAAAGTTGAGTTCTTTTACAGGCAATATTTTGATAGGAAGTTATCTGACAGACAATACTCTAATAGAATGCTCTCTGACAGAAAGATCTCTCTCCAAACAGAAACAATACAATGGAAAAAGAAAAAGTAGAAGCGACGGTGAGGACAATCAAACAGTCCTTCCGCCTGCTGATGAATGGTGTGACGGCGCAGTCGATGCGCGACAAGGGGGTGCAGTATAAGCTCAACTGGGGCGCCTCGCTGCTCCACCTGCACGAGATGGCGGCAGAATATGAGAAAGACTACGATTTGGCCATTGCGCTTTGGAAGGAGCCGATCCGCGAGTGCAAGATTCTGGCTACGCTGCTCATGCCTACGGAGAAGCTGCTGCCGGAAGTGGCCGAGATATGGATGGAGCAGACCGAGACGCAGGAGATGGCGGAGCTGCTGGCGCTCCATGTCTTCCAATATGTCGATTACGCGCCGCGCATGGCCTTCGCGTGGATCGCCAAGGACCAGCCGCTCTATCAGATCTGTGGCTACCATATTCTCTCACGCCGCTTCGCCTCGGAACAGATCCCTGACGAGCGTGGCATCAACGAATATCTCGACCAAGTGGAGACGGCGCTGACGGGCAAGGATTTGGCGGTCCGCCATGCGGCCTACAATAGTTTGATGCGATTCTGCGACTTAGGAGAAATCTATGAGTCGCTGGCGCAGAAAGCCCTCCAGTCAACGGGCTTGCTATAGAATCAACGGGGCTGATAGAACCAACGGGCCTGCTATAGAAGTTTTATGGTAGCCTTGGGTCTATCTTGCGTTGTTTCTCAAAAACAACTACAACTTTATAGTCCCAAATCCTGCTAAAATTTAAAAACAACAAATACAACATTTACAATAAGTTACAACGCTTCGCCAGGACAAGTTTGTCTTTCTCCACTCAATGTCCATGACGACGTTAGGACAAGTGAAGAAAACAACCAATACAATATTTACCTGTACGCTTGAAATTATCCAATACGCCCTGAAAGGGCAAAAGTTCCTAGCCCAGGGCATCGCCCTGGGTAATTATGAACGCCAACCTGTCGCCCTGAAAGGGCAAAAGCGTTAAAGAAGCAGGCTATAACCAATTCTTTTGCCCTTACAGGGCGTCTTGTTGATTGCTATTATCCCCAGGGCGATGCCCTGGGCTAGGAGCTTTTTGGGCTTTCAGCCCGCTTCAACCGACACGAAGCGTTTTATCTCCTTGTAAAAGTTGTTCAAGTTGTTTTCCCTACTCAGCAGGTCGTGTTGGAAACAATTCCGCGGCCAAGCATTCCGCGCAGCGCTCGCCATCGATGGCTGCCGAGACGATGCCACCCGCATAGCCTGCTCCTTCTCCACAGGGGTACAAGCCGCGGATGGAGACGTGCTGCAAGGTCTTGTTGTCGCGAAGGATGCGGACGGGGGACGACGTGCGGGTCTCGACGGCAATCATCACGGCCTCGTTAGTGAGGAAGCCATGAGCCTGGCGGCCAAACACTTCGAAGGCTTTGCGCAGGCGGTCGCTGACCTCGCTGGGCATCCAGAAGTGGAGGGGCGAGGAGATCAGTCCCGGGGTATAGGAACTCTTGGGCAGATCGAAGGACAAGCGGCGATTGACGAAGTCGGCCATGCGCTGGGCCGGAGCCGTCTGCTTGTAGTTGCCCTGCTGCCAGCAGAGGCGCTCCAGTTGCTCCTGATAGGCCATCACGCGGAGCGCGTCGTCCAAGGGGCCGTTTTCCGTTTCCAATACGGAGGCGTCGATATCATCCGGTTCCAATTGCACCACCATGCCCGAGTTGCTCCACTTCGAACCGCGGTTGGCCGGACTCATACCATTGGTCACCAACTGTTCGGGACCGGAGGCAGCGGGGATGACGAAACCACCGGGGCACATACAGAAACTATAGACGCCGCAGCCATCGACCTGCGTCACGAAGGAATACTCAGCAGCAGGAAGATACTTGCCACGGCCCGCAGGGTTATGATACTGTATCTGGTCGATGAGGGCAGAGGGATGCTCCAGTCGGACGCCCACGGCGATGCCCTTGGCCTCCATCTCGATGCGGGCGGAGGACAGGTAGTGATAGACGTCGCGGGCGGAATGGCCCGTGGCGAGCACCACAGGGCCGCGAAACTCGTGCTCCGTCTGCTGTCCTTCGTCGTCGCGGCTGACCGCCTCCACGCCCACGACCGACTGGTCTTGGACGATGAGACGCGTCATGCGGATCTGAAAATGGACCTTGCCGCCACAGCCGATGATGCGCTTGCGCATGTTGGAGATGACGAGCGGCAGACGGTCTGTGCCGATATGGGGATGGGCGTCGGCCAGGATGGCAGCCGAAGCACCATGCTGGCAGAAGACGTTGAGGATCTTCTCCACGCTGCCGCGCTTCTTCGACCGCGTGTAGAGTTTACCGTCGGAGAACGCGCCTGCCCCACCCTCTCCAAAACAGTAGTTGGACTCGGGGTCGATGGTCTGCGTATGGGGGATGGCTGCGAGGTCGCGCTTGCGCTTCTCGACGCACTTGCCACGCTCCAGGACGATCGGGCGCACACCCATCTCTATCAGGCGCAGCGCAGCGAAAAGACCGCCGGGGCCTGCGCCGACAACGATCGCCGAGGGCTGGTCGCTGACGTCAGGATAGTCCGTGGGCGTAAACGGCTCCTCGGTCGGGAGCTCGTTGATGTAGGCCCGAACCTTGAGATTGACCAGCACGCGGCGGTGGCGCGCGTCGATGGATCGCTTCACGACCCGCACGGCGCGAATGGCCGCTACGTCAAATCCTTTCTCCTGAGACAGGTATTGTCTGATGGTGTCCTCCGAGTAAGCCTCCTCAGGGAGCAGGCGGAGCTGATATTCTTCTACCATGCGGGTTTCGCTATATTGAGTTGTCTGTTTGTGAATGTGCTACGGAAGGAGTCTGGGGAACGATCTTCCTATTTTTATATTCAATCTCCTTATTATATATTCGATCTTCTTATTAAAATATCCGATCCCCAAACCTTGTTCTTCCACCTAAATCTATTCTCCTGACTATATCCTCCGTATATATTAAGGAACGAGCAACTTAAACTGGTCTGCATCGTCGAGGACGGGGAACTCCTTGCGGAAAGCCTTCAGGCGATCGAGGTCGATCTCGCCCGTCACGATACTCTCCACGCCCTCTTCGGCCTTGACGATGGTCTCTCCGAAGAGGTCCACCAGCTTGGATCCGCCAGCATACTGGCCATTGGCATCCGAGCCCACGCGGTTGACGCCCACGACATAGGCTTGGTTCTCGATGGCGCGGGCGCTGAGCAGCGTGTCCCATACCTTCTGTCTGCCCTGCGGCCAGTTGGCGACATAGATCGCCAGGTCGTAGTCGCCACGGTTGCGGCTGAAGACGGGGAAACGAAGGTCGTAGCAGACCTGCAGCAGGATGCGCGCGCCACGGTAAGGAATCACGACGCGACGGTGGCCCGGCGTAAAGGCCTCCTGCTCATGGCCGTAGGTGAAGAGATGATGCTTGTCGTAAGAAGCCAACAGGAGGTCGGGACTGACGAAATACATACGGTTGTAGTAGTTCTCGCCCACCTTCGTGGCCACGCTGCCCGCCAAGGCACAGTTGCGCTGGCGCACGGTGTTGCGCATCCATTTGAGGGCCAATCCTTCGTCGTCGGCCACGGTCTCGGGGTTGGTGTCAAACCCCGTGGTAAACATCTCGGGCAGCACGATGAGGTCGCATTCGCCAACGCCCTCCAGCAAATGGTCCAAGTGTGCGAGGTTCGCTTCGGGTTGTCCCCAAATGATGTCCGTCTGTAACAGTGTAATTTTCATTTTGCTATACTTTTTTTCTTCTTATCCTGAAAAGGAACCTTTTGTTTGAAGATGGGTTTTATTCCCCCTCCATGGTCGGGCGTTTGCGTGTACGTTGAAGATATTGGTTTTGGCTTCGTCCGTTGCGGCTTCCTTATTCGGTTACAAAGATACTAAAAAAAACGGAAAACAAGACAGAAATGGCGAAAAAAGGAATAAAAAACAACGTAAACACCCATTTTTTTTGGTGTTGGAGGGGTGAAAATGGGAAAGAAATGGGCCTGAGAGCGACAAAAATACGACCATTCACTTTTTTCGTCACTGGCGCCGATTGGCATAGTTTTTGTACCTTTGCACTATTATTATCGTATTTCCGAAAAAAGCACGAAGGAAATTCATGCAAGGATGAAATTCTAACAAGGATTCAATTCAAGGCGAGAATAAAAATTCAAAGCACGAAGGAAATTCAAAGTACGAAGGAAATTCAAGTACGAAGGAAAAATCAAAGAACGAAGGAAAATGGAACAGAACACAACCCCCGTATTGCTGCTCACAGGCTATTTGGGCAGCGGCAAGACCACCCTGCTCAACCGCATCTTGGGCAATCAGCGTGGCATTCGTTTTGCCGTCATTGTCAACGACATAGGAGAAGTGAATATCGACGCGAGCCTCATCGCGCGCGAAGGCATCGTCGGCCAGAGCGATGATAGCCTGGTGCCGCTGCAGAACGGCTGCATCTGCTGCACGCTCAAGATGGACTTGGTCCAGCAGTTGAGCGACCTGGTCAAGACGCACAGTTTCGACTATATCGTCATCGAGGCCAGCGGCATCTGCGAGCCGGCGCCCATCGCACAGACCATCTGCGCCTATCCGCAGATCTACCCCAACCTGGCGAAGGAGGGCGTGGCCAAACTCGACAGTGTGGTGACGGTAGTGGATGCGCTCCGCCTGCGCGACGAGTTTGCCGGGGGAAGCGACCTGGAGAAGGAGCACATCGAGGAGGACGACCTCGAAAGCCTCGTGATCCAGCAGGTGGAATTTTGCAATACGATCCTGCTCAACAAGGCCAGCGAAGTCTCCAAAGAGGAACTAGGCCGCATCCAGGCGATCCTGCGCCACATCCAGCCGCAGACCGCCATCATCCCCTGCGACTATTGCGACGTGGATTTCAACCTGCTACTCCACACCGAAGCCTTTGACTTTGAGAAGGTCATGACTTCGGCAGCGTGGATGGCAGCCATCGACGGGGACGAAAGCGAGGAAGACCACGAACATGACCATGAGCATGATCACGAGGAGGACCACAACCACGGTCATGAGGACCACCACGATCACGAGGAGAGCCACGGTCACAGCCATGAGGAGGGCCACGGCCACCATCACCACCACCACCATTCCCACGGTTTGGAGAACGAGGAGTCGGGCGAGGCTTTGGAGTATGGCATCAGCACCTTTGTCTATTATCGCCGCCGTCCGCTCGACCTCACGCGTTTCGACGAACTGGTGGCCTCGGCCTGGCCGAAGAGCGTGATCCGCTGCAAAGGCTTGTGCTACTTCCAGGACGAGCCCGACACGTGCTACGTCTTTGAGCAGGCTGGCAAGCAGGTGAGCATCCGCAACGCAGGAAAATGGTACGCGACCATGCCGCCCGCCGAACTCGACGCTTTCAAGCAGCAGAACCCGTCGGTCCTGAAAGACTGGGACGAGGAATATGGAGACCGCATGCAGAAATTGGTCTTCATCGGACAAAACATGGATCGGCAGGAAATAGAAAAATTGATCGACCAGTGTTTGGACTAAAGGTCAGACTATAGAGACCTCGACGATAGGGGTTCCAAATTGCCATCATCAAGTTCATCCGAAAAGATTGTTTGTGCTGTTCCCATACGCACTGCTGAGTAGGAAAAACAACTTGAACAACTTTACAACAAGTAACAACTCTTTCGGTAAGCCATGAGCAGAACTGAGCTTGCTCAAGTTATGCCATGGCGAGAAAGAGTGCCATGTAATGGAACAGCTTCGCCAGGACATCGCCTCTTCGAGGCCCGTGCAGACCAAAGGTTGCTGCATGGAAACAACTATGAACAACGCTTCGCCTGGACAAATTCGGCAGGGAATGTCCAAGGCGAAGCGTTATATTTTTGTTGTTTAGCTTGCAGCAGGATATAACACGCGAAGCGTGTAGGTTGTTACAAGTTGTAAAAGTTGTTCAAGTTGTTTTCCATATTCAGCAGGGTCAACTGTCCAAGCCGAAGCATTCCATTTTTCAGCTATTCCTTCCCCTGGGCAGCACTTTCCAGCACACTCTTGATGAAGGCGGACGTAAAACCTTTTTTGCTCTTGGCCACGGCTTCGGGCGTGCCCGTGGAGAGCACTTGTCCTCCGCGCTTGCCTCCCTCCGGTCCCATGTCGATGATGTAATCGGCGAGTTTGATCACGTCGAGGTTGTGCTCGATGATGAGCACGGTGTTGCCCCGGTCCACCAGTTTCTGTAGCACATCCATGAGAATGCGGATATCGTCGAAATGAAGGCCCGTGGTCGGTTCGTCGAGGATATAAAGCGTCTTGCCCGTATCGCGCTTCGAGAGTTCGGTGGCGAGTTTTACGCGCTGCGACTCTCCGCCCGAGAGCGTCGTGGAAGACTGGCCCAGCTTGAGGTAGCCCAGCCCCACATCCTGCAGCGACTTGATCTTGGGCAGAATCTGTGGCACATTCTCGAAAAACTCCACCGCCATATTGACCGTCATATCCAGCACGTCGGCGATGGACTTGCCCTTGTAGCGCACCTCCAGCGTCTCGCGGTTGTAGCGCTTGCCATGACAGACATCGCAGGGCACCATCACGTCGGGCAGGAAGTTCATCTCGATCGTCTTATAGCCGTTGCCGCCACAAGCCTCGCAGCGTCCGCCCTTCACGTTGAAGGAGAAGCGGCCAGGCTTATACCCGCGGATCTTCGCCTCGGGCAGTCCAACGAAGAGCGCGCGAATGTCTGAGAAGACGCCCGTATAGGTGGCAGGATTGGATCGCGGCGTGCGTCCGATAGGACTTTGATCCACCGTCACCACCTTGTCTATCAGATCCATACCCTCTATCTTCTCGTAGGCCATCGGCTTCTTCAACGACCGATAGAAGTGTTGCGAGAGAATCGGCTGCAGCGTTTCGTTGATCAGCGTGGATTTGCCCGATCCCGACACACCCGTGACGACGATCAGTTCTCCCAGCGGCAGCTCCACGTCCACGTGCTTCAAATTGTTGCCTGTGCACCCACACAAAGCGATACGCTGGCCGTTGCCCTTGCGCCGATGGGCCGGCACCTCGATCGCCCGCTCATGGTTCAGATACTGCGCCGTGAGCGTATGGGTGTGGAGCATCTGCTGCGGCGTACCCTGGAAGACCACTTCTCCACCCTTTCGGCCCGCCCGCGGTCCGATATCGACGATCCAGTCGGCGGCCCGCATCATGTCCTCGTCGTGCTCCACCACGATGACCGTATTGCCCAAGTCGCGCAGCGCCTTGAGCGAGTTGATCAGTCGGACGTTGTCGCGCTGGTGGAGACCGATGCTCGGCTCGTCGAGGATGTAGAGCACATTGACCAGTTGCGAACCGATCTGCGTGGCCAGTCGGATGCGCTGGCTCTCACCACCCGAGAGCGAGGCCGACTGGCGGTTGAGCGACAGATAGTCGAGTCCGACATCCAGCAGAAAGCGGATGCGCTTGCGAATCTCCTTGATGATCTCTGTGGCGATCTGTCGCTGGGTCTCGCCGAGGTGGTTTTCCACTTCCCCCATCCACTCATAGAGTTCGCCCAAGTCCATCTCAGAGAGTTCGGAGATATTCTTGCCCCAAATCTTGTAGGACAAAGCCTCGCGGTTCAGTCGCTGGCCGTGGCACTCGCCGCAGGTCACGTCGGCGATAAACTGTCCGCTCCATTTCTTTCCTGCGGCACTCTCATCGCCCTCCATGACGGCCCGCAGATACTTCACTACGCCGTCGAAAGCCACGAAATAGTCCGTCGTCGTGTGGACCAGTTCCTTGGCGATGCGAACCTTTTCGAGCGCCCCATAGAGGATCTCGTCCATAGCCTCCTGGGGAATGTCCTTCACCGGAGACTTCAAGTCCAGGTCATATTTGGACAGAATCGCTTCTATCTGCCAAAATATCATCTGACTCTTGTATTTTCCCAGCGGCGCGATCGCCCCCTCGCGTATAGACTTTCTGTCGTCTGGAATCACCTTCTTCAGGTCGATCTCGCTGACCATGCCAAGGCCCTTGCAATGAGGACAAGCCCCCTCGGGCGAATTGAAGGAAAAGATATTGGGCGCAGGATCCTTGTACGACAGTCCCGTCACGGGATCCATGAGGCGCTTGGAGAAAAACTTCGCCTCGCCCGTGTCGGCATCGATGATCATCACCAGTCCGTCGCCCTGGCGCATGGCCGTAGCCACGGTCTTTTGCAGTCGCTGCGAGAGGTTGTCCTCCGTCTCGCCAAGGCGCGCGGCGAGTTTCATCTTATCGACCACCACCTCGATATTGTGGTTCTTGTAGCGGTCGGTTTTCATGCCCTGGGTCAGCTCCTGGATTTCCCCGTCTATCCTTATATAAAGGTAGCCCTTGCGGCGCATGCTCTCGAAGAGTTCGCGGTAGTGGCCCTTGCGGTTGCGGACGAGCGGAGCGAGGATGAAAATCTTCTTGCCGAGATAGTCCTTGAGAATCATCGAGACCACCTTTTCCTCGGTATATTTCACCATTTTCTCCCCGCTCTGATAGGAGTAGGCCGTGGCGGCGCGGGCGAAGAGCAGGCGGAGGTAGTCGTAGATCTCCGTGGTCGTTCCCACCGTGGATCGCGGATTCTTGTTGGTCGTCTTTTGCTCAATGGCGATGACGGGGGAGAGACCCGTGATCTTGTCCACGTCGGGGCGCTCCATATTGCCCAGGAAATTGCGGGCATAGGCCGAGAAAGTCTCGATATAGCGGCGCTGGCCCTCGGCATAGATGGTGTCGAAAGCCAGCGACGATTTGCCCGACCCGCTCAGGCCAGTGAAGACCGTGAGCGAGTTGCGGGGAATGACGACATCAATATTCTTCAGATTGTGGACGCGCGCGCCCAGCACTTCTATTTTATCCTTGTCCATCGGTGGAAATACAATCTATTGGTTTGTGGGGTGCGGAAGGTCTATTCCGTCACAGTTCCTGATCCCGCAGCCTCGTTGTAGGTGCGCAACAGGTTGACTGCCTTGCGAATACGGAAATGGCGTCCGTCAGCTCCCTTGGCATCCACGTTGAGGAAATAGACACCATCCTTGACGGGTTTGCCATGGAACGTGCCGTCCCATCCCTCCGCAGGGTTGTCCCAAGAGAAGATTTTCTGTCCCCAGCGGTTGAAGATCGTGGCCTGAAACTCCACGATACTCTGATAGGTGCTCTTGGCCTTGAACACATCGTTGACGCCATCGCCATTGGGCGAGAAGGCATTGGGAAACTCGAGTTTGCTCTCGCTGATGGAAAACTCAAAGGGCGGGAAATCGTCGGTGGTGAAGCGGATCGTGTCCGAACCGTTGACAAACGAGACCGTGAGCGCGACGTGCTGCATGCCGGCCTTGGTGAAAGTGTAGCTGGTGGTTTCGTCGTAGCGGATCAGGTAGGGGTTCTGCACGTCGGATCCTTCGTAAAAGCGCCATTCGAAATGGGGCGTATAGTCGCCCACCTCGGTGACGCCAGCGTCGAAACTGACCTCTATCGGTGCGCTTCCCGTGTAGCTTCCGCCAGGTTCCATCGTCTGCTCCTCGCCGTTGTCGTCCGTGTACGTGGCCAATGGCGAGAGCGCTTGTCCAAATGTCGCCTGTGTGCCCCAAAAGAGCACAAAAGCGGCCAAGATATGCTTGAAAATATGCCTCATCGTTGATATTTTGTGCAAATTTACGAAATTCTTTCCACTCCCATGCCAAAACCAACTATTTTTTGCTATCTTTGCAAGTGGTTAAAATAAAATTGGAAAAATGAGACATTGCTTGAGGATGTGGATCGCGGTCTTCGCCTCGCTGCTTTGCCTTCATGCGAGCGGTCAGGCCCCACAGTGGCAGGACCTGCACAAGGTGAAGCGGGGAGAGACCCTTTTCGGCATCGCCAAAGAATATAATGTGACGATTCAGCAGATCATAGACGCCAATCCGGAAATGAAAAAGGAGGGCTATGAGCTGCAGAAAGGTGCGTGGATAGCCGTCCCATTCGGTAAGAAAGGAGACAAGCGCCGCAGCACGCCCTCCTCGCAGACTGCTCCGCAAGCTGCCAAGGGGTCGGTCGCTGCACAGGGACCGGTCTCGGCCCAGCGCCCAGCGGCTCCCACCACGAAGAAGAAGGATGGCACGATCCGCGTGGGCGTGATGCTGCCGTTGCACAACGACGATGGCGATGGCCGCAGGATGGTGGAATACTACCGTGGTTTGCTCCTCGCCTTCAATCAGATGAAGGCCGAAGGCATCAACACCGACGTCCACGCCTGGAACGTAGCCAAGGACGCCGATATCCGCACGACGCTCCTGGACGCCAACGCCGCTTCCCTTGACATCATCTTTGGCCCGCTCTACACCCCGCAGGTGAAGCCGCTGGCCGACTTCTGCCGTCGCAACCAGATAGCGCTCGTCATTCCCTTCTCTATCGAGAGCCGGGAGGTGGAGAGCAATCCCCAGGTCTTCCAGGTCTATCAGACCGACTCGTTGCTCAACGCGATGGCGGTCAGCTGCTTCCTGGAGCGCTATCAGAACAGCCACCGTCCGATCTTCATCGATTGCAACGACCCGACGTCGCGCGTGGGAAAATTCACCCGCATGCTGAGACAGCAGCTCGACGCGGCCAAGATTCCCTACGAGCTGACCAGCATCAACTCGTCGATGGCCGACTTTGCCAAGCATTTTTCTTCCAAGCAGCCCAACGCCGTGGTCCTCAACACCGAGAAGAGTCCGCAGCTGACGCATGTCTTCCATAAGTTGGACTCACTCACGGCGACGCGACCGGGGCTCGCCATCTCGATGTATGGCTACAACGACTGGTTCATCTACCAGGACTATGACCTCAACTGGTTCTTCAAGTACAATACGTATATCCCCTCTACGTTCTTTTATAACAAGCAGTCGGACAAGACTTCTGCCCTGGAGAAACTCTACCAGGAGACGTATGGCGCAGCGATGGACAAAAACTACATCCCGCGCCTGGCCTTGACGGGCTACGACCACGGCGAGTATTTCGTACGGGGACTCCGGCAGTATGGCGCCGCATTCAAGGGACTGGAGAAGCAGCCGACGAAATATAAGGCGCTGCAGACGCGGCTCCGCTTCCTGCCCATACAGGGCGGAGGACAGCAGAACAGGCAGTTTCAGCTGATCCACTTCAAGCCCGACCAAACCATGGAGAGCCTTACCTATTAGTATATGCTACCACAGATGATAGTCAAAGCAGAAAAGTCAATCTTTCGGTACGCGCAACCTTGGTCTTCCAAGCGATACGCCGGGCAGAAGCGGCTTCTCAGACCGATTCTCCTTTTGATGGCGGTGGTGTGCTCGCAGGCGCTCCAGGCGCAGGTGGGAGAGCACCGCAACGTGTTGTCGCTCGGAGTCAATGCGGGTTGCGTATTGTCCAACGTCGGTTTCGACCCGAGTGTGCCGCAGAAGATGCACGCGGGATTCACCGGAGGATTCTCAGTCCGCTATACCAGCGAGAAATATTTTTCCACGATCTGCTCCATTGCCGCGGAGGTCAACTATGCCTCGCTAGGATGGAAGCAGGACATCCTCACCCCCGCCGACCAGCCCGTCGTCAACGCCAATGGCAACGCGGAGGCTTACGAGCGCACGATCAACTACGTGCAGATCCCAGTCTTCGCCCACCTGGCATGGGGGCAGGAGAACAAGGGCTGGAGCTTCTTCTTCAAGGCGGGTCCGCAGATCGGATTCTACTTGAGCGAATCGACCCAGCGCAACTATACGGCGCCCAACCTCGCCACCGACGGCACAGGACGCGCCAACACCATCGTGAAGCAGGAGGACATGCCCGTAGAGACGAAGTTCGACTACGGCATCGCTGCCGGACTGGGTACGGAATGGAGCCATCCACGCCTGGGCCACTTCCAGTTGGAGGCGCGCTACTACTACGGTCTCGGCAACATCTACGGGAGTTCGAAGAGCGACTTCTTTGGCAAGTCCAACTTCGGCAACATCGTCGTCAAGGCTTCCTACTTGTTTGACATCATCAAGAAATGACATCATCAAGAAATAACATCATCAAGAAATAACATCATCACAAAATAACAGAATAAAACAGAAAGAAATAATAACTCAATTACTAACTCTTCCGACCGCAAGGAAGGAACTAAAATTTCAAAATCATCTATGTTTTCAAATCAACCTAAAGGACTCTGGGCCTTAGCTTTGGCAAACACAGGCGAGCGCTTCGGCTACTACACGATGCTGGCTGTGTTCTTGCTCTATTTGCAGGCAAACTTCGGTTTCGCCACTGGTACGGCAAGTACGATCTACTCCACCTTCCTCATGATGGTCTATTTCCTGCCCATCATTGGTGGTATTGCTGCCGACAAGTTTGGCTTTGGCCGTATGGTCACCACGGGTATCTTTATCATGTTCCTCGGCTACCTGGTGCTCTCTCTGCCGCTGGGTAAGGACACGGTTGCCATTGCCGCAATGGGTCTGTCGCTCATCCTCATTGCCTTGGGTACGGGTCTCTTCAAGGGTAACCTCCAGGTGATGGTGGGTCGTCTCTATGACGGTCCTGACTATTCCTCTCAGCGCGACTCAGGTTTCTCGTTGTTCTATATGGCCATCAACATCGGTGCCATGTTCGCCCCGACCGCTGCCATCAAGATCATGGAGTGGGCTCAGGCCTCTCTCGGCGTCAGCGAGGCTGATTCATACCACTTCGCCTTTGCCGTGGCTTGCGTATCGCTGATCGTCAGTATCGCTATCTACTACGCCTTCAGCTCCACCTACAAGCACGTCCTCGCCAGCGAGGGCAACCAAAAGGCTGCCAACGCTGCTGCCTCCAACGCTCCCGAGCTTTCCAAGGCCGAGACCAAGGAGCGCATCGTCTGCCTCTGCCTGGTGTTCGCCGTCGTGATCTTCTTCTGGATGGCCTTCCACCAGAACGGTAATACGCTCACGCTGTTTGCACGCGACTTCACACAGACCAGCGCCGAGGGCGTTCAGTCTATGCTCTTCGACGTGACCAACCTCGTGGCCTGCATCTTCGTGGTCTATGCCAGCTTCTCTCTTGCACAGAGCAAGACGGCCAAGGGCAAGTTGATCGCCCTGGCCGTGATCGCTGCTGCCATCGCTTTCTTGTTCTACAAGTACAACAGCCTGGATGGTGCCATCGACGTGAAGGCTCCGATCTTCCAGCAGTTCAACCCGTGCTACGTCGTAGCCCTCACTCCGGTGAGCGTGGCGCTCTTCTCTTGGCTCAACAAGATCGGCAAGGAGCCGACCTCTCCTGAGAAGATCGGTCTCGGTATGCTCGTCGCTGCCCTCGGCTTCGTTTGGATGGCCGTTGGCTCTATGGGTCTTGAGTTGCCGCTCGTCCAGGGCAATGCCGCTACGGAGGGTCCGCGTGTCAGCGCCAACCTCTTGATCTCCACCTACCTCATCCTCACCTTCGCTGAGCTCCTGCTCTCTCCGATCGGTATTTCCTTCGTGTCGAAGGTGGCTCCTCCCAAGTATGCCGGTCTGATGATGGGTCTGTGGTTTGGTGCTACCGCCATCGGCAACCAGCTGGTGATGGTGCCTGGTATCATGTGGGGTCTCAACTTCAACCTCGTCACCATTTGGGGTGTCCTCGCTGGCATCTGCCTGGTGTCTGCCCTGTTTATCTTCTCTATCATCAAGAAGCTCAATAAGGTAAGCTAAGCCGCATCCGGAGGCGCAGGATCATCCCTTGAGGAAGGGAGCGATCCTCCGCCCTGCCGCTTGATATCGTGTCGGAATAGTAAGTCGAAAAGGCTGCTATTCCGACATTTTTTTGCTCCGAAGAATCTTTTCCTGATTATAACCATTCTGTCATACAGAAAAGAAGGGAGGAATGTTTGGGCCGTTCGACTTTATTTCATACCTTTGCAGGACCTAATCAAGACAAGGTGAAGCGCCCTTTTGTGAGAAGGCAACGCACTTTTCGCGAGAAGGAAAAAACCTTTCGTGAGAAGGCAATACCTCTTTCGTGGCAAGGAGAAGCATTACCCCATTTCCCCTTGTCAAAGGAATGAGACAAAGTAAAGGTAAAAACCTAAAGACGAAAATTATAAAAGTAAACTGCTGATTATGAAAAAAGCATTAGCGTTGGCCATGTTTGCCATGGCTGCCAACCAAGCTGCCGGACAGGGCCTGACCTACCCCACCCCTCCGACGGACAACACCGTGGATGAGTATTTCGGTGTGAAAGTAGCCGACCCCTACCGCCCCTTGGAGGACGACCACTCGGAGGCCACCATGCAATGGGTGGAGGCCGAGAACCAAGTGACACAGGACTACCTGGCCAAGATCCCCTTCCGCGGCAAACTCCTGAAGCGCCTGCGCGAAGTCTCCGACTACGGCAAGGTTGGAGCGCCCTTCTATGTCAAGGCCACGGGCAAGTGGTATTTCTACAAGAACAACGGTCTTCAGAACCAAAGTGTGCTCTACGAGATGGACGGCCTGGGCCAGGAGAAGAACGCTCGCGTCTTCCTCGACCCCAACCAGCTCTCTACGGACGGCACGGTGGCTCTGGGCAACATCAGTTTCTCCCACGACGGCAAATACTTGGCCTACGCCATCTCGCGTTCGGGCAGCGACTGGTCGGAGTTTTATGTGATGGACACGAAGACGCTCGAAGTATTGCCCGACCACATCGAGTGGGCCAAGTTCTCGGGTGCCTCCTGGCTCGGCGACGGCTTCTTCTATAGCGCCTATGACAAACCCGAGGGCAACGCCTATACGAGCAAGAACTCCACCCACAAGATCTACTTCCACCGCCTCGGCACGAAGCAGGAGCAGGACCAGCTCTTCTTCCAGAATCCCACCGAGCCGATGCACTTCTTCAGTACGTCGGTCAACCACGAGGAGACGGTGCAGTTCCTCTATGAGTCGGGCGGCGGCACGGGCAACATCTTCTATATCCGCGACTTGAAAAACAGCAACTCGCAGTTTACGAAGGTGGTCCCCAACATGGACTACGCCTACTCTCCCATCGCCACCATCGGCGACAAGGTCTATCTGCTGACCAACGACGGTGCGCCGATGTATAAGATCATGGTGATGGACATCCACAAGCCCGCGATGGAAAACTGGCAGACCGTCATCCCCGAGGGCAAGAACGTGATCGATGGCGCCGACATCATCGGCGGCGAACTCTATGTGAGCTACCAGCAGGACGCCTGCAGCCACATCTATGTCTATGACCTCAACGGCAAGATGCAGCAGGAGGTAAGCCTTCCGGGCATTGGCAGCGCCAGCGTCAGCGGCAACAAGGACAGCAAGGAGTGCTTCGTCAGCTTTGCCTCCTTCACGCAGCCCTGGACGGTCTATCAGTATGACCGCGCCGCCAACTCGCTGCAGCCCTATGCCGTGCCCAAGGTCAACTTCAAGCTCAGCGACTACGAGACCAAGCAGGTGTTCTACACCAGCAAGGACGGTACGCGCGTGCCGCTCTTCATCACCTACAAGAAGGGCCTGAAACTAAACGGCAAGAACCCGGTCTATCTCTATGCCTACGGCGGTTTCAATATCTCGATGAATCCCTCGTTCTCCGCTTCCCGCATCCCGTTCCTGGAGCGCGGCGGCATCTATGCCCAGGCTTCTCTCCGTGGCGGAGGCGAATATGGCGAGGCTTGGCACGAGGCGGGTACGAAGATGCAGAAGCAGAATGTCTTCGACGACTTCATCGCTGCTGCTGAGTATCTGATCAAGGAGAAATACACCAGTTCTCCCTACCTCGCCATCGTCGGTGGCAGCAATGGCGGACTGCTCGTCGGCGCTTGCATGACGCAGCGTCCCGACCTCTTTGGCGTCTGCATTCCCTCTGTGGGCGTGATGGACATGCTCCGCTACCATAAGTTCACGATCGGCTGGAACTGGGCTCCCGACTATGGTACGAGTGCCGACTCCAAGGAGATGTTTGAGTATCTGCGCGGCTACTCTCCTCTGCACAACATCAAGAAGGGCGTGAAGTATCCTGCCACCCTCATCACGACGGCAGACCACGACGACCGCGTTGTTCCCGCCCACAGCTTTAAGTTTGCTGCCACGCTCCAAGCCGACAATGCCAGCGACAAGCCCACCCTCATCCGCATCGACAGCAAGGCGGGCCACGGTGGCGGCAAGCCCGTCAGCAAGCAGCTGGAGGAGCAGGCCGACATCTATAGTTTCATCCTCTACAACATGGGATTGAAATACTAAGTTTCCGCTTTTGATTTGACCCAAATACGATAAGGGGGAAGAAAGTTTGATGGCTTTCTTCCCCCTCATAATTTCTGTCTGCCCTTGCAGACTTAGTCTTTCTTGCTTGGCGTGCTCGCGCGTCAGAACAACTCGTGGTCGGGCACCTGCGTGTCAAATGAGAGGTTGGAACCGTCCTCCGTCAGGTTGACCAGGATGGAGTCGCCCTCCTTCATTTCGCCACTCAGGATGCGCTCGCTGAGTCCATCCTCGACATAGTTTTGGATGGCGCGCTTCAGCGGACGCGCACCAAACTGGACGTCGTAGCCCTTCTTGGCCACAAACTCCTTGGCAGCGTCAGAGAGCTGGAGCGCGTAGCCCAGTTCGCCGACTCGCTTGTACAAGCCCTTGAGTTCGATATCGACAATCTGCTTGATGGCGTTGAGGTCCAGCTGGTCGAAGGTGATGATCTCGTCCAAACGGTTGAGGAACTCCGGCGAGAACTGCTTGCTCAGACTCTTCTGTATGATGGACCGAGCATACTCCTTGTCCTTCTCGTTGCGCGCGAAGCCCTCGGCACCACCCGCCGTGAATCCGATGCCACGGCCAAACTCCTTGAGCTGGCGCGTACCCGCGTTCGACGTCATGATAATGACCGTATTGCGGAAGTCGATCAGTCGTCCGTTGCCGTCCGTGAGTCGTCCCTCGTCAAGCACCTGCAAGAGGAGGTTGAAGACATTGCCATGCGCCTTCTCGATCTCGTCGAGCAAGACGATGGAGTAAGGATGGCGGCGCACCCGCTCCGTGAGCTGGCCTCCCTCGTCGTAGCCGACGTATCCCGGAGGCGCACCCACCAGGCGCGACGTGTTGAAGCTCTCCGTATATTCACTCATATCGACGCGGATCAGCGCATCAGCCGAACCAAACATATACTCCGCCAGTTTCTTGGCCAGGTAGGTCTTGCCCACACCCGTCGGACCCAGGAACATGAATGCGCCGATGGGATGGTTCTGCTCCTTCAGTCCCACGCGGTTGCGCTGGATGGCCTTCACCATTTTCTCGATGGCCTTGTCCTGGGCCACCACCACTTGCTTCAGTTCCGTCGCCATATTGCGCAGACGAAGGCCCTCCGACTGCTGCATGCGCTGCACGGGCACACCCGTCATCATCGACACCACATCGGCCACCTGGTCCTCCGTGATGGCCACCTGCTCGCCGACCTCGCCTTCCTCCCAGCGGTGCTGGGCCTCTTCGAGCTGCTTCTCGCGCTCCACCTGCTGGTCGCGGAAGCCCGCCGCCATCTCAAAGTTTTGGTTCTTGACCGCATTCTGCTTCTTCTGCTTGATCTCCTCGATCTCATTTTGCAGATCCACAATCTCCTTCGGCACCTCCGCATGCTGCAGGTGGATATGCGATCCCACCTCGTCGAGCACGTCGATGGCCTTGTCGGGGAAGAAGCGGTCCGAGACGTAGCGGTCCGTGAGTTTCACGATCAACTGGAGCACCTCGTCAGAATACGTCACCTGATGATGGTGCTCGTAGCGGTCCTTGATGTTCTTCAGGATCTGCAGCGTCTCCTCCGTCGTGGTCGGTTCGACGATTACCTTCTGGAATCTACGCTCCAGGGCACCGTCCTTCTCGATCGACTTGCGATATTCGTCGAGCGTCGTGGCACCGATACATTGCATCATGCCTCGCGCCAGCGCCGGCTTGAGTATATTGGCAGCATCCATCGTGCCCGCCGCCGATCCCGCACCGATGATGGTATGGATCTCGTCGATGAAGACGATCACCTCCGGGTGGCGCTCTATCTCCTTGAGGATCGTGCGGATACGCTCCTCAAACTGACCTCTGTATTTCGTTCCCGCCACGATACTCGTCATGTCGAGCGACACGATCCGCTTGTTGAAAAGCGTGGGCGACGTGCGGTGCTGGACGATCATCTGCGCCAGTCCTTCTACGATGGCACTCTTGCCCACACCAGGTTCGCCGATGAGCACAGGATTGTTCTTCTTGCGGCGTCCCAGGATCTCGCTGACGCGGATGATCTCGCGCTCGCGGCCCACCACAGGGTCGAGTTTTCCCTCCTGGGCTGCTGCCGTGAGATCCGTACCGAAGTTGTCGAGGGCCGGCGTCGCACTCTTGGTCTCCTTGGTGCGCGTCTGCTGCGCGCCACCACCCTGGCTGCGCGCCTCCTCGCGATCCTCCTCGTCGTCGTCGTTGAAGAGCATATCGTCGTCGTCATCGTCGGACAAGTCGAGCCCTCCCTGCACGTCGTTGGCCAACTGGCGCAGGAGCGCGTTGGCCTCAATGTAGTCGAGGTGGTGAGCCTGCAGCGTCATCTTCGCGCCCGTGTCTGTCTGGTCGTGGAGAATGGCCAGGATCAAGTCCTCCACATCGACGATCTTGCGATGCTGGATGCGCGCCTCCAGTACTGCGAGGTGCAGCACGTTGGCAGCACGGTCCGTGACGTTGATCTCCTCGTAGATCCGCTTGCTCTCCTCCTTGTTCGAAGAGGCATACTGCTCCAGCTCCTTCTTGACCGTGGGCACGTCGAGGCTGAGCGTCGAGATGACCCTTTGTATCTTCGGATCAGAGAGCCTGAAAACAGCCAGCAACAGATGCTCCGGAGCCACCGAGGGACAGGACAGTCTGTCGGCTTCCTCGCGGCTGAAGGCGAGCACCTCCGAGAGTTCTTTAGAGAATTGACTTATCATCTTGACTTTCGTGATTTTCTTTTAGAATACAATTTCTTTACTTGTTCAATACAACTTGTTCAATTGCAAAAGTATAGAGCAAAAGACATGCCAAACCCTTCTAAGTTTGACCTTCACTCAGGTTTTTGTCAGCATGTGCGTCAGTTCCGGGTCTTTTGACCTTGATTTGGCAGCGGCTTTTCTTTTTCAGCCACCGTGCCTTACGCTGCTCGTAGTCGGCACGGTGGCGCTCCAAGAAGTTATCTGCCATTGAAAGTACTATGTATGACAGAGAGGAGGATGGGCTGGTTGGCGTTGTTGGGGCCACCCACGAGTCGTGTGCTGGAGAGCGACATGTCGTGGGAGCACTTTGTCACGCGTGTTATCTTCGTGCCAGAGCTACCCGTGATGGTCGTTGTCGCCAGACTGATCGGCACGAGCACCGCCTTGTTCCAGTTGGCATCCACCTGTCCTGCCCGGCGCTTCTTGATCATATAGTTGACCAAGCCCGAGATGTTGTTGAACGTATAGCCATTCACCGTCGCGCTATAGGCTGCGGTGAAACTCGTCTTGTAGTCGGGTATGCGGTTCTCGGCGAAGAACGTATGGAGCTCGTCGAGCGGAAGGATCAGCACCGTCGTCGGCGCACTGAGGAGGAAGTCGGAACTGATAGTGTTGTTGATGCGCGGGAAGGTCACCTTCGCCGTGTTGAGCGTGTCGTTCTCGTGTCCCCTCATGATCTCATCCACCGGCAGCGTGACCTCGGTGAAGAGGCCCGCCGGGCTTTTCAGATAACTGCATCCAGTCTGTGCCGCGAGACTGGCCAGCAGGTTGTTGTCGTTGCTGAACGTCGTCGTCTGCAGCACCTCCTCCGTACTGGCCAGTGAGGTCGAGGTGACGGAGTCCTTGCCGTTGATTTGCGAACGGAAGTAGATATTGAGCTGGGCGTTGGTCACATACGCCATCGAACCGATGCCGTTGGTCACCTTGAAGAAGAAGCCCGGACTGATCTCGTGGAGGAAGCGGTAACTGTTGCGGAACGCCTCGGGCGAGGCATAGTACTTCCGCATCAGGTACGTGCCATAGTTGTTGTAGCTGACGCCGTCCTTGTCCGTATAGGCGTCGTCCAGTCGGATGGCGATCGCCTTGTTGGTGGATTTGGCGCCACGTGTCTGGTCCGCCAGCGTATAGGTACGCTCCTGCTTGATGCCCCCTTGGCGCAGGTAGCCGTGGAGCGCCGGATTGAAGTAGGAGTAGATCACCGATCCCTCCTCCAGCGGACGCCCCATCTCGTAGGCCGAGAGTTTCATCTGTGCCAGCGAGTCGCCATAGAAGTTGTTATAGACCAGCAGGATCTCGCACGAGTCGGCGATGATCTCCCCCTGGTCGTTGCGGCTGAGGATACTGTCGGCAGCCGCGATCTGATAGTTGCTCAGCGGATGCAGCTGCGCCATGAAGTCACCCGTCACGTAGTTGCCCGTCTCCGGATCCTTCACGCGGCCGAGATAGCCCGTGATGTTGCGTGCGATGACCGAGTCGGCCATGATGGTGCGCGTGCTGAGCTGGAAGGTGTCAGCCTTGACAGTCAACTTGTCGGGATTGTCTATCAGCGAACCGCCGATGTTGTCGGTCGTGTCGTCGCAGGCGGCCAGCGAGAGCGCCGTGGCAGCCAGGGCGAGGCCCCAGACCAACTGATGGAATTTTATCATTTGCTTGTAATGGTCATAAAATCTATTACAACAGGAGGCCACGCCCATTCCTTATCGACAAGGCGCACGGTCCCCCCGCCCGAGGGTACGTCAGAGACGCAGTCTCCGCCTATTCCCCCAACAATTTGCCATAGAAGTCAGCATACAGTCCCTTGACCTCTGCCTCTGCCTGCGGATGGACGATCAGCGGCTTGTTCTCGCTCTGCGCATAACGGACGAGGTCGGTGTTGACCTGGTCGTCCACCTGTACGACACCATCGCTATAGTCGATGGCCAGTTTGCCCAGTTCCACGGCGTCGAACGTGTCGCCATACTTCTCGATCAGTTCGGCCTTGGCCTCCCTGAACGGCAGGGAGCGCCTGAACTTCTCCCCCAGGTCGCCCGCGGGCTGTTCGCCGAAGAGCGACGTCACCACCTTGGCGTTGATAAACTGCGGTTCGTCGTGGTAGGCCGTCTTCACATAGAACGGTATCACCGAGCTCATCCAGCCTTGGCAGTGGATGATATCCGGCGCCCAGCGGAGCTTTTTGACCGTCTCCAGCACGCCGCGCGCGAAGAAGATGGCCCGCTCGCCATTGTCGGGATAGTCGTTGCCCAGCTCGTCCTTGGTCATGGCCGGACGATTCTGGTAGTAATCCTCATTATCAATAAAATAGACCTGGATGCGCGACTGCGGTATGGAAGCCACCTTGATGATGAGCGGATGATCCGTGTCGTCGATGATCAGATTCATACCCGAGAGTCGGATTACCTCATGCAACTGGCCACGCCTTTCGTTGATCGTGCTCCACTTCGGCATGAAGGTTCTTATCTCGAATCCGGCTTCTTGCATTTTGGCCGACATCAAACCTCCCATCTCTGCCATCTGCGATTGGGTGACGTAAGGGGTGGTTTCCTGGTTGATAAACAATACTTTCTTTGCCATTCTAACTTGTTTTATCGTGATTATTTCTTGACAAAAGTCGCGATAAACACGATTTCCCAGGTGCAAAGTTACGATTTTATTCCCGAATTCGTAGCGGCTTTTCAGATATTTTGTCTAATGGCATCGGCATTTTATTATATTTTTCAGATTACTTTTTGCCTATTTCGTAAAAATGTTGTTACTTTGCACCCGAAATATTTTGCAGATAATGAAAGTATTTGAAAAAAACGCAGACTTGCAGAACGCGCTCTTCGCTGCGCGCAAGCAAGGACAGTCGGTGGGATTCGTCCCCACGATGGGTGCCCTCCACGAGGGCCACGCCTCGCTCATCAAGCGTAGCGCCAAGGAAAACGACGTGACGGTGGTCTCCGTATTCCTCAACCCCACACAGTTCAACGACCCCGCCGACCTCGAACGCTATCCCCGCACACTGAAGGCCGACTGCGCCCTTTGCGAGGCTTGTGGCGCCGACTTCGTCTTCGCGCCTACCGTGAGCGACATCTACCCCACTCCCGATACCCGCCACTTTGAGTTTCCGCCCCAGACGACGGTCATGGAGGGCGCCCACCGTCCCGGCCATTTCAATGGCGTCTGCCAGGTGGTGAGCCGCCTGTTCTACATCGTCCAGCCCACCCGCGCCTACTTTGGCGAGAAGGACTGGCAGCAGATCGCCGTCATCCGCCGCCTGGTCGCCTACATCGGCAGCCACGTGGAGATTGTCCCCTGCCCCGTGGTGCGCGAGGCCGACGGCGTGGCCTTGAGCAGCCGCAACAAGCTCCTCACCCCCGAGGAGCGCGCCATCGCCCCCCATATCGCCCGTGCGCTGATGGAGAGCATCGATTACGCCAAGACCCACACCGTCGCCGAGACCCACGACCACGTGGTCAGCACGATCAACGCCATCGACGGCCTGGAGGTGGAGTACTTCCAGATAGTGGACGGCAACACGCTCCTCGACGTCCAGGACTGGCAGGACAGCGACTATGTGGTGGGCTGCATCACCGTCTATTGCGGCAAGACCCCGATCCGTCTGATCGATCACATCAAGTATAAGGAATAACACACGCTACACTTTCTTTTTTATATGTATATAGAAGTACTGAAAAGCAAACTGCACCGCGTCAAGGTGACCCAGGCCAACCTCAACTACATCGGCAGCATCACCATCGACGAGGACTTGATGGACGCGGCCAATCTCATCGCCGGTGAGAAAGTGCAGATCATGGATAACGACAATGGAGAGCGCTTCGAGACCTACGTCATCAAAGGCGAGCGTGGCAGCGGCTGCATCTGCCTCAATGGTGCGGCAGCGCGCAGGGTGGTCGTCGGCGACACCATCATCATCGTGAGCTACGCCCTGATGGACTTCGAGGAGGCCAAGACCTTCCAGCCCTCTGTGGTCTTCCCCGAGAACAACCGCCTCTGACCCCTCGGCGGACTTTCCTCCGCCCCGGAGGCCGCCAGCGACGGTCTCGCTATCGCTAATCACGGTCCTGGTGCCGGCAAGGCCCTGCCCAGACCCCAACCCAGTAGATAATCAATGAAGAAAACGATAACAGCATCGCTCCTGCTCCTCTCCTCCCTCGGACTCCATGCGCAGAGCGGCACCAACTCCCCCTACAGCCAGTATGGCCTGGGCGAACTCTCCGAACAGTCGGGCAGTTTCAGCCGCGGCATGAACGGACTGGCCTATGGCCTCCGGCTCAACAACCAAGTCAACGCCCTCAACCCGGCCTCCTACTCGGCCCTCGACTCGCTGTCGTTCATCTTCGACGCGGGCGTGAGCCTGCAGATGACGCAGTTCAAGGAGGGCGGCCGCTCCATCAGCGCGCGCAATGCCGACCTGGAGTATGTGGTGGCGGGCCTTCGCCTGTTTCGCCATGTGGGCGTGAGCTTCGGTCTGCTGCCCTACACCAACGTGGGCTACGACTACTCCAACTCCGCCCACATCAACGGCAGCCTCTCCCCCGAGTCGCCCACGGCCACCTACAACAACAAGTATAGCGGTTCGCAGGGCCTCCACCAGGTCTATCTCGGCGTGGGTGCGGAGCCGCTGCGCAATCTCTCCGTCGGCGTCAACGCCTCCTATCTCTGGGGTGGCTACACGAAGTACGTGACCAATACGTATAGCGACGCCTACGTCAATACGCTGCAGCGCACCTACACCGCCGAGGTGCGCAGCTACAAGCTCGACTTCGGACTGCAATACACGCAGCCCCTCAGCGCCAAGGACCAGGTCACGCTGGGTCTGACCTACAGTCTGGGCCACAGTCTCAACGCCGACCCTGAGCTCTCCGTCATCAAGAACAACTCCCAGTTGGCCGTGGCCGACACGACCCACTTCCGTATCTCCAATGCCCTCGACCTGCCCCATACCTTCGGCGTGGGAGCGGTCTATAGCCACAACGGCCAACTGATGGTCGGCGCCGACTACCAGTTGCAGAAATGGGGCAGCCTCGACTACCCGCAGTATTCCGACCAGGGCGGCTACGGGCTCCAGAGCGGACTGCTCAAGGACCGCCACAAGGTCGTCCTCGGCGCCGACTACTGCCGCGGCGAGCGCCACCGTGGTTTCCTCAGCCGCCTCCACTACCGTGCGGGTATCGGCTACGCCACGCCCTACTTCACCATCAACGGCCAGGACGGCCCCAAGGAGATCTCGGCCTCGCTGGGCCTGGGCATCCCCATCGTCAACAGCTACAACAACCGCTCGATGCTCAACATCTCCGCCCAGTGGGTGCGCCGCGAGGCTTCCTCGATGCTCACGGAGAACACGTTCCGCATCAACATCGGTTTCACCTTCAATGAGCGCATGTTCGCCAAGTTCAAGGTCGAATAGGCCCTGCGAGGGACCTATGTTGACCATAAAGGCTGCCACGACCGCATGAGTTTTCTAAGTCATCACACGAGAAACGACCACCAGGGCATGAGGGGCTTGTTGTCCTCCATGCTCTCTTTCGTGCTGGCAGGGGTCCTGGCCGCGGGCTGCAACCAGCCCAAGGAGCACACCGCCCCCGCCATCCACGACCGCGACTCCGTGCCCATCATGACGACCTACGGCGTCAACACGCTCATCTCCGACTCCGGCGTCATCAAGTATCGCATCGTCGCCGAGCGCTGGGAGATCAACGAGAACCGCAACCCCTCGCGCTGGACTTTCGACAAGGGCATCCTGCTGACGCAGTTTGACGAGCAGAAGCGCGTGCTGGGCTACATCTCCTGCGACAGCGCCGTCTATTACGACAAACTGCGCCGCTGGGTGCTCCGCGGCCGCGTGCGCATCCGTACGGCCCAGGGCGTGGAGTATGCGAGCCAGCAGCTCTACTGGGACGAGGCCGAGCACCAGCTCTACTCCCACGTCTTCTCCCATATCAAGACGCCCGACCGCGAACTCCAGGGCAGCTACTTCCGCAGCGACGAGACCATGACGGAGTATGAGATCGGCGACGCCAAGGGCTGGGGCCTCTTCGACAAAGCCGACATGGCTCCCTCGGCAGGCCGCAGAGAGGGGACGCCGATCCCGCCGGGTCCACCTGCCGCCGACCAGCCCGTCGCCGACGGGAGACCAACGGTTGCCGATCGTCGGCAGCCCTGAATCGTGAATCATATTTGAACCATATTGGACACCTATACCTATAATATAATAGCCATCCTGGCCACCATGGTGCTCTCGGCCTTTTTCTCGGGCATGGAGATCGCCTTCGTGGCCAGCAACCGCCTTCTGATGAAGGTCGGCAAGGACCAGAGCGGACTCTCGCAGCACTGCCTGAAAGTCTTCTACGCCAACCCCAACAGTTTTGTCTCCACCATGCTCGTGGGCAACAACATCGTGCTGGTGGTCTATGGTATCCTCTTCGCCCGCATCTTCGACGGCCTATGGCAGTTGGCTGGCATCAGCAACGACGCCACGCTCGTCATGCTCGACTCCATCTGCTCCACCCTCGTCATCCTCTTCACGGGCGAGTTTCTCCCCAAGACGCTCTTCAAGAGCAACCCCAACCGCCTCATGAGCCTCCTGGCTCCCGTGGCCTACCTCTTCTACATCGTCCTGTGGCCCATCAGCCGCTTCTCCACCCTGCTCTCGCGCCTCTTCCTGCGCCTCCTGGGCGTCAAGATGGAGGAGGGCAACAACGACGGCACGTTTACCAAGGTGGACCTCGACGACCTCGTCCAGTCCTCCATCGACAACACGCCGCAGGGAGGCGAGGTCGATGACGAGATGAAGATCTTCCAGAATGCCCTCGACTTCCCCGACCTCAAGGTCCGCGACTGCATGGTGCCGCGCACGGAGATCAATGCCGTCCCCTACGACTGCACGGCCGACGAACTGCAGCAGAAGTTTGTCGAGAGCGGCAACTCCAAGATCCTCATCTACAAGGAGGACATCGACCACATCGTCGGCTACATCCACACCCTCGAACTCTTCCGCGCCCGCGAGAAATGGCACGACCATATCCGCCAGATGCCCTTCGTCCCCGAGACCATGGCGGCACAGAAACTCATGCAGATCTTCCTCGGACAGAAGAAGTCGATCGGCGTCGTCGTCGATGAGTTTGGCGGCACCTCGGGCATCGTCTCGCTGGAGGACATCGTCGAGGAGATCTTCGGCGACATCGAGGACGAGCACGACAACACCAACTATATCGCAAAGCAGACCGCCGACGGCGACTACATCCTCTCGGGACGCCTGGAGATCGACAAGGCCAACGAGCTCTTCAACCTCGGACTGCCCGACAGTGGCGAATACAAGACCATCAGCGGACTGATCCTCCACGCCTACCAGAGTTTCCCCAAACTCAACGAGGTGGTGAAGGTGGGCAAGTACCACTTCAAGATCGTCAAGAAGACCATGACCAAGATCGAGGTCGTGCGCCTCCATGTGGCCGAGGAGTAGGCTCCGCGTCCAGCGTGCGGATCACACCGTGGCAAGAAAATGCGCGTCGCGGCAAGAACATTCGTGTCGTGGCAAGCAAATCGTGACAAGAAAAATAGAAAGAACGCCCTGTCAGAACCCGCATTATGGCCGATCTTGGTGGTCAAAAAGCAAAGAAACAGGGCGACAAACGCAAATTGTCGGCAATTTATTCCGTCATTTGCCAACTTTTTATTAATTTTGTACGCATTTTCCATCCTGCTATGCGCCGCGTAGCCGCTCCGGACGGTCCTCCAAGGATCCGAAAAGCGGGCGGGCAAGGAGCCGAAAGCGGGCGGGGTGGAGATAGAAAGAGAAAAGAAATAATAAAAAATAAAGTAAAAAATGACAGCTTTAGGAAAAATCAGAAGCAAAGGCATCTTGCTGATTATCATCATCGGCTTGGGTCTATTTGCGTTCATTGCCGAGGAGGCTTTCCGTTCCTGCAATGGCATCAAAGGTCAGAACAGCCAGCAGATAGGTGAGGTCCTTGGCGAGAAAATCTACGTGCAGGACTTCCAAAAACTCCTTGAGGAGTATCAGGATGCGATGAAACTGACCATGCGCACCGACAACCTCAGCGAGGACCAGCTCAACCAGCTGAAGGACCAGGTATGGCAGCAGCTCGTCTCCGAGCGCGTGATGAAGGAAGACTGCAAGAAGCTCGGTCTGACCGTCACCGAGGACGAACTCCAGAACGTCCTCAACGATGGCACGAACCAGCTGCTCACGCAGACCCCGTTCGTCAACCAGCAGACCGGACGCTTTGACGTTTCGATCCTCAAGCAGTTTATCGACGCCTACCGCAAGGCCGAGGCCAGCAACAACAGCCAGCAGCTCGACCAGATGCGCCCCGCCTACAACTACTGGCTCTTCGTCGAGAAGAACCTCCGCACGCAGCTCCTGGCCCAGAAGTATCAGTCGCTGCTGGCCAACTGCGTCCTCTCCAACAAGGTAGAGGCCAAGATGGCTTTCAACGAGGAGAACGAGGAGGCCCAGATCCAGTTGGCTTCCATCGCCTACAACACGATCAAGGACGCCGACATCAAGGTGACGGACGAGGAGCTCAAGGCCAAGTATGAGGAGCTGAAGCCCGCCTTCCGCCAGCAGCAGGAGACGCGCGACGTCAAGATGGTTGACGTCCAGGTGAAGGCCAGCGCCACCGACCGTGCCCAGCTCCAGAAGGACATGGCCGGCTATCAGAAGCAGCTCGCCGCGGCCGCCGATCCCACCCAGGTGGTGAGCAAGAGCGGTAGCATGATCCAGTACATCGGCCTCCCCGTCAGCGGCAAGGCTTTCCAGCAGTACCCCGACATCGCCTCCAAGATCGACTCCATGGCCGTCGGTACGACCGGCGTCGTGGAGAACACGAAGGACAACACCTACAATATCGTCCGCATCCTCTCTCGCACCGAGCTCCCCGACTCCGTGGAGTTCCGTCAGATCCAGGTGGGTGGCAAGACGCTGGAGGCCGCTCGCGCTTCTGCCGACAGCATCCAGAAGGCCCTCGCCGCTGGTGGCGACTTCCAGGCCATCGCCAAGCGCTACGGCCAGGACAGCACCACGACGTGGTTCACGGGTGCGATGTATGAGCAGGCCAGCACGATGAGCCAGGACAACCGTGCCTACATCGAGGCGCTGCTCAACGGTGCCGTCGGTTCCACCCAGAACATCGAGCTCACCCAGGGCAACGTCGTCATCCAGGTGCTCAACCGCAAGGCGATGAAGAGCAAGGCCGTCGCTGCCGTCATCAAGAAGGAAATCCGTTTCTCCGACAATACCTACTCCAAGGCTTACAACCGTTTCAGCCAGTTTGTCACGCAGAGCCAGGCCAGCCTGGCCGACCTGCAGAAGCACGCCACGAAGTTTGGCTACACGGTCCAGGATCTCAACGACTTCGCCACCTCCAGCCATACGGTGGGCAACGTCGGTGGTTCCGGCATCCGCGACGCCATCAAGTGGATCTTCGAGGCCAAGGAGGGACAGGTTTCCCAGCTCTTCGAGGCTGGCAAGGAGAACGACCACCTGCTGGTGCTCTGCATGACCAAGATCCATCCGCAGGGCTACCGTCCTTGGGACGACGCCCAGGTGAAGGAGATTCTCAAGCGCGAGGTGATCCGCGACAAGAAGGCCGAGATGATCATGGCCAAGCTCAAGGGCGTCAACAGCATCGCTGCTGCCCAGGCCAAGGGTGCCAAGGTCAGCACGGTCAATCAGATCACGTTTGCAGCCCCTGCCTTCATCCAGGCCACGGGAGCTGCTGAGCCCGCCCTCTCGGGTGCCGTGGCTGCCACGGCTCAGGGCAAGTTCTGCTCCGCCCCTGTCAAGGGCAACGCCGGCGTCTATGTCTTCCAGGTAGTGAAGAAGCAGATGCGTCCGGCCAAGTACAACGAGGAGCAGCAGATTCAAATGTGCCGCCAGCGTGCTATGCAGTACATGGGCAACTTCATGCAAGACCTCGTCTTCGGCGCGGGAGTGGTTGACAACCGCTACCTCTTTTTCTAATGGAATATCACACAAAAAAAGGGTTTTAAGGTAAATTATTTTAGTAACTAAGATTGTAAACGGAAGGGTCTGGGCTGTGACAGTTCGGGCCCTTTATTTTTTTCTCCCGATCTCCACAGCTTCTTAGCCCGTGCGCAAGAAAGCATTTTTTCACAGTTATTATTAGGTCATGTCGAAAAAACTTCCTACCTTCGCACCGTCTAATAAGTATGTATAACAAATTAAGTATTCTATCATGAAAAGCGAAGAAAAAACTATGACAGAAAGCGAGTTTGTAGACCTCATGCGCCAGCAAGGTTGTAACGCTGAGGAAGTGGATAACGACGACGTGGTCCTGATCCCCATTTACGATGGTATAACCGATGATCATGGTTGCATCAGTCAAGAGATGTACCGAGTACCCAGGGCGATTGCACCCGACTGCAACTTCATCGTTCGCCTGGCGGACGACAGTTTGGCCGACTACCGCATGCACAAGGGTGACGAGTTGAGAATGCGCAAACAGGACACTGCACAGTCGGGAGAGTTCGTACTGGCCATTTACGACGGCCTGCCTGCCGTCAAGATCTATTTCGAGGACGAGGACGGGTCTAAATGGCTCGTGCCAGGCGACGAAATGCGTGATGCCATGCGCATCAACGCGGACCACGCTTGCAGCATCATCGGCGTGGCTACGGCCTGGATCAAGCAGTGCCGCGCGGTCAGTCCCGAAGACTGTGCCAAGGCGGTGAAGGCGGTCCGCTCCAGCAAGAAGTAACAGTTCCTACACTTTCCAAGGTGGCTTCGGCCACCTTTTTTTGTACCCTACCCCGCCGTTTTCCTCTCTCTTTCCCTGTCCTTCCTGTTCATCGTTCAGTCCACCCATTCTTCGTTCTATCCACCCGCCCTTGGTGCTATCAACCGGGGAAAGAATCCCTCTCCAAGATTCACATCTTAGAGAGGGCGCAAACATTTATTTACCTATAATTGCTTAAAACCGTTCGTATGGTGGCTACACGGCTGCCATGCAACTCGTCACTCCGAGGGCCGTAGCGATTGCCGTGAGAATCGAGATGGCGGTCTGAATGACGAAGCGCCATACCTGTCTTTTCTTTTCATCCATGATTTTTCTTTTCGTTTAAGGGTTCGACAAATGAAGTCTTTTCTCTCATTTCTTTGACAATGTTAGGACATGCTAAGAAGACAACCGATACAACTTTTACAATATTTTACAACCAAGTTTGCTTTGTCTACTCAATATCCTCAATGTCATTAGGTTGAGTTAAGAAAACAACTAAAACAACCTTTACAACAAGTAACAACGCTTCGCCAGGACATTGCCTCTTCGAGGCCGAAGGTTGCTTGTAGAGAAACAACATTTACAACGCTTCGCCTTGCTCACACAACTTGACGCATTTCCTGCATAGTATTGTCCGCTTAACCATGTGTCCCCGCGAAGCTGTTCCATTTCATGGCACTCTTTCTCGCCATGGCATAACTTGAGCAAGCTCAGTTCTGCGCATGTCCCCCCGCGAAGCTGTTGTATCTTGTTGTTTACCTTGCAGAAGGCTTGTTACACGCGTAGCGTGTGTTTGTCCCCCGCGAAGCGTTTGTTCATCGTTGTAAATGTTGTTTTTGTTGTTTTTCCTCCTCAGCAGGCGATAAGCGAGAGGGAGAGGGCGAGATGGCAAGGGTCGTTCCAATCGTATGGCGAATTTCCTTTAGTAGGCGCCGTGGGCGGGTGGCCCGTGGGAAGCCCCTGGGCTCGCCCTCCCCCTTACGCAGGGCGGGTGGCAGGGTCAGCGACTGGTGCAGACGTGACTGCAAGAGCCGTGGCTACAAGCAGACGGTCTGCTGCTCGTTGGGCCGTGAGGCCTGCCGACCCGCCCCGTGGATCAGTCGCCCAGGGTGCCGCCGCCCTGGTCTTCGCCGCCGCCCGTGGTGGCCGTCTTGAAGGAGGCCGTGAGGGTGAGGTCGGAGGTCAGCTTCACCGCGCGCGGGTTCTGCGTGCTGCCATCGCTCCACTTGTCGAAAGCGAAGCCGATCTTCGGCGTGGCTCGGACGGTCTGCATGCTGCCCTCGTCGAAGGTGCCGCCGCCCGAGACGCTACCCTGGCTCTCGTTGGCCGAGCGGACCGTCAGCGTGCGCTTCTTCGGCTTCGTCGTGCCGCCGGGGTTGGAGGGGCTTCCAGGGCTGGAGGGGTCCCCATCCGGGTTGATGGGCGCGGAGATATCGACGTTGGTCTTGCCCTCCTTGATGGCCTTGAGGACGGCTGCCTGGGCCGATCGCGTGGCGACGAGGTTGAACTCGGCGTCGGCGAGGAGGTTGCGGAATTCGCTGCCCGGCTCCCAGCAGACCGTGACGCGCTGGATGTTCTGCGAGCTGAACTTCTCTGCCGTCTCCGCGCCCTTGCTGCTGAGCGCTACGGAGAAGTCGCCGAGCTCGCCGAGGCGGATCTTCTTGCCCTCCAGCAGCTGCTCGCGCATGCAGTCGACTGCCATGTAGAGGATCGCCATGATGTCGGCGCGGGAGTAGGTCGTGCCGTGGTCGGCGATGTGGCGGGCAAACTTCTCGATGCCCATCACCTCGGTATATTGTGCCGTGGCGAAATAGTTGGTGACGACGGTCTCGACGAGTGCCACGTCCTTGGCGTCTGGCTGCTTGCCCTCGGCCTTGGCCTGGTTGATACGCGTCTTGGCCTGGTTGATCTCGAAGAGATTCGGGTTGACGGCTCTTGCCGTGATACTGTAGTTGATCATTGCGTTAAAGTGTTTAAAGGTGTTCAAAATGGAGACCTTGCCGATGGTAGCTTAGGACCGGCGCCGCTATTTGTTTGTCCCTCGCCCCTGTCGTAAGAAAAGCCCGTCGCGGGCCCTCTATGGGTTTGTTCCGCAAGTCTCGGTTAACGGGTGCAAAGATTTTGCAAGCGAGCGCAATGAGAGCTTGTTCTCAAATTGCCGAGCGCCGCTAAATCTTCTGCAAAGGTAGGCATTTTATTTCATACCTCCAAATAATATCGCAAATTTTTCCAACTTTTTTCGTCTTGCAGGAAATGGCACATAGCATAGCTATGTGAATCACTAACTACAGCTCTGAATATACTTTACATATGATTCTGATTCGAGAATATAGAAAGCGAAGTGGAAAAACAAAACGTGACAACGTGACATGTGACAATGTAACAACGCACTATGCATTAGGGGTTGTGACACCGTTCGTTTTTTTTCTTGCCAACACAAAACAAGCAAAGCGTCACGTTGTCACGTTGTCACGTTTTTAAAAAATGAACAAGGGGTATCGGGATTCAAAGAATAGTATATATAAATATATATTTATATATACTATTCTTTGAGCATTTTTCACCCCCTCATGGAGGTTCAAAAACAAAAACGTGACAACGTGACAATGTGACAACGAACCAAGCCATCATCATCCCCTACACACCCTACAACGAACAATGCAAAGAGCTACAAACCAATCATTTACACTATTTGCGATAGTTACCTCCAGCTGTTCAACCCCTGTCCACTTGTTACATTTTACAGTTGTCAACGGCGCCTCCACACCCTTCTTCTACCCTCCCTTCTCGCGAAAAAACTGGAGAAAAGAGAAGAGATTCCAAAGAAAATGCGTAACTTTGTGGGGTCGTTTGACTGCATCGACAAGCTAAAATATGCCCTGCGGCAGCCATTTGAACAGTAAAAACAACTATCTACCCACGTTTTCAGCGTCCCAGAAGCCCATGTCCTCAACAAGGTGAAAATCAAGCGAAACAAAGCATAACTATCTGACACATAACTATTTAATAGGAATCAACCCTGTGTATTCGGGATGAACCTCGAAGGGTCTTATCTCCACAAAAATACGGGTTTTCTCACGCCCAACGGCGATATTTGCCATCTTTATAGGTGTTTTTGTGCTCGCAAATCCCTCTCTTGCGCAGATAGCTTGCCATATTGTCGTCTATAAACGATAAAAAGACACATTTTTGTCGTCTATAAACGACAAAGTAGCGCGGGTAAGAAACTCAGTACGGACGCCACGATAGACTATGTGGACTATATGGCCTACACCTTATTATAGACGTAGTTATTTTATTATTTTTACAACATATCCTATTATTGAATCTGCTGTATCCAATGGTTTCGTATCATCAACGTCAAAAGTTTGTCCATCCACAAAAATACATTTGAGTATTGTACCCGAATATTTCAATGTGCAAATCATTTTTTCGTTATGCATGATAGTTAAAGACCTGTGACTTGCAATACTTGGTTGAATTGCAACATTGGTACGTAGTTTTTCTGCCAATAGTAACCTGATTTCTGCAAACTTTTGTAGCAAACGGAAGAAATAGATAGCCTTGAAAACTTCTGTGTAATTGGCAATCTCATTTTCAATAGGCTCGTATTTACATGCCTTGATAGAGAAGTCTATTGCCTTTTCCCTGTTTGTTTGGCTTTTCAATATGCTCTCACGGAACAGGCTATTCTTCTGATAATAGCGAGCCGTCTTCTCGTATTTTGGCAGGACATTTTCAATGACAGGACGCAAAGCCTCGTATGTCTCGAAGTTGGTTCGCGCAAACTTGTCCATGAGATGATAAAGAAACCAAATCTCGATGCAAGGGTGACTCTCGATGAAAATCACTCCTTGCCTCTTGTATTTCTCCTTTGCTTCTTGATAAATGGCGTATTGCGCTTTGTCCTTGACCAAGGTATCGGTGTCGATGACGAGAAATATCGCATCGGCACGTTCTTGTGGGTTCTTGCGAAGTTCCTTGTCTATGAGTTTCAAGTTCTGTTTGTATGAGCTACGGCTGTTCTTGGGAATGTCCGGCTCCATAGAGAACTTGAAACGGTTGTTGGTGCGCAACCATTCAAAATAGTACCATTCCGTAAAACCTTCACAATAGATTTTGACGGTATATTCAAGCGGCCTCTGTTCCATGCTGACCTCCCTTCTTATTCGTCAATAAATATACTTCCCAATTGAGGCTTTGCTCCCAACTTACCTGCTCTGTAAGCATTGAGGATGGACACTTCCTTGTGAAGGCCGAAATCCTTGGCACGATAAATCTCCGTTGCACCCGATTCGTTTTTGTTGGCAAAATACACCATGTCCCTGCGGATAAAGTCCTCGTCAAGGAGCATAAGGCTATGGGTGGAGAAGATCAACTGCGCTCTATCCGAGTTGACAAGGAAAGTCTTGATGACGTGGGTGAACAGGTCGTAATGCAGCGAATTCTCCAATTCATCACATAACAATGTCTGATTGTTTTTTATCAAAGTGAAAAGCAGGGCAGACAAACCGTACATACGGTTGGTACCTTCCGACTCCACCATATTGGAAAGACTTCCCGTATAGAATGGTGTCTTGTGGGTGAAGAACAACTCTTCTGTAGATATGTTTTTGTCCTGGGGCTCCGGGATATGCAAGATTTTTGCAATCTTTCTGAACTTCTCCATTGCTTCCTCAGAAACCTCACCTTTTTCTTCCTTGATGTATATGTCGGAAATGTTGAAATCAGCCTTTTCAAGCATCTCGCAGATAAACTTCTTGCTGTCAGCATCCAATCTTACCACATCGTTAGCCAACTGTCCAAGATTATCATTCTTGCTGAGCAAAGGCATAAACTCACATTCAAAATAATTGAAGACTTTATCAAGTTCGACATTCTTTTCAACATTAGCATTCTTATAAGTTGTGAGTACCGTAGCATTGGAAATGCAATTTGACTCTATGAACAGTTTCTGTGTTGCAGACAACTTCAGCAACGGTCCGAAAGAAATCGAAGAGTTGCCCTTGTCCTCATTCCATGTACGCTCATAAAAGAGCGCACGGCGATTATTGGGGTAGAAGAATAGTTCTTCCTTATAAATCTTTTGGTTGTTCAGGACAACGGAATAATCATATCTGACATCACCAATATAGAAAATCAATTCAAATGATGAGTTTTTGTTTCGGCTATCCTCATCCATCATGAATGGTGTCAGCCCAGTGCCCGTACCAGGTTTCTTGGAACGACTTGCAACCAAATAAAAAATGAACCAAGCCAAAGCTTTGAGAATGTTGCTCTTGCCAGATGCGTTGGGTCCATAAACAACACCCAACTTGGAAATGCGAACACCTTTTATTTTAACAACGGCGTAGTCTTCATACGTTTTGTCGGAAGAAGCCGTAAAATCCAGCGTCTGCTCTTCTCTTATAGAAAGGAAGTTCTTTACTTTAAACTGTAATATCATATCTCTCGTGCCTAAATTCGTAATTCTTTTGCAAAAATACAAAGTAAAGACGAAAGACACGGTTTTTGGACATCAAATTTAAGATTATTTTTCAGAAAAATCAGATATAACGTAGAAATAAGGCTTTCAGGCATCGCAGATAAGGGCAAGACGGTTTCTTTGATAAAAAAGGCTGCTCCCCGCAAAACAGAAAAAAGTCAATGAACTTCTGTTGTTTTTTCAAAAAATAGTTTTACCTTTGATTTTTTTAATTCTAAGCCCACCCTCTACGGTATGGGTTTAGAATTAATAACAATAAACAATCTTTTAATAATGACAAAAGTCATACAAAGCATTGGGAAGTGTAGTTTTAGACCGAAAGATCTAAAGAGTAGAGAAACAAGAGCAGTAAGCGTCGAGACTGACCTCAGGCGCCTGAGGGCTGCTGGCGGGACCGTTTTGCAGGAGTGTTGGACGAAGCAGATGCAGGAGCTATGAGACAGGGCAAGACACAACAACTCTGCGCCCTGGAAAACCTTCGCGCGACGTATGCCTGCTGCGGCAATGGCAGCATCTTATGCAACAAGTATTGCAAAATTTCGCTTTCTTTTGAACTAACCAAGATCTGCGGCAGGGCGGAGTCCATGATCGAGAAGCTGCGGGAGCACTTTGTCTTCGACATAGACCAAGACGTCGATTACGAAGCGTGGAGCAAGCCCGAGACGTGGACGATGAGCGCGACGGAGGTGAGCTGTCCGAGGACCTCGTCCCGTGGCATGACAACGAGTCCGGAGGAGTGTAGAGCGGTCGTCCAACGGATGATGGAACTGCTATCGTGTCTGGAGTCGGAGATGGGTGCTATGGCGGGTATCGAGGAATTTCGGCTTATGGTCAGCATGTTTGCCAAAGCGATAGAGCACGGCGACAACAAGGTCCTCGACAACGTCCTGCGGAGGATTTTGGCAAAGTTCCACACGGCGCTTCGGGAGATAGACCGGGTCATCAACGCGAAGCACGACGCCGCCTACTACAAGGAAATCTTTCATGATCAGCGGCTCCACTACGAGGAGACTATCTGCCAGGACGTGAACGACGTTTTTGGCATGGAAGGACCAGCACCTCGAAGATGATATCGAGGTGGAGGCGCTGCGAGAGTACGTGGACGAAGCCATGGAGGACCTCTTTCAGGCCAATGTGTTCGACGGCATCAAGGACAGTGCGGGCAGAAAGAAAAAGGAGGTATATAGGAGGGAGGTCAGCTTCGACGAGTGCGACTGCCCCAAGCCAGCGAGGTTCCACAAGGCGTACGCCTGCTTTCGCGAGGTCTTTGACTACCGCGACGGCAAGTATGTGATAGACGAGGTGAAGGCCGGCAGGCTCGTATTTAAAATAAGGAAGGAACCAGACAAGGTGAAGGCTTTCTTCTGGTTTGTCCAGACCTTGGCCCTCGTCAGCGCCGACATCGACGAGATCCACGGCAGGCAACGCGTGGAAAGCGTCTGCGACGGCGTGGACCTCCGCGATCTGCGCTCCCGTTTCAGCGAAGCGCAGGTAAAGGCCTCAGGCATCGGAAAACACGCCGACATCGTGCTGGCGCTGATAGACAGAATGCAGCGCGAGAAGATTCCCAACACGTATTGGCTGGCCTTCTTCTGCGTATTGTTGAAGAAAAAATGGATAGATGAAAATGTCAGAGCGTTTGCTTTAAACATGAACTCGCTCTTCAATGTTAAATTGGATCATCGCGCCCTCAGCAGAAACATGAAGGATTGGGGCGACAACATCAATCTATGGCCCGAAGAGGATGGACGACAGAGGAAAAAGAAGGCGTTTGGACAAGAATTTCAGAAACGTCTTGAAGCTTGTATCAAGGGCAAAATAATGTCGATATGGAGCGATGCAAAATGACTTAACACCACATAACGCCCTACTTAACACCACAAGACTCCCAACTTAACACCACAAAACGACTACTTAACACCACAAAACGGCTACTTAACACCACAAAATGAGTATTTAATACCACAAAACACCAAAAATGCACGATATGGAGCGATGGTAAATGACTTAACACCACATAAACAACCTACCTAACACCACAAAACGAAAAACTTAATACCACATGGCAAAAACTTAACACCACAAGCACCACAAAAGCTTGTACGGGATGGGGTGTTTTCCTAACTTTGCACCGTCAGTTGAGACCCAACGAGGCCCGCTGACGGTGCTGGTTTTATAGCCCTCGTTGCGCCGTCATAGCCCGTGGAACCCCTCGCTGGCAAAGTAATAATAATAAATAAAAGGTCGCGAGAAGGTGCGACGTAAAAAGAGCGTTATGAGTATGTATTTCAGTTTCACAGTCTGGAGGTTCTTGTTTAGCCTCAGTATGAGTTGTAGCAAAAAGGAAAAGTAAGAAGAGAGTTATGGAAGCAAAAATCATGAGAGTAGTGCAGCAGGGCGAGGCCTTCGCTGTGCAGAGTCAGAAGAGCGAGACAGGACAGGTGAAGAAGTGCAACATCCTGCTGCAGGAGCTGGGCGGGAAGTACGCCGACCAGTATGCCTGCACGATGCTGGGCAACGCGGCCATCTGCCGCTTCTCCCGGGACGAACTGGTGGCTGTCAGCCTCCGCTTCACGGTCAACGAGTATGAGGGACGCCACTATCAGGACATCCTCGTGGCGGACATTCATCGGTTGAATCGGTGATTTGTTTTAACATGAATCATCGTTAATCGAAACATGAATCGATGATTTTATTTTAACATTAATCACCATTAATCGAATCATTAATCGGTCATTAAAAGGATTGGCCCAAGGGCCAATTTTGAGAACAGAAAAAGTAAAGATCTGAGTTGAGTACGAAGAGGATATTCCATGGTAAAGCGCGCAACAATCCACGTCTCTTCTCGCAAAACTCAGTAACAATGAACAAGAACAATCAAGTCAACAATCAGGTTGACAATCAGAACCATGGCGATCATTGCCAGCATGTACAGATTGGCGGACAGGCTTACTACGACGACCGCAAGTATTTTCTTTTTTCGCCCGACACGCCCGTGCCGCAGGCCGTGGAGAGCTTCCGCAAGACGGGCGTGGGCCAGCAGATGAGCGACGGGACGTTTGACTTCGTCGTGCGGCCCAAGGTGAAGAGCCGCAGCGTGCTGATCCGCAAGCTCGCCCACGGGCGCATCAGCAGGACGCAGGACGACGCGGTGCAGCTGACCTTGAAGTTTTTCCGTACGGAGAACGTGGTCATAGCCCAGGCCATCATGGACGAGGCACAAGCCGCCATCGACGCCCTGCTCGAATATCAACTGACGAAGTAAAAGAAGGGAGGAAAAAACTATCATGAGTGTACACTTGATATATTATCAGCAGGGCCACAAGATGATGGAGGCCGTGACGACCGAGGAGGCATACCGTCGCTATCGCGACAGCCAGGCGCAGCAGCGCTGGGTGGAAACGATTCGCCATCCGCAGCCCGAGACCGACGTCTCGGCAGCGAAGCGGAAGCTGGTGCAGTTCAACTACTCCTGCTTGCCCACGGAGGACGGTTGTCTCAAAGGCGCCAAGCGGCTGAGCAAGTCGGTCGGCATGGACATCGACCACCTGAGCGCCGACGAGGTGAATCTGGTCGCCGCTACGGCCATTGAGAAGAAGGACGAGCTGGGCCTGCTCATGCTGGAGCGCAGCGCCCGCGGAGGCGGCCTCCACGTCGTCTTCCGCCGCCATCCCGAGATGGACCAGGAGACCAACCTGCGCTGGGCCTCCGACCTGCTGGGCGTGGAGTATGACGCTGGGGCAAAAGACATCACCCGCGTCTTCTTCGCCACTACGTCCGAGGACCTGCTCTACCTCCATGAGGACCTCTTTGACAACGCGGAATGCGAAGCCTCCACGGGTTCTGCTACGGCCACGAAGGCGACCACTAAAACCGCCACGGAGGCAGCCACAACGGCGCCTGAGGCAACGCAAAAGGCCGATCGGACAAATAGATATCCAATGGCTTCCGTGGCCTCAGAGGCGGCTTCTACGGCCTCTGAGACGGTCTCTGAAACGACTGGGCAGAACGACGGGGAGGCTAAGACGAGCGATAACCAAGGCGAAAAGACGGACAAGGAAGCAAGCGAAGCAGAGGCTCCTTTGTGCTATGAGGGCATTCCCTACGACCGCATCATCAAGAAGTGGTGGGACTTCTACAACGAGGGGAAAACGCCGTCGAAGTCCAACCGCAACACGCTCACTTTCGAGCTGGCCGTCAACCTCCGCAACATCTGCGACTCCGACCCGCAGCTGCTGAACCGCATCATCCCCTGCTACGACGGATTTCCCGAGGCGGAGAAAATGGCTTGCATCCGATCGGCCCTGGGCGAGAAGAAGACGCAGATGCCGAAACGACTGAAGGACGTGCTGATGGCCGTGCAACAGGACATGAGGGCCGAGGCCCGGGAGGAGGCCGAGGAGGAGAAAGCGCTGCTCCAGGACGACCTCTACTACTACGACGCGCTGCCCAAAATGCCGCAGGGCGTGAGGGAGAGCATCGACGCCGTGGGCCCATACCTCGCCATGCCAGCTATCTTCGCCATCACGCCGGCCATCGGCATGCTCGCCACGGGCGTGCGCGTCGATATCCACGGCACACCCTCGCAGCTCAACCTGATCAGTTATATCGCGGGAGACTTTGCCTCGGGCAAGGGCAGCATCGACCCGATCGTCTCCGCTTGGCTCTCGGAGATAAAAATGGTGGACAAAGGCTACTTGGAGGCCGAGGAGGAATGGCGCGCGCGGAAGCGGGCGGCCAAGAACAAGAAGGAGCAGCCGGAAGAGCCGAAATACCCCGTGCGTTACCTGACCCTCAACAACACCGTGGCCAACCTCGCCGACCGACTGGCCAACACGGGTGGCAAGCACGCCTTCTCCTTCACGCCCGAGGCCGACACCGTGGCGCAGAAGTGGCGCACGGCGATGTGCGACTTCTCCGTGATGCTGCGCCAGGCCTACGACGGCACGCCCTACGACCGCGAGGCGAAATCGGCGGACGCCGTCAACGTACACATAGAGAAGTTGTTGTGGAACGTGGTGATGTGTGGCACGCCCGACGCCCTCTACCGCGTCATCACCAACTACACGGACGGTTTTCAGAGCCGTGTGGCCGTGGCCCGCACGCCCGACAACACCTTCTCGGCGCTCGCGGAGAGCCCATACCGTCTGACGGAGGATCACAAGGCGAAGATCCAGCAAGTGGCCCACCTGCTGCCCTTGATGAACGGCGACGTGGAACTGCCGAAGCTGGAGAAGCGAGGCCGCCAGTGGCTGGAGCGAATCCGCATCGAGACGCTGGAGAACGACGACAAGACCAAGGCGCGCCAGCGCTTCCGCACCTGCCCTACGGCCATGCGCATGACGGCCTGTCTGATGCTCTGTCGTGTGGCCGAGCTGCTCATCCAGCGCCACGGGCTGCAAGGGGCTGAGACACGACTGAAAGCCGATCCTACGCTATGGCAGAACCTGCTGCAGCGCCAGCAGACGCCGCAGATGCTCGCCACTTTCGACGTGCTGGCCGACTACATGATCGACAACGCCATCTACTTCTTCCGAGAGCGTATCGAGGAGGCGTTTCGGGCGGCCACATACGCCCCGTCTGACGCTCCCCGCAGCCAAAAGGGTAGCAATGACACGATCTATCGAAAGTTAGCCGGTCAGTTTACCACAGAGGAAGCCTATGGCGCCACCGTTAGTGTGAGAGGATTCGATGTCCAGAGAGGAAGGGTGTTTACCATGCTCAGTCGATGGGAACGCCAGGGAATGGTCGAGAGGCTCGAAAAAGGAGTGTATAAAAAAACGTATCGATAGGAAATGGTGTAAGCCTGTCCTTACAACCTTACATTCTTACACCTTACATTCTTACGTTTTCACTTTCCCACTTCCCCCTTCGGGCTTTCGCAGTCGGAAGACAGTCGTAAACATTCGGAAAATCCAGTCGGCAAATCTGTCGGCAAAACCAAACATCAAAACAACAAAAAAATGAACAAGAATATGTCAATTATCTTATCAGAACACTTCCGCCTCACGGAGTTTACCACCTCCCTCGTCGCCGCCACGCGGCGCATAGACAACACGCCGCCGCTCTCGGCGGTCGGCAACCTCCAGCAGCTCTGCCTCCACGTCCTGGAGCCGCTGCGGGCGCATCTCGGCCACGCCGTCCGCATCAACAGCGGCTACCGGTCGCCAAAGCTCAACGCTGCCGTAGGGGGCGTGAAAACCTCGGACCACACGCGGGGCTGCGCCGCCGACATTTTTATTCCTGACGCCAAGACGGGCCGCGAGTGGTTTGCCTGGATGATGGACAACCTCGAGTTTGACCAGCTCATCTGGGAGACCGCCTCCGCGGGCAAGGCCTGCTGGATACACGTCGGCTACCGGGGCGCAGGCCGCAACCGCCAGCAGGTGATCGGCCACCTCGTGAAGCGGTAGGAAACAAACAGAGACCATAGGGACCCGTGGTGGACAAGCGCCTCCGCGGGGTCTCTATGATCTCTCTATGTGTTTGGGCCCTCTATCGGGACCGGGACTACGAAAGAATGGTTTCGTGGAGCTTCTCGGCACAATGCTTGCAGAGGCCGCGATAGTAGATCTGCGCCTCGTGCACCTGGAAGCCCTCGGGCACACCCTCGTAACGGAGGGCGGGCACCTGCTCCTCCATGAAATCATAGACCTTCTCACACTTCTTGCAGAAGAAATGGACATGAGGCTCCAAATTGCCGTCGTAGCAGACGCGGTGCTCGTCGATTGTGATCATCTGGGCCGCATTGTGCTCGGAGAAGAGGCGCAGCGTGTTATAGACGGTCGTTCGCGAGAGCGTCTTGATGAAGGGCACCAGCGCCTTATACACCTCCTCCACCGTCGGATGGGTGGGATGGGTCATGAGATACTCCATGATGGCCATCCGCTGCTTGGAAGGATTGATGCCATGGGCCTTCAATCTATCATAAACTGATTCTGTTGTCATACCTGATCTCTATTTACTATGTTTGTAATTCTGATGCAAAGGTAGAAAAAGCCGAGATGGAAGAAAAATTTTGGATAATTTACAAGAAGGGGTGGAAAAATTGGGTTATTTCCTACCCCGTCTTGCAGAAAAAGGGCGTTCCACGACGAAAAAAGGACGTTCGCAAGGAATAAAAAGCGCAAGCGGACCATGATCCCAGCGGGCGGGACGATCAGTCGAGGGGAATCACCTCCAGGTCGTCGGGTACGAGGACAGGGCCGTCATACTGCTGGGCTGCCTCCTGCGCATAGGCCACCTTGCGCGTGGCCAGCGTCTTCTCCTCGGTATGATAGAGGATGAGGTGGCGCACGCCCAGTTCGGAAGCCAGGCGACCAGCGTCGAGGGCCGTGCTATGACTCTTCTCGTAGGGCTTGAAGGTCTCGCGGTCGGCATAGAGGCAGAAGGCCTCGGCCATCAGCCAGTCGGCCTGCTCGACGAGGGGGCGGTTGGCGGGATTGTAAGGTTCGTCGCCCAGGCAGGCCACCACCAGAGGAGACGCCGGGTCGCCGTCGGAGGCGGAGGCTGGAGACACGCTCCGGGGCAGTTCGGCTCGAAAACCGTACTGCTTCTCCTTCGTGGAGTGGATGTCGAAACACTGGATCGTCATGTCGCCCACGGGGAATCGGTCGCCGTCCTCCAACTGATGGAAGACGACACGCTGCGCGACCCGGGCGAGCTGCTTCTTGGCGAGGATCATGTCGATGATGGTGCGCAGGACCAGCAGCACCTTGTCGTGGCCATAGACGTGGAGATGGCCCTCGTAGTCCTTGCACTGGGCCACCATGCGGATCACCCAGATCACGCCCAGCACATGGTCGGTGTGGGCATGGGTGACGAAGAGGTGGTGGAGGTCGCGGATGGCCACGCCAGCGCGCTGGAGCTGCCTCAGCACGCCGTTGCCTCCGCCAGCATCGACGAGGAGGCGCGTGGTGGAGGTCTCGAGGAGGAAGCACGTGTTGTAGCATTGGGTCACGGTGGCGTTGCCCGTGCCCAGCATGATGATCTGATTCATAGCTGATGGTGTTGTCTGGTGCGTTATACTTCGTGGGGCGCGTCTCGCCAGGGGCGAGCGCGAGGAAGGGGACTGAGCAAAACGCCGTGTCACACAGCGGGTGGCACGGCGTTGACAGTTTTATAAATGATCAGCAGGGGGATGATTACTTCACCACCACCTTCTTGACCTTGCCATTGGCGAGCTTGTCGAGGCGCAGGCCCTTTGGGGCGGCAATGCGCTTGACCTTGCCATCGACGCCATAGGAGCCGACCACCTTCGTGGCGGGAGCAGCCTCAGAGACCTTGTCGACGGCATCGGTCGTCTTGGTGTCGATCCAATAAGTACCGAAGCAGAGGTTCTCATCGTCGAGATCGACATAGCCGAAACCGGTGATGTAGCGGCCGTCGGGCGTGATGCAGCACGGCGTGTTGAGCTCATTGACATCGAGCTGGGCCAGTTCGGGAACCTCGGGGAAGGCATCGGAGAGACGATGGGCCACGGTGTCGCCAGCGAGGCAAATCACACCCGTGCGGGCGTTGCTCATCTCGTCGTTGATGTAGCCGATCATCGTACCGTCGTTGGAGATGGCGGTGGCGTAGTAGGCCAGCGTCTGCGTAGCCTCGGGGCAGGAGATGTACTCCAGGGCGTCGTTGAGGACGTCGTAGCGGGCGAGCGTGTAAGACTGCTCGGTGTTGTCCTTGTTGTGGACGCTGAGGGCCACCCAGCGACCGTTGGCGCTCATGAAGGCACCGTTGAAGTAGTCCATCGGCTGCGGGCCGCTGAGCTCGATGCTGGAGTCGTAGAAGCGCTTGCTGACGGGGATGACGGAGTAGGTCTTGCCGTCCTGGTTGAGCACCCAGACGCAGATGGGATAGGCAGCGAAGTCGTCCTGGACATAACCAAGGAACATGGAGCCGTCGGCGTTGGCGCCCGTGAGACCGAAGCCGTTGGCCTCGTAGCCGAGCCACGTACTGGTGGGCATCGGGAGGTCATACTTCACGCCGTCCTTCAGGTAGATCGGGTGCTGAATGTAGGTGCTCTCGTCCCAGGCGAAACCGCCGATGACGGAACCGTCGGTGCTCATGGTGTTGGCCAGGGCGGGCTCGTTGACGCCGAGGTCGGTGTATTCGCCCGTATTGAAGTCGAACTTGCAGAGTTTGTCGCCGACATAGCCCACGCCCGTACCATCAGGGTTGACGGCGCGCACCTCTGTGCTCGCGTCCTTCGTCTCGTCGCCGTTCTCGGGAGAAACGAAGTACTTGATCTGGCCGTTCTGGGTGTCGTAGATGAAGCCCTGGCCGCCGGCGTCGCCACCAGCGATGTAGCGACCGTCGCTGGAGATGTAGGTGCCCATCAGGTAGCCGTTGTCGGCATAAGGCACATACGTCAACTTCTGTGCGGACACGGAAGTCATGGCGGCCAGGAAGGCCGCAGACAATAACATTTTCTTCATAAGTTTTTATTTTTAAAAATATAGATACAACTTGATTTGATTTCCTGATCCACAGAACACAGGATTTGCTCTCAATGTACTTTCCAAAAATCTCGCCCTTCTTACCAACATGGAACATCGCTCTATCACCATGAAAGCGAGACGTTTCGCTTGTACGGGTGCAAAGTTACATAATAAAAGAAACGCAAGGGGTTTTAATCTTTTTTTAACCCTAAGTGTTAACGGACGTATAAAAACAAGCTACTCTACGATATAGGCAGGCCTCAACGAGAGAATTAACGAAAATATAGCGGGTAATTATGCAATTATCAATTTTTAAGTTTCGATCAGTAGGACTTCGCCTCCAGGAGGCTGGCTTTGCGCTGGGAGGCGGGGGAAAGATGGCCCGTGAGGTGCTGCTCGATGAGGAGGGAGGCGATGGGCGCTGCCGCGTCGGCACCAAAACCGCCATGCTCGATATAGACGCAGACGGCGATGGCGGGATCGTCCATGGGGGCGAATCCGATGAAGGCGGAATGGTCGCGGGCCCGCGGTCTCGGCCGTGCCGGTCTTGCCACAGAGGGTGTAGGCGGAGGTCTTCATGCCCGTCAGCGTACCGTGGAGGACGGCCTGGCGCATGCCCCGGACGACGGCGGCATAGGCGGCAGGGGTGGCCTTGGTGAAATGGGGCGTGGCGTAGCGCGCGGAGAGCGGATGGTCGGGGGCGTAGTCGTGGAGATGGGGACGGTACCACCAGCCACGGTTGGCGATGGAGGAAGCCAGGACACAGAGCTGGAGGGGCGTGGCGGTGACGTCGCCCTGCCCCATCGCGATCCACATGACGGTCTGGGCGTTCCAGCGGCCGTCGTAGCGGCGGTTGAGATAGTGGGCATTGGCCAGCAGACCGCCCTTCTCGCCCTCCATATCAATGCCGGTGGGTCCGCCGAGGCCCATGCTGCGCATATAGCGGTTCCAGACGGTGATGGCGCTGTCCTTGGTCTCGTAGCGGTCGCGGTCGCCCATCATGCGGAGAAACGTGCTCAGAAACCACGTGTTGCAGGAATAGGCCAGGGCGTTGGTGAGGCGCAGCGGCGAGGCGTGGGAATGGCAGTGGACGCGGATGTTGCCCGTGCGCAGGGCTCCATGGCAGGCCACGGTGGTCTCGTCGTCGATGAGGCCCTCGGAGTAGAGCATCAGCGCCTCGGCGGTCTTCATCGTGGAGGCTGGCGGATAGGGTGTGGCCAGGGCCAGCGCGGGTTTTTCGCCCTCGGGGGAATGGGTGACAAGGCAGAGGACGCGGCCCGTGGCGGGCTGGATGGCTACGATGGATCCGGTCTTATGGCGAAGCAACCGGCGTCCCAACTGCTGGAGGGCGGGCTGGAGCGTGGAGGAGGCTTCGTCGAGGAGGGGCTGCGCCTGGAGGGCGGTGGCCATGAGGAGGGTCAGAAGAAATGTGAGTGTACGCATGATTCGGATACGGATGGTTCGGATAAGCATGGTTCGGTTATGGTGATTCGGATACGGTGATTCGGATACAGTGATTCGGACACGGATAATGGGCTGCTGCCCTCGCTTTATTGTTTATGGGGACAGCAGCCGAAAAGGCAAAAAAGAGGTCAGCGGCGGCGGTTCTTGGACTTCGGACGGTAGTTGTCGCGGCCGCTTCGACGTTCGTAGTCCTCACGACGCTGATCACCACGACGGGAACTGCCGGGTCGCTGGTCGCGATAGGACTTTTCTCCATAGGAGTTGGACTTCTCACGATTGGAAGCCGACTTCTCGCCATAAGAAGCAGATTGCTCTCTGTAAGAAGCAAATTTCTCTTTGTAAGAAGCAGTCCTCTCTTTGTAAGAGGAGGTCTTCTCACCATAAGAAGCAGACCGACGGTCGCCTCGGCGGTTGTAGTCCTCACGCGGTTGTCCTCCCCGACGAGAATAGTCCTCACGAGCCTGCGCGCCTCGGCGATTGTGGCCTCCGCGCGGTTCCCGATCCCCTCGCTGCGATCCCTGCTTCGGTGCGCCGCCGTAGAGGCGATCCAGGATATCCGTGCGTCCCAGGCGGCGCAGTTCGCGCTCGATGGCGGGTCGCTGGTCGCGCTGGTACCAGAAGAAGAACATGCGCTGGGCGAGCTTCTCAGAGGGCGTCTTGGCAGAGAAGACGGGCTCCAGGGTGTAGGGGTCGTAGCCCGTGTACCAGGCCTCGGTGGAGACCGTCATCGGCGTGGGCGTGAAGTCCTGCACCTGCTCCAGGTGGAAGTCGAGGTCCTTGGTGATGGCAGCAAGCTCGGCCATGTCCTCGGCGTGGCAGCCTGGGTGGGAGGAGATGAAATAAGGGATGATCTGCTGGTTGAGTCCCTCCTCGCGGTTAATGCGGTCGAAGATGGCCTTGAAGCGGTAGAAGAGGTCGAAGGAGGGCTTGCGCATCAGGTAGAGGACGTGGGGGCAGGTGTGCTCAGGAGCCACCTTCAGGCGTCCGCTGACATGGCGCGTGATGAGCTCGCGCGTGTATTCCTCCGTCGATCGGTTGGCCTCCTCGTCCTTGCCGCGATGGAGCAGCAGGTCGTAGCGCACGCCCGATCCGATAAAACTCTTCTTGATGCCTGGGAGCGCATCGACGGCATGGTAGATGTCGAGCAACTTCTGGTGGCTGGTGTTGAGGTTGGGACAGATCTGGGGATGGATGCAGGAGGGGCGCTTGCAATGCTCGCAGGCCTTGAGATTGCGCCCGTGCATGCCGTACATATTGGCCGACGGACCTCCGAGGTCGCTGAGGTAGCCTTTGAACCCGGGCATCTGAATGACCTTGCACACCTCGCGCAGGATGTTCTCCTTGGACCGGCAGGAGATAAACTTGCCCTGGTGGGCGGAGATGGTGCAGAAGGCGCAGCCGCCGAAGCAGCCACGATGGATGTTGACGCTAAACTTGATCATCTCGAAGGCGGGGATGGTCTTGCCCTTGTACTTCGGGTGGGGGGGTAGCGCGTATAGGGCAGGTCGAAGGAGGCGTCGAGCTCCTCCGTCGTCATCGGCGGATAGGGCGGATTGACCACGGCGAAGCGCCCATCGACGCCCTGGAGGATGCGGCTGGCGTGGCGCTTGTTGGACTCCTCCTCGATATGGCGGAAGTTTTCGGCCTGAAACTTCTTGTTGCGCAGGCATTCCTCGTGGGTGTGGAGGACAATGTCGTCCTCGCGGATGCCTCCGGGAATGTCCTCGCGGCGGGAGAGGAAGACGGTCTGCGGCACGTCGCGCACGTCGCGGATCTGACATCCCTCCTCCAGCTCGCGCGCAATGGCAACGATCGACTTCTCGCCCATGCCATAGATGAGCAGGTCGGCTCCGCTATCGCAGAGGATGCACTTCATCAGGCGGTCCTTCCAATAGTCGTAGTGGGTGAGGCGGCGCATGCTCGCCTCGATGCCTCCCAGCACCACGGGCACGTCGGGATAGATCTCCTTCAGGATGCGCGTATAGACGATCGTGGGATACTCCGGGCGCTTGTCGTGGCGACCGTCGGGCGAATACTCATCGCGGGAACGGAGGCGGCGGTTGGCGGTGTATTTGTTGACCATGGAGTCCATGGCGCCCGGCGAGATGCCGAAGAAGAGGCGCGGACGACCCAACTTCTTGAAGTCGCGGTAGTCGCCGTGCCAGTCGGGCTGCGTGACGATGGCCACGCAGTAGCCGGCGGCCTCCAGCGTGCGCCCAATGACGGCCACGCCAAAGGATGGATGATCGATATAGGCGTCGCCCGAAAAGAGGATGACGTCGAGTTGGTCCCAGCCGCGCAACTCACACTCCTTCTTTGTCGTGGGAAGGAAGTCGGTGAGCTGAAACTGGGGTGTGTCGTCGTAGTTTTGCTGTGCTGACATGATGATGGGTTGGCGATAAGAATAGAACGGGGCGTCGTCTCCCGTCGCGGAGAAGACGCCACCAGGGGGAAGCGGGGGTGCGCCCTGCGTTAGGCGTCAGGCGCCGGCCTCCTCGGTCTCCTCAGTCTCCTCGGCTGGCTCGGGATGGTCCTTGTAGAGCTGGAGGAGGTGGGTGAGGGCGATGGCCTTCATGTTCTGATGATAGACCACGTCGAGGCAGAGGTCAAGGAGGGCCTTGTCCTGGCCGTGCTCCGACTCCAGCAGGGACCGGACGTTGAGCTTGAGTTTGTTGACCACGCTCTCATCGACGATGCCATTGGAATCGACCAGATGGTGGAGCAGATGATACTTGCGGAGCGTGGCCAGATGGGCGTCCGTCACCTCGATGCTACGGGTGCCGGAGGCGTTGGCTTGAATTTTGTATGTCATAATCGTTTATTTTTTGGATGTTTTCTTGTCTGTGACGAGGAAGTGGAGGATGCCGCGCATGAGGGCCTGGCGCTTCTGGGCGTCCTTGATACACTCGAAGGGGAAGGCCATGGTGAAGGTGCGGAAGTCGGACCCTTTGTAGGCGACGGCAGCGAGCTGGCCACTGGCGTACTGCATGGCGCCGAAGGCCGCGCCCGTGGGACGGAAGACGTCGGGGTGCCAGGCGGCGTAGTGGCGGTCGTTGAGCTGGCGGTAGATGGCAAACTGGCTGCCAAGGCCCGTCATCTGCTCTTCGTCCTGACGGAGGTTGGTGCCGTCGTAGACCGTCTTGAGATAGGTGGAGAGCCACTGCTGCTCCTCCTGCGTGCGGGCGTCGGAGGCGATATAGGCGCCGCTGGAGAGGAGGGATCCGTGGCCGGAAGAGAGATAGGCCGCGAGGCGGCTGCGCAACTGGGCCGAGAGGGCCTTGTAGTAGAGGAGGCTATGGCCGTCGTCTTTCTCCAGTCCGAGGAGGAGATCGACGCAGTCGTAGTCGGAGAGGCGGACGAGACCTTGCTCGACGGCGCCAACGGAACAACTGACGACGTGGTAGTCTTTGGACTGGGCGATGGCGTCGGCGTGGGTGCGCACATAGCAGAAGTCGTTGCCGGCGACGAAGCGGCCCTGGAGTTCGCTACCGGAATAGCCCAAGGCGCCGGGACCGTCCTTGCCGCCCTGGCTACGGTCGAAGCAGAGCTGCCGACCAGCCCACCCTGCCATCAGGCCGTAGGTGACGCCGGGGTCGGACTCGAGGTCGAAGCCCTGTAGGGAGTCGTTCTGGACGACGGCGGGGGAAGAGAGACGGCGGAATCCGTTGACCACCAGCACGGTGTGCTTGGCGCGGGGAGCAAAGTAGGCGGAGAGAACCTCGGTGGGGAAACTCTCGCCGCCGTCGTTGCAGGCCGTCACCCGGAAGTGGTAGGTCACGCCGGGCTCCATCTCCACCTCGTGGCTCGTGCCACGGACGTTGACGCCATTGTCGAAGCCGCCGGACCCGATGGCGGTATAGACGTTGTAGGAGGTGGGGCGCGCCGAGGGTTCGCTCTTGTCGTCGGTGGGGGCCCAGGCGAGGCGGGCCTTGCCGCCGCGGGTCATGGTGACGCGGAAGAGGGCGGGCGCCAGGGGCGAGACGACGTAGGAGGTGTTGTGCATCCGCGCGGTATAGCGCAGGATCGTCTTGTAGAAGGACCGGGCCATCGTGAAGCGAAAGTTGGGGTCGAGCCCATAGCGCATGTCGGAGAAGTTCTGATGGGAAAGGGTCTCGACGATGGCGGAGGGCACTTCGGGACGGCGCGTCTCGTTGTAGTTCTTGTCCCAGACGGAACGGGTGGCCCAACGGATGCCGAAACGGGACTCAAGGTCGCGGCGGGCATTCTCCACGAGCTGGGCGGCAAAACTGCGGGAGGCTTCGCGAGGAAGGCCCGAGGCGTAAGTGGTCTGACCGTCGGCCACGGTGGTGCAGATGCCCAAGGTGCCGACGAAGGATCCGTCCTGCTTGTAGCCCGCGTCGCTATGGACGGCCAACTGGAGTTCGATGGGCACGCCCTTGCCCACTTCCTTGGGGACGTAGGGGGATCCGCCTGCCAACCAATTGATCATGCCGGAACGGGCGTTGAGGTCGTCGTTGTAGTCGTTGGTCTGATTGAAGCGGCTCACGACGCTGCTGGGAGCGCCAGCCCACTGGGCGTAGTAGCGGGCGGCCTCCAGGGATCGGGGTAAACCGCTGGTCGTGCCGCCTCGCGTGATATTGCCCATGCCGCCTCCGAAGCGGACGGCGTCGGTGGTCACCACGCCCTTGCTGCGACTGTAGTTGGAGAGGACGACGCGGTTGTAGGCATTGCTGCCGCGGTCGAAGTCGAACGTGCCGAGATAGACCCAGGTGCCGCCGCCCATCTGCTGGTTGACATGGAAGGTCGTGGCCTGGCCTTTGTGATAGACGGTGTATTCGGCGTCATCGACGCTCTTGGGCAGGGTCTGATAGCTCACATAGACGGCGTAGCGGCCTGGCTCGGGAAAATAGGGCTGGTAGGAGGCTTCGGAGAGGCGCTTACGGCGCTTGCGGGCCTTCACCTGGCGGGCTGATCCGGCCAGGAAGGGATTCTCCAGGTCGGCATAGGTGCCACCGTGGAGGGCGAAGCCGGGCTTGCCCGTGAGTTTCCACGGCTCCTTGGTGGTGAGCTCGAGATAGCCGCTGGATCGCTGGTCGTTATCGACAATCACCTCGTTGCGCTGCCAGTCGCGCTCGCGGGGCGTGAAGACGTTGGCGCTTCGGCATTTTCCAGCATCGGGATGAGATAGGGGACGACGAGAGTCTGGGTGTATAGGTCCTCGGTCGTGCAGAAAAGGAAGGGACGCTGCCAGCGCCACTCGCCCTTGCCGATGTCGTAGTAGCGGCCATGACTGGCCCAAAGGGAGAGGTGGCGACCCTGGAGGCCGTGGCTGATGGTGTTGGGACGCGAGACGTTCTCAACCCAAGGGTGACCCTTGTATTGAATTTTCCCCCACGTCGTGGACTGAGCCTGACAGGGGGTGAACAAAGTGGCGGCAAGCAGCGTTGCCAACAGTTTTCTGCACATGATGAGTCTTTTTTACACCTCTTTTATGATACTTCTTTCTACAACTCTTTCCCCCTCGCAGGGGCTACTCCTCCCAATGGCGTTCCCCCCCTCGCCGATAGTGAAATTCTTACACCTTGCTGATGTTTTTTCCCCTCATCGATGGGGATTTTCTTACACCTCGCCGAGGAAATTTTCCCCTCACCGAGGATGAACTTCCTACAACTCGCCGATGGTGAACTTCTCGGGGATTTTTCCCTTGAAGTCCTTGAAATAGAGTTTGATCTCGCGCATGTCCTTCTCTACGTCGCCCGTGGGATGGAGGGTCTTGGTCGAGACGATCAGTTTCTTCTCGTAGTCGATGGCGTAGAGGATGATGGGGAGGCCGGCTTTCTGGGCAATAAAGTAAAAACCTTTCTTCCAGTCGGGATTGAGCGAACGGGTGCCCTCAGGGGTGACGCAGATCATAAACCGGTCGGCCTGGCGGGCGGACTCGGCGAGGCGGTCTGTGAGGGAGGTACGGCGGTCGCGCCAAACGGGAATGCCGCCCAGATGGCGGAAGAGGGGACCCAGGGGCCAGAAGAACCACTCACGCTTCATGAGGAAGTTGCTCCAGATGCCTTCGGCGCGCGAATAGAGCAGGCCGATGATGAAGTCCCAGTTGCTGGTATGGGGGGCGAGACAGATGATGCCTTTCGTGGGGAGATCGGTCGTGACCTCTTTTCTCCACCCCATCAGGCGGTAGAGCAAAAACTGACAAAGATTTCGTAGCATTTTGCCAAACATTGGTGAGACATGAACACTCGGCGGCGGACCACACACGGGCGCACAGACTCGGTTTCCAAACCAATCAGCCGTGGCTATACGCCGCAGGAGGCTATGTCAAAGCCAGGGCCTCGACACATCCTCACAATAGCATAAAGGACCCAGCCGCCACAGAGCGGGACCGGGTCGCCCTTCCGAGTGTTTTACCTTTATATATAATGTTAGTGAAGACCGTTGATTTGGTCGATCACGTCGTTGACGTCCTTGTTGAAATGGGTCTTGAGATCCTGGAAGTAAACGCTCGCCTTCATGCCGGGCTCGACATGGGAGACGCGGCAGATATAGCTGCTGTGCATGGTGAGGATGGAGGTGAGGAGGTTTTTCACATCCTCGGGATTGGGCGTACCATTATATAATGATGCTGCCATGCACTCTGCGAACAGGTCACTACAAATGTAGTTGATCGAGCGTTTGAGTTCTCTTCTTTTTGCCATGATTCAATTTTTTTATACGATTAGACGATAATAATTGCTTTTGATGGTTCAAAGATAGGAAAAAAATGGGGAACGGCAAACGAATCGGGGAAAAAACTTCTTGAAATTCTTTTTTAATGGGGTTTTTGCCGTTTTCTGACGAAAATTCCATAACTTTGCAAAATAATATAGCTTCGCTGCAAGAAGCTGGATTAGTCAACACAAATAGATACATTCTATGGAAATAAGCGCATTACAGAAAGAGAGAGCCGCCTACCTACCCAAACTACCAATGGCTCTCCGTGGCGCCGTCAAGGTAAAAGAAGGTAAGCCCACTCACAGCGTGGACAATCAGGATGAGATCAAGAAATTGTTTCCCAACACATACGGCCTGCCGCTCATCAGTTTTGAGCCGGGTGAGATAATGCTGAGAAAACGGGTCAACGTGGGTGTCATCCTCTCGGGCGGACAGGCGCCGGGCGGACACAACGTCATCAGCGGTCTCTTCGACAGACTGAAACAACTGGATCCCGAAAACCGCCTCTACGGTTTCCTCATGGGACCGAGCGGACTGGTGGATCACAACTACAAGGAGATCACGGCGGACTTCGTCGAGCAATTCCGCAACACGGGTGGCTTCGACATGATCGGATCGGGACGCACCAAACTGGAAGAGGTGGATCAGTTTGAGAAGGGCATGGAGATCATACGCAAACTCGATATCCAGGCGCTAGTCATCATCGGTGGCGACGACTCCAACACCAACGCCTGCGTGCTGGCGGAATACTACGCGGCAAAAAAATACGGCGTGCAGGTGATCGGATGCCCGAAGACGATCGACGGCGACATGAAGAACGACCAGGTGGAGGCATCCTTCGGATTTGACACCGCGGCCAAGACGTACTCGGAACTGATCGGCAACATCTCGCGCGACTGCAACTCGGCACGCAAATACTGGCACTTCATCAAACTCATGGGCCGGTCGGCCTCGCATATTGCACTGGAATGTGCGCTCCAGACGCATCCCAACATCTGTCTGATCTCGGAAGAGATCCAGCAGAAGGACCTTTCGCTCAACGATATCGTGGAGTATATCGCCACGATCGTGGCGCATCGTGCAGCTCAGGGCAACAACTTCGGCGTGGTATTGGTGCCGGAGGGACTGATCGAGTTTATCCCGGCCATCGGCCGTCTGATCCAGGACCTCAACGACTTGCTGGCGACCAACGGCGACGAGTACCGAGACCTGGACGAGGAGGCGCAATGGACTTATATCCTCGACCATCTGAAGGGCAAGAACCGCGCCACCTTCGCCACGCTGCCGAAGGAGGTAGCGCTCCAGCTCTCCCTCGACCGCGACCCGCACGGCAATGTGCCGGTCTCGCTCATCGAGACGGAGAAACTGCTCTCGGACATGGTGGGAGTGAAACTGGCGGAATGGAAGAAGGAGGGGCTCTTCGTAGGCAAGTATGCGGCGCAGCACCATTTCTTCGGTTATGAGGGACGCTGTGCGGCGCCTTCCAATTTCGACGCCGACTACTGCTATGCGCTCGGCACAAGCGCGGCGATGCTCATCGCCTGCGACAAGACGGGCTACATGGCGCTGGTGAAGCATCTCACGGAGAAGTCGGAGGACTGGGTGCCGGGAGGCGTGCCTCTGACGATGATGATGAACATGGAGCGCAGAAACGGAAAACTGAACCCGGTCATCCGCAAAGCGCTCGTCAATCTCAACGGGCGTCCGTTCCAGGCTTTCGCCGCAAGGCGTGAGGAGTGGGCGCGCAAGACTTGCTACCTCTATCCAGGACCGGTGCAGTACTGGGGACCTTCCGACGTCTGCGACCAAACGACGCTGACGCTGAGACTGGACAACGAAGACAGAGAGCAACAGAAGAAGTAGTAATAAGTCACAATAAAGTAGTAATAATAAGTACTAATAACAAGCAGCAGTAAGTAGTAGTAATAAGTAGTAGTAATACGATCCCATAAGACTATCACCCTCCCCCTGCCCGATTGCTCAGCAGGAAGGCGGGAGGGGATGAGGTCGATGGGAAAATAAAGAAAAAAGCGACCGCTACAACCGCCGTAGCTGCAACTGCCGTAGCCGCAACTGCCGTAGTCGCAACAAACGAATCAGAAACAAACGAATCAGAAACAAACGAATCAATAACAACCGTATCAACAACCAAAGTACCTGAACATCCACAACAGAGTCATGAAAGCCGTTCGTCTCCTCAACCGTTTGATCCAATCCTTCTGCCAGCTCCCTGGCAGGGCAAGGTGGACTGTGGGCGTACTCGTGATGATCGCCTACAGTTGGGTGTTCTACGCGGCTTTCGTCGCTCCTACGGGATTCAGATGGCGCGCAATCTATGGCGACCCGGACTATCCGAAGGGGTACTCCATCCACGGCATTGACATCAGTCACCACCAGGGCCACATCAACTGGCACAGACTGCGCAACGCGCTGGTGGCGCACGATCCGCTACGCTTTGTCTTCGTCAAGGCCACAGAGGGCGACAGCCATATCGACACACGGTTTAGGGAGAATTTCGACAATGCCAAGGAGGCGGGATTCATCCGGGGTGCGTACCACTTCTGGAGCAACCAGTCGTCGCCGCGCAGACAGGCGTACTACTTCACGGCGATGGTGCGGCTGGAACCGGGAGACCTGCCGCCCGTGCTCGACGTGGAGACGAAACCGGCAGATCTCAGCACGGAGGAGTTTCAGCGAAACATCCTCACCTGGCTTCACATCGTGGAGGACTACTACCAGGTGAAGCCAATCATCTATACGTATTATAATTTCAAACAGAAGTATCTCAACGACTCGCGCTTCGATGGCTACCCGTACTGGATAGCCCATTACTATGTGAGCAAGATGGGCTATCGCGGGCCGTGGAAGTTTTGGCAGCATACCGACGCAGGGCGAATGCCGGGCATTGGCACCTACGTCGATCTCAATATCTACAACGGAAGCTACTATGACCTGAAGCAGCTGACTATCCCTGAGCGGAAGGTCGTTGTAATAAGAGACAGCGCCAGTCGCCGCGAGCAGACACCCGACTCACTACCAAACCTTGACGAGTAGCGGCTTCTTCGAGCAAAGGAATGTCCATCTCGTAGAAACCACTGAGAATGAGGCTACCATCGTGGGCGAGCACCTCGACAAAACTGTCCATATTGGCCAGGAGGACGTTGCGGTTGATATTGGCGAGGATCAGGTCGAAAAGGCCGCTCACATGGCTCAGAACCTGCTTGTCGCCCTCAAAAATCTCCATCTCCACACCGTTGATCTCGCCATTGTGCTGGGCGTTGCGCACGCTCCAGTCGTCGATGTCGTAGCCGACAACCTCGCGGGCGCCCAACTTGGCAGCAACGATGCCGAGGATGCCTGTGCCGCAGCCGCAATCGAGCACGCGCTTGCCCTTCAACGGCATGTCAAGGAGCGAGGAGACAATCATCTGGGTGGTCTCGTGGGTGCCGCTGCCAAAGGCCTGGACGGCCTCAATACCGACATAGAGGGGAGCCTCATCGCGGGAAGCCGCATCGGAGGAAACAGACGGATCATGGCCTTCGAGTCCGCGCTTGGCGTCGTAGATAATACAACGGCCATCCACGTCGATGGGATCGAAGCCGTGGGCCTCCCACACCTCGTTCCAGTTGTGGTCCTCCAGTTGCTGGGCGGAAAAGGTCACCTTCACATCGGGCATGGGGAAGTCGTCGAGAACGGACTGCAGCCCAACGGGGTCGAAGCAGTCGGTGGCAACATAGCCGATGAGGTGGTCGTCGCGCTCCTCAAGGGAATCGACACCGCAGTCGCCTGAAAGAGCAGAAACGAGGTCGCGGGCCGTCTCACTATCAGGCGTAATCGTAAAGGTAATCTCTGTATATTTCATTGCTATTTTCTTATATCGGTCGTGTCTCTGTTAAAAGATACGTGCAAAATTATAAAATTTAGGGAAAAACCTACCATAGATTAGGGAAAATCCGTACATTTGCATCGCAAATAGGTGGTATTTTTGCACAAGGAAGCCCCCAAACGGCCTTTTTCGGCCAGAAAGGATCCGAAAAGGCAAGGAGGGACGCAGGCTTTCGACAGAGCATACGATTCACCAAGAACATCAAGAAAGGGACATAAATATGAAACGCGTAAGATTACTATCAGTACTCCTCGCTGCCATCCCGCTGGGGATGATGGCACAGGATGACCTCTACTTCAATCCGGCTGTGGACAAGGACGAGGTCAAATCGACAGTGACGGACTGCGACGGCGCACCCTACTACGGTGGACTCGATATGAGCGACGACGAGTATAACCGCCGTCACACCCTTGAAAGTTATTACCAAAAGATAGGCACGGACTCGCTGGGCAACGACATCATCGGCTTCTATGGCGCCGACGGATCGCTCTCCACCGACACGGTCTATCCTTTCAGCAGCCCCTATGCGTTTGACGATGATGATGACTTCGCCTACAGTCGCCGCATGGGACGTTTTGACAACTTCTACGGCTGGTATGACCCCTATTTCTCCAACTACTGGTACGATCCTTGGTATGCGAACAGCTGGGCCTGGGGATGGCGATCACCGTGGTATTATGACAGTCTGTGGGGCTGGCCTTACTATGCGTCCTGGTCCTGGCACTACGGCTGGGGCGGCAGCTACTGGGCCTGGCACTATCCGCGCTACTGGGGCTACGGCTGGGGATGGGGCTATCCCTCCACGGTTTGGGTAGGCCATACGGGCACGCGCAACCACTCCTTCTCGCGGCCTGACCGCCACTTCGGCATGGGGGCTTCGCAACAGGGATCGTTTGGCAACCAAAGACGGCCGGGAAGCGCAACGCGCCCGTCGGGCATGAACCGCGAGAACAACGGCACACAGAGGGAACGCAACTTCGGCGGGTCTCGCCGCTACAATCCCAGTCAGCAGACCACGGGCACGCGGTCCTATACGCCGCAGCAAGCCTCGCCACGCGGTTCTTCCTTCGGAGGTAGCCGGTCTTCCTTCGGTGGCGGTTCCTTCGGCGGTGGAAGCCGTAGCGGAGGATCGTTTGGTGGCGGAAGCCGCGGAGGTGGCGGCAGCCACGGCAGCTTTGGCGGTCGCCGATAAAGGGGCCTTGCAGAATGATGGGCATGAGTGGTACAAGCGCATCAACAACCAATAAGGTGCAACAACGACCACTAAGGTGCAATAACGACCAACAATGGATCTTCGGACAAGAAAACTCAGAGTAATGAAAGCAAAATATCTATTGATAGCCTCAGCGCTGACAACGCTTCCTGGCTTTGCGCAGGAGACTTACGAGAACGAGAAGCTGACAGGAAGCGACCTCAACGGTACGGCACGCTACGTCGGTATGGGTGGAGCGATGGAGGCGCTGGGCGCAGACATCAGTACCATGCAGTCGAACCCGGCAGGTATCGGCCTCTTCCGCCGCAGTCAAGTGACAATATCGGGAGGACTGGTGATGCAGGGTAATGCGACAGCGTATGTCAAAGGTGACAAGACCAACGCCAGTTTCGACCAGGTGGGCTTCGTCTATGCCATGCGAGCTGGAGAACGGACGTTTGTCAACATGGGCTTCAACTACCACAAGAGCAAGAACTTCAACTTCCTGCTGGGGGCGGCCAACCGACTGAACAATGCTTCGGCCAACAAACTGACGTATCAGAAGTTGCGCAACGGTGCCTTTGATGGCGACGACGGAGCGTATTCTGGCTTCGACCACCTCAACGTGAAGGGATTCAAAATGGATGGCAGCGAGGTCTATAACTACCCAGCTGCCGACTACCAAATCAACCGTGAGCACTATGGTTACATCGGTGATTATGACTTCAACCTCAGCGCCAACCTCAGCGATGCTGTCTATCTCGGTTTGACGGTGGGCTACAAGGATGTGAACTACCGACACAGAGGAGTTTATACAGAGAACTTGGTGGGCGATGGACGCAACTATCCTGTCAATTATGGTGACATCAGATCGGTGGATGGTGATGGTATCGACCTCAAACTGGGTATCATCGTGCGCCCGATCGAGACCTCGCCGTTCCGCTTCGGTGCTTATGTGCAGACGCCGACATGGTACGATCTCACCATGAGCTACAGCAACTCTATCACGGGTTCGCTCGTCGAAGGGGGCAACGTGGAGTCATACGACTACAAGATCTTCACACCGTGGAAATTCGGATTTTCGCTCGGACACACCGTCGGCAAGCAACTGGCGCTCGGTGCTACCTATGAGTATGCTGACTACTCCACGACCAAGACACGCATCATCGACGGACAGCGCATCGACTGGTATTATGATGACGTCATCACCTACTCTCATAACGATGCCGACATGAACGAGCACACCAGCCAGACGCTCAAGGGCGTGAGCCTGCTCAAACTGGGTGCTGAATATAAGCCGATCAGCAATCTCGCGCTCCGTGTGGGCTACAACTACGAGAGTGCTCACTATGATGATCAGGGCGTGAAGGGGGTTTACGACAACGGCAACCTCGTCCACTCGCCGGGTATCTACTATACCAGCAGCGGAGACTACACCAACTGGAAGGCAACCAACCGCTTCACCTGCGGCTTGGGCTACAATATTGACAACTGGAATATCGACCTGGCGTACCAGTACAGTACGCAGAAGGGTGACTTCCATCCGTTTGCGGACTATGTCGATCGTGAATCGACGGCAGAGGACAATATCGGAACGGTCAGCGAAGTAAAAAACAACCGCAGTCAACTGCTTCTTACGGTTGGCTACCGCTTCTAATAAGAATAATAGGACTTCTTTAAGGCATTTGGGGAGACGTTGAGGGTCGGAAACGAATTCGGACCTATCTCGTCTCCTCATTTTTTTGATTTCACGTTCATTATCTCGTCAAAAAACCGTACTTTTGCATGCGAATTGCAAAAATCATACGATGAACGAGATACTTATTTTTCTTCTGAGCCTCGCTGGCGCATTCGTGCTGCGCGTCTGCGGGTTCGGCTTTGGCGTCTTCACGATGGCGTGGCTGCCCTATCTCCTCCCCTCCTACGGCGAGGCGACAACGCTATCGGGCATTCTGGCCATGGCAGGATCCATCCTCGTGGCTTTCAAAAACTGGAGGAAGATCGATTGGCATAAGCTCACGCCGATCCTCATCACCTTCATCGTCTCGTCGTGTGCCTCCATCCATTTTGTCTCTGTCGCCGACGACCACCTGTTGAAACGCATCCTCGGCGTGATGCTCATCATCGCCAGCCTTTGGTTTCTTGCCATCAGCAAGCATGTCAAGGTGAAGCCCACGCTGCCGGTACAAATCACCATGGGCACCATCTCGGGTGTCATGGGTGGACTCTTCGCCATGCACGGACCTGCAGCAGTGCTCTACTTCCTGGCCTGCGCTAAGGACAAGGACGAGTATGTGGTGCTGACGATGACCTATCTGCTGCTGGGCAATATCATGATGCTCGGGTTCCGCATTCACAACGGCTTTCTCACGCCAGCCGTGGGCCACGCCTTCCTCTATGGCATCTTTGCCGTGGCCATTGGCACATGGGTGGGGAGCAAGGTGTTCCACCGCCTCTCGACCGATGTCGTGAAGAAAATCTCCTATGCTTATATCGCCATCAGTGGTGTCCTCTCACTCGTGATGTCCTAAGCACGGAGAAGGTTGCCATCACTCAACTGATAAAAAAGACTGCTTCCAGCAACTGTTGAGGACCTTGTCATTGTCCTAATCATTGTATTCTTCCTGTATAAAAGCGCGAGAGACGTAAATACGAGTAGAAAGAAACGCAAACAAAAGTAGAAAATGGAAACAACAGACCATCCCATGGAGATCAGACTGGCTACGGAGGAGGACATTCCCCGTATGCAAGAGATATTCCGCCACGCCCGCCAGTTTATGGCAGACAAAGGCAATCCCAACCAATGGACGGAGGGCTATCCTGCCGAGGAATTGATTCGCGAGGACATAGCGCATGGCGACTGCTTCGTCTGTCTCTCGGAAGGACGAACCGTAGCCACCTTTGTCCTTAGAAGCGGAGTCGATCCTACCTATACTGTCATCTACGACGGGCAGTGGCCCGACAACCGTCCCTACGCCACGATCCACCGTATCGCAAGCAGCGGGGACCGTCACGGCATTTTTCACCATATCATCCGCTTTGCACTCACTCGCTACGACACCCTGCGTATCGACACTCACCAGGACAACGCGCCCATGCGCCATGCTATCGCCAAAGAGGGTTTCACCTACTGTGGCCTGATCCATTGCTGGAACGGAGACGAACGACTGGCCTTTCACCTGTCAAAAACACAAAAGGAAGAATAGAAACTCTCCCAACTGATCTATCAAACAAAAACACAAAAGGAAGAGTAAATGCTCTCCCAATTTGTTTCGGTTGTTGTCGCGTGAAAACGTAAAAGCGTGAGGCCGATAAGCGAAGGTTTCTTTGACGGACTGTATCTCTGCGCTTCTATTTCCCCTTATTCTTCCCCAACAATCCACGAAGGAAAAAGTAGGCCTTCAGTTGCCAACAGAAGATGGTCCAACTACAACGGATGGGCCTATAACCAAACTTGCGACACAAGGCGGGACTGAGCCTTTGGACTTCTATACTTTCCCATGTGGATCGCAGGATGCGGCGTCCACGCGCGCGATCCTCGCCACTGAGCTGGCGATGGTGGAGATAGTAGAAGAGGCTGACGTCAATGAGATTTTTCCATCGTTCATTCTCGTAGAGCGAGACGAGCGCATCATCAACCTGGAGCGAGAGGAGCTGGCGTTTCATGCTCTCGTTGGCCAGGAGGTAGTCGAAACGATGTCCGTCAATGCGATGGGTGACGGACTGATCGTGCTGGCGATAATAATAGTCGGCATCAGTAGCCACTACCCTTCGGGAAGCCAGGAAATGGAGACGCGTGGTGTTGTCGTCGCTATAGGCGTGGCTCGACGTGTCATAGGGATAACGCTGGTGGATGGAAGCCCGAACGGCATAGACGCCATGGATCTTCCATGTCAGACTGTCGGCGAAAGCAGTTCTACCCTCCTCGTCGTATGTGTCCTGCATAGGATAGGGCTCTCGTCGGCCATCAGCATGCCAAAAGACAAGGCGGAAAAGGACACTATCCGCCTCAGGCTGCGCCTCAAAGCGATCCACAATCTTTTGCAGGGCGTCGGGGGCAAGGCAGTCATCGCTATCCACAAAGCAGATGTAGTCGCCCTGGGCCTGGCGTAGTCCTTCGTTGCGGGCCTTGCCTTGTCCGCCATTGTAGGGCAAGGAGATCAAACGGATGCGCGGGTCGGCCTCGGCATAGTTGGAGAGAATCGCGCGCGAATCGTCTGTCGAGGCGTCATCGATGGCGATGAGTTCCCACTCCTTCAATGTCTGACGACGTATCGACTCAATACTCTCGCGGAGATAAGGGGCCGCATTATAGACGGCCATAAGGATGCTAATCTTGCTGCTCATGGTGGAAACGGCGCAAGAAACGACTACTGACATGTTGCATCAGGTCAGTATTGGAACGGAAGAAATGGAGCGATACGGCCATGCTGACAAGGAAGAGGACGGCGCCCGCAAGCCAGTAGGCCACGGTATGGTAGGACAGGAAGGTGGCGGCGAAGGCCAGCAGTCCTAAAGGCACCTGGACGGCAGAGCAGCGCAGCAGTCCGACGGAGGGATGGTAGTGGTAGCGGTAGCGCGCATAGACGAAAGTGACCAGCAGGTCGAGGAAGGAGACGAGCGAAATGCCGATACCGGCTCCCGTCAGTCCCCACAGACTAAAGAAACCGATGACGGCACAGACGATCATCACAGAATAGATACCCTCCAGCAAAAGGTAGGACCGGGAGTCGCCCTTGGCCAAGGGAATATACTGCACGGGGAGTTTGATGGCTCGGAAATACATGGCAATCACCATCACCTGCATCATTCCAAGGACAGACATAAACTGGTGGGAATAGAGCAAGGGAAGGAGGATGGGCAAAGAAAAAGAGAAGGCAATCAAGATGGGAGCAGCGACCAAGAGCATCACTTCGGCCTGGCGGTTGACAGTCTGAGAAAACGTGAAACTGCGTTCGCAGACGCCACTGAGACGGGGAAAATAGTCAGTCTCCATGGCCGAGAATACCATGCCGATATAGGTCATCGTCATCATGTAGCCCGCATTATAGAGGCCCACGGTGTCGATCTGCGCCACATTGTTGAGGTAACTGCGGATGAGGAAGTCGGCCAGCGAACCGAGCACGCCTGCCAGGACAAAGGCCACGCCGAGCCGCACCATACTCATACCACGCCCCAAGACGCGACGGGAGAGCGAGAGGCGAAGCGGATAGAGATGGTAGGAGTAGCCGATAGTGAGCAGAAGCTGGGTGAGGGCCATCAGCACGATGGATGGGACGATGGCCGCATCTTGGAAGAAATAATAGAGGGGAATGGTAAGCAAAAGAGCGAGGAGAACGTTCCAAATCGACACTTTAGCCAAATCGCGCAACCGCCTGGCACCTTTTAAGATAGCAAGCTCTCCTCCAGTAATGGTTGTAAGAAATACGGCTGGCGAAAGGAAGATAAAATGGAGTGTGTGGCCATCCCAAGAAAAGGTGAAGCGACTCAGCCAAGGACTGAGCAACGCACAGAGCAACATGCCAAAGATGGCGGTGATCATACACCAAGATCGCACCATGAGGACAGTGTCGTTGAGGCGCTGGGCGTCGCCCGCGTCATAGGCCTCGGAGATATTGCGCACACCACTCATGGCTATACCGAAATTGGTACTGTCGCCTACGAGTTTCGTAGTAGAGTTGAAGAGCGACATCAGACCCATACCCTGAGGCCCCAGGATGAGGGCCACGAGCTTATTGCGCACGACGCCTACGAGGATATTCAGCGCCTGAACACCCCCAAAAAGCCCCGTGTTTTTGAGTATATTACCGTAACTTGAAGACCTTCCCGATTTTTTCATCTATAAAGTAAACGTAGATTAAAACTTTTTATTATTTTTGCAGCGTAATTTCATCTATGATATTAAGCATCATCATACCCGTTTATCATGTGGAACGCACGCTCGACCGCTGTGTGGAGGGGGTTCTACGGCAAGATTTGGACGACTTCGAGGTCATTCTCGTCGATGACGGAGGCGACGACAACTGCCCGCGGATGTGCGACGAATGGTCACGACGTGACACTCATGTACGTGTTGTCCACCAAAGCAATGCGGGTCTCTCCGCTGCTCGCAATGCGGGCATAGAACTGGCGCAAGGCGACTACCTGACCTTTGTCGATTCGGACGACTACCTCGACGAGGGCCTCTATGCTCGTCTGTTGCCCATCCTACAGACGCAACCCGACATCGACCTGCTCGAATACTCGGTGATAGTGCGCGAGGGAGGCAGCGAACAGCATCCACTTCTCCTCCCCCAGCGACGCTACGACAACGCTACCCGCTACTGGCTTGAAGGACGCGCCTACGCCCACACCTACGCATGGAACAAGATCTACCGACGCCGACTATTCGACACGGTACGCTTTCCCGTGGGACGGCTCTTTGAGGATGTCCACACGCTGCCACCCTTGATGCAATCGGCCAAGGTCATCGCCACCACCCCAGAGGGATTCTACCACTATACGGACAACCCCGATGGAATCACCCGAAAGGCCACGGGACGCGAACTGCAGGACTTGCTCGACGCGCACCTCGCCTACATCGGAGAAGGCAACGAGGTCGATGCGGCCTATTATGCGCACGTGCTCAACATTCAACTGTCGGTCTATGACCTGACGGGAAAGGAGCCTCAACTGCCGCGCCGACGCTTCCTCGGCAGCCTCAAACTATTATTGTTGCAACTATTAGGAATGAAACGCTTATGCCAACTCATCCATCTTACACACCAGCTCATGGGGCGCAACCGCTCGTGAGTTTCATCGTCCCGACCTATAACTTGCCGGTCGATATGCTTCGGGAATCGCTCGACAGCATCATGGACCTCTCGCTCACACAGGAGGAACGGGAGATAATCGTCATCGATGACGGATCCATAAATTCGCCGCTGGCGGCACTGGCCGACGTGATAGACCAAATCATCTATATACGACAACCGAACAAGGGAGCGGCTGCGGCACGCAACACGGGACTGGGCATCGCCAAGGGCCGATACATCCAGTTTGTCGATGGCGACGACCGTCTAGTTCGCAGTGGCTACGAACACTGTCTCGACACTATCCGCTTCCAAGAGGCGGACATGGTCGTCTTCCGTTCGTCGGCGAAGGAACAGGAGAGCATGGGGACTGCCTCTGATCGGGGCCCCATGAGTGGCAGCGACTATCTGCGCCACAACAACCTGCGATCCTGCGTCTGGGGTTACCTCTTCCGTCGCTCGCTGCTCGGCAACCTTCGCTTCCACGAGGGCATTACAAGGGAGGACGAGGAGTTCACGCCGCAACTCATGCTTCGTGCCGAACAGTTGGTCGATACGGATGCCGTGGCCTACTACTACCGCAAGCGCGAGGGTTCCGTGATGGAGGCCGACGACAACCGTGCGAAAGCAAGGAGGCTGGACGACCTACTGACGGTCCTAGACACGCTCACCGAGCGACTCGACCGACTGCCTGCTGACGACCGTGCGGCTCTACAACGAAGGGTAGATCAACTGACGATGGACTATCTCGTCAACATCATCACTTACACGCGGAGTGCTCGCCACCTGGAGCGCGGACTCCTGCGACTGCGCCGTCGGGGTCTCTATCCGCTTCCTACGAAGCACTACACCAACAAGTATCGCCTCTTCGCCACGATGATGAACAACAAGGCTGGACGCAAGGTCCTACTCTATTCAATTCCATTGGTTGTCAGATGAAGATTCTATTGCTTGGCGAATATAGCAATGTCCACGCTACGCTGGCGGAAGGCCTCCATGCGCTGGGCCACGATGTGGTGGTTTGCTCCAATGGCGACTTCTGGAAGAACTACCCACGGGACATCGATGTGGCGCGCCCCACGGGACGGTTGGCTGGCGTGCGCCTCTATGCCCGCATCCTCAGTCTCCTGCCACGACTCAGGGGCTTCGACGTGGTGCAACTCATCAACCCGATGTTCTTCGAACTGAAGGCCGAACGCTTGTTCTTCCTCTATCGCTATCTCCGAAAGCACAACAAGCGAGTGGTGCTCGGAGCTTTCGGCATGGACTACTACTGGGTGGAAGTCAACTCCACCAAGATGCCCTTGCGATATAGCGACTTCAACATCGGAAAGAAGCTGCGCAACAACGCCGACGCCGTCAAGGAGCGACGCGAGTGGCTAGGGACGGCCAAGGGACGGCTAAACCAGTTTATAGCGGCTGACTGCGACGCAATCGTGGCTGGTCTCTACGAATACTGGGCCTGCTACCAGCCGCTCTTCCCTGACAAGACCACGTTCATTCCCTTCCCCATCCACATCCGAGAGTCAATGCCCAGTTCTGACTTTACGCCGCCACTCAAACTCTTCATCGGCATCAGCAAGGGCAGAAGCGAATACAAGGGTACGGACATCATGCTACGGGCTGCCGAAGAGATCTGCCGCAAATTTCCCGACAAGGTGGTGCTTCGCAAGGCAGAGGGCGTTCCCTTCGATGAGTATGTGAAGATGATGAACGGGTGCGATGTGATCCTCGACCAGCTCTATAGCTACACGCCATCCATGAATCCCCTGGAGGCGATGGCACATGGTTTGATCTGCGTGGGAGGTGGCGAACCCGAAAACTACGAGATTATCAACGAGGAGGTTTACCGACCTATCATGAATGTCGAACCCTACTATGATAGTGTGTACGATGCGCTCGAATGGTTGGTATTTAGTCCTGAACTGATCGGCCTGTTGAAACAGGATAGCTGGACGTACGTCCTCCGCCACCACGACTTCGTCACGGTTGCGAGAAAATATGAGAAACTGTACAAGGGACTGTAAGGATGGCATGGAAAAAGCAATTTCGCTGCAAGCAATGTGGCTACGAGGCCGACGTCTATGAGGGACGCGGCTTCATGGGACAGCATATCTCCACGATGACCTGCCCCGACTGCCACAGCCTCCAGCCACTGGTCGTTGGGGGCGTCATAGGCGACGCAGCCCCGTCTTTCCGTTCCGAGGTGGGACGCCTGTGCCTCCAGTGTGGATCAGACCGCATCCGTATCTGGGACGGCCATACCTGCCCCTGTTGTGGAGGCAGGATGGAGGAGACAGGACAACGGGATTTTTGGACTTGACAAGGATTTGAGGCTCTGCTAACGCTTGGATTTCAACTAGACTCGTGGATTTCAATTAGACGCATGGGGTGCAACTAGACTCTTGGGGTGCAAAAACGTTTTGGATCTTTCGCCCTATATAACAACAAGGCTCAGGCCTCACAAGATACTTATCCTACCTTGTTTCTTAACCACTTGCATCCGGACCCCAAGTATATCATTTCTTGCGTTCAGACGGTCTTGAGTTGGCCTGCCTTGCGCTTTTTCCAAATCTCTATACTATTGATGGTGTTCTGCCAAAGAATATAGCAACCCGGTCCTACAGAGGCCAGGGGCGTGAGGTACATGAAAGCGATCCAAATGGCAAAGCCCGTGTTCTTCTGTCCCAAGGCCTGACCCGCCTCGATGGACCGGTCAAAGAGACGGCCCACAGAACGGCCCACGGCAAATTGAACGACGCAGACGAGGAGGCCCGAGAAAGCGATGGCGAGGAGAAAGGGCAAAGTGGTATGAGCATGGACGATATTCTTGACCGTTGCTCCCGAGACGATCATCAACTGCACGGCCCAGAGATAAAAACTCAGGTCCTTGACATTGATCACCCATTGGTGGAAGCCGTGGAGAGGCTTGAAATGCTTCACGAAGAAGGCCAATCCCATCGGCAAGACCAAGACGATACACACCTGGTAGAGGATGCGGAGGAAGGCGGCAAGAAAGGAGACGTGGGCCGACGACTGCTCGATGAGCGGGAAGCAAACTGGAATGAGGATCGCACAGAGGAAATTGGAGAGAAAGCCATAGGTGGTGATTTCCTCCAATCGTCCTCCGAGTTTGGCGGTCACTACGGGTGCTGCCGCGGCACAAGGCGCGATAATGCAAGTCAGGACCGACTCTACAAACGTCAGTTCGTTGCCCTTCAGGCGGAAGAAGAGAATGGCGCCAACCAAGATCCACACGAAGGCCACCTGAAAAAGACTCACACAGTAGTTCCACTTCACAGGCACGAGTTTTCGGAAATCCACTTTGCAGAAAGTGACAAAGAGCACCAAAAACATAAAGAGCGGCAAGATGGCGTCGAAGAATGCACCCAAGGCTGGCGAGACCCCGTCGAAAGCAGGAATGAAGGCAAACAACAAGTAAAGCGCCGCTCCCAAAAGCATCGACAACGGCAAAGTCCAGTTTTTGATAAAAGCGAATAGTTTCATAGATTGCAGGTCAAAACGCCCCGTCCCCATCGTCCGTATTAACAGACCCTAACGATTTTTAGACCCTGAGGATTATTTTCCCAAAGCGTTTATTAAACTCTGAGCAATTATTAAATCTCTAAGCACTTATTAAACATCTAAGCACTTATTAGGTCCAAACGGTCGGGACAAAGCAATCCACCCCGCCTCCCCCAAGTCGGGAGAGGATGGGTGGAAAAATGATTCATATCAGAGCGGTTTATATTCCACAAAAGCCTCCATAGCCTCATAGCAAGCTAGTCCGAGACGGTCGTAGAGTTCTGCCGTGGCCCGGTTGCGGTCCTCGGCTCGCTGCCAAAAGAGGCGCTCATCGTTACCCAGGTAGGGTGCGCTCTCCATCTGACTTTGGTGCTTGAGGATGGCGTTGCGCTTGGCACGAAGTTCCTCTGGACTCATCGGGACACACATCTCGATATTTTCGATCTCCCATTCCGCCCAAGCGCCACGATACATCCAGATGCGGCATTCTTCGAGCCAGGGAGCTCCCTCCTGTTTCTCCAGGTCGATGGCAGCCAAGACTGCATCCGTACACTTGCGATGGGTGCCGTGGGGATCCGCCAAATCGCCAGCCACATAGATCTGATGAGGCTGCACCTTGCGTAGCAGTTCGCGGACGATTTCCACATCCTTCTCCGTCATGGGGAATTTCTCTACCCTGCCCGACTCATAGAACGGGAGGTCGAGGAAGTGGACATGGTCAAGAGGTATCTGATTGTAGGTGCTCGCTGTGCGCGCCTCGCCACGACGAATCAATCCCTTGATAGTCAGAATGTCACGCGTGTCAATGTCACCATCCTTCTTGGTGGCGAGGAAATGCTTGATCTCCTGATACTTGTCCTTGATGACCTCGTCCTTATTGTGATCAAACAACTGGTTGAAACCGTTGATGAAGTGCATGAAGCGCGTCACCTCCTCGTCACCGACGGCAATATTGCCCGAAGTCTCATAGACCACATGGACGTCGTGGTTCTGCTGCACCAATCGGCGAATCGTGCCACCCATGGAGATCACGTCGTCATCGGGATGTGGCGAGAAGACCACCACTCGCTTCGGATAGGGCAACGCACGCTCCGGACGGTTGCTGTCGTCCGCATTAGGCTTGCCACCAGGCCATCCCGTGATGGTATGCTGCAGATCGTTGAAGATCTTGATATTGGCATTGTAAGCCGACCCATAGAGCGCCAAGAGCTCAGAGAGGCCGTTCTCGTTGTAGTCCTTGTTGGTGAGTTTAAGGATAGGCTTGTTCGTCTTCTGACAGAGCCAAACGAGCGCCGATCGTACGAGTTTGTCGGTCCAGTCACACGAAGTGACGAGCCACGGGTGAACGATACGCGTCAGTTTCGAAGCCGCGGCCAGGTCCATGACGAAATGGGTGTCGTTGTGCGTCTGGAGGAACGAGGCCGGTATGGAGTCGCTCACATGCTCCTCTACCGTCTTTTGGATAATGTCGGCCTTACTCTCTCCCCAAGCCGTGAGATAGATCTTGCGCGCCTTGAGGATGGTGGCAATACCCATCGTGATACAACAGGGCGGCACCAAGTCCTGCGAGGCAAAACTCATCGACATTTCCTCTCGCGCCACGGGGTCGAGCAGGATCAGGCGCGAGGTGGACGTAACGGTAGATCCCGGCTCGTTGGTAGCGATGTTGCCCATACGTCCGATTCCCAGCAGCATCACGTCGATGCCACCACAGGAGTTGATGCGCTGCTCATACTGGCGACAGTAGTTGAGCACATAGTTTTGGTTGATAGTCGAGTCGGGCGAGAAGATATTCTGCGGAGCGATATCTACCCGGTCGAGCAGCCGTGCGTGGAGCTGGCGGATACAACTGTTCTTGTCGTCCGGCTTCAACGGATAGTATTCATAGGCGTTGAAGACGATGACGTTATGGAAGCTAAGTTGTCCCGCCTCGTAGCGTCTCACCATTTCCTCGTAGATAGGAGTGAGCGAGGTACCCGTTCCCAGTCCGAGCACACACATTCTTCCGTCGCTGTCCTTCTGCTTGATGAGTTTCTCTACCGCATCGACGATAGCCTGAGCACCCTCCTCCATCTTCGGGAAGATATCCGTAGGGATCTTCTCGCGGCGTGTCAACTCAGAGCGCTCCACGGCAGAGCGCGGATGGTAGTACTCCTCCGGCACTTTGTTGAATGCAATCTGTGAGCTAAGATTCAATCTCATTATTCTTTTTCCTTTCTCTATATTGTCTGTCGGGGATTCAACCTAAGCGGCCAAGCCCTCCAACTTACCTTCTTCTCCTCCCTCAGTCTCCTACGGTAAAGGCGAGCCATCGTCCCCTGTCAGGGGCGAGCCCGCTTTGCTGTTTGCCGTAGGAGTGTTGTCGATAAGTCCGTGAGTCCATGAGCCCACAGGAAAAGTACAAAGTACAAAGTCCATGGGACAAAATTCATGGGCCCGCAGGCTTACAGGTTGTTTTTCTCTATATCCTTGAAGTAGCGGTAGGTGCCCACCTTCAGTTCCTCGCAGGCAGCCTCGTCGGCCACGATGATGCCGTGCTGGTGCATCTGCAGGGCGGAGATGGTCCACCATTGGGTCACTGGTCCCTCGACAGCAGCCTGGAGGGCACGCGACTTATGGTGTCCGTTGACAAGGATCATCACCTCGCTGGCATCCATGACAGTACCCACACCGACCGTCAGAGCATAGTGAGGCACCTTTTCCACGTCGTTGTCAAAGAAGCGGGAGTTGGCGATAATCGTATCGGTGGTCAACGTCTTCTGGCGCGTGCGGCTGGTGAGGCTCGATCCCGGCTCATTGAAGGCGATATGACCGTCGGGGCCAATGCCGCCGATGAAAAGGTCGATGCCTCCTGCGGCCTTAATCATCTCCTCGTAGTGGTCACACTCTGCCTCCAGGTCCTCAGCATTGCCGTTGAGGATATGGATATTCTCGGGCAGGATGTCAATATGATCGAAGAGGTTGCGGCGCATGAACGAGTGGTAGCTCTCCGGATGATTCTCGGGGAGTCCGACATACTCATCCATGTTGAACGTGATGACGTGGCGGAAAGACACACGTCCCTCGCGGTTGGCCTTGACCAACTCAGCATACATTCCCTCCGGCGACGAGCCGGTTGGAAGTCCAAGCACGAAGGGACGCTCCTCGGTAGGTCCAAAGGCGTTGATACGCTCTACCACATGGCGAGCTGCCCATGCAGACAACTTCTTGTAATCGCTTTCGATGATTAATCTCATACTTTCCTGATTTAGCTAAGTAAAATTGACTCTGTTTCTGTCGCTGCAAAAGTACAACAAAATGTGCAAACTACATGTTTAGCCCCCAACAATTTATAAAAAATAACAGTAAGGGGACTAAAAAAGGCCGTCGCGACGGAAGATAGGTCTCAAGATTTTTGTAACTTTGCACGGTATTATAAACAGTAATTAAGCTGGATGAAAGAATTTGTCATATCCGAGGCCAAGGCCGAATCCGCCATTTTGGTCGGATTGATCACCAAGGACCAGGACGAGGCCAAGACCAAAGAATATCTTGACGAGCTGGAATTTCTCGCCGACACGGCAGGCGCCGTGACCGTGAAGCGCTACACCCAGCGCGTAGGAGGCCCCAGCCAGACGACCTATGTCGGCAAGGGCAAGCTCGAAGAGATCAGAAACTATATCAAGGAAAGAGAAGACGCGGAGGAGCCCGTAGGCATGGTCATTTTCGACGATGAGCTGTCAGCACGCCAGATCCGCAACATAGAGAAGGAACTGGGCGTGAAGATCCTCGACCGCACCAGCCTCATCCTAGACATCTTTGCCATGCGCGCCCAGACGGCCAACGCCAAGACGCAGGTGGAGTTGGCGCAGTATCGCTACATGCTGCCGCGCCTCCAGCGCCTCTGGACCCACCTGGAGCGCCAAGGCGGTGGATCGGGAAGCGGTGGCGGCAAGGGTAGCGTCGGTCTGCGCGGACCTGGCGAGACGCAGCTGGAGATGGACCGCCGTATCATCCTCCAGCGCATCACCCTCCTAAAGCAACGCCTCGTGGAAATCGAGAAACAGAAGACCACCCAGCGCAAGAACCGCGGCCGACTGATCCGCGTGGCCCTCGTGGGCTATACCAATGTCGGCAAATCGACCATCATGAACCTTCTGGCCAAGAGCGAGGTCTTTGCCGAGAACAAACTCTTCGCCACGCTCGACACGACTGTTCGCAAGGTGGTTATCGAGAACCTTCCCTTCCTCCTCGCCGATACTGTCGGCTTTATCCGCAAGTTGCCCACCGACCTGGTCGATTCCTTCAAATCGACCCTCGACGAGGTGCGCGAGGCCGACCTCCTGGTCCATGTTGTGGATATCTCCCATCCCGACTTCGAGGAGCAGATAGAGGTGGTCAACACCACGCTCAAGGAACTCGGGGCGAGCGACAAGCCGATGATGATGATCTTCAACAAGATCGACAACTATAGCTGGGTAGAGAAGGAGGAGGACGATCTCACCCCCGCCACGCGCGAAAACATCACCCTCGACGAGCTGCGACGCACGTGGATGGCAAAGCTCGGCGACAGCTGCCTCTTCATCAGCGCCAAGGAGCGCGAGAACATCGACGAGATGCGCGACGTACTCTACAAGCGGGTGCGCGAGTTGCATGTACAGAAATACCCATACAATGATTTCCTCTACCCCACAGAGGACTAATCCCAAAAACGAAAGATGGAATATAGAAAATTGACCACAGACGAGATTGCCGTCCTGGAGTCTAACTGCTGCTGGGCCGAGGACTGGCAACGGGTGACGGTAGCCGTAGAAGGCTGGGCACCTAAGTTTTACCACCGCGTGATGTTCTATGGCGACATCCGACTGGGCAAGGTGGAGAAGAACATCGAGATAAGCGCTGGCTTCGAGAAACACTCGGGCATCAACGACGCCACGCTCCGCAATGTCTCCGTCGGCGACAACTGCCTCATCGAGAAGACAGGCAACTACATCAACAACTACACCATCGGCAACGACTGCTATATCGCCAACATCTCGCAGATGGAGACGACCGAGGGAGCCACCTTTGGCGAGGGCAACCTCATCGCCGTACTCAACGAGGTGGGCGACGGCAACGTCATCCTCTTCCACGACCTCAATAGCCAGTTTGCCGCCTTCATGGTGAAGCATTTCCGCGACAAGGCGCTCAAGGACGCCATCAGGCGACTCGTCAACGAAGAGATAGAGCGCACGCTCCCTGACCGCGGCACCATCGGCAACGGAGTGAAAATCGTCAACACCAAGGAGATCACCAATACCGTGGTGGACAACGACTGCGAGATCTGCGGCGCCTCACGACTGAGCGACTGCACGATTCTCTCCTCGGCCAACGCCCCGGTCTATATCGGCACGGGTGTCATTGCCGAGAACAGCATCATCTCCGACGGCAGCTCCATCATCAACAGCGTGAAGATCCAAGACTGCTTCGTGGGCGAAGCCTGCCAGTTGGCCAACGGTTTCACGGCCTCACAGAGCGTCTTCTTTGCCAATAGCTACATGAGCAATGGCGAGGCCTGCGCGGCCTTCTGCGGCCCGTTCTCGGCCTCCCACCACAAGAGCAGCCTGCTGATTGGATCGATGTTCTCGTTCTACAACGCGGGATCGGCCACCAACTTCTCCAACCATGCCTACAAGATGGGTCCCATGCACTGGGGCGTGCTCGAGAGAGGCACCAAGACGGCCAGCGGCGCCTACCTGCTCATGCCGGCCACGATCGGATCGTTCTCTGTCTGCTTCGGCAAACTGATGCACCATCCCAACACCCAGGCGCTGCCCTTCTCCTACCTCATCGCCTATGGCGACAAGATGACGCTCTCGCCAGGCCGTAACATCACGACCGTGGGTCTCTACCGCGACATTCGCAAATGGCCGAAGCGCGACCGCAGATCGCCCAAATGCCATAAGAGCATCGTCAACTTCGACTGGCTCTCGCCCTTCTCCGTGGGAGAGATTCTGCGTGGCAAACGCATCCTGGAGAACCTCCGCCAGGCCTCCGGCGACAACGTCACCTCATACAACTACCACGAGTATGTCATCAATGCCTCGTCGCTCAAGAAGGGCATCAAATACTACGACATTGCCCTGCGTATCTATATGGGGGCGGTCCTGAAGCGCGCCCACAAATGGGGATTCTTCGGCAAACCCGAGACCGACACGGGACTGGGCCGCTGGAACGACCTCAGCGGACTCCTGCTCCCCGCCACGGAGGAGCACCGCCTCATCGAGGACATCAAGGACGGTACGCTCGACACGATCCACGACGTCATCGAGCGGTTTGAGCAGATCCATCGCAACTACCGCGTCTATCAATGGACCTGGACCTACCGCCTCATCCTCGACTACTACGGCATCAAGGAGATCTCGGAGCAGGACGACCGCCGCATCAAGAACGACTACGTGGAGGCGCGTCGCGCCTGGGTGGCCGAAATCAAAAAGGATGCCGAGAAGGAATACGCCATGGGCGACGTGGAGCGTGAGGTCTATGAGCAGTTTGTCAACCAGCTCGACCACGAGGTGGACTACGAGGGCAACGGCGCCCTGTAGCAGCCGAAGGCGGAGAGCATATAGCAGAGGAGGCAATTTATAAATGGCACGTGCGTACAAATATTATAATGGAAACCTTGCCACCATAATAAACCTCTGCCAAAAGAATGGCACGTCCCATGTAAAAAGTGAAGGTATGCCCTCTGCGATAAGGAATGGACAACCGAATTATTATTAAAATAAAAACTTATGATTTTAAGCAAAGCTATCAACCGAATGCGCAGCTCCCTGCTCACCGCAGGACTGCTAACGCTGGCTACGGCAGCCTCGGCCCAGGGCTACACTTACAAGAGTGTGCCCAACGACCCGATGCAAACCCGTATCTACACGTTGAAAAACGGTCTGACGGTCTATCTGAGCGTCAACAACGAGAAGCCCCGCGTCCAGACGTACATCGCCGTGCGCACAGGATCGCGCAACGACCCGCCCGAGACAACGGGACTGGCCCATTACCTGGAGCACCTGATGTTCAAAGGCACTAACCACTTCGGCACTTCCAACCTGGAGGCCGAGCGCCCCTACCTCGACTCCATCGAGGCACGCTACGAGTACTACCGCACGCTCACCGATCCCGCTCAGCGCAAGGCTTGCTATCACGCCATCGACTCCCTGTCGCAGCTCGCAGCCCAATACAACATCCCCAACGAGTACGACAAGATGATGGCGAGCATCGGAGCCGAAGGCACCAATGCCTATACGAGCAACGATGTCACCTGCTACGTGGAGAACATCCCGAGCAACGAGATCGACAACTGGCTCAAGGTGGAGAGCGACCGTTTCCAGAACATGGTCATTCGCGGTTTCCACACGGAGCTGGAGGCCGTCTATGAGGAGTACAACATGGGTCTCGCCAAGGACGGAAACAAACTCTTCACGGCCTTGATGGCGAAACTCTTCCCCACCCACCCCTATGGCACACAGACGACCATCGGACGCGGTGAGCACTTGAAGAATCCGTCCATCACCAATATCAAGAACTACTTCAAGCGCTACTACGCACCCAACAACGTGGCCATCTGTATGGCGGGCGACTTCAATCCCGACGAGGTGATCGCCAAGATCGACCACTACTTCGGCCAGTGGAAGCCCAACCCCAACCTCTCCAGCCCGCAGTATGCTCCCATGGCTCCTATCACCTCGCCGCAGGACACTACTATCATCGGTCAGGAGCAGGCCATGGTCTATCTCGGCTGGCGCTTTCCTGAGGGCCGCGCCCTGTCGAGCGACACGCTGGCCGTGATCGGCGAATTGCTCAACAACGGCTGCGCCGGTCTCATGGACCTCGACATCAACCAGCAGATGAAGGCGCTGGGCGTCTTTGCCGGTCTCAACACGATGAACGAGTATTCGATGTTCATCGCTGGCGGTGTGCCCCTGGAGGGCCAGACCCTTCCCGAGCTGCGCCAGTTGATGCTCGACGAGATCGCCAAGCTCAAGCGTGGCGAGTTCTCCGACGACCTACTGCCCTCGGTGGTCAACAACATGAAGCGCGACTTCTACAAGCAGTTGGAGAGCAACCAGTTCCGCGCCAACGCCTACGTCGATGCCTTCATCAACCGCCAGGATTGGGAGCAGGCCGTGGGCCAGATCGACCGCATCTCCAAGATGACCAAGGCCGAGATCGTAGCCTTCGCCAACAAGTATCTCAACGACAACTACGTCTGTGTCTATAAGGAGCAGGGTGTCGATACGTCTATCAAGAAGGTGGAGAAGCCGGCCATCACGCCGATCCCCACCAACAACGACAAGCACTCCGCCTTCCTCCAGGAGGTGATCAACGACACACCGGAGCCCATCCAGCCCGTCTTCGTGGACTACGAGAAGGACATGACGCAGGCCACGACGAAGAAGCAGACCCCGATGCTCTACAAGCAAAACACGGAGAACGGCCTCTTCACCCTTCAGCTCCGCTACCCGGGCCTGGGAACGGAGACCTGCCCGATGTACGACTACGCCTATGAGTATCTCAACTATGTCGGCACGAAGAAGATGACCAACGAGCAGATCAAGCAGCAGCTCTACAAGCTCGCTTGCGACTATAGCGTCTCTCAGAGCGACGACGAGCTCGTCATCACACTCCAGGGTCTGAGCGAGAACATGATGTCCGCCCTGCGTATCGTCAAGGACCTCATCGACAACGGACAAGCCGAAGAGGAGGCTTGGAAGAGCTATGTGGCCCTCGTGCTCAAGTCTCGCGCTGACAACAAGGCCAACCAGGAGGCCAACTTCTCTGCCCTCTTCAATTACGGCCGCTATGGCGAGTACAACCCCAACCGCAATACCATCGTGAGCGAGAACACACTCAAGTCGATGTCTGCCCAGACGGTGCTCGACTACGCCAAGGCCATCTACACCCAGATGCCCAACGTACTCTACTACGGTCCCATGACTCTCGCCGACCTCAGCACGCAGATCGACAAGATGAAGTTCTACACGCCCGGCAAGGTGAAGTTCAAGATGCCGCGCCTGGTGCGCCCCTACAAGACGCAGGAGACGTCCAAGAACGAGGTGTATATCGCCCCCTACGACGCGAAGAACGTCTACATGATCCAGTACCACAACGCCAACCAGAAGTGGACGCCCGAGCGCGCCCCCATCATCTCCCTCTTCAACGAGTATTTCGGTGGCTCCATGGATGCCATCGTCTTCCAGGAGATGCGTGAGGCCCGTGGTCTCGCCTATAGCGCCAGCGCCTACTACGCTTCGCCCTCTCGCACGGACGATCCGGAGTACTTCTACACCTACATCATCACGCAGAACGACAAGATGGGCGACTGCATCCGCCAGTTCAATCTTCTGCTCGACTCTATTCCCGAGCGCGAGGCTGCCGTCGAAGTGGCACGCCAGAGTCTGATGAAGAGCATTGCCTCTTCCCGCACCACGAAGTTTGGCATCCTCACCAGCTACTGGTACAACCAGAAGCGCGGCCTCAACTACGATCTGCGCCGCACCATCTACGAGCAGCTTCCGAAGATCACGCTCCGCGACCTCGTGGAGTTTGAGAAGGAGTACATGGCCGAGAAGCCTTACAGATATATCATCCTTGGCGACGAGAACGAGCTCGACATGGACCTGCTGCAGAAGATTGGCCCGATCAAGCGCCTCACTACCGAGGAGATCTTCGGCTACTAATTTCGAGCGTTGAACTCGTCCGGAACGCATCCTCCCCTATGCGTTCCGGATGAGTCATCATAGAGCAAATTGTCAGACAAAAACATTGATAAAACATTTATGGCTAAAGAACCAGATTTCAAGTATGCGCCCATGTTCCAGTTGGGCAAGGACACAACCGAGTATCGCCTCCTTTCCAAGGAGGGCGTGTCGGTAGGCGAGTTTGAGGGCAAGCGTATCCTCAAGGTCTCCAAGGAGGCCCTGACACTTCTCGCTCAGCAGGCTTTCCACGACTGCGAGTTTATGCTTCGCCGCGCCCACAACGAGCAGGTGGCTAAGATCCTCACCGATCCTGAGGCATCAGAGAACGACAAGTATGTCGCCCTCCAGTTCCTCCGCAATGCCGAGACCTCCGTCAAAGGCGTACTGCCCTTCTGCCAGGACACAGGCACGGCCATCATCCACGGCGAGAAGGGCCAGCAGGTGTGGACAGGCTTCGAGGACGAGGAAGCCCTCTCCCTCGGTGTCTATAACACCTATACGCAGGACAACCTCCGCTATTCGCAGAACGCCCCGCTAAACATGTACGACGAGGTCAACACGCGCTGCAACCTCCCCGCACAGATTGACATCGAGGCCGTGGAGGGCGACGAGTATCGCTTCATCATGGTCGCCAAGGGCGGCGGATCCGCCAACAAGACCTACTTCTACCCCATGACCAAGGCCACCATCCAGAACGAGAGCACGCTCCTGCCGTTCCTGGTGGAGAAGATGAAGAGCCTCGGCACGGCAGCCTGCCCGCCCTACCACATCTGCTTCGTCATCGGTGGCACGTCTGCCGAGAAGAACCTTCTCACCGTCAAGCTCGGTAGCATCAAGTACTATGACAACCTGCCCACCACGGGCGACGAGACAGGCCGCGCCTTCCGCGACATCGACCTGGAGGAGAAGCTCCTCAAGGAGGCCCACAAGATCGGCCTCGGTGCCCAGTTTGGTGGCAAGTACCTGGCCCACGACATCCGCGTGATCCGCCTGCCGCGCCACGGTGCCAGCTGCCCCATCGGTATGGGTGTGAGCTGCTCCGCCGACCGCAACATCAAGGCCAAGATCAACGCCGACGGTATCTGGCTGGAGAAGATGGACGAGAACCCCACGGAGCTCATCCCCGAGGAGCTGCGCAACCCGGGTGAGGGTGGCGAGGGCATCGTCATCGACCTCGACAAGGGTATCGATGCCGTGCGCGCCGAACTGACGAAGTATCCAGTCTCTACCCGCGTGAGCCTCAATGGCACGATCATCGTGGCCCGCGACATCGCCCACGCCAAGCTCAAGGCTGCCCTCGACAAAGGCGAGGAGCTGCCGCAGTACTTCAAGGATCATCCCATTCTCTATGCCGGTCCCGCCAAGACGCCTGAGGGCTTCCCCTGTGGCTCTATGGGCCCGACGACGGCCAACCGCATGGACCCCTACGTGGATGAGTTCCAGGCCCACGGCGCCTCGCTCGTCATGATCGCCAAGGGCAACCGTACCGACGTGGTGACGGAGGCCTGCAAGAAGCACGGCGGATTCTACCTCGGCACCATCGGTGGCGTGGCTGCCGTCCTCTCCAAGGAGTGCATCACGAGCATCGACTGCGTGGCCTATCCCGAACTCGGTATGGAGGCCATCTGGAAGATCACGGTGAAGGACTTCCCCGCCTTCATCCTCGTCGATGACAAGGGCCACGACTTCTTCAAGGAGCTGAAGCCCTGCAAGTGCCAGGGATAATACGCGGTGATTGATAAGTAAAAACACAATAGATTATTAGTAGGGGCGGTCGCTGACCGCCCTTATTTTTTATCTTCTGCCAACTTTCGATATTTTCGCCTTTGTTGTATTGGTTTTTCCCTTCCCAGCAGGCCGTATTGCCTCAATACAAACTACCCTATCACGCCATTTTGGATATGAACCATTAGGCCCAAGGAAAGTTTTGTATGGCAACGTTTGGTAGTTTGGGGGAAAATATGTAAATTTGCGCCTTAAATATCACAAAAAAGTAAGAAAAGCAAAACAGGCTTATGGCAAAGAGATTTCCGGAGTACAAAGGTTTAGACCTTGTAGGCACCAACAGACGGGTGCTCGAAGCGTGGGAGAAGGACGATATTTTCCACAAAAGTATCGACGAGCGTGAAGGCGAGCCGAAGTTTATTTTCTTCGAAGGCCCTCCCTCGGCCAATGGCCATCCCGGCATCCACCACGTCCTGGGCCGCTCCATCAAGGACACATTCAACCGCTACAAGACCATGTGCGGATTCCAGGTACGCCGCAAGGCCGGCTGGGATACCCACGGACTGCCCGTGGAGCTCAACGTAGAGAAGGAGCTGGGCATCACAAAGAAGGATATTGACAACAAAGCCTCAGACAAGTATATTTCCACCGTAGATTACAACCGCCATTGCCGCGCCGACGTACTGAAGTTCACGGCCGAATGGAGCAAGCTGACCAAGGAGATGGGCTATTTCGTCGATTTGGAGCACCCTTATGTGACCTACGACAACAAGTTTATCGAGACCCTGTGGTGGCTCCTGAAGCAGCTCTACAACAAGAACCGCCTCTACAAGGGCTACACCATCCAGCCCTACTCCCCCGCCGCCGGCGCACGGGCCTTTCGAGCCATGAGCTCAACCTTCCCGGCTGCTACCGCGATGTCAAGGACACCTCGGTGACGGCCCAGTTCACCATCCGCGACCCGAAGGAGAGCTGGACGAAATGGGGCAAGGCCGTCTTCCTGGCCTGGACCACCACGCCCTGGACGCTGCCCTCCAACGTAGCCCTCTGTGTGGGCCCACGCATCGACTATGTCGCCGTGGAGACCTACAACCCCTATACGGCCGAGAAGATCACAGCCATCGTGGCCGAGCCGCGCCTTGGAGCTTATCTGAAGCCCGAGGGCGAAGTGGCCGAGGGCGCCGACATGCCCGCCTACGAACGGGGCGACAAAGTCGTGCCCTACCGCGTCATCGACCGCATGAAGGGCGCTGACCTCGTAGGCATCCACTACGACCAGCTCATGCCCTGGGTGAAGCCGACGGAGAAGCTCGACGACTACGCTTCGGAGCAGGTGAAGACCTACGCCGCCGCCCATCCCGACCAAGTCTTCACGGGCGAGAACGGCAAGGATCGCTTCGTAGAGATGGCCTCCGCCGCCTTTGTCGTCATCCCTGGCGACTACGTCACTACCGAAGACGGTACGGGCATCGTCCACACCGCCTCCACCTTTGGTGCCGACGACGCCAAGGTCTGCCGCGACGCTGGCGTCCCGGGCCTCTACCTCGTCAACAAGCAGGGCGAGACGCGCCCGATGGTCGATCTCCTGGGCAAATACTACGCCATCGAGGACCTCGACGCCCACTTCATCGATCGCTGCGTCGATAAGGCCGCCTACGGCCACCATGCTGGCGACTACGTGAAGAACGCCTACGACCCGCGCTTCAACGAAGGCGGCAAGTGGGACAAGGAGGCTTCGGAGAAAGCCGAGGACCTCAATATCGTGATCAGCCTGGAGATGAAGATGGAGGGCACGGCCTACAAGATCGAGAAGTTCACCCACAACTATCCCCATTGCTGGCGCACGGACAAGCCCATCCTCTACTATCCGCTCGACAGCTGGTTCATCCGCGACACCCTCGACAAGGAGCGGATGGTGGAACTCAACAAAACCATCAACTGGCAGCCTGCCTCCACGGGTACGGGCCGCTTCGGCAACTGGCTCGAGAACCTCAACGACTGGAACCTCTCGCGCTCCCGCTTCTGGGGCACACCGCTCCCGATTTGGCGCGACGAGGACCGCAACGAGAAATGCATCGGCTCCGTCGAGGAGCTCTACAACGAGATAGAGAAGGCCGTCAAGGCAGGCGTGATGAAAGAGAACCCGCTTAAGGTCCGCGGCTTCGTGGTCGGCGACAACGCCCAGGAAAACTACGACCGCATCGATCTCCACCGTCCCTATGTGGACGATATCGTCCTCGTCAGCGACACGGGCAAGCCCATGCACCGCGAGAGCGACCTCATCGACGTGTGGTTCGACAGCGGCTCCATGCCCTACGCCCAGCTCCACTACCCCTTCGAGGGCGAACTCAATGCCGAGAAACTCGCTGCCACGGGCAAGAGCGAGGCCGAATACCGCGACCAGCTCATCCACTCCTGCTACGAGGGCACACCCGTGCCGCCCGCTTTCTTCCCCGCCGAGTTTATCAACGAGGGCGTCGATCAGACCCGCGGCTGGTTCTTCACGCTCCACGCCATCGGCACGATGGTCTTCGACAGCGTGGCCTTCCGCAACGTCATCTCCACAGGCCTCGTCCTCGACGCCAAGGGCAACAAGATGTCAAAGCACGTGGGCAATGTCGTCCCACCCTTTGAGATGATCGAAAAGTATGGCGCCGACGCCGTCCGCTTCTATATGATGACCAACTCCGAACCTTGGGACAACCTCAAGTTTGACGAGAATGGCGTCGATGAGTGCCGCCGCCGCTTCTTCGGAACGCTCTACAACACATACAGCTTCTTCGCCCTCTACGCCAACGTGGATGGCTACGATCCCAAGGACGCCCAGCTTCGCGCCGACGCTCCCGAGATCGACCGCTGGATCATCTCGCGTCTCAACACGCTCGTCAAGGGCGTAAGCCGCGAACTTGACGGCTATGATCCCACGCGCGCCGGACGCCTCATCGAGCAGTTTGTCAACGACGAACTCTCCAACTGGTATGTGCGCCTCAACCGCAAACGCTTCTGGGGCAAGGATATGAGCGACGACAAGCGTTCGGCTTATGACACGCTCTACACTTGCCTGATGACCGTGGCCCACCTGCTCGCCCCGTTTGCCCCGTTTGTGAGCGACGAGCTCTACCACGACCTCGGAGGCCAACTGGAGAGCATCCACCTCGACCGCTGGCCGAAGGCCGACGAGGCCCGCATCGACGCCGACCTCGAGGCCCGTATGGACATGGCACAGAAAATCACCTCGATGGTGCTCGCCCTGCGCCGCAAGGTCAACATCAAGGTGCGCCAACCGCTGGCCCAGATCATGGTGCCCGCCATCGACGAGGAGCAGCGCCGCCATATCGAGGCCGTGGCCGCACTCATCAAGAGCGAGGTCAACGTGAAGGAACTCAACTTCGTTGAGGGTGAGGGACTTCTGGTCAAGAAAGTGAAGTGCAACTTCCGCGTCATGGGCAAGAAGTTTGGCAAGTTGATGAAGGGAGTCGCCGCCAAGATGAACACCCTCTCCCAGGCCGAGATCGCCCAGCTGGAGCGCGAGGGCAGCATCGGCTTCGAGGTCGAGGGGCAGCCCATTAGCGTGGATGCCACCGACGTGGAAATCATCTCCGAGGACATGCCGGGCTGGCTCGTCAGCAACGAGGGCAACCTGACCGTGGCCCTGGAGGTGGAGCTCACCGACGACCTGCGCCGCGAGGGAATGGCCCGCGAGCTCATCAACCGCATTCAGAACCTCCGCAAGGAGAGCGGACTGGAGATCACGGACCGTATCGTCGTCAGCATCGACCCGCACAAGGAGACCGACGAGGCTCTGGAGACCTTCGGCGACCTGGTGCGCCAGCAGGTCCTCGCCAACGAGATCGTCGTCAAGCCCACGGACGGGGACGAGATCGACCTCGGCGACTTCACGACCCATATTGCAATCTCGAAGGCATAAGAGCCTTCACTATATAAAATGGATACGATTAAAAGACGTTATAGTGACGCGGAACTGGAAGAGTTCCGCGCCATTGTCCTCGGCCGCCTCGAGACGGCCAAGGCCGACTATGCTGAGACCATGAAGGTGCTCACCAACCAGGACACCAACGACGTGGACGACACGTCGCCCACCTACAAGGCCCTGGAGGAGGGAAGCAGCTCACAGACCAAGGAGGAACTGGTCCACATGGCCATGCGCCAGCAAAAGTTTATCCAAGGACTGCAGGCTGCCCTGCTGCGTATTGACAACAAGACGTACGGCATCGACCGCATCACGGGCGAGCTGATCCCCAAGGAGCGCCTCCGCGCCGTGCCTCATGCCACGCTCAGCGTGCAGTCGAAACAGAACTACAAAGATCATTAAAGGCGTGAAAAGAAACGCATGGATAGCTATGGCAATGGGCATTTTGCTCATTGCCATTGACCAATGCATCAAAGTGGCCGTCAAGCTCCACATGGGGCTGGGCGAGCAGATCGTCGTATTCGACTGGTTTCGAATCGACTTCATCGAGAACCGCGGCATGGCGTTTGGCATGGAGATCGGCAGCAAACTGTTGCTGAGCCTCTTCCGCATCGTGGCCGTCGGTTTCATCATTTGGTATATAGGCAAGAAGATACGACAAGGGCGCCCGCTGGGCTTCATCCTCATCCTGACGATGATCTGTGCTGGCGCCGCGGGCAACATCTTCGACTCCCTGTTCTACGGACAGATCTTCACGGAGTCGGTGCCCTATGGCGAGCCCGCCCAGTTGGTGGCTTGGGGCGAGGGCTATGCGCCCATGCTCATGGGACGCGTGGTGGACATGTTCTACTTCCCGCTCTTCCATGGCACCTTCCCCACGTGGATGCCGTTCTGGGGTGGAGAACCGTTTATCTTCTTCTCGCCCGTGTTCAACTTCGCCGACGCTTGTATCAGTGTCGGTGTGGCGTTGTTTTTGATTTTCTATCGCAAAGAACTGGATGCGGAGACTCATCGATCATAGACTACTGCTGCCGATCGTGGCCTTGCTGCTGGCTGTCGTGGGGTGCAAGCCCACCGTCCCCTCCGACTACCTCAGTCCCTCGGAGATGGAGGACATCCTCTACGACTACCACCTGGCCGTGGCCATGGCACAAAACAGCAATGCGAGCGACATGCAGCGCAAGTCGTGGCAACTGGCCGTGCTCAAAAAGCATGGCGTCAGCGAGCAGGAGTTTGATCGCTCGATGGCCTACTACATGCGCCACACCGAGCGCTTGCAGACTATCTACGAGCACCTCGCCGACCGCATGGGCCAGGAGGCCCGCTCCCTGGGTGCTTCCGACGCTGAACTGAGCCAGTATGGGTCCATCGCCTCGCGGGGCGACACGACCAACGTATGGCCTGGTCGCAAGACGCTCATGCTCAGTACCTTTGCACCCTACAACAAATACACTTTCGAACTCAAGGTCGATACGGCCTACCACAAGGGCGACCGCCTCGTGCTGAGCTACGACGCGCTCTTCCTTCTCCAGGAAGGCATGCGCAACCTGACCGTCGGACTGATCGTGACCTTTGCCAACGACAGTACGGTGCAGCAGGTGCAGGAGGTGGCGAGCGACATGCGGCAGACGCTGAGCGTGGAGGACCGCGACAGTATCGGCATCAAGCGCGTGAGAGGTTTCTTCCTCCTGGGCCGCAACGCGCCGCCGCCCACGACGACGCTGACGCTCTTCTTTGCCGAGAACGTGAAGCTCGTGCGCATCCACCCACAGAAGGGCCAGCCCTGGGAGGACAGTTCCAACCCGATGAATCCCTCCACGCCCATCCGCAACGTGGGATCTCCATCGGCCCCCGACCGTCCCGGACCGCCCGACAAGCAACCAGGTGCGCCCGAACTGGGAATCCCCGAGCCAACGGCCCCGCAACGCGGCACGCCCCAGCCGCCCACACCCGTGCGCCAGTTGACCCCGCAGCCACAGAGCACGTCGAAGATGCGGCCCATGTCGGAAGCCGGACGGCCCATGAAATCGATGAGTTCGCCATGAGGAAGGTGGCAGCCCACAGGATCGTCACCCCGCGGGAGACGATCGCCCTCGGCCTCTGCACGATCAAGGGCGACGAAGTCGTCGAGACACGCCCGCTGACGGGGGAGGAGGCCATGGTGGAGTGGATGGACGGCAGCATCGTCTGCCGCGAGGAGGGACCCAAGTCCACGCTCCACGCTTACCACAACGAAGTAATGTTGAAAGAAGATATTTTTATTTATAACGAAGAATTTTTAAAAGAAAAATAAGATATGCTGAGTGTAGAAGAATTGGAAGAGAGATTGATCGATTTGGCCTTTGCCGAGGATATTGGCGACGGCGACCACACCACCCTTTGCTGCATCCCCGAGGAGGCGATGGGCAAGAGCCAGCTCCTCGTCAAGGAGGAGGGCGTGCTCGCGGGCGTGGAGATTGCCCGCAAGGTGTTCGACCGCTTCGACCCGACGCTCCAGATGGAGGTCTTCATCCATGACGGCGCCCATGTCAAGCCGGGCGACGTGGCCTTCATCGTCACGGGCAAAGTGCGCTCGCTGCTGCAGACAGAGCGCCTGATGCTCAACATCATGCAGCGCATGAGCGGCATCGCCACGATGACGCGCCGATACGTGGAGCGCCTGGAGGGCACGGGAGCCCACGTCCTCGACACGCGCAAGACAACGCCGGGCCTCCGCATCCTGGAGAAGCAGGCCGTCAAGATCGGCGGCGGCATGAACCATCGCATCGGCCTCTTCGACATGATTCTGCTGAAGGACAACCACATCGATTTTGCCGGCGGCATCGTCCAGGCCATCGACCGTTGCCACGCCTACCTCCAGGAGAAGGGCCTCGACCTGAAGATCGAGATCGAGGTGCGCAACTTCGACGAGCTCCAGCAGGTGCTCGACCACGGCGGCGTCAACCGCATCATGCTCGACAACTTCACGCCCGCCGACACGCGCAAGGCCGTGGAGCTCATCGACCATCGCTACGAGGTGGAGTCCTCGGGCGGCATCACCTTCGACACCATCCGCGACTATGCCGAGCAGGGCGTCGATTTCATCTCCGTAGGCGCGCTCACCCATAGCGTCAAGGGACTGGACATGTCCTTCAAGGCCATCTCGTAAGCCGATGCTCGCAAGTCTTTTGCTGGCCGCGATCGCCTATGTCTCGCCCGTCCACTACCCCATCGAGCTGGCGGGCAACTTCGGCGAGCCGCGACCGAACCATTTCCATGCCGGCATCGACGTCAAGACCGACCGCATGACGGGCAAGCCGCTCTACGCCATGGCCGACGGGTTTATCAGCAAGGTCTCCGTGGGCACGCATGGGTTTGGCAAGGCCGTCTATGTGCGCCATCCCGACGGCAACACCTCGGTCTATGTCCATCTCGACGACTTCGCCCCGCAGATCGAGGCCGCCGTGAAGCGCTACCAGTACGCCCACAAGGTCTATGCCACCGACATCACCTTCCCTGCAACGATGATGCCGGTCCACAAAGGACAGTTTATCGGGTTCAGCGGCAATACGGGTTCCTCCCAGGGCCCGCATCTCCACCTGGAGCTCCACCGCACGCAGACGGGCGACCTGCTCGATCCCCTGACCTACCTCAAGGCCTACGTCCGCGACACCATCGCCCCGGCCGTCTATGCCTTCAAGGCCTACCCCGTGCCCGGCGAGGGAACGTTTCAGCACGGATCCAGCCCGCGCGTCTTCACCTTCGACAAGGGTCATTTCTCGGCCTGGGGCAAGGTGGGGTTCGGCGTGCGCACCATGGACCACATGAATGGCGTCTATAACAGTTTTGGATCGCGCCTGATCCGTCTCTACTGCGACGGCCGCCTGGTCTTCTCGGCCGATATCAACGGCCTTCCGCAGTCGATGCACCGGATGATGAACTCCTGGGGCGACTACGACCACTTCATGCAGAGCCGCGTCTGGTTTCTCAAGTCGTTTGTCGAGCCCGGCAACCGCCTGCCCTTCCTCAAGACCGGACAGGGCAAGGGCTACATCCTCTTCAACGAGCGCCGCGAGTATCACCTACGCTACGTCGTGAGCGACGTCTTTGGCAATCAGACCGTCCGCGAGTTTACTGTCCTCGGCACGCCCGAGGCCCTGGGCACGAAACCCGTGATAGCGGGTCCTGAGGCCCTGCTCACCTCGCGCGACAACCACTGGCAGACCAACGGCATCCGCCTCGACGTGCCGGGACGGCTGATGGCTGTGGACCGACTGATGAAACCGCAGCTGCTCGCCTCCGCCCGCGGCCTCTCCCAGGCCGTGCGCTTCGTCCCGGGCAACGTGCCGCTGCTGGGTTGGGCCCACCTGGCCTTCCGCATCCCCGACGCCACCATCGACCCGCGCAAGCTCTATGTGGCGATGACGGGCACGGGCACGCCCCCGCGCTACTGCCGCAGCGAGGCCAAGAACGGCTGGGTCTATGGCAAGGTGCGCGAACTGGGCATGACCTACTACCTCGCCTCCGACCAGCAGGCGCCCGCCATCAAGGCCACCAGCCGCGCCTACGACCACGTGACGCTCTCCATCACGGACAGCGGCAGCGGCACGGCAGGATGGGAAGCCACGATCGACGGACAGTTTGTGCTCTTCGAGCAACAGAAGAACCCGACCGTCCTGGTCTGCGACCTCCGCCGGACGCCCGTGGGAAGACTCCAGAAGGAGCGACAACTGCGCGTCACGGCATGGGACTTCTGCGGCAACCGTCAAACATTTGAAACCTCTATTAATTACTAATCGATATGAAAATGAAAAAGCAACTGCTGCTGGCTGCAGCACTGGTGCTCAGTACGGCTGTTAAGATGTCAGCCTGCACCGACTTCATCGCGGGCAAGGGAGCCACTACCGACGGTTCCGTGCTCTGCACGTACAATGCCGACGACTACGGCATGTTCACCAAACTCTGCCACTATGCGGCAGGCAAGCACGCCAAGGGCGCTATGCGCGAGATCATCGACTATGACACCCACGAGAGCCACGGCTTCATCCCCGAGGCATCCGTGACGTACAACGTCATCGGCAACATCAACGAGTGGCAGCTCTGCATCGGCGAGTCCACCTATGGCGGCCGCGACGAGATGGTCAACAAGCAGGGGCAGATCGACTACGGTTCGCTCATGTACCTCGGTCTGCAGCGCGCCAAGACGGCCCGCGAGGCCATCAAGGTGATGACGCAGCTGGTCGAGAAGTACGGCTACATCAGCGGTGGTGAGTCGTTCACGATCTGCGACCCCAACGAGGCCTGGATCATGGAGATGCAGGGCTGTGGCGACGACCCGAAGCAGAAGGTGGTATGGTGTGCAGTCCGCATCCCCGACAACGCCCTCTCGGGCCATGCCAACCAGAGCCGCATCGGCCTCGTCAGCAGCTACGACACGGACGTGATCTGCTCGAAGAACATGATCTCCTTCGCACGCCAGAAGGGTTGGTTCACGGGCAAGGACAATGAGTTCAACTGGAAGATGGCCTACGCCAAGCCCGACTTCAGCGGCCGCCGCATCTGCGACGCGCGCGTATGGAGCTTCTTCCGCCGCTTCGACAAGGGCATGGACCGCTACCTGCCGTGGGCCCTGGGCAAGGATCCCAACGCCGAGGACATGCCGCTGTGGATCATCCCCGACCACAAGATCAGCCCGCTGGAGATGATGGCCTGCATGCGCGACCACTACGAGGGCACGCCGCTGGCCATGGACAACGACCTCGGCCAGGGTCTCTGGGACTCGCCCTACCGTCCCACCCCACTCTACTATAAGGTGGACGGCAAGCAGTACTTCAACGAGCGCCCGACGAGCACGCAGCAGACCGGCTTCTCCTATGTGGCACAGATGCGCTCCTGGCTCCCGCGCGAGGTGGGCGGCATCCTGTGGTTTGGCAACGACGACGGCAACATGGTGGCCTACGTGCCTATCTACTGTGGCAACACCGTGCAGCCCGAGTGCTTCAACACGCCCGGCGCCGACGCCGTGACCTTCTCCGACAAAAACGCCTTCTGGGTGTGCAACTGGGTGAGCAACATGGTCTATCCGCGCTACTCGATGATGTTCCCGGCCCTCAAGGCTGTCCGCGACTCGCTGGAGAACAGCTATTTCGCCCATCAGAAGGAGGTCGAGAACAAGGCCGTGGCACTCTACAACACGGACAAGCAGGCCGCGCTCGACTACCTCAACCTCTACTCCAACCAGAAGGGTGCCGAGATGATCCAGCGCTGGCGCCAGTTGGCCACCTACCTCATCGTCAAGTACAACGACATGGCCGTGAAGCCCGAGAAGGACGGTCAGTTCCTCCGCACCAAGACGGGTCTTGGCGCCCGCGTGGAGCGTCCCGGATTTAGCGAGCACACCCAGCGCGCCATCGTCAAGGAGACAGGCGACAAGTTTGCCGCTCCGACCGAGTAGCCGACCGCGTAAACCGACCGCGACCAGCGGCTGCACACGCCGCAAGACGCAAGTCGCTAAAGCATAAGAAAATAGGAAGACAGTCCCCGACAAGCCGTCCACGATGGCCTGCCGGGGACTCTTCTTAGAGGAGCCCCCTCCACTTGGTTTTTATGAAAAAAGTTGGACCATTTTCTTTGCGTTTTCGCAATTTTGCACTACCTTTGCATCCGATAACAACCTTCACAGTAGTAATGGACGACTATCACGCGGATAATTTCAATCTTTAAGCGTGAGGATTTCATCTTCGGATGCTAATCCCCACCTTATGAACCATTGGAGATTAGCGAAATGAAGACATACTGGAATTTCAACGGAAACTTGAATGCCATCTCAGAGTGGCAGCCCAATTGCTGGATACAAGTCACTTGCCCCACGGAGCAAGACCAACAGGAACTGCAGGAGCGGTTCCAGATACCCGATTATTTCCTCTCCGACATCGCCGATACCGACGAGCGGGCCCGCTATGAGTATGACGACGGCTGGATGCTCATCATCCTCCGCATCCCCTACGTCAAGGAGGTACGCTCCCGCACGCCCTACACCACCGTCCCCCTCGGCATCATCCACAAGCGCGACGTCACCATCACGGTCTGCAACTTCGAGACCAACATGATGATCGACTTCGTCAGCTACCAGCAGAAGCGCGGCGAGGGCTTCACGGACTACGTGGACATGATCTTCCGCCTCTTCCTCTCCTCCGCCGTATGGTACCTGAAACGACTCAAGCAGATCAACGCCCTGATCGAGAAGTCGAAGAAGAACCTCGACAAGGAGGTCAACAACGAGAGCCTGATCGGACTCTCCAGGCTCCAGGACTCGCTCACCTACTTCGTCACCTCCATCCGCGGCAACGAAAACCTGCTGGCCAAACTGAAGTTCAAGCTCCAGGTCGATGAGCTCGACGCCGACCTCATCGAGGACGTCAACATCGAGATGAGCCAGGCGCGCGAGACCACCAGCATCTATTCCGACATCCTCGAATCGACGATGGACACCTACTCCAGTATCATCAACAACAACATGAACACCGTGATGCGTACGCTCACCTCCGTGAGTATCATCATGATGCTCCCCACCCTGGTCTCGTCGCTCTTCGGCATGAACCTCATCAACGGCATGGAGGACAGTCCCCTCGGCTTCCCCCTCGCCCTGCTCATATCCGTCATCGTTTCGGGCGCCACATGGTGGATTTTGCGCCACAAACGGCTTATTTAGCGGCAATAAGGAAAAAACTTCGCATATTTTTAGGTGGTATCAATTATTTTGTCTAAGTTTGCACATTATTATGTGTAAGCACTACCAAGCTACCCCCGAACACAAGGAGGGGGAAGGGAGGTTTGTGCGTTGAGCTGATAACCATGTCATAAACAAAAATGTGAAATGATGGATTCTCAAGAGAACGCCCTCACGCAGGGAACTGAAGAAGTAAAGCAGGCCGAAGAGGCCAACAAGGTGAACCCGCCGTCTGGCGAAGAGACCGCACCGATCGCAGCCGAAACGGCTGAGGATGCGCAGCAGGCGCAAGAGGAAGAACTCGCCAAGAAGGTTTACACCTCCAAGAAGGAGATCGTGGACCGCCTGAGCGAGATCGCCAAGAGCGAGACCACCCCGGACAAGGCGGAGATAGAGCACTTGAAGACAACGTTCTACAAGTTGCACTTCGCAGAGCGTGAGGCCGAGCAGAAGGCGTTTGTCGAGGCGGGCGGAGACCCGGAGAAGTTTCAGATTCTGCCCGATGATGACGAGCAAGCCTTCAAGGCCGAGATGACCATCATCAAGGAGAAACGACAGAAGGCGTTTCAGGAGCTCGAGCAGCTGAAGCAGGACAACCTCCAGAAGAAGCTGGAGATCATCGAGAAGATCAAGGCGATGGTCACCACGGCCGAGGAGGCCAATGCCAACTTCCAAAACTTCAAAGCCCTCCAGGCGGAGTGGAAGGAGATCAAGCCCGTGCCCGCCGAGAAGGCCAACGAGCTCTGGCGCAACTACCAGCTCTACGTGGAGCAGTTCTACGACCTCATCAACCTCAACCGCGAGGCCCGAGAATACGACTTCAAGAAGAACTTGGAGAAGAAGACGGCCCTCTGCGAGGCTGCCGAAAAACTGGCCGAGGAGAAGGACGTCATCAGCGCCTCGCGCAAGCTCCAGGACCTCCACGTGCAGTATCGCGAGACGGGACCCGTGGAGAAAGACCTGCGCGAGCAACTGTGGTCTCGCTTCAAGGCTGCCAGTACGGTGGTCAACAAGCGCCACCAGCAGTTCTTCGAGGACTTGCGCTCACGCGAGAACGACAACCTGGAGAAGAAGACGGCCCTCTGCGAGAAGGTGGAGGCCATCGTGAAGGAGGAAAACAAGACCAACGCCGACTGGGAACGCCATACGCAGGAGATCCTCGACGTGCAGCAGGAATGGAAGAAGATCGGCTTTGCCGCCCCGAAGGTCAACCAGAAGATCTTCGACCGCTTCCGTGCCGCCTGCGACGACTTCTTCGGACGCAAGAACGCCCACTACAAGGAGCGCCGCGCGCAGTATTCGGAGAATGCCGACAAGAAGCGCGAGCTCATCGCCAAGGCCAAGGAGCTGATGGACAGCACGGAGTGGCGCAAGACGGCCGACAAGCTGATCGAGCTCCAGAAGGAGTGGAAGACCATCGGACAGGTGCCCCACAAGCTGGGCGACGAGCTCTGGAAGGAGTTCCGCGAGGCCTGCGACCATTTCTTCGACGCGCGCACGGCAGCCTTTGCCGACGTCCACAAGGAGGAGGATGAGAACCTGAAGAAGAAGCAGGAAGTCATCGCCCGCCTCCAGGCACTCCTCGACGAGGGCAAGGACGAGGGCGACCTCCAAAAGAAGGTGCAGGCGCTCTCCGACGAGTTCTTCGCCATCGGCCATGTGCCCATGAAGCAGAAGGAGAAGACCTATCAGGCGTTCCGCACCCTGCTCGACAAGTTCTACAAGGAGCTTCACGTCAACTCCTCACGCCGCCGCATGGACAACTTCCGATCCAACCTCCGTCAGGTGGCCACCCGCGGTGGCGACGCCCTCGACACGGAGCGTGGACGCCTCATGCGCCGCTACGAGCAACTCAAGAACGATATCAACACCTACGAGAACAACCTTGGATTCCTCAACGTCAGCAGCAAGAAGGGCAATAGTCTCATCGAAGAGATGAAGCGCAAAGTGCAGCGACTGAGAGACGAACTGGAGGAGACGCGCCAGAAGATCAAGGCCGTCGATGCCGAAAACAAGGATCAGGAGGCTGTTCAGAGCAAAGAATAATATTTTATGGCATCACTCAGTGGAGTGATTATCGTACTTTTGTCATTTAAGTACGATAGCTTAGATTAATAGGGAGCGGATGGCTCGGGACGAGTCGTCCGCTTTTTTTTGATTATCCCAACGAAGCTAATACGCTTATGAAGAAAACGATTTTACTCTGTGCCATGGCCATAGCAGTCCTTGGCGCACAGGCCCAAGGAAAGGAGAGTCAACCGAAGCGGGGCACCTTCTCTTTCACGCCCCAGGTGGGTGTGACGTGGGCCAAACAGACGAACGTGGCGGCCTACAAGGCCACGGAGGCCGCGGGCTTCAGTGCGACGGGCTATGAGCCGGACGCAAGATACAACGCGGGATTCACGGGCGGACTGGAGGTAGCCTACCAGGCCACCACCGACTGGGCCTTCTCCCTGGGCCTGTTCTACACCCAGGCGGGATCCAAATACAAAGACTTCGAGGAGAAGATCTTTGCCGAAGGCCAGCAGCGGCCCGCGCTGGTGACGGGCCATGCCTTCACCAACCAGCACCACACCTTCGGCTACATCACCGTCCCCATCATGGCCCACTACTATGTGGCGCAGGGCTTCGCCGTCAAGGCGGGTGTGGAACTGGGCTTTCTCACCACGGCGAAACGCAAGTGGGATCAGACGGAGTTTACGGTCAACAACGAGACCAACGTCACAACCTATGGCAAGCCGCAGAGCTGCGAGATGGACCTCAAGGACGAGGCGAAAAGCGTGATGCTCGCCCTCCCCGTGGGCGTGAGCTACGAGTATGAGCAGGTGGTGCTCGACGCGCGCTACCACTTTCCCCTGACCAAGGCGATGGAGACGATCGACATGCGCAACCGTCTCTTCACCCTGACCGTGGGCTATCGGTTCTGACCCTCTTTTAGACCGACGGATAGACCAGGTTGGCTTCCGTCATCTTCTCCAACACCTCCTCCAGATATTTGCGGGCCTCCCATCGGGCCATGGGGAGGTCGTGGAGGAGGTAGTTGCCGCAGTCCTGGGGAGCCGCTCCTGGCACCTCGCCCTCGAAGTCGGCCACGAAGCGAAACGTGCGCTGCATCAGGGCCACGATGTCGCGGCTCTGCAGGTCGCCCCTCATCAGCAGGTAGTTGCCCGTCAGGCAGCCCATCGGGCCCCAATAGACGATGCGGTCCTTCCATTCCGTGTCGTTGCGGAGATAGGTGGCGGCCAGATGCTCGATGGTGTGGAGGGCACCGGGATGGAGCGCGGGCTCGCGGTTGGGCTCCTTCATGCGAATGTCAAACGTCGTGACGACATCGCCGCCCACCTTGTCCTTGCGGGAGACGTAGATGCCGCGGAGCAAACGATTGTGGTCAATCGTGAAACTGGGTATCTTTTCCATTGTTCTTTTTCTCTATTTATTCCTTGTTTTCTTTTGCTTGCTATGGCCGATGAGGATCGGCCTTCTTGCCCTGTGCGTCCGATCAGAGGATGGACTCCACAAAACGGAGCGTCACCTCGAAACTATCCTCGGCCACGCGGTCCCAGAAGTCAAAATACTGGCTGGCCTTGGTGTCTTTGAGTGGGATGTCGCTGATGACGCGAAACGAGATAAAGGGGACGGCGTAGCGGTGGCAGACCTGGGCGATGGCGCAGCTCTCCATATCGACGGCCATGGCCTCGGGGAAATGGTCGAGTATCTCGCGCATCTTCTCCTTCGAATCGACAAACCAGTCGCCGCTGACGGTCAGTCCCGCCTTGACACGCGGTATCTGCAACGCCTTATCTATCAACGCCTGCGGAGCCTCAAAGCGGGCGGGCATCCCGAGCACCTGGCCGTAGGCCGCATTGTCTCCGCAATAGACGTCGTGGTAGGCGCAGGACGAGGCCGCCACCACGTCCATCACCTCCACCGACGTGCTCGCACCTCCAGCGCAGCCGCTCGACACGATCAGGTCGGGCTGATGGTCGCGGAGCATCTCCGTGGCTCCGACGGCAGCGTTCACCTTTCCTATCCCACACTTTTGGAGCACAATGTCGGTCCGGCCTTCAAAGACCTTCGACAGCTGCTCATACTCCTTGTCCATCGCAACGATGATTCCTATCTTTTTCATGTATTCCAATATACGTTTTGTTTAGATAAAGGGATGCCTTCTGACGGCAACCCTTTTTCCTCTTGCAAAGTTAGTGCAAATCGAAGACAATACAAAAAGAATCTCATTCTTTTTTATTGTTGAGATGCAGCCTAACTTATCCAAAGTTAGTGCAAATCGAAGACAATACAAAAAGAATCTCATTCTCCCAGCTCGCCGCTATCGCTTCCGCCGCCATCGCTGCCGCCAGGCTTCGTCGTGCCGCCCGGGTTGGAGGGGCTTCCTGGACTGGAGGGGTTTCCGTCCGGGTTGACGGGCGCGGAGATATTCACGTTGGTCTTGCCCTCCTTGATGGCCTTGAGGACGGCCGCCTGGGCCGAACGCGTGGCGACGAGGTTGAACTCGGCGTCGGCGAGGAGGTTGCGAAATTCGCTGCCCGGCTCCCAGCAGACCGTGACGCGCTGGATGTTCTGCGAGCTGAACTTCTCTGCCGTCTCTGCGCCCTTGCTGCTGAGCGACAGGGAGAAGTCGCCAAGCTCGCCGAGGCGGATCTTCTTGCCCTCCAGCAACTGCTCCCGCATGCAATCTACTGCCATGTAGAGGATCGCCATGATGTCGGCGCGGGAGTAGGTCGTGCCGTGGTCGGCGATGTGGCGTGCAAACTTCTCGATGCCCATCACCTCGGTGTACTGTGCCGTGGCGAAGTAGTTGGTGACGACGGTCCCGACGAGTGCCTCGTCCTTGGGGTCGGGCTGCTTGCCCTCGGCCTTGGCCTGGTTGATACGCGTCTTGGCCTGGTTGATCTCGAAGAGATTCGGGTTGACGGCTCTTGCCGTGATGCTGTAGTTGATCATTGCGTTTAAGGTGTTTAAAGGTGTTCAAAATGGAGACCTTGCCGATGGTAGCTTAGGACCGGCGCCGCTATTTGTTTGTCCCTCGCCCCTGTCGTAAGAAAAGCCCGTCGCGGGTCCTCTATGGGTTTGTTCCGCAAGTCTCGTATCTGGGTGCAAAGTTAGGCATTTTATTTCATACCTCCAAATAAAACCACAAATATTTTCCAACTTTTTTCATCTTGTATAGAATAGCACATAGCAAAGCTATGTGAACCCGTAACTACCGCTCTGAATATCATTTACAGATAAATCGCATTTGATAAAATGGAAGCGAAGTGGGAAAACGAAAACGTGATAACGTGATAATGTGATAATGTGATAAGCAGGGCGAGTCCAAATCACGTTATCACGTTATCACGTTATCACGTTTGCAAAATCAAGAAAAGGTGGTACCGTGATTCAAAGAATAGTATATATAAATATATATATTTATATATACTATTCTTTGACCAGTTTTTCACCCCCTTCGTCGCTACTGAAAATCAAAAACGTGATAACGTGATAACGTGATAACGTGATAACGTGAGAATGCAAGGCAGATCTAAACGCAAATCATGCCTCAACAACCCTTATACAAGTCGCTCTGCATCAACTATTTACAACAGCAAAATTCTTCAAACCCTACCTCTTTCCTCCCTCCGCGTGCAACAAATCTCACCTTCATGAAGCAAACACAAAATACTCGCCCCTGCCCTCTCCTATCAAAAAAACTGGGGAAAAGAGAAGAGATTCCAAAGAAAATGCGTAACTTAGTAGGGTCGTTTGACTGCATCGACAAGCTAAAATATGCCCTGCGGCAGCCATTTGCACAACAAAAACAACTATCTACCCGCGTTTTCAGCAACTCGGAAGCAGAGCCCACAACAAGGAAGAAGAAAAGAGTGGCAAAACGTAACTATTTGATAACCAACTATTTCTGTTGGTTTGTTCCGTAATTTCAGGATTAGTCTCGATTTTTCATATCCCTACAAAAAGATGGCTCTTGATCGTGTCAAAGGGCGATAATTGCCATCATTTTGATGTATTTTGCCCCTGGAAGCCCGTAAAACACCCCCTCGAACCTACCCGAAGAGCCCTCCTAAACGGCCTCTGCCGACATCATCAAGGGTAGAAGACTTGCTTTGACCTCTCTGACGAGGACACAATCTCAGTCGTTCTGAGACTCCTAACATCTGTTTCCACAGGTCGTTGTATAGTAAAATTAGTTTACACTACAAAATATCAAGGTCAATGGTTGCCTTTTTATTTCTTCGACGCGAGAGAAAAAAGTGAGCGTTCCATTCCCACACCTCGATGTTTTTTACTAACTTTGCACACATTACTCAGAAAATCAATATCAAAAGACAAATGAATACTTTCAAGAAATGTTTGCCCGACGTAGTAGCCATCCTACTCTTCGCACTCATCGGGTTTGCCTATTTCTTCGTTCCCGTCACCCAAAACAAGGTGTTGTTCCGCCACGACTCCCAGGCTTCCAAGGGTCTTGGCGCGGAGCAGATCAGCTATTATGAGCGTACGGGCGAGCGCACGCGCTGGGTGAACAACCTCTTCAGCGGAATGCCGACCTACCAGATCTCGCCGTCCTACAACTCCACGAGCACGCTCTCGCAGGCCCTCAACGCCTACCACCTGTGGCTGCCGGAGAACGTATGGTACATCTTCGCCTACCTGCTGGGCTTCTACATCATGCTGCGCGCCTTCGACTTCCGACAGTCGCTGGCGGCGCTGGGAAGTATCATCTGGGCCTTCTCCTCCTACTTCCTGATCATCATTGCCGCCGGACATATCTGGAAGGTGATGGCGCTGGCCTACCTGCCACCGATGATTGGTGGTATCGTCATGGCCTACAGGGGAAAATACCTATGGGGACTGATCGTCACGTCGATCTTCGCGGCCTTCGAGGTCAATGCCAACCACGCGCAGATGACCTACTACTTCCTCTTCCCCATCCTCTTCATCATCATCGCCTACCTCGTCGAGGCCATCCGTCAGCGGCAGGTGGCGCGCTGGCTCAAGGCTTCGGCCGTCTGCGCCGTGGCCGCCGTCCTGGGCATCTGCACCAACCTCTCCAACCTCTACCACACGTGGGAGTATCAGAAAGAGAGTATGCGTGGCAAGAGCGAGCTGGTGAAGAAGAACACGGCCACCCAGACGAGCTCGGGTCTCGACCGCGACTATATCACGCAGTGGAGCTACGGCATCGACGAGACGATGACGCTCCTCGTGCCCGACGCCAAGGGTGGCGCGAGTGCGCCGCTGAGCCAGAACAGCACGGCCATGAAGCATGCCGACAGCAACGTGGAGCAGATGCTCCCGACGATCTATGACAGCATGCCGCAATATTTCGGCACGCAGCCCGGCACGTCGGGCCCAGTCTATGTGGGCGCCTTCGTGCTGTTCCTCTTCATCCTCGGCCTCTTCATCGTCAAAGGCCCGATGAAATGGGCACTTTTGGCGGCTACAATCTTCTCCATCCTCCTCTCGTGGGGTAAAAATTTCATGCCGCTGACCGACTTCTTCATCGACTACGTGCCGATGTACGCGAAGTTCCGCACGGTGGCCTCGATCCTCGTGGTTGCCGAATTTACCATTCCGCTGCTCGCCATCCTGGCCCTCAAGCGGATCGTGGACGAGCCCGACCTCCTGCGCCAGAAGATGCGCTGGGTCTATGTCAGCCTCGGTCTGACGGCTGGCGTCGCCCTGCTGCTGGCCCTCATCCCGAGCATGATGGGTCCGTTCACGAGCGACCAGGAAGCACAGATGTTTGCCAATATCCAGGGCATGACGCCCGACGTCCAGGGCATGATCCTCGGCAGCCTGGAGTCGATGCGCGAGGCGATGGTCTCGGCCGACGCCTGGCGATCGGTCGTCATCATCCTCGTTGGCTTCGCCTGCCTCCTGCTCTTCAAGATGAAGAAGATCGACGCGCGCATCCTCGTGGGCCTGCTGGCCGTGCTCTGCCTCGTGGATCTGTGGCAGGTGGACAAGCGCTACCTCAACGACGGGATGTTCGTGCCGCGAAGCGAGCGCGACGCGCCCATGGAGCCCACGCAGGCCGACAACTTGATCCTGCAGGACAAGGACCTCAACTACCGCGTGCTCAACTTCGCCTCGGACACCTTCAACGAGAACAATACCTCCTATTTCCATAAGAGCATCGGAGGCTATCATGCCGCCAAGCTCCGCCGCTATCAGGAGCTGATCGAGGCTTATATCCGTCCCGAGATGCAGGCCGGCATGCAGGCCGTGGCCGCCGCCAATGGCGACATGACGAAGGTGGATGGACGCAAGGCGTTCCCCGTGCTCAATATGCTCAACGCCCGCTACTTCATCCTGCCGCTGCAGGGCGGACAGACCATGCCGCTGCGCAACACCTACGCCCAGGGCAACGCCTGGTTTGTGGACAAGATCCGCTATGTAGATAATGCCAACGAGGAGCTCGACGGCATCCGCGCCATCGACGTGACCCACGAGGCCGTGGCCGACAAGCAGTTTGAGCAGGCGCTCGGACAGGCCCAGCCTCTCGACACGACGGCGACGATCAAGCTGACGGCCTACGAGGCCAACAACCTCCAGTACGAGGTGAGCTCGAAGACGGGCGGACTGATCGTCTTCTCCGAGATCTACTACCCGGGATGGACGGCGACGGTCGATGGACAGGAGGTGGCCGTGGGCCGCGTCAACTACGTGCTGCGCGCCATCAACGTCAAGCCCGGCCATCACAAGGTGGTGCTCGACTTCCATCCGAAGAGCATCCAGACGACGGAGACCATCGCCTATACGGCCTTCGCCATCATGGTGCTGCTGATTGTATTCGCCATCGTCGTCTTCGTCAGAAAGAGACGTCAGGGCGACGCGGCGCAGGCTGCCACGGCGCAATCCAAAGACTAAGGATACTATCCAACGACTAAGACTGAACAGAGACAATGAAGAAACTCCTCTCCCTTCCCCCCAATCTCGTGGACAGCTTCCACGAGATCACGGGGCTTGACCATCAGGAATGGTTTTGCACCCACGACCCCATTGGCCACAAGCTAGGCTCGGGTGGCGGCACGGACTGGCTGCTGCGCGCGGCGTGGCAGGCGCAGGGTGCGGACCGGTCGTTCGACGAATGGTTGGCCGCCGACAAGCGGCTGCTGCTCCATGCGGGCGGACAAAGCCGCCGCTTGCCCTCCTATGCTCCGTCGGGCAAGGTGCTCACCCCGATCCCCGTCTTTCGCTGGGAACGGGGACAGCGGCTCTCCCAGGACCTGCTGTCGCTGCAGGTGCCGCTCTATGAGCGCATCATGGCCCAGGCGCCCAGTTCGCTCCACACCATGATCGTCAGTGGCGACGTGCTCATCCGCGCCACAGAGCCGCTCCAGCCCATCCCCGAGGCCGACGTGGTCTGCTACGGCCTGTGGCTCAATCCCGAGACGGCAAGCCATCACGGCGTCTTCGTCTCCTCCCACGAGCGGCCCGACCAGTTGGAGCGGATGATGCAGAAGCCCTCCGTCGAGACGCTGAGCAAGCTCTCGGAGACCCATTTCTACCTGACGGACATCGGCGTGTGGCTGCTATCAGACAGGGCCGTGCGCCTGCTGATGAAGCGGTCGGAGCAGGAGGGGAAGATCAAGGAGTATGACCTCTATAGCGAGTTTGGATGTGCGCTGGGATCGCAGCCCGACATCCAGGACGAGGAGCTCAACAGCCTCAGGGTGGCGATCCTCCCGCTACCGGGTGGCGAATTTTACCATTTTGGCACGTCCCACGAACTCCTCTCCTCGACCTTGGCGATCCAAAATCTCGTCAACGACCAACGGGAGATCATGCACCACTCGCTGAAGCCACATCCGGCAATGTTCGTACAGAATGCCATCACGCGGGTGCGCATCACGGCGAAGAACCAAAACCTCTGGGTGGAGAACAGCTGGGTGGGCGAGCGCTGGTCGCTGGCCAGCGAGAACATCATCACGGGTGTGCCCGAGAACGACTGGGAGATCCGGCTGGACAAGGGGCAATGTGTGGATATGGTGCCTATCGGCGAAGCGGACTGGGTGGTGCGCCCCTACGGCTATTACGACACTTTTGCAGGGACGGAACAGCAGAAGGAGCAGTTTCCCGTCGCTCACACGACGGAGGAGGCGGGCCTGCTGCTGCGCTTCCTGCTGGACCAGGAGGCGTCGGAGAAGGCGAAGGAGACCTATAAGGCGGCTCGGAAATTGAGCGCGGAGCAGATCTCCAACCAGGCGAACCTGCAACGACTCACGGAGCAGCGCCGCCGTTTCCGATCGGAAAACTGGCCGATGCTGGCACGCAACTATGCCCACAGCGTCTTCTATCAGATCGACCTGCTCGACGCTGCCAACGACTTTGTGGAGGGCCAACTGGCGCTGCCCGATCCGCTGCCCGAGCATACGGACCTGATGCGCCGCATCCACGACGCGATGTTCCGCTCGGAGGTGGAGCACCGACGTGGACAGGGTGGCGAGGAGAACGCCAACCGCGCCTTCTCGCTGCTGCGGGAGGGACTGACGGCGGAGGCCACGGCCCACAAGCAGCATCCGCAGATGGCGGTGCAGAGCGACCAGATCGTATGGGGACGGTCGCCCGTGCGCATCGACATAGCGGGTGGATGGACGGATACGCCGCCGTTCTGCCTGATGGAGGGTGGCAACGTGGTCAACCTCGCCATAGAGCTCAACGGACAACCGCCGCTCCAGGCGTATGTCAAACCGTGCATCGAACCGCATATCATCCTGCGGAGCATCGACCTCGGGGCCTCGGAGACGGTGAGGACGTTTGAGGAGCTGACGGACTACAACCATGTGGGTAGCCCCTTCTCCATCCCCAAGGCGGCACTGGCGCTGGCGGGCTTTGCGCCGGCCTTCTGCGCGGACCGCTACGCCTCGCTGGCCGACCAGCTGCGGGCCTTCGGATGTGGCATCGAACTGACGATGCTCTCGGCCGTTCCGGCGGGATCGGGACTGGGCACGAGCAGCATCCTGGCAGCCACAGTACTGGGGGCCGTGAGCGACTTCTGCGGTCTCAGATGGGACAAACTGGAGATAGGACGGCGCACGCTCGTGCTCGAACAGTTGCTCACCACGGGTGGCGGCTGGCAGGACCAGTTTGGCGGCATCACGGCGGGCGTGAAACTCCTCCAGACGGCCAAGGGCTTCGGACAGTCGCCCGAGGTGCGCTGGCTGCCGGACACGGTCTTCACAGACCCGGCCTACAAGCCGTGCCACCTGCTCTACTACACGGGCATCACGCGCACGGCCAAGAGCATCCTGGCGGAGATCGTGCGCCGCATGTTCCTCAACGAGCACGACGAACTGGCCTTGCTGCGCGAGATGAAGGAGCATGCGATCCAAATGTATGATACGATCCAGCGGGCGGACTTCCAGGAGATGGGACGCCTCGTCAGACAGACCTGGCGACAGAACCAGCTCCTCGACGCGGGGACGAATCCGGAGGCGGTGCGCCAGCTCACCACGCTCATCGACGACCTCTGCCTCGGCTACAAACTCCCCGGTGCGGGTGGCGGCGGCTTCCTCTACATGGTGGCCAAGGATCCCGAAGCGGCGGCTCGCATCAAGCAGACGCTCCAGGCGCATCCGCTCCGCGACAATGCCCGCTTCGTAGAGATGAGCCTCAGCACGACGGGTCTGCAGATAAGCAGGAGCTAACCAGCAGATTGTCGTCAGGACATTTAAAAATCAACTTTTACTACTATAAACGCTTCGCCAGGACAATTAGCAGACAATGTCCAAGGCGAAGCGTTGTTCTTTGTTGTTTGCCTTGCAGCAAGCCATATAGAAAGTTATTCCCCTACTCTCTCCACTTCCGCAGCAGGGCGTCGCGCCGAAGCTCTGCTTGCTGGCGAAAGGCGAGATAATCGGGAGAGTCGGGATGGAAGGGGCGATGCTGGAGCGCGGCCCGCACGGGTGCCCACTCCTTCATCCATTGCTGCGCGCGGGAGGAGAAATAGACCTCGACAAACCGCTCCCAGAGGTAATCGACGGCCTGCTGCGAGGGATGGAGCATGTCGGGCGCATAGAAGCGGTAGTCGCGGAGTTCGTCGTTCAGCAGCTCATAGGCGGGAAAATAGGTCACACCAGGCCCCTCGGCCCGCACCACCTCGTCGGCAGCAAGGAGGAGCGTGGCCTTGGAGAGCTGGCTGCCGTGGTAGCCATACTTGCGGTAGCGGATCGGACTGACAGTCAGCACGATACACACCCCATCATTCTGACTGCGCAGGACACTACAAGCCTCGCGCAACGCGTCGGCACAGGCCGCAACACTGAGCGAGCGCTCTTCGAAGAGGCGCTGGGGCCGCTTCTCGCAGTTATCGACGATCTCACCCGTGGCACGCTCCACATAGACGCGGTTGGTGCCCAACGTGAGCACCACGACATCGGCCGTACCCTCCCAACGCCTCACGGTATGGAGGATGCTGACGGGATTGTACATCACGCCAAAGGGATTGACAACGGTAGGAAACTGAGCGTCCTCAAACTTCAAACCCATGTTTTGGGCAAAGCAGGAACCCACCAGCAGCAAGCGATCGAAAGGTTCTATCCGCCATTCGGCCTGCGCCACATCGACTACGGTACGAAACTCCATGCGCAAAAATATCTTTTCTCCTTATTATATATACGTCCTCCCCTACCCCGCAGCCGATCCGGCTCGCGCACCAAGGGGAATCGCTGCCACGAAAGTACAACAAATTCCTGGAACGCACAAATAATAGAAAAGAAAAACCTACCAGCCCACCTTTCCTACCAATGGTAGCAGATCGTGGCTACGATATCGAAGGCATAATAGCGATGGCCCAACTTCGAATCGAAATATCTTTCGTCATCGAATTGTCCGAAACCATGCTCCCAGTCGTATGGCGGATGGTATTTGCATTTGGTGTCCAGCAGAGAGACATGGCTCTGCACGCCAAAGCGCCAGTTCTTGGTCTCGTAATAGACTGCGGGGCGAACGCCCAAGTCAAACTTCCGGTACTCCTGCTTTCCATTGAAGGGATGCGGCAACCACCAGTCCGCTCCCCCATGATACTTCTCGCCGTGGGCCCGGAAGGAAAGCACAGGGCCGCACTCGAGGACGATTCCCTGTCGCTTCTCTCCGCCAAAATGATATTGCACCAGAATGGGGAAATCAATGTAGGTCGATGAGCAGTTGCCCGCGTTCTCGTTGTCATGGCCGAAACCTTTCAGACGCAGGCCCACACCGGGCATCAGGGACCATCGGGAGTCGATGTGGTAGTTGATGCCGTAACCGACGTGGAGGGCGATATTCTGCTCGTCCTCTTTGACGAACTTGTTGACCCAGCCCATTCCCTGGTAGATGTTGTGCTCCCAACGTTTGCTTTGCGCACGGGCAGAAGCAGGTAGGCATAAGAGGACCAGCAATGCGAAAGCGGATTGTATGTATCGTGATTTGTTCATAATTGTTATCTATAGGTATTTACCAATGAAAATTGATCGTGGCCACTACGTCGAAGGCACGATAGGCGTCGTCCAAATCAGGGTTGTAACTGCCAAGTAATCTGTCATTTTTATTCTTGATGTCGAGCATACCGATATGCGACTGCACGCCAAATCGCCAGTGTCCCGTCTCGTAATAGAGGGCAGGACGAACGCCTACGTCTATGTTTTTATATTCCTTCATTCCCCAGTACGGATGTTGAGGACACCATTCCGTTCCAGAATATCTCTCGCTATGAGCCAAAAAGGAGACAACGGGTCCCAATTCGAGAACTATGCCCTGACGCTTCTCGCCGCCAAAATGGTATTGTGCGAGCAGGGGGATATCAATGTAGGTCGATGCGCAGCTCCCCGTATATCCGCTATTGTGACCGAGAGCTTTGGCTCGAATAGCCACGCCAGGCATGACGGACCACTTGGAGGAGAGGTAGTAATTGATGCCGTAGCCCACATGAAACGCGACTGTCTGGTTGTCGTGGCTGTCAAATTTTTTAGCCATTCCCACACCCTCGTAGAGGTTGTGTTCCCACCGTTTGTTCTGAGCGGAACCGGGGATCGCTGAGCCAGCCAACAGGCAAGCGGCAATCAGTCCGCAAAAGATAGTCGTCTTCATTTCACTTCTAAATTGTTTACGGTTGATACTTAGTTGATTTATCGCTGCAAATATAATTAAATATATTGAACAAAACAAATGAAAATAAAAAACCAATATTATTTAACATTATACAATTACATAGAACAGGAGCGTTTCAATAGAGCCAGCTAAGATTGGAAACAACAAAAAGAACCCTATCACTCCATTTCCCGTAAGAAGCATAAAAATGAACCCAGAAAAAGTATATTGACTTCATCGGCCGATGAAGTTAACTTCGCAGGCCGATGAAGTTAACTTCGTTGGCTTATGAAGTTAACTTCATTTTTCGAGGAAGATGAGCTCCTCTTTTTACGGATCAAGGGGCAGGCGACACGCTCTGCGCGTCGCCTGCCCCTTGATGGCTTCGTCATGCCTTGTTCGGGCCGACTATTTCTTCTCCGTCATCACGCCCTCGACATAGAGGCGGGTGAGCTCGGTCTTGGCGTTGGAGCGGACGGTGATGCTCTTCTTGAAGTGGCCCGGAAACTTGCCCGTGCCGTTGTAGGTCACGGAGATGGTGCCCTTCTGTCCTGGAGCGATCGGCTTCTTGTCGTAGCGCGGCACGGTGCATCCGCAACTCGCCACGACCTGGTTGAGCACCAGGGGCTTGTTGCCGACATTGGTGAAGGTGAATACCGCCTTCTTGACAGGGCTCTCCTCCGAGAACGTGCCAAGATCCTGCGTGACCTTGTCAAACTTGATCTCGGCCTGAGCCAAGGCGGTCGTGAGTCCGAATACGAGCATCACGGCCAATGATAACAGTTTTTTCATATTCTTACTTTCTTTGTCTAAATGTTGCTTTGAATAGTTTTCTCCATACTATGGTTTAGACGCAAGCACACGACAAAGGTTTACTTCGTAGGAATGGTTTTCTCTCCATTCCTACGAAGCAACCCCATAGAGCGTAGCCCTGTAGGCTCCCTATCGCTTGATGCGGCGGGAGAGTTTGCGGAGCGCCTTGTCGCGGATCTGCCGCACGCGCTCGCGCTTCAGTCCCATGCGCTCGCCGGCCACGGCCATCGTGCAAGCCTCGCCGTCGAGGCCGTAGAGGAGCAGGATGACCCTGCGCTCGCGGTCGTCGAGACAGGCGAGCCCCTCAAGCAGCTGCTCGCGCACCACGCCACGGTCGAGGCCTCCGTCGATGGGGATGGCGTTGGCATCCTCGATGATGGAATGGAGCGTGAAGGTGCTATTGCTGCCGACCGGGATCGACTGGTCGAGGGAAAGCGGACGGGGAGCGGTCCTCTCGCCACGCCTTGTGGCCTTGCGCGAGGTGTCCTCCAGGACGTTCTGCTCTTCGATGGCCCGCTCCATGGCCTGACGGATGAAGGGGGCGGCGAAGACCACGAAGCGAACGCCTCGCGAACCGTCAAACTGGGCCGCGGCGTGCATCAGGGCGATATTGCCCTCGCTCACGAGGTCGTCCTCGTCCAGTCCGTGCCCCCGATAGTGGTGGGCCAGGGAGACGACAAACCGCAGGTTGGCCTTCGTCAGTTGTTCGAGCGCGCGCGCGTCGCCTACCTTGATGCGGTCGGCCAGCTGGCGCTCCTCCTCATCGCTCAGAAGCTGCTCCTGGGCAATGTTGTCTATGTACTGCTCGTTGATTGCCATAAGAAAATATCCTTTGCGGCACGGGGCGAGGCGAGCCCTCCCCGCGCCAGGTGTTGCACATGGATCCTACGCCTTCGACTTCTTGGCACGTCCGATGAGCCATTTGGCCACAAACCAAACGACGGCCACGGCCACCAGGGCGAGGATGACGATCTTGATGTGGTGGCTATATTCCATGATCTTGCCCTCCAGCTCGTTGGGCGCGATGATCGTGGAGAGATACCAGCCGAGGAGCGCCAGGATGGCATGCCAGGCGCCTGCGCCGATGGTGGTATAGAGGAGAAACTTCCAGTAGTTCATCCTGGCCAGTCCGGCGGGGATGGAGATGAGGTGGCGGATGCCAGGGATGAGACGGCCCGTGATGGTCGCCACCATACCGTGGTTGTCGAAATAGCGCTCGCTCTTCTCCACCTTCTCCTGCGTGAGCAGGCAGAGGCGGCCCAGGCGGCTGTTGGCGAAGCGGTAGATGAGCGGGCGGCCCAGATAGTAGCCGGCCAGGTAGTTGATGGTGGCGCCACAGTCGGCTCCGATCGTCGCAAAGACGATGACCCACCAGGTGTTGAGATCCTTGCCCGCATGAGCGAAATAGGCCGCCGGCGTGACGACCAGCTCAGAAGGCACGGGGATGACGGTACTCTCAAGCAGCATCAGAAACCAAACCCACGCGTAGTTGAGATGCTCGATGATAAACTGAAAAAAGCTAAAATTGTCCATGATTGGGCTTTGGGGGGATGATTGGTTTTTGAGGAGTCAGCGAAGGCCAGTCGGCCATGTCGCTCCCGATCGGGAACAGGCTGCTCAGCATGAGCTGCGCCTCGTCGGGGTTGCGCTTGATGGCCTGCTGGAGATAGTGGTGGAAGTCTTCCATCTGATCGACCTCCAGGGCCATCAGGGCCATGTAGGACCAGTAGTGCTTGTTGTTCTTGCCCAGCAGGGCGAAGACGCGCTTGAGCTGCGGGTAGAGGCGCGGAAGATACTTCGTGCCGGCGAAACAGAAGTAGATCGCCATGAAGAACATCAATTGGTCCTTGCACGTCCAGATCGCATCGTCGAGCCACTGGTAGGACTCCTCGTCGCGACCCAGGGCCGTGAGACAGATAGCCACGGTCAGGGACGAGAGACCATCGGTCTCCTTCTTGAGCAGGTCGTTGTTGCTTTTGAAGAGCTCCAGGGCCTCCTCGTAGTGCTCCATAGCGACCAGCGCTCCACCCTTGAGGTAGATGGCCTTGGCGTTCTGCGGATCGATGGCAATGGCGTAGTCGCACGACTCAACACACTCTTTGTTGTGCTGCTTCGACTTCTGCGCTTGTGCCAGGTCGAGCCAGCGATCGACGTTGTAGGGTTCGTCGTTGGTGAGCTCCTCCAGCAGTCGCTCGCCCTCGCCATCGACGTCGTGCAGGCCCGAGAAGACCAGCACCTTGCCCTTGATGCTCTTGTAGTCGGGATGCTTGCGGTCCTTGACCAAGTCGAGCCAGGAGAGGGCCAGTTCCGTCAGGCGGTAGTCGTCCATCATCTGGGCCACGTCGAGGGCAAACTCGTCCTTATCCTTCTTGCTGAGTTCGGCGTAGCGGGCGCGGAGATAGTTCTCCATCGTGCCGATCTCCTCCTTGTGGATCAGGATCTCCGCCACGAGGTAGTAGTATTCCACGTCGGTCTTGTCCTCCACGAGGTCGGCATAGGCCTGGGCCTGGTCGGGATCGTCCTCCACCGAGAGCGCATAGCGCGCCTTGAAGGCCAGCGGCTCTACGGCGCCAGGATAGAGGTTGAGGGTGAAGTCGGAGACCTCCATCGCCTTGTCGTTCTTACCCTGGACGGCATAATACTGGATGATGTCGCCCAGTTCGCTCGCCATGAAATAGTCGGAGACGCCTGTCCGGCGCGCCTTCTGGTAGCGTCGGAGCAGTTTGCGAAACTCCTTGGTGTTGTAATATTCCTCCATGTGATATCGTTATGGTCGTGGCCACGGGTCGCACGGGCTTCCCGGGGCCACGGCTGAAACATTCTGAATATGAGGGCCTGCGCAGACCGATTGGCCATGGGGCGCGCAAGTCCTGCTGGGGCTGGCAGGGGCCTATTTCTTGGCTCCGCCGCCCTGCTTCTTGGCCCAGGCGTCCTTCAGACCCACGGTCTTGTTGAAGACGAGGTGGTCGGCAGTACTGTCGAGGTCCATCATGAAATAGCCGATGCGCTGGAACTGCAGGTAGTCGCCAGGATGCTTCTCGGCGAGGTAGGGCTCCACGTAGCAGCCCTTGTTCACGCGCAGGCTATCGGGATTGAGCAGCTCGCGGAAGTCGCGGTCGTCGGCAGAGGGGTTCTCCACGCAGAAGAGACGGTCGTACTCGCGCACCTCGGCGGGCAGGCAGTGGGAGGCGCTCACCCAGTGGATGGTGCCCTTGACGCGGCGGTTGGCGCCCGCCATGCCACTCTTGCTCTCGGGGTCGTACTCGGCCTGGATCTCCGTAATGCGTCCCTCGGCATCCTTCGTGCAGCCCGTACACTTCACGATATAGGCGTTCTTGAGGCGCACCTCGCGGCCTGGCGCCAGGCGGAAGAACTTCTTTGGGGCGTCCTCCATGAAGTCGGCACGCTCGATCCACAACTCCTTGGAGAAGGTGATGGTATGGGTGCCGTCGGCCTCGTTCTCGGGATTGTTGATGGTCTCCATCTCCTCGGTCTCGCCGTCGGGATAGTTGGTGATGACGAGCTTCACGGGGTCGAGGACAGCACTCACGCGGCAAGCCTTCTTGTTGAGGTCGTCGCGGACGGCAGCCTCCAGGAGGGCCACGTCGTTGAGGGCGTCAAACTTCGTGTAGCCGATGGAGTCGATAAACTTGCGGATGCTCTCCGGGGAGTAGCCACGACGGCGCATGCCACAAAGGGTCGGCATGCGGGGATCGTCCCATCCGCTGACCATGTGCTCATCGACAAGCGTATGGAGCTTGCGCTTCGACATGACGGTGTAGGTGAGGTTGAGGCGGTTGAACTCGATCTGTCGCGGACGGTTGTCGGCGAGGTTGTCAGCCGTGCCGTCCTTCTCCTTCAGATAGTCGATGAAGAGATCGTAGAGCGGACGGTGGGGCACAAACTCCAAGGTGCAGATGGAGTGGGTCACGCCCTCGAAGTAGTCGCTCTGACCGTGGGCGAAATCGTACATCGGATAGCAGTTCCACTTCGTTCCCGTGCGGTGGTGCGGGGTCTTGATGATGCGGTAGATGATCGGGTCGCGGAAGTGCATGTTGGGATTGGCCATGTCGATCTTGGCGCGCAGCACCATGCTGCCTTCCTCGGCCTCGGGCGAGTTCATCTGCTCGAAGAGGCGCAGGCTCTCCTCCACGGGACGGTCGCGGTAGGGACTGGCCGTTCCGGGCTCGGTCGGCGTGCCTTTCTGCTCGGCGATCTGCTCGGCCGTCTGCTCATCGACATAGGCGTGGCCGTTGCGGATCATCCACAGGGCGAAGTCCCAGAGGCGCTCGAAATAGTCGCTCGCGTAGTAGATGTTGCCCCACTTGAAGCCGAGCCAACTGATGTCCTGGAGGATGTTCTCCACATACTCGTTGTTCTCCTTGCTGGGGTTGGTATCGTCGAAGCGGAGGTTGCACACGCCGTTGTAGTGCTCGGCCACGCCGAAGTCCATACAGATCGCCTTGGCATGGCCAATATGCAGGTAGCCATTGGGCTCAGGCGGGAAGCGCGTCTGAATGCGGCCGCCGTTCTTGCCTTCGGCCAGGTCTTCTTCTATCAGTTGCTCCACGAAGCTGATACTGCGCTTCGGTTCTTCCGTGTTGTTCTCTACTGTTGTCATATTGTTGTCTTGTCTATTTTTCTTGTGTTGTCTGTTTTATGATGCAAAGGTAGCATATTTTTCTCTTTCCACATTCACGAGGGCTATCTATAATGGCGAGAAAGCGTTAAATTTAGGGTTTATTCAGAAAACATAGAAAATTAAGGGCAAAAAATTTGGTAGAACGAAAAGAAAACCCTACCTTTGCAGCCGTTATCCTGAATACAATCTTTTTACCTTAAAAGACTAATACCTATTGAGATTGAATGCCCCCCGCTGAGAAGCGACGGGCATTTCTTTTTTTCGCCCCCTTTCTTTTTCAGACCATTCCCTTTTGTACCATTTCTGCTCACTCCGACAAACCATTTTCCTGCTTTTTCTCCCCACAGACTTTGTTCTATAGCTTATTTTTAACTAACTTTGCATCGCCAAACGGGCCCTTGCGCGTCCGCGCGGCACAAGAACGATCAAATCAAGATAATCATGGACATCAAAAACAGAAGAACCATCCGTCGATACACCACCCAAGGGGTGGACAACCAGCTCCTCACACGCCTGCTCCAGGAGGCCAGCCAGACGCCCACAATGGGCAACCTCCAGCTTTATAGCGTCGTCGTCACCCGCGACGCTGCTGCCAAGCAACGACTGGCACCGGCCCACTTCAACCAACCGATGGTGACGCAGGCGCCCATCGTACTGACCTTCTGTGCCGACTTCCGCCGCACCACGCTCTGGGCCAAGGAGCGCCAGGCAACGCCGGGCTACGACAACTTCCTCTCCTTCATCAATGCCGCCACCGACACCCTACTCTACTGCCAGTCGTTCTGCAACCTCGCCGAGGCCAAGGGACTGGGCACTTGCTTCCTCGGCACGACGGTCTATCAGCCCGACGCACTCATCGACGCCCTGCAACTGCCTCGCCTCGTCATGCCCGTAGCCACCATCACGCTGGGCTGGCCCGACGAGCAACCTGCCCTGCAAGACCGACTGCCCATCGAGGCCATCCTCCACGAGGAACACTACCACGACTACACGCCGGCCTCGATCGACCGCTGCTATGCGGAGAAGGAGAGCCTGGAGGTGAACCGCGAGTTTGTGAGGATCAACCACAAGGAGACGCTGGCTCAGGTCTTCACCGACCTACGCTATACGAAGAAGGACAACGAGGCAATGTCTGACGGACTGATCAAGGCTTTGCGCCGACAGGGCTTCATGAACTAAATCACCAGCTTCATCTGAATCGCCTGCTATTCAAAATCTCCTGCCAATTCTGAATCGCTCGCTTCACCTGAATCGCTGACTTCATCGGAAACACTCGCTTCAACTGAGACACCCGCTAATTCTGGAACGCCCGCTTCGTCTGAATATAGAAAAAACAACCCAAAACAACAAGTCAGAACGCGCTACTTGTTGTTTTGGGTTGTTTTTTCTATGTATCCTTATAATGTTGCTTATAGCTCGTGTAAACGCAGCCTGGAATCAGAGGTAATAGACGCGCTTCACGCGGTTGCTGATGCCCGTAAGCACCTCGTAGGGGATGGTGTCGAGCTGGTCGGAGAGCACGGTGACGGGCAGATGGTCGCCGAAGATCTCCACACTGTCTCCCTCGCGACAGGCGACATCGGTCACATCGACCATGCAGACGTCCATGCAGATGTTGCCCACATAGTCGGCACGCTGCCCATTGACGAGGCAGTAGCCGTGGCGGTTGCCCAAATGTCGGTTGAGACCGTCGGCATAGCCTATCGGGATAGCAGCAATGACGCTATCGCGATCGACGAAACGTATGGCGGCCGTAGCCGATACTCGTACCGGCAGGCACATGGCGAAGCTGGAGGATGGTGGTCTTCAGCGTCGAGACATTGTGGAGGATGTGGTTCGTGCGCGGATCGACGCCATAGAGGCCAATGCCAAGACGGCACATGTCGAGCTGGCGGTCGCGGAAATGGTCGATGCCCGCGGAGTTGTCGATATGACGGATGATATGGTGGGGGAAGGCGGCCTGCAACTTGCGGCTGCCCACATCAAACTTCTCAAACTGCTGGCGGGAGAATTCGTCAAACTCATCGGCATCGGAACCGACAAAGTGGCTGAAGACGCTACGCGGGATGACAGCCGTCTGGGCCTTGAGGCGGGCAATCAGCTCGTCCATGTCCTCCAGCGGATTGAATCCAAGCCGACACATGCCCGTATCGAGCTTAATGTGGACGGGATAGCCCGTGATGCCCTCGCGGCGGGCGGCCTGGACAAGGGCGTCGAGGAGACGGAAGGAATAGACCTCGGGCTCCAGGTCGTAGTCGAACATCGTTTTGAAGGCGGTCATCTCGGGGTTCATCACCATGATGTTGCTCGTGATGCCATTGCGGCGCAGCGTCACGCCCTCGTCGGCCACGGCCACGGCCAGGTAATCGACGCGGTGGTCCTGGAGCGTCTTGGCCACCTCCACGGCACCCGCTCCATAGGCGTCGGCCTTGATCATGCAGACGAGTTTCGTGCCGGGTCGCATCATGGCGCGGTAGTGGTTGAGATTATCGACCAGCGCCTCGAGATTAACCTCCAAGGTGGTCTCGTGGACCTGGCGGACAAGCAGCTCGGTAAGGCGCTCGAAACCAAACTGGCGTGCGCCTTTGAGCAGGATCACCTCGTCGCTGAGCGTGCGGAAGGAGGGACTATGGATGAAGTCTTCGACGGTAGGGTGAAACTCCTTCTCGGCCAACTGGGAGAAGGCGGCATGGTGGGCGGAGATGGCCGTACCGATACCGATAAGGCGCTCCACGCCACGCTTGCTGACGAGGGTGGCCACCTGTGCGTAGAGGGTGTCTTCGTCCTCGCCGCTCTGGAGAATGTCGCTGAGGATGAGCGTGCGCTTGCGACCCTTGTGGTCGGGGCGGCGACTCATGAAGTCGAGGGCAATGTCGAGGGAGTTGATGTCGGAGTTGTAAGAGTCGTTGATGAGCGTGCAGCCGTGGTTGCCTTCCTTCACCTCCAGGCGCATGGCGACTGGCTCAAGGTAGGCCATACGGTCGGCAAGCTGCAGGGGGGTGAGGCCGAGTCGCAGCGAGGCGATGGCTACGGAGAAGGAGTTTTCGAGTGAGGCCTCATCGATGAAAGGCAGCGTATAGCTTCCCTCCACGGCTCCCTGCCAACGGTAACGGACGGTGGTGTGGGTAGGCAGTTTCTCCTCCTGTAGGACATAGAAGGCTGCGGCAGCATCTTGACGCGACCAGCCAAGGTGCTGGCCCTGATAGCCTGACTCTGCCACACAACGGGCCACGAGTGGGTCGTCCTGGGGATAGACCAGGGCCTCCGTGCCCTCGAAGAGGCGCAACTTCTCCTGGCATTTGGCCTCTATCGAAGGGAAGTTTTCCTGATGGGCCTCGCCGATCATGGTGAGCACGCCGAGCGTGGGACGGATGATGTCGTGGAGGACCTGCATCTCGCCTGGCTGGCTGATACCTGCCTCGAAGACGGCCACCTGGGTCTGGGCGTCAAGGAGCCAAAGGGAGAGGGGCACGCCGACCTGCGAATTGTAGCTGCGGGGGGAACGCGTCACGACATGGTCCTTGGAGAGGGTCTGATAGAGCCACTCCTTGACCATGGTCTTGCCGTTGCTGCCCGTGATGCCTACCACGGGGATAGTGAAGCGCTGGCGATGGCGTGCGGCCAACTGCTGGAGGGCAGCAAGCGTGTCGCCAACGACCAGGAACGTGGCGTCGGCATAGTTTGCCTGCCAACGATCGGGAACCTCGGCGACAACGAAGCGACGTACGCCACGCTGATAGAGTTCGGCGATATAGTGTTGCCCGTCATTGCGCGCGGAGCGCAGGGCAAAGAACAAGGTCTCTTCCGGAAAACAGAGCGAGCGACTGTCGGTCAACAGAAAACTAACGTTTCCTCTACACTCGCCATAGCATTGCGCCCCCATCATCGAGGCGACTTCCTCTACTGAATATCTCATCATCTTGCCTTTTTATTCTAAACAAGTCCTATTGACTGATCCTGCAGATGTGACTTAACTTCTGCAAAACAAATACATTGGCATGGCAAAGTTCCGCTTTTGCGATTTTTCACCATGTTATGATGCTGCAAAGGTAATTTTCTTTTTCCAAACAACCAAAAGTAGAAACGATTTTTCATTACCTTCACACAAGATAGGGAGCAACGGAAGCAATCGATTTGCACTACTTTCAAGAAGATAGGCGGCATCTCGGCAATAATAAAGAATGTTATTCTTTTTGTATTGCACTCGATTTGCACTATCTTTGCGTCATGAAAAGAAAGAATATGATTTGTGGCCGCTGGAGGAAGCCGTTGCTGCTCCTGTCGGCTTTCTACGCCCTGCTGCCTTGTCAGGCGCAAAATCCGAAATGGATGGAGGATTCGCTGGCGGCAGCGCGCGACGAACTGAGACTGCGTCCGGATAGTATCGACCTCCGACTGAAAAAGGCGGGATGGAACCTGCGGATGGGCGACTACGAATATGCGAAGGCGGAGTATGACGAGGTGCTACGCAAAGACCCGGGAAACCCGGCGGCCCTCTATTTCCGTGCCTTCACCAATACCAAACTCGGACGCTATAAGTTTGCCAGGCTCGACTATACGAACCTGCTGACCATAGTTCCCGGCCACTTCGAGGCACTGCTGGGACTAGCCTTGCTCAACGACCTCGACAATCGCAAGACGGAGGCCATGGACCAGGCCAACATGCTCGTGGAGCAGTTTCCGGATAGCGCAGTGGCCTATGCGGCCAGGGCGGGGATGGAACTGGAGCGCAAGCAGTATCTACTGGCAGAATACGACTATACGCAGGCGCTCCTCCGCGACCCGACCAACGAGGAGTATATCCTCTCCCGCATCCATATCTACATCGTGGGACAACGATGGACGGAGGCTCGACGAGACCTCGACCTGCTGGTGTCGTGGGGCGTGCCGCGCACGTCGCTCCAGGCCTACTACGAGGCGATCAGGGAGAAGAAACCGAGGAAATAGCTTCGCTCATAGAAGCACAGAGAAACAGCTTCGCTCATAGAAGCATAGAGAAAGTATCTTCGCTCATAGAAGCATAGAGAAAGTATCTTCCCTCATAGAATCGTAGAGAAAATAGCCACACATAATATATATAAGGTAATATATTAATAATGAACGTGCTTCGTCTCTACCTCACAGGATCCGAAATCGATCATGGCATTGAAGAGGCGGACCTTCTGAGCCGCCCGTAGGTCGGCCACAGAAAGGTCGGCCTGCTGCAGCACGCCTTGGTCTAAGAGCGCGGCACGCCTGGTGCCAACCAGCAAGGGTTTGCGGGGCGTGACCCATTCGTGGCCATCGAAGAGGGCGAGGTTGGTGTAGGAGGTATCGGTGAGGAGTCCGTTCTTGACGATGATGATCTCGTCACACTCACCCTTTCGCGCTACAAGGGCGCTGAGCGACGTGCGGTCGCATCGCTTGAAGCTGTAGTCGATGGCGTCGTCCTCCACCACTTGCAAGCTACGGATAGTCCGCATGACGTAGGGGGCATACTCCACGGCTTCCACCCCCTGCGCGCCATAGACCACGCGGGCCTTGAAGAGTGCCATCTCGGGCGTAGGCACCAAAAGACGCTCCAGGCTGGGCATGGCATCGGAGGCCAAGGAGGGGAAGAAATGGCGGATCGTCCGCTCCATCCTGGCCTGGTGATAGGGCAAGGCCTGCGCCCGTCCAAACTGAACCTTGATGGTCTCGACAAATCTCAGATCAGTCTCCTTGCCACACTCCGCAGCCTGGGACATAGAGCTCGGCCTCATCGCTCCAAGGGAAGATAGACCTTGCGGATGACTTCCTCATACTCCTTACGACAGACGCTTTGGGAGGTGACGCCGCCTCCAGCCTTGTAGCACATGCCGTGGGCGTCCTGCTCCAAGAAACGAATCATCACGCCCGTATTAAGGTTGCCACGGTCGTAGATGCCCATGATGCCCGTATAGTAGCCCCGGTCGTAGTGCTCTGCATCGCGGATGACCTCCACGGTCTTTGCCTTGGGAGCACCCGTGATGGATCCTGCTGGCAACTGGGCGTCGATGATCTCGCCCAAACGGCCAGGGTAGTCGGCAGGCAAGAGACCGCTGACCTCGCTACTGGTCTGAAGGATATCTCCCTTATTGGTATGAAGACGATCCACATAGCGATAGCGATCTACACGGACGTCGGACGACACACGGCTCAGATCTTCACTAATCAGTTCGACGACGGAGACGTGCTCGGCAGCCTCTTTCTCATCAGCCATGATGATTTGCTCGGCATTGGGCAAGGTGGCGTCGATGGTGCCCTTCATCGGATAGGAATAGATGCGACCCTCATTGATGCGGACAAAGGTCTCGGGAGAGAAGCAGACAAAGCCCTGGTCTCCATTCTTCAGCATCAGTTTATATTTTCCCTGGGTGTGGAGGAAGATCTCCTCCAGCGAGAGGTTGCAGCGCACGGCCACAGGACTGGTGAGATTGACGAGGTGGGTGTCGCCTGCTTTGATATGGCGCTCCACAACCTCGAAGCTCTTCTCGTAGTCCTCATATAGAGGGGCCTCCACATCCCACAGAATGGACGACGGGAGCGGCTGGCTCGCCATGGTGCCAGCATTGCTTACTCCCTCAAAATCGTAGAGACACGCTGCGGGATCGATCTCCGACAACTTGCGGATATAGGCTTCTGTGCCCTCATAGTTGATGACAAAGAGAAAGGGCTCGTTCTCCTTTGCCAGTTGGTTGAGTTGATTGATGATTTCTTGTTTCATGATCGGTTTTTGTTATTTCATCCTATATGCCTCATGCCCTCCCGATTCTTCTTTTGCCGAAGACAGGGGTGAGGGATGAGGACAGAGGAGGGATGGGGAAAGAGGTGAGAATGAGGAAAGAGGGTTGTACGCTTTCTCTTTATGCTATAGCGAGGAGCTCAATGTCGAAGACCAGCGTCGATCCTCCCGGGATGCCGGGCTGCGAATACTTGCCGTAGCCCAGTTCGGCGGGCACATAGATCTCCCATCGGTCGCCGACGTGCATGGCCTGCATGGCTACGATCCATCCCTCGATAAGGTCGGAGAGGCGGAAGGCAGGAGCCACGCCACCCCGACTGGAGTCAAACTTTCTCCCATTGATGGTGCGGCCCGTATAGTGGGCCGTGACGATACTCCTGCGCGTGGGTTGCGGCCCGTCAGCATGACCCGAGGCCAATACCTTATAATAGACTCCCCTGGCGAGCGGCTTCACACCCTCTTCCTGGGCCTTGGCAATCAGCCAGTCTTTATTCTCTAGTATATAGTTTTTCTTGGCCATAGGTGCTATGCTTTCTTTTCGATTTCCTTAGGAAGGACGAGGTTGAGGACGACGGCCAGCAGGAATACCACGGCCACGCAGTTTTCAGCAAAGACGGTCTGCACAATCTTCGGGAAAATGGCAAAGAGGCCCGTAGCCTGGGTGAAGCCGAGGCCAACGCTGAGCGAGAGACTGACGATGATCATATTGCGCTGGGAGAAGCCCGTCTTGGCCATCATGCCGAAACCGGCGAAGAGAATGCTGCCAAACATCATGATGGTGCAACCGCCGAGAACGGGCTGCGGGATGGTGGTGAGAACGGTGCCCACGACGGGAAACAAACCGCCAAGGATCATGATGAGGGCTCCCGTGGCGATGACGAAGCGGTTGACGACCTTGGATATAGCCGCCAGTCCGACGTTCTGGGAGAAGGAGGTGATGGGGGTGCAACCGAAAAGGCCAGCCAAGGTGCTGAGGAATCCATCACAGGCCACCGAACCACCCATCTCCTTTTGCTCCACTTCGCGGCCGAGGGCTCCAGAGCAAAGGGCCGAGGTGTCGCCGATGGTCTCTGTAGCCGAGACGAGGAAGACGCAGACGATGGCCAAAATGGCATCGAGATGGAACTCGGGCTTGAAGGGCATAAGGCGTGGAAGGGCCACCACTTCCACATGGCTCAGACCGCTAAAATCGACCACACCCATACAGACAGAGAGAATGTAGCCCACGGCCAGTCCTACCAGGACGGAGAGCGAACGGAGGAAGCCTCGGGCAAAGACCTGAGTGAGGAGGCAGGTGAGGAGCGTCACGGATCCTATGACCCAGTTGGTGGCGCTACCAAAGTCGGCTGCGCCCTGCCCTCCCGCGAAACTATTGGCTCCGATGGGGAGAAGGGAGAAACCGATGGCCGTCACAACCGTAGCTGCCACAACTTGGGGGATGAGCCGGGTCCAGTATTTGGGAAACAATCCAAGGCAGCCTTCCACCAGGCCGCCAACGATGACGGCTCCCACCAGCGTGCCCATACCCTGGGTAGTGGCGATAGCGATAGCCAAAGAGAGGAAGGTGAAACTGATACCCATCACGATAGGCAGGCGCGATCCGATACGCCACACGGGATAGAGCTGGACGAGAGTACCGATACCGGCTACGACCATACAGTTTTGGATAAGTGCGGCGCTCAGCTCGGCATTCACACCAGCCACATTGGCCAAGATGATGATCGGGGTGATATTGGCGACAAACATCGCCAAGACGTGCTGCAGTCCGAAGGGAACGGCCTGAAGTACGGGCACGCGGCCGTTGAGTTCATAAATAGAAGCCATATAGTATCAGATTGCTTGAAGGTTCGTGGACAACAGCGGCTTCTCCTCCTGACTGCGGAAATGGATGGTCTGTGTCTGCCAATCCATGCTCTCAATGATGGCGATGGACTCGACCTGGTAGCCCTCCTTGCGGAGCATAGCACCACCCTTCTGCTGGCCTTTCTCGATGGCAATGCCTATGCCGGCTATCTCGCCTCCCGCCTGCTTCACCAAGTCGATGAGGGCATGGGCAGCCTCGCCGTCGGCCAGGAAATCGTCCACAATCAGCACCTTGTCGGTGGCGTGGAGATAGGGCTTGGAGATGAAGACATCGTTGAGCTTCTTATGGGTGAAGGAATAGGCGTGAGAGATATATTTGTCATCGGTACTATTGGCCGTCTGACTCTTCTTCGCAAAGACCACGGGTACGTCGTAGAGGTCGCCCAGGAGCGTAGCAATGGCAATGCCGCTGGCCTCGATGGTCAGGACCTTGTTGACTTCCACCCCGCGGAACCTGCGCTTGAACTCGTAGGCCATTTGGCGCATGATGTCTATGTCTATCTGATGGTTCAGAAAACTATCGACCTTGAGGATATTGCCCTCTTTGATGACTCCCGTTGTGAGGATCTTTTCTTCTAAGAAATTCATATTTCGACAAACTTTGATATTCGATTTGGCATGGGCGGAGACAGGAGGTGGACAGGACGTGCGCCTATCCTGACGGATTCGCAAGGATGGCGCTGAGGACTGCCGTAGGGAGGCAGGTTGCCCCACGCTCGTGTCTTCGATCAAAAACTGGGGGCAAAGATAATAAAAATATCTTTTATAGAAGATAAATAGTGTAAAAACAAGCCTCCCTGCCTCAATATTTATTGCTTACCTGCTTTCTTCGTCAATCTCTTTTAAGAGCTGGGTGCAACCAGTAAGGCAGTCGCGCCAGGTGGCGTCGAAATTGCCCGTGTACCAAGGGTCGGCCACATCGCGGTCGAGCAGCATCCGCACCTTGCCCTTGGGGTCGCCACCAAAGATGCGGTTCATATTGCGGATGTTGTGGGTATCCATGCCGATGATGATGTCGTAGGCAGCATAGTCCTGACGGGTGATCTGACGGGCGGTCTTGCCCTCGCAAGAGATGCCATGGGCTGCCAACATACGACGGGCTGGTGGATAGACGCCATTGCCTATCTCCTCCGTGCTGGTCGCAGCAGAGGCTATCAGAAAGTCTTGACTACGGCCCGCCTCATCGACCAACTTCTTCATCACAAACTCGGCCATCGGACTTCTGCAAATGTTGCCGTGGCAGACGAACAATATTCTTTTCATCGCTTGCTTTTCTCGATTTAGGCTGCAAAATTAGGAAATAAAAATGAAGTAGCGGTAGCAGAAGGGTAAAAACGTGGGAGAAAAGAGCAAGAAAGCGTGGGGAAAAGAGATAAAAGTGCTGGGAAGAGACTAGCAGGGCTTGAAAGGGAATAAAAGAAAACAGGGGAAAGGATAAAAGAAAGCGTGCGGTGGGACGTATATGCAACTACGTTCGACCGCACGCTATGTGGTTTGAGGTATTGGTTGATTACTTCTTGAGCTTGCTGTAACGGCTCATGAAGCGGTCAACGCGACCCGCTGTATCAACGAGCTTGTTCTTACCAGTATAGAACGGGTGAGAAGTGCTCGAGATTTCGACTTTTACCACGGGGTAAGTTTCGCCTTCAAACTCCACGGTATCATTGGTCTTGCAGGTGGACTTTGTAAGGAACATATCGCCGTTGGACATATCTTTGAATACGACGGGGCGATAGTTTTCGGGATGAATACCTTGTTTCATTTCTTTTAAATTGTTATTGTTTTGTTTTTAAATCCGTAATGTGTCTCCACCCATCCTTGGCAGGGCGCACAATACAGGGTGCAAAATTACGAACTTTCGCCCACCCTACCAAATATTTTCCTTATTTTTTACCATTTTCCGAGTGTTTCATGCTCATAATTGGAAAAAAATGCCGATATTTGCACTATGGTTCTCGTCCCGAGCCCATCCCCTACGACTCCCGAAGGATCAGAGGCTGCCACCTCCCCTCTTTCGCCAGCATGAGCAACAAGGGAAACCACATACCAAATGGCATCACAAACAACGATGAAAATAATGATAAAAAAACTGTTTATCCTTGCGGTCTTGATGCTTGCCGTGGCAACAACGCAAGCGCAAAAGCACCACGGCGTCTATGCCATAGGGTTCTACAACTTGGAGAACCTCTTCGACTACACCCACGACGAAGGGAAGAAGGATGAGGACTTTCTCCCCACAGGACGCTACCAGTGGAACCAGACGAAATACGAATGGAAACTAAGAAACCTGTCCCGCGTACTCTCGGAGATGGGGACGGAGGTCTTGCCGAAACAAGGATGCGCCGTGATAGGCGTGGCCGAGGTGGAGAACGACCATTGCATGAGCGACCTCGTGGCGCAGGAACCGCTCAAGAAGAGGGGATACCGCTATGTGCACATCGAGGGACCGGACCATCGGGGCATCGACTGTGCGCTGATCTACAACCCAAAACTCTTCAAGGTGGACGACGCCAAGCTCTTACCTTATATATATGATCTGCCTGCCGATTCGCTACGGGCGACAAGAGGTTTTCTGGCTGTCACCGGCACGCTGGACAAGGATCGCGTCACGGTCATCGTCTGCCATTGGCCAAGCAGAGGGGCGGGATCCTATTACCGCGAGCTGGCGGCCAAACAGGTGAAGGCCATCAAAGACTCTATCCTCCACCACGACGCCGAACGAAAAGTGATCGTCATGGGAGACATGAACGACGATCCCACCAACCGCTCCATGCACGATGTGCTGCTGGCTAAAGGCGAAATAGAGGAGGTGGGTACTGACGGGATGTACAACCCATGGTACAACGTCCTGGTGAAGGAGCAAACAGGTACGCTCCGCTTCCGTGGAGCATGGAATCTCTTCGACCAGATCGTCCTGACGCCGAACCTCGTAGCTCAACCTTCCAACAAAAGCCGCAAGGGCCTGCACTATCTGAGCCACGAGGTATTCCGCCGCGACTATCTCCTGCAAACGGAGGGCAAATGGGAGGGCTATCCCAAGCGCACGACGGCAGGGGGAGTATGGATCAACGGATATAGCGACCACCTGCCTGTCGTGGTCTATCTGACCACCAAATAGCCTCGTAGCCATGGAAGCAAGCGCTATAGAGACTCACCCCTTCGTCCCTTTCCTGCCAGGGAACGCACGACTGCTGATGCTCGGCACGTTTCCGCCTGCCCCGAAACGCTGGTCGATGGCGTGGTACTATCCCAACTTCACCAACGATATGTGGCGCATATTCGGCCTCATTTTCTTTGGCGACAAGCAGCATTTCGTCTGTCAAGAAGAAAAGACATATCGTCTCGATGCCCTGAAGGCCTTCCTGACTCAGAGAGGCGTGGCGCTCTTCGACACCTGCCTGCGCATACGACGGACCACGGGGACGGCCTCGGACAAGGACCTGGAGGTCGTCGAACAGGCTGACCTCGACGGTATGCTCCGCGCCCTGCCCTGCTGCAGGGCGGTAGTGACGGCAGGCCAACTGGCTACCCAAATCTTCACACGACACTATGGCATAGACACCAAGGGGATGAAGATGGGCGACTACCGAGAGTTCTGCTTCGAGGGTCGCACGATCCGCCTCTACCGCATGCCGAGCAGCAGCCGCGCCTACCCCATGCGGACAGAGGCAAAGGCTGCATACTACGAACGAATGCTCATCGACCTGGGCATCAAAACATCCAACGAACAATCCAATCTGTAAGCGTATGAACCATCACGTTACCATCATCGGAATAGCTGGCGGCACAGGGTCGGGAAAGACTACCGTCGTCAAAAAGATAGCAGAGGCACTTCCACCCGACTTCGTGAGCATCGTGCCTCTCGACTCGTACTATAATGATACGACGGGAATGACCGACGAGGCCCGCAAGGCCATCAACTTCGACCACCCCGACGCCTTCGACTGGCGGCTGCTGATCGAGCAGGTGAACGACCTGCGACAAGGCAAGGCCATCGAGCAGCCTACCTACTCCTATATTCTGAGCAACCGACTGCCAGAGACCATCCATGTCGAACCGAAGCCGGTCGTCATCATCGAGGGTATCATGGTGCTCTTCAACAAGGAGCTCCGGGACATGATGGACCTCAAGGTCTTTGTCGATACCGACTCCGACGAGCGACTGATCCGCAACATCGAGCGCGACACGACAAATCGCGGACGGACCGTCTCGATGGTGCTGGACCGCTACCGCAAGGTGTTGAAACCCACCCACGAGCAGTTTATCGAACCGACAAAGCGCTATGCGGACATTATCGTGCCTCAGGGCGGGGAAAACCGACGGGGCATCGAGATCTTATGTCGCTATATCGAAGGACTCGTACCAAAGAATCTGCAAAATGGAGAAAAATAACGAGCTCAGGACGGCCTGGGAGTTTGTAGAGCACACGGGGCACAGTATCTTCCTCACAGGAAAGGCGGGTACGGGAAAGACTACCTTTCTTCGGACCCTCAAACAGAAGAGCAGCAAGCGACTGGTGGTAGTGGCGCCTACGGGTGTGGCTGCCATCAATGCGGGTGGAGTCACGATCCATTCTTTCTTCCAGCTGCCCTTCTCTCCTTTCGTGCCCGACGCTCATATCAAGAGCCGCTTCGACTTCAGCAAGGAGAAGCGGAAGATCATCCGCACGCTCGACTTGCTCGTCATCGACGAGATCTCGATGGTGAGGTGCGATGTGCTCGACGCCATCGACTCTGTATTGCGACGTTTCCGCGACCACGCCAAGCCCTTTGGTGGCGTACAGTTGCTCCTTATCGGCGACCTCCAGCAGCTCACGCCTGTCGTCACACACGAAGAGGAACACATTCTGAGCCAATACTACGACACGCCCTACTTCTTTGGCTCTCTGGCTCTCAGACGCCTCGACTATGTGACCATCGAGCTATCACGGGTCTATCGTCAGCAGGATGCTTCCTTTATCAATATCCTCAACGCCGTGCGCACCAACCAGGCAACGGAGGACCACCTGCGCAGACTCAACGAGCGCTATGATCCGAGTTTTCGTCCACCTGCAGAGTCAGGCTACATCCGCTTGACAACGCACAACCGCATGGCCGACGACTACAACCAGTCGCAACTCCACTCGCTCCGTGGGGCTCCCTTCTGCTACCGAGCCGAGGTAAGTGGTGAGTTTCCTTCTGCCAACTTCCCGACGGACCAAGAATTGCAATTGAAAGAGGGTGCGCAGGTGATGTTTGTCAAGAACGACACGGAAGGAAGATACTACAATGGGCGCATTGGCCACATCACCTACCTCGATGCCAACACCATCCAGGTGCTCTGCACAGGCGATGCGCAACCCATCGACGTAGAGCGCGACGTATGGGAGAATACTCGCTACTCGCTCAATGACGAGACACGGGAGATTGAGACGGAGGTGCTCGGTTCCTTCTCGCAGTTTCCCCTGCGCCTGGCCTGGGCGATCACGATTCACAAGAGTCAGGGACTCACTTTCGAACACGCCATCATCGACGCACAGCAGTCTTTTGCCCCAGGCCAGGTCTATGTGGCTCTGAGCCGCTGCAAAACACTTGAAGGATTGGTACTGGCCACCCCAGTCTCACCCAACGCCATCATCAACGACGACCGCGTCAGCTCTTATATCGCCACGCAAGAGGAGAGGGCCGAAGCGAGCATCAAGGCGCTGCCTACGCTCCGCCAGGAGTATGAGCGACAACTGCTGATCGAACTTTTCTCTTTCCACCAGATAGCCCAACAGGAGGAGCACCTCCATCGTGTCGTCGGAGAATTTTTCTACGCGCAGGAAACGCTACGGGCCATCCACGACCAGGCGCACAAGCCACTACAGGACATGCTGGCGGTGGCGGGGAAGTGGGGACAAGTAATCCTCTCCATGCCTTTCGACCAACTCCATGACGCGGCATTCATGGATCGGGTGCAACGAAGTGCGGACTATTTTCGCAAACAACTCTCAGCAATCTTCGACGAACTGATAGCCCAAACGAAACTCATCAAGACGGGCAGCAAGGTGGCTTTGCGACGCCTTGACACCACGCTGACCGAACTGACGGAGACGGTGGAGGCCAAAGGGCGTTTGCTGACCTACATTGCCCAGCATGGGTTCTCCGTAGGCGACTACCTCCACGCCAAGCAAATGGCCCTCCTCGGTGTGCTGGATGAGGCAGACCCTAAACAAAACAAGGCGAAGCGGAGCAGAAAAAGCAAGGCTGAAAAACTCAACGCAGAGAAAACCAAGCAGAAGAAGGTGCCGACGGGAGAAGTCACCTACGACCTGTTCACAAAAGGACTGTCCGTATCTGACATTGCCCGCTTGCGCAAACTGACCCCTGCCACCATTTCGGGCCACCTGATTCCCTACGTCAAACAGGGAAACATCAAGGCGGAGGATATCACGGGCAACGAGAAATACACAACCATCATGCGGGCCATCGCCAAAGTGGGCACTACCGAGGGAGCCACACCCATCAAGCGCCTTTGCGACGACTCGATCACCTTTGATGACATTCGCGTAGTCATGGCAGAGTACATTTCGCTTCATAAATAAGCCAATTGGGAACTAAATACCTTTTCGATTATGACGGAAGAAGAGAAAAGAGAATTCGAAGAATTCCTACAATGGAAGGAAGCGAAGAAGAAATACGAGGAAGAAAAGAAACGAGAACAGGAAGAGGCGGAGAGACAAAAGGAACTTGCGGAACAGCAACGCGAAGCTGAGAGGCGAGCCAAAGAAAGAGTCAAAGAAAGGGCTAAAGCCGTCAATATTTCCGATTCCACCGTCAAATGGCCTGTAGAGGATATTTATCCTGACAGGAAAATGCCGAAAGCCCTATTGTTTCTTCTTGTCTGTGCGTTTGGGTTATTAGTGTATATGTTGTCAACCGTGGTGCATGAGACTAATAATGCGTCGCCATCTCGTGCAACAAAGGGGGACACCCTGGTACAAGACTCACTTCTTTCTACTGGAGAAGCTGGAACCAATGGAAAAAACAAACGGCGTGAGCGTATCGAGAAGGCGAAGAGAATAGAAGAATTAAAGCATTCTATAAAGTTAGAAAAAGCTTATCTGACTCCTGCTGATGTCTCTGGTGGTGTACATGCTTTTTTGATCTGGAAAAATGTTTCCTCCCAAAACATACTGTCTTTAGATTGGCGCGGGTATCCCACCAACGCCAAAGGAGAACCCGTAGCGTGCGAGATAGATGGAACTACTGAGTCAGGGGGACATTTTATAGGTCCAGCAGTCCCAGGTGGAACCTATGGTGATGATTTTGGGTGGTATTATTTATGGCATAATCCATCAGCCCGAAAATTAGTCCTCACGAGCATAGACATAGAATATGATGACGGGAGTAAGATACATATTTCGCAAGATGAGCTGAAATATATTCGTTGAGTCCCTCAAGACCCTAGATGGAATTCGCCGGAAGAATCCATAGCCAATATTGAAGGCCGAACCAACTATCCTATGCCATGCGCACGTCCAAGGCACGTCAGAAAAGGAGGCCTACGCCACCGATGAGGAGGCCGTAGCGGATCACCTTGCCTGCGAAGACCGTGAAGAGAGTAATGACAGGATTCGCACGGGTCAGTCCGAGGACAATACAGATGGCCGTGCCGAGGATGGGAACAAAGGCAAAGAACCCCATCCATGCGCCCCGCCCGCGCATCCATCGCTGCGTGCTCTCTACTTTCTCGCGTTTCACATGGAGGTACTTTTCGATCCATTCCATGCGGCCCATACGTCCAATGCCATAGTTGAGCATGGACCCAAGTGTGTTGCCCAGCGTGCCCGAAACAACGAGTTCACTGGGGACCAGTCCGGCCGCAAGGAGTGCTACCATGACAGCCTCACTACTGAAAGGCAGAAAACTACCAGCCAGGAAGGCGGCTACAAACATACCCATGTAACCGTAGTTGATAAGAATGTCGGTGATCTCAGCCATAAGGAATTAGTGTATGAAACTACGCATGAGATTGTAAGCGACGAGGAGCACGGCAAGGGTAGTGGCAACAAGAAAGAGGCCGTTGGTCCATTTCGTGCGCGTCAAGGCCCACAGATGACCGATAACAGGCGAAGTGTTGACAATGAGAATGCCGAGCAATGCCTCATACTGACTGGGCTGCACACAGAGGTAGGCAAAGGTCAGACCGTCTATAATAAGGAAGAAGAAGTAGAACTGACGCGTGCGGATATTGTCGTTGTGGCTTTTGCGCAGAAAATGGATGCTGCCGATAAGGGCGCAAAGCGTGACAAAGGTCAAAGCGACAATCTGGCCGATAGAAAGGGCCGTAAACTCAAAGACGGGAGAGAACTGACCCAGTTGGGCGAAATGAGAGACCATACGCTCCAGGTCGCCTCGCACGGCAAGGACTGCCGTGACAACAGCATAGGGCAGTAAGAGGCCAAGTAGCGAGGCGCAGAAATGGCGTGCGCTCCACGCCCGCAGCAGCACGCCCATCAACAACCAAAAGACAGGCACGAAGAAAAGGGCCTGCGGCCACACGATGCTGGCGAAACCCCAACAGATAAAAGCGTAGAATACCCATCCGGGCGACGCTTCGTCCTGATAAGAGCGGAAAAGGCTCGTGTAGAAACCAGCCATGCAGAGGATGGAGATGGAAGAAGTGTAACTGGTAAGCTGGTGCATACAGACCGTAGCGAGCACGAGGAAAGACCCCGACACCATGCGACTGTAGATACGGATGAGCGTATTGGCATTGTTAAGCTCCACCATCAGATAGGTGGAGAGGACGAGACAGAGCAGGTTGATCCATAGGCGGTGTTCACCCATGCCAGCCAGTCCCCATACCGCGAGGGCCAACATCGTCAGCGTAGAAAGCGTCCAGCGACTCTCCGCAATCTTGTTTTGTATGCGTTTTCTTTCCATCTGCAAAGAAGGCACATGCCACAGCCCGCAAAAGGCCATGGCATGTGAATAATGGGACTACAGGTCCTGCCCGATGTCCTTTCTGAAGTATCTGTCCTTGAAATCTATCTTCTCGGCCTCGGTGAACGACTTGCGAAGAGCATCCTCCTTATTCTCACCATAGGCGCTGACCGCCAAAACACGGCCACCATTGGTGACAGTCTGTCCCTCCTTGAGGGCGGTACCAGCATGAAACACTACGGCTCCCGTCACCTCATCAATTCCCTTTATTGGATAGCCCTTGACGTAAGCCTGCGGATAGCCACCACTGACAAGCATCACGCACACCACACTTCGCGGGTCGGTCTCAACCTCATACTCGTCGAGGTTGCCCTTGGCAACACCTTCCAGCAGATCCACCAGGTCGCTCTTGAGGCGGAGCATAACGCTCTCGGTCTCAGGATCGCCCATGCGGCAGTTGTATTCGATGACCATCGGATCGCCACCGACATTGGTAAGCCCGAAGAAGATAAAGCCCTTGTAGTCGATTCCCTCCTCGCGGAGACCTTCCACAGTGGGGCGAACAATGCGGTCTTCCACCTTGCGCATCCATGCCTCGTCGGCGAAAGGCACAGGAGAGACGCTACCCATGCCGCCCGTATTGAGACCCGTGTCGTGTTCGCCAATGCGCTTGTAGTCCTTGGCCTCTGGCAGAATCTGATAGTGGACGCCATCGGTGAGGGCAAAGACGGAGCACTCGATTCCATCGAGATACTCCTCGATGACTACCCGTACCGAAGCATTGCCGAACATACCACCCAGCATATCGCGCAGTTCCTTCTTGGCCTCGTCGAGGGTCGGGACGATGAGCACGCCCTTGCCGGCAGCCAGTCCGTCGGCCTTAAGAACGTAGGGAGGCTGGAGTGTCTCCAGGAAGCGAAGGCCCTCCTCCAAAGTTGTACCGTCGAAGGTACGATAGGCCGCCGTCGGGATATTGTGGCGCAACATGAACTGCTTGGCGAAGTCCTTGGATCCCTCCAGCACCGCTCCCTGCTTCGACGGGCCGATAACGGGGATAGTACTGGTACGCGCGTCCTCCTTGAAGCAGTCGTAGATGCCCTTGACAAGCGGGTCCTCGGGGCCAACTACTACCATATCGACTCGGTTATCAACAGCAAACGCTTTCAGTGCGTCGAAGTCGCTCACGTTGATGGCGACATTCTCGCCCACCAAAGCCGTACCGGCATTGCCTGGGGCGATATACAGTTTGTCACACTTTCTGCTCTGCGCCAGTTTCCATGCCAGCGCATGCTCGCGTCCACCGCTTCCTAATAGTAAGATTCTCATGTCCTTGATCCTTGATATTTGTATTACGCTCAGATACAACCAATCAGCCTTGCGGTGACGAGTTGTCCCTGGAAGGCTGATTGGTCAACTGAAAACGAGGTTTTACTTCAGATAATCCTCAAAATACTGCGTGATGCGCTCATGCAGGTGTACGCTCTGATGGCCACGCATGTTGTGGGGCTCGCCCGGATAGACGAAGAAATCGGGCTGGGTACCCACGGCAATGCAAGCCTTGAGGAAAGAGTAGCAGTTCTGCGGGAGCACCGTCGGGTCGTTGAGGCCCTGGATGATCTGCAGTTTGCCCTTGAGGTCCTTGGCCTTGGCCAGGAGGGAAGTCTGAGCGTAGCCCTCGGGGTTGGTCTGCGGCGTATCCATATAGCGCTCACCATACATTACCTCATACCACTTCCAGTCGATGACGGGGCCACCGGCCACACCCACCTTGAAGACATCAGGATAGTTGGTCATCAGCGAGATGGTCATAAAGCCACCAAACGACCAACCGTGCACACCGATACGGTCCTTATCCACATAGGGCAGGCTCTGGAGATACTCCACACCTTTCATCTGGTCCTTCATCTCCTCCTGGCCGAGGTGGCGGAACGTGGCCTGCTCAAAGGCCTTGCCGCGATGCTCGCTACCACGGTTGTCGATGATAAAGAGGAGGTAGCCCTTCTGTGCCATGTAGGTCTCCCAGGAACGTGAGCTATAGTGCCAGCGCGCATCAACGTTGTGAGCATGGGGGCCACCATAGACATAGACCACCGTCGGATACTTCTTCGTAGCGTCGAAACCGACAGGCTTCACCATACGGTAGTAGAGGTCGGTGGTGCCGTCGGCAGCCTTGAGCGTGCCACAGCTATACTCCGGCACGTTGTAGCCCTGCCAAGGATCGGCTGCCGTCAACCAGTTGACGCGCTTGCCCGCTACCTCGATGAGGTCTATCTTGCGGGGCACGTCAGGCTCGGAGTAGTTGTCGCAAACAGCCATACCACTGGTGCTAAGAGAGGCATAGTGCCAACCCTTTCCGTTGTCGAGGAGCGTGCGCTTGCCGTTCTTGACACTCACGCTCCACGTGTTCTGCTGAATAGGTGAGCACTCGTTGGAGGCATAGATGATGGCCTTGCGCTTCAGGTCGAAGCCCAGGAAGTCCATCACCACCCACTCACCCTTGGTAAGCTGGCGCGGCTCTCCGCCGGCAATGTCGAAGAGATAGAAGTGGTTGTAGCCGTCCTTCTGGCTCTGGAGCACAAACTTCGTGGCATCCCAAGGCAAGAACGCAATGGGGTGCTGCGGCTCCACATACTTTTCATCCTTCTCGTTGTAAAGGACGCGAAGACGGTCGCCCGTAGTGGCGTCATACTCCACAAGGTCCATGTCGTTCTGGTCGCGATTGAGCTCCAGCATATAGATGCGGCTCTCGTCAGGAGACCAGGAGATATTGGTGAAATAGCGGTCGGTGGGATCGCCAGCCTTCAGATAGATCGTGCTGCCCGTGGCGAGATCATAGACTCCCACAGTTACTTTGTGCGAGGCCTCGCCAGCCATCGGATACTTGATCATGTCGAGCTTTGCCGCACGCGACTCTCCGGGCTTCGGCGTCCAGTTGAGTTCGGGAATGTCGGGCAGAGGATAATCACTCACCATGCTCTGGTCCATGCGATAGAAAGCCAGGCGGTTGCCCTTCGGGCTCCAGTAGAGACCACCACTGATACCAAACTCGTCACGGTGTACACTTTGTCCATAGACGATCTCACGCGATCCGTCCTTCGTAAGCTGGTGGGTCTGTCCGTCGGTCGTGGTGACATAGAGCTGGTCGCCCTTGACGTAGGCCGTGGCGTCCGACTGCTTGTTCCACTCCAAAGCCTGTGTTTGCTGCTCACGATTCCAGCGCTTCACAAGCGTGTGCTTCTTGAAATCGACGAGCAGGTTCTCACGGCCGTTCATCACCATGACTAGGCTCTTGTCGGCATAGGGGAAGGAGGCTGAGTAGAAGTGGCGAATCTTCTCATCGGAGCCCTTGAGGCCCGCCCACTCGTTGATCTCGTCGAGGGAGAAGAGACGCGTCTCCTTACCATTCTTCAGATTGACTTCGGCGCAGTAGTCAACTTCGGTGCGCACCAAGCGATCGCCCCACCATGTCGTATAGCGATTCTCGGGCACCATGTTGCGATAGTTCGTACCACCGAAATTGAGGTCTTCGAGGGTGAACTGCTTCTGTGCCATGGTCGTAGTAGTGTTCAATGGATTGAGCAATGCACAACCTGTCATGGCTGCACAGAGCACATTTCTAAAGGTTTTAGTCTTCATTATCACTAAAGTATTTGTTATTGGATTGGTTTCTGTAGTCGCCCTGTCCGCGCTTGTCGCCGCGGAAAACGTCTCTGCGGTCGTCACGACGGTCACGTCCTCCGCGGTCACTCCAACGCTTGCCCGGAGCTCGACGGTCGTCTCTGCGGTCTCCACGCCAGCCGTCGCCACGGCGGTCTCCTCTACGCTCGCGGTCTCCTCGCCTGTCATCCCTGCGGTCGCCGAAGCGTCCACCCCGCTTGTCGTCATCATCACCACGGCGGCGGAAAGGCTTGCGGTCGGAATGCGAGAAGTGGTGCTCGTCGCGCTCAAACTTATGGAAGGTAAAGCTGCGGATGTCGCCCTCCTCGTTCTCAGCCTGCTGGTCAAGGAGCTGCTTAAACTCGCGGTTCTTCTTGAATCGGTGCTGCTGCGCCATCTCGGCCTTCTCCTCCTCGGTCTTGACGATGCCGCCCTCGTGGCGGAAGTCACTCATCTTGCCGTCAAAGAGTTGGTAGCGACGGAATTCACACTCCAGCGATCCGTTGAAGAGCGGAATCTTGATGCTTGGCTTGAGACCTATCTGGCGGAAGCACTCCTCGCGGTAAGAGAGGATCCAAGCCTCGCCTCCCATGAACTCGTGCTTCAGTCGCTCGCCGATCATGCGGTAGGTGGCCAGCAAGTCGGGAGTGGAGATACGCTCACCGTAGGGCGGATTGGAGATAATGATGCTCTTCTGCTCCGGCTTCTTGAAGTCCTTGAAGTCGCGGCAGTCGAAGTCAATATAACGGGAGAGACCTGCGGCACGGGCATTGATGCGGGCAGTATTGACCGCCTTCATATCGATGTCATAGCCATAGATATGGTGCTCGAACTCACGCTCGCGCGAATCGTCATTATAGATCTCGTTGAACAGATCCTGGTCGAAGTCGGGCCATTTCTCAAAGGCAAACTCCTTGCGAAAGACGCCCGGCGAGATATTGCGGGCGATAAGGGCAGCCTCGATGGCGATGGTACCCGAACCACACATCGGATCGATGAGGTCGGTATCGCCCTTCCAGCCTGTCATGAGGATCATGCCAGCTGCCAGTACCTCGTTGAGCGGGGCTGCCACGCTCTCCTGTCGGTAGCCACGACGGTGGAGCGACTCGCCGCTACTGTCGAGGGACAGTGTGGCGTCAAACTCGGCGATGTGGATGTTGAGACGGATATCGGGATTGGTGACGGAGATATTGGGACGCTTCCCCGTCTCCTCGCGAAACTGGTCCACGATGGCGTCTTTCACTTTGTAGGTCACAAAGCGTGAGTTGCGAAACTCGTTGGAATAGACAACGGAGTCGACGGAGAACGTCTTGCCCTCGCCGATATACTTACTCCAGTCGATTTTGCGCACTTCCTCATACATGTCCTCTGCCGACTGTGCCTTGAAATGGGCGATGGGCTTGAGGATTCGGATAGCTGTGTGGAGTTGAAAGTTGGCGCGATACATCATCTCCTTGTTGCCGGTAAACGACACCATACGGCGTCCTATCTGCACATTGTTGGCACCCAGCTCCGTGAGCTCTTGCGCCAAGACGGGCTCCAGGCCCATGAATGTCTTGGCAATGAGTTCAAATTCTTCCATTATCTTGTTACAATATTTTACGTAGAAAGCCATCTGCCGCAGCCTAACGACGACACCGTCCCACCTTTGACCTTTCTTAGAAGGATTAGGATTGGGCGTGACTTCGGGAGGTGCATGGATGGCGCGCTCTGAAAAACAGGGGCAAAAGTACAAATAAAATATGGTTGTGCCAAATTTTTCAAACTTTGTTATCCATTCTCCCTGCAAGTTTGTTGCATTGCGGACCACTTGGCACAAGTTTGGAGGCATCCGAGATTTGGATTGACACACAAAATCCTAATCATGACAGCCAAACTATCACCATGGATGAATCAAAGCCATAGCTTATTCGTCGCTGGGATCATCACTTAGCATAACCTTCAGACATTGCTTACCTTCAGCGTGACACATTGCTTACCTTCAGCGTGACACATTGCTTACCTTATTGATTGATCGCACCACAATGGGGACAACGCCCTTTATGACGGAGTACCGCACCACAGTTGCCACAATAGTAGCGGACACAGGAATGGCGCCAATAGCGGCGCACGGCATAGAGGATGTAGGCCAGGAGAAGCGGATAGCCAAGATAGTAGAGAGTGGAAACGGAGAAGAGTATATAGTTGACGGCACAAACGGCAAGGAGACTGGCCAAATAGAAGAGGGCAGCACGCGGATCGAGTTTGCGCCAAACATCATCAATGGCGGCAAGGGCTGCGATCGGCATGGCCCAAACGAGGACCAGGAATATCTCCAGCAAGAGAGGTTGCGAGAAGGGATTGAGCGAGGGATTGAAATAGAACGCTCGCCACTGGTCGGGTGCAAAGAGTTGGATAGAAGCATAGAAAGTGGCACTGGCGGCTACGATGAGGGCCAGGAGCGATGGATAGAACGAGTCGATATCGTTGAAATGAACCAGTTTGACGCGGCCACGACGTAGTTTGATCACGGCATAGACGATCGAGATGATCGAGATGACGATGAGGAAGACCAGCAGGTGGACATTGGAGAAAAAGGAGATAAACTGCGAGATGGGGTCGTCGGGATCGACCTCATGGAGCAATCGTCGCTCATGAACCCATCCGAAGCGACTGTCCTCCGTCGCTACCTGTACCCACACACTGTCCACGGGGTCGGTGGAAAGGATGCGGACATCGGCCACGACCAGGTGCTTCCCTTTATCGACAGCAAAGGAGTCAACAGGAAGTCCGGTGACGATTTCCTCTGGCTGCTGGCGGGTAAGAAAGAGATGCTTGCCACGGGTGACGAAGTTGAAACCCACATGGTAGTGGTGGGTATAAACGAAATAGAGGGAGTCGAGCTGCACGGAGTCGAGGCGTGCGAGCGTGTCAGGACGCGACGTAGTGAGGCTATCGACGATGCGAAACCGGCTCGGCGTCATCTTGTGGTAGCAACTGCTCAGGAGCAGCACCACCAGCATCAGCGGTATGAGAAACCTACTTTTCTGCATAGACGTTCATCTGACAGTCCTGACAATCAAACTCCAAACGAAACTGCCGCCCATCGGGAAGCACGAGATGGAGCGGCTCGCGCCACTGTGGACGCTTGCCACCACGACGCACGCAATAGCCCAAAGCGTACCGCAGACAATGGCGACACTGCATGATCAAGTCGGCAGGGTGCTGGGGAAGATCTTCCGCCCCACCCTTCTCATAAGCCTTGGACAGACCCGGAAGTCCACAGGAAGCGTAGAGGCGGGCTGCGTCAGCATTGGCTATATTATAGGTATAGGGGAAAGCCTCATACTGTCGTTGCCAGCGCTGGGCCTCCAGTGGTCTGCCTGGTGTAGCTGTCTCCTGGGGATTCTGTGTAGCAACAGATTCTTGGATCATTCGTGGATCTGATGCTTCCTGTGTCGTTCGTGGGTCTGCTGCTTCCTGTGATGTCTGAGCCGCTACCACTTCATGAGAGATGGGGATGGAGACAGGAGCAAGCACCTGGGCCGACAACTTCTCGACCACCTCCCGTCGGGCCTGTGCCAACAGACTGCGAGGCACAAACCATGTCCCCACCTCCACCGAGACGTCCTCGGGACGTACCGAGAAGTGGGTAGTACCGAGTTTGTTGAGCTCTTGTACGATATTCTCTTTTTGCGGCGATTTGGCTGGTTGATGCTCAAAGGCGATATCGACGCTGGCCGAAGCCTCATCCATAGAAGCCACGAGGCGGAAACCATCCTCCGTAGCGGAAAAAAGCATCCGCAGTGGCAGGCGACGCTCTGCGCTCCGCCCCTGAAGCAAGCGCTCAAAGGCTTGATCCTGGTTGCGGTACAATGCCAACCCTGGACGCAGACCCGCTGGCATCTGGTGGGGAAAGAGGCGGTTGCCCACCGCTCGGTTGACACGGAATCCCTCCAGTTCGTGCTTGGCGTTAAGGTAGCAGAGACCATCACCATTGGCAAAGGAGGCAGTACCAGCCACGACGAGACTGTCACGGCGCAAGTCCTTCACCTTGCCAACATACTCTCCCAAGGCCTTCGGCGTATCGGGCGAAAAGATATTAGGCTGGCGACCTGTGGCAAAATAGGTCGTATAGCCGCGGTTGAAGGTCTTGCTGAGATTGGGCTGGAAATGGTAATTCACACGTCCGCGGCTGCTGCGGCAGTACTGTCCTGGATGGCGGGCGATGATCTCATCGAGACGCTGACTATAGGCCGCCACCACATTCTTCACGTAACTTGCGTCCTTCAGACGTCCCTCTATCTTCAAGGAGCACACACCCGCCCGCATCAGTTCCTCCAGATGGTCTATCTGGCAAAGGTCCATGAGCGAGAGCAGGTGCTTGTCGTGGACGATGGTGGTTCCATGGTCATCCTTGAGGTCGAAGGCGAGACGGCAAAACTGGGCACAGGCGCCGCGGTTGGCCGACCGCTGGAAGCAATACTGCGAGGCGTAGCACAGTCCGCTATAACTGACGCATAGCGCTCCATGAACAAAAGCCTCCAGTTCCATGTCGGCCACGTCGCGATGGATGGCGCTTATCTCCTCGACGGAGAGTTCACGGGCCAAGACCGCACGGCTGAATCCCAGCGACTGTAGCCAGCGAACCTTCTCGGCCGTGCGCGTGTCACACTGCGTACTGGCATGGAGCGCAGCACGGGAGAGGACGTGGCCCGACTGGATGCGCGCGAGCAGGCCCATGTCCTGGACGAGGATGGCATCAACACCGATGCGATCGAGCTGAGCAACAAGACGCAGCGTATCCTCCATCTCATTGTCATAGATGAGGGTGTTGACAGTGACGTGGACGGAGGCGCCAAACTGGTGGGCATAGGCACAGAGCTGGGCAATGTCGTCAAGACTATTGCCAGCAGCCTGTCGTGCACCAAAACGGGCTGCGCCAATATAGACGGCGTCAGCACCATGGTCAATTGCGGCCATTCCACAAGCCAGATCCTTGGCAGGGGCGAGGAGTTCTATCGTTTGCATGTGTGAGCGGATGTTCTATTCCTATATAAAGGCGGCAGTCCAACAGACGTTCGCTTTTCTGCTTGCAAAGCTATAAAATTTCTTCGAGAAAACATCATGGCAACCGATGATTCGTCCCGAAAGGGAATGATATTTTCTTGTTCTTACAAAAAATGGGTTCGTCAGCCATGTTGTCAGGCCAAAATTCGAATGAACAAAAAAAAAGTATTAAATTTGCAACCGAGTAAGCATCCGCCACCTTGTGCATCCCACACGCAGGGCGAAGACGCTTGCCACATCAAGACGAATAAGCCAACAATATATGAAGAAATATTCAGCGCTACTGCTCGGAAGTCTTCTCCTCTGCCTCCCCTCTCACGGCAGCACGAGTGGATCAGCCACACAGGACAGTCTCTTTACCCGCTTGACGGAGAACGTCAGCTATCGCGTGGAGGCGCAACTGAGCGGATCCAAGGGAAAGACTCCGCTGTGGCTCAACGCCAACAAACAGGGCCTCAGTTCCTTGGAGACCACCAACGGCTATATACTCGGGGGCGTGAAACGTCCGCTCAGCACCGACGACCATCGCCAGTGGGGTGTGGGCTACGGCGTGGAGGTAGCCGTTCCCTACCACTACACGAGCCATGTGGTCGTGCAGCAAGCCTACGTCGAAGGACGATGGAAGAAGGCCACCCTCACCATCGGCGCAAAGGAGCAGCCCATGCAACTGAAAGACAACCAACTGAGTTCGGGATCGCAGACGCTGGGCATCAACGCCCGCCCTGTGCCGCAGGTGCGCATTGCCCTCCCCGACTATTGGACGCTGCCCTTCGGACACGGATGGCTCCACATCAAGGGCCACATTGCCTATGGCAAGATGACGGACCAAGGATGGCAGCACGACTTCACGCAGAAGCAGAGCAAATATGCCGACGGCGTACTCTACCATAGCAAGGCGGGCTACCTTAAGATAGGCAACGAGGACGTGTTCTGCCCGTGGTCCGTCGAACTGGGTGTGGAGATGGCAGCCACGTTTGGTGGCACGTCCTACATGGAGGGTCCCAATGGCGGACTGGTGATGGTGAAGAACAGCACGGGCCTGAAGAGTTTCTGGAAGGCCTTCCTGCCTGGAGGCGGCGAAACCGTGGAGGAAGGCACGGTCTATCAGAACGCGGAGGGCAACCAACTGGGATCCTGGCTTCTACGCGTCAACTACGAGACCGACACCTGGCGCTTCAGCGTCTATGCGGATAAGTTTTTCGAAGACCACTCCTCGATGTTCCAACTCGACTACGACGGCTATGGCGAGGGCGAAAAATGGAACGTGAAGGAGAAACGCCAGTACTTCTTCTATGATCTCAAAGACTGGCTGCTCGGCGCCAGCTACCGATCGAAATACAAGCGGACGGTGAGTGGCGTGACGTTCGAATATCTTTATACAAAGTATCAGAGCGGTCCGGTCTATCACGACCATACGCAGGGCTGGAAGGACCACATCAGCGGTCGCGACAACTTCTACAACCACTACGTCTATACGGGATGGCAGCACTGGGGACAGGCAATAGGAAATCCGCTCTACACCGCTCCGCTCTACAATAGCGACGGCAAGATCTATTTCCACAACAACCGCTTCACGGCGATCCATCTCGGTGTCGATGGCTACCTGCGCGATAATCTCTACTACCGTGTGCTCACGACCTATGAGGAGGCTTTCGGTACCTACGAGGACCCGTTTGTCGATAAGAAGCACGACTTCAGTTTTCTTATTGAGGGACGCTACGACTTCACGCAGAGCACGGGATTTCTCCAGGGATGCTCCGTCAAGGCTGGCTACGGCATGGACTTCGGTAGCTTGCTCGGCGGCATCAACTACGGTGCGCAACTGACTTTCACCAAGACTGGACTCTTAAATTTCTAACGACAATGGGCAAATTTTCTCCTATCATCCTCGGCATACTCATCAGCCTGTTCTCCCTTTCCTCTTGTACGCTCAATAGCGACGACAGTGGCAAACTGGGCCAGTACTGGCACCTCATCTCTATCGACACCTTGGCAACCGAGGGGTCATGCAATGTGGCGCCAAGGCGCGTGTTCTGGACCTTCCAAGGACCGATCATGCAGGCTTACGACTTCACCGATAATAAGATCTACTGCATTCACTACTCCCATACAGGCAACACATTGAAACTCACCGAGCCGCGTGTTAACGACCGGACGAAGGGCGACCCCTTGGTAGAAGACGCCTCCGTACTCCATCCGCTCGGCATCCACACACTGGAGGAGACCTACACGGTCGAGGAACTCGACGGCAGCAAGATGGTACTGGCTGACACAATCTACCGTCTCCACTTCCGTGCACAGTAGATTTCCCCATCGAATAGAGGATCCTTTCCTATATATATAGACAGCAAGCGCTGCGGAATCAAACATTCGCCCTAAAGGGTATAAAAAAGTTCCATACAGGATATAAAAAGAAGTCCCCTAGGGGATATAGAATAAGAAGCATGATTAGAATCAATCCCTATAACGAAGAGAAGTACGACCACTACACGGTTGAGGCCCCTGCCCCACTGCTGGAGTGGCTCTTCGCCCACCTCAAAGACAGCAAGAGCAAGATCAAGGCCACACTGAAAGGCCGTGGCATCAAGGTCAATGGCAAGTACGTCACGCAGTTTGACCGCCCCTTAGTAGCTGGCGACAAAGTGACCGTGAGCCGCTCGAAGAAGAACGATCTCTTCAAGAGCCGCTACCTGAAGATCGTCTATGAAGACCAGTATCTCATCGTAGTCGAAAAGGCTGCAGGCATCTTGTCCATGGCGGCAGGCCACGCCTCGCTCAACGTCAAGACCATCCTCGACGGCTATTTCAGGAAGACGCGACAGAAGTGTAATGCCCACGTCGTCCACCGTCTGGACCGCGACACCTCGGGACTGATGGTCTATGCCAAAGACATGCGCGCCGAGCAGATTCTTGAGCACGAATGGCACGACTTGGTCTATGATCGCCGCTATGTGGCGGTGGTCAGTGGGGAAATGATGGACGACGAGGGTACGGTGACGAGCTGGCTGAAGGACAACCAAGCCTACTTCACCTACTCTTCCCCCGTAGATAACGGGGGCAAATATGCCATCACCCATTACCATGTACTCGACCGCACCACAACCCATTCCCTGGTAGAATACCGACTGGAGACGGGCAGAAAGAATCAGATCCGTGTCCACAGCGCCGACCTGGGCCATCCCGTCTGTGGCGACATCAAGTATGGCAATGGCGACGATCCCGTAGGCCGTCTCTGCCTCCACGCCTATGTGCTCTGCTTCACCCACCCCATCACCCACCAACGGATGGAGTTTTCCACTCCCGTGCCACCCGCTTTCCGCAAGGTATTCAAGTAAGAAGGCAGCATTTCTGTAGGACTACAACCACCCCAAGAGGGTGCAGAGGAGTAGGAGCGCCCCGAGCAATAAGAAGATGACGACCGTGCGGATAAGGCAGGATGCCACCTTCTTGATTATGAAGATTCCGATGACGATGACGGCGATGATACCTATATAATATTGTATCTGTTCCATAGCTGTGACGGCATAAGATAATTGTTGAGTTGGATACACGAACCTTTAGGACGGCGTATTCTGATCGTTAGCCGTCGTGATCTCGGTCTGGATCTGCAACCACAGCTGGTCGAAGACCGCACGAAGCGAAGGTTCGTCGTCGATGGTCTGTCGAATCAACTCTAAGTTTTGGGCATTGGGCGACCCTGGTATCCACAAATGGAGGTAGCCCCTACGACCATATTTCTCCTTGATATGCTGTCGAAACCGCTCCCATTGCTGCTCTTTGTCGAGCTGCGGATAGTTTTCCAGCCCAAACTCGATGGCTCGCGAGAAGACCACTGTCGGTTCGATGTCCCGGTCAGCCTCAGCGATGATCTTACCATAGATACTGCGCGGCATCCGACTACTGGAGGCACGGTGGTCCTCCACAGCCTCCTTCATGATTCGAATCTGTGTGGGCGAAAACCAACGGGTCAGTCGCTTGTCAGCCATGAGGATCTTGCCTCCCGTTACATGATGGATAGCGCGCGGCCCCTCCATACCCAAGTCATGGTAGGCCGCTATGGCATAGGCCATATCAAGGTCAGCCCCCGTCAGTCGCGCCAAGTCAATGGCATTGCGTATCACTCGCTGCACGTGTTGTAGGCCATGACTGCGGCCGAAGGCATTGTAGCGTGGCAGGATCTCCTGCTCGACAAAGGACATCAGTTCAAGATTGATTGTAGGTTGCATAGGCTTAAAGAATAAAGAGCGTGACAATCGCGGTCGTCACACCAAAGACAAACATATTGCGGGCAGTCATACCAAGCACCTTGTTCAGTTTCCTTCCCCTTCCGATGCGCCGCATCTGAACCCTCGTGGCCCCATGAAGCAGCGCATAGGGTACGAAACAGGCGAAACAGACCAACATAAGAACAAAACTCGAGTCGCCGAGAACAAGACATCCCCACATCATATAGGTGGCGATATTCCCCAACCATCCATATAGTTGCTCCGCCCTTTCGCGGCCAATGCGCACGATGAGCGTCTTCTTCCCCACCGCCCGGTCCTGATCGTAGTCGCGATAGTTGTTGACAACCAGGAGTGTATCGATGACCAACCCACAGGCCAAACTGGCCCAGACCACCTGCGCCGTAATCGTTTGACTCGCTGGTGGCATGATGACATAATAGGTCAGGCAGACCGGCACGAGACCGAAGAATAGAAGCACGAGCACGTCGCCCATCCCGTGCTGTGCCAACAGCGTCGTATAGAGAAAGCAGAACAGGACACAAGCTGCTCCCACCAACACCATCTCCCAGCCTCCAAAGCAGACCAGCGGCAAACCGACAAGACAAGCCAACGCCGTCGTCACCACCAGGCAACGCCGCATGGCAGGCAACGTCACCCACCCCTCGGTACACGCCCGTTTCGGACCAAGACGCGTCTCGCGGTCGTCCTTCCCTCGGACGCAGTCGAAATAGTCGTTCACAAAGTTGGCATCCACCTGCATCACCATCGCAAAGAGGAAACACAGGAGTGCCGGCACGAGAGGCATACGGTACCAGTCTCCCGCCACAGGCGTCACAAACCGCTCCCATCCCATATCATGGATGGCCAAGGCCACGCCAATCATCACGGGCACGGCAGCCCCCGACAACGTCTTAGGACGCGCTGCCAGCAGAAAAGCCTTGCCGCCATTGACGGCTACATGGTTCTCATTCATTATCGCTATCGTTGGACAATCTTGATTTCAGCAGGGAAGACAAACGGCAGTAATCTCTCCTTTCTTATTAATTAAAGAAGTTCCAGCTCACGCCAAATCGGAAGATGCGCCCATTGAGAGGATAATGGGGCGTCAGGAAGTAGTCGCCACCACTGCTCGCATTGATATGGCTCATCATGACGAAGAAGCGAGTATGCTTCAGGTTGAAGTTGGCATAGACGTTGGCAAGGGGATATCCTCCCACCTTCGTCTTGCTATCTGCCGTCTCCTGCATACCAAACGCACTCAACCCCGGAATATACTCCGGTGCATAATACTTCGTAAACCACCGCAGATCACCACCCAGGTCACACTGCAACATGCGTGCAATCTTGAAACGGAGGAACAGGTTCGTGTAGATATTGAGTGCTGGCAGTGCGATCACCTCCTCATCACCCGACTTCTGATAAGTCAGGCGGCTATTCCAGTGAAGGATGCCAAACTGCAAGTTCTGCTCCAGTTGCGCCGTGAAGATTCCCACATTGCCTCCATGCTGGCGCACTTGTACGTCAACCCCCTTCGTCAGGTAGTTGTCGCCATCCGCCACCCGCTGGTTTTGCAATCCCAAATAGATATAGTTCTTCAGCATATCGTAGCCCACACGCAACGTAGTCCCCGTCTTGCCGATCGTCAGCGCCCCCATCACACGCGAGTGCGTCTGCTTGTCGAGACCATTCTCCTCCCAGTAGAAGTGGCGAGACCGATAGGTACGCATCAAGGGCGAAGCCACCGTGTTGTGGAGAAAGGCATAAGCATCCAGTCGCACCGTGTCGCCAAACAAGGGGAAGTTGTAGTCAGCATGACCATCTATCTTAAACTGCCCCGACTCGTCGCCCTCCAGCCACGCCTCGGCACTCACATCGTAGTGCAGCGCACGGCCCAGCGTTTTCAGCAACTGTCCACCAACGCTCACGTTGTGCATCGACCAGCCCTTCATCCCGTTGGAGTAAGCCGGCGCGTCACCCTCCTGCAATACGTTGGGCAATTCAAAATGCTTGAGGTCCAGCGAGACAAAAGCCTTCAGTCCCGCCTTGGCCCACTTGTTGAATCCCTCCAGCAAGGCCACGGCAAAGGTGTTCTTCAGTGTCCACGACTTCGACTGGTCGTAGATGGAGTCGCCCGCAAAGGTCTGCGGCGTATAGAAGTCGTTGGCATAATAACCCTCCGGCGTTTCGTATGCCTGATAGATTCTGCGCCAGTTGTCGAAGCGTACGCTATGGATAAAACTCGTCACGGGCACATACTCCCGCTTCGTCCACTGCGTAGCCGCCTGGTCGAGACTATCCTGCTGCGCCAAGGCAGCCTCCACGCCTCCCTCCTGCAGATTGACCTGTATGCGAGTGGAGTCAGTGGTAGCCACGGTATGAGCCGGCACGTCCCCTGCTATGCGCGCATGAGCCGGACGCCCCGAGGGCTTGTGCTTCTTGTCGTATGCCGCCTCGTCAAACTCCTCCCCGTTGCGTTGCGCCTTGCGGCGAGCTCTCTCCTTCTCCTCCGCAGCCTTGTTCGCCTCCTGGGATTGGATGGCAAACTTGCGTGCCTCGATCTCTTCCGCCGTCATTGGCACATTGCGGTAGAATCCCACACTGTAGCGGTGGTTGAAGAAGACATGCTGATTGTCATAGCGGTTCCAGTTCTTCTTCAGCACCGTGGGAATCTCGTCGGTCGCAAACGACTCGTTGAACATCTCCGGATGGGTGATATACGCGTCGTTGGTGATACCTCCGTTCTCCGCCACCTTCTGATGGTTGGTGGAAAGGAGCAAGTGAGCCTGATAGCGCTCGCCGAGATAACTACCCCACATGGTGTAGTCGAAGTGGGACGTGTTCTGCGAGTCGTAGTAGCCACGCCCGTAGAGGTAGTCAAACTTGAAGCCGAAGCCCCATCGCTTGCCCGCATTGACGGCGAAGAAAGCCCTAAAGTGGTCCTCACCATTGACGCGGTCTCCCGCCGTGTTATAGTCCAGCAGGGTGATGGGCGACAAGGTGGAAGTGAAGTGGAAATCCTTGGGCTCCACGAGGAAGTAGTCGTAAGGATCCATGAAGAAGAAGTCAGACCGCTGCCTGCGGTCGATGAAGACACGCGCCTGTCGTGGCGACCCGAGGTTGCCCAACGTGTTATACTCCCCATACTTACCCGAAGTGAAGATGGAGTTCATATACATAAAGGAGATGGTATCGGGCACGGCTGGCGTCCTATCGCCAAACCGTTCGTCCACCGTCCACACCTTCAGTCCGCGCGGCACCACCTTGTGCTGGCTCTGGATAGAGTCCGACCGATTCCGACGGTTGTCCTGAAAACCAGGAGCCGTCCGCTGATCGTCGGAAAAGACTTGTTCCACCTCATATTGGGCCCGTGTCAGCATCGGGAAACACAAGAGAGCACACAGAACGGCCAGAAATTGCTTCATCGGTTGATCACCCTCAGGACGCATTCCACAAACTTAAAGACGATGGCAGTCAGCAAGATGATGACGCCCGTATTGCTGTCGGAGAGAAAATAAAAGATGACACCTACCACTGCTCCCAACATAAAGATAATGTTGAGCCACTGACGGATATAGTCAATTCGGGTGTGCTCACGCGGTTGACGATGATTGCGGCGTGGCGGCTGTGCCACGCTCTCGTTATTCTGCTCGTTCATATTTTGTTCGGTCATATTCTGTTTACTGTTTTCAAATCATTTGACATGTATTGATAAAAAAGAGGCGCACAAAGGATGCCCTTACTCTTTCATGGCGCGCTCGAAAGCGGCAAAGAGCTCATTCTTTCGGTCGATCGTCGTGCAGCGTACCTTACCCGTCAGCGGCTGGAGGCGCGTACGGTTCTCGTTGATAGCCTCCCTGTCGGTAATCCATTCCTCGGCCTTCTTGCTCTCCTGTTTGCTCGATGCGTCGTAGCTATAGACCAACCGGCTCATCGTCAGCGTAGCCTTGCCATCGACACAGACCGTCTCAAGAGCATAGCAAAACGTAGGATGATTGAGGGAAAGATAAGCAGAGGGTATCGACATCGCCTCTCTCATCGAGGCGATCAGTCGGTGTTCCCGGTCGTTGACCAAGGCGATACGGCTTTCCTTCTGGCTCTTCCCGCCCTGTACGACGTCGTTAAGATAGCCCTTACACTTATCATAGAGCACCTCAGCGCTCACCCCAGGCATAGCGACCACACAGGACCATTCCACCCTGCCATCCACCAGGGGCACGGCGTCAGCTGCCAGGTAAGGAGCCAAATCCTCCGCCTTCGACGGTTTGGCCTCCTTGCGCTTCTCTGCAGGATCCTGCTTCTTGGCAACAGGCGTCTGACTCTGTGGCACCGTCCATCCCGCATTTTCTTCCTTTCGAGGAGCTTCCCCCTGAGTCTGCTGCGCCTTCTGCGCCCGCTCACGGGCCTCTGTGAGTTTACGTTGTGCGGCTTCCAGTTCTTTCTGCGCCTTCTCCAACTCCTGCTCGGGAGTCAGTTCCGTCTGCGCCACAGCCACCAGCGGCAGGGCCGCCAAGAGAAGCATGATGAGTTTCTTCATATCGTTTTCCTTTTCAATTCTATTTTTCAAAGAGCAAAGGTAACTAAAAAGGCCGACATAACCACCACCTAAAGGATTATTAACTTTATATGACGTCCTATGCGACCCTATCGACCGTCCCAAGCGCCCTGATGCCTACTTCAGTTCCAACTCCTTTTGCATCCGGATGATCTCGTCGCGATACTGTGCTGCCTGCAGGAAGTCAAGGTTCTTCGCAGCCTCCTTCATCAGCAGCGTCGTGTCCGCAATGCTCTTCTCCAGTTGCGGTCGTGTCATGCGCTGCACAATCGGGTCTGCTGCAAACGCCCCCACCTGGTCCGGTTCGATATAGCGTACAGGCTTCGCCTTTTGCATCGACGTCTCGCCACGTCCCCCACCCTGTGCCGGCAGCGTGTCGCGGATAGCCTTCATGATAGGTTGCGGCGTGATATGGTGCTCCTCGTTATAGCGCATCTGTTTCATGCGTCGCCGCATGGTCTCGTCGATCGTGCGCTGCATGCTCTCGGTGATGGTGTCCGCATACATGATGACCTTGCCATTCACATTACGTGCCGCACGTCCTGCCGTCTGCGTAAGACTTCGGTGACTGCGAAGGAATCCCTCCTTGTCTGCATCGAGGATAGCAACCAGCGACACCTCCGGCAGGTCGAGACCCTCTCGCAGGAGGTTCACGCCGACCAGCACGTCATAGTGCCCCGCACGCAGGTCGTTGATGATCTTAATACGGTCCAGTCCCGCCACATCGCTGTGGATATAAGCCGTTTTTACCTCATGACCCACGAGATAATCCGTCAACTCCTCCGCCATCCGCTTCGTGAGCGTAGTGACAAGAACGCGCTCTTTCCGCTCGGCACGCACGGTGATTTCTTCCATCAGGTCATCAATCTGGTTCTCCGACGGTCTGACGACGATCTCCGGATCCAGCAGTCCTGTGGGACGAATCAACTGTTCCACTACCACGCCACCCGACTCGCGGAGCTCAAAGTCAGCAGGCGTGGCAGAGACATAGATCACTTGATGCACCAGGCTTTGAAACTCGTCAAACTTCAATGGGCGGTTGTCGAAAGCCGAGGGCAGACGAAATCCATACTCCACCAGATTCTTCTTGCGCGCACGGTCTCCCCCATACATCGCGTTGATCTGCGGCACGGTGACATGACTCTCGTCGATCACCATCAGATAGTCCTTCGGAAAGAAGTCCAATAAACAATAAGGACGCTGCCCCGGTTCCCGTCCGTCGAAATAGCGGGAGTAGTTCTCGATACCCGAACAATGGCCCAACTCCTTGATCATCTCCAGGTCATACTCCACCCGCTCCTTGATGCGCTGCGCCTTGATGGTGTCGCCCATCTCCTCAAAGAAAGCGACCTGCTCCCTCAGTCCATCCTGTATCTGACGGATCGCCGAGTTCTTCTGCTCCTCAGTCGTGACAAAGAGGTTGGCAGGATAGATCTCGTACGCCTCAAAAGAAGCCTGGCGGTGGAAGGTGACGGAGTCCAACTCCTCGATGGCATCGATCTCGTCGTCCCACCACGACACCCGTAGCACACTGTCCGAATAAGCCATGGCTATATCCACGGTGTCTCCCCTCACACGGAAGTTGCCGCGCGACAGGTCGAGATCGTTGCGAACATAGAGAGAGGAGACCAACTGACGCAAGAAAGCATTGCGGTCCAGCGTCTGCCCCTTCTTGATACGAATCACCGATCCCTGCATGGCCGTCGGGCCACCCATACCATAGATGCAGGAGACCGACGACACGACGATGATGTCCTTGCGCCCCGATAGCAGTGCCGACACCGCCCGCAGTCGCAGTTTCTCTATCTCGTCATTGATGGCAAGGTCCTTTTCTATATAGGTATCCGTAGTGGGCAAGTAAGCCTCGGGCTGATAGTAGTCATAATAGGAGACATAATACTCCACGGCGTTCTCCGGAAAGAACGCCTTCATCTCCTCGTAGAGCTGGGCCGCAAGGGTCTTGTTGTGAGAAAGTACCAGCGTCGGCACCTGCACCTGCTGGATGACATTAGCCACCGTGAAGGTCTTGCCCGATCCCGTCACGCCGAGCAACACCTGTGCCCGGTCCCCTTGACGGATTCCATCTGTCAACTCCCTGATAGCCTCCGGCTGATCACCCGTCGGTTCATACTTTGATGTGAGTTTGAATTCCATATTCGAGGGCAAAGGTAATACAAATCGAAGACAACAAAAAAGAATCGCATTCTTTTTTACTGTTGAGATGCTGCTTACCTTATGTAGAGGTAATGCAAATCAAAGACAATACAAAAAAATACTAAAAAAGAATGTGTCACTTTTGTCATTACATAAAAAAGAGCTACCTTTGCACTTCAAAATAGGCTTATGATTAAGAAATTATCCATCGCTCTCGTAGCCATTCTGACTCTTGGAAGCTGCGCGCGCGAGTTCAACAAGGTGTACAGGACCACCGATACGGATTTCAAATACGAGTATGCCAAGGAGTGCTACGTGCAGGGAAAATACAGCAATGCCGTTACGCTCCTGCAGGATCTCGTAACGATCCAGAAGGGCACTGACAACGGTCAGGAATGCCTGTTCATGCTGGCCATGGCCGAGTATCAGCTCAAGGACTATGAAGCCGCCTCCGAGACTTTCAAGAAGTACTACCAGACCTACCCGCAGGGGGTCTATGCGGAGACCGCTTCCTTCTATATTGGCCAAAGCCTCTACCAGTGCACTCCCGAGGCACGACTGGACCAGACACCGACCGTGGCTGCCATCGCTGCCTTCCAAAACTACCTCGACCTCTTTCCCAACGGAAAGTTGAAATCGACGGCAGAGCAACGGATGTTTGAATTGCAGGATAAGTTGATCCTCAAGGCCTATCTGTCCGCCAAACTCTACTACAATCTCGGATCCTATTTCGGCAACTGCACCAGTGGCGGCAACAACTACGAGGCATGCATCGTCACGGCAGAGAATGCACTCAACGACTACCCCTACTCTGACATGCGCGAGAAGTTTGCCATCCTCGTGATGAAAAGCAAGTACGAGTTGGCCAACATGAGTATTGAGGCGAAGAAGCTCCAGCGCTACCAGGATGCGGAGGACGAGTGCTACGGCTTCATCAATGAGTACCCCGACTCTAAGGAGCGCGCCACGGCAGAGAAGTACATCGAGAAGTGCAAGCAGTTCACGAAAGAGTAAATGCGCTGCCCCACCCCATCAAAGTAAGACAAAACAAAACACTTGATATCTCATCAATAAAAGAAATGGATTACAAGAAATCGAAAGCACCGGTCAATACCGTCACACGCAATTTGCGAGACCTTTGGGAACCGACGGGAAACATTTACGAGAGCGTCGCCATCATTGCCAAGCGCGCCAATCAGATTTCCGTCGAGATCAAGCAGGACTTGAGCAAGAAACTCTCGGAGTTTGCTTCTTACAACGACTCGCTCGACGAGGTGTTTGAGAACAGAGAGCAGATCGAGATCTCACGTTTTTACGAGAAACTCCCGAAGCCTACACTGCTCGCCACCCAGGAGTTCCTGGACGGCAACATCTATTGGCGTGACCCTTCCAAGAAGGATGACGAATTTGGCCAGGACGAGGAGGCATGATACAGCGTAAGCAAACCATCTTCCTCCTGCTCTCCATGCTGGTCATCGCCCTGAGCTTCTTCTTCCCCATCTTGGGTGTTGAAGGAGCTGTTGGACAGGAGGACCTGCTCTTCAATCTCAGTGCCATGGGAGGCACCATGAGTGGCAACATCGGCTTGTTCATCACCATGCTGGCAGCTTTCTTGCTCAATGGTGCGGCCATCTTTGCCTACAAAGAGCGTCGCAAGCAGATGAAGATGATCCTCGGCGGTGTAGCCCTGATGGTCATTTGGTACGTCCTCATTGCCATCACTATCCACTGGGCTGACGTCCGCCTCTACCATTGGCACCTCTCTGCCATCCTTCCCATGCTGGTCATCATCCTCAACCTGATGGCCTACAAGGGAGTGAAGCACGACGAAAACCTCATCAAGAGTATGGACCGCATCCGATAAAACGGCCCATTTCTCCCTTTACCCACGCACACCGTCCCAACCAACGGGACAAAATAAAGGCTGGCTCCAACAATTAGGACATTGAGAATTATCTCTACCTAATTCTTAGAGCCAGCCTCTTTTTATCTTCTACCGTTTCCGCATTTCCACTCTTCCATTATAATAGAGGTCATACAAAGGTTCGTTAGGGCGCGATGTCTGACTGGTACTTAACACGAAACGTTTGCCGTCGCTATAGCGCTTTCGTATGTAGAAGACCGAAGGATTGTCCTTCAGGACGACGATATGACTGCCAAGGAAGCAGATATCCTCGCCGCCAACGATCTCTCCCCGCCTGTAGGGTGTGCGTCCACTCAACCGAGGATCAAACGGGAAATAGAGGTCGCCATCTTTCTGAAACTGCATAAAACCGATCCTCACCAACTGCGGCTTGCTGTCAAAGCAGACCCCACTCTCAAGATCCACATAATACGCCCGTCCCTTCTCCTTATATATATATAGGTAAGCATCATCCTGCAGTTCCGCATAGTCAAACTGCGGTTCCTCACCCACACCGATCTTCTCAAAATACTGCGTGCGCAGGAGATACTTCCCCTCCCAGTTGCGCACCACCCGCAATCCATAGGCCGGAGGAAATATCTCCCGATAAGATCCCACGGGTTTCCACCGCTGCGCCATCACGTCATAGACGAAAGCATGATACCCTTGCTTCCCGCTCCGCGTGATACGCACGTCAGAACACTCCTTGTAGTCGGACAAGTGATAACCAGACGTGATCTCCGCGCGCACCGTATAGGGAAACACCCTGCGGTCCGCACACAGTTTTGCCTGCCTGTCAAAGGATCGCAACGTGCGTCGCCACAGTTCCTTCTCCTTCTTCCACGCCGCCAGCGTGATGGCCTCCAACCGCACGCCCCAGCCTGTCCGCAGACAGAGCGTCCCGTCCTCAGCCTCCAGCAACACCCGATTGTCCATCTGGTCCTTCACCACATAGATCCTTGGCGTCCCCTCCGTCGGCGGGATATAGTAGTCACGAAAGCGCAGACCGTCGGCCAGCCCATGGCGCAAAGCCCCTGGCGTCACGAAGTCCGACTCCCGCAGCCGCCGCGTCTCCACCCGCGGGTACAGGCGCAGGCCGTCCGCCGTACTAAACGACAGGAAGCCACACCGCCTCACCGTCGGCCTCTCGGCAAAGCGCAGCCCGTTGCGCAAGTCCATCCACGGACGCTCCCGGTCCTCCTTCCGTCGTGACGTCAGACGGACAAAACCATAAGGCAGCAGTTCCACCTTCTCATACCGTGGCGGCAGCACCTCCACGCCCTCCAGCGTGGCGACGCCCATCCTTCCAGCCTCATTCCGCACCACACGGTAGGCGTAAGCCGCCTCCAGTTCGTTGTGCTGTCCGTCGTGCGTCATCACCGTCACCAGTTCCGTCCGTGCGTCAGCCGTCACCGTCCGTCCCGTGTCCCCCAACACCGAGAAGGCAGCATACACGTTCCGCTCCTCCGCCTGCTTGAGGTGGGCCTTGCCAGCCAGCGTCCCTTCAAACATCGCCTGCCAGTCCCTATCCTCCGAGGGCAGGCCAAACAGGCGGTACAGCCCCACGTTGTCCAGGATCAGACAGTAGCGCTTCCCGTCAAAGACACGCATGCCACGCCCCACCTGCTGCAAGTATTTCGATAGCGAGAGCGTAGGCCGCGCCAACTGGATAAACTCCACGTCGGGACAGTCGAAACCCTCGCCGAAGAGGTCCACGTTCACCAGCACCTGCGTATCTCCCGCCTTGAATTGTTCTATCAAACGACAACGTTCCTCCCCTGGTGTCTTTGCACTGATCGCCACCGCGTCAATACCGTGTTCCCGATAGTACGCAGCGATATGCTCCGCATGCCGAATGTCAATCGCATAGACGATGCCCTTCTTCTCCTGCGCATAACGCAGCACGGTGTCGCAGAGCCGCCCAATACTCGGCCTCACGTCCAGGCGCTCGCTCATCTCCCGCAGCGAGAAGTCGCCATCGGCCCCACGTCGCTCCAGCGACCGTACCACCCGCCAGTCCTCGTTGTCCGCCCTCACCGACATATAGTCGTAGAGCGACAAGCGACCCTCGGCGATAAAGCGGTCGTAGGGCCACGACTGCAGCAGCACCTCGAAGAGGTCCGTGAATCCCCGATGCGTCAATCGGCAGGGCGTGGCCGTCAGTCCCAGCACCTTCGCCCCGGGACAGGCCTCCACCACCGCCTTGTACGTCTTCGCCACGGCATGGTGGGCCTCATCGATCACCAGCAGGCCCGGTCTCTCCGCCAGTTCCCCTTCGTGGCGAGAGAGCCACTGTATGGAAAAGACCCGTACCCGGTCGCCCACGAGTTCCTCTTCCTGCAGCGTCCCGACGATCTGTTCCACCAGTTCCCTGCGGTGCACGACGATCCACACCGTCCCCTCGTTCTGCGACAACCACGCGCGCACACACGCCACCAGCAGGCACGTCTTTCCCGTACCCGTCGGCATCTGCACCATCACGGACCGGTGCGCCCCAAAGGCCTCACCCACCCGCCGTTTCATATCAAGCTGATAATCGTAAAGCTGCCTCTCCTTCATACCATTCTGCTTTAGCGCATCCAGCTCATGCGCAGAAAAAGAAGATTCATACCCAAAAACGCCAAGGCTGCATTGATGCTTCAATGCAACCTTAGATGTATATAAAATCAGGGAACTTGATAATTGTTTACTATTCCCCTATTTTTCCAAAAAGATCAAATAAAAACGTAGATAAAGTCAGTTCAAGTAGTTTGCAGAAAAAAAAGCGCACCTATATCTCTATCGTGTCCACGCAGCAATAGCCACAAAAAAACAAAGAGCCATAGCGGAAGAAAAATCAAATCTGCGGCCTTACTGTCAAAAGGATGCCAGAGCTGACAACAAGGTCTGCCACCCAAATATCACCAGGGCAAACCATAACGCCACTGAACGCACTCTCAATCTTAGTCATAGAACGTAGCAAAATTCGAGAAGTCCGTCATGATAAGCTTCATGATACGGTCAAAATAGTTACCACGAATCAGACCATCAGCATCCTGGAGCGTTAAGTTCATTTTGTCAACCTGCGACGAAAACTCACCATCCTTGATTTCCCAGACAGAAACTTCCTTTGGATCAATCCAACTATCCTCATTAGCCTTAAGCTCGGATATTTCGCTGGGTATTTTATCCTTCACTTTATAACCAAGCATACAGTTGTTGAGAGCATAGAGCACATACGGACTATGCGTAGCTATAAACAGATGATCCTCATGCAGTGCAGCATTCTTCAATAGCGCATACACCAATTCCACCTGCGTCAAAGGAAACAAATTCTGCTCCGGCTCTTCTAGATAAATATCTGAATGCGATGTTTGCGTATAAGCCAATACAAGTTGTTTGAATTCATCAAAATCCGCATCCGAGGCGAACATTCGCTTCGTCACTCCAACCTTGCCAAAGACTACTTTTCCCTCTTCCCCAGCTTTTTTTGCCGCTTTCTTATATTTGCAGTCATAGATATGCTGTGCTATCTCCTCGTTCTCTGTCTCGGTCCTCGAACTCGACATTTCTTGAGGATAGTATTGCTTCCTAAATAGATAGTCCAAATACACCCACATCGGAATCACCGACTGAAGGCCACTCGAAGCATCCGTCAAGTCCATGCGCTTTTTATCATTCAGCAAAATATAGTCTTTATCGGTCTGCCTGTCATAAAAGAAGCGCACCCCAAGATTCAAGATCGGCAACACCGCATCATCCCCACACAACTTGTGCGCATAAGCCCAATCCGCAATAAAACTCTTCAAATTGGTGGAATCCATCTTCACGTCAAACCAATTAGGAATGGACGAGACCAAATTCCTTTCTCTGCCGGTATATAGGAGACACGCGGTCGCTTGTAGTCGAATCGCTTTTTCGCGTTACCCCAGCGGAGATCAAATGTCTCGTTCGCAAAGTCTATCACGAAAGCCATATAATCACTTCTGTACTCTATACGGCTATCCTCATGCAAGAACCCCTTTAGTTTATGAAACGCAAGTAAATTCTCCCTCACATATTCAAAATCAGCAAAGCCATTTTTCCCCTGCTCCAACTGAATCCTTTTTTCAGCCCAGGCACAAAAGCAAGCAACCTTCAGAATACAACTCTTGCCAGCACTCTGAGGACCAATTACCACATTGATGCGTTTCAGCACCAAGTCCACATGTTTTACAGGGCCTATATGATGAATCACCAGTTTTCTCATTTTCTTGCTCTTCCTTTTGATTATAAAGCGCTCTGCAAAGTTACGGAATACTCTTCACACTGGCAAGAATAATACAACAAGAATGATATTCAGAGTATTATTAAACTGAATTTTCAAAAACGATTTGCTTTATATTGTCCCTACATGTTGCTTCCATCCTCAGCATACGCTCCATCCCTCCCCTCAAACACCACGCACGGCTCTATCACATCCACGCTATGCCATACCCCCTTCGGGATCTGGAACCCATACCGAGCCTCAGCAGGACACAGACGGATGCGGCGTACCTCGCGGTAATCGACCCTGCGCACTATGTCCTGCCCATCCATCCCCTGCGGGAGCCCATGGGGAGCGGCCGAATCGTACCCCACGACCTCCTCGTAGAGCACCACGTCCAATTTGCCACACAAGCAGAGGACCGTCTCCGCCGTCGCCTCATGCCGATGAATCGGCACCTGCGTACCGGGCAGCAATGCGCAGAGCGCACGCTGCCCAGCATCCTGCGGCGATGTGCGCAAATCACACACCTGCCGCCAACGAGGACTGCCCACTGCTTGCTCAAACAAGGCACCTAAGAAATCCTTGTCAAACTCCATCATTTTTCCTCAGAGCAATATACTATATATGAGAAACGATATCGACGAAGTTCTCGATCACATACTCCAGATCCTCATCCGTCATTTTCGTGTTCAACGGCAACGTGATCTCGTTCTCAAACAAATGATAAGCATTCGGGAAATCCTTGATGTCGAAGCCCAACTTCTTGTAAGCCGTCATCATCGGCAGCGGCTTGTAGTGGACATTCGTGGCAACGCCCCGCTCAGCCATCTGCTCTATCACCCGATTCGCCTCCTCTCGCGTCTTGCCCAGCAGGCGCACCAGGTACAGATGCCCCGAAGAAGCATAGTCCGCACCATAATGATGCAGCACCGCTACGTTCAGCGATCGGAAAGCCTCATCGTAGCGCGCTATCATCTCGCGGCGACGCTCCAGCATCCCCTGATAGCGATCCATCTGCACCAGACCGATAGCCGCCGCCACGTCCGTCATGTTACACTTATACCACGTCCCGATGATGTCATATTCCCAGGCACCTACCTTCGTCTTCGCCAGTGCATCCTTGTTCTGACCGTGCAGACTCAGCAGCTGCGCCTTGCGATACAGGTTCTCGTTCCACGTCTCGCCCGCAATCTCCGGCACACCGCTAAACGTATTCTCCACCTGCTTGTCCAAGTCCTTCACCACCTGCTCGTTACCGAAAGGCAGATGCCACGTCAGCGCACCACCCTCCGCCGTCGTGAAGTTCTTCACGGCATGAAAACTAAAGGAAGAGAAGTCAGCGATCGACCCTACCCGCTTTCCCTTGCGCGTAGCACCGAAGGCATGGGCCGCATCACAACAGATTGCTATGCGTCCCAGCATCCTTTGCAAGTCCGTCTTCGGAGTAAACAGATCCCTCTTGCCCTCCACGATCGCAAACAGTCGCTCGTAGTCACACGGGATACCTGCCAGATCCACCGGAATAATCGCCTTCGTCCGCGGCGTGATAGCCCGCTCCACGGCCTCATAGTCCATCTCCAGGCAGTCCTTCTGCACATCCACGAAGACCAAGGTAGCCCCCACATGCGTCACCACCGACGCACTCGCCGTATAGGTATAGGCCGGGACGATCACCTCGTCACCCTCGCCAATCCCCAGCAAGCGCAGGGCCATTTCCCCACACGCCGTCTGCGAACCGAGGCAGACCGCCTTATCTACCCCTACAAACGCAGCCACTTCCTTTTCGAGTTTCTTCGTACGCGGTCCGGTGGTGATCCACCCAGACAGTATGGCGTCGCGTACTTCCGCAGCCTCTGCCTCCGTCATGTCAGGCGGAGAGAAAGGCACATTACGCAGTTTCATTGTCATAAACAAAAATATTTAGTTGATGAATATTTCTCACAGCGAGGGCTTCAGCACATGGCTCCACAGTTGCGTACACAGCGAGACCGCCGCACGCTCCCGATACACCATGTCGTGCTTCCATCGGTTCGCATACCACCGACGAAAGCGAAAAGCCACCTCCCTCATCCAGTTCTTGTGTTCTTCCGGCTCCACTTCGGGAACCAATATATCCTGTATGCTTCGATCCACCAGCGCCTCGTCAACAGACAAGTCGGGAAAGACCGAAGCCTCAAAGCCCAGATACCGCACACAGATAGCATTCAGCACCGCCAGATACGGCCTCATCCCCACCCTGTCCAGCTGCGTCAACAGCCAAGGCCAGTCCACGGGATGCCTCCTGACGTAGAATGCCCAGTCCAAGACGATACGCAGGCTGATATCCACCGAGGCAAAATGCTCCCCACTATGGCGCAGCAGATACAGCGAGTTGAAGCGTGCGGAAGGCAAGGAAACGTTCGCTATTCCCGATGGCTCCACCTCGTCAAGCTGCCCCTGCAAGATAGCCTCTATCTCGGCCGTCGAACGATGCGCATGCACATTGAGGAAACTATAGTGATTCTCCACCATCGTCTGCCCCAGTTGAAACACCGAGTGCTTGTGGTGCGAGTTGTCTATCTCCACCCCAAACCGCGCCTGCAACCGCTCGTCCGCCTCCTGCTGTTTGCCGAAGAGAAAGATGTCGATATCCCCCGTCGGGCGATGCTTCGGCACAGGCCATGCCAGCGACAGCCCATAACCCTTCAGGAGCAGCATACGCACCCCCATCTCGGCATAGAAAGCAGCAAGACCCGCTATCACCTGCCTGTGGTGTTCATACATCCGCTCCATGCGCATCACCATTCCCATCCACTCCAGCACCACTTCCTTCGGCGGACGCTGCCCAGCGGGAAGTTTCTCGACCACGTCAAAGACGATACCTCCCACCCCTTGGCGGAAAGTCCGGTCTTTGATTTCCCGCCAGTCGATGTCGGCAGGCAGGTCCACAACCTCCTCCCTCACCGCCATCCGCAGCAGGAGCAACAATGCCCGGTCGTTATTTCCCACGACACACGCTCTTGATGACCTCCACATACTTCTGAGTACCCACCTCACGCGTCAGGTTGTCCATCACAAACTGTCGTCCGTTCCGTCCATACCTCCTGCAGAGTTCACGGTTCTCATAGAGCGCAATGATCGACTGCTTAAACGCCTCCTTGTCCCCCGCCTTGGTGAAGATGCCACATTCGTTGCCCGCCAAAATATCCTTCAACTCATTCTCGTCGAAGTTGGCCAGCACAGGCCGCGATGCCGACATAATACTCCACGTCTTGCTCGGCACACTATTGGCACCCACCCCAGGCTTCGAGATGACAAGGCCCGCATCCCCCAGCGAGAATACATAGCTGATGTCCTCGTAGGGCTGAAACGGCAGCATCGTCACGTTTGTCAGTCCGTCGCGCGCCACAATCTCCTCCACCTGCTTCTTATAGGCACCTTCGCCCACCAGCACCAGGCCAATCTCCGGATGCGACACCTTCAGTTCCTTCATCACCTCCAGCAGCATATCCATATTCTGCGTCAGTCCGATGTTACCCGAATATTCGATGTAGAACTTTCCTCGGTCCAAATGATACTTGTCAAAGAGCTTGTTCTTCTCACGCGGCACGTCCACCACGGCGTTCTGGTCCACCCAGTTATAGACCACCACGATCTTATCCTCGGGGACGCCCTTCGCCAGCAACAGTTGCTTAAAGTCTTCCGAAATCACAATGATTTTGTCAGTACAAGCATAGGTGATCTTCATCACCAACGAACCGATATTCCACAACAGTCCTCCTTTTTTAGCCAAGCCCGTTCCTGCCAAAGAGTCAGGAAACAAGTCTTGTGCATTAAAGACCACAGGTTTCTTACGAAGCAACTTGACCAATGGCAATTTCAGTCCTTGAATCGGAGGCGTACTGTCTATAAAGACCACGTCATACCCTTTCGTCAGACAATACCATAATTGTATCACCTCGCTCAACAGATAGCGCAAAGCCCGCGCAATCGGATTCTTCCCCTCTCCATACAAGGGAAAGCGATAAATGCTAACCTTGCCACCACACTTTTGCTCATGTCGTTTCCACACGACGTTCGAATCCACATCTCGTGTCGGCGTGGGTACTGTCAGCACAGACTCTATACCTTTTTCAGCGCACCGCTCCATCACATTGTCCAAGATATACAATCCCGCACAAGTTTCTGGATAATAGTATGCCGCTGGGAAAAACACTTTCATAAAATTTTATTCTGTGATAAATTTCACTTCAGAAACCAATCTCTCAGCCAGTTCCACAGCTCCCTTCGGAGTATAGTCCGTCACGATCACATGTCCAGAACGAGACAGACTACTTGTCACAGGAGGTATCACGTCGCCCTCCTTTGGATAAATCTCCCAAAGATACACATGGGGATTATTCAATACCTCCGTGTTAGAAATACTCACAAGCTTTCCAGGCTTCGGACAGAAATAACGGATACAGACACCTTTGGGCTCTTCTTTGGCGCTTAAGTCAGGTTCCACACCCAAAGCCACATCAATAGCCGCTGCCACCATATCAATGCCCGTACTCAAGTGAGTCAGCTCGGTTGAAATAAAATCTCCGCCAAGGCGCGCACCAACCTCCATCAAATACGCTTTACCGTTCATCAACTTAGCCTCAGCATGACAAGCGCAATTATTCACACCCAAAGCCCTAACGCCTGCAATAGCGGCAGCCTTCAGCGTTTCAACATCAGCGTCAGAAAAACAAGATGGTTGATTATGTCCCAACTCCACAAAATGCGGAGCGTCCGTCGTCTTTTTATCAGTCACGGTAAGCACGTTCACCTTGCCGTTCCATACAATGATCTCTATAGAAAACTCCGGACCCTCTATAAACTGCTCTATCAATACAGAATGATCCCGACTTTCACTTAGGGCCTCATCATAAGCTCTGATGAAATCATCCTTATCCATATTACGAGAGACCTTTGCAATACCTCTTGAACCCGAATTGCGAGACGGTTTCAATATCGCATCGGTATCAAACTCGCTCTGCAAACGACTCCAAGCATCCTCGGCATTCACTGTCAAGATACTTTTTGGCGATGGAGCATTTCCTTTTTCAAAAGCCTCACGCATCAAATGCTTGTTAGTGGCCCTAATGGCTTGCTCACGCGTAATACCCGAAAGCCCAAACTCATCATTAATTCGCCCCATAACGCTCATGCTTACTTCCGAGCAAGGATGGATCACGCCATCAATCTGCTCGTCACGCAATGCTCTCAAGACCTCCTCCTCCGAGGTGATGTTCACCACCAAGGCCTTGTCGGCATATTTAAGTCCCACAGCATTGGGATTTCCATCCGCAGCGATGACATATATACCCAACTCTTTAGCTTTTTTTATCACTGGCAGCTGCAAGATGCCCGCTGCAAGCACCAAAAGTCTTTTCTGCATAACATTTAGTGATTTACGTTCTCTCTAAAAAGTACCGTCTTAATAGTCTTCAGAACAATCTTGACGTCCATCCAAAAGTTAAGATGCTCCGCATAGTAGTTATCATTCTTCATTTTTTCTGCCCCATCAATACTATTACGGAAATATGCTTGGTTATAACCCGTTATACCAGGCTTGATGGTCAAAACAGAAGGGTATTTCTCCTCATATACATGGAGAAAATCCGGCGTATCTGGACGAGGCCCGATAAAACTCATCGTACCGTTAAGTACGTTCAAAAACTGCGGAATCTCGTCAATACTTGTCTTACGCATCAATCGCCCGATCTTTGTTACACGCGGATCATCATCACCATTATACGTATCCCCATTTTCCATGCGAATATCCGGCGCATTCATGATCATCGAACGAAATTTGTACATTCCAAACATTTTTCCGCCTTTGCCTATTCTCTTGGCTTTGTAGAAGATGGTACCCTTGTCCGAACAATAAATGATTGGTCCAAGCACACAAATGAAGACTACCACAAAGGGCAAAGCCAACAAGCCGATGGCAATATCCACCAGCCTTTTTCCAAAAAGTTTATACATAAGAGATTTTAATTATTTAGCAAACCAAGGATGCCGTTCCCGTTCGAATAAGGACAAAGCATCCGCTTTGACCAACGCACGCTGACCAAAAAGTGATACCATACAACAGCAAGGGAATACGATTCCCCGATGTATGGCTAAGCAAAAATATGGTTACAAAAACGCTTCCCTTATGGGAAACTATAGACAGTTTTAGGATTCAAAGTTCCTCATCATGGTATCGCTCCATGCCCTGCCGCCACTCGGATGAGGATAAGATATTACTTCGCTACAAGTTCAGAAGCCCGAGTGGCAAAAGAAGAAAGGCCACCCCATTCGCTCACGACGGGTTGCTCATCCAAAGCATCAAGGGAGGAAATATCAATACTCTCTACCTTCTCACCCTTTCTTTCAAAAGCGTAGGTTCTGATAGACTTATCAAAGATTCCTGCAAAGATGCCGGCCCCTTTCCCCGATACATCAAAGAGTTTTGCCAATCCTGCCTCTTTGTTTTTATTAGCCGATCTTTTTAGGATGTTGAAAGCCCACACAAACTCGAGAGGGACGGTAGAGTGAGTAGATACGATGACTTTTTTGCCCATCTGTACCAACTCCAGTATTTCCAACAGCACCGACATGATCGCTTTGGGATGAAGTCCCATCTCTGGCTCCTCGATCACAATATAATCATACTGATCTTTGTTGAGCAGCTGCATAGGAGGACCCGACACACAGTAGCAACCCATCAATAAAGGCATAAACTCTTTCTGTCCAGCGCTCCACGTCATAAACGGCATATCCATCCCGTCCACCTTCATACGCATTTTGCGCTGTCCGTTCTCATTCTCAAGTTCCACTCTTCCACCATGAAAAATAGAAGAATCAAAAGACCTCTTCTGCGCACTCTTCAGGCGAGTTTTTACGGGAAACAAGGTAGTATTCCCTCCCAAGCCTATCGACATAAACACACGCAGAATCTCACTAAACTGGCGCAACACATAAGGAGCCGTTGGGTCAAACTCTGAAAACGCCTTGGGCCGCCCATCCGAAATGCTAAACACCCTTTGAGCAGGTATGTAGAAAACCTTCTCCTCTGCCTCCTTCACCTTATTCTTCATCAACGAAATGACAGCAGAAGCCTCTCGCCCGTCATAAACTATTTTGGTGTTCTCTCCCCAAACGCCAGCCATACCATTGCCGAAGTACGCCTCCAACAAATAGGATACGTTATTCTTGCTGATGATATAATTATACTTCCTCAGCGTCTCGACAATAGCATCCTTGTCTTCCAACAGTTTCAGCAGTTCAAGAAACAGGCTTTTACCCGAAGCTTGCGCGCCAACAAGAATGGTAAGGTCACCAAACTCCACATGAGCCTTGCCTATTGGTCCAAAGTTTTCTACTTTCAGTTCATTCATATTTCAAAAGTCAAATGAAGTCTGCAAATATACACTTTCCTTTGCTTCCCTGCAAATTTTCCCCAAAATTTCTTGCCGTATCGCAGCTGTAGTTCTAGTTGTTTCCCTTACCAGCATGTATTTGAGCATAGAATAGGTCAACAATTCGGGGCGAAGATGCTAAAACATATCAAACATTTCGTCTATTGTTTTCTGGTTCATCTGGAAAATCGAGTGATAGGTTTTATTCATAGTTGTTTCCCTTGCAGCAACCCTTGGTCAGCATGGGCCTCGAAGAGGCGATACCCCCGCGAAGCTGTTCCATTACATGGCACTCTTTCTCGCCATGGCATAACTAGAGCAAGCTCAGTTCTGCTCATGGCTTACCGAAAGAGTTGTTACTTGTTGTAAAAGTTGTTCAAGTTGTCTTCTATGTGTCCACGTCGAATCACTCCATTTTCCGGAAGAACCTTAAAAGTCACCTATTACCCAATGACCCTCCTTACGTCCTCCTTCACGTTTAAGAACGTGAAAATCTTCTCGCAAAGCCTTTAGTTCGCTTGAAATCTTTCTTGCAGAAAGGCCGGTCTTTCTTGTTAAATCTGCTATAGTAGTCTTATTTTCCCTAGATAATATTTTTAAAATAAGAGCCTGAATATCAGACAGTTCTTTCTTGCACTCTTTCTTGCACTCTTTCTTGCATTCTTTAGCTATCATCCTAATGTTTCCCTACTCCAATACTCTTGTAGGTTCTCTTTGACACACTTCATCACTACTGAGAAGTCAATCTGTTCTTTCCAACGTATCTTTTTCAAGAAGGCCTTCCACAAAACATTGCGAGTTGAGTCTGCTGCAAACTTGTCTGTGAAAAGAGCTAGGTTCTCTCGGTAAGGTGTATTCCTGTTCTTGAATGTACAGACAATAGCTTCCGCTAGAAGTTCTGTATCAATCTCATGGTTGGTGAACAACTGGTACACATCAAAGAAATCCTTCATGCGACTATTGCTTTCGTCACGGTCAACCATTGCATGAAACTTCTCTGCTATAAAAGTTTCCAAAGAATAGGCATATAGTTCCACGGCGGGAACACCTGGCAACAACAACGGATAGTCCAATGACAGAGGATAAGGCGTTACCACATCACCAAATCCTATATCAACAGATACCTTTTGTACTATAGTGTCTAAATGAGCTACAACTTTTACACAGGTGCCAGGGTATTTCTTTTCAACGGCTATCGGCTCTAATTCTAGCGAGGCTGCATCAAAAGTTACTCCATCGTCCTCACACTCAATGGCGCACACTTTTTGAAAGACGCCTTTTAGATTTTCTCTGTCATTACTGATGTGCTCTCCCAACAGGTCAATATCAATGGTTGGACGAGCCTTGAACTCATCCAGGGCATACAACAAAGAACTGCCCTTCAAAAGAAAGTGGCTTTTGTAAGGACTTGCAGAGATACGAAACAACAAGCGTTCATGCAAGTATCTCACCAACAATTTCATATAGTCTTCCTTCTCCTTTTTGGCGAGGTTCAGCAAGCGTGTCCTAATAGATTTTCCTACATTTTTTGTCATAGCCTTGTCTCCAAATATGTAGTCAATATTTTTTTCACTCTCAGTTTCTGTGCGTATTCATGAAGTAAAGACACATTGCGGGTTTCCTTTTTGAGATAGTTGTCTATCACCTCACCGCAAACATCAAGTCCAATCTTGTTTCGGTACTTTACGGCATCACAGACTGTTCGCTCCATATCCGTAATGAGTACTTCGTATACTGATATGTTCTTCTTTACTATACCAAACTCCAAATTCTCCTTTTTCCAATAATAGAGGTCAATCGGGGGATATTCGGGCAAGCGCACCTTTCGTTTGGCTTCAATGGCAATGCAAGTAGCGGAAGGCACTTGCGTGGAAAGCCCATAATGAGCAAACGCACTATACAGGCAAAGCACTCCATGCGGAACTATACGCTCCACATCTATCATGTTATTTGCCAACGCAGACATTTCCACATAAACACCATTACGAATCCGCATAAGCGTTCCGTCTTCTATTGCACGGCGAAGCTGTTCATACTCGCCACGGCTTTTCACTTCGCCTGTGGTTATGAACCCACCTCGCTGTTTGAGCGTGTCAATAATTTTACTTCTATCCATACCACTCTTATTTTCGTGCAAAGATACAACTGCTTATTGATAATAAAGAATGTTTTGCGTTAAAAGTTACGGAGAATATATGTAACGCCCGCAACACCTTACATTGCAACCAAACTCCGTTTTCATCCTTTTCACGTAAGTGTTCGGTGAACACCGTATTGCATGATCTCAAATAAAGCAGTAACTTTGCTCGACGCTGATGTCAGCAGGAAGGATGAGCGTCACGCCATTGGGATAGACCAGTTTTAAATAAGGACTGCGGGAGGGGCGACTATTCGCCGCAACACGCATTTCCTTCGCCTCACTATCACCGATCACAACCTCGGCGAACTTTGGCTTGCTATTGTTGAATGCTTTCTTGCCATGTACCATAATTTGAACATTTTAAAATCACGGTGCAAAAGTGCGAAACTTTTTCTAGGCGCACAATACGGCTTCCACCGTATATTTACGATCTTATTTATATCTAGATTCATATTGACTCCACGTCATATTAATCGGTTTGTATTCTTTGTTATAAACTTTAAAAATAAATTGCTCTTTTCCATCGACATCATTCTTTACTTTTCCAAAATCAATATCCTTACGTTTGTTGTATTTTTGAAAATTATGGAGAATGGTACAGTCGTAAAGAAAATATGAGAATAGTGACAGTATATCTTCTGGTGGCAATTTCATTATGCAATTAAAAGGATCATATGGACGCAAGATAGTTGTCTTTTCTCTATTTATGACAAGTTTCAATGTATCTTTATTATCATTAGTCGTAAGTGAGATTGAAACTGCACTTTTAAACTCGTTTAGAGTAACATAGTTAGACGATTTAGTGTCTAATATATCTTCCATTCGTTGTCGTAATTGCACAAGTACAATGTTCATAGAAGAAATATCCTCGTCTTTATCAAATATCTTACGATACTTTTTATATTCGAACAAATCCAATGATGGGAGATGCTTGAGCAGATTAAAACGATTGACATAATACTGAAATGGTCTTCCCATGCGAGTCTGAGCATTATATCTCATCAATACCATTTCGGAATCAGACAATTGTGCTCTTAAGATTTTTATAAGTTCTACATTCTTAAATTCGGTATCTTTCTCCTTCCCATCTATTGACTCACATAATCTGTATAGCGTACGATAATAAATAGGAGCGAAATCACGATTGAATGCATAAAAACTCATGTATGCTAAAACCGCTTGCTTGCGTAGAAGCCCGTTTCCTGTATCTTCAAATCCGTCTCTCATACTATCGACATAAGCATGTATGGCTTCCTTGCCATTCAATAAAGGTTCCTCTTCGTCTATCTTATATGTATAAGTAGTCAAGATATCTTGATATAAAGACATTAAATGGTAAAAGTCATCGTTCAATTGTTGAGTCTGATACACTTTGGTATTCTTTAACAACTCCTTCCTTTGGTAATAAAATGTATAATACAACAATATTACACTTAAAAATGTTCCAATGAATCCTCCTACAAAATCTCCATAGTGACCAACTATTTCTGTATTTAATACATAGTCGTTCCATTTCCACAAAACTCGTCCATGCATAAACAATACCACAAGAATGACGCATAGGAGAAATGCAATAGAGCATGTTACATTTATTATCGTAAGGTCACTTATTTTACTCTTTATCCAACGCATATAAATTGATATCTATTCCACTTTCCACGTAAGTGTTCGGTGAACACCGTATTGCATGATCTCAAATAAAGCAGTATCTTTGCACGGCGGCATTTTCATTGCCTTTTTTGAGACAAGCATAGGAGGTTTTGCCCTCCACCAACTCATGCCAATGGGGAGTACACCTTGATTTGACTATAATTTAAATTCATGTTTATCATCCCTCATTTTCCCAAAACTTAGGAAGAAGAGTATAAAGTTTATCCTTGGGCGTCGTCTTTATGTTTTTCAGCACATAAGAGAGCCAACGCTCCGAATTTTTACCCAGTACTTTGCAGACACCAAACAATGAGTACATCATCGCCGCCCGCCTGCAGGCATCCAAGTCTCGGCAGAACAAATAAGACTTCTTGCCCATCACCATGTCACGGATCAACCTTTCTGTATACGTTTTGTCTATCGGCATCTCTATAAGCCCGAAGCTGCTCGACGCTGGTGTCAGCAGGAAGGATGAGCGTCACGCCATTGGGATAGACTAGTTTTAGATAAGGACTGCGGGAGGGGCGACCATTCGCCGCCACACGCATTTTCTTCGCCTCACTGTCGCCGAACACAACCTCGGCGAACTTTGGCTTGCTGTTGTTGAATGTTTTCCTGCCTTGTACCATAATTTGATGTTTTTAAATTCACGGTGCAAAGGTACAAAACTTTTTCTAGGCGCACAATACGGCTTTCACCGAATACTTACTCTGCTCGTGCTTATGCTCGTTGATATAGAACATCACGGGAATCCATTTCGAGTTTTCCACCGAGCGACGCACCATTGTCATCGGTTCGTACGATACGAAACTGATGTAGGTCAATGTGAGCCATGACAACGGGTAGTATTGCTTGAAAAAGCCACTGCCCACCGAAGGCGGAACGGTAAAACTATCGTTCGTTACCGATGTGCCGAATTGCTCGGCAACCATCTCCATCCAATCTTCTGGCTTATTGATTGCAAAAAAATCTATTATCATTCAGGAAACCTGAGAAATCTAAATTTTTTAGGAACCCTTTCCAACTTTAACTCTTTTCGCAAATCCTCCCTAAGTAAAACCAATAAATCTAATGTAGAACATTCTTTGTTTCTTGCAAACTCTTCAGCGAATTGCTGTGCTAATTCAATTTGCCGTTTTGTCCCAAAAAGTTGAATGTCTGCAATCGCAGTTTCTATTTCCGTATTATATCTATTGTCTTTTCTGTTGGATGCTTTTTCTAACTTACCCCATGCTTGAATTAAGTATTCTATTGTAACTTCTTTCTTCTTGATTTGGGTGTTTTGACGAATAGCAAAGATATAGACTACTATCCAGCCAATAACTGTGATTATACATTGGATTATTAAATCGTTATTCATGCCTCGTTATATTCCTAATTTCCGCAGCACTATGAGTTAGCATTTTTTAAGTACCTGAGCAACAAAAAGTTGCTCAGGATTTTGCCATGTCGGATTTTTCACCTACCTTAGTGCTGCAAAAAGAAGTATAGCAAAATCTCCGAATGACATGGCAAATGTACAAATAAAATCCGAAAAACTCACTCCTTTTGGAAGAATCTTTCCAATCATGGAACAATTTGATGCTCTTTTGGTTCAAACCATTGATTCCACTATTTCCACCATTCATGCGAACATGACCCACCACAGCTTCACTCTCTATTATCTTTTATTATTCTCGCTGGATTCCCCGCAATAATCACATTGTCGGGGAACGTGCCACTCACAACACTTCCTGCTCCTACCACTACATTCTTTCCCAATGTCGTACCTTTTAATATGATGGAGTTGGCTCCAAGGAAGCAGCCCTCCCCTATCACGACGGGGCGCTTTTTCAGAAGATCAAGCCGTTCCACAGGGTAACGCTCACTATAGGGTAAGGGGTGGAAATCGTTATCTATGATTTTACATCCCGAACCAATATCAGTATTGCGCCCAATGGTAATGCTTTCCATTGAGTAGATGGTACACCCACTCATTCCAACCCCTTCGTTGATAATGATCTTTCCACCGTTTTTTGCCACAATAATGCATCGTTGCGACAATCCAAACATATTGCTGAATGGATGGGAGAAAATGTTGATTTTACCCCCCCAGCGTTGTTAAAAAGGATATTAGACCCTTTCATAGCACACACCACGCTAAAGCCCCTAAAGTATACCTGCTTGCGATATATAATGCGGCATTTCAAATACAGCAAGAAAAAGAACACAGTACGAATCAACATTTCCATAATTATATTTTTTTTACTCCATATTTCCGAAAGCTGCTTCCAAACAATAGGAATAGAATAAGTACTTAGCACTTTTTCTTTAGCCATTTGTCCTAGCTTGCAGCTTTTTTCTTTATCAGGAAGAAGAGTTGACAAGCCATCTGATATAGACACTACGTTTTGCGGTGCTAACTCCACGCCACACGGATGATAACTATCAAAGTCAAGCATTTCAGGTATGGCTCCCACCCTAGTTGCCAAAATAGTACAAGAAGAAGCCATGCTCTCAAGAATAACATTAGGGAAGCCCTCCGTATAAGAAGGTAAAACAAAATATCGAGCCGACAACATTTCCTTTACAACATCAGTATGGGACATTGAACCGCGCATTTTTAGCCAAGATCCATTATCACGCTGCTGAGCTATCGCTTGCAGATCAGTCTTGATTGACTCGTCCACTGTACCGACAATATGCAGTTCGATTCCAGGTACATTCAAGCAAGCTTTTACCAACTCATAGACTCCTTTGGTAACAATTACATGCCCCACAAAGAGCACTTTTTTATCAACACGCTCTATTATCTTTTCATACTCAGCAACCTCTTCTGTTATAGACTCCGAGAGTGGATTTGGTACATAATGAATATTCGTAAACCCTTTAGATTCAAGACATAAATAGGAAGACTTGTCCATCACGATAACAGAATCAGCAGCCCTGCATACCTTCAAGACCATCTTACCTTCCCAATTGTTTACCTTGACGACCTTTGGGATTCGTCCGAAATGGAAATGCACGACTGTCTTCACCCCTTTACGTTTGGCCCTTTTAAGGATATACAAGTCCTTGTAAAGGCTCAACTCTGCGCTCGTACACAAGTGAAGTACATCTATACCGCCCGCATCAATGCGAGCAAAAGTATTTTTGATTGATCCCCAATAGTCCTTGAGCCCCATACACAGGCGTTTAATCGCACTGTCGGTTTCTCTTACACGATATTTACGGTCGAAGGAAACGGGTGTTATAGCGATGGAAGACTCTATCTTGCTGTGATAGCTTAAGATATTATTCGCCCATATCCCAATTCCTCCAGAAACCACTTCTGGAGACTGCAAATATGGGGTACAAAGTAAAACATTAGTCATTTTTTCATTATTTTTTCTAGTTGTTCTCTAGTATATCTTTCATCCTCAGGATACAACTGTGCTTCATGTTCGAGAATCTGCTCTACGGTCCAATAGAACTCTACCGGCTTCGCAGGAACTCCTACTGCAACACAATAAGGAGGAATATCTTTTGTCACTACCGCTCCCGCACCAATAGTCGCACCTCGACCAATGGTCACCCCTGGCATAACGTGCACATCAAGGCCGAACCACACATCCTCCTCGACAACGACATCTGCATCAAGTTTTTTTGAGTGGTCTTTTTCTGCCTCTGTAATGGTAGCGCAAAACCGTCCTATACGACGTTCATGCGCTCCCGTCACGATATGTAACCCCTGAGCAGCAACTACATGCCGTTTAAAGACTATTCTGGCATTTGTAGCATACAACAAAGCATTTGCACCAATAACGCATCCCTCACCGAGAGATATATTACGAGCGCCACTCAACGCACATGGTGGAGTTATGCGTGCATCGTTGCCAAACTTGCCAAACTGCGATTTTCGAACGAAATAACGACGAAAAAGCGAAACCACACCTCTAACCATAAGATTTCGCTTTAGCTTATAAAGGATACTCATGATTCGATTATTTTAATATAGGCACTAACAAAACTATCCTTAGATAGCTTACCAACTGCAATATCTCGACTGTTTCTCTGATATTCTTGGAAATCAACATCAGACAAATTCAAGAGGTGTGATATTTTATTTGCCATATCATTCGGATTATTGGGATCAAAAAGGACGCCATTTTGTCCAGTCATCACATAAATATGATTATCACAAACATCACTGCAAGCAACTGGCAATCCAGTAGAGATTGCTTCACATATTACATTAGGCGTACCTTCGTAAAATGATGGAAGACAAAACAGATCTGCGTTATGATACACATTTTTTATCTGCTTGGTTTTATCTTTCAACTCTATATAGTCTTGAATACCATAGTCCTTTATTTTTTGCAGACATTCGTTGTAGTACCCCATATTGACATCACTCTTTCCATACCATGACACATGGAAGCTACAATTTCTTTCAGCAAGTTGTTTTACTGCATCTATAAAACCCAACGTATTCTTAGAATTCCATATTGAAGCAGCTATTACGATCTCTGGAACATCGTTTTTTTTACGTTCTACAAAAGAAAAGAAATCAAGATCCACAAAATTGGTTATTGTTTTCGTCTTCTTTTGCATCCATGGATAATGGCTTATTAGATAATTCTCTTGCGCATAGCTGTTGGGAACAATGGCGTCAGCCCATCTATATAAGAAGAAGCGCACACGTTCATTCATTCCAACTGTTTGCGTCGTATTGCGTTCGCTCACTATCAAACGAAACTTACAACCAGTGACCTTAGCCATACAAGCAAGCAAAGAAGGCGTCTCTTGATAAGCAACTACCCAATCGGGCTTTTCTTTTTTAAAAAAAGAGCGCACAACCCAAATACGCTTCTTTATATTACTACCATTTGGTATTACAAGATTACGAACGCCCGCATCGTCTAATTGCTTCTTGTAAAAATCTATATTGTGATATGTGGCCACCGTCATGTCATACCCTTTAGCTTTGAGCATTATCGCCAAACCTACCAGTTGTCGCTGTGCGCCGCCAGCACCGAGACAGTCCGTAAATAAAACTATTTTCTTCATTTTGCGTATAAGACTGCTTTTATTTCAATATTCATGTAGTCAATACCCATTACACTTGTATGTCGCAAATGGCTTAAAGTGCTAATCGTTTATATCCTTACGAATAAGCGCATCGTCCATCGCTGCTAAAGCATAGGCCAAAGCAGAGGTTGAAAATATAGTCATATCATTAATAGACATGGAAACCATCGTTTTTGTAAAATAGATAATCAAAAACAGAGCTATAATATTGGTTATATTTACATAGCGTTTAACATAACTTCTATAAGCTGCCATAAAGAGAGCCCACCAATAATTCAATAAAAGAAACACACCTAAGAAACCTTGATTCATTAAAGTTTCAATCCAATCTTGATGTGCAAATTCTCCCACATTTTTTAGCGTTCCGTCAGCTCCATATCCTAATAGATATTCAGTAACTGTTGCATTCTGGAAATAAAACTCAATAAATTCAGGATACATCTCATCACGTGCACTCATGTCACCTTCTATTGTCTTCCCCAACCTATATTGCATATAATCACTTGTTGCTAGTTTGTACTGAAAATACATAACGCCTCCAGCTACAACAAGGACACCCAAGAAGATGTATAAAAGTTTTTTATTTCCCTTAGCCTTTTTAAAACTTTCCCACACAAAGTAGCTAGTTCCTACCAACAAAGCTAGTATTGCTCCTCGCTTCATGCCTGACACGACTAACACAAAAATAACAACTAAAAACGCATATTGAACCCAAGGACTTTTCTTTAAAAAAACAACAATTGGCAATAATGAAAGCACAATATATCCTGCATTATTTGTTATTTCATCTAACCCATAAGTTTTCATGGCAATCGCTTGAGAATAGTTAAAAGCTACAATGGCGGTAACTAAAAACAAAAATGATATTCTGTAGAACCAACGACTATTGATTCTACCTGTTTTTGCAAAATAGTAATATGCAAAAATTGGTAGGATAGACATTTCGTACAGTTTAAAATATGTTGTCGCATCATTTACCCGTTTCCACTCTTGTGTAGCATCGCCCAATCGTAACAAACCATAAACTCCAAACATTATCGCCAAGTATTGAAAAGCTTTAATCACTGGGTGGTTCCGTTTAAAGGAAAGGACTTTCAAAAAGTAGTAGATCGACATTAAAAGAAACACTCCCATTAAACCTCGTGATATTACACTTCCCTCTGGATATAATGTCCCCTGCATATAATAGAGACACCATACTGTCGTATATATATTTTCCGGTCTAAAAACTACTCCCATGGTTATACCCATCTACTCATTAACGCAATCTCCTGCAAATCATTTCGACAGAAAACAACAGTTTATTTATCAAACAAATCAACACTCTTGGAGTTCAATAAACGTAATTAATAGATGAGCATAGCTCGACAATATGCTCATCTATCAATGTATTCTTATCTATTTTGAAACTCTATTATTCGATTATCAAGTATTACTCCATTTTCAAAATTATGAGCTTTAGATAAAACCTGACACGAATTAGCTTTATCTTCTATGATAAAGTCAATATACTTACAAAATTCATCGCTCAAAGTCTCACTAGTTGTTTTCCAAAAAAGAGTTGGCGTGTGATCAACAACATAATGCATAATTCCATCTACAACATAAGTAGGCTCTTCTATTGTTGTAGGGATACTAGTCTCTATTCCTCCATTTCTGTCACACGAAACATCAATGATCAAAGCACCACTCTTCATTCGTTTAAGATCGTCTCGGTATACAATATGATCCTTTCGCGAGGTATCCCAAAGGATAGCATTTACAATTACGTCAAATTCACCCAACTCCTTTTGAAACAACTGCTCTGTCTTTCTATCATATTGGATCACTTCAGCCCCCATATAATTCAACATTTTTATTGCGCCGCGGGCTATATTACCTCTACCCAAAACTGCTGCTTTTGTGCGGAAAGGAGAAGTCCCATGACACATATACGCATGAAGGACAGCCGCCTCGCCAGCAATTTCATTGTTCCGCCAAAATGAATGTCGACCGCATTCATACATATCTTCCCAGGCATAAGACGTTAGTTGATGCTTGATTATTTTATCCGTAATATCGCGATTCTGAACAGCATGTACCCAACCGAATATTGTTTGGTTCTGCAATAATTCAAGATACTCTGCATCACCAACTTTGGGATCACAAATCACATCACATTTCAATACTTCTTCGCGAGAAGCTACTTTACAACCTCTCGAAGTGTAATCGTCATCCTTAAAGCCCAAAACATCTCCGTACCCCTTTTCTATGGTTATAACCTCGGGGTGCTTTATACGAGCAATGTGTTCAGGCACTAAAGCACGACGCTTTTCATTCTCTTTACGTGATACAACTAAACCGATTGTTTTCATTTTAATGGATTTTTTGCCCTGCTGCGGAATTATTTAGTGCATACTTGATTCTGCTTACAGGCTTAGTAATTATACAATTAAGATATCGCTAGACGGTATGCGCACTAAATTTGCTAAACGACCTAACAAACATACCGATTATATCATTCGTCCTAATAATCGAATACTGACTTCTGTCACGGATAGATAATCTGCTCCAATGGAGCATCCACCTATTGAGCAAAGAATGCTTTGTAACTTCATTAAGTATTGGAATCATTTCCGTATCTATTTTTTCACAACAGCATTATTTTTGACTCTTCATTCGTTCGGTAACTGAATTTTATCTCCAAACAAGATTTCAGTTTCTGGCAGAATATTTGAATCAAAACCACTTGCGGGGAAGAATGTGGTTTCCCCGAAATATGGACGGCCATTAATGTAATAAAGATCTACGCGTAGAAAAGGAATTCCCTCTGATAGTTTTCCTGCAATTTCAAACATCTCATCCATACAATCAGGCTTAGGTAGTTTGAAATTTGGATTAGTTTCCTTTCCACGCTTATTGAGTGGAAGTAAATTCCACGCTTGATCAAAGAAATAAAACTTGGTTTCACTAGTTTGACGCTCGCAACAGACCATCACATTATCGGCTTTCCCATTAAAGCATGTAAATTTATAGTCAGCCAGTCCACCCTTGTTAAACTCACTATCATCCTCCATATAGGCTTCGGCGAATATTTTTGGCTTAACATCCTTATAAGGCCATTCCCTATAACATTTATATATACTTCCTTTTAGCGAGAGTTCTAATTGTTTTTTTGCACTTTTCTTATCTAAAACAGATTTATTTGTACAAACGACTACACCCATGCTGCCACCTCCATTATTGGTTTTTAGCACAAATTGATTCGGTAATTTCTCAAAATCAATCTCATCAAAATTATCCCAAACTCCCAAGGTTGGTATAATGTATTTTTCACCTATAATCCTTGCCGCATAATCTTTGGCAGTAATCTTATCAACCATTTCCGTATAACGTTTCTGGCGATTATATACCTTTAGCCACTGCAATTTTTCTTGATACAATTTGGGCTTCCTCCAGTTAATCCACTTTCCCATCAATATTCTGTACCTAAGTGACAGATACTGCTTGTCCGGAAGAAATCCAAAAAAATTATTCACTATAGAATCACAAAACTGCGTTCTATTGGATAACAGGTAATTAATACCTCTTATTATCGATATCATAATTTATTATTTTGCGTTAAAGCGAAAAGAAGCTTATCATAATGTGCCTCACACATAATATGATTAAGAATACTATACTTTTTTTTACCCTTAATCATTTTGGGCAATAGCCCCATGCTATACACCTTTCCAAGAATTCGCCCCCTATATGGTTCTAAAAGAGAAAGCTCATAAGAAGCTACCTTTTTATAGTAAGCATTAATCTCTTCTTGCAATTTTTCTTTATTACTGATTACTGCGTTAATTTTTTTTATCTCGTCATCAAAAGCTATACTATCCAACAACTTGATCTGAGGTTCTTCAGCATACTGATAATAAGGGATAATGCTACAATGAACCGATTGGCCAAATTCTATTTCCACCATATAACCATAGTTCCACGGACGTTTGGATACAGTTTTTTCAAGATCAAAGCCAAAATTGCCTAGTCCATAAAAGATTGGCTTTTCATTATATACCTCATACCCAGAATAACAATGCTGATGGTGGTTGACAACGGCATCTGCTCCAGCATCGATAAAGAAGCGATAGGTTTCAACCATTCGAGGTGAAGGCAACTGGAACATTTCGTGTCCGCCATGTACTATAACAAGTACATAGTCTGCCTTATCTTTTGCTTTCCGAATGGCATAATACTGACGTACGGGATTAAGAGGGTTGGCGCCAGCTGATGTTTCTGTTGCAATAGAAAACTCATGTTCACAACAGTTGATGACAGCAAGGGTTTTTCCGCTTTTTTTTATATAAAGTATTTCTTCTGCATTCTTCAAGCAATTACCTACACCGACAACATCAAGTCCTTGTTTTTTGCAACACGCTACAGATTTATGTAATCCATCGCTCCCAAAATCAAGGATATGGTTATTTGCCATTGTTACACCTGTGAAGCCTGCAAATTTGATAGCTTCTGCAGCCTCGGGAGTACAATGAAGATTTGGCCCACATTTAGGAATCGGCTTATAGGTATCTTCTACAATAGGACTCTCAAAGTTGACAAACGAGAAATCCACAGATTTTATCACTTCACGAAGATTCTCCGGGAAAACATCCGAATAGCGCTTTTCCTCTATCTGCTTCGCGAGCCTTGCCCGTGGGGCAAAATCTCCTGCTACAAGTACTTTCATTTTCTCTTTAACATTTTCTTTAAATTAAAGCATATACTCCTTTCTTCTGGGAATAGCAGAATAACAGCAAAGTAAATGCAAACACAAATTACCACATATAATAACTGGATGAAGATGCTCTCGAATGAAGGAAACAATAATATCAGAAGCATTAAAGATGCTGCTATTACAGACGGAAGTATATTAGTAAGCATCTTAAGAACGTTCATCTTGACAACTACTGCCATTATTATCAACTGGACAAGCACAAGCTCCAAGCGCACGAAAGATCTTGCTACATATAATGCTTCAAAGCCCTCTTTCACAAAAAACAATAGCACGGGCCAAAGAACTATTATGTGAAGCCATTGAGCTAATACAGACAGTTTTGGCTTACCTATAGAACGGTACACTTCACTTGAATAATGAGCAAGAACAATAGATATCGCACTCGTCAAGCCCCATAAGCCTATGAACGGAGAAGCTTCCATCCATTGACTACCAAGAAGTATTTGGGTTATAAGATCGCTAAAAAGGAATATACCAATACCTATTGGAATGATTAGAATACCAACAAGTTTCTGAAATTTAAAGAACATTTCATCAAACTGTTCTCTGTCATTTTGCAATCTTGAAAGAGAAGAAAACAGAACAGGGGTAGTTGCGGCGGTTATAATTGAGGTTATCTGCCCTACCGTACTCATAGACGTTCTATACAATCCAAGGCAGTGCTGACTTAACATGGTACCGACGATAAAAATATCTACGTACGATGTCAGCCATATACTGATGGCTTCAAGCATTGACCACATTGTAAATGAAAACATTTCCTTAAACAACTGGATGTTATAATACCAACGAGGTTTCCATTTAGACTTAATGGTCAATATTAAAGCATTGGTAAAATTCAAAGCTATCATTCCTATAATAAGAGACCAGTAACTTCTGGTAGCAAAAGCCAATGGCACCGTCACTATCAAAGGAATGAGAATACCTATAATTCTGACCCAAAAGAGAGTTTTAAAATCCAAATCTCTCCTAAACAAAGCCATCTGAATACTCGAGAAAGCCTCCATAGGTATACATATACAAGACACAGCAATAACTATCCCTTCACCGTCACAACCAACAAGTCGAGCTATAGGATTGGCAAAAATACTAATACCTGCCCAGATAACCAACGACATTATGAGGTTTGACCAAAATGCTACCGCGGTAGATTTGAACTTCTCATCGTCATCTTTGAATTCATGTTGAACAATATATTTTTGGAAACCTGCATCAGTAAAAATTTCTGCAAAAGAAATGACCATCTGAGCAGTTACCATTACTCCAAAAGCGTCAGGCGTAAGTAGGCGCGCAAGAACCATTGTAGTAATCGGTGCTACAAGTTTTGCAGCAATCTCCGTTAAGCCAGACCATTTGGTGGCTGTCGCCACCTTCGTATTTAGTGATTTACTTGACATCTATAAATCTATGCACAAGTGAATAGTGCACACTCCATTTGAAACAAAAACTCTCTATATCCTGACTCCCTTGCTTAAGCTGTTTAGCAAGTGCTTATGTTTGATTTTATTCGATACGTTTTATACCACTCTGCAAAGCGTCTCAATCCCTCTCGCAGACTCGTGTTCGGCTTGAATCCAAAGTCCTGCTCCAGTGGTGTTGTGTCAGCATAAGTGACGGGTACGTCGCCAGGCTGCATGGGCACAAGCTCCTTGTGCGCCTCAAAGTCGTAGTCTTTGGGTAGCACGCCTGCGCGCACCAATTCTTCCTGAAGAATAGTGACGAAGTCGAGGAGATTCTCGGGAGAATTGTTGCCGATGTTATACACCTTGTAGGGCGGAATGGGAAGACCGTCCTTGCCATTCTGCTTCTCGGGTGCATGCTGCATAATGCGGACTACTCCTTCCACAATGTCATCGACATAAGTAAAATCGCGCATGCAGTTGCCGTAGTTGAAGATCTTGATGGTCTCGCCTTTCACCAATTTGTTGGTGAAGCCAAAGTAGGCCATGTCGGGACGACCTGCAGGACCATAGACGGTAAAGAAACGCAAACCTGTTGACGGGATGTTATAGAGTTTGCTATAGGCGTGCGCCATCAGTTCGTTGCTCTTCTTCGTAGCGGCATAGAGGGATACAGGATTATCCACCTTGTCATCGGTAGAGTACGGCACTTTCTTGTTGCTGCCATAGACCGAGGAGGAAGAGGCATAAACCAAATGCTCGACTTCGTGGTGACGGCAAGCCTCCAGAATATTGTAGAAACCGATAAGGTTGCTCTGAATGTAAGCATCGGGATTGGTGATGCTGTAACGGACTCCAGCCTGAGCGGCAAGGTTCACGACTACGGCAATCTTGTTTTCCGTGAAGATTTTCTCCACTGCGTCTTTGTTTGCAATGGAGGCATGGACAAATGTCCAGTTGCCATGCAAAGCCTCTATTTCCTTCAGACGCTCATACTTGATGTTGACATCGTAGTAATCAGTAATGGAGTCAATACCGATTACCTTAATATTCTTCACATCGTGGAAAAGGCGCTTAACGAGGTTGCTGCCGATAAAGCCAGCAGCACCCGTCACAAGGACGGTTTTGCCCTCGAGATTTATGTTATACTTTACCATGTTTTCTGTTTATGTTTATAGGAATTACACGTATAATACTATGTCTCAGTTACTTATAATGATTCAACTCCTTACTGTGTAAGATTGGGCTGGCAGGCAAGCTGCCAAAGGGTCTCTAAAAAATCATCCGTTGCCTCATTATTCATAAAAGTAATCGTCAGCGTTTGCCTTCGTTGCAACTCTAAAATCGGAAACGTCAAGAGCTTTTCTAATCAGATCCTTATTATATGGTACATGAAGTACTGGTACCTTATACTTGTTGTCTCTGAAAACAGGTAACTTATCCCATAAGTTTTTTACTTTTGTTGTAAATCCAGATGGAGTATGAATGTCTGCCTTTGTGCTGAATTCGGGATATACAACTATTATTGGCAAGCCTTTGGTGTTTATAGCATAGTCTATTTCTTCTCGTAAGGCTCTGCTATATTTCGTTTCTGAACTCAAAAACAAAACAACATTTGCTGAAGCGTTTAATCTCTCATGAAGTCTTGGCTTTAACGTTTGTTCCCAATTGCTTCCGTCACGAACGGAATATGTTTTGTTATGAGAGTCAACAAATGGGAAAGACGAGTCAGCAGCCTTCCATGCTTTCAATAAATTGTAATAACAAAAATCCTTTGCAGCATTTGCACCTAAATTGTACTGCTTGAAAGGCTCTGCTACATAAAATGCGCAATAATTTCCTGTTCTGTTAGCCATAGTTTTATAAATTATGAATTGATATTTTGTCTTTATCTCCTTTCCATATTACGATATGAATATCTGCGGAGATTTTTTCACGATTAATTTTAAAAGCTTGAATTAGATATTTCAGAATATCTTTTTGAGAAATATCAGTTCTTGCTAAATTTGAACCTATCAATGGCATTATTATAGGATAACCTTGTGAACGAGTGTTGCAATATTCTATTAGTTTTTGAATAGCAAGTACAAATTCATCCTTGGACATACTTGCCATAAAATGCGAATCAAACTTGGTTAGTCCTAAAAAGAAATATATAATAGGATTGTCTCCTTGTATCTCTGCTATAGTTCCCACATCATATCGAAAAGTATTTCCTTTGGATTTATTCGTCCGAGCCAAATCAACATAATGTTCACCACGAAGTTTCTCTTGGATTTTCTCATTCAAGGTTTCTGGTGTGTATAGTCCTTTTGCATACATCTCCTTCATGATCCTTCCATGTTGAGATTTATCAGAAACAAGATCATTGTCAACTATAGTGTCAAAACACCTATTGACAGAAACGACTATATTTCTTCTTTCTTCATAGTTGGGACTAACAATAGAAGAGGAATACATATCTCCATATTGCACATAGACTTTACGACCTGAATTTGATGTTAACACAACCTTCTTAGTTTGGGATAAAGTAAACCATGTCACAACAATACAGCAGATAATAAAAATCCCCAACAATACACCAATAGACAAGAGAAGCTTACACCAAAAAGACCAATCCATTGGCAAACAATCACTAAAAGAGAACCACACAGATAGAAAACCACAGATGGTATAAATGAATCCTACCAACTGACAGGATCTTCTTGTAATAAAAGCCCTACCAAGCCAAAACCTTGAAAAGAAATTCTTTATTTTAAGCATACATTTGCAATTTTAAAATACGACAAAATTCTAATCGTAAGTTCGTACTTCAAAGCTTGTCATTTGCAAATGGCATTCTTTATTGTCTGGCAATCCAAATAATGTGTTCCATTTTTCAAATGGTCAGAAGGAATATGTGTTCCTATATTTCGTAAAGATTCTGGACAACGGCTTTTATCTACCTTTGACAATCCATTGTATATCACGACAATGTTCTTAAGTTTTCCATTTTGATAGTCTTTTAAAGCCATATCGCATTCATAATCAACATAGCTACGATAGTCTATATGATTACGTTGCGATACTGTACAATATGGAGCAATGCCCCATAAACCTTTGCTATAATTTATACAATTTGCACATGAACCGCTTCGAAGATCTTTTGTGTATTTACCGACAATTAATACAAATGTTTTTGATATATTCATTCTTTGTCTTAAAGACTTTTTGATATTGCAATTCAAGGTTTCATCATTAGATGATGTTAGGCTATGAACATCAGTAAAGTTCAATGCCAGCCGTTTGCTATCAGTCCATTCATGCAACTTATCTATCAAACCCTTGTCACCAGTCCAATCTCCTGCAAGATATGTCTTGGTGCGCTTCGTCATGTCATATATACTCATAAATCAAAAGAAGTTAGTACTCAAATTTAAGGCATACCCCTTTTTATAGGCACTTTTGCAAGTGCGTATATCACCAATACAGCGTCCACGCTATTTTTCAAGCAGTTACGCATATATGTTTTTAAAAAAAGAATTACTATCGTTTTTAGGGCGAAGGGAACCTAAGCGCACCAAATCACCTCGCTTGTTTTCTCAACATAGAAACATGGAAGCATAGCCCGATAGCCCTTATCCCCATCTTTCATGCGGGTAAGGACATCCTCTATGTAACTACCAAATTTTGTTCATCTTGCAGCTTTCATATAGAGAATACATGAAGGCTAGATTTTCGGCAGCCCCATTACCGCCAGCTTTGCCCCAGTTGCGCCGCCCCATTGTGATATGCCTGAAACAACGCTCAATGGCTATGTTGTGGATTTCCACATCTCCGTTGATGAGGAAGACTTGAAAATACTTATTGACTTGAACAATTTATATCTTGCGTTTCCACATTTCCATCTCCCATATTAGCTACAACTGTATTGACATGATATACATTATTGATAATTGTCTTTGCCATATTTTTTAGCAGACGATATATCTATATTCCAATCCAGCTTATCGTTAAACTGTAGGAGGATGTCAAGCAATTGTGCCTTGAATGTTTCAACAACTGTAAGAAGTGATTCCTTCGGAAAAGAATGATGCGCAGAATAAACAGAGAAGCCATCACATTTATATAAACTTATAATTATTGGATAAGCAAAGACTGGCAGTTGGACTTCAACCATTGGACTCTCTGCATTTTTGTACATATTTTCTATTTGTACTAACGGCTCAGTAAGATAGACGAAAGTTAATAAGTCCCGAATTCTGCTATCATTAATAGCCTCGCAAGGTACATTAACGACCTGTTTGTTCCCCAAATTGTTTGCAAAAGTAGCCTTTAGCATAGTTTTCAACTTACGATAATCGGGTTTTTCATCGTTTGACGAATAACCTTGCTGCTCACACTTAATAAGCTTACAGAGCTTTTCGTCACCAATGTTATAGGCTATAATTTGTGCTTTCAGCAGAATATGACTTATAGCTGCGTCATTAGTTATGTCCTCAATCAAACTGTTTACTATTTCCTTTGTATCCATTGCTATTTATATCAAATCATTTGTAAAAGTCCAACTGCTTTAGTTCCTAAAGATATAATTCCTTCAGATGCTAATGTCACTCCTGTTTTCTGTACAGTATCCAATAAAAACTTAATAAGTTTTTTGTCCCATGAGTCTTTTTGTATTTCTTTCTCTATCAATTCAACTGCCTCTTTTGAAGATTTATCATCCAAAAGTGCAATTTCTCGTTGAAGTTCTTCCAATACTTTTAAAAACTCTTTACGATACTTATCACTTGCATTAGTTTCCTTACGGATATCTCCTGTTACAATATTGCCAGTTGTAACATTACCATTGCCCAAGTTGGCAATGACTGCATTTATATCCACTTTTTGTTGTTTCATTTCCTTCAAATTTTGTTCTCAAAATTTCCCTGAGTTATTTGGTAAGGTAATGCAGTTCTATTTTGTCATTTATGCGTTTCAGACGATTTACCTCGCTCTGTTGAATTGCTAAACGGGCATTGAAGTCAGAAGTAAGTTTCTCCCGTTCGTGGGCGTATGACTCCTTCAACTTTTGTTCACGGGCTTCAAATTCTACGCGAATCTCAGCGACTACTGATTAGCGAAGAGACGCCAAAAGGGTTGCGTCCCCATTGGTTGTCATAAAGGAGATCATCTTCTGCATTAGGTCGTTTATTTGGTCTATCTTTTCGGATAGCTGGTTGTTCAGGGTTGAAGCCATAGCCTCCAGTTCCTCTATTCGTTTTTCACGAGATAGAAGTTCTTTGCGAAGCTGCTGGTTTTCGGCTGCCCAGTCAGTCATGCGATTGCACATGAATCGCTTGTGTGGGTTTGTTTTTAGGTTTCATAATGGAAAGGCACTAACGGGGTGGTTCATTTATAATAGTTCAAATTCCTACAACGTAAAGGGTATGGTTTGGAGAAAAAGAGACATGCCTACTTGGGACAGTTTTGTCCACTAACTTATGATGCGGAAGATGATTTTGAAGTAGTCAAAAAAACGCAGCATAGCTCATCATAGCGCACTTTTGTATGTGACAATAGTTTATGTTGTCAATCATTTATATCCCACAGTCGATTAAACTCTTTCGTATAATCAGAAGCTTTTTTGACATCATTTTTATCTACCGATATTTCTTCATCATTTTTTGTCTCAGCATTAGTGGTCCAATTATAAGAACCATGAATGAGTACATTGTTGTCTATTACACAAAACTTACGATGCATAATACCATTGCGTTCAGCTTTTATCGCTTTATGTTCAAACGGCGACAAATCTACACCATGCTTCTTATTAATATAATTGGCATCAATCATAACACGAACTTTGCAGTCTTTATTCTTCATCTCTAATAATTTATCCCTCAAAGTTTCGTTCGTAAACCAAGCAACACTTACATCAATTGTAGCATTTGCTTCGCTTAGTGCATCAAGAATTTTCTGCTCTATATCCTTGAATTCCACGGAGGACTTTATATCCGTTTTCTTCTCCGTTACTCCTGAAAAATAGGCATTTAACGTATCTATAACGGATCTCTCCATCGCTTTAATATCAAACATAGGCTTAGGATAAATTGTCAGAGACTTTTCATTCTTATTACCTATAGAATTCCACATATTAGCAGTCCGAACTTCATTTAAAGAAACTACCAAACCACAAGTTTTTTCAGCACAAGAGTCATCTGCAAAAAACACTTTCAGATAGTTTTTACCGAAAGAGCTTCTTATTTCTGTTGAAAAATTTTCATTAGTCATACTATATCATTAAAAAAGCACGAATAACATCATTTACGTTGAAAAATCACATTATCTACTTGGTTCACAGGTCACACTACTCATCACCCATGAAGCGCTTTAAGGCGGACATGATTCTGAGTTCTTTGGCAGAGGGGGCCTTGACGCCTTTCATCGCACAGTCTAAGAAGAATGGGAGGTTCGGGGCTAGGGAGTCGCGGAGTTCCGTAGGCATGAGCATGTGCCATTCGTTCTTTTCATCGTCGCAATAGGTGACAACGAGTAGATATTTCTGGAGGATGTAAGGGGTCTTGCGTTGCTTGCGCACCACATAGGTATCGTCGCCTCCGTGTACAAACTCGTCAAGGATCTGCAGTTCGGTCTTGCTGAGTCTGCTGAGAATCTCAATGGCGTTGTCCATGACTTCCAAAGCGATTCTTCGGCTGGTCTCGTCTTTCCGAAGATTGGGGCTGACGTACAGGTCGAACTTTTTGCAGACCTTAAGCATTTTCACCTTCGTAGTGGAATGTATGATCTGCTGCAACATTATGTTGGATGACTTGAAGTCTTTATTGGGAATAGTAATCATTTTTGTGACGCAAATATTTGTGGCGGGCAAGCCGCCACGGTGTTCACATTAATCGCCGTTAATCGGACATTAATCGGTCGTCAACACTTTTAGGGACTGACGTCACTAATAGTTGAACGATTTTTGCTCATCCACCACCAGTTTGTTTAGCAATGGCAGTATACGTTCAATCTTGCGGCACTTGACCTTGTTGTAATAGAAATCTATATCGTCGAGCAATTCATAGCTAAGGTCTTCCGGCATGTCTCCACCATAACCGCAGGCGACAACGGATATTGCAGCGAGTCTTCGGGCGTCTTTGTCGTCACGAAATTCGCTTAAGCCTAAGAGAATATTGGGTAGGCAGTCGTACAGGATATTGCAATAGTGAAGTAGGTCGGAGAAATCTGGCGATTCTATGAGGTAGGCTTCAAGCATCTCTTCCTGGTATTGACGAAGCAACAAGAGGAACTTCTGCTTTGCCATCCGCCCCCTTATGTTTTGGGTCATTACCCAGAACAGGGCATGGGATAACACAATGCGGTCTTCAGAAGAGTGGCAATAGAAGCAACTGTCTTCGGGCTTGCGGACCTTTAGCTGTTCTTCGAATAGACGGAACATCTTCTTACGCATTTCGTTTAATTGGGTAGTTGCCATTTCTTTTTTTTACATTAATCGCCGTCAATCGGACATTAATCTGTCGTTAATATTTTTGGGTACCGTCGTTCGGACGGTAATACGACATTGTTCCCCACCGCAGTATCGCTCTGCGCTATGCCGCCTCTCGGATAGGGATAGTTTGTTATTGTAATTGTCTAACCGTGACTACTTTTATGCTCCTGAATGTCAGACCTATATGGCGATTGTTTCATACGATAACATCTGTATTCCTCCTTTTTTGTATTTGATATAGCACAAATGTACGAAAAGCATACCGAGTCGAGCGAACGCAACCGTTTACAGATTTCCACGATCTGATCCTTGCCATAGTAGCTCAGCAGAAGTTTCCAATCATTCCAATTGCCATACTCCAGAACCCGCTGAACAAAGAAGGACGGATACTTGTCCATGTCAGCCTGTGATTTGTCTATGTCCAAAAATAGAACAGGAGACAACTTTTTAATACATTCAGCACCGTTCATCATTATTGCCATTTCTGTTGCCCAGCAAAGGTAAGGCTAATATTTAACATCACAAAGGATTTTAGCGATTTTTGTGATTAGTGTTCATGCGGAGCGTTACTCTTTATAAAAGGGAACGTCCTACATGGATTGGATTTTGGTGGCGGGCAAGCCGCCGGAGCTTTTCACATTAATCGCCGTTAATCGGACATGAATTGGTCGTTAATATTTAACTTACATGTCAATTCTTTTCCCCATTCAAGGCGCGTCTTGGTTGAGCGTTATACACTGGGCGAGTAAAGCCATTGCCGTCCTTGCTGCGCCTTCAAGCTGACATAGGGAAAACAACTAGAACAACAAGTACAATATATAACAACGCCTTCGGCAAGGCACTTGGGTGGACAGAATTCCTGCTGCAAGGGAAACAACATGAACAAGGCTTCGCAAGGACGAATACTAAATGATACCAAACCTCTTCTTTTCCTTGTTTGTAAGAGTCTCGGTGGTTTTGAGTATTTCAAATATTCCTTGAAGGTCTATATCGGTCAGCGTTCCGAAATACTCTCCATCCAAGAGTTTCTTCAAAGGAATGGAAAAAAGCATGCCACAATCTACATAACTGTCGTATTTCAAGAATTCTGGATAATCAGACTGGTGAAGAAGGTATTGCGCCGAAAGGAATGAGGCTGAATAAGCTGCCTTTGGACTGATTTTGGTATTAACAAGAACAGAACCATAGCAAATTTCCTTTTCTTTATCTACTCCAACGATTACCAGCTTCTTGGGTTTCTGCTTTCTTCCATCCTTAAAGACCAACCCTTCATCAACAGATATAACGGTTCGAACCAAAGAACCTATAGAAAGTTTGTCTTCCGTTACTTGACGTAAATTGTCAAGATAGACCTTTTGTAACTCTCTTAAGTCCATGACAATGCTTTTTGAACGGATTGACGCTCACGAATAACGGACAGCATTGCTTTGCTGGCACCTGCAGCATCTGCCATTTCATACATCGTGATCTTTGTATCCTCGCCAGTTTTATCTGCTTGTCGCTTTGCGCGCTTCCATGCTTTGTCCTCATGCGACTTGTCTGACAAATCAAAGGAATCTACACCTTTGCATTTGTCTATCCACTTATCAAGCATCTTGACGTCAGCTACTGAGAGTTCGTCCATATCGCAAACAGCTTGCTTTGAAGCAAGAATAAGTTGATGGCCGTCCTGTGACAGTTCTATCTTCAATGAGTCGGCGAAGTCTTTCAACTCCGGTGAAGATATCTCAGCCTTTCCTTCTACTCCACGCAACACCTTGTAGGTCAATGTTGGAACAGGGCCATGCTTCCGTGCTACAAAAGTATCATAGATGATGGGCAAGCCGTACTCTTTCAGCTGGTTTTGCTGGGCAAAGTACATGACCTTAAAGAGGTGGATGTAGTCCACTCCCTCTGGGAATGCCTTCAGGATGTAAAGCACAACTGCTTTTATCTTTAGTATCTGATCTATTGTCTTCATGACGATTATTCCTTTCTTTAATTTGGCAAAAGTACGACTTTATTGCTAAACGACCAAGGGTTTCTCGGTTTTTAACGCGCGCTTATAGCATAGGGGGGCTGGCAAGCCGCCACGGAGTTCACATTAATCGCCGTTAATCGGACATGAATCGGTCGTTAATGCTTTTCCGTCATTCGGACGGTAATACGACATTGTTCCCCACCGCAGTATCGCTCTGCGCTATGCCGCCACTCGGATGGGGATAAAAATCATACTATGAACTCTACTTCATTTGAAAGTTTACGTACTCCTTCAGATTTAAGATTGGGCGTATTTATGCGAATGTCACAATCAATAACGAATATATTGCCTTGGGGCGACTTGATAAGATTCTCATCATGCATGTCACTAAGGTAAATACTCGGTGTGGCATAAGTCCAATTGCGAGGATTTATAAGTTTAAAACCAAGTGACTCTACATAATCACGTATCTCGTCATCAGAAAGTGCCGTACCATGTATAAACGGCTGTTGCACTATAATTTGAAAATCACCATCAATAGTTCTACCAAAACCTAATACAGTTAGTCGCGTTTCTGGAAACAACGTATTATGAAGGGTTATCCGATCAAGTGCCAACACTGGAAGAATGTAATAATCAAGACCTATTCGTTTGATAATTGTATTCCCATTGTCATACACATGCGCTTCTCCACCTTCGGCAAGTTGTTCACCGAATGTTTGTTCAAAATCTTTATCAACACCATCAACCCAACAGCCTGTAGTTTTAGCCCATTGTTCTATAACTGCTGCTTGCGCCTCTGCTCGTTGACAATCTCTTTTGAAGCTGCCTTCTGGCGCAGTGAGTTGATTTGTTGGAGTTTCTGCTCCCGCGAGTATGGATGCAACAACATGGAAGCTACCTCCCGTTGCGCAGCCATGCTGTTCGCTTGGTGAGTAGCGTTTAAATAATAATCGCTTGTTGAAAAACTGTTCTGCATAATCTTCGAGTTTTATTATTCCATCTTTATCAAATCCATTGTTGATAATGGTTGATATTGATTGCCAAAAATCCTTATTGGTCATATCACTGCATTATATTGGTGACATAATATCATTTGGTGACAAAATTACTCATTTTATTTTGTATATGCAAATTTTCCGCCTAACTATTATCGTTTACAGTTGCTCATATAGGATGCAATGTGGTATGTATCATTTTACCCATGGGTGATTCTTGACATCGTGGAAGAGTCGCTTGACAAGGTTGCTGCCAATAAAACCTGCAGCACCTGTCACAAGGACTGTAATACGACATTGTTCCCCACCGCAGTATCGCTCTGCGCTATGCCGCCACTCGGATGGGGATATAACTTACTGATAAGGGAAAACAACTAGAACAACAAGTACAATATGTAACAACGCCTTCGGCAAGGCACTTGGGTGGACAGAAATCCTGCTGCAAAGGAAACAACATGAACAAGGCTTCGGAAGGACAGTGGCTGGCAAGCCGCCACGGAGTTCACATGAATCGCCGTTAATCGGACATGAATGGGTCGTTAATACTTTTCGTCATGGGCGGGACCTGTGACGGGCCTCCAAGGCATCGTTGATGCGGGCGCGAATGTTGTTCACGCTTCTTCCCGTGGTGATGTTGATGGCGAAAGGAAGCAGGCATTGAATGAAGCTCTCCTTGACAATGGTCTCTTCGGTGAGCTTGGACTCTTGATCCAACAGGGAGACGACGACCTGGGCCAGATCGGTGGCGTTGTTGCAAGCGCGAATCTTGTTGAGATGCTCCGGGATGTGGTCCTTGTCGATGTAGCGAGAGAGCTTTTCTGCCTCGGAAGAAAGCGCGTCGCTGGTAGTCTGGACGACCTGCAGTTTGTTGGCATGATCATAGACATAGAGGTTTTGTACAGCCTCGGTGGCGTTGGGCAGAATCTGGTTGTTTCCGCCGTAAATGTTGATGGTCAAATCACACATGGAAGGTTGAATATTTGTTTTGGATGATGAATACTCGATAGAGGGTCTTAAGTACGCTGCTCGATGAAGTTAACTTCGAAGCCCGATGAAGTTAACTTCGTAGGCCGATGAATATAACTTCGTAGGCCGATGAATATAACTTCATTTTTTGGGGTAGTTGGGGAGGTTTTTCTCCTTATCTATATATAGGCACCGAGAAATCCGTCTTTCACGTCCGTCGAGGGGGATTTCTGAGCAAAATCAGACCGATTATGAACGGATTGTGAATGGATTGTAAACGGATTGTAAACGGTTATGAATAGATTTGATTTCGGCTTCTCAACTTAGTACCTTTGCATCGCAGTCAGGAAACAACAACCAATTCTGTCGGGCGCAATGACTGCTTGCGTAAACATCAAGTCCCATACCGACGATGGGCAAGCGTATGATCAATTACAGTGTGTACATGATGCGTAATTCGTTGAAGCCGAATCTCCCCGAGAAGGCGTATGCCAAGGCGCAGGTGAAGGAGGTGATGTCGTTTCGCGACTTCGTGGCCCACATCGCCGAGCATGGTGGCTACAAGCGTGGACAGGTGAAGGGCGTGCTGAGCGACATGTGCTCGTGTCTCGTGGAGCAACTGTTAGAGGGCAAGAAGGTGATGCTCGATGAGCTCGGCAACTTTTGGTTGTCCATCAGCAGCGAAGGGGCGGAGAGTTGTGAGACGTTCACCTCGAAGAACATCACGGCAGTGAATATCATCTTCACGCCGGGTACGGACTTCGAGAACCTCATCGGACGCGCGGCCTTCAACCCGGTAGCGAGCCGATCGCTGCAAACTGCTGCCTTGAAGGCAGAGAAGAAGGGTGAGAACGTAATCGACATCGAGGCCGTGAAGAAGGGTCCTGGCAACGGTGGTGGCAACACGGGAAAGCCTTCTAACCCTTCTGAGGGTACGGGCGAGAACACCGGTGAGCCTTCCAACCCGTCGGGTGGCGCAGGAAGCAACACGGGTGAGGACGGCAAGACGGACACGGGAATCACCAATCCGCCGAGCAGTGGCGAGGACGGTGGCACCTTGGGTGACTAATCAAGCAGTGTATGAAGTTTATTCTATTCATCTATCTTAAAACATCGCGTATGAAAGTGAACTGGAAACGTGTGGCACTGTATGTGCTGCGAATCATTGAAATGGTGATCACCGGCGCAGCGGGTGGAGCCATCACGCAACTCTAAACTCTAACTCGTGGTCACGGCCTCAGCTCATCGGCCCTCAACTCGTTGACGGAAGATGGAGGGGTCGTGACCTCTCACTTGAATTTTTATGAGAACTATCACTTTGATCATTATTCATTGCTCGGCGGTACGGCCCAGCCAGACGTCGAGCGCGCAACAGATTGACTCTTGGCACCGCAAGCGGGGCTGGAGTGGCATTGGCTACCACTATGTGGTGCGGCGGGATGGAACCGTAGAGCGAGGACGGCCCGAGGCGAAGGTGGGGGCGCACTGCCTGAACCACAACAGACATAGCATCGGGGTGTGCTACGAGGGTGGCTTGGACGCCCAAGGCAGGCCGGCGGACACGCGGACGGAGGCGCAGAAGCATGCGCTACTCACATTGGTGCGGGAGCTCAAGGGGCGGTATCCACGGGCGATCGTCGTGTCGCATCATACGTTCGACCCGCGCAAGGCGTGTCCTTGCTTTCATGCGGAGCGGGAGTATAGGGACGTTACTTGCTGATATAGGGAAAACAACTAGAACAACAAGTACAACATGTAACAATCTGTGATTCAGACAATCCTGCTGAAAGGGAAACAACAAAGAACAACTTTTTGCGGCCGCTTTTTCAGGAAAAGCGGCTCGTCCTTGCTGGGGCTTCTTGCTGATGAAGCTGCTGATATAGGGAAAACAACCAGAACAACAAGTACAACTTATAACTATGCTTCGCCGGGACAACACGCTACGCGTGACACAAACCTGCTGCAGGAGAAACAACAAAGAACAACTAGTCGGTCGTTAGAACTCCCTTGCTTCGGGGATCAGGACGCGGATGCTACAGACGGCTACAGCGTAGCTTTGCAGCGATGGGCATAGACGGCGTAGGCGGTCACGACCACGAAGCAGAAGGCGGGGACGGCGTAGGAGGTATAGATGTTGGTGTGGTCGGAGACCATGCCCTGGAGCGGGGTGAGGAGGGCGCCTCCGAGGATCGACATGATCAGGCCGCTGGCTCCGATTTTCGAGTCGCCGGGGTGGTCGCCGCGCATGATGCCGCCGAGGGCAATGCCGTAGATGGTGGGGAACATCAGGCTCATGAAGGAGCTGATGAGGACCAGCGAGGTGATGCAGATCCAGCCCGTGCCGGCGCTCAGGACGACCGTGAGGCTCAGCAGGGCGGACATCACACCGCCGAAGGTGAGGAGGCGCGAGGGGGAGAACCAGCGCATCAGTCCCGTATAGATGAAGCGGGAGAGGCAGTGGCCGACGATGGAGACCAGGTAGATGCTGCTGGCGGCAGCCTCCAGGCAGCCCGTCTCCTGCATCACCAGGCGGATGGTGAAGCTCCACACGCCAATCTGCGCGCCGACGTAGAAGAACTGGGCGACCACGCCACGGCGGTAGAGACGGTTGGAGAGGAGGCGGCGGAAGCTCGCCCCGACACTGTCGCTGCGGTCGTCGTCCTTGCCCGAGGGCATGCGGGCGAAGAGCATCACCACAAGGATGCCGAGCAGGACGAGGCCGAGGGCGGCGTAGGTGCCGCTGATGGAGTAGAGGCTGATGTCGTCGAGGATGAAGTACTTGCTCATCAGGATGCCGAGGATGGAGCCGACGGGATTGAAGCTCTGCGCGATATTGAGGCGGCGCGTGGCCGTGCGCGGGTCGCCCATGCTCATGACGTAGGGGTTGGCCGTCGTCTCCAGGACGCTGCAGCCGCCGGCCATCACATAGATGGCGACAAGGTAGAAGCCGTAGCTCGCGACACGGGCGGCGGGAAGGAAGAGCATCGCGCCGGCGGCGTAGAGGAGCAGGCCGAGGATGATGCCCGACTTGAAGCTCCTGCGACGGATGAAGAGGGCCGCGGGCAGGGCGAAGCAGAAGTAGCTGCCGTAGAAGGCAAACTGGATGAGAGAGGTCTGCGTGTCGCTCATGGACATGATGCGCTTGAAGGCGGCAAGCAGCGTGTCGGTCATGTTGTTGGCAAGACCCCAGAGGAGGAACATGCTCGTGACCAGTGCGAAGGGGACAGCGTGGCGTCTGTCGATCGTTTTCATCATTTCACAATGCCTTTCTCCAGGTATTCGGCGAGGTTCATGCGCACCTTGGCGGCGGCGCCCTCGGAGGCAACCTTTGCCATGTCGTGATCGACCATGATCTTCACCAGTTCCTCGAAGGTAGTGGTATTGGGGTTCCAGCCGAGTTTTGCGCGGGCCTTCGTGGGGTCGCCCCAGAGGTTGACGACGTCGGTGGGGCGGTAGAAGTCGGGGGAGACCTCCACGAGGGTCTTGCCGACGAGGTGGTCGGGGCCGCTGACGCAGATGCCCTTCTCGTGCTCGGCTTCGCCCTCCCATTGGAGTTCGATGCCGACATAGTGGAAGGCGAGCTGGGCAAACTCGCGGACGCTGTGCTGCACGCCCGTGGCAATGACGTAGTCCTCGGGCTGGCGGGCCTGGAGGATGAGCCACATACACTCGACGTAGTCCTTGGCGTAGCCCCAGTCGCGCAGCGAGTCGAGGTTGCCAAGGTAGAGTTTGTCCTGCAGGCCCTGGGCGATGCGGGCGGCGGCGAGGGTGATCTTGCGCGTGACGAAGGTCTCGCCACGGCGCTCGCTCTCGTGGTTGAAGAGGATGCCGTTGCAGCAGAACATGCCGTAGGCGTCGCGGTACTCCTTGATGATCCAGAAGCCGTACTGCTTGGCGACGGCGTAGGGGCTGAAGGGGTGGAAGGGGGTGTTCTCGTTCTGAGGCACTTCCTCGACCTTGCCGTAGAGCTCGGAGGTGGAGGCCTGGTAGATCTTGCAGCTATTGGCGAGGCCTACCTTGCGAACGGCCTCGATAATGCGGAGCACGCCGACGGCATCGACATCGGCGGTGAACTCAGGGGAGTCGAAGCTGACCTGCACGTGGCTCTGGGCGGCGAGGTTGTAGATCTCCGTGGGGCGCACGTCGGCGACAACGCCGACGATGGACATGGAGTCGCCGAGGTCGGCGTAGTGGAGGTGGAAGTGGGGGCGGCCCTCGAGGTGGGCGATGCGCTCGCGGTAATCGACGGAGGAGCGGCGGATGACGCCGTGGACGTCATAGCCTTTGTCGAGGAGGAGTTCGGCGAGGTAGGAGCCGTCCTGGCCGGTCACGCCCGTGATGAGGGCAATGTTTTGTTTGCTCATAAAATTCGTTTTTTTGGGATAGTGGTTGGCAGGCGGGCTGCCGTTTTACATGAATCGCCGTTAATCGGGCGTTAATTGATTCGTTAATACTTTATGCTGCGGCTTCTTGCTGGGTCTTCTTGCTGATATAGGAAAAACAACTAGAACAACAAGTACAACTTATAACTATGCTTCGCCGGGACAACACGCTATGCGTGATACAAGCCTGCTGAAAAGGAAACAACAAAATACAACAAAGAGGACAGTTTGCACTGTCTATATCCTTGCAGAGTTTGTTTTATTAGAAATGAATACAAAAAGAAACTAACGCTTCTTTCATGCTTAGTCCATTGAAGCCATAAAACTGTGAAACTATCCATGCGAACGACTCCAGCATCTGTGCTTCCTTCAGCTTCTTTCATAGCTGCCAAAGTCGTAGCATTGGGCTGGTCGGTAGTTGCGTCATCGACCAACGTCTCATCCGAACTCAACACCTTAACACCCTGAATAGCTTTAAGTACAGCTTTCAGATGTGCCATGATGGAGGGGTTGTCAATTTGCAATGTCAATGTTGCCATAATCTAAGCACTTTGTTTCTTTCTGACAAAGGTACGGATTTTTCCGTATTCATGCCACAAGAACATCCGCATTTAATTAAAATTAAGCATTTCAGGAAAAGCTGCCCGTCGTTGCTGAGTCTTCTTGCTGATATAGGGAAAACAACTAAAACAACAAGTACAACGTATAACAACCTGTGTCTCAGACAATCCTGCTGCAAGGGAAACAACAAAATACAACAAAGAGGACAGTTTGCACTGTCTATCATCCTGCTAAGGTATCTTGGTTGTAAATTATTGTGAAAGTTATATTAGTTGTCTTTATATAAAAAAGCTAGTCGCGGCGGAAGATGTCGCGGGTATAGACCTTGGAGGCGACGTCGCGGAGGGAGTCGTCGAAGCGGTTGGCAATGATGGCCTTGCTGCGGGACTTGAAGGTGGCGAGGTCGTTGACGACGAGGCTGCCGAAGAAGGTGGTGCCGTCGGGGAGCGTGGGCTCGTAGATGATGACCTCGGCGCCCTTGGCCTTGACGCGCTTCATGATGCCCTGGATGGCGGACTGGCGGAAGTTGTCGGAGTGGGACTTCATCGTCAGGCGATAGACGCCGATGACGGGGGCCTCTCCCCTACCCTCGCTGCCATACTGGTTGTTGGCGCTGTAGGCGTACCAGCCGGCCTTGGTCAGGACGGCGTCGGCGATGTAGTCCTTGCGCGTGCGGTTGGACTCGACGATGGCGGTCATCATGTTTTGGGGCACGTCCTGGTAGTTGGCGAGCAACTGCTTCGTGTCTTTCGGGAGGCAGTAGCCGCCGTAGCCGAAGGAGGGGTTGTTGTAGTGGGTGCCGATGCGGGGATCGAGGCCGACGCCCTCGATAATGGCACGGCTGTCGAGGCCCTTGACCTCGGCGTAGGTGTCGAGCTCGTTGAAGTAGCTGACGCGGAGGGCAAGATAGGTGTTGGCGAAGAGTTTCACGGCCTCGGCCTCCTTCATGCCCATGCCCAGGACGGGGATGCCCTTGGTCTTTTCGCGCGGGCAGACGCCGTCGGCAATGGGGAGCGGGCCGTCGAAGGTGAAGGTGTCGCCATTGCCGATGGCGCCTTCTACGAGCAGGGCGGCGAAGGTGCCGGCGGCCTGGCGGAGGCGATCGACGTCGGCGATGGAGGCGATGGCCTGGTCTTCATCGGCGAAGTCGGGGTGGTTCATCTGCTTCGGGTAGCCGACAATGATGCGACTCGGGTAGAGGTTGTCGTAGAGGGCCTTGCTCTCGCGCAGGAACTCGGGGGAGAAGAGGAGGTTGAACTGCTTCACGCCCTGGCGCGCGTAGCGGAGGTAGAGGCTACGGGTGTAGCCCACGGGGATGGTCGATTTGATGATCATCACGGCGTTGGGGTTGACGGCCAGCACGAGGTCGATGACTTCCTCGACGTGGGTGGTGTCGAAGTAGTTTTTCACTGGGTCGTAGTTGGTGGGGGCGGCGATCACCACGAAGTCGGCGTCGGCATAGGCCGACTTGCCGTCGAGGGTGGCGACGAGGGTGCCATGGCCTGGCTGCTCAGTCTCATCGGGGCCCACGCAGGGCAGGAGGCTGCGGTCGCCGAGGTATTTCTCGATGTAGTCGTCCTGGATGGGCGAAACACGGCGGTTGAGTTTCTCGACTTTCTCGGGAATGACATCGACTGCTGTCACATGGTGGTGCTGGGCCAGCAGGGTGGCAATGCTCAGGCCGACGTAGCCCGTACCGGCCACAGCGACCTTGATATTTTTAAAATCACGCATATTGTTTTCTTTTGTATAAATTCTTCTTATATCTTTTCTAAAAAGGCTTTGGGTATGTAGCCCGTTGCCACGGCGCAAAGGCCGGTGATGCAGACGCAGAGGCGGTGGTTCTTCTTGATGCGGACGATGTGGCCCTCGGCGCCTTTGAAGACACCGTCTATGACGCGGACTTTATCGCCCTTGGTGAACTTATCTACAAACTCGTCGTAGAAGTCAAGGCCTTCGACGCCAGACTCGGCGACAATCTTGAAGACGGTCATCTCGCGATCGGAAATGGGAGAAGGAACACGTCTTTGATTGGCGTCGAGATGCTTATAGAGCATGATTTTATTAAAGAACTTGGTTTCTGTTTTTTCAGCTTCTGTTTGCGTGGCGTAAAGGAATATCAGGCTCGGAATGACGGGTTCTTCAACCATGATCTTCCGTCCATCGCGTGTCTTTTCAGCCTTCTTCACTTCATAGAAATACTCCATGCCCTTAGAGGCGAAATACTCCTTGACAGGTTCTCCTTTACTAAAAAAGATCTTGAAAGCGTACCAATGCTTTATGCTATCTTGCTCCGTCATCTTCTGTTTTTATGTGGCGTTTAGGCACATACCTTCCATTCCCCCGTATCGTGATTTTTTAGTTTCATGACACTTGGCAACAGAGGGTTGGTTAGTCTATCTCCCCCACGAGACTTCTAATCACAGATATACTCCTGATCCAAGAGCATCGGCATCTGCAACCCTTGGAACTGTCGGTTGCCTGTAAATTTCATTTACTCTCCCCTAACAGCTCCGATTTCTATATCTCTTAGTAGGAGACACAGAAATTTCGTAAATCCATTATTTTAAAGTACTTATGGTTCGGCGACTATTTTTTTGCTCAACAGATGTTTAGCAAAAACAAGCAAATGAAAAAAAATATTTCTCATAATTGCCTCAGTTTCAATAATTCTTAGTACCTTTGCCATGTTTTCTGTGTCTCCTACTAAGAGATACAGAAAAATGGGGCAACTGAAAATGGGACGGCTAAGTTGTTTGTGCTATTTCGAGACCGCCTGCTTATGAGGGAAAACAACTAAAACAACAAAGTTCTTCCGGAAAATCGACTGATAGGGTTTGCGCTGTTCCAAAAAGTCCTGCTGAGTTAGGAAAAACAACAAATACAACTTTTACAACAAGTAACAATGCTCGATGTCTGCGCAGAACCGAGCTCGATCGGGTTATGCCATGGCGAGAAAGGGTACCATGAAATGGAACCTACACGCTGCGTGTAGCAATCCTGCTGCAAGGTAAACAACAAAATACAAGGCTTCGCCAGGACATAACGCCAGGAGAAATCAGCGGGAAATGTGTCACCGAATGGCTTACCGAAAGAGTTGTTACTTGTTGTAAAAGTTGTTCAAGTTGTTTTCTATGTGTCCACGTCGAATCACTCCATTTTCTAGAAGAACCACTAATAATGTGGCTATAAATTTGCTTACTTAAACTAATTTCCCTAACTTTGTGCTGCAAAAGGTCGAATAGTACGACTGATATTGCAGGAATTATGGTAGAACGCATAAAAAGGGAGATCATGACAAAAGAACTGAAAAAGCTGTTGCAGGAATGCGACACGCTGAAAGCACGATTGATGGCGCTTCGTCCTTTGCCCGCTGAAGCCCTGAAAAAGATAGACGAGGCTTTGGCTGTAGAATATACTTACGAGAGCAATCGAATAGAGGGGAATACGCTCACGTTGCAGGAGACGGAACTGGTCGTCAATGAGGGCGTGACCATTGCAGGCAAGTCAATGCGTGAGCACCTGGAGGCGATAAACCACAGGGAAGCTATCGACTACATCAAGGACTTTGCAAAAAACGACATAGAGATCAGCGAGGGCACGATCAAAGAGATACACGCCCTTATACTTCACGGCATCAATCGCGAAAATGCTGGACGCTACCGCACGGTGCCCGTGATGATTTCGGGTAGCCAGCACATTCCACCACAGCCGTACCTCATAGAAGAACAGATGGAGAAGTTTATGAGAAAGTATAAGGAAATGGAGAAAGAGAAGGTGCATCCGGTGTTGATAGCGGCATACCTCCATGACACGCTTGTAGGCATCCACCCGTTCATTGACGGCAACGGACGCACGTCGAGGCTGCTGATGAACCTTTACCTTTTGAGGAAGGGCTACACGCTTGTAAACCTCAAAGGCAGTGACGAGGAGAAATTGAGCTATTACACGGCTTTGGGAACCTCGCACATAGAGAAGAAGACCGAAGCATTCCAAACGCTTATCGCAAAAGCGGAAACGGACTCTCTGAAGAAATACCTCTCCATCATGGGAGAGACGGTGTAGCCGCTTCCGCCACCAGCATGTGGAGCAAAGCCCCTACGGTTTGTCCGTAGGGGCTTTGCTTATTTGATTATGAGGGATGGCTCGGTTAGTAAGTGACCTTCAAGCCGACATAGTAGCTTCGCGGCAGGGAGGGACCGTAGATGTAACCAGAGTCGCGGTTCCAACCCTTGTCGAAATCCTTTTGATAGGCATTGGCGATGTTTTGGATGCCACCGTTGACCTGGAGGGTGATGTACTTGTAGATGGTGAAGTCGTAGGCCAACTTCATATTTACCTCCATAAACCGAGGGGTATGGACCGCTACGGGGTCTTCCACCCCTGATCCGGCAGAATGGCCTACGAGCATGCTGCCCGTATAGTTGCCCGTGAGGGAGGCCGTGAGACGCTTGACGGGGGTGAAGGTAGCCGTGAAATAGCCGTAGGTGTTGGGGGTGCGCATCATCTTCTTATACTTCTGCTCGGGCACCTCGTCGTTCCAGGCGATGGCTTCGTCGTAGTGGCTCTGCTGCAGGGTGAGGCCAGCCTGGAGGGTGAACCAACGGGTGAAGACGGCCTTGCCCTCAAGGTTCAGTCCCAAGACCTTGGCGCCATAGGCATTGTAGCGCTCCTGGACGGTATTGCCGTGGGCATCGGGTTGACTGAGCTGGCGAAGGGCAAAGACATGGCTGAGCGAGGTGTAGAAGCCTTCGATCAGGAAATTGGTCTGGACTTGGCCAAACTGATGGTAGAGGTCGGCCGAGAGGCTGAAGCTATTGGAACGCTCCGCCTTGAGATGGTCGGCCAGGACCGTGACCAGTCGCTCGCCACCCACTACGCCGACATGGAGGTCTTCGTCGAAAGCCTGGGGGGCACGGAAGCCACCCGCATAGGTGAGGCGGAGATTGATGTTGTCCGTGGGGTTGAAGCGGAGGTTGGCACGGGGCGAGAAGATGGCATCCTCGACGAGGTTGTGCTTTTCGAGGCGACCGCCCAACAGGAAGCTCCACTGCTTGTTTTTCCACTCATTCTGGAAGTAGAAACTGCCAATGCGCACGTCCTGCTTGAAGTGGCGGTCGTAGCCGAGGATGACATCCTTGAGGCCTTCGAAATTGTACTCAGCGCCGAGAGTGAGGTCGGAGGGCATGAAGAGGAGCTTGTCGAACGAACGGACATACTGCGCGCCCGTCACATAGGTGACGTCGTGGGTGGTGCCGTAGGCCTTGGCCGCAGCGATGCGGTCTTCCTCTGTTCCCTCGCCGATGCCGCCATAATAGCTCTTGCGGGACGTGGCCTGGAAAGAGAAATAGGCCGTGAGGCGTCGGTGTGCGTCGGGAGAGAAGTAGTTGTAGGTGAGACCGCCACCCTGGATGTTATGGTCTGCCTGCTCGGCGACATTGGCCTCATGGGGAGCCTGGTCGAGCTGGTTGCCGCCACGGCGATACTCATGGATGGCGCTGTACTGGAGGCTCAGTTTGGAATAGGGGCTGAGGCGGAGGTAGGAATTGAGGCCGAAGGTCTGGCTCCGCAGTTCGGGCAGTTCGGTGTAGCCATCGCCATCGTGGTCATAGCCCTGGCGGGATCGCGTCTGGCCGAAGGCATAGACGCCGGCCTTGTAGTCATCGGTGACGAGAGAGACATTGCCCGTGGTCACATTGTCGAACGAACTTGATCCGCCCTGCGACAGGAAGGTGTGGCCAAAGGAGGCGGAGTTGCGGATGGGCTCCTTGGTGATGATGTTGATGGTGCCACCGATGGCAGAGGCGCCGAAGAGAGGCGATCCTCCACCACGGACCACCTCCACACGATCGATCATATTGGCAGGAATCTGCTCCAGGCCATAGACACCCGTGAGGGAGGAGAAGACGGGACGGGAATCGACCAGGATCTGGGAGTAGTGGCCGTCCAGGCCATTGATGCGCACCTGCGTGAAACCGCAGTTCTGACAGTTGTCCTCGGTGCGCACGCCAGGCTGGAAGTTGAGGCCCTGCGCCAGGCAGGTGGACTGAGTGATGTCGAAGACCTTGCTGCCTACCACACTGACCAGGTTGGGGGCCAGTCGGCGGGCCGTCTCATTGCGATTGGCAGAGACCACCACCTCGTCGATGGCGACATCGTCGGTGGACAAGGAGAAATTGACTTCCTGGGTGGTATTGTGCTGGACGGTGACTGTACGCTCCTCGGTCTTATAGCCTAAGAACTTGGCGACCATCGTGAAAGTGCCCTCGGGCAGGTTCTTCAGAAAATAGTGACCGGTATGGTCGGTGGTGGTACCAATGGTGGTACCTTTGAGTTGGATGGTGACGTAGGGCAGGTGCTCGCCTGTCTTGGTATCGACCACGTGGCCAAAGAGGTTGGCATCGGTGGCCTTGTCGGTCTCCTCGATGGGATTTTCACTACGGGTGTTGTCTTGGACAACGGCGGCTTGAGCGGCAAATGAGACTGTCAATGCGCCGACGAGGAGCATCAACTGAGATTTCTTTGATTTCATTTTTTCTCTTATTAATAAACTATGTTGTTATAAAATTACGCACATGGTGCCTGCGCATGGGCTATTGGTGCCAGCACATGCGCTATGGCGACGAAAAAGGAAGAACAGCCGAAGCTGACTTCTCTACTTTCATCACAAAACATGGAAAGGATAAGTACCTATGCGACCACGAAGTATCGTGATAGCCAATAGGTTTGGATCAAAAATCCGAAAAACTACAAAGTAAGGAGAGCCGGCGGAGCACGGGTAGATTGGATATCGCCTTGGCGCGTCTTGACAAAGAGGCAAGACATGGAAAAGGCGACATAGACCATAGCAACAAATGCTGCTATATGAACAATGGTAGGCACCACGTAGGGCAGACTTTGCAAATGGCAGATCGGGCACTCTTGGGTGAAGCCCTGACTGGTAGCGAGGTGGCCGTCGTGGTGGACATGGTGGTTGCAATCGGAACAATAGGCAGCGGCAGAATCCCCCTCCGCCGCCGTGTGGTAGTGGAAGGTGATGGCCAGCAGCATGGGCAGATAGACCATCATGAGCAGCCAAGCAAACCGCGTTCTTCTATTGTAGTGATTGCGCATTTCTCTAATTGCAAAATTACCAATTCTCATTTTTACCACCAAACAATGAAATATCATTTAACCAAAATTGTGGTCTCTTTTTAAAAAGAACCGCCCCAAACGGGGCAAGGCGAGCGGCAAGAAGAAGTGAGGCTGCAGATTTCGCCTCGTTTTGTTGCGAAATTCAGAGAAAATCAGTAATTTTGCAGTCGTGAAAGAAATAGAGCGTCATATAGAGTCATTGTTGCTTCACAACGATTGTGTCATCGTGCCCGACTTAGGTGGGTTCGTGGCTCATCATGTGGATGCGCGCTACAGCGAGGAGGAGTGCCTCTTCCTGCCGCCCACCCGTATGCTGGGCTTCAATCCGCAGTTGACGATGAACGACTCGTTGCTGGTGCAGTCGTATGCCGACACCTACGACCTCAGTTATCCCGAGGCTTTGGGCTGCGTGGAGCAGGAGGTGGCAGCGCTGCGCAGTGCCCTCGACGAAGAAGGCCACTGCGACCTGGAGGGTCTGGGCACGCTCTACAAGAACCAAGAGGGCAAGTTGAGCTTTGCTCCCTGCGAGGCAGGCATCCTCACCCCCTCTCTCTATGCACTCGACAGTTTCGAGGTCAAGCCGCTGGAGACGGCAGCAAAGAGCGAGGCGGAAGAGGAAAAGACGCAGGCCGTCGTCGTCACCCGTGACGAGGAGAACGGACAGCGCAGGGTCAGCGTGAGCCTGAAGTTTCTACGCCATGCGGCCATGGCAGCTTGTGTGTTGGCCATCTGCATCTTCGTCATCAGTCCGATGGGTGTGCAGCGACCCGAGAACAACTACAAGGTGCAGAGTGCGATGTTGTCGTGCCTCTATGAGAGTCCGGCTGGCGAGGCAGCACAAAAGCCCATGAAACTGACCGTGGAGAAGAAAAAGCCAGCGGCAACACCCGTGACTACACAGAAGCAGGTCTGGACCATCGTGCTGTGTACGCACGTGCCCATGAGTGGTGCGAAGACATTCTGCCAGGCACTCAAGGACCAAGGCTACGAGGACACGCGCATCGTTGATCATCAGGGAAGCATCAAGGTGGTCTATGGCAGCTACGACTCAAAGGCTCAGGCACGGGAGGCGCTGCAGGGCATGAAGCCCGACCGCTATTTCAACACGGCGTGGATTCTCAATATCGAAGAGTGATTCTTCTCCTTATTATATATATAATACCTTATTATTATAGCAGATTCTTATTGGTATGAAACGAGTAAGATGCCCGAAGTGTGACGAGTTTATCACGTTCGACGAGAACAAGTATGAACCCGGACAGTGGTTGGTGTTTGTGTGCCCCGCTTGTTCGAAGCAGTTTGCCATCAAACTGGGTGTGTCGAAGCTCAGAAAGACACAGAAGGAGGAGAACGAGGAGACACCGCAGCCGGATGCGCCCTACGGCAGCCTGACGGTGATAGAGAATGTCTTCCACTACAAGCAGATTATCCCCCTGCATCTCGGTGAGAACGCCATCGGGCGCTACCAGAAGGGCAACCCGGTCAACTGTCCGATAGAGACGGTGGACCCGAGTGTGGATCTGACGCACTGCCATATCAATGTCTCGCGGGACAAGAACGGAAAACTCAAGTATGTCTTGCGCGACGGACCGAGTTATACGGGCACCTTCGTCGGCACGGAACTGCTGGGGGATCGCGAGCGACGCGTCATCTACAACGAGACGCTCTTCACGTTGGGGGCGACCACCATCATCCTCAACGCCCCCGAATAGGGTTCGTCCGTTGCTGCTTGCTGAATATGGGAAAACAACTTGAACAACTTTTACAACAAGTAACAACTCTTCCAAAAGAAAACCCAAACAACGCATACAGGAGGGACAACGGCAGCCGATGAGGCTGGGTTGGACTGTATGGGTTGTTTGGGTTTGTCGTTATAGGGGACCGGTGGCTTAGAGCGTCTGCAGATAGCGCTCAGCCTCGAGGGCAGCCTTGCAGCCTGCACCAGCAGCCACGATGGCCTGACGGTAGGTCGGGTCGCAAACATCGCCTGCGGCATAGACGCCAGGGATGTTGGTAGCCTGAGACTTGCCCTTCGTCACGATGAAGCCCATCTCGTCGAGGTCGATCTGACCACCGAGGAAGTCGGTGTTGGGATGGTGGCCGATGGCGAGGAAGAAGCCATCGATCGGGAGGTCGTAGCGTGACTCGTCGGCCTCGCCCTTGCGCTTGACGAGGTGCATACCCTCCACGCCATTCTCACCAAAGAGGCCGATGGCGTTGTGCTCGAAGAGGATTTCGATGTTGGGATGGTTCTTCATGCGATCCTGCATGATCTCGGAGGCGCGCAGGTAGGGCTTGCGAACCACAAGATAGACCTTCTTGCAGAGGTTGGCCAGGTAGAGGGCGTCCTCACAGGCAGTGTCGCCACCACCGACAACGGCCGTGACCTTCTTGCGATAGAAGAAACCGTCGCAGACGGCGCAGGCAGAGACACCCTGACCGGCATACTTCTTCTCGTCGTCGAGACCGAGATACTTGGCGGAGGCTCCCGTGGCGATGATGACCGTATCAGCCGTCATCTGCGTGCCATCAGTGAACTTCACGCGGTAGGGACGCTGGGAGAAATCGCAGCTCTCCACCTCGCCGTCGCGGATATCGGCACCGAAACGCTCAGCCTGCTCTCTAAACTCGAGCATCATCTGGTTGGCATCGACTCCCTGGGGATAGCCAGGGAAGTTTTCGATCTCGGTGGTCTGGGTGAGCTGTCCACCCGTCAGCGGGCCACAGTAGAGCACCGGCTGGAGAGAAGCACGACCCGTATAGAGGGCGGCAGTGTAGCCGGCGGGGCCGCTTCCGATGATAAGCACCTTGACGTGCTCCATCTGATTTGTCTGTTCTGTCATTATTGTATTCTATGTTTCAGTTGTACGCGATTATTCCTTGAGCCACTTCTCGATCTCCTCGGCGATGAGGCTAAACTGGGTGGTGGGCTCAAAGCGGGCAACAACCTGGCCCTTCTTATTGATGAGGAACTTGGTGAAGTTCCACTTGATGTCGGGCTTCGACTGGTAGTCGGGGTCGGCTGCTGAAAGGGCCTCGTGGAGAGCCGGGTAGATGGGGTGGCTCTCATCCCATCCGGCAAAGCCGCGCTGCTCCTTGAGGAACTTGAAGAGGGGCTCGGCATCGTCGCCGTTGACCTTCACCTTCTTGAAGCGCGAGAACTCCGTGCCGTAGGTCAGCTTGCAGAAGTTGTGGATGCTCTCGTCCGTACCCGGGGCCTGCTGGCCAAACTGGTTGCAGGGGAAGTCGAGGACTTCGAAGCCCTGCTGGTGGTACTTCTCGTAGAGCTGCTCCAGCTCCTCATACTGAGGAGTGAAACCACAGCGCGTGGCCGTATTGACGATAAGCAAGACCTCGTTGGCATACTCCTTGAGGCTAACCAACTTGCCCTTTCTGTCCTTTACAGAGAAATCATATACAGTTCTCATTTCGATTCGTTGTAAAATTAAAAGATTAACCGAATGCAAAAGTACGAATTATATTTTGAAAAACTTGCGTCTTATCCTTAAAAGTACTAAATTTGCAAACAAAATCATCAAGCAAAGACGTTATGAAACAAATGAGATCCATCCTCGCGCCCCTGCTGATGCTCCTCACAGGGGTGCTGATGACCAGCTGCGACGACGAGCAGGAGACAGCCATGATGCTCTGGGGCACATGGGAGGGACAACTCTCGACGGAGTTTTACCAGGACCGCTGGGGCGGCTACGGACAGACCTACTACACGGTGTGGCACTTTGAGGGAAAACCGGGATCGCGCCACGGAAAGGGCTGGGAGATAGACTACGTGGGCCACCAACGCTACGCACAGCACTTCGACTGGCAGGTGATAGACGACGGGCGCACCGTGAGACTCCATTATGCTGGCGCATGGGACGACGAGTGGATCTACAACTTCTATCTCGACGACAGCTACTTCACGGGCTACATCGACAGTGGAGACGGCAAGCAGTCGTTCTTCCAACTGGAGCGCGTGGAGGACAACGGCTACGACCACGACTACGGCTGGGACTTCCGTGCGCAGAGGCCGCTGCAGACCAAGGGAACTGCCGAGAAGGGGAAATAGGGATTTCTCCCCCAAAGAATAGGGATTTGTTCAACTTCGATGTCAGGCGATTTGCCTACTTTTGCACAAGAAACCATCCAACGTAAAGAATATGAGCATCAGAAAATTATCCCAACTGTTGGCCTTGATGGCCCTACTGGCCGTCCCGTTTGCCCTGACGAGCTGCGACGACGACGATTGGTACTACGACGACTATTGGAACGGATACTACCCCGACGATGACAACAACGGCAGCGAGGCCGACCAAATGGTGGCCGTGCTGAGCGGACGGTGGCAGGGAGACATGGTCTATACCTACACCGACGACAACGCCAAGCCGGGGGAGAAGAAACGGGTGTCGGAGAAATATGCGGTGGAGATGACATTCTACCGGAGCGAGGACGCCAAGGACCGCTATGCGGGACAAGGCGTGGAGGTCGATAGAAACGACCAAGGAGACACGCAGGCGCTAAACTTCACCTGGTGGATCGACACGCGCAACGGAGACATCTACGTCAAATATACCGACTCCAACACGATCTTCCGCATGGATGCCGCCAGCACGGACTACGGCTACCACCTCGGATGGGAGACAAGCCGCAACGCCTATACGTTCTTCGGCTATCTCGTCGGACAGAGCAATGACGACGAGATCTATATCGACCTGGAGCGCGTAGAGACACCACGGAAGGCAAAGGCCGCCACGGAGACCACACCGCTCGGCACGCAAAGCTTCGGCAGCACGAGCGATCGATGGACACCGACATGGACGCTGACCAGCAGCAAGGGGTTCCACCGCCGCTGACCTGCCCCACCCGATTGGGGAAAGAAACAAACCCATAGATAGACGCCCTGTAGGGAAAGCACCGGATGATGCTTGCCACTACGGGGCGTCCGCTTGATAGAAAGCGATTCTATCCAATCAATAAACAACCAAGTATATAAGTACGTAAGTATGAAAGAGTATCAGACGTATATTTTCGACCTGGACGGCACGCTGCTCAATACAATCCGCGACCTTGCGGCCAGCGTCAACTATGCCCTGCGCTGCACGGGAATGGCGGAGCGGACACTGGAGGAGGTAAGGGAGTTTGTCGGCAACGGCGTGAAGAAGCTCATGGAGCGGGCCGTGCCAGGAGGACTGGACAACCCACAGTTTGAGGCAGCCTATGCTACCTTTCGCCAGCACTACCTCCACCACAGTCTCGACACCACGGCACCCTATCCGGGCATAGAGAAACTGTTGAGCGAACTGCGCCGCAGAGGGAAGCGCGTGGCCATCGTGAGCAACAAGTTTTATGCTGCCACGCAGGAACTGGCGCGCCACTTCTTCCCTGACACCGTGGAGGTGGCCATCGGCGAGCGAGAGGACATCCGCAAGAAGCCGGCGCCCGACACTGTGCTGGAGGCGATGAGGCAACTGGGCGTGGAAGCCGAGGGGGCCGTCTATATCGGCGACAGCGACGTCGATATAGAGACGGCACGCAACTGCTCCATCCCCTGCATCAGCGTGCTCTGGGGATTCAGAGACCACGACTTCCTGCTGCGCCACGGCGCTACTTGTCTCGTATCGCGTCCTGAGGAGATACTGCCCGAAGAGTGAGGCCAGGTCCTGGGAGTCGTCTCCCTGGAGGGCCTGCCCAAACTAAGGGCTTACTCGTAGCGGATGGCTTCGATGGGATCGAGGCGGGCCGCTTTCTTGGCGGGATACCAGCCGAAGAAGACACCGGTGAAGGTGCAGACGGCGAAACTCATGATGATCGTCCAAGGCTCGATGGCGATGGGCCAGTGGGCAAAGGCCTTGATGGCGTAGGAGGCTCCGACACCCAGTAGGACTCCGATGATGCCACCGGTGACGCTGAGCAGGATGGCCTCGATGAGAAACTGGTTGAGGATATCGACGCCACGGGCGCCGACACTCATGCGAAGGCCAATCTCGCGCGTGCGCTCGGTGACACTGACGTACATGATGTTCATGATACCGATGCCACCCACGACGAGGGAGATGCCGCACGCAGCCAAGGAGGATGGTGAGCATCTTAGGTGGTGCTGTTCATCATATTGGCCAACTCCTCCTGTGAGCGGATGTTGAAGTCGTCCTCATCGCCCTCGGCTTGGTCGGTGGCATCCTTGAGTTTGTGGGTGCGGCGCAGGATGGTGGTCATCTCGTCGGTGGCCTGCTCCGTGACACCTTCCACGACCGCCGAGGCCAGGATCTGATGGAGGTAGTCCTGGGCGAGGATGCGCTTCATGACGGAGGTGTAGGGAGCGAGGACATAGTCGTCCTGGTCCATACCCATGGAGTTGTAGCCTTTCTTCTTCATCACACCGATGACACGGAAGGGGATGGAGTTGAAGCGAACGACCTTGCCGATGGGGTCGGAACCGTCGGGGAAGAGGTTATCGACCACCGTCTGGCCGAGGAGGCAGACCTTGGCGGCCGACTTGATCTCGGCCTCGGTGAACATCTCGCCCTCGGCGACGGACAGCTGACGAATCTCCAGGTAGTCGAGGTTGGCACCGTAGATACTCGACGGCGTATTGTTGTTGCCGTAGATAAACTGGCCGGAACTTTGGACGAGGGGGGAGATGGCCTTGATGAAATGGCACTCGTCCTTGAGGGCCTGGTAGTCGGTGAGCTTCAAGGTCTCCATGGAGGAGGCGTCTTGTCGCACACCACCCCGCATGTCGGCTCCCGGACTGATCATGATCATATTGGATCCCATCTCCGAGATGTTGCTCTGGATGCTGTTCTTGGTGCCCTGGCCCACGGCGAGCATCGTGATCACCGACGCGATGCCGATGATGATGCCCAAGGCGGTGAGGAAGGACCGCATCTTGTTGGCCGCAATGGCGCGGAGGGCTATTTTCAAAAGATTGCTGATATTCATAATATGATACACTTGATATAAGACTCAATGATCACTCGTCGGTGTTCTTGGGCAGGGCGGCAAGGCCCTCGGCGGCACTGAGGATGTGGTCGTTGACCTCGTTGCGGATGATGCGTCCGTCGCGGAGCTCGATATTGCGCGAGGCGTAGTGGGCTATGTCGGGATTGTGGGTCACGAAGATGATGGTTCTCCCCTCGGCGTGGAGCTTCTGGAAGAGGACGAGGATCTCGAAGGAGGTGCGCGTGTCGAGATTGCCCGTAGCCTCATCGGCCAGGATGACGGCGGGATTGTTGACCAAGGCGCGCGCAATGGCGACGCGCTGCATCTGACCACCCGACATCTGGTTGGACTTATGGTAGAGGCGCTCCCCCAGCCCCACAGCCTTCAGGGCAGCCACGGAACGGTCGAAACGCTCCTGCGGCGTGATGCTGGGGTTGTACATCAGCGGCAGTTCGACGTTTTCCACGCTCGTGGTCTTGGCCAGAAGGTTGTAGTTCTGAAAGATGAAGCCGATCTTGCGGTTGCGCAGGACGGCACGCTGCGACTTCGACATCGTGCGCACGGCCACACCATCGAGGAAGTAGTCGCCGCTGGTGGGCGTGTCGAGGCAGCCCAACTGATTGAGGAGGGTCGATTTGCCTGAGCCCGACTTGCCCATGATGGTGACAAACTCACCCTCGTAGATCTTGAAGGAGACACCGCGCAGGGCGTGGACGGTCTCCTCGCCCACAAGGAAGTCGCGCTTGACGTCGCGCAACTCGATGACTACTTTCTTTTGACTTTCATCCATCATGCTTTCTCCTTTTTGTTGTCGCGCTTCGGACCGGGGGCGAAGGGACTCTGCTCCTGATCGTCAGATTCTTTGTCTTCTTCGGGTTCGGTGACGGTGATGCCAGTGATGACTTTCAGTCCTGCCTTCACACCCGAGAGAATCTCGGTGTTGACGCCGTCGTTCATGCCCGTGCTTACACGGTGGGCCTGGAGGACATTGCCCTCGAGGGTCCAGACCTTGGCCTTGGCGTTGGCGACATCCTGTATCTTATACTGCTTGCCGACGGTCTCGGGCGTGGGTGTGAAGCGGAGGGCCTTGGTGGAGACGCCCATCACGCCCGCACGCTCCTGGGTATAGATGGTGACGTTGGCCGTCAGTCCGGGTTTGAGTTTGAGGTCGGCATTGGGGGCACTGATGACAACCTCGTAGGTGACGACGTTGTTGGTCGTCGTGGCCTCCTGGCGCACCTGCTTCACCGTACCGGTGAAGGTGTCGTCGGGATAGGCATCGACGGTGAAGGAGACGCGCTCGCCGGTCTTGACCTCGCCGATGTCGGCCTCATCCACATTGGCCACCACTTGCATGTTGGTCAGATCCTTGGCAATGGTGAAGAGTTCCGGGGTGGAGAAACTGGCTGCGACGGTCTGTCCCTCCTCCACACTCTTGGACAGGACCACGCCGTCGATGGGCGAGGTGATGGTGGCATAGCCGAGGTTGGTCTGGGCCTGCTTCACCTGCTCCTGTTGCTGGTGGACCTGCTCGCGGGCCTGGGCCACTCCCTGGCGCGCCGTGGCGATGGTCTGGGCTGAGGCAGCGAGATTCTGCTGGGCCTGCTGGTAACTGAGGCGGGCGCTCTCGAAGTCGTTGGCACTGATGAGGCCCTTCTTGTAGAGCGTCTGGTAGCGACTGAAGTTGCTCTGCTGGTAACTGGCACTCGCGCGCACGCCATTGTAGTCGGCCTGGGCTTTCTGCACGTCGCTCTCTGCGGAGCGCACCTGTGCCTGCGCACTCTCAAGCATTGCCTTGGCCTGGTTGAGGGCCGAGAGGAGGTTGGTCTTGTCGAGTTCTGCGATCACCTGTCCTTTCTTCACGACCGAGTTGTAATCGACATAGAGTTTGCTGACGATACCCGAGACCTGTGTACCGACCGTCACCGACGTGACCGGTTCGATGGTACCCGTGGCAGTGATACTGTTCTGGATGTTCGTCTGGCCCACGGTGGCCGTGTCAAACGAGACGGTCTCCGTGGTGTCGGGTTTGCCGAGGAAGTAGGCGGCCACACCCAACACGACCAAGGCGACCACCAGATACCATACTTTCGAAATCTTTTTCATATCTATACTTTTATTATTTTCCGTTGTAGAAATTGAGCATCTGCATATTGTACAGGGCAAGATACTTGCTCTGCAGTTCGTTCTGCTGCGCCACGAGTAGGTTCTCCTTCGCCTCGCGCAGTTCGGTGATATTCTTCAGTCCGAGGCGAAACTGCTCCGAGAGCAGTTCGTAACTGGTCTGCTGGCTCTCCGTATTGGCCAGGGCACTCTTGTATTTGGCCTGGTTGTTGACGGCCTGTATCCAATAGCTCTCGATAGTGGTATAGAGCGTGGTCTGCTGTTCCTCGAGGGCGAGGCGGCTCGTCTCCATGGCGATATTGGCCTTGTTGATGGCCGTGCGGGTCTCACGGCGGTCGAAGATGGGAACGCTCAACGTCAGACCTGCCGATGTGGTGAGGTTGGTCTTCAACTGTGAGCCGTAGGCAGCGTCGCTCATTGTCGTGACATTGGTGGAGACGCCACCCTGCATGGAGACGGTCGGGAGGCGGCGGGCCTTGGCCATCCGCACACTGAGTTCGCCACTCTCGATGGCGAGGCGCTGCTGGCGGAGTTCGGGACGGGAGGCGAGCGCATGGGTATAGACGGTCTGCAGACCGGGTATCTCGGCCAGGGCGTCACCAGTAACGTTGTCGGGAATGCTGACTTCAAAATCCTCACCGTCGTCGGTGAGCTGGAGGATCTGCTTCAACTGGCGTGTGTAGTCGCGGAGATTGCTCTCCTGGGCCACGACATTATACTCGTCGGAAGCGCGCTGGGCGCTGAGCTGGGCGAGGTCGGCCTGGCTGAACTGCCCTACCTCGACCATCTCCTGGCCCCGCTGCTCGTTGGCCTGACTATACTCCAGACTCTGGCGGTTGACCTTCAAGGCCTCGTGGGTGTAGAGAATCTGGACGTAGATCTGCGCAATCTGCTCCTGGATGGAGTTGGCGGTGATGGCGGAGTCGAGCTCGGCCTGCTGTTCGGTGAGTTGGTTCTGCTGGATCTTCATGCGGTTTTGGTTGCCGTTCCATATCGTCCAGTCGAAGCTCACGGCGTAGGATCCGTTGTAATAGACCTTGTCGGTAGTCATCTCCACATAGCCATTGGCAACCTGCTGGCGCCCGCTCTCGGGGAAGGGGTTGTAGGAGACGTTCTGGGAGGTAGAGGCCGTGAGCGAAGGCAGCAGTTCGGCCTTCGACTGCAGCACGTCCTCATGGGCTGACTGTCGCGACAGAAGGTTGCGGCGAAGTTGGATGTTGTGTGCCAACGCATAGTCGATACATTCTTGCAGCGTCCACTTCCGGGCGTTGGCAGAAGGAGATGCCAACAGGAGAAGGGCTGAAATGAGGGTGGTGGTCCATCGTGTCTTATTCATATCTTTCTTTGTTTTGTCTGTATCCTTTATATTATGCAAAAGTATGATTTTACATCTTTTCTTGGTACAAAAGTATACAAAATCCCAAAGACAAGGCTGATTTTGCGGTGAATTTGGATTTTAGATTCAGCTAAAATCCTTTTTCTTTCAATGAAAAAAATGGGGTTAACATTAGTTTGCGCAGCCCATTGCTCATTTCACAAAAAGAAACGAGGGAGGAAATCCACCTCTTGACAATGGCGGGCATGGATAGCAAACACGCAGGCAGGAACAATGCGTCCGGACGCATGATAGGCGCCAGACTACCCTACTGAGTGAACTATATTCTATGTACCTGTACTTATATAATTAGAGGGAGAGTTTGCGGTAAGCCTTGCGACTGACGAATACGTAGCTGACGCAGACCATCACACCCGTGAGAATCCAGGATATGGGATAACACAGCATCAGTTCGCGGAAACCAGGCCAAACGGGGCAGACGAAGAACACCCAGGCGAAGCGCAGGACGCAGGTGCCAAGGATGGTGAGCAGGGTCGGTTCGATACTGTGGCCGAGACCGCGCATCGAGGCGGCAGAGATTTCGTAGGATGAGGCCAGGGCCTGGAAGACAAGGACGGTGGCCATGCGCACCTTGGCATAGTGGATGACGGAGGGATCGGTAGTGAAGAACCACAGGAAGAAGTCGGACTGCGTGAAGAAAAGCATATTGGCGAGGAAACAGGCCAGTGCACCACAGCCCATACAGATCCAAAAGACGCGGCGGCAGCGGTCTATCTTTCCTGCTCCATAGTTTTGTCCCGTGAAGGTAACGGCAGCACCACAGAAGGAGGTGAGCAGGAAATAGCAGTAGGTGTCGAAGTTGAGGGAGATGGCAGCGCCTGCAATCGCCGAAGGTCCATAGCCGTTGATGGCGCTTTGGACAAAGATGTTGCTCAGCGAGAAGACCATGCTTTGTACGCCTGCGGGCACTCCAATAAAGAGAATCTGGCGCAGGGCTGCCCGGTCGATGCGAAGACGAAGGCGCGTCAGGCGGAAGGGGCCTTTCTCACGGCGGAGAAGGCGTAAGATGGCCAAGGCGGAGAAGACGTTGGCGCAGCCCGTAGCAGTAGCTACTCCTGCGACTCCCATGTGGAGGACAATGACCAACAGCAGGTTGAGCACCACATTGACGCAGCCGGCAAGGAGCAGGATGTTGAGCGGGCGCTGGGTGTCGCCTTTGCCTCGGAGCACGGCCTGGCCGAAGGTGAAGACCATGAAGAAGGGAATGCCGAGGAAATAGACTCGCAGGAAGAGGGTGGCCTGGTCGAGGATGGCGGCAGGCGTGCCCATGAGGCGAAGCAGACTGGGAGCAAAGATCTCGCCAAAACCCAGCAGCAAGACGCTGGCAAAGATCGGGAGCATCATCGTCGTGCCTACCGCGTCGCGAACACGATGGCGGTCATTGCGCCCGATGAAGTTGGAGATGACGGCATTGGAACCAATGGAGACACCCACAAAAAGGTTGATGAGGAGATTGATAAGGAAGGTATTGGCGCCCACGGCAGCCAACGCCTCACTGGTGGCAAAGCGGCCCACCACGGCCACGTCGATGGTGACGAAGAGTTGCTGCATGATGCCGCTTGCCGCAAAGGGAAGTGCAAAACGCAGAATCTTGCCCAGCAAAGGGCCTTGGGTCATATCCACTGTATTTCTTTCTGCCATAGTTGCCAATTTTGGCACAAAGGTACAAAGAAACTTTTGAATGTACTTCGTTTTGCAGCATTCTTTCTCCTCCAAGGGCCACAAAAGGCTCTCAACTTTCGGTATGACACCCATACGAAAGCCAGCAAAACTTCCACAAGGTATTCGCATAAGACCTGCAAGAGTATGTGTGTTCGTACACACGTATTGATTTATGTCAAGAATAGGGAGAAAAATCGATTTTTTACTTGCTATCATTTGGTGGTCAAAACGAAAGTGCCTACCTTTGCATCGTCAAAAGGTTAATAGATTGTTTAGGTTAATAGTAATTGATTTAGGTTTTTAGTTATTTTTAGGGTAATTGAACAAAGTGTTGTTCAGGTAACAAAATAGGTTATGGTCTAAGGTAAAAGATGTATAGGGTAACAACGATGCACGATTGAGGGGATCACCGATGAGGTGTGAACCTTTAATCACGCATTGAAAAGTAGTAGTTTGAAAGAGTTTTATAGTCACCGCATGGCAAGAGTGCCATGCTTTTTTTGTTTTTAGCCCTACCCCTCATTATTCCATGCTAAATTTGCACACGTCGCCTCTTTTTCTTACTTTTGCATTCGCCTTTCGCCAGCGGAACGACCCGCTGGAGAGTAAACGCATCATCAACACTGGCTATCATGACAACGACCACCAAACAGCGCTGCCCGCTGACCGTCTATAAGGCTTCGGCAGGATCGGGAAAGACTTTCACACTCGCCGTGGAGTATATCTCACTCCTCGTCAGCGACCCCGAGAACTACCGACACATCCTTGCCGTGACCTTCACCAACAAGGCCACACAAGAGATGAAACTCCGTATCCTCTCGCAGCTCTACGGCATAGCGAACAGTCTGCCTGGGTCGGACACCTATATGGAAAAGGTGATGGAGCAGACGGGGCTGGGAGCGATGGCTGTGCGAACCAACGCGCGACAGGCACTCTCGCTGCTCACCCATCACTACAACTTCTTTCGCGTGCAGACGATCGACGCCTTCTTTCAAGGCGTGCTACGCAACCTCGCCCACGAACTGGACCTGACAGCCAACCTGCGTGTGGATCTCAACGACAACGAGGTGGAAGGAAAGGCGGTCGATGAGATGATCGAGACGCTCGACGCCAACCCAGAGGTGATGGGATGGGTGCGCGACTACATCAACCAGAACATAGAGGACGAGCAGGGATGGAACGTTATCGGGGCAATCAAGAAGTTTGGACAGAACATCTTCAAGGACTTCTACAAGGATCATGAACGCGAGCTCAACGACCTGCTGGCCGCAGAAGGTGGCAAGTTTTTTTCGCGGTACACGGCGCTACTGCGCAGCCGGCGCAACACGCTACGCAAGCAACTGGTGGATCCGGCACGGGAGTTGGTGGCCCTGATGGGGCAATGTCATATAGACTACGCGGGGCTCTACCGACGAGGACTCTACAACTATATCGTGAAGCGGAGCAAGGGAACACTCGACAACGAGCCCACACCCGCCGGCGTGCAGAAGGCGCTACAGGACGCAAGCCTATGGACGGCCTCCAAATGTGGGGCGGCCGACAAGGAGGCTATCAAGGACATGGCCAACAACGGCGGACTGAGGTTGCTCCAGGAGATGGAGACGCGGCGCGAGGAACTATGGTGTGAATACAACTCCTGTGTGCAGACGCTCTCCCATCTGAGCGAACTGCGCTTGCTCAACGCCATCGCCAAGGCGGTGGAGGAGAGCAACCGAAACGCCAACCGCTTCATGCTCAGTGATACGCAGGGACTGCTCCACGGTATGATACAGGGATCGGACACGCCTTTCCTCTACGAAAAGATCGGCGTACAACTGCGCCACATCATGATCGACGAGTTTCAGGACACCAGTCAGATACAATGGCGCAACTTCAAGGTGCTGCTCGACAACTGCATGGCACAGGAGGGATCGCGCAACCTCATCGTCGGCGACGTGAAGCAGAGCATCTACCGCTGGCGACAGGGCGACTGGCGACTGCTGGCAAACCTCTCGCAGTCTTTTGGCAAGGAGGCCGTCTGCGAAAAGACACTGGCGACCAACTACCGGTCGTGGGAGCGCATCATTCAATTTAACAACGCAATCTTCACCCGGCTGGTGGAAGAGACGGTAGGCGAGTTGTCTGCCGACAAGACCCCGCAGGCAACGCTGCTGGCACGCGCCTACGACGACGTCAAGCAGGGGAATGCCAAGGGGAAGGGAAAGGGATATGTGGAGGTGGCGCTGCTCCCGTCGAAGGACTACCGGGAGAACATCCTCGCACGCTTGGCGGACACCGTGCGGCGGCTGATCGAGGGAGGGGCACGACAGAAGGACATCGCCATCCTCGTGCGCAGCAAGTCGCCCGTACAGTATATCGCCGATTATTTCGTCGAGGAGTTTGGACAGTCGGTGCGCATCGTCTCTGATGAGGCTTTCCGTCTTGACGCCTCCCTCGCCGTCAACGTGATGGTGCTCGCCTTGCGGCTACTCGCCCATCCCGAGGACAATCTGACGCGGGCGGCACTGGTCAAGGCGTATCGCAACGACGTGCTACAGGAGGGTGCTCCCCTGCCCCACCTGCTCGTCACCACACGGGATGAGATTGAGGGAAAGACAGAGAGACCAGGACGGCCCAGCGACGAAGAGATACGGAAGAGGCTCGAAGAATCGCTGCCCGATCGCTATGTCAGAGAGGCTGACCAGCTACGCAACCTACCGCTGCTCGACCTAGTGGATACGCTCCATGCGCTCTTCCAACTCGACCAACTCAAGAACCAAAGTGCGTATGTGTGCCTCTTCTACGACAAACTCAACGATTATCTCCGCGACAGACCAGCTGACATCGACGACTTTCTCACCGAATGGGACAACACCATCTCGCAGAAGACGATCCAAAGCGACGAGGTGGAGGGCGTGCGCATCATGACCATCCACAAGAGCAAGGGACTGGAGTTTGACAACGTCATCATCCCCTTCTGCGACTGGCAATTGGAGAAGGGAAACACACTGTGGTGTGAGAAGGGAAAACGCGAAAAGCCATTTGACGAACTTCCCATTACGCCGGTTGATTTCAGTAGAAACAACCTGGTAGGTACGGTCTATGAGGACGACTACCGCGAGGAGCACTTCCAGAACGCGGTGGACAACCTGAACCTCCTCTATGTGGCCTTCACGCGAGCAGGAAAACGGCTCTTCGTGACGGGAAAGCGGATGTCGGAGAATCAGAAGAAGAAGTTTACTGGACTGACATCGCAGCGCAGTCAGGGTTTGGAACTATGCCTCGAGCAGGTGGCTGCCGACTTGGGGGCCGACTGCTCGTTCCAGGGAAAGGATCAAACCGAAGAGGCGCTGGAACTGGTCTATGGCACGCTGGAGGGTGAGGACACCGTGGGCAAAGGAGACAAGACGGCAAGCGACAACCCCTTTGAGTCGCCCTCGGAAACGCAGGAGATCAGAATTGAGACCCACAAGACGCCTATCGGCTTCCGACAGAGCAACAAGAGTGAGGAGTTTGTGCGCGGCGAGGAGACGGACGCGCCCACGAGCTATATCAAGATGGGCACCATTCTCCACCAGCTCTTCTCCTCCATCCGCACAGAGGAGGACATCGAACCACACATCAGCCAACTGGTATCGGACGGTATCATCACGGGCGATCGACTCATCGCACAACTGCAGAAACAGGTGGAAGCCTCACTCGCCAATCCCACCGTGGCCGAGTGGTTTCGCCCAGGATGGAAACTCTATAACGAGTGCTCCATCCTACAGTATAACCCTGCCGACGGGACGACCATAGAGCAACGACCGGACCGCGTCATGAGCGACGACGAGAGGACAATCGTGGTTGACTATAAGTTTGCCAAGCCACGCCCGGAGCATGCCACGCAGGTGAAGAGCTACATAGAACTGCTTCGGAAGATTGGACATAAGAATGTCTCCGGGTTCTTGTGGTACGTGCTCCGCAACGAGGTGGTCGCAGTAGAGGTATAAAGAAAACTCGGAGATCAGAAACACCAAGCATCTCCGGCTGGAAACAAAAATTTTTCAAGCCCCCTGTAAAGGAAATAACCATACAGGGGGCTTGAAGTGTCTTTGATTGCAAAACGCAACGGTTCTGTTTGCGCCTTATACCTTATATATATAGGCTATCATGATATATAGGCTATCATGAAATGGCGAGATTAGTTGATCTCAAAATCCTTGATCTTCGCAGACGGCTTGATGTATTCGAGTTTGAAGTCGATATCGGGTTCAATGTCCGAGGTAAGGGAGTTGACATAATCCAGTCCGGCCTTGGTGATATCCTCGTCGGGAATGCTGATATAGACCTTACCGATGTTGCAGGCTACACCGTAGTCGGCATTATACTCGAAGGTCACTCCCTTGGCTTTGCGGAGCGTTTCGGCCAAGGGCTCACCCACAGCGATGGTCGTGCCACCAGCCTGCGTACTCTTCACATTCTTCTCTACCGTCTTCTCCTCTTGAGCGTTCTCCTGCACCTCAGCCGTTTGTGGCGTATCGACGGCAGCGGTGTCTTCCTTGATGGTGTCGGCCACCTCAAGCGTGTCAGCATTCTGCTGCGGCTGCTCTGTCTTGTTGCCGCAAGCGCTCAGTCCGATGATGCCTGAGAGCATCATGACGGGAATCATTTTTTTCATAAATGGTTAGTTTGCAACACTTTGTTTTAAAAATCGTATAGTTTTCCTGTACCCTATAGGGCCTCGGAGCGGCGTCTCTGCATCCACTCTGCGACCATCGTGTTGCGCTTCATGGTCTATGAAAAGGAAGAAAGACCCAACAAAGGTACGAATAAAACTTGAAAAAACTGCACAGGGGATGAGAAAAACTTGATAAACGGCTATGGATAAGACACGAGGCTCTGAGCGTATCGGAAACGCAAAAGGAGGAAAGCCAGCGACTAAAGGTAGAAATCGGACACCAGCGACTGATACCATGGCGTAGGATAGCCATTCTCCATCATAGTACGAATCTCCTGAGGGAAAGAACGGGCAGAACGGAGCCCCAGGGCCAAAAGGCAACGCTTCGGTTGCTTGCGCTCCGTGGTCCGTATCGCTACCTTGCGCTGAAGGAAGAGTCCAGCGAGGGCTGCTTCCGTCTCCACTTCACCACAACGGTCGGCAGGAATGATGAGACTCATCACCCCACCCTCGGCCAGCAAGCGGCGGCCTCCACGACAGAGGTCGCGAAAGGAGAGACTGTCGGTCTGCCGTGCCATAGCTCTTGCGCAACCCTTGGCAGCAAGGGCATGGGTGAAGAAGGGCGGATTGACAACAATGGCATCGAAGGGCAGGGCCTCGTACTGCTGCAGGGCCACATGCTCCACCGCAATGCGATCGGAGAAAGGACTTGCTGCTACGTTTTCCTGGGCCTGCTGGGCCGCCGACGCATCGAGCTCGATGGCCGAGACCTGGGCATCAGGAAAGCGCTGCGCCATCATCAGGGCTATGACACCCGTGCCTGTCCCGATGTCGAGGATGCGCTGACCACCCTCGGCCCACGCTCCGAGAAGGACACCGTCCGTACCTACCTTCATGGCACAACGGTCTTGACGTATGGAGAACTGCTTGAAAGAGAACACGATGTAGATTTACTTCAGGTTCAACTTCCGAAGCAGTTTTAGATTGGTAGCCTGGATGTTGCGGCCCTGGCGAGTGATCTGCGTGCGGATGCGGTCCATGTTATAGAAGAGCTCTGAGGCAGCAGTCTGCATCATATTGGGTTGACGCGCAGCCTCATCGGCATGGGGATTGACTACGACGCAGATGCTCTTGGGTTTGACCTCTATCTCTACGTCGGCATCGCTCATGAGCGGGTCGCCGTCATAGTGGATGAGGCCCGGCTTGCTGCGGTGGATATGGACGTGGCGGGCCTTAAAGGTGCGGATATTGACGTTCTTGTCAATGGTCTTGTTGAGCATCTCGAGCGTCACCTGCGGCGCTTCGATGAGACTGAAAGGCTGCATGATGATGACATCGAGCAGGCCGTCGCTCATGGAAGCGTGGGGAGCGATGTAGGCGTTGTTGCCATACTGCGAGGCATTGGCCGCACTGATGAGAAACGCCTTGTAGGTCTTCGACCCCATCTCGTCCTCAATCTCATAGGTCTCGGGCTTGTAGGACAGTCCCTCACGCAGCATCTGCTCGACATAGGTCATGAGGCCACGCTTGCCTGCCTCGGCAAACTTCATCGAGATGAAGGCGTCGAAGCCCATTCCGCAAGTGCAGAAGAAGGGATGGCCGTTGATGACGCCGGAATCGAGCGTCTCCACGGTGTCGAGGTTGATGATATCGAGGCAACGTCTCAAGTCCATGGGCAACATGAGATGGCGCGCCAGGCCATTGCCAGAACCACAGGGAAGGATGGCCATAGCAGTCTCTGTGCCAAGGAGGCCGCGTCCTACCTCGTTGACCGTCCCATCGCCTCCGATGGCACAGACAATATCCGCACCACGGGCTGCAGCCTCCTGGGCCAGCAGCGTGGCGTGTCCAGCATACTGTGTCGAGACAAACTCGTAGCTGAATCGGGCGTGGTCGAGATGCACTTCGACAAGCTCAGGTATGCCTGCTTTGCTGATCGTGCCCGATATGGGGTTTGTGATGAAGACGATATGTTTCATAAAGGAACCGTACTGTTACATTTCTTGACGGCACAAAATTACGAAAATAACATGAATTATGCTCGTTCGAAGCGCTAAAAATTGAAATAAAGGAAAGATTTCTTGCGAAATAGGGCGTGCTATGGTAGTTTTTTCGTATCTTTGCATCCTAATAATAAAGAAGTAGCTTCGGCTACGCCAAAAAGTAATGGGACAATTACAAGAAAAGTACAAAAGCTACCGAACGCCTCAGAAGTTTATGAAGGCTGGAGTGTACCCTTATTTCCGCGAAATCACAAGTATGCAGGGTACCGAAGTAACCGATATCGACGGACATAAGATTCTTATGTTTGGCTCCAACGCCTACACAGGCCTTCCCAGCGATCCACGCATCATCGCCGCTTCCCACGCTGCGCTCGACAAATATGGCACGGGCTGTGCAGGCAGCCGATTTCTCAACGGCACACTCGACTTGCACATCAAGCTCGAAAAAGAGATAGCCAAATATATCGGCAAGGAAGACGTGCTGGGCTACTCGACGGGTTTCTCCGTCAACGAGGGTGTGCTCTCCGTTGTCGTGGGCCGTGGCGACTATATCATCTGTGACGACCGCGACCATGCGAGCATTGTCGATGGACGCCGTCTGAGCTTTGCCACGCAGCTCCACTATAAGCACAACGACATGGAAGACTTGGAGCGCGTGCTGGCTAAGTTGCCGCACGAGGCCATCAAGTTGATCGTCGTTGATGGTGTATTCTCCATGGAGGGCGACCTGGCCAAACTGCCGCAGATCGTTGAACTGAAGCACAAGTATAATTGCTCCGTCATGGTAGATGAGGCTCACGGCATCGGCGTCTTCGGAAGAGAGGGACGCGGCGTTTGCGACCATTTCGGACTGACTGATGAGGTCGATCTGATCATGGGCACTTTCTCCAAGAGTCTGGCTTCCATCGGCGGCTTCATTGCCTCTGACTTCGATACCATCAACTGGCTTCGTCACACCTCACGCACCTATATCTTCAGTGCTTCCAACTCGCCTGCAGCCACGGCAGCAGCACTGGAGGCTCTCCACATCCTGCAGAAGGAGCCGGAGCGCATCGAGCACCTGTGGGACGTGACCAACTACGCACTGAAGCGCTTCCGCGAGGAGGGCTTCGAGATCGGTGACACGGAGAGTCCGATCATCCCGCTCTACGTCCACGATGTGGATAAGACATTCCTCGTCACGAAGCTCGCTTATGATGCGGGCGTATTCATCAACCCGGTTATTCCGCCTGCTTGTGCCCCGCAGGACACGCTGGTGCGCTTCGCCCTCATGGCCACGCACACCAAGGACCAGGTGGACCAGGCCATCGAGATCCTCAAGAAGATCTTCATGGATATGGACTTGCTGAAGAAGTAAGCTACAAAAAGCAGCAGACAAAGACTGTAAAAGCATAGACGGTCCCGCCATGGGACTACGCAAGAGGTCGGAGACCATCCTTCGGGGTGCGGATCCGACCTCTTGCTTTTTCCTCCCTCTGTAAGCAAAAATGGCCCGTTGACCCTGACAACAACGAAAACACTCCATTGCTATTCCTATAATAAAGGAAGGAGCTACGTAAGACTGGCGTGGAGAGAGAACTATGGAAAGAAAACAAAGGGAAGAAGCTAAGAGAGGAAAGGAAAGGGAGGAAAAGACGAAAAGGAAAAGATGGAAACAGAAGAAGAAGGAGAAGAAAAAACAAAAGCGATGGCCTTCACAGGCGACCGCTTCCACTTCAATAGGTATTAGTCCTTCTTTAAGGTAAAAAGATTGTTTTCAGGATAACGATGGCAAAGTTAATGTTTTCTGCTGACTAATGCAAACATTTAAGGTCTTTTTTTGCAACTTTTTCCTGACTTCGTCATTGCGTCACCCAAAAATCCTCATCAAAGAGTTTAGCTATTTTCTGATGCCTTGCCATCAGCATGGTTTGCGTATAAACCTCCTTGTTTAGAGGAAGCTTGATCTGTATCGTTGTGATTGTCTTTGCCAATGCAAGCACCTTGTCCACGCTCATCTTAATCTCTGAGACTTTCAGCATGCGATCCAACTCCTTGTATACTTTCAAAGCCACAAAGCAGATGCATATATGGGCTTCAATACGTTTGCGTGTAAAATGAAACATGGGACGTATCTCTATCTTTGATTTCGCTATACGGAAGGCCCGCTCTACATGCCAAAGGTTGTGATATGCTGTGTATACATCCTGTATTGGTATATCCGTATTAGTGAGATAGCCTTTTAGACCGTCCCATTTGGAGTCATCGGCAATACGGTCATAGTTGATGGCGACTTTCACTTCACCATCCATAGACAAAAACTTATTGTAACCTCTTTTGTTGATATTGCCTTTTGTGAGCGCACCATGCTTATAAGCCTTTTCCAACCTGCGTATTCCTTTTTCTCTATTGTAGGCATCTTTCTTTGCACGGTCATCTGTATAGCCGACCAAGAGACGACGTCCGCCGCCTTTGTCATATTCAACCATCTGGCAGTTGCGCTTGGGTTGCTCCAATATCCAGCTTTTGACCTCCTGACTTTCATTCTTTATCTTCGCACCTATTATATACTTGTAGCCGTGCGCTTCAAGTTCCGCTATATTGGCATTGTTCATCAGTCCGGAATCTGCCACCACAACGAAGTTCTCCAAACCGTATTTGCTTACAAACTCGTTTATCGTCGGCAGCATCGTGTGGCCTTCATATTTGTTGCCCTCATGGATGCAATATGCTAGTGGATAGCCGCCAAGGCTAACAAGCAGGCCGAGTATGATCTGAGGATTACTGTGACGTCCCTCTTTCGAGAAGCCTGTCTTGCGCAATTCGTCCTCATAATCCGCTTCAAAGTAAAGTGTGGTGACATCATAAAACAACACGCCGATATTGCCACCAAACAATTTCGCAGTATGGCGCACGCTTATGTCCTGTACTATTTCGTGCTGATGACCACTAAGCTTGTCAAGATAGCGATAGATTTTGGATAGATCCACGTCCTCGTCAAAGTGGTTTTTCAGATATTCCACCGTAGCAGCCTTGCTCGTTGGATATGCCAAACGAGCCTTTACAAGCTTGCGGAACACTTCGTCATCAATCCTGTTGAAACCGATCCGGTCAAATGTACGGTCCAATATCAGGTCACAACCATTGAGAAGGATATTGCTCACATTGGACAATACACGACGGACTTCATCACGCTCACGGTCACACGCCTCACGTTCCTCGCCGAAAAGGTCAAGCTGCGGATGGCGGCGTGATTTCTCTTTGGAAATCCATTCTTTTGCTTCATTCACAAGATTATCGACCTCTCCCTCATTATAGGCAACTCCAATTGTGACAAGTTCCTTCATCTTGCCACAAATTTTCTCGGCAACTATAACTCCGATATTGCCGGAACGATGTTTTTCTTTTTTTCTTTCGGACAAACATAGTTAAAATACCTTTCGCGTCACCCAATATTAGGTGAGGCAAAGATACAAAATATTGTTTGTCAATCAGTTATAAAATACGTGTTTTTGGACTTGCCGCCAATCTTCATCCGCGTACTCATCACACTGAACGTCAACCACGAGGTGGTCTCGGGCACAAACTCGCCGAAGAGTTTCAGGTCTATACCCGCAGCATGGCCCGAGGCTTCCTGGTCGCCGAAGTAAGTCACCTTGACATTGTCCACGACATAAGGGGTAAGGCGCGAGAGCATCTTATAGTAGATCTCCGCCGAGAACTTAAACGGCCGGTCGAGCATGCGGAAACTATAGTCCATCGCTCCCACGAGGTGGATGGAGCGTTGAGAACGTATCTTCTGGTTGAGTTTGGCATAGGTCACACCGTTGAGCGTTGTCGTGTCGCGCAACTCCTTGAAGAAAGGAGCCTGGTAGTAGAGTCCCGTGGCCACACGGAAGGCCAGGTTGCGATTCCATCCCGGGACGATGTTGAGCGAGACGCGGGGTGAGATCAGCGTCTCTCCATTGAAGTTCCAGTGGGCAAAGCGCACACCGTAGTTGAGCGTATAGAGCGTCGGCACACTATCATTGCCCGTGCGGAAATTCCAGTTGTCCTGCAGGTAGCCCTCGAAGCGATTGGCACGGAGTTCGTTGCGCGCACGCAGCGAATAGATCATATACAGATCCTTGCCCGTATGGGGCACGTTGTAGCCTGCCGAGTCGCGATACTCATACTCAGCAGAGTTTTCCGTGACGCACTCCATCCTCCAGAGCAGCGCACCCTCCACATGGTGGTGGTCCGTCGTGCGGCGCGTCATGAGTTTGACGTTGCCCACCGTCGCCTTGAGATAATCGCGCGAATGCTGCATATAAGTACCCACACCTAGGTTTTCGGAAGTCTCCGTCTGCGTCAGCCAGTACTGTCCCTGGATGTCGTAGCGTTCTTGCTCCTTCGTGGTGAAGATCGACCCGATGAGAGAGACGGAAGTCTTGTTGTCCTTCAGTTTGTGTGTCAAGGCCAGCGATCCGAAGAAGGTGCGGAAGAGGTCCTTCTCCTGTCCGTCGAAATAGACCTGGAAGTTCTTCACGTTCTCCATGGTACCGAAGTTGGTATTGCGGTCCTCAGGACGGAAGTTGTAATGGTTCTCCGAGATATTGCCGATGAGGTCGAGCTGCCACCGCTTCGTCGGTTGCCAGGACAGATAGGTCTGATAGTCGAGGAAGTTGGGTTTATACTCACCGTTGGTCTCCAGCGATCCCAGCACGTAGCGGTTGGTCTTATAGCGGAGGCCGTTGGTCCACGTGAACTTCTTCGCCGCAAGACCGACGTAGGCACTGGCGCCAAGGAGCGAAGCCGACACCTTGGCCTCCGTGCGCGTAGGTCGCTTGTAGGTGATGTCGAGCGCAGAAGACATCTTGTCGCCATATTTGGCCTCGAAGCCACCCGAGGAGAATCCCACAGAGGCCACCATATCGGGATTGATGACGGAGAGGCCCTCCTGCTGTCCACTGCGCACCAGGAAGGGACGATAGACCTCCACGTCGTTGATATAGACGGAGTTTTCGTCGAACGAACCACCGCGCACGTTATACTGGGAGGTCAACTCCGAATGGGTGGAGACACCGGCCTGCGTCTGCACCATTTCCTCGACGGCGTTGCCCGAGACCGAGGGAGCCTGCTGCGTAGTCTGAAGGTCCAACTGTTCGGTTGTGCCCTGGCGTTTCTTCTTGCCCTCCACCGTCACCTCGCCCAGCGTATTGTCATCGGCCAACTGGACCATGAGGGTCTGGCGCCCACGCGGACGGCGCAGGACGCGCGTCTTGGTGCGATAACCAACCATCGAGAAACGGACGGCCACACTGTCGGCACTGTGGAGCTCCAGGCTAAACTCGCCCTTGAGATTGGTCATGGCGAGCTTGCCCTGCGAGACAACCATCACCGAGGCCAACTCGATCGGATTGCCATTGGTGTCCGACACCTTGCCCTGGAGTGTGAACGACTGGGCCCGGACTCCGAGGGCACAGCACATCAGCAGGACTGTCCACAGGACGGAAATGGTCCATCGGTATGGGAAAGCAGCCTGCTTGTTATCTCGTATGGTTTTCTTCTGATACATCATAAATATATAACGTCCCAATGGGTGGTTTATTGTTTTTCCCCCACCTTATTCTATCGCGCGAGAGACTGTCTTTTTTAGCGGAATATAAAAATCAGACGGGGATACAGAATCCAAGAGTCTTATAGAGACCAAGAGTCCTATAGAGACCAAGAGTCCTATAGAAATAAATAGCCTTATAGAAAAAGAGCGGTCACCCGTGCACGTTCATGCGCTGGTGGCCGCTCCTTCATCTCTTGTCACTATCAAGTGGGCTTGAAAAAGTCATTTCTCTTACTTGTCGTTTTCCTCTTTCATGTCGATAAACTGGCGGTTTCCGTCGTAGAACTCATACTGCAGGAAACCCAACTTCTGAGAGGGAACGACGCGGACGCCGATTCCATACTTCAACTGCCACCTCAACTTCAGGCTCATCAAGCCCTGGTTGATATAGGCAGCCACATAGGGATGGACGTGCAGGTAGAACCTCTTCACGCCGACTTTGTTAACCAATCGGTCAATCTTTCGCTCCAACTGATCCGTGAAAAGAATACTGGAACGGATCTTTCCAGTCCCGAAACAGGTCGGGCAGGTTTCGTCAACGTCGATATCCATGGCCGGGCGCACACGCTGGCGCGTGATCTGCATCAGTCCAAACTTGCTCAGTGGCAAGATATTGTGGCGTGCACGGTCATTCTGCATGTTCTTGCACATGCGCTCGTAGAGCATCTGCCGGTCTTCGGCCAGGTGCATGTCAATAAAATCGACCACGATGATTCCTCCCATATCTCGCAGTCGCAATTGGCGCGCCAGCTCGTCGGCAGCACCGAGATTGGTGTCGAGGGCGTTCTGCTCCTGACCCTTCTCCTTGGTACGGTTGCCACTGTTGACATCGACGACATGCATGGCCTCAGTGTGCTCTATAATAAGGTAGCAACCGTGACCATAGTTGATGGTCTTGCCAAAGCTGGACTTGATTTGCTTGGTGACGTTGAAGTTGTCGAAGATGGGGACCTTGCCCGTGTAGCGCTTGACAATGCCCTCCTTTTCCGGCGCAATGAGCGATACGTAGTGCTTCACCGCCGTGCAGATTTCGTCATCGTTGACGTAGATGTTCTCGTAGGACGGATTGAACAAGTCGCGCAGCATGGCCACTGCCCTACCCGTCTCCTCGAATGCGAGCTGAGGACGCTCCTGCGTCTTCTGCGCCTTGGTGATGGTCTGTTCCCATCGACGCAAAAGCACCTTCATCTCCGCATCAAGCTCTGCGACGCGCTTGCCTTGCGCCACGGTGCGTACGATCACGCCAAAATTCTTCGGCTTGATGCTTTGGATGAGCTGCTTCAGACGTGCACGCTCCTCCGAACTCTTGATTTTAGACGACACATTGACCTTTTCTCCAAAGGGCATGAGGACAAGGAAGCGTCCTGCGAAGGACAACTCCGTCGTCAGACGGGGGCCTTTCGTAGAGATGGGCTCCTTGACCACCTGCACGATAACCTCCTGACCCACAGAGAGCGTCTGCTGGATGCTGCCGTCCTTCTTGAGATCGGGAAGGCGCGAGGCCTTGGTGATGGGGAAAAGTCGCTTGCGGTCTCCCTGAACCTGCTTCAGGTACTTCGCGTAGGAGTTGAATTGACTTCCAAGGTCAAGATAGTGAAGAAAAGCGTCGCGCTCATAGCCTACATCGACGAAGCAGGCATTGAGGCCGGGCATCAGTTTCTTTACCTTTGCCACATAAATGTTGCCCACAGAGAAACTTGCCTCGCGGGGCTCGCGCTGGTACTCCACCAACCGCTTGTCCTCAAGCAAGGCTATCGAGATTTCCTTGGGCTGAGCATCGATAATTACTTCGCTGGTCATTTTTTCTTTACTTATCCTGATGAAGTTGGTTAATGGCTGAGCCTGTCCGTCCTGGCAGCGGTTGCATCCCTATCATATAATACCTATAATAAGAAGCTTCGCTCTGCGACGATTTGCAGGCCTCGCCAGACTCAAAAAAAAGTGGGCGGGGCTTGCCGACATTATTCCAAGGGATTAGAACGTCGCGCCGACAAGCACCGCCCATACTCGAAGACTGTGTGAGACTTCGGCTTTCAGCCTATAAGATGGGCTTACTTGCTCTTATGTCTGTTCTTTCTCAGTCTCTTCTTACGCTTGTGCGTAGCCATCTTGTGTCCCTTTTTCTTTCTTCCGTTTGGCATTGCTTAATGATTTTAAATTGTTTTACTTATCTTAATTATTGAAATTGACTATTCCACTTCTCCTAAGTCTCTCATGCGGTCGATGAAAGACTTGGCTGGCTTGAATGCCGGGAACTTGTGAGCGGGGATGGTAATCGTGATGTTCTTGGAAATATTGCGGGCGGTCTTCTCGGCACGCTGCTTGACAACGAAGCTGCCAAAACCACGGAGATAGACGTTCTCCTTACGCTCCATCATGCTTTCCTTGATGCACGACATGAACTCCTCCACAACGGCGGCCACGTCCTTTTTGCCCACACCAGTTCTTTCAACAATTTCGTTGATGATATCTGCCTTTGTCATTCCTGTTGTTGTTGATATTATCTTACTTTTATTATTACATCCTCTAAACGGACTGCAAAGATACTCATTTTCAGATGAATAGGGAAATTTATTAGCAGTTTTTTGCTAAAATATCTCGAATCGGCCTCATTTCTCCTTTTTATATATTACCTTTGCAGCCAAAAAAAAGCTCTAAGACATGAAAACTACCATCGGCATTGATGTCGGTATCTCAACGACGAAGATTGTAGGCGTGAGGGACGGAAAGGTGAGCTCACCCCTGCGGATTCGCGCCACAGACCCTGTAACATCACTTTATGGAGCCTTTGGCAAATACCTGTACGACAATCAGATAGACCTCAACGACATCGAACAGGTCATGCTGACGGGTGTGGGTGCAGCCTACATCGACTCGCCCATCTACGGACTCCCCACGACCAAGGTGGAGGAGTTTATCGCCGACGGGCTGGGAGCCCAGCACGAATCGCAACTAAGCAAGATGATCGTGGTCTCCATGGGAACGGGCACTTCCATCGTGCAGTGTGACGGCGACCACATCAAGCACATCGGAGGCATAGGAATCGGAGGTGGCACGCTCTCGGGCCTCTCGCGGCTGCTGCTCCAGACCGACGATGCCAACCAAGTGGCGGAACTGGCACAAGGGGGCGATATTGCCAAGATCAACTTGCTCATCGGCGACATCTCGCCCAATCCGCTGCCAGGGCTGCCTATGGACGCCACAGCTTCACTCTTCGCTCACGCACAGGCCAATGCCAGCCGTGCCGACATCGCACTCGGCCTGATCAATCTCGTGCTCCAGGCCATTGGCTCGGCTGCTGTCCTCAGCGCGCTACGCAGCGGCATCCAAGATTTCGTGATGATTGGCAACCTGACGCTGCTGCCTCAGTGCAAGACCGTCTTCCCCATCATTGAGCGCATCTACGGCGTGAAGTTTATCATCCCGAAGCACTCGGAGTTTTGCACGGCCATCGGAGCCGCACTCGACTACGCCAACCGGAAATAGCCGCGCACAAAGCCACCCCCTACTCTTCTATTTCCTTGAGGCTTCTGGCAAAATTGCTAAAAAAGTTGCTCACCGTCTCCAGCGTCGCATAGGGAAGGTAGCGGAAACTCCGTCTGAGATTGCGACGCAGGACGGCAGAATTGTTGCTGACAAATCCCGTCCTCGTCTGGCGGAAATGCCATTCCTGTGCCGTATCCTTGACCAGGTTGCTCACGCTGCTGACGGCTAACTTGAAGGCTGCAGGCTCCTCGCGGTGCACAAACGGCAGTTCGTCAGGTTCGAAGTCGAAGACCGAGATGAGGATACTACCCTGCAACTGGGCCATGCGCTGCAGATGAAGGCGTAGCAACCAGTTGTCGAGTTTGACGAAATCGACCCGGTCGCCCTTCTCCCGAAGGTAGCGGCCAAGAAAAATGATGCCGCGCATATTGATACCGTGGTTGAGGAAGTCCTGCTCATTGACGACAAGCAGCCGCAGCAAGTCCATCGTCTCCACGGAGGTGTCTATGCTATGGCGCTCACCATCGAGCAACTTCACATAGCGCTTGTTGAGCATCCCCATACTCATGCCGACCTTGCGCGAGACGAGTTCGGCAAGGCTCTGCTGCTTCTGTGCGTCTTGCCCTGCCCGGAGAAGTATCTCCTCAGGCATGTTCAGTCCCTGCTCTCCACTATGCTTCTGCACACCACGAAGAAACACATCAGCCACGCCTTGGACCTCCACCATCTGGTAGAGGCGACGCCACTTGAACGCCGACATAGGCTCCAAGAGCTCGTCGTCGGCGAAGGCACCGGAGCGAAGAAGCCGGAAGAAATTGCGCTGAATGATCTCCATAATCGGTCTTAGCCTGAGTAAGCAAATAAGCAAATAGATGGAAGCGGCTTTTGTCGGGCCGCCTTAGATCGTGGAACGCTGATAGAAGTCGATATTCTCCATCGACAGCAGTTCGATGGGCATGAAATTGACGGGACGGATATCCTCTTTCAGCACCAGGGAACGGAAGAGCGCATCGACGGCCTTGAAGCCCTGCATGAAACCGTGCTGGGCTATGAGGAAAGAGATGGCACCGCGGCGGACGCAGTCCGCATTCTTATGAACGACGTCATAGCCCATCACCTGGACGCGTTCGTTCTGGTGACGCTGGAGATACTCGTCTACGATCCATGCGCGCGAATTGAACGTAATGCAATGGCGAACCTCGGGATGGTTGCGGAAGAAGTCGTCCAGCAATCGGTCGTTGTCCTTCTGCGTTCCGTCCAAGGGAAGCGTCAGCGTCTTGATGTCCACCTGCGGGAAGTTGTTCTCCATGTAGTGGCGGAAACCCACCTCGCGGTTTTCCTGCTGCTGCGAGGGTCTGTAGCCCTCCCTGCCCTGCTTCATCAGCATGATGGCGGGGTCGCCTCCGGCGATCAACATCAAGATCTTGGCAGCGAAATAGCCACTTTGGAAGGAGTCTTGGCCAAAGAAAGCAAGCGGCTGAAGATCTGCCATATAGGAATCGAGCAAGACCAAGGGGACGCCTGTCGCATGGAGTTTGTCGGCAAAGGCTTTAGCCAACTCACGTGCAGGCGGCACGAGGATCACACCATCAGGATTGAGCAGCATGCAGTCGGAGGCAGCATCCTCAAACGACTGCGCGTCGAGGCGACTGTAGTGGATGAATTTCACGTCGATCTGGAAATCGCGGCGAAACTCCACGGCCTCTACCATACCGTCCTCCACCTCGTCCCAATACGCCTCGCTCGCATGGCGCGGCATCAAACAATAGAACGTGAAGGAGCGATTATACGCCAATGCGCTGGCGTACATATTCGGCTCATAGTTGAGCTCCTTGAGGACGTTATTCACTTTGTCCAACGACGCTGCCGACACATTGGGCCGATTATGTAGTACACGATCTACCGTGCCTACAGAGACGCCTGCTCTTTCTGCAATATCCTTTATCCTTATCTTCTTGTTCATCCTTCTTTCAGCAAAGCAATTGTGACATTCCTTTCACTTGCAAATTTAGCTAATATATTTTAATTATCAGTCGTTTTTCATGGAATTAACATTTCCCGAACAAAAGCTCTTTGCTTACGAGCGTAGCGTAAGCACACAAATAAACCCCCTATCATCCTTTGGACGACGGGGGTCTATAATGAATGCTGCTTTACAGTGCTAAAATGCGCTCTAAATCTGTATGCCTAATATTGATTAAGCCTCGGCGGGAGCCTCCTCCTCAGCGGGAGCTGCGGGAGCCTCAGTCTCGGCGGGAGCCTCAGCAGCCTCCTCAACGGGAGCCTCTACCTTGGCACTCTCAGCGCGGAGAGCCTCCTCGGCCTCGCGCTCAGCTTTCAGCTCAGCCTCGTTCTCAGCGACCACGGTGACAGGCACCTTGATCTCCACCTCTTTGTGGAAGTGGACGGTAGCCTCGTAGTTGCCGACACGCTTAGCATCGTGCATGGTGATGATCTTGCGATCGATGTCAATGCCCTTCTTGGCCAGTTCCTCAGCCACATTGGCTGCGCCTACTGAACCATAGGCCACGCCCGTCACGCTCACCTTCGTAGCGATGACCAGCTCGACACCCTCCAGCTGCTTGGCGCGCTCCACGGCTGCTGCCTTGAGGGCAGCGAGCTTAGAAGCCTGCTGCTTCAGGTTCTCAGCGAGGACCTTCTTGGCAGAGGGAGAAGCGATCACGCCCAGTCCCTTCGGGATGAGATAGTTGCGGCCGTAGCCACTCTTCACGTTCACAATATCGTTCTTGTAGCCAAGACCGATGATATCTTCTTTCAGAATAATCTCCATAATCGTTGCCTCCTTCTTTAATTACTTCATCAAATCGGTGACATAAGGCAGCAATGCGATCTGGCGGGCACGCTTGACGGCGGTGGCCAGACGACGCTGGTACTTCAAAGAAGTTCCTGTGATGCGACGGGGGAGAATCTTACCCTGCTCGTTGAGGAAACGCTTGAGGAACTCGGGATCCTTATAGTCGATATACTTGATACCGCTCTTCTTGAAACGGCAGTACTTCTTCTTCTTCGTGTCGATAGAAGGAGCGTTCAAATAACGGATTTCTGACTTTCTCTGCTCTGCCATGATTATGCCTCCTCTACTTTAGCTGCGAGCTTGTTGCGACGCTTCTCTGCGTAAGCAGCAGCATACTTGTCAAGCTTCACGGTGATAAAACGAATGACTTTCTCGTCGCGACGGAAGTTCGTCTCAAGACGATCGATGAGCGTAGGCTCAGCCTTGAACTCGATGAGGAAATAGAAGCCGGACGATTTCTTCTGAATGTTGTAGGCCAACTTCTTCAGACCCCAGGCCTCCTCATTCAAGATCTCAGCACCATTCTCGGTGAGCAGGCTCTTGAATTTAGCGACCGTTTCCTTTGTCTGGTCATCAGACAAAACGGGAGTCAAAATGAAAACGGTTTCGTATTGATTCATACTACCCTTAAAATTGTTGATAAAAAATATAAGTTAATGCTTAAACTTTTGCACTGATTTTCAAGCCCTTAAAGACTCTCCATCAAAATGCGGTGCAAAAGTACGGACTTTTTTTTGATTAGCCAAATTATTTGTTGTAATTTTGCCGACATGAAGAAAAAGATCATCCAGTCTGCCGGACTTATCTCCGTCGCCACGGGCGTTGGCCTGTTTGCGATCCACGGCCTTCTGTTGCCCCACAACAACCTCCTCTTGCTTTCCGGACTGACCCTGGTCCTGGCGGGCGTGGTGGCCCACGTCGTTATCACCAAGCGCAGCAGCAAGTACTAAACCAACCGTCCCTTCCGCCTCCACGATGGGCAGACGAAAGGGACGGTCTGTTTGCTACCTTTGTTCTGGTCGGGTGAGCGTCAACTTGCGACCTTAGTTCTGATCGGGGACAATGAGCTTATAGCCCTTGCCGTGGATGTTGATGATCTCGATCTGGTCGTCGTCCTTCAGGTGCTTGCGCAACTTCGTGATATAGACATCCATAGATCGGGCGTTGAAGTAGTTGTCGTCGATCCAAATGGTCTTGAGCGCATAGTCGCGCTGCAAGATCTCGTTGGCGTGGGAGCAGAGCAGGGCCAGCAGCTCGTTCTCCTTGGTGGTGAGCTTGGTCTGCTTCTCGCCGATGGTGAGCAACTGCTTCTGGGTGTCGAAGGTGAAGCGGCCAATGTGGTAGAGCGTGCTCTCCTTGTTTTTCTTACCCTTCACGCGACGCAGGATAGCCTCGATGCGCATCACGAGCTCCTCCATGGAGAAGGGCTTGGTGATATAGTCGTCGGCACCCAACTTGAAGCCTTCGAGGATATCCTCCTTCAGCGTCTTGGCCGTCAGGAAGATGATAGGCACCTCGGCGTTGCTCTGACGAATCTCCTGAGCCAGCGTGAAACCGTCCTTCTTCGGCATCATCACGTCGAGGACGCAGATGTCGTACTTCTCCTTGAAGAACTCACGGTAGCCAATCTCGCCGTCCGGGCACAACTTACACTCGAAGTTCTTCGCCTGGAGGTACTCGCGGAGCAGCATTCCCAGATTCTCATCATCCTCACACAACAAAATCTTCAGTTTCTCTTCCATAATTCAATTCTGGTTTAGAAGGAGCGGGCGGATCGGCTGCAACACCTCTTCCACACCGCTACGGGTTATTATTATATTAATGTATTTCCTTTTTATATATAGTTGACCGACTTCGTTGAACCACTCATCGGCACCTTATTCCATATCCTCGTCGCGAATGATGGGCAACTTGATGGTGAAGGTCGTTCCCTTGCCATACTCACTATCGACGCGGATCTCGCCCTCGTGCAGATCGACCATCTTCTTGACATAGGCCAGTCCGAGACCGAAGCCCTTGACGTCGTGGACATTGCCCGTGTGGACGCGGTAGAACTTCTCGAAGATCTTCTTGAGGTTCTCTTTCTTGATACCCTGGCCCGTGTCGCGAACGGAGAGACAGAGGTGGTGCTCCGTGTTCCACGTCTTCAGATAGACGTTGAGCGGCTCGTCGGGTTTGGCATATTTGACGGCATTGTCCAGGAGGTTGAAGATGACATTCTGGAAATGCATCTCATCGACATACATCGCCGAATCGACCGCCTCTATGCCCGTATAGACCTTGCCGCCCGTGTGCTCCACGCGGAGCGTGAAGGAGGCAGCAATGTTTTCCACCATCTCGTTGAGGTCCGTGTATTTCTTCTTGAGCACCGCCGTCTTGTTGTCATACATACTCATCTGCAGCACCTTCTCCACCAAGAAGCGGAGGCGCTTCGACTCGTCATTGATCACCCCTCCGAGATGCTCTATCATCTGCGGCGACTTCGTCAGGCTCTTGTCGTTCATCATCTGCGAGGCCAGCGAGATACTCGCTATCGGGGTCTTCAGTTCGTGGGTCATGTTGTTGATGAAGTCGTTTTTGATCTCCGAGTAGCGTTTCTGTCGGAAGATCACGACGATGGTGAAGATAAACGTCACCAGCAGGACAAACGTGAAGATGACCGACGGGATCATGAAGCGCACACTGGAGAAGATGTAACTGTTCATCTCGGGGAAGTGGATGCGTACGATGCCGCGACGGTTGGGCGGGTCGTTGCGAAAGAGCACCTGACTGAAACTGCTCTCCACCCCCTCGTCCGTGTAGTCGGGGCAGCGATAGACCTCTCGTCCGTCCTGGGTCTGCACCACAAAGTGGTAAGGGATGTTGATGCCGTTGTTCATCATCTCCGCTTTCAGGTCCTGGTCCAGCAACTTGAAGTTGACGCGCTCCTTGAGCGGTTTCTCCGAAGCGGAATAGAGGATATTATAGACCACCTCGTCAAGCATGCTCTTCTGATAGACGTAGCGGTTGCGGACGATTTCCTGCAGGCTCTTCTTCGTAGCCGAGATAGAACTGCTGTCGTTGCGCAGGATCATGGCCTTCGGCGTCTGCGACGGTTTGTTGGTGACGGTCTTCATCTGAAACGACGAGTAGCCCGCCTTGCTCCGTCCGCTTCGCCCACCCTGCTTCGATGCGCCTTGGCTCTCCTTCTCATCCACGTCGCGCTCCAGATAGCGCAGCGTCTCGTTGAGCTCCATGTTGCGCGAGGCTTGATACAAGGCACGGTTGACGGACTCGTCAAACTGCTCCCGCTTCATCTCGGCCATTTCCTCGATGTAGTTGAGCTGCAACAACAACAGGGCCAAGAATGAAAGCCCCATGATGACGGCTATTGTCCAAATCGTTCGTTTCTTCATCTTCCTCGATTTTTCTCGATGGCAAAGATACGCCCTTTTCTTAAACCATTAACAGTCAAAAGTTAATTTTCTTACTCTCGTTTACATTATTTAACCTTGTTTTTCGTTTATAGTTCATTATTATCAACTACAAAAGGCTTCTTGTGCTTTTTACAGACCAAAGAATACGTGATGATCGTGAAAATCGCAGGGCGAAAAGGTCGGCGATTGCAGAATAATCACTAACTTTGCACAAGCGTAACAACTTAGAACGAGAAAAATAGCATCAGAAATAAAAATATGTTTAGCGGTATAGTAGAAGAGATGGCAACCGTCGTTGCCATCCGTCACGACCAGGAGAACATCGACTTCACGCTCCGTTGCAGCTTTGTCGATGAGTTGAAAATAGACCAAAGCGTTTCCCACAATGGCGTCTGCCTCACTGTGGTGAGCATCCAGGACGGTTGCTACACCGTGACGGCGATGAAGGAGACGCTGCTCCGCTCCAACCTTGGCCTGCTGAAGGAGGGCGACCGCGTCAACGTCGAGCGTTCGATGCCGATGAACGGTCGCCTGGACGGCCACATCGTGCAGGGCCACGTAGATCAGACGGCGCGCTGCGTGAAGATGGAGGATGCTGCCGGCTCCACCTACTTCACCTTTGAGTACGCCCTCGACCGCGAGATGGCGCGCAAGGGCTACTTCACGGTCGATAAGGGTTCCGTGACGGTCAACGGCGTCTCGCTCACCGTCATCAACCCGACCGACAACACCTTCACCGTGGCCATCATCCCCTACACGCGCGAGCACACCAACTTCGCCGACATCGTCGTGGGCACGGAGGTCAACCTCGAGTTTGATATCCTGGGCAAGTATATCGCCCGCCTCAACCACTTCGCGTAAGCGAGCCTCCAAGGAAAGTCCACGATCAGACAACCATCAAGGAAAGTCCACGATCAGACGACTTTCAAGAAAGGCCACAATCAAGCGTTCATCAAGGGAAAGTCACAATCAAGCGGCAATCAAGGGAAGATCACAATCCAGCGGCCCAAACCTTCCCTCCAGAAAAAACAATCCCAAGTCTCTCTATCAGACAGTTTAGATAGGAAAGACTTGGGATTGTCCTATTTTCCGCAGCGCCGCCCCAGCTGGGGCGATGATTCTGTTTTCTTACTCCTCCTCGGCGGGCTTCATGTTGGTATAAACGTTCTGCACGTCCTCGAAGTCCTCCAGGCGGTCCACCATCTTGTCGATGACCTCGCGCACGTCAGGTGTCACCTCCTTGAGGTCGTTGGGGATGCGCGTAAACTCTGCCGAGGTGATCTCGTAGCCAGCTTCCTCCAGATGCTTCTGGATCTCGCCAAAGTGGTTGGGCTCACCATAGATGGTGATCTCACCCGTTTCGTCATCGACGTCGAACTCATCGTCCACTCCGTAGTCGATCAACTCGAGGATCAGCTCCTCCATGTCCGTATCAGCCGGTGCCTTGAAGGTGAAGACACACTTGTGGTCGAAGAGGAAGGAGAGCGAACCCTGCGTTCCCAAGTTGCCATTGAACTTGTTGAACACCGATCTCACATCGCCCACCGTGCGGGTGGTGTTGTCCGTCAGCGCATCGACGAAGATGGCGATGCCATGCGGTCCATAGCCCTCATACGGCACCTCCTTGTAGTCGCTCTGATCCTTGCCCATCGCGTTTTTGATGGCGCGCTGGATGTTGTCCTTCGGCATGTTCTCGCGCTTGCAAGTGGCGATCAAAGCGCGCAGACGCGGGTTATTCTCCGGTTCCGGACCGCCAGCCTTCACGGCGATAGCGATTTCCTTACCCAGTTTGGTGAACGTGCGGGCCATGTGACCCCATCGCTTCAGCTTGGTAGCCTTGCGATATTCAAAAGCTCTTCCCATGAATTTATCTTATTCTTTGTTTTTGTTGTATATGTTCTTGCCTTTAGCTTTTCTTCCTATCTCAATTCCGCGTGGAGCTTGGTCGTGAGATTCTTCATCAGCTTCTGCATGATGGCTTCGATGGCCTTGTCGGTCAGCGTGCGGCTCTCGTCCTGCAGGATGAAGTTGACGGCATAGCTCTTCTTGCCCTCGGGCAGGTTCTTGCCCTGATAGACGTCGAAGAGCACCACCTGCTTGAGGAGTTTCTTCTCCGTCTGTCGCGCGATCTGTTCTATCTGAGCAAACTCCACGTTGGCATCGACCAGCAGTGCCAGGTCGCGGCTCACGGCCGGATACTTCGAGAGTTCCTGGAAGAGGAGACTGTTCTTGCGCGTAGCCTTCATCAGTTCCGTCCAGTCGATCTCAGCATAATACACCGGCTGCTCGATGTCGAAGCGGCGGAGCACATGGTGATTGACGATACCCATGTCCACCAGCACCTTGCCGCCACGCGTCTTCATCCGAAGGCCCTTGTCGAAGATGTTGTTGTCGGAAGCCTCCGTCACCACCTGGCCCGCTTGGAGTCCGACGCGACGCAGGACATTCTCCACATGCGCCTTCAGTTCGAAGAAGGAGCTCTCCTCGTCGGGATGGGCCCAGTTGCCCTCCACACGATGACCCGTCACCCAGAGGGCGAGATGGTAGCGCTGCTGGTAGGCCTTGATCGGGCTCTCCGTGGTATAGCGCTCCTCGTCGAAGTGATAGACGTTGCCCACCTCGAAGAATCGGAGGTTGCGCGCCTTGCGGTTGACGTTGCGGACGATACTCTCCAGTCCTCCGAAGAGGAGCGTCTGGCGCATCACGCCGAGGTCGGAGGAGAGCGGGTTCATCACCTTCACCGTCCGTGCCCACGGATAGCAGTTGTAGAGGTTCTCGTCGTAGTAGGCCTGCTTGGTGAGCGAGTTGTTGAGGATCTCGTTGAATCCGGCTCCCACCAGTTGCTCACTGACCTGGTTCTCACGGCGAAACTCCTTGTCCGCCTCGCCTGCGATGGTGAGCGACGACTTCAGCGTCGTCGGTATCTCCACGTTGTTGTAGCCGTAGATGCGGAGGATATCCTCCACCACGTCGCACGGACGCTTCACATCGACACGGTAGGGCGGCACCATCAGGTCCAATCCGAGATCATCCTCCTTGACGATGCGCATCTCCAGGTTCTGGACAATGCGTTTGATGGTCTCCTGGCCGAGTCGCTTGCCGATCAGTCGGTCGCAGTATTCATAGTTGAGGCGGACGGGGAATCCCTCCACCTTGTTGGGATAGACATCATTGATTTCCATACTCACCTTGCCCCCTGCCAACTGCTGGCAAAGGATGGCGGCCTGCTTCAGTCCGTAGATCGCCAGATTGGGATCCACGCCGCGCTCGTAGCGGAAACTGGCGTCGGTGGAAAGTCCGTGGCGTCGCGCGCTCTTGCGTATCCATGTCGGATGGAAGCAGGCACTCTCCAGCACCACGTCGCGTGTGGTCTCATACGTGCCGCTGCCCTTGCCGCCAAAGACGCCGGCTATACACATCGGCTCCTGCTCGTTGCAGATGGCCAGATCGTGCTCGCCGAGGATGTGCTTCTCGCCGTCGAGGGTGACAAACTCCTTGCCTGCGTTGTCGGCCTTGACCACGATGTGGTGGCCCGTGACCATGTCGGCATCGAAGCAGTGCATCGGCTGACCGTAGGCCATCATGACATAGTTGGTGATATCGACGATATTGTTGATGGGACGGAGACCGATGGTGGAGAGTTTGTCGCGCAGCCACTGCGGACTCTCCTTCACCTCGCAGTCCTTGATGCTCACGCAGGCGTAGCGTCGGCAGGCCTCCGTGTTCTCGATCGTCACGTCGATGGGCAGGTCGTGGTTATCGACATGGAAAGCCTCGCAGTCGGGTCGGTGGAGGCTGGTCTTGTATCCATTCTCACAGAGCCAGGCGTAGAGGTCGCGGGCCACACCGTAGTGGCTCAGCGCGTCGGCGCGGTTGGCCGTGATGTCGATATCGATCACCCAGTCGCTCTCCAAATGGTAGTACTCGGCGGCAGGCTGTCCCACGGGCGCATCCTCGGGCAGGACGATGATACCGTCGTGGGAGTGGCCCACACCGATCTCGTCCTCTGCACAGATCATGCCGAGCGACTCCACGCCGCGCAGCTTCGACCGCTTGATGGTGAAGCTCTTGTCTCCGTCGTAGAGGACGCAGCCCAGGTCGGCCACGATCACCTTCTGGCCCTCGGCCACATTGGGTGCGCCACAGACAATCTGCTGAGGAGCCTCCTTGCCCAGATCCACCGTCGTGATATGGAGGTGGTCGCTATTGGGATGGGCGACACACGTCAATACTTTACCTACAAACAGACCCTTCAGCCCACCAGGGATGGCCTGTACTTCGTCCAGTCCGCCCACTTCGAGACCCGTGGAGGTCAATGCCTCTGCCACCTGCTGCGGTGTCAGGTCGAAATCGACGTACTCTTTCAACCATTTGTATGAAATCTTCATTATATGGATGCTAATTATTATTCTAAGATGCAAAGTTACGGCTTTTTCCGTACATAGCCAAAAGGCAAACCATTTTTTTACAATTCCAAGTATGTCCTTTCTCTGTGACTATCAACAAATCGATCATCAGATAAGGCTCAAAATGGTTTTAACGAAATCGTGTGACAAACCAATTATCTCCTGAATATCATCCTCTGAAATATCGTAGGCGCAGTTGTAGTCCGCTTTCTGCCGTAATTGAAACATACGGGCAAGAAAACTTCCATAAGAGATATCGACGATCTTTGTCCTTACAAAATGTAAACTAAATTGTGCATTTATACCCGCATGTGTATGGGCGTTGATTCCTTTTGCTATAAAAAGTGCTTGCACAGCATGAAAACTGGCATAATAATAGCGATTGGCAGCCAAATCCCAATGTTTCAGCTCCACCATTTCGTCCGCCTGGGCTAAAAACCTCTTGGCTTTTTCCACTTGAAGGCCGACCAGAGTTTTCTTATGTATATTATCCATAATTTTTAAACCAAAACAATTCCATCACGATTTACATTCTCGTAAAATGGGGTAAAATAATACGATTCCCATTCTTTTTTTGTATAAAGAATAGGATTGATTTCTGTGCCAAGGTCGCATCCTAACAGGACAAAGGGATAACTCACATTGTCATAGTCGGCTTGTTCCAATCTATCTTTGTCCAAAAGAATAAGAATATCCCAGTCTGAATCGTTACGGGCATCTCCCCTCGCCCTCGATCCATACAATATAGCCTTGCTCCCTAATGGTATAGTGGATTTGGCGATATCTTTTATCTTCAATATAGTCTTATCGTCTGTTGCCATACGCTTGAACTCTTTATTGTGCCGAGATAGTGAAACTTATCCTATTCAGTTTATGTCCTATCTTATTCCGTTTATGCAAAGATAAGAAATATTTTGCTATTATGCAAATCATTTCTCCAATATTTCGCCCATTTTTTAGAACGCGTCTATATCCATTTGCTTTTTTCTTTGTACCTTTGCAAACGTATATGGTGAAAAGATATTCAAGATAGTCCGTCTGACCCTGGCCTTGCTCTTCGCCTCCTCGCTGCTCGCGGTGGTGGCCTATCGCTTTGTGCCGGTCTATTTCACGCCGCTCATGCTCACGCGTTGCTTCGAACAGATCGCCGATGGCCGTTCCGTCCGTCTCCACCACGAGTGGATTCCGCTGGAACGTATGGCGCGCTCCATGCCCGTGGCGGTGATTGCCAGCGAGGACCAGCGCTTCATGGAGCACCACGGCTTCGACTACAAAGCCATCGAGCAGGCCGCCCTGGAGCACCTCGACGACGGCAAGCGGCTGCGTGGCGGCAGCACCATCTCGCAGCAGACGGCCAAGAACGTGTTTCTGTGGCAGGGCCGCTCGTGGCTGCGCAAGGGCCTGGAGGCCTACTTCACTTTCCTCATCGAGACCCTTTGGGGCAAGCAGCGCATCATGGAGGTCTATCTCAACTCCATCGAGATGGGCGACGGCATCTACGGCGTGGAGGCCGTGGCCGAGCAACACTTCGGCATCAACGCCTACAACCTCACGCGCGCCGACTGCGCACTGATAGCCGCCACGCTCCCCAACCCCCGAAGATACAGTAGCAAGACGCCCTCGCCCTACATGCGGAAGCGCCAGCGACAGATCATGCACCAGATGACCTTCATCCCCGCCTTTGACATGAGGCGGTAGCCCCCCATCACACATCCTACACCAACCAAGCACCATCTCCCCATGAGCGACCAGCAGCACGAGATATTATCCCAACTCAACGACAGCCAGCGCGAAGCCGTGACCTATTGCGACGGCCCCTCGCTGGTGATAGCCGGCGCAGGATCGGGCAAGACCCGCGTCCTGACCTACAAGATAGCCTACCTCCTCACGACGGGCCTGGACCCCTGGAACATCCTGGCCCTGACCTTCACCAACAAGGCCGCACGGGAGATGAAGGAGCGCGTGGCCCAGATCGTGGGCGACGAGCAGGCCCGCCGACTCTATATGGGCACGTTCCACTCCATCTTCTCGCGCCTCCTGCGCAAGGAGGGCCAAACGCTGGGCTACCAGCCCAACTTCACCATCTACGACGACAGCGACTCGCGGAGCCTGATCAAGTTGATCCTCAAGGAACTGGGCCTCGACGACAAGGTCTATAAGCCCGCCACGGTGGCGGGCCGCATCTCCATGGCGAAGAACCACCTCATCCTCCCCGCCCAGTATGCCAACGACCAGGCCGCCTGCCAGCGCGACCGCGAGCAACGTATGCCGTCGATCGCCAAGATCTACGCCGCCTACCAGACCCGCCTCTTCCAGGCCAACGCCATGGACTTCGACGACCTGCTGGTCAACACCTTCCTCCTCCTGCGCGACCATCCCGAGACGCGGCGCAAGTACGCCAGCCTCTTCCGCTACATCCTGGTCGATGAGTACCAGGACACCAACGCCGTGCAGGTCAGCATCGTGCAACTGCTCTCGGAGGGCCACCAGCGCGTCTGCGTCGTCGGCGATGACTACCAGAGCATCTACTCCTTCCGCGGCGCCAATATCGACAACATCCTCGACTTCCAGAAGAAGTTTCCCCTCACCCGCCTCTTCAAGCTGGAGCGCAACTACCGCTCCACGCGCAACATCGTCAGTGCGGCCAGCTCGCTCATGAAGCACAACCGGAGGCAGATCGCCAAGGAGGTCTATTCCGAGGAGGCCGAGGGCGAACGCATTCTCTACCACCCCTGCTACAGCGACAAGGAGGAGGCCATGGTGGTGGCCAAGGAGATAGACCGCATCAAGCGCCAGGACGGCTGCGAGTATGACGCCTTCGCCATCCTCTACCGCACCAATGCCCAAAGCCGCAGTTTCGAGGACGAACTGCGCAAGCGGGCCATACCTTATATAATATACGGCGGACTGTCCTTCTACCAGCGCAAGGAGATCAAGGACATCCTGGCCTACTTCCGCCTGGTCGTCAATCCCGACGACGGCGAGGCCCTGCGCCGCATCATCAACTATCCCGCCCGCGGCATCGGCAACACGACGCTGCAGCGCCTCATCGACTGCGCCTCGGAGGACGGCGTGAGCCTCTGGGAGGTGATCAGCCATCCCGGCCAGCACGCCACGGGCCTGGGCAAGGCCGCCCTGTCGAAACTCATCGCCTTTCGCGAGCTCATCGATCGGTTTGCTGCCGTGGCCACGGAGAAGGACGCCTTCGAGACGGGCCGCGAGATCGTCAAGGAGAGCGGCCTCTACGCCGAGCTCTACAAGAACCTCGACCCCGAGTCCGTCTCCAAGCAGGAGAACTTGGAGGAGTTTCTCGCCGCCATGCAGGCTTTCGTCGAGGAGGGCAAGGAGACGGGCGACCAGGTCATGCTCGCCGACTACCTCCAGGAGGTGGCCCTCATCACCGACCAGGACCGCAAGGACGACGACACGCCCAAGGTGAAGCTCATGACCGTCCACGCCTCCAAGGGCCTGGAGTTTGCCAACGTCTTCGTCGTCGGACTGGAGGAGAACATTTTTCCCTCTCCCATGGCCTCCGACACGGGCCGCGGGCTGGAGGAGGAGCGGCGCTTGCTCTACGTTGCCATCACGCGCGCCGAGCGCCGCTGCATCATCACCAACGCCCAAAACCGCTTCCGCTTCGGATCCATGCAGTTTGACAGTCCGAGCCGCTTCATCAACGACATCGACCCGCGCTATCTGACGCAGCAGTGCGACAGTCCTGCCTCCTCGGGCGGCTTCCGCCAGTCGCAGGGTGGCGACAACTTCCGCCGATCCTCTACGGGCAACAGGTCCTGGGACGACAACTTCCGGTCGCAGCAGACGACGCGGTGGCAGAACAGCAAGCCCGTCGCCTCGCAGTTTCGTGCCGAACCGCAACCGAAGATCACGCAGCCGCGCCGACCCGAGCCTGCCGTCGATCCGCTCTCGCCGCGCACGCGCCAGCAACTTCTGCGCGAGGGTGGCAACTGGCGGCGCCTCGACTCCGCACTGACCAGCGGCGGACGTGCGCAGCCCGTCTCTCGTCCACAAGGCGCCTCCCCTGCCTCAGGATCGATCCACGTAGGATCGCAGGTGGAGCACCCGCGCTTCGGACGAGGCCAGGTCGTGGCACTCACGGGGGCCGGCGATGACGCCAAGGCCACGGTGGAGTTCGCCAACGTAGGCGTGAAAAAACTCCTGCTGAAGTTTGCCCGCCTCACGGTGCTCTCCTAAGAGACACCGCCCCCGGCGGACCCACATTCTATCATCGAACATCAAGATCATTATATCAATAGATTATGCAACAGAAGATTATCATTTTGGACTTCGGCTCACAGACCACGCAGCTTATCGGCCGCCGCGTCCGCGAGCTGGACACCTTCTGCGAGATCCTGCCCTACAACAAGTTTCCCAAGGACGACCCCTCCGTCATCGGCGTCATCCTCTCGGGATCGCCCTATTCGGTCCACGACCCCGAGGCTTTCAAGGTAGATCTCACGCAGTTTGTCGGCAAGATTCCCGTGCTCGGCATCTGCTACGGCGCACAGTTTATCGCCCATACCAATGGGGGTAAGGTGGAGGCCGCCGACAGTCGCGAGTATGGCCGCGCCAACCTGGAGCACTTCGAGGCCAGCAATCCCCTCTTCAAGGGATTCGAGCCCCAGTCGCAGGTGTGGATGAGCCATGGCGACACCATCACGGCCATCCCCGCGGACTGCCAGTGCATCGCCTCTACGGCCAACGTGCGCTTCGCCGCCTATGCCTCCACAAAGCAGCCCGTCTGGGCCGTGCAGTTCCACCCCGAGGTGTTCCACACGCTCCAGGGTAGCCAGTTGCTGCGCAACTTCGTGGTCGATATCTGCGGCAGCAAGCAGGACTGGAGTGCCGACTCCTTCGTCGAGACCACCGTGGCCGAACTCAAGGCACAGTTGGGCGACGACAAGGTGATCCTCGGCCTCTCGGGCGGCGTCGATTCGAGCGTGGCCGCCGTCCTTCTCCACAAAGCCATCGGCCAAAACCTCACCTGCATCTTCGTCGATCACGGCATGCTCCGCAAGAATGAGTTCCGCGACGTCATGGAGGACTACAAGTGTCTCGGTCTCAACGTCATCGGTGTCGATGCCTCCGAGAAATTCTTCGCCGACCTCGCTGGCGTCACCGACCCCGAGCAGAAGCGCAAGATCATCGGCCGCGACTTCGTCGAGGTCTTCAATGCCGAGGCCAAGAAGCAGACGGGTGCGAAGTGGCTCGCCCAGGGCACGATCTATCCCGACCGCATCGAGAGTCTCAACATCACGGGCAAGGTCATCAAGAGCCACCACAACGTCGGCGGCCTGCCCAAGGAGATGAACCTCCAGCTCTGCGAGCCGCTGAAGTGGCTCTTCAAGGACGAGGTGCGCCGCGTGGGCCGCTCTATGGGTATGCCCGAGCACCTCATCACGCGCCATCCTTTCCCGGGTCCGGGCCTCGCCGTCCGCATCCTGGGCGACATCACGCCCGAGAAGGTGCGCATCCTCCAGGATGCCGACGACATCTACATCCGTGGCCTGCGTGAGTACAAGGTGCGGCTCAGCGGCGAGGAGGCTCGCCGTGTGCTGGCTGCCGGCGTCCCTGCCGACATGCAGAACGGCGAAATCGAGGTCTCGCTCTACGACCAGATCTGGCAGGCGGGCACCATCCTCCTCTCCACCGTCCGCTCCGTGGGCGTGATGGGCGACGAGCGCACGTACGAGCATCCCGTGGCCCTGCGTGCCGTGACGAGCACCGACGCCATGACGGCCGACTGGGCCCACCTGCCCTACGACTTCATGGCCAAGGTCTCCAACGAGATCATCAACAAGGTGAAGGGAGTCAACCGCGTCTGCTACGACATCTCCTCCAAGCCGCCCGCAACGATCGAGTGGGAGTAGGATCCAAGGAGACACACGCCTACTATAAATGGGAAGCGCCTTCCGATAATGAGGGAGGCGCCTCCTAATATAAAAGAACAGGGGGACTTGCCCGTACCATCCGCCGAGATGGTGGGCAAGTCCCCCCTTTTTTTTATCAGCCACGCTCCTATGAGAACCGAACTTATATGAGAGCCGAGCAACTATGGGAAGCGTATTTATATAAGAACCGTTTTGATATGGCAACCGCTCCCTCCCCCCAGGAAAGGGAGAAGGAGCGGCAGATCGTTTTCGTACTTCTTTCTTCTTGTTTCTACTTGGCGTAGGCCACGCTGCGCACCTCGCGGATCACGGTGATCTTCACCTGTCCCGGATACGTCATCTCGTTTTGGATCTTCGTGGCAATCTCGCCGGAGAGCTTCTCGGCCTCGTCGTCCGTCATCTTGTCGGCACCGACGATCACGCGGAGCTCGCGACCAGCCTGGATGGCGTAGGTCTTGACCACGCCCGGATAGCTCATCGCCGTGGCCTCGAGGTCGTTGAGACGCTTGATGTAGGCCTCCACGATCTCGCGTCTTGCGCCCGGTCTTGCACCCGAGATGGCGTCGCAGACCTGGACGATGGGCGCCAGCAGCGTCGTCATCTCCACCTCGTCGTGGTGGGCGGCGATGGCGTTGACAATATCTGCCTTCTCCTTATATTTCTCGGCGAGCTTGGCACCATAGAGCGCGTGGGGCAGGTCGGTCTCCTCGTCGGGCACCTTGCCGATATCGTGGAGCAATCCGGCACGCTTGGCCTTCTTCGGGTTGAGACCCAGCTCGGCGGCCATGACGGCGCTCAGGTTGGCCGTCTCGCGGGCGTGCTGCAGCAGGTTCTGTCCGTAGGAGGAGCGATACTTCATCTTGCCGATGATGCGCACCAGTTCGGGATGGAGACCATGGATACCGAGATCGATGGCCGTGCGCTTTCCCGTCTCCACTACCTCGGAGTCGAGCTGCTTCTTCACCTTGGAGACCACCTCCTCGATGCGGGCGGGGTGGATGCGGCCGTCGGCCACGAGCTGGTGGAGGGCCAGGCGGCAGACCTCGCGGCGGATGGGGTCGAAGGCGGAGATGACGATGGCCTCGGGGGTGTCATCGACGACGATCTCGACGCCGCAGGCAGCCTCCAGGGCGCGGATGTTGCGGCCCTCGCGGCCGATGATGCGACCCTTCACCTCTTCGTTTTCGATATGGAATACGCTGACGCTGTTTTCGATGGCCGTCTCGGTGGCCACGCGCTGTATGGTCTGTATGACGATCTTCTTGGCCTGCTGGTTGGCGTTGAGCTTGGCCTCGTCCACGATCTCGTTGACGTAGCTGGCGGCGTCGAGGCGCGCCTGGTCCTTCATGCTCTCTACGAGGCGCGTCTTGGCCTCCTCGGCGCTCAGTCCTGAGAGCTCCTCGAGCTTCTCGCGCTCCTGCTCCTGCATCTTGTCGAGCTCCTGATGGCGCACCTGCAGCATCTTCTTCTCGTTGTCGAGGCGCTGCTGCTGCTGTTCCACGTCCTGGCGACGGCGGCTGATCTCCTCCTGACGCTGGTTGAGGTTGAGCTCGCGCTGCTTCAGTCTGTTCTCACTCTGCTGGATGCGCTGGTTGCGCTGCTGCACCTCCTTCTCCAGCTCGCTCTTCTTGTTGAGGAATTTCTCCTTCACCTCCAGGAGCTTCTTCTCCTTCACTACCTCGGCGTCCTTGCGCGCCTTGTCCATCACCTCTTGATACTGTCCCTTGAGAACATATCTGAAAATAGCATATCCGATGCCGCCTCCGATTGCCAGAGCCACGACTGCAATGATTATTTCTACCATGTATTAATGTTGTTCTTTTTTTATCACACCTTGTCCGGCATCACCTCCTCGATCTCTTGCGTCAGCTTGGCGATCAGCTCCATGAAGGGCTGCGTGTCGTTGAGCGCGGCGAGCTTGTTGGAGCGCAGCGCCAGGTCGAGCATGGCCATGTACATGACGTCGTTGTGGGTCTTCTTGCCTTGATAGATCTTGGCATAGGTGTTGACCGTCTCCGTCACCTGCTTGGCCGCGGCGCGGTAGTATTGCTCCTCCTCGCGGGGCACGTTGACCATCAGGTCGGTCTCGTACAAATGGAGCTTGATACGCAGTTTCTCTTCCATCGCTTTCGCTCTATTGCTCACTCAAGAGGGTGATACATCTGTTGACCTCCCTGATGAGCTTGGCGATGCGCTTCTGTGCCGACTCCATATCGGTGTCGGAGATCTCGATCATGCGCGCCGTCATCAGGGCGTTGTAGTCCTTCTGTGCCTGGTCGAGCTGTCTCTCCAGCTCGGCGATTCTTCCCTCACGCTCCGCCACGTCCGCCTTGAGCGCCGCGTTCTCCTCGCAGACCCTTTGGTAGTGGAGGATCATCTGCCGCACACGGGTAGAGAAGGTGTTGAGAAGTTGTTCGTTGGCATCCATAATGACTACATTTTGGCTACAAATTTACGTTAATGTTTTTATTCAAGCAAATATTTTGATCCTTTTGTTCCTATTATTGATAAATTCGGTGACTTTGATCCTTTGGGGCGACGCCTACTTCTCCGCGGCCTCGTCCTTGGGTTTGCGCTCCTTCTTGGCCAGCATCACCACCTGGAAGATGAAGTCGCTGATCCACTTGCGGCTGAAGCCGAGTCGGGCGTCATACTTTCTGACGGCCATCACCGACTTGACCACCGAGGGGTCGGTGAAGTCGTTCTTGTCGAAGATGTCGTTGACCGTGGCCGCCGTCATCGTGTAGAGGGTCTTGCGGAAGATGCTGGGCACGCGGAGCTTGAACTTCATCAGGCTGCCGACGAGCATCATCAGCTCCTGGCTAAAGCCCTGAAACTGGTACATGAACATCTGCACGTCCTGCATCTTGCGGCAGTTTTTGCGGATGCTCTTATCGACCTCGTCGAAGAAGTCGTCTTCGGTCTGATAGATGCTCTGCATCATCTTCTTGCAGTAGGCCTTCTCACCCAGTCCGAGCTTGTTGTTGACCGTCGCCACATGAAACGTGGATTTGAAGGCACGCAGGTCGGGCAGCATGGCCAGGTTGGTGATGCCGACTTGCGAGGCGATGGCCGACTGGAAATAGACGCGCACGAGCGTCATGTAGTCTTCCATCCCGCCCGTCTTGGGCTCTTCCTTATGGAATAATCGTGATATAAAACTCATTGTCCTATGTTACTTTTTTTCTGATCAAACAGGCCGCTATCGCCTATTCGCTTGCAAAGTTAGTGAAATAAAACAAGAAAAATGACACTTATGCCCTTTTTATCTATCTCAGAGGGCGAGATTTTTGAAAATAATGCTTAACTTTGCGCCGTATATCGATATTTTGACGCACGCCCAGCCTTTTGACGCACCCTTCGCAGGTTCTTGCGCCGACACGGCGGGCCCGGCGTGCGCAGGTATTTTTCAGTAAACAAAAGACAACATGAAAGGAATCGTTTTGGCTGGCGGATCCGGCACCCGCCTCTACCCCATCACCAAGGGCATCAGCAAGCAGCTCATCCCCATATATGACAAGCCGATGATCTATTATCCCGTCTCGGCGCTGATGCTCGCCGGCATCCGCGACATCCTCATCATCTCCACGCCCCACGACCTGCCGGGCTTCCGCCGTCTGCTGGGCGATGGCAGCCAACTGGGTGTGCGCTTCAGCTATGCCGAGCAGCCGAGTCCCGACGGACTGGCCCAGGCCTTCATCATCGGCGAGGAGTTTGTGGGCCAGGACAGCGTCTGCCTCGTCCTGGGCGACAACATCTTCTACGGCGCGGGCTTCACGGGTCTGCTCCAGGAGAGCGTGCGCAATGCAGAGGCTGAGGACAAGGCGACCGTCTTCGGATATTATGTCAACGACCCGGAGCGCTATGGCGTGGCGGAGTTTGACGGCGAGGGCAACTGCCTCAGCATCGAGGAGAAACCGGCCCATCCGAAGAGCAACTACGCCGTCGTGGGCCTCTACTTCTATCCCAACAGCGTGGTGGAGATCGCCAAGCACATCAAGCCCAGCAAGCGCGGCGAACTGGAGATCACGTCCGTCAACCAGGAGTATCTGCGCCGCGGACAACTCAAGGTGCAGACGCTGCAGCGCGGCTTCGCCTGGCTCGACACGGGCACCCACGACAGCCTCTCGGAGGCCAGCACCTTCATCGAGTGTATCGAGAAGCGGCAGGGGCTGAAGGTGGCCTGCCTCGAAGAGATAGCCTACCAGAAGGGTTGGATCTCGCGCGAGCAGCTGCTGGCCGAGGCGCAGCCCATGGCGAAGAACGGCTACGGCCAGTATCTGATCCAGCTGGCCGGAGAGTAACCCCAAAAATATCAACCATCATTTCCCAACTATCACTATGATAATAGCTGTTGACTTCGACGGGACGATCGTGGAGCACCGCTACCCGAAGATCGGCAAGGAGATCCCCTTCGCCATTCAGACGCTCCGCACGCTCATCAAGGAGGGCCACCAGCTCATCCTGTGGAGCGTCCGCGAGGGCGCGCTGCTCCAGGAGGCTCTCGACTGGTGTCATGAGCGGGGCGTGGATTTCTATTCCGCCAACATGGACGAACCCGTCACCGACACGCAGGAGAGAAACAGAAACTACTCCCGCAAAATCAAGGCCGACCTCTTCATCGACGACCGCAACCTCGGCGGACTCCCCGACTGGGGACGCATCTACGACATGATCCACAACGGGAAGACCTGGCAGGACTACATCTCCCCCGCTCCCTCGCCCTGGGAGGAGGACGAACCGCAGCCGAAAAAACGCTGGTGGAAGTTGTGAGGCTGCGCTGGCGGAAGATCTGGGACTGCGCTGGCGAAAGTTCTGACCAACACAACAGACGCAAAGACCGACAATATCCTGCGCGAGAAACGCCGCGCTGGGCCTTATACTCCCCTCCAAGATGTGTGTCTTGGAGGGGATTTTGTATCGTAACTACACTACCGACATGCAGCTCGTCACGCCAAGGGCCGTGGCAATGGCCGTGAGAATCGAAATGGCGGTCTGAATGACGAAGCGCCATACCTGTCTTTTCTTTTCATCCATGATTTTTCTTTCGTTGAAGGGTTCGACAAATGAGAACTTTTTCTCTGTATTCGGTGACAACGCGAGGACATGCTAAGAAGACAACCAATACAACTTTTACAATATTTTACAACCAAGTTTGCTTTGTCCACTCAATGTCCTCAATGTCATTAGGTTGAGTCAAGAAAACAACTAAAACAACCTTTACAACAAGTAACAACGCTTCGCCTTGCTCCCACAACTTGACGCATTTCCTGCATAGTATTGTCCGCTTAGCCATGTGTCCCCGCGAAGCTGTTTCATTTCATGGCACTCTTTCTCACCATGGCATAACTTGAGCAAGCTCAGTTCTGCGCATGTCCCCGCGAAGCTGTTGTATCTTGTTGTTTACCTTGCAGAGGGCTTGTTACACGCGTAGCGTGTGTTTTGTCCCTGCGAAGAGTTGTTCATCGTTGTAAATGTTGTTTTTGTTGTTTTCCCTCCTCAGCAGCCGATAAGGGAGAGGGCGAGATGGCAAGGGGCTTTCCTATCGCGTGGCAAAGTTCCTTTAGTAGGCGCCGTGGGCGGGTGGCCCGTGGGAAGCCCCAGGGCTTCGCTCTCCCCCTTTACGCAGGGCGGGTGGCAGGGTCAGCGGTTTTCAGAGAGGCCGTGAGGCCTGCTGACCCGCCCCGTGGGTTAATCGCCCAGGGTGCCGTCGCTCTCGCCGCCGCCCTGGTCTCCGCCGCCCGTGGTGGCCGTCTTGAAGGAGGCCGTGAGCGTGAGGTCGGAGGTGAGCTTCACCGTGCGCGGGTTCTGCGTGCTGCCGTCGCTCCACTTGTCGAAGGCGAAGCCGGTCTTCGGAGTGGCTCGGACGGTCTGCGTACTGCCCTCGTCGAAGGTGCCGCCGCCCGAGACGCTACCCTGGCTCTCGTTGGCCGAGCGGACCGTCAGCGTGCGTTTCTTCGGCTTCGTCGTGCCGCACGGGTTGGAGGGGCTTCCAGGGCTGGAGGGGCTTCCATCCGGGTTGATGGGCGCGGAGATATCGACGTTGGTCTTGCCCTCCTTGACGGCCTTGAGGACGGCTGCCTGGGCCGAACGCGTGGCTACGAGGTTGAACTCGGCGTCGGCGAGGAGGTTGCGGAACTCGCTGCCCGGCTCCCAGCAGACCGTGACGCGCTGGATGTTCTGCGAGCTGAACTTCTCTGCCGTCTCAGCCCCCTTGCTGCTGAGCGACAGGGAGAAGTCGCCGAGCTCGCCGAGGCGGATCTTCTTGCCCTCCAGCAGTTGCTCGCGCATGCAGTCGACTGCCATGTAGAGGATCGCCATGATGTCGGCGCGGGAGTAGGTCGTGCCGTGGTCGGCGATGTGGCGTGCAAACTTCTCGATGGTCATCACCTCGGTATATTGTGCCGTGGCGAAGTAGTTGGTGACGACGGTCTCGACGAGTGCCTCGTCCTTGGCGTCGGGCTGCTTGCCCTCGGCCTTGGCCTGGTTGACACGCGTCTTGGCCTGGTTAATCTCGAAGAGATTCGGGTTGACGGCTCTTGCCGTGATGCTGTAGTTGATCATTGCGTTCAAGGTGTTTAAAGGTGTTCAAAATGGAGACCTTGCCGATGGTAGCTTAGGACCGGCGCCGCTATTTGTTTGTCCCTCGCCCCTGTCGTAAGAGCGGCCCGTCGCGGCCCTCTATGGGTTTGTTCCACAAGTCTCGGTTAACGGGTGCAAAGATTTTGCAAGCGAGCGCAATGAGAACCTGCTCTCAAATTGCCGAGCGCCGCTAAATCTTCTGCAAAGTTACGAAGAAGATTTCATACCTCCAAATAAAATCACAAATATTTTCCAACTTTTTTTTCATCTTACAGAGAATAGCACATAGCACAGCTATGTGAAATACTGACTAATGTTCTGAATATTCTTTACATGTAAATTGCGTTTGAGAAAATAGAAGGCGAAGTGGGAAATCCTTAACGTTATTATGTTATTATGTTATTATGTTATTACAAAGAAGACCTTTCTCTTCAACCATTTCTTCAATAACACAATATAACTATCTATGTATATGAGACTTATAGCAAAAGGCCTAAAGACACAACCTCTCCATTCCCCTTTCGCTGATAACATTTACCACTTTTGACGACTAAGCAAGAAATATCCTCACCTTTTCTTCCACCCCCTCGAAAATCAGGGGAAATGAGAAGAAAATGCGTGATTCTATGATGTTGCAGACTGCATCGACAAGCTAAAAAATGCCCTTCGAACCTCCCTGAAGACCCCTCCGAAACGCCCCTGTCGACACCATCAAGGGCAGAAAAACTTGGTTTTGACATCAGCGACGAGGGTACAATTTGGGCCGATGCGAACCCCTGCTAACAGCTTTCACAGGGCTTTCTGTAGTAAATTTCCATTACATTGCAAAGCGTAAACGCACATCGTTAGTTTCTTATTTTGTACAGTCCCAGTTTGTGATTTCAACAAAAAACTTGCGGTATGTCTCGTCGCCGATGATGTCGGCGAGGGCTATTACTCCGTTCGGACTCCTCGTGAAAACGGTAGAAAAACGCACAGAGACCATAGAGGACAGTGGTGGAAAAGCGCCATCACGCGGCCTCTATGGCCTCGCTTCGTAGATCGATGCAACGTAGTTTCGAGGACTTATGGAAGCCCTCGATGGTAGTTTCCCCTCTCCCCCCCACGGCGGCATGTTGTTCTTTTTATTGCCATGACTCCCCCCGTCTTAGTCGTAATAACATAATAACATAATAACATAATAACGTTAAGCAAATGGACTGCTGGGGGGGGGCGTATTGCGCTACAGAGTGGGACCGTGTGGGCGCAGGTCGTGAGAGGGATTAGTGGTGGTGATGGTGATCGCCGCCGCATCCGTCGTGGTGGCAGGTGCGGTCGCCAAGGACGAGCGTGCCCTTCAGGTAGGCATCGACGACGGCATCGACGTCGTCGGCAGGAGCGCCGCCATGGATGCGGATGGCCATCTGCTCAAGGAGCTGGATGGCGCCGGCTCCCAGTCCGCCACAGATCACGTCCGTGACGCCCAGGCCCTGCAGGAACTTAGGCATGGCTCCGTGGGCGTGCTCAGGCGCTGTCAGCACCTCCTTGTTGAGGATTTTCTCGTCCTCCACGTCGAAAACCGTCACGTGGGGCGCTTTGCCGAAATGGGGAAAGAGTTTCCCGTCGGCGGTAGGAATACCAATTTTCTGTTTCATTATATTTGTAATTTTGGATGATGACACGCTGGCAGAAAGGCGCTGCTGAACCTCGCAGTCCTTCCTAAACTCCTTGGGCATTTGGCCCGTCATACGCTTGAAAAACTTGACGAAATAGGAGGGATCCTCGAAGCCCAGCTGATAGCCGATCTCCTTGATACTGAGCGTGGAATGCTGCAACTGGCGTTTGGCTTCGAGGACGACGCGGTCGTTGATGACCTGCAGGGGCGTGAGGTGGGCGCTCTGGGCGACATAGTGGGAGAGCGTGCGGGTCGATACATGGAGCATCTCGGCATACTCCTTGACGGTGTGGATCTCGCGGAAGTGCTTCTCCAGCAACTGGCGGAAGCGCACGAAACTGCGGTGGGCCACACAGGAGACGGAGAGCTTCTGGACGGCACGACGCGTGCCCGCGCGCTGGACGCGGATCAGGAAGAGGCGGACGAGATACTGCATGTAGTCCTTGTGGGCGAAGGCCGACTTGAGGGAGAGCTCGATGCGCATGGCCTGGACCAGAATGTAGAGATGGTCGGACTCTGCATCGGTGATCTTGTAGTAAGGCAGGGAGTCGTAGGCGTTGAAGATGTCGTATTTGAGGAAGATACTCTCGCTCGACTGCTCGTCGGCCATGAAACTGGCGTTGAAGCGGATGATGACGCCCTCGCAGTCGCGCGACCCGTGGAAGGAATGGACCTGGCCGGGAGCGATGAAGAAGAGCGTGTTGTCATCGACGGGATAATCGACAAAATCGACCTGGTGGATGCCGTAGCCGCGGCGAAACCAGATGATCTGATAATAGGTATGGGTATGGGAGGACTGCTCCAGACAGACGGCGGAATTGAAAAACTGCGGCATGAGGTGCAGCTCAAACTCCAGCCCAGATTGTCCGTCTGTCGTAATGGTATAGTTTTTGACTTCTTCTTTCCTCATATTTCTTGTAGTCGTTTTGCGCTGGACAGGTTTGGCGCAATATGGACAAATGGTAGATTGCGTATTTGCAATGGTAAAATTACTACCTTTTTTACATCTTACAAAGAGAGGTGCGCAAATTTACCATTCTTTGGCTTGAATGGGCCATAAAACAGGCGCAAAACCACCAGGAAAGAAGCACGTGGGTGGTCGCCGCTGCTCTCCCGCCCCACAAGGAAGCAAGGGGAAACCAACGACGTCCACCCACGCAAAAAAGGCTTATAAACCCGCGCTATCGGACGACAACCTTGACAGCCGCGCCACGCACACGGGCGATGACGACGGGGGCGGAGACGGCGCAAGAGGCCGTGCCGTCGAGGGCCTGGACAGAGGAGAGCAGACGACCGTCGAGGCCGACAAACTGCACCTCCTCGCCGCGGTTGAGACCCGAGACGATGACGACGCCACCCTGGCTGGAAACCTGAGGATCGCGCTGGGCCAGCTGGTCGATGCGGGTCAGCTCATTGGGCGTCCAGGTGAAGATCTTGCGATAGACGGCGCCGAGCTCCTCCTGGTAGTGGTCGTAGTACTCCTCGGGCACGTAGAGGGAGCAGCTGTTGGGCGCGCCGCAGCCGATGGTGTTGTCGGGCATGTTGCCGTTGAAATAGAGCGACGTGAGCGACGAGCAATAGGAGAAGCAGCCCTCGTTGAGCTGAGTGACGGTAGAGGCGAGCTCCACGGTCTCCAGCATGCTGCACTTCTCAAAGCAATGGGCGCCAACAGTGGTGACGGAATAGGGAATCTTGATGCTGGAGAGGCTGCTGCGATAGAAGCAGTAGTCGCCGATGGATGTGACGGAGGAGGGAATCTCCATCTCCATGAGGCTCAGGCAGCGCGAGAAGCACTGGGCGGGCAGCGACTTGATGGTGGCGGGGAGATGGACCTCGGAGAGGTCGGTGCAGTCCATGAAGCAGACGCCACCCACGGAAGTGACGCTGGCGGGCACGTCGATGCGCTTGAGGCTGGCGCAGGAGGCGAAGCAGCCCACGGGCAGCTCCTTGAGGCCCTCGGGGAGGTCGATCTCGGTGATGGTCTGACAATTCATGAAGCAGCGGGCGCCGAGCGTGGTGACGGTGGAGGGGATCTTGACGCTCTCCAGATCGATGCAGCCGAGGAAGCACTCCTCGCCAAAGGCCGTGACGGAATAGTCGGTGCCGTCCTGGGCCGTGACGGTCTCGGGCACGACGATGTTGCCCGTATAGGGGTTGTCCTCGTTGCCCACGAGGGTTGCCGTATGGGTGCGGGCGTTGATCTTGTAACTGAGGCCATTGATGACCTCCGTGCTGACCTGAGCAAAGGTATGGCTGGCCGCCAACAGCAGGGCTGCCGACAGCAGAAGCGTCTTGCGTCTCATATTTCTCATACTCTCAAAAAACTGATTTGGTGAATAATAATTTCGTATCTCTGTAGTTGAATCGTTGAAGGACGGCGTCGCGTCGCGGAGGCGCCGTCGTGGCGGCGCACCACGCTCCGCCGCGGGTCGGGAGCACCCCCTTAGTAGGCCTCCCGGTATTTGCCCTCCTCCTGGTCGTCGAGCATGGAGAGGTAGGACTGGTAGCGGCTCTCGGCTATGTAGTGGTCCTCCACGGCCTTGCGGACGGCGCACCCCGGCTCGTGGGTATGCGTGCAGTTGTTGAAACGGCAGTCCTTGGAGAAGTGGAAGATCTCGCGGAAATAGCTCGTCAGCTCCTCGCGCCCGATGTCGAAGGTGCCGAAGCCCTTGATGCCCGGCGTGTCGATGAGGTAGCCTCCGCCCGGCAGCGGGAGCATCTCGCTGAAAGTGGTGGTGTGCATGCCCGTGTTGTGGGCCTCGGAGATGTCGGCCGTGCGCAGGTTGACCCCGGGCAGGATGGCGTTGATGAGCGTCGATTTGCCCACGCCGCTGTTGCCGCTGAGGAGCGTCGATTGACCCTGCAGCAGGGGCAGCAGGCGCGCCACGTCGTCGGCATCATGGGCGGAGAGCTCCACGACGGTGTAGCCGATGTTCTCGTAGAGGAAGCGCATGGCCGCCTGGTAGCGCCGCTCGTCCTCGGAGAGGAGGTCGAGCTTGTTGAAGGCCAGGATCACGGGCACGCGATAGGCCTCCGCGCCGGCCAGGAAACGGTCGATGAAGGTGGTGCTTGTCTCAGGGTAGTTGACCGTGACGACAAGCAGGGCCTGATCGACGTTGGCAGCGAGGATGTGGCTCTGTTTGCTGAGGTTGGAGGATCGGCGGATGATGTAGTTGCGCCGGTCGCAGATGGCGGTGATGAAGGCCGTTCCCTCGGGATTGAGGCGGATCTCCACCCGGTCGCCCACGGCCACGGGATTGGTGCTGCGAATGCCCTTCAGGCGAAAGTTGCCCTTGACCTTGCAGTCCACCATCCGGCCGTCGTCGGCCTTGACGCAATACCAGCTCCCCGTGTTTTTAACGACTAAGCCGAGCATTTTCTCTGAATCATATAGGAATGGCTACGCAGGATCCAGGCCGGCCGCTGGGCCACCCGAACCCTTGCGCTATAGCAGGATGCGCCAGCCGCCCCATGGGCCTTCACCACGATCGAGCCGTGGCAAGGACCTGCGAGAGGCGGATGCGCCTTTCTCTCTTTTCTTAGGTTTTCTTAGACCGTCATGATCTCCTTCTCCTTGGCAGAGAGGAGTTCTTCGGCCTGCTTGATATACTTGTCGTGCAACTTCTGGAGGTCGAGCTCGGCGTCCTTCTCGTTGTCCTCGGAGAGGCCGTCCTTGATGGCCTTCTTCAGCTTGTCCTTGATGTCGCCACGCACGTTGCGGATCTCCACCTTCGTGCGTTCGCCGATCTTGTTGCTCTGCTTGACCAGCTCCTTGCGGCGCTCGCCCGTGGGCTGCGGCAGGTTGAGGCGGATCACCTCGCCGTTGTTCTCCGGCGTGACGCCTACGTCGCTGTCCATGATGGCTTTCTCAATATCGCGGATGGCCTTGCGGTCCCAGGGACGGATGGCGATGGTGCGGGCGTCGGGGGTGGAGACGGTAGCCACCTGATTCAGAGGCACTTTCGATCCGTAGGAATCCACACGCACGGCGTCGAGAATCGCCACGTTGGCGCGTCCAGCGCGGATGTGGGCAAGCTCCTCGTCGAGGTAGAGGATGGCCGACTCCATACGCTCCTCGGCATCCTTCAAAGTCTGTTTTACGTCTAACATTGGTCTTTACTTATTCTTTATTTCTTAATTTTTCGGCAAATATAGCCATAATATCACAGTTGTGCAACAGAATCGGCGGTTTTTTCTCCTCCACCAGCCGATTTTTCTATCTTTTGCAGTTGCTCGCCCACCTCATTGGTCAACTGGACCAGCTGGGCGATGCTGAGCTGCTCGGGCCGCTTGGTCATGATGTCGCGCTGGAAGAAGCCGTCCTCGGGGCGCTGGCCCTGGAACAACTGGCGCAGGCTGACGCGCAGCATCTTGCGCCGCTGGTTGAAGACGGCCTTGACCAGCCGCTTGAACAACCGCTCGTCGCAGCCCAGCTCCTGGACGCCGTTGCGCGTCATGCGGATCACGGCGCTCTTGACCTTGGGGGGCGGATTGAAGACGGTCTCATCGACGGTGAAGAGATACTCCACGTCGTACCACGCCTGGGTGAGGACGGAGAGGATGCCGTAGGCCTTGGAGCCCGGCGCGGCCGCCATGCGGAGGGCCACCTCGCGTTGGATCATACCCGTGCAGCAGGGGATCAACTCCTTGTTGTCGAGCATCTTGAAGAAGATCTGCGAGGAGATGTCGTAGGGATAGTTGCCCGTGAGGACGAAGGGGCGTCCGTCGAAGAGGGTCGTGAGGTCCATGCGGAGGAAGTCGTCGCCGATGATGTTGTCGCGCAACTTCGGGAAGCGGTCGTAGAGATAGGCGACGCTCTCCTTGTCGATCTCCACGGCCTTGACCTCGCGGGGCTTCTCGACAAGATACTGGGTGAGCACACCCATGCCGGGACCAATCTCCAGGACGGGAATCTCGGGGCAGGCGTCCACGGTGTCGGCGATGCGGCGGGCAATGCCTAAATCGGTCAGGAAGTGCTGGCCGAGATGCTTTTTGGGCTTAACGGACTTCATCTTTTTCTTAATTTTTCTTTATTCGGCCACAAAGTTAGGAAAAATAATCCGTACTTTGAAAGAAAAAGGCTATCTTTGCTCTCCGAAATGGACAGTAATAAGCATGTCAATAGCGTTGTGAAGGTGGCGCTGCCCCTATTGCTGGGTGGCGCGATACTCTACTGGATGTACCGGGACTTTGATTTCGGCAGCATCCGGGAGGTGCTGACCAACGAGATGAACTGGACCTGGATGGTCCTCTCCCTGCCCTTCGGCATACTGGCGCAGGCCTTCCGGGGATGGCGCTGGGAGCAGGCGCTCACGCCCATCGGCGAGCATCCGCGCAAGCGGGTCTGCGTGCTCTCCATCTATCTCTCCTACGCCGTGAGCCTCGTCATCCCCCGCGTGGGCGAGGTGGCGCGCTGCGGGGTGCTCCGCAAATGGGACGGCACGTCCTTTCCCAAGGCTATCGGCACGGTGGTGACGGAGCGCGTGGTCGACACCTTGATCGTCGCGATCATCACGGGACTGGCCTTCCTCATGCAGCTCCACGTCTTCGGCACATTCTTCTCGCGCACGGGCACACGCATCGACGACGTACTGTCGAGTTTCTCCACGATGGGATGGATCGTCACGGCCATCTGTGCCGTCGCCACGCTGGTCTTCGCCTACTTCTTCCTCCGCACGCTCTCCATATATAAAAAGGTGAAGGAGACGCTGCAGGGGATTTGGCTCGGCATCACCTCGCTCCGCGGCGTGCGCAACGTACCCCTGTTCATCCTGTATAGCCTGGCGATCTGGGCGAGCTATTTCCTCCATTTCTACCTCACCTTCTTCTGCTTCAAGGAGACGGCGAGCCTGGGACTGACCTGCGCGCTGGTCTGCTTCGTCGTAGGATCCATAGCGGTCATCGTCCCCACGCCCAACGGCGCCGGACCCTGGCACTTCGCCGTCAAGACGATGCTCATGCTCTATGGCGTCGCCTATGCGCCAGCGCTCTATTTCGTGCTGATCGTCCATACGGTTCAGACGCTGCTCGTGGTCCTGCTCGGCATCTACGCCTGGATCGTGCTGGCCTTTATGAAGAAGCGCAAGCAGGGGCAGCAGCCCGCGGCCGTAGCGGTGGACAACCGATAGGAGAAGCCGCTGGGGGGAAGCCACGTAGAGGAGCCACGAGGAGGAGAGGCTGCAGGGGAAAGCTGCAGGGGAAAGCCGCAGGGAAAAACCACGCAGCAGAAAACTGCAAGGAGGAAAACCGCAAGGGGGAGAACCGCAAGGGAACCGATACCTGCAGCGGAGAAAACAGAAAAAAAAGAAATTGTCTAATCAGGTAGTGGCCGGACTCGCTCCACCGCTCCGCAAAACAATAAAATAACTATGGAAGAGATCAAAAACCTAAAGCCGGAGTGCATCTGGCGCAACTTCGACGCATTGACCAAGATTCCGCGCCCGTCAGGCCACGCAGAGAAAGTACAGCAGTTTCTGCTCGACTTCGCCAAGCGCGTCGGCGTAGAGGCATTCCAGGACGCTGGCGGCAACATCGTCATGCGCAAGCCGGCCACTCCTGGCTATGAGAACCGCAAGGGCGTCGTGCTGCAGGCCCACATGGACATGGTGCCGCAGAAGACACCGGACAGCACGCACAACTTCGAGACCGACCCCATCGAGACCTATATCGACGAGGAGGGCTGGGTGCGCGCCAAGGGCACGACGCTCGGTGCTGACAACGGTCTGGGCGTGGCTGCCATCATGGCTGTCATGGAGAGCAAGGACCTCAAGCACGGTCTGGTCGAGGGTCTGATCACCCGCGACGAGGAGACGGGCATGTTTGGTGCCAACGAGCTCCCCGAGGGTGAGCTCTGCGGCGATATCCTGATGAACCTCGACTCAGAGCTCTGGGGCAAGTTTGTCATCGGTTCTGCTGGTGGCATTGACATCACCGCCAAACTGGAGTATCAGCCGGTCGCCAACAACGAGGAGACGGCAGTCCGCGTGACGCTGAAGGGCCTCTTTGGTGGCCACTCGGGACTGGAGATCCACTGTGGCCGCGCCAACGCCAACAAGGAGATGGTGCGCCTCGTACGCAAGGCCGTGCAGCAGCTGGGCGCTCGCCTGGCCGTATGGCATGGTGGCAACATGCGCAACGCCATCCCGTTCAAGGCAGAGGTCGTGCTCGCCCTCGCTGCCGACAAGGTGGAGGCACTGAAGAAACTGGTAGAGGATCAGCGCCTGCTCATCGAGGATGAGTTCAAGGGCATCGAGAAGAACGTCGAGTTCTTCGTGGAGCCGGTGGAGAAGCCCGCCGAGCTGCTGCCCTCTGAGATCCAGGACAACCTCATCGACGCAATCTACGCTTGCCACAACGGCGTGCTGCGCATGATTCCGGCTTATCCCAACGTGGTGGAGACCTCTTCCAACCTCGCCATCATCGACATCGAGAACGGCAAGGCTGCCTTCAAGATCCTCACGCGCTCCAGCCGCGAGGACATGAAGGAGTATCTCTGCCGCACGCTCGAGAGCTGCTTCAGCATGGCTGGCATGAAGACGGAGTTCACCGCACCCTACGGTGGCTGGGATCCCAACCCCGACAGCGAGATCCTCAACCTGCTCAAGGCTATCTACAAGGAGCAGAACGGCCAGGAGGCTACCGTCCAGGCTGACCACGCCGGACTGGAGTGCTCCGTCATCCTCAGCAAGTATCCGGGTATGGACGTCGTCAGCATGGGCCCGACCCTCCTCTCTCCGCATACGACCAGCGAGCGCGCACAGGTGGCTACGGTAGAGCCGTTCTGGAAGTTGCTCACCACCGCCCTGGAGCGCGTGCCGGAGAAGAAGTAATCTCTCCCCTACTCTTCCCGCCTGCTGGCGGCCCCAGCCTGCCGACATCCTCTGATCGCTAACGCCAGCCGCCAACTGACGACTGTCAGCCTGCAGACGGGATTATAATCTATGGGATACTTGACCTCATCCTTTCACCCCAGGGCCAAGTATCCCATCTCTCTTTGACGCTATTCCTCATAGAGGACATGAATATTGATGGTAGGGCTTGCGCCTTGTTGTTGAGCTGCGCCAACCTGCTCACCACTGTGTATAACCATTGCAACATGGGCCGGCTTGCCCTCGTAGTAAACGACACCTCTCTTTTCGATGACTTCCTCGGTGGCAGGACGGAAAGATTTATCTAATGCTCCATTCGTTAAAAATACCTATAAACGCAATAATAATCCGTTATCAATTTTGATAACCAAAATAAAAACACTACCTTTGAACCGTCAAAATTTGGCCGCACATCAATGAACATAACATCAGAAGACGAAGCGTTACTCGAATTATATGAAAATGGCAAAACATCAAGCAAGAGATACAGGAGATTGCCCGTTCAAGTGATAAAGGGGTACAAGAAAGCCGTTGACTACATGAAGGCTGCCCGGCGAATCGAAGACCTCTTCCGCTTGAAAGGGTTAAATTACGAAGCGTTGCATGGCGACAGGAAAGGACAAGAGTCGGTGCGTTGCAATGGCGCTTGGAGATTGATCTTCAAAAGTTCTCCACTTGATGGAAGCATTGTTATTACGGAAATAGAATTATTAGAAATATCACATCATTATGACTAAGTATAGTTTTAATCAGGCGGTGCCATTTGAGGCAACTCATGTGGGCGAGGTGATTAAGGACGAGCTCGCTGCACGCAACATGAAGCAGAGCGAATTGTCCAAGCTCACTGGCATACAGAAATCCAATCTGAATGACGTCATAAAAGGGAAGCGTGCACTGACACCCGAGATGGCATTATTGATAGGAAACGCCCTCGGCATTTCTGCAGAATTTCTTATAAATATTCAGACACAGTACGATCTTTACGCTGCGAAGCAAAGCGAGAGAGTAGTGTTGCAGACCAAGATGCTGGAGATTTTGAGACAAGACTCCTGTAGTCGCCCATAATACGAAACCGCCACTGGTTCTTCTACAGAGCACCAATGGCGGTTTAGGTTTAAGTACAAAGCGCCGGTCCTACTCCCCACGGCAGACGCCAGCCGGCCTTGCCTCTCGCCTTCCGCTCGTTGCCGATCACGGCCACCAGCTGACGCCCATGTAGCCATCACTTTGCTCTTCCGCATATACGTCACGCGCATCTCCACACTTGCCACACCCGTCTTTGCCAGCGTCTTCCTTCTGTCAATGCACCAGCTAGAACTCGGAAACTTCTCCATAACTTTCTATATTTCTTGATTGATTTCTATTTCTCTAAGCATGTACACAAGTCAAAAGAAATGAAATCGTAAACGCTTAAAAATCAATCATTTAAGCCGTAAAAAGTAAAAAAAGGAAGGGCAAAAACCCTTCCAAATTCAGCGGAAAGTGAGGGATTCAAACCCCCGATACCCGTAATGGGTATACCGGATTTCGAGTCCAGCGCATTCGGTCACTCTGCCAACTTTCCAAAAAACTACGGGTGGAAACTCTTTCTGCTCATTAAGACAGAACCGTCGCCAGCCCTTTGTGAAATCCTGTCAACAACCTCTTTGAGAGATCTGTCAACAACCTTTTGAGAGTTCTGTCAACCTCTTCGAGGAATCAGTCAACCTGGATGAGAGATCAGTCCACTCTTTTGAAGGAGAAGTAACACCTTTTGAAGGAGAAGCCAAACCCTTTTGAAGGAGAAGTCACCCCTTTGATTGATAATGCTTGCGGGGCAATAAGAGTAAAACTCTTAGACTTCGCAACCACTAACTATCTATTTCTCATGCAAAGGTAAACACTTTATTTGTAACGACCAAATGTATGGGGCAAAAAAAATGGAGAAATTAACTGAACCACCACATAAAGAAATCGTGCGACCCCGTGAAATCGTCATAGCAACTGCCGAAGAACACCAACAAGATGCCCAAGATCGTGCCAATAATGGGTATAGAGATCGCAATGAGTACCACCTGTACGATGATATACAAGAGGGAATAGAGAAACTAGTCCACATTTGATGATTATTACGATTTATTCAAAGGAGAGTTTGTCCAAGCGCGCCTGAAGGCCTTCGGCCAGACTCTGGCGAATGGAGAGGACAATCTCGCAGTCGTTGTCGAAAGACTGGCTGACGATACGCGCTCCCGTCTCCTTGACCACCCGCATGACGGCATTGATCATCGGATAGGTGAAACGATAGATGATGCGCTCCTCCACAAATTTTTCTTCTATGACGGCCTTGAAAAGTGCGTCCTCCGTCGCCGTGCGGTAGGCCACGATAAGTCCTCCCGTGCCCAGGTTGACGCCACCATAATAGCGGATGACCACGACCAGGACATCGGTGAGCTCCAGCCGGTTGAGTTGGCCAAGGATGGGCTTGCCCGCCGTGGAGGAAGGTTCGCCGTCGTCGTTGGCACGGAAATCAGCACGGTCCGATCCCAGGACGTAGGCATAGCAACAGTGGCGCGCATCATAGTATTTCTTCCTATACTCCTTGACGATAGCCATAGCCTCATCGACAGAGTCAACATGATGCACAAAGGCGAGAAACTTGCTCCGCTTTTCGGAATAAAATCCCTCGCAGACTTCCTTGGAAACGGTCTTGTAGGTATCTGCCATTCTGTAAAATTAGAGATTGGAAAAAATCCGCAGCCCCAAGAGAGAGGACTGCGGACTAAACAATCTATTAATCATTAATCATCAAAAAGATGATCAATCCTCTGTCTCCAACTTGTGGATAACCAAGCCAGAGCGGAGTTTCGGCTCAAACCATGTGGCCTTCGGCGGCATAATGTTGCCACTGTCGGCGATGTCCATGATCTGCTTCATTGAGACAGGATAGAGAGCCAGAGCCCAGCGCATCTCGCCGCTATCGACACGACGCTTCAACTCGCCGAGGCCACGGAGACCACCGACGAAGTCGATACGCTTGTCAGAGCGGAGATCCTTGATGTTCATCAGCTCGTCGAGGATCAGACGGCTGGAGATATCTACGTCGAGCACGCCGATAGGATCGTTGTCGTCGTAGGTACCCTCCTTGGCGTTGAGGGCGTACCAGTGACCGTCGAGATAGAGTGAGAACTCGTGGAGGCGGGCCGGCTTGTAAATCTCCGTGCCCTTGTCCTCTACCGTGAAGTTGACCTGCAGTGCAGAGAGGAACTCCTCAGAAGACATACCGTTGAGGTCGCGAACGACGCGGTTGTAGTCGAGAATCGTCAGCTGGCTTGCGGGGAAGCTGACAGCCATGAAGTAGTTGTACTCCTCCTTGCCCGTGTGGTTGGGGTTCTGCTTAGCCTTCTCAGCACCTACGAGGGCAGCAGCAGCAGAACGGTGGTGACCATCAGCGATGTAGAGAGCCGGCATCTCGGCAAACTCCTTGGTGATGGTGTCGATGTCGTTCTTGTCGCTGATCACCCAGAACTGGTGGCGGAAACCGTCGATCGGAGCGATGAAGTCATACTCCGGCTCCGTCTGAGCGTAGCGGTTGCAGAGGTCGATGAGGGTCTGGTTGTCGCGATAGGCGAAGAACACCGGCTCGATGTTGGCGTCGTTGACGCGAACGTGCTTCATGCGGTCCTCCTCCTTGTCACGGCGGGTGAGCTCATGCTTCTTGATCACGCCATTCATGTAGTCCTCCACATAGGCGCCCACGACGAGACCATACTGCGTGTGGCCGTTCATCGTCTGAGCGTAGATGTAGTAGTGATCCTCCTTGTCCTGGACGAGCCATCCCTTCTCCTGGAACATCTTGAAGTGCTCCTTGGCGCTCTCATAGACGCGCGGGTCGTACTCAGAGGTGCCCTCGGGGAAGTTGATCTCCGGCTTGATGATGTGGTAGAGACTCATCTCGTTGTCACCAGCCTCGGCGCGAGCCTCGTCTGAATCGAGGACGTCGTAAGGACGCGACTCTACACGCTCTACATATTCTTTCGGTGGGCGAACGCCCTTGAACGGTTTAATAATTGCCATATAAAATATTGAAAAAAACGCCCCATTCCCCCGCTCGCAAGAACAGGGAAAAGGGGACTATTAAAAAAAGATGATTACTTATTTACCTGGAACTTGGTGCAGCCATCCGTGAAGAAGGCGTTGATCTGACGGGCAGCAGCGATACCAGCGTTGATGTTGGCCTCAGCGGTCTGAGCACCCATCTTCTTCGGCGTAGCGAAGTAGCGTGTGCCAAACTTCTTGAACTCCTCGTCCTTGTCGGGCATGATGTCGGCGATGTAGCGGAGATCCTCACGCTCGTTCATCAGCTTCAGCAGGCCCTCCTCGTCGATCACCTCCTTGCGGGCAGCGTTGACGAGGATACCACCCTTCGGCATCAGGTTGACCATGTCATAGTTGATGCTCTTGATGGTCTCCGGCGTAGCGGGGATGTGGAGAGAAAGCACGTCGCTGATCTCGAAGAGCTCCTTCTGATCCTTGCAAGCGTGTACACCCTCCTTCTCGATAGCCTCAGCGGGAACGAAAGCGTCGTAAGCAGACACCTCCATGCCGAAGCCCTTGGCGATGCGGGCCACGTTGCGACCGACATTACCGAAAGCGAGCAGACCGAGACGACGGCCCATGAGCTCATGGCCAGACTTGCCATTGAAGTGGTTGCGAGCCACATAGACGAGCATACCCATCACGAGCTCAGCCACGGCGTTGGCGTTCTGACCCGGCGTGTTCTCGACGACGACGTTCTTCTCCTTGGCATACTGGCAGTCGATAGAATCGAAGCCGGCACCAGCGCGAACGACAATCTTCAAGTTCTTGGCAGCGTCGAGGACCTCAGCGGTGATTTTGTCGGAGCGAACGATCATGGCGTCCACGTCCTTGACAGCGTCGAGGAGCTGCTCGTTGGTCTCATATTTCTCCAGGAGCACTACCTCGTGGCCCGTGCCCTCAAATTCCTTCTTGATGCCCTGTACAGCCTCAGCTGCGAACGGCTTAGCAGTTGCAATTAAAACTTTCATTGAATGTATTGATTATATAAGTCTGTTATAATAAGGAGACAGGGAAACTGCTGCTCCCCCGTCTCACTCATGTTTCTAAAAATTAGTGCTGTGCCTCGAAGTCCTTCATAGCCTGGACGAGTGCCTGAACACCCTCGACAGACATAGCGTTGTAGCAAGAAGCACGGAAACCACCGACTGAACGGTGACCCTTGATACCCAACATGCCACGCTCGGTAGCGAAGTCGAAGAACGGCTTCTCCAGCTCCTTGTACTCGTCGTTCATGACGAAGCAGATGTTCATGCGAGAACGATCCTCCTCGGCGACGGTACCACGGAACAACTTGTTGCGGTCGATCTCTCCGTAAAGGATGTCAGCACGCTCGATAGCGCGACGCTCCATCTCCTTGACACCACCCTGGGCCTTCACCCAACGAACCGTCTCAAGCAGAGAGTAGATAGGCACCACAGGAGGCGTATTGAACATAGAACCCTTGTCCACGTGGGTGCGATAGTCAACCATCGTAGGCAACTCGCGCGGAGCCTTGCCCAGCTCGTCGTCCTTGACGATCACGAAGGTGACACCGGCCATAGACATGTTCTTCTGAGCACCACCGTAGATAGCCTTGTACTTAGACACATCGACCGGGCGGCTCATGATATCAGAAGACATATCGGCGATCATCGGCACATTGACGTCGAGGTCCTTGAGGAGCTCCGTACCGTAGATCGTATTGTTGGTCGTAACGTGGAGGTAGTCCACGTCAGCAGGAACGTCGTAGTTCTTGGGGATGTAGCTGTAGTTGTCGGCAGCTGAAGAGGCAACCTCGATCACCTCACCGAAGAGCTTAGCCTCCTTGAGGGCCTTCTTTGCCCACACACCCGTGTTGACATAGGCAGCCTTCTTGATCAGGAAGTTGGCAGGGATCTGCATGAACTGCGTAGAAGCACCGCCACCAAGGAAGAGCACTGAGTAGCCCTCGGGAATGTCGAGCAGCTCCTTGATGAGAGCGACGGTCTCGTCCATAACGGCCTGGAAAGCCGGACTACGGTGGCTAACGCACATCAAAGATACGCCCATACCGTTGAAATCCAGGATCTGCTTTGCAGTGTTCTCGACGGCCTCGCGCGGCAGAAGCGACGGGCCTGCATAGAAATTGTACTTCTTCATCTCTAAAGTATTAATTGAATTGATTGATGTTTCGACTGCGAATTTACTGCTTTATTTCCACACGGCCAAATATTTTAGCGTTTTTTATCAACCAAACTGTAAGCTGCGACATGGGGACAGGCCGTGTTGCGCCCCAGCACAGTTTACATTTGGTCACGCGTTTCACTTGATTTCCTCCACTACCGTACGGATTCCCTTGATTTTCTCTCCACTTGTCATTTTGAGAACCGTAGCGAGTTTACTTTTTGCCACTGCGGCATAGGCATAGCGCTGCATCACGTCGATGCGTCCGATCTCCGTGGCTTTGAGTCCGCCCTTCTTGCAGAGGAAACCCACGATATCGCCCTTCGAGACCTTGTCTTTCTTGCCTTTTCCTATATACAAGGTAGCCATCGTGGCCCGTGGCACGGGATGCTGACCGCCGTCAAGCTGGTAGTCGTGGATCTCGGCCTCGACATAAGCGGGCAACTCCTCCTCGGGACCCAGCAGGAAGAAGGTAGCGCCCTGCTTGTCCCAGCGCGCCGTGCGGCCCGTGCGGTGGATATAGGCTTCCTCGGTCTCGGGCAGATGGTAGTGGATGATATGGCTGATGTCGGGGATATCAAGTCCGCGGGACGCCAGGTCTGTGCTCACCAGCACGTTGGCGCTTCCGTTGGCAAAGCGATAGACCGCCTGCTCGCGCTCCCGCTGGTCCAATCCGCCATGGAGGCTGCTCACGTCGAAACCCGCCTCGGCCAGATAGTCGGCCACACGGCCCACGGCGTCGCGATAGTTGAGGAAGACCACCGTCTTACCCTCGCCCAACTGGCAGAGCAACTGCAGCAGGGCGGGCAACTTGTCGCGCTCCTCGCTTCTCACCTTATTTATTAGTACGCGATCGGAGACCACCTCGTCGTCAGACAGGAAATCGACCACCTCGGGGGCGCCCTTCAAGGCATTGCGCATGAAGGCTGGCACCTCCTCGGCCCTTGTCGCCGAGAGCAGGACCTTGCGGCGCACTGCCGGCAGACTCGCCACGAGACGGCTCATCTCGGCCTGGAATCCCATTTCGAGACATTTGTCATACTCGTCGATGACCAGCATGCCCACGGTCTCCGCCTCCAGGTTGCCCTTGTCGATATGGTCGTTGAGACGGCCCGGCGTTCCGAAGACCACCTGCGGGCGCACCTCGCGCATCTTGCGGTGCTCCTCCATCGTGGGGCGGCCGCCATAGACCGCCATCGAGCGCAGTCCCGTGCGCATCGACTCCAGCACCTGCTGCGACTGCAGCGCCAACTCGCGTCCCGGCACCACAACCACGGCCTGCACCTCCTGCCGCGTCGCGTCGATCATGGCCACCAGCGGCAGCAGATAGGCAAAGGTCTTGCCCGATCCCGTCGGCGAGAGGACCACGATGTTGCGGTCCGTATGGAGCAATCGGTCGGCCACGGTCTCCTGCATCGGCGTCAATGTGATGCCGATACGGTCGGCCAGCGTATGTATCTTGTTCATCTTTGTTCTGTTGTTCTGATTCGGTTATTGTTTGTTGATCTCGTCAAACTCCTCCCCCATGTTGAGCTTCAGGTAGATCGTGTAGAGCGGCTGCAGCCAGCGGTTTCGCTGGTCGGGGGCCAAGGCCCGGTAGCGCTCCAGGTAGGGCAGCGCCTCCTTGTAGAGCCTCGTGATCTCCTGTCGCTTCTCTCGGTGCCGCTGCTCCACGATGTCCAAGTCGATGGCCTGGTTGAAGTAGGCCAGTCCGATATAGAAATGGGCGTCCGCCAGCGAGTCGTTCTGCTCCAGCAGTCCCTTGCAAATCGCGATGCAGTCGTCGTAGCGGCCCAGATTGAGGAGTATCGATCCCTTCGTCAACCGGAAGAGCACACTCGTGGAGTCGGCCTCCAGCGCCCGGTCTGCCACCACCAGCGACGAGTCGTGGTCGCCGTGGCGCTCGTAGTAGGCGATCAGCCTCGGATAGAAGAAGGAGAAGTTGGGATAGCGGTCGAAACCGTCCCGAAGGGCCTCCACATAGCGTCGAGTCCCCCTGGAGCAGGTAGGCCTCGGCCTGATACTGCCGCACGAAGTTGAGCATGCTCGTGTCGCGCTCCGCCAAAAGTCCTGGTAGCGGATGATCTGATCCGCCGACCCCAGTTTGTAGCCACAGTACATCGCCCAGTAGGCGGCATGGGGCAGCAGCGGGTCGCGGTCCGCATAGTCGTAGCCCGTGAAGATGGGCCAGTCCTGGCTCTGGATATAGGTCTCGTAGAAGCGGTAGGCATCGGCATACTGGCGCTTGCGGGTGTAGAAGACGCCGCCGTTGAAGAGATTGGGGCGGATGGAGTGGAGGAAGGCCGCATGGCGCTCCCTGTGCTCTGCGCGCACCCTTCCCTTACTGTCGGGCCTCACGTCGAGACTATCGAAGGCCGAGAGCGTCTCGAAGAGGCGCATCGTCAGCGAGAAGATCGTCGTCGTGTCCGTGGCCTGCTTCAGGTAGAGGCGCTCGTTGCTCTGCTCATACTGTGCCTTCAGCGCGTCGCAGAGCACCAGCCAGATACGCGGGTTCTGACGGTTGGCGGAATCACTCAGCAGTCCCTGCATTGAGGCGACGGCCTTGGCGAGGTCCTTGCCCGACTTCACCTGGTCGCGCGCAGTCTGTATCTGCTTCTTCTGTGCGCAGAGCGTCAGCGGAAGGAGCAGGAGAAGTGCGAGCAAAGCCAATCTGTTGGATAGTTTCATACTAAAATGCGATTCCTGATTCTCTGATTACGGTTTGCAAAATTACATTATTTCATCGAGATAGGCAAATAAACGCTGCCCATTTCACCTTATTTAGCCTCCGCGCCACATCCCGAGCTCTTGACAACGATAGGGGAAATCCCCGCCAAGTTAGGGAAAATCCTTTGCAAGGCTCGTTTTTTCTTCGTTATTTTGCATCGTGAACCCAAAGAAAGGGTCACATCAAACGGAAGTCTAACATTTTAACCAAGGAATAAAGATGAAGAAGTTATTGTTCACCATGGCTGCCCTGCTCCTGCTCGCCTTGCCGTCCAGCGCCATGAGCTATGAGCAAGCACGCCAGCAGGCATTGTTCCTGACCGACAAGATGGCTTACGAGTTGAACCTCAGCGAAGCGCAATATGAAGCCGCCTACGAGATCAACCTCGACTACTTGATGAGCATCAACACGGTGGATGACCTTGCCGGCAACTACTGGCGGTGGCGCAACCTCGACATGAGCTACGTCCTCCTGGAGTGGCAGTATCGCGCCTTCTGCGACGCCGCCTACTTCTACCGCCCGCTCTATTGGGACACCGGCTGCTGGCACTTCGCCATCTACGCCCGCTATCCCCACCGCGACTACTACTATTTCTGCCGCCCCACGTTCTACGGTGTCTATCGTGGCGCCCACGCCTGGCATCACAACGGAGGCCGCAGCTGGTACCACGGTCGCCACTATGGCGGTCCCGGTCCTCGTGGCGGAATGCGCGATGGTTTCGGTCGTGGCGACTTCGGCCATGGCTACAGATATCGTGACGGCCACATGGTGGCTGGCAATCAGCACGACCGCCCCTCCTTTGGCAGTCAGACCGACCGTCCCTCCTACGGCGGCCAGGACCATCGCCCGTACAACGGCAGCCAGCCCTACGGCAGCGTACAAGGTCGCCGCGAGAGCAGCACCCGCACGACGGTGAGACGCCCCAACCCCAATGGTTCGCAGCAGCGGCCCTCAGCGTCGAGAAGATACAACGGCAGCGGCCAGTATGGTCCCGCCACGGGCGTTCAGCGCACTTCTCCCAGTTCGCCGCGCTCCTTCGGTGGTTCCCGATCCAACCCCAGTCAGCCGCGTTCCACCTTCACCGCGCCGACCCGTCCCTCTCGCCCCACGCCGAGCAGTCCGCGTAGTGGCAGCCCCCGTGGTGGCGGCAACTCTGGCGGATCCCACGGATCCTTTGGCGGACACCGCTAAAGAGCCCTCCCCTTTTCATACGAATGCAACCTATGACCCCAAACATAGATAAAACAACCCGTCGCACGGCCCTTAGAGTACCGCGCGACGGGTTTTTCTTTTGCAAAGCGTTGTACGTGCTGCTCAGCCGCCGATCTCCGACAGCTCCAGCCAGCGCATTTCCTTTTCATCGATCAACTCCTTGACCTCGGGCAGCCGCTTGCTCTTCTCCGTCAGTTCGTCGATGGAGAGCGTTCCCGAACATAGAGCCGCCTCCAGTTGCTCGCGCTCCTTCTCCAGCTCGCCCATCTCCTTCTCCAGCCGCTCAAACTCCATCTTCTCCTTGTAGGTCATCTTCCGGCGCGTCTCGTTGCGGTAGTCGGCCCGTTCGCGCTTCGGCTTCTTCTCCTCCTGACGGCGGTCGTCCTCCTCCTTGCTCTTGAGCTTCTGGTAGTCACGATACTGCGTGTAGTTGCCTGGGAAGTCCTGGATGTCGCCCTCGCCATGGAAGACCAGTAGATGGTCCACCACCTTGTCGGTGAAGTAGCGGTCGTGGGAAATCACGATCACGCACCCTGGGAAGTCCTGCAAATACTCCTCCAGCACCTGCAGCGTCTGGATATCGAGGTCGTTGGTCGGCTCGTCGAGCACGAGGAAGTTGGGATTGCGCATCAAGACCGTGCAGAGATAGAGCTTTCTCCGCTCGCCACCACTGAGTTTCGCCACGTAGTTGTGCTGCATCTCGGGCGGGAAGAGGAAGTAGTTGAGAAACTGCGATGCCGTCATGTGACGTCCGCCTCCGAGGTCGATGTAGTCGGCAATGTCCTTGACGATGTCGATCACCTTCTGGTCCTCGCGAAACTGCAGTCCCTCCTGCGAGAAATAGCCGAAGCGCACGGTGTCGCCGATGTCGAAACGTCCTCCGTCGGGCTCCACCTTGCCCAGCAGCATCTTGACGAAGGTCGATTTTCCCGTGCCGTTCTTGCCCACGATGCCCATCTTCTCGAAGCGCGCGAAGTTGTAGTAGAAGTCCTTCAGGATCACCTTCCGCGTGCCATCGGCCCGTTCAAAGGCCTTCGACACATACTGACACTCAAAGATCTTGCTGCCGATATAAATGCTCGAGCTCTTCAGACGCATCTGGCGCTCCTCGATCCTGCGCTTTTGCCTTCGCCTCCAGGTCGTAGAACGCCTCCTCTCGGTAGCGCGCCTTGTGTCCGCGCGCCTGTGGCTGCCGGCGCATCCAGTCCAGTTCCTTGCGATACAGGTTGTTGGCCCTTGCTATCTCCGCCCGCGCGTTGTCGATGCGCTCCTGGCGCTTCTCCAGATAGTAGGAGTAGTTGCCGCGGTAGGTATAGATCGTCTCGTCGTCGATCTCAAGGATCAGGTTGCACACCTCGTCGAGGAAGTAGCGGTCGTGCGTCACCATCAGCAGCGTTTTGTTACCTCGCCGCAGATAGCCCTCCAACCATTCTATCATCTCGAGGTCGAGGTGGTTGGTCGGCTCGTCGAGGATTAGAAAGTCGGGCTCCAGCAGCAGCACGTTGGCCAGGGCCACCCGCTTCAACTGTCCACCACTCAGTTCGCCCACCTTCTGCTCCAGGTCCTCGATGCGCAACTGCGTCAGCACCTGCTTGGCCCGCAGCACCTTCTCGGGATTGCCCTCGTGGTTGAAGCAGGCGTCGAGGACGGTGTCCGTAGGATTGAAATGCGGTGTCTGCTCCAGATATCCCACACGGATGTCGTTGCGATAGACGATCTGTCCCGCGTCGTAGCCCTCGTCGCCGTGGAGGATGGAGAGCAGGGTCGATTTGCCCGTGCCATTGCGCGCCACGAGCCCCACCTTCTGTCCCTCCGACACCGAGAAACTCATGTCGTCGAAAAGCACCTTCTCTCCAAAACTCTTCGTGAGATGCTGGACGTCCAAATATGATTCCATAGTCTGACTGGTTCTTGATGATCGTATGATTATTCTGCCTCCGTCGCGTTCTCCGCCTCTGCAGCTTCCTTCGCAGCGTCCCCTGCTGCATCATTCACGGCGTCCTTCGGGGCAGCCTCAGCAGCGACATCAGCAGCAACCTCTGCAGCGTCCTCCGTAGCAGCCTCATCCATGTGGATGCACTGCTCGATATAGTCGAGCACGGCCTCGCCTCCCTCGTGCTTCGACGAGCTCGTGATGAAGTAAGGGGGCAGCGACTCCCAGCGGTCCTCCAGGGCGTGCATCCATTGCTCCGCATTGGCCCGCGCCTTGCCAGCCGTCAACTTGTCCGACTTGGTGAAGACGATACAAAACGGCACCCCGCTCTCGCCCAGCCAGTCGACAAACTCGCGGTCGATGCGCTGCTGTTCGTGGCGGATGTCGATGAGGACAAAGAGGTTGACGAGTTGTTTGCGCTGGAGGATATAGCCCGCGATCATCTGCTCCAGGCGGCGTTGCGACGACTTCGTGCTCGACCCCTGAGCGTAGCCATAGCCCGGGAGGTCCACCAGATACCACTCGTTGTTGATAATGAAGTGGTTGATGAGCAAGGTCTTGCCCGGCTTCGACGACGTCTTGGCCAAAGCCTTGCGGTTGGTGAGCATATTGATCAGACTCGACTTGCCCACATTGGATCGTCCGATAAAGGCAAACTCGGGCTTGGTGTCCTTCGGACACATACTCTCTCGCGGCGAGGAGATCGTGTATTCGGCTTTCTTTATTAGCATCTTGCGTTCTATTTTTATATAAGAAGTAGTGCAAACGAGCCAATGAAAACGTGTTTTCAAATGTCCGAATGCAGCCTAACACTTGCAAAGTTACAAAAAATTACGGCCACGCGTGGCTGATTGAGGGAAAATGTGTAAATTTGCACCTATTCTGTGGCCAACGGTACGAGGAGAGGGGTCTTTTCCATGCAGCACCCCACCCCTTCCTTCCTATCCACACGCCACGCTACGAACAAATACTTAGGCAAGATGAAAGAAGTCAGATGGGGCATCATAGGATGCGGCGAGGTAACGGAGAAGAAGTCCGGCCCCGCCTTCAACGAGGTGGAAGGTTCTCATGTCGAGGCCGTCTTCAGCCGCAACGAGACCAAAGCGCGATCGTATGCGGAGCGACACCATGTCCGCAAGTGGTACACCGACCCACAGGAGCTGATCCTCGACCCCGACATCAATGCCATCTATGTCGCCACCCCTCCTGCCGCCCACACCACGTTTGCCATCATGTCCATGCGTGCCGGCAAACCGTGCTACGTCGAGAAGCCCCTCGCCGCAAGCTATGAGGACTGCATCCGCATCAACCATATCTCCGAGCAGACGGGCGTGCGCTGCTATGTGGCCTACTACCGCCGCTACCTCCCCTATTTCAAGAAAGTGAAGACCCTCATCAACAGCGGCGTGCTGGGCAAGATCATGACCGTGCAGGTACGCCTCATCGCTCCCCCCAAGCCCCAAGACGCCCAGACCGGCTCGCTGCCCTGGCGTCTCCAGTCCAGCATCTCCGGTGGTGGCTACTTCTACGACCTTGCCCCCCATCAGATTGACCTCCTCCAGGACTACTTCGGTATCATCACCAAAGCCCACGGCTACAAGGCCAACCGCGGCGGTCTCTATGCCGTGGAGGACACGGTCAATGCCGTGATGGAATTTGAGAGCGGACTCACCGCCAGTGGTGCCTGGTGCTTCTGCGCCCACGAGAGCGGACGCGACGACCGCATCGAGGTCTTCGGTTCCAAGGGACGCCTGGCCTTCTCGGTCTTCACTCCCCAGCCCATCCACCTCTACACCAACGAGGGCGTGCAGGAGATCGACATTCCCCGCCCGTCCCTGGTCCAACTGCCGATCATCCGCAGCGTCATCGAAGACATCCAGGGCATTGGCACCTGCGACTGCGACAGCTTCAGCGCCACGCCCACCAACTGGGCCTTGGACCGCATCCTCGGCAAGTTCTAACCCACCACCAACGTCCCTTCCCCATCACGAGCCCGCTACGCATCATAGTCCTCCTCTGCCTCCTGCTCCCCCTCGCCACCATTGCTGCCAGGGGGACAGACCTATCGTGGGCTGCCGACACACTCTGTGAGACTCCGAGGAGAGACACCGTCACATGGATGCGCCCCGACCTGAGCAGACAGCAGAAAAGGGAAAAAAGCTGGCTGAAGCACAACATCCGCAAACTCAACAAGGTCGATACCACCTATATCGAGCCGCAGCGATACAACTACGCGTTCATGATCCAGAACACGAACACCTACGAGCTGTACCGCATCAAGTCCAACCTCGGCTACTCCGTCACCTTCGCCCCCAATATGTCGCTGCGCGTCGGTCCATACTTCGGCTACCGCTGGATCTTCATCGGCTACACCATCGACGTCACCCACCTCTACGACGAGGTCAACGACCGCACCGACTTCAACCTCAGCCTCTATAGCAACAAGATCGGCCTCGACCTCTACTACCGCAAGACGGGCGATGGCTACTATATCCGAAACAGCTATTTCGGCGACGATTTCAATACCGAACCCCTGCGCGACGTGAAGTTTGGTGGCGTCACCACCAGCAACAAGGGCTTCAACGCCTACTATATCTTCAACCACCGTAAGTTCTCCTACCCCGCCGCCTTCAGCCAGAGCACCGTGCAGCGCCGCTCGGCAGGATCGCCACTCATCGGCATCGGCTATAGCAACCAGAACGTGACGGTGGACTGGCGGGCTCTCGACGACCTCATCGCCTCCCGCACCGGCCGCCGTATCATTGCCGAGGAATACGACTCTACGCGGGAGAGCTCCACGTTCCACTACGACGACATCAATATCTCGGGCGGCTATGCCTACAACTGGGTCTTCGCCCGCAACTGGCTCCTCGACGCCTCGCTCTGCATCGGCCTCTCCTACAAGAAGACGCGAAGCGACGTGCAGGGCAAATGGCTGTCCTTCCGCGACTTCACGGCCAAGAACCTCAACCTCGACGGTACCTTCCGCTTCGCCGTGGTCTATAATAACATGAGGTGGTATTCGGGCATGAGCATCGTCACCCACGCCTTCAAGTACCGCTGCGAAAACTTCGAGACCGAAAACCTCTTTGGCACGCTCAATGTCTATGTGGGGTTCAATTTCGGCCACAAATACAAGAAAAAGAACCGCAAAGGAAAGAAAAAATGAGAATCCTCCTCACCACCCTCTGCCTGACCCTCTCGCTCGCCGGATGCGGCCATGCCTCGGGAGCAAAGGAACAGGCCGACCCTACGCCTCAGCCTGTCGACTCCACCCAGGCTACCGACACGGTGGCCCGCAACAACCAGGTCCACGACACCATCGCCGCTCCGCTGCCCGACGCCACGCGAGAAGACCGCCTGCTGGTGGAGCGCATCCTCCGTACCACCCACGACCACTATGCCGCCTGGGGCAAGGAGAAGACCATCCTTTGGATCGCCCGCCAGTTTATCGGCGTGCCCTATGTGGCCCATACCCTCGACCGGTCCGACACCGAGCAGATGGTCATCAACCTCCACGAGCTCGACTGCACCACCTATGTCGAGGCCGTTCTCGCCCTGGCCCGCTGCACCTTTGCGGGCAAGACTTCCTTTGCCGACTACTGCCACGAGGCCCAGCTCATTCGCTATATGAGCGGAAAGGTGGACTACTGTGGTCGCTTACACTATTTCCAGTGGTGGGTGAGCGACAACGAGCGCAAGGGCTTGCTCCAGGAGATACACGCCCCGTCCACCCTTTTCACGGGTCGTCAGCGCCTCCGCATCGACTATATGAGCACCCATGCCGACAGTTACGATATGCTCCGCCAACATCCCGAACGGGTGAAAGCCATCGCCCAACAGGAAAAGGCGTGGCTTGGCAAGACCGTCACCTACATTCCCAAAGGCCGCCTCAAAGACCCGACGCTCAGACAGGTGGTACACGACGGCGACATCATCGGTCTCGTCACCAACAAACCCGGACTCGACGCCAGCCATCTTGGCATCGCCGTCTGGCACGACGACGGCCTCTACCTTCTCAACGCATCAAGCCTCAAGAAGAACGGCCACCAAGTGGTAGAACCCAAGGAGACGCTCTTCGCCTACCTTGCCGCCCGGGCCCACAATACGGGCATCCGCGTCCTCCGCATCAGCGAGTGAGGCCGCTTACCATAGCTACAACGAACTATCATTTAGAATCATCAATATGAAAAAGAAATCATTCCTTACCCTGATCATGGCCTTTGCCATGGCCTCCCTCTGCTGCCTGCTCACCGCCTGCAGCGACGACGACAACGACGACACGCCCCAGCAGCCTATCACCTCGGGCACGTTCACCTATCTCTTTGCCTTCAACAAGGACATCCTCCAGTGGTCCGACTTCTCCCTTACGCTCACGCCGAGCAAGGGATCGCCCGTCACCACCTCGCTCAACGACCCCTTCAATCGCAAACTGGACGAGATGCTGGAGTACGAGAAGTATTTGCTCGACCCCTCTACCATGGTTCTGCCCGGCCGTCTCCACGACTACGTTTTCTATTCCGTCCCCATGAGCGTGACGGAGTTTCCCATGACCATCAACGTGAAACTCAACTGGAAGGTGAAGGATGGCTACCAGGCCCAGGACAACGACTTCTACACCGTCACCCTCGTCGAAGCCTATGGCGTGAGCACCAACACCAACCAAAACTTTGCCAACTACCAGCACGCCTTCAAATACTCCGGCATCCAGGGCAAGCACCTTGCCGAGTTCGCCCAGGGACGCTCCAACTCCGACGTGACCCTCACCCTGACGGTAGAAAACAACAAGGTAGTGGTCAAGCGTAGCGACAAACAATAATCAATGATCGCCAAGCGCATCAATATCCAATAAAAAAACTTGGGGGTGAGCCAAAACCATTGTTCTGACTCACCCCCCAATTCTCGGTTCTCCACATGGCATAACTTGAGCAAGCTCTGTTCTGCTCATGGCTTACCGAAAGAGTTGTTACTAGTTGTAAAAGTTATTCAAGTTGTTTTCCCTATAAGCAGGCTATAATGAGGAAGCATTGTTGTTATTTCGCCTCCCGCCGCTGCAACACCACCGGCCCTCTACCATCATAGTACAAGTCGTAGGTGGCATCGAAGGCACGCTCCTGCCGCCGCTCGCTGACAATGAAACGACAACCATCGCTATACCGCTGGCGGATATAATAGACCGCCGCATGATCCCTCAATAGCACCAGACTATCCCCCACGAAGCAGATCTCCTCGCCCCCCACGATCTCTCCCCGCCTATAAGGTGTGCGTCCACTCAACCGAGGGTCAAACGGGAAATAGAGGTCGCCATCCTTCTGAAACTGCATAAAACCGATCCTCACCAACTGCGGCTTTTGGTCAAAGCAGACCCCACTCTCGAGATCCACATAATAAGCACGCCCCTTCTCCTTGATATATAGGTAGGCGTCGTCCAGCAGTTCCGCATGGTCAAACAGCAGGTCCTCACCCACACCGATCTTCTCAAAATACTGCGTCCGCAGGAGATACTTCCCCTCCCAGTTGCGCACCACCCGCAACCCATAGGCCGGAGGAAATATCTCCCGATAAGACCCCGTCGGTTTCCACCGCTGCTCCATCACGTCATAGACGAAAGCATTATACCCTTGCTTCCCGCTCCGCGTGATACGCACGTCCGAAACCTCCTTATAGTCGGAGAGGTGATAACCAGCCGTGATCTCCGCCCGCACCGTATAGGGAAACACCCTGCGGTCCGCACACTGCTTCGCCTGCCTGTCAAAGGATCGCAACGTGCGTCGCCACCGTGCCTTCTCTTCCTTCCATGCCGCCAGCGTGATGGCCTCCAACCGCACGCCCCAGCCTGTCCGCAGACAGAACGTCCCGTCCTCAGCCTCCAGCAACACCCGGTCGTCCATATGGTCCTTCACCACATAGATCCTTGGCGTCCCCTCCGTCGGCGGGATATAGTAGTCACGAAAGCGCAGACCGTCCTCCAGCCCGTGGCGCAAAGCCCCCGGCGTCACGAAGTCCGACTCCTGCAGCCGCCGCGTCTCCACCCGTGGGTACAGGCGAAGCCCGTCCGCCGTACTAAACGACAGGAAGCCACACCGCCTCACCATTGGCATCACGGCAAAGCGCAGCCCGTTGCGCAAGTCCATCCACGGACGCTCCCGGTCCACCTTCCGCCGCGACGTCAGGCGGGCAAAACCATAAGGCAGCAGTTCCACCTTCTCGTACCGTGGCGGCAGCACCTCCTCGCCCTCCAGCGTGGCGACGCCCATCCTTCCAGCCTCATTCCGCACCACACGGTAGGCATAAGCCGCCTCCAGTTCGTTGCGCTGCCCGTCGTGCGTCATCACCGTCACCAGTTCCGTCCGGGCGTCAGCCGTCTCCGTCCGTCCCGTGTCCCCCAACACCGAGAAGGCAGCATACACGCTCCGCTCCTCCGCCTGCTTGAGGTGGGCCTTGCCAGCCAGCGTCCCTTCAAACATCGCCTGCCAGTCCCTGTCCTCCGAGGGCAGACCAAACAGGCGGTACAGTCCCACGTTGTCCAGGATTAGGCAGTAGCGCTTCCCGTCAAAGACGCGCATGCCCCGCCCCACCTGCTGCAAGTATTTTGCCAGCGACAGCGTAGGCCGCGCCAACTGGATAAACTCCACGTCGGGACAGTCGAAACCCTCGCCAAAGAGGTCCACATTCACCAGCACCTGCGTCTCTCCTGCCCTAAACAGTTCTATCAACCGACGACGTTCCTCCCCTGGTGTCTTCGCACTGATCGCCACCGCATCAATACCGTGTTCCCGATAGTACGCAGCGATATGCTCCGCATGCCGAATGTCAATCGCATAGACGATGCCCTTCTTCTCCCGTGCATAACGCAGCACCGTATCACAGAGCCGCCCGATACTCGGCCTCACGTCCAGACGCTCGCTCATCTCCCGCAGCGAGAAGTCGCCATCGGCTCCACGGCGCTCCAGCGACCGCACCACCCGCCAATCCTCGTTGTCCGCCCTCACCGACATATAGTCGTAGAGCGACAAGCGACCCTCGGCGATAAAGCGGTCGTAGGGCCACGACTGCAGCAGCACCTCGAAGAGGTCCGTGAATCCCCGACGCGTCAATCGGCAGGGCGTGGCCGTCAGTCCCAGCACCTTCGCCCCGGGACAAGCCTCCACCACCGCCTTGTAGGTCTTCGCCACGGCATGGTGGGCCTCGTCGATCACCAGCAGGCCCGGCCTCTCCGCCAGTTCCCCCTCGTGCCGAGACAACCACTGGATGGAAAAGACCCGTACCCGGTCGCCCACGAGTTCCTCCTCCTGCAGCGTCCCGACGATCTGTTCCACCAGTTCCCTGCGGTGCACCACGATCCACACCGTCCCCTCGTTCTGCGACAACCACGCACGCACACACGCCACCAGCAGGCACGTCTTTCCCGTACCCGTCGGCATCTGAACCATCACGGAGCGGTGCGACCCAAAGGCCTCACCCACCCGCCGTTTCATATCAAGCTGATAATCGTAAAGCTGCCTCTCCTTCATACCATTCTGCTTAAGCGCAAACATCCCCTACGATTTATTTCTTTGGAAAATTGCGATTTCCAGCCAATTATTTCTGGTTCATCCGGAAAATCGAGTGATAGGTTTTGTTCATAGTTGTTTCCCTTGCAGCAACCCTTGGTCAGCATGGGCCTCGAAGAGGCGATGTGTCCCCGCGAAGCTGTTCCATTACATGGCACTCTTTCTCGCCATGGCATAACTTGAGCAAGCTCAGTTCTGCTCATGGCTTACCGAAAGAGTTGTTACTTGTTGTAAAAGTTGTTCAAGTTGTCTTCTATGTGTCCACGTCGAATCACTCCATTTTCCAGAAGAACCTTATTTCTTTGGAAAATTGCGATTTCCAGCCAATTATTTCTTTGGAAAATTGCGATTTTCAGCGAATTATTTCTTTGGAAAATTTCTTTTTTACTCTCTTTGCACCTGAAATACAAGCAATTACGCTATACTATTGGGTACGCCTGTCCAAAAACTCATTAGCAGAGATCGACTTTTTGCTACCATCCCACCTTCAGATCCTACCCATCGAAGTCAAAGCAGGAAGCCAAGGCGGCATGAAAAGCCTATGGTCGTTCATGCGCGAAAAGCACCTCACGGAAGCCATTCGCTGCTCATTAGAAAATTTCGGATCATTCAGCCACACCGACAAAGAAGACGGAGATACCGCCCGCCATGTCAGCGTCATCCCCCTCTATGCCGTTTCGCAAATAATAAAAATCACGACCTCAGATCGAGTGTAAACCACGCCCATGGATTTTATGCTGTACAATTATCCTTCAGCATAAAATCCATGTACTCATGCCATTCCAAGTCCAAGCCTCGAAATCAAAAGAAGATCACCTTAAAGCGTGACAAGCATAAACCCCACCATCCACCATGCTGGCGGATCGCACAGGAGCCTATACCCATTTCGCCAGATAACAATTAAACTCTTCTATGCCTAACACTTCCACTTTCGGAAAAGAAATGTTTTTCAAAACCCTGAAATGCTTATCCTCAGAAACAATACACTTTGCATTTGCAACTATGGCACAATCTACAAACTTATTGTCATCTTTATCAGCCTCAATCAACCCAAAAGAGAAATGAGGATCTTTACGAATCACATTGGGCCTACTCAATATAGCATAAACAATAGCCTCAGAAACCTGAGGGGAAATGTTGCGGGATAAAACTTCAGAATACTCCTCTATAATTTCATTGGATACACAAAGATTATAATCGCCTCTAAGAAAAGCATCCCACACCTTGCGGTAAGGACTTTTTGGGGCAATTGAAATAATCAAACAATTTGTATCCAGCACAATATTCATAATCTAAAGATTACAAAGTTGGCTTATTGTATGGAGTACGCTCATGGAGATGACGAAAACTCTCAATCCGTTCTTCATTCAAGGTTCCCTCATTCCACATTCTATCTAATTCAGCATCAGCCTTCTGAACAAAATAATCAGAGATCACCTTGTTCAAATCTTGCAAAGCCTCAGGCGTCTTGATAAACGACAACATATCGAGTATTTGCAATTGTGCTTGATTCATTGTTGCTAACTGGTCCATAACAATCCTGCTTAATAGTTATCTGTATCTTATGCAAAGATAGTGCAAAAGAGCGCAATGGGAACTTGTTCACATATTGCCGAGTGCAGCCTATCTTATGCAAAGATAGTGCAAAAGATTCTATTCTCACAAATATTTGAGCAAGAAAGTTACTCAATTTAACCTTCCACAACAATTCATCAACTCACGCCTTTCACACGATCGCCTCCTTGATGCTGTCCACGATATAGCGGACGTCATCGTCCGTCACACAGGGACCCGCAGGCAGACAGAAGCCCACCTTGAAGAGCTGCTCCTCGATACCGTTGGTATAGACCGGCGCACCCGCATAGACCGGCTGCTTATGCATTGGCTTCCACAGCGGACGACACTCCACCCGCTTCGAGAGCATAAACACGCGCAGCGCCTCGATATTCTCATTGGGCTGGCAGTCCGTCACGGCCGTGTCCACCGCATGGATCACACCCGCGGCACCACCCACGGCCGTCTTCACCACCTCCTTGTAAGCATTCTCCTGCCCCTGGATCCTCACGTCCTCGTCCAGCGTCGCAGCACAAAGCCAGAAGTTGGCGTCATAGCGCGGATCCGCCGGCTGCCGATGGATATGCACGCCCGGCACCTCCGCCAGCAGCTCCTCGTAGAGTCCCTGCACATGCTTGTGGTGAGCAATATGGTCGTCCAGCACCGTCATCTGTCCACGGCCTATTCCCGCACAGACGTTCGACATGCGATAGTTGTAGCCGATCGCCGTATGCTGGTAGTAAGGATAGGCATCCCGCGCCTGCGTAGCATACCACATCACCTCGTTGGCCTCCTCCGCATTGCGACAGACCAGCGCACCGCCACCCGAGGTAGTAATCATCTTGTTGCCGTTGAACGAAAGCACACCATAGCGGCCAAACGTGCCCAGCACCCGGCCGTCAAAGCGCGATCCCATACCCTCGGCAGCATCCTCCACCACAGGAATGCCATACTTCTCCGCTATCGCCATGATCTCGTCGATACGGTAAGGCATGCCATAGAGCGCCACGGGCACAATCGCCTTCGGCAGGCGGCCCGTCTTCTCCTTGCGGTCAAGGATCGCCCGCTCCAGCAAGACGGGATCCATGTTCCACGTCTCCTGCTCCGAACCCACAAAGACCGGCTTGGCCCCGAGATACGTGATCGGGTGAGAAGAGGCACAGAACGTGAAACTCTGCACCAGCACCTCGTCGCCAGCCTTCACACCACAGCCTATCAACGCCAGGTGGACGGCAGCCGTGCCAGCCGAGAGACACACCACCTTTCTGTCCAGATCCGCGGCGCCATCCTTCCCGCTGTTGACAAACGCCTCCAGGTCCGCCTCGAAAGCATTCACGTTCGGGCCCATCGGCACCACCCAGTTGGTGTCAAACGCCTCCTTCACATATTTCTGTTCCAAACCCGCCTCACTCATGTGGGCAAGACAAAGATAAATCGTTTTTCTTTCCATAGTTGAAATATTTTTTTTAGTACAAATGATGATTCAATACCATGCGTCCTCAGCCCCATACCATCACGCCACCATAGCCACCCTCACATGCTGCAAGGATGACATACCGACTTGGCGGAAAGCACCAAGGATCAAAAAAATAAAAAAAGAATTGAATAGTTCCCCATCGCAGTATCGCTCTGCGCTACGCCGCCACTCGGATGGGGATAAAGATCATTGAGGTCAAAGCGCGCAACTCATCCTTCCGCGCCTCCAGAGACGATTGAGTTTAATTCAAAAGTATAACTATCCACCATTTCCGAGACAGAGTCCAAGAAATCACCCTTTATAAAATCATACTCCTCATCGACAATGCTCTCAAAACGACCGTCCTTAATGCAATATGCCGAGTAAGAGCCATAGGGAAGAACATATTCCTCAAGCCCCAACTCCCTGACCCTCTCAGGAGATTTGCCATAAGCCACCGAAGCCAACATCATAACATTCAAAGCCGTCAAGACGTACGGACTGTGCGTTGTCAAAAACACAGTACTCTTATATCCCGTAGGTTTCTTTTCCATCTGCTTTAAGAGGCCCACCAACAGCTTGACAAGCTCAAACTGAGCCTTTGGAAACAAGTTCTGCTCCAACTCTTCAACAAACATGTGAAACGACTGGTAAGATGACCGATTCTGGAAATTATTCCATTCCGTGAGCAGAGCCTTTACATTTTCAGGATCCAAATTGTCAAATTGCTTCAAATACTCTGCAGGACTCTTTTTGGCCACAGTTCCCACCTCAGCCGCAAGATAAGTAGCCAGCACCTGTATAGGCAAAGCCGACTGCACACCACTCGAAGCATAATACGGCTTGATTTTTGAGCGGCCATCGGCAAGAGTCAAAACATCACCGTTCTTGGCATCAAAGTGATACTTCATTCTGTCAACAAAAACCAAGTTGAGCGGATGCGCAGCATCAAACTGCGCCCGTGCCTCCCCCCATTCCAAAATATAATTGAACAACACATCAACCTCCTTTGACCTGTACAAATTCTCGATATTCTGGATAGACGACAACAAATTGCGTTCCGAAGGCAAGAAACTGATTTTTAGATTGTGCTTGTTTTCCGCAAAGTTGGCCTTTCTTACTATCTTCGCATTCCGCTTCTTTCCGTCCATCTCTATCTGGATAGCAGGGCCATCATATTTTATATAGCTGCTATCCGACAGAAAGTCGTCATTGAGATGATGAAATTTCTTCAGTTCATTCCAAAAGCGATAATAATGCGTGTACTTAGAAACGATCCCCTCCCCACCTATCATCACCTGCTTTTCGAGCCAGCAGCAAAAACACAGAATCTTCATGAAAGTACTCTTTCCAGTGCTCTGCTCGCCGATCAACAACATAACTTGAGAAACTGGAACATTTCCCGTTTCCACCAAAGGTCCAATATTTCGTATTTCTATTGTCTGCATGACGTCTAAGTTTTATGCAAAAAAAAAAATAAAATCAGAGAAAAAAACTCCTTTAGAAGAATTATTTGAAATTCGGCACAAAGACGCAAGCTTTTTCTGTCGAGCCAAACGGCTTTCATCGAAAACTTACTTCTGTTCCACACCCGCCTCACTCATGTGGGCAAGACACAAGTAAATAGTTTTTCTTTCTTCCAACATAAAAAATATCGTTAAATAATTTTGTACTTACACCATCATATAGTAAATTTGCACCATAATCACAGTAATATTTCACCAAATTATCCGAATAATATGGCACAGACTTCTATGACAGTCCGTTTGGACAACAAGCAGAAAGCAATATTCGATGAACTCTGCGCCCAGTTTGGCATGAGCGCAAACACGGCTATCAACATCTTTGTAAAGGCTGTGATACGCAGTAAGAGCATTCCATTCCCCATTCAAGCAAAGAATGAAGAAGATGAAGTGACTGCAAAAGCAAAGGCTGCGTTCCAATACATGCGTGACACAGCAAGAGAGAATAACATTGATATGTCACTTGATGAGATCAATGAAGAAATCAGAGAAGTCAGACGATTAAGAAAGGAGCGCAACAATGGTATATGCGGTGATTGACACAAACATTATCGTGTCCTCGTTTATAACCAGGAACCCTTCTTCACCAACAAGAAGGGTCATTAACAGTATGCTCAGTGGTAAAATTAAGCCATTGTATAATGACGAAATCTTGGATGAGTACTTTGAATTTCTGCTCAGAAGCAAAACACTTGAAGTTTTCCAAAGAAACACTCGTAAACATACCCTCTCAGATAAAACGTTTATATTATTCTTGATTGCTTAGCCACGTCACAGTACTAGTGGCAAGCCATCCGTTCATATCCGCCACTTTCACGGGTGGCGAAAACGGAGCATTCCCACCCACTCGGGATGGTTGTATCCACTCACTTTCGATGCGGGAAAGGGGTTAAAAGAGGCTTAAAAAACGGAGCATTGCCGTTCAACATCGATTAAAACGCCCAAAAACGCCTCAAAAAACGGAGCATTGCCGTTCACCAGCTACGAAGGTGTGTGACAGACCACCTAAATAGCATGAAAAACGGAGCATGTCCGTTCACTCGGAGAAACAGAAGTCGCTGTCATCAAGACGCTTGCGACCGAAAAACGGAGCATGTCCGTTCACTTTTCCCGTTGAATGTCAACCCGCATCAAAAAAACGGAGCATGTCCGTTCACTTCTCTGCTCTTTTTACGTTATTGTATGTGGAAGAACCAACATACAACACGTGACCATGGCAGGAAAGACAAAGGACATGAGCCAGATTAAACAGCTATTGCTCCTGAAGAAGGAGGGTGTCTCCAACCGCAAGGCCGCCGAAATAGTCGGCATCAACAAGGAGACCGCAAACAACTACGTAAGGAAGGCTCTTGCCGACAGACTCGGCATAGACGGCCTTCTCAAACTCGACGATCCCGTGCTTGAGCATCGCCTCAAGGGCGGCAATCCCGCATACACGGACAGTCGCTTCGAGGTGTTCAAGGAACTGCTTCCATACCTCCAGGAGGAGATGAGGCGCAAGCACGTGACGCTGAAGCTCCTGTGGGAGGAGTACGTGGAGGAGCATCCCGACGACCACTACAGCCTCACCCAGTTCCGCTTTCACTACAGCCAGAACACCGAGGCGAAGAAGGAGTCTCCCTCGACCGTTCTGGCGGACATGCGCACGGGCGGTGAGAAGCTCTTCCTTGACTTCACGGGTGACACGATGGGGTACATCGACCTGGAGACGGGCGAGATGGTGCAATGCCAGGCTTTTGTTGCAACACTTCCCGCAAGCGACTACGGCTTCCTGCTCTTCGTCCCGTCACAGCGCACGGAGGACTTTGTGTACGCCATCACACAGTGCCTGAAACACCTTGGGGGCGTGCCGAGAATGCTTGTTCCCGACAACCTCAAGGCGGCGGTCGTCAAGACCGACAGGTACGAGCCGTCGCTCAACAGGGTGCTTGAGGACATGGCCAACCACTATGGAACGGTCGTGGTGCTTAAGCACGCCCCGTCCGCCCCAGGGACAAGTCCAACGTGGAGGGCAATGTCAGGCTCGTATACATGCGCGTCTTCGCGGAGCTCCGCAACGAGACCTTCTATTCCATCGACGAGCTGAATGCCGCAGCCACGGACAAGATGCGCAAGCACAACCAGAAGCGCATGCAGAAGAACCCGTACACCCGCGAGGAGCGCTTCCTTGCCATCGACCGCCCCAACCTGAGGCCGCTGCTTAAGCAACGGACTTTGAGATAGTCTCCTACACGAGCCTCAAGGTGTCCACCAACTGCTGCATATACCTCGGGACGCGACCAGCACTACTACAGCGTGCCGTACCAGCATATCTCCAAAAAGGCCCACGTGGCCTACACACGCTCGCTCGTGAAAATCTACGTGGACGGGGAACTCGTCGCAACGCACCCAAGAGACCATGCCAAAGGCAAGTACACCATCGTGGAGGAGCACCTTGCAAGCAATTCGAGCGAGTACAGGGGACTGAGCAAAAGCAAGTACATAGAGCGTGCCAGAAAGGCGTCCAGGGAACTCGCAGAGGTGATGACGCGCATCTTCTACGACTCCAACATGCCAGCGGAGACACACTACCGCACATGCGACGGCCTGCTCAACCTGCAGAGAAGCAGCGAGCCGGTGGTCTTCCGTACGGCCTGCGAGACTGCCCTGAGGCATGGACGCTGTAACTACAGGTTCATACGCTCTCTTGTGGAAAGCAAATGCGCGGGAGTGGCACAGGAAGGCAGCCTTCTCTCCCCACCCGAGCATGACAACATAAGAGGACGCGAGCAGTTTAGGTAACAGAGTTAAACAACACATACATCAACCCACCCAAAACAACAAACAAATGGATGAAATATCAAACGCCCTAAGAAGTCTGAAAATGCCAGGAATGGCCCATTACTGGACTACCATGCAGGAGACGCGACAGCATGACTCGCTCTCCCTCAAGGACGGCTTGCAGCTGCTCATACAGGCCGAGCAGGACAGTCGGACGACAAGCCGCAACTCACGTCTCGTGAAGAAAGCCCGCTTCCGCTACCAGGCCTCCATCAGCGAGGTCATTTACGACGGCAAGCGCGGAGTGGACAAACAGAAGGTGCTGAACCTGGCCACATGCGACTATGTGCGCAAGGGAGTGTCCGTGCTCATAACCGGAGCTGCCGGAACAGGCAAGAGCTGGCTTGGGACGGCCCTCGGCCATCAGGCCTGCATGAATGGCCACAAGGTGGCATACTACAATCTCTATCGCCTCTTCGAGGAAATAGCCCTTGCACGCATCTCAAGCACGCTGCACCGCTTCTTTGCCAAGCTGGCACAGACGGACCTGCTCATACTGGGTGACTTTGGCATGAAGGTGCTCGACGGGCAGCAGCTGCTTGACTTCATGGAGATCATAGAGGACAGGCACGGGCAGAAGGCCACCATCATAGTCTCGCAGTTGCCCGTGGCGAACTGGTATGACGTGATGAAGGGAAACACCACCGCGGCAGACGCCATCCTCGACCGGTTGGTGCACACAAGCGTGCGTTTTGAGTTGAAAGGAGCCTCCATGCGCCAAAAAAGCAACATAAAAAGTACAGAAACCCACAGAAATGACTAATTTTGCAACGCCATTAGACTAAAGAGCCAGAAAAGTGAACGGATATCCCCGTTTTGGGTGGGTGGATATCCTCCGTTTTCAGCACACGGGAGCAAGAACGAACAAATCCTCATCTTTCAAAACAGATTTCAGCTTATTGTAAATACCCATTCCCGAAACGCTTTCGTTCGTCTTCAAGAATAGCATCTGGGCATAAACAACAACGTCTCACCAACTTCGTCGAGCTGCCGAGCAAACTGTTCCACCCTTGCAGAATCCTTTATGTCAAAATTCACAATATAGAGCATATCAAACTTACGCAAAGTTTATCTCTGCAAATTCAGCACTTTTTCCCAAGCCTTACAAATTTCCTCGCAAAAACTTGCCATTCCATCCACAAAACGACATATTTAGACAAGGAGCTCGAAGACATCATCATCTTATTCTATCCCATACGACACCACCCCAACCAATCACACATATTGTTGAATACTTTCTTGCCTTGTACCATAAATTTGAACATCTTAAAATCACAGTGCAAAGGTGCGAAGCTTTTTCTAGGCGCACAATACGGCTTCACCGAATACTTACCTTGCGTATTGACACAAAGTTTTAATCCACAAATCTCTTAATACAGTCTCTTGTTTTTTCAGGAAGATTTGCGAATCCTTGTTTTACGGTTATACCTTGCTCATCAATTGATTCTATGTAATCTTCCAATACTTCTATATCCTCAAAAGACATTCCATATCTCAACATCCAAATATACTTCGGATTATAAGTGCCAAATTTTATTAAATTAGCCATTTTTACGGCTCTTTCATCTTGGCAGCGCTCATTGTATTTGATAAATGCAGCATAGAAAATATCAACGAGATACAATCCGATCAGTTTGTCCAAATAATCATATGTATCGTAGGTGATAATGTCATAATCCACATCCTTGGCTTTAAGTCCCCTTACAAATAGAGGAATTGACTTAAATAATTTGTTATTTGGAAGCTCTTCATACTTCTGAGAAAATCTTGCTGGTAAATCATCTGTTGACTGGCCAAGTTTTTCTAATTTAGCACGTTCTTTTTCACAACTTACATAAGCATACCTGGAATGACATATTGTACTAAATGTACGTCCTTGTATTCTCCAAATCATAATATTGAAGGCGGTTGTGAGAATAGATTTCTCACCTTGTTGTAATGGACGTTCCAAATAATTCGAATATAATCGATGAAAAGCTTCAACGACAGCTTTTCTATCTTCCTTGGATAGATTAACATTGCCATTTTCATCTATATTATTGAAAAGCCTATCAAGTACACATTTAATAATATCATTAAGAGCTGTATCTGAAAGTTTTGCGATTTGGTTTTGCGTAAGATTAAATTGATCTGAGAATGTGTCGTGAAGAATGGCATCCTTAAAATCATTATCATCCTCATTCAACTCCCCTTCATCGTCTAACTGCGATTGTTCTTTCAGACAGCTGGGTTGTTTTAAGGCATCTCTAAACTTTGACACTTTTGAAGATGCTATAATAACAATACCATAGTCAATTCTTCGCTCTTGGCTTGAACGTCCAGCACGTCCAATGAGATTTTTAACAGCCAAATGCTTGCTGCTTTCCAATCGGTCTATATAGACTATATCAAACGGCATATTGATACCTTGTTCAAGTGTGGATGTTGCAAAACATATCCTACAAAAGTGTTTCCTTGTGAATTTTTCAACAAGCATTCTTGCTTTCAATGGAAGAGAACCATGATGAATGACAATACCCCGTTTCAACAAGTCAAGCATTTGCGAATAATAATTTTTGTAAGCAATTGTTTCTCCACCAGTAAAATCTCTTAGTTCTTTGATAATTTCAGCAAGTTCGGGAGCATCTGTTATTTCTTGGCATAAATCAATATACTTGCTGAATACATTAAGATAAGCATTGCTGATAATTGAATTCTTAGAAACATAGAATAAGACACTACCTTTTGCTTTAATACATTCTCCTATCGGGTCATAATCACAAGTAAGTTGGCTGCTACCAAAAGTTGCAACCTCACTTCCAAAATAATGAAAACTTCCATCAGGTCTCTCGCACATAAAAATCTGCCCTACATTTCTTTGATCATAAACTTGCGAGATTGATTGTTCCTTTGGCAAAGCATTCTTGGTGATTTGAGCTTCAGGATTAGAAACAAAGGGATGCGCAAAGATGATTTTCGAATCTGGCAATTCTCTATTGCAACGTCTTACGATTGCGTCGAAATACAAGCCTCTTCTTCCTTTTTCGTCCGTAAGTTGTGCTTCATCAAATAGAATTACATCGATTGTAAATAGCTCTTTTTGTCTGAACAAATCCTTGCATCGTTCTGGAGTAAGAACAAAGATATTCCTTCTGCATTTCGCCGTATTGATTTTATCAACATAGGTCAGGATGTTAATGGACTTATCTGGTATTTCTTCACACAACCTGAGATAATATTCATTGATTAAAGCTCTGGATGGTACAACAACCACAACATCATGTTCTGATTTTTCAATAATAGAGAACAACACATGAGATTTTCCCGTACTGGTAGGTGCAGAGAAACTGAATATTTTATTGCCCTCACTATTATTTAAAATACTTGTTTGAACAGGGGTGTATTTCTCTCCATAATGTTCCGCTATACATTCCAAAAACATTTTCTGTACGCATCCTTGCAATGACTCTGGATTGTTTATGCTTTTATAAAACAGTCCCATATACAGAATGATGTCATCAATATGCAGCTTTATCAAATTAGGATGGAAGATAGAAATATAAGACAATATCTCATAATCAGTTGCATCAACAGGCCCTATTTTATATATTTTCGCAAGAGTCTTTCCAAGCATGACTTCCGCAAAATCTCTATTCTGTAAATCTTTTATTTTCATAAGTTAACAGCAATTGCTATAAATTGGTGATATTGTGAAAGTTGAGCATAATTCTTATGTCCTGTAACTTTAGGAATGATTTCTTTATCATCAGACTTGTTTGTGGAAAATGCCGCAACATATCCTTTTATACCATTATTAGCATTATCCAATGGGGTTGGAGACGGCATAAAATCTCTTATCTCAAATAAATCTTTCATGTCCTTTTCATCTGCGATAAACTCGGGTATTTGATTGAGAGCGGAGTTATAAGCGTTCGCATTTGCTACATATTTAGCTTCTCCAAACATTAATAGTTTTCCATCTGGTGTTACTGTATGAAAATCAAAACCAGGATTACCATCGATTTTCTGTTTAAACAACTCGGCAATAGGCATGTTCCAATAACCATAATCTTCAACCAACGTTCTTCTTGATACTTCTGAAACCAATTTTTCTCCAGTATCACGATTAACAACTGGGTTAACCCCATTATCAAAATCTGATGCTATCTTTAGAATAGTTGGTTGTACCCTCGCAATTACAGATTTTGTAATCCATCCTCCTTGAGGAAAGAAATGATTTATCCAGCTATCATCAATTAAAGATTGATAAATGCTTCGTAATGTCACAGTCTTGTCCGTGACTTTTACCCTAAGAAACCAACCATTATTTGGTAAATTCTTTACGGTAACTACTGTTAAACCTCTTGGATTGCTCATAATGTAAGTAAGCAGTCAATTTAAGGCACATCCTCAAAAGTAGGCATTTTCAGCATCCACCTCCATTGACTGTAAGCCGTCACTTTAGGACCGTTAAGCCAAAAGGTGAGCAAACTTTTATTATCTTTCCCTAATTTCCGCAGCACTATGAGTTAGCATTTTTTATAAGTACTTGAGCAACAAAAAGTTGCTCAGGACTTTGTCATGTCAGATTTTTCACCTACCTTAGTGCTGCAAAAAGAAGTATAGCAAAATCTCCGAATGACATGGCAAATGTACAAATAAAATCCGAGAAACTCACTCCTTTTGGAGGAATTTTTCCAATCATGGAGCAATTTGATGCTCTTTTAGCTCAAACCATTGACTCCACATTGGGAATGAGATGCAAATGGTATGGCTATCAGTATAGCGAGATCCTGCGCTCTTTGATGTGCGTCTATCGGTTAGTGCTCAATTTAGGGCATAGCCCTTTGTATAGGCACTTTTGCAAGTACCTATACATTGAGTTGTTAAGTAGTATTCGGTGAACACCGTATTGCATGATCACAAATAAAGCAGTAACTTTGCACGGCGGCATTGTCATTGCCTTTTTTGAGACAAGCATAGGAGGTTTTGCCCTCCACCAGCTCATGCTAATTGGGAGTACACCTTGATTTGACTAAAATTTTAACTCATGTTTATCATCCCTCATCTTCCCAAAACTCAGGAAGAAGAGCATAAAGTTTATCCTTGGGCGTCGTCTTTATGTTCTCCTCACAAAAAGGACCAAAGCGACCTACACCTCCTCGCCCGCAAACTTCACTTTGAATCCAAGTACCGTGGCAAATATCATTTCGATATCCTTCCAAAACGAGTAATGGCGATAGTAGTAGCAGTTCAGGCGCACTTTGTCTGGATAGATCACGTTGTCGTTGTATTCGGTCGCAATCTCTTGCATTGAGCGTTCATCCCCCTCTGCCTGTTTCTTTGCCACATATTCCGAAATCATTTCGTCCTCCAGCCGATACTTCAGCGTAGCAGGACCCGTGATGCCCGGCCGAAGCTTCAACACATCCCTGTCGTCACCTTGCAACTTGTCTGCATACCCTGGGACGTCAGGGCGTGGACCAACAAAGGACATGTTCCCTATCAATACGTCCCACAAACCAGGCAACTCATCCAACTTGTAATGACGGAGTTTAGCACCAAAAGGCGTGATACGGCTATCTCCAGCCACAGAGACTGTAGAACCGTTATGCTTCACCGTCATGGAGCGAAACTTATGACAAGTAAAGAGCTTACCATCCTTGCCCACACGCTTTTGGCAGAAGAATGCGGGGCCACCCGGCATCTTCTTATGAATCAAGAAAGCGATAATGGGGAATATCCACCAAATCAAAAGCAACCCACAGAAGGATGCTATAATATCAAAGAGTCTTTTAAAAATCATCATGTTAATCCACGTCTTTATCAAATAAATACCCCCACACACGTCTTCCACAAAACATAAGCGGATTAGTGTCCGAGAACAAACGGTATTTCCAATTATTGCGCAACATATTCTTCACCAAGTCAATCCTCACTTGCATATCCGATCGGTTGCCGTTACCTTCATTTTTTCTATATAGCGTATCATCGAGCAAACGCCTGTCAGCATCATCATCCTTAGGACAATCAAAAGGAACATTTACGCCACATATCCTACAAGCCAACCGACTCATGGCATAACCAAACGCCAGCATGCCATATACCTCGCATACACGCTTCCATTCGTTCCAATCCACTGTGTCCCCATGCGCCTTCAACACCATTGCCCAATCACAGATATGGCGAAGAATGACACCCTCGTTCAAGAAATGTTCCTGCGCATGAGCCAACACATAGACTGCATCAAAGAATGGAGAAGTAGCTTTCAGCTGCGAGTCACCAATATAATCATTCCGTCCATTGTCAATCCATGACCGCAGCTCACGTTCAAATCTCTTAGCCTTGCCACTCCCCTTGATGGGCAACAGAAACTGATGATTCTCCACCGTCAATCCCCTAAGCAATATCTTGGAATGTTTATAATAGCTACAATCCACCGTCAGCCCATTCTCCCTTGCGATCCTATTTCCCTCTTCATACTCACCATTCAGATAGCAATCCATATCCGTGCAAGGACGATGCTCGGGCATAGGATAAAGCCTGCTCAGCGAAAACCCTTTCAGCACATAAGTATCAACCCCGTGCTTGCCATATAGTTCCGCCAAAGCCTTTGCAGCCTCCCATTGCCCATGATACGCCCGTTCCTGTTTCATCACAGACGCTATCCATCGCATTTTCAAAGGCTTAGGAATCGCGTTCAGACCGTCATTCCGCTCTTCAAGTCTGTGCAATCCATCCAAACAAATAGACGACACACCTTGTTGAATCGCCATTTTCCACAGACATTCCCAATCAACAGACAAAGGAACATGGCTGTCGCCTCTTTCGTCTAATCCGAAAGAGATAAGATCAAAAAGAACCGCTTCAAGATTTTTCATGCTCGGCCACAACGACACTCTTCACATAGTGCAGTTTCTTAAACACACCACACACCAAGTTCATTCCCGTCCAAAACAAACTTGAGATCATGCTCATTCCCATCGCTTCACGCCATAGCTTATAATGCCAACGTATCATAGTAGCATAACCATGGGTAGATACACTCCCCTGTCTTCCGCGTCTGTATTTTGCCATACACTTGTCCAACAAATAGCAGTCAGCTTTTTGTATCACCCTTAGCCACATAGCATAATCGTTATTCTTCTTGATGTCAGCAATCTGCAGCAATCCGACATATTCCCTGTCATACATCACCGTCAAACACCCAGGCCAACAAAAGCTATACATGCCCAACTTAGTTATATGCTTAGGGCCAGAAATACTTATTCCTGTAGTATTTGATTCTTCGTCCATCTCTTCATATCCCGTATACGAGAAATGACACTTCTTCTCCACCATAAACGCCAACTGCTTCTCCAATTTCTGCCGATGCCACAAGTCATCCGAGTCAAGAAAAGCGATCCACCTGCCCTTTGCCCTACGCAAAGCATTGTTTCGGGTTATTGCAGCTCCAGAGTTCTTTGGATTGCATTCATACTTGATGCGCTTGTCTGCTTCCATATAAGGTCGAACAACCTCCAATGTGTTATCTTTCGAACAGTCATCTTGAATCAGAAGTTCCCAGTTCTGGTAAGTCTGGCATTGAACACTCTTGATTGTTTCAGCAATAAAGTCTGCACACGCCCAAGTGGGAGTGATGATAGACACCAGTCCGTAGTCTTGCATAATTTATTTTTTAATTAGTTTTTGGCTATAAATAAATTATCCAGTTCTTCAAGAACACAAACAGCCTTTTCAAAATGATTACAAATATCAGCTATTGACAATGACATATTACCCCCATGAGCTACTTCATTTCTTGCAGTATTAAGAGTAGACATAGCAGCAAGAATCTGTTCTTTATCTACACGAGCATTTATATTATTCTTATAATCGCTAGATTTTTCTTCACTAAATTCTTTTAAAACCTTTTTTATATTTTCATATTTAGCATTTAGCGAAGCTTCTCTTACATGAATTGTAATATATCTCTGCATTTCTGGTGAAACGGATTCATAAAAATCTGCTATTAATGTCTTATAACATATTTCCAGTGTTCCACAAACTCTGATAAGAGCAAATTTAGTGAGATATCCAGCAACTGGACTCATTGACCCAATTGCACTAATTAGATTTCGGATTCTTTGCAAATCTTCTTTACATTCATCTATATTGGTTAAAAAGTTCTGATTATTCATAACTCCATGCCATATATTATAGATAATGATTTTTGAACCCTTGTCTTGATATGATCAACTTGCATAGTACCCTGTGTAATACTTTCTCTATATTCTTCATCCTTGAGAAGATTCATACGAAGTGTAATCAAATCACCTTTCTTTTCATAACCTCTTGACAAAGCAATAGAAGTGGCAATCATCAAAGAATCATATACAGTTGGATAAAGCCGACGTCTTATTTTCTGCAAATCCTTTTGTAAATTAAAGAAGGCCTCTTCTCCAAAATTTTCATATATAAAATCTATAACCCGAGTAAAATCTGCACATTTTTGATTCAACGACTCACTATCCTTATGGTTGCTAGCCATTTCATCATTCAACAATTTCTTCAAAACAAAACTCTTAGCATTTGACATATAAACCTCAGATTTATTTAGCGCAAAGAAACGCAAAATAAGTTCCAAATCAATCATTCTGTTGTCTGGATTATCATTTCCAAACAACTTTCTCCATTTATTATTATTATTTAGCTCAAAGAGTTTGGTATTCATTGCGCCTTGATATACACAATTTCTTACTTCTTGATCATTTAATGTAACACCACTCGTATTAATTCTCTCAAAAATTTGGAACATAGCAGTGTCATTGGCAGGACGTTTCTGCTCAAATATAATAGCATGGATGGTATAATTCTTTAATCTACGTTTTTCTGATTCAGACAATTCTTCATAAGTTTTGTTTCGCCAACGTTCATTTATTATTGATGAATTTACAAGTCTAAACACAGTATCATCTCCGCGCCATATTCCATCATGTATAAAATCATATAAGGTTCTTATTCTTTGATAACCGTCTATAATAAGACGTTTACCTGAAGGTTCCATATTAGCAAGAAAAATACTTGGAACTGGCAAACCTAATAGAAGAGATTCTATGAATCGACTCGCAACTTTCTTCGACCATACATATTTACGCTGTAGTTCAGGTTTTTCTATATCTCCCTCACTATACTGCATTATCAACTCTCTGACAGAGGGGTCAGCTCCCCAGGAACTAATGTTAAACAAATCGTCATTCGCTAATTCTTCATTTTGTTCCTCTTCTATCAAATCATAATTAGTTTCTTTATAATCCATTTTTTTATTCATTTTCTAAATTAATTTGCTCACACTTATGTTATATGGAGCAATGCTTTGCTCCGTTCTTATAGCTTTCTAATAATGTTTTAGTTTCTCTTATAATCTCTCTGATATCTCGGCAATCATTATCTTCTGAATGCCTTGCCTCTACTGATGTTTTAATATATTGTAGGAATAAAGATCGTAAGTCTTTTACAATAAAAGTTGCCACGTCATTACTATATGGTCCCACATTGTTTTTGTATGCATAAAAAGGAGAGTAAGAGATTGGATATATGTGATAGTCTACATCACTTGCTACTACAACAAAACCATTATCGTCAATACAAACCACGTTGTCTTTTCGATCATCAGCAGAATATATTTCTTGTTTTAATTCATTGAATGTGAAAATATGTTCTGGTAAATCTTGCATCATACAATGCACACTGACATAAGCATCAAATTTAGGGTATTCGATATCTTTCGCAAAGGTATCAACCAATCTTTGTTTCATTTGCTTTTTCATTAGCAAGGCCATGCTTTTATCATGTGCAAAGAATATCTGGTTATCATTATTTTCCAAATTTCTTATTTTCCCATCTTTACACAGATAATTATCTTTATATGGTTCAAATGGACTATGCCATTCTATAGTGTCTATCGTAAAAAAATACTTTGCTTTGTCATTTCCAGAATCATCTAACAAGTCAGCGAAATCAAGTTCATCCAAGTGTGAACTTACGTTTATATCAACTGACTTATCGATATTTTCATTTATGATGAATGAGGAGGGTTGTTTAGGATTAGTCCAATACTTTCCACGCACTTTCGCTAACTCATTTTCTTCACCATTAGTATTAATGACATCATTTCTAATTCCTGAAATATAATCATAAAATTCAGGTTCTGTAAAAAGAGAATGGCGTCCATCAGATGTAGGTGTAATAGAATTGTAAAATCCACCCTTTGCAACTATTAGAAAATTCCCCTCACAAACTCGTGTAATCTGTTTCCAACCTTTAGGAAATTGTATTCCACTTTCGTAATCGTACACTCCATACACTGCACATGTAGCATCGACATAGTGTGCTGGTGTATCTTCTACCAAATCTTCTTCTACACAATCACTAAATATTGGTTTTAAGTTATCAAGTTCAAGGAATACATAATTCCAAGTTTCATCATCTTTAAAGTCGCGAATTATTAATTGCTTGGGCTTACATACGAAAATAAAACCTAAACCAAAATCAAGATATATACAACCATTTTCTGGAGCAAGACTTGCGTTTTTCAAAGTCAAGCCTCCCCTTTGCGGCATCATTGTATAATTAAGACGAGTATATCTCGCGAAATAATGAAGGGTTCTGGCTATATCCTTGATATCAGTCAAAGGCAACATAGGAGGCCGTACATTATTGAATAATGCTTTGTAAATAAATCCCCATTCCTTTTTGTTTTCCTTTTCAAAGTCTGTAGAAGTTCTTAGCCATTTATATAGGCGTTCTGCAAAATCTTGCATTGACGGACGCAATACTGGATCTTCCTGTGTTGCGTCATACAGAAGTTCATCAATATCAAGCAAATATGCATTTTTAAGATGTGACATATCATGAAGACTCATTGACGGGGCATTGTAGTCGTAACGTCCGTCAAATCCTGATGTGTTTAAAGACAAGCACATCCATAGGCTTTTTGCCAACGAATAAACATCCGATTTGTTGGTTGCGTTTCGTGCGTCTCTCAACACTTCTGGAGCAATTGTGTTCCACGCGCCCAACCTGTCATGCCTCTTCGTAAGTGCTGTGTTTGTCGGCAAATCAACTATGCCAAAGTCACCAATGCAATATCTACCATTCCACACATACAAATTGTCTGGTTTTATATCACGATGCACATAACCCAAAGCATGAATTTTATCCAAAGATTCTGCCAAATCAATGAACCCATCCACATTTTGCTGTATGATATCATCGCGGTATGTCGTAATAGGATTAGTCGTTTTTTGTAACTTTACATATGTTTCTATTACGCTCCTTAAACTATTTGCCAACGGCATTACATACCATAGTTCATCTTTATCGTAATCAAGAATAGGCAATACACCGTCAATCCCATGATTCACAATATCTTTAATGGCTTCTATTTCCCTTCTGAAACGCTTAACTTTACCATTATCGTTTTTATCCGACAAAATCTTTATGGCAAGACGCTCACCATCAGTAATTCTTGTGCAACCATAAACTTTGGCAGCACCTCCTATGCCTAATGGATTTGCATCAATTTTATATCTAATAGAAAATGTTGGCATTGCATCTAAATTTGTTTTTGATCATTCATAAAATCATAGAATTGTTCCGCCCGATGGTATCGCACCATATCGCTTTCTGCGACCACTTGTGCGGACGGATATACCATTCTTTAGTTTTATTCAAAACGTATTTTTATAAAACCGCGTTGCTTATGTCTTAACATCCTTTATCTATCACCCTGCAAGGAACTCCCACTGCGGTAGCTCCAGCAGGAACTGATTTATTAACCAATGCCATTGCACCAATTATAGCACCTTCACTTATTTCAATATCATTACGTGCAGTTATGGATGTACGCATACCTATGTATGCACCATCTTTTATAACAATCTTATTATGCTTCTGTTTACGTCCATGACAAGCAAAATACACTCCATAAGAAATAGTAACATTGTTACCAATAACGATTTTGTCAACACACAGGTCATCAAAATAGCATTTCATACCGATAAAACAGCCTTTTCCTATCTTAAAACCACACATTCGATACAACCCTATACGTACTGGTGTCAACACACAGTTGGGAGCTATATTTTGACATATACCCTTTCGAATAAGATGCCATAATTCACCAATAAGAGAACGCTTATACCAATATGGTATTTTGTCTTCCGATACATTGGGATGTGTCCAATGATAGAAGTTTGCTAAAACACCCCCCCCGATAAAAAATTTACTCATATTCTCTCTTAAATTACAGTTTAACTTACAGTCTTATCCATTCATCCAACCAAATATCAAACTCTGTATCACGGTTAACCCATTTCTTCGGAGCAACAACTTTACCTCGTCGATTATTGAGGAAAGCTCCCCACCAAGAAAATGAACTGTTAGCAATTATCAAGTCCTTACAATGAGTCATCAAAAACATATCCCACACAGAATTCTTTCCCGTATTATTTGTTACCAACACCACATTGCCATCTTTACATAGAGGTTTTATGTTTTTGGCACACCATTGAGTATCATTCGAGAAAATATAATATGTATGTCTCAGACCATCCTTCTGTATCTCTTTTATGGCCCGTTCGTAATAATCCAAATCACTAATACCCATAAATTCAGGACACATTAGATAATCACCTCTTCGGATATGAATACCAACACTATTCTCTGCCTCCATTTTCTCAATATACTTAGCGTTTATCTCGTTTGGAGTTCCATGAGCATACACATTCTGTAGTTTATTACGAATTGAGATATAATTCTTTACAGATTCCCAAATACCTTCATAATAGGCATCTCCCTTTACTTGATAGTACTCCTCATGATGAACAAAGAAATCATTTTCTGTCTGAATTATCTCATTTTTCCTTACAGGCAACAAGCGTCTCACAATGCGACTCAGTACATAATTCGGCATATACCAAGTAACCCTCATCAGTTGCCAAGGTTTCGCTATTTTCAACTTTGCATTTGGGAATACCTCGTGTACTTCAAAACCATTATGCAGGTTAGCCCCCTTATAGCGTTTGAAAAATATATGACCATAGTGCGAAGTGTCTATTAGAACCTCCTCATCAGGAAACCTATCCTGAAGAGACAAGGCAAAGGCATACTCAAACATCTGATTGCCCAAGCCTCCCATTATATTAACAATTTTCATTCCTTATTTTAAATTTTACGTAATGATCTAAGCGTATTCAATATTTGTTTTGCTTCTTGTGGATTCTTTTCCCAATATTTACTTTTTGCTATTTCTTCTATCACATTTTCTTCAAACCTATATTTAATATGTTTGGCTGGAGACCCAACAACTATTGAATATGCCTCCACATCCTTATTGACAAAAGAATTGGCACCAATGACAGCTCCATTACCAATTCTAACCCCTTGCTTAATAATAGCTTGCGCTCCAATCCACACATCATTTCCAATAACGGTACGTTCAGGAGACTTGCACTCATCACTGAGTAATGGAGACATACTATACCACCAATAAGAATGTTGCATACCTCCAATATGAACATCTGGTCCAAAACAACAATAGTTGCCTACCTCCACATTATATAGCGAATTGCGACGAGCTATATAATTGTACTTCCCTATTTTGCAATACTTGAAAGAAGACCCCGAAGCCAAATTGCAGGTGGAATCTATTTTATTATGATTCAATCTGTCAGTAGGGCAGCGCATTAAGTTCCGCATATAGTAATAAAAAGACTTCAGATATCCACGAAGACCCTTTTTTCCTATTCTATGCCCTTTTATCGACATATATATATTATTATACGATTTAGCTATTTCAGACCAAGAGAAACGCTTGAAATCAACTAAAGAGATGTTACTTCTAAGCTCGCCATAGTGTTCTATGACATTCAACAAACCATCCTTTATACTATCCACCGAATGACTATCAACCCCATAACCTACTTTCCCTTGCGGATACATGCCATCGAAACCTGTTCTAAGCGTATATATTATAGGAAGCCCTTGACTGAGGCATTCGGCATAAACCAAACCAAACGTTTCACCATGGCTGACCATTGCGAAACAGTCACAGTTGCGCACAATTTCCATCAATTTCTGCTTATCGTAAATCTTGCCGAGATACTCTATGAAATCAGGATGTTGTTTCACTTCACGCTCAACAAGTGATTGTTCTTCACCATCTCCACCAATTAAAGTAAGACGAATAGACTGTGACTTATGTATCTCCTTCACAGCCTCAATGAGTCGCACCACATTCTTATTTGAGTCAAAACGACCAATATAAAGCACACGCACAGGGTTACCAATTACCTTGTGCTCTACATGCAAATTGTCTATCCATATAGAGTCAATACCATTATTGATAATATAACCTGCATTCATTTTTTCTATGAGATCACGATACTGCCATCGTTCCATCATCTTGCGCTTAATCGTAGGAGTTACATAAGCCATGGCATTTGCATTCTTTATCACGCTTCGACTCATCGTCCATAGATGAAACATCTTTTGCGCATAAAAATCAGAATCAGTTCCACGCATAGATACGAAGAAAGGAATGCTATACTTTTTCTGTATTGCCCTTGCGACACATCCTTCCGTAAAGAGTGTGGCAGCATGAACGGCATCTATCTCACTGATAGGAATATGCTTTTCTATCAGTCGCACCTTACAACGTATTTTAGCCCAAAAATCAAGACGGTAAAGACTGAGCGGAATGTCTATTGGAGCTGTCACTTCAATCAGACGATCATGATGTACGAAGCTGTTTGTTAATATCTCACCCACTCGTGGACGTGTTGGGGCAAAGACATAGATTTTTAAATCTACATCTTGCTCCAGCATGCGCATCAATAAGTTGTTATGAACCTTGCTATGAAAATAATCTTCTGTTAAGTATAGGAGGGTCATACTATCTTATTCTTTTTATCAAACTAACATCTGTCAAATCTCCTAAATGATTATAATACTCTTCGGTAAAATATCCATATCCAGTTGCCATTGTAAGTTCGCCTATTACAGGCTTATTATCGACAACATAAAAATCAACACGCATTTGCGGATGTCCTACAGAAAGCCTACTTGCTATTGACAACATAAGTTCCAAACAATCAGGTTTAGGAAAAACAACTTCGTTATTAACCTTATCAAATCCGTTGCTTCTTATGTTATTTGATAGCCTATTCCAATTCGTATCATACAAATCTATATTAAGAAGAGTTTTACTTCTATTATACGCAACTAAAATACTTTCTGCCCGACCATTGAAACACCATACCTTAAAGTCTACCATAGAACTTGAAACCACATTTAGACTTTCATCCTGATGTAGCAATTCTTCAGCCAAAATGCAAGGTTTTATACCCAAATAATGAGGTTGATAACCTCTATAACCATAAGGAATATCAAGCCAATGTTTCATTTGCTTCTTTACCTTATATTCATTAAAATCATCTTTATTGTTTACTACAAGAACAGAAGCACATCCATTATTTGTCTTGATAACAAATTGCTGAGGTAATGATTCCCATTCTATCTCAGCAGCACTGTTCCAAACCCCACATAACTCTGGCAAATAATCCCCAAAACCTCTACTCTTTACATATTCACGCATACGATATTTGTCAGCACATAACGTCCAAGCAGAAGTATCGCAATGTAATTGCATCCAATATATCTTTTCTATCAAGTTTCGAGGTTTTTCAAGATTAGGTTCCTTTCCAAACCTATAAACATAATTTCGTCGGATTTCTTTCATCGGATTTCTATTTACACTCCATCTTTGGTAGTAATAAGCCATCTTGCGCCACAAAAAACTTTTATTCAGAAAAAGAATTATTTTAGTTCTTAAATTCATAGTTATCTCTTTAAATTATAAATATAAAATGGTATCGCAGATTTCAACGTTTCAAAAATCAGCATATGAACTTTATTATATTTCTGACGACGAATCAGCCATTTCAAATCTTTGTTATATTTTTTTATAATCAATTCTGACGTTCTTTTTCTATGATTCAATACATTAGCCCCTATCACATCCGTCATCTGCTTTTGCCATGGGGAGAAAGAAAACCTGTTACAGTAATTGATGTAGCAAGCATCATACATTGGAAGATATTTATCGTGATGCTTTATTATATCTGTAATTCTATCCACAAATGCTTGTACATTATTATGAGGAATAACATAACCATTGACACTATCTTCCACCATTTCCTGACAAGCATTTTTAAAATCAGAAGTAATAATAATACAACCTACCCTCATGGCCTCAATCATAGCCATTGGACATCCTTCACGACGTGAAGGAACCAAGAAAATATTAGCAGAACCAATTAAAGATTCTGCTTGATTTCTTGGTATACGACCTGTGAAAATAATTCTTGAGTCGGGTTTAAACAAATCTTGCAAAGACTTATATCTTTGAACTGTCTGCAACGTGGGAGAATTAGCCCCCATAAAATAAAATTCAAAATCTATTGATGTCTTGAGCAAACTTTGCATAACATTATATACAAGTTCGGGAGATTTTGCCGCTGACGTTCCACCAGCAAAGACAATCTTTAGTTTTTTGTTTTTCTTTTTCTCTTCACGTAAGTCTTTTGCATTGCTCAATTCTTCTACAAAATTATAAATCACGCTCACTTTGTTTCTATCCTCTATACCAAACTGTCTACACAGGTAATCTTTATTATATGACGATAGTGCAATTAAGCCATCTGCATATTCACTATTCAATCCTGCTGTATCTGCTTCATTATATCTTAACGAATGACTTACTGAAATTATACGGATGTCATCATTAATATATGGCGTAACAAGAGACATAAGAGCGCTGTTACTATTAAGAACAACGTCCGGACAGATTTCATGATTTATCAAGCGAACGAGCTCTTTCGCATTAGCCTCAGATAAATCTGTTGATTCTAAATTATAAACATTGACCTTTGATCGATCAAATGGTAATTGGGTATCATCACCAATAATCACACTCATATCGTTTCCGTTGGAGAAACAATTTACAACTTCATGTGCATAAGAGGTTATTCCCCCTCCACGAAAAGAAGATGTTACTAATAATACTTTCATTATGTTATTTATATTTTTTTTAATCTATTAATAAATTGAATAAATAATTGCTTTTCTGAGTATAACAAGACCATTAAGATAATCACTATATACAAAAGCATGCAAAATAACATAAATATATCATCTTGGCTATCCTTAAATAATTGTAAGACACGGACAAGCCCTACGATAATTGACACTATGAAACATGGTTTTAAAATTGCTTTTATATAATCCTTTAAACCTATATTCACCCCTTTATACAAGAGTATATACCATCCGACAAAGAACATTATAAAATAAACAACTAACATAGCACATGACGCTACTACAACCGACACTCTAGCAAATACATATAAGAAGATTGTCATTATTAGAAGTCTAAATATAGTATAGACAAATGACACATTTGTTCGTTTCGTCGAAATCGCAATTAATGCATTTGGTTGCCCTAATACCACAAACAAACTCCAAATAGCCATTATGCTTACTATTAAATTAGCATCTTCATAACCTTTTCCATAGAAAAATTTTACAATAAAAGGAGAAAAAAGAAATACGAAACCTACTATAGGAGCATTAGCTATTGTGATTTTATTCACAAACGATAAGAAGACCCTTTTTAAATTAGATCTATTGTCTGCACTAAACGACAACACTGGGAGCATGACCTTATTCACTATAGAATTTATTACAAGAACAAATTTCAGCACTAACTCCTTTGCCAAATTATAGATACCAAGATCACTCATTCCCAAAAAAGAACTAATAATAATTATGTCCATTTTTGAAGAGAAATAATCCAATATTTGTGTTCCCATTTGAAAAGAACCGACTTTTATTAAATCTGTTGTTTCATGAAAATTAATTCTTACGAATTGCACTCTATATGTTTTTTGTCCAGCCAAAAAATTCCACAGATTTACAATAAAAGCATTTAAAAGTGTTGAGAAGACCAAACTGTACACTCCACATCCTACAACAGCTAAGACAACGGCTAAGACTAAAGATATTAACGATGAAAAAATATTTCTTATTGCTATTGTTTTAAACTGAATATTCTTCTGCAATACGGTATCATATAATTTACCAACACCCGCAAAAGCAAGTTCACTTAACATTAGAGGAACAAGAATTATTAGTGATTCATTATTGTAATACTTTGCTATTAAAGGAGAAGCTAAGGATATTATTATCATAATACCCACAAATGCCATTAGTTGCAGCCAAAATAAGCTAAGGAATCTACCTCTATTAAGATTTTTTTCAGACATAATAGCAGCAGAAAAGCCCAAATCTGAAAAGACCTGTGTTAATCCAAGAATAAAAGTAAGAATAGCAACTATACCAAAATCACTTTTGTCAAGAAATCTCGCAAGAATTGATAATCTCAAAATTTGAGTTAAACCATTAACGATAGTTGAAACTGTTGTCCATCCTATTCCCTGAGCAATTTTTTTATTACTAATTCCTACCATTATATAAACATATAAAACGAATACAACAATGCATATGAACTATATGCTATCCCAAAAATATAAATTAACTTTGTATATCTCATACAAAAGCGAATTTGCCAAAAATAAGCAATAATAATTCCTGTAGGAATAAACAAAAATCTAAAAAATCTTTCAGCAATAATTGACGCATTGATACCTAAATCTAACAGAAAGAGACATGATATAAGTACCATTATTATATCTAATCGAAAAAATGCGTTAATAACGGGACTTCTCTTGTTATTCTTATCTTTCAGAATCATGAATGCAGCCATTGACCCAGTAACAATATATGCAGATCTTTCAACTATTTTCAACAAAAGGGCACCAATTCCTACCACAGAAGCCTCTCTCTCCATATAACCTTGAGCAGAAACTACACTTTTATTCCATGAACCATCGTCACCTGTTGCATCAAAAAGTAAATAATCAGATATTACAGTTTGTAACAACATGTATATTATAGGAACTGATAAAACCAACAAGACTATTGATCTGCGATTAAAGTTTCGAATTAGAGTTGCCAATACTACTAGAACGATACCAAACAAAGCCGTTTTATGGCAATAATAAGAAGCCACAATAGCAGACAATGCTATCAAGTATGATAAATACTTATATTTATACGGTTTAAAAAGAAGCGTAAAACCATAATACATTAAGCACATGGCTAAACTGACACGTGCGTAGGAACACCATACTACACCAAAAACAACAAACATGAACCATAACAAATCTTTTGAACATCCAAACGATCAAATATTAATTTTACTAATAGCAAACATACCCCCCCATACAATAGTTCGGAATGTAAGATAATCTGGAGCTACATTTTGGGCAATCCATTGATATATATCTTCCATATGTGTTCTTTCTCCAGCACGTAAGTATGGATAGAACTCGGCAATATGGAACCAATCTGAACCCCAAAATGCAAAGAGAAAGAAAAGAAAAATACATATTATTCCTAAATTCTTCTTTGCTTTTGATTTAATAATGTACGGATATACTTTTGCTTCTTTAAAACACCAAAATATTATCAGCATAAGCATAATGTTAAAAAAAACTAAACCAAATGTTTTTTCATTACCTATCAACTCTAACATTATTCGCTTTAATATTAACTATTATTACACACCACCAATATAGCGTCTCCGTTATTTTTCAAGCAGTTACGCATATATCTTTAAAAAAAAGAATTACTATCGTTTTTAGGGCGAAGGGGAATCTAAGCGCACCCCATCACCTCACTCGTTTTCTCAACATAGAAACATGGAAGCATAGCCCGACAGTCCTTATCCCCATCTTTCATGCGGGTAAGGATATCCTCTATGTACCTACCATAATTCAATTTGTTCATGTTGCAGCCGTTGGTGGTATCGAACCACAAGCATTCGCTCTACCTGCACAACGGCCTCCAAATAATGTTAGATATGCTCTTCCACGCCACGGAAGTGGACGTTCAGTTCATGGAGATGCTCCAAAAGGGTGCCAAGAGGCGTACCCTCCGTCATCTTCGCAAAGGCATTGACATCCTTGGGGAAGCATTTGCCACCATAACCAAACTTACCGTCAGGACCGGGCACATAAGTGTGGGTATCATTGATGTAACCCGAAAGGAGCATTCCCGTATGTACCTTGCGCCAATCGCCACCCATCTGCTCACAGTATTCACGACAGGCATTAAAATAAGTCACCTTGTAAGCTCCAAACACATTGTGCATATATTTGGTTAGCTCGGCCTCCAAAGGAGACATGACAGTAAACTTCTTGCCGACAAAGATCTTTGTTAGCAATTCATGCGCACCAGTGAACACCATAGTCTGCCTCTTGAAGTCCTCGATAAACGTACGTTCAGTGAGAAACTCTGGCATATAGCAGACCTGGTGCTTCGTCTCACGAGAGAGCTTATCGCTGGTTCCTGGAAGAATAGTGGTTCTGACAAAGACGGGCACGTCTGGCAGGTTTGATATCAGTTCTTTCATGAGCGTCAAATCCTGTGTTCCATCATCTTCCGTGGGCACATGGATCTGCAAGAACGCGATATCCACGTGACTCAGATCATCATGATATCCCTTTGCGGGGTCACTGATAAACAGTTTACACTCTGGATTGTTGTGCTCCAACCAATCCTTCAGGGCTCCACCGACGAAGCCACAACCGATAATTCCTACGTTAATCATGTTTTATGTTTTTAAACGTCTATATTTATTTAGTTTTGTTTTCCGAAATGATTGCTGGTTCATTCTCAGCATTTATTCCTTTCAGCTGATTGAACTCGTTCTGCATGGCTGCTAAACGGGCTTTGAAGTCGGAATCAAGTTTCTCGCGCTCATGGGCGTATGCTACCTTCAGCTTTTGCTCACGTGCCTCAAATCCTGCGCTGACTTCAGCGGCGATTGAATGGCGAAGGGATTCCGAAATATTTACACCACCGTCTCCTGTCATAAAATCCATGACCTTTTGCACCATGTCATTTATCTGGTCAATCTTTTCAGACAGCTGTTTGTTCAGGCTTGAAGCCAAAGCCTCCAGCTCCTCTACTCGCTTTTCACGGACACGAAGTTCCTTGCGAAGCTGCCTGTTTTCGGCTGCCCAATCATGCACTTGCGCACAATTCGCTTGTGTGGACTTGGTTTCAGGCTTCATTATGGCTGGGACATAAATATCGTGGTTTGCTTCTAATAGATCAAATCCTTACGAAGTAAGGGGTAGGGCTGGCGGAGAAGCTGCCAAGGGAACACATTAATCACCGTTAATCCAGCTTTAATCGTTCATTAATGCTTTGTTAGCCATCAGTCTGATGTCAATCCTTTTTGGGTTGGGAGGAGGAAAGGAATTGCTGGTAGGCTTCACGGGCATTTGGGGCCACGATATGATTGCCACCGAAGAAGTTGATGATGATCTGTGGATCTTTGTACTGCTTGAGTTTGTCGACGACGGCCTGGACGATACGTTCTTCCAAAACGGCATCAGAAGGCTTCGCCTGTGATTCCTCCAACTGCTCCGCCGTGGAAGACGGGGCTTCCTGCTCTTTTGCAGAGGCTTCAGTGGATACCGAGGCGCGAAAGTCAAAAAACAGGTCAAAAGGACTCCAGTGGCGTCGTCCAGATGATTTGCACTGCTTATAGCCAAAGTATGCTGCAGCGGCTATTTGAGCTATCATTATCTCTATTCCGATCATGGCACTTAATGTTTGGGGTGAGACTTACGGCGCGCGATCAAAGCGTCATTGATGCGGGCGCGAACGTTGTTCACGCTTTTTCCAGAAGTGATTTTGATGGCGAAGGGCAACAGGAGCTGGATGAAGCTACTCCTGACGACGATTTCCTCGGTGAGTTTGGTCTCTTGATCGAGCTTGGAGACAACAACCAAGGCAAGCTCTGTGGCGTTGTTGCAGTCACGAATCTGAGCGAGGAAAGCCGGGAGGCATTCTTCACCAATATAGAGGGCGAGCTTCCTGGCCTCAGGGGAGTCGGCATCGGAAGAACTGTCTTCAGCGGCTTCCTTCTTGCTGAGTATTTTCTCGGCAAACTGGTCGCCATTGAAGTTTTGTACGGCCTTTGTGGCGTTGGGCAGAACCTGGACGATACTGTCGTAGATGCTAATTTTTACGTCGTTCATAATGCGGTTTTAGTTATTTATGAGAAAATGGGTAAACGAATTGCGAACTGAATGAATGGATTATGAATGGATTGTAAACAGATTGTAAACGGTTATGAATGGATTTGCATTCGGTTGTGCCTTTACATACCTTTGCAAACGTTGTTAGCAACGCAGCTGACAAAGAGAATCATTTTCAACTTCAAAAACTTTCAAGGCAATGAAACAAAATCGCAGTCCCACCAAGTCCGCAGAACGACGGCTAAACAATTCGATTACGTATCGGTCTCGTATCGTTTCCGTATCGATCTCGTATCAATCCCGTATCGTTCTCGTATCGTCCTCCTATCGTTCTCCTATCGTTCTCGCTTCCGGAAGCGGAAACAATACGGAAACGATACGGAAACAATAGAAGAAGCAAGGGAGAAACAAGGGAGAATGCTCCCAACTCAAAACATTTTCAATTTTTTAAAACTTTACAATTATGGCAAGACTCAATGGTATCTTAACCAAACTCCAGGGATCAGTAGGTAGCTTTACCTTCAAACAGAACGGTGGTCAGACCGTCGTGTCTGAGAAGATCACCCAAACGACCAACGCGAAAACCAATGGTCAGCAGAAAGCAGCGCATGAAGTGGACGAACGTCATTCGTATGTATCAGGTGCTGACGCCTTATCTGAAGCTCGCCTTCGGCGGTGCTCGCAATGGACGCAGCGACTACAACAAGTTTGTTTCGGCGAATCTCAGCAAGGCTCCGGTCTATCTCACCAAGCAGGAGGCCCAAGCGGGGGCAAGCATCGTGGCACCCTATGAGGTGACGCACGGTTCCATCAAGTCGATCAAGATCAACGGGAAGGGCAACCAGGCCGTGACGGACATCAGTCTGGGCGACCTGGCTATCACCGAAGAGATGACGGTGAAGGAGTTTTCGAACGCCGTGGTGCAAAACAACAGTCTTTATGAGTATGGCGACCAGATCACGTTCTTCCTGGTCAGACAGGAGGTGAACGACGTGACGATGCTTCCGATGGCGGCGGTGGACGCCTGCTGCGTCGTGCTGGACAAGGCTTCTGAGGCGAAGCTCCTCACAGTCGTGGACGCTCGTGGCTTCTCGGTGCAGGAGGGGCGTTTGGCGGCGCAGGCTACTCATGAGTTCGGCAATCATGGTCTGGTATGGGTTCACTCCCGCAAGGAGGCAGCGAAGACGCTGGTCTCGACGCAGCACCTCATCTGCGAGAACAACTTGCTGAAGGAGTATCAGGGTCAGGCGGCTTACCAGCGTGCTACGGACAGCTACGGTGGCGTGAGTGATGTATATCTGCGTCCGAACGGTGTGCTGAACCCAGTGGATAACTCCGTGCCGGTAGCTCCCTCGGTGGAGGGGAAGAAGACGCTGCGTCTGTCGGCAAGTCCGGTCAACGGTGGAACGGTCTCGGGGGGTGGCTCCTTCGACAAGGGGAGCCGCGTAAGCATCAGTGCGGTGGCATCTGGTGACTACACCTTCAGTCGCTGGAGTGATGGTGACACGTCGGCATCGCGTACCGTGACGGTGAATGAAGACTTGACGCTGACGGCTTACTTCACCAAGACGACGTCGGGAGGAGAGTCGTCGGGGACGAATCCCGATGGCGGTGACGGCACCTTGGGTGACTAAGCGGTAGGGTGCTGGGGGCGCGGGGCGCCCTCAGCACCTTTCGTTTTATATATTAATCGCCGTTAATCGGACGTTAATTGATTCGTTAATCTTTATACTGCACCTTCTTGCTGATCAAGTTGCTGATATAGGGAAAACAACTAGAACAACAAGTACAACTTATAACTATGCTTCGCCGGGACAACACGCTACGCGTGATACAACCCTGCTGCAGGGGAAACAACAAAGAACAACTAGTCGGTCGTTAGAACTCCCTTGCTTCGGGGATCAAGGCGCGGATGCTACAGACGGCTACAGCGTGGCCTTGCAGCGGTGGGCATAGACGGCGTAGGCGGTCACGACCACGAAGCAGAAGGCAGGGACGGCGTAGGAGGTATAGATGTTGGTGTGGTCGGAGACCATGCCCTGGAGCGGGGTGAGGAGGGCGCCTCCGAGGATGGACATGATCAGGCCGCTGGCTCCGATCTTGGAGTCGCCGGGGTGGTCGCCACGCATGATGCCGCCGAGGGCGATGCCGTAGATGGTGGGGAACATCAGGCTCATGAAGGAGCTGATGAGGACCAGCGAGGTGATGCAGATCCAACCCGTGCCAGCGCTCAGGACGACCGTGAGGCTCAGCAGCGCGGACATCACGCCGCCGAAGGTGAGGAGGCGCGCGGGGGAGAACCAGCGCATCAGCCCGGTGTAGATGAAGCGGGAGAGGCAGTGCCCGATGATGGAGATCAGGTAGATGCTGCTGGCGGCAGCCTCCAGGCAGCCCGTCTCCTGCATCACCAGGCGGATGGTGAAGCTCCACACGCCAATCTGCGCGCCGACGTAGAAGAACTGGGCGACCACGCCACGGCGGAAGAGGCGGTTGGAGAGGAGGCGGCGGAAGCTCGCACCGACACTGTCGCTGCGGTCGTCGTCCTTGCCCGAGGGCATGCGGGCGAAGAGCATCACCACAAGGATGCCGAGCAGGACGAGGCCGAGGGCGGCGTAGGTGCCGCTGATGGAGTAGAGGCTGATGTCGTCGAGGATGAAGTACTTGCTCATCAGGATGCCGAGGATGGAGCCGACGGGATTGAAGCTCTGCGCGATGTTGAGGCGGCGCGTGGCCGTGCGCGGGTCGCCCATGCTCATGACGTAGGGGTTGGCCGTCGTCTCCAGGACGCTGCAGCCGCCGGCCATCACGTAGATGGCGACGAGGTAGAAGCCGTAGCTCGCGACGCGGGCGGCGGGCAGAAAGAGCATCGCGCCGGCGGCGTAGAGGAGCAGGCCGAGGATGATGCCCGACTTGAAGCTCCTGCGACGGATGAAGAGGGCTGCCGGGAGGGCAAAGCAGAAGTAGCTGCCGTAGAAGGCGAACTGGATGAGAGAGGTCTGCGTGTCGCTCATGGACATGATGCGCTTGAAGGCGGCAAGCAGCGTGTCGGTCATGTTGTTGGCAAGGCCCCACAGGAGGAACATGCTCGTGACCAGTGCAAAGGGGATGGCGTGGCGTCTGTCGATCGTTTTCATCATTTCACAATGCCTTTCTCCAGGTATTCGGCGAGGTTCATGCGCACCTTGGCGGCGGCGCCCTCGGAGGCGACCTTCGCCATGTCGTGATCGACCATGATCTTCACCAGTTCCTCGAAGGTAGTGGTATTGGGGTTCCAGCCGAGTTTGGCGCGGGCCTTCGTTGGGTCGCCCCAGAGGTTGACGACGTCGGTGGGGCGGTAGAAGTCGGGGGAGACCTCGACGAGGGTCTTGCCGACAAGGTGGTCGGGGCCGCTGACGCAGATGCCCTTCTCGTGCTCGGCTTCGCCCTCCCATTGGAGTTCGATGCCGACATAGTGGAAGGCGAGCTGGGCAAACTCGCGGACGCTGTGTTGCACGCCCGTGGCGATGACGTAGTCCTCGGGCTGGCGGGCCTGGAGGATGAGCCACATACACTCGACGTAGTCCTTGGCGTAGCCCCAGTCGCGGAGGGAGTCGAGGTTGCCGAGGTAGAGTTTGTCTTGCAGGCCCTGGGCGATGCGGGCGGCGGCGAGGGTGATCTTGCGCGTGACGAAGGTCTCGCCACGGCGTTCGCTCTCGTGGTTGAAGAGAATGCCGTTGCAGCAGAACATGCCGTAGGCGTCGCGGTACTCCTTGATGATCCAGAAGCCGTACTGCTTGGCGACGGCGTAGGGGCTGAAGGGGTGGAAGGGGGTGTTCTCGTTCTGAGGCACTTCCTCGACCTTGCCGTAGAGCTCGGAGGTGGAGGCCTGGTAGATCTTGCAGCTATTGGCGAGGCCTACCTTGCGGACGGCCTCGATGATGCGGAGGACGCCGACGGCATCGACATCTGCGGTGAACTCGGGGGAGTCGAAGCTGACCTGCACGTGGCTCTGGGCGGCGAGGTTGTAGATCTCCGTGGGGCGCACGTCGGCGACGACGCCGACAATGGACATGGAGTCGCCGAGGTCGGCGTAGTGGAGGTGGAAGTGGGGGCGACCCTCGAGGTGGGCGATGCGCTCGCGGTAATCGACGGAGGAGCGGCGGATGACGCCATGGACGTCGTAGCCTTTGTCGAGGAGGAGTTCTGCGAGGTAGGAGCCGTCCTGGCCAGTCACGCCCGTGATGAGGGCAATGTTTTGTTTGCTCATAATAATCGTTATTGGGGATAGTGGTTGGCAGGCGAGCTGCCGTTTTACATGAATCGCCGTTAATCGGGCGTTAATTGATTCGTTAATACTTTATGCTGCGGCTTCTTGCTGGGTCTTCTTGCTGATATAGGAAAAACAACTAGAACAATAAGTACAACTTCATCTTGCGGCTTTCATATAGAGAATACATGAAGGCTAGATTATCGGCGTGCAAGCCGCCAGGGCTTTTCACATTAATCGCCGTTAATCGGACATTAATCTGTCGTTAATATTTTGGACAAACTTCATTCGGCCGTTAATACGACATTGTTCCCCATCGCAGTATCGCTCTGCGCTATGCCGCCACTCGGATGGGGACGTGGTTTTTGTTAGTACATGGTGAATTTGTTAGGCCAAATCCTTGATTTCGTCCTCGGTCATGCCTGTCGCCTTCATGATACTTTCAATCGGTGTGCCAATTGACAAGAGGTTTTTGGCGACCTCTACAAGGGTTTCGGCACGACCTTCGGCACGACCTTCAACAAGGCCTTCGGCACGACCTTCGGCGTGACCTTCAACACGCCCCTTGCCAAATCCTTCAGCAAGGCCTTCGGCTTTTGCAGTATCCAACGAGTTTTTGATATCGCGATAGGATCGTTCTTCTGAATTTCGCATAACTTTGATTTTTTACAAAGGTATGGGATTTTTACGACAACGGCAAATTTTGGAGGAAAAATCCGCGGAAAAACTTGTCGGGACACATAGAAGGACGGAAATACTGGCAACCTGTTCATGGAGGAACATGGCGGGCAGGCCGCCAGCATTTTTCACATGAATCGCCGTTAATCGGACATTAATCTATTCGTTAATACTTTATGCTGCGGCTTCTCGCTGGGTCTTCTTGCTGATATAGGGAAAACAACTAAAACAACAAGTACAACGTATAACGTTAGTCGCGGCGGAAGATGTCGCGGGTATAGACCTTGGAGGCGACGTCGCGGAGGGAGTCGTCGAAGCGGTTGGCGATGATGGCCTTGCTGCGGGACTTGAAGGTGGCGAGGTCGTTGACGACGAGGCTGCCGAAGAAGGTGGTGCCGTCGGGGAGCGTGGGCTCGTAGATGATGATCTCGGCGCCCTTGGCCTTGACACGCTTCATGATGCCCTGGATGGCGGACTGGCGGAAGTTGTCGGAGTGGGACTTCATCGTCAGGCGATAAACGCCGATGACGGGGGCCTCTCCCCTACCCTCGCTGCCATACTGATTGTTGGCGCTGTAGGCGTACCAGCCGGCCTTGGTCAGGACGGCGTCGGCGATGTAGTCCTTGCGCGTGCGGTTGGATTCGACGATGGCGGTCATCATGTTCTGAGGCACGTCCTGGTAGTTGGCGAGCAACTGCTTCGTGTCCTTCGGGAGGCAGTAGCCACCGTAGCCGAAGGAGGGATTGTTGTAGTGGGTGCCGATGCGGGGGTCGAGGCCCACGCCCTCGATGATGGCACGGCTGTCGAGGCCCTTGACCTCGGCGTAGGTGTCGAGTTCGTTGAAGTAGCTGACGCGGAGGGCGAGGTAGGTGTTGGCGAAGAGTTTCACGGCCTCGGCTTCCTTCATGCCCATGCCCAGGACGGGGATGCCCTTGGTCTTTTCGCGCGGGCAGACGCCGTCGGCGATGGGGAGCGGGCCGTCGAAAGTGAAGGTGTCGCCATTGCCGATGGCACCCTCTACGAGGAGGGCGGCGAAGGTGCCGGCAGCCTGGCGGAGGAGATCGACGTCGGCGATGGAGGCGATGGCCTGGTCTTCATCGGCGAAGTCGGGGTGGTTCATCTGCTTCGGGTAGCCGACGATGATGCGGCTCGGGTAGAGGTTGTCGTAGAGGGCCTTGCTCTCGCGCAGGAACTCGGGGGAGAAGAGGAGGTTGAACTGCTTCACGCCCTGGCGCGCGTAGCGGAGGTAGAGGCTGCGCGTGTAGCCCACGGGGATGGTCGATTTGATGATCATCACGGCGTTGGGGTTGACGGCCAGCACGAGGTCGATGACTTCCTCGACATGGGTGGTGTCGAAGTAGTTCTTCACGGGGTCGTAGTTGGTGGGGGCGGCGATCACGACGAAGTCTGCGTCGGCATAGGCCGATTTGCCGTCGAGGGTGGCGACGAGGGTGCCATGGCCTGGCTGTTCAGCCTCATCGGGGCCCACGCAGGACAGGAGGCTGCGGTCGCCGAGGTATTTCTCGATGTAGTCGTCCTGGATGGGCGAGACGCGGCGGTTGAGTTTCTCGACTTTCTCGGGAATGACGTCAACGGCTGTTACATGGTGGTGTTGGGCCAGCAGGGTGGCAATGCTCAGGCCGACGTAGCCTGTGCCGGCCACGGCGACCTTGATATTTTTGAAATCACGCATATTTTTGATTATTTCTTTTTACAAAACAACTTTGAGACAGATAAATCTGTCCGTGGGGAATATAAGAAAAACAACTTGGACAAAGGGAAACAACTTGAACAACGTTGGGAGACAGATGAATCTGTCTTGGGGGAGGATAGTTGGATAACTACTTGGACAACGGGGACAACTTGGACAACGTTGGGAGACAGATGAATCTGTCTTGCTTGGGGGAGAGGGGATTTAGTCCTCGATGATCTGGAGGAGTTCGCGGTCGATCTCGATGGTGGCGCCAGCGATGTACTTGATTTCGCAACCGATGACGGCTCTTTTGCCTTTCACGCGCTGCACGTAGGCTTCGATGCCTTGCATGTTACCGCCGAAGATACGCACCTTTTGGCCTTTTTTCAAGGGGGCCGTATAGGCGGAGACTTCCTCGCAAGCACACTCTACGAACTGGCGGTAGTTTTCCAACTCGGCGTCGGGGATTCGATAGATGTCTTTGCTACCGGGCATGGTGAGCATCTTATAGACATCGGAACGAAACCGGATTTCGTTGAGATCTTTCCGGCTGACGTGGCAGAAAATGAAGGTCGAGAGGAAGACGCGGTCTTTCTCCTTTCGCTTGTTGGTGCGCCTATCCACGACGAATGTTCTTTTCGTCGGAACCCAGTACTCAAACCAGATCGCTTTGTTGTCTAAAACATCTTGAATATCAATGGCTATTCGCTTTTCGCAGTTGACTCGTACCACTGCGACATACCATCCTGCATCTTGGGGTTTTTGAGCTTTTTTAGGGCCGTCGGAAATTGGGTTATCTTCAGTTTTCTCCATGGCTTCGCCGCCGTCCCCTGCATGAGTGGACGGTAACTGCTGACCTGTTTTCTTATTCTCCATACTATCAATATCAAATCGGTTTTTGATATTGATTTCTGCAACTCTTAATAAGAGACACAGATATCTTTGGGCAAAGTTAGTGATTTTTATTGTAATAGAGGGGCTTATGCGGAATTATTTTTCGTCAGCAGGAAGATATTTTTTCCGAATCTGCAGAACATTCGTTTAACAGATTACACCCTCGAAGTCTTTAAAGTCTTAAAATTCAAACATATACCATCGTTTCTGTGTCTCTTATTAAGAGATTCATAACCTCCTATCTTTTTCTCAACCCGCTACGGCGACCCCTCGCCTACCCTAGAAACTGCTCAGAATGCTGGCATTAGCCTTGTCCACCTCGGGCGAGGAGATGCTCTGCAGATAGATGCGCGTGGTCTGCTCGGAGTCGTGGCCCAGGGCCTCGCTGATGACGGAGAGGGGAATCTGTCGGTCGCGGGCGATGGTGGCCCAGGAGTGGCGGGCGACATAGAGGGTCAGCGGACAGGGAAGGCCGATGGCGCGGGCGATCTTGCGCAGGTGGTAGCTGATGCGTGCCTGGGCGTTGTGGTACTCCTTATTATATAGTCGGTCGCCGGAGAGAATGGGGAGGAGGAAGGGAGAGGAGGCGGTCTGAGCCTGATACTTTTCGACGATCTCCTGCATGAGGGGTTCCCACTTGACCTTCATCTTCTGTCCCGTCTTGCTTCGGGTGTAGCAGAGGAAGCCTTCGCGGAGGTCGCTCTTGCGGAGGTGGGCGAGGTCGATGAAGGAGGCGCCACGGAGGTAGAAGGACATGAGGAAGAGATCGCGGGCCAGTTCCAGGGAGGGATGGGCGGAGAGGTCGGCCTCTTTGATGGTCTTGATGACGGAGAAATCGACGGCGCGCTTGCGGGTCTTGTCGATGCCGGTATAGGTGGGGCGGAAGGGGTACTGCTGGGCGACGACGCCGTTGGCGACGGCACGGTTATAGACGGCGCGGAGGATGCGCATATAGAAGGAGATGGTGTTGCGGCAAATGCCTCGGTGCTTGAGCCACGCCTCGTAGGACTGGATGAGGGCGACGTCGAGGCGGTCGATGGGGAGGTCGAACTGGTGGCGGAAGCGCATGAGGCTGTTGAGGGTGGACTGGTAGTTGTGGGCGGTGCACCACTGCTGGTTGATGCGCATCTGGGCAATGATGCGCTGCATGGTGGCGCACAGCGTGAGGTCTTTGGAGAGGCGGTGGTACTCGTTGACGATGCTGTCGGCGGAATAGTTGGCGGAGGTCTGGTCGAACGAGGTGACGATGCGGCACAACAGGCGGTACTCGCTCTGGATCATCGTGTCGATGCGGGCGAGGTGGATCCAGCGGGGGGCTTGGGTGGAGGGGGCATTGAGGAGGACCTGCTGGGAGAAGGCATCCCACTCGTGGGCGTGGAGCCGATAGGGAGTCACGATTTGGCGCACCACGCGGCGGTGAATAATCTGAAGGAACAATACGCCCTCCTTGCCTCGGACGGACGAGGGACGAAACTTAATCTTGATACTTGCCATTGCTTTACTCTTTTTTTGTTATCTCTTTATAACCATTGGGATGGATAACTCAAAAACGGGTGCAGGGCCGTAAATATGCGAAAAGATTTTCAAAAACGAAAAATAAAATGGCAAACAACATGGCCCAAAAGGAGTGATGGTGGAGCAGCGGATAAGACTCAAAAATCATGTATTAGAAAGAATTAACACCTCTTCCGCGTGTATATGCAAAGATCTTATTAAATTTGCAATTCATTGGAGTGGATTCATTTGATGTCGTGAGTTCGCTAATAAGTATTTGTTATCGCATGATAAAAGAGCTAATAATTCGTGATTTCTTCTCGTTTAAGGGGGAGCACACGATCGAACTGAACCAAGGGGTCAATATCCTTGTAGGGGTCAACGGAAGCGGCAAGACTTCCTTTTTAAACGCCATCACGATGCTGTATGAAGGCATTGCGGGTGGCGGTTTGTCGGCTTTGTTTCGACAATGGGGATCATACAACGCCATAGAGAATGCGTGTGGTGAAGAGAAGCCTGATTGTTTTAGCGTGACATACGTTTTCGATGCTGACGTTCTGAGAAGCGTAGTTCCTGCCTCTCCGTTCAAGAAAGACGTGTACTATAAAATAACGGTCTTTCCTATTGGCGATGGCACCAACTATTCTCTCTGTGAAACACTTTACTCCGAAGATAGCAGAGGGAAGAAGAAGACGTTCTGTTATCTTGAATTTCGTAATGGCTTAGGACAAATCTCTGTTCGCACCAAAAGCGGGATAGAAGTGGAGAAATACGAGGGCGGTATGCTTTCTGCTCAAGAGCTGGTACTTAGGCAGATCACTGATCCTCAAAGATATTTGCCTTCTTATACCGTAAGAGAGGCCATCAATGCGATTGCGGGCTATTCCAAGTTTGACTATGACAAAGTACGTCAGCCTGCCGAGGCGAATAATATCAAACGGCTGATGAGCACAGGTGAGAATCTGAGCCAGTTGCTGAGCTATCTAAACAACAACCATACGTTCCAGTATGAGAAAATAAGAGAAAGCTTGGGCGACATCAATCCAAATTTCACGGGAATCGGTTATAACATTTTTGGAAATAGGTTGTACCTCTCCCTTCATGAGAGAAATCTGTCGCACGCCATAGATGCGCTTCATATATCTGATGGCACATTGAAGTACTTGCTTTTACTGAGTATCTTCTATAATCCCAAGCGGGGCACGCTCGTTGATATTGACGAGCCTGAGTCGTGTTTGCATCCTGACATGATTCGATCGGTTGCCAAAATGATGAAGAGCGCTGGCAAGACATCACAGATCATCGTGGCAACGCACTCTGCTCTCCTGTTGAACGCTTTCGAACTGGATGATATTTTGGTATTTGAAAAAAATGACAGGAATGAAACCCAAATCATACGATATAGCGAAGAAGATTTTGAGAATCGTGAGGGTGACCTGCTCCCTGGTCAGTTATGGTTGAACGGTGAGATTGGCGGCAAAAGATGGTAGTAAATGTCTATGTGGAGGGTGGCATCATCAATGGGAATGTTGATGCTACGACAAACAATAACTCAGAAGCCTTGCGTGAGGAACTAAATCGCTTCATGCAACGAGCATTAAACCGCAACGACATCAGCATCGTTGTGAAGAAATGTTCTGGCTATAAAGAGGCGGCCAAACAGTTTATCAATGCTACGGACAAGGAGGAAAACTACTTGTATGTGGATCTTGACCGCAAGCCTGAGATGAGGGACGAATGGTTCAAGAGTTTGTCGGACGATGGAATCGTGATGTCACAGGACAAAGCAGACCACGTCAGTTTCTGGATTCAGGAGATGGAGGCTTGGTTCTTAAAACAACCGGAAGCAATTGAACTCTGGGCTGAGGACGAGAGCCTCATTCGCAAACCAGGGCAAGATACTCCGTTGTCCGAGCATCCTTCTATCAAAAACAAAGACATTGAGCGCCTACAGCAGAAGGCTTCATTCTTGATGGGTGTCATTTTGCGACAGGTATTTGCTCCACAAGACAAAGGGAAAAAGAGCGCGTCGGGCAAAGTACGTAGTTTGAAATATGGCAAGCTGCGTCATGCGCCAGGAATCATTGCCCACTTGAATCCCACAGACTTGATCTCAAAGGATCATGAATTGAAAGCGTTCTGCAAGAAGGTCCAAGAAGCAAAACCAATAAAGGAGAGGATATGAAATCAAAAATCTATTCTATTCCTGATGCGTTTCAAGCCAATGACGATGTCTCTGCAGGCACGGGTATAGTACAATTTCAACATCATTGCAAATCATGATAAAAGCATTGTTTTTCGACGTGGATGGTACGCTCGTGAGTTTCAAGACCCACAAGATACCGGAGCGGACGATCCAGGCGCTACAAATGGCGCATGACCAGGGGGTGAAGATATTTACTGCTACGGGACGACCAAGGCAGTTGCTCAACAACATCCCGGAGGTGGAGCACTTGATGGATGGGTATATCCTCGCCACGGGGGCGCTGTGTATCTATGGTGAGACGGTGGTGAGGGAGGACCTGATCTCGCACGAGGAGGTGCTGGTCTTGGTGGACCATTGCCGCAGGCACAACATTTCTTCTGTCGTGGTGGGCAAAAAGGATATTCAGTTTTTGAACCGCAACGAGATGGTGGATCATGCTTTCTTCGATATGCTGAAAGTGACATACAACAAGTATGACGTGCCCTTGGAGGAGGTCATCAATCAGGGGGTGCTACAGATCACCTCGTTCATCACCGAGGAGCAGGAGAAGGAGATCATGCCACAGTTGCCGGGGTGTGCGTCAGCGCGTTGGTATCCTACGTTCTGCGACATCACGTCGGCGACGGCGGACAAGGCGAGGGGTATCCGTGCCATGGCAGACTACCTTGGCTTTGACATCAGCGAGACCATGGCGTTTGGCGACGGGGGTAACGACCGCCCCATGCTTTGTGCTGCTGGCATTGGTGTGGCGATGGGCAATGCGGTCGATGAGGTGAAAGCGCATGCGGACTATGTGACTTCCACCGTCGATGAGGACGGAGTGTGGAATGCGCTGCGCCATTTTGACATCATCTGACAATACTAGAAGAAATTGACGAAAGTTGTTCGCGCTGCTTGCGAATCAGCTCTATTGTTTCCTGCATCTTTCGTTGCAAGACCTGCTTGGCATTAGCCGAACTCTGCCGCGCAGAGGTAGCCACCTGGCTCATCAGCTCATGAAGCATGGCGTCCGTGGGTTCCTCCATAGAAGTCAAACGATAGTCTTTTATACTCATAACATCTAATCCTTTCGATTCTATTTTCGTGTATTTGCAATTAAAATAGGATGGTGCAAAGATAAGTATTTTCTATGAGAAGAAAAAATCTTTGAGAGAAAAAGTCTATCCATGCTAAAGTGGCAAGCAAGCTTTCATGGATTCCACACGACTCGTAGTCAACCAAAGGCGAAGGTAGGAAAAGGGCAATGGGACGGAAGAACATGCTGCTGCAAGGGAAACAACTATGAACAACGCTTCGCAAGGAGCAAATCCAAAAAACACAACCAAAGCAAAGCGGGCAGGGACTGCCAGAATGGCATATCGTTAAGGAATGTAAAATGGGGAGGAGGTAAAACTAAGAGCCATTAAGTGTAAAAAGAAAACTGTTAAAATCGGATAAAGATTCATGACAGATAGTCAGTTTTACATTTTTTGCGCCTATATTTGCACCACGTTTCGGCAGAAAGGCTGTCGGTAGGAAAGTAAACGACGGCTGACGCGAACGCAATGAAAGTATAAATATAAGAAACAAAAAAGATATTGTAGTATGAAGAAATTTTCGAAGTATCTGATGAGTGCCGCCACAGTGACGGCGTTGGCTCTCTCTACGGGAGCATTCCTGAAGGTATATGCGGCTGAGGCCCCGGCATCCGTCGTTGCTGGACAGCCGGTCGATCTGACCTATGCCGCCGAGAAAGCATTGCCCTCCGTGGTCCACATCAAGTATGTGCAAAACTCCAAAACGAAGACCGTCGAAGTGCAGGACGACCCCTGGGGCGGATTCTTTGACCCGTTTGGCTTCTTCGGCAACCCGGGTGGCGGTTCGCGTCAGCAGCGGGTGCAAACCCCGAAGCGCGAGGCTACAGGAACAGGCGTGATCATCTCGCAGGACGGATACATCGTGACGAACAACCACGTCGTGGAGGGTGCGGACGAGCTGACCGTCACGCTCAACGACAACCGCGAGTTTAGCGCCAAGATCATCGGTACGGACAAGCAGACGGACCTCGCCCTCATCAAGGTGAACGCCAAGGACCTGCCCGCCATCACCATCGCCAACAGCGATGACCTGAAGGTCGGAGAGTGGGTGCTGGCTGTCGGCAACCCGTACAACCTCAACAATACGGTGACGGCAGGTATCGTCAGCGCGAAGTTGCGTGGACTGGGTGCGAGCGCCAACGGCATCGAGAGTTTCATCCAGACCGATGCGGCCATCAATCCGGGCAACTCGGGTGGCGCACTGGTGAACACGCGTGGAGAGCTGGTCGGCATCACCGCCATGCTCTACTCGCAGACGGGTTCCTTCACGGGTTATGGTTTCGCGATCCCGACGACGATCATGAACAAGGTGGTGGCTGACATCAAGAAGTATGGTAGCGTGCAGCGTGTGCAACTGGGCATCACGGGTACGGACGTGCTCAACCACATCAACCGCCAGAAGGACCAGGGCAAGGAGATCGACCTCGGCACCAACGACGGTGTCTATGTCAACTCCGTCTCTGAGGACGGCAACGGCGCTGAGGCCGGACTGGAGGAAGGCGACGTGATCACGAAGGTGGACGGCAAGCCCATCGTGAAGATGTCGAAGCTCCAGGAGATGATCAACGCCAAGCGTCCGGGCGACAAGATCACGCTGACGTATCTGCGCAACAAGAAGAAGATCGAGAAGACCATCACGCTGAAGAACGCCCAGGGCAACACGAAGCCTATCGAGCAGGCTGACATCGACGTGCTCGGCGCACAGTTCCGCCCCGTGACGAAGGCGATGATGGAGCAGCTCAACATCACGTATGGTCTGGAGGTGATCAAGGTGAACAGCGGAGCACTGAAGGATGCGGGCATCAACCGCGGCTTCATCATCCAGCGCGTGAACGAGGGTATGGTCAAGACCATCGACGACCTGCAGAAGGAGGTGAAGAAGGCCAGCGTGAGCAAGGATCCCGTGCTCTACATCCAGGGTATGTATCCGACGGGAAAGAAGGCTTACTTCGCCGTGCCTATCGGAGAGTAATCAGCAGAAAAAATCCACATGACATAGGAAGAAGGCCAGGCGCAATCGGACGGGAAGACCGTTGGGTTGCGCCTGGTTTGTCTTCGGGATGGTCTCGGGATGGCTTCGGGACGGACCGCGTCCTGGGACGCAGAAAGCAGGATGTGGAAAGAAAATTGGCGCTAAATTTGCATAATCATAGGATTGTCCGTACCTTTGTTGGCCTATAATAAAAAGTGTAATTCGTGAACGCGATGATGCAATATCAAGAAAAAACTGTGATGAAGCAATGGAAGCAGGTTGTCCTGTCGGTGATCATGATCCTCTGTGCGGGTGCTGCCTATGGCGGAGACTTCCTGCCGACGAAGGTCTATATGTTTGGCTTTGCAGCCTCCTTCAACGACTCGACGGTCTATTTCACCGACGTGCAGCAGCTGGAAGGGGCCTGGGTGTATGAGAAGGAGCGCTCCTTTCTCGTGAACCGGGACGAATACTCCTACCAGCTACGCAACTTCCTGAAGCAGATGGGACTGGAAGCGCCCACCTGCGTGACGGTCTATGCCTTTGACGAGAAGGAGATCTATAAGAAATACCTAAAACTGCGCCAGCGCTATGAGGGCAAGAAACGCAAGTTTGACCTCCTGGTGAGAAACGTGCCCGCGGAGGTCTTCGCCTACAAGGTCGTGGAACCCGGCGTGGGCAGGGTCATCATCGACCCGAAACTGGCGGAGGCAGCGGCCGAGAAGACGGACCGTGCCACGGCCAAGGCGCAGCGCAAGGCGGAGAAGAAGGCACGCAAGGCGGAGAAGAAGGCACAGAAGAAATAAAGACACCGGCGCGATATGGAAGCAAACTGGCACCGACACTACTTCAGCATTGCCGACCACCGCGTGGGGGTCTTCTTTCGTGAAGGACAGACCAACGACCTGGCACTGATACCCTCCTACGAACCGTTTCGCACGACGGAGGAGGAGGACTGCGTGATGGTGATGGAGGTGGACGACACCTTGCACCCCGTGCCTAAGGTGCAGCGCTGTCGCATCCGCGTCTTTGACACGGGCAACGGCGACACGGCGGTGGATCGGCTGGAGGATGGTGGCTACCAGTTTATCATCAAGGACATACGGGGCCGCGCGTGCTGTCTACTGATCGCTGACAAGGCGTTTGCCCACTGCCGCTGTGCGCTCAACGGCGACGGGATGATGCGGTCCTTTGGACTGAACAGTGCCTTGATGCTCGCATACGCCTTTGCCACAGGAGGGCGGCAGACACTACTCATCCACGCCTCGCTGGTGCGCCACCAAGGGCGCGGCTATGCCTTCGTCGCCAAGAGCGGCACGGGCAAGAGCACGCAGGTGGCGATGTGGCTGCGGTGCATACCGGGGTGTGACCTGATGAACGATGACAACCCCGTGGTGCGCGTGATAGACGGCGAGGCCATGATTTATGGTTCACCGTGGAGCGGAAAGACGCCGGTATACCGACAAGTGAAGGCACCCCTGGGGGCGATCACCCAGATAGACCGAGCGAAGGCCAACTCGGTGGACAGGCTCTCGCCGCTGCAGGCACTGGCGATACTGCTGCCGTCGTGCTCGTCGATGAAATGGGACGAGAGGCTGCACGGCCAGGTCTGTGACACGATGTCGGAGGTGATCGGCCTGACACCGATCTACATGCTCCACTGTCTGCCCAACGAGGAGGCAGCGAGGGTGTGCTGTCGGGCCATAGCAAAGGAATAGGAAGATGCAAATACCCAACGCCATCCTCATACCCGAGATCATTCGGCTGCTGGACGAAGGCCACACGGTGACACTTCGGCTCAGAGGCTACTCGATGCGTCCGTTTCTGGAGGACGACCGAGACGTGGCGCTGCTGGTGAAGGCGGAAACGGTGAAGGTGGGGGACCCCGTACTGGCGGAGGTATCGCCACGCCACTATGTGTTTCATCGCATCGTAGCCATCGAGGGCGAGTCCGTGACCTTGCGTGGCGACGGCAACCTGGCGGAGGAGCACTGCCGACTGAAGGACGTGAAGGCGGGGGCCATCGGATTCTACCGCAAAGGACGGAAGACGATGGACCGCACGGACGGCTGGAAATGGAAGGCATATAGCTACTGCTGGACAAGGCTCTACCCGATCAGACGGTATCTGCTGGCGATACACCGCCGGCTGGTGCTGAACGAATGGGGAAGAGGAAGAAAAAACACGAATAATAACGAATCATGAGAGTAAAAAAAGGATTTATCAATCGCAATGTCTGTGGCGAGTCGGTTTTGCTGGCCACGGGACAGGAGAATATCGACTTCACCAATATCATTTCACTCAACGAGACGGCGAACTTCCTGTGGAACGAACTGGCCCAGCGGGAGGATTTCACCATCGACGACATGGTGGAACTGCTGACGGGCGAATATGAGGTGGAGGCGGATGAGGCGAAGGCGGACTGCCAGACACTGGTGCAGCAATGGACGGACGCTGGCATCTTGGAGGGTGAGGACTTGCCCCCGGTCTCGCCCCATGTCGTCGAGGAAAAGGCGCAGGCCGAGGCGGAAGCGCCGCAGGAAGCAGCACCGAAGAAGAAGGAGAAGAAGGGGTTCTTCAGCAAACTGTTCAAAAACTGACGGTAGGAGGAAGAAGTTTTTCTTGACGCGCCTCATTTTTAGTGTGGGTAAGACAGAAAAAACATGCGTAAAATTTGGAGAAAACGCATAAAATGCGTAAATTTGCATCCAAAATAAGCAAAGATTAGTTCTGGATATTTTTAAGGTAAAAAAGATAACACAATATTCATTATACAACAACCATAGAAGCAATGAGCGAAAAAAGAGTTTACACCTTCGGCAATGGTAAGGCTGAAGGTCGTGCGGAAATGCGCAATCTGCTGGGTGGCAAGGGTGCAAACCTTGCTGAAATGAACCTCATCGGCGTGCCCGTACCCCCGGGATTCACTATCACCACCGACGTTTGCAACGAATATTTTGAGAAAGGAAAGGACGACGTGGTCGCTTTGCTGAAGAGCGAAGTGGAGAAGAGCGTGAAGCACATCGAGAAATTGATGGGCGCGAAGTTTGGCGATCCTATCAACCCGCTGCTTGTCAGCGTCCGCTCTGGTGCGCGCGCTTCCATGCCGGGTATGATGGACACGATCCTCAACCTGGGTCTCAACGACACCGTGGTGATCGGACTGGCACAGAAGACGGGCAACGAGCGTTTTGCCTATGACAGCTACCGCCGATTCGTCCAGATGTATGGAGACGTTGTGATGGGCATGAAGCCCGAGAACAAGGAGGACATCGATCCCTTCGAGGCTATCATACAGCAGGTGAAGGCACAGCGCGGCATCAAGCTCGACAACGAGATGAATGTCGATGAGCTGAAGCAGCTGGTGGTGCTCTTCAAGCAGGCGATCCAGGAGCGCACGGGCATGAAATTCCCGACGGATCCGATGGAGCAGCTCTGGGGTGCCATCTGCGCCGTCTTCGACAGCTGGATGAACGACCGCGCCATCCTCTACCGCAAGATGGAGGGTATCCCCCAGGAGTGGGGTACGGCCGTGACGGTGATGGCAATGGTCTTCGGCAACATGGGCGACACGTCGGCAACGGGTGTGTGCTTCAGCCGTGACGCCGCTACGGGTGAGAACATCTTCAACGGTGAGTATCTGATCAACGCCCAGGGCGAGGATGTGGTGGCCGGTATCCGCACACCGCAGCAGATCACCAAGGAGGGTTCGCTCCGCTGGGCGAAGCTCCAGGGCATCAGCGAGGAGGTGCGTGCCAAGAAGTATCCGTCAATGGAGGAGAACATGCCGGAGATCTTCCAGGAGCTCAACGCGCTGCAGGACAAGCTGGAGAAGCACTACCACGACATGCAGGACATGGAGTTTACCGTACAGGAGGGAAAACTCTGGTTCTTGCAGACGCGCAACGGTAAGCGCACGGGTACGGCCATGGTGAAAATCGCCATGGACTTGCTCCACGAGGGCGAGATCGACGAGAAGACGGCGCTGAAGCGTTGCGAGCCGGGCAAGCTGGACGAACTGCTCCACCCGGTCTTCGACAAGGAGGCTTTGGCAGGTGCCAAGGTGCTGACGCGTGGTCTCTTAGGCATCGCCGGGTGCTGCCTGCGGTCAGATCGTCTTCTTCGCTGACGATGCCACGAAATGGCACGAGGAGGGCAACCGTGTGGTGATGGTACGTATCGAGACGAGTCCGGAGGACTTGGCTGGTATGAGCGCGGCAGAGGGTATCCTCACGGCGCGTGGCGGTATGACGTCGCACGCTGCTGTCGTGGCACGTGGTATGGGTAAGTGCTGCGTGAGTGGCGCCGGTGCCATCCAGGTGGACTACAAGGCGCGCACGGTGCAGATCGAGGGCACGCTGCTCCACGAGGGTGACTATATCTCCATCAATGGTTCGACGGGTGAGGTGTATTTCGGTGAGGTGAAGACGCGTCCGGCAGAAGTGACGGGTGATTTCGCCGAACTGATGAATCTCTGCGATAAGTATTCGAAGCTCGTGGTGCGCACGAATGCGGACACGCCGCACGACGCGGAGGTGGCACGCAACTTCGGCGCAGTGGGTATCGGTCTCTGCCGTACGGAGCACATGTTCTTCGAGAACGAGAAGATCAAGGCGATGCGCGAGATGATTCTTGCCGACTCCGGCGAGGGTCGTGAGGCTGCGCTCAACAAACTGCTGCCCTATCAGCGTCAGGACTTCTACGGCATTTTGAAGTGCATGGACGGCAAGCCTGTGAACATCCGCTTGCTCGACCCGCCTCTCCACGAGTTTGTTCCGCACGATCTGCGCGGTCAGGAGATCATGGCTTCGGACATGGGTGTGAGCGTCCGCTTCATCCAGAACCGTGTCAACTCGCTGTCGGAGCACAACCCGATGCTGGGTCTGCGTGGATGCCGTCTCGGCAATACGTTCCCTGAGATCACGGCCATGCAGACGCGTGCCATCCTCGGTGCTGCCTGCCAGCTGAAGAAGGAGGGCTTTGACCCGCGTCCCGAGATCATGGTGCCGCTGGTAGGTATCGAGTCAGAGCTGGAGCAGCAGAAGGAGGTGATCTACAAGACGGCGCATGAGCTCTTCGCACACGAGGGTGTGGAGGTGCCGTTCAAGGTGAGTACGATGATTGAGATCCCGCGTGCCGCACTGACCGCAGACCTCATCGCCCGTCATGCCGAGAACTTCAGCTTCGGTACGAACGACCTCACGCAGATGACCTTCGGCTATAGCCGTGACGATATCGCCAGCTTCCTCCCCTCTTATCTGGAGAAAAAGATCCTGAACGTTGATCCGTTCCAGGTGCTCGACCAGGAGGGTGTCGGCCAGTTGGTGAAGATGGCTGTCGAGAAGGGCCGTGCCACACGTCCCGACCTCAAGTGCGGTATCTGTGGAGAGCATGGTGGTGAGCCTTCATCCGTGAAGTACTGCCACCGCGTGGGCCTCAACTACGTCAGCTGCTCGCCGTTCCGCGTGCCTATCGCACGCCTCGCTGCGGCACAGGCTGCTGTCGAAGAATAAGACGAAAGTACTGAAAATTAGTGTTATAAAAGGCAGGTATCTGGGATTCAGGTACTTGCCTTTATATATGAATTGTTAAATAATCGCAGCAAACGGCAATGCTTGCCGTAAATAATTTACGGCAAACACTTTTTTTTGTACCTTTGTAGGCAACTTAGAAACTTCTCTAAATAAATATTGTCATGTTAACGAAATTCGCAGTTAAGAACTACAGAGGGTTTAAGAATCGCATCGAGTGGGACTTGTCCCATCCGAGCAATTATATGTTCAATAACAACGCCGTGCATAATGGCATTGTGAAGAATGGCATTATCTATGGACCGAACGGAGCAGGAAAGTCGAACTTCGGATTGGCAATATTCGACATCGCTAACCATCTTTCTCACAAGTGGAAGAAGCCTGATTACTATCTGAACTATGCTTGTGCATTATGCCACAACGATCCGGTTGAATTCGATTACACATTTTCTTTCGACGGTCATGTGGTAAAATACAGTTATAGCAAAGTGGCATCAGAACTTAAAGGCAGTATCATCAGTGAAAAACTAACAGTTGACAACAAAGAGATTCTTGCTAAAGACAAAGACGAACTGGCTATTTCCGAAGAATTTGGCCTGACCGCCGTTGCCATTCAGAATCTGAAAGATAGTGCCAACAACATTTCTATCGTCAACTTCTTGTTGAGTTCTGTGCCACTCCCCAAAGATCATGTCCTGCTGCAACTTCGTGACTTCGTAGAGAATATGCTGTTCTTTAGAAGTCTCGATTATCGTGAATTCATTGGCTTGAAGGAAGGTGGCAGCAACGTGGAAGAGTATATCATAAAGAATCACCTCGCTGACGACTTTGCAGCTTATTTGAAAGAAGTTAGTGGTCAGGAGTATGAGTTTGCGCCGAATACGCAGGGCGACAACACGCTCTTCTGCATAATGAACGGTGTGAGAATTCCGTTCCAATGGGTTGCATCCACAGGCACAAGAAATCTGGAGTTGCAGTATTATTGGCTGAAAGAGATGGACAACGCTTCGTTCGTCTTCATCGACGAATTTGATGCTTTCTACCACCACGAACTTTCCTATAAGATTTGCAAGCGATTGTTTGAAGGCAACAACCAGGTGTTCGTAACCACCCACGACACATTCCTACTTTCCAATGACTTGCTTCGTCCTGACTGCTTCTTTATTCTTAGAAACAACGAGATAAAGGCTATTTGCGATCTGACGAACAAGGAACTTCGTTTTGCTCATAACTTGGAAAAACTGTATAGAGGCGGAACTTTTGGCTTATGATTCTATTTGTATTCGAAGGCGACGAGCGTGAGCCTCGCCTGTATAGAACACTGGAAAGACTCTATTTCCCGAAAGTGAATGACAACATCATTTGTTCTTTCGGGAATAACATGAATGTCAGTAAAGCTAACTTGCTTATAGCAGGATTATATACGATGCCAAAGGACAAGTCTGTTGTCAATCAGCTATCAATATTCGAAAGGCAACTCTTGCTCCATGTCAAACCTAATAGAAGTGTTGCTGTATTAAATTCTTTTCCTATTTTCATCTACGAGTATATGAAATAGTCAATGTGTACAGAATATGCGACGCTTATCGTCGTAGATTGTCGCACATAGAACGAAGGCTATATGTATATACACAAATGACCCCTTCCTTCATCCGGACAACCTATAAGTAAGTAGCCATTTGCTTTTGACTAATAAGAAATCACACATTTTGAGTATTGCTAGTTCTGCTGTCCATTTATAATTTTGCACCCGCAATAGCAAAATGCAACTCAAGTGGGTGAAAAAAGAATAATACTAACAGGGGCGATGCTCGCAGCATGTCTTGCTGCAAAAGCTGACGATATCCGCGGACATATAGTGGATGCCGGAAGCAATGATGCCGTGGCGTACGCTACCGTGACAATCACTGATTCGCACAATAGGAAACTCACCACCGTGAGTGATATTTCTGGCTATTTCATATTTCAGGACCTCAGTTCGGACAGGTACACCATCACCGTGTCATACCTGGGCTACCACACCCTGACCCAGACCTACACCAGCAGGAACGGAGAGACCGCAACGCTGACACTGAAGCTGAAACAGGACAACCGCGTACTGAACGAGGTGGTAGTGACGGCGCACGAGTCGCAAGGTATCACTACGTCGTCCGTGATCGACCGCAAAGCCATAGAGCATCTGCAGCCGTCGAGTTTCACCGACCTGTTATCACTATTGCCTGGTGGGACAACCCAATTGCCCGACCTCACCAATGCCAACACCATCAGACTGCGCCAGGCTGGAAGTGGAGGGAGCAACTACGATGTCAGCGCGATGGGAACACTGTTTGTAGCCGATGGCATCCCGATGAATACCAATGCCAACATGCAGATCGTGAAGCAGGCATCAAACGGCACCGTCGGTGATCCCGATGCTGGGAGGAGCCATGTGACAAGCGGCGTGGATATGCGCAGTATACCGACGGATAACATAGAGAGCGTGGAGGTGATAAGAGGTATCGCACCCGTGGAATACGGCGATATGTCGAGTGGCGTGGTACTGATAAAGCGGAAGTTGAAAGCCACACCCTTTGAGGCACGGTTCAAGGCCGACTCCTATAGTAAACTACTGTATGCTGGCAAGGGAATAGAACTGGGTAGCCTGATCGTCAACCTGGGGCTGGACTACCTCGACGCAAAGTCGGATCCACGAGACCCGATGAACAACTACAAGCGGCTGACAGCATCGGCACGCATGCAAGACGAATGGCAGGTGGGCAACGCGCGGCTGAGATGGCGCAGCAACATCGACTACACAGGATCTTTCGATGACGAGAAGCACGACCCAGAAATATTGAAACAGAAAGACGACACATACAAGTCGTCATACAACAGACTGAGCATGAGCCACTCCATGCTACTGAACCCCAGCAGTCCCACTTTCTTCAAATCCATGAACCTTGACGTGGCTGCGGCCTACGAGTGGAGCAGGATCGAACAACAGAAGAGCATCAGCCTGAGCCGCGATATGGCCGCATCGACATCACTGGAGGAAGGCGAACACGACGGGACCTTCCTACCCTATCACTATATCTCGAACGTAACCGTAGATGGGAGACCACTCAACCTATACGCCAAACTGAAGGCACTGTTTGCATACAACAGCTGCCAACTGGCTCAGCGCATTCATGTCGGAGCAGAATGGAAGATGGATAAAAACTATGGCAGGGGACAGGAGTACGACCCAGCACTGCCCGTAAGCCCAGGGACACCCTACCGGCCGCGCAACTACAGCGCCATACCAGCGATGCACCAGGTGAGTTTTTTCCTACAAGACAACCTGACGTTGCCTGTGGGCAACAACCTGCTGACAGCACAAGTGGGTCTGCGCGGAAGCAGTCTGGCCCATATTGCGAAAGAATACGCCATGAGCGGAAAAATATATCTTAACCCGAGGTTGAACTTGCAATGGAGATTTCCCGAGATCAGCATGGCAGGAAAACCGCTAACGATCGACATCAATGGGGGATGGGGACAACAAAGCAAGTTTCCTACCCTACTCCAGATTTATCCCGACCTCATATACACCGACCTCATCGAGCTCAACTATTACAACATGAACGCCGACTATAGGCGGATCTATCTGCACACGTATATCGATAATCCCACAAACTACGGGATCGAACCAGCAAGGAACGACAAATGGGAAATCAGAATCGGAGCACAGTGGGACGGCAACTCGATCAGCGTGACGTATTTTCGCGAACAGATGAACGACGGATTCCGCACCTCTGCAAAGGTAAGGCCGTATGACTACAGGGATTACGACGAGAGCGCAATAGACGGCAATAGCCTCAGCGCGCCACCGGCACTCGAGAAACTGCCGTATGTAGAAAAACGGGTGCTCGGCATGTATGGCATGACCACCAATGGCAGCAAAATGATCAAAGAGGGTGTAGAATGGCAGATGGCCACCAAGCGCTTCGAGATGCTGAAGACACGGCTGACCGTGAACGGGGCATGGTTCAAGACCACCTACACCAACAGCGACCCGATGTTTCGCAGCAATACTACTGCCGTCGTGGACGGCACACCGGTGAACGACCTCTATATCGGTTACTATGAAAATAAGGCGGGAAGCGTGCGGGAGCAACTCAACACCAACATCATGGCGGACACCTATATCCCTAAGCTCGCCCTGTCGTTCTCGCTCACGGCCGAATGTATGTGGTTCACGTCATCAAAATCGATCCGGACCAGCGGTGTACCACTGAAATATATCGACAACAACGGAGAGATACACGATTTCACAGAGGAAAGCAAACAGGATGTCTATCTACAATGGCTCATCAACAGATACAACGATGCGGCATGGCTCAAGCAGAAAGTGCCATTCTATATGTTTCTGAACTTGAAAGTGACTAAAGAGTTTGGCAAGTGGATGAAACTGGCTCTCTTTGTGAACCGTATGATCGACTACATGCCCGACTATACCACCAACAGTGGTATGACGGTGAGAAGGACGTCGAAGCCATTTTTCGGTATGGAAATCAATTTCAATTTTTGATACAATAAAAAAAAAGAACAATATGAAAACATCACATTTTTTGATGCTCATTGCTTTATGCATGTTGGCACTGACTGGGTGTAGCAACGACGACATTCAGTCGGTAGATACGACGCCGGCAGATATCCGCGTCTCGTTCACTACTCCTGCAGGGTATAGTGAGGAACTGACTATGACGGATGTCCATTTGACACTGACAGAAATCAACACCGGCAAAGAGACAGCCTTCAGTTTTTCGACGGCAGAAAACATGACGGTAACACTGAATAGCGTGGATGGCGGTTACTACAGAATCAGCGCTACGGGAAAACTTAACTACAGAAACAGCGACCTAGTGGCGAAGACGGTAGAGGTGACGGCATATAGCGACGGAACAACGCTATCAAAGGAAAACGCCGTCGTGAACCTCGCGCTGCAAGTGGTATCGCAACCTGACCAGGATCCGGCAGACATCGCTTACAAGGGATTCGTACTGGCGGAAATTTTCTGTGCAGGAACAGTAAACGCACAGGGGAGCTACTATTATGCTGACAAGTATTTTGTAATTTACAACAATACAGACCATGTGCTCTACGCTGACTCGCTCGTGATAGCAGAAAGCGATTTCTTGACCACCATGAAGCAGGAATACAAACCGAACATCATGGATACCGACATGGCCGTGGCGGCAATGTATATGATTCCAGGAACTGGGCGCAACGTGCCCGTGCAGCCGGGTGGCAAACTGCTGATAGTGGACAACGCCGTGGACCACACGGTGGCTAACCCCAACTCCTGGAATATGACCACGGCCGACTACGAATGGTATGACGAATCGACCAATCCACAGTTTACGGACATAGACAACCCGAAGGTGCCGAATCTTGAGAAGATCTACTGCAGCACGCTGACTCTGTGGAGTCCGCACACACAAGGGTTCAAGTCGTACGCCCTGGCAAGGATGCACACCGACAAGAATACGTTTCTCTTGGACTACCTATACAACTACAACTACCATCTGACGGGGCAGACCGGCGAGGCTGACATGACAGGCACAAGCTACCGTCTGCCAAACAGTTGGATTCTGGACGCCGTAAACATGAGTAGCAAGGCTGGATTTCAATGGATCGTAACATCGCCAGCCCTCGACCGCGGGTTCACCTATAACTCGGAGTTTAACTTTGATGATAGCCGCTTCGGAAAGAGTGTGCGACGCAAAGTAGCTTCGATGGACGGCAAAAGAGTCATACTGATGGACACTAACAACTCCGCGGAGGATTTTGAGCCAAGGGCAAAGGCGGACCCGTTCCATACATTCGGTATATAGACACCTACTGCTCATAGTGACTACAAGGAAGAAGCATCCATATATGAACATAAGTATCAAGGCAGGAATACTGCCCGTCGCACTCCTCAACACGGTGGCAATGACAGCAGCCAACGATAGCATCGTTTGGAAGAGGCAGGTATATAGCACGGGACACGTGCGCTTCAGACAAGAAGTACTGGCAAGTCCCGCAATGAGAAACTATCTGCACACACCGTCGATATCGGAATTCTCTGTCTATGCAACGACGGAACCAGCAGCGGCAGCAAGGATACCGCAACTGGGACGCGGCGGAAAACAGTTTGGTATGGAAGCTTCCTCCTTCCAGCAGCTCGGTGCGAACAGTGTGGTGTGGGGAAAGGCTTCCTATCAGAACGGAAAGAAATATGACGTGATGTGGAACGAAACGAGTGATTTCCTGCTCTTATACCCGTATGTCATGGGCGACGCCAAAGGGGGCGACCAAAACTACGAGAGCTATCGGCTCGACGGGGGATACTCCACACGACACGGAAAGACATGCTATGGTGTGGACTTGGGATACCGGACTTTGTCGGAATACCGCGACCGTGACCCTCGACCCAACAATACGGTGGCCGACTTGTATGCCCAAGGCGGAATCGGACTCAACATCTGGGGAAGCTATAGCGTGGCACTGACGGCAACAGCAGGAAAGTATAAGCAGACCAACGAGCTGGCTTTCTACAACGAACTCGGAACGCAGATGGTATATCACCTGACAGGAATCGGCAACGACTTCACTCGCTTTTCTGGACAAGGAAAGAACTGCTTCTACAAGGGCTACAGTATAGGGGCGGAGATCAGTATGGCAAGCAAAGAGACTACCGGCTGGTCGGCCTCGGCTGGGTATCTGTTTACACGGAAAGAGAAAGTACTCACCGACCTCAACCGACTACCGCTGAACAGACTGGAGGTCAACTCTCTGGATGGGGCCGTCGGCTACAACAACGAGGACTACGGGGTGAGGCTGACCGGAAACGTTGCGCAACGCAAAGGCATAGACAACCTATTCGGAGACGCAACGGGAAACATATACCCACAGATTGGCAGTCGCAAGCAATACGACGGAAAAATCGAAAAAATCAAGGCAGAAGGATTCTGGAACGTCAACTGGACGGAAAAGACTGATGTAAACATAGAGCCAGAGATCGCCTGCGCCTCGTTCAAAAACAGCCATCATACATCGGGGAACCTATTGAAGAGCAGCGACCTTACGATGGGGGTAACGGCAAGCATCGTTCATGCCAACGCAAAGAACATGGTGTGTGCAAAGGCAAAGATAAGGCGCAGAGAGAACTTGGCGGCAAGACTGGACATATACAACTGTCAGAACGAATTGCTCGCTGCCACCCTGCAGAACATAAAAGAATATATGGGTGGAGGTGAGACGGAGATGAGCTTGGGAGTGGAATATACTTTCAAGATATGGAAAGACAAGGCGCTAACGGCGGCAACCCACTGGAGGCATACTGCTTATCGCAGCGGCAATAGCAACTTCTACATGGCGAAGCTGACCATCAGCCTATAGGAAACATCTATGAGCAACGGCATCATTTAACAACAACAAGCATAATGAAAAAGCATTTACTATTTGGGGCCTTACTACTCTGCAACGTAGCTGCGGCACAGACCTTCTCTGGCGGTACGGGAACGAAAAACGACCCGTACCTGATAAGTAATGTAAACGACCTGGAGGAACTGGGCAATATGACCGACAAGCCAGGTGCAAACGGCGAACAGCAGACGTACGGAAAATACTTCAGGCTGACACAGGACATCACCGGGCCTTTCACTGGCATGATCGGCTATGAGGGACTATTCAAGGGAGACTTTGACGGCGGCGGACACTGCATAACGCTGGATATAAACATGCCGAACGAAAACTATGTGGGACTGTTTGGCACCGTGAAGAGTGGCGCCGTGCACGACCTCGCTGTGAGCGGATCGGTCGTAGGCTGCAACTACGTGGGTGGTATCGTCGCCAATCCAACCAATGAAGCCGTGTTGTATAATCTATGCAACTATGCGGACGTGACTTCAACATCGACGGCCGTGCTCTCCTGTGTGGGCGGCGTGATCGGAGGAATCATATCCAAAGCTGAAGGAAGCATGGAGGGGGCAACCGTAAGCAACTGTGCCAACTTTGGGCATGTGACGAGCGACGGCTGCGCCTTGGGTGGAGTCATCGGTTATTCAGGGCAGCAGACGGGAAACACGATCTGTGACGTGGCAAACTACGGATATGTGGAAAGCACCAACACGATGAGGATCGCTGGCACCATCGGCAACCCGATGTGGAACGACAAGGTACACCGCATAGCGAACTTCGGTATGCTCAGCAACGAGAACTTTTCTGGTTGCATTGGCAATGCCAATCCGACAGATATCGGAGAGGTGGTGTACGACAAACAGACTGCTTGTTCTTCGATTTCCATACCAGCACAGGAAAGAAACACTGCCGACCTGCTGGGGGAAAGGCAGAAGGAAACACTTGGCAGCAACTGGGTATATGCCGAAGATATGTTGCCCCGACCGAAGATGAACGGACTGGAGAACAGTGACATGGCCGTGCTGTACGCCACACCCGTAATACTTGCAGACGGTGACAACCTCAACAGTGTGACTAAAGACTTCAGAGTCTCACTGGGCAACGATCAAAACACAAAAGTCGCCTGGAAGGCAAGTCGCGGTCTGGTGGAAATTCTGACTGACGGCACAGCAAGGATAAAAGGAGGTGGAACGGAAATCCTCACCGCAAGCTACAAAAATGTCTCGAGGGATATTCAAATCGTAATCAAAGGCACTGACAGTATCGACGACATCAACGTAGGCAGCGAAGAAGGGGACAATCTATGGCGCAACCTCAACGGGCAGGTGGTCGCCACGCCGACACACGGCATCTATATCAGAAACGGGAAGAAAATCATCGTGAGATAAACCTTCCACAAAAAACAGAAAGCAAAACAACTCAAAAAAATAGGAAAAATGAAAAAGGTTTACACAACCATCTGTTTGCTGACGATCGCCATTACGGCATCGGCACAACTGACTTTGCATAAGCCAGAAACAAAAGTGGCAACCGACATCACATCAAGTAGTTTTACGGCAAACTGGGGAGCGGTGCCCAATGCCGACGGCTACTGTGTATTTGTTTACGATCGCAAGGAGGTGAGGGCCGACGGCGATGTGACGATAATGGACGAAGGGTTCAACGGTATTGATTTCGGAAGCATCATCGAACCAGGTGGAGGCGAAGAGGAATACGTGGACCTCTCTGCGTACGACTACGCTGACACCTACGGATGGAGCGCATACGGGTTTCCAAACTTTATCTCTGGTATGGTGGCAGGACTGATCTACTCGCCCTATATGGACTTGCGCGGTAACAATGGTAAATACAAAATCATCATTAGCGCCTACTGCAGCGATGGGGACGAAATAAGGGTGGAGAGCCATGGCGCCAACGGCAAAGAAGTGAAAACTGCAAAGGCTGTGGTGGAAGGTGGTGGAACGGGCATCGCAGACGTGGAGCTTGATTTCGACAATGGATGCAAAGATCTCTTCTTTTCCGTGATCAACAATACGGCACAGGCTGGACGTCCCGATTATTTCGACCGGATCCAGGTGAAGCAGACGCTGAAGAAAGGTGACGTGGTGAACTACATGGTAGGCGGAAACGAAACGGTGGATGCCGTGGACGCTGAAACGAAAGACTCCATCACCTCATGCACCATCCAGGCTCCCACACGCTACACGACAGCCAGGGTGCTCTACTACGACTGCTATGCTTCGGCCGCTGACTGGAGCACGCCAAACGGTTCGGTGCCATACACCTTCGTGGTGAGTCCGTTCACAGACCTCGTGAAGGTGGATCTCAACAGTCGCACATCGGAAATATACCATCCGGAAACTGACGGCGTACAGGACATCCTCTCTACCAGTAAGCAGTCTAATGACAACAACTGGTATAATCTTGCCGGACAAAGGGTGATCAACCCGTCGAAGGGAATCTTCATCCACAACGGCAAGAAAGTGGTGGTGAAATAGTGAACATGAAACAAACGAATAGTTCAAGGACAAAACAAAAAGCGTTATAATAAACAGAGAATGATGAAAAAGCTAAATTGTATTCTAACCCTCTTGCTTCTTGCAATGGGATTGACAAGGGCAATGGCTGATGACCAGACGCTATCGCTGGGCAATTACGAGGAAGTAGTGGCTGGCGACTGGAACGAATACCAATGCTATCAAGGAAGTTGGTGGATGATAGCGCCAACACAGTTTTATGTTAAGCATACGGGATCACAGTTTATCTATACCAAAGAGCAGTTGGCACAGATGGCTGGAAAAGAGGTCAAGGGTATGAGCTTCGTGTTCTATAACCAAAGTTCTTTCTCTGCGATACCAAGGACGATCAATGTCTGGGTGAAGGAGATCGACGATGATGCCTTCGCCTACAACGACGAAAAGAAGGCATACGCCTATTTCGACTTTGACGATGCAGAGAAAGTACTCAGCGACTATACCTTTGACACGGACTTTGTGGATTATTACTGTCAGAACGGAGAACTGAATCTGGCATTCGACAAGGCATTCGCATACAGCGGCGACAAGAACCTGCTTGTCACCATCACCTTCGATGGCGACGAGACGGCAGAAACGAGTAGCGACATCGAGTTCTACTACAATACTGATGCCGAAAACATGGCCATGAGTACCAATAGCGACAACGTGACGTTTGCCGACTACCACGAGTCGGAAGACTGGCCTTACGCCAAAGGAGCGGGCTACACTGTGTCGCATGCCACCCAGTTGGCGCAGCCTCTCACCCAGTTCACCTATCAAGAGGCGGCAAAGCCAGAGGTGAAGCCGGCTGAACTGTCAGGAACCGTAAGCTGTGACGGAGAGCCGATCATGGGTGCTACCGTGACGCTGACGAGCGGTGAGACGAAGTACGAGGTGACAAGCGATGCAGAAGGGAAATACACCCTGAACATCAAAGCTGAGAATGTAGATAAGGAATACACCCTCACAGCCAAGGCAGCGGGCTACGAGGACTATACCATCGACCACTATACATTCGCTTCGGGTGAGACAAAGACGCAAGATATCACGATGAGAAAAATAGTGTATCCATCGGTGATGACAGGAACCGTAAGCTGCGACGGAGAGCCGATCATGGGTGCTACCGTGACGCTGACAAGCGGTGAGACGAAGTACGAGGTGACTAGCGATGCAGAAGGAAAATACACCCTGAATATCGAGGCTGAGAATGTAGATAAGGAATACACCCTCACAGCCAAGGCAGCGGGCTACGAGGACTATACCATCGACCACTATACGTTCGCTTCGGGAGAGACAAAGACGCAAGATATCACGATGAGAAAAATAGAGTATCCATCGGTGGTGACAGGAACCGTGAGCTGCGACGGAGAACCCCAAGAGGGCGCTGTGGTAAAACTGACCGCAACTGACGACAGTAAGTTGGTGTATAAGGCAACGACGGGTACTGATGGAACTTACAGGATCAAAGTCGTGAAAAGCGACAAGACCTACACGCTGGAGGTGACCTGCGGTGGATGCGAGGACTACAGCGAGGAGAACGTGAGCTTCACACCCGGAGAGGACACGACAAAGAACATCATCATGACAAAGACTCCGGAACCCGAAAACAGCATCACCTTGGGAAAATACGACAAGATGCTCGCTGACGGCACAGGAGACGATGTGTATGTGGGGCACGGATACTCATGGGCCGCAGCGCCTACCAACTTCTCGCACAGCATGACAGGTTCGCAGATTATCTACACCAAGGAGCAACTTGCCAAGATGGGTGGCAAGGCGATAACCCAGGTGAACTTCATTTTCCGTAACGAGTGTGCCTATGGCACGTACCCTCGCACCGTGAAAGTTTGGGCACAGGAGATTGATGATGCAAACTTCGACTACGACGACAAGGCGGGCTTGTATATGTTTTACGACTACAAGGATGCGACGGTCGCCGTGGCAGGAATGGAGTATGCGGGCGAACTCTACGACCTTATCGGCAACGGCGAACTGGAGATCGCATTTGACAAGCCGATCAACTACAGTGGCAACAAGAACCTGCTCCTTACGTTCACTTTCGAGGGAACAGAATGCTGCAATACCCTCGACTTCAATTTCTTCTATAATGCCGACATGCCGAAGAAAGCCATGTCGTACTTCAGCGACAGGCGTTCTTTCGACGAATATGCCGAGAGCGTGGATTGGCCCTACGTAAACGACGATTGCACGCCGAAACTGGAACAGCCTATCACCCGCTTCTTCTACACGGATGCGGTGACAGACAACATTGACAGCACGAACAGTGGCAACCAGACTGCGAAGGACAGCGATGCCATGTACAATCTGGCAGGACAACGCGTGAGCAAGACCTACAAGGGCATCGTGGTAAAGAACGGGAAGAAATACGTCAATTAATAAAGAATAAAGTATAAACGCCCAATAGAAGGCCTTCGTCGTCGCATGATGCAGACGATGGAGGCCTTTTGTTTTTTGCCTTAAAAAATATAACCATTGAGAAGCCGACTGATGCTCATCACGGAAAGAACACTATTGTGAAAAGGGACAAAACCTTGTTTGAGATTTATTGATGTCCGGTAATACTTTATCACCCTAATTCCGCAACACTATTATAAATTAAATATTTTATTTACAGGTTGCTGTATTGCTATCAAAATATGGAATTGTTAAACTCATTATTATTCATGCTCAACGAGATGTCACCATACATCTTGCTGGGGTTCTTCATCGCCGGGCTGATGCACGCCTTTGTACCCCAAAAAACATTTGCCCGCCATTTGGCAGGGACAGGCTGGCGGTCTGTGATAAAATCAGCAGCGGTCGGCATTCCCTTGCCGTTATGCTCCTGCGGTGTGCTGCCAGCAGCCATCTCCATGCGCCGCAATGGTGCGTCGCGGGCGGCATTCACCTCTTTTTTCAATGATGTGACATTTTCTTTTTAATTTGACTCATAAATATAATTGAACCGGTGAACTGCTGCGTTGGTGCTTATGCGAATCGTTTGAAGCTTTCATCGGCAGATTCTTACGCCTATTAGCTATATACGTTTTCCTCAATATCCGTATTCAATGGGGCTGCAAAATGGTGATATCTTATCGTTATTTTAGCTTGCCATATTCCTCATCGCTCACTGGCTCCAGCCACTCGTTGGAGGTGTTCTCGCCAGGTATTTCAAAAGCGAGGTGGGCAAACCAGCTGTCTTTTGCAGCACCATGCCAATGCTTCACGTTGGCTGAAATATGGATGACTGTGCCGGGGAGGATTTCCTGCGCAGGCTTGCCTTCCTCCTGATACCAGCCACGTCCGGCTACACCTACCAGCATTTGTCCGCCGCCACTTGTAGCATGGTGCGTGTGCCAGTTGTTGCGGCAACCAGGCTCAAAGGTTACGTTGAAGAAAGGTATCTGACTGTCGGATATTTGTGCCAGATAACTGTTGCCCTTGAAGTACTTGGCATAAGCGGTGTTAGGCTCACCGATAGGGAAAATCATCTCGCGCTGGAATGCAGCCTTAGCGTCTTCGCCTTTCACGTCCTCGTTCCATACCTCCTTTGCCAGATTGAAGGCCGCCCATGCTTTAGGCCAGCCGGCGTAGAAGGCGATGTGAGTGATGATCTCTGCCGCTTCCGTGCGGGTAATGCCGTTGTTCTTTGCCGACTGCAGATGATATTTCAGCGAGCTGTCAGTAATTCCTTGGCTGATGAGCGAAGTGATGGTTACCAAACTGCGGTCGCGCAATGAAAGTAAGTCATTGCGGCTCCATACTTCTCCGAAGAGGATGTCGTCGTTGAGGTGGGCGAACTCTGGGGCAAACTCACCCAATTGGGTGCGCCCTGCTGTCTGTACTATTTTTTGTTGTGCCATAATGTTGAGTGAAATAGTCGTAGATATGATGAATGTTGCAATTTTTTTCATAAGAATCGACAGAAGAGTATCTTCTTAGTTTATTTCTTTGTTTATTTCTTCGTTCATATTATTTTAAATTCTTCTTCAGGAAATCTTCGATGTTGTCCCAAGGAATCATTCCTTTTCCGCCACCATCGTATAGGTCGCAATGAGAGGCTCCTGGGACTATGAACAGTTGTTTGTTGGCTGGCACGGGGTTTGGCTTTCGCACGAAATCGTAGCCTTCCGCTTTTCCATCCATCATATATCTGAAGGCACTTTCTCCGAAGTAGCGGGAATGTGCTTTCTCTCCATGCACAATGAGTACTGCCGAACGGATTTCGTTGATGTAATAGAGGAAACGGGTGTTGGCGTAAGCCTGGCAGCCCGTGGTGCGCCAACCATCGTTCGAATTGCCCGAACGCTTATGATAGCCACGTGGCGTTTTGTAATAGGCATGATAGTCTTTTACAAACTGCGGTGCATCCTCCGGCAATGGGTCAACCACGCCGCCAGCCATAGTGAACGTTTTGTTCTTGAGGTCGGCTGTGCGAGCCTCAGCCCATGCTTTTCGTGCCGAGTATCGGCTTTCTTCGCTGTCATCCGCATCAAAGTAACCATTCCCGCTTCCACGACTCAAGTCATACATGGTTATTGCTGCAGTAGCCTTGATGCGAGGATCTTGTGCTGCTGCATTCAGAGCGATTCCACCCCAACCGCAAATGCCAATGATGGCGATACGCCCTGCATCCACATCATCTCGCATACTGAGGTAATCTACAGCAGCCAGAAAGTCTTCCGTATTGATTTCGGGAGAAGCCGTACGGCGAGGTTCTCCTGAAGATTCGCCTGTAAACGAAGGGTCGAAAGCGATGGTGATGAATCCACGCTCAGCCATGGTCTGTGCATAGAGCCCTGAACATTGCTCCTTCACTGCTCCGAAAGGACCACTCACGGCAATGGCAGGCAACTTTCCTTCAGCGTTCTTCGGAATATAGAGGTCGGCTGCAAGAGTAAAGCCGTATTGGGTCTTGAATGTTACTTTCTCATGATTTACCTTCTCGCTTTTAGGAAAAGTCTTGTCCCAATCCTGTACTAATTTAACCTCATTGCTTGGGCAGGCCATAGCCGTTAGTGCCATGAACATGATGTAAATGTGCAAGACCAATCTTTTCATATTAAACCTTTTTGTTTGATAATTAATAACTGGTGCAAAGATAATGCAAACGAGCGCAATGAAAGCTTGCTTTCAAATTGCCGAGTGCAGCTTATCTTATGCAAAGATACGCACATTCTTCTAAAGAGCTTATACCTGGTTTTCGGAAGACATTACCTATATTTCGTTTCTGTCAGATAATCGTAATAATAGTTTTTCTATACATGCATTATTGTATCTACGCAGTTTTGCGATATTCGCTTGGAGTCTTGCCCGTCTGCGCCTTGAAAAAGCGAACAAAGTGCTGCGGATATTCAAAGCCGAGGCGCTGGCTGATTTGCGTAATGCTGAGGGTTTCATCCACAAGTAGCTGGCGAGCAGCCGAAAGCAGACGCTCGTTGATAAGGCTCTTAGCGGTTTGGCCAGTCTCAGTCTTAACCAATTCCCCGAAATATTTAGGCGAATAGCAGCATTTGTCGGCAAAGTAGGCCACGGTGGGCAAGCCCTCACGCTCCGCCTTCTGGGCAATGTATTCATCGAGCAGAGAGATGAATTTCTTTACTACCGAATGATTGATTTCCTCGCGTGTGATAAACTGTCGGTCGTAGAAGCGCAGACAATAGTTCAGCAGCAACTCGATGTTAGAAACGATGAGTTCACGCGAATGCCTATCTATAGGATGCTCTAGTTCCAGACTAATCATTGAGAGCACGTCACGGAAGATATTTACCTCGGCAGCAGATAGATGCAGTGCTTCGTTGCTTGTGTAGTCGAAGAACTCATAGCGGGAGATGTTCTTGCCAAGCTGGGTGCGGTTGAGCAACTCGGGATGGAAAGCCAATACCGTATATTTGGCAAGCGGTACTCGTGGATTAGGTTCCACTTTAACCGACTGGCCTGGAGCAAACGAAGTGACGGTCATTTCATCAAAGTCATATTCTGTTCTGCCGTATGACAATTTACATCCCTTGTTTTCCTTCAGGAAGAGGGCATAAAGTCCGTAGTGATGCACAGCCTCCTGAATAGGAGAGATGTTCTCTACACGCGCAATGCTCACCAGAGGATGAAGTGTTTTCACCCCTATGTAGTCATTGAACTCCTGTATGGTATTAAAGAAAAAATCCTTCATAATTCTAAGCTTTAAATTTCTAAAACGTTTGTAACATGCAATTTTATTTTTCGGAGGCAAAGATACGCACATTATCTATTTTTCTTTATACCTGAAATTCGGAAAGTATTACCAGTAATGTGGATAAGCCATGCTCAACCTCCATGTTGGCGCAATCTTACTCTTTATTCTGTAGGTTTCACTACAGCTTTCGGGATGATGATCAGAGAAGAAGTTGCTCACTCCGATAGTACGAATCTTTCATAAACACCATAACCCAGTTGTGGCATTTCCACGGCATTGCTTAACTTTATCTTCTTCATAACCAAAATGTTTTAATGTTCGTTTATCCCATTTATTCCATTTATTCCATCTATTCCACAACTACTCTTCGTCTATACGCTCAATTTTGAATATGACTGGTCTTGTTCCGTCAGAGCAACAGCATATCATTTCGTTTTCACGCTTCATCCACCCCCTCATGATTGAACCACCTTGCAATCCGGTGTATATATATCGTGAAATGGCATCCCATGCCTCAGAGCAATGTGGCATTTTCGGACCTCCAGCTACTGTGTTCGGGTCAGCGGATGTTTTGACGAGTGTATTCAAACCTCCATGCCAGAAATGGTCGTTCTCTTCGTCACGCTCAAAGATAAACTCATCGCCAATATTGTAGCATGGACACATTTCTGCTTTAGGGTCGGCGCAATACTTCTCCTGTAGTTCCGGATAGATTTTCTTGTCTATAACGGTCACTCTTACTTTATGCTTCATATTCTTTTTATTTATTTTTATCTTTTGTACTTAAACACTTTCACCATATCCTTATCGCCACCCACAAGCTGGCTGCATCTGTTCAGCATTCCGGTGTCAGAGAAACCGCATTTCACCATGACCTTTCCTGATGCTGGATTTCCGGTGAAATGATCTGCCCAGATGTTTTCTAAATGCTTTACTTGGATGCAGTAGTTGAGCATCATTTTCAAGGCCTCGGTGCAGATTCCTCTGTTCCAGTAAGGTTTTCCTACCCAGTAGCCCACCTCACAGACGTTTTTTCCGATAGGAATGTTGCTGGTTTCATGGGTGTAGTAGCCAATGCAGCCGATAGCCTCACCAGTCTCTTTCAACACAATCGCCCATGTTGTTTCATTATGGAAGAATGTCTGGATTATCTCCCGACTTTCCTCTACTGACTTATGTGCTGGCCATCCTGCACGAGGTCCCACGTCAGGGTCTGAGGCATACTTGAAAAGTACCTCTGCATCAGATTCTTGCCAACGGCGAAGCAATATCCTTTCTGTTTCCATATTATTTTTCAGAGCCTTGCCGTCAGAGAATGCGTTACCTACTTTGTCACCTAACTGGATATAGCCATGGTGGATTGGGTCGAGAACTATCAGTTCCATCTTCTGCACATCAGGATTACCGTCTTCTGCCAAATACTTCTCGTCCACAAGGATATTGACAATTTCTGCCACAAGATAGTAGCCGGTCTCGCTTTCGTCGTATTTCTCCTTGATGCGGCACTCCAAAGTCATAGGGAAATCTGTGAATACAGGAGCATCAACCATAGTTGCCTTCTCGATGTTCCATCCTGTCTTATCCATCTTCTTCGGGTCGTTTTTGGCAGATACGATGCCTACAAAATCGGATGCCACCATTGTGTTCTTGGTGGCAAAGGCTACAGTAAACTCGCCACTGCGATCCAGATTCTTTGTTGTGACATGCGAGCCCATGGAAATCATTATTTCCTTCATGTCCCATTGTCCACTCCACGCAGCATTCATTGCGTTTGGGGTGCCATCCTCATTATATGTGCCTATAATCAGCACGGGCATAGGTACTACCCATGGTTTTGGTGCAAAACTTTTCATATTCGTTATTTACTTAATTATAATTCTTTTATGATATTTACTATTTATCTTTCCCTTGAAAAAGGTGACGCGCAGAATCAAGTATTTCCATGGGAAGACAGTACCTCGCCTCGTGCCATCCAGGTGGTACTGGAGTTTCTGTCTGCTGGTACTGCAGTTCCAGTCAACTGACATCAGAGTAACACTTATGTGGCACTACTTAGGCATTCCAATTGATATGTTCCTCATATTTGTCGAAGTCCATATTGGAGTCTGCTCCAACCTTTTCGAGCATCTGCCTTATCACTTCCTGCTCCTCAGGTGGAAGAAGAATATCGCCACGCCTACGCTTGAAATATTGGTTGCGTCCGAAGTGGAGGATAAGGGAAGTCATGAACTTGTCATACTGTTGAGGGTACATCCGCTTTTGGAAGTTGGTGAAACCGCGAGCGAAGATCACAGGCTTTTTATTGCGATAGTATGTGCACGCTTCGTCCTTGCTGCATCGGGTGGGGTTGATAAGATGCAGATACTCTTCATTCTTCTCCATCATCATGGAGTAAGCCACCTGGTGCAGACAAGTAGCTGCCATAGGGCAACTGCTATGCTCACATACTGGATAGCACTCGGGGAGGGTTGTATTATCTTTCTTTGGCATAATCATCTTTGTTTTGGACAACGTCACCTAAATCGGTTTAGGGGTTGTTTCTCCATCTTGCTCGTTACTTTTTTCAATATGCAAATATAAGGTTTTTTATGGATTAATTTGGCGGGTCGAGATAATTTTATTATTTTTACCGCAAAATATGCGGCGTTGGAGAGATGCTTGAACAAAACAAAGACCGCTACTATGAGATTATCAACCGAGGCGATGGTGTCTATTTCGGAAGGAAAACCTTCATGCGGTTATACATTGTCTTTTGCATCTGTTTTGGCATCATTCTCCTGGAGGTAGTCTATGGCTTGTTGAAGTTGTTTGGAACGTAGTGAAGAATTAAGGTCGTTAAAAAGAGATTTACCCTGTACTGTTACAAACATACAAAGATGTCCTGGCTGTATTGAGGGCAACTTTCAATTAAAACATTTGTCATGTGACAGGGTGTACGAGGGTAAATGCAGAAAGGACAATGCGAGAAATTGGCAGACAAAAACATCATGTTCTTGTCTGCCGAATTTCATGCCGCATGACCAATTGGCTCATCATGAAAAGCTGTAGAGTCGAATGGATGACTTCTCGTTTAAGAGTTTCATGAGCGCGAAGTAAACATCTACACTTAATTATAGAAACCTTTTAAAATCTTCTTTGTCTGTTAAGTACTCCATAATGAAATAATTACTTACAAAAATAAAAGACGACTCTTTTAACTCTGCCGAGCCAAGATCACAACTTTCAGCACTTCCATAAAAATATTCACTAGAATAACAATTTGAATAATAATATCTCTCAGGGTGTGCGTCCCAACCATTTTTTTCCTCCTGATATTCCAACTTTGTTTCTAATAACAAGTTTATTTTGCTAATTACACGTTGAGACATTTTATGACCTTTTCTTGGCCTAAATTCGTAAGATTTGTACCTACTTTCATGGTCATCCCTGCCAACGCGATTTTGACCAATTTGTTTGTGTTCTATATTACAGCAGAACACAAGTCTATATATATCGTAAAAACTTTCGTCAATTACAATTTTTTGCATGTTTGTTAGATAGGTGCTAATCTCATCATATTCTTTATAGTCTTCAGGAATACAAACCATGTAAAGTTGACGACTCGCTTCTAAATCAAAATACCTATATAGATATAAGTGCATAACACATGCTATATAGGCGGCTATGTCATCTTCAAAATTTAAATTATAAGGTATTTCCTCCTTAAGATGACAATATGCGACCCTTTCAAGTTTATTATATAGCAATTTTTGGTTAAATGCAAATTCAAATATTCTTGCAAAGTAAATATTTAAATAACTTAATTCGCTGCCACAAAATTTTACCACAATATCATTGTCTTTTTTTTCTACATTAATTGTAAGTAGTGTTAACAATGCTTTCTCTAATGTAAATGGCAAATTAAGCCTATTATTTCGGTCAAACAAATATTCATGACTTGCAGTGACACAAGATAAGGTCGGAATTAATATTTTGCCCTTCATTGGCCAACCATGTTGTAAGTAATCAACATTTATCAGAGAAAGTGGCCTTTTAAAAAAGTAATGCTCATGCTCTTCTCCTTCAAGATATTTGCGAATTTTCTCAGGAAACTCAACAAAAAGATAATTAATTGTAGAAGAGTATTTTTTTAACCAACCTTCTTTATTATCAAAACCTTTCCATATAATATCATAAGATTCAATTGTATACGGATATTTATCGGTTTCTCTATTCTTATAATCTTTATCAAATAAAGTTAGTTCAATCTTATAAAAATACTCCGAATAATTGATATCTACGTAATGACCATCTCGGGTAGGAAGACCACCAGTCCCAGATTGTCTGCGAACTTTAATACTATTTATAATGATATACTCTAATGTGATCTCTGACGAGAAAATCTCCATTGTATTCAAATCAATATAGCCCACATTGCAATTACTCCAAATTCCATCTTTTAATGAATCTGGAAAAGACACATAAGGAACTCTATTTCGTTTGTGATTATTTGTGGATGAAGATCTATAATTCCATCCTTTGTACTCTAGATAGGTTTGGGAATTATCCCTATTTGTTTTTAGGGATACATTCTGCATTATTTCACCATTAAACAATATAAGCATATTTTTTCAGTCATCTTACAAAAAGAGCCCCCAAGCAGTGTCTCGACAGGCGACCAAACCTCTATGCAACACTGCGAGGGAGTTCTGTATATTTGTTTGCCTATTGGCAGTTAGGGTCTTTTGCCGATGAATGAAACGTAGATTGTTCGTCATGCGCTCATTGCATGGGCGCAAAGTTAATAAAAAAACGGCAGAAAACGGCAGGATTGCATATTAAACAAGGTAAAGATGACGTTTTTTGTCCTGTTTTTGCATCAAAATGCTACCTTCACCTTATTATTTCCCTACCTTTTATTGCTTGTTCGCACCAAAGATTACCTGTCCGACCACACGTGACCATTGGTACATTTGGGGTATGTTCTTAGCAAAATTCTTTCTTCACTCGTTGAATTGTGCTGATGCCTTTTCCCGTCAGCTTTGCTACATCCCTAATGGCATAGCCCTTCTTCAAAAGTGAAATGGCTTCCTTGTATTCTTCTTTCTTTTGGTCAGCAGATTTGGTTGAGGCTGGCTTGCACCCCAGTTTACCACCTTTGGCTATGTACTGCTTCCTTCCTGACTGCAAACGGAAGGTGATGTTATCACATTCCAGTTGCGCACAGGTGGAGAGTGTTGCCAACATAACGGGGGCAAACAGCGACGGCTTGCCATCTTCCCCCAGCAGATTGAACTGCTCCTTCTGTATGTAGAGGTTGATGCCACAGTCAATGAGTTCCTTGACAGAGGCAAGTACCTCAAACGCATTACGACCCATCCTTGACAGCTCACTTACAAGAAGGGTGGAAATGCGGTGTTCCTTGCAATAGGCGATGGCTTCGCATAGCACAGGACGCTCCTCATTCTTCTTTGCGCCTGAGATATGCTCCTCAAATACCTTTCGGACATCCAACTGCCTATACAAAGCATAGGGCGAGATACTGCTTGGCCCAGCCTTGATCGTAATAGGAGTGCTGATGATTGCCAGTCATCGCCTACGGCTTCCTCAGTTCGGCTTCAACGGAAACAATGCTGAGAATTTGAAACAACATGGTGGTTGGGGCGCCTTCCTCTTGGGCGTGTTGTTTGCCATGGCCTTCTGCCCGACGAGTGGCATGTTCTACTTCGGTATGCTTATCCCCATGTCCGCAACAACCACGATGGGCTACCTGCTGCCCGCAGTCTTTGCCACTGCCACAGCTTTGCCCGTGATCATAGTCGCCTGGCTACTGGCGTTCAGTATGCAAAAGGTAGGCAGATTCTATGGCTGGTTGAAAAACATAGAGCGGTGGGCAACGATCATTGTTAGCATATTGTTCATCATGGTAGGATTATATGAATGTTACATTATTTACTTTTAATAAAAAAACAGAACAATGGAAATCAAAGTATTAGGCGCTGGATGCAGTCGTTGCAAGAAGGCACTGGACGTAGTCAACAAGGTGGTTGGCGACTGTGGTATTGAAGTCCAAGTGGAGTATGTCACCAATATCATGCGCGTGATGGAGTATAACGTCATGAGCACTCCCGCAGTGGTCGTCGACGGCGAAGTGAAAATCAAGGGCAGCGTGCCTACGGAGGCCGATGTCAGAAAAGCGTTGGGCTTATGATACAGCAACTGGCCGACTGGATAACATACGACCTGTTGGGACTCGACGCAACGTCGCATCTCGGCGTTGCGCTCGACTTCTTCATCTACGACACGGTGAAGATCCTGATGCTACTCTTTACCATCAGCTCGTTGATGGGCGTGGTCAACGCCTATTTTCCCATTGAACGATTGCGCAACTATCTCATGACGCATCGGCTCCACGGAATGCAATACCTACTGGCTTCTGTCTTCGGCGCCATCACCCCATTCTGCTCCTGTTCGTCCATTCCGCTGTTCATCGGCTTTGTCAAAGGCGGCATACCACTGGGCGTCACCTTCGCCTTCCTCATCACCTCACCGCTGGTCAACGAAGTGGCCGTAGCCATGTTTCTCGGATCATTCGGTATGAAGGTCACGGTCATCTATGTCGTCAGCGGCGTCCTGCTGGGCATGATCGGCGGCGTCCTGCTGGGGCGGATGCGACTGGAACCGCTACTGAGCGAGTGGGTGAAACAGACTCAGAAGCGGTCCACACAACAGACCGAGGCATGGGAGACCGACCACGTCAGCTTTATCCATCGTCTACCAGCCATTATCCGTGAAGCATGGGGCATCGTGCGTAGCGTACTGATTTATGTCATCATTGGTATAGGTATCGGCGCCATGATGCACGGCTATGTACCTGAGGGATTTTTCGAGCACTATATGGCCCGCGACAACTGGTTCACAGTTCCCCTTGCGGTAGTGCTGGCAGTTCCTATGTATGCCAATGCTGCGGGTATTGTGCCCATCATCGAAGTCTTCGTGGCCAAAGGCATCCCGCTTGGCACCGCCATTGCCTTCATGATGGGCGTCGTGGGGTTGTCGCTACCAGAAGCCACACTACTCAAGAAGGTTATGACATGGCGCCTCATTGGTGTGTTTTTTGGCACCATCACACTGTTCATCGTCTTACTGGGTTATCTTTTCAACTTCATCTTATGAGAGTGTTTGCGAGAGGTACAGGCAAGTGATAAAAAATGGTTAGCGAATTGACGGATAACGCGTTTTATAGCCATTACAACTCCTCCCCCGCCCTGTTTTTATCCCGGTTATATAACAGATTGTAAGGAAAAGCAAATGTAACCAAAGTTATCATTTGATATACACTTTGCCCCCCGAAACAGAAAAAAGCGGTGCATGATGAAACTTTTTCAGGTGAATATTTGCACGCTCCGAATATTAGTGCTACATTTGCAGACCGAATCAATGTACTAGACCTATAAAAATGGTGACAATCCGAAAGGAGGTTGCCATTGGACAAGGGATGAAACAATCGAATTTTTAAATCATAAAAACGACAACTGCATGAAAACTGCTTGGAGAGGTTTCAAAGGAAACAAGTGGAAGTCTGAGGTCAATCTTCGCGACTTCATCCAGAACAACTACACTCCCTATGAGGGTGACGAGAAGTTCCTCGTAGGCGCAACCGACGCTACCAACACGCTTTGGGGCGAGTTGCAGAAGCTGCAAAAGGAAGAGCGTGCCAAAGGTGGCGTGCTCGACATGGAGACCGAGGTGGTATCAAGCCTGACTGCCTACGGCCCGGGTTATATCTCTGAGAGCGCAAAGGACTTGGAGAAGGTGGTCGGCCTGCAAACTGACAAGCCTTTGAAGCGTGCCTTCATGCCCTACGGAGGTATCAAGATGGCTGAGCAGGCCTGCACGACCTATGGTTATCAGCCCTCTGAGAAACTGCATGAGATCTTCTCTAAATATTGCAAGACGCACAACGACGGTGTGTTCGACGCTTATACGCCGGAGATGAAGCTGGTGCGCCACAACCACATCCTCACGGGTCTGCCCGACACCTATGGCCGTGGCCGTATCGTGGGTGACTACCGCCGTGTGGCTCTCTATGGTATCGACTACCTGATCGAGCAGAAGCAGCACGACCTGGCTACCATGGGCGACCGCGAGATGATCGACGAGGTGATCCGCCTGCGCGAGGAGGTCTCTGAGCAGATCAAGGCGCTCAAGGGTCTGAAGGAGATGGCACAGCTCTATGGCTTCGACATCAGCAAGCCCGCACAGAACGCACGCGAGGCCGTGCAGTGGCTCTACTTCGGCTACCTTGGCGCAGTGAAGACGCAGAACGGTGCCGCCATGTCCGTGGGCCGTATCTCGACCTTCCTCGACATCTACTTCAAGCGCGACTTGGACGAGGGTGTGCTGACGGAGACCGACGTACAGGAACTGGTAGACCACCTGACGATGAAGTTCCGCATGGTGAAGTTTGCCCGTATCCCGTCTTACAACCAGCTCTTCAGCGGCGACCCCGTATGGGCTACGCTCGAGGTGGGTGGTATGGGTATGGACGGTCGCTCCATGGTGACGATGACGGACTACCGTTTCCTCCACACGTTGATCAACATGGGTCCGTCTCCCGAGCCCAACCTCACGGTGCTCTACAGCCCACGCCTGCCCGAGGCCTTCAAGCGCTACGCTGCCTGGATCTCCGTCAAGACCAGCTCTATCCAGTATGAGAACGACGACGTGATGCGTCCTATCTGGGGCGACGACTATAGCATCTGCTGCTGCGTCTCCGCTACGCAGACGGGTAAGGAGTTGCAGTTCTTCGGCGCTCGTGCCAACCTCGCCAAGTGTCTCCTCTATGCTATCTCTGGTGGTGTGGACGAGAAGACGCGCGAGCAGTGTGGCCCCAACTACCGTCCGATCGACGGCGACGTGCTGACCTATGACGAGTTCATGCCCCGCTTCCTCGCCATGATGGAGTGGCTGGCAGGTGTCTATGTCAAGACGCTGAACCTCATCCACTACATGCACGATAAGTACTTCTATGAGGCTGAGGAGCTCTCCCTCATCGATACCAACGTGCGCCGCACCTTTGCCACGGGTATCGCTGGCTTCAGCCATGTGGTCGACTCTATCTCCGCCATCAAGTATGCTACGGTCAAGATCGAGCGCGACGAGAACGGATTCCCCATCGGCTACAAGGCCGAGGGCGACTTCCCCTGCTATGGCAACGACGACGAGCGTGCTGACGAGATCGCAGTATGGTTGCTGAAGACCTTCATGAACATGATCCGCAAACACCACACCTATCGCAACTCAGAGCCGACCTGCTCTATCCTGACGATCACCTCCAACGTGGTCTATGGCAAGGCAACGGGCATGATGCCGGACGGTCGTCCCGCACAGGCTCCGTTGTCACCGGGTGCCAACCCGAGCTACGGCGCAGAGAAGAACGGCCTGCTCGCTTCGCTCAACTCTGTGGCTAAGTTGCCGTACGAGTACGCTCTCGACGGTATCTCCAACACGCAGACCATCAACCCGGGTGCACTCGGCCATGACGACACGGAGCGTGCCAACACGCTGGTGAACGTCATGGACGGCTACTTCGGACAGGGTGCGCACCACTTGAACGTGAACGTCTTCGGTGTGGAGAAACTCAAGGACGCCATGGAGCATCCGGAGAAGGAGGAGTACCAGAACTTCACCATCCGTGTCTCTGGCTACGCCGTGAAGTTTATCGACCTCACCCGTGAGCAGCAGCTCGACGTGATCGCACGTCAGTCGCACGAGCGTCTGTAAGCACACTGGTCCTCTGATTCCTGCCGAAAAGGGTAAGAAAAAGGAGGCATGAGAAATAAAACTGGGCCGTCTGTCTAATCAAATCGTGTTGGGCAGGCGGCCTTTTCATTATAAAAAACAAGATGAAGAATCAACCAACAAGCGTCAACGACGACATGCTCCACATCCACTCCACGGAGACTTTCGGATCGGTCGATGGACCAGGCATTCGCTATGTGATATTCCTGCAAGGCTGCCAGATGCGCTGCCAGTACTGCCACAATCCAGACTCATGGAAGACGGGCGTGGGAGAGACCGTTTCGGTCGATGACCTGATCGACAAGGCGGCACGGTATCGCACCTACTGGGGTGACAAGGGTGGCATCACGGTGAGTGGTGGAGAGGCGTTGCTCCAAATGGGCGCTCTCACTCAGCTTTTCCGCAAGGCTCACGAACGGGGCATCAACACCTGTCTCGACACATCGGCACAACCATTCACGAGAAGGGAACCGTGGTTTGGAAAGTTTGAGGAACTGATGCGCTACACCGACACGGTGCTGCTCGATATCAAGCATATCCGACCGGAGGGACATAAGCAACTGACGGGATATGACAACAAAAACATCCTCGACTGCGCACGCTACCTATCCGACATTCGGAAACCGGTATGGATCCGCCACGTCCTCGTGCCTGGTATCACGGACGACGACGCCCTGCTGCAGGAACTGCGCCACTTCCTCGACACGCTGGACAACATCGAGCGGGTCGATGTGTTGCCCTATCATACGCTGGGAATTTTCAAATACGAGAAATTAGGAATCCCCTATCCGCTTGATGGAGTCAACTCGCCAACGCAGGAACGAGTGGAAAACGCAAAGAAGATTCTGACTGGAAAATAACCGTAGGCCTGGGTACATGACAGATGGGCTCGTACCGAGCATAGCAAAAAGAGGAGGCAAACCCTATGATAGGAACCTGTCTCCTCTTAAAATTTCTTTAAAAAGAAGAAGCTTTATGCCTCAGCGGGTGCCTCCTCAGCAGCAGTCTCCTCTGCAGCCTTAGCAGCCTCGGCCTCAGCCTGAGCAGCAGCGGCAGCAGCCTTCTTCTCTGCAACCTTCTGGGCAATAGCCTCGTTGGTCTTCTTCTCCTCCTCGAGGGCCTTCTGAGCAGCAGCCTTCTTGTCATCAGCGAGCTTCTTGGCGAAGGCCTCGGTACCAGCGGTCTTGGCCTGCTTCCACTCGTCGAAACGCTTCTGGCAGGTAGCCTCGTCAAACGCGCCTCTCTTCACACCTACACGGAGGTGCTTCATCAAGAGGACACCCTCACGGCTGAGGATGTTCTTCACAGTGTCGGTGGGCTGAGCGCCAACCTCCAACCAATAAAGAGCACGGTCGAAATTCAAATCTACCGTGGCGGGATTGGTGTTGGGATTGTACACACCAATCTTCTCAGTGAATTTGCCATCACGTGGCGCGCGCGAATCGGCGATGACGATGCGATAAACAGCATAGCCCTTGTGACCACCGCGCTGAAGTCTGATCTTTGTTGCCATTACTTTAAAATTGTACTTTAATGTGGATTGAATTTTATGCTGCCAACTCGTGACAGCGGCTGCAAAGGTACTAACTTTCTGTCGAATAGACAAATGGTTGGCATTTTTTCTCTTTGAGAGATGGAATTTTCTGCCCTTACAGATGGTTTTCTGCTTGTTTTTTCGTACTTTTGCGTCCGTTATGACCGAAATATCTGTACTGATTCCTACCTACAACGACCGTATTTTATCGCAGGTGAGCACCCTACAGAGCCAACTGGAGACTCTGTCGGTGGCAGAAGACCTATGCTATGAGGTCGTGGTGGCCGACGACTGCAGTACGGACGAGGCGGTAGTGCGCGAGAACGAAGAAATCCTGCACCTCGTCCATTGTCGCTTGGTGAGGGAACCGCACAACATAGGCCGAGCAGCGATACGCAACCGGCTGGCCCAGGAGGCACGATACCGCTGGCTGCTCTATATCGACGCCCACCTCTTCATCCCAGACGGTTTCATCAGGGGCTACGTCCATCAGATCGGCAAGGCGCAGGTGGTCTGTGGCGGTTCGATGGTGGACGGCCTCTCCCAGCCTCAGGGCCTTCGCTACCAATATGAGTTGGACAGTCTGGCGCGCTTCTCGGCTGAAGCTCGGAGCAAGACCCCCTTCCGCTGCTTCAGAACCAACAATTTCATGATAGACCGCGACTTGATGCTGGCTCACCCCTTGCGTTCCGACATCAAGACCTACGGGTATGAGGACGTACTCTTCGGAAAGACGCTGGAGGAGGCGGGCGCATCCATCCTCCATATTGACAATCCCGTCGGTTATCATACATTGGAGAGCAACCAACTATACATCAACAAGGTAGAGGAAAGCCTACACACCCTCTTCGCCTATCGCGAAGAGCTGGAGGGCTACAGTCCGCTGCTCGACGGAGTGGAGATGCTTCGGCGGAAGCACCTGCTTGGCGTGGCAAGACAACTCTATAGTCCCCTTGCCACGCTGATAAGGCGCAATCTGACAGGAAAGAACCCCTCCCTCTTACTTTTCAAAGTATTCAAGGTGGGTACTTACCTGCAAATCATGAAATAGAATCCTGCAGGGACACTCCTACATGAAATAGAGTCCTACAGGATCCGTTTTATACAAAGTAGCCACGGCAGGATCAATTCAACTGAGAATTGAAAAAAGCCTTGATGGCTGGCATGGCCTCTTCGACACGCTTCACCAATTCAAACTGATTTTGAGCCCTGACAAGGTTGTGGGTGGGATACTGCACCTTCCAATAGCCGTCACCATTGAGGTAGCCCCACAGGAAGCGCACACTCTGCATGTAGGGGAAGAGCACGACGGCATAGGGAAGCATCTGAATCTCCAGCGGGGTGAGGAAGGATCGGGCCGAAGCAAGATAACCTTTCGTGAAGGCCTGGAAAACATCTTGGCGAAACTGAATCTTCGAGAAGTCGGGCTCGTCCTCGGCTGCGGTACTGGCTGCCGTGCGGAGGAAGTCGCCATAGTCGGAGAAAATAAACGACGGCATGACGGTATCGAGGTCGATGACACACAACACCTCACTGCCATCCTCGGAGAACAACATATTGTTCACTTTCGTGTCGCAATGGCAGACGCGCTTAGGGAGTTTGCCCTCGCGTCCAAGACGCTCCGCCTCTGTCATGGCCTCGGCACGCTTGCCAAGTTGCTCTAACAACTCCTGGACGGCGGGTTCATCGAAACGGCCTGCACGGTCTTCGACGCAAGCCTGCTTCAACTGCTCAATGCGAAACTCCATATTGTGGAAGTCTTTGATGGTCTCGCCCAACTGGCAGGGCACATCGGCCAGCATCGCTTGAAAATGGCCGAAGGATTGTCCAGCAGCATGGGCACTCTCTGGATTGACCTCCTGTTTCGTGACGGCATGGTCGATAAAGACCATCAGACGCCAATAATGACCATCGACCTCCGCATACAACCGATTGGCATCCTCGACAGTGGGCAAAAACTCCAGGACATGGTGGCGCAAATCGGTCTCGCCCTGCGCAATCAGTCGCTCGCGGATATGGCGGGTCACGATGGCAATGTTGCGCATGACCATATCTACATCGGGAAACACCTCGTGGTTGATGCGCTGAAGCACATAGTCGGGCTGGTCCTTTTCTTCCGTCACGACCAGGTAGGTATCGTTGATCAATCCTGACCCAAGGGGACGGATAGTGGAGACGGTAGCCGAGACGGCAAATTTTTCTACGATGGATTGTAATTGTGACTGTAGCATGATGATTTTGATTTTTCGTTCATAAGATTTGTCGGACGATCCCAGACTGTCCAGGAGGCGCGGAAAGGGTGGCATAAACAAAAAGCGAAGAGCAATAGTACTCTTCGCCTTCTATGAGGTGCCTAGCAGAATCGAACTGCTCTACACGGTTTTGCAGACCGTTACCTAACCTCCCGGCCCAGGCACCATAGCGCTTCTTTTCAAAAGCGATGCAAAGGTACTGCTTTTATTTTATTCCACCAAACTTTTGAGCGTTTTTTATTTCCTCACACTGCTTTTTCCTCATTCTATGGCGTTCTCTTCCCGAAATCTTGCCTTTCAAGGCACACCCTGGACATCCTCGACAAGGATCGTGGATGGCCTCGAAAGCTCGCTTGACACGATAGCCCAAATAGGCGACGGCAGCGAGAACGGCTAGAAGGATGATGATATGGCCAGCAGTCATCAGATCAGACTGGGTTGTCCATCGGGTTGTTGGTGAACAAGTCGTCGGCAGCCTTGAGCTCCTCCTCGTCAAACCAAGTCTTGAGTTTCTCGTGGGCCTTCTGCTTCACGTCGTCGCCCACATTGTTCCACACCTTGTTGATCACATAGATGAGCACAGAGAGATCGTCGGTGAGTCCGGCAATGGGGATCGCGTCAGGAATGACATCGATGGGAGAAATCAAATAGCCCAGTGCGCCAACGATGATGGCCTTGTCCTTCAGCGAGACATTGTCGCTCTGCAAAGTGTAGTAGAGCACCAGGGCAGCATAGACCAACTTTGCTCCCGACCGCTTGGCGATGCGGGCGATTTTGTCGGTGAAGGCTTCCTGTGAGAATTTATCCTTGTATTGTTGTAAGTCGGGAATTTGCATGATAACGAATAGTAAAATTGAAATTAAAAGACTTTGACTTGATCAATAAATCGCTTGGCCTTCGGATAGGTCTTGTTCACCTTGCCTATGCGCACCTTAACCAGCAGCAGGGAGAAGATATAGTAGAGGAGGAAGAGGCAGAAACCTATTCCAACCGCCAAGAGGCAGTTCCACGCCTCCTGCTCGAAAGGCAACTGCTCGATGGGAAAGGCCGACATGACGAGGACGGGCAAGATGATCAAGATGCCCGCCACGGTGTAGCGCTTGCGCTCAGATCCCTTGCTATCGAGGGCAGCCTGATAGTCGAAGAGATAATCGCTCAACTCCTCTTCCGACAAGTCGCCCCGGTCGGGGAATCCCTGGTCCAACTGATGGTTGCGAATCTTAGCCTCCATGCGATGCTGGAAGTCGTCGATCACCGTCGTATATTCTGATAAATCTTTCATTGCGTTGATCCATGTGTTGCCCCCAGGCGCTTCCTGAACCGTCGGGAGGACAAAAAAGAAAAGAAAGCAGTCGTTCCTATAAGCCGGGTTTTGTCCCGCACTCATCTTTCGATAATAGTGCGGTGCCTGTCATTTATCTACTCCGCCGGTCGCCCGACGGCTCAAGCATTCTACCCTCCACCGCATCTCCCGAAGGGGAACTCGGGCGGGTTTCCTGTATCGGTGGTTTACATGAATTTGCAGCCCCTAGTTAGCACAGCCCGCACGGTCTCCCGGCGGCTGGTGGTCTCTTACACCACCTTCTCACCCTTACCCCGGACTGGTTCCAGCTTTATCTTGAAACTCGATTAGGCGGGAAGCCAGCTGAGGCGGTTGTTTCTTCTGCGTCGCCTACCGTCGCCGATAGCTTCTACTTTCGGAAGCAGGGTACCCTCACGCTGCCCGGACTTTCCTCCCGCACCCATAGGTGCCGGCGACAGAGCCGGAACACTGCCTTCTTGTTGATGCAAAGGTAGTATTTTTTGGGCAAACCAGCCGTGGCAAGGCCACCTTTATTACGGATAATTAACTATTCACTGAAGGCCTCGACACAATGATACTATTTCTTCGAGCGCGCCTTCGGTCGTTTCTCTTTTTTGATGCCCCATTTCTTTCGTTTCGGTCCGAAGAGGTCGCGCAGGTTGGTGAAGTCCTTCTTGATGATGAGTCCAATACCCTGCGTGGTGAGCGAGTTGCGCGTGAAGTAGCGGTCGTTGTTCTGATTGTAGAAGCGGACGGCCAAGCTACCCGTCGGCGTGAAGAGATAGCGGATATCGAAGTCGCCGATGAAGGAGGCGTTGTCCGTCGCCGCGTTGTCACGATAACCAAACTCACCATTGATTAGCAGGCGGTTGTTGAGCAGCCTTCCATTGAGCAGTCCCTCATACTCCGCATTGTTGAAACCCTCGTCGCCCGTAGAGATATTGGCGCCAAAACTCCAGTTGTCACTGCGTACCACATTCGACAGTACGGAGTTGATCTGCTGCGAGAGTGTGCCCGAGAGCAAACTCTGCATGGCGAGCGAGGTCTGGCTCTGTGCCTGCTGCTCCTGGAGTGCATTGTTGGCCCCCTGCGTATAGAAGCGTCCCACGGCAAGGAGATACAACACCTGCTGGTTCATATCCTCCTGAGAGTTGATGACCGACCGCACCATCTGCTGCGCATCGGCAGAGAGCGTAGGCAGGTCGAGGCCAAAGGTGACCTGCGGCGACTCGGGGGTGCCGTTGATGTCCATCAGACAGTTGACGCGGATGTTGTTTCGCTTGAACGACTGTCCCAACTGGAGGTCGGAGAGCGGCACACTGTTGAGCGTATAGCGGGCCTTGAGATTGAGCGCCGCTGCAAAGGGGTCGCCACCGAAGGCGATGGAAGAACCCGGCTGGAACTGGAAGCTACGCTTGATGATATTCTGAATGGTGATGTTGTAGCTACCTTCATCCACATCATAGTTGCCATACATCTGGAACGCACCCTTGTTGAACCAGTTGGCTCGGATCACGCCATTGCCCCGCAGTGCGATGTTGTCGCCCGAAGCCGCATCCATCAAGACGCGGAGCGTGAAGTCGGGATTCGCCTTGACGAGGAAGTTGATGCGCATGTCCGACGGCACGTCTATCTCCTTGTCCAGGGAGTCTCTCGCCGCCTCCCATTCTCCCCCACCCTGGAGGACCGTCTGAACGGAGTCGGCCCGTGGCGTAAGCCATTCGATGAAGTCATTGCCACCCACCGTGCCCTCTTGCGCGGCATTATATTCTATAAAAGAACGTGGACCGGGTGTGGCCTCGATATCCATGGTTGTTTCTCCCGAACGACCGTGGATGGCACAGGCACCCGTGGCATAGACCCGACCCCAGAAGGAGCTCTTCAGATCGGGCTGCGGATTGTCGTAGGCCAGCATGTTGTGGGCCTCAAGGAAGATATCATAAGTCAGACGGCGCAAAGCCTGGTGGTGGAGTCCACCACTCAGGATGTCATAGTTTCCCTCGCGGTCGCGAATTGTATCATTCATGAATGTGATCTCGTCAGGACGCAAAAGCACTTGCACGTCGCGCACGTGATAGTCGGTATTGAGCGCAGAGACATGGACCGAACCACTCGCACGCATATTGCCAGCAAGGTTGACATCGCTCAGGGGGCCGATGACACGCACCCATCCGTTGCCCCTCAGATGCACATCGTCGAGGAAAGAGTCGGTGAACGACTGAACGAAGTCGAGCCGTGAGTTGTAGGCCCGGATCGGCAGGTTGATGTAGTTGTCTTTGATGGAGACATAGCCCTTGATATCCGTATGGGAATCGGGACCATCGTCGGCGACGGCGTCGATATTGACCCGCCCGTCCTGGAGGGTGACATGAGCGCGGAGCGTACCCATATCACCTTTTTCAAACTGGAAGCCATCGACCTGCAACTGAGCGTTGATGGTGGGTTGGGTGAAGAATTTCTTCACATAGGCCGTGCCCGAGGCCACGCCGTCAAACTCCACCGATTTGAAATGGACCAAGTCGAGGATATAGGGCACGTCAATATTGCGCAGCGTGACCTTTAGCGAATCGTCCTCGCTACCCGTGGTCTGACCGTTGATGCCGATGAGCTGTTCTTTGTTGGACACCTCGAAGTGGTCGATGTCCAGTCGGTGGTGGGCGTAGGTGATATCCGAGGCCAGAACGTTGAAGAGCAGGGTGTCCACCTTCACCATCGAGGGATTGAGATGGATGCGGCTGACCAGCATGCCACGATCGCGCTCAAAGGCCACGTTGGCATCCGCCTCGGCTGATACGGGCAACTTGCCACCCATCTGAGCCGCGATATGAGGACGCAACTGGTCGTCCTTGGCGGCAGCATAGCCCGAGACGCACAGTGCAGTCCCCTCTTTGTCCTCGCGGTGGGCGGCGAAAGTCAGATGGAGAGAGTCGGCTGTCTGCAGGTGGAGGGTCGCCTGCGTGATCTGCTGGTCGCTGACGATCAGCGACGGGGCAGTCAACTGGAGGTTGCCATGTCGTCCATCGACCACTCCCTGCAACTCCACAGGAGCCTGGAGCGTCAGCGGCAGGTGGAGCAAGGAGCGCAGAAGCGGCGTATCGGAGATGGTGGCGGAGATAGAGACGCAGTCGTTGCCACGGGAAGGCACCGGACTGACGAGGGAAGGGAGATAGTGGCCGACCAGGTTCTGCAACCTTCCCAAAAGCGTAGGATAATCATAGCGTCCACCGATTTCTATATCGGCAAAATCGGTATGCGCCCGCAGGGATCGGTGCGCCACCCCATTGACCACCTCCGCATGGAGGTAGGGCAAGACAATCTGCTCACCAGGTTGGCGGAGAGAAAAAATCTTGAGTTCCAACAGGCCGTTAAGGTCGTCGAGGGACGAGGCGTTGCCCTGGATGCGGGCAGCCAAGGAGAGTACCCTCGCCCCAAGAGCATCAGAGAGTTGCAGGCGACTCAACGAGGCGTTATCTACCGTCAGCGAAGCATCTACCGCCACGCTAGTCTGCTTCCTTTTCTCCAATAAAGAAAGGAGATGGGCCACTTTGCCCTGAAAACGGATGCGACCATTGGGGTCGTCGAGACTCAACAGTCCGTCGAAGACATCATTGGCCATCGCACCATCGAGATGGATCTGACGGTAGCGATAGCCCTTGAAGTCGAAATAGGGCACGCTGACCTTTGCCTCGAAGCGGAGCTGCGACAACTCCTGCGGTATCAGGGCGCGCCCCTCCACCTTGGCGGCAAGGCCTCCCAAGTCGGGATTGCCCAGAAGGCGACCCAACTCAAAGCCCTCCGTCTCCACCATGCCCGACACCTCGCGGCCTCTGAGGGCGGCATTCAGCCGCACGAAGCCTGCATCGGAGAGGAGACGGCCCTTAGCCTCCATACGGCCATGAAGCTGGGTAAACGATCCCGTCCAATTGACATGGCCCAGGCGCGCGACTTCCGCCGGCAACTTCGTGTTCCCCTGCGTCAACTGGGCAAGGAGAGAGGAGAGTTGCGGAAGGTCAGCACTGAGGCGGACAATATTCACCTGCCAGTCGTTGGCAGGATTTTTCAGCGACACGCGGCCCGTGAGGCGGGTGTCGAGCAGGCCCTCGCTCTGCAAACGCAGACCGCTCATCTGCAACTGGGAGGCAGCCATACGAGCCTCAAGCTCCAGGCTTACGAGACGGTCGCAGTCCTTCAACCCGGGCTGGAGAAAGGCTAAGTCGGAGACCGTGACGTGGGAGGAGGCTATGCAAGCACGCCCCTGGGCCGTGCGCCAGTCGATGGAACCTTCGGCCATACGGTAGGACACAGCCACTTCTGGAACCACCAAAAGCGAATGGGGCAGGCGCAACGACAAGTCGCTGATGCGAGCCTGGCGCTGGTCGGCCTTGAAATGGAGCGAGAGCGCATCGACTTGCAGACCACTTTGCTCGCAGAAAGAGAGTTTTTTGATGTCGGCCTTCAGTCCGTCGGGCGTGAGCGAATGGAGGACGAAATGGCCGCTGAGCTGCGAAAGATGGAGATGGGAGGGCGAGAGACCCGCCTTACGCGGTTGCCATAGTTGGTCATAGCGGACCGAACCATTGCGGACAACGAGCGACTGGATGGCGAGGTCGATATGAGAGGGTTCCTTGTTGTCCTTGTCCGAAAGAGCGTCGAGGGCAAACTGGAAGTTGGGCGGCGTATGGGCGTCTTTCTGATAGAGGCGCGCATCGAGGCCGAAGAGCTGGGCGGAGGATATCCTCACCTTGCCCTGGAAGAGCGAGACCAAATCGACCTTGGCCGCCACACGCGAAGCCTGAATCATCGGTTGCCGTTGCTGGTCGTCGATCCGTAGGTCATCGACCACAAGACGATTGAAGAACCCCACATCAACCCGTCCCACACGCACGTTGGTCTTCAGGGTCTCGGCAACGACTTCGGCCACCTTTTCGCCCACCATTTCCTGGATGGCAGGGATATGGAGCAGAATGGCGGGCAGCAGGTAGCACCCGGCCAGCGTCCATATCAATGTGGTGACGATCGCGCGTACAGTTTTCATTGGAAGTGCAAAACTACAAAAAAAGTTTGAGATAGCCACCCTCTCGCCCGTTTTTTACCCCTTCCACGTCGATATTACCTTGCTATTGTGCCATCATGACAACTTGGTTAGACGTTCATTACACTTTGACAGCAGGACCGTAGTTTTTTGACGACACGGCCATCACACCTTGATGGTAGCACAGTTCTCACCTGTCACTGCCCACTATCACCCACTAGGCGGGCAAAAGCAGGACACGCCTCCAACTGATTGCTGACGACCTGATGGGCCTGAAAACCAAGGCGCAGACCGGCTTCCACATTGTTGCGGCGGTCGTCGAAGTAGAGGGTCTCGGCAGGAATCATCCCAGTCTCCGCTATCATCTGCTGATAGATGGCCTCGTCGGGTTTGGCCACCCCCATCTCGTAGGAGAGGAAGGTTGCGTCGAAGCAGTCAGCCACCGAGAGGCCCAGGGCTTCGATCTGTCGGACGCTGGTCTGCCAAAGTGAGTCGTTGATATTGCTCAGCACATAGACGCGATACTTCTCTCGCAGCGAGGCGATCGTCCGGATGCGTTCGGGAGGCAACTCACCCGCCAATAGTCCCATCACCTGGGAGAGTTGCGAACGAGAAACACCCCACCCGCAGAGAGCGTGGATCTCGTTGAGGACTTCCTCCGCAGGCCGCACTCCATCGATGAAGTCGTCCTTCAACCGCTTGATGCGCCGATAGTAGAGGATCTGCTTCCATCGGGCCACGCGCAGGTCCATAAAGGCGCGCCGCACCACCGAACCGTGAACATTCACCACGACGCCACCATAATCAAACACCAAGTTGCGTATCATATTTCTTTGAGTTGAATCTATGCGACTAAAATGGGTGGCTGGAGAGCACACTTGCTCTCCATACCACCCTTCATTCTACCCGTGGGTTCTAACCATTACCAATGGTACATGGTTATAGGACCCAGCTATCTTGAAATCAATCTACTAATCTTTACGAAAGAGTAGGAGTCCTGACTAAAGCAGGAAACCCGACTTGCCGATGAAATAGAGCACAGAGTAGCCCAGCACCAGCGAGACGATACCACAGATGAGGCCCATCTTGAGCATGTCGTTCTGCTTGACGAGACCCGTGGAGTAGGCTATGGCATTCGGCGGAGTGGAAATCGGGAGACACATAGCGGAGCTGGCAGCAATGGCGATACCGATGAGGACGGTGCTCGTGCCGCCGAGGGCGTGGAGCTTGTCACCCATACCCGTGCAGACGACGGCGAGGATCGGGACGAGCAATGCGGCCGTGGCCGTGTTGGAGATAAAGTTGGAGAGGATGTAGCAGATAAGGCCCGAAATCAAGAGAATCACGATCGGACTCCATTCGCCAAACGGGATGCTCTCCAGCGCCGCGTCTGCCAGTCCGCTACCATTCATACCGAAGCCAAGGGCGAAACCACCGGCCACCATCCAAATCACACTCCAATTGATCTCCTGCAAGTCCTTGGCCGTGATGACACCCGTGACGGCAAAGACGCCAATCGGCACCATGGCCACATTGTAGGAGTCGATACCCGTGACCGACTTCGGAATCACCCACAGGAGGATGGTGATGATGAAGGTCACGATGACCACATTCATGCGCCATCCGTGGTGGACGGAACCCTTGATCTCCAGTTCGATGGTCTTCTTCGAGAACGGGAAGAAGAACAGAAGGATGCGCCAAGAGATGATAAGCAGGATGATGACGAGCGGGAACATGAAGGCCATCCAGTGACCGAAGTCAATGCCCATGTTCAGGCCCGCAGGATCGTTGAGAAACTTCAGAGCGATCATGTTCGGCGGCGTACCGATCGGCGTTCCCATACCACCAAGGTTGGCGGCGATAGGAATACTCATGGTCAGCGCAATGCGTCCCTTGCCGTTGGCAGGCAGGGCGGCGAAGACCGGCGTAAGGAACGTCAGCATCATGGCGGCGGTAGCCGTATTGGAGACGAACATGGAGAAGATGCCCGTGATCAGCAAGAAGCCCAGGAGCACATTCTCACTCTTCGTACCGAAAGGCCGAATGAGGTTGCGCGCCAGCAGCACGTCGAGACCCGACTTAGTAGCGGCGGCAGCCAAGATAAATCCACCAAGGAAGAGCATGATGGTGGGGTCGGCGAAGGACGCCATGATATGCTTAGAGTCCATCAGTTCGCCGATGTTCTCACCCTTGAAGGGCATCAGCGCATTGTCCGAAACGGTCAGACACATGATGGTGATAATTCCGAGCGATGTAGCCCAAGAGGGAATACACTCCGTCAGCCACGACAAGGTAGCGAACACAAAGATCGCAATGATGCGTTGCTGCACGATGGTGAGGCCGTCAATGCAGAAAGTGTCGATCGGCAAGTTCCAAACGATGGCCGTGACAACCATGATAACGAAGAACTGGATGATCTTCTTTTTGTCATAATGGTTGGTCAAAACATTAGAATTCTCTTCTGCCATGATTCTAAATTTTGTTTTGGTTTACTTTTGATTGTTTATAATGTAATAGGGAACAAGATAGTACACATGCGCTCGACAAGAGCGTGCTCTCACCTTGCCAGTCGTATCCCGTCTCGTGCAAAGTTACATTTTTTCCTTTACCCTGCAAAGATTTGAGCGGTTTTTTGTACCTTTGCGACGTAAAATTGAGCGATAATGGATAGAAAAATGCTTTTTTATACATTTCTCATCCTCATTTTCAGCAGTTGTGGACGCACTTCAAAATCCACGACGCCATCGGGGGAGGGAAAGGAAATCACACTGGCCTACGCCCAAAACCTACGCATGACGGCCTTCGAGGGTTACACGCGTGTGGAACTTCGTGACCCGTGGAAACCCGGGAAGACACTCCACACCTACTACCTCGTTGGCCATGAGGGCACTCAGCCCCCTGGCGACGGCACGGTGGTCTACGTGCCCTTGGAGCGGATGGTGGTCTTCACGACGGCCCATGCCAACCTGCTGGAGTGGCTCGGCGAGGGCCAGCGGATCGCAGGCGTGGCCGACGCGAAATATATGCTCATCCCCGACGTGCAGCGACGCCTCCGGCTGACAGAGGCCAAAGACGCCATTGCCGACTGCGGCGAGGCGATGAATCCCAATGTGGAACGCATCGTTGATCTGCAATCTGACGCTGTCCTGCTCTCTCCTTTCGTGAACAGTGGCGGGTATGGCGTGCTCGAAAAGACGGGGATTCCCATCATCGAATGTGCCGACTATATGGAGACTTCGGCCCTGGGGCGTGCGGAATGGATGCGCTTCTACGGACGGCTGGTGGGGCGCGGCGAGCAGGCCGACAGTCTGTTTCGGATCGTGGAACGTGAATACCAACGGCTTTCTGCCCTCGCCAAGGGCGACAAAGAGCGTCGGAGCGTCCTGCCTGAGCGCAAGACTGGATCCACCTGGTATCTGCCAGGAGGCAGAAGCAGCATGGGACTGATCTATCGCGACGCCCACATCTCCTACGCCTACGCCTCCGACACCCATAGCGGGTCGCTGCCCCTATCCTTCGAGACCGTACTCGACAAGGCGGGAGAGGCCGACATCTGGCTGATGAGTTTCCAGGGGCATCTGACCAAGAGGCAGTTGCTGGCGGAGTGTGCGGGCTACGAGCAACTGCGGGCCTTCAAGGAAGGACGAATCTACGGATGCCCCGTGGACCGCAAACCCTATTTCGAGGAAGTGTCGTGGCGTCCCGACTGGCTCCTCCGCGATCTAATCGTCCTCTTCCACCCTGCTCTGCGCGATCGACTGGGCAGCGACTTGCGCTATTATCAACCCATCGTATAAAGGAACTACCGCAGAAAGGAACTACATTATAATTATAGATAATAGAGTGGAAGTATATTAGAAGTATATTATATAAAGGAAATACATCGCAAGAAGAATCTATTTTAGGAACATGACATTACCTCATCGCCATATCGCCAAAGGAATGATCATCGGATTAATCCTGGCGCTGCTCGCTACCCTTCTCTTCGCCCTCTCTCTCCTCATCGGGCCCGTGAGGATCCCCTGCCATGAGGTCGCCCTTATTCTCCTGGGCGAGACGAGCGCGAAGTCCAGTTGGCAGTATATCGTCCTGGAGACGCGCCTGCCCCAGGCTCTGACGGCTACACTCTGTGGTGCGTCACTGGCAGCCAGCGGCCTGATGCTACAGACGGCTTTTCGCAACCCCCTGGCGGGTCCCGACGTCTTCGGCATGAGTAGTGGAGCAAGCCTTGGCGTGGCCCTCGTCATGCTACTCTGGGGAGGCAGCGTGAGTACGGCACTCTTTTCTTGGACGGGTTTTATGGCCGTCGTCGGGGCAGCTTTCGTCGGGGCCATGGCCGTGACGGCGATCATCTTCCTCTTCTCTACCATCATGCGCCATGGCCTCATGCTGCTCATCGTCGGTATGATGGTGGGCTATGTGGCCTCGTCGGTGGTCTCGCTGCTCAACTATTTTGCCACCGAGGAGGGCGTTAGGAGTTTTATGATTTGGGGCTTGGGGCACTTCGGTGGGGTTTCGATGGCACTGATGCCCGCCTTTTCGACCGTCACTCTGGTGGGCCTCACGGCTTGCCTGTTGCTCATCAAACCACTGAATATCATCCAACTGGGTGCGCAATATGCCGAGAGCATGGGCGTAGCCACCCGACGGCTGCGCAACGTGCTGCTTCTCCTTGTCGGACTGCTCACCGCCACGACCACAGCCTTCTGTGGCCCCATTGCTTTCATCGGACTGGCCGTGCCCCATATCGCGCGCCTGCTACTTGGCAACGATGACCAACGAGCGCTCATGCCCTGCACCATTCTCTGTGGAAGCGTCGTAGCCCTGCTCTGCAACCTGGTCTGCTCGCTACCCACCGACGGGGGCAACGTGCCCATCAATGCCGTCACACCACTCATCGGTGCACCCGTCATCATCTACATCATCTTGCACAAACGGTCCTACTGATGAGCCTGTAGATAGTTGGTCACTTTCTCCACTGCGAAATGGTAGGAAGCCTTGAGTGCACCTTCGCTGGTCTGCAAGACCTGACTCATTTCCTTGTATTTCATATTGTCGAAATAGCGGAGGGTAAAGACGGCCCGTTGTACTTCGGGCAGCGTGGCTACGGCCTCCTGGAGAAGGGCCTGGGCCCTGTCGCCATCAAAATAAGGATCGGAAGAAAGGCGGTCGGCCAAAGAAAGGGGGGAGTCGGCCTGCTGCGCACGCGTCTTTTCCTTGCGGAGATAGTCAAGCGACTCGTTGACTGCAATACGGTAGAGCCAAGTACTCAACTTAGACCCTCCACGAAAGTCGTCCAAATTGCGCCAAGCTTTCAAAAAAGTGTTCTGCAGCACGTCGTCGGCATTCTCGTGGGTCACGACAATGCCGCGTATTTTCCAGTAGAGCGGACGACTATACGTCCTGACAAGTGTGGAAAAAGCACTCTGCCTTTGGGCGGGGTCAGCCAACATTTGCTGTATCTCAGACTCGCCAGGAAGAGAAACCATTGATATAGGGAATAAGCAGTTAAGAGGTATCCGTCGTCGATAGGCAACCGATACTAATACTAACGGATCGTGATCTTGCGCACCGTCTTTCCGATCTTGACGATGTAGCATCCCTTCGGGAGGTTGAGCGTGTAGCTCTTCTCATAACCATCCACCTTGATGCTCATCACGCGCACGCCCGTGACATTATAGATATGAAGGACCTCGCCGTCAGCACCCGACACGCGGAGCACCGATCCCGAGACCGACACCGTTATTCGCTGGCTCTCCTGCTCTATGATCAGAACCGAAGCCTCAGCACTCGCCATCGTTGGCACACCCACGGCCATCATTCCAGCCAAAACTATGCTTGCAAATATCTTTTTCTTCATATCCGTATAATCAATAGGTTACTGCAAAGTTACTAAAACATTCTCAATGAGACGGTGGGCGATACGATTATTTACGCCCGTTTAACATCTTTTAATCGCTTTGAGGCAATAAATCGTCACCTACCGCTCATCAAACGTCAAACGTCAGTCCTTCGTTGGTCAAGAAGCTCTCCGGAAAGACCTTCCTCGCATCTTGCAGCAAAGCCTCCTCGTTGTAATGGCGCGCCGAGAAGTGGCCCAGCAGCAATTTCCCCACCTTGGCGTCGCGTGCCACCTGTGCGGCCTGCCCCGCCGTACTGTGGTAGTAGAGCTGCGCTCGGTCGATGTTGGAGTCGTCATAGGTACTCTCATGATAGAGCGTGCTCACCCCCGCTATCCGCTTGTGAAGGTCCGGCAGGTAGCGCGTATCCGAACAGTAGGCGTAGCTCCTCGGCGGGTCCGCTGGCGTGACCAGCTCCTCGTGGGCCAACACCACCCCCTCCTCGGTCGTCCATCCCGCTCCCGCCTTGATATTGTTGATTTGGCTCAGCGGGATATTGTAATAGTCGATCCTATCACGGCGGATGTGCGGCAGCAAAGGCTTCTCCCTGAACAGGAATCCGCAACAAGGCACGCGGTGGCTCAGCGGGATGGTCTCTACCGTGAGACTCTTATCCTCATAGATCACCTGCTGCACCGTCGTATCGACGGGATGAAAGACCACCTCGAAGCCTAGTCGGTCACAGAAGAAATCGAGTTCCTGGCGAAACAAGCCCTCGAAGTCGGCGGGCGCATAGAGGTGGAGGGGTGCCGTGCGCCCCGTCATGCCGAAGGTGGAGAGCATCCCCAGCAGTCCGAAGCAATGGTCGCCGTGCATGTGGGATATGAAGACGGCGATGAGGCGCGAGAAGTGGACGCTATATTTGCGCAGTTGCATCTGCGTCCCCTCGCCACAGTCGATCATAAACTGCTTCCCCCTGACTTCCACCACCTGCGACGAGCAGAAATGCTTACCTGTGGGCAGCGCGCTCCCACATCCCAAGATCTTTACCTGAAAAGGCTCCATAGCGTGCGTAGCGTTGAGAATTTCAGAAGTTGAGAAGTTGAAAACAGAAAAATCGGGCAGCGGCTATTTTCCGCCACGCTTGAAACTGTAGATTCCCTCGCGGTTCTCCAGCAGCATGGAGTCAGCACCCAGTTCATCAACGACGAAAGTGTCGCGACCCAACACGAGCTGTCCGTTACGAATCACCCAACTCTTCCATGCATTGGTCTCCGAGGCCACAGCCGAGGTCACGGTACCGTCATCCTTGATCTCGAAGTCGCGGTCCAGGCTGCTCCAGCGTCCCTTCAGCGACTCGATGTTGATAGCGGTGCGGATAAAGCGGTCGCCGTAATTGCTATAAGCGATGACTGCATAGCGGTCGTTGGGCACGATGCCACCCTTGACCACCTCCAGGGTATCATCGGGATTGCGGAGCAGTTCCAGCGTGTCGCCGTCGTCGGTCAGGAGAATCATACTGTTCATGCCGCCGTCGATCAGTTTACCATAGATCGTCGAGTCGTTCTCGGCCGTGTCCAGGCCCTCCACCCCCGGTGTGATGACCTTTCCCTCTTTGGGTTTGTTGTCGCATCCCACGGCGACAAACAGAGCCACCATGGCTGCCATGAATAAAGTGATTTTACGCATATTCGTATTGTGTTTATTCTTGTTTCTTTTCTTTTTGCTTTGCCTCGTCCCACAGTCGGTCCATCTCTTCCAGCGTGAGTTCCTTGATCGACCGCCCTTGGACTTTGGCCTGCTGCTCCACATAGTTGAAGCGGCGGATAAACTTATGGTTCGTGTGCTCCAGCGCGTTGTCGGGATTGAGGCGATAGAGTCGGGCCGCATTGATGACGGAGAAGAGGAAGTCGCCAAGCTCATGCTCCGAAGCCTCGTGGTCACCGCGTTTGAGCTCCTCCTCCAATTCTCCCAGTTCCTCGCGCACCTTGTCCCAGACGTCGGCCGGTTTCTCCCAGTCGAAGCCCACGTTGCGCGCCTTGTCCTGAATGCGATACGCCTTGATGATGGACGGCAGCGAGTCGGGCACTCCCGAGAGCACACTCTTGTTACCATCGCGCTCCCGCTGCTTCACCTGTTCCCAGGTCTGCTCCACGGCCAGGGCCGTCGCGGGCTTGCCTTCGGCTGCCGCGCGCCTTTCCGCCTCCAGATCCGTCCGATAGACCACCTGTCCCTTGTCGTTGATGGCCATATCAGAGGAAGAGACCGACCAGGCCGGTGCTCCCTCGGGCAGCATCGACGTATCGTTCCAGTCAATGAAGGTGTGACGAAACATCAGTTTGTCGCTCTGATGATTGCAGACGTCGGCGATGTCGAAGTCGCCCGTCTCATTGCCGAGCATGGCGTAGAAGACCACATGCTCCATCACGTCTCCCAGCTCCTTCATGATCTCTGCCTTGTCGCCACGGGCCAGTGCGTCGGCCAGTTCATAGACCTCCTCGATCGTATTGGGCCGCAGGCTCTCGAAGGTCTGCTTCCGGTCCCAGGGACAATCTTGCCGCAAGCGATATTGCACGTCTATCAGCCGCTCGAAGGCGCGAAGCCACTCGGCGCGCCGGTTGTTTTCTTTCTTTTCTATCATAACGGCAAAGGTACGAAGTTTTCTTTTCTCGGCAAAAAAAATCGGCCCATTCCCGCTTTCATAGGTAAATTAATGCAAATTATGGCCTCGAAGGCTGGAGATTTAGGGAAAAAATGCTACCTTTGCAGTCTATGAACATTAGAAAAATCATACTTGCCATTTGGGCCTTCGTTTTACCCGCCATGATGTACGGGCAGTACACCATCCAGTGTGAGGACACTTGCAACCACGTCCACGGCTTGGACATGAGCCACTACCAGGGCGAAGTGTTCTGGGAGGCCATCGGCAACAATAGCAAGATGGCCTACGTCTATCTCAAGGCTACCGAGGGCGGCACCAACATCGACAAGCGCTACGCCCAGAACATCGCGCTGGCGAAGCAGTACGGCCTGAAGGTGGGGTCGTACCACTTCTACCGTCCCACGCGCCCCCAGGTGGAGCAGCTGCGCAACTTCCGCTACCAGTGTCAGGCCAAGGACCAGGACCTCATCCCCATGGTCGATATCGAGACCACGGGCGGCCTGCGCCGCGAAGCGTTGGTCGATTCCCTCCATAAGTTTCTCCAGCTCATGGAGCGAGCCTACCACTGCAAGCCCCTCATCTACACCTACGAGAGTTTCTACAGCAAATACTTACAGAACGAGCTCGACGGCTACCTGCTCTTCATCGCCCGCTACTCCAGCACCCCGCCCGTGCTGCAAGACGACCGCGAGGTCTTCGCCTGGCAATACACCGGCAAGGGCCACATCAACGGCGTCAACGGCTATGTTGACAAGAGCCGGCTCATGGGGCGACGAAGCATGAGAGAGCTGCGCTTCCCGAGGCGAAGGTAGCGACCCACCATTCTTATTTTAACCAGTATCACATTATCCTAAAGAGTTTACAACGATGATTATCAAATGTCCCGAGTGTGGCCATCAGGTGAGCGACAAAGCGCCCGTGTGCCCCAGTTGTGGTGTCGAAATAGCTGGCCACGTGGTGAAATGCCCCCACTGTGGCGAAATCTACCTCAAAGCGGACGAGATCTGCCCCAACTGCCACCAGCCGCAGACGGCCTCGACCGAAGATTTGCGACAGGAGGAAGAGGAATATGCGCAGACGGACCACCAGCAGGAGCAAGCGCCCGTGCAGCAGGAGTGGCAGCGTGAGGACCAGCCGGCCGAAACCCCCGTCGTCACCCCTGTGGACGAAGAGGAACCCATCGCCATTGCCACGCCGATCGTCGAGGAGGTGCGTCCGACTACCACGCACCCGCGTCACGAGCAGCAGACAGGCAACCAACAGCAGCAGACGGATACAAATCACACGGGCGAGCAACAGAAACCGAAGGAGGACAAGGAGAAGAAGAACAAGCACATCTCGCTGCTGGTCTCGCTGGCCATTACGGTCATCACCTGCTTCGTGCTCCTCTATTTCTACCAAGACGGCAAGGCCAACACGGAGCGCAACGACTTCGAGAGCGCTATGCAAAGTAAGAATGCCGACGTCCTGCAACAGTACATCACCGACTACGAGCAGACGGCGCCCATCGCCCACATTCAGGAGGCACGCAAATTGCTCACCTCGCTGCAGGGCATCAAGGACGATTGGGCCGACGTGGAGAAGCAGAACACGCGGGCGGGCTATGAGGCCTATCGCAAGGCACATCCTGACACGCCCCACAAGCAGCAGATCGAAGAGAAACTCGACTCCATGGACTGGGCGGCGGCTTGCGCCGCCAATAATGAGGACGCCTACGCTAAGTATATTGACCAGCACCCCGATGGACGCCACCATGTGGAGGCTGGCAAACTGACGCAGCAGCTCATGACCGTGACGGAGAAGAAGATGGAGGCAGATGCGGCAAAGCAGGCCGAGCCGGTGCGCCGACTGCTTGTCGCGATGAACAGCAAGAGCACCGAGGGCATCAGCGGGGCCGTGGCTGAGACGCTGACCTTCAACGGGGCAAGCGGCGCCACCTCCAAGGAGGTCGTCAAGTACATGCGCGACAAACTCTACCAGGCCGACGTGAAGTCGATCACCTGGAAGATGGAAAAGCCGACGGCTTGCGACAAGATAGAGGCCGAGGACGCCAAGGCGGTCTCCTACAAGATGATCATCCCCGCCAAACTTGAGATCGTCCGCGAAGGGGGCAAGGCCACGCTGCAGTATAGCATCCGAGCCACGGTCAACGCCCAGGGCCGCATCACCGACATCAACCTGGCCCGCCAATAGCCCAGCCTTCTCTCAGAAAAGGAATACCATCGCCTCGCGCGTACTATATAAATATATAGGATGCAGCGAGGCGATTTTTGTTCACGATTCCTACACCGAAAGGATATTTTTTGTACCTTTGCATCCGACAACAGTTTTTGTCTCAACATAACACATTCTAAAAAACATGAAGATCAAATCACTCGCAGCGGCCCTGCTCGTCCCCATGCTCTTCGCCTGCAATAGCCAGGCCGACCGCCAGGCATTGAAAGAAGAGCTCAAAGCCGAACTCCAGGCCGAACAGACAGCCAAGGAGAACGAAAGACTGAAGGAAGAACTCAAAGAGGCCAAGGAAAAGGCCAGCGACGCTCAGGCTGCAGCCTCCCAGGCCAAGGCAGAGGCCAAAGTCGCCAAGCAGAAGGCGGCACAAGCCAAACCCGCGCCCCGCGTCACCCCCACCAGCATGAGCCTCACCCACGTCAAGATCTCTGACCTCAGGGGCTACACCAACCTGCGCAACAGTCCCGGTGGCGCCGTCTGCATGCGCCTCTATGCCAACATGGACTACGACATCTATGTCAACGGCATCTCCAACGGATGGTACAACATCGCCGAGATCTATCGCCCCGATGGTTCGCGTGTGCGCCTGCATAGCAGCAACACCGGCTGGTGGATCCACCGCAGCATCTGCTATACGGTCAACTGATCCATCCCCTACTCCCGCGTTCTGACTGTCGCCTGCGGCAGCCAAAGCGGGGATATTATTCCGCCTTTCGCCCACCCTTTCTCGGTCGTATAAAAAGAAAAAGAGAAAAAAGAAGGCGAAAGTTGTTGATATTCAGATTATTGTTTGTAACTTTGCACCCGATTTGGGCCAATGCGCCCATTTCGCAGTACAATTCACATAAAGTCTAACTTTATTAATTCATTTATTTTTAACTATTTATGATTGATTACAAGAACGTACAGCCGTTGGACGACTTCAACTGGGACGAGTTTGAGAGCGGTTCCAAGGCTGGCAATGGCGAAGGCGAACTGACCAAGGCCTACGACGAGACCCTGAACAAGATTCAGGAGCACCAGGTGGTTGAGGGTATCGTTATCTCCATCGACAAGAAGGAAGTCGTTGTCAACATCGGCTACAAGAGCGATGGTATCATTCCCGCATCTGAGTTCCGCTACAACCCCGATCTCAAGGTCGGCGATAAGGTAGAAGTCTATGTCGAGAGCCAGGAGGACAAGAACGGTCAGCTGGAGCTTTCTCACAAGAAGGCTCGTCTTCAGAAGAGCTGGGACAACATCAACAAGGCCATGGAGGGTGACGAGATCATCCAGGGCTACATCAAGAGCCGCACGAAGGGTGGCATGATTGTTGATGTATTTGGCATCGAGGCCTTCCTCCCCGGCAGCCAGATTGACGTTCACCCCATACGCGACTACGACATCTTCGTCGGCAAGACGATGGAGTTCAAGGTCGTCAAGATCAACCAGGAGTTCCGCAACGTTGTCGTCTCTCACAAGGCCCTCATCGAGGCCGAGCTGGAGGCTCAGCGCAAGGAGATCATCTCTCATCTGGAGAAGGGTCAGATTCTGGAGGGTACTGTCAAGAACATCACGACCTACGGCGTCTTCGTTGATCTCGGTGGTGTTGACGGACTCATTCACATCACCGACCTCTCTTGGGGCCGCGTGAGCGATCCTCACGAGGTGGTGGAGCTCGACCAGAAGATCAATGTCGTTATCCTCGACTTCGACCAGGAGAAGAAGCGCATTGCCCTCGGTCTGAAGCAGCTCACCCCGCACCCATGGGATAGCCTCGACCAGAACCTCAAGGTCGGCGACCATGTCAAGGGCAAGGTTGTCGTCATGGCCGACTACGGTGCCTTCGTCGAGATCCAGCCGGGCGTCGAGGGTCTGATCCACGTCTCCGAGATGTCTTGGAGCCAGCACCTGCGTTCCGCTCAGGACTTCCTGAAGGTAGGCGACGAGGTAGAGGCCGTCATCCTCACCCTCGACCGCGACGAGCGCAAGATGAGCCTTGGCCTGAAGCAGCTCAAGGAGGATCCGTGGGAGAACATCGAGGTGAAGTACCCCGTTGGCAGCAAGCACACCGCCAAGGTGCGCAACTTCACCAACTTCGGTATCTTCGTAGAGCTCGAGGAGGGTGTCGATGGCCTGATCCACATCAGCGACCTCTCTTGGACAAAGAAGATCAAGCACCCGTCAGAGTTCACGAAGGTGGGCGAGACGATCGACGTGGTCGTCCTCGAGATCGACAAGGAGAACCGTCGCCTCAGCCTTGGCCACAAGCAGCTGGAGCAGAATCCTTGGGACACCTACGAGACGATCTACAAGCCGGGTACGGTCCACATTGGCAAGATCACGGAGTCTATGGACAAGGGTGCCGTCATCACCCTCAACGAGGGTGGCGAAGGTTTCGCTACACCGAAGCACCTCGTCAAGGAGGATGGCACGCAGGCTCAGCTCGGCGAGGAGCTGCCGTTCATGGTCATCGAGTTTGTCAAGGACTCTAAGCGCATCATCCTTTCCCACTCTCGCACGTTCGAGGATGTGAAAGACGAGCCGCGCCGTGAGAACAATCACCGTGGTGGTGGCCGCCGTCAGCAGCAGCACCAGGAGACCGCTCAGATTCAGAACGTTGTCGCTGGCACGTCCCTGGGCGACCTCGGCGTACTGGCTGACCTCAAGAAGCGCATGGAAGAGGGTAAGTAATCCCCCCACATGATATTTTTGTACTAACAATGGGCCGGAGCGACTTAGTGCGCTCCGGTTTTTTGTTTCCTGCCATACAGGTAGATATGATCGCTTTCCTTGACCAGCAGGCCGGAATGGAACAACCCCGACCACCCTATCCCTCTATTTTCAGGACGAACCATAAAAAAGGCAAAATCTAACCAAAGGAAGTCTAAAAAACCATAGGCGATAGGCCGACTTAGAAATATTATGATTACTTTTGCGCAAAATTGTTACAGGAGAATATGAACCACAGTATACTGGCGGTCGCCATGGCCGCACTACTCACGTTTGCGCCCTGCGCCGCCCTGGCGCAAGACCACGCCCCCTCAGCAGCACAATCCACCGAGGCCGCAGCGCCAGGCGATCCAGCAGCAAAAACAACTGCCAAACCTGCAGACGCAGCAGCCACACAAACGGATCTCGCAGCCGACAAAGCTCCTACCACACAAGCGGACGACGCCACAGGATCACAGGCTCAGCAGGACGACGCCCTGGCTGATGCTGGCGATGCCAACGAGGCCACCATGGTCGAAATGGAGAAGCAGGGGCAGAGCGGCGAAGGCAGTGGTTTCCACCAAGTACTGAAAACGAAGTTTATCGAGGGCAACGCCGGCTTCATGTCCCTCGTCTCCCTCGCACTGATTCTCGGCCTAGCCTTCTGCATCGAGCGCATCATCTTCCTGAGCCTCTCCGAGATCAACGCCAAGAAGTTTATGGCCGACATAGCCAGTCGCATCGCCCAGGGCGACATCGAGGGAGCTCGCCGCCTGAGCCTCGACACTCGCGGTCCCGTTGCCTCTCTCTGCGCTCAGGGACTAGCCCGCATCGACAATACAATCGACGACATCGAACGCGGCGTGACCAGCTACGGCGAGGTGCAGGCCGCCAACCTCGAGAAAGGCTGCTCCTGGATCACCCTCTTCATCGCCATGGCCCCCTCGCTGGGTTTCCTCGGGACCGTGATCGGCATGGTCATGGCCTTCGACCAGATCCAGCAGGCTGGCGACATCAGTCCCACCATCGTGGCCTCAGGTATGAAGGTGGCCCTCATCACCACCATCTTCGGCATCATCGTGGCCCTCGTGCTACAGGTGTTCTACAACTTCATCCTCTCCAAGATAGAGCATCTCACGGCACAAATGGAAGAGTCGGTCATCACGCTCCTTGACGCCATCATGGAGTATAAACAGAAAGGCGCATAGCCCATGCCACAGACCTCCCATCACTCCTCGCAGCCCCGGCGCCGACCCACCGAGCGCATCTCCCAGCACGTCCTCTACGGCTTGCTGGGCTATGTCGTGGTCCTCTTCCTCGTCTTCTTCCTCTTCGGCTACGACACACCCTACTGGAAGAACGACCGTATGAATGCCCCCATGCTCACCGATGTCCTGCTGGGCGCCGTCTACGGCATCATGGCGCTGACGACCATCCTCGCCATCGTGGCCGGCATCCACTCCGCCCGCCTCCATCAGGGGACGACTTCCGTGGTCCACGGCGTGCCCACGCGCAAGATTTCCATCGCCATCACGAGCCTCACCCTCGTGACACTCGTGGTAGGATTCCTCGCCTCCTCCTCAGCTCCCATGATCATCAACGGCGAGACCTACACCGACTGGTGGGGACTGAAACTCTCCGGCATGCTCATCACCACAGCCTCCGTGCTGCTCATCGCAGCTATCGGCGCGGCCCTCTTCGGCGCCACGCGCTACTACCGCAAACCTCATCACAAAGGATAGCTCCATGTTGTTTCAGAAGAAAAAGCGCAGCGTTCCGCAACTCAACGCCAGTTCCACGGCCGACATCTCCTTTGTCCTGCTCATCCTCTTCCTCGTCACCACCTCCATGGACGTGGACAAAGGCCTCCACCGCCAGCTCCCTCCTCTCCAGCCGACCAAGGACCAAACAAAACCGCAGGAAGTGGACAAGAGCCGCATCATGACTCTCCACATCGACAGTCGCAACAATCTCACCTGCAATGGTGCTAAGATAGCGATCGGCAGTCTCCGTCAAAAGATCGTCGATTTCATCACCGTGGCCGGTCCCCAGCAGCACATCATCCGCCTGGAGGCCGACCCCGCCTCAACCTACGACACCTACTTTCAGACACAAAACGAGATCGCCAACGCCTACCTCGCCTTGCGCAACCAAGAGGCACAACGCCGATACGGCACCAGTTTCGCACGCTGTTCCGAGGACGAGAAGGCCATCGTCAGCGACGCCTACCCCCAGCGCCTGGCTGAAGTCTATCATGAGGAGAAAACACCATGAGCATCATACGTCGCAGAAACCACGAGGTGCCGAGCCTCAACACGGCCTCCCTCCCCGACCTCATCTTCGCCATTCTCTTCTTTTTCATGATCGTCACCCACATGAGAAAGGTCAACCTCAAGGTGCGCTACAAGACGCCGCAGGGCACGGAACTCACCCACCTCTTGCGCAGGGCCAACACCTCCTACATCTTTATCGGCCAGCCCGTCGGCACGACGCAGGCCGCCAACACGGCGCAGTCCCTCGGTTCGGCACAGTCTCAGCAGGACGCAGCCGTCTGTATTCAGGTCAACGACAAGGTGGTAAGCCTCGACGAACTATCTGCCTTTCTCCAGCGCGAGCAGCGCCAGGCCCGCAAGAGCGGCGAGGCCCAACAGCTTACGGTTTGCCTCAAGGCCGACCGCCATGCCCCCATGCGTGTCGTTGAGGGTGTAAAAATGGCGCTGCGCAAGGCCAACATGCTCCACGTCAATTACTACGCCACGGAGAAAGCCCCCTCCCCCGCTGCCAACCCTTAGCAGGTAGGGGCAAACTGCGGACGATCTGGAGCGAATGTCGAATAACGTGAGAAAAACGCACGAAAAAGCACGAATTTTCATTCAAAATCCCGACTTACAGTCTTTTGATAGGCGGAAACGGTGCAAAAAGATGAATTATCTAAATAAAAAACGCTAATTAGTTGCGAAAATCAAAGGAATATTGTATCTTTGCACCAAATAACATACTATCAATATGGCATACAGAAGTTTAGACAAGTTAGACCGCAAGATTCTCGGTCTTATCGCAGAAGACGCTCGCATTCCGTTCCTCGAAGTAGCACGTTCTTGCAACGTGAGTGGTGCCGCTATCCACCAGCGCATACAGAAGCTCACCAACCTGGGCATTCTCCTGGGATCGCAGTTTCTCATCGACCCCGAAAAGATAGGCTACGAGACCTGCGCCTATATCGGTCTCTACCTGAAGAATCCCGAGGACTTCGACCGCGTGGTGGAGGCCTTAAAGAAGATTCCCGAGGTGGTGGAGTGCCACATCACGACGGGCGATTACGACCTGTTCATCAAGATCTTCGCTCGCAACAACCACCACATGATGGACATCATCCATGACAAGCTCCAGCCGCTGGGCCTCTCCCGCAGCAAGAGCCTCATCTCCTTCAAGACCGTCATCGACCGTCCGCTCCCCATCGAGGAGAATCCCAACGCTCCTCAGGAGGAGGACAAGGAGTAGTCTTCACGAGAGGACCGTGGCGCCCAGCGCCCGTTTCCATCTCATTCCTCCAACAAAGGCCAGCCGGATCATTTCCTGCTGGCCTTTGTCTTGCTTCTACACAGGCGTGGCCTATTCGTGAACCGCGGCCCTACTCATTGAGCCAACCACGGATCAAACTGATGATCTCCTCGCGCGTGGGCTCTGGGAAGGAGAGGATGCGCGTCTTGTGGGATCCGCCAGCCAACATATAGACATGCATATTCTTCTTGTTTTTAGTGAAGGGGAGTCCATAGACACCCGAGGCGCTCCAGGGATCGATGTCACCATAGATATAGACCATCTTCGGGTCGTGGGTGCTAAGATAGTCCACCGTGCGCTTATAGAGGTCTGAGGAGAAGCTGACGCCCTCCGTGCCCTTCGGCAGCATCAGGCGGCGGAGGTACCCCTTGGCCGTGTTGATGCTCAGATAGCGCTTGAAAGGCTTCGTGTAGTAGCCGTAATAGCCCAGTTCCTTGGCCGCCTGCACGTTGAAGGAGAAATTGGGGTTTTGATTGGAGAAGTAGCCCGGCTCGCTCGTCTTCATCAGATAGTCGAACACCTGATCGTCGGTAGCCGTGGATGTCGGTATCTCCTTCAAATCCATGCCCCACTGCCAGAAGGCGAAGGCATACTCCATCACCGTGAAGTCGAAGATCTCATCCATCGGCGCATTGAAGGTGTACTGCTTCTGATCGCAATACTTCTGCAACATGGGGACGAGCGCCTCCTTGCGCTTGAAGGCCATGAGCTGGAAGTCGAGCACGCGCTGGCGGTTCTCCTTCGTCGAGACCTTGTTCTGCAGAAAATCCTCGTGGCGTCCGTCCTCCACGCTGCGGTTCAGCGGGGCCACATAGGGTACGGAGATATCGACGTCGTCGGGGAAGAAGCAGCGATAGAACATCGTGGTCTGTCCACCCTTGCTGATGCCCGTGGCGATCCATTTGCCCGTATACATGGCGTGGAGCGTCTGGTTGACGTGATGAAGGTCATAGAGCGAGTTCTCCACCGTCAGATAGTCCCAGTTGCAGGGGTTCGGCATCGACTTTTCGAAGTAGCGATACTCCACAAAGATGATATTGGTGTCGAACAGTTTGGCCAACTCCTCAATGTAGCCCTTGTAGAGGGCGTAGCGCGCACTGTATCCTTCCGTCACGAGCACGGTGGGACGGTCGAAGCCCCTGTGGCAGAGCACCACGCGCTGCTCGAAAGTACCCTTCGAGGCATCTTTGCCGTCAAGCTGTTGCTTGATGAAGAACACATACTTCTCGGGGAACGTCGTACTCTCCAACGCCTCCACATCACTCACTCCCGGCAGCGCTGCGAGTCGCTTGCCTGCCTCTCCCAGTTCTGCCGCCAGCATCTGCAAGGGCAGCATGAGGAGCATCGTGACCAGCACCAGGGCTGATCTCCATTGCATCAATTTCTGTTTCATCTCTATTCTGTCAATCATTGTTTTGTTAATCATTGCCTTGCTTGCCATCCGTTCGCCTATCATAGCGTTTGTCAAGCGTTTGTTTCACCAACCGATCGTTTGTCAATCATTACCCAGCGAAAGACGTTTTTTTTGTAAACCACAATCCATCTATAGATTTCGATCGCTTCTGACGATTAGCAGCGCATGAACGGATTCCGATCGCATTGCTCTTTACGCATTTGGCTGGTTTCCATACTATGGAAACGAATCATCCCGTCGTTTATTATTTTTTAAGTCCACTTTCTTTGCCCTCATGTCTCAATCCTACGGCATAGATTGGCAACCCGTGGGCTATTCAGTTACCATGTACGACTATATCTATTCTGATGGAACCAAGTGTTCTGCCAAAAAAGCTTTCCCAGAACTGTTTATAAAATAAAGCTGGCGAGGTGTAGACGAGTTCATGCGGAGATAGCGGGACACGCAGCAACCATGCGTAGATTGGTCTAGCAAGAGCGGGCTGTCATCGGGAAAACCGACGACAGCCCGCTCTTGCTTAACAGGACTTGCTTTCGTGCGAAGGCACGTTAAAACTGCGGCACTAATAAAGCTGCAGGCGCTACAGCAGCAGGCGCCCCAACTGAAAGACCAGAGCACTGACCACCCAGGCCAGGAGCGTCGTATAGCCAGCGGCAAAGAGGGCCCAGCGCCAGGATCCTGTCTCGCCCTTAATGGCGGCCACGGTCGCTATGCAGGGGAAATAGAGCAGGACGAAGAGCAGGAAGCAATAGGCCGTGAGCGTCGTTAGGGGTCCCGCCTCGTCGTAACTGAGGCCATGCTGGCGGGCCACGTCGTGCTGGAGTTCGGATCGGAACGCGCGGCTATCGTTGCTGTAGAGCACGCCCATCGTGGAGGCCACCACCTCCTTGGCACCCACACCAGCGACGAGACCGATGTCGAGTTTCCAGTTAAATCCTTGCGGGGTAAAGACCGGTTCTACGGCATGGCCGATCTGTCCGATGTAGCTCTGCTCCTGCTGCGCCTCCTCTCCGAGCTGCTCATTGTGTGGGAAGTAGCCGAGGGCCCAGACGATGATGGTGGCGCAGAGGATGATGCCACCCATCTTCTTGAGATACTGGCGCCCCTTCTCCCAAGTGTGGCGTCCGACGGCCTTCCACGTCGGGAATCGGTAGGGCGGCAGCTCCATGACGAAAGGCGTGTCCTCGCCCTTGAAGACGAAGGAGGTGAAGATCTTGCTCATCACGACGGCCAGCAGCATGCCCAGGAGATAGAGCGACATCATGACCAAGGGCTGCTGGTGGGGACGAAAGAAGGCGACAATGACCATCACATAGACAGGAATACGGGCCTCACAACTCATCAGCGGCACGAGGAGCATCGTGACGAGGCGCGAACGGCGGCTCTCGACGGTGCGCGTGGCCATGATGGCGGGGACATTGCAGCCGAAGCCCATGATGAGCGGAATGAAGGACTTGCCGTGGAGCCCCATCTTGTGCATGAGCTTATCCATGATGAAAGCGGCGCGCGCCATGTAGCCACAGTCCTCCATGAACGAGATGAAGAAGTAGAGGATGAGAATCTGGGGAAGGAAGACGATGACGGCTCCCACACCCCCGATGATGCCATCGACGAGCAGGTCGCGGACGGGCCCCTCGGGAAGGGCACTGCCGGCGAGATCACCGATCCAGGCCACACCAGCCTCCATCCACTCCATCGGATACTGGCCGATGAGGAATGTGGAGGAGAACATGACCAGCAGCAGAAGGAAGAAGATGGGGAATCCGATATACTTGTTGGTGAGGAGGTGGTCGATGACGTGGGTGGTCTGATAGGTGTCCTTCTTCGTGCCCGTCTCGTAGCCCGCCTCCTTGAGGGCGCCGTGGATAAAACCGTACTTCGCATCCATGATAGCCGTCTCGCTGTCCTCGCCCGTCTCCTCCTTGACGCGGGCGGCGGCGTGGTCGCGATGGGCGAAGATCTCCTTGGCGTCGGGCATGGTGGCGACATACTCCTCCACCTCCTTGTCGTGCTCCAGAAGTTTGATAGCGAGGTAGCGGGTGGAATAGCGCTGGCGCAGGTCGACCTCCTGCTTGAGGTGCTCCTGCATGTCGCGGATGCCGTTCTCGATCTCGTGACCGTGGTTGATATGGATATGTCGCGAGTCGGGATGGTCGCCCTCTATGCTCTCGTGGAGGCTGATGACGGTATGGAAGAGTTCCTCCACACCGCGCCCCGAGGTGAAGACCGTGGGCACCATCGGTGCGCCGAAGAGGCGGGAGAGCTGCTTCACGCTGAAGGCGTCGCCCCGCTCCTCGGCCTCGTCGTACATATTGAGCGCACAGACCATGGGGATGTGCATGTCGATGAGCTGGGTGGTGAGGTAGAGATTGCGCTCAAGGTTGCTGGTGTCGATGACGTTGATGACGAGGTCGGGCGTATGGTCGATGAGCTGCTTGCGAACGTAGAGTTCCTCTGGCGAATAGGCCGAGAGGGAGTAGGTGCCGGGGAGATCGACAAGCTCGATATGGTAGCCCTCATACTCGGCGAAGCCCGTCTTCGCATCGACCGTGACGCCACTGTAGTTGCCCACGCGCTCATGGGCGCCGGAGGCGAAATTGAAGAGCGAGGTCTTGCCGCAGTTGGGATTGCCGACCAGGGCCACGTTGATGTGGCGCCGCTTCTCCATCGCCGCGTGCTCCAGCTGCTGAGGCGTGAGGGGCTTGTCGAAGGGCGAGCAGGCGTCGGCCTCGATGGGCGAAAGCGGCTCGCCCTGGTCCTGGCGTTCCAGTCGGCGGGCCTCCTCCAGCGAGATGACCTCGATGAGGTCGGCCTCACTGTGGCGCAGGCTAACCTCGTAGCCCATCACCTTGTATTTCACGGGGTCCTTGAGCGGCGCGTTGAGCAACACGTCCACCTCCTTGCCCTTGATGAATCCCATCTCGATAATACGCTTGCGGAAGCCACCATGGCCGCTGACGCGGACGATGACTCCCTTCTCTCCTGTCTTGAGTTCTGATAGTTTCATCTTGTCTGTTCTGTCTTTGATCGCTTTCTAAACTGCAAAGGTACAAAAAAAGCTCGTAACACATGTTACGAGCTTTCTTTCATATCACAAAATACCCACTTATGGGGATGACTGACTACTTAGAGACCGCGGCCGTGGCAGTGCTTGAACTTCTTGCCGCTGCCACAGGGACACGGGTCGTTCGGGCGCGGCATCTTCTCGGCACGGTAGGGCGTGTGGTTGGTCTGCTGCGCCGTCTCGCGGGTGTCGTGGCTGGCGGCAGCCTGCTGGGCCTGTCGTGCCTCCTCGAGCTCACGCTCGGCGTCGAGATCCTGCTTCTGCTCGATATACTGCTGGCTGTGTTCCTCCTCCTGGGCCTCCTGCACCTGCTCGGCAGGCTGCATCTCGGGGATCTGGCCGCGCATGAGGACGCTCGCCGTGCGGTTGTTCATATCGTCGATCATGTTGTCCCAGAGCTTGACGCTCTCCAACTTGAAGATCAGCAGCGGGTCTTTCTGCTCGTAGCTGGCGTTCTGGACCGAGTGGCGGAGCTCGTCGAGCAGACGGAGGTTCTCCTTCCAGTCGTCGTCGATGATGTGAAGGAGGATGACCTTCTCAAACTGCTTGACGACCGACTTGCCCTCGGTGTCGTAGGCCTCCTTGAGGTTGCAGGGGATGTTATAGACGCGCTTGCCGTCGGTGATGGGAACCATGATGCGCTCATAGAGGGCACCCGACTCCTCATAGACCTGCTTGATGATGGGCCAGGCCACGGTCTGGATGCGCTCAGTCTTGCGCTGGAACGCCTCCATGGCAGCCTCGAAGGCACGCTCCTCCAGGGCCTCCAGTTTGCCACTGGCGAGATCCTGCTCGCTGAAGGGGCACTCCATGGCGAGCACCTTGAGGAAGCCCTCCTGGCAACCCTCGTAGTCGTTGTTGGAGATGATGCTGACTACGCGGTCCCAGATGACATTGCTGATATCCATGCCGATGCGCTCTCCCATGAGGGCGTGGCGGCGCTTCTCGTAGATGACGGTGCGCTGCTTGTTCATCACGTCGTCATACTCCAGGAGGCGCTTACGGATACCGAAGTTATTCTCCTCCACCTTCTTCTGGGCGCGCTCGATGCTGCTGGAGATCATGGAGCTCTCAATACGCTCGCCCTCCTCGAAGCCGAGCTTGTCCATCACCTTGGCGATACGTTCCGAACCGAAGAGGCGCATGAGCTTGTCCTCCAGCGAGACGTAGAAGACGGAGGAACCGGGGTCGCCCTGACGGCCGGCACGACCACGCAACTGGCGGTCCACACGGCGCGACTCGTGGCGCTCGGTACCGATGATGGCGAGACCGCCAGCGGCCTTGACCTCGGGGCTGAGTTTGATATCAGTACCTCGACCAGCCATGTTGGTGGCGATGGTCACGGCACCCAGGGCACGCTCTTCGGTCTTGATGAGGTGCTGGGCCTCCTGGCCCACGAGGGAGCGGTCGCTGCCCTTAGCCTTGTCCTCGGCGTCCTTAATGAGCTTCTGCTGGTGGCGGCTGGCGGAGAGCTTGTCGGTGTAGGCCTTGTCGTCGGAGCAAACGAAGACAGTGCCCATGGTGCTCTTGCCCGCCTCGGCCACGATGTTGGCCTCCAGCTGGTGCTTCTTGGCGTTGAGCACCTGGTGGGGGATGTGGCGCATGTCGAGCATCTTGCTCAGCAACTCAGAGATCTCGACCGACGTCGTACCGACGAGGCAGGGTCGGCCAGAGACACGCATCTCCTCGACCTCCTCGATGACGGCAGCATACTTCTCGCGGGCCGTCTTATAGACGCGGTCGTCCATATCCTTGCGGATGACGGGACGGTTGGTGGGGATCTCGACGACGTCGAGCTTGTAGATATCCCAGAACTCACCGGCCTCGGTAGAAGCCGTACCGGTCATACCCGAGAGTTTGTGGTACATACGGAAGTAGTTCTGCAGGGTGATGGTGGCGAAAGTCTGCGTGGCAGCCTCGACCTTGACGTGCTCCTTGGCCTCGACAGCCTGGTGGAGACCATCGCTCCAGCGGCGACCCTCCATGACGCGGCCCGTCTGCTCATCGACGATCTTGACCTCGCCATCGACGATGATGTATTCATCGTCCTTGGAGAACATCGTATAGGCCTTCAGCAACTGCTGCAGCGTGTGGACACGTTCGCTCTGCACGCCGTAGTAGGCCATCAACTCGTCCTTCTTATCGACGTAAGCCTGCTCGTCGATCTTCTTCTCGTCCTTCTCCTTCTCCAGCTGCGAGAGCTCGGTGGTGATGTCGGGCAGGACGAAGAGCTTGTCGTCATTGACCTGGGCGGCGAGCCAAGCGGCACCCTTGTCGGTGAGGTCGCAGGAGTTGAGCTTCTCGTCGGCCACGAAGTAGAGGGGCTCCACAGCCTTGGGCATCTCGCGGTTGTTGTTGGCCATGTAATACTCCTCGGTCTTGAGCATACCGCTCTTGATGCCGTCCTCGGAGAGGAACTTGATGAGGGCCTTGTTCTTCGGCAGGGCCTTGTAGGAGCGGTAGAGCGAGAGGAAGCCCTCCTCCAGGATCTGTGCCTTCTGCTTGGCGTCGGTCTCGGCGAGACCCTGGGCAATCTTGCGGCGGGCGTCGGAGAGATACTCCGTGGCCTGCTTGCGCTGCACCTCATAGAGCTTCTGTACCAGAGGCTGGTACTCCTCGTACATCTGGTCGTCGCCCTTGGGCGTGGGACCGCTGATGATGAGCGGCGTACGAGCGTCGTCGATCAAGACGGAGTCAACCTCATCGACGATGGCATAGTTGTGCTGGCGCTGCACGAGGTCGGCGGGCGACATGGCCATGTTGTCGCGGAGGTAGTCGAAGCCAAACTCGTTGTTGGTACCAAAGGTGATATCGGCCTGGTAGGCGCGGCGGCGCTCCTCGCTGTTGGGCTGGTGCTTGTCGATACAATCGACAGAGAGGCCGTTGAACTCATAGAGCGGGCCCATCCACTCGGAGTCGCGCTTGGCGAGGTAGTCGTTGACAGTGACGACGTGGACACCATTGCCCGTGAGAGCGTTGAGGAAGACGGGGAGCGTGGCGACGAGGGTCTTACCCTCACCCGTGGCCATCTCGGCGATCTTGCCCTGATGAAGCACCTCACCACCGAAGATCTGGACGTCGTAGTGGACCATCTCCCACTTCAGGTCGTTGCCACCAGCGGTCCAGTGGTTGTGATAGATGGCCTTGTCACCGTCGATGGTGACGAAGTCCTTGGTCGGGTCGGCGGCGAGCTCGCGGTCGAAGTCGGTGGCCGTGACGATGGTCTCCTCGTTCTCGGCGAAGCGGCGGGCCGTATCCTTGACGATGCTAAAGGCCACCGGCATTACCTCATTGAGGGCCTCCTCATAACGATCGAGGGCCTCCTTCTCCAGTTTGTCGATCTGGTTGAAGATAGACTCGCGCTGGTCGATGGGCGTATCCTCGATGGTGGACTTGAGGCGGGCGATCTCCTCGCGCTGCTGCTTCGCGGCATCGCGCACCTGCTGGCGGATCTCCTGCGTCTTGGCGCGGAGCTCGTCATTGCTCAGGGCCTTGACGGCGGGATAAGCGGCCTTGACCTTCTCCACGAGGGGGCGGATGGTCTTCATATCGCGCGAGGCTTTGTCGCCGAAGATGGACTTTAGAAACTTATTGATATTCATTTTGTTGCTTTGTTTTCTGATTCTTTTTTTGTTGTGAATTACTCGTTGGGGTGAACTTGTCGCTCCGCACCAGGGGGCGCACCAGGGAGCTTCTCTCCTACTCTCTGTGATGAGGAGCATCTGCCCGTGGCGCTGCATGATGGGAAAAAGAATCAGAGACTGGGGGCGCGAATCTGAATGGCGGTGGTGAGGGCGGGCGACAATCGGGTCGCCTCGTCTCTGTCTGCCACCGACAATCCACAGGCCACGCGGCCTGACGGACCTTCGCTGTCCACCTGGGCCACCCACGGGGCATGGGCGGGCTCCTGATCGTCGCGCTGCTCCACGCTCTTGATGGCACGGATGAAAGAGAGGATCTCGGCCTCCTTGCCCTGGAAGGCACTATGGCGGCACAGTTCCTCCAGCGCCACATCGCCACCACGCGCGGCTTTGAGCGCAGACTGGTATGCCTGTGCCTCAAGACCCGTGGCTGTCAGGACGACGAGCAGGGCGGTGATATAGCGGTTCATCATCTTATCCATTTTCTCTCTGAGGATGGGCCACGCCGACTGTACGCCTCCTGAGGAGGGGGTGGATGGCACAATTGCATAGCAAAATGAGTGCCACAACGACCATAGCGGGTGGGTAATATTGGAAAACTCTGCCAAAAAGGCCGAAAACGATCATCACGGCCCATATCGTCCACCATCGGTCGGCCTCGTGGCGGATCGTGCGTCGCGTCGCGCGGTAGGCCATGAGGAGGGGAAGGGGATTGAATATGAGGATCAGGAAATTGAGGCTGACGCAGGGGTGCTGGGAAAAGATCATCATCGTGAGGATCAGTCCGACACAGCCCGCGGGGACCATCAGCAGGAGGTCCCAGCCCCAGAAGATCCTTTGCTTTCTCCACTCGACGGCCCAGACGATCAGCGAGAGCACGAGCAGTCCAAGGGCCAAGGCCATGGGGGTGAGAGAGAAGGCGGGAGTAGCCTCGTCTCGCACTACGCGGATCACCTCACGGGTCTCTCTGACAAGGGGCTTGCCGCGATAGGTGGCACGGGCAAAGTCGGAGCGCAGGTGGTCGGGGAGAAACTGCTGCTGGGCCTTGGTGGTGGCACCGTCGGCCTTGACACCGAGAAGGATGTCTTCGCCGGTTTGCGTCCACGGGGTCTGTGCGTTCCACTCGTGGATCATCCTGCGAAAGGAGTCGTCGCCAGCGGGGCGCGCGGCGGGATAGCTCACCTGGCCATGGAGATGGCTGACGAGCAGGTCGCGGGCACGGGTGGTGCAGTTGTCGTAGAAGTAGTTGTAGCGATAGACAACGTTCTCGGGCCGCATATTGACCTGCAGGGCGCTGAAAATGGCTTCCTTGTCGGCATTGTCGAGGTCGAGAACTTGCTCGCAAACGGCGCGCTTCTCATATTCATACTGGGCGCAAAAGAGCTCAAAGGGCACAACGCCCAACTGGTAGTCGGTGAGGCCAAGGATAAAGCGCAAGACGAAATAGGGCGCGTCGGGAGTGAAGACGCCATAGTTGATGGCTACATCCATCCCACCCCGCTGCTTGTCGTGCCAGCGGACGGCGGTGTGGCCATACTGCGACCAGGTCTCCGTGCCGGGTTCACAGGTCAGCAGACTCACCTCTACGGAGTCCATAGGATGACCCGTAGCGGAAAGCAGCGACAACAACATGCCGAGGATGGATATATAGAGCCGTCTCAAACGAAGCTTGATTTCAATTTTATTGTGCAAAGGTAATAAGAAAATATAGGATGGCAAAAGAATGAACCAACTATTTCCCCGCGCAAACGAGAATTGCCACCGAGCGTCATACGCCCGGTGGCTAACGTGAAGTGACTACGTCAACAAACCAAAAAGCCAACGCACCCTATCTACGAAGTGAAAATGATCGAATGCGATATAGGCTGTATATATTGCTATCGCCAGCGAAACCAACGTCATTTTAATTTCAAACTTCTTATTATCCGTCTTATCCTGACGGGTAAACGCTATGCGTACCAACACACCTGATACAAAAAGGAGAAACAGACAGATGAGTAGGTCAACTACATTCAGTGCAGAGCGGAAGGAAGCACCTGCGGACGAGGCCAAAATCTGCTTGCCCCAAAAAATGCAAACCATAGCAAGAGCCCCCATAAAAATGGCTACTGCGTTCCAAATTATTTTCTTATTAGCCATACGATATTTTTTTATGCGTTAGACAAGATTCATACAATTAACCCAGTCGTAGGCAGCCAAAGCAATGCCAACAATATTGCTACAATAGCATTTTGCAACCTTCGTGAAAAAATGTGGCAAGAACCAAACTTATTGTTAAATAAAATAGCTTTTTCATAACATATAAATTGCGCAGCGCTGTTATTATTCAGAATTAGTTGTGCCATCAGATTTTACCTCTTGCGCCGCTTAAAAAAGGCTAATAGACGTAACACACTGCAAATATAATATATTAAATTCAGCAATGCAAACCAAATGTTAATATTTAACATTGTTTAGTTAACCCATTGAAGATAATTCGTTCTTTTTGAAAAGATCTAAAAGACAAGAGGTAAAATCGATTTGTTCAGTTATAGTGTGCGCTGGTGACAAAAAGTAAAAGCCAAAGGGCTATCTGATCCTGATGCAGACCTCGCCACAATAGTCGTCATTGGCTTTGCGGACGAGGCCGTAGCAGGTGGCGCGCCGACTGGCGATCAGTTGCTCGTAGAGCTGGGGCTGCGAGGCGATCAGGCCACGGATCTGGCCGTCGGAGGACTGGACGAGGATGGTGGCATCATGCTGCGGGTCGGCCTTGGCATAGCCGACAAAGAGGCCCAATTGGTCATCCTCCACCTCGTAAGCCTGGGAGAGCGCATAGTGGAGGTAGTTGGGCTTACAGAGGATGGTGTCGCCTTCGCAATAGCGTGCTGCCTCGCCGAGGGTAATCGGCGCGTCAAGAGGCGTGGGGGCAACGTAGGGTTGGCGCTTTCGCATGGCCTTGGTGCGGCGGATGATCCACAGGTTGACGATGGCAACAAGGAGAATGGCGAGGGTGAGAAGGAGGGCTGTCATGAGGATAGGAAAACGGCCGCCCCACCCCGGAAATCGGAGAAGGACGGCCGGAAAAAAAATTTAAAACCTATTATTTCTCTATCAAGATACGAGCGTCAACAGCCGTCACGTTGTCGCCCTCGGCGAGTAGCGGGTTGAGGTCCATCTCCTTAATCTCCGTAGCATGGCGGAGCAAGGTGGAGAGGCGGACGATGATCTCTGCATAGCGCTGCTGGTTGATGCCCTTCTGGCCACGGGTGCCCTGAAGGATCTTGTAGCCACGGAGCGAACGGATCATCGACTCGGCCTCGGGCATGGTCAGCGGAGCCAAGCCGCTGGAGACATCCTTGAGAGCCTCGACGAAGATGCCACCCAGGCCGCAGAGCACGATGTGGCCGAAACGGTCCTCGTACTTCGCGCCGATGAAGAGCTCCATACCCGAGATCATCTTCTGAATCATCACAGAGTTGGCGTCCTTGATCTGCATCATGCGGTCGAACTCGGCAGCCAGGTGCTCCTTTGAGCGGATATTGAGTGTCACACCGCCCACGTCGCTCTTGTGGACGGGACCCACGACCTTGGCCACGATGGGATAGCCCATCTTCTCGGCCTCGGCGATCAGTTCCTCCTTATCGGCGGAGACGAACTCGGGTACCATGGGGATGCCAGCGCAGGTGAGCAGTTCGCGCACCTTCTGCGGAGCGATATAGCCGTTTTCCTTGATGCCGTCGATGACTCGACGGATGCCAGCCACATCGACTCCCTCCAGCGCCATTTCCTGCTTGGCAGGCTTCGGCGTGTTGCGCACCTGGGCCAAGGCCGTGGCCAGCGTCACCTCGTCGGCGAAGTTGACATGACCCTTGCTCAAGAACTCGGCCACCTCGGGGCCAGCGGTGTTGAGACAGGGCAGGATCGGGAAGATCGGCTTGCTACACTCGCGGATCTTCTTGTCAAGCATAGCGTAGGCCTCATAGAGTTCCACCAGGCCCGGCGAACCGAAGATCACGAAGATGGCATCGGCCTCGGGGAAGTCCTTCTCGCAAGCGTCGATAGCGGTGCCGAGATTCTCGGGCGTACCCGTGGCAAGGATATCAATGGGGTTGTGGACGGAAGAACCCGGCAGGAGGTTGGCCTTCAGACGATCGGCACCCTCACCCTCGTAGGCGGGAATGTTCATGCCGCCCTTGGAGAGGGCGTCGGTCAGCATCACGCCCGGACCACCAGCATGGGTGACGATGGCGAAGTTGTCGAGTTTCGGATGAGCCACCTCGCGGAGCTTGGAGTCCTCCTCCAGCACCCAGAAGATGCAACCCACGGTCGTCAGTTCCTCACGGCCATAGCAGCGGACGATACCAGCCTTGCGGAAGAGTGCATCAACGGCAGAGTCGCTGGACGCGATGGCTCCCGTATGGGAAGAGGCGGCACGCGAACCGCTGGCCGAACTGCCAGCCTTGACGGCGGCGATGCGGCAGCCCTTGCTGATGAGGTTGCTGGCGTGGAGCAGGAACTTGTCGGGGTTGGAGATGTTCTCGATATAAAGGAGCTTGATGCGGGAGTCGTGCTCGGGATCGAAGTGCTCGTCCATATACTGGAGCACGTCCTCTATGCCGATCTGCTTGCCGTTGCCGATACTCCATACGGAGTTGAACTGTAGACCCTTCTGGACGGCAGACTCCAGGATGAAGACGGCCGTGGCGCCCGAACCGCTGATGAAGTCGGCTCCCTTGGGGCTGAGCACGGGCACGGGCTTGGTGAAGACGCCGTGGTAGTGGTTGGTCATCACGCCGATGCAGTTGGGGCCGATGAGCGAGGCACCATACTTCTCGCAGGTGTCGAGCACCTGCTGCTCCAGGACGGCTCCCTCCTTGGTCTCCTCACCGAAGCCAGCAGAAATTATAATGAACGCGCGAACATTCTTTTCTTTGGCCAAATATTCGACATAGCCGGGGCAGAACTTCGCCGCCACAACAAGGATGGCCATATCCGTGGGAGGCAACTCCTCGGGATTGTGATACACCTTGATGCCCTGCACCTCATCCTCCTTGGGATTGATGATACGGAGCGTACCCTGATAGTTGCCTTGCAACAGGTTGCGCACGATGGCGCCACCTGGCTTGTGCACATTGTTGGAGCCGCCGACTACGACGATGCTCTCTGGTTTCAATAATTGCTGGTTAATCATGAATAATGATTCAGTTAAAAGATTTGTGGCAAAGGTAATCATTTCCTTTGAGAACTACAAATATTTCGCGGCTTTTTATGACCCAGCCTTGGTTCGGGATGGTCTCGGGACGCGTTCGGGACGGAGGAGAGGACGGAAGGAAGAAGAAAAAGCAGAACGAAGGGAGGGCAGCTACGAATCTTGCAGTATGCAAAAAATGAGGACTATCATGGGGGACGGCGGCAGGATAATTTGCCTGCCAAAACGACGGGCGCAGCTCCCCTATCGGATATAATCAGAACGGAAGAGGGGGTTGTTGGATGGCAAAATGTAAACTTGCAATCTGTAAGGAAGAAGGCGTTTTGCAAAGTGTAGTTAGCAAAATGGTGCATTTTTCTCCCTATTCCTTTGCAGCATTGTATATTTCTTCGTACCTTTGCAAGCGGTAAAACCCGCATGATTCATGGGGGTCTGTCAGGCCACTGTCGTCAACGACTTAAAAATAGCTATATTATATTGTTATGATTTTCACACTGTTAATAACCGTACTCCTGACGGGCATCGTCCTGGTGGTGGCAGCCTATGCCATTGCCAAGCTGATCGGTCCGCGGAGCTACAATCCGGTGAAGGGTGAGCCTTTCGAGTGTGGTATTCCGACCTATGGCAGCTCATGGGTGCCAATGCACGTGGGATACTATCTGTTCGCCATCCTCTTCCTCATGTTTGATGTGGAGACCGTATTCCTCTACCCCTGGGCCACCGTCTTCGGCCAGCTGTCGGGTGAATATGGCGGCGCCATGCTCTTCTCCATCGGATTCTTCATGTTGGTATTAGTCTTTGGCCTGGCCTACGCCTGGCGGAAAGGAGCACTGGAATGGAAATAAGAAAGCCCAAAATCAAGTCCATCCCCTACGAGGAATTCAAGGACAACGAGACGCTGGAGAAGCTGGCACAGGAGCTCAACGAGGGTGGCACCAACGTCATCGTCGGCTCCCTCGACCAAGCCATCAACTGGGGCCGCAGCAACTCGCTGTGGTCGCTGACCTTCGGCACAAGCTGCTGCGGCATTGAGTTTATGGCCGTAGGCTGCGCGCGCTACGACTTCGCACGCTTCGGTTTCGAGGTGACGCGCAACTCGCCGCGCCAGGCCGACCTCATCATGTGTGCCGGCACCATCACCAACAAGATGGCCCCGGTCTTCAAGCGCCTCTACGACGAGATAGCCGAACCGAAATATGTCGTGGCCGTAGGTGGCTGCGCCATCTCGGGCGGACCGTTCAAGAAGAGCTACAGCGTAGTGAGGGGCATCGACGAGCTCGTGCCCGTGGATGTCTATATCCCCGGCTGCCCCCCGCGCCCCGAGGCCATCCTCTACGGCATGATGCAGCTGCAGCGCAAGGTGAAGGTGGAGAAATTTTTCGGTGGAGCCAACCACAAGATGACCCGCGAGGAGCGCGACCGCTCCATGGAGCAGGGCGGCCTCCACGGACTGAGCAACCAAAACCTCATCGCCGCCGAGAAGCACGGACGCCGCGCGCCGATCATCGTCACGGACGTGCCACAGGACTTCGACCCGAAGAAGGGTCTGGAGGAGTAATACAACCTAAGCTGACAGTAAGATGAAACTGGAAAACATTGAACTCACATTCGACAACTTCTCCCGCGAGATGGAGAAGCTGTACAAAGAGAAGCATTTCGACTATCTTGTCACCATCGTCGGCGAGGACTTCGGCGAGGAGGGGCTGGGTTGTATCTATATTCTCGAAAATACGCAGAGCCACGCCCGCTGCTCCACAAAGGTCATCGCCAAGCAGATCGGCGAGGACTACGTGATCCCATCGGTGCTGAAGCTGTGGCACGCTGCCGACCTGCTGGAGCGAGAGGTCTATGACTTCCTCGGCATCAAGTTTCTCGGCCACCCCGACATGCGACGCCTCTTCATGCGCAACGACTTCCAGGGCTGGCCGCTCCGCAAGGACTTCGACATGAGCCCGGAGGCCAACCGCTTCCCCGAGACCGACGAGCCGGCAGAGGACTGGACGACGGAGTGGAACCTTGACCGCGACGGCAAACTCGTGGCCACGCGCCGCCCGCTGATGGATGAGGACGACTTCGTGATGAACTTCGGACCGAACCACCCGTCCACCCACGGTGTGCTCCGACTGGAGACCATCGTCAGCGGTGAGACCATCAAGCACGTCTATCCCCACCTCGGCTATATCCACCGCGGCATGGAGAAGATGGCTGAGAGCATGACCTATCCGCAGACGCTCGGCTTCACCGACCGCCTCAACTACCTCTGCGCCATGATGCACCGCCACGCCCTCGTCGGCGTCATCGAGGAGGCCATGGGCGTGGAACTGAGCGACCGCATCCACTACGTCCGCACCATCATGGACGAGCTGCAGCGCATCAACAACCACCTGCTCTTCCTCGGCACCTGCGCCCAGGACCTGAGCGCGCTGACGGCCTTCCTCTACTGCATGCGCGACCGTGAGCACCTGCTCAACGTCATGGAGGAGACCACGGGAGGCCGACTCATCCAGGGCTACTACCGCATCGGCGGACTCCAGGACGATATCGACCCCCACTTCGTCGAAAACGTGAAGGCTTTCTGCAAGTACTTCCGACCGATGATACAGGAGTATCTCGACGTCTTCGGCGACAACGTCATCACCCACAAGCGTCTGGAGAACTGCGGCCCAATGAGCCTGGAGGACTCCATCAACTACGCGCTCACCGGTCCTGCCGGACGTGCTGCTGGCTGGCACAACGACGTGCGCAAGAACCATCCCTACGACCTCTACGGCCAGGTGGACTTCAAGGAGATCACCCTCACGGGCGCCGACTCCATGTCGCGCTATATGATCCACATCAACGAGATGTACGAGAGCCTCCACATCATCGAGCAGCTCATCGACAACATCCCTGAGGGCGAGTTCTACATCAAGCAGAAGCCCATCATCAAGGTACCTGAGGGCCAGTGGTGGTTCTCTGTAGAGGGTGGAGCCGGCGAGTTTGGCGTCTATCTCGACAGCCGTGGCGACAAGAGCCCCTACCGCCTCAAGATGAGACCGATGGGACTGACGCTGGCTGGCGCTTTCGACAAGATGCTGCGCGGACAGAAGATCGCCGACCTCGTGGCGACGGGTGCCTCTATCGACTTCGTGATCCCGGATCTCGACCGATAAGCCGTAAAAGACAAGTAGAATGACAAGTAAAACATGAAGTGATGTTTGATTTTAGTATCGTTACGAATTGGTTCGACACGCTGCTGCGCCAGACGTGTGGGCTAAGCGACTTCTGGGCCATACTGATAGAATGCGTGCTCGTGGGCGTCATCGTTCTCGCGGCCTACGCCCTCATCTGTATCGTCCTGATATTCATGGAGCGCAAGGTGTGCGCCTACTTCCAGTGCCGCGTCGGCCCGATGCGCGTTGGCCCGTGGGGCATCTTCCAGGTCTTCGCCGACGTGGTGAAGATGCTCATCAAGGAGATCTTCTCCGTCGATCGCGCCGACAAGCTGCTCTACTATCTCGCCCCCATCCTCGTGATGGTGGCCTCGGTGGGCACCTTCTCCTTCCTGCCGTTCAACAAGGGCATGGAGGTGCTCGACTTCAATGTGGGCGTCTTCATGATCACCGCCGTCTCGTCGCTCGGCGTGATTGGCATCTTCATGGCCGGATGGGCCTCCAACAACAAGTACTCGGTCGTTTCGGCCATGCGTGGCGCCGTGCAGCTCATCTCCTATGAGATGTCACTGGGCCTCTGCTACATCACGGCCGTGGTCTTCCTCGGCACGATGCAGATGAGCGGCATCGTCGAGGCACAGACCGGACCGTGGAACTGGCTCATCATCCAGGGACATGTGCCGGCCTGCGTGGCCTTCCTCGTGTTCCTCATCGCCGGCAACGCCGAGGCCAACCGTGGCCCGTTCGACCTGGCCGAGGCCGAGAGCGAGCTGACCGCAGGCTACCATACGGAGTATAGCGGTATGGGATTCGGCTTCTACTACCTGGCCGAGTATCTCAACCTCTTTGTCATCGCCGGACTGGCAGCCGGAGTCTTCCTCGGAGGATGGGCGCCGCTGAACATCGGCATCGAGGCTTTCGACAACCTGATGAACCTCATCCCGGGCTTCGTCTGGTTCTTTGGCAAGACCTTTTTCCTTGTGTTTATCCTGATGTGGATCCGCTGGACGTTCCCGCGCCTGCGCATCGACCAGATCTTGAAGTTGGAGTGGAAGTACCTGATGCCGCTGATGCTGCTCACGCTCGTCGTGGCGGCCGTCTGCGTGGCCTTCGGACTGACGCTCTAAGGACAAAGAACAAAACACCTGTAATAGCGTAAAGAAAGAAAATGGAAGATAAGAAAGAATCCTATTTCGGTGAGATTGGCGGCGCGCTCAAGACCCTCGCCACGGGACTGAAGACGACCATGAAGGAGTACTTCACGCCCAAGAGCACGGAGCAGTACCCCGAGAACCGAAAGACCACGCTCCACGTCTCCAAGCGCCACCGTGGCCGCCTCGTCTTCGTCAGAGACGAGAATGGCAACCATAAGTGTGTGGCCTGCACGATGTGTGAGAAGGCATGTCCCAACGGCACCATCACCATCACCCACGAGATGGTGGAGAATCCCGAGACGGGCAAGAAGAAGCGACAGCTCATCGACTACCAGTACGACCTGGGAGAGTGTATGTTCTGCCAGCTCTGCGTCAACGCCTGCAACTTCGGCGCCATCAAGTTTACCAACGACTTCGAAAACGCCGTCTTCGACCGCCAGAAGCTCGTGCTCCACCTCGACAAGGAGGACTACAAGGGCGGCAGCCTGCCCAACCTCATCGACGGCGGCGCCGACTGGCAAGTGGGCACGTTTAACACCAAAACCAAATAGCGTCCGATTATGGCAAGAACTATAATTTTCTTTATCCTCGCCGCAGTCATCCTGGCCTCTGCCGTGTTCTGCGTATCGACGAAGCGCATCATGCGCGCAGCGACAGCCCTGCTGTTCGTGCTCTTTGGCGTGGCCGGGCTCTATTTCGTGCTCGACTACACGTTTCTCGGTGCTGCACAGATCAGCATCTACGCCGGTGGCATCACGATGATGTATATCTTCGCCATCCAGCTGGTGTCGAAGCGCACCCTCCAGGGTCTCTCCGAGCGCTGGCTGGGCAAGAAGACCATCCTCGCAGCGGCTGTCTCGCTGGTGGGACTGGCTACGGTGGGCGCCATCCTGCTGAAGAACCAGTTTATCACGCAGGCCGTCGATCTGTCCAAGGAGCTGCCCGTCAGCGACCTGGGCAACGCCCTGATGTCTGCCGAGAAGTATGGCTATGTGCTCCCCTTCGAGTTCATCTCCCTCTTCCTCCTGGCGTGCATCATCGGTGGTCTGGTAATTCTCAACTCTTATAAGAAAAAGGAGGAGTCGAAATGATTAGCATAGAATATTTCTTCATCCTTAGCGGGCTGCTGTTCTTCATCGGCGTCTTCGGATTTATCACCCGCCGCAACCTCGTGGCGATGCTCATCTCCGTGGAGCTGGTGCTCAACGCCGTGGATCTCAACTTCGCCGCCTTCAACCGCCTGCTGTTCCCCGCAGGACAGGAGGGCATGATCTTCACGCTCTTCTCCATCGGCGTCTCGGCAGCGGAGAGCGCCGTGGCCCTGGCTATTATCATCAATGTTTACCGTCATTTCCACAGCGACCAGGTGAACAGTATTGAGAATATGAAACTCTAATCTCTTAGAAAGTTATGTACAGTTACGCATTTTTGATACTTCTCCTGCCGTTCCTCAGCTTCCTCTTGCTGGGACTGCTGGGAATGAAGATGCCCAAGAAGGTAGCCGGCTACATCGGCACCGCCCTCATGCTGGTGGTGGTCTGCCTCTGCTACTACACGGCATATCAGTACTTTTTCGGCGTGGGCCGCAAGGCTTCCGGCCTCTACCCGACGGTGACGGCCTTCAACCTCACGTGGCTCGACTTCGGCAAGTCGCCCATCTTCGGCATCGACCTGCTGTTCAAGATCGGCTTCCGCCTCACGCCTATCTCGACGATGATGCTCCTGGTCATCACCACGGTCTCCCTGATGGTCCATATCTACTCGTTTGGCTACATGGCCGAGCGCGATGAGAACTATCAGGTAGAGGGCTACGAGAAGGGCTTCCAGCGCTTCTACGCCTTCCTCTCGCTCTTCACGATGTCGATGCTCGGCCTCGTGGTGGCGACCAACATCTTCCAGATGTATCTCTTCTGGGAGCTGGTGGGTGTCTGCTCCTACATGCTCATCGGTTTCTACTATCCGAAGCACGCAGCTGTTCACGCCTCCAAGAAAGCGTTCATCGTCACCCGCTTCGCCGACCTGTTCTTCCTGTTTGGTATCTTGATCTATAGCTACTATGCCGGAACGTTCAACTACGACCTCGGCGTGATGCCCGAACTGGCCAACAACCTCACCCACATGCAGCAGACGGCCTCGTGGCTCATCCCCACGGCGCTCTTCCTGATGTTCATCGGTGGTGCGGGCAAGAGTGCAATGTTCCCGCTCCACATCTGGTTGCCGGACGCCATGGAGGGTCCGACGCCGGTTTCGGCGCTGATCCATGCCGCCACGATGGTCGTGGCCGGTGTCTATCAGGTGGCCAGCCTCTTCCCCATCTACGTGAAGTTTGGCGCCGTCGAGCAGCTCCACTGGATCGCCTACATCGCTGCCTTCACGGCCTTCTACGCCGCTGCCGTGGCCTGTGCGCAGGCCGACATCAAGCGTGGACTGGCCTTCTCCACAATCTCTCAGATCGCCTACATGCTCGTGGCCCTGGGTGTCTGCTTCGCCCTCGACAACCATCATGGTGGCCTGGGCTACATGGCAGCCATGTTCCACCTCTTCACCCACGCCATGTTCAAGGCGTTGCTCTTCCTCTGCTCCGGTGCCATCATCGTGATCGTGGGCAGCAACTTCTACCAGTATATGGGTGGGCTGCGCAAGTACATGCCTATCACCAATGTGTGCTTCCTCATCGGCTGCCTCGCCATCGCGGGCATTCCGCCTTTCAGCGGTTTCTTCTCCAAGGACGAGATCATCGCCGCCTGCTTCCAGTTCTCCCCGTTCCTGGGCTGGTTCATGACGGTGGTGGCAGGTATGACGGCGTTCTATATGTTCCGCCTCTACTACCTCATCTTCTGGGGTAAGAGCTACTACGAGGCCGATCCCGACCACCGTCGCCGCCCGCAGGAGGTGCCCTTCGTGATGTGGGGCCCGCTGGTGTTCCTCGCCATCATCTCCGTCTTCGCCGGTCTCATCCCCTTCGGCCATTTCGTGAGCGCCACGGGTGAGAGCTACGACATCCACATCGACTGGAGCGTGGCCACGACGAGTATCGTCGCCGCCGTCATCGGCATCAGCCTCGCCACGTGGATGTACGCTGGCAAGGAGTGGCCCGTCGCCGACAAGCTGGAGCGCACCTTCCCCAAGCTCCACAAGGCAGCCCTCAACCGCTTCTACATCGACGACGCATGGCAGTATTTCACCCACAAGATCGTCTTCCGCTGCTTCTCCCGTCCCATCGCCTGGTTCGACCGTCACGTCGTGGACAATACGTTCAACTTCCTGGCCTGGGGCACCAATGAGGCTGCCGAGAGCATCCGCCCGTGGCAGAGTGGCGACGTCCGCGGCTATGCCACCTGGTTCATCTCCGGTGCCGTGGCCCTGTTGTTGGCCCTCCTCTTACTGTTGTAGCATTGATAACTAAAATGGAATAACAAGAAAATGAGTATATTAACATTATTCGTTGTAATCCCCCTCCTGATGCTCTTGGGCCTCTGGCTGTCCAAGAACCTCAATCAGGTGCGTGGCGTGATGGTTGTCGGTGCTACCGCCCTGCTGGCGTTGTCCATCTGGCTGACTGTCTATTTCATCGACCAGCGCGCCAGTGGCAATACCGCCAACATGCTGCTCACCTATAGCGTCACGTGGTTCGAACCGCTCAAGATCGCCTATAGCGTCGGCGTGGATGGTATCTCCGTGGTGATGATCCTCCTCTCTGCGATCATCGTCTTCACGGGCACCTTCGCCTCCTGGCAGCTGAAGCCGCTCACCAAGGAGTACTTCCTTTGGTTCGTGCTGCTGAGCATTGGTGTGTTCGGCTTCTTCATCTCCACCGACATGTTCACGATGTTCATGTTCTACGAGGTCGCCCTCATCCCGATGTACTTGCTCATCGGCGTGTGGGGTACGGGCCCGAAGGAGTATTCGGCCATGAAACTGACCCTGATGCTCATGGGTGGTTCCGCCCTGCTCATCCTCGGCATCCTCGGCATCTACTTCTTCAGTGGTGCGCAGACGATGAACGTGGCAGACCTGGCTCAGCTCCACGCCATGCCGAAGTCCATCCAGAACATCTTCTTCCCGTTTGTCTTCATCGGTTTCGGTGTGCTGGGAGCGCTCTTCCCCTTCCACACATGGAGCCCTGACGGTCACGCCTCCGCGCCGACCGCCGTCTCCATGCTCCATGCTGGTGTGCTGATGAAGCTCGGTGGCTACGGCTGCCTGCGCATCGCGATGTTCCTCATGCCCGACGCCCTGGAGCTCTGGTGTCCTGTCTTCCTCGTCCTCACGACCATCTCCGTGGTCTATGGCGCGCTCTCGGCCTGTGTGCAGACCGACCTGAAGTACATCAACGCCTACTCCTCCGTCTCCCACTGTGGCATGGTGCTCTTCGCCCTGCTCATGTGTACGCAGACCGCCATCACGGGTGCCATCCTCCAGATGCTCTCCCACGGTCTGATGACGGCCCTCTTCTTCGCCGTCATCGGTATGACCTACCACCGTGCCGGCACGCGCGACGTCCGCTACCTTGGCGGCCTGATGAAGGTGATTCCCTTCCTCGCCGTCTCCTATGTCGTGGCGGGTCTCGCCAACCTCGGTCTCCCGGGCTTCTCGGGCTTCGTGGCCGAGATGACGATCTTCGTGGGATCCTTCGAGAATGCGGGCACCTTCCACCGTGTGGCCACCCTCGTGGCCTGTACGTCCATCGTCACGACGGCGGTCTATATCCTTCGCGTGGTGGGCAAGATCCTCTATCAGAAGATCCCCAACCAGAAGTTCTATGAGCTCCACGACGCCACCTGGGACGAGCGCTTCGCCATCGGCGGACTGATCTTCTGCGTGGCCGGACTGGGTCTGTTCCCGCTGGTGTTCCAGAACATCATCTCCGACGCCATCACGCCCATCTTCGACCACATCCACACCTACGTTCCGATGCTGGGCAATCTGTAATCAACCGTATCAAGAAGTAAGAAAGAAATGAATTACAGTCAGTTTCTCTATATGATTCCCGAGGCCGCCCTGACAGCCGCCTTGGTGATACTTTTCGTTGCCGACTTCTGCTCCGCAAAGGACGGAAAGCGCAGTTGGTTCAATCCGCTGGCCTCCCTCCTGTTGGCACTGGTTACGGTCGTATGCTGCTACACCACCACCGCTGGCGAGGCCTCGGCCTTCGGCGGCATGTATCAGGCCAATGCCGGAGTGACGGTCGTCAAGACGATCCTCGCCCTGGGCACGTTCATCGTTGTCTTGATGAGCAAGGCCTGGATCACGAGGGATGAGAGAGCCGCGTCCGCGAGGGCGAGTTCTATATGCTCACGGTGAGCACCCTGCTGGGTATGTTCATGATGATGAGCGCCGGCCACTTCCTCCTGTTCTTCCTCGGCCTGGAGATGGCCTCCGTACCTTTGGCCACGATGGTGGCCTTCGACCTCCACCGCAACGACAGCGCCGAGGCTGCAGCGAAGTTCATCCTCACCGCCACATTCTCCAGCGGCGTGATGCTCTTCGGCATCAGCTTCCTCTACGGCATGTGCGGCACGCTCTACTTCGACGACGTGGCTCTGCAGATCACGCGCCAGGGCTGCACGCCGCTGCTGCTCATGGGACTGGTCTTCTTCTTCAGCGGACTGGGCTTCAAGATTTCTCTCGTGCCCTTCCACTTCTGGACCGCCGACACCTACCAGGGTGCGCCGACCACCGTCACGGGCTATCTGAGCGTCATTTCCAAGGGTGCGGCAGCCTTCACGCTCCTCTCCATCCTCTACCATGTCTTTGGCACGATGATCATGTACTGGCAGGTACTGGTGATGATCGTGGTGGTGCTCTCCATCACCATCGCCAACCTCTTCGCCATCCGACAGGATGAGCTCAAGCGGTTCATGGCCTTCAGCTCCATCTCCCAGGCTGGCTACATCATGCTGGCTGCCGTGGGCACGAGCTGGCAGATGAGTGCCTCCGCCCTCGCCTACTACGTCCTCATCTACGTGGTGGCCAACATGGCGGTCTTCACCATCATCTCCGTGGTGGAGCAAAACAATGGTGGCAAGACGCAGATCAGCGACTACGACGGTTTCTACACCACCAATCCGAAGCTGAGCTTCCTCATGACGCTCGCCCTCTTCTCTCTGGGCGGCATTCCCCCGTTTGCGGGCATGTTCTCAAAGTTCTTCATCTTCATGGCTGGTGTCAAGGGCCACGATGTCTCCACCACGATGGGCGCTTGGGCCTACGCCGTGGTCTTCATCGCCCTGGTCAATACCGTCATCTCGCTCTACTACTATCTGAAGATTGTCAAGGCAATGTACATCCGCAAGAGCGACCACCCGCTCCCGACTTTCCAGAGCGACGGCAACACAAAGTTTGCCTTAGCCATCTGCACCGTCGGCGTAGTGCTCTTCGGTATCTGCAGCGCCATCTTCAACACGATTTTCGACCTGATGTAGCATAGCGTTTCATCAGAGCGACAATACCCCCTGCCTCCGCTCCGCGTGGAAGGCAGGGGGATTTTCTTTTGCTGACAGGCTGACTATCATTCGTTCCTCTTTTTCCCTCCCACATTTGGAGGAACAAAATTTGGTCGTAAAGGAAAAAAGCCCTACCTTTGTCTTCCGTTAGTACAAAAAGAGAGAGACGCCCATGAAGCATATTTTACTCATCATACCGATACTGCTCTTGGCCCTGGCTTTCGCTTCCTGCCACCCCGTGGGGAGCGACAGACCCTGCGCAGCGCGCTGCAAATGGCATACGCCGACCCGGACAGTGCGTTGGCGATGCTACATACCATCGACCGCCGTTCGCTCCCGCCTGCGGAGAAGGCATACTACGCCCTGACCTATTATCTTGCGCAAGACAAGAGTGGCCTCGACGTAGCCAACGACTCGCTCATCCGCGTCGCCTACAACTACTATGCGAAGCACCCCAAGGACAGCCTTTACGCAAGGTGCATGTACTACATGGGGGTGTATTATTCCTTGAGCGACAGTCTGGAGCGGGCCAACTATTGCCTCGACGTGGCAGCACAGGAGGCGAAAGTGCAAAAAGACACGGCTACGCTATGTCTGGTTTGGTCCAAAAACTCATGGGTGGTGCGCAAGACCAATGCTCCTTTGGGGCTGAAATACGCCAGTCAGGCCTTGGCATTATATCGCAAGTACAGTCAGGCTACGCCGTTGAACACGATCTACTATATTCTTTTGAAAGGAGAGTGTGAAAGGCTTTGCGGAAAAAACCAAGAGGCTCTCAATGGTTGCAAGGAGGCAGAACGACTGGCTCTCTCGTTGGGCGACTCCGCCACATTGTCTAACGTCTATCATGATATGGGCTATTTTGCCACAGGTGCTCACGAAGCAAAGGCGGTCTATTATGCCCGTCTGGCTCGCGACTACTCCTCCATATCCAACATAGAGAAGACTTTATCCCTTGCTGGTGCCTATTGCGAATCAGGGCAATACGCAGCATGCCTCAGCTTGCTGGACACGCTTCATTTGACCAATAACGCTCAACGCTATACGGCCTATTATTGTCGCCATTTTGCCACATTGGGCAAACACGACTATGCGGCAGCCAAGACCAACGCCGACTCTGCCTACCACTACATCGAGAAGATGTTTGACGAGGAACTTCAAGAGAAGACGGCCTATTTCGAGAAGTTGATGAAAGAAAATGCAGAAAAGGCGCGGGCCGAAATGAAAGCAAGAGCGTTGAGGTTTGCCATCTTCTTTATGTGCTTTTTATGTTTGGGCGCCATGGCCTACGTCTCCACCATCTACAAAAACCATAAGCGCAAGATGGCTGCCAGGCTGAAGGAAGAAGAGGAAAAAGGCAAGATGATGGTGGAAAACGAAAGAAAGCGCACAGAAAGGCTCTTGGCCGAAGAGGATGCGAAGATGAGGAGCATGAGCGCAATGCATGCCAAGACAGAGAAGCAACACAAAGAAGAGCAAAGGCTCAAGGATGTAAAGATCTCGACCCTGATGGATATCTTCCTCAGTAAACTCGACTTCATGCAGAAACTCGAGAAAGAGAAGGACAAGAAGGAAACACGTATCAAACTGATTGATCATGACAAAGCAAACATGCAAATGCTTCTCGAAGCCATCGACAAAGATTTTTTAGCCAGGCTCTCGAAAGGGTTTCCACAACTATCAGAACGAGACAAGGAATTACTCATCTTGTTGCGCTTCAATTTTTCAACCAACATCTTGGCAAGGATCATGTGTGTCAGCGAAACCTCAGTCAAACAAAACTTGTATCTACTCAAGAAAAAAATGGGCTTGGGAAAAGAGGATGACTCTGTTCGAAAATTCATACAGAAGTTTTAGGACAAAACATCTTCAAAACAAGAAGAAGCCACCGAGATCGAAGAGGATAAATACCTCTTTGACTCGGAGGTTCTAACAAAATCCGCCTCCTCCACTTTTTCCTCGATTTCTGGGCCTCGATAAGCCTTTTTCTTCAGGGCACTTTTCTTCTTTTAGACCTTTTGAAGAAGTCTAATTTTACAAACAAACAAATAACAATCTGTTTTTCAAGCTATTACAACCGTTCACCCAATATAAAATCATTAGACCTCAAATATTTGGAGGCAATAGAAAAAATACTTAATTTTGCAAGCGTAACCAACATATTACAAAATATGAAGATAAGAATATCCCTGATGGGGCGGCTTGCAAACCAATCCATTGGAACCTAACATAGAAAGAATAATATAAACAACCAAAAATGTTTGTCATGAAGATTTTAAACACTTTACTTTTCGTCTTGTTTGCCCTGTCGGCAAACGCAGCGGACGGGACTGTCGGGACAGTCTCGGTCCAGAAGGGAAACAACGTGTCTGTGAATGGTGAGTCTCCATTGTCCCTGACACTTGACGGCAAGGATCATCAGAGCTGCCAGTTCCTATCCAAGAGGGCCCCAGATGAGAACCATGAGTTCACGTGGAAAGAAGTGACGACGACCCGTGGCGGCGAGTTGGCAGAGATGTTGGGCGACCAGCTTCGCAGTATAGACTCATTAGTTGTCAAAGGTAATGTCAATGACGACGACTTCCATACCATGTGGGATGCCTCCCTCCATGGCAATCTTTCCGTCATCAATTTGGAGAATGCAGTTATTGAGAACAATGCCATTCCTGACAATGCCTTTTATCATGCGAACGAACAATACGAGGGAGACTCCAATGAGCGCTTCTATTACATCGCTCTGAGAAGGATTATCCTTCCCGAGGGTTTGGAGAAGATAGGCAAATCAGCCTTTTTCCAGGCTTATGCCCTCAGGCAGGTGAACTTCCCGTCCTCTCTTCGTTATTTGGGAGAGTATGCGTTTAATGCCACAAAGCTGGAAATGAACCCATTGGTCATCCCCGAAGGGGTTGAGGTGATCAGTAAGTACGCTTTTGCCTTCTGTTATAAGCTGAAAGGCAAGGTTGTACTGCCATCGACGACGAAGTCGATAGGCGAGTGGGCCTTTTATGGGTGCCCCATTACCTCCATCAATTTTCCAGAAGGCCTTGAGTCCATTGGCAGAAATGCTTTTTGGCAGTGCGATTTGAGGGAGGTGACGCTTCCGGGCTCATGCCGTTTTTCCAAATGGGGTGGTCAGTTCGGTTTAAACTGGCATCTTGAGAAAATCACTTTTGCAGACGGTCCGACGGAGATACCCAACGATTTTGTGACGAATTGCGTCAGACTTCGTGAAGTGAATTTCCCGCATACCATCAAGCATATTGGTGATCACGCTTTCTATTTGTGCATTTCATTGAAGCGTCTGGAGTTTCCCTTGGGAATGCAGTCTCTTGGAGAAGAGGCCCTTGCAGGCCTGGACTCCTTGGAATGCATAGTCTTCCCCGCCTCGATGAAATCTTTGGGCACTAAGAGCTGCGCCTACTGGAGAGACATCAAAGAGATCTATTGCGCCGCCATGGAGCCCCCCGTGTGCGATCCTACGGACGGCGGTGTCTTTTCTGGTTTTGGTTTCCCCGATGGCTTTGACACCCCCGTTGTCTATATCCCCAAGGGTACTATCAACAAGTACAAGGATACTTCTCACAACTGCATGGGCTGGGAGAAATTCTGGAACTATGTCGAGATTGACCCGAGCGAGTTCCCCACGACGGCCATCGATTCCCCTGCTATTGTGGAGACACAAAGCAAGGAAAACAGCATCTATGACCTGATGGGCAGGAAAGTGGAGCGTCCGCAAAAGGGTAATATCTATATCCAAAACGGCAAGAAGTTTGTGGCAAAGTAAAGGCTGACATCTTCATTCATTAATTAAAAAAACGATAAGGCCACTGGGACTAAGAGGACTAACGAACCTTGGGTCTCGGTGGCCTTTGTTGTAAACCCAAATAGGTCATTAAAAACGGGAGCACCTGCAAAAACCTGTGTCAAGCATAGATATTTGTTAGCCTAAACAGGAAGAACTTCACATCAACAACCCCATGCAACTGTGCTCTGAAGTGTTTAATCTTAGCGTTAAGCGACTCAGCAGAGGCATTAGTGGCACGATTGATGAAATAGTTGAGTATCTTTCCTTGTCTATCAGCAATGATTGTGGCAACAGTACAGAAATTTTGTCCCCAAAGTCGGACAACAAGGAATACATTTGACAAGGGGGCAAACTTGGGTTAGGATTGCAGTTCTATGTTGAACTTGCAATAGCTAATACTTTATTTGTGTTGTTAAGAATGCCAAAAATAATATCAAGAACAATGTAGTACCCATCTATTCTTTGTATCTTTGCAGCGAGAAGTTACGAAAAGAGTGTAATTTATTGGAAATGAGCATTGGGTAATCGCTCATAATAGTAATAGGTTACGAATTAGTTAGTTATCTACTGCATTATTCTTCTGTGCGTTGCGTAACCTTCAAAGAACTCTTCGTATGCAAAAGTAACAATAAAACGGGAGATTTAGAAATGAATCTCCCGTTTTTTTCTTCTCACACAAGTTTTTCCGTAAAAGCGATTTTATCCGTCAGCACACCATCGCCCAAAAAGATTTTGAACGAACGTGTGCCGACTGCCGCATAAGCGGAGAAAAGGGCTTTGCCTCACGCCTAAACAATAGTTTAGACTGATGAGACAAGGCCCCTTTCTTTTGTGCTTATGCCAAAGAGGTGCTTTTACGGGGTTTTGACGATTTTTCTTTTTTCGTTGTCCTTTTGCGCCGGAAGCGGAAAGCCGTGTATGACCGCACATTCCATAAATGGAACAAGCCGTCACTCACGGCAGACAAACCGGGAAGAATGATTTTATCCATCCGACCAAACACGTTTGGCCAAACAGATAAAAACATACTTCCTTGCCGATGGTTTGCCCGGTTTCACGCTACCGGCTATGTTCTTTTCTGTTGGGGATGTCTTTTTCACGGATTTCTCTTTTGAAGTTTTCCTGTCTAATCTGCCTCCACTTCCGTTTACCTCCATTTTCGCGCCTTTCAGTGAGCCGCATCAGGCAGTCATTTTCGTGCTGGGTGCAAAGGTAACTCCGGGATTGTACGGGAAAGCAAGGTCAAGCCTCCTGTTTTCTGGAAAAATCTCCAGCCCTTCGGGTAGTATTTTTCCGAAAAATTCTGCTAAAATCTACTGAACAGCTTAAAATGAGCTATTTATGAATAGTTCACCTCAATAGAGGTAATGACTTGGCAATAGTACCAACTTCTTCATTATACATAAGTTTGCCTTGCTTGTCAAACAACTCTGTTACGATTGCAAAGATAAATTTAAAATCTGAGAAATAACATCTTTTGCGTTGTTTTTATAGATTATTAAATTATGGTCGGAAAATGTCTCAGAAATGCAACTGTACAATATCTAAAGAAACACATATAAGTTTCATATACAGCATTAAAAACATGAGAAATGTTAAATGCAATTCCCTTTCTAACAATACAAAGCAAAATTTTCTCGTTTGTAGATTGTTTTTCGTACTTTTGAAATTAGAATTATAAAAATGGGTATTTTTAGAATTTATGACTAAGGAGTAACAATATACCCATTTTGTAAATAAAGGGAATGTTGAACACCTAAAAATATCAATTTATGAAAACCAAAGGACGCAACATATGCGATACCCTCAAGGCTATTCGCAAACAAATAGCGGATGCCAATGGGATAGACTATTCACCCGAAGAATGCCACTTCAAGGGCGAATGCAAGGGAACTTGCCCAAGATGTGAGCAAGACGTGAGAGACCTGGAACATGAGTTGAGAATCAGACAAATGGCCGGGAAAGCCATCAAGGTCGCAGGAGTGGCATTGGGAATCACCGCCCTCGCCGCATCCACCACATCATGCGCCACCCAGAAGGGATATTATAGTTCTATATCAGAGAAAACCCTCCCTATTCTATTTCAAGAATATACGCCAAACGATTCCGTCCTCCTCAAAGAAAAAGAAGCACTAAACAAGAAAGGAGTACTTTTTGTACAAGGGCATCTCATTGACGAGCAAGGAGATCCACAAGTAGGAGCCACGATTACGGCAAAAATTTCTGGCAGCAAGACTATTGCTGACAAAGATGGAAACTTTACTATCGAGGTGGAGAAAGAAGATATAATCACCGTGAAATATCTTGGCATGCAAGACAGAATCATCAAAATCACAAAAATGAGCCAAGAGAAACTCAATATTATCACTTTGACAGAAAGCAGAGATGTCTTGGGGGAAGTCGCAGTTATCAGAGGAGCAGCTCCTATCATCAAGAAAGATACTCATTCAGAAGAAGCAAAGCAAGAAAAGTACACGAATGATGGTAAGACCGCCATCATCCAACAAACCGTCGCATCAGACTCCACCAAGAGCAGCAAGCTATTTGGCGCAGCAATCGAGGAAATGGCATCATTCCCTGGCGGTTCAGCTGCATTGATGCAATACATCGCCCAAAATCTCCGCTATCCAAACATACAAGGAGATTGCAATATACAAGGAAGAGTCATTGTTGGTTTCACTGTCAATGAAGACGGAACCCTGAGTGACATCAAGGTGATGAAAAGCATTTCCCCTACCTTCGACGAGGAAACCATTCGGGTAGTGAAAAGTATGCCGAAATGGAATCCTGCCAAGCAAAATGGCAAGGCCGTAAAAACGAAATATACAGTCCCCGTTACCTTTAGATTAGAATAAAATGAAGACCGCCCCACTCATTTGCATCGACCGCCACCGCCTTACGATAGACGGCGAGGGTGTCACCACCCTCGTGACATTCCACGGATGCCCTCTCCATTGCAAGTATTGCCTCAATCCCCAATGCCTCGAAGCCGACGGCGTATGGCAGGAGATGGACACGGAACTGCTGATGATGAACGTGGAGATGGACAATCTTTATTTCTTGGCGACAGGAGGCGGCATCTGCTTTGGTGGAGGCGAACCACTCTTGCGAAGCGCATTCATCAAGGAATTTTGCGAGCAATGTCCTGAGGGATGGCAGTTTACGATGGAGACGAGCCTCAACGTGCCTCGCCATCACTTGGAGGAAGTCATCTCCTTCATCGACTCCTTCATCATCGACATCAAGGACATGACACCTGCCATCTACCAAGCCTATACCGGCAAGGGCAATCAGCAACTTATTGAGAACCTTGTCTGGCTCTACTCCCATGCCAAACATAAAGATAAAATCACCCTCCGTCTCCCCATTATACCCAAGTTCAACACTGAAGAGGACAGAAAACACAGTCGTCAAGTCTTAGAAGAATTAGGGTATGAGAATTTTGATAATTTGAATATGTGATTAGAGGATAAACTGGTTAAATCTATGCCCTACCGAGACTATGGTCTCATTTCAGTGTTGTTTCTACGGACTATCTTGCCGTTCAAGGTGGACTCACGGATATACTCAGCCAACTTGCGATTGGTTTTTCTCGCCATCAATTTCAATACCTCGTAGCTTGGCAGAGAGAATTTCTTCGTGTCAAACTTTGACAGCTTGCGAATCCTTTTAGTGGGCAGTTTTCCACCCTTTCTCCTGGCTTGTTCATGCATGCTTGTAATTCGACATACTGTTTATAGTTGGTACACTCACTTTCTGCGACCGTTGGGAACAAAAATTCTCCGCCCTTATGGTGGAGCGAGGAGTTTTGGGGTTCCCAAAACATAACCTCGCTCCCTCCTCTAAGAACAAAAGACGAGATATTTGCCTTTCGGCTTTCCATGCCCAAGGTTGCAGACCTTAATTCTCTCAATTTGCGCCAAACATCAAAGCTGCCACATTGAAAGAACAAGGTCACAGACACAAGCTACTTTGTACATGGAGTTTGCAAAGGAAAAGGTGATATTTTCAGTGTGAAACATGCCAAGTGTTTCAGTTGTGTGTTGTTGATTTCCTTTGTGAACTATGCCGAGTGTGTTATGTGTGCTGTGTGTCCTCGGTATAGTCTGCATAAATCTAATGCCATGCTAAAACACTGCGGAGGTTCGCCCAAGTGGCTGGAGGCGCAAAGCCTCCAAGGAACGTTGCTGCAACCATTTCGGAGAATAGAGCGGTTGCCAATTAATCCACAAGCACATTTTACAGCGTACCAAGTGAGGGCATGTAAAACGTTGAATTGTTGAAGATAGGTGTTATCTTTATGAGAACCAACCACTTATACCCTCAACAAACTCTCAACAAATAGCTCTACACAACAAATTACTGGGCAAAAAAGAAAGAAAGGAATGGTGTTCATGGTTTTCTCTTTTCAACATTATCTTTTTTTGTTGAGAGATTTGTTGAGAATATGTTGAGCCGTAAATACCTGATTCAATACTTCTTTCTTTCATCATATTCAACAATTCAACAAAAATAAGGGGTGTTTTGTCCGTCATTTTTATGAACAGAACTCATCCCCCTACAAGTAAGAATATCATGCTTATGCTTCAGTACTTATTCACGACAGTACGACAGCGCCAAGCCAACAAACAAGCAAGAGGACATTCAACTAAAGGCGGTTGTTCTTCTATTGAGTTGTAGGATAATGACACTACTTTTCTCTTTTGCCCCGTACAATCTCTTGAAGATGGTGGCACGAAACCGAGCTGCCCCGTATGAGTTTATACGGAAGCAAAGGGCAACAATCATCGGAAAGCCATACAACGTTTGCCAAATGCCATTGGAAGTTTCCTGTTTCTGTTGGACTTCCGACACCGTCAATAAACCATCCTTGTATATTGACCTTATCACAGCATGGAGTTTCATGGCGGTGACATGAAGCATATCAACCAATTCACCCTCACTCATCCACAAGTCTTGCAAGTTGGACGGAATGGATAACATTCCATTTCCGTCCACGGTGATTACAGTCCTTTTCATGCCATTCCCCCCATTGTCGGCATATGCCCCTTGATTCGACTTTCAAAAGCTGATATGTCATGCTCCAATTTAGTACTTGTCACCTTTGCGTAAATTTGTGTTGTGGCGATGTCCGTATGTCCCAGTATCTTGCTTACACTCTCTATCGGCATACCGTAGTTTAAAGCCAAAACTGCGAACGAATGCCGGCTTACATGAAATGAAATTCGCTTCTTGATGCCACACATTTTTGCCACTTTCTTTATACGCTTGTTTACCATGTCAAGTGAGCCAATATTAAACAAGTGCATATCTTTTCTCAATGGCTTGTAACGTTCAATTATCTGTATGGCTGCATCTATCAGTTTAATTTTGAATGGTACGCCTGTCTTTTGACGCTGAGAAACTATCCATGGAGACCCACTTATAATGGCAACATTGTCCTCTGTAAGATTCTTGATGTCAACGAAAGAGATACCTGTCCAACAACCAAACATAAACAAGTCTCTCGCAAAAGCAAAGTTGGGATTTTCCAACTCTATTCCTGCAAATATGTCCAATTCTTCCTCTGTCAAGAACTCACGCTCCTTGTGGTCTGGGTCAACGTGGTACATGGCAAACGGATTTCTCTGTATCTTGCCGTTGTAGTGTGCTGCCGTGACGATATGCTTCAATGGTATGGAGTATATCCAAATGGTAGATTGCGTGAGTCCAATGACATTCTTCAAATACAGACAAAAATCACGGATGAACTCCTCGGTAAGCTCATTCATGGACATATCGCTGCGCTTGTACTGAAATTTGATGAACTCGGCAACGTACTTTCTTACCGTCAGATACTTGCGGTAGGTTCGGACAGCTCGGTCTTTTCCCACGCGTTGGGCAAAGGCTGCGTTCTCCTTGTCAAAAGCTCTGAGTAATGTCTCATACTCCGTACCTATGCCTTGATATGCGTTTCTCACCATTTCAGCGGTAACGAACGCCTCACGGTCGGAAAGCCGTTGGTAATGCTTAGCGATTTGAGCCTTGATGTTATCAAGCGCAAAGTTCACCTCATTGGCTTCCTTGCTTCTGCCTTTGGCTCTGTTGCCCTTGGCATCCCATATCGCCTTGGTCACGCTCAGCTTGCAACTGAACTGTGCGATAGTTCCGTTGATTGTCACACGTCCCATGATAGGGACAATTCCGTTTCTCTCCTTGCTTCCGTTTACATAGAAGACTGTCTTGAATGTACTTCTCATAATTCCTTGCTTTTTGTTCTGTGCAAAATTAAATCATGAGAGTTGCATGGCAAATTCACAACCTGTGCAGAATTGAGAAGTAAAAACCGAAGCCGTTAAAAATGCTTATTAGAGCGTTTCTTTGAGGTAATGACTTGAAAGCGTTTCTACTTCTCAAATCCGCCATTTTCGCATTTCCTCACGAATGCCACAAAAAGCCAACGACTGCCACAACCACTTGAAACTCAAAACAAAAAGCTCAAATCTGCTATTTTTTGCTTTTTTAGTCATTCTTTTTCCGAAAAACCTTGCATTCCCTAATCCCTACCTTTTTAAGCACCCGAAACGAAAACGACCGATGCGACAGAAAGACGCATTAAAAAAAAATGTCGGATAAACGAGAGGCAGATAAGATAGTTTGAAACTCAACTCCCTCAGCTCTTGAATCCGCATTAAAAAACAAAAAATCAAAAACAAAACGGATATGAGAACGGCAATAGCAACAAAATTCGTGGCATGGGAAGTATCAAGTTTGGAGAACCTGCAAGGCAGCAAGGTGTACGGACTTCGCACCAAACTGAACAATGGTGAGAAATTGAGCCGAGAGGAAAAGGATTGGCTTACACGCAACGTGAACAGCAACACCTATTTCAAGAGCGCAGTACCCTTGCAAGGTTGGATGTTTGACTTTTCCGACATTCTCCGAACCTACATTGTAAAGCAGTATGGGCATTGGGCGGAATACAAGGCTACCGACAAGACGGCACTCCGCAGTTTCCTATACGGCAGGATAGACAGCATCGTGGAACTTAACAAATGATACGGCTATGACAGCAACGGTAAATTTCAGACAAATGGCGCAATACATAGGGCTTGCGATATGCACCCCAATCATGCGCACCGCCTTTTGGGTGTCCGGCATCCTTTGGTACATCGTCAGAGAGATAATAAACGGAGTGTTCCGAGTGGCAATAGGGGTAATCGTGGCTATTCTTTCCGTTATCCTGTTCTTTGACTTCATTCTTTGGTTATTCACCCTTTAATCCCTACCGACATGGCAAAGAGAAGAAGCAAGACAGTGGAGCAACAATGCAGATACTACGAGGTGGGCAACATCTTCGAGTACATGGTGGAAACATACCTCAACGGCAATATGTCCGTCTTCCGTGGACTCTACCACGAACTGAACAAGGACGCACGGAAGGACTTTATAGACTTCCTATTGAGCGAGGTTGAGCCGATTTATTGGAGGGAGATTTTGAAACATACTATTTGACAACTCATAAAAACGACAGCGATATGAAAGGAACAGACCATTTCAAGAGAACGATACAGATGTATTTGGAACAACGTGCGGAGGAAGACACGCTCTTTGCGAAGAACTACCGCAATCCAGCCAAGAACATTGACGATTGCGTAACCTACATTCTGAACTATGTGCAGAAAAGCGGTTGTAACGGCTTCACGGACGGAGAGATATACGGACAAGCAGTACACTACTATGACGAGAACGAGATTGAGGTGGGCAAGCCTATCCAATGCCAAGTGGCGGTGAACCACATTGTGGAACTCACGGCAGAGGAAAAAGCAGAAGCACGTCAGCAGGCAGTCCGCAGATACCAAGACGAGGAACTCCGCAAGTTGCAGAACCGCACCAAGCCGACAAAGGCGAAAACAGAAACCCAAGTTCAACCCTCATTATTTGATTTTGGCTTATGAAACCGAGAAACAAATTTGAAAAAGCAGTTCTTGCCCAAAGCAAGAAACTACGCCCGATAACCCCGATACAGATTAATTGGGCATTCCGTAATTGCGTGGAGCATTATGCACACCGCTTGCCGAAAGGTCGTACCACTTGTATGGATTGCGGTCATAGTTGGGTAATGACGGAGCAGACCGAGCATTGTACGTGTCCTGAATGTGGAGCAAGTTTGAAAGTCTGCCTCACCTATCAGCGCAAGGTAAGACAAAAGCAGTATTTCACAACCCTTACCACAAGCGGAGAATACCAAGTGCTACGAATGTTCTTGCTTGTCGTGGGTATGGAGAAAGGGGTTAATGCCAAGTCCTATGCCCTTGAAATCGGGCAGTATTGGTGGAATGAACAAGGGCGTAAGGCTGTTGTTGCCATTCCACGCACATTGGGATGCTACATCGACACGTTCTCATTCGCTTCTCCTTTTGCTATCCGCAATGACAATGAAGCGTACCGCCATATCTCATATTCCCCGATATATCCAAGATATAAGGTGTTGCCGACGCTCCGCAGAAACGGCTTTAACGGCAATTTCCACGACATTGTACCCACCAAACTAATACCGGCATTATTGTCGGACAGCCGTGCGGAAACGCTGTTGAAGGCAGGGCAATATCCCATGTTGCGCTACTATCTGTACCACTCTTTCAATATTGGAGAGTATTGGGCTTCAATCAAGATATGTATCCGCAACGGCTATACCATTGAGGACGGCTCAATGTGGCGTGACACCATAGACCTCCTGCGTCATTTCGGCAAGGACACAAACAGCCCGAAATACGTTTGCCCTGCCGACCTCAAAGTTGAACACGACAAGTTGGTGGCAAAGCGCAACCTGCAAAGGAAACATGAGCGGACTGAACAGCAACGCAGGAAAGCGATTGAGGACGAGAAACAATATCTGAAAGCTAAGGGCATATTCTTCGGACTTGCCTTTACCGACAGCCTTATTTGCGTCAAAGTCATAGAGAGCGTGGAAGAAATGGCAGAGGAAGGAAGGACGATGCACCATTGTGTGGGCGGTTACCACAAACGAAAAGACTCCCTTATCCTATCCGCCACCATTGACGGAAAACGAATTGAAACGATAGAGGTGTCACTAAAAACTTTTGAGGTGGTGCAGTGTCGTGGCGTATGCAACGAGAACTCCGAATACCACGACCGCATCATCGCCCTTGTGAACAAGAACGCCAACCTTATCCGCCAGCGGATGAAAGCGGCATAATATCGACATCTAACAACTAACATTATGGAAGTAAGATTTGAAAGCATGCTTTTCCTATGGGATGATAAAATCCCCACGATGTTCCTTGAATTTATGAACCTCCTCACTCTTTGTCAGAGTGAGGAGCAATTAAGGGCGAGCGTCAAGGACTTTGCCGAGAAACACGAACTTGGCAAGTTCTTCCTTTACGGCTTCGGCTCACATCATTTCTACCTGCACCAACGCTATACGAGTAACCCCGAAATGGTGATGCAACACAGAGTGCTGTCTGTACATTTCTAATCATCTAAATAACAACGACTATGGCAACAAAAATGACAATTAACAGAGTAAGCACCTGCCAATCGGCAGGAACGGAGAACTACGAGAATTTCCAAACGGGTATCGGCAGACGCAAACGCACCCTTGTGCAATACGACTACCGCCACACGGACGGGGAACTTTTCTCTTGTGTCAAACCCACATTAGACGAATGTCGAGCCGCACGGGACAAGTGGCTAACGGCAAAGGAAAGGAAGGAGGACAAGCGATGAACGAAGCAGGCTACCAAACGCTGATAGTCAAGTTCAGCGAGCCTATCACGGTATTGGACGGTATGTTTGACGATGCCGAAGCATGGGGAGTTGATACCTTAAAGGGGTGGATAGACAACTATGAAAGTAGCAGGTTTACTGCCATTGACAGCCATACGGCAGTCATAACGAGCGAGTATAACATGGAGTGTCTGAAAGAGTGGCTGGAAAGATGCACACCCATAACCGAGAAAACAGAATTTTGAACATTGTGGCGGTGTCCGCACCGCCACAACATAACACCTAAAAACAACGAATATGATAGCAAAGACTATTTTGGAGCAGATAGGCGGCAGACGCTTTGCCGCCATGACGGGAAGCAAAGACTTCATAGACATGGGCAACGGCTTACGCATGAGCCTTGCGAGGAACAAAACGAGTGACAACCGTCTTGACATCATTTACGACGGAGGTGCAGACCTCTACAATATGCGTTTCTACCGCAGGACGTTCAGCAAAAAGACATTCGAGAGCAGGACGAAGGACATTGAAACGCACGAGGGGATATATTGCGATATGCTGGAGGAAATGTTCACGATGGTGACGGGGCTTTACACCCGTTTTTGAGAGGTGGGCGGCGAAAGCCGCCTACTTTCTTTCAGTGAGCATGATGGCGGACAAAGAAAGTAGCAAAGAAACCGCTGTTTCAATCGCTTTTGGCGATATATGGAATATTATGAATATCTTTGCAAAAGTTTAATACTCATAATTATAGTAGTAAAATATGTGTGAATTAACGACAAGTCAAAAACACATTATAACCGAACTGAATAATAGTCGAGGTGAATATAAACCTGCGTTTATGCAGATTCGTATTCATGATTCATATGATGGAAATATAGATGAACTTGATATTCCAACATTAGGCACTATTGTTCATGAGTATATTCACTTTCTTCAAAATGTATCAACTCCGTGGGGACTATATGATAGTATGGTTCGATATAATATAATGGCAGAAACATATGCTTTTGTAGAAAATGCAACATCTACTATCACACTCCCATTAGATATAGATTATTCTCCAGAACTGGCGAATAAAATAGCTATTGTGAAATGTGGAATGGGATATTGTCCACTTGCAGATACACGGAGAAATGATTTTAAGATAGATGTAAATGAACGTATCTGTATTCATCGAAAATATAAACAATTGAATAATAGGATATTGCCTGTGATAACATTAGACATCTGTTTTACAGATGGTTCAAAACAAGCAATAACTTTGGGGGCTAATATTATCAAGGAGAGTATGGCTGCATTATATCAAATGCTAATTGATGAAACTGCAACTCATGAAAGATATGACCTCCCATATAATTTAGTTAAGATTATTGCAGAACAACATTTTTCAGCAATAGCGTCAGATAATATAAAATTGATAACAATTTGCTACATATCTTTATTTAGTCTTTCTCCTGCTGAAGTTTTAATCAATGAATTAGCATATGCGAATGAAAATCCGAATTTATCAGCAATAGAACTGTTTGAACAGTTCATAAATGAAGCTAAAATAAATATCAATGGTAAATCAATGTCAGTTTGTGACTTTTTTGATACTCTTATAGACGCATTCAAGCAAGTGTTTTCTAAAAGTGTCCAAGTAGAAATAGATTATATTGGAGAAGTTCTTGAACGAATACGTCCAGCCAAAGGTTTTGTTCCAATATTAACTTTGATTACTGATTACCAACCTCTATCTAAGGAACGAATCAAAACATTGATAGATTTTTTAGGAATGCCTTATAGCTATACTGACAACGGAGATTTTAATCCACCACCATCGTCCTTAACAGATTCCAGTAAACTGTCTGACGATATGTTAGCTTTAATTGGACACAATGCTCTGTTCACATATTTAACGGGATTACATAAATGTGGTTATGTTTGTCCATTGCATTCATTTTGTGAAAAACAAAATTGTGATAAAGAGGAATGCTATGACGAACCTTGGAATGGGAAAATGTGTCCTATGACGATTATGGGGGATTTGATACATATTAAAGAGAAAGAAGTCAGAATTCAATTCTAACAAAATGGGAAACTCCGATGAAGTTGTGGCTTCATCGGAGTTTCATTTGTCAGACATTTGCCATGTTACGGAATGTACAGCAGCGCAAACTCCGCCTTTCTCCGTTTGAGCAGCATGGCGTGCCGTTTACCCTTGTAGTTGCAGAAAGCGATATACTCCCGGTAAATGTTCCTGTCGCCCGCCTCCAATTTTCGGATCAGCGTGCTTTTAGGTATCTTTCCGCTCCCCAAAAGCCGGTATGGACCGACATTGTAGGCGAGTGTGGCAAGGAGCAGACTGTCACGCCCGAACTTGCGGAATATGGCGCAGAACTTACGCAAGTCTTTCCGCAGGAGTGCGTCCGCCTGTCGTTTCGTCATGGTGCGTGCCGAATAGCTTTCGCCCGACTGCACACGGTGACCCCAGCCCACGTATGGGTGGTGTTTCTCCGAGTGCCAGCCCTCAAAGTAGCGGGTACACAAAAATGCTCGTTCCATAAGCGGCAGGCGGTAAATTGCCGCCTGCCCGTCCGTTTCCTCTTGGCGGCTGATCTGTGCGGACACAGAACAGACCGCCATAAGTGAACAGAGGATAGCCATGAATACACGCATCATCTTGGCAGAGGTTTGAAATTGCCGATGGGGATAACGGAAACAATCCCGTCGTCCTTCACGCTGCGGTTGTTGAAGTCAAATTCCAGCTCGTATGAGTTGTTGAAGTTGTCCTCCACCACTACGATGAAGTTGTGCGCTTCGTCGCCCTCCGCCGTGTAATACAGCCGGAACTTCTCGTTTTCAAGCAGGTAGCGGTCGTTGGGCAGGAACGTGATGCCGCCCGCCATTTTCAGCGTGCCTTCCCCCTCGAACTGGAAATAACGAATGGTATAGAGGGTGTTGGCGAAGTCGCCCGTTTTTTTCAGCTCACAGCGGATTTCCACCGTCTGCCCACTCGTCACCTTGTTGGGTACTGGCATGGTTTCCACCGTGAAGGGATAGGATTGCTGGATGTCCATATCGTCGTCACACGATACGGCGGTGAGCGACACGGCGGCGAAAAGGCAGAGTGCCAACGCCTTGAAGATTGGTGTTCTCTTGTTCTTGTTGTTCAGTATGTTCATTGTCCTTTGATTTTTAAGTTATTGTTCTTTTTTCGTTGTCAGTTGCAGATACTCGTTCAAGTCCTTGCAACCATCATAGAGGGCGGAACGGTCGCAGACACGTTCCTCGTAGTGTCCTTTCAGCATTTCCAACGTGCGCCGTCCGGCTTCGTCACGGTCGAGGTAACAGTCTATGCGCCCGTAACCGTCCAGATACCTCATAGCCTTTTCCACGTTGGAAATGGAGTTCAGCACAAGGCAATCACCCGTTTCCAATCCGAGCGTGGCAGCGGAAAGAAAGTCCATGAATCCTTCAAATACGCTACATACGTCAGCCGGAGAGCCTTCCGCCTTGACCAGCGACACATCCTTCGGAGGCACACATCCTTTGAAGAAGCGGCTGCGGATTTCATAGCCACCCGCCACATTCGGAAAACCGACGGCGAAATACCGCTTGCCACGCGCACCGTAATTCAGTCGGCAGCAATACCGGGATGCAATGCCGTAAGGAATACCCCGTTCCGCCAGATAGTCCGTCAGTGGAGAACGAAACAGCGGGGTGGCTTCCACTCCTTCAAAGGCAGGTTCTGACGGTTTAGGCAGGAAGGAAAGTCGGTTTACTCATTTCGGGAACAGGCATAGGCATATTGGCGGTTTCCGCTATGAACTTCACTTGTTCCATGAAGTCGTTGCTTCCGATAAACTCCCCGGCAAGCGTGAAGATGTCGCCGCCCTTGCCCGTACCGAAGTCGTACCAGAGCTGTTTCGCCACGTTCACACGGAAAGAGGGCGTGCGCTCATTGCGGTATGGCGCACGATACCACAATTCGTTGCCGCTTCTTCGTACAGGCTCATGTCCCAGCCGTGCGAGGAAGTCCGCAAGGGGTATATGCCTCATGGCATCGATTTCCGTCCGTTCCATGCGGTGCGTCAGTTTATGATGAACTTCACGCCCACGCCCCACTGCGTATGAAACTTCCTCGTGTCGCCACCCCACAGGCAACGCTCCCGGAGGTTGGCGAGCAGAGCGATACGGTCTGCCACGTAAAACTCCACATCGAGCGTCAGTGCACCGCCGTAGATAAAGGAGTCCCGGTCATGGAGCGTGGAGCCGTCATGCAACACCTTTTCGCCCCAGTTCACCGATTCATATCCGGCAAGAGCCGAAGCCCCTGCATAGACGAACACGATTTTACGGGCATCGGAGAGTATCTTGAAGTAGTATCCCCCCTCCGCCGTGAACTGCGCCACGGGTATCTTCCCGTCCTTGTAAGGGTTGTTCTTCAACAGGTACTCGCCGCCGAACACCCATTTATTCCCCTTTTTCGTGTAGGTGGAAAGAGCCGCCCCGAAGCTGTGCCCGCCGTCGTTGCCGCCGGGATTGAAACCGTCCGCCATGTTCGCCCTGACCTCGATGCCCTGCATCTTCGGCAGGCATCGCTGGGCGTGCGCCTGCCCCGTGAACAGGGCAAGCGACGCGATGACTATTGCGATGTACTTTCTCATGGTCAGCGCACTTGAAGTTCGTTGATGGTATTGGCACGTACCAAGTCCTCGTTCTCAATCACGAAAGACTGGTGGCGACCTCCGTTCTTCTCGTTGAGTTCCACCACGAGGCATTTGTCGTCGGGAATGGTGAACTTCGCCATCGTGAATACCGTGCGCTCGCTCTTCTTTCCCGGCACGAGTGTGGCGTAATTCTGCGCACGGAGCGGCAGGATGATCTGCTCCTGCACGGCGGTACGCTTCGCCACCTTCTTGTCCACGATTTTCCATGTGATGTAGTCCACATCGAAAGGCACGTTGCTCTGGTTCTTTATCTCCGTGTGGAAATAGAGTAACCCGTTATGCGTGTAGATGCCTTTCAGCAGGTACTGGATGCCGAATCGCTTGCAGCCGATGTGCTTCACCTCGCGCTTATTCTGCTTGTGGATGGACTTCATGATAAGGCGCACCAGCATCGGGCTTTCGCTGCCCAGCTCCTTCAGGTATATTTCCTGCGCATTGTTCGGGCGGTTCACTGCCTCGCCGTCATGGATGAAGTCGCACATCTCCACGTTGAGCAGCAGCGGTTCGGCGGCGTACTTCACGTTGAAGGTATAGAAACTCCCGTCCTCCGTTATCACGGACATATTGGTTTCGTTCGGGAAGTTCCTCACGGTCGCTTTCACGCGGATGACGTTCTCCGCTCCGTCGGCTTTACCCGCAATCAGGTCGGGCGAGCCTAAATCGACGTAGCGCACCTCCGAGGGGAAAATGACGTGGACGGTCTTGTCGTAGGTCACTTCCAAGCCGTGCGGGGGAACCATGCGGTCGAAGGTCAGCTTCTTTGTCAGCCCGTGATACAGATCGCCGTCCGCCTCCTTCTGCGGATAGACCTCCTTTGTCAAGGTCGGTTGTTCACTTCCGTTGTCCGTTACAACGGTTACGTTCTCCTGCGCGTTGGCAGTTGCGATGCCCATAGCGAGGACAAGCATGATGATTACTTTTTTCATTCTACTTTGGATTTTAGTGGTAAATAAAAATTTGGTTGTTGTTTTTTAGTCGTTGATTGTTATTGTTTTCAATCTCTGTCCTGATATAGCATGACCTTGTATCCGGATTTCAGATGCACCTTGACGGTACGCATCTTCTTGGCGATATACTGGCTCGTGCCTTGTATCAGCCCCTTGCCCAAGTCGGAGGCGAGCTGCGCCCCTGCGTTGGTGGAGATATTAATGCTGCTGCCCAGCGAGCCGCCCATGTTGGCGGCAACCTCCCTGACGGCGTTCATCTCCATCGAGTTTGGAATGAAGATGCCGGGCTGTCCGTCCGTGTCATACACCGCCAGTTCTACCGGGATAATCGTACCTGCGTACTCCAGCGAAGTAATTTCAATATCGAGTCGTTCGCCCTGAATCTTTGCCGTGCCTACCACCACTGCATTGCGGGGTATGATTTTGTCCGCCACTGCCATCGGCTCCAGCAGCCGTAATCTTACCGCCTGCCCGTCAGTCACACTCTGCGCCCCATAGACACACGCCGATATGGTGTTCCTGTCCGATACAGTCGTGACACCCACCGCCGTATTGAAACTGCGGTTGCGCTCCTGCGAGAAGGAGGCGACAAACTCAGCGTTGCTCATCGGCTGTGAGAGCGAAGATACCACCTGATGCGTTACCTGCCTGACAGGTGCAGCAGTGTTCTTTCCGGCTTTCTGCACGGGGTAAGGCTCTGCCGCCTGTCCGACAGGTGGCTGTGTGCCGTTCTGCCCGCCCATGTACTTCGCCGCCAGTTCATAGGACTTCTCCATGAGTGCCACTTGGTCATCCATAGCGGATGCCTTGCCTTTCTCGGTTTCCAGTTCCGATTCCAGCGAGGCGATACGCTCTAACAGTTCGTCCATATCCGCATTGTCGTTCTTTGGCTGCTCGTAGAAGTTGCCGAGCGTGGCATTGAGGTCGCGGTAGGCGGCTGCGGATGATTGGATGGTCTTCGGGGCGGACTTCACATTCTCTTCCATGCCTCCGGGATTGGCAAGGTCGAAGTCCCTGCCGCTATCCGTTTCCGCCACTTCGCGGTCGAACATATCGCCCAGCTCCTGCATGGTGCGGCTGCGGTTCTCCTGCCGTTCCTCCATCGCCCCCTGTTCGTAGGCTTTCACCTTGTCGCCGATGATCTGACGGTTCGCCTTGTCAGCGTCGGGCATTTCGATATTGTAACCACCCGTTCCCGGTTGCTGCTCCTTGTCGGAAGACGGGGCGAATATCAGCCACATAGCACCGATGAATACCAGCACCATAGCGGGCAGCACTATCATTTTCTGACGTTTCAGCCTTTGGGCTTCGGTCAGCGGCTTGCGCTCCTTCTTCGGTTTCCCGTTGTCGGGAGCCGCCTTGTTCTCGTTTTTAGGTTCATTCTTCGTCTGTTCATATAAATAAGGTATTACATTATGATTGTTTTCCGGCTTTACGGACAGTTCCACCTGTCCGGCATGGTCTGTTACTATCCGGCTGCCGTCATTCCTGCCGATGTCATAGACAGCTTTGCCGAAGGTGTAAAGGGCAAGCACCGTGAAGGCGGCGAGCATCGCCAGCACGATGCGCTTGCGTGTTTTCGGGGGCAAACCGTCCAGATAGCCTTTGAGCCTTGCCACCAGCATTTTCTTTTTGTCGTGGAGCTTCCAGTACGCACGCCAAAATGATTTTCTGATTTTCTTCATGTCCGTTACCTTTTGATGGTTTGTAAATCCTTGTTCTCGATGATGGTGAAGCCCTCGATGGTGAAACCGTTGGGATTGTCGTCCGAACGGGACGAGTTCAAAAGGCGGCACGTGGTCACGAGGCTGCGCTCGGTGACGTTGCTCTGCCGGATGATCTTCTGCGTGGCGTAGGTCACGGCACGGTAGGGATAGCCGTTGAAGTCGCACACCACGCTGTCCACCTTCAGCACTTGGTTGATGTTCCCGGCGATGATGCGGTTGTAGTACCCTTTCTCGGCGAAGTCCGAATAGTAGTTGTACACGCTTTTGTCCGCTAATAGCAGGGCGCGTTTCACATTATGCTCTATCGCGCTCTTTTCGGGTGAGAGCGTGAAGAACAGCTCGTGGAAACGGCGCACGTGTTCCCTCGCTTCTGCCGGACGGTTCTGCGACAAGTCTTGCGAGAGAGCCAGCATCAGCGACTTGCCGTTGTCCAGCACGTAAATCTTTTCTCGTTGCCGCTCCGCGAAGCGGTAGGAACTCCACACGCTCCATACCGTTATTACGGCACACAACGAGAGGAAGACGATACCGAACAGGCGTATCTGCCTGAACGATGATTCGATGTTTTTAAGTGACTTAAATTCCATTGTTGTTTATTCGTTTTTAATTGTCAGTTGATTATTTCAGCAGTTTCCCGGCACGTCCGACCACGTTTCCTGCGGCTGCGCCCGCCACGCTGCCCGCCATACTTCCGGCTCGTCCTGCCGTCTGGTTCACGTTGCGACCGTAGCTTCCCATGCCTCCGGCTTGGATAATCCAGCCTGCTACCGTGGGGATGGTGAAGTAACCAATGATGCCGATTATCATGAAGACGATGTACACCCCGTCGCTCGAATCCAGCGAGAAGTTCGGGTCAGCCTGCATCCGTTCGATGTCGCTTTGCAGCATCAGCACTTGTATCTTCGCCAGTATGGTGCTGAACATATCCGACACGGGCAGCCACAGATAGACCTGTATGTAGCGGCATATCCACTGTGTAAGCGTGCTTTGGAAGCCGTCCCACACCGATATGGCGAAGGCTATCGGACCGAGTATCGCCAGCACCACGAGGAAGAACGTGCGGATGGTGTCTATCACGAGGGCGGCGGCTTGGAACATCAGTTCCAGTATCTCGCGGAAGAAGTCGCGGATGCCCTTCTTCATGTTGTACATCCCGCGCTCGATGTACATCCCCGCCATCGTCACCATGTCGCCGGGCGACCAGCCCAGTTCTTCCAGTTGTTTGTCAAACTCCTCGTTTGACACGAGGTAGGCGGTTTCGGGATTGCGCATCATCGCTTCGTACTCCAGTTTGTCCTTCTGCTCACGGTATCGGTTCATGTCCAGCGTTTCCGCCTCCAGCATCTTTGCCGTACCCTGCACGACGGGCGACATGATGCTGTTTATCGTACCCAGTACCACCGTCGGAAAGAACATGATGCACAGCCTATCGCGAACGGGCGGAGCATAGGGAACACGTCTATCGGTTCGGCTCTCGCCAGCGACTGCCATACCCGGTAGGCCACATAAAAGAGTGCGCCCAGCCCGGCGATGCCTTTCGCCACGCCCGCCATGTCCCCGCATAGCGGCATCATCTGTTCGTAGAGCGAGCGCAGAATTTGGTGAAGGTTGTCGAAATTCATAGGCTACCAATATCTTTCGTTCATGTTCCCGTACAGCCCCATGATGCGGTCAAGGTCGTTTCTTCTTCGCACGCAGGTAACTCACGCTAATGTTCTTGTTGGTGTAGTAGCTCACGAGGTTGCGGTAACGCTTCATTTTGGAGTAGCAGCGTTCCACCACGTCCATGCGCTCCTTGTCCGTCATGGAGAGCGTGGTGATATTCACCACATTCTTCAGTTCCGTCAAGCACATCGTTGGATTCCTCCAATAACTTGGTGTAGCCAAAGGCGATGGCTCCCAGTTCCTCCACCGTGAAGTTGTCGTCACGCATCATCTTCTGGAAACTGGTCACATAGGTGTCGGTGATGTCACCCACCATCAGGATGGTCTGCTGCACCTTCCGGGCGTCCTTTACCAGATTGTTCACGGATTTGAGTGCGTCGTAATACTTCTTGCCCTGTTCGTAAATCTTCACGGTCTCTTGAAAATTTTTTATCATATTTTGGGCGGTCGTGGAAGTGTGTACCACGTTCTTCGAGGTGTTCACGATGCTCTGCGCGATGTTGGACGGGTCTATCACCGCCCACTGTGCGCTTGCCCTGCCGACTGCAAACAGGCACAGGCAGATAATAAGTGTTATTCTTGTTCTCATGTTACTTTGGATTTTAGTGGATTTCATTATTTATTGCTCGCCTATCGGATGGTCCGGTTTCGGGTTCACACGCACGTAGTCCCCGTTCGGCGAGAAGGTCAGGATGTCCGTCGCCTCGTTGTAGGACACGTCGATGCGGAATCCGGTGTTCATGAACAGATTGCCGTTCTCCTCCTGCAAGAGATAGGTTTCCGGCTTCAGCTTGCGGCGGATGCCGCTCCGCTTGAATACCGTCACCTTATAGGCTTCGCCCTCCTTGTAGATAAGCACGTCGGGCTTGCCCTCCACACTCTCCCAGTTTCCGCAAAGCAGGTCGCGTCGGTTGTCCGTTATGTCGCAGGATTGCAGCACCATGACCGCCAGCCCGATTAAACACTTGCTGACTTGCAGCATTTTCGTTCTTGATATACTCATACGCATTTTCTTTTTTAGTTGATGAATCTGTTTCTATTTATTCCTTTTTTCTCCGCCTTTCGGCAAGCTGCCGGATGACGGCTTCAATGTCGCCGCCCAACTGTTCCGCCAGACGGTAAACCTCTACTTTTTCCGTTTCTTCGGTGGTGTACGCCAGATACTCTTCAGCACTAACTTCGGTGGCATAGACTGCCGACTGCGTGCCGCCCAGTCCTATCCACACTTCCTTGTAGAGCCTTGACGGGTTGTTCGCCATGTTGATGGAGAGTATCTGCGACTTCTCTTTCTCCGTCAGACCCAACAGGGACTGTATGGCATCAAACTTGTTCATGTACTTCCGCTGGTCAAGGAGTATCTTGCAGTCGGAGTTGTTGATGATGCTCTCCTTGACGACGGGCGAGGAAATGATGTCGTCCACCTCCTGCGTCACCACGATTGCCTCCCCGTAATACTTGCGCACGGTCTTGTACATATAGCGCAGGTACTCAGCCATGTTCGCCGAAGATAGAGCCTTCCAAGCCTCTTCCACTATCAACTGTTTCCTTACGCCTTTCAATCGGCGCATCTTGTTGATGAAGGCTTCCATGATGATGATGGTCACCACAGGGAAAAGCTCGCGATTTTCCTTTATACTGTCAATCTCGAAGACGATGAACCGCTTGCCGAGCAGGTCGATGTTCTCCGTGGAGTTGAGCAGGAAGTCGTAGCGTCCGTCCCGGTAATACTGCCGCATGGTGGTGAGCATATTGTCGATGTTGAAGTCGGACTTCTCCACCTTTATCTCACGTTCCGCCAGTTCGCGGCGGTAGTCGTCGCGCATATACTCGTAGAAGGTGTTGAACGAGGGGACGATGCTCCTGTCAGCCCTGATACGCTCGATATAGGCGTTCACCGCACTGCCCAGTTCACCGCTTTCCGTCTTCGTCACCTTGTCGTCCTCCGACTTCCAGAGCGTCAGCAGCAATGTCTTGATGCTGTCCTTTTTCTCCACGTCGAACACGTAATCATCGGTGTAGAACGGGTTGAACGAAATCGGTTTCTCCTCCGTGTAGGTGAAGTACACGCCGTCCGCCCCGTTTGTCTTGCGCCGGATCATTTCGCACAAGCCCTGATAGGAGTTTCCCGTGTCCACCAGTACCACGTGCGTACCCTGCTCGTAGTATTGCCTCACGAGGTGGTTCATAAAAGAAGGATTTGCCGCTGCCCGAAGGACCCAACACGAACTTGTTGCGGTTGGTCGTGATACCCCGCTTCATCGGCAGGTCGCTGATGTCGAGGTGCAACGGTTTTCCCGTAAGCCTGTCCACCATCTTGATGCCGAAGGGCGAGAGCGAACTGCGGTAGTTGGTTTCCTCCGTGAAGAGGCACACCGCCTGCTCGATGAATGTATGGAAACTCTCTTCCGCCGGGAAGTCCGCCGCGTTGCCGGGCATCGCCGCCCAGTAGAGCGTCGGGCAGTCGATGGTATTGTGGCGCGGCACGCACTCCATGCTTGCCAGCTGGCTGCCCACATCGTTCTTGATATGCTTCAGTTCCTCCGCGTCATCGCTCCACGCCATGACGTTGAAGTGCGCCCGTACCGAGGTCAGCCCGTAGGAATGGGCTTCGTTCAGGTACTGGTCTATCCACTCGCGGTTGATGCTGTTGCTCCGGCTGTATCGGGATAGCGACTGCATATTCCTTGCGGACTTCTCGAACTTCTGCAAATTTTCCTCGCTGTTGTCGATAATCACATACTGGTTATAGATGTGGTTGCAGGAAAGCAGCAGCCCCACGGGGGAGGCGAAGGAGAGGCGACAGTCCGAGCGGTCGGTGGAGAGTTTCTCGTAGCGGATGTCGGTAGCCACCTTTCCGGGCATATCCTCCGCGTCGGAGAGGGTGTGCAGGCACAGGCGGTTGTCACCGATACGCATTTCTTTTGCCGAGAGGTCGATGTCCTGCAAGGTCGTGTCGCCTTCGGGCATGAGCGAGAAGTAACGCTCTATCAGCCCGGCGGACTTCTCCGTCCCGACAATCTCGTCGGTGGAGAGGCGGCGCAGCCTCACAAAGCCGCTGTCGTTCATGATGCGCTCGAACTGTTCGGCGGCCTCCATGAACTTCCCGGCGGTTTCCTTGTCCAGCTCCTTCGGGATGATATGTCCCCGGCACAGCGTACTGAAGTTGCTCTGCATACGGTTACGTTCTTTCGTCGTCTTGGTCAAGTAGAGATAGCAGGAGTGTTTCAGGTACGGACGCTCGTTGAAGTGGCGTTCAAAGGAACGGCTCAAGAAACTCATGTCGTCCTTCTGTAACTCCGGCTTGTATTTCTCCTTGATGAACCAATCCTGCTTATGCACGACGCAGAAGTACGGTAGCACCTTGATAGCCTTGCACCAGCAGCCGTGTATCGCCTCGTACTCTGCGCCCGTCACGGTGTAAAGCTCCGGCAGTTCCACCTCAAAAGCCACCGTGATGTCGGCGTCTTTGGAGATGATGCAGCCATGCTCCACCGCCAGCAGGGGGAACTTGTTTTCCAGTGTTGTCATTTTGGATGTATTTCTCATGTCGTTTCTTCCTTTCGTTGCCGTTTGAGTAATCGGGTGATCCGCCGTCGGTTGATAAGGTATCGGGGATGGCTCCTTGCCGCTCCCAATTTCATCAGCCCGTGTTCGCCGTACCGGGCGTTCAGCGCGAAGGTCTGCCATACGAGGACGGAAGACGATGCCGCGCCGAAGCCGATACATATCCACTGGTCGATGCCGACCATATAGAGGATGACGAACAGGACGAAGAGAGCCAGCAGACCTCCGCAGAAGATGAAGAGGTACTGAGCCTTCAAACCCTTGAACTCGACCGGACGGCCGATACCCTTGTTTATCGGGTATTCAGCCATACATTGTTTATTAAAGGAAGAATGAGCGCAGGATAGTGGCGGCGACAATCAAGAAGATACAAGCCCCGAACCACGAGGCGGCGGTCTTCGAGGTGTCCGGGTCTCCGGACGAGAATTTTCCGTACACTTTCACGCCACCGATAAGCCCGACTACCGCGCCGATGGCGTAGATTAATTTCGTGCCGGGGTCGAAATACGAACTCACCATAGAGGTGGCTTCGTTGATGCCAGCCAGACCGTTTCCCTGTGCGAAAGCGGAGGCGGTTGCGGCAATCATAAGTGCCGCAGCGATGATTAACTTTTGTCTGATGTTCTTGTTCATAAACTGTTCTTTTTTTGTGCCGTCCAAAGGGTGGATAGTCCTTTTTCGGGCGGTTGATACTTGATTACTTTACTTTGGTTTTAGTGGTTGCCCGTTTGTTTCTACGGACTTGGGGCTGTCCGTTGCGGGTTGGCTGTACCTTGTACCGCCGTGCGCGTGGGTGTCGTCATTTTACGTTTTCATTTCCATTCTTTTTTAGTTGTTATACATAGTTTCGGAAGTCGAACTCCTCGATGTTGTCGGGAATCACGAACACCTTTTCCTTTTGTTGTGTCACGGTCATGTTCACCGTGTCCACGAAAACTGCCATCGCCTTTGCAAGCCTCTCGCTCATTGCTTCATCGGTCAGGCGTTCCGTTATTCTTGTGAAAAGCTCTGTCCCGTCCAGTTCCGTCATGACCTTTCCGGCGTGTCGCATTTCCTCATCGGATGGTGATTCCTTCCGTATGGTGTGTACTGCCATGTCAATATCCTCGAAGCTACTTCCCGAAGCCTGCTTTTTGTCTGGTTCTTCATCCTCCGGTTCATCTTCTCCGTACTCCAGTTCCGAGGGCGGGATGCTCGTGAAGGTTTCATCGAGTTTGTCCTCCGGTACTTGTGTCGGGCGTGAGACGGTTTCCGTGTTTCCGTCGTCAAAAGTAGCCTCTTCCTCCGACAGCTCAATGCCTTTTTCCGAAGTGGCGGCTTCTTGCGTCGGTATGGCAGCGGTTGTCCGGGTCGATGCCATCTTGAAACGGCTCTTGCCAATGATGTCCGAGGTGTCTGCGTGAGGTATTTCCTTATCCTTTCCTTGCTCTGCCACCGTACTGTCCAATGACCGCCACAGCCCGGCAATATGTCTGAAGAAACGGATGAGCTTCGTGTCCATGATGCGGTCATAGAACAGCAGAAACAGAAACCACACGTTGCAAGCAACCGATACGATTAAAAACGCCTTTGTCATAATCTTACTTTTTGGGCGTTTTCAATCTGTTCCATGTACTGCTGCCCGTATTGTCGGAAATGGTCGCGGAGGATGTTGTCCACAAACTTGCCGATGCTCAAACCGTTTCCCATCCGACTGGTAACGATAGCGACTTTCTCATGAATTTCTCGGCTGATGTATATACATTGCCGCGTTTTGATTTCCGATGCTTGCAGGAAAGTCGAGAGCGGTTTGTCTCTGCCTTTATCCTTGCGGAAGTCAACGTCGGTATTTTCCTGCCCGTAGTCGGTTACACACTTTGCTGCACGGACAGCGGTTCTTTCACTCTTTCCTGTTTGCAGATACTCAGCCTGACGGTTCTTATTTGTTCTTTTCATACTTCTTTGTTGTTTTTGAGTGTTTATAAATTATAGGATTCCATGTGCCGTTTGAACGATTCGGCTATCTCGTCTTGGAACAGCGTGAAATGGTGTGTCAGCACGTTGTCAAGAAATGCCGCGATAGTCACTTCGTTGCCTCCGATTACATGAAGCATTTTCTGTATGCGGTCGTGGTACTCCTTGCGGATATAGACCTGCTTGCCGAGCCTTGCCGTGATATTGGAACCGCATATGAATACTGTGTCATAATCCAATTTTTCCGGCTTGCTGTTCCTGCGCCTGCGTTCCGGCTCCTCTTTGGAGTGCGAGGCGGGTGGAGAAACGGCTTCTTGTATCGCTTCTTTCGGAGGTGGGACAGGAGCGTTCCCGTCCGTGCTTCTTGCTTCCGGCGGAATGCTTGTATCGTCCAGTCGAAATGAGTTGATTACGGCTTCGCTGTCGATGTCCTCGATTCTTGTTTTCTTTGCCATGCCGTTCAGTTTTTGATGATGCCGAGAATCTCATCGACGAGTTTGTCGAGGTTGCTGCCGCGTACCAGTATTTTGTCCGCCGGAAACGCCGTGGAGCGGAATACCGCCTTGCGTTCTGCCGCCGTCTCCTTGCGGAAGCGCTTACTGTCCGGTAGATGTGTTTCCAGAATGGGCAGGGCGAACTCGGCACAGACCTTGTCGTATGCCTTGTAAAGTTCAGTCTTTTCGCGTCCGTCCACCATGTTCCACACGAGGTAAATCCCTTTGATGCCGGACTTGCCCGTGCTTATCATCTGTTCGTTGATGACAGTGGCGAACTTGATGGAACTCTCCATTACCACACGGTCGGCGATGATGGGCGTGAAGATATAGTCCATTTGGGAAATGGTCTGCACCACATCGGCATTGTTGATTGTTCCCGGCAGGTCGAAGAACACGAAATCGAGGTCGGGCTGCGCTGCCACCAGATTTTCGGCGGTCTTTACCGCATCTTCCGCACGGCTGCATCTGATGGTGTACGGGTTCTTCTTCAGTCGTTTGAGCTGCTCATACGCCAGCACCTTGTAATGCCCGTCCTCCATGACGGCTTTCATGTCACGCTTGCGCATGTCATGGATACTGTACTGCGGGAAATCGCAGTCCACCACGGCTACGTTGTAGCCTTTCACATAGTGCAGATAGCTTGCTACAAGCACTGTCAGGGTTGTCTTACCCGCTCCACCTTTCTGCGTGGAGATTGCCACATAAGTTGCTTCTTTCATTTTTTTGATAATTTATTTGGTTATACATCTGTCCGGTGGCGGTAGCGTATTGTCATTAGTACGTACGCACGCACTCCCATTCATTTATTTATTCACTCCTTAATCCGGCTGTGCCTGCGGGTATTCATCGGTTTGTCCAACCGTCCATGCTTTTATCCGTCCGCACGGACGTGTGCTTGGAAAACTATCTGAATACATACACCTGTTTTCAACCGTTTGGATTGATGCCCGGATTGCTGTCCGAACATCTGGCGGAAGGAGTGTATTTTCAGTCCCACATCCGAATCACACTGCAAATAAACAAGGATATTTTGGAACTTGTATCACTTCTCCGGCAAGTGGCAGCACGTTGCGCCGGTTGACACTGATTGTCTGGGTCAAGCCTCTGTCCGACATCGCTTTAAGGGCGTAACTTTGCACCTGAACGGCAGGGTACGCCGCAGGTGGCGCAGCCCGGAGTTTGAAAGAAATCATCCCCAATCCGTCCCCAACGGATTTTTATGTTCACCTGAACATAGCAAGATGTCTTTTCAGCCGCTCAAAATATTTTGAGCAGCCACGAAAAGCACTTGCCCTTGCAGGGGGCGGGCTTTCCCTCCGAAGTCGGGAAGCCTTTCAGAACTGCGGTGCTGTAATCCGAAGCGGCGGCTTATGCCGTCAATCCGCTAAATCCAAAGTAATATGAAAGAGAAAAGGAAAAGCAAATCAGGGAGAAATCCCAAACTTGATCCGGCGGTGTACCGGTACACCGTCCGTTTCAACGAGGAGGAACACAACCGTTTCCTCGCCATGTTCGGAAAATCGGGTGTCTATGCACGGTCTGTTTTCCTCAAAGCGCACTTCTTCGGGCAACCGTTCAAGGTGCTGAAGGTGGACAAGACGTTGGTGGTCTATTACACCAAACTGTCGGATTTTTCATGCACAATTCCGTGCCGTGGGTACGAATAAAAAAAAAAGGCAAAAAAAGCATTTGTTTTGAAAGTGGTTGTGGCAGTCTTTGGCTTTAGTTGTCAGTGACAAGGAAATGAGGAAAAAGACAACCAAGTGACGAAATGAAGGAACAATGGAAACGCCCTAATAAGCATTTTTAACGGTAGCGGTTCATATTTCCCCATTCTGCGTAGGTTTTGGCTTTGCCATGCAACTCTCATAGTTTAATTTTGCACCGAACAAAAAAGTAAGAATTATGAGATGCACTTTCAAGACAGTCTTCTATGTAAATGGAAGCAAGGAGAGAAACGGAATTGTCCCTATCATGGGACGAGTGACAATCAACGGAACTATCGCACAGTTCAGTTGCAAGCAGAGCGTTACCAAGGCTATTTGGGATGCCAAGGGCAACAGAGCCACAGGCAAGAGTAAGGAAGCCAAGGAGGTGAACTTTGCGCTTGACAACATCAAGGCTCAAATCACCAAGCATTACCAACGACTTTCCGACCGTGAGGCGTTCGTTACCGCTGAAATGGTGAGAAACGCCTACCAAGGCATAGGCACGGAATACGAGACATTGCTCCGAGCCTTTGACAAGGAGAACGCAGCTTTTGCCAAGCGTGTGGGCAAGGATAGAGCCAAGAACACCTACCGCAAGTATCTGACGGTAAGAAAGTATGTTGCCGATTTCATCAAGTATCAGTACAAGCGCAGCGATATGTCCATGAACGAGCTTACTGAGGAATTCATCCGTGACTATTGCCTGTATCTGAAGAATGTCGTCGGACTTGCGCAGTCCTCCATTTGGATTTACTCCATACCACTGAAGCATATTGTAACGGCAGCTCACTACAACGGCAAGATACCGAGAAATCCATTTGCCATGTACCACGTTGACCCAGACCACAAGGAACGTGAGTTCTTGACATTGGACGAGCTTACCGCCATGACACAGATAAAGTTGGAAGACCCGAACATGGCATTTGCGAGAGACCTTTTTATCTTTGGCTGTTGGACAGGTATATCTTTCATCGACATCAAAAACTTGACGGAAGATAACATCAGCATGATAAACGGTGCTCCTTGGATTGTTTCCAAGCGTCAGAAGACAGGTGTTCCGTTCCAAATCAAGTTGATGGACATTCCCATGCAGATTATTGGGAGATACAAGGCTTTCAGAAAAGGAAGTCACTTGTTCAATATCGGCAACCTTGACAGCATCAACAAGCGCATAAAGAAAGTTGCTGCAATGTGTGGCATCAAGAAGCGTGTCTCGTTTCATGTCTCACGTCATAGTTGGGCTGTTTTAGCCTTGGAGTACGGAATGCCGATAGAGAGCGTGAGCAAGATTCTTGGTCACACGAATATCACCACGACACAGATATATGCCAAGGTGACAAGCACCAAGCTTGACCATGACATATCTGTCTTTGAAAGTCGAATCAAGGGGCATTTGCCTGAAATGGGAGGGATGGCATGAAAAGGACTGTAATCACCGTGGACGGAAATGGAAGGCTTTCCATTCCGTCCAACCTAGAGGACTTGTGGATGAGTGAAAATGAGTTGGTAGATATGCTTTATGTCACAACCCCGAAGCTCAAAGCCGTGATAAGAGCCATATATAAAGAAGGTATGTTGTTGATGTCGGAAGTCCAAAAGAGGCAAAAACTTTCCAAAGATGTTTGGCAAACGCTGTATGGATTCCCTATGGTTGTTGCCATTTGCTTCCGTCTAACCTCCAATGGTGCAGCGCAACTTCGTGATGCTATCTTCAAGAGGTTGTACGGAGCAAAAGAGAAAACAGCCATTGTCCTGCAAATCTACGGAGGGACAAATGTCTTCAGCTAAGAATGGTCGCATTTTTGACGCTTCGATTATTCACTATCGTATTGACTTGTTGGCTTACTGATTCACTGTCGTATCAAGCATTTCTGTGAAGAATGCAGAGCTGCCGATGTCAAACGTTTTACATGCTTATCGTATGACATATAAAACGTATGACATGCAGGAATACATTTTTGTTCATCCCGAGGAAAGGTTCGCAAGGAAACCTCTCTTCGGGATTTTTTGTTTCATCTTATCCCGATTGGCAACATCAAGCACCTTGATTTCCAATCTTTTAACATTGTCGGTGCAAACTTCTCCATTCTGCGCAAGTTTGTGTTTTGCATTTTGATTTTCCGCCCTTACCTTTGCAACTTTAATTTTATCAACTCACAAAGGTTAGATTATGAGCAAGACAAACGACAACAATCAGCCTGTGGTTGTGGAAAGAAAACAACCACAGGCAGCATCTCCGACAAACGAGGTGTTCATCCGTGTTGGCACTACCTTGTACAAGGTGGTTGACCAACCTACCATCACAGGAGGAAAGGTAAGAAAGCGCATCCCTTGGAACATGGAGACCTTGCGTCAGGACTACGGCAAGGAGTTCATCAAGTACGTTCACAAGTATGACGGCTTCTGTACTGTTCCCGAACATGTGAACCACCGCACGGTGATAGACGGTTTCCTCAACCTATACGAGCCGATAGGACATAAGCCGATGCAAGGGGACTTCCCTAATATCAAGAAGTTGGTTAGTCACATCTTCGGTGAGCAATATGAGCTTGGCATGGACTACCTGCAACTGCTCTATCTCAGACCTGTGCAGAAGTTGCCCATTCTGCTGCTCGTATCAGAGGAGAGGAACACAGGCAAGACCACGTTCTTGAACTTTCTGAAAGCGTTGTTCCAAGACAACGTGACATTCAACACCAACGAGGACTTCCGCAGTCAGTTCAATTCCGATTGGGCTGGCAAGCTGCTGATTGTCGTGGACGAGGTGTTGCTCAGTCGTAGGGAGGATTCCGAGCGGTTGAAGAACCTCAGCACCACCCTCTCGTACAAGGTGGAAGCCAAGGGCAAGGACAGGAACGAGATTTCCTTCTTTGCCAAGTTCGTGCTGTGCTCCAACAACGAATCACTCCCTGTCATCATTGACGAGGGCGAGACCCGATATTGGGTGAGGAAGATTTCATCGTTGCAATCTGACGATACCGGCTTCTTGGAGAAACTGAAGGCGGAGATACCCGCTTTTCTGTTCCATCTGCAAGGCAGAACGCTATCCACAGAGCACAAGAGCCGAATGTGGTTCGCCCCCGAACAGATAGCGACCGATGCTCTGAGGAGAATCATACGCTGCAACCGTAACAGACTTGAGGTGGAAATGTCGGAGCTGTTCCTTGAGGTCATGGAGAACACCCAAACCGACAGTTTGCAATTCTGCCTCAATGACGCAATCGCCTTGTTGCAATGCAACCACGTGAAAGCGGAGAAGTACCTTGTGCGAAAGATAGTGCAGGACTGTTGGAAGCTGCAACCTTCAGAGAACGCCCTCACCTACACCTCATACGAGTACAACTACAATAGCAGCGGTCACTACTCGCCAACAAAACGTGTGGGCAGGTTCTACACTGTAACGAGGGACAAGCTAAATAGCATATAATTTTGTTGAATTGTTGAATATGATGAAAGAAGTATTGAATATCAAGTATTTAAGGCTCAACATTTTCTCAACAAATCTCTCAACAAAAGAAAGAGACTGTTGAAAAGAGAAAACATGACGGCTCATGCCTTTCTTTCTCTTTTGCCCAGTGATTTTGTTGAAAAGAACCATTTGTTGAGAGTTTGTTGAGAAGATAAGTATTTGACTATCATACCAATACATACGATTCTCAACAATTCATCAGAAATACATACACCACTTAATCCACAGTAAGACATGAACATTCAAGAAGCAAAGCAAATCAAGATTGCAGACTATCTGCAAAGTTTGGGACACCGCCCTGTCAAGCAGCAGGGCGCAAACCTTTGGTACAAGTCACCGCTGAGAAACGAGAGCGAGGCATCTTTCAAGGTGAACACCACGATGAACAGTTGGTTCGATTTCGGCATGGGCAAGGGCGGCAACATCATCACCCTTGTGTCCTATCTTTACGCATCCGACAACCTGCCTTATCTTTTGGACAAGATGGAGAAGCAAACTCCCCATGTTCGTCCGACCGACTTTTCTTTTACTCAGCAAGCTACCGAGCCGAGTTTTGAGCGATTGGAAGTGAGGGAACTTAACCATCCTGCACTCCTGCGCTATCTGAGCGAGCGAAAGATTAATCTGCACATTGCCCAAAAGGAATGTGCGGAACTCCACTTCTCGCATAACTATAAAAACTACTTTGCCATCGGCTTCAAGAACAAGTCGGGTGGCTATGAGGTGCGTAACCGATTCTTCAAGGGGTGCATGTCACCCAAGGATATCACCCATATCCGACATCAAGGCGAGCCAAGATACGCTTGCTATGTTTTCGAGGGCATGATGGATTATCTTTCTTTTCTCTCGTTACGCTTGGAGAAGTTTCCTGCTTGTCCGTCATTGGACGCACAGGACTATGTGATACTCAACTCCACAAGCAACGTGGACAAGGCTATTGATGCACTCCATGGCTACGAGCGCATCAGTTGTCTGCTCGACAACGATGACGCAGGGCGTAAGGCTACACTTGCCATCGAGACTGCTCTCGGCTACCGTGTGAGGGACGCAATACAACGACTTGAACGACTATCTGTGCGGAGTGAAATCCAAACAGTCAGTACACCAAGTACAGCCTGTTAAGCAGACTGTTCCACCTCGCAGGAAAGGCGCAGCCTTGGGCATGTAGGCGGTTCCTGCTCCAATGGCTATTCTGAACGGAAAAGCCATAGCTCAATAGGGCGTTTTCTTGACGCAGTGGCACGCCACCGCTAAAAACACCCATTTGAGCAAAGGGGCATCCCCTTTTGAAACCCCGTGAGCCATGCGCTGGGCGCAATGCGGCAAGCGGATTTGTATAACTCAAAAACAAGTTTATTATGGGACATTTCAGTTTGGATTTCAAGAAGGCAAAGGGCTGCTCTGACGCAAGGGAGTCAGACCACATAGAGCGCAAGGTGATACCCGACAACGCTGACCCTACGAGAACTCACCTCAACCGTGAGCTTGTCAAGATGCCGAGCGGTGTGTATGGTCGTGACGAAGCCATCGCCCACCGCATCAAGACGGCAGGCATCAAGCGCAAGATAACCAATGACCAGGTGAGGGTGATTAGAACCGTGCTGTCTGGAACGCACGAGGACATGATGAACATCGCAGCCAATGGTCAGCTTGACGATTGGTGCAACGACAGCTTGAAGTGGTTGCAGGACACATTCGGCAAGGAGAATGTCGTGTCGGTGGTTCTCCACATGGATGAGCACACGCCGCACCTCCACGCCTCCATCGTTCCGATAGTAACAGGCGAGCGGAGAAAGGCGAAGAACAAGACAGCGGAAGAAGGCAAGCGGACATACCGCAAGAAAGCCAATGCCGTGAGACTGTGTGCCGATGATGTGCTCAACCGAGACAAAATGATTGGCTATCACGACAGCTATGCTGAAGCCATGAGCAAGTATGGCTTGAAGAGAGGTGTCCGTGGATCAGATGCGAGGCATACCACCACGGCACAGTATTATCGCAACATCAAGCGAGAGACCGAGAGACTTCAAAACTGTATGAAGCTGCTGCAATCTGATATTGAGGAAGCACAGCGACTTCTACAACAAACCAAGAGTGAAATCAGCACGGAGAAACTACAGGCTGCTAAGATGGAAGCCAAGACAGCCTTTGTGTCGAAGATTGGTTCTCTTTTAGGTAGTGGAAAATTGAAGGAGGTGGAGCAACACAACCGAAAGTTGTGCGAGCTTGTGACAAACCGAGAGCAATACATTGACGAACTCCATGAGAAGGTGCAACGTATGGAGGACAGCCACAGCAAACAGCTTAACGAGATACAGCGGAAGCACCAATCGGAGGTCGCGAATTTGGAGAGCAAGCACACCACGGAGGTAACGATGCTCAACAACATTATCCGCAAAGCCAAGCGTTGGTTCCCGATGTTGGAGGCACGCTTGCAAATGGAAGACCTGTGCAGGAGGGTTGGCTTTACCGTTGAACAAATTGAGGTGCTTCTTACAGGAAAGGCACTCAACTTTAGCGGTTCACTCTATTCCGAGGAGCACAGAAGAAAGTTCAATGTAGTGAATGCAGAAATTAAGGTATTCTCTGATTCTACCAAGCCGAACCAACTATTTTTGTATATAAATAGACAAACTATGGTTGAATGGTTTAAGGAACAGTGGAATAATATAAGGTTAAAAACACAGCGTCGTTTCAAACTTTAATATACTTTTTGCAAGAACAAAGAAGGCAGCTTACTTTTTTTGGGTAAACCGCCTCTTTGTTGTTGCTTTTACAATTGATATGTTAGAGATAGCATAACATTTCCAGAATGTTGTTTGTATCTAACATAGGATGTGTAAGTTGGTGTAACATTTTGTTTTAACCAATTGATTCCGTTAAGGTGAAAGATATTCGTGCCAGAAAGTTTGCATGTGAATTTCTTGATTTTATAGGAAATGGAAAAATCAATATCTCGCAATATCTTACTTCCGCTTGTATTCTCTATCTTGTTCCACTTGCCGGCAACAAAACTGGCGAACTTGTTCTTCGCAAATATGAGCTTTGCAGTTCCACCAAATTCCTTGTCACTAGAATCAATGTTTAAGTCGGTGACTTTGTTTGTCAACTTGTTGTACAAGCCATCAACCTCAACATTGAAAGGAATCTTAAAGCGTGAGACGAAACCTAAGTCTGTCTTTAAGTTCCCTATCAACATTTTACACGGAATGGAATTGTATGCAATTTCGTTTCGATTCCATAAAAATGTTGTGGTCAGTTTGGCATCAATAGGCAAGTTGCCCAATCCTTTGTTGGCATATAAAGTTGCATTTACGGTTTCCTTTTTTCCTCCATCCATATAATTTTGGCTGTGTAATAAACCGTCATTCTGATAGTTCAGCATTTCGGTGTTATCAGCCTTCTCATAAGTCAAATACATAAATATAATTGTTCTGCTATACAAACTATACAACTTATAAGCAATATTCATGTTCAGGGCGTTGTTGCCCAACCTTGAATATGAGGAAGCATCTGTGACCTCATCGTAGCTATTGATGACAGACAGTCTCGATAGTGCTTCAATATCGGTTGGAACATATTTGTAACTCAGTCCAAATGCAACAGAGTGTTGCTGACTGAAACGTAATTCTGTTGCAAAGGATGGCTCCCACTTGATTACAGACTTTGTCACTAGTCCATTGATGTTTGTGCTATTCCCATAATCAGAAAATCTAACACCAGCATCAAACCTAAAGAGACCTTTGTTCTTCATAAGTCCTCCATAAATCCCGAAATTGTGACTGTTCAAGTGTTCGCTATCTACATTTTGGTCTATCCATGAATCGGAGTTCTGACCAGACAATTCCCATTTCAAGTTGATTTTATGGAAAATAGGAAATACATAGCCTACAGCACCTGCCACATTTAGCTTCTTCAAATCTTTATCTATATAGTAAGAATCATCTGCCTGTTTGTATTCGTTAGGCAGTTCATAAGAGGAAAGAACATCCAAGTTTCTTTCTGATTTAGAAAAAGCGAAATCTACACTTCCATAAAGCAGGCCTTTGCCTATCAATGAATTTAAGTTTACCTGTTGTAATACATTAAATCCTTTGTTCTTGTCATTGTCTGCATTTCTATCGGAATTATTGTTATAATAATCCATGATAGACATATTGTTTCTCATGTCGCTATATGCCAACTTCGTTTGGAAACGCAAACTTGCATATGGATTGACATCCCATTTTTGACTGAGGTTAAATGAACTAAAGTTACCTCTTTTCTTGCCATTCTCTTCTGTTGACTTACGTATAACTTCCTGCGCCACCTTTACATGTTGTTCCGTTGACAATGCAGACTTTGCATCCATTTCATTGTGGATGACACCTATCGTGACATTGTAGTGCGAAGTCGGTTTCAATGTTAAGTTGACATTACCGATACCAGAAGTCCTTTTGTATTCGTCATTGCTTGGCATCAAGACATTTCTTTCTGCACTTGAAAGGCTCAGTTGCGCAAATCCATTGGTTGTTTTTACTCCTGTAAGACCGCCATTGGCATTGAGATAGTCCATTATAGAGAAAACTGTCTCATTGGTGTTGTTAGCATTTGCAATGATGGATGCAGACACTTTTTTGTCCATCTTCAAAGCTGAGTTCTTGCTGTCAAACTTGTTCTTAACACCACCCCCTTCTGTAAAGTTTCCTGCCCATTTGTTGTGTAAGTCTTTATTAATAAGGTTCAGTGCAGTTGTCTCTTTTGAATTGAAAGAGTTTCCTACATTTCCGTCATTGTAATTGTTCAGTAGCTCCACACCAGAAGCAAAGTCTGCAGACAAAGTTTTTAGTGCATGTCCTCCTGTAGAAAGCACATCTTCGCCATTGACCAAGAACTTATCTATTTTTTTCCCTTGGTAGGAAACATTTCCCGACTCATCAACAGTCATTCCTGGCAACTTTTTAATGACATCGCTCATGTTCTGTTCACTTCCGTTTTTAAACACATCTGGACTAAAATCAATTGTGTCATTCTTGATTTTCGCCCCTAAGTTTCTACCTTTTATTGTTACCTCAGACAATGTGTAGCTGTCGTCTTTCATCATTAAGTGTAATGGGGTTGCCGGCACTTCTTTATAATGTACTCTCAGTGTAGTATATCCGACACATCTTGCTGTCAACCAAAATGAGGACAAAGCCTTGTTGGATTGGATAGTGAACGAACCATCGTCTTTTGATATTGCATACGAAACGATGGAATGTGCCGCACTATCTTGTGAACATGTAACAGTACAAAAGGGTATGGCTGTATTTTGTGCATCAACAACCATACCCGATACATTCTGTGCTATAGAAAATCTACATATGCAGATTAGCATACATAACAGTAAACTTCTTAAACGTCCCATACACCCTTATGTTTTATCCTATAAAACTATGACATTGTCATTGCCGCTTTCCTTCAACTCTTCAATCTTTTTCTTCTGTAACTTTTCAAAAGCAGGTTTTTGCATTATTTTTCCTCTTGGTAACTCTATCTTGACTTGCCCTTTTATAGGCAAAATACTTTCTGCCTCATAAATTTCGCTTGATGTCGTCAAGCGGAGTATTGCCCCTGGCAGCCCTATATATCCATCCACAAGGTCCTACGGGGGATGGTATTTCTTGACAGAACCATGCTACTACAGAACGATTTTTCTTATATACGGCCTTTGTACATTTCTTTCCTAAAACTTCTATAGTCTCATCAAAATACAAATCCCATTCATTTTTTAATGAATCAGAAAAAACGACAAACGTCTTATCTACAATGCTTTTTATACTTATTTCCTTATTATCTGTTGTATTTGTATAGTATGAGCCACTTCCTTCAAGTTTGATAACATTGTTATCTATGCCTGTGGTTGAAAATGCACATTCGTTGCCATTAGTAAATAAAGTATAAGTTTTATGCTGATTGGACAATTGATTTATAATCATTTGTCTTTTACTTAAATCACTCATACTATAGACCTCCTTCGGAATTTGCATCACCATATTATAATGTATGGATAATCCTATCTTTTGTGCAGAGACTAATAGACAAGAGACTAAGCACGAAAGCGTGAATAATATAACCCTTTTCATATTTGTACAGAATAGAAAGAAAATATTAAAGAGTAGGCACTCCAATTAAAAAGAGTGCCTACTCATGTAATATGCAGTCGTTGTTGATTAGCAATAGACTACGACATTAGAGAACAATAATGACTGTTCCATCTTTGGTAATAATAACGACAGGACCATTTGATGGAGTTGCTTGGAACGTTGTTGTTGCCTTAATGTTGTTTACTACTGGTGAAGATACTTCAGCCGCACTTGCTTGACTTGGCATGCATATAGCACCTAATGCCAAAGCCATAGAAAACAAAAACTTTTTCATGTTTTCTCCTTTTTAAATGTTATACATGTTGCGGAGGTATAAACCTCTTTGTTTTCGATTGCAAAAGTACAAAAAAAATGATTGATAGAACTTTTTGATGGCTATTTTAAACTGAATTAAACTTATTGACGGCAAAATTAAATCTGATTAAACATTATGCTGCTATTTTGTAAGGAAACTGGTACTTTTTGTAACATGTCTTTCGGTTTGATGTTTTTTTGGAATTAAAAATCTTAGATTCATTATTTTTTTTGTATTTTTGCAGCCGAAAAGAGTTGTTAGGCAGCAAACGTATGCAGATAGCAGAATTTAGGACTGTTCCCATATGCAGGCGTTTGCGGCAGACAATGGTTTCCCTTTTTCCGAATTGGAAAAGTTGTTGGAGTTGACAGCCGTCAGCATTGCTTCTGATATTGTCCCCATCACCGGAGAGAACCGCATCCTTGCTTATTACGGATTGAAACAAATCAACAGCAATCCCAGTTTGGGGCTGAAAGGCATTATCGATGTGTGCGGGTTGAGCGGAAAAGAGATAACAATCAGTGATATTGTCTTTAAAATAGAGTCCCCGCATCAATGCTTCCGGGCGTATGATGAACGGCAGGGAGGCAGTGGAGCTTCTTTTGGCGAAAAACAGCAAGGTGGCAAAACAGAAGAGTGAAAACATCAACCAATATAATGAAGAGCGCAGGGAGCTGGACAAGAAAATAACCGATGAGGCAAACGCCATTATCAGCAGTATTGAAAACAACGAGGACAATAAAGCCATCATTGTCTATAATCCAGCTTGGCACAAGGGTGTCATCGGAATAGTGGCTTCCCGCCTGACGGAGAAATATTATCGTCCGGCTGTCGTCCTGACCAAATCATCCGAACTGATAACCGGTTCTGCCCGTTCGGTTTCCAACTTCGACATCTACAAGGTCGTGGAGAGCTGCCGGGACTTGTTGGAGAACTTTGGCGGGCATACTTATGCTGCCGGACTTTCCCTGAAAGAGGAGAACTTGCAACGTTTCAAGGAGCGGTTCCAACAGATAGCGGCGCAGGAAATCGTGCCCGAACAGTTGGTTCCCCAGATTGATATCGACGCAGTGCTGGACTTGAAGCAGATCAATGCCAAATTCATGAGCGACCTGAAGAAAATGAGCCCGTTCGGTCCGGAAAACCACAAGCCCGTATTTTGCACGCATGGCGTGCAGGATTATGGCACAAGCAAACTGGTGGGAAGGGAGCAGGAACATATCAAGTTGGAAATCATCGATAGCAAATCAGCCTCGTCGCCCATACATGGCATTGCATTCGGGATGAGCCGTTTCAATGCCCATATCAAGCAGATGAAACCGTTCGACATCTGTTATACGATAGAAGAGAACACCTATAACGGGAACACGACGTTGCAACTGATGATCAAGGATATTCGGACGGAACCTTAGAGGACAGCATAGCGTATGGACATATATCACCAAATACTTCTGCAATATTGGGGTTATGCCGAATTCCGTCCGTTGCAGGAAGAGATTATCCGTTCCGTTTGTGCCGGAAAGGACACATTGGGATTGATGCCGACCGGAGGAGGAAAGTCCATAACATTCCAAGTCCCGACTTTGACGATGGATGGGATTTGTATTGTTGTGACACCGCTCATCGCCTTGATGAAAGACCAAGTGGACAACCTGAAAAGGGTCGGGATAAAGGCGACAGCCATCCATTCCGGCATGAGCCGCGAGGAGATGATCGTGCAGTTGGAAAACTGTATCTTCGGGGATTACAAATTCCTTTATGTCTCTCCCGAACGATTGGGGACGGAGCTGTTTCAAAACAAACTCCGGGCAATGAATGTCTGCCTGTTGGCGATTGACGAGAGCCATTGCATTTCCCAATGGGGATATGATTTCCGCCCGTCTTACCTGAAAGTAGCAGATATCCGTGCCTTGTTGCCGGGTGTGCCGGTGTTGGCTTTGACAGCGACAGCGACCCCGGAAGTCGTGGATGATATACAGGAACGCCTCTTGTTCAAGGAAAAGAATGTTTTCAAGAAAAGTTTCTCCCGTCCCAACTTGGCCTATATCGTCCGCAAGACGGAGGATAAGTTAAGTGAATTGGTGCATATCCTGCAAAGGGTACCGGGCACAGCCATCGTGTATGTCCGGAACAGGAAGATGACCGCCGAAATCGCAGCCCATTTGAAGTCGGTGGGTATTTCCGCAGAATATTTCCATGCCGGGTTGCTTCCTGATGAAAAGATAGAGCGGCAGAACCGTTGGAAAAACGGGGAAACACGTGTCATTGTCTCCACTAATGCTTTTGGAATGGGTATTGATAAACCTGATGTGCGCCTTGTCGTCCATCTGAATATGCCCGGTTCGTTGGAGGAATATTACCAAGAGGCAGGACGTGCGGGGCGTGATGAAAAGAAGGCTTATGCCGTTTACTTATGCGGACCCACTGATGTCTCTACGCTCAAGAAACGGGTGAGTGCGGAATTCCCGGATAAGAGTTTCGTGTACCAAGTCTATGAGCGGTTGGGCAATTATTACCAGATAGCGATGGGCTTCGGGCTGAACACTGTCCATGACTTCCAGATAGAGGATTTCTGCAAGGCATTCAAACTTCCTATCCTGCAAACACACTATGCCCTCAAGTTGTTGGATTTGGCAGGTTATTTGGAATATGACGAGGAGGTGGACAATGCTTCCCGGCTTCTGTTCACCGCTTCAAGGGATGAGCTGTATAACAACCTGCGCCAAGACGCCCTGACCGACTCGATCGTGATGGCGATATTGCGTTCCTATACCGGTCTCTTTTCCGATTATGCATACATAGATGAACGTCTCATCGCCAAAAGAGCCGGGTGCACGCCCGAAGATGTGTACCGTTTGTTGGTGTGTTTGTCGAAATACAAAATAGTCCAATATGTCCCGGAAAAGCATACTCCGATGATTAGATACAGGCAAGCCCGTGAAGAACAACGCTACCTCTCCATTCCCCGTCCGGCATACGAGGAGAGGAAAGAGCGTGCGGAGTTGCGCATTGCCAAAGTAGTGGAATATATACAATCGGAGACCGTTTGCCGGACCCGCCTGTTGCTGCGCTACTTCGGGGAAGAGTTGGAAGAGGATTGTGGCACATGCGACGTCTGCCTTTCCCGGCATGAGACAGGTTTGAAGCGTGCCCAGTTCAACCATGTGAGGAAGCTGTTGGAGGAACGTTTGCAAGACGGCGGTCTTCCCGTGGAAGAGGTGGTGCAATCCATCCCGTATCCCTATGAACAGACGATGCAAATCATCCGTTTTTTGGTGGACCATGACAGCTTGTTTGGTTTGAAAGAGGCAATTCTTTATATTAAACCGGTTTAATATCGGGCTTCTGTTTAAAAATAACTATCTTTACAACGTTTTCTTAAAGTCAATATAGATGAAATCGCAAATAGTAATTGGAGCAACCAATTCCGGATGTGGGAAAACAACGTTCACCATGGGGCTTCTCCGGGTTTTAAAACGAAGAGGCTTGATGGTCCAGCCATTTAAATGTGGTCCTGACTATATCGATACACAATTCCACACATTGGCTTCTGGAAGCCAGTCCGTCAATTTGGACACTTGGATGGCTTCAAGAGAACATGTGCGGGAAGTGTATGGCCGTTATGGTGCAGGGGCTGATGTTTGCGTGACAGAAGGTGTCATGGGACTGTTTGACGGGTCTGACCGCATGAAGGGAAGCACGGCAGAGATTGCCATGCTGATAAAGGTGCCGGTTGTCTTGGTCGTGAATGCTCGTTCAACGGCTTACTCCGTGGCTCCATTGTTGTATGGTTTCAAACATTTCCATCCGGGATTGAACGTGGTGGGGGTCGTATTCAACCAAGTATCGTCGGAGAGCCATTATCGCTTTTTGGAAGAGGCTTGCCAAGACGTGGGCATCGTTAGTTTGGGTTATATGCCAAAGAATGAGAAAATACAGGTTCCTTCCCGCCATTTGGGGTTGACCCTGATGGTGAAAAGGAAAATGGAAGCGTTGATTGACGAGGTGGCAGATATGGTGCAAGCGCACGTGGACGTGGACAAGCTTTTGGAAATTACTTCAACCCCGTTTGCCATGCCGCAAGAATGTGTGAAGCGCACGGACAGGAGAATGAAAATAGCGGTCGCGTACGATGCTGCTTTTAACTTCGTCTACCGGGAAAATATAGACCGCTTGAAGGAGTGGGGGGAGGTCTCCTTTTTCACCCCTTTGAAAGACAAACACCTTCCCGAAGCGGATTGGGTCTATTTGCCAGGCGGTTATCCGGAACTATTCGCCACCCGGCTCCAAAAGAACAAACAACTGATGGAAGAGTTGAAATCATATGCTGAAAGCGGAGGGAAGATATTTGCAGAATGTGGAGGCATGATGTTCTTGACCCAATCCATTGTCACCGACAAAGGGAAAGAGTATCCCATGTGCGGGGTCTTGCCCTTCAAAAGCACCATGAAAGGTGCCCGCCTGCATTTGGGCTATCGCAGCATGGAGATGCATGGGGAGAACTGGAAAGGTCATGAATTCCACTATTCCGAATTGGAAAACCCTGGTGATTTGCCTTCTATCGCCAAGTTGAGAAGCGCCAAAGGCAAAGAGGTGGATACGCCGGTATACCGATATAAGAATGTGATCGCCGGTTATACGCACTGGTATTGGGGCGAGAAAGATATATTTAAACTTTGGGAATAATGGCACGGATATATACCAAGACAGGAGATAAAGGCATGACCTCCATACATGGCGGGGAGCGGGTGCCGAAAGATGATATCCGCATCGAAGCCAATGGCTGCATCGATGAGCTGAACGCCCAAATAGGAATCATCCGTAGTTTGGCGGAAGACAATGGGGCATGGCAGCAGAAGCTCTATCTCATCCAACGCTCTTTGATGGAGACCATGAGCCATGTGGCAACGCCTTCGTCCATCCGCGGGCAGAATCCCAACCCTCTGCCGGTTGGGATGGATAAGTTTTGCGAGCAATGGATGGACGAAATGACGCAAGAGTTGACAGACAATGGCTATTTCTTGCTTCCCGGAGGAACATTGTTGGCAGCCCAGTTGCAATTTGCCCGGACGATAGCCCGAAGGGCAGAACGGAGGCTTTGGAGTTTGAACCGTCAAGACGAAGTGCCGGAGGAAATCATGCGTTTCATCAACCGCCTCTCCGACCTTTTCTTTGTCATGGCGCGTCATGAGTTGCAAAGCCAAAACTGGCAAGAAGAAAAGTGGCAGAAATTTGCATATAAGAGCAGATTAAAACAAGATAAAAACAGACAGGATTAAAATGAATATGAAACAAGGACGAATCATAGTGGCTGGAATAGGTCCCGGCTCTCAACAAGATATTACTCCTGCGGTGCTGCAGGCAATCCATGATTCGGATGTGATTATCGGATACAATTATTATTTCAAGTTCATCGAAGAGAACCTCCGGCCGGGCACACGCTGCGTCGATACCGGCATGAAGCGGGAAAAGGCACGTGCCGAACAGGCTTTCGAGTTCGCTGAACAGGGCGAGACCGTCTGCATCATCAGTTCCGGTGATGCCGGGATTTATGGCATGGCTCCATTGATATACGAGATGAAGCGGGAGAGGAACAGCCCAATCGAAATAGTTGCTTTGCCGGGAATCAGTGCATTCCAAAAGGCTGCTTCTCTTTTAGGCGCACCCATGGGGCACGATTTCTGTGTCATTTCATTGTCGGACTTGCTGACTCCCTGGTCCCGTATCGAGAAACGGATCATTGCGGCAGCGGAAGCGGACTTTGTGACGGCTGTCTATAATCCGAAGAGCGAAGGGCGTTACTGGGAGCTTTATCGTTTGAAAGAGCTTTTCTTGCAAAGCCGTTCCCCGGAAACCCCGGTCGGATATGTCCGCCAGGCGGGCAGGGATGAGCAAGCCATTTGTGAAACGACATTGGCTGCTTTCGACCCGGAAGAGATAGATATGTTCACCGTTGTCATTATTGGCAATTCCCAGTCCTATTTGTATGACAACCATTTCGTGACGCCTCGTGGTTATTATGCCAAGGAGAAGGAGGAAAAGGCTGGCATCGGACAACAAATCATGATAGAAAGCTTCCGGACGATAGAGAAAGAGCTGAAGAATCAAGACATTCCATTGGATCGCAAATGGGCTTTGCTTCATGCCATTCATACTACGGCAGACTTTGAAATGGAGAATTTGTTGCATGTGGATGATCATGCCGTGGAGAATTTGTTCCAGTTGTTTAGTGAAAAGAAAATCGATACCATTGTGACGGATGTGACAATGGCAGCTTCCGGCATCCGGAAAGGCGCGCTTCAGCGGTTAGGCGTGGAAGTGAAATGTTACTTGTCGGATGAGAGAGCGGTAAAGTTGGCGCAAGAGAAAGGAATAACACGCACACAAGCGGGAATCCGCATAGCCGTGGAGGAACATCCCAATGCTCTTTTTGTATTTGGAAATGCGCCGACAGCCTTGATGGAGCTATGTACGTTGATTCGTAGAAAGCGTGCCTGCCCGAGTGGTATCATTGCGGCTCCGGTCGGATTTGTCCACGTTTGTGAATCCAAACACATGATCAAGCCTTTTACTTGGATTCCTAAGATAATCGTTGAAGGCCGTAAGGGGGGAAGCAATCTGGCAGCAACGCTGACCAATGCCGTGCTTTGTTATGACGATGCACAATACTTGCGACCGGGAAGAGATGTATAAAAGAGGAAATAGGCCATGCGACAGTTCATTATAATTGGCATTAATGATGGGAGGGAGCCCTTTTTCCCGCCGGAGATATTGCAAATAATAGGGCAGAATCATATCTTTTCCGGAGGAAACGCCATCATGAGATTATGTTGCCTTTTCTGCCTGAATCTTCCCAATGGATAGACATAACCGTCCCGTTGGACCGGACGTTTGAAGCGTATCAGGGAATAACGGGGACAATCGTTGTCTTTGCTTCGGGCGACCCTCTGTTCTATGGGTTTGCCACCACCGTGATGAATCGCTGTCCGGATGCGGCAGTCAAAGTTTATCCGGCATTCAACTCATTGCAACAGTTGGCGCATCGGCTGAATATGCCCTATCACAACCTGCATGTCGTCTCTTTGACGGGGCGTGATTGGCCAGCCTTTGACGAAGCCCTTATCCGGGGAGAAGTCCTGATAGGGGTATTGACAGACCGGGTTCATACGCCGGCAGCCATTGCACAGCGAATGTTGGAATATGGTTATTCCAATTATGAAATGTACATTGGGGAGCTATTGGGAAATGAGAAGGAAGAGCGGATCCGTTTGTTGCCCATAGCGGATGCAGCCCGATTGGAAGATATCTTATTCCCCAATTGCCTGCTGCTCCGTCAGACCTCCCGGCGCCAACAATGGTTTGGCATTCCGGATTCTGAGTTCCACCTGTTGAACGGAAGAAGCAAGATGATAACCAAGATGCCGATACGTTTGGCAGATTTGTCCGTGCTTGATCTGGCGAACAAGACATCGTTGTGGGATATAGGATTCTGTACAGGATCTGTTTCCATTGAAGCTAAATTGCACTTCCCGCACTTGAAGATAACTTCCTTTGAGATTCGTCCCGAGGGCGAGGAGTTGATGGCACGGAATGCCCGTAAATTCGGAACACCGGGAATTACAACGGTGATAGGTGATTTTATGAAGGAGTCGTTGGAACAGTATCCTGCGCCCGATGCGGTCTTTATCGGAGGCCATGGAGGCGAGCTGGTGCCTATGATTGCTTTGGTAAAACACTATTTGAAGCCGGGAGGAGAAATCCTTTTCAATTCGGTTTCAGAAGAGAGCTTGAGAATGTTTGAAGATGGCATATCAAAAGCAGGGATGAGCATAATAGCGACCCATCGCATTGCTGTTGATATGTTTAACCCAATATTAATATATAAAGCAAAGTAACAATGAGTGAGGAAATGGTGCGTTGTGAACATAATGAAACTGCTATTATTGTGATTTCGGCAGTCAGTTTGCCTATGGCAAGAATTATCAAGGATGAAATCACAGATGCCGTAATATATACGAAAGAAGAAACAAAAGATGCTGTAGTTGTTCCCTCTTTGCATGCTTTGATAGAGGAGAATTTCTCAAGATGGAAGCAAGTGATTTTTTTTGGAGCATCAGGCATTTGCGTGCGCATGATTGCACCCTATTTGAAGGACAAACATGAAGATCCGGCTGTGGTTTGTGTCGATAGCAAGGGGCTTTATGCTATTCCTATTGTGTCCGGCCATATAGGAGGAGCGAATCAATTGGCGAAAGATGTTGCTCACATGTTAGGGGCGGAAGCAGTTGTCACGACCCAAAGTGATACCGAAGGCTTATGGGCTTTGGATACACTCGGAAAGAGGTTTGGATGGAAAGCGGACGAAAGGGGCTTGGATATGAATCAATTCATAGCTGAGTTTGTCCGTAGAAGACCGACCGCATTGGTGTTGGAAATGAAGAATAAGGGGACTCATTACTTGGAGAAGAGCCTTCCGGATTTTGTGACCTGTTTTTATGATATGGAGGATGTCCCGGTTTCTGCTTTCAAGTTGATGATTGTCGTGACTCCCTATGAGTATCCCGAAACAGCTATTCCTGCCCTCATCTTCCATCCGAAGGCGTTCTCTTTGGGAGTAGGTTGCCGCAAGCAGAGTAATCCTGAGGAAGTTGCCGATTATATAACGAAGGTGATGCTTGACAATAAATTATGCAAGGATTCAATTGAACACATCTGCACGATTGAATTGAAGAAGGATGAGCCTTTGGTCAAGAACTTGGCAGAATCCTTTGGTGCAGATATCCGTATTTATTCAGCGGATGAGCTGAAGGATATTGAAGTGCCTAATCCTTCGGAAAAAGCGTTTGAGGTGACTGGCGTTTATGGTGTGGCAGAAAGCTGTGCCCTGAAGAGCAGCCGGAATGACTGCTTATTGTTGCCAAAACAGAAAGGATGTATTGTTGACGGTTCTAATTTCACCTTCGCAGTTGCGATGAACAGGGAGGTTCAAAGAGAAGGTTTTATTGAAATTATCGGTGCCGGTCCGGGTGATCCTGAATTGATATCAGTTCGAGGCAAAGAGTTGCTCCAGGAAGCAGACTTGATATTATATGCCGGAAGTTTGGTGCCAATCGAACTGACCTACTATGCGAAACCGGAAGCTGTCATCCGTAGTTCTGCCGGACTGGATTTGGAAGAGCAGGTGGAGTTGATGAAAACATACTATGATAAAGGCCTGTTGGTGGTGCGCCTTCATACAGGTGATCCATGCCTATTTGGTGCGATAGAAGAGCAAATGGCATATTTTGACAAATATGGCATACAATATCGCATTACTCCAGGTATTTCGGCATTCCAAGCAGCGGCGGCAGAGCTTAAATCTCAATTTACTATTCCGGAGAAGGTGCAGACTATCATCTTGACACGCGGCAAAGGACGCACGCCAATGCCTGAGAAAGAAGCATTGCATAAATTGGCCCAATCCCAAAGCACAATGTGCATTTATCTGAGTGCGAATGTGGTGGAAGATGTGCAGAAGGAGTTGCTGATGGCATATCCTCCTACTACTCCGGTGGCAGTATGCTATAAATTGACTTGGAAAGACGAACGTATTTATCGTGGCCAGTTGAAAGATTTGAGCCTAATGGTAAGGGAAAACAATTTGAAATTGACGACACTTTTGGTCGTTGGTGATGCGATAGACAACCGTGAAGGTCTTTCTCGTCTGTATGCGAGAGAGTTTAAACATTTATTCCGGAAATAATGATTTTGGTTTTTGGAGGAACAACAGAAGGACGAGCCTGCGTAAAGACATTGGACGAGGCAGGCTCGTCTTTTTTCTATTCTACCCGGGGAAGTGAGCAACAGATAGAATCTAAGTATGGCAAACGTTTGACGGGTGCGATGGACAGGGAAGCCATGCTCTCTTTTTGTCGCCAGAACCAGATTCGTTTATTGGTGGATGCGGCTCATCCCTTTGCTTCCCAATTGCATCAGACCATTGCCGCGGTGTCGGAGGCTTTGCATATTCCTGTCATAAGATATGAAAGAGTATATCCGGAATTGAATCCTGCTGATGTCCGCTGTTCTTCTTATCAAGATGCCATAGAAAGGTTAAAAGCTGCCAATGTCTCGTGCCTGTTGGCATTGACGGGTGTCCAGACAATCGGAAAGTTGAAAGGCTATTGGATGGGACATCGTTGCTTCTTCCGCATATTGGATAGGGCTTCGTCGTATGAGTTGGCTGATTCATTGGACTTTCCCCATGACCAATTGTTAAGCTACGATGCTTCACAACCCGTTGATGATTTGATAGCGCAAGTAAAAGCAGATGCGGTTATTACCAAAGAAAGTGGAGAGTCCGGAGGATTTGCCGAGAAAGAAACCGCTTGTCTCCGAGCGGGAATCCCTTTGTATGTCGTTTGCCGCCCGCCTCTTCCTGAGAACTTCCACACAGTAACCGGCAAATATGGGCTTCGCCGGGCCGTGGAGAATTATCTCCCGTCATTCTATCCTTTGCACAGCGGATTCACGACCGGTTCTTGTGCGACGGTTGCTTCAAAGGCAGCATTGATGGCTTTGTTGGGCAGGGAAATGCCAAGGAAGATTCCATTCAGGCTTCCCGATGGGGAACTGATGTCTATGCAGGTAGATAGGGTTTATGCGGAAGGGGATTGTGGTGTTGCGATGGTGACGAAAGAAGCTGGCGACGACCCTGATATAACCGATGGGCATTTGGTCGTGGCAAAGTCCGTTTCTCTTCGGCTCCGGGCATCCGGTTTGTCCCGGGCATCGGAGTGGGGAAGGTCACTTTGCCGGGTTTAGGCTTGGAAGTGGGAGATGTGGCAATCAATAGGGTCCCGCGAGAGATGATCCGACGCGAATTGGGATTGATTTATGCCGGAGGCCTTGCCGTGGAAATCTCCGTGCCGGATGGGGAGCAATTGGCAAAGAACACCTTTAATCCCCGTTTGGGTATTGAAGGAGGCATTTCAATCATAGGGACATCGGGAATAGTCACCCCTTTTTCGGCAGCAGCATTTGTCGAAGCCATCAAGCGGGAGATGGAGGTGGCTGTCGCTTTAAATGTCCAACAGATTGTCATGAACTCAGGAGCAAAGAGCGAGAAATATATCAAGCGGCTCTATCCGGATTTGCCCCAGCAGGCATTTATCCATTTTGGCAACTTTATCGGGGATTCATTGCAAGTTGCCGATGAATTAGGCATTAAGAATGTGTCGTTGGGTATCATGCTGGGCAAAGCCGTCAAGTTGGCAGCTGGCAATTTGGACACACATAGTAAAAAGGTGACGCTTGACAAGGAGTTCCTTCTTCAATTGGCAGAGGAATCACACTGCTCTCCAACCGCTGGGAAGACGATAAAGGAATTGGTGTTGGCTCGCTCCTTATGGGAGAATTTGGCAGAAGAAGACAAAGACCGCTTTTTCCCCCTTTTGTTGGAAAAGGCTTATTCAACTTGCCGGAAAGTTTATCCCCGTTACTCCTTGACGTTGCTCTTGATTCATGAAGATGGCTCTATCCCTTATCGTTTGGACAGCCCGCTTCATCCATGATTCGTCCCAGTAACGCTTCAATATTGCTTAATACCTCCTTTTCCCCGGAGGAGGTTATGTAAGTATATGCCGAAGGCTCACAGATAATGGAGTCGGTGGATTCCACTTGGGCATCTGCGAAAATCCCAATCCTTGATAAAGCCTTCTTCACCATTTGATAAGGTGCGTCTTCTCCGCTAAGGCATATTCTTTTAAATACGTTAGGCGGAACTACTTTGAACAGTCCGGATTGGTAATCGAAGAAGATGCCCTTTTTGCTGAAGAACTTCTCCAAACTGCCATCCAAAGATAAATCTTCGGGTATGCCAATCCTCAATCCCTGCTCTTTATCCATTAACCACAACTTATCTGCAATCTGCAACGCCAATTCCAAATCATGCGTGGAGAGGAAAATGGTTTTCCCGTAGTCGTGTGCCAATGTGTGGAGCAGTTGCATGATTTCCACTTTGCTTGGGTAGTCAAGGAAGGCGGTAGGTTCATCCAAGAAAATGACGGGCGTCTTTTGTGCCAGGGCTTTGGCAATCATTACTTTTTGCCTTTCTCCGTCACTCAGAGTGTGGACCATCCTCTTTTTTAGGCTTTCAATGCCCACTAACTGTAGACATTCCTCCACAATTTCCAAATCCTCTTTGCTTAACTTTCCCCAAAAACCGGTATATGGACTTCTGCCCATTCCTGTCAATTCTATGACGGACATATTGCGGAGGTCGAAACGCTCTGTCAATACGACACTGATTGTTTTGGCTAACTGCTTGTCTGTATATTCGGATAGTAATTTGTCTTGAATATAGGTGTTGCCCGACAATGCCGGTTGCAAGGCGCATAAGGTGCGGAGCAGCGTTGACTTGCCGGCTCCGTTGGCTCCTAACAGGCAGGTTAATTGTCCGCTGTATAGAGATGCATTGACATTGCTGGCAATGACTCTGGTTTTATGTTTTCCTACATATCCTGTCGAGAGATGCTCCAGGCGGATGATTGCTTTCTGGTTCATTCTTGTATTTCCCCCTTTCGTTTGTTAAACAATACCGACACGACCACCGGCGCTCCGATTAGTGCTGTTACGGAATTGATAGGCAGTGCCCCTTCAAATCCTGGCAAACGGGCAATCAGGTTGCAGAGTAATGCCAATGCCGCACCCATCAGCAAAGAGGTCGGCATCAGGATTCGATGGTCGGATGTGCGGAACAGGGCTTTGCATAGATGCGGCACTGCCAAACCTAAAAACACGATGGGTCCGCAATAGGCAGTAACAATAGCTGTAAGAATTCCGGCACTGCAAAGGACCCACAATCGGGCTTTGCGGATATTCAACCCTAAGTTGCGGGCGTAAGATTCTCCCAAAAGTAGGAGGTTCAGCGTCTTTACCAAAAGGAAAGAGAGCGGGAGGAGGATTGCCATCAAGATGATGAACAAATACATCTGTTCTCCTGCGACACGTGAGAAGCTTCCTAATCCCCAAATGACATAAGCTCGGATATCTTCTTCCAAACTAAAGAACTTCAATACTCCGATAACTGCATTGAGACGTATCCAATCATCACACCTATGATAAGCAATGTGACATTCCCTTTTACTTTCTGGGAAACGTAAACGATGAGTGCCATAATGGAAAAGGATCCTATTATGGCGGCAAAGGTCAATGCCACGTTCCCGATGATTCCAACTCGGCTGAGGGCGACTCCACCCAAACTTCCTGAAAGGAGGATGACGAAAGCCACTCCCATGCTTGCACCCGAACTAATACCCAAAACGGAAGGACCGGCAAGCGGATTGTGGAATACTGTTTGCATTTGAAGGCCGCTTACTGCCAACCCTGCCCCGGCAACCATGGCGGTTACAGTTTGTGGTATGCGGGATTTCCAAATGATGTTTTGCCAAATTACCGATTCCCCTTCATTCCCTAACAGGATGTTCCATACCGAGCGGAATGGTATTTGTACCGAACCCAGCAAAAGGTTCAAACTGAATAGCAACAGGATGGCTGCTACAATCAGTAAGATATGAAGTTTTAAATGATGATGCATCTTGATATCCTTTATCTACCGTTTTATGGCAGCAGTTCATAATAATGGGGTTCGTAATCGGGTAGCAAATCGGGATAAAAGATTTTTATCAAGTCGGACAAAACCAATTCCGGTTCCACAGGCATTCCTTCATAGAATGGTGTTGTCCGCATATTGCAATAAATGACTTTCTTCTCTTTGAACGCTTTGAAGTCGGCATAGCGGGCATCTTCTTCTTTTAAGGCATTGTAGCTGAAAGTGCCTTGGAAACTATTGACGATGCGCCAATAATCGGCATCTTCGGCTTGGCTATATACTGTCTCGAAATCCAAATTGATACCGCCTGAGTGCTCGTCCTCTTTTAGGAAATAGTCGGCACCGGCATCTTCTATCAGTTGGGCAAGGAAGCTTCTTCCACCGACAGCATACCAGTTTCCACCATGGATCTCTCCACTGAACACAGTCGGTCGTTTGTCGATATTCGCCACCATCTGTTTCAAGTTGTTGTATTTGGTGGCTATCCCGTCGAATGTTTGTTCTGCCAACTCTTCTTGGCCGATAAGCATGCCTACAAACTTAATCCATTCTGCTTGTCCCAATGGAGTCATCTCCTTATATCCTAAATGGGGAATCAATGGGATTCCTGCATCTTTCAATGCTTCATAGCCGCCTCTTTTGAAAGGGGAGATAAGAATCACATCCGGGTTTGCCGCGATGATATCTTCATTGTCGAAGTTCCCCTCCATCCCGATTTTGATGATCCTCTTTTCTTTGATGCGCTTCTTTATTTCCGGGTTGAACAGATGCCGGGCACTGGTTGTTCCCGCTATGTAGTCATAAGCATTCAGTTTGATGAAATTGGAAACTTGCAGCGATGTCATGCAAATCGCCTTTTTGATAGGCACTCGGATAGGAGTATATCCGGCAGGAATATCGGACAGGTTTGCGTCAGACGAGATAAAAGCGAGGTGATAAACTTCTGTGCGCTCGTTTTGCGGGTCATGGATATCTATCAAGCGGATGTTATCTGCTATTTTGCGTACTTCAAAACCTTTGGCATAGTCTAATTTCATGTAATCACCTTTGCTCGATTCAGTTTGGGCGACGGATGCATCGCTTCCACCTTTCTGTTTGTTCGAAGGTTGGCAAGCGAAAAAAGAAAAAGAGAGCAGCATAAAAATGCTTATAAATAATTTCTCCATCTGAATATTATTTTTCTTGCAAAGATATGTGCTTTTAAGGATATAAGCAACAGTTTCTAATATTAGGACAACTCTTTTTCAAGGTGAAAAAGAACTGGATTCCTTTGCCTGGAGTGCTTTTGGCTGAGATTTGTCCTTTATGGAAAAGGACAGCGTTCTTGACGATGGAAAGTCCTAATCCGGTGCCACCCAATTTCCGGCTTCTGCCTTTGTCAACCCTGTAGAACCGCTCGAAGATGCGATTGATATGGTCTTCTTCCACGCCGACTCCATTATCTGAAAAGCTGAAGTAGTAAAATCCCTTGTCTTCTTTATAACAATTGACGGCTATGTGCGTGCCAGTTCCGGCATAAGCAATCGCATTGTCAAACAAATTGCGGAATATCGAATAAAGAAGGGAATGGTTTCCTTCTATCTGTGCATCTTCAGGAATCCGGACGGTGCATGTCATCTCTTTCTCTTCCATTTTCTGTGTGCACTCTTTTTGGATGTCATGAACCAGTTGGTATAAGTTCACTTGGGACAAATCATACATAGTCCCGGCTTCGTCCAAGCGGTTCAAGACTGATATGTCCTGCAACAATCCGGCAAGCCGGGTGCTTTGGGAATAACAGCGTTCAAGGAAGAAATCCTTTTTCTCTTCCGGCAAGTTGGGATTGGAGATGATTGTTTCCAAATATCCTTGGATACTGCTGACAGGCGTTTTCAGTTCGTGGGCGATGTTCTGTGTCAATTGCCTTTTCATCCTGCTCTCTTCCTCTTGCCGTGAAATGTCGTTGATGGAGATTTCATAGCTTTTGTTGAGGAACAGGAGGCATTCCACCAAGAAAGTCTTGCCGCCTTTGTCGATAGTAAAGGTTTTCCGGAGTATCCGTTTTAGCTTCTCCGACCGTTCGCTCTCCAAAAAGGATTTGACTGGAGCCATTTCTGGCAGGTCAATGACCTCTTCCGGCAGCCGGATTTCTGTGTCCGATATCAAGTTGGCAAATTGGATATAGAGGATGTTGGACAGGATTTCCTTGTCTTCGTCTGTAAACATGGCAACGCCTTCCCTCGCATATTGGAAATGTTTGATGATTTTCTCGCGCTCGATTGCCAAATCATTCTTCGCCTTTTGTTGTTTGTTGTAAAGGGTGACGACCTGCTTGGAGATATCGCCCAATTCATCATTAGGGAAATTATATTCTTCGTCCCCGTTTTTCACATCCCGGATATTGCGGGCGAAATCACGCAGTTTGGATATCGTCTGTCCGAGACTTAAAGTGAAGCGGGAGAGGACAAACATGAAAATCAACATCATGACGCACGTGAAGTAGATGAAGTCCTTGTTGATGGACAACTCCCCCTTGGCGTAGGGTTCGTAAGGAATGGCAGCTCGATAGATATAATGGTTGAGGTCCAATGCGGAATAGAAATAGCGGATGCCGGTTGTCCCCGAAGCGCGGATTGTAAAGCTCTTTTCTTGTTGGCGGGCTTTGAGCACTTCGCTCCGGTCGTTATGGTTGGACCGGATGTCATTGCCGATATTGTCAAACAGGACTTTCCCCTCCGGGTTTATGATTGTGAAACGGATATCCTTATGAGGGATCTCTTTCAGGAAATCCTTCACGATGCTGTCTGTCCGTTGGTTTGGACCGGCTTGCTGTATCTTGTAATGGAGTTCATAGTTATAGCTTCGCAGCACTGCATCCAATTTCTCTTGGGTGAATTCGGACTCTCTTTGGTATTGGAATATAAGCATGCATCCGACAAAACCTAAGAACATGAAAAATATAGACCAAAACAGCCTTTGGCTGAATGGGATGAATCTCTCTTTCCGGATTGTTTGTCTCTCTTTATCCATTATCCTTCAAAACAGTAACCAAACCCTAAGCGGGTAACGATGTTCTTTCCATATTCTCCTATTTTCTTCCTCAACCGGGTTATGTTGACATCGATGGTCCGGTCGAGTACATAAACCTCCTCTTTCCATATCTTGGTGAGGAATTCGTCACGAGTGAATACGTGGTTGATGTTCTCCAAGAAGAGGCGTAGGATTTCAAACTCTTTTTTGGTGAGGGCAATCTCGTTCCCGTCTATGTACACTTTTATTTGTTCGATGTCGAGTTTCAGGGTCTTGTAGGTGAGTATATTCTTATCCTTTTCCCCTTTGCTCTCTTTGCTGCGTCGTAAGACCGCTTTCACCCGTGCCAAGACCTGGCGGATGGAAAAAGGTTTGGGGATATAATCGTCGGCACCCAAGTTGAATCCCGTCAGCATGTCATTTTCTGTGTCCTTTGCTGTCAGGAATATGATAGGCAGGTCGGCAGTCTCGCTTTTTTCACGTAACATGCTTGCCATTTTGAAACCTGAAATCTTTCCCATCATTACGTCCAACAACAGCAGGTCATATTGGGTCAGGTCCAACGTCAATGCCTCTTCCGCACTGTACGCTGTGTCTACGTTATATCCTTCAGCTTCCAAATTGAACTGTAAGATTTCACATAAGTCCTCTTCGTCGTCTACGACTAAAAGATGAAACGGTTGCTTTGTCATTGTGCCCATTCGTTTAATGTTCTTGTTTAATGTAGTTGCTCTGTCAGAACCACGAGGCAAAAGTATAGGAATGATGTTTCGGGAAGGTGAAACAGTTGTTACATTTGGGTTACAAAGGAAAGAAGGCGGTGCGTCATCATTGCAAACTGCTGCGTTGCTTCCGGAATCCGACCACGGCCATTTACATCCGTAAACTCCTGCCGGTCTCCTCTTCAGCGCCTTGCATTTTACCAATTCTGACGCACCGTCCCATAGGTTTTATTAGAATAACTTATTTGGATACTCTCCTGCATCTACCAATGCTTGGATTTTGTCTACCACGCCTTGGCGGTCAGCTGCGTATGTAACACCAAACCATTTAGAAGTAGTGTCCAATACTTTCACTGTTGCGGCTCCTTTTTGGATCAATTCGTTAACCATCAAAGGAATGAAGTATTCACATTTCAAGTTGCTGATGTTCTCCTTCAAGAAGTCAACAAAATAGTCTTCTGAATACTGGAAGTAGTCTGGAGTGAATCCCCACATGTTCATGGATACTGGTGTGTTTTCTTCCAAAACGACCTTCTTACCATTCTCGTCGGTAAACTGGATGTCTCCGTCGATGCGTTCGATGGCAGTACGTTCAACGACACCTGTCAGATAACCTTCTGCGTTGGTTTCGCAAACACCGCGTGCAACAGAACCACTTTCGCTCAATGTGTTTCCTACACGGTAGCCTACCATGCAATATTCATTCTTTTTGCCTGTAGCTTCAGTCAACCATTTGCCTAATACGGCAAAGCTGTCACGGCCATAGAAGTCGTCTGCATTGATAACAGCGAACGGCTCTTTGACGACGTTTTTACCCATCAACACAGCGTGGTTCGTTCCCCATGGCTTTTGACGGCCTTCCGGGCAAGTGAAACCTGCTGGCAGGTCATTCAAGTCCTGGAATACAACTTCTACAGGAATATGATTCTCATACTTGGAAATGATTTTTTCACGGAAGTCTTGTTCGAAAGATTTGCGGATGACGAATACCAACTTTCCGAATCCGCCGCGGATTGCGTCAAATATAGAGTAATCCATGATTGTTTCACCGTTTGGTCCAAGACCGTCCAACTGTTTCAAGCCACCGTAACGGCTACCCATTCCGGCTGCTAATACAAATAATGTAGGTTTCATGTGTAATTAAAATTTAAAAAATACTCTTTGCGTGCAAAGTTAATCAAGATTTTCTTATAAACTTTGGATTTGGAAGAAATATCGCCCCTTAGCGGTTATTCTTTCTCTCCGAATGCAAGGTCTCCGGCATCTCCCAGTCCGGGGACAATATAGGAGTGGTCGTCTAACTGCTCGTCTACTGCTGCCAACCATACGGTTGTTTTCTCGGTAGGCATTTTCTCCTTTATATATTCGACGGCTTGACGGCTGGCAATGATGGATGCCACATGGATATGTTTAGGTTGACCTTTTGTCAGCAATGCTTCGTAGGCAAGTTCCATGGAGCTGCCGGTGGCAAGCATCGGGTCGGTTATGATCAGAGTCTTTCCCTCTATCCGTGGAGAAGCGATGTATTCAATATGGATGTCGAAGTTCAACCGGTCTTTGTATTTGCGGTAAGCTGACACGAACGCATTCCCTGCATGGTCTAAATAGTTGAGGAACCCCTGATGGAATGGCAAGCCGGCGCGGAGGATTGTGCCGACGATTACATCTTGTTGCGGCAATCGCATGTCGGCAATTCCCAACGGTGATTCCACTTTTTCCATGTGCCAGTCGAACCGTTTGCTGATTTCGTATGCCATGATTTCCCCGGCACGTTCGATGTTCCGTCTGAAACGAAGGCGGTCTTTCTGTATATGAATATCACGCAGCTCTGCCACGAACTGGTTCAAGATGGAGTTGTTTTCTCCTAAGTTGATTATTTCCATACTACGATGATGGATTTAAATGTTATATAGATTTGTGTTTAGAAGTAGCGCATTTTCCCTTGTACGCAACCATGATGCAATATTCGTAAAAAATCTTGATATTTGCAAATATTTGGATGTAGAACTCAATTCAAGCCGACTCTGAACAAGGGGCTGTTTTGCACCGATTTAATAACAGTTCCAATACCACCTCCGAGCTCTTTAAAAAAAGGTAGTAAGCTTTTTGGAAAAAGGTAGTATGCTTTTTGAGAAAAGGTAGTATGCTTTTTGAAAAAAGCTCGTAACCTTTTGTTGGATGCAAGTTCAAAACATGGACAACACGTTATATGTTTCCACATGAAGCCGCAAATAGTTATCAGAATTTCTATCCGAAAAGGATAATAAATGCAAATTAAGTAGTATCTTTGTGCGCAAGATGAAGTCTTATTTCAGAAGACTCGGATGGAATGTGATGAGGTTTAAAGCCACAAAAGGGTGAAAAAACAAGACAGTCAAGTATGTTGGCATGTTAAGCAATTGCCTTTTATATCTGGCAGTTTAAATTGGAATTAATTATGAATAGTGTCATTGATATACTTGCATTATCCCTTAAGTTGGGTGAAGGCAAAAATGACATAAAATAGATTGAGGAAATGACGCAGGATTGCTCTCTTACTCCTTCTATAGCCGACGAGAACGAATCTATTGACAACAAGCGTTTTCCAAAGGGCATCCATGTTACTGGGACTGATAAGGAATCGGGCTTAGGAATAGAAGATGTATCTAATGGCAAAGAGGAGGGGAAAGGGAACGTCACCCACCGAAATGCGGAAGATGGCGAAAAAGAGAAACCATGGGGTTATCTTTTGATTCATAACAGGCAAGTGGATCTTTTTAAAAAGCAGGTGGATGATTATAACCATTTGCATCCGGAGGCTGCCCATGAATGCTTTATACATTATTCATATATGTATAAAAAGAAGAAGGGCGGAAAGGGTGTTGTCAAAAAGCTGTTGCCGACAGTGAGCGGACTTGTTTTCCTTCAGGGTAGAACCGTCGAATTGCAAACCTTCTTGCGGGCAAATTATCCTCAATACCATTTGATTAATAATTGCAGTACGGGTAAACCTGCCAGTATAGCCCACAAGGTGATGAAGCCTTTTATGGAGCTTGTTTCCAGCCATCCGGAAAATGTGACTTTCCTTCGTGACCCATTTGTGAAATTTGCAAAAGATCATGTCAAGCTCCGTGTGATAACAGGTCTGTTCAAAGGTTTGGAAGGCTACATCATCCGTGTGGATCGCGACCGCCAGTTGGTCATGGAGTTGGGTGGTTATGCGGTCGCTATACGGGGAGTGCATAATGAAGATTTTGAAGTGGTGGAGGAGCTGGAGGCATCAAAACCTGCCAAGCACGATATAAGTGAATCCTCTACTGGTAATACATAAGATAAACACACATTAAACATTAATTATGAGTAGGCAGAACATAGCCCTAATTACGGGTGTTACAGGTCAGGATGGATCCTATTTGGCAGAGTTGCTGTTGGAAAAAGGTTATGATGTACACGGTACAATCCGTCGTTCGTCAGTGGACTACCGTGAGCGCATTGCCCATTTGGAAGGCAAACCGCATTTCCACCTTCACTATGCCGACCTCGGCGACTCCATGTCTCTCGTGGGCGTGGTGGAAGAGGTGCGTCCTACCGAAATATATAACCTTGCCGCACAAAGCCATGTGCAGGTCAGTTTTGATGCCCCGGAGTTTACTGCCGACGTGGATGCGGTGGGCGTGCTCCGTATCATTGAGGCAGTACGCAAAGTCGGACTTGCCCATAGTTGTAAAATCTACCAGGCTTCCACCTCCGAACTTTATGGAAAGGTGGAGGAGGTGCCACAGAATGAGAACACACCGTTCTATCCGTTCAGCCCTTATGCCGTTGCCAAACAATATGGTTATTGGATAATAAGGGAATACCGTGACGCATACAATATGTTCTGTTGCAATGGGATACTTTTCAATCATGAGAGTGAACGGCGTGGCGAGACCTTTGTCACACGAAAGATAACGCTCGCTGCCGCACGCATCGCACAAGGTTGGCAGGAGAAGCTCTATCTCGGCAATCTCGATTCCCTGCGTGACTGGGGTTATGCCAAGGACTATGTGGAATGTATGTGGCTTATCCTTCAAGCTCCCAAACCGGATGATTATGTCATCGCTACGGGCGTACAACACAGTGTGCGTGAGTTCGCACAGCTCGCATTCCATTATGTGGGCATCGAGTTGAAATGGGAAGGCAAGGAAGAAAACGAGAAGGGAATCTGCGTGAGCGGTCCGGAAAACCTTGTTGGCAAGACCCTCGTGGAAGTATCTCTGGACTTCTACCGTCCTACCGATGTCGTTAATCTTTGGGGCGACCCGACAAAGGCGAAGGCTAAATTGGGTTGGAACCCGAACACCACCTCTTTTGAGCAGCTTGTCAAGATTATGGTTGACCATGATATGGCAAAGGTCGCTTCTGAAGGAGCTGCCGCCAAGGTGCGTATGAATTTGGCTGAATATCTGGAAAAGGGCATTGTGAAGTAATATTCAATGGTTATGTGTTCAAAGTTAAGCAAGGACAGCAAGATATATATAGCAGGACATCACGGGCTTGTGGGCTCTGCCATTTGGAATAACCTGATGGAGCGTGGCTTCACCCGTCTGATAGGCCGCAGCCATAAAGAGTTGGATCTTACCGACCAGCAAGCGGTGGCACGTTTCTTCGACGAGGAGCGTCCCGATGCTGTTGTCTTGGCTGCTGCATTCGTCGGCGGTATCATGGCGAACTCGCTCTACCGTGCCGACTTCATCATGCAGAACATGCAGATGCAGTGCAATGTGATAGAGAATGCCTATAAACATGGTGTAAAGAAACTCCTTTTCCTTGGTTCTACCTGCATTTATCCGAAGAACGCTCCGCAGCCGATGAAGGAGGATTGCCTGCTGACTTCCCCGTTGGAATATACCAACGAGGAGTATGCGATTGCGAAGATTGCCGGTCTGAAAATGTGCGAGTCGTATAACTTGCAATACGGTACGAACTATATTGCCGTCATGCCCACCAATCTATATGGACCGAACGATAATTTCCATTTGGAGAACAGCCACGTGATGCCGGCCATGATGCGTAAGATTTATTTGGCGAAGTTGATCCATGAAGGCGACTGGCGCAGCATCGAGGTGGATATGGACAAACGTCCGATTAACCCGACCGACAAGCTCCGTGCCATCATCGGTGAAGGCAATGTGGACGGCAACAACCCGCACGACCGCATATTGAAAGCGTTGGAATTCTACGGGATATATGATAACAAGGTGATACTTTGGGGCACGGGCACACCCCTTCGTGAGTTCTTATGGAGCGAAGACATGGCAGATGCCAGTGTCCATGTACTCCTGAACGTGGACTTCAGTGACATTATCGGAATAGAAAAATACAGCAGCGTCTTTTATGGGGCAAAGACGGACGGCATAGTGGACAGGAACAATTCCGAAGGCCGTGGCGGTGCCATCCCGTCATTGGGCGAGATTCGCAATTGCCATATCAATGTCGGTACCGGCAAGGAACTCACCATCCGCCGGCTCTCCGAACTGGTAGTCAAAGCCGTCGGTTTTGAAGGAACGATAGAGTTTGATACTACCAAGCCCGATGGAACCATGCGCAAACTGATAGACGTGAGCAAACTTCACTCCCTCGGCTGGACTCATAAAGTGGAAATAGAGGAAGGCGTCCAAAAACTCTTCGAATGGTATCGGAGGAGTTTGGAGTGACCCGATATGGATCAGTCGTCTTTGTTGGAGCATAAAGTAAGAGAATAACGAACACAGATCTAACAGATTGAACAGATGTTTTATTATAAGTATAAATCTGTATTATCTGTTCTATCTGTGTTCGAAATAAAGAAAAATAGTGTTATTCAATCCGAATATACCGGATACTTATTTTGATAAAGTAAGAGAAATAATCAATTGAGTATTTGTGAATATCGGGATTATTCGTATTTTTGTCTTTATAACAAAAAAGGAACACTATGGATATTAAAGATTACCGATTGACATCTCTGGAAGAACCTTCGGACGAAATGCTTCATGAACTGATGAAGCAGGTTGCGGAATCTGCTCGGCAGAGTACTGCTCATGCGCAGCGTGTATTGCAAGACAGAATGAAGGAGACGATTGCGGCAATCAGACAACAGCGTAAGCTGTCCTCAGTTAAAGCGTAAGTATAATGGTTGCAGTCCATCGTCCAGTACTGTGTGTGGTTGCCGGTCCCAATGGGTCTGGAAAAACATCAACGACGGAAAAGCTACTCGCCAACGAGTGGGCTGCTGACAGTGTATATATCAATCCCGATAATATTGCATTAGAACAGTTTGGCGACTGGAATTCTCAGGATGCTGTATTGAAAGCCGCAAAGGAAGCTACCCGTTTGCGCTATCAGTGTTTGGAAGAGCAGAAAAGTTTTGTATTTGAGACGGTGTTCTCGTCTGAGGAAAAGCTTGAATTTCTTCTGAAGGCACATTCAAGCGGTTTCTTTATCCGTTTTTTCTATGTCTGTACAGAGAATCCGGAGATAAACGTTCTCCGTATAGCCCAACGCTATTTGAATGGCGGACACGAAGTCCCCATATCTAAGATATTCAGTAGATACTATAAGTCATTATTGCTAGCAGCTCAAGCGATTCCATTTGTGGATAGAGCGTATATCTATGATAATTCGCTTGATAATGAATTGCCACGTTTGCTTTATCGCACTTACGAGGGGAAATTGGTGAAACAATATGTTTCTGAAATTCCAGCTTGGGCAAGCTCTTTAATAATCTGAAAAATTAAGTTAAGCAGGGTTTAGACTCTGTTGGGTAAGCAGTCAGGTGAGGACTATTATATTCGATAGGTATCTTTGTACTGAACAAAAACATTATTAGCTTATGTACGGCAACGAACACAGATCTAACAGATTGAACAGATGTTTTATTATAAAGAGGAAACATACAAAATAAATGGTGCTGCAATGAAGGTGTACAATACCCTCAAACATGGTTTCTTGGAAGCTGTCTATCAAGAGGCTCTTGAGATAGAATTCAAGAAACAGGGTATTCCTTTCGAGAGGGAAAAGGAACTTACAATTTTTTATGATGGGGTTGAATTAAAACAGACCTATCGAGCAGACTTTGTTTGTTATGGCAATATTATAGTAGAACTCAAAGCGGTATCCCAATTAGATGATGCTCATCGTAGTCAGGTTTATAACTATCTATGTGCTACAGGATATAAAGTAGGACTATTGTTTAACTTCGGTCATTATGATGGTTTGGAGATTGAACGTAAAGTAAAATAGTTTATACGATATAAATGTCTTGGATTCAACTGAATTTATTCTCCTTTAGTAAGAGAAAAACGAACACAGATCAAACAGATTGAACCGATGTTTTATTATAAGTATAAATCTGTATTATCTGTTCTATCTGTGTTCGAAACGAAGAAAAATAGTGTTTTAATGTCCCCTACAACATCTTTTCAAAGTGCTACAAGGACACACAAGCGGAAGGTCGTCCTTCAGGAGAGCTCTAAGAGTAAAGCGAACTGTCAGTTTTTGCATACAAATCTTTTAAAACAGCGTTTAAACGGTGTTTTAATGGTATTTAAACGGTGTTTTATTATTCTATAATGGAGTGCGAGTGCTTGTAGCAAAGAGTTAACCTTATTTACAAAAAGACATGTTGCGTTGCTTGGAGGATGGTAGCCTCGACCTCTCGAATAATGTGTGTGAGCGACAGATTAGAAGAATTGCGAAATATCGCAATAATAGTTATTTCGTTGGTAGCCCAGAAGCAGGTGTGCGCTTTGCCCGCTTGATGTCTCACTTCGCCAACATCCGCAAGCACAACCTAAATCCGGTAGAGTATCTTTGTGACGTATTCCGCAGAATTAAAAATACGGCAAAGGATAAGTTAGTGGACTTGATCGCTCATAGATGGCGGCCAACTACAGGTGTCGTTTGGGTATAAAATCAAATAACATTTTTCTTAAAAGATAATAAAAGTGTGCGTGCTTTATGGGCTAACGTGCCTAAAGTGACCGCTTACGAGTATCTGTCTAAAGAATTGGTGTTAGTAATCATAATATTAGAAAGAATTCTGAATATAAGGACTATTCTGTTTTATATTTGAATGAATGTTATGAGAAAAATTCAAAATAATATATTTGAGACCATCTGTAGTAAGGAGAATTTGATATTAGCATGGAGAAGGGTTGAAAACTCTTTTCATCATGGAGATGTCTGGTATGATGAGTTGGAACTTGCTGCTTATAAGTTTAATCTTGTAAAAAACATAAAAGATTTATCTAAAAGGTTAAACAATGGTACTTACAAGATGAAACCAATAAAGCCTGCTCCTTATCCAAAGAATAAAAAGATTGTTAAAGATAAAGAAGAACATAATATACTTCGTGTTAGACAGTCATTTTGTATAAATGTTGAAGATCAAATTGTTTGGATGGCTGTATATGGAGTTCTTGGACCATATTTTGAAGAACAAATGCCAGCTTGGAGCTATGGAAATCGTATGTTTTGAATACTTGGAAAAATGAGAATGGGAAATGGATTAATGGTGTTTATAGAACTACCTCCAAACTATTTTATAGAAAATGGACGCAAGGATGGCCATTATATAGACATATGTTATCGGCTTGCATTAAACGTATGGCTTTCCCATGGGGAAAATGACGAAGACGTATGTGATGATTCTGTTTTGGAAACGATAGAAGAAAACGATGCTCAAGTAAATGATGCTTTTAAATTACCATATTTAGAAAAAGACTATTTCCCAAAAGATGGTATTCATCCTCATTTGTATTATTTGTCTATAGACTTAGAGAAGTTTTATCAGACTGTAAGTATGGATAAAATAAGGAATAAACTCTTGAGTGCTTTTTCAGTTGATAATCCTATGTTAACGGCACTAATAAATTCAATCACTAAGTTTGAGGTAGTGAATGAAGGAAATGGAAGAATTCCTTTCACTGATGAAGAACTTAAAGAAATGGATTTGCCTTCAGATTTGGCTTTTGATGGTTTGCCCACAGGGCTTATTGTGGCAGGGGCTTTGGCAAATTTATATATTTTGGATGTAGATTTAAAAGTTTGCGAGAAACTAAAAATGAGCATCCGCATCATATATTACATTTTAGGTATGTTGATGATCATTTGTTCATTTCCGAAGATGCTGAAAAGTTAGAAGATTGGAAAAATTGGTATATTCTGGAAATAAGGAAGTATGGGCTTAAGGTTAATGAGTCCAAAACAGATAAACAGCCCATCAAAATAGATTCAACTTATCCAACACCTCTAATAACACAGACTTTACAGAAACTCTCTGAAATATCAAAAATGCCATTGGACTTGTTAAATTCTACAGAATTTGGGTTGGTGTTTAGAGATTTGCAAATGTTATTGGTTTCAGATTTTCCAGAGCAGGAGATTAAAAAAGGAACAAGAACATCATTTGCTTGTACAATGTTGTCTCGATTGCCATCTGATATAAATGTAGATTATGATAAGATACGTCAAAACGTAAGGAATGGTTGGAGTATATTTCTAAGATATGTCTTAATGAAGAAGCCAATAGAAGTAGTTTGCGCTCTTTGATATTTTCTACGTGTGATAATTATCCTGAAAGATTGGATGAATCTGTTAGGAAGTTGATAGAAAAAGAAGGTGTAGATAGATATAATAGCATTAGAAATGCTATAGGTGAATCAAGAAAAGAAATCAAAAAAATAGAAGATAAGATTTTTAATTTACTAGTGTATTCTGTTAAAGAAATTTCGGATAAGCCTAAAATGTGGCTTAGGATATTGGATTTCTGCATATATCATGCACCAAAAAAATATTCAGAATTTATATATTGTTTTGAATAAGATTTATGAGGATGGTGAAATGCATTCTTTAGGATATGAGTACATAGTTTCTGTAATGAATACTCATATAGCATTGCAAGCATTAAGAACTGTTTCTCGTCATGCAGCAAAGAGATATAAGGATCCATGGAAGAAAATAATAGATGAGCTTTTTTTAGAGCAATACAGTCAAATTGATGATAAATATAATGGTATACGCCATTATTTATATGAAGATGCTGATTTTTTAGTACAAAGAACTAGAACAGCATTAGAGAAATACATGTGTGGCAAAGGTGAAAATAGTTTTTTAGATAGTTGCAGGTATAATGGTCTTAATTTGGATTCTTCATTTTGGTTGTTGTGGCATATCGATAAGTTGAATAGAGATAAACCGAATCCGGATTTGTTTATTCCTAATTTTTTAGCAGAAGAACTGAACAAAGCAAACATAGACTCTAAATTCTTTGTTCAATTACTTTTCACGTGTGTTCCTAACGTTTCTTTATCTCTATTTGGTGAAAATGATTTTAAGAAAATAAAATTTACGAGGGTTCAAAAAGAAAGTTTATTACTTGCTGCGTGGGATCAAACTTTTGGTAATAAAATAGTGGATAGTTTTGGATTGAAAGAAGAAAAAATATCTTGTTCATCTAATAAACCTTCCTTGATTCAATGGATAAAAGAAGTTCGATTAATGGAGAAAACAGGTGTGAATACATTAAGTAATGCTTTATGCTCAGAGTATTGTGCGACCTTGATTATGAGCAATGTAGTAAGCTATTTCTGTGATAAAATTGAGAATATTAAAAATAAACCTCTTCATCCTGCTTCAATTTTGATGAAAAGAAAAGAATGTTTAGATGTAACAGATTGGGATAGCTGGCTTTCTCCTAATAAAAAAATTAGTATATATACAAAGAAGTCTTTTAGCGATGTATTATATCGCTATCCTAGCTATACATCTAATGAATATGAACCAGAGATTGGAGCTATTTATGGTTTAGGTATAATTTTCCTTCAATTATTGACCAAAGAATATACTCTACCATGGGTCTTTAACAGACCTGAGTATGGATATGAATGGCAATCGGTTCTTTATCGACTGCTTGAAAAGGGAAAGGTTTCATCTACTAATTTTAATATAATAGCAGCTTGTTTGTCTTTGGAAAATAGAGAAACAATTAAGTTGAAGGGTATTTTTAATAATGTAGTTGTAAGTAATCAGCTAGTTAATGATGCTAAGATAGAATCGTTAGAAGATTTGCTTAAAGAAATAAACAAATCATTGGATGAATTGAAAGAGAATCAAATATCAGTAGCGAATCATGAAACACGTCAACTTGTAATGATTAAGATTTGATGGAGAAAAAAGTTAATATTGGAATTATACAAGCTATCGTAGATGCCAACATGACATGGAATCATTTGCCACAAATGGATGTATATGAGGCAAATGCTATATGGAGACAAATACAAGCAGTGTTTGCGTCATTTCAAGAAATGTCAGATACGATGCGACCAGACATTATAGTGTTGCCAGAATTAGCTATTGCTACGTTTTTTGAGTCACGAATAAAAAGCTTAGCGCATAGAATTGGGGCTATAGTTGTAGCTGGACTTGATTTTAAACAATATAGTGATAAGGAAATAGCGAATATAGGTGTATTTTATGTTCCCAGTTATTGGCCAAGGGGTGAGAATGTAAGAAGAGTTAGATCTAAGTCTTTTTATTTTGGAAAACACTTTATGTCTAGAGAAGAACATAAAACCATTTATGATGAATGGAAAAGAACATTCAAGCCATGCGATGATTTTTATATCGTTGATTTGGATGAGTATGGTAAACTAGGTGTCTCTATTTGTGCAGATTTTTATGACATTGAGCGATATGCTATATATAAAGGGCGTATACAACATCTATTAATTATTGCGAACAACAAAGATATTAAATCTTTTTATTATTTGGCAGAAGCTATATCGCGATTGATATATTGTAATGTTGTAATATGCAATTCGGGTCACTATGGAGGTTCTATTTGTTTTAGCTTAGCGAAACAGGAATATAAACGTTATTGCTATAAGCATGAGGGAAAAGATTTGTTTACATCACAAATAGTATCATTGCCTGTGGATGATTTGTTGAGTGCTCAATTAGAAGATGAGAATGCTTTAATGTTTTTTAAAAATCCACCTCCTGGATATAAATACTATTATAAAAAACCTATTAATGAACAAAAGAAATGAGTTATAGATGGCAAGAAACGATAAAAATCCTGATTCCAGGATTTTATATACTTATTTGTGTTGGCTTAGGGTGTTTAATCACTTATGAGCAAATTGATAAGGATTTTATCGATTTGACAGGAAAAATATCAGCTGTGCTGATAATACTGATGTTTTTTACTGCTTTTGTTGTTGGATATATCAATGAGATAATTAGTAGTATAATAGAATTGATTTTATATAAAATAGGATTGCCTAGACCTTCTCGATTGGTTTTAAACAATAAAATTAAACGATTTCGTATTGTTAGAAATGATGAACTTCGACAAAAGCTTGATATTATGCCGCCTACATTGATGGTTGATAATTCTTTAGCTGCAATAAGCTTAGCAAAGGCTAAACAAGCTACAGAATCAGACAAATATCAAGAATTATATTATCAGTCAGTCCTTGCGAGAAACCTTTGTTTCGCCCATTTGGTTTCGTGCATCCTTTTGCTATATGTAAGTGATTGTCCATTGATGTTGTTGATATTGTGCTTCCCATCACTTATATTGTTTTGTTGGCAATGGTGGAAAATGAACTTAGTTTATGTGAAAAAGATATTTCTTGAATACTTAAAATAGAGAAAGTTGTTAGCAGTCAAAAAGGGCTATTATATTCGATAAGTATCTTGTAAGCACTCAAATTAGGGCTTAAATTCGAAAGAAGTAACTTCGCTGCTGAATTTAAAACATCAAATTATGTACAGCAGTGAAGATTTGGAAAGATTCTATTTCCAGTACCAGACGGAGGCAATGCCGAAGGGCATCTCTATTGAACAGTTCTGTTCACGTAATAAAGTACCTTATAACATATTCTACAAATGGTACAAGGATACACGCAACAAGATTGTGGAGGTAAAAGTGGATGGGCTTCCTACCTCGGATCAAGAAGAGTCAAAGGAGGAAAGCTCTTCTCAAGAACCATCTTCTACAGCAATGAAGCCTTCTTGTGTTCGTATCCTCGTGGAGTTGCGAATGACCAATGGGCTGCATATCTCCCAAAGAACCTAAGCTATCAGGAGTTGAAGCGGCTGATAGAGAAACTGGAGGGTCTATGCTGAGTGTTACCGGTATTAACCGCTTCTATTATCTCCGTGACTTTACGGATATGCGATGCAAGCATAGCCGGGTGTTATCCATCATACGTGAACAACTCCATCGTGAGCCGTCTGACGGGGATGTGTTTATCGTGATGTCACGAGACCGCCGCATAGTAAGAATGTTCACATATGACAACCGTTCATACAGCCTGTTTGAAAAGAAGTTCGTTGCAGGTCATCAGTTCATGAAAGTGGAGCGTGAAGGTGGAGAACGGGTTTACAGAATAGACTGGAAAGATGTTGTATTGTTATTGGAAAATCCAATAGTTAAAACATTGAAAATTAGATAATTATGTTGCTTGTTTATTCGTTTTTCTCATATATTTTCACTATCTTTGTAGTTGAAAATCAGAGCATTACGGATGAACGAACTGCAACATATCATAGAACAAAAGCAAGAGCTGTTGGCACGGGAGGCAATCTCGCGCCCGGCTGTTGATTACAGTAAAGATATGACAGCAGAAGAGCAGAAACGCTATATCAATTATCTTGCAGAACGCCTCGAAAAGGCAGACTTGGGGTTGCGTGCCCGTGATGCGGTGCTCCAGGATTTTCTTGATGAGAAAAAGATTCTAGTAGAACGCTTGTCAAAACTTGATGCTGTATTGTCAGATGTGGAAGATCTTAAGAAGAACTTGGCTTCTGAGGTTAAGAAACGTAAGGCTGCTGAGCGTAAGGTGGATGACTTGAAGGCAAAATTGAAGTTTGCTAATAAGAATCGCTACGGTAATAAAAGTTATGGCTCAAAGAAAAAAATTCAAGCGAAGAATCCGACCGTACCAAAGACAAGGATGATTTTGACGGTACCTCTTCTTCTTTCTTTGCCATAAACTCCATAGCCAACAAAGAATCGGATTCATCATCGGCAACCGTTACTCAGGAAAAGAAACCTCGCGACTTGTCAAATCGCCCCGACACCTATAATACCATGGGGGTTCAGGGTGCTTCCAAAGAATATAGGTCAGACTTGTCAAAAGTCCCAGGACGTATACTTGAAAGAAAGATGATTCCCGTTTTCCATCTTGAGGTAAACCTTGTAGAGGAACGTTTCGAGATATCCCACTATGTGGAGAAAGGCAAGAAACCGAAGTGGGGCTATTTCCCTGTAGCAGGTAATCCGCAGCTTGTCACCAAGTTTGACGGCACAAAGGCTACGCCCGAATTCCTTCAGGCTATAGCATACGAGGTTTATGTGAAGAATGTCACTTTTGGCCTGCTTCATCGTTGGCTTACCGATTTGGGGATGAAGGTATCAGCCAATACATTACGTAACTGGCTGAAGAAAGGCAAGAAATACCTTGACGAACTTGTCAAGGTACTGAAGGAAGTGGCGTTGGAGAAGGACTCAATAGTCAACTGCGACGAGACATGGTGCAAATCCGTAAGTATGACCATTACAAGAAATGTTACATCTGGGTATTGGTCAACAAGGCAGAGCAGACAGTCATCTTCTTCTATGAAGATGGGTCGCGCGGTCGTGACGTGCTGACTCATTTTATAGGTGACGCAGAACTGAAGAGCGTTATGACCGACGGGTATAACGCCTATGTATTTATAGGTGATGAGTTGAGTACTGTAGAGCAGAGCCCTAACTTAAAGAAAGCCATACATCAAGTCTGTATGGCCCATTTCAAGGCCAAGTTGAACAAGGCATTGGAACAAGCTGGCGACATTCATGCGCGTCCTTTTCTAAGTGGTGTTGATTTCTATTATAAAAGAGAACGTCAATATGATGCGGAAGGTCTTACACCAGAAGAGAGAGGCAAGCGTCGACAAGACCTTGAGTCAAAGGAAATGCTGATAACTCTTAGACAATATCTTAAGATAGAGCTTGACAAAGATCCGTCAGAGACTACTCCTTATTTGCGGGAAGCCTTGAATTATCTGGATAAATTCTGGAACAACATCTTTGCTTTTCTAAAGGATGGCAATCTTCCCATTGATAATAATTTGGCAGAACGCACGATTCGTCCTTTGACAACCCAGCGCAATGCAATGCTCCACTTCGGCAGTGACGAAGGGGTTGAGATGGCGGCTACTTATCATAGCATCATCAGTACAGTGAAGATGCAAGGAAAATCGGTCTGGGAATACCTTGGTAAATTTTTTACTAAAATATTTAACGGTTGCAAGGATTTTATCAGCCTGCGACCAGATAAAATCGGATTGGCAATATGCCAATAGTTAATAAACAAGTAATTTTTTAACAACTCAACATATAGGCACTTGCAAAAGTGCCTATACAAAGGGTTATGCCCTAAATTGAGAGCGTTTAAACGGTGTTTTAATGGTATTTAAACGGTGTTTTATTATTCTATAATGGAGCGCGAGTGCTTGTAGCAAAGAGTTAACCTTATTTACAAAAAAAAGACATAAATTTACCTGATGATGAGCAACTAGAAAAGTATATCAATCATGTATTAACAGAGGATATTGAGAATCAAAATGCAGAAATTGTTGCATTAGCAAAAAGTATTGTTGAACCAGATGATCATCACAAATATCTTGATGATATAATAGATGGTCTTGGAGACGAAGAAAATGTTGGGTTATATAAGGTTATAGAAGAACTTGCCAAACATCCAGAATGGAACGCTTATACAGAGTCTGTACGTAATTGGCTAATAAAAGAAAAGAAAGATTTAGGCTTATAACAAATGACAAATCAAACATCGGATAATAACAAACGGATAGCGAGGAATACGTTGCTACTATATGTACGTATGTTTTTCATGATGGGTATCGCACTTTACACTTCGCGTGTTGTGCTCAATACTCTGGGAGTGGAGGACTATGGTATATATAATGTGGTGGGCGGACTTGTTAGTATGTTCGGACTCTTGAACGGCTCTATGTCTTCTGCCACTCAACGGTATATCACATTTGAACTTGGCAAAGGCGACGGTAAGAGTTTGAACAAGATATTCAGCTTGTCTCTGCAAATACATGCTCTTATAGCTATTGTTACAGTACTGCTGATAGAGTCGGTAGGTTTGTGGTTTTTATATAATAAGATGACCATACCGCCTGAACGTATGACCGCAGCATTTTGGGTGCTTCAAGCATCTGCATTAACGTTTATCTTCTCAATTATGTCAGTGCCATACAATGCTGATATTATAGCACACGAACGTATGTCGGCTTTTGCTTATATTTCAATAATTGAGGCAGTATTGAAGTTAGTTATTGTTTATATGCTGTTGGCAGTACCGTTTGATAAGCTTATCGTTTATGCAATATTACTTGCTGTTGTACAATTATCCATACAGTTATGCTATATGGTTTACTGTCATAGGCATTTCCCTGAGTCAACGTACAGACACGTTAAGGATTGGCGACTGTTTAAGGAGATGACATCGTTTGCAGGGTGGAATATGTTTGGTGGACTGTCAAGCATATCGTTCAATCAAGGATTGAGTATGTTGCTTAATGTGTTCTTCGGACCAGTTGTCAATGCAGCACGTGCTGTAGCAACGCAGGTACAGGGAGCTATTCAGATGTTTATCACGAACTTTCAAATGGCTCTCAATCCACAGATAGTGAAGACTTATGCTCAGGGTGACTTTGAAGCAATGCACACGTTGATGTTTCGAAGTTCTCGATTCGCATTCTTCCTGATGTATCTGCTTAGTTTGCCAGTTCTGCTTGAAGCTCCACTGATATTGCAGATATGGTTGAAGACAGTACCAGATAATACTGTTATTTTCTTGCGTTTGATAATATGTACAACGCTTATTTATACTATCATCAATCCGATACTTGTTGCGAATAATGCAACAGGTAAAGTACGTACTTATTATATAGTATGCGGATCTATGATGATTTCAATTCTGCCCATTTCGTATATTGTATTACGTATGGGAAGTCCAGCATATAGCGTCTTTATAGTGCATTTCTGTATTGAGTTGCTGACACAGGTTGCAAGACTTATAATGGTTAGAGATAGATTAAAACTATCAATTAGAAAGTATATTCTAAAAGTTTATCTTCCTATTGTTATGGTTACGATAATAGCAGCAATTATACCATTGCTTGTTTATAATTCTATGACAGAAGGCTTAGTGAAATTCTTCATAGTGTCAATTGTTTCAGTAATGTCTGTTGCTTTAACCTCCTTTATTATAGGTTTTAGTCACTCCGAACGACAATTCTTTATTAACAAGTTCAAATTGATTTCTGCAAAGATAAGAATATGATTAATAAAAAACAAACAAGACTGTTGCGGATGTTCGGCTTGCGCCCAACGCTGTCCCAAGCAATGCATTTCGATGACAGAGGATGAAGAAGGCTTTCTTTATCCACAAGTAGATACTTCAAAATGTGTAGATTGTCATTTGTGCGAGAAGGTCTGTCCCGTTATAAATCAAGATGAGGCACGTACTCCGTTGAATGTATATGCTGCCAAGAATTCGGATGATGAGGTTAGACTTCAAAGCTCATCAGGTGGAATCTTTACATTGTTAGCTGAACAGACACTAAAGGATGGCGGTGTTGTATTCGGTGCTTGTTATGATAAAGAATGGAATGTAGTACACGGTTATACAGAAACGATAGAAGGTATTGCTGCTTTTAGAAGTTCAAAATATGTTCAAAGTAATATAAAAATATCATTCTTTGAAGTAAAGACATTTCTGGAGAGTGGACGCAAGGTTTTGTTTTCTGGCACTCCTTGTCAAGTAGCAGGCTTGAAGCTATTTCTTAGAAAGGAATATGATGACCTTCTTACTTTGGAAATAGCATGTCATGGTGTTCCAAGTCCGAAAGTCTGGCATAATTATTTGACTGAATTTATAGATATGAATAAGATAGCTATCATAAAATCCATTAATTTTAGGGACAAAAAATACGGATGGAATGGCTATCATTTTTCTGCTACATATATAAATAAGAATGGAAAGACTGTAAATATGTCTATGCCTCATGGAGATAATCCATTTTATAGAGGATTCTTGAATCACCTCTATGTGCGTCCATCTTGCTATCAATGCCCAGCAAAGAGCGGACGTTCCCAAGCGGATATAACAATAGCCGACTTTTGGGGAATAGACAAACTCTATCCATCATTGGATGATAATAAAGGATATAGTATAGTATGTGCGAATACAGATAAGGGATTGTCTTATGTACTTGATTTATGTGATACAATATATGAAGTTCCTTATTGTGAGGTAGTTAAGTACAATCCTGCGTTAATAAAGTCAATAAAGGAAAACGCATTGTCTAATAAGTTTTGGCAGTCTGATGCAGGAGTAATAAAAACAGTAGAGCGTTTATGTGGGGATTCTTATATTTTAAAACTAAAGAAAAAGATAAGCCGACTTCTACATAAGCCTATAATATATAAATAAGATATGGCAAATAAACCGCATTTAGATTTTCTTGATTTGGCTAAAGGAATAGGTATTCTATTGGTTGTATTAGGACATGGTATGTTTCCTAATCATTTTCTAATAGACTCGTTTCATATGCCGATGTTTTTTATATTATCCGGCATTACTTTTCCCCCCCCAAATAAGCTAAATACAAGTAACACAAAAGAATGGCTGCTTAAGAAGATAGAGCGTATATTTGTGCCTTATATATTCTTTGCAATAGTTAGTGGTGTGATTGAGGTCGTAGTTGGAAGAGTAAATCCTTCATCGCCCTTTAATTCTCCCTTATGGTTTTTGCAGACTTTGTTTTGCTCGCTTTTGATATATTATATTGTCAATATGTTTATGAGCAATAGACGTATAAATGTAATCTGTGTGTGTATAGCAGTTTCGACATATTACATATATAAGTACACACATATAGCATCGGTTCTCCCATTCGCCATATATAGAGCATTGATAGCAATGGTGTTTATACATATAGGAACGTTATTGTCCAATTACTATAAGAAAGAACAAAGAAGAACACCGGCTCTGATAATTAGTATGGTAACAGTTTGGGTATTTATGTCATGTTTATATGTAAGCGGAAGATACTATAACGTAATAGGCCTTAATTTTCATTCAGGAAGTATTTTTGCTTATAATATATGGCTACCATGGTTGTTAACAATTAGCGGTTCTGTTTCGGTTCTTTACATCTCAAAGCTAATAAAAAGCGTGAAACCATTGAATTGGATGGGATTTAATTCACTTGTAATCATGTGTGTACATTTTCCTTTGATAGAGCGATTAAACACGGTTTGTGCTTCTTTGACGTTATACCAGTCTACTATAGGAAAAATGACATTAGCTCTGATATCGTACGCTATTACAATTCGTTTTAGCTGTTTGATGGTGTATGTGTGCAAACGTATATTCCCATCTGTAACAGGATATAGTAGGACATTTTTAACAAGATAAATATTGAATTATAAATGAAAATAGGTATTATAACATTTTGGGACAGCCAGGACAATTATGGACAGATCATGCAGTGTTATGCATTAAGTACATATTTGGAAAAGGCAGGTCACAATACCGTAATTATTCGATACAAACCTTATCAGAAAGAAAGTAGGTTAGCAAGGCTTAAGAAGTTAAATCCTACACACGTGTTTGCATATTACAAGTATCGTAAGGAACAAAAAACTTTACAGCAAGTAATAGGTGTAACACGCGATTTTGACGGCTTTAGGAATAAGTATCTTAGGTATACAGACAAGGTGTATTATGGTTTTGATCAGTTGTGGCATGAAGACTGGTCATCGTTTGACGCCTTTGTGTGTGGCAGTGATCAGATATGGAGTCCTAAACCAGACGAGCAATTAAATGCATATTTTTTGCAGTTCGCTCCCTACAAATGTTTGCGTATTGCTTATGCACCAAGTTTTGGTAGATCTGTTTTACCTAAATATTATCAGGCCCAGTTACATAGTCTACTGGAACATTTTGATGCCATAAGTGTTCGCGAAAGTGAAGGCGTTGGTTTCTGCGAGCAAGCAAATCTGTATAGTCAATTGGTTTGCGACCCTACATTATTATTGACAGATTCTGATTATAAGAAATTGACAAATCGCCATGTCAGAGATAATAAAGTCTTCTGCTACCTTATAAAATGGGACACGCTATTTCCGATAGATGAGGTTAAAAGAGTTGTAAGCAAATACAATGGCATACATTATTTCTGTACAAATGGGCAAGAGCAGCTTTTTCAATATGAGAAGAATCAGACTATAGGAAATTGGGTGGAGTCAATACAAAAGAGTAATTTATCACTTACCAATTCTTTCCATGGAGCTGTTTTTTCAATATTAAGCCACACTCCGTTTGTCGCTTTCCCTCTTACTGGGGAAGCTTCAGCAATGAACAATCGTTTGACCTCATTGCTTACCAAACTTGGCTTGGAAAATAGAATTTACTCAAAAGGAGCCGATTTAAATAGCATAGTCAAAACTCCGATTGATTGGGATAAGGTTGATGCTCGTCTTAATGATTTCCGTGTTGAATCAGAGAAGTTTCTTCTTAATGCCTTAAAAAAGAAAGGCCAAAACTGTGGACATAACATCTGCTTCTTAACAAGTGGTTCTGTTCATCACAACTATGGTGGTCTTGATAGGGTTACAGAGTTACTTGCCGAATTTTTTAAGTCGAAAGGCGCCAATGTGTATTTCGTGTCCCAAAAACGCAGAGATGTTATACATGAGGATATGCAATATTTCTTACCAAATACGGAAAGGTACCATACCGATGAAAACGTCAAATGGCTGAATGAATTTATAGAACAGAAGCGTATTGATGTAGTGATCAATCAGGAAGGTAACGTTGATATAACTCTTCCTATTAAATCAGGAGTAAAACGTATAACAGTATTACATTTTAATCCGAACTACATAGATGACAATTACTTCATTAATAAGTTTAAAACAAACCCGTTATTGAAATATGCTTTTAAAACTCCTGTAGGTAAAATAGGACTAAAACATCTAAGAAATAAACTGGCTCGAAACTACATCCGTCAAATACAATGGGCTGATAGTTTTGTTATGCTTTCAGATTTGTTTAGACCAACATTATCACAACTACTTCTCAATAGATACGATTACCGTAAGGTTCTTGCAATAAACAATCCACTTGTGTTGGATTCTACATTTGATGTTAGTAAAATCAAAAAGGGAAAGACAATTATCTATGTAGGTCGCATTGATAATGGTTTTAAAAATGTAGACAAACTAATACATATTTGGGGAAAGATAGCAGATAAGTTACCGGACTGGAATTTTGAAATATGCGGTCAAGGTCAAGAGTATGAATCCAACAAACAGTTGGTGGAATGTGAGAACATTCCAAGATGTAAATTATTGGGTTTGGTTGACCCTACTTCTTATTATAAGAAGGCTTCTGTTATTATGATGGCATCTGCTGCTTCTGAAGGATGGGGTATGGTGCTTGTAGAAGCAATGCAATATGGTTGTGTACCAATAGTATTAAATAGTTATGCAGCAGTAAAGGATATAGTACACGATGGTGATAATGGAGTGGTTGTTGAACCATGCAAAGATATGGAGAATAGCTTTGCACAACAATTACTGAAACTATTGCAATCTGATTCAGAGCGTAAACAGATGATGGTGAAAGCTATAGAGAGTGTTAAGCAATATGATATTAACAATATCGGTCAACAATGGCTGAAATTAATAAATGAAAAATAATATAATGAAGTTTTCATTAATTCTTCCAACTTATAAAGTTGAAAAGTATATAACAGCTTGCTTGGAGAGTTGTTGTAATCAGACAAATATCTCGTCAAGCGATTATGAAATTATCATTGTAAATGACGAAACGCCCGACAACAGTATATCTGTAGCTCAAGAGGTGATGAAGCGTTATCCTGAACATAATTGGAAAATAGTAAACAGAAAGAACGGTGGTTTGTCAGCAGCCCGCAATTCAGGCATAGTTGAGGCTGATGGCGATTATCTATGGTTTATTGACAGTGATGATTATATTGAGACTAATGCATTGGCTGTTTTGAGCGAGGCTGTAAATAAGGGCGATTTTGATATAGTCAACTTTACACACAAGACGGTTTACAAAAACAATAGGGTAGTGGGTGGAGAAGACAAGTTTAATGGTTATGCCTCTACTGGCGTGGATTATCTCTCAAGGCATGGCTTTCTTTCTGCATGTACTTGCGTCTATAAAAGAGAGTTTATTGACAGGAACCATCTCAAATTCAAAGAGGGAGTAATATGGGAAGATAGCGAATTCAATACACGTGCTTACATGCTTACGGATAATTGCTATTGTATTTCTGACGCGTTGTACTACTATATACGCCGTGAAGATTCGATTAGTGATTTAAAAGCTACACCGTTTTCTACCCAGTCACGTATAAGTAATGTATATGGATTGCATCAGTATTTTCAAACAAAAAAGCATAGTAAACGAGAACTTGGGGTTGCGTATTCAGAAATAGCATCGATTCTTGTAGGTGCTATAGCTGGTTTACCTGAGTTGACTGAGAAAGATCGAAAGTATTATAGAAACGAAATACGTAAGCACCGGTCACAGTATATGCGAATTATGTGGACGTGTGGAAATGTAAGAAACAAACTGATACTTCTAAGATTTTGGTTGTTTCCGGTATTTTCCGAACAGCTGTTAAATAAGAAGACTCATGAAGCAATTGAACGCTCCACGAAATAAGAAAACGTTATGAATATAAAGAAGTATTTTGGCATAAATGTAATCGGGGGGGTAAAAGACAACCCGAGGTTGATGTAGCTAAAGGTATAGGCATTATTCTTGTAGTATTGGCACATTGTAGTGGAGGTTCATTATTAGGCAATTTGATAAATGCATTTCATATGCCGTTGTTTTTTTGCCTTTCAGGTCTTTTTCTTTTCCACAATAATGAATCCTTTAAAGGATTCCTAAACAAAAAGCAAAGAGTTTATTGTTTCCTTGTTTGGTATTTGGCATCCTATTGAGTACATATTCAACAGCATTGGATTATGTAAGAGGTGAGAGTGAAATACCATTGGGATTAAGATATGTCGGTTTGTTTATCAATACTCGGCATAACCCTTATCCTGGCAGCTTGTGGTTTTTCTTAGCACTTTTCTTGGTTGAGTTGATGTTATATTTTATACATAAAATCATACATTCTAATGCCTGCCGCTTGATTATTGTTTTAGCCATTTCCATAATGGGCTGCCTTTACAATCAAATATATAAAGTAGGATTGCCGTGGAGCATAGACATAGCATTAATTTGCATACTCTTTACAGAAATAGGTTATATGTGCAAGCAGAATATGTGCTTGAGTCATAACTCCTGGCTGAAAGGCGTATTGTCATTGGCTATTTTTATAGTTGCATTTTACTTGAATGAAGTAGCCTTGGACAATAATGTGAATTTGTTTTCATCAGATTATGGTTGTTACCCATTGTTTTATTTGACTGCGTTTAGTGGAACTTTTATAGTTTATTCATTGGCAAGCATAATTAAACAGAATCAATTATTACAGTATTTAGGTCAAAACTCCTTGCTTATATATTCGTTACATTTCTTGTTACTTCTTGTGATATCAGTAGTATATACACATATACCCATTAAAGGTGTATTTTCTTCAGTTGCGCAAACAATAACAATTATACTATTATTAATACCCATCATCAATATCATAAATAAGCATTTGGTATGGATGACGGGTAAATTCTAAAAACAATATGATTCCTAAAATAATACATTACTGTTGGTTTGGTGGTAAGCCAATGCCAAAATTAGAGAAACGCTGTATGGAAAGTTGGCTGCGAATGTTGCCTGAGTATAAAATAATGCGATGGGATGAAACAACATTTGATGTGTATAGTCATCCTTTCACAGCTGCAGCATATAAGGCTAAGAAATATGCATTTGTTGCCGACTATGTGCGTCTTTATGCTCTTCAACAATATGGAGGCATATATCTTGATACAGATATAGAGATAGTAAAGTCTTTCGACAATCTGTTAAGTTATAGTGCATTTGGTGGTTTTGAAACGCCAACGATTATTCAAACAGGTGTTTTGGCAATGACTCCTGATAATATAATCTTTAATGAGTTCTTCGATGTTTATCAACATATACCTTATGAGGTAGACGAAAAGGGTGAAAATAAAACACAACCCAATTCAGCTATCCTTGCACAAATACTATCAAATCATGGATTGCGTCTTGATGATAGTCGTCAGTCAATAGAAGGGATGGAGATCTTTCCTCAGGAATATTTCTGTCCTATAAATCAAGCCACACGTCAGATTGTTGTCACGCCTAATACTTATACAATACATTATCTTTCTGGTTCTTGTTCTCAACAAAACTAAGATTAATAAACAGAATCAAAAGAATTGTCGGTAAAGTTTTTTGGCTATAACACAATCAATGTTATTCGTAAATTAATGGGAAAATCATGATAATACCTTTGCTTATATCTACAATTGTAGTATTCATATTATTTTGTTTCAATTTTTTGCCGTTATATGGATGTAAGCGATGGATAGCAAAAAGTCCAGTTCTGACTTTTATAATATCACTATATCTCATTGTTGCCTCTGTTTTTTCACCTATTGGAGGCGACAAGGAACGTTATATAGAAGCATTTAAGTATGCCTCTTTCCTTGAGTATATATAAAAGATCCGGGTTGGACAATTTTGACAAAAATATTGAACATTGCTTGTTTTAATGATGAGACATTGTATTTGTTTGTCTTGGCCTTTGTGTATGTATTTTCATACTATTATATAGGAAAGTGTAAATTGGGCAAGCAGAATGTTGCTTATTTTCTATTGTTATCAGCCGGCTGCTTAGGATTCTGGAGTGGTTCTACCAATATTATGCGAGCTGGTTTTGCTACATCTATATTTTTCCTGTCAATCTGTTTTGTTGAAACGAGAAAGCCAGTCTATATTGCTTTGTCTGTTTTTGCTATTTTAGTGCATAATTCAGTACTTGTACTTGTTGCAGCTTTCTTTCTTACAAAATATTATCGGAATTTCAAGGTGTATGTTTGGGTATGGTTGGTGTTTCTTGCCCTTTCAAGTGTCAATGCCCTAAACCCGATAGTTTCTTTCCTCTCTTCTCATACTGGTGAGGTAGGAGACCGTATTGCCGAATATGCATATAATGCTGATGAGTCAACAGCGATCTTTATCGTAATGCTGGTTTCCGTATAGATTTTATTCTGTATTCTGCCCTTGCTATTATATATTCAAGATGGATAATATATAAGCAAAAGTATGATGATGTATTCTACAAGCGTTTATCATGTACATATATTATAGTTAATTGCTTATGGTTGGTTATGATCGTGTTAATTATGCTGATCGTTTTGCATTGCTTAGCTGGTCATTAATATCTCTTATTATTCTCTATCCATATATGAATCCGTATAATCGTCTTCCCTTTAATAAGAAAGTGATAACGGTCGCTTTTATTCCTGTTGTGCTTGAGTTTGTGTTAATGATCTGTAGTTTGTAGTTATGTCGAAAGAAATTTCCATAATGTTAAAAGGCATCGCAATTTTAATGATGCTTTTCTTGCATCTATTCAATAATATGGATAATGCAATGGTGTGCCATAATTTACTAACGATAGATGGAGTTCCATTAACGTATATATTGACAAGAGCAGCAGGTCCTGTTCCTTTCTATATAATTCTCTCTGGTTATGGCATGTATCTTATAGAGCATAAACGTAAATATGATGTTGTAATAAAGCTAAAGAAGTTATATCTCCATTACTGGATTTCGCTTTTCTTCTTAATCCCGATAGGCGCATATATGTTTGGTATGGACAAATATCCTGGTTCTATATCAGCTGTATTGTCAAATATGACTGGATATCATACTACGTGGAATGCTACAATCTGGTTTTTGTTACCATATGCATTATTAGCACTTGCTTCAAAACAAATTTGGCGAATTTTTGACTCTGTTAATGTGTATGCATTTATAGTAATAACGCTAATGCTTAATATCGTATGTAGTTATGTAATCTCTCGTTTTGGTACTGTCTTTTTTATATGCAAATTCATGGGCTTATATACCAGTCTTGTTCTTGCAAATGTTATTCCCTGTTTTCATTAGGAGCCTGTCTGGTAAGATATCCATGGATTATATCTAAATGTAAAATGGGGGAAATTGGATTATCCTATTAGTGTTGATAATATGCCATTGCTGTATAGTAACAGGTGCATTTGATAATTTCTATGTTTTAGCCTTTATTATATTATTTGTCAATGCCCCTAGACCAAAGTTGTTAGAACATTTTTTGTTTGAAGTGGGAAAGCGTTCAACAAGTATGTGGTTCATACATGCCTATTTTTATGGTATGTATTTTCACGATTTTATTTATTCGTTTAAATACCCATTGCTGATTTATGTTGTACTGATTGTTGTATCGTATGTTTCAGCAATAGTAGTTGATAAAATTAATTTAATTGTTCAAAAATAATATTTAAATAATATGACAATAACTGTTTTTACGCCTACTTACAATAGGGCGTATATTCTTCCAAAACTTTATGAGAGTCTAAAGAAACAGACTTGTATGAATTTTGAGTGGTTAATAATAGATGATGGGTCAACAGATGATACGTCAGAAGTTGTCAAGACATTCAAAACAGATAAGTTTCCGATCTTATACTACTATAAGAAAAACGGAGGAAAGCATACTGCAATGAACTATTCGCATCCATACATTAATGGTGATTTGCTTTTTATCGTTGACAGTGATGATGTTCTTACTAATGATGCAATAGAAACCATTACAAAAGATTGGTTGCGTTTTGGTAAAGACGACAAGATTGCGATGTTAAGCTATACCAGAAAGCAAAGCAATGGAGAGTTAATAAGTAAAGGCAAAGTTGGTGAGTTTTATATTGATAACGATATTAATTATCGTGTTAACAAGAATGTGTCGGGTGATAGATGTGAGGTTGTCCGTAGCGATGTTTTTAAAAGTTTCTCAATGCCTACGTTTGAAAGAGAACGCTTTATGGGGGAAGGTTGGCTTTGGAAAAAGATAGCGCTTAAGTATGATACTGTTTATTTTGACAAAGCAATATATATAACAGAATATCTCGCTGGAGGACTTTCTAAAAGTGGCAGACTTTTTAGAATGAATAATCCTTATGGTATGATGGAGAATTGTAAGGGATTCATGATTCCTCAGGTATGTTGGAAAGTAAGATTGAAGGAAGTGTTATTGTTTGGTACTTATGGTTTTTGCGCTAATCTTTCTGTTGTTGATATAATAAAAAGAAGTGAGTATCATTTCCTTCAATCGTTAATGACTCCCTTGAGTTATAGCTTGTTTAGATATTGGTCGAAAAAGAACGGGTTTCAAATAAAGCGATAAATATATGATAAGAATTCTTCATGTCGTTCATGGCATGGATTGTGGTGGTACAGAAAATATTATAATGAATCTGTACCGTAACATTGATCGTACAAAGGTACAGTTCGATTTTTTGGTTCATACAGAAAAAGAGATGTTTTTTGATGATGAGATAGAGCAGCTTGGAGGCAGTATTTATCATGTACCTTATTATAATATGTTGAACTTGTTTGTTTATAAACAAGCTTTATATAAACTTTTTTCTACACATAACGAATGGGTTGCGGTTCATGGGCATCTGGGTAGTTGCGCATGTATTTATTTAAGTGTCGCTAAGAAGTATGGATTGTATACTATTGCTCATAGTCATGCCATTAATGAAAAACGAATTAATCTAAAGGAACTTTTATACCGTTTTCATGCGTATTTGACACGAGGTGTTGCCGATTTCTATATGGGATGTTCGTATGAAGCAGGTGTGGATAGGTATGGTAAAGCGATAGCAAACAGTAAGAAATACAAAATCATCAACAATGGCATTAAAGCTGATGATTATACATTCAACGAAGAAAAGAGAGTTGTAATGCGCTCTGAATTTGGTGTTCTTAACCGTTATGTCATAGGTCATGTTGGCAGATTCAGTGCTGTGAAGAATCATAATTTCATGCTTGATGTATTAGCGGAACTTAAGAAGTTTAATGCTGACTATACAATGATGTTTGTTGGAGATGGCGAGCTTCGCAAAACGATAGAACTTAAGGCTAAAAATATGGGCATTGCTGATTCAATCGTCTTTACAGGTATACGTAAGGATGTGCCATCTGTTCTGCAAGCGATGGATCAATTTATTTTCCCCTCATTTAACGAAGGTTTAGGTATAGGTTTGATAGAAGCACAAGCCGCAGGATTGCCTTGTATTGCCAATAAGGATGGAATTATTCCATTGGCAAAGTTCTCTAATCTTGTAGAGATGAAATCTATTTATGAAGGTGCTCAAGCATGGGCAAGTCATATTGATTCTGTAAGAAAATCAAACTTTGTGCGAAAGAATATGAGTCATGACGTTAAAGCAGCTGGTTTCGATATCGTTGAGGTCACAAAGTGGTTACAAGAGTTTTATATAAACATAAAATGATAGATTTATGCTTTCAACAAAAGACTTATATATGAAGGCTTGTATGCAGTCAAAGGAACTGCATGCAATGACTGACGAGGAACGTTCTCGTTTGCAGGAGCATCTTCGTAAAATGTACCTTGAAATAGAAAAGGTATGCAACCGTCATGGTTTACGCATGTGTACAGGTTATGGAACGGTGCTTGGAGCAATACGACATAAGGGTTTCATTCCTTGGGATGATGATATGGACTTGCTGATGCCTCGTGGGGATTATGACAAGCTGATAAATCTTTATGCTGACGAATTGCCAGAGAACCTGAAGATTTATGCTCCGAATAGCAAGAATAAGGCTATTTATCGTTTTGCAAAGGTAGTAGATACAAACACCCGTTTTATTTCTCCAGGATCTATTGAAGACGAAACTAAAGGAGTGTTTATAGATATTTTCCCATTAGAGTTTGCCCCAAAGAATAAACTTGTTTTAAAATGGCGAAATACATATACACGTATGCTTTTGTTGGCTTCTTCCTGTGTTGAACAATACGAGGAAAACTCTGACTTATATAGAAGGTTGATATGCTCTTCTTCTGCTGGAAAAAGAACTTATTTAATAAGGAATCTAATAGGCAGGTTTTTATCATTCAGAAATGTTCAATCTTGGTATAATCGAGTAGATAAGTATTGTAAATATACGAAAAATACAGGTATTGTAAATGTTCCTTCTGATGGAGGTTTGATAAAGAGCCTTATACCTCATACTATAGAATCGTTCTTCCCTGCACGTAAGGTAAAGTTTGATGATATCGAAATATATGTACCTAAATGCACAGAAGAATATCTTGTAAATAACTATGGTGATTGGAAACAGGTACCTCCTGAAGGACAGAGGTGGCAGCATTTTATTGTAAGATTGCAATTTGATTTTAATTCGCGTAAAAAATGAACAACAAAGTAAATATAACCGAGGACGACAAAATCCTCAAAAAATATTATAGCCGTTATGGTGGTTTTTGGGTATATCCTGATTTGTTGGACTATTGTTATCTGGTAAATCCATACTTTAATCGGTCTAAGATTATTGACGAGATGCAGGATAACTTCCGTATGCTCGTTTCGGGATATCCTGCTGGTATGGCTGTTAATAGCAAACTTGCAAGTGAATGCTGGAATGTAAAAGAGGAGTATATTATTCCTGGTAATGGCGCAGCAGAACTGATAAAGGCATTGATGGAGAATCTTCAAGGTAATGTTGGTGTTGTACGTCCAACCTTTGAGGAATATCCTAATCGTTTGCCAGATGAGCAAGTTGTTACTTTCGTACCACAGAATGACAGCTTTCGCTATGATGCTGATGATATGATAGAATTCTTTGGTAACAATCCTGTAGATACTATCTTGTTGATTAATCCAGACAACCCATCGGGTAACTTTATTCCTATGTGTGGAGTGCATAAACTGGCTCAATGGTGTGAAGACAATAAGGTCCGATTGATTCTTGATGAGAGTTTTGTAGATTTCAGTGTCGGTTTTAAGGATAATACTTTCATTAATAATTATATTTTGGAGACGTATCCTCATATATGTGTAATGAAGTCTATCTCAAAGAGCTATGGTGTCCAGGGCTTCGTCTTGGTATTTTGTGTAGTGCAGACACGGCTCTCATTGCAAAAATGAAGAAACAAGTTAGCATTTGGAACATCAACTCTTTTGCAGAGTTCTTTATGCAGATATACCCAAAGTATCGTGAAGATTATGAGTTTGCTTGCGAACAGTTTATAAAAGCTCGAGAAGACTTTGAGGTAGAGTTGAGAAAGATTCCTTTTATAAGGGTTATGCCATCGCAGGCAAACTATTTCTTCTTGGAAGTGTTGCCTCCTTACAAACCTAAGGAACTTTGTGCTATTCTTTTGAAAGAGTATAATATACTTGCAAGCGCTTGCCTTGCAAAGAAGGGTATTGAGCCAAATAAATATATGCGTATAGCTGTTCGCAATCATGGAGACAATAGAAAGTTTATTGATGCTATGCGCAAACTTATAAAATAATGTAATATGGCACATATAAAGACGTCTAAAGGTTATTTAGAATATACAAATCATTTGTTGAATTTTGGTTCGAAAGTACTGAACCCAAAATTGATGCTTGAGAATCTACATATCCTATCCTTGTATCTTGACAAAATAGACATTAATTGGGGACCTGCTTTCGGAACTCTAATTGGTATTGTTCGCAACGATGACTTCCAGCCATGGAAACCTGTATTTGACATTTATATATTGAAAGAAGACGAGGAACGCTTCAAGGATATTCTTTGGCTCTTGATGGAAGTAGGTTTTAAGCTTGCCCGATATGAACGTAGAGGTCGCTATTACCTTGTAAGGAATGATGAATACATTAAGATATTTGTATTGACCAAAGTATGTAGCGATGTTCGTCATACAGGTAGTACAGATTTTATATTTGAGAAATACATTCAGAATACAGTCAAATGGGATTTTAAGGGTGTCCTGTTGAATGTCCCTGCTGAAGTGGATGAGTATTTGACTTTCCAGTATGGTGAAGATTGGACAACACCCAAACAAACCGTAACATATTCAACAAATACATTAGTTCGTTATTGGTATTGGACAAATACATGGATACAAGATCATCTTCCTGATTACTTATACTATCAGTGGATATTAGACCACAGGAAGAAAGATTTCAGAAAGTTCAAGGAACAATGCAATAAAGCTGGTTTTCCAATACCAAAGGATGTACAGCTTGCGAGCATGCAACCGCGTAAATACCGTAAGGTACTGACAGTTGGTGTTTATGACTTATTGCATAAAGGTCATGTCGAACTATTCAGACGGGCAAAAGGTTTGGGAGATTATCTGATAGTTGCTGCTCAAGATAGTGACTTTATATTGAAGTACAAGCCTAAGGCACAAGTGATGAACTCTACTGAAGACCGCAAGTATATGATTAAGTCAATTCGCTATGTGGATGAGGTTATTACATATACTGATGTGGATAAGATAGTTCAAGAAGTTGACTTTGACGTGTTTGTAACAGGTCCAGACCAGTGTCATGCAGGTTTCCAACGTGCAATAGAATGGTGTGAGAGTAAAGGTAAGGTGCATATAGTACTTGGACGCACAGATGGAGTTAGTTCAAGTGAATTGAAGGCAAAGATTGCTGCAAAAGTAAAAAGATGAACAAATCATGAATCCTACTTTTATATCTAAAGAACACTCGCAAGCTCTTAAAGGCTGTGCCTTGTTTATGATGGTGTTTCTACACCTCTTCAATCAGACGTCTCATTTGCAGACTACGTTCAGTCTGTGTGAGATAGATGGTGTGCCACTTGTTAATTTTGGCGAGGGGTATGGGACCGGTAGAGGTTTATCTGTTCTTAAGCGGATATGGACTTTATTATGTGTATAAATCTAAAAAACTAACTGGGGGGGTAATTTAGCAAGGCTTGCTAAATTGATGATAATATACTGGTTGAGTTTGATTGTCTTTGTTTCTATTGGCAGTTTTATCAAACCAGATGTATATCCAGGAAACATATTAGATTTAGTACAGAATATTACAGCGTATCGTACTACGTATAATGGTGAGGCATGGTTCCTGTTCCCGTATATTCTTACCTCATTGACGTGTGGATTTCTTTTTAAAATACTTGACCGTTTTAAAGGGCTTATTGTTTACATCGTCTGTGTATTTATGTATTTTGGCAGTTGCTTTCTTATCAGCAGATATTATGCTTCCTATTTCGATAGTCATTATGCTTCTGTGCTTGTAGTATTGTATATGTCGTTCTTGCTGCCGTTTATATCAGGTGCAATTTTTTGCAAATATGCAGACAAGAATATAGTGTCCATATATACGTTGCTTGAATAGCATACCACAATGGGTATTGGTCGTAGCTCTTTTGACGCTATACATTTCTAGGTGTATTGTTTCTTCTGCTGCATATTCTCCATTTTACGTTTGTTTGTTCGTCATTCTATTTCTTAGAATAAGGTGGTGGAACTGGATTGAACGTTGCATGATGGTTCTTGGTAAATTCAGCACATCGGTATGGCTAATACATACATGGTTTTGCTATTATCTCTTCCTTGATTTTATATATGGTTTCCATTATCCAATACTAATATTGGCAGTTGAATTTGCTGTAAGCATAATGTTTGGATATGTGATACAGAAGATTGCAGCAATGGTGTATTCGTGTCTTAAATAAAGAAAAGCAGTACAAAATGAGAAAATCTCACAAATAATGTATATCTTTACCATATTATATAACATAAAAATGAATGATATGTTTAACAGACTCACAATAAAAAATTTTAAGTCAATAATAGACCTGACTATTGATTTGGGAAGGGTGAACGTTTTCATCGGTGCAAATGGCATGGGCAAAAGTAATGTACTGGAAGCTATAGCCATGATAGCAGCTAATAGCCAAGATGAAATCGACTTGAACAAGTTGGTGCAGGCAGGTGTACGTATTGCGCGTCCAGACTTGATGAGAAGTTCTTTTTATGGAAAGAAAACTGCTGACAATATAGAAATATGCCTTTCGGGATATGGCAATGAATATACTTATACAATATCTCCTAAAGACAAGGAGTATGTTATGACTCCTTGGACTGTTGATGTCAAGAGAACGGAGGTAAACCATGAAACATCTAATCGAGATAAATTTGCAGTGGCGTTGTCGCGATATGAAATATATACCCCAATGTTGGATGCATTGCGTGGATTGTCACAGACTTCTTCTCGTTATCCAATAGGACTGCATGGCGAGGATTTTGACGTGTTGCTCAACATGATGTCGAAAGATACAAAAGAAAAGATTGCAAAGGAAGCAAGTGAGTGTATATCGTGGATGGATTCTGTTGCATATGATGAAAACGATCTGTTGCGTCAGGTCGGTCTTAAACTTGGAAGAAGCAAGTCGCATTTGTTTTTCAAGGACAAGTTCATGCAAAAGAAAATGACAATGTTCTCAGCTGAAAATGCAAATGAGGGTGCATTGGTTATATTGTTCTATCTGACATTATTGTTGAGTGACAAAACTTCATCGTTTTTTGCAATAGACAATATTGATACAGGACTGAATCCTCGTCTTTGTCGACATTTAATGAAACTTATAGCGGAGATGACAGAAAAAGCGGATAAGCAAATACTTATAACAACACATAATCCTGCGTTTCTCGATGGTATGAACCTTCAAGATGACAATCAGAGACTTTTTGTTGTAAGCAGGTCGGATGAGGGTTATACAAAAATAAAACGTTTAAAGACAAAACCACTACCCGATGGTGATAAAATGCGAATGAAATTGTCTGAGATGTGGATGAATGGTCTTTTAGGAGGTGTCCCCAATAATTTCTGAGAAATATGAGAATAGGAATTATAGCAGAAGGACGCGCAGATATTGCTGTCATTAAAGCTGTTGTAAAAGCGATTACTGGTATTGATGGTAGTGATATGTATGCAATCCGTCCAAAAGAAATCTTAGATGAAACGGATGGAGAAGAATTAAAGTTTAGCAATTGGGAATTGGTTTTGCAGTCATGCTATAATGAACAATTGCTTGTACCTTTCTTTGAAGGCATTGATGATGAAGCCATTTTAGTCGTTCACATAGATACGGCTGAAAGAGGAGAGAAAAATTATGATGTGCATGAACCTCAACGGACCGGACACCCTGATTGGAAAGAATATAGCCGAGAACTTAGAAATAATGTAAAGATAAAGATTGAAACATTGATACCTGAGCGTCATAGAGATAAGGTTGCTTACGCTATTGCTATAGAAGAAACTGACGCTTGGCTAATACCATTGTACGATGTAGCAAAGCGTAGAGACTCTGCTTCGAATATAAATGCGAAGGAAAAGTTGCGAACTTTGATAGGGGCAATAAAAAAGAACGCTAAGTATATTGACACGACACACGACAACTTGAATTACTCTAATTTAGGAAAAGATTTGATAAAGGGTATAAAGATTGCACGAAAAGGAAACGAAAGTCTTAATCTTTTCTGTATGGATATAGAGAGCTTTTTATAATATTAAACATCCCCGTCCGAATGGCGGCATAGCGCAGAGCGATACTGCGACGGGGAACAACTTTTTATTTTTATTATTTGTATTCTGTTGGTGGAGTAGGGCTTTATCATTCCACTAACGCATAATAGTATATCTTTAGAAATAGACTTTTAAGGTAGGTATTCCAGTATGGAGTATCTGCCCTAAGTGGTATTGTAGTTTATGAATATCCTTCACGTAGTTAACATCTATTTTGTTCTCCCTTATTTTATCGGAGACCAATTTACGTATTTCAAGGAACGTGGCTATCGGATGAATGTAGTCTGTAGCCCAAGTGAGTATTTGGCTGACTATGCCAAGAAGCAAGGCTTTGACTATATTGATACTCCTGTGAACAGGAGTATTTCAATAAAGCAAGACTTGGCAAGTATAAGGAATATCTGCAAGTTTATACGCAAAAAGAAAATTGATATTGTTGTTGGTCATACGCCTAAGGGGGCATTGCTTGCGATGATTGCCGGATGGCTGTGCAGAGTGCCTAAGCGTATTTATTTTCGTCATGGACTGGTGTACGAGACGAGTCATGGATTGAAGCGGACTATACTTAAGACAGTTGACAGAATCGCATCGGCTTGTGCTACGCAGATTGTTTGTGTCAGTCCGTCGGTGCTTAAGCGGAGTATTGAGGACAGACTTGCTCCTGCTAAGAAGCAGATGATATTGAGTAAGGGTACTTGTAATGGTATTGATACGCAAGGACACTTTAATCCTGCAAACATTGACAAGGCACTACTAAACGAACTGAAAGCAAAGTATGGCATTAAGGATGATGATTTCGTTATAGGCTATTCTGGACGTATGGTGCGTGATAAGGGTATCATAGAGCTGGTACGTGCTTTTGACAAACTGAAAGATGCTGACAACTGCAAGCTGTTGTTGGTGGGTATGTTTGAGAAGCGTGATGCTTTGCCTGAAGATGTGAAGAGTCGCATAGAGAATGATCCCCGTATCATCTATACAGGTTTTATCAATGGTGGAATGGAGTACTATTATGCCATGATGAATGTGTATGTGCTTGCATCGTATAGAGAAGGTTTCCCGACTGGTGTGCTTGAGGCGCAATCTATGGGAAAACCAGTTATAACTACACGTGTCACGGGATGTTGCGACTCGATAGTTGACGGAAAGACCGGATTGTTTATTGATAACGATGCCGACGATTTGGCTAAGAAGATAGATATGATTCGTATGGATAATGCTATTGATGGCAAAGAGGGACGTAAATGGGTTGTCGAAAACTTTGATAGCCGCATTGTGTGGAAAGAAATAGAAAAGTTATATTAACTCATCATTAATGTCCTGTTAAAATGGGACGAGTTGAACAATTAATCAAATAGCCCCGGAATTAGGGGATCATTTAGATCTTTGACATCATTGAAATTAGTCTTGTCGAACAGGTCATGCAAGTGGGTTTTGTCAGTCAATGATATGCTGAGAATCTGCAAGACTTCATAGGTTGAGCGTTTCAATTTCATATCATGTTGGACAATAGCCACAAGACAGTATGTGATAATAGCCACACTGATTTGTATGCGAACAGCGTTCTCTGTTGTACCCCAGAATTTCTTTATCTTGAGATGCTGCTTGAGCCATTTGAAGAACAGCTCAATCAACCATCTTTTCTTATAAAGTTGGCGACATCCAGTGCAGAAAGTTGTTTCGCATTCGTCAGAAAAGTGAACTCACAGTCATCTTCCTCATCGTAATATCGGACGAGTCTGAATGACTCAGTATATTTCTTCTCGGAGAATATCCAGTCAGTTTCACTTCCGCATCTGTCATTATGTTCTTTTGCATTCTCCGCTCCCATTTGACAGTCTTATACTTTAAGTTTGTCTTGGCTCTGACAACAAAGAAAGAGTCGTAAGATGTATCCTATAGAGTTCTTTAAAGGAATCATAAGCCCTGTCGAATATATAATAAGCGTTCGGTTCATAATGGATTGAAGACATTGCTGTAGAATCATGCTTTGATGCAGTGGTTACAGTATAGAAGGCAGGAACTTGTGCTTCAATGTCGTATAAGACATGAGCTTTCACTCCACCTTTCTTGCTTCGGAACTTTGCCCATGGGAATGTTGCAAGACATAACGAAATTGTTGTTGAATCAAACGCATATTTCTTCCCGGAAATGTCAAGGATGTTGGTCATCCGCTTCTCACAGGCTCTCACGGTTACTCAGTTGTCCAAACATCATCGCAAGCATCTGATTCCAGCAAGTGAAATGTTTTACATATCGGTTGCCATCATACTTGCGAACATAATTGTTGAACTAAGTCCTGTTTAGAAAAGCGGTTGGTTGAGAGAATACGTATTTGTCTTGGAACATAGCAGCTATTTGTATTAGACTGCAAAGTTGCAAAATCAAGTCCGTTTCATTTCAAAAACCGTGTAATTGACTATATTTCAATAATTTCAAAGAACTATTTATCCGTAAGCAGTCATTTTAGACCGTCTTTCAAGCCTTGTTAATGAAATATACCTTTGCCTTGGATTTTAAACAAAGGCAAGATGAATATAAACGAAGAAGGTAAGTACTACGCCTCAATGGTTCGCAAGTTCCGAACAGAGTGCAACAGTAAGAACCTTCGTGGGTTCTGCAAAGAGCAAAAAGTAAGCTATATCAAAATGCTTCATTGTATACGTGACGATTCTTATCGTAAGTCAAGTATAAAGCCTGTCGCATTCGAAGGGGAACAGGGCTTGCGTCCATTGGTAGTGGATAGGACCGATTCCGAAATAACGGAGCCCGCAGTTTCTCCCGAAGCGCCATTATCGGACATGTTGCTTGATGATATTGACATAAGTTTCTGGATGAAATAACTAACAAACGATGAATATACTTATTACTGGAGTCCATGGTTTCGTAGGTTCAAACTTGGTGAAGTATCTCGCTAAAGAGAATACTATCTATGGATTGGACATTGTAAAACCTGAGAAAGAGGGTGTGAAATGCACCTTTGGTTGGGATGCGTTGGATACTGAGGGCATAATGCCTGAGATTGATGCTGTGATTCATTTGGCAGGAAAGGCACACGACACTCGCAACAAGAGTGCAGCTGATGTTTACTTTAAGGTGAACACAGGACTAACTCAAAAGATATTCGATTGGTATATGGCTTCGCATACTGCTAAGAAGTTTGTGTTCTTTTCAACTGCCAAGGCAGCTGCAGAGTGTGTGCCAGAGATTCTAAGAGAAGATGTAACGCCTACTCCTAAAGGTCCTTACGGCGAAAGCAAGATAAAGGCAGAGGACTATATCTTGGATGCCTTGGAGAAGCAAGGTGTGCCGCACAAGTCAATGAGCAGTGTGGTGCTTCTGGAACGGACAGACCAAAGAACGGCAAGGAGGTGTATATCTTCCGTCCTTGCATGATACATGAAGTCCTAGGCAACAAGGGCAACCTTAACTTGCTGTATGGTGTGGTGAGTAAGGGTATTCCTTGGCCTCTTGGTGCATTTGAGAACCGCAGAACTTTCACTTCGGTGGAGAACATCTGCTTTGCAGTGAATGGTGTGCTGACTAAGGATGTGCCTTCTGGCATATATAATATGGGAGATGACGAGGCTTTGTCTACTAATGAGCTTATAGAGGTAATCTGTGAGACTTTAGGTAAGAAAGCACGCATCTGGCGCATACCTAAGGGCTTCATGAACGGAGTGGCTAAGGTGGGCGGTTTGCTTCACTTGCCGTTGAATCCTTTGCGTATGCAGAAGCTGACCGAGAATTATGTCAGCTCGAATGAGAAGATAAAGAAGGCGCTTGGAATAAAGAAATTCCCTGTGGACGCACGCGAGGATTGAAACAGACTATTGCTTGCTTTGCAAAGCAATAATCGGCCTTAAGGAGTAGAATAGAAAAGTGTAACCACTCAATGATATGTATCTGCTTGTAAAAGAGCTGGTTTGTAAGCCGTCAAGCTATGAATGGTAGCAGAGCTTTCTTCGGTCTGCGGCCAGATAAAATTGGATTGGCAATTAGCCGATAGTCAATAATCAAGTCGAATTTTTAAGAACTCAGCTATAAGCGCCAGTAAATGTGCTTATATAAAGAGAGGTATGCCCGAATTTGAGCACTTACAGTGCTTACAATAGATATTCTAATATAATCAAAGGAAATCCAAACATGACGTATCTTATTATTTTCGTTCTGCTCCTTGCGGCGGAACTGGTCTATTTCCGCATTGCGGACAAGTGTAATATTATCGACAAGCCTAACGAGCGTTCATCGCACTCGACGATTGTGTTGCGTGGTGGTGGCATCATCTTCTTGATTGGTGCTTGGGTGTGGAGCGCATTCTTTGGATTTGAATATCCGTGGTTCTTGGCAGGACTGACTTTGGTTGCAGGAGTGAGCTTTGTGGATGATATTCATTCATTGCCCGACTCTATAAGATTGGTGGCTCAGTTTGTGGCGGCAGCAATGGTGTTTTATCAAATGGGAATATTACATTGGTCGATGTGGTGGGTGATAGTGATTGCATTTGTTGTTTGTGTTGGAGCAACAAATGTAATAAACTTTATGGATGGAATCAATGGTATTACAGCAGGATATTCATTGGCAGTATTGTTTCCGTTAGCTGTTGTAAATATAGATAATAGCTATATGGAGCAGAGTTTGATTGTCTCAACTATTCTTTCTTTATTGGTGTTTTGTATCTTCAATTTCCGACCGAAAGGGAAAGCAAAATGCTTTGCTGGGGACGTAGGTTCTATTGGTATTGCGTTCATTCTACTGTTCATGTTGGGAAATGTGATTATTAAAACAGGCGATATTACTTGGTTGATATTCCTGTTGGTATATGGCGTGGATGGCTGTTTGACGATTATGCATCGCATTATGCTGCATGAGAATTTGGGAGAGGCTCATAGAAAACATGTCTATCAGATTATGGCGAATGAATTGAAGATTGGCCATGTTAAGGTGACGTTATTCTATATGGCTATGCAGTTGGCTGTATCGTTGGGATTTGTTTATCTTTGTCCGAATACGATTATGGCGCATTGGTGCTATATGGTTGCCACTATTGTGGTGCTCGCTGTAGCATATATTCTTTTCAAAAGGAAATATTATCATTTACATGAGGAGTATCTTGCTTCTCTCAAAAATTAATTATTATGGAACAGATAGATGAAAAATTAATATCAAAGTTATTTGAGCAAGCAAAAAAGAGAATCCCCGTTTACGCCAAAATTTGGACTTACGCACATCTCCGTCTGACACAAGCCAGCGTATGTTGAATGCTTTGTTGCCGGGAACGGTTGTGCCTATTCATCGGCATGAGGATACAGCGGAGACTGTTATCTGCTTGTGTGGCAAGTTGGATGAGGTTATTTATGAGGAGATAAGCCCCTTGTTGTCTTCGTTAAAAGGTGAAGATGCCGCTTGCTTTGAAAAGGGAATGGATGCGCAGGATGTGACAATAGGAAGTCGTCTCAGGGAAATAGAGCGCATTCACCTTTGTCCTGCCCAATCCCAATATGGCTGTCAGTTTCCGAAAGGTGCATGGCACACGGTGGAGGTGATAGAGCCGAGTGTGATATTTGAGGCGAAGGATGGAAAGTATATGGGGTAAGGCCTCTACAAGGACATACGCCGCAAAATTGTTCCAATCCAAGTGGAAGGTTATGTATTGAGCAGCAAATATACAGTGTTAAAACACCGTTATAATGCTATTATAACACTATTATAACACTATTATAACACCGTTTTAATAGGGCTCAAAGTAGGAAGAAATATCAGAGATTTCTTCGGTCTGCGACCAGATAAAATCGGATTGGCCATCAGCAAAGAGTTAATAAACAAGTGAGATTTTTAACAACTCAGCTATAAGCACCGGTAAACTTTTGGAAGCTTGCAATTTGCATATACAAAGTAAAATGAGTAACTTTACCACAAAAAGGTAAAATGTCACCAATATAAAGTTGTGATATGACTAATACGGAATTTTGGAGATCAATATCAGCCATCATCAGCAATGGATTTGATAAAGATGGAATAATAAAACTCGAAGATTATGCAGAACAGTTTTTCAACAAGCGATTATTATTTAAACGCTACACACCAAAGAGAACAGCATGGCTGCGCAACGGGAGGTAGCTTCCATGTTGTTGCATCCATACTCGCGGGAGCAGAAACTCCAGCAAATCAAATTACTGCACCAGAAGGCAGTTTTAAAAGAGAGTGTCAACGAGCAGAGGCGCAAGCAGCAGTTATAGAACAATAGGCTAAGACAGCATGCTGTTGGGTTGATAGTGTAGACAAGGCTTTTGAACAAACCTTTGGTGAGCAACTCACCGAAGGGGGTGAAGCGCATGTGTATGACAATGGAAATACAATTATTAAACGAATAAGTCTTGATTATTACATTCTTCCAGAGTTGGCTCTTGATCGAATAACCCTTCATAATACATTATTTCCAGAAACTCGATTGGTTGTATTAGGTTTTGGTAGAACTAGTGATGGCGATTTTCAAATTATAGTGCAACAACCATTTATCCATGGAGCGTCTCTTACCGATGACGAGATACGTAATTATGTAGAGTCACTTGGTTTTAAACTAACTAATCCTCGCAATTGGACCTATGTCACACCGAGTATTTATCTTAATATGCACGATGAGAATATTATCAAATCACCTCAAGGAAACATATTCGTTATAGATTGTGATATTCGGATTAATACGCCAAACCTCAAATGCGATGGTGTGCGTAAACTATCAAATGAAGTAGAGTTTACAGTATGATTTTTATAAGCTCTCAAATAAGGGCTCAAAATAGGAAGAAGTATCTTCGCTGCCGAATTTCAAACATGCAATTCTATATTAGCTATCATCAGCAATGGATTTGATAAAGATGCCCGATAAGAAAAAATACAATTGGATTTTCTATCTGTCTGAAAAGGCATGGAGCATGGGTGGGATGCGTTGCCCCGATTGCGTGGATGAGAGCAATTATGAGGCATGGAAAGAGATAATGGAAATGGAGAGTTGTACGGACTATGGCGTGCCGAGAGCGGTTAATGAAATATACCTTTGCCTTGGATGAAATTGCTTATGGAGATATTTGCGAGTGTGAAAGGTGTTCTTTACCTTTGCAATAAAGCAAGATATATTCATAAAGAAAGCTAAGAGAATGAAGAAATTGACAATTCATCATATAGGTCCTATTAAACATGTGGAATTGACGCTGAAACGCATCAATGTAGTTATTGGTCCTCAGAGTGCAGGTAAGAGCTGCATTCTGAAGATTGCGTGTTTCTGTGCTTGGGCGGAAAAACGAATTCAACTGGAGCAGGGCAAGAATGGCTTTGCTGATTTTGAATATGTAAAGGAAAACTTGCTCGCGTTCCATAAGTTGAGATGCTTTTTGCATGAAGACAGTAGCATTGAATATAAGAGTGATTTCTTGAGTTTCACTATTGATTTCGCAAAAAGAAACGTTCAACTTGCGATGGGGTAATGCTCAAAATAGGTTTAACTATAAACGTCCACGGGTTTCGTATATCCCTGCTGAGAGAAACTTGGTTTCTTCTATCCCTAATTGGTTTGATGTCAAGATGGACTCTACCAACTTGAAGAGTTTCATTGCAGATTGGGCTTATGCCCATAAGCTGTGTGGTGACGAGGCGGTGTTGCCTGTTTTGAATTTGAATGTCGGTTTCTTCTATGACAAGCAGACCGATCATGATTATATCTTGTTGGGTGACGACAAGAGAATGGAACTGTCTGATGCTTCAAGTGGTCTGCAGTCTGTTATACCGATGTGGGTATATTTAGATTATCTTTTCCGCAAGCAGTATAGCCCTAACGAAATGTTGAGTTCGAAAACGGAAACAGAAAACGAAGAGATTGCCCAACACATTTATGAGAGCAAGTTTAAGAATGCCGCTAAACAAGCAGGAGAAGAGGGGAACGTCTTTATTGGCAAGTTTGGTTTAACGAAGCGTGTATTTGCATCAAAGGAGGATTTTGAGGATTTCAAGCAACTTGTTTCCGCATATACACAAACGTCCCACTCGGATATCTATTTGGAAGAGCCGGAGCAAAATCTCTTTCCATTGACACAGGTGGAGTTGGTGTATGAGTTGTTGAAGAATACAGCTTTGCATAATGACAACTTGTTTATTGCTACACATAGTCCTTACATACTCTATGCTCTTAACAATTGCATGTTGGGATATAAGGTTAAGGATAAGATACCAACAACTGTTTCTGAGTTGAGAGAACATGAAAGCAGTTGGGTTAATCCTAAAGATGTGGCTGTTTGGGAAATACATGACGGGGAGTTCTCGTCAATGGTTGATAAAAAGAATATGACACTTCAGGATGCTGACGGTCTTATTCGTGGCAACTATTTCGACCGTGTGATGAAACTTATAATGACGGACTTCTCAAATTATTCAACGTTCTATGACTAAGATTGAAAGTACATTCAATGACGTGATGGTCTGTCATGGAGACATTTGGATAGCAGACTATACGGAGAAGACCAAGACTTTTCCTAAAGAGGAACGAAAAGGAGTGACTATTCAAGAAAAACCTTTTGACGACATAGCTTCTTTCCATTTACAGAATAAAGAAGGCATTGATATTCTTGCTGTGAACTTTGAGCGAAACAAGAGCTTTTTCCCACAAGGAGTACATGATTGTGAATGTATGTGCAGACCTAAGGATGTGGGAAAGGGATGGCTATTGCTTTGTGAATTGAAATATTGCAAGTTTGATAATATCTGTGATAATGCCAACAAGGCATATATTCAACTTATTGATACATGGAGATTACTTGATGGTAAGGGCTTTTATGATCGTAAACATTGTAAGGTATACTTGAACATATCTGTACCAGAACATGAATATGACTTGACTCCTTTTAGTAGTTTTACAGCAAACCAAGATGAACATTTGAAATTTAGAAAGAAATATAAACTGTACCTATTAGGTATTAACAGTGTGCTTGCTGTCAACTCTGGCATTCTTTTAGCAGTAAAACCTAAGATTTAATTTTTAGCCTTATCCGAGTGGCGGTAGAGTGCAGAGCGATACTGCAATGGGTTTCTAATCTTCTATTATGCAGAAGCTTTCCAAGTGGTGTTGCGCAGATATTAAACAGAGAAAGATACTATGGAAATCAATAAAGAATTACTTGATCAACTTTTCAAGCAAGCCAAGGTGAATCCCCGTTTACGCCAAAATTTGGACTTACGCACATCTCCGTCTGACACAAGCCCAATATGGCTGTCAGGTTCCGAAAGGTGTGTGGCACACGGTGGAGGTGATAGAGCCGAGTGTGATATTTGAGTCGAAGGATGGAAAGTATATGGGGTAAGGTCTCTCCTCAGCCCTCCCCATTTTTAACTTTTGACGACCTACTATAACAGATTAAGATATTGGGAACATTTTTCCCATCACTCCACAAATTCAGCAAAAATAAATTTTGAGAGTTGGAGAAATGATTGTACTTTAGCATTTGTAATTGTTTCCCGTTATGGATATTCTGACTCATTTTCGGACAATCGAGGAGTTGACGAAGACTCTTTCCCGTGAGCAAAGGCTGTTGGGAGAGATGTTCGAGAAACGGAAGCTGATGAAGTTTCCGTTAGGACTTGCTTTAGACCTTGTCGGAAGCAATGAGGCTCGGCTGAGGAAATTGTTGGATTATGGCGTGTTGGTGAGGAGTGGCAATACGGTGGAAATTGAAAGCGATTACCTGAACTTCTTCGAGGAGGTGCTGAATGTGAATGAGGAAATCAGCGTGCTGAGTGTGCAGGAGTGCATCAATACCTTGAAGGAGTATATCGGATATTTCTTGCAAGAGGCGAATGCCAACCGAAGGGCGGGATATCAGGACAGTGTGCGGCAACTCTTGAAAAAGACCGGATTTAGGACTTTGAGGAATGTGGTGGATTTGAAGCGCAACATGGACAATGCTTACAAGCAAGAGCCCAATTATCTCATCAAAAAGAAGAAACTGCAAAACTTGGATGAGAAAAGCCATAGCATCCGTGCCATGATACGTGAATGCGAGAAGCTGATGGATGATGAGCACGCTTTCTTCATCATGGCGAACGACCCGCACATGGCAAAGACTTGCAGCGATGTGAAGCACGACTTTGTAGAAGCTTATCATGCGTTGATGGAGATAGACAGGCAGATTATCGTCTATATAAACCAGATTGACCTGCAGAATAAACTCTATAAGAAGATTCGCAAACTGAAATATTTGCAGGACCAGCTGCTTATCAAGACAGATACAAATCTTGTGCAAGTGCTGGAGGAAAGGAATCCATTGTGGATGGAGTCTCGTCAATATAGCAAGACTCGTCTCTCTTTGGAAATGCTGAGGGAGAATGACCAGATTGTCCAGATGCTGAGGCGGATTGCAGAGCGCAACGGCATACGGAAGACGGCACGGACGGAAGCTGATCCACTCACTTTGGAGGAGTTGCAGGAGCATGTCCTGCAATTGAAGGAGGTGGATCCGGCAGAGGTGTGGAATGCTTTCTTGGCATCGAGCTATCATCTGTTTGAATTTATCTTGAGATATGATTATAAGAGCCAACGAGGCATTGAGGACCACGTCGCTCTCTTCTGCCAATTGGTCATCCTTCATCCGGATGAATGTAAAATGACGGGGAAATATGCAAATTATCAAGACATTGAATATCCAATAATCTATGCGAAATAACACTCAGAGAATATATGAACGACTGAGCCGGGGAGAGTTTCTCTCGGTTGACAGCACGGACACTTCCATTCGCCATCTTTATGAGGAGATAGAGGAGAACTTTGATGAATATGCTGATTTCTTTAAGGAGATTGGTCTCCAACTGGAATCGGGCAATGGATATTTCTATTTCTCGCGGATAGGAGAGGGAAAGCAAGCAATTGAGCAGAAATTAGAGAGTTTCTCCAAATGGCTGGATTATCTTGATTTCTTGAAGTGTTATAACCAGTCGTTTACTGCGGGATATCAATTCCGGAAGAGCCATTTGGTGGAACAGATAAGCCTTGATATTGAACTGAAGGAGAAGGCTGGCCGTTTGTTCAAGAAGTATGGTGTAGGATCTTATCTTGAAATAGTGAACAAGTTGCTTCAGGAGATGCAGGGCATGGGCTTTGCCGAGTGCATCAGCGAACAGGATGAGACGTTTAAGATAACTTCGGCATTCCGCTATGCCGAGGAACTGGTTAACATGATTCAAATTGCCAACGAAGATGAAGTACCTGAATAAGATTATATTTATCAATAGTGCCAATATTCCCTATGCGGAGATTTCGGTGGATGGCAATGTGCATTTCACCGGGACACAGGGAGTGGGGAAGAGTACGGTGTTAAGGGCACTTCTGTTCTTTTACAATGCCGACAAGCATCGCTTGGGCATCCAACAGGGACAAAAGTCGTTTGATGAGTTCTATTTCCGCCAATCCAATTCCCATATCCTGTATGAAGTAATGCGGGATAATGGGGCATATACGATATTGGTGAGCAGATACCAAGGTCGTGCCTCGTGGCGGTTCATTGATGCTCCTTATCAGCGTGGATGGCTCATTGGTGATGACAATCAGGTGCTGAGCGACTGGGTGAAGATACGGGAACGCATCGATAAGAATGTGGCTGTTTCCGCAAGGGTTGATTCGGGCGTGATGTTCAAGGATATCATCTTTGGTAATACGCGTGACCATAAATACACCCGCTATGCATTGACGCAGAGTGCACATTACCAGAATATTCCCCGAAGCATCCAAAATGTCTTTCTGAACACAAAGTTGGATGCGGATTTCGTGAAGAACACCATCATACAATCCATGGCGGATGAAGAGTTACCTATTGATTTGCAGACTTACAGGAGATTGGTAATCGACTTTGAGAGGGAATATGACGAGATAGATTGCTGGTTCCGCCAAACTCGTGATGGCAATTATCCTGTGCGCCAACAAGCATTGAAGATTGCTGAGCAAGGCAGGAAGATCGTGGCACTTGACCAGCAGTTGCTTGATTTATGGAGGATGCTGAACCATGCGGTGGCTGAAAGCGAACAACAGATTCCTCTTTTGGAAGCAGAGGTCGCTGAAGTGAAAACTGGCATTGAGAAAGAACGCAACCGGGAGAAAGAGCTTACTGCCGAATATGATAAGGAGAAGGATTCCCTCAATCAGGAACTTGGTGGTAAGAAGAGCAAGTTGGGTGAGATTGCTTATGCACGGAAGGAATTTGAGACAATGGGCATAGAAGCGATACTTGAACTTGCCGCTCGTGAAGATTCCATCAAACAGGAGGCTTTTAACCAGCAAATGTTGTTGGATGACCTTCTGAAAACCCACATGTCAATAGAGGAAAAATACAATATTGCCAGGGGAAAGTTGGAGAATGCGCAACAGGCATTTGAGAATGCGCAGAAAGAAGCTTTCTTCCAAAAGCAGACTTTGTTACAAGTGGAGCGCAAGCGGCTTGAGGAGGAACGCACGAAAGGAAGGAATCAGATTATGGATGCTTTCAGTAGTTGGAGGCATGACTCGGACGAGCGCATTCAGATGTTGATGGCTGAGCAGCACAGGAGGGACAGTGCCCTGAAAGAACTCAGGCAATGGCATCCGATGGCTGATGAAATCAGGCAGGTGAAGGAACAACTCCTTCAATTGGAGATAGACGGGAAAGAGATTGCAGCGCAGTTGGTTGCCGTTAAGAGTAGGATTGCACAAGTCACTACTGAATATGAAATGAAAGAGGCTGAATTGAAACAAGCGTTCCAGCGTGAGCAGGAGCGTCTTGTGGAGAATCGTGAACAGTGCCGTGCGCAGATGGAAAAAGTCAATGATCTGCTTGCGCATTTGGATGGCTCCCTTTACCAATGGCTGGGTGAGAATGTGGAAGGCTGGGAGGAGACGATAGGGAAAGTGGTGGATGAAGAGCGCATCCTTTATGCTCAAGGGCTTGATCCGGAACGGAGTGCTGCCTCTGACAATCTGTTTGGTATAAAGCTAAACTTGGATGGAATAGACGTTATGCATCGGACTCCGGATGATTATCGTGCAGAGAAGAGGAATCTGGAAGAGCAACTGCAACAAATCAATCGCTCGCTCACACAATTGCCCGTTACTCTTCAGGAGGAGATATCGAAACTCAGCAAGAAATACACATCACAACTCAATCCACTCCGTCAGGAAAAGACCTCTTTTGAGGTAAAGGAGAACCAAATACCGGTTAAACGGCAGAATCTGCAAAACCAACAGCATAAGTTGGAGATGGAAGAACTGGAATTAATTGCTCAGGAGAAGATAGTCCGGGAACGTGCGTTTAACGAGGCTCTGCCCAAGTGCAGTCGGAAAAGGATGCCCGGGAGAAGAGGGAGGTGAAAAACAAAAAGGAACTAAAAGACCTTGACTTGTCTTTTAATAGGGCTTCAAAGGCTCTTGATGAGAATTTGCGTATATTTAAGGAGTCGCAAGATTCGGAAGCCTCGCTCCGGAATCAGGAGTTTGCTGCACAAAAGGTCCAGCTGGAGGAACAACAGAAAGCGGAGTTGGCAGGGAAAGGCGTGGATGTACATCTTTTGGAACGTTATCGGAAGTCTTTGGATAATCTTGACAAGCTGTTGGGAAGGATAGCAACCGACCGCCCCAAGGTGATTAAATATCGTGATGCCGAGCAAAACCTATTTGCCAAGGAGCCGGAGATTAGAAAATCCATCAAGGAGATAGAACAGCAGATTGCCATGATGCGCCAACGTTATGAGGATAAACGGGCACGCATAGAGAAAAGAAGGCAGGATCAGGAGACCCGGCAGAAAGTGCTTCTCAAGGATTTGACACATCGGAAGGAAGGTTTGGATCTTTATCACCAAGTGGTGGAGAACGAGCATTTGGTGCCTGATACTTTCTTGTCTGATAGCAAGGAGATGGCAACCCATCAGGATTGCCAGCAGTTGTTGAGCCAACTCAGGGGAACTGTCAATCAGAAACGTGAATCGATTGACGGGTTGAAAGATAGTGTCGTTAGCTTCAATCGGAACTTTAAACCTCAGAATGCTTTCCATTTCAATACGATGCCGGTCACCGATAACGATTATCTCCAGATTGCAGTTGACTTGCAGGAATTCATGGATAACAATAAAATCGAAGAGTTCCGCAGACGCACCAGTGAACATTATAAGGACATCTTGGGACGTGTCTCCACGGAAATCGGTGCATTGATGAAGCGCCGCTCGGATGTGGATGGTGTCATCCTCGATATCAATCATGACTTTGTAGAGAAGAACTTTGCAGGAGTCATCAGGAGCATTGAACTTCGGGCGAATGAATCGTCTGACAAGCTCATGCAGTTGCTCATGTCCATCCATGATTTTACCATAGAGAATGAGTTTTCTATCGGTGAACTTAACCTTTTCTCGGGCGACAACCGTGACGAGGTCAATGATAAGGTGGTGGACTATCTGAAGAGTCTTTCCCATCAGTTGCAGAACGAGCCCAATCGCCCTTCGGTCTCCTTAGGAGATGCTTTCCGCCTTCAGTTCCGAGTGAAGGAGAATGATAATGACACGAATTGGGTGGAACGCATTAACAATGTTGGTTCGGACGGGACTGATATTTTAGTGAAAGCGATGGTCAATATCATGCTCATCAATGTGTTTAAGAAGAAAGCAGCCCGGAAGAATGGCGATTTTATTGTGCATTGCATGATGGACGAAATCGGCCGTTTGCATCCCAATAATATCAAAGGCATTTTACAGTTTGCCAATTCACGAAATATCTACCTGATCAATAGTTCGCCCACCTCTTATAATCCTTACGATTATCGTTATACTTATCTGCTAAGCAAGCAAGGAGTGAAGACGAGGGTGGACAGATTGTTGAAGCGGATTCAATAAACATGAACTATGGCAATAAGTGCATCCATACAGGCATTGATGGCAGGAGAGCAGGTCGCAGGTTCAAAGCTGAACGGCAATTTGCTTAGTGAACTGATGGCAGAAGGATTGCTATTGGTGATTGCACGTGGTTCGAGAAAATCCTATCGGGCGCGCGATATCGAGGCGTTGAAAAGATACCTCATTGACAAAGATGAGAGCTTCCGTTTGTTTGAAGCCAATGTTGCGGATTCCCGAGCTTCGATGGCTGCGGAGACAGGCAATTCCAAACTTGTTTCCGTCCGTTCATGCCCAGGATTCCCGATTAACAGCTATGAACCTATTGAATGTTCGCTACATGGGAAACCATTTATGGTGAATCCTCAGGAAGGTAGTTTCCTTTTCGTGACAGACTGGGAAACGTTTGTCATTCCGGAAGAGGTGATTGTGATGGGCATTGAGAACATGGAAAACTTCAGGATGATTCGCCAACAGAGGTCTTTCTTTGAGGATTATCTAAAGGCACATGGAATGTCCGGTAAAATCCTCTTTGTGTCTCGCTACCCACAATCTTTGGATTTGAGGAAGTGGCTCACTTCGATTCCCAATCATTATATCCACTTTGGCGACTATGACCTTGCCGGGATAAATATCTTCCTCTCGGAGTTCCAGCAATACATAGGAAAAGACCGCTCCTCGTTCCTAATCCCTGACGATATTGAACTTCGCTTGAAATCGGGTTCAAAGAGTCGATACGATGAGCAATATAACCGCTTTAAGGATATGAAGTCAGACAGCCAAGAAATCCAGCATCTGATTGAGCTTATCCACCAAGAACGGAAGGGATACGACCAAGAGGGATACATAGGTATTTAAACACTGTTTAAACGGTATTAAAACACCATTTAAACACCATTAAAACGTTCGTTTTGGACACTCCAAAACCGTTGAAAAAACATACCGTTGTTTTGAAAAAAATGTCACGAAGAATTTTTGAAAACGTCCAATGTTTTTTCAAAAACGTCCAATGTTTTTTTCAAAACAACGGTATGTTTAAAATGTACCATCATTAATAAATGCAAACGGCTAATAATAAACAAGATAGATATTTTGCTTGTGTAAAAGGACAGGGCTGGATTCCAAGAGCTATGTTGCTATTGGCAATTCTGACATTGCCTCCTCCATGAACCCTATTTGTTGATGTATTCCAATATCTGTTCGGCATGGATTTTCGTCTTGATTTCCTTTGGAGTGAAAATCTTCTCGATGATGCCTTCTTCGTTTACAAGATAAGTGGTGCGGAGGATGCCGATGGTTTTGCGGCCGCAAGCCACTTTTTCGCCCCAACAACCCAACTCTTGGAGAAGTGTCGTCTCTGTATCGGCAATAAGCGGAAACTGTAAACCTTGTGCGTCCGCAAATTTCTTCTGCAGAGCCTGTTTGTCCTTGCTCACACCGATAATCTCGTAGCCGGCAGCAGCCAACTCTTCCTTATGTGCTTGCAAAGAACAAGCCTCGGCAGTGCACCCGCTTGTATTTGCTTTTGGATAACTGTAAAGTACTATTTTGCGGCCACGGTAATCGCTCGCTTTGATTTCTCGTCCCTCTTGGTCAATACCAAGGATTTCTGGAATTTTATCTCCGATAGTCATAATTGTATATTATTTTATTTACTTGAATGCAATGTTAGCAATATTTCTTGATATGACAGTGTTTCAAAACAAAATTATGACACACCGCCTTCATTTCATATTATAGTTTGATACCATATTTCCTGACCCTTTCGTTAATCATCCTTTCGGGAATGAACTTTTTAAGCGTATCAGTAACCGTGTTCAACATCCTTTGGCGGATATAATCCTCTTTGATGTAGAGAGATACACGCCTTTGCGAAAGATAGTCGCCTTCGATGGGGCGGACATTCTCCCGTTGTTTGTCCCTCAGGAAAGGAAGGTGCATTTCCGGGATGATAGTGAATCCTCCGTTCTCGTCCACGATATGGACAAGCGTTGTGATACTTCCCGCTTCATAGATATGATTCCCTTTCTGCCGGCTTTTGCAGAATGAGAAGGCACTGTCACGCAGGCATTGCGCATCCTTCATAATCCACATATTCTCGTGTTCCAAGTTGTCCGGTTTGAATACAGGTAATTTGCGCCAGCAACTTTCGGCAAGATAGACCAAGAACTTCTCTGTGTAGAGCGGTATTTCAAGTATTCCCTCCCTTGCGTTTTCCGAAATGGCAATACCGGCATCCAGTTCTCCCCGCAGCAAGGCATCGAGCATGAAGTTGACTTTCAACTCTTGGATGGACAATTCGACGGAAGGGAAAGATTCACGGTATTTCTTGATAAACTTGGGAAGGATGTAAGGTGCAATCGTCGGACCGACAGACAAGGCGAATTTCCCACCAATCTGCCCTTTGCCTTCCAAAACAATCTCGCCAATGCGGTCTATTTCCAACAAGGCTGTTTCCGCCTGACGGATAATCTTCTCCCCGGCAGTCGTGGGCGTGACGGATTTGTTCGAACGCTCAAAAATCCGGATGTCCAATTCCTCTTCCAACTTCTGTAGCATTGCACTGAGGGTCGGCTGGGAGACATTACACGACTCAGCCGCTTTCGCAAAATTACGAAAGCGGTTGACTGCGACTACATATCTAAGCTGTTGTAGATTCATAAGGCTTATATAAACAGATTCACATTTGCTTGGTCGGCACGTTCCATGTAGCTGGCGACTCCTCCGATGGTGACATTGTCGAGCAGCTCCTCACGTTTGACTCCCATGACATCCATGGACATTTGGCAAGCGATGAATTCCACACCATTCTCTATTGCCTGCTGGCGGAGCGACTCTAATGAATCCACTCCCTTCTTTTTCATGAGATAACGCATCATTTTGGAGCCTATTCCCATCATGTTCATCTTGGAGAGGGCAAGGCGGGTGGAATCGGAAGGAAGCATCCAACTGAACATCCGTCCGAAGATGTCCTTCTTCACCTTTGGCTTGTCTGCCTTCTTGATGGCATTGAGCCCCCAGAAAGTGAAGAAAATGCTGACTTTCTTTCCTGTGGCTGCCGCACCGTTGGCAATGACAAAGGTGGCAAGTGTCTTGTCAAGGTCGTCGCTGAAGAGGACAAGCGTCTTGCCCAAATCGTTAGACTCCGTCTTGGCAACCTCCATTGCGCAAGGAGTGGCTTTCTCTATCATGGCAATATGTATGCCCGCCTCCGAACGCTTGCCGAGGAATTTATTGCCTGTCGTCCGGCACCAAGCCTCCGCATCACGTGGAAAAGCCGCATCTGTGGCACGGACTTCCAACTGCTGTCCGGGAGCGAGCCCGTCCATTGCCTGTTTCATCTTAAGGATGGGACCAGGGCACTGGATGCCGCATGCATCTACCTTGATGACTGCCTTGTCGTTTGCGCATGACGAGGTGTCGCATGAACAACCTTCTTCGTTGTTGTCAAAGCCTTCCGGAGCCGCTATTTTAGCCGTTGCGGCTTTGTATGTTTTCAATCCGCCAATCAAGTTTCTCACATCCTGATAGCCATTCGCCTTAAGAATGTTCGAAGCCAAATAACCTCTTAATCCAACGCCGCAGAACATCCATACAGGGCGGTTGGTAGGAATCTCTTTCATCCGTTCTCTCAGTTCGTCCAGCGGGACATTCACAGCTCCCGGAATCGTACCTAACGAATACTCATCTGCCGTGCGGACATCGATAATCGTCACCTTGCTTTTATCTGCCTGCTGCATCTCCCTCCAGTAAAGAGGATTCATCTTCCCGCTGAGGATGTTGCCTGCGACATAGCCAGAAATGGCAACCGGGTCTTTGGCGGATGAGAATGGGGGAGCGTAGGCATGTTCCAGTCGGGTAAGGTCTTCAACGGTTGCGCCCTGCTTGATGGCAAGTGCGTATTGGTTGATGCGAGTATCCACTCCGTCATAACCTACAATCTGCGCACCATAAAGTTTGCCGTCTGTTGGCGAGAAGGTAATCTTGATGTCCATCTGCAAACTGCCCGGATAATAACCGGCATGTGCGCCATTATGAATGGTGGCGGAAAGATAAGGAATCTCCATTTGCTTCAATCTCTTTGCGGGCAAGCCGGTTGCTGCCACTGTCATGTCAAACACTTTGGCAATGGACGTGCCAATGGATCCTTCATACTTCACTTGATTGCCTAACACCATGTTGTCCGCAACGATACGAGCCTGCCGGTTGGCAGGGCCGGCAAGGAAGTTGAGCCAAGGTTTGCCTGTGATGGGATGCGGGAACTCTATGGCATCTCCCACGGCATAAATGTTTCGGTCGGAGGTCTGAAGATATTCATCTACCCAAATACCGCGCATATCTCCAATCTTCAGTCCGGCAGCTTGAGCCAAACGAGTTTCGGCTCTTACACCGATGCTCAGCAACACCATGTCCGCCTTCAGCTGGATGCCCGATTTGAAATGGACGGTTAGTTCATCCCCTTCACGGGAAAAGCCCTCCACCGCCTGTTCTAAATAGAGCTTCACATCCTGTTGCAAGAGATGCTCATGGACGAGTGCCGCCATAGAATAATCTATCGGAGCCATCACCTGGTTCGCCATCTCCACGACAGCCACTTCTGACCCGGCATGTTTCAAGTTCTCAGCCATTTCAAGGCCGATGAATCCTCCACCCACAATGACAGCACGGCGGACTTTGTGTTTTGTCATATAAGCTTTGATTCGGTCGGTGTCGTCCACATTTCTCAAGGTGAAGATTCCTTCACTGTCGATGCCTTTAAGAGGCGGGACGACAGGCGAAGCACCTGGGGAGAGCAGCAGTTTGTCGTAGCATTCCGTATATTCCTTGTTGCCTGTTGTGCGGACAGTCACTTGCTTGGCATCCGCATCAATGGCAATCACCTCGCTCATTGTCCGCACGTCGATATTGAAACGTTTGCCGAAAGCTTCGGGTGTCTGTACAAACAGACGTTCGCGTTCCTCAATCACACCGCCGATATAATAAGGCAGGCCGCAATTGGCGTATGAAATATATTTGCCTTTCTCAAAGAGAATGATTTCGGCATCTTCTGTCATGCGTCTGATTCGCGCTGCAGCAGTAGCACCTCCAGCCACGCCGCCCACAATGATATATCTCTTTTTGCTTGCTGTCATCGTTGTAACATTTATGTGCGGGTTATTGATATTGTGCAATCACTTTCTTGAGTTCGCGTTCCGGCAAGGCGCCGCTCTGTCTCCATTTCAATTCACCTCCTTTGAAAATCATCAGAGTCGGAATCGACTGGATGCGATATTGCATGGACAGTGCTTCATTCTTGTCAACGTCCACTTTAATAATGCGTATTTTATCACCAAGATCATTCTTGATTTGCTCCAAAACAGGGTGCATCATCTTGCAGGGACCGCACCATGTTGCAAAGAAATCCACTAAAGTCAGTTGTTCGCTCTTAATAATGTCCGAAAAGTTTTCCATATCTATTCTGTTTTTTAGTTTTACTTTCAATTTGATGAAGCAAAGATATGGAATCTTATATAGACAAACGAACAATTTTATCTATGTTGTGATAGATGATGTCTATATAGGCTTGGCTGCATCTTCTTGCTCTTTAAACAAACCAGTCTGGAGCAGCTTGGCGAAACTTTTAGGCAAGCAAATGTTGGGTTCGTAGATTGCTTCTGCGAACAAAGGAGCGATTTCTTCGTCCCTGAATCCAGCAATGCCACATCCGATGCGAGTTACATAGAAAAACAGGTCACGGTGGTTGTGTGCAAATTCGATAAACTCGTCAACGTATGGTTGGATGGTCTCCACACCTCCTTGCATAGTTGGAATGGCATAGCTCTGTCCTTGCAGGCCTACTCCTTTACCCATGATGGCACCGAAATGGATATAAGCCATACGAGCAGCGCCGCCTCCATGCTTGCCCGCAAGATTACTGCCGAAAACAAAGACTTCGTCCTCCTTTAGGGATTCAATCATGTCCGGAGTGTATTCCGGGCGATTATTGAATCTCTTTTCTCCTGCAACGGACAGGTTGTTTGATACTACATAGTCCAACTCATCGTTTATCAGGAGCATCCATTTGGGGAGTTTCTTTTTCGCATTTTCGATAAGTTCCTCTGGCATCTCCTTAAAGAATGCGTATGCCATTGGCCCGGAAATAGCGGCAAGCGTATCTGCATCACCGCCGAGTGATATGGCAAGCTTCAAGCAGTCGGCATAATCCTTGCTCTCGAGGAAGCAAATCAATGCAGCTGGAATGGTAAGTTGACAGGTTGCATCGAAATGATAGCCCGGTTTTATCTCACTGTAACTCTTTGTGCTCCAGCTTGGATAATACTCGTCAAGCACATGTCTGCGGATATAATTCTTGTCCTTTCCTTGCATTCCGTAGAAGATGGCGAGGGCAGTCGCAACAGCACCTTTGATTCCTTCGGAATGGTCATGCGTAGGCAAGGCAGTCCTTATAGCCATTTCAATGCACTCCTCCTTTGTCTTTGCAAGGAAGCCGGCAGCAGAGCAACGCATGCCACTGCCGTTGCCGTATGAATGATAGGCAGGTTGCACTTCTCTTGCTATCAGCCACGAGATAAAGCAGCCGCCAAACCCTCTGTTTAAATCTTCACGGCATCTTTTCCACAAGTTATGTGCCATGTCAAGATTGTGAAGTAGAGCCTCGGCGCAAGCAAATGTGCAGAGGGTGTCGTCGGTGTAATCGTTGCCCGGAAAGAGCAGGTCAACAGCGTCATAGTCCTTCGTACTTTCATAGAACTCATAAGATTCTCCGCTAATATCTCCAATAGCGGTGCTAAGTAATAGATTCTTCATTGTAATAAATATATTTGGTGATTAAAATTCTATTTGAAATCCTTTCTTTTTGAATTCGTCATATTTTTCCTTGTTGAAGGAGTAGAGCTGGGCTTCCCTCTTTGGAGTTGGCCAAACCGTCTCATCCAACTGGTTGAGAAGTCCGTAGTGAATCATCTTCTTGGAAAAGTTCCTGCGGTCGAACTTCACGTCCAAGATGGCTTCATATAGAAGCTGCAAATCCTTCATGGTGAACTTGTCCGGCAATAACTCAAAGCCAATTGGTTCAAAGTGAATCCGCTCCCGGAGTTTGCGTGTCGCATCCCTCAATATCCGGTCGTGGTCAAATGCAAGCTGTGGCACCTCCTCGATAGGGAACCATTGTGCCTTTGCAGCATCGTCACCTCCGTGGACTTCCTGTATGCGGACAAGCGCAAAGTAGGCGATAGTGATAACACGCTCACGAGGGTCACGGTTCGGTTCGGTATAAGTATGAAACTGTTCGATGAATGCACCCTCGAGTCCTGTCTCTTCGTTCAGTTCCCTGCGTGCTCCCTCTTCAGCTCTTTCGTCGGGATTGAGGAATCCGCCGGGAAATGCCCATCTGCCTTTGTAAGGTTCAATTCCCCTTTCAACGAGCAGGACTTTTAGGCTCTGCCCATCGAAACCAAAGATAACACAGTCGGTCGTTACTGCCGGATGCGGATATTTATAACAATATTTTTTCTCGTCCATAATTTAATCATGTGTAATAATTACACTGCAAATATAAAGGCTATATTCCGAACCACCAAATATTTTGCGTAAAATTTACACATGAACATGTAAAATCTATTATCTAATCGAGGTTAATAGATATTCGTTATTTTGTTTTGTAACGACAATTGTCTTTTCATTTAGGTGAAAAGCATTTATCATATAAGTGAATAGGTCAAGTATCCCAAGTCATGCAACAAATCTACTCAGAAAAAATCAGGTAATTTGTCAGAAATAGAAAGAGATTTCAGATAATTCTTTACATTTGTACTTCAGTTAATGCTTACTCTTAATTCCTTCGTCTAAACTCATCTGGCAAAAGCTTACTACCTTTTTCCAAAAAGCAGATTCATTGACTAAATTTCCGGTTACTTGCTTGCATATGTTATTCAGAATTTATACGAATATTGCATATGGTTGTGCATACAATATTTGTCTATTAAAAGTTTAGCTGCCTTTAATTTACTAAATATCAACAATATGCACAACTTTTTATACATGAATCTTTTATCAATTTAATTCCGCCAACGGGTTAACTGATGCAACTTTTTTGCACACACAAATTATCCACACTGCAAGAGTTGGAATTGAAAACAATGCATTAAACCTGTTACAGAATGAGTTTTAGCAGATGATAAATTGATGAAATTAATGCTCAATAACCCAACACTTTTTATCAGGGATATACTCCAATCGATTTCTAAAATACGGCAATAGTATTAGAGCAGAATCTATTTCAGGAGATTCAAAAAAATAGCCTTCTTTCACTTCCTTTATTTTTATAGCATAATGATTTAGTAATACCTTTAAACGTTCACTATCTCTTAAACAGTCTTTTATATACTGTGTATTCAATAATGCAGTATCTATCTCTGCATATTTAAGAGTATACAAGATTTGCTGGGAGGCAGAATCCAATTTTGCTGAAAAGTTAGGTTTAAAGGCTGATTGAGTCATCTTATAATATTGTTTGTAATAATCTAATGAATCTTGTAAAACCCGATTCTTGTCATATAAACTATTTACATATTTAATAAATTCATCACCTGTCATTTCTTCGTTTCCGGCATAAAAAAAGATATTTTTTTCTACGAATTTAATAATACTATCTTGTTTATTTAGCCATATTGAATCTTGATTTAATGCAGAAGTTAATAAATCATCTCTTCTCGCTATTTCATATTGGAGATGCGCATTATCTCTATGTACCATAACAAATAATACAAGTAATAGTAACGCAAAAAGACTAATCATAATCGAGTATATTGAAGCTACTTTTTTCATTTTCTATTTTTCTGATAATCGTTTAAATTCTGAATAAACAAACTCACTTCTTGTAAAGAAATTTTTTGATTCTGTTCGTTTGACCACTTTTCCTTTTCCTCTTGAAGTTTCTTTTGAAATTCCAATTCCATCTGTAACTTTTCAAATTTCAAATCATGAATTTTGTTCTCATATTCATTTGATGTACGCCAACTACCAATTGCCCAACCTACACCAAAAGTTAGGGTTCCAATAGTGATGATGCTCCCAATAATGCCACCAATACTATTGAATAAAGAAAATGAATGTTCTAAATTGTTTTCTGATTTCTTTGCCATTCTTGTGTTACCAAATGAAGTTGGTTTATATAATTCGTATTTGTTTGTTTCTAATTAGTATTCGAAAATATGGACATTTCCCGTTGATTGATAAATCCTTATCATCATCTCCCTTCCTAAACCTAATTATTTCAAATTGATTGGGATTGAATTTATGTAAGAAAGTTATGGGCACACCCATCAATCCAGCATAGTCCACAGGAATATCTTGTGTTTTATTAATATTGATTCCGTTGCAATTATCATACTTTGGATATTTTTTCTCGTTTCCTGTATATTTTTTTGTAAGTAAAATATTCTCACAACGTTGGGGCGTTTCTAAGTTGGTTAACCACAAGCAATTGTTTGAGGATATTATTCTATTCCCAAATTCATCGATTTTAGTTTCTGTTCCGTAGAGTTCATAGTGCTCAGGAACAATAAATCCTGAAATTCCTCTACCAAGATTCATTCCCAACCATGCTTTATTCTCCTTTATAAGATTAAAGATTTCTTTGTAGGTTATCGCATTTATGTTTCCGATTATCAAAAACTTCTTGTTGTACTGTATTAATTGGGCTACAAATTCCCTAAACAAAGAAAAAGGAGGATTGGTTACAACTATGTCCGCTTGTTTCAGCAAACGGATGCTTTCTTGGCTACGAAAATCGCCATCACCACGAAAATATACAATATTGGATGATGTTGGCTTTTCCTCATTATCTCCTGTATATTCATAGAAAAAAACCATTGCTGCTTATTTCTGTACTAAACAAGTCTAATACTTGTTCTTTATAACAGGATGCTATCAGCTTTTTTAATCTCAGTTCTTTGAAATTCAAATAGAAATACTTGAAAAAATTACTTGTTTGCGGGTCATCACAATTACAATAAACTACCTTACCATTGAAATGCTCCTTGTAATACTGTAATTCTCGCTCTATATCAGATAGTTGTGTGTAAAACTCGTCACTTTTTGATTTCTTTGCCTTTTGTAGCAATTCATTTGTCGCATTTCTCCCCATTTTTAATTGTTCTTCTGAGTTATCTGATTAAATATTTCACTACCAAGTACCTGAAGAGACGTTTTGGAAATTTCAAGCATTATCTTGAACATTTCATTGGCATCCCATTCTTCTCCATTTCCTTGTGTGTATATAGAAGTCGCTTGAAGCATGATTGTTTTTTCTTTGTGCTTCACAAATTTATTCTTGCACAAGTTCGTATTGATAGGCATTCCATAATTTGCTGAAGTTAATCTGTCAAGTCTATTGAGCATTCCTGAATTATACTCCAATGTAACCATTCTGCCATCAGGTCTTGTTATTGAAATGGTTTCAGTTAAGAAGTTTGAACCTTCCAAAAACAGCACATATGGAAAATGAGATTCAGACAGCATTAGATTGGCAATTTCTGATATGTTTTTATGCGACCGTTCTATCGCATTACCCGCAGCCATTAAATCTTGGTCGTTGTTTTTGCCGACAAGTATTCCTTTCCTTATGTTTTCAATGTCTTTTCCTTGATGTTTGGCCTCAGACACTAATATAACTCTCCAATCTCCATTATCATCTTTTACTTCTATAATACCTCCGTCAGGAATAATGCTGGAGTTTTCCACAAAAAGCGTCTGCCCTAATTCAGGGTCTATTTTCCTTAATGCTTCATTGATTTCTTCTTTCTTTATACTTGTTCTATATTGAAATGATAGTTGAGGAAAGTCTTTCTCCAATTGTTTGATAACAAAATGAGAAATCTTTCCAACTGTCATATCATGTAATTTGGCTTCTTCTCCAAATATGCCAATTACACCCTTAGATTCTTTATGTTGCTCTGTCAACCTTTTCGACTGATTCTTTTTAGCCATATCTCTTTATATTTGAGTACAAAAGTACAAAAAATCCGTGATACGGTATTCTATTATCACGGACTTTATTTTGATTTACAATCTAATATCTCGATTTTGCTTTCTTGTAGGTACTCCCAATGCTTGCATAAACTCGTCTTTCTTTCGTCTGAACCAACTGACGTGTGAAATATCGTCTATATTGAGGTTGAAATTGCCCTCCTTGTCCTCTTTAAGTGAACATATCGTTTTGTCTGCCCTGAAGTGTTGGTTAAACTCGCGCGAATACAGTTCGCCTTTTATGGAAACATCCTTGAATGTACACAATTTTCTAATAACGGCATCGCCAAAGTTCAATGTATCACGCAAGAACTTAATTGTCGGCATCAGCTTTTCCACATAGGGGAAGTAGCGTTTGACAAAATTCACAAATTCTGACAGCTTGTTGTTCTGTTGTTCGTAAGCGTTCTTTATCTCCTGTATCTGCTTGGCTTGTTGATGTTCCCTTTGTCGGGCTTCCTCTTCAAGTTCAAGTATGCGGTCTTGTAAATCCTCGTTTCTGCGCTCCAATGCTTTCGTCTTTCCACTTCCGAAAAGAGAACCCACACTTTCGGCTATGTTGGTCGTTGCGGTCGTGGCTGCGCCTTTCAGCTTCTCGGTCTGTACCTCTTTCTTGGCTCGTTTGAGTTCTTCCTGTGCCGTTTCTTTCTGCTGCTGCAAGTCCACCACTTCCGCCTTCAGACTGTCGGCAAACCGTTGGGTGTCCCGATAATACTGTGTCGTGGACTTGTGCCGTGCCTTTGAACCCTCTATACCACGCTGCAATCCGTATTTAGCCATCGCAACGGCATAGCTGTCTTGGTAGGATTTCAGTTTCAGCCGTGTCATGATGTCATCGGCACATAGCCTTACCGTATCGGCTGGTTTCTTGCGGTAGCGTTTCTTCGCCTGTTCCTCACGTTTCCTGCGCTTGCGCTCTCCCTTGACTATCGGAACGTGCGTGACGTGTATGTGCGGTGTTTCCTCGTCCCTGTGCAGATGCGCTGCCACTATGTTCTCCATGCCGAACAGGTCGGCAAAGTATCTTATGTTGTCGGCACACCATTCGCCTAACCGCCCCTCGGCTTCAACACGGGCCATGTCTTCGGGTGTCCCCGATACATTGATGCGGATTGCCCTGACTTGGTTGTTACCGATTTTGCGTGTCAGCCCCGCTTCTTCCAATCTTCTTTGGATGGCAGCCGAACGGTTTTTTATCCCATCGGGGTATGTGATAAGTTTTCGGTTAAGGTGTGTGCGTGTCGGGTCTGCGTTCTTCGGAATGATGAAACGCTCGATGTGGGCGGTCGTTCCGCTGTCGGATCCGTGCGCCTTTTCCATCCATGTGCAATACTATAATAGTTCGTTAAATTTGTAACTAATCCGTTGAAAACAAATAAGTTAATTAATATAATTTAGCAAAACAAAATAGGTTAAGTGACTAATTTTCAGCATCTTTGATGATTTACCACAACACATTGAAGTAATGAACAAAACAGCACTTGACCAATATGAGGAAATCGTAACCGATGCTTTGAATAGTTGTTCTGCGAAGTTACGCAAAAGTTTTAAAACAGTATTCATCCAACTCATGATTTTGTATATGGTACTGCCAAGAAAGATTAATTTCACCCAAATGGGGCGTTACTCAGACAGCTCGGAACAACGCTTCTGGCAGTTGTTTGAACTTGGGTTTGACTGGATGCAGTTCAACCTCTTCCTTATGCGGCAGCGGTTTGGTGAAAGTGCTAGAAAAGCCATTGCCATCGACGCAAGCTACATTTCAAAGTCGGGAAAGAAGACTCCTTATATCGGAAAGTTCTGGTCGGGATGCGCTTCTGCCATGAAACGGGGATTGGAAATTCTCGGTATCGGCATTGTCGACATTGACAGCTGGAACTGTATGATGCTACGTGCGGAACAGACACCGGACAAGGCGTATCTGGAAAAGCAAGGCGAAGAGTACAACCTTGTGGACTGGTATCTTGACGTACTCCGTAAATACAGGAACAAGTTGCTTGACATAACACGTTATGTCGTTGCAGATGCTTGGTTCTCAAAGGCAAAGTTTGTCAACGAAGCCTGTCTGCCGGGATTCCATGTCATCAGCCGTCTGCGTGATGATGCCGCCTTATGGTATTCACATGACGGTGTCCGCACAGGCAAACGGGGACGACCACGCATCAAAGGTGAGAAGATTGATTTTAAGGAACTCGACCTTCAGCGTTGCGAGGTTCTCGACATTGAAGGAGGAAGGACCTACTCTGTCAAGGCCTATTCAAAGGCAATGAAACGAAACATCAAAGTCGTGGTTCATTACCCAGAATCAGGAGGACATAAAATTTACTTCTCCATCGATCTTGAAATGTCGGCCAAAGACATCATCGAATACTACCGTACACGATTCCAAATCGAGTTTTGCTTCCGGGATTCCAAGCAGTTTACCGGACTCAATGATTGCCAGGCAAGAGACTTGAAGAAACTGGACTTCGCTTTCAATGCTTCACTAGCATCGGTAAACATTGCAAAGGTCATGCGCCAATGGTACTATCCATCGCTCTCCATCGGAATGCTAAAAGCCTATCTGAGTAATACTTATATGCTCAAAAGAATTTTTAGCAAGTCCGGTATGAAGCCGAACAGAACATTTAATGCTAAACTTATCAAAGAACTCTTTGGCATAGTGGCAGAAGCCGCTTAGACGATATGTTGAATTTTTAACGGACTATTAACGGTATTAAAACGATATTTAAATGCTGTTTAAACGCTGTTTTAATCGTGCGGAAATGAAATTCATACTGTTATTTTACAACAACAAATTAAACAAATGCGGTAGGAGTATGTTATTTTATTGTATCTTTGTCATATATACGTATCTAAATATGATAACCTGATGAAAAGAGCAATTATGATAATGGCTTTACTGAGTCAAACCTTGAGCTTTGCGTATGCCGATAATCAAATCGAGACAAGAGGAATTGGACAATATCCGGGACACCCGTCCCAGTTCACGGCACCCAAGATGGTGAAGGACGATACTTATAGGAATATTGCCTTGAACCGAATGGTGTATACTTCGTCCAATGCGGATTTCAACTTGACGGGACATCTTGTGACGGATGGAATCATCAGCAGCAAGGCTTCTTCTTTCCTTCGTGTAAAGACTAATGAGGGGGAGTTGTCCAACCGTGACAAGGAGAAGATGATTGATGGCAATACTGTTTCCAGCCAGGTAATCAAAGGCGAGAATGCTTTCGTGGAGTTCAATTGGGAAGCTATGAAGGTAAATCTTAAAGATTTGAAGTTTACAGGGGAATTGGCTTACTATCAAGACAAAGCTTCCGAGGGCTATGCTATTCGTGTGATGGCTTCGCACGATGGTAAGAAATGGGAATTGGTTGGGGAGGAGAAAGGCGCAGGGCTTCCGGGTGAAGCTACCAAGCAGCAGGTAAGTTCCGACCCTAACAAGTTCCAAGATGTGGTGCGCCTTCCGCTCAGGAAGCTGAATGTCTCTATTCCTATGAAGAAGCCGGGCAACTACGGACATGTACGCATAGAGCTGTCGATGCCGGGTGCGGCGTGGTGGCGTATCAAACTCATAGATAATTCTGCTTCTTGGAGACCTTCCGCTCATTTCTCCAGCGTTTGGAAATCTGCATTGCCGAAGAGTGGGACAAACGCAGATCCGCAATGGCTTTATGTGGATTTAGGTACGGAGGCGGACTTTGACCAAGTGAACCTCTATTGGGTGAATAAGGCTCGAAGTGGAAAGATTCAGGTGTCGGCTGATGCCAAGAACTGGATTGATGTGGCTGACCTCGGCGATTCAAAGCTGAAAGGACTGACTGAAGAGGTGGCTTGCAAGGGGCATGGGCGTTACGTCCGGTTGCTTTTGACCGAACCGGATGCTTCTGGACATTATGCTTTGTCCGAGATGCAGGTGATGGGAAAAGGTGGACTACATGCAGAGGCTGCCAATACACTTGCCTCTGTCGATGGCAAGCAGATGCTGAACCAGTGGCAGTTGCGCCGTGAGGGAAGTGATGCGTGGATAGAAGCGACTGTGCCTGGTACGGTTCTTACCAGCTACATGAATATCGGTGCTGTTCCAGACAATCGTTTTGATGACAATATGAGACAGATTTCCGAGTCGTTCTTCAACTCCGATTTCTGGTATCGCACCAACATTGAGCATTATCCTTCTGCCAACAAGAAACAACATACATATCTGAACTTCGACGGCATCAACTGGAAAGCGGAAGTGATGTTGAATGGTGAAAAGATAGGTAGGATTGACGGAGCCTTTATCCGTTCTCGTTTCGACGTGACCAACAAGTTGAAAGCGGGAACCAATAAGTTGGAGGTGCACGTTATCAAGAATGCCCACTTTGGTTCAGTGAAGCAGAAGAATCTTCAGAATACGGACTTGAACGGTGGTGAGCTGGGTGCTGATAATCCAACTTTCCATGCATCCATCGGTTGGGATTGGATAACAAGTACTCCCGGCCGTGAGATTGGTATTTGGAATGATGTGTATTTGACTCATGACAATGGTGTGAGAGTCTATGACCCGGTCGTTACATCTACTTTGAACCTGCCTGATACTTTGGCAACCATGACTCCTTCCGTGTTCTTGCAGAATGCAGATGCGGAGGCAAAGACAGTGAAGCTGACAGGTCATATCGGCAAGATTCAGTTTGAGAAGGAGGTAAACCTGAAGCCAATGGAGAAATGCGAAGTCTCTTTCGCTCCGGCAGACTATCCTCAACTAAAAGACCAGCGCATGAATCTTTGGTGGCCAAATGGCTATGGCGTTCCTTATTTATATGATGCGGGATTCAAGGTGACAGACAAGGCATCTCATGAAGTGTTGTCGGAGGTGGCATTCAAGGCTGGTATCCGGCAGATGAGCTACGCCGACTTGGATACTCAGACCAAGATTTATATCAATGGCAAGCGGTTGAACCCGTTGGGCGGTAATTGGGGATTCTCGGAAACCAACCTTAATTATCGTGGCCGTGAATATGATGTTGCTGTTCGTTACCATAAGGAAATGAACTATAACATGATTCGTGACTGGGTAGGTCAGATAGGCGATGAGGAACTTTACGAGGCTTGTGATAAGTATGGCATCATGATATGGCAAGACTTTTGGTTGGCTAATCCTTGGGACGGACCTGATCCTTACGATGAAACGATGTTCCTTAACAACTCCGAGGATTACATTTCCCGAATCCGCAACCATGCTTGTATCGGTATCTACTGCGGACGCAATGAAGGATTCCCGCCAGCTTCAATTGATAAAGAGTTGAGGGAACAGATAAAGACCATTCATCCCCAGTTGGGTTACATTCCAAGCTCTGCCGACTTAGGTGTAAGTGGGCATGGTCCTTATCAGATGAAGTCCTCTTCATTCTATTTCGCCAACCAGAGTCATAAGTTGCATTCGGAACGAGGCATGCCTAATGTGCCTTCCATCGAGTCTTTGAGCAGAATGATGGCTCCTGAGCATTTGTGGCCGCAAAGCGATTCATGGGGACAGCACGATTATACGTTGTTGGGTGCGCAAGGTGGTGCATCTTTCAATGAGATCATGGAGAAGCGTTATGGCAAACCTCAAAATGAGCAACAGTTCACCAAGTGGGCTCAATGGCTCAACTACGACGGCTATCGTGCCATGTACGAATCCGCTGGACAAGAACGTTTAGGTTTGCTTATTTGGATGAGTCATTCTTGCTGGCCAAGCATGGTGTGGTGTACTTACGATTATTACTTCGAGCCGACTGCTGCTTATTTTGGTGTGAAGAAGGCATGCGAACCTCTGCATATCCAATATAATCCAGTGAAGAAGTTGGCGGAGGTAGTCAACTTTGCCGGAGGATCCAAACAGGGCTTGTTGGCTAAGGCACAAGTGCTTGATATGTATGGGAAGTTAATTAAAGAGGAGAGCCAAGAGGTGAATGTGGGAGAAGACCAGACCATCGGCTCAGTAAGCATAAGCGAACCCGATGAGGAGGTCTATTACCTCAAACTCACTCTTATGGAGAATGGCGAGGTCGTTTCAGATAACTTCTATGTGATGGGCAAAGAGGAGGACAATTTGCAGGCTCTCACCAAACTTCCAATGGCAACCATCGCTATCAAGAGCAAGCGGTTCGAGCAGAAAGGCGAAGAATGGCAAGGTGAAGTGGTGATTCGCAATACAGGCAAAATCCCTGCACTCTTGATTCGCTTGAACTTGAAGGGCGGTGATGGCGAGCAGATTCTTCCAGTCATTTATAGCGACAACTATTTCAGCCTCATGCCTAATGAGAGCAAGAAGATAAAAGTCTCTTATCGTGATGAAGATGGCAGGGGAGAAGCTCCATACGTGGAGGTCTCTGGATTCAACCAATAAAGAATGTGGAGGCTGTGTCAAAATTATTGTTTTGAAACAGCCTCTTGAAATGCGTCAGAATTGGTAAAATGCAAGGTGCTGAGGAAGAAACCGGCAGGAGTTTATAATCCTAAATGACTGAGGTCGAATTCCGAAAGTAACGCAGCAGTTTGCAAATTGTTTCTAAAGCCCTCTATTTAAACAAGTATTGTTTCCTTAACTCCATGATGTCACCCATATTGTCAATAGCCCATGACAACAAGCTGTTGATGTGTGGGAGAAGGCTCTTGCCTTTATCGGTCAGTGAGTACTCCACACGAGGAGGAACTTCCGGAAAGGCGTCTCTATGTACCAATCCATCCGCTTCGAGAATCCTGAGAGTGGCAGTCAGCATCTTTTGGGAAATGTCCGGGATATCGCGTTGCAACTCCATGAATCGCTGATTGCATTTCTTCTCCAAAGTGAAGAGCACCAATAACGACCACTTGTCACCGATGCGAGACAAGACATTCCGGATAGGGCAATTAGGAAAAAGGGCATCTCTGATTTCTGTTCTATTCATATAAATACATTCGGTTTATTGTATTACTGCGTAAAAGTAACTATTGTAAATAGACAACTTCAAAATTCCTTGTTAAACTATCTAAAACATCAAACTCTCAATCCCTTTATTATTAGCATTAGTTACTTTGAGGTAACTGGCTTACTTTTCCGTGCCTACTTGTGTACTTTGTTGTAATACAATAGCTTTGCAATCGAAAACAAAAGGATATTCATTATAAAACGATTAAAGAATAAGAATTATGAAATCAGTACAGACAACAAAGACAGGTAAGAATTTCACAGCAGTGAATGTAGGCAAACTCAGCGAAATCAAGGATTATGTTCTTCCATTGGGCGACATCCAGATTCCAGGTAAAGTATTCGTTGGCCAGGCTCTCGGCACAACAGGCAGCGAGCTTTCTTTCCAGACTTTTGCCCCTGGTCAGGATGGCGGATTCCTCCACATCCACAAGAACCACGAGGAACTTTACTTTATCCTCAAAGGTGAAGGTTTGTATCAGGTAGACGGTGAGAACATCCCGGTGTCAGAGGGAAGCATCATCCGTGTGGCTCCAGAAGGAAAGCGTGCCATTAAGAACACAGGTTCTGAAGAGATGCTGATGCTTTGCGTACAATACAAAGGCAACACTTTCACAGCAGAAGATGCTGCAGACGGTGTAATCCTGAAGGATGAATTGAAATGGTAATTGAGCCAGCGGTATGTCATAATTGCAAATTGCTGCGTTACTTTCGGAATTCGACTTCAGTCATTTACGTCAGTAAACTCCTGTCGGTCTCATCCTCAGTGCCTTGCATTTTGCTAATTCTGACACAGCCCCAATCTTTGTTTTGAGTAAATTTAATGTGGTAAATCAGATAAAAATTATTCTGCCGATCCATTGAAAAATACATACCGTTGTTTTAAAAAAAACATTGGACGTTTTTGAAAAAACATTGGACGTTTTCAAAAATTCTTCGTGATGTTTTTTTTAAAACAACGGTATCTTACCTACGGACTTGAACAGCTTTTGCATAATGTCTTTGCGCTTTTCCTCTTCGCTGTCTTCCTATCACCCGACCATTTTTACTATTTGTTTATCTGAAGCATCCGGCAAAACCTTCCTCAAATGCTCAAAGATTCTTTGGTAAGACTCTTCCGGAGTCCGGTCGCTTTGGCAAGCCTCCTTCCCATATAGTTCTTCGGGCGTGTTGAGCAAAGACCAGCCCCAACCATATTCATGATTGTGTTTGTCACGAGGGTAGATGAAATCCTCGGTCACGATGTAAGTCGCCATTTCCAGTCGGGTCAGATAGCTGTCGAACTTGCTCCTCATTCCTTTGCCATTGAATCCACAAGCGGACCGCAGTTCCCTTGTAATGAGACTGCCCGAAGATTTGAGTGTGCTGAGGATGGCTCCTTCAATTGACTCATCGTCAGGACGGGGATATTTGCTTCTTCTGTAATTGCAGAAGTCCGACCACCATTCCTGACTGATAAATCCTGCTTTTCGGTTGAAGAACTTTCCGTACATGCAAGGCATCTCAGTCACAATCTCGCCTTTCCATTTCCAAAGAGGCCAATCCCAACCACCTTCTGGAAATGTCACATATCGACAATCTTCATCCACAATCTCCTCGGCTGAGAATCCATTTATGCCGCTGTCAAGGAGAGGCAAGAAACCAATCTCTTGGATTAGCTCTATCAAGCCATTAGCTGAATATATCTCTGGGAACGTCATATCTTTAGTTTTTCATTGCATTACTCCATGAACCGAATCATCTCCTCTCGTCTTGGCTTTGCCTTAGGCGTTTCATCCGGATAACCAAGGGCAATGCAGTAGAGAAGTTCGTAACCTTCGGAGAATGCCATTCGGTCAAGGAAAGGCTTTGCCGATGGAGAGTCCTTGATCCAACGAGCTGAGCTGCCGAGGCAACATGAACCGATTCCTTTTGCCCATGCGGAGAGGATGATATTCTCGCCAAGCAATCCACAATCCACTTGCGCCATGTCGTATTGCGTGTCGTAAGCGATGCAGAGGACGCAAGGGGCATTTACAAAGATATTCTTGAAACCTTCCCGCTCCGCAATCTTTGGATTATCCTTCACCACGGCTTTCGTAATCGAGTCGATAAGGGCAGGAGAATCTATCACCCTGATTTCGTATGATTGCTTATTCATGCCGTTTGGCGCATAGATGCCGCATTTCAGAATCTCGTTCAATGTCTCACGGTTGATGGCAGAATCCTTGTAAGCACGGATGCTTCTGCGACTCATCATCACGTCAGTCACTACATTGGCAGGGTCAACAGCCGGCAGTTCCTGTTGTTTGTTCTCATTGCAAGCTGTCAGCGTCAAAACTGTGGTTAAGAGGGTGAAAAGGACTGCCCGCATTGATTGGCTGATGGTTAAAGCTGTTGCCTTGTTTTGTTGTTTTCCGTTTCTCTTCATATCTTATTTCTCTTTATTTCTTCATCGTCAGAGTAGCCGACTTCGTTTCTTTGGACAATAACGATTTATTTAGGTGAATGGCTGGTGGATTGTTTTAAAATGACGGGAGTTCGATGCTGTCACCTTCTTCCTTTATGCTCCAAAATGGAATATTCTTCTCCTTACAGAAAGGCTCCATGCGCCAAGCAGACTCGAAACCGCTCATTACAAAGTGCATGGGGACGAATAATCCCACCTTGAAGCGGTCGATGAACTGGCGTGCGCCAAGTGTGTAGCCGTTGCCGATGCGCCCATCCACAGGAAACATCACAAGGTCGAACGAGTCGGTAATCTTGCGGATGTCCTTCAATTCGCCAAGATAACGCTTCTCTTCTGCCAATGGATAAATTAACCCAAACTCTTCACTGATAATCTTCTCTGGCACATTCTCTTCCGACAGGAATCGGGCATACCAGTTGCAGAGGTCTCCGGCATGGAAGATGCGTTTGCCGTCCATTTCCACAATCCAGCTCACACCGCTGTCATTGCTGCCTGTTGCTGCGACCTTGATATTCTCGTCTTCCCAAGTCGCACCTTTGGCCATCCATACATCAGCATCCTCCTTCTTGGCTCTGCGGTGTTTCAGGATATCTTTGGACAAAATGTAGGTGTAATCCGTGAAAGGATTATCATTCCTCCACTTGAATATCTCTTTGGTGAAATGGTCTTCATGGAAATGGCTGGCAAATACATAAATGTGCTTGCTGCCACTTGGGTCAACGATGCGTCGCATGGCATCGGACGGATCCAACCAGTAGTCAAAGACTAAGATGCATTTGTCTGATTCCAATATGAATCCGCTATGGAATATGTATGTAAGTTTCATCATCGCTTCTGGTATTCAACATTATCGCCCTTCCTTTGTGGAAGTTGTTATGTCCAGTGTTGTCACAATAGGCACATTAGCGGTCAGCATCCTTTCCCATCAAGACTGCATGAAGCACCTTCCGGATTGTCGCCCAAGAGAACATCGTCCATGCTGAAACTAACACTCCCGTCTTCCATCACAAAGCAAGGAACTCCAATGGACCCATTTGCCTTGACAGAATCAAAGGCGGAGTTGCTGTCCCGCAAACGCATGAACTCTTTGAGGTTTCTAACATGTTCACCAATATCAATAAGCTGATACTTTGGATTATCTTGAAGCTGCTCCTTCACCTGAAAGCAATCAGGGCAAGTAGCCATCACATATACTTTAATCATAATTCAATTATTTACACCAACGCATAAAGTTTACTTTCCCATCTTCACCACATCCTTGATAGTCAATCTGTCGTGCTTATCCCTCCACACGTCCATTTCCCAACCTTTTGTGGATCTGATGGAACAAAAGTAATTATAAATGGTGAGATACGAATAGGAGAACAGGAGAAATGTAATCACCAAGAGTTGAAAGGGCATAATCTTGCGATGAGAAGGATAACTTCACCATACCTCTTTTGCTGAAATACATTCTATTTGTTATAATGGAATATGTTTCGTAACTTTGCCTTTTTTAAGAGCTTAAATATGGAAATTCAAATAGAGCCAAAGCAGATAATTGATGCGTATAGCACACCTATTGTCCAGCAGACTTCTTTTTGGTCGAAAGTTAAAGAGCGTTTAGGACTGGTTTCATCTGCTTATGAGTTTAAAGTCAGGAACCGTGATATTTATGAAGGGGTAGGAGGCTTCTCTTGTACCAATGCCGATTTTATCCTTTTTTTCCAATACTTGAATCAGGAAGATTATTTGGCTTATGTGCCTTATGTCCGGAAGTCGAGCCTTCGGAAAACAACCAAGGGGCTTTCTTGGAGGAGCTTTCTGAAATCCTAAAATCTTATTTGCCCAAGAACTGCATCGCTTTGAGATATGATTTGAATTGGGAATCGCATTGGTGCAAGGAGGAGGATTTCGATGAGGATGGGACTTGGATAGGACTGCCCAAAAGTGAGTTCCAGGAAATCAAACTGAATTATGGGACTTGCAACCGGAATTTGAGGAAGGCGAATACCAACATATTGCCTGCCAACACCATCGTGTTGGATTTGACGCAGAAGGAATCGGATTTGCTCCAGCGCATGAAGCCCAAGACCCGCTATAATATAAAATTGGCTCTAAGGAAAGGAGTGGAGGTGAGGTCGATGGGAATTGAAGGACTGAAAATTTGGTACGACCTTTATCATGAAACGGCATTGAGGAATAGTTTGTTCATAAATGATTATCTCTATTTTGAAACGATGTTCGCCTCTAAAATGGAAGGCGAGGACAACGAGGTGAAAGTGCAGTTGTTGGTGGCTTATTATGATGGCATTCCATTATCAGCCATGTTCTTGGTGCTTTCATCATATCGTGCGACCTATTTGTATGGCGCATCTTCATCCCAAATGCGAAATGTGATGTCTACTTATGCTTTGCAATGGAAGGCGATACAGATAGCAAAGGCGAATAACTGCTTTGAATATGATATGTTCGGAATCGCTCCTTCGCCCAATCCGTCGCATCCGATGTATGGTTTGTATAAATTCAAGCAAGGTTTCGGAGGAGAGATTTACCACCAATTAGGTTGCTGGGATTATCCGATTGAAGAAGACAAGTATAATTATTTCTCGGCATGTGAAATGAATATGCAAGGCTATTATAAGTAAACAAGTTCTATTTGTGATTTAATGATATTTTATGGCGAGTTTTCTGAAATCATTGGGATTTGATTCTTCCCAGACGACTTTCCGGACAGAGTTTTTGGCGGGTCTGACCACCTTCTTTACCATGAGTTATATATTGGCTGTCAATCCGATTGTCTTATCGACAACAGGAATGGAGAAGACGGCTCTGTTTACCACGACAGCTATCTCTTCCGCCATTGCCACAATCTTGTTGGCTTTTTTTGGCGCGGCAGCCTTATGCACAAGCTCCGAGTGTCGGACTGAATGCTTTCTTTGCGTTCACGCTGTGCCAATCTTTCGGACTCTCTTGGCAGCAGGCGCTCGCAGTCATACTGGTGGAAGGTTTGTTGTTCATATTCATAACCTTCCTGAATGTCCGAGAAATGATATTGGCTTGTATTCCGATGAATATGCGGCACGCTATCACGGCAGGTTTGGGGATGTTCATTGCTTTTATCGGACTGAAGAATGCGAATATTGTCGTGTCGGACGCGCAGACCTTTGTGAAAATGGGAGAATTGTCCCCGGTCTTTTTCGTAGGTGTCATATCCATAATCATCTCAGCGGTGATGTTAATCAAGAATGTCCGTGGAGGATTGTTCTATGCAATTATCCTGACGACCTTGATAGGCATTCCATTGGGAGTGACCGAAATAGAAGAGGGCTGGAACCCGGTGAGATTGCCGCACAGCATCGAACCGATATTCTGCAAGTTCGATTTTACCGGTTTCTTTTCCCTCAAGATGCTGATGATTACAATGTCGCTTTTGATGGTAAATATCTTTGATACGTTGGGGACATTGATGGGTTTGGCAGATAAAGTTGGAATCATCCGGAAAGACGGCTCTATTCCGAGGGCAAAAGAAGCGATGATGAGTGATGCGATAGGCACGACAGTCGGAGCTTGCTTGGGAACATCCACTATTACGACTTATGTTGAAAGTGCTGCCGGCATTGCCGAGGGCGGAAAATCGGGTCTTACTTCGATGGTTGTCGGGTTTTTGTTCCTTCTTTCCACATTCTTGGCTCCGATATTTATGCTTATTCCCGGTGCTGCCACTTGCGGGACATTGGTGATGGTGGGAGTATTGATGCTCTCTTCCATCAAAAAGATGGAAATGGATGAATTGTCCGAAGCTATTCCTGGATTCTTGACCATCATTATGATGGTTCTTTGTTATTCTATCGCAGAGGGAATTTATTGGGGATTGTTGTCTTATGTAGTTATCAAACTTTTGGCAGGAAAATTCAAAGATTTGAACCTGACATTATATGTCGTTTCCATCTTGATTGTTTTGAGTTATTTGTTGGGGTAATGTTGTTTTGGAAAATATAACCGTTGTTTTTAGAAAAACATTTGACATTTTCAAAAAAACATTGGACGTTTTTAGAAAAACATTTGACGTTTTTGAAAAAACAACGGTATGTTTTTTTGTTATCGTTTCCTTCTCAACTCCTCAATCAACCTTAAAGGCGGTGTGTTATAATTGCAAACTGCTGCGTTACTTTCGGAATTCGACCTCAGTCATTTACATCAGTAAACTCCTGTCGGTCTCATCCTCAGTGCCTTGCATTTTGCTAATTCTGACACACCTTAAAGGGGCTGCATCAAAACAATCGTTTTGGCACAGCCCCTTTTATGTTTACAATGAAATAGATTACTTTCTCATAGCTTCTTCAACAGCAACAGCCACAGCAACAGTAGCACCTACCATTGGGTTGTTACCCATTCCCAAGAAGCCCATCATTTCAACGTGTGCAGGAACTGAAGAAGAACCAGCAAACTGAGCATCTGAGTGCATACGACCCATGGTGTCGGTCATACCGTAGGAAGCAGGACCAGCAGCCATGTTGTCCGGGTGGAGCGTGCGGCCCGTACCACCACCAGAAGCAACAGAGAAGTACGGCTTGCCAGCCAAAACACGTTCTTTCTTATAAGTACCTGCAACTGGATGCTGGAAACGAGTTGGGTTAGTTGAGTTACCAGTGATAGAAACGTCAACGTCTTCTTTCCACATAACTGCAACACCTTCGCGAACGTCGTCAACACCGTAGCATCTTACTTTAGAACGCAAACCGTTAGAATAAGCTGTTTCTTCTACTACGTTAACCTCGCCGCTCATGTAGTCAAACTGAGTCTGAACATAAGTAAAGCCATTGATACGAGAGATAATCTTAGCAGCGTCTTTGCCCAAACCGTTCAAGATAACGCGTAACGGAGTCTTACGTACTTTGTTTGCCATTTCAGCAATCTTGATAGCACCTTCAGCAGCAGCGAAAGATTCGTGGCCAGCCAAGAAAGCGAAACATTTAGTGTCTTCACGCAACAAGCGAGCTGCCAAATTACCGTGGCCGATACCAACTTTGCGGTCGTCAGCAACAGAACCTTTGATACAGAATGCCTGCAAGCCTTCACCGATTGCTTCAGCTGCATCAGCTGCATTCACACAACCTTTCTTGATAGCGATGGCAGCACCGACTACGTATGCCCAACATGCGTTTTCAAAGCAGATTGGCTGAGTTTCTTTACACATTGTATATGGGTCAAGACCTTTTGCTTCGCAAATAGCCTTTGCATCTTCAATACCATTGATACCGTATTGATTCAAAACCGCATTAATATTATCGATTCTGCGGTCGTAACTTTCAAATAAAGCCATATTTATTACTTTTTAAAATTCTTGTTTACGAGAAATAATGAAATCAGAAAATTGAAAACAAGCACACCTCCACATGAAGCGACGAAGAAAGCCAGCCAAGGCTTTTCCTCCCTGTAAATGAAATATGCGATAGTGAAGCCTATCACCGTAATCAGGATCAGCCCGATGAGGATGCGTGTCAGTGTTTTCTTATTCATTACGAGGATCGATATATTTTACAGCTTCTTTGAAGCGGCCATAAGAGCCTTTTGCCTTTTCCAAAGCTTCGTTAGCGTCCATACCTTTCTTTACCATGTCCATGAATTTGCCCAGGTGAACGAATTCATAACCGATAACTTCATCGTTAGCGTCCAAAGCCATGCGAGTGCAATAGCCTTCTGCCATTTCCAAATAGCGGACACCTTTTGCCAAAGTACCGAACATTGTACCTACTTGGCTACGCAAACCTTTACCAAGGTCTTCCAAAGATGCACCTACAACCAAACCACCTTCAGAGAAAGCAGATTGAGTACGGCCGTAAACGATTTGTAAGAACAATTCACGCATAGCTGTATTGATAGCGTCACAAACCAAGTCTGTATTCAAAGCTTCCAAGATTGTTTTGCTTCTGGCAATACTTCTGAAGCCATAGCTGCAGAGTGAGTCATACCAGAACAACCGATTGTTTCAACCAAAGCTTCCTGAATAACACCTTCTTTGACGTTCAAAGTCAATTTACATCCACCTTGCTTCGGAGCGCACCATCCAATACCGTGAGTCAAACCTGAAATGTCAGTAATCTGAGTTGCTCTAACCCATTTTCCTTCTTCTGGAATCGGAGCGCAAGGGTGATTAGCGCCCTTCTTTACAACACACATGTGTTGAACTTCTTGTGAATAAATCATAATCGCTAATTTATTATATTAATGATAATAAAAGTTATTTACTTATACTTCGTAAAGTTTCCACAAAGGTATGTATTTTTCTTATCTCTTGCAACAAATTTATTTTACAAATAAAATGGGCTGCATCAAAACTTTCATTTTGACACAGCCCATTTATTATTTATAGCAATCTATGCTTTAAGCTTCCAAGTCCCAGTTTTCAGCTGCCATGCGTTTGTAGCTGCGTAGACGCCATTTAGCGTTGTCTTCAGCTGCTTGGAACAACTCTGCTGCTTCTGACGGATATTGTTTCATCACGGATGCGAAACGGACTTCACCCTTCAAGAAGTCTTGGAACTTGCTCCAATCCGGTTCTTTGCTGTCCAAAGTGAACGGATTCTTGCCTTCAGCTTCCAATGCTGGGTTGTAACGCCACAAGTGCCAGTAACCGCATTCAACCGCTGCCTTTTCTTCAGCTTGTGATTTGCCCATGCCTTTCTTCAAGCCGTGGTTGATACAAGGAGCATAAGCGATGATCAATGATGGACCTTCGTATGCTTCAGCTTCGCGGATAGCTTTGAGGGTCTGTGCATGGTCTGCGCCCATTGCGATTTGAGCAACGTAAACATAACCGTATGTGGTTGCAATCATACCCAAGTCTTTCTTGCGGATGCGTTTGCCGGCTGCCGCAAATTTAGCGATAGCTCCGACCGGTGTTGCCTTAGAAGACTGTCCACCTGTGTTTGAATAAACTTCAGTATCCAATACCAAGATGTTTACATTCTTTCCGGAAGCGATAACGTGATCCAATCCACCATAACCGATATCGTAAGAAGCACCGTCACCACCGATAATCCATTGAGAACGTTTAACCAAGAAGTGTGACAATTCTGCAATCGTAGCGCAGTATTGGCATTTGTCTTTCGCTGCTTCCACCAATGGGATAATCTTGTCTGCCAATTCTTTTGTCTTTTCAGCATCCAATTGGTTGTCAATCCATGCCTGGAATGCTTCTTTGTATTCTTCAGGAGCTCCTGCTGCGATAGCGGCCTCCATTGCATCTTGGATGCGTGCACGCATCTTGTCATTTGCCAATGTCATACCTAAACCGAATTCGCAGAAGTCTTCAAACAATGAGTTTGCCCAAGCTGGACCATGGCCTTTTTCGTCTGTTGTATACGGAGTAGAAGGAACAGAACCAGAATAGATAGAAGAACATCCGGTTGCGTTGGCAATCATTTGACGGTCGCCGAACAATTGAGTAAGCAATTTGACATACGGAGTTTCCCCACATCCGGAACAAGCACCTGAGAACTCAAACAACGGAGTAGCGAACTGTGAATTCTTAACGTTAGCCTTAACGTCTACCAAGTTCTGTTTGGTTGTCACGTTAGCAACACAGTAATCCCAGTTGGCAGCCTCTGCCATTTCGCCTTCCAAAGGAACCATTGTCAACGCCTTGTTGCCCTTCATGCCCGGACAGATGTCGGCACAGTTGCCGCAACCCAAGCAGTCCAAAACGTCAACTTGCATACGGAATGCCATGCCTTTCATAGCAGCCGGAGCTTTCACTTCGATAGTCTTGAAATCGATGCCTTTTTGTTCTTCTGCGTTCAATACGAATGGACGGATAGCTGCGTGAGGGCAGACATAAGCACACTGGTTACACTGGATACAGTTGTCACTGTTCCAAGCAGGGACGAATGCTGCAACACCGCGTTTCTCATATTTAGCTGTGCCTTGATGCCAAGTACCATCTTCGATGCCTTTGAATGCAGAGACTTTCAACAAGTCACCATCTTGGGCATTGATAGGACGGACAACTTCGTTGATGAATGCCGGGTCGTTGTTGGCTGCTTTTTCGTCAGATGGCAAGTTAGCCCAAGCCGGGTCGATAGCCAATTGATGATATTCGCCACCGCGGTCAACAGCTGCATAGTTCTTGTTGACAACATCTTCACCCTTCTTGCCATAAGACTTGACGATGAACTTCTTCATCTGTTCGATGGCCAAATCTACAGGGATAACGCCTGTGATGCGGAAGAATGCAGACTGAAGGATTGTGTTGGTGCGGTTGCCCAAACCAATTTCCTGTGCAATCTTAGTAGCGTTGATATAATATACTGTGATGTTCTTTTGTGCGAAGAAGCGTTTTACGTTGTTTGGCAAATTCTTAGCCAACTCTTCGTTTTCCCAGATAGTGTTCAAAAGGAAAGTACCGTTCTGGCGCAAACCGCGAGTCACATCATACATGTGCAAATAAGCCTGGACGTGGCAAGCTACGAAGTTAGGAGTGTTCACCAAATAGGTTGAGCGGATCGGGTGATTTCCAAAGCGCAAGTGTGAACAAGTGAAACCTCCGGACTTCTTAGAGTCGTATGCGAAGTATGCTTGGCAATATTTGTTGGTGTTGTCACCGATAATCTTGACAGAGTTCTTGTTGGCACCTACTGTTCCGTCAGCACCCAAACCATAGAATTTAGCCTCGAACATGCCATCAGCATCCAAAGCAATCTCTTCTTTCTTAGGAAGGGAAGTGAAAGTGACATCATCTTCGATACCGATAGTGAATTGGTTCTTCGGAAGAGCCATTGCCAAGTTCTCATAAACAGCCAAAACCTGTGCAGGAGTAGTGTCTTTAGAACCTAAACCATAACGGCCGCCGACAATCATCGGAGCACCTTCAACTCCGTAGAAGCAGTCTTTTACATCCAAATACAAAGGTTCGCCATTTGCTCCCGGTTCTTTTGTGCGATCCAAGACAGCGATGCGTTTAGCTGTTTTAGGAACGGCAGCCAAGAAATGCTTAGCTGAGAACGGACGATACAAGTGGACAGAAACCAAGCCGACTTTTTCTCCTTTGGCAGTCAAATAGTCGATTGTCTCACGGATAGCCTCTGTGATAGAACCCATGGCAATGATTACGCGGTCTGCATCTTCTGCTCCATAATAATTGAACAAACTATATTTGCGGCCTGTAATCTTGCTGATTTCATTCATATATTCTTCCACGATAGCAGGAACTGCTTCATAGAATGAATTGCTTGATTCTCTGTGTTGGAAGAAATGGTCTGGGTTTTCTGCCATACCGCGTGCAACCGGCTTGATAGGATTCAATGCGCGTGCACGGAATTCAGCCAATGCTTTCTGGTCGATAAGCGGAGCCAAGTCTTCCTGCTCTAATTTCTCAATTTTTTGGATTTCGTGAGAAGTACGGAATCCGTCGAAGAAGTTGATGAACGGCACGCGGGATTTCAAAGTAGCCAAGTGAGCTACGCCTGCCAAATCCATAACTTCCTGTACAGAACCTTCGCACAACATGGCAAAACCTGTCTGGCGGCAAGACATTACATCTTGGTGGTCGCCAAAGATACACAATGCGTGTGATGCCAAAGTACGAGCTGAAACGTGGAATACGCAAGGCAATAATTCGCCTGCGATTTTATACATGTTCGGGATCATCAACAACAGACCTTGGGAAGCCGTGTAAGTTGTTGTCAAAGCACCTGCCTGCAAAGAACCGTGAACGGCTCCTGCCGCACCACCTTCTGACTGCATTTCTTGAACCAATACAGTTTCGCCGAAAATATTCTTACGGCCTGCTGCAGCCCATTCATCTACATGCTCTGCCATTGTAGAGGAAGGAGTGATAGGGTAGATAGCTGCTACTTCACTGAACATATATGAAATATGAGCAGCCGCTTCGTTACCATCACATGTAATAAATTTCTTTTCCTTTGTCATAGACTTATAAACTATTAGTATTTTAAAAGATTCTTAATACAAAAAACCGAATAACCATAAGGGAACTTGGTACCCTTCTCCTTCAGCCATATTATCGACAGCGTAATAATAACCGCTGTTGCCTTTGCTTCTTGCTGCGCCCTCTATTTTAAAATGATAGGTGTCGTTCACCATAAAGTGCGCATTCTTTATGCCTGCATTGACTTTATTGTCTTTTTGTAGCTGGTTAAAGAAAAATGATTCTCTTGCCACATCCTTGTTCACCTCCTCGACGGGGCAAATCGGGTACATCAGGTTTGAATTATACATATATATCTTGCAAGGCTTCTTGGGAAATGTCTCTCCTTGCGGATAGAGGATATTTACCAAGCGGGCGTCTGCCAGATATTTGATATAATTCATAACAGTAGCGCGTGAGGTCTCTATTGCTTTGCTCAACTGGCTCACGTTTGGAGACCCGGGTGCGTTAACAGCCAACAAATATAATAATTTGCGGAGTTTCGGCAAATAAGTTTGTTCAATTTGTTTGATATAAAGTACATCCACTTCCAACATCATATTCATGGTCTTCAACAGATTCTCCGAAAAATTACGTTTTTCCAAGAAAAACGGGTAGAATCCGTGATGAAGATAGCGGCTGAAATGTTCCAAAGGATTGACTTGGGAACAAATGTCCTTCGCAATATCCTGGTGGTGGTGGATAATATCTTCAAAAGAGTAAGGCTGGAACATGCTCCCTGACATCAAGTTCAGGTATTCCCTGAATGAGAATCCCCTTAAGTTGTATGGTGTTACGATACCTGCCAAGTCGGGATTTTCTTCTTTCAGGCGCATCACGGACGAGCCGGAGAACACGATTTGCAAGTTCGGGAGATGCTCATAACAATAGCGGAGCTCTTTCGACCAATCGGAATATTTGAAAACTTGGTCTATCAATAGAACTTTACCCCCTTTTTGATGAAATTCAGTGGCAAAGTCAACCAAAGTCCGTTCCGTGAAATAGAAATGGTTCAGATTGACATATAAACAAGCCCTGTTGTCTGCACCATAAAACTCGCGGGCATAGTCCAGCAAAAAGGTTGTCTTGCCAACTCCGCGCGAACCTTTTATTCCAATTAAACGGTCGTTCCAGTTGATTTCGTCCATTAAAATCCGTCGGACAGAAGGTTGAAGGTGTTCTATCAAATACTTATGTGTCCGAAAAAATGATTCCACTGTTGCCGTTACTTTAATTAACGGGGCAAATATATATAAATTCGGCTAAATTGCAAAGCCGAGTTTGCAATTTATCGCCATTCTTACCTTTTACTTTTTATCTTTTAACAAATCAGGGCGCAAACGGGCTGTCCTTTCCTGTGCTTGCTGGAGTCTCCACTCTTCAATCTTGCGTTGATGTCCCGAAAGCAGCACCTCAGGAACTTTCCAGCCTTTGTAGTCTGCCGGGCGTGTATAAACGGGCGGTGCGAGCAGGTCGTCCTGGAAAGAGTCGGACAGTGCGCTCTGTTCGTCCCCGATGGCTCCGGGAATGAGGCGGATGACAGCGTCGGAGATGATGGCAGCTGCCAATTCCCCTCCGGTCAGTACATAATCGCCCACAGAGATTTCCTTAGTAATCAAATGTTCCCTGATGCGGTAATCGATGCCTTTATAGTGCCCGCACAGGATGATCAGATTGTTTAGCATGGACATACTGTTTGCCATGGACTGGTTGAATGTCTCCCCGTCGGGCGAAGTGTAGATGACTTCATCATATTCCCTTTCGCTTTTCAAAGCGGAGATGGCACGGTCTATCGGTTCGATTTGCATGACCATTCCGGCTTCCCCACCGAAAGGATAATCATCCACCCGTCTCCATTTGTTGGTAGTATAATCGCGCAGGTTGTGGAGGTGGATTTCAGCCAATCCTTTGTCTTGCGCTCTTTTTACAATCGAGCAATTAATCATGCCGTCTATCATTTCCGGCAATACTGTCAATATGTCTATTCGCATGATTTTTTTCTATACATTATATATATGATACTTCTCTTAAAGTAACAAGCTGTGCCCGGCATGCGGTTTGGGATAGAAGCCGCTTGCGGGGCACAGTCTGCTTTATGGGGCTAAGCCAAATTATTTCTTAAGCCACTTGTCCAACCATTCGAAGAAGGTGCGTTGCCAAAGCACTCCGTTCTGAGGCTGCAATACCCAGTGGTTTTCATCCGGATAAATCAGCAATTCGGCAGGAACGCCACGCAACACGGCTGCATTGAACGCTGCCATTGCTTGGTTGGCAAGGATTCGATAATCCTTTTCACCGTGGATGCACAAGATAGGCGTATCCCATTTGTCCACGAACTTATGAGGTGAGTTGGCGAATGTGCGCTGTGCGATGGCGTTTTGCTTATCCCAGTAAGCTCCGCCCATGTCCCAGTTGGCAAACCACATCTCTTCCGTTTCCAAATATTGCATTTCCATATTGAAGATACCGTCGTGTGCAATGAATGCCTTGAAACGTTTGTCGTGGTGGCCGGCTAACCAATACACGGAGAATCCGCCGAAGCTGGCACCGACGCAACCCAAGCGGTCTTTGTCCACAAACGGTTCTTTGGCCAATTCGTCGATGGCGGTGAAATAGTCCTTCATGCATTGTCCTCCGTAATCACCGCTGATTTCCTCCAGCCACTCTTTGCCGAATCCAGGCAAACCGCGGCGGTTAGGAGCTACGATGATGTAATCGTGGGCAGCCATGATCTGGAAGTTCCAGCGGTAAGACCAGAATTGGCTCACAGGACTTTGCGGTCCGCCTTCACAGAAGAGCAATGTCGGATATTTCTTGTTCGGGTTGAAATGAGGAGGATAGATAATCCATGACAACATCTCTTTCCCGTCTGTAGTCTTCATCCAACGTCCTTCCACTTTGCCCATTTCCATTTGGTCGAACAGATGTTTGTTCTCGAATGACAATTGGGTCGTTTCGCCGTTCTCAGGAGACACCGTGTAGATTTCATCAGCAGCACTCATGGAGTGGCGGAGTGCCAACAGCTTGTCGCCCAAGAGGGAAACATCGGAGTAGTCATACATTCCCGAAGTGATAGGACGGACGCTGCATGCCGTTACGTCAGCTTCGTAAATCTGTATTTCCCCGTGCCATACGCCAGTGAAATAGACGCTCTTGGAGTCTGCTTTCCAACAGAAGCCTGTCAAGCTGGATTCAAAATCCTTGCTGGCGAAACGTCTTTCCCCGGTAGCGATATCTAATACCATCAAACGGTTTTGGTCGGATTCGTAACCGTCCCGTTCCATGCTTAACCAAGCGATGTATTTGCCGTCCGGTGAATATTGCGGGTTGGTGTCATAGCCCATGATTCCTTCGGATACATTTGTTGTCTGTTTGCTAGCCAAGTCATATACATAAATATCCGAGTTGGTAGAAAGCGCATATTCTTTTCCGACCTTCTTGCGGCTGGTGTAGGCGACTTTGTCCGATGTCGGGCTCCATGCCAATTGCTCCATGCCTCCGAAAGGCTTCATCGGGGCTTCGTAAGGTTCGCCTTCCATGATGTCGATAGGATTGGAAACTTGGTTCCCGTCGAAATCCGCTACAAATGGATGGGGAGCGGTTGTCACCCATTCGTCCCAGTGCTTATACATCAAGTCCGTGACAATGATGCCCGAGGTTTTGTCCAAGTCTGGATATTTGTCCTGGGTGCTTGGTACTGTTTTGATTTGGGCGATGAACAACAGATGCTTTTCATCCGGTGAGAAAGAGAAGCCCTCGATATTCCCTTCGTAGTTGGATATTTGCTTGCGTCCCGTTCCGTCCGGGTTCATCACCCATACTTGGCTCGACCCGCTCTCGGAAGAGAGGAATGCTATTTTGCTTCCCCCGCAAATCCATTGTGCTTCGTTCTCAGAGAAAGGTGTCCGGGTGATTTGTGTATTGCCTGAACCGTCAGCGTTCATTACGAACAGCTCGCGGTTGCTCTTGTTTTGTGGGACACTGTAATAGCCGACAGAATAGAGGATTTTGCTTCCGTCCGGCGATACTTTCACACCTCCGATACGTCCCATTGCCCAAAGAGCTTCCGCAGTCATGCGACCGTCATCGATTTTCATTTCCGACTTGCCGATCAATGCGTCTTGCCCTTTGCCCGTGTCTACTTTTCCATTTTCGCAGTTACAACTTCCTAATAAAACGGATGTCATCATAACCATTGTGCATAATGTTTTGTTCATGACTATTGCATTATATTTAATTTAAATGCGAATGTACTAAATTAATTTATATCTTTGCACTATCAGATAGCTAATACAGTAATTTAAATATAAAGAAAAGAGATGAACAAGATTTGGTTAATGGCTGCAACCGTTTGCTTTTTAGTAGCTTTCGGTTCTTGTAAACCTAAACAGAGTGCTTACAAGGCTGCTTATGAGCAGGCTAAGGACAAAGAGACTTCAGCTCCTGTTGCTGAGGATGACTCTTATGCGGAAGAGGAGGTAGCTCCGGTATCAAAACCAAGGACTACGTCTAACGCTACTTACAGCAATGTGTCTACTCGTTCCGAGCATATTAATGCGGCTGCGGGTGAAGATGCAAGTCGTTTGAAACGTTACAGTGTCGTAATCGGTAGCTTCAAGAACAAGACAAATGCTTATTCCTTGAAGGAAAGAATGCAAAACGCTGGTTACCATGCCGTGTTGGGTGAAAACGAAAACGGAATGTTGCGTGTCATCGTATCCAGCTTCGACGAAAAGGCGGATGCTGCTGCGAGCCGTGACGCCATAAAAGCTAAATATGCTCCTAACTTCCAAGATGCTTGGATTTTGGAAAAGGCATATTAATGAGATAAGTCAGGAATAATAAAAGACGGTGCGTCATAATTGCAAACTGCTGTGTTACTTTCGGAATTCGACCTCAGTCATTTACATCAGTAAACTCCTGTCGGTCTCATCCTCAGTGCCTTGCATTTTGCTAATTCTGACGCACCTTAAAGGGGCTGCTTCGAAACAATCGTTTTGACACAGCCCCTTTATTTATGGGAATTTCCCTATTTCCTCACTCTTTCAGAGACCTTTTCGGATGTATCTGTCGTCGTCCCGAATAATTCGACATACTCGACCTTCAAGGAATTGTTCGGATGCGCTTTCACATACAACGATTCGAGCGTGGACCGTTTGTTGTTGATGGAGATAAGGCAGACATATTTCCCGCCCTTTTTGCAAATGGTCAACTCCTTTTCCGGATAGGCGTTGAGGGTTATCTTGCAACTGTTCTTCCCGTTTGAAACGACCTTGTACCCATAAGCCTTTTTCTGGAAGAAGCTGATGCCGTTCGTTTTGCCAGGATTCTCTTCCCGGTTCAACCAATACACATTCACGGGTTCGTCCCCGTCTATCTGCCCGTTTGTCAAATGGACATCATAGCAGACCAAATTCCGGTTCAAGCTCCTTGCGATATGGAACAGGCGTTCCGGGGTCGCCTTGGTCGATTGTGCATCCTCTTGTGCTATCAAGAGGGGAGAAATCGCGCATGCCCATAAAAGTAGGATGGCCTTTATGAGGTGGTTTTGAAAATGTTTGTGATATCCCATGACTCTATTTTTTAGGTTTGTAAGTTCTTTTGGGGTTCTTGGGAAACCAACCTTTCATCACTCGCTCTTCCTGTTCAAAGATTTCCTTGATGGACCAAAAAGAGGAAAAGGCTATGACTCCGCACCCTGTCGATCCGATGGTGTTCTCGATAAAAAGGGACAATAGGGCGGTGGCAATGCCAAAGAGCAAAAATACCCACCAACATTTCGTTCCTAAGTAATATTCGGCTTTAATGACAATGGGGTGGAACAGCCCGATGATGATAAAGGTGATAACTCCGATTAATAATCCATTCCAATTCATTCTGTTCTATCTTTTTTACTTTATGTTGCAAATTTAAGAATTATTATCCGGCTTAAAAGGTTTGCCCACTTAAAATTCCTCAAAATACATGTTTACAATTATGGCACACCGCCTTTCTTGATAGAGTATAGAGCCATGCCATTATATCCAAAACTCGTTCATTGTCTTTTTATTTGTACAATCCCATCTTTTTCATGTCCTCATCCACTGTGCTTATGCCCGATATGCCAAAATTTTCCACCAAGACTTTTGCTATGTTAGGTGATAAGAATGCGGGTAAAGTTGGACCTAAATGAATGTTTTTCACACCTAAACACAACAAAGCCAATAGGACTATTACTGCTTTCTGTTCATACTCAGGCGATGTTATAAACGATAGGTAATTCATTTATGTCGTTTAAATTGAAAACCTCTTTCAGTTTTAGGGCAATGATTGCCAACGAATAGCTGTCGTTACATTGTCCTGCATCCAATATCCTCGGTATCCCATTAATGTCACCAAGAGGTAATTTGTTGTATTTGTATTTTGCGCAACCGGCAGTAAGGATTACGCAATCGTCTGGCAACGATTTTGCAAATTCGGTGTAATAATCCCTGTTTTTCATCCTGCCGTCACAACCAGCCATGACGATAAACTTACGGATAGCACCACTCTTGACAGCCTCTACGACCTTGTCCGCTAAAGCAAATACTTGTTCATGTGCGAAACCACCGACAATGGCACCTTTTTCTATCTCGATAGGCGCATGGCAAGTTTTAGCTCTTTCTATAATCTCGCTGAAGTTCTTTTTCCCTTCGCTGTCCGATTCGATATGTTTCCAACCAGGATATCCAGTGCTGTTGGTGGTGTAAACCTTGTCCGAGTATGAAGATTTTCCAGCCGGAGGGACTATGCAGTTGGTTGTGAAAAGAATCGGTCCGTTAAATGTTTCGAACTCTTCGCGCTGCTTCCACCAGGCATTTCCATAGTTTCCTTTTAAATGGGTATATTGTTTCAACTTTGGATAATAGTGGGCAGGGAGCATTTCCCCATGCGTGTATATGTCTACTCCGCAATCTTTGCTCTGTTTCAGCAACTGCTCTATGTCATTCAAATCATGTCCGCTGACCAATATGCCAGGACGGTCTCCGACAGAAACACTTACTTCCGTAATCTCCGGATTGCCGTATGTGCCGGTGTTCGCCTTATCCAACAAAGCCATTGCCTTGACACCCCATTCTCCTGTTGTAAGGGCAAGGGCTGTCAGTGACGTTGTGTCTTCATTGATTACCAATTCACTTAACGCATATAGGATAAAATCATTGATATCCGCTTCCGAGTACCCCAATCGTGAAGCATGCTCCAGATAAGCCGCCATTCCCTTAAGCCCATACATGGTAAGCTCTTTAAGAGAACGGACATCCTCGTCTTTACAACTTAGCACACCCACATTTCTTGCTTTTTCATCATACTCATCCCTGTTTCCATTCCATGCGAGGACATCCATGTCGGGGACGCCCAAGCCCTTGTCCTTGATGGAACGAATAAAGGGAATTACGTAGCAAAATGCCCTCATCAATCCTTCTATAAACACTTTCTATATCAAAGTTGGCATTCGTGATGGAACAAAACAAGGCATCGTTTACAAAATTGTAAACCTTCTCTACATCAGGGCAAAGCAATCCTTTTTCTTTACAAAGGTTATACGTTACACCTATTCCTTTTACGATGTAGACCAAAAGGTCTAATGCATTCGACAACTCAGGTTTCTTACCACACACACCTGCGAGTTTACAGCCTGAATTATTGGCTGTTTCTTGACATTGGTAGCAAAACATTTTATTTTCCATAACCACTAATTAAAAATGAAACACTGTTTGATTCTTTAATTTGCGGTAAAAGTATTATTATCCGAAATCAAGAAGTGTAACAAATGTTACATCACGCAGACTACAACATGATAATTATTCTTTTTTAAGGATTATGCCTTCAGGGGTATTCATCACGGCACCCTCTTTCCTAAGCTCTGAAATAACCCTTGACAATGAAGGCCTGGCAACACCCAATTGGCGTGATGCCCAATTTATATTATTTATAGCCCCCACTTTGTTTATGTAATCTATCGCTCGTTCTTTTAGTGAGTATAAATTATCCTTGTGAACCCGTTTCGACAATCTGAAACAACGGTCAGACAGTATCCTTATAAAGTTTGTCATCACTGTGCTGTCATTGCTCAAAAGCTGCAAAAAGAGAGCCTTGTTTATGTATAAAAAAGTGCAGCTCGTTTTGGTGATGACATTGACAGGGAATGAATTTTTTTCCCCGTAAATAAATGCGGGAGCGAGCATGGAAGGAGCTTGTATGGTCTCTATTACAACCTCTTTCTTGTCGCTGACCATACTCGTGTACACCGTTCCTTCGACAAGCATGATGATGTCGTTGCACGCATCTCCCATATATGCAACATAACAATCATAGGGCCTTCTGCGCAAACGATAAAAGGTGCGGCTCAAGAATGCTTTTACCTGCTCCTTGCTGCAATTTTTAAAAAGTTGATCTCCTAATAGAATGTCTGTTAAATCCATAATAATTCTTAGATGTTGTGAATTACACTTTCAGGGAACAGCAGAGGCATTCCTTTCTTCTTTATTTTGAAAGAATAGGTGTCGCCATGCCCGCTTGGTCGGCATAAAAGCAAGTCAACCGTAATGATGTTTTGTTCAAGAAGGACATCAAATTGGCCGACATTGGGATTCTTTGTGTGTTCAATCTGCTTGTAACGGAAGAACTCTTTGCCATCACTTAACTCATTTTCGACTTCAATCCAAAATGTTTCACGATGCTTGGTCTGCAAGCGTTGATGAAGTTTTACTAACCTCCAGGCTGCAATATCTTCAATCTTCTGTTTTTTGCTTTTAGTTCAAGTCGCTCGTCTAAATGGTTGACATTCAAGAATAACATGTGACTATTCGGAGGTGCGCATTGAACGGTGTTCTGATAGGTCTTGAATTCATCCTCTTTAATATAGCCGTACTTATCGACAATTTCACGGCCGGACTTCAAAACGCTGATGTCCCAATCTGGCGTTTGGGTGAATAGAACGTTCTTCTTGGCACTTCTCTTTTTCCCGGTGGCTCTTTAACTCAATACCTTTATAATCAGGGGTTTTATCGCTGTTCATACTAATGCCAAGGAATGATTCAATCGTCCTTCCGATGCCAGTGTCTGCTGTCACTTCCGATTCAAACCATTGTCCTTTAACTGATTGGAAACGTCTAAGGAGTTCCTTTGATGCAGAATTTCCTTCTTCGTTGATTGCTTTCAGTACCTCCTGCATGGGTGTGATAATCGCAGAATTGTAGCATTTCTCAATGTCGATGCGAGTGATATTGATGCTGTATAGGCACCCATCATGCCAAAATAAGACATGGATGTCGTTCCCTATCGTGTATGAACCAAAGCCGTAAATCCACATCCGTGGGTCGCCTTTCTTTGTGTTGGGACGATAGAAGGATGCTTTTGTGATGAACTGGGTTGTATCTGTAAGGATACAAGCCGTTTTTATCTGCTTATATTCTTGACCTTGGAGCTGTTCTTCATAGTTGTGAATCCCATTTTCGAGGAAATAGGCTCGCATAGGAGCAGTTGAGTCGAGAATGCCCTTGCCTAAACCAGTCGGAGTAATCTCAACTTGTGTGAACTTGACATTGTGGTTCACGAGGAATTTTAAATTCTTCTGCTCGAAGGCGGTAAACGGACGCATATTTATCATGTGGCAATCCTTTCTATTTGATGTGTTTTAACAATGTATTAGCAATAGCTCTTGCCATCAAAGGTGGAACGGCATTGCCCACAAGAGTGTATTGAGGTATTTCTTTCTGGCGGTTGTTCCCTCCCGTCTGTCGTTTTCCTTGGAACACAAAGGAATCGTCAAAACTTTGGAGTCGGGCCATTTCACGTACTGTCATAGGTCTATAGGCTGAATAATGAATGAAATCATCCGGCATGGTGCAAACTGTCGGGCTCTGTCCCAATGGGTCTAAAACCACATAGTTGCGTTTCTGTGATTCCAATCCTCTTTTCTTCAACTCGGTTTTTGCCTCGTCATAGTCTCCATGTTCAGCAATTATCTTCAATCTTTCACGAACAGTATCGTTCTGCTGGCTGGATTGGTGATTGAAGAGTTGCATGTGTTGATGTTTATTTGGCTTGTCCAACTCTTCCAAATTCATGACATAGAAAGGTTCTGTGTCAAAAGAGAAACGATGACCTAAACGTCCGATTTTTGACCATTCCGAGAATAGAAGGCCATGATTGTCTGGTTCGCCCTGGATAGCACGTAGAATCTTGCTTCTCTCATATTTTGAAATCAGCAGAGGCTTCTTGTATGAAGTAATCGTTTCTCCATTGCCTATCATATTCAAATCCCAAAGAGCTTCATAGACCTTTACCTTTTCCTCTTCTGTAACGGTCGCGGGAATTTCATTGATTATTTCCTGGTCATTTCGGCATCCGATGAAAACAACCCGTTCTCGGTTTTGGGGAACACCATAGTTGGCAGAGAGAAGCACAAGTGGCTCTGCGATATTATAGAGGCGTATTTCCTTCATTAATTCGTTGAGGTGAGCTGAATGGCTTGCATTGTCTTTTAGTTGCTCTTGGATGTACTCTATACACTCGTCAAAAGTTGATGTAAGGATTTTTAAAGAACTCTTTAAAGCATTGGCTTCTACATTGCATTCTCCCATTTCAGCGACCTTATCGATTGCATTTAGCGTTTTTTCAAGAATCTGCTCATCTGAAATTGTCTCAATAATGGCATTATAGCTATCCACAAATGTGTCATTGTCAATATGCGCACTGGTTTTCAGCTGGATAATTTGTTGGCGAATGGATTCACGCTGCTGTTTTATTTTCAGCAATAATAGACCATGACGAATAGTGTTCACGCTTTCGTCACTCTTGCTTACGCTGTATGGTAAGTGCTTGGTGACATCCTTTAACTGCTGGTCAAGATTGTTAAAGAAAATCTCATTCTGCTTTTCCCAATTGCCAGCGGACGTTTCCATGCAAAGTCTTACGTACAGGGCATAGTATAAGGAACTTGGCATCTTGGGTTTCAATATATCCTCCATAAATGCATAAAGTAAATTCATCTTTGCATCATCAACGATTGATCTAATCTCACGAAGTATTCTTTTCTTAATTCGCCCTCCATCCTTGGTAAGGATTCCTTTCACATTCTCCATGACAAAATATTTTGGACGTAAAGCCTTGATGACTTTCAGATAATGGAAAAACAGGTCGTCTCGTTTATCAAGTTTTTTCCTGCGTCCAGCGAGACTAAACGATTGGCAACTTGGTCCACCTGTTACAACATCAATCTCCTCATTCCCGATTTCTTTGAGAAGGTTTGGTAAAAAGGAGTCGTCCATAATATCCTGGCACACGAACTTCGTGTCGAGACCGAGCATTTTGTTGTAACGTACACGGTGCGTTAGTTCGCAGTTCTCATTTATGTCACTTGCCAAACGAAAATCATAATACTTGTCATCAGTATAAGCTTGCATGAATCCTTCGCTGAAGCCTCCTGCACCAGCGAATAAATCAAGATATTTAACACCCTGCCGGGTAGAAATGAATTCTTTCTTTTCTGACATAGCTTTTGCTATTTGTTCAATGTTGGTAATTTGCCTTCACCAACTCTGTGTGATGTTGGTGTAATGCCTTTTCTTTGGGGTCGTTTTTTATATTTTATGAGGCAAATATAGGCAAAAAAATTGGAATATCAATCTCCTCTCCGGCTTCTCTTTCGCTTCCCTCAATTATAGCGATACGAGTAATCATTACGTTCTAAGTGCTCTCAGTCAATACTAGTCACAAGTGGAATAAACAGCTAGGCTGAATGATTCGCCATCGAAACGGGAAACAGCATCCAACAAATTCCCCCCCTAAGGGCGATTTAAAGGGCCTTTTGATTTCCTCCAGCATTTTGTCAGGGATGTCGGTTTTGTCAATAGCTTTCAATAAGGCTTCGCCTTTCACGGCAAGTTTGTTGCTTGCCGTCAGGCTCTTCGCTAAAGCTCTGGCGCAGTCGTTTGCCTTTAAAATTTCCGTCGGTTCCGAGTTTTCAGTTGTTTGTAAGATTTCAGTCATTTTTGAAATTCCCATAGTTGTTTTTAAAAAAATTATTTTGAAAAAGTCAATCGGGGAAGGATCCGTTTCCCCATCTGATTGCGTTGCAAATATACGCATTAATTTCTGCGAAAGCAAGTAAAATCAAATATAAATTTGTTATTAACATTTCTTTACTTTGTGTTTTTTATTAAATTTTTTCTCTCGCACGCGCATTAGAGAGAGAGAATTTTATTCTATTCTATTCTATTCTATTCTATTCTTTATACGAAAATTGCATACATTTTTTTTGCATTCAGCTTCATTTGAATTGAAAAGTTGCATACATTTTTCGGGTTCAACTTCATTTGAATTTGAAAGTTGCATACATTTTTCGAGTTCAAACCACGAAATTGCATACATTTTTAGGCGCAAAACGCACCGATTTGATTGTAAATAACTAAATATCAGTATATTGTATATTTTCAAAAAAGAGAAAAAGCTCCATTCTTCAGATTTATTGTTCCAAATTTCATGTTCCGATTTTTTAGCGCATTTTTTCCTCCCATTTCCCCATCCAAAACACCCATCCAAAACGTCCGAAGTTTTTCCAAAAACGTCCAATGTTTTTCCGGAAACGTCCGATGTTTTTCCAAAAACAACGGTTGTTTTTTCCCGAATAAACCGTCCTTTTCTGTGAATATTTGTAAACGGAAGTAAAACGAACGTAAAGGCGGAAGAAACTGCAAGATGGTGCGGGAAAATGCAGGAATGTGCAGGAAAATGCAGGAATGTGCAAAAATATGCAACTTGGGACGTGTTATGACGTGTCCGTCAACTCCACGCTTTCCTGCCGCCTTACCTTTGCCCCCGTAATCTTTAACATCCGTGACCTTGTTTGGGAAAGTTATTAAAAAAAGCAGGAGAAGGCGGCGTAGTACAAACTATGTCTTGGTGGAAAGTGGGGAAGCCCCCTTTTAAGGCGAAGAAAGGATACATATTTCAACTTTAATGCTTATCTTTGCCGTAGCTAAATCATAAATCGTTTACCATGAAAACAGTTACGAAAATGTGTAATATACTGAATAATATACGCCTGATCATAGCGGCTGCTGCTATCGCTTTAAGTGGAAGTGTGGCAGCGCAGCAACTTATCCCTATGCCGAGAGAGATGAAGGCAGATACTTCCCGTCGGATCCATCTCAGACAGGTGGATGCACAAGTCAATCCCCGTTTGCAATTACCGGACGAAGGATATACATTGGTAGTCAGCGGTTCCAAAGCGATATTGCGTGCCCGTACCCCTCAAGGATTGGTGTGGGCAAAAGCGACGCTCCGGCAGCTTGAAGGCAGTGATGGGTCTTATCCCAAAGTAACCATCCGCGACTGGCCGGCCTTTCCTATCCGTGGATTCATGCATGATACGGGGCGCAACTTCCGTCCGGTGGATATGCTGAAGAAAGAATTGGATTTATTTTCCCAATACAAAATCAATTTCTTTCATTGGCACTTGACAGACAATCCGGCATGGCGTATAGAATGCAAAGCCTATCCGCAACTTAATGACCCTAAGTACCAATATAAAGGCAGGGACGAGGGGAAATATTATACTTATGATGAGATACGAGAGGTGATAGCTTATGCCCGTGAACGGGGCATCACCATCTTGCCGGAGATTGACATGCCGGGGCACAGCCGTTTTTTCAACGACACATTCGGCTTTGGAATGGCTTCACCGGAAGGAATGAAAGTCCTGAAGGATTGTTTGGAGGAGTTTTTCCGTGAGATACCGGCAGGGGATTGCCCCTATTTCCATATCGGTTCAGACGAGGTGCATGTAGATAATCCGGATGAGTTCATGAAATTCTGTGAAGATATCGTGCGGGCGCATGGTCGTACACCGATTGCCTGGGATCCAGGGTTGACACCTTCGTCAGGAACAATCAGGCAAATATGGAGCAGTGCGACGGGCGAAAGCATCGAGGAAAACGGCTATGGCGGCAGATATATCGACTCTTACCAAGGCTATCTTAATATAGCCAGCCCGATACTCAATGTCACCAAAAACATCCTGCATACACCTAACGGGGTGGAAAAGGCCAACGATGAAGCAATGGGCGGAATCTTGTGCCTTTGGAATGACGTGCGTGTGGCTGACAAAAGGCTCACTTTCCCGCAAAACGGAATGCCCAACAATTTGCTTGCTTTTGCCGAACGCTATTGGCGGGGTGGCAAGGTGTTGCCCATTAAGGAGGAACGGCTGGTCCCGTTGGAAGATAATGAGGCATACCAGCTGTTGGCAGACTTTGAAAGCCGCCTCTCTTATCACCGTGACCGTTGGTTGTATGATTGGGATATGCGATGGGTGGCGAATGCTTCGCAGCCTTGGCAGGTGACATTGCCCCAACGCCGTGGCACATCGAAGGAAAGTATGCAATGGCGCAAAGCACGGGGAGGAGTGGTTGACATGAAGGCCTTTTGTTCCCTAAATGGCGTGAAGGTGCTGCCTACGATGGATGCATGGATGAAAACGGAGATATATGTCGAGTCGGACACCACTATTACGGCATGGCTCGGGTTTGATTCCCCGTCCCGCTCATCAAAGATGTCCGATGGAATCGGTTGGCAAGGCGAGTGGGAAGCACAAGGCCGCCTTTTCGTCAATGGGGAAGAGGTGTTCCCGAAATTCCCGTGGAACGAACCAGGCAAGTATCGTTATTTTTATCCTACTTGGCATAAAGCGCCGCAGGAAGACCCATACACGAAAGAACAATTCTGCTGGTTGCGCCAGCCAGCCTATTTGCCCCTGCATGAAGGATGGAACAAAATAGAACTCTATTGCCCGCGCGTGTTCCCTGCCGACTTGTGGCAGGTCACATTCATTCCTGTGCATATCGATGGCAACGGGCACGTGAGCGAAGCGAAAGGAATACAGTTCCGGTGAATCTTTGTAAGTAAGCTAATCTATTTAAAATATTGAACAATGAAGACGAAACCGTTTTTGAGCTTTTGGCAGATATGGAATCTGACCTTCGGCTTTTTAGGCATCCAGTTTGGGTTTGCCTTGCAAAATGCCAATTCAAGCAGGATCCTGCAGGTTTATGGTGCGGACGTGGAGCAGTTGTCCCTCTTTTGGCTTGCCGCACCTATCACAGGCATGATCATCCAACCCATAGTCGGGCATTATTCCGACCGGACATGGTGCCGTTTAGGGCGAAGGAGACCCTTTTTCCTGGTCGGTTCCATATTGACCACCATCGCCTTGGTGTTGATGCCGAACGCAGGCCTGTTCCTTTCTCCGGGGACGGAAAGTGCCATCCTTTCCCCTGTATTGATAGGAGCCGGCATGTTGATGATGATGGATGCGTCCATTAACATCGCGATGGAGCCATTCCGGGCATTGGTAGGGGACATGCTTCCCGACGAACAACACACGACGGGCTTTTCCGTCCAGACCTTTTTGATAGGCATCGGTGCCGTGGTCGGTTCTCTTTTGCCCAGCCTCATGCACAACGTCTTCGGTTTGTCCAATACTGCCGTGGCAGGCGAGGTGGCGGACAATGTGAAATATGCCTTTTATGCGGGAGCCGCTATCCTGCTTGGCAGCGTTTTATGGACCATTATAAAAACGAAAGAGTATTCTCCTGCAGAAATGGCTGAATTCAATGCATCGGACCATGCCGAGGAAGAAAAGCACCGATTGGGCAATGGCTTGCTGGAAATATTGCAGGACATTATCCGTATGCCGAAAATCATGTTGCAGCTTGGGCTTTGCCAATTCTTCGCCTGGTTCGCTCTCTTTTCCATGTGGGTTTATTCCACGCCTGCAATAGCGGAACATCTGTATGGCGCCACGGATCCAGCGTCGCAAGAATATGCGTTGGCAGGAGATCAGGTGGGCGAATTGTTCAGCGTCTATAATTTCGTAGCCATGCTGTTTGCCCTGTTCCTTATCCCGATAGCCAAACGGATAGGCAGGAAATTGACCCATGCCGTTTGCCTGACTTTGGGCGGTTTGGGATTGCTTTCCCTCTATTGGCTCGAAGATGTCACCGGAATGTATTTCTCCATGGTTGGAGTCGGAATCGCTTGGGCGAGCATATTGGCAATGCCTTATGCCATCCTTTCGGACAGCTTGCCGGCAGAGAAGATGGGGACATATATGGGGATTTTCAATTTCTTTATTACCATTCCTCAGATTACGAACGGCTTGATCCACGGTTGGATTGTCCGTGAATGTTATCAAGGACATGCCATTTATGCCTTGTTGACAGGCGGTATCTCCCTGTTCCTTGCGGCAATGGCGGTAATGGCGGTAAAGGAAAAACGGTTATAGCTTCATCTCCATATACAAGTTGCACCGGGTTGCCTGATAGCTTATAGTCGCATGCTTCCAAATGGAAATACCGCTCAATCCATTCCCGATTGAGGGAAATGAATGAGTTGCGGTATTCTGGATGCCATGTGGTGATTGTAACCAGGTCACTCATGATTCATTAGATTTTGGCTAATGCCTGATTCAAATCAGCAATCAAATCATCTATATGCTCAGTGCCTATAGATAGACGGATGGTCCCAGGAGTGATATCTTGTTCCTTCAACTCTTCCTCGTTCAACTGGGAATGAGTCGTGCTGGCAGGATGGATAACCAATGATTTGACATCTGCCACGTTTGCCAAAAGAGAGAAGATTTCAAGGCTGTCGATAAAGCGGAACGCCTCTTCTTGTCCTCCTTCGATTTCAAAGGTGAAGATAGAACCAGCTCCTTTCGGGAAGTATCTTTGATAAAGGGCATGGTCGGGATGGTTGGGCAATGACGGATGATTGACCCGTTTAACCTTTGGATGGTTCTTCAAGAACTCAACCACCTTCAATGCGTTTTCGACGTGCCTTTCCACACGCAAGGAGAGGGTTTCCAAACCTTGCAACAAAATGAATGCGTTGAACGGGCTGATGGTTGCCCCGGTGTCACGGAGCAAGATGGCGCGGATGCGGATGGCATAAGCTGCTGCTCCGGCAGCATCGACAAAGCGCACGCCATGATAACTGAGGTCCGGTTCAGTCAATTGAGGGAATTTGCCGGATGCTTTCCAGTCAAACTTGCCGGAGTCAACGATGACACCGCCCAATGAAGATCCGTGGCCTCCGATGAACTTCGTTGCCGAATGGACTACGATATCCGCACCGTGTTCAATCGGACGGATTAGGTAAGGAGTCCCGAATGTATTGTCAATAATCAAAGGAATTTTATGTCTGTGGGCGATTTCTGCAACCGCTTCGATGTCGATGATGTTTGAGTTCGGATTGCCTAATGTCTCGATAAACACCGCTTTTGTATTCTCCTGGATGGCCTTTTCAAAGTTGGAAAGGTCTTCCGGGTCAACGAAAGTCGTTGTTACCCCGTAGGTGGGCAATGTGTGTGCCAACAAGTTATATGTCCCGCCGTAGATGGTTTTGGCAGCTACGATATGGTCGCCTTCACGGGTTATGTTTTGGAAGGCATAAGTGATGGCGGCAGCACCCGAAGCGACAGCCAATCCAGCCACGCCACCTTCCAAGGCAGCTACACGTTGTTCGAAAACACCTTGGGTCGAATTGGTCAGACGGCCATAAATATTGCCGGGGTCTTGTAAACCGAATCTTGCGGCAGCGTGTGCCGAGTTGTGGAACACATAAGAGGTCGTCTGGTAAATAGGCACGGCGCGGGCATCTGTAGCGGGGTCGGCTTGTTCTTGTCCTACATGAAGTTGTAATGTCTCGAAATGCAAATTCTTTGTTGCCATAATTGTATACTTTTTTAATTAAACTTCCAATTAGTTTCTCTATTTGTTTCTGATGCAAATGTATAGTTGCATAGATTCTTCTTCCAAATATTTTGAATAATTCAGAGAATATATCTATATTTGCCTATTGTTAAAGAATAAATGAAAGGAGATAGTAATAATTTAAACAGCTTGGCAGAATAATATTCTATGGTAACAAATACAGATAAATTAGACAAAGTGGATTTGCTTATTCTCCGCACACTCCAGGAGAATGCACGTCTGACAACCAAAGAGCTTGCGGCGCGGGTCAATCTCTCATCGACTCCCGTTTTCGAGCGGTTACGCCGTTTGGAAAACAGCGGTTATATCAAGAAATACATTGCCGTGTTGGATGCGGAAAAACTGAATCAAGGCTTCATTGTCTTTTGTAATGTGAAACTGAGGCGGATGAACCGTGAGATTGCAGCTGACTTTGCCCGGGTAATCCATGAGATTCCGGAGGTGACAGAGTGCTATAATATCTCCGGGAGTTATGATTACTTGTTAAAGATCCATGCACCGAACATGAAGTATTATCAAGAGTTTATATTGAATGTCTTGGGGACGATTGAGAGTTTGGGGTCAATAGAAAGCACCTTTGTGATGGACGAGGTGAAGCATCATTATGGCATACATATATAATAGTGGACTGTTGTTGGATGAAAACCCGCTTTTTTTCCATACTTTTGTATAAATAATCAATAAGAACGATATGGAATACGGATTTGTAAAGGTCGCAGCAGCCACGCCCCGTGTGCAAGTTGCGGATTGTAATTATAATATTGCCCAGATAGAGAAGATGATGCGCCGGGCAGCGGACAAAGGCGTACAGATGATAGCTTTCCCGGAACTCTCCATCACCGCATACACCTGCATGGATCTCTTTTCCCAAGAAACCCTGTTGCGGGATGCTGAAAAAGCATTGATCCGGTTGGTGGACAACACGGCAGACCTGCCTTTGTTGGCATTTGTCGGATTGCCTTTGCGGACAAACAACCGGCTGATTAATGCGGCTGTCGCCATCCAGCAAGGAGAGATAATAGGAGTCGTGCCCAAAACCTACTTGCCGAACTACAAGGAGTTCCAAGAGAAGAGATGGTTCACCTCCGCCAATGACTTGCCAGACGACATTGTGCAGATAGGAGGCGATTCCTATCCGATGCAGAAACGAATCCTCTTTTGTGCTCCCGGTTGCACGGTGGGAGTCGAGATATGCGAAGATTTATGGATGCCCGTCCCGCCCAGTTCCGAACTCACCATGCTTGGGGCAGACATCATCTTCAACCTTTCCGCCAGCAATGAACTGATTGGGAAACATGCCTACCGCAGCCAGTTGGTTGCCCAGCAGTCCGCCCGTTGCCTTTGTGGTTATGTCTATGCTTCATCCGGCTTCGGGGAATCCACGACCGACCTTGTCTTTTCCGGAAGTTCCCTAATAGCAGAGAACGGGACGATATTGGCAGAATCCGAACGTTTCTCGTTGGATGACCAGTTGATTGTTTCCGAAATAGATGTGGAGTATTTGCGTCATGACAGGATGGTTTCCAACAACTTCGCATCGGGAATGGACCAAGCGGACACCGAGCGCGGATTCCAATTGGAATTTGAATTGCCGCAATATACACGGAAAGAGGTGAACGCCTTGACACGCCCGGTCAATCCTTTCCCATTTACTCCTAAGGGGAAAGAATTGGACGACCGTTGTGAAGAGATTTTCCAAATACAGATGGCAGGATTGGCGAAAAGATTGGTGCATGCGCATGCGCAGACAGCGGTTGTCGGCATTTCCGGAGGACTCGATTCCACGTTGGCGTTGTTGGTCACTGTCATGACTTTTGACAAATTGGATATTCCCCGCAAACGGATAATCGGTATCACGATGCCCGGCTTTGGAACGACGGGCAGGACTTACCATAACTCGGTGAACCTCATCCAGTCGTTGGGTGTCACACTGAAAGAGATATCGATAAAGGCAGCCTGTATGCAACATTTCCAAGACATTGGTCATGATGCCTCGGTGCATGACGTGACGTATGAGAATTCCCAAGCGCGCGAGCGTACGCAGTTGCTGATGGATGTCGCCAACCGTGAAAATGGATTGGTCATCGGAACAGGCGATTTGTCGGAATTGGCATTAGGCTGGGCAACTTACAATGGCGACCACATGTCCATGTATGGAGTGAATGCAAGCATCCCGAAGACTTTGGTTAAATATATGGTGGAATGGGTGGCGAATAACCGTGTGGACGAATTTTCACGGGCGACGTTGCTCGATATTGTCGATACGCCCATCAGCCCGGAATTGATTCCTGCCGACGAAGAGGGCAATATCAAACAGAAGACAGAAGACTTGGTGGGTCCATACGAATTACATGATTTCTTTTTGTACCACTTCATCCGCTTCGGAGCTGCTCCGTCCAAGATTTATTACTTGGCACAGATAGCCTTCGGGGATGCTTATCCGAAAGAGGTCATCCGCAAATGGCTTTATACCTTCTTCCGCCGCTTCTTCCAGCAGCAGTTCAAGCGCAGTTGTTTGCCCGACGGACCGAAAGTGGGAAGCATCAGCTTCTCGCCCCGTGGGGATTGGCGGATGCCAAGTGATGCGGTCGCAGCTTTGTGGTTAAAAGAGATAGAGAAGTTGGAATGATGGAATTATTCCGATTTCTGTTATATTTTCATATTAAATATGTACATTTGCGTTACTTTTAGAGTAACTTTAATACAAAAAGATTGGATTTATGGCAAAAATTACAAAAGAGGATGCCTTGCGTTATCATGCGGAAGGCAAACCTGGAAAGATAGAGGTTATCCCTACCAAACCGTATAGTACACAAACCGATTTATCTTTGGCCTATTCACCCGGAGTTGCGGAGCCTTGTCTGGAAATAGAGAAGAATCCATTGGATGCTTATAAATACACAGCAAAAGGAAACTTGGTGGCTGTCATCTCCAATGGCACGGCTGTTTTGGGTTTGGGCGATATTGGAGCCATGGCTGGAAAGCCGGTAATGGAAGGCAAAGGATTGTTGTTTAAGATTTTTGCCGGGATAGATGTGTTTGACATTGAGGTGAACGAAAAAGACCCGCAGAAATTTATAGAGACGGTCAAGGCGATCGCTCCGACTTTCGGCGGCATCAACTTGGAAGATATCAAAGCTCCCCAGTGCTTTGAAATAGAAACGCGCTTGAAGCAGGAACTGGATATTCCGGTGATGCATGACGACCAGCATGGAACTGCCATTATCTCAGGAGCCGGCTTGTTGAATGCTTTGGAAGTGGCTGGTAAGAAGATTGAAGATGTCAAGATTGTGGTCAATGGGGCAGGAGCCGCTTCTATCTCTTGCACGAAATTGTACTTGATGCTGGGCGCACGCAAGGAGAACATCATCATGTGTGACAGCAAGGGCGTTATTTCCACCCGCCGCACTAACTTGAATAATCAGAAGAGGGAATTTGCCACTTCTGCCAATGTCAATACTTTGGAGGAAGCTGTTGCCGGAGCGGATGTGTTCTTGGGGCTTTCTGTTGCGGATGTCCTGACAAAGGAGATGGTCCGCTCGATGAATGTCAACCCGATTGTGTTTGCATTGGCGAACCCGAATCCGGAGATTTCCTATGCCGATGCGATGGAATCCCGTGATGACATTATCTTCGCCACGGGGCGTTCGGATTATCCCAACCAAATCAATAACGTGTTGGGCTTCCCTTATATTTTCAGAGGCGCATTGGACACTCATGCGATGGCCATCAACGAAGAGATGAAATTGGCTGCTGTTTATGCTATTGCCCATTTGGCGAAAGAGCCTGTGCCTGATGTGGTGAACGCTGCTTATAAGTTGAAGCGCACGACTTTCGGAAGGGATTATATTTTGCCGAAGGCTTTGGATCCGCGTTTGCTGACCCGTGTCTCTTGTGCTGTGGCTAAAGCGGCGATTGAATCGGGAGTAGCTCGTCACACCATTACTGATTGGGATGGATATGCCAACCATTTGAGGGAGATGATGGGATATGACAATAAGTTGTTGCGGTCCTTTACTGATATGGCGAAGGCCAATCCGAAGCGTGTCGTTTTTGCGGAAGCCAACCATATCAATATGTTGAAGGCTGCTGCGGAGGCGAAGGCTGAAGGTGTTTGCCAGCCTGTCTTGTTGGGGAATTGGGATTATCTGCATAAGTTGGCAGGTGATGAGAACATCAATTTGGATGGAATCGAGATTATCAATATGCGATCGGATGCCGAGACAGACCGCCGCCACCGTTATGCACGCATCTTGTCAAAGAAGAGGGAACGCGAAGGTGTCACCTATTCCGAAGCGTGTGAAATCATGTTTGACCGCAATGCCTTTGGAATGATGATGGTTGAGACGGGTGATGCGGATGCTTTCATCACGGGTGTTTATAGCCGTTATTCGGAGATTACCGAGATGGCAGAGCAGATTATCGGCATTCGTGCTCCTTATAAGCATTTCGGAGCGATGCACATCATTTCCGGAAAGAAGGGGACATTCTTCATGTCGGATACTTTGATTAACCGCCATCCTTCCACGGAAGTATTGATAGATATCGCCCGTTTGACGAATGATGCGGTCAAATTCTTCGCGCACGAACCGGTTATGGCTATGTTGTCCTATTCCAACTTCGGTGCGGATAAGCAGGGAAGCCCGCTGAAGGTGCATGATGCCATTGAATATCTTCACAAGAATCACCCGGACATCTTGGTGGACGGTGAGATGCAGGTGAATTTCGCCCTTGACAAGAAGTTGCGTGACGATATGTATCCATTCAACAAGCTGAAGGGCAAAGATGTGAATGCTTTGGTTTTCCCGAACTTGAGCTCCGCGAATAGTGCATATAAGTTGATGCTTGAAATGGGATATGTGGAATCAATCGGTCCGATTCAGATGGGATTGAACAAGCCTATCCATTTCACGGATGTGGAGAGTTCTACTCGTGACATCTTGAACTTGACGACGGTTGCAGTTGTGGATGCTATTGTCCAGGAACAAATAGATAAGAATAAACAATGAAAAGATATCCTACAGCTCTTTCCATTGCCGGCTCCGACAGTTGCGGCGGGGCTGGCATCCAGGCAGACGGGGATTTGAAAACCTTTTCCGCTTGGGGTGTTTATGGAATGACTGCCATCACTGCTATTACAGCCCAAAACACTTTAGGTGTCCGGGCTGTGCAATCAGTCGCTCCTGAAGTGTTGAAGGGACAAATGGATGCCGTTTTTCGGATTTCACCATTGATGCTATCAAGACGGGGATGTTGAATGACAAAGAAACAGTCAAGCTGGTTGTGGAAGCGATTGACAAATACCAACCTAAATGGGTGGTGGTTGACCCAGTGATGGTAGCAACCAGTGGTTCTGTCCTCTTGAAAGAAGATGCCATAGAGTTGATGGTCAATGAACTTTTGCCAAGGGCAACATTGGTGACACCGAATATTCCGGAAGCGGAATGTATCAGCGGGGTGCTAATAGACCGGGCAAATGGCGAAGAGATGGCGAAGAGAATGGTGGAGGAAAAGCATTTGAAGGCGGTCTTGTTGAAAGGCGGTCATTTGAATGGAGAAGATTCGGATGACCTGTTCTATGACGGGAAGAGCCAACGACTTGCCTTTTTCCGCAAGAAGAAGATTGGGACGTCTAATACTCATGGGACGGGATGCACGCTGTCGGCTGCCATCACGGCAGGATTGGCTCTCGGTTTGGAACTGCGTGAAGCTATCGCCAAAGCGGAGGATTATATAGCGCAAGCCATTGCTGCCGGAGCGGATGTGCAAGCTGGACATGGGCATGGACCGGTAAACCATCTTTTTGCTCCACAGGAACTTCATAAGATCACATGCGGATGAAGAAGCTGGTAGCCATAACTTTGCCCGACTTTTTCCCGGAAGAGGCAGAGATGATTAATTCTCTTTTTTGTTCGGGGTTGGAGCGGTTGCATTTAAGAAAGCCGCACGCAGACCGGGAATCGGTTAAGGTGTTGTTGGATAATATCGCCCCGGCGAATTATTCCCGGATTGTTTTGCACGACCATTTCGATTTGGCTGGGGAGTTTAGCTTGGGTGGCATTCATCTTAACCAAAGGAATCCCAATCCACTGCTCTCCTTTAAAGGGACGGTCAGCCGTTCTTGCCATTCCATTTCGGAACTGAAGGAGCATCCAGATTTGGATTATCTTTTCTTAAGCCCTGTTTTTCCCAGCATTTCCAAATCGGGTTATGGCTCGGGTTTCCCTAAAGAGGAATTGATGGCAGCGGCTAAAGAAGGTATTATCAATGAAAGGATATTTGCTTTGGGTGGAATAAGCGCTGAGACGATTCCTTTGTTGCAGGAGATTCCATTCGGAGGAGTAGCTGTGTTGGGAGCGTTGTGGGGAACACTTCCTTGTCTGGAGGCAAACAACCATTTGATGGAGATGCAGAATGTATTATCCCATAATTCATAAAAGAATCATGATACGAAATTTAGAAATTGGCAAACGGTTGATGCTGATTACACATCGGACGGAACACTATACAGAATATGAGGAGGTGGAAATGTTCCTGCAAGGCGGAGGTCGTTGGGTGCAATTGCGCATGAAACAGGGGCTGGATTTGGAAATGGCCAAGCGCATTGCAGCTCTCTGTGCAAAGTATGATGCGTTATTCTGTATCGACGACGATGTGCAGATGGCGCTCGCTTGCTCTGCTTCCGCTGTCCACTTGGGTAAAAATGATATGCCCATCGCTGAGGCGAAAGCAATCGTGGAGGCTGCCAATCCGGAGAAGCCTTTTTGGATTGGGGCGACAGCCAATACTTTTGAAGATATTCAGAATGCTGCTCGCCAAGGTGCATCTTATATCGGCTTGGGACCTTTCCGTTTCACGCAGACCAAACAGAAGTTGAGTCCGGTTTTGGGACTGGACGGTTATAAGCATATTGTGGGGAAATGTGCCGATGAAGGCATCATGTTGCCGATATATGCAATCGGAGGCATCACCGAAGAAGATATTCCGGATTTGATGCGGACGGGCATCACCGGCATTGCCGTTTCCGGAACTATAGTCCAAGCGGAAAATCCAATAGAAGAGACGCAGCGGCTTCTCCAATTGGTCGCATCCCACATTCAGAAGTAGTTTTAGGAATAAGAAAGAGGTAAAATAAAAGGCGGTGTGTCAAATGGTTATTATGAATGACACACCGCCTTTTCTTATTCTGGGGATTGTTTAATCCAATTCTTCCTCTTCAATGCCTTTATTGATGTTATCAATGAAGTCCAAGATTTCATCCTTCCCGCTTTTCGTTTCCGAAGAAGAGGTCAATATAGTTGGTAGCTCTTCCCATGTTTCCAACAGGCGTTTCTTGTATTGCTCGATATTGCTGGTCAAACGGCTCTTGCTAATCTTGTCCGTTTTGGTAAAGATAATGGCAAAAGGGACACCGTTTTCTCCCAACCATTCCATAAACTCCAAATCAATCTTCTGAGGTTCGTGGCGGCAATCCAACAAGACAAACAAACAGGTCAGTTGTTCGCGGTAATGGACATAATTCTCAATGATTTTCCGGATATTCTCCCGTCCCTCTTTTCCCCGCTGTGCATAACCATAACCGGGCAAATCCACCAAAAACCAATTGTCATTGATCAAGAAGTGGTTAATCAAAAGCGTTTTCCCCGGCTTTTGGGAAGTCATGGCAAGTCCTTTTTTATTAGTAATCATGTTGATCAGGGACGATTTGCCGACATTACTTCTCCCGATAAAAGCATATTCCGGCAGATTCCCCTCAGGGCATTTTCGGACATCGGTATTGCTGATAACAAATTCTGCGCTTTTAATTTCCATTTGTATATTCTTCTTTATGATTTCTTTTAGACAACATCCAAAGGCCGGCAAATGTGATGAACCCATTCAGCATCAATAGTTCATATCCGAATGTGTAACCGGCAAAATGCGTTCCCCAATAACTGATGCCGTAGCATAAAAGAGGAGAAACGATGCAAATATACGGAACATATTTATCTTTTGGAACTCTTTTGGTGAAAAGACCGAATACAAAAAGTCCTAATAACGGACCATAAGTATAGGAAGCAATCATATAAATAGCGTCAATTACGCTCCGGTTGTTCAGCTCTTTGATGATTAAAATAATGATTGCAAAGAGCAAAGAGATGAGCAGATGGACTCTCAACCTCATTTTGCGTGCCTGTTTTGCATCTTCCTTATCAATATCCAATATGTCCACACAGAAAGAGGTAGTCAAGGCGGTCAAGGCGGAGACGGCACTGCTGAAGGCGGCAGCGATGATTCCGATGGTAAAGAATATCAGGATGCTGTGGCCTAAAATGCCGGATGTGCAAAACATCGGAAGGATGTCGTCGCTCATGGCAGGCAATTCTATCTGTTCCTTTTGGGCTAATATCAGGAGCAAAACTCCTAATGTCAAGAAAAGGAAGTTGACAGGAGTAAAGGCGAATCCGTATGAATACATGTTCTTTTGTGCATCGCGTAAACTTTTGCAAGAAAGGTTCTTCTGCATCATGTCTTGGTCGAGGCCGGTCATGACGATGGTGATGAATATACCACTGAAGAACTGCTTGACGAAATGTTGCGTGCTGTGCCAATCCGAGAATTCAAAGATGCGGAAATGAGGATTGTTCGACACAGCTTGTGCCATTTCCGGGATAGTCATATCTAATCTCTCCTTTACTTGCCAAATGATGACAATCAACATGGCAACCAAACAGATGGCTTGAAGTGTGTCGGTCCATATAATGGTTTTGATGCCGCTGCGGAAAGTATATAACCAAACCAAGAAGATACTGAGAATCACGGTTATCCAGAAAGGGACATTCCATGCGTTAAAGACATAATGTTGCAAGATTAGGACAACCAAATAGAGGCGTGCCGCTGCTCCGACAATCTTGGATATCAGAAAGAAAGAAGCTCCGGTCTTATAGCCACGCAGCCCAATGCGTCCTTTTAAGTAGGAATAGATGGAAGTGAGCTGAAGTTTGTAATAGAGAGGCAAGAGCACTTGCGCAATCAGCACATATCCGAAGAAGAAACCAAAGACCGTCTGCATATAAGTCATGTCGATGCCCCGGACCATTCCCGGAACGGAAACAAATGTGACACCGGACAAGGAAGTCCCGACCATTCCGATGGAAACAATGTACCAAGGGGATTTCCGGTTGCCTAAAAAGAAGGCTTCATTGTTGTTGGAGTTTCCTCGTCCTGTCAACCAGGCGATGAATAATAATAATCCGAAGTAAAGGGCTATGATTAATAATATAATGTAGCTGTTCATGTCTTATCTGTTTAATAACGTCTTTCTAATTGGGCACCGGGGAAATAATGGCTTAATATTTGTCGATAGGAGTATCCTTTGCTGCTCATGACAGCCGCACCGATTTGGCACAATCCAACGCCATGTCCCCAGCCTGCCCCCGACAACACAAATGCAGAAGGAATGTTTTCCCCGTTTTCCCACTCTTTGTCCACGACGAAGGCGGAGCTGTATAAATGGGATTCGGAAAGGGTTCGTCTTATCTCCAACTCTTTCCCGACGGTGAATGAACAATTCGTCCCGACAATGCGGAGTTCTTCTATTCTTCCGGACTTTCCCCGTTTTAGCGGGATTAAATCAATGATTTGTCCAAAAGGGATGCTGCTTTTGCGGTGGATCAATTCTGCGATTTCCTCTTGGGAATAGCGCACCTGCCAACGATAAAAGTCTGTTGTCTCTTGGTCGTAGTTGTTCAGGATGGTTCCTAATAATCGTTGGTCGGAAGTGTTGCAAAAGGCATCCGGAGCAGAACGAATCCACTCTTCTGCATTCCTCTCATTGGAAAGGTCGGGCAGAGTGGAAGAATCGAGGTCTCTCACTTGGGATAAATAGGGATGATGGATTGGCTCCCAACAATGTTCAAATTCTTCTGTCGCTCCTCCACAACATTTGGAGAAACGCGTGTCGCAAATATTATCTTGGTAGGTCAGCACCTCGCCTTTTGTCTCTTGGAGAAGTTGCAAGATTTTAGGATGCCCGGCAGATCGGGAGACACCTTGGTAGCGTTGGCAATGGTCGTCTGCGCAAACATCGAATAATGTATGGTCTTCCCTGTCGTACCAACGAATGAGGTAATCTTTTCCCCGGTGGTAACTTGTTTCCTTTTGGGCAGATTGTCCTTTCTTCTCCAATTGGGACAATAACCAACTTCGGGAGATGACAGCGTGTGCCTTTAGGAATTCCTCTGGAGCTTCGGCGTTCATTTCCGATGAGATGACGCAGGACAGATAGCGTTCCGCATCCACACGGTTGATGGCAAGGATCCCTTCTTCCGTTGCCAATAGCTTTAAAGCACCGGGGAAACGTTGCGTCTCTTCTCGCTGCCAATGGAAATCAACTCCAATCGTCACGGACTCCAAGTCGAATGTCGCCTCTTGCGAAACCGGCTCGAACAGGAGTTCGTCATAAGAATTTCTCTCAAAGATGATTTTCCCCTTTTCCCAAAGAACACGTTGCCCGCCTTGGAACAACGTGTTCTTTTTATTTTGGATATAATTGTCGTTGAAAGAAAAGGAGATAGCCTTGCGGCTAAATATGCCTACTTCAATAATAGGTGCTTTCATTCAAACTATATTTTTAGTTATGCTTTCTTCGCCTGCAAAGAGCTATATGCTAAGTAAACAATCAAGGCGATGTAAACCACAATGGCCAATACTTCGGCTCCGCTGCTTTCTGCCCAAGCAGTTTGGAACAAATCCACTCCGGCAAAACGAAGGGCTGCACTGACTACTCCCATCAATGCTCCTCCGGCAATGAAACCAGAAGAAAGCAGTGTTCCTTTTTCCAAGCGGGCACTGTTAAGAGCTGCATCTTTGCTGCGGCTTCCAATATACCAGTTGATTGCTCCACCGATCAGCAATGGCGTATTCAATTGGATTGGAATAAACATGCCTAATGCGAATGCCAAAGCAGGAATGCCCATGAAGTTCAAGATGATTGCCAATACGGCTCCGATTGCATACAAAGCCCACGGTGCTCCGGCTCCACTCATCAATGGCTCGATAACGGCTGCCATTGCGTTGGCTTGCGGTGCTGCCAATTGTCCGCTTGTGAATCCGTATGTTTGGTTCAATATAAGGATTACACCACCGACAGTTGCTGCTGAAACCAATGTGCCTAAGAATTTCCATGATTCCTGTTTGACAGGCGTGCTTCCCAACCAATATCCAATCTTCAAGTCAGTAATGAAACCACCTGCCATAGACAATGCTGTGCAGACAACTCCACCGATAATCAAAGCTGAAACCATTCCGGCAGTTCCGCTTAATCCGGTTGCCACCAAGATAATGGAAGCCAATATCAAAGTCATCAACGTCATGCCGGAAACCGGGTTGGTTCCCACGATAGCAATAGCGTTAGCCGCAACAGTTGTGAACAAGAAGGCAATGATTCCGACCAAAAGCAAACCGATGATGGCATAGAACCAATTATGCAACAGTCCGAATTGGAAGAACAACAAGGTGATAACCATAGTCACAATCACTCCGATAGCGATGATTTTCATAGAGATGTCTTTCTGTGTGCGTTGAACAGATTCGGTATTGACATTGCTTGATCCTTTCAGCTCTTTGGCTGCCAAACCAACTGCACCTTTGATGATTCCCCATGACTTGACGATTCCGATAACTCCGGCAGTAGCGATACCACCGATACCGATGTGGCGTGCATACGTGGTGAATATCAACTCTGGGCTCATGCTTCCGATAGTAGCAGTGATGGCATCATTGCCGAATGTTAATACTTGGTCATAGAAAAGGGCGGACATCAAAGGGATGATAATCAACCAGACCAAGAATGATCCGGCGCAGATAATCAAGGAATACTTCAAACCGATGATATAACCCAAACCTAATACGGCAGCTCCGGTGTTCACCTTCATGACCAATTTGGCTTTCTCGGCAAGTGTTTCTCCAATGCCAACGACAGTCGTGCTGACCGTTTCGCTCCACCAACCGAATGTTCCTACGATAAAGTCATACAAACCACCAATCAATCCGGCAATAATCAAAGGCTTTGCCTGGTTGCCACCTTTTTCTCCAGAAACAAGCACTTGGGTTGTTGCGGTCGCTTCCGGGAATGGATATTTGCCGTGCATTGTTGACACGAAATATTTGCGGAAAGGAATCAATAATAGGATTCCTAAAATACCTCCTAATAAAGAACTCAAGAAGACCTCAAAGAAATTGACGGTTATCTCCGGATATTTGTCTTGTAAGATGTAAAGGGCTGGCAGGGTGAAAATAGCTCCGGCAACAATCACACCGCTGCTGGCACCGATGGACTGAATGATAACATTCTCTCCTAAGGCATTCTTGCGCTTGAAACCGCTTGACAATCCCACGGCGATGATGGCAATAGGAATGGCAGCTTCAAAAACTTGGCCTACTTTCAATCCTAAGTAAGCAGCGGCTGCACTGAATATGACAGCCATGATCAATCCCCACATGACAGACCAAGGCGTCACTTCCCTGTAAGTCTTGTCCGCTGGCATCAGCGGTTTGTACTCTTCTCCCTTTTTCAACTCCCTGTAGGCGTTTTCGGGCAAACCATTCGTTTGTTCTTTGTTTTCCTCCATTTGATAAAGTGCTTTTAGATTGTTTATATTTTTTGCAAATATAGAAATATTTTACCAATCTTGGCAAGATTCGGGTACAATCACAGCGGCTTGTTAAATTTTAATGCTATATTTGCAACCCTAATGCAATGGAATGTCCGGTGGACAGCTTTGCATTCGTATAATTAGATTATCAATTACTAATTCGGTTTTAAATGAAGAACATTAAGATCTTTTCCAAAGATTGGCTCTCATTGCATCCTTATGTGCAGAGTACGCCGGTAGATGCTTATTATACAAATATTGCTAATCGCATATATGATATATTGGCAGCGACGGAATTGACCAATTCTTTTAAAGGAGATGAAGCCAAGCAGATTGCAATACGCATGGCGGCATATTATGAAGATGTGATTTCCCAAACGAATATTTGGCGTGTCTTCATCTCGGACTTTAAAGAAAGACATGGACATTATCTTCCTTTCTATAAGACGGGCGACCATTATTATGAAGATGAGGCAAACTTGGAAGATGTCCGCTTCCTGTTATGGCATTATACACAGCAATATCACGGCTGGAGAAAGGGTACTTTTGTGAATCCTGACAATCCTGCCAACCAAGCTGCTGCCAATATGATTTATAAAATATTTTGTGATGAGTGGACGACAGCTCCTGAAAACGAGCGCATGCAGGCTTTGTTCAGCAAGGAGACACGTTATGATGATGACCCGAAGAAATACAATGACCTGTTGTATTGGTTCCATTATCATTCTTATCCCGTGACTGATGCAAATGAGGAGTTGACGGACACGACAAAGAGTTATTGGGAAAAGGAAGGAAAGCAAGTGGATCCGAAAGATTTGCTGACATTCCATGACTTGTTGGCGCATATCAGCCACACGCCTTTCTTGGCATATACTTCTCCGATGTGGCTTTCCAAGCTGATTCCGGAAGATCATCCTGATTATGCGATGTTCAAGGAGGAAGCGGACAAGTCCATGGCTTTTGTTTCTCCGGAAGATGCAAAGAGACGGGAATTGGCGAAGCCCGACTATCAAAAATTCAAGGAGGTCGTTCCGGATGATCTAATCCTTTACATGAAGAGCGAGCAGGAATTCTATGATTTCTTGACCCAGAAGATTGGCATCAACTTCAAGGATGGCAGACCTGAACCGGGAGAACGCCATTTCGCTGTGTATGCCTCTGAAGAGGATGGCATTCAGGTCCTGACTTTGGATGTCGATTGTATCAAGGATGAAAAGAATCCGTTCTATAACAAGGAACGTGCCGAGCAGGCTGCTTTAGGTTTCTTCATCGTCAAACATTGTAGCACCAGTCTTTTGATTGAGATGGTGAAGCGGGGAATGTTGGTAGATGCGCAGACCAAGAGTTTGTTGGGCGAGGAGAGAGGCAAGGACATTATCCAGAACAACTGGAAGTTCTTGATTGAATATTTCCATAAAGAAAGGGTGGATTGATTTCCGCACAGGGTAATAATAATCCGAAATGATAAAAAAGGCGGTGTGTCGTGACAACCATTCGACATGCCGCCTTTCTATTTTTATGCAATTAATCCATTTGAATTAATGCGTTAACTATCAAATTATTAGTAATAGACGCAAGTTTCCCAAAAAACATACCGTTGTTTTGAAAAAAACATTGGACGTTTTTGAAAAAACATTGGACGTTTTCAAAAATTCTTCGTGATGTTTTTTTCAAAACAACGGTTGTTTAAAATAGCCGTATTTAATAGTTATTTTGGTTCCCCTTTTATGCGGAAGTTAGATTGAATTCTTCTTTCAATTTTGCTATAATCGGATTGATTCCCATCATGTGTTGGAATTTCTCCGAAGCCGTGTAAGCCAAATGTTTTTCGTTTGATTCCATCATTTTTATCCTCATTTGGATATGGCTGTTCTTTAGTTTGTTCCGCAGCGCTGACAAGATATTAATCGTGTTGTTGATGAGTTCCTCTTGCATGCCCGGATTGTGGACTTTCACTTCAAAAAAGGCTTCTTCCTGCTTTGCCGGCAGATTATTGAGCATGATGTTCTGTAAGTAGGCGTTCTTTTCGATGGAGTGGGCATATTCCACCCAACTCTCTTGCAAATCCTGCTCTGTGAATGGCTGGTTTAAGGTGTTTCCGTCTTGATTTTCCATTCCATACATTGCCGTTTGCTGCTGCACTTTTGCCTGCACCAACTCTTTTAGCGAAGTCCCGACCGGAGCCTTGCCCGTTTTACGGGGAGCAGAAGCGGGAGTAGTGATATGGGGCTGCTGTTGGATGGGCGAAGGCGGCACAGCCGTTTGAGTGATTGCCGCTGCCTTTGCTGCCTGAGTTGTCGGTTGGGTGGATGATGCTTGGGGTTGATTCGTTTTCGATTCAAGCGGTTCTAACTGCGTTTTTTTTTTAGCATCGTCTGCCGGTTGCAGCAACTGGCAAAGTTGTATCAAGGTCAGCTCGACCAACAAGCGTTTGTTCCGGCTCGCCCGGTAGTTCATGTCGCAAGAGTTGGTCAGTTCGATAGCCCTGTATAAGAAAGCATCCTGGCAAATCTTCGCCATCTCTTTGTAACGTTCACGAATGGATGCACCCACTTCAAACAAGACCAAAGTCTCTTCATTCTTGCACACCATCAAATCCCGGAAATGGCTTGCCAATCCGGTGATGAAGTTTTGTGCGTCGAATCCTTTATTCAAGATGTCATTGAAAAGGAGCAGGGCTTTCCGGATATTCTTATTCAAAATAGCATCCGTCAGTTGGAAATAGTACTCGAAGTCGAGGACGTTCAAGTTGTCGATGACCGCTTGATAAGTGATGTTCCCGTTTGTGTAACTTGCCACTTGGTCGAAAATGGAAAGTGCGTCACGCATTCCGCCATCAGCTTTTTGGGCAATGACATTGAGGGCTTCCGGTTCCGTTGCGATTCCTTCCGATGAAGCGACATATTGGAGGTGCTCGACGATATCGCCAATGGTGATACGGGTGAAATCATAGGTTTGGCAACGGGAAAGGATGGTTGGCAAAACCTTATGCTTTTCGGTGGTTGCCAAGATAAAGATAGCATGCTGTGGCGGTTCTTCCAATGTTTTCAAGAAAGCATTGAATGCCGCTTGGCTCAGCATGTGTACTTCATCAATGATGAAGACTTTGTATTGACCGATAACCGGAGGAATGCGCACCTCTTCCGTCAATGATCGGATATCGTCCACCGAGTTGTTGGAAGCAGCATCCAGTTCATGGATGTTATAGGAACGCTGTTCGTTAAAAGCCTTGCAGGATTCGCATTCGTTGCATGCTTCCCCTTCCGCCGTGAGATGCAAACAATTGATTGTCTTGGCAAAAATACGGGCACAAGAAGTCTTGCCTACGCCTCTCGGACCACAGAAAAGATAAGCATGAGCCAGCTTGTGATTCTGTATAGCATTCTTGAGAGTAGTAGTCAAACTCTTCTGTCCCACGACACTTTTAAATGTGGAGGGTCTGTATTTTCGAGCCGATACAATATAATTGTCCATCTTCTTTTACTTAATATTTTCGCAAATATACGATTTATTTCTCTCTTATCCCTCAGGCAGGTGGAAATTTGTCTGTCGAAGTCGAAACACTCTAACCCGTTGCTTCCCGGTGGAGTGCGATGGCTTAACTGGTTAGAAAATCCATTTCGCACCTAAACAGGGACGGCAACGGAAACCGGCAACGGATCCAAAGTGGTTGCTCAGCTCGATTTCTGTCCCGACATGGAGATTGTCGCATCCTGCAAGGTGGCCGATGTTGTACCACAACTGAGGTTCTGTGAGGAACACGCTTTTCTTCAAGGTATATGAACCGTCTGCTTGATAGTCGCAAGCATGGTCTTCCCACCAGAAATCGGCGAATCCGCAGAAAGTGACTCCTTTCAAGCCGAACAAATCTTGGCACGACCAGACTGCCGTAAGTTGCATTGGCACGGAACTGCCATGTTTGCGGATGGTTTTGTATAGGGCTTTCAGGTTGAGGGTGTTTTTGAATGTTGCGTCATGCAAGAAATAGTCGATACCGAACAGCCAAGCGTTGTTGATCGGGTAACTTCGTGTGATGCCGCCGTTATATTCTACATGCAGGCTGAATGCGCCTACCGGACTTCCTTGCCAGAAATTGAGGCAACGGGCAATTTCCATATAAGTTCCGCCCGGAGCCAAGTTCGGTCCTTCCACATGGTCGTTGTAGTTGAAATCGTGATCGACAAAGAAATAGGTGTTTCCCCATTTGTCGCCCTTGAACATCTCCAAAGTGAGGGTTGCAAACTTCCGGTCACTGCCAAAGTCGTAGAAGAGTTGCGCATTCACTTGTGCGTTCAGGTTGCCATTCCCTGTCCAAAGGAACGATAAGATGAAGAGAGTAAGCCAATAAATCTTTTTCATTATAATTATCTTTGTTAAATGATTTTATAAGGCTGCGAAGATAATCAAATAAAAAATTTTCGTCAATAGAGTAGGGAATTTATCTCTTTTGTTTGTCTTTATAAGAAAAACGATAATAGGCATGGACGATTTTGATAGATTGCTGGATGAATTGATACAAGTGGGGCATTCTCCACGAGGCCGTTATTCGGCAGAGAAAAGTTGGCGTTTGTTGGAACGGCGTATGAATCCGCAGGAAGCGTATATGCGGAGGTTCATAGTTTGGACGATGCGTGCGGCAGCCATTCTCTTGTTGGTAATAGTTAGCTGGTCTGTTTATGAATATGTATTGCCATCACCGTTGCAATCCATTTCAGCGGACGGAGAAGTTTGCCGATATGTTTTGCCCGACAACAGCATTGTGGTTTTGAACCGCCATTCCTCATTGACTTACCCGAAACGATTTTCCCGCCGGGACAGGAAAGTGACGTTGGCAGGCGGTGGCTATTTTGAAGTACATAAAGAGACGGGTCGTCCTTTTTATGTAGATGCCGGTCCAGTCACCGTGAAAGTCCTTGGTACTCATTTTAATGTGGATGCGTTTCCGGAAGAGGATAAGATAAATACAACGTTGTTGGAAGGCTCTGTAGAAGTGACGAGTGCAACGGAAAGCATCCGCCTTCGTCCCGGAGAGACAGCGGTTTATTCCCGTACAAAGCAGCGGTTGGAATCTTATCGCAACCAAGATGCAGAGGCGAGTCTCTCCTGGCGGGAAGGGACTTTCCTGTTTGACAACCTTCCATTGTCTGAAATCGCTTTGCAATTGTCCCGCGCATTTCAAGTCGAGATAAAGATTGCTGATGAAACGTTGGTGAATTATCGGATTCGTGGCCGTTTCGTGAAAGGAGAGAACTTGGATGAAATGCTTGCGTTGATGCAAAAGGCAGGACATTTCCAATATGAGTGGAAGAAAGATGGAACCAAGAATATAATATGGATAACAAGAGAAAAAAGATGAAGTGGATAAAACTAATCCTTTGCAGTCTATTCTTAGGCATTTCGTCTGCCTTTGCGCAGACAACCCGTTGTGATTTGAATGTCAAGCGGGCGACTTTGGAACAATTTGTCCGGCAATTGGAGGAGGCATCAGGCTATTCTGTCATTTATGGTGAAGAAGTACGCTTGAAGAATCCTATTTCCGTTGAGGCGAAAGAGGAACCTATCCGGGATATTTTGTTTCAAGCTTTCCAAAAAGAGGCAATCGGTTTTAAGATAGAAGGTGGACACATATTGCTTTATGAACGCCCGCTTCCGACCGGAAGGAAGTTTACCATTTGCGGATACGTGACCGATTCTGCCTCATGCGAATCGTTGATAGGGGCGAATGTCTATGAGGTCGTCTCTCATTCCGGAACATTTACGAATCCGTTTGGCTTTTATTCCTTGACATTGCCGGAAGGAGAGACGCAACTTTCGTTTTCCTATTTGGGGTATGACAGTGAACATTCCCGGTTTATGTTGGATAAAGATACGGTCATCAACATATCATTGGTTTCGAACAACCGCTTAAGCGAAGTGGTGGTGTTGTCAGACCGGAAGGAAGTGGGCATACGTTCCAACCGGATGAGTGCGCAAGAAATCCCGATGACGCAGATACGTAACACGCCTGCTTTGTTGGGCGAAGCCGACCTGCTGAAAACTATCCAATTGATGCCGGGCGTGCAGACTGCCACCGAAGGATTCAGCGGTTTGTATGTCCGGGGAGGCGGACCGGATCAGAACTTGATTCTGTTGGACGGCATACCGATTTACAATGCCGACCACTTGTTGGGAGCTTTCTCCATTTTCACGCCTGAAGCCATCAAGAAGGTGACTTTGTTCAAAGGTTCTTTTCCTGCCCGTTTTGGAGGCAGGCTCTCTTCGATAGTCGATATCCGGACGAACGATGGCGATATGAACCATTTCCATGGGACGGTGAGCGCAGGTTTATTGACGAACAAGCTGCATTTGGAAGGTCCTATCTGGAAAAATCGTACTTCGTTTTGTTTGACAGCCAGGCGGACATACTTGGATTGGCTGGCGAGACCTTTTATGGATGACGACAAGAAGTACCGCTATTATTTTTATGATGTCAATGCCAAAGTCAACCATCGCTTTTCCGACCGCAGCCGCCTGTTCTTGAGCTTTTATAAAGGGAAAGACCATTGCGATTATAAGCGGGGAGTAAACTACCAATATGAATATGTTGGTTATTTCTATAACGACCGCTTGAACTTGAATTGGGGAAATACGGTGGCAGCCCTTCGTTGGAATTATCTATTCTCCAATAAACTGTTTAACAATACAACGGTGTCGTATAACCATTATAAGATGTTGATGTCTACGGGTTACCGGGATTACACGGAACGGTCGAAGACCAATGATTTGTTCTTGTATGGCTCTGATTACCATTCCGGCATTCATGACTATTCTGTGCAGTCTGATTTCGATTATACGCCTCGTCCCGAACACCATGTCAAATTCGGTGGAGCATATACTTACCATCGCTTCAGCCCGGAAGTGATGACATCGCGTGTGCAGGAAGCCGAAGATAATGTTGCTGTGCGTGATACTCTTTACAATACCATATCAGGAGGCAAGATGAATGGCCATGAATTATCCATCTATGCAGAGGATGATATGACTTTCGGGAGATTGGGTTTGAATGCCGGTGTGCATTTGTCTCTTTTCTCGGCAGGAGGAAAACGATATTTCTCCGCCCAGCCGCGTGCTTCCTTGCGTTATCGTATAACTGACGATTGGAGTGCGAAAGCTTCATTTACCCAAATGGCGCAGTATGTCCATTTGCTTTCTTCCTCGACGATTGCCTTGCCGACCGATTTGTGGGTTCCTGTTACGAAAAACATCCGCCCGATGATTGCTAACCAATATGCCATAGGGGCATATTATACTGGACTGAAAGGATATGAGTTCTCGGTAGAGGGCTATTACAAGCAGATGCGCAATGTGTTGGAATACCAAGACGGGGCTTCGTTCTTCGCCTCCTCTTCGAGTTGGGAAGAGAAGGTGGAAATGGGCGAAGGTCGTTCCATGGGAATTGAGTTCTTAGCCCAAAAGAATACAGGAAAGACGACGGGATGGATAGCTTATACTTTGGCGAAAAGCGACAGGCAGTTTGAGAATGGGAAAATCAACAATGGCAAGCGGTTTCCTTATAAATATGACAAGCGGCATAACTTGAACATCTGCGTGAATCATAAATTCTCCGACCGGTTTGACATTGGGGCAACTTGGGTGTTTAGTACAGGTGGAACGGTGACGGTGGCAGAACAACGGATGAACGTCATTTATCCGGTTGGCAATGGTTACCTCTCGGAGCATTTTCTGGAGCAGAACTATATTCCTAAGCGGAACAATTTCCGTTTGCCTTGTACGCACCGCCTGAATCTTGGTGTTAATTTCCATAAACGAGTGAAACGAGGGGAACACACTTGGAACGTATCTGTCTTTAATGCTTATAACGCCATGAATCCCCAGTTGGTATTTATGGAGCAAGAGGTGACGGGACACGAAGTGATTCGTCCGGATGGAAGTTTTGGTTACAAGGAAGAGGTGAAGAACCATTTGAAAAAGTTGACATTGCTTCCTTGCCTCCCTTCATTTACATATACATTTAAATTTTAAGAACGATGAAGATGAAGAAGTATCTCTATTTATTGCTATATGTGTGGACAGGAGTTTTATTTGCTTCTTGTGAGAATGTGTTGGATTACCAACAGAAAGAACAACCCCGCCAGTTAGTCGTGAATGCTTTGTTGGAATCGGATGTGGCAGGTAATAAAGTTTATTTGTCGTTGAGCGGGAAAACATCGGCAGGTTATTTGGAAAGAGGTTCGGTTTCCGTTTATGTCAATGACGAATGGAAGGAGAAGCAGGAGGCTGTTTGTGAAATCAATCAAGCTGGATCGGATTTCCTGATGTATTCTCAATTGGAAACTCTTTTCCATCCCGGCGACCGTATCAAAATAGAGGCAGAAGGAGAAGCGGATGGTGTCGTATACAATGCCTTTGCCGAAGTTTCTGTTCCTTATCCGATTGATCCCATCCAAGTAGATACGATGACCACACGATTGTGGAATGGCTTTGAGGATATTCCTGCCATCCGATATTTCATTACATTAAAAGACCGCCCGAACGAACAGAACTATTACCGGTTGAAGATTTATAGCGGTACTTATTGGAATGCGGAAATACCCGAAGGTTGGTCGCCTTATGACTTGGAAACGATTTATGACCAGGAAGAAATCGTATTGAGTGAAGGGCATTATTCCAACGAAAATGATGACAGATACAATAACATCTTGCGTAATGTCAAGAATGTTTATAGCGTATTTATGGATAATCACTTCAAAAACCAGAGTTACACGCTCCGTGTCTACACCCGCTACCGTCCTGCCAAAGAGTTTGCTTATGAGTGGCAGAAGCATATTCAGACACAAGCCCGAATTTGCATCCAAAGCTTGACGGAAGAAGAGTATCGTTATCTCCGTGCTCTGACTTTGCTCAGTTCCGACGAATACGAAGAAGCATTGATGGAGCCAGTCATTATCCCGACGAATGTGACAGGCGGCTTAGGCTTTGTTGGTGCCTCTTCAGTAACTTATCACCAACTGCGCATTATGGACAAACTGCCACGGAAATAAATAAGAATAATACTGTGTAGTTTTCTATTTCTTTTGTAAATTTGCATCATAACATTCAATAAATAAGTGTATGAAACATTTTGATGGTGCTATCTTGCGTGCGGTAATATCCGTTCTGTTAGGTATAGTCTTGATACTTTGGCCGGCTGCAGCGGTTCTTTATATCATTATGCTTATTGGTGCAGGCTTTTTGTTGCCCGGAGTAATCTCGATTGTCAGCTACTTCTTACGAGACAAATCGAATGACACGATTTCACGCATGTTCCCGTTGGCAGGATTGGGAAGCGTGTTGTTGGGAGCGTGGCTCATCTTGATGCCCGGCTTTTTCGTGAACATTCTGATGTTCGTGCTGGGCGGTGTCTTGCTGATTGCGGGAATAGAACAGTTTGCCACGTTGATTTCAGCCCGGAAATTCGGGCCTGTCCGTGCGATGTATTACATTCTTCCTGCATTGATTTTGTTGGCAGGCTTGCTCATTATCTTCTACCCGATGAAAGTAATCGAGGACACTTTGGTCATATTCGGTGCTGTGATATTGGTATACGGAGTGAATGAATTGATCAACTGGTATAAATTCAAGAAGAACAATTACATCCAACTAGATTGATTAAATCCCCAATTTCTCATCCGTGGTAATAGTTTGCAGATTAGCAAGATTTCCTATATTCCATGGGTGAGATGCCGACATGCTTTTTAAAGAACTTCCCAAAAGTGGATTGATCCGAGAAGTGCAGCAAATCTGCCACTTGCTGTACAGTAGCTTGAGGCGCTTTCAATAAAATCTTCGCCTCTTGGATTAGCACATCGTCAATCCATTTGTTGGCAGACTTTCCTGTTTGCTCTTTCAGGATTAACGACAGATATTGAGGCGTGATGAATAATTTTTCGGAATAGAAGGAAACGGCATGTTCTTTCCGGCAATTGGCAATCAATAACCTGAGGAAAGCCGAGAATAACTCCTCTTTTCTGCTAAGAGTTGGAGGAGCAAAGTACTCTTCTTGCTGATAAAAGATGTTCGCCAGTTCGATTAAGAAGTTCTGCAAATTATTTATCAAAAGCATACGTTGCAATTTATGGGAAGTCAATTTGATGTTGTCTTGAAGGATGTTCAGGCATTTTTCTAACAACTTCATCTCTTCCTTTGTACATTGTATGATAGGATTCTTCCGGATTTTCATGTAGACTATTTCCGGAGAGTCGTGTATCGGATCGGGTCTTTCAAGAAAGAACGCGAAGCCGCTAACATAAAGCATTTGAAATCCGGGCTGACACGTATCGACTGGACGATGTGGGTCGGCATGACGATAATAATTGTGTTGGCTGTTATGTTATAAGGTTTGTAATCAATTTGGACTTCTAAACTGCCTTCTTGCACCAAGATAATCTGCAAGGCATCTATTCGCATGCAGGAATGGAGGAATTCCGTTTGGGAATTGACAACAGATACCATTATCTCATTCTTAAAACTTGCCGATGAAGGCAGAGCTTCTATGATGGAAGATAGCTCAACAATAGGATATTCTATCATGAATAATACTTTTTTAGAACTAATACTATTACAAACATACGTATAAAAAAGAAAGAATGAAAATATTTCAAGAAAAAAACACCAGATGTTGCTTGGGTAATAAAATAATACTATCTTTGCACACGTTTTTTCACCTCTCCGTGTGATGGGGAATTAGGAAACACAATGATCAATAACTAATTTTGAGTAACACATCAATTTAAAAAAGATGAAAACATTTCAATTAGAAGGAAAGACGAGAGAAATCGCACCGTGTTCAGCAGATCAGAAAAGAGCTTTGAAAGCTATTCGTAAGAACGATGAAATTCCTGCTGTATTATATGGTGGTGAGAAAGTAATCCATTTTACTGTAACAAACAGTGCAGTAAGAAACTTGGTTTATACACCGGAAATTTTCGCAGTAGAATTGACAATCGATGGCGAAAAGAAAATGGTTGTTATGAAAGACATCCAGTTCCACCCAGTAACAGATGCAATTTTGCACATCGATTTCTTGGAAATTACTCCTGAAAAACCAATCGTAATGGAAGTTCCGGTTGTTTTGGATGGTCACGCTGAAGGTGTTAAAGCCGGTGGTAAATTGCAGTTACAGATGAGAAAGTTGAAAGTTAAAGCTGTTTATACTGAAATCCCTGAAAAGTTGGTTATCAATGTTGACCACTTGGGATTGGGTAAAACAATGCAGGTTGGTGCTATCCACTTCGAAGGTTTGGAAATCATGAACGCTAAGAACGCAGTTGTTTGCTCAGTTCAGTTGACTCGTGCCGCTCGTGGAGCACAAGCTAAAGCTTAAGAGCTTGTAAAATTTCATAGTTAAAAGATTTAGTGGAGGATGTTCTTCGTGAGAATAGGACATCCTCTTTTTTTATATCCTTTATTTAATAAGTACAATCAGACAAATATGAAATATTTAATAACCGGATTAGGGAATATTGGTGCAGAATATTTGGGAACTCGTCACAATATCGGTTTTCGGGTTGTGAACCATTTGGTAGAGAGTGCCGGCACTACTTTCTCTGAAGAACGTTATGGCGCAATAGCCCGTATGAGAGTGAAGAATTGTGAATTGGTCGTGTTGAAACCTAACACATTTATGAATTTGAGTGGTAATGCGGTGCGTTATTGGTTGCAAAAAGAGAATATTCCTATCGAAAACTTGCTGGTGGTCGTGGACGATTTGGCTTTGCCGTTTGGGACTTTGCGTTTGAAACCCAAGGGAAGTGACGCCGGTCATAACGGACTGAAGAACATTGCACAGCTGTTGAACACGCAGAATTATGCACGTTTGCGCTTTGGATTGGGTAATGATTTCCCGAAAGGAGGACAAGTGGACTTTGTTTTAGGACATTTCCCACAGGAGGAGTTAAACCAGATGACTGAAAAATTAGACAGAGCGGTAGAGATAATCAAAAGCTTCTGCTTGGCAGGAGTGCAATTGACAATGAACCAATATAATAATAAATAGAGATGAATGAGGTTCGCATTGATAAATGGATGTGGGCGACACGAATATTCAAAACCCGTAGCGTGGCTGCTGATGCCTGCAAAAAAGGCCGTGTGATGATGAGCGGAGTAGCGGTGAAGCCCTCACGGATGGTGAAAGTGGGCGATGTGATTCAAGTTCGCAAACCGCCGGTAACTTTCTCTTTTAAGGTCTTGGAGTTGGCACAAAACAGGATGGGAGCTAAGTTGGTGCCTCAATATATGGAGAATGTGACACCGCCGGAGCAGTATGAGATTTTAGAAATGAATCGTATTTCGGGATTCGTGAACAGGGCGAAAGGGTTGGGAAGACCGACAAAGAAGGACAGACGAGAATTGGAACAATTCACGGGTGCAGACTTTTATGAGCCTGGTGATGATTTCGATTTCGATTTTGATTTCGATTCAGAGGATGAGGAGTGATAAATAGTTCATTGATGCACCTTTTGCAACTCCATTTCTGAATATTCCATCAACATTTTCATAGCCAAAGGAGCGTACCAAGTTTTTACTTCCTGTTCCGTAGGAGTATGATTACCTGGGAAATAATAGGCATGATTGTAGTGTTCCAAGAATAGGGGAGAGAAGTGAGCCAAGGAGTCTTGTTCTCCGAAAAGCCCCCAGACTCTTCCCTTGTTAATGGGATTACAGTGATTGAATTGTTTGGCTTCAAGCTCGGCGAACTCCTTAATCAATGCCTCGTCAATGACTATTTTTGGTTTCCATCCATCCGAGGTGCTTTGTATTCATGCTCGCCGATGCGATTTCTCAAGAATTCACTCATTTTGAAATAAGGATTGCCAAGCAAAGCAGGAATACCGACGACGGGAGAGAGCATTTGTGCATAAAAGGCTCCGCAACTATTACCCAAAAGCAAATCCGGCTTTTCTCGTTCGATGATGGAACCAATCTGCTTCAATGCTTCTTTTGGGTGGAGAGGCAAGTCTGGGGTCAAGACAATAGCTTGTCCATCAAATGCCTCCTTCAAAGCCTTTGCCATAGGACAACTGCCTGTCGCGAAGAATCCGTGTAGGAAAAGTATCTTTTTCATTATTCTATTGCATCTCTATTGATGCCACAAAGATAGTCATATACTCTTTTCGGTAATCGTCTGCCAAAGAATTTTCAAAAAAGAATCTGCCTTTTTCCCAAAAGCAGGATTCTTATTTTTGAAAAGATAGTATCTTTGAAACATATTTGAAAATGATAAATGATAAAAGACTAACTAATGAATACTTCAAGGATACAATGGATTTCTTCTTATAAGACAAGCATCGTTTTGTTGCTCGTTTATGCTTTTGGTTTGGCAGGTGCGACCTTTATTGAGAAATATGGCGGCACAGACTTGGCTAAAAACATGGTTTATTATTCTCCAATATTCATTTTGTTGCAGTTGCTGATGGTTCTCAATTATTTGGCGATTGAACATAAACGGCAATATATACGTCAGAAACGATGGGGCGTTTCGATTATCCATCTCTCTTTCATCGTCATTTTAGCAGGGGCACTTTATTCTCATTTGTTCAGTGAAGAAGGTTTGATGCACCTTCGTGAAGGAGAACGGAGCAACCAGATATCTGTGCACATGGGAAACAAGACTTCTTATCACACGTTGCCCTTTGAGATAGAATTGGTTCGTTTTACAATGACCCGCTATCCGGGTTCGCAAAGTCCTTCTTCCTATGAAAGCGATGTCATTGTCCATGAAGATGGAAAGAGTCGTGAAGCCTTGATTTATATGAATAATGTGTTGGATGTAAAGGGTTATCGCTTCTTTCAAGCATCGTTCGATGCGGACGAGAAAGGGAGCATTCTGTCTGTCAACCGGGATGTGATTGGGCGGAATATAACTTATACCGGCTACTTCTTATTGTTAATCGGTTTCCTTTTCTCGTTGTTCGGGCGAAATTCACGTTTCCGGACATTGAGCCGCCAGTTGGCAAAAATGCAAAAAGGAAACATTGCGATAGGGATGATTCTCTTGATTCCTTTGTTCCCGATTGCGGCAAAAGCAGAAAAAGGGGAAGCTCCTTCCATGAAAATGGGAATGGTTTTGCAACAATTGGCAATCGACCCGGAACATGCCGCCCGTTTTGGTGCATTGCCCGTGCAGTCGGAGCGAGGCAGGATGATTCCGATGAATACTTTTTCCTCGGAAGTGTTGCGGAAGCTGCATAAGAAAGACCATTTCGGCAAACTTAACTCAGACCAGTTTTTGCTCAGTTTGTTAGCCATGCCCGATATGTGGATGCGTATTCCTCTGATTGCCTATTCCAACAAAGAGATTGCCTCTTATTATGGTTTGCCGGAGAAATCGTGTAGTTATATCCAATTGTTCGACCCTTCCGGCAGTTATAAATTGCAGCAGAAAGTGGAAGAAGCATATAGCAAAATGCCGAACCAAAGGACATCATTCGACAAGGATTTGATGAAATTGGACGAGCAGGCAAACATATTGCATCTTTTGCTTTCTTATCAATTGGTTAAAATATTCCCGAACGAAGAAGATCCTTCCCATCGTTGGTATGCGCCTGGTGAAGATTTGTCTCCCTTTTCCGGAGGCGATTTCTCATTTGTTTCCAAGATATTTGTTTGGTATATGAACGAAGTCCAGTCCGCATTGAAAGAGAAGGATTGGCGAAGAGCGGATGAGGTTTTGGCGATGATAGCCAAATATCAACAGTCGAAGTGCAAGGATTTGGATATTAGCCCGAAGAAAATGCAAGCGGAGATTACTTATAACAAGATGGATATATTCCGTTTATGCAAAATCGGTTATCTTGTCTTGGGTGGATTCCTGCTGTTATTCACGTTTGCTGGATTATTCAAGTCACATTCGTCAATGGAATATCTGACTTGGATATTGGCTTTTGCTGCTTTTGCCGTTTTCCTGTTCCATACTTATGGATTGGGAGTCAGATGGTACATTGCTGGTTATGCACCCTGGAGCAATTCTTATGAAACAATGGTCTATGTCGCATGGGCAACAGCGTTAGGTGGATTGTTATTCATGCGGAAAAGTCCGATTACGATGGCTTTGGCCACACTGTTCAGTGGAATCATTTTGTTCGTCTCCGGTTTGAGTTGGATGGATCCGCAGATAAGCCCTTTGGTTCCGGTCTTGAAGTCTCCTTGGCTGATGTTTCACGTGGCAGTGATTGTGGCTGCTTATGGTTTCTTCGGCATAAGTTGTCTGTTGGGCTTCACGAATATGGTGGTGATGAGCTTGGTCAAAGGAGAGAATCATCTGAGTTTGGAAAGGAGAGTAAAAGAATTAACCCTTGTGAACGAGATGGCTCTTTTGGTAGGTTTGGCATTAATGACAATCGGCACCTTTTTAGGAGCTATTTGGGCGAATGAATCTTGGGGACGTTATTGGGGCTGGGATCCGAAAGAGACGTGGGCTCTCGTGACAGTTATCGTTTATGCATTAGTTGAACATCTTCGTTTGGTCCGCGGCTGGTTTTCCCAGTGGTCATTCAATTTTTTATCAGTAATAGCCTTCAGTTCGGTTTTGATGACATTCTTCGGGGTCAATTATTTCCTAAGCGGAATGCACTCGTATGGGGAGAATGACCAAGTAGGGGTGATTTTTACCTATTTAGTATTAGGTTTATTGGTTGTTCTTTTGCTTGGAGTCTTTTCTTATCGGAAATCGAGGAATTCTGACATAGCTTAAAAAGGTTGTATTAAAACACAACCAATTGGCACTATCTTTAAGAATTAAAATAATTAATAGAGACTAAAGCTTTGTAATTAATAAATTATATAGGGATATTCAATAAATAGTATAAAATTAGTTGGCTAATTTTATACTATTTATTGAATATCCCTGCTCTTATATTTTCAAATGATTATTGCAAAGTGCCGTTTTGAGCATCTTGCACCATTTGTGCATTCGGCAAAATCAATATTTCCACACGGCGGTTCAAAGCGCGTCCTTCAACTGTGCTGTTATCAGCAACTGGTTCATGGATTCCTTTTCCTTCGTATGTCATTCGTTTGCTGCTAACTCCTTGGTCAACCATCAAATAGTCAAAAACGCTTTTGGCTCTCTTTTCAGAAAGAGTCTGGTTGTAATCAACCTTTCCAGTGTTGTCTGTGTGACCAATAATCTTGATGTCTGTGTCCGGATTCTGATTCAAACTGGTTGCCAAATTGCGCAAGGCAGACTTTGAAGCTTCACTAACTGTGCTTGAGTTGGTTGCAAACAAGATACCTGAATCAAAAGTAACCTTCAAAGCTTCACCATTGTTGATTGTCTCAACAGTTGCCTCTTCTGGCAATGTCGCTTCCAATTCTTTCTTTTGTTTATCCATTTTCTTACCAATCAATGCACCAGCTGTTCCTCCAACAGCTGCACCGATGATTGTGCCTAATGCTGTGTTGCCGGCAATTGCACCGACTCCAGCACCAACGGCAGCTCCGCCACCAACTCCGATTGCCGCACCTTTTTGTGTGTTATTCCAAGAACCGCAACTTGAGAAAATCAATGTTACGGAAAGTAGCATAGCTGTTAATACTTTTAGACTTTTCATATTTCCTCCTTGTATTTTTAGTCAAACATGTTCAATGAATCGCAATATTCCAATTCTCCTTGGATGACGAATTGGATTTCTTCAGGAAGGAACTTGCCGACGCCATCTTTTTGGGCGTTTTTTATGACATAGTCTATCAGTTCCTCTTCATTGATTTCAACAACGCTGTCGTCATCATCACTCTCATCCATGAAACCTTTGCTGTCATAGAAGTCATAAATCAAATCAACAATATAATAGATGTCGTCATCGCTGAATTTCTCTTTCAGCTCTTGGGGAAGATAGTTCTTTATGAACTTCATTGACTCGACATCGTCATAAATTAAATCATCTTGTGTACTCATACTCATTTTCTATTTAGGTTTTATATCGGCAGAAGCCAATTACTATACACAAAAGTATAATAAATATCTAAATAAGCCAATCAAGATGCTACTTTTTATTATTCCCTTTGGTATAAATAGATGAAATTTGGCAGGAGAAGGCTTAAAAGAGGCGATGATTGTTTTCAAACAATTGTTGCATGGCTGTCCGCTCTTTGCTGTTGAGCTTGATTTGTTTGAGTGCATGTTGGAAAGGAGAGAGGCGATGTATGTCGCTTCCGATATATGTATACCAACCGTCATGCAGGAAGTTGAGCGCACGTTTTCCTATGCCTTTTCCGTAGATGCCAGCCAAAGACATCAAGTTCATTTGCAATTCGCAACCTAAGTCCCGGAGGTGATTGATTTCCTCGTCTTTCATATATAGATATCTTTCCGCATGTGCAATCACGGGAACATATCCTTTCAATGTGATTTGATAAAGCAAATCATAAAGATTGGGCGGACCGGAGAAATAAGAGGTTTCGACTAAAATGTGCTTCTCGTCCAATCCCAATATCTCTTCGTTAAGACGTTCTTCAAATGCGGCATCTAACATATACTCTGCTGCCAAATGGAATTGAATAGAAGTTTGGGTGGTCGAAGTGAACTGTTGGAAACGTTCTTTCAGGAAGCTCGCACGGTTTTGCGTCAAGTCTTCCATAATATGGGGAGTGAAGATAATCCGTTTTATTCCCACTTCTTCTAAGAAAGAAATAGCTTCTTGAGACGACTCATTATCCGGGAAACCGTCGTCCACTCCTGGAAGTAAGTGGGAGTGGACATCGGTTGCTCCTTGTAATAAGGATGTGTTTTGGATATTCTTTTTAAGAAATCAAACATGAACAATTACTTTTTCTTCTTTTTCTCATCATCATTGCCATAGCCATAACCGTAACCATAGCCATAACCGTAACCATAGCCATAACCGTAACCATGATGATAATCTGTTCCGTTGAGAATCAAGCAGAGGTTGTTGAATTTGTTGGCATGGTACAGACGTTCCAATTCTGGCAACTGTCGTTTGTCCATGTTTCCTGCACGTGCTATATAAATAGTCAAGTCAGTTACACGGTTTACAATGACAGCATCTGCTACGGCTGTAGCCGGAACGTTGTCCACGATGATATAGTCATATCTTTTGCGCAATTCATTCATCAGCGCATCCAATTGCTCACTCAGCAACAACTCTGATGGGTTAGGTGGAACCGGACCTGCTTTGATTGCGTCCAGACCTTCGCAGAATACATCCTTTATGATGATATCATCGATGTTGTTCACTTTTCCAGACAAGAAATGAGTGACTCCAGTAGTATGGCCTCCTCCCATGTTAGGGATGAGTTTGCTTAATGATTCTTTACGGATATCCAAATCTACTATGACAACTCTCTTCTTTGCCAAAGCAAGGCTGGCAGCGAGGTTTATGGTAGTAAACGTTTTTCCTGCACCCGGATTCATGGACGTAAGCATCAAGACTTGCATATTCTTCGCTTTTACCCGCATGAATTCCATGTTGGTACGAATGATACGGAATGCTTCGGAGATAGAATCTCGGCTGTTGGCATGAACCACCACTTCTCTTTTGTCTTTTTTCTCTTTGTTTGGAATTTCTCCCAAGAACGGAAGCGTTATGACCTTTTCCAAATCTTTACGAGAACGGACTTTCGTATCCAACGTGAAGATTAACCAAATGATTCCGGCTGGAATACCACAACCAATGACAAATGCCATTAACAGGATGATGGTGGACTTTGGCGCAATCGGCGCATTGGAACCTCCGGCAGGGTCGATGATACGGGCATTGCTTTCCGTGATAGCTTGTGTCAACGCATTCTCCTCGCGTTTGTTCAACAAATAAAGGTAAAGTTCTTCCTTGATTTTTTGTTGACGCTCAACCGAAAGGACATACTTCTGCTGCGTCGGGACAGCCGAGATACGGCGAGAAGTCTGTGCAGCTTGGTTTTGTACATTATTAATCTTCACATTCAAACCAACAATCAAGTTGTCGATGGAACGGATGATAGTCTGGCGCATGGCATTCAAAGAGTTGTTCAAATCCTGAATGACCGGGTTCTTGCTACTACTGTTGCTAATCAGCTTGTCACGTTTCAGCAACATCGTGTTATATTCCGAAATATCACTTTCTACATTGACATCCACACCCGTGTTCGCAGGGATCAAATCCGCATTGTGGGAAGGATCAACCAAATACTCTTTGATATATTTTGCCAATTGCAACTGGCTCTGCAAAAGAGGCTCTCTTGATTGTATTGGCTTGTGTTCTGAAGATACATGCCTGTTTCAGAAGTGATATCCGTCAATTGGTTCTCCTTCTTGAACGACTCGATATTCGCATCCACACTTCCCAATTCCTTCTCGATGATAAGCAAACGGTCAGCGATAAAGTTGGAAGTATTGACTGCCACTTGGTTCTTGTCGTTGATGACATCTTCTTTGTACACGGCAATCAACGTGTTCAATACATCTTCTGCACGAGGAATGGAACGATCCTGGAGTGTCAAGTTGATGATGGTTGATGTCTTGGAAGCCAGTGATGCATTCAATGCCGCTTGGTAAGCGTTGGTGACAGAAGAAACCGAACTTTTGCTGACGTTGATTTCTTTGTTCCAATAACGGTCGGAATAGTCCAATGTAGCTTCTATCTTCACAGGACCAACCGGAGTATTGACCGAGTCGCCCAACATGACCTGTATCGGTTTGCCAACCTCCACAAGTTCACCTTCGGTGTTGATTGTCTTAAAGTCATGCAAAAGGACTTTCTGTTTGTTTATCGGAGTCGCTTTCAAAGAAAAGGTCTGTTCTCCTTCCGCTTCCGGGAATGTCAAAGAAATCGGGGCACGAGTATACAAATCGACTGTGCGCAATCCCTCTTTGATAGAATAGTTGATATCCAAATGCAGGCGTTTGACAACCATTTCCATCAATCGGTTTGCCTTGAATACCAATACTTCATTGTCTACATTTCGAGAGCCCATCGTGATACCCAAATCCCCGAAGGCGTTCGACTCGGAAAAACCGCCACCTTTTTTGTCGTCTTTGATTAGGACGGAAGCCGTGCGGGTATAAATCTTGGGTGCCCACTTTAGATAAACGAAAGCGACAGATACGCATAACACTGCGGATATCACGAACCAATACCAATTGGCCAAAGCAATCTTGATAAGGTCAAGGATATTTAACTCCGGCTCTTGTTGTTCTATATTGTTGTTGTTTTCAAATTGCTCCATTATACAAATAGGTAATTATGTTATTTTGTTAAAGTGACAATCAAGGAAGCTATTGCTGCCAAAACCGAAACGGCAGACAACCATACGCTTGCCGAGTTGTTCTGGTTGATTCCACTCTGTTGGGATTTAGCACGGTTAGGCTCTACGTAAACAATATCGTTTTGCTGCAAATAGTAGCAAGGCGAAGAAAAGATGTCGGATGAACGCAAATCATGGAACAACACCTTGCGTTTTCCGTCTTTTTCACGGATAACTGCCACGCGGTCACGTCTACCATAAATAGTCAAGTCTCCTGCCATACTAAGCGCTTCCAACAAAGTGATGCGGTCGCCGGCAATCGTGAAAGAACCCGGACGGGCAACTTCACCTATGACGGATACTTTATAATTCAAGAACTGGACTGTGACGACAGGGTCTTTGACCAAGTCTTCGTCAATCAACCGTTTTTTGACCATCTCCTTCAATTGCAAGCGGGTGAGTCCCACTACATGGATTTTACCCAAGACCGGGAAATCAATATCTCCATTCACGTCAACCAAATAGCCCAACAGACGCTGTTGTCCATACGATTCTGAACCGATTTGGTAGGAGACCATTGGCATGTTGAAAGGAACTACCAATTCTTTGTCTTTACTGTTTACCAAGATTCCAAGCAAGTCATCCTCGTGGATAAGCACTTCAAATTTCTGCTCTATATCAGTGGCTTTGTACGGGACAACGTCCTGAAGATAGACGACATCTTTCGTCGTTTTGCAAGAAATAAGAGACATTAATAATAAAAGGCTCATTACTTGGCATACTAATTTAGACTTTCTGCTTTTGACGCTCCCTTTGGAGTGATGCAATAGGGTAGATAACGGATTCATATTATTAAAATTGTTATAACTCATGTTTGTTAATGTATGAATATGGCCATATAAGGTCTTTTGACCTGCAAAAATACAAATTTGCAGGCTGACGACCTAATATGGAGGGGCTTTTTATTGGATATCGCTTCTTTTTTTCAGCACAGTCTCAATTAACTGCTTCAATTCGGCTTCATCCCTTTTCGGGCAGACCAACAAGACATCCTTTGTGTCAGCCACGACATAGTCGTCGAGTCCTGCCAAGACCAAAAGTTTGTCGGGAAGCTCTTCTTTGACTAAAGTGTTGCAAGTGTCGAAATAGAGCACATCGCCTCCAATTTTGGCATTATGCGCACTGTCTTTGTCTAAATGTTCATACAAAGAACCCCATGTCCCGATGTCGCTCCATCCGAAATCGCCATCGATCACGACCACATTCTGTGCTCTTTCCATGACGGCATAGTCGATGGAGATGCTTTGGCAAGCCTCATAAGTGGTATTGACGCAAGTCTGTTCCTCTTGAGTTCCGTAATAAGGAACCAGTTTTTCAAAGGATTGTGCTATGTCTGGAACGAAAGACTCCAATGCTTTCTGAATGGCAGCGACCGACCAGACGAACATTCCTGAGTTCCAAACGAAACATCCTTCGTTCAGGAAAGAGACTGCTGTTTTCAAGTCGGGTTTTTCCTTGAATGCCAAGACGGAAGAGATGTTTTTCTCCGTTTCTCCTTTTTGGATATATCCATAGCCGGTTGCTGGATAAGTCGGGCGAATCCCCACAGTTACCAAGTCCGGATGATTGCCTGCGTGGTCGAGTGCATGGCGCATGACCTCTTCGAAATACTCTTCTTTCTGGATATAATGGTCGGACGGAGTCACTATCATGACGGCATCCGGGTCGTTCTTGGCGATTCGATAAGTCGCATAAGCAATGCAAGGTGCCGTGTTGCGTCTGCATGGCTCAGTCAATACTTGTTCCTCTTTCAGCATGGGCAATTGTTCCAATACCAAAGTCTTATATGCTTCACCTGTTACGACCAAGAAGTTTTCATCCGGGATGAACCTCGCAAATCGTTCGTATGTCATTTGAATGAACGTCTTACCGATACCCAATGCGTCTATGAATTGTTTCGGTTTGGCTGAGCGGCTCAATGGCCAAAAACGTGAACCCACTCCTCCTGCCATGATAACGCAGTAGTTTTTATTCATGTCCTGTATTATTAATTTATATTATACGTATGAGATATCATTCGGAGGATTCCCTCTCGGACTTCCGCCCCTATCTCTTTCCCATCTTTATGCAAAGATATGGAAAGATATTAAGAAAAAGAAATATCAAGAATGTTTTTATCTGGGGATTGCCGTTCATGTTTTTACCGTTTACATAGTGTTTTAATTCCATTTAAACAGCGTTTAAACGGTGTTTTAATCCATGAAGAAGTATGTGATTGAACCATCAAAAAGCAACAATATTTTGACAGACGATATAAATAAGAGGATGGATTATCCAAAGGCAGTCAGGGCAGATAAAAGAATAACCATTGTCTGTTGTCCATAATTCAATGGATTTTTGTAAGTTTGCAGCCAAATAATTAATCGTGAAAACCCTTTGGGTGGAACATAAATCGTATAGTTTTGAATAATTTCATTAAACGTACCCTGACGGGACTGATATTCGTAGGCGTTTTGGTGAGTGCCATTTTGTTTAGTGCCTACACGTTTGCTATCCTTTTTGGTTTGATAACCGCTCTCTCTTTGTGGGAATTTTATGGTCTGCTGGATCATTATCAAAATGCAGCTTTGAAGCGGGCAGTCAGCACGGCTGGTGGAGTCTATCTCTTTGCCGCTTGCTTCCTGAATGCAAGTGGAGTCGCTGGAGGAATCGTCTTTCTCCCTTACATCTTATTTATTATGTATACATTCATTGGCGAGTTATACACGAAAGCTCCCAATCCTATCAATAATTGGGCCTTTACCTTTTTGGCGCAGATTTATTGTGCCGGATCTTTTTCGTTGATGAACTACTTGGTTCTCCGTCCGGGCGACGCTTTGGCGGATTCATCGGGGCCGCAATATGCTCCTTGGCTCATCTTGGCGATATTCATATTTGTGTGGTTGAACGACACCGGCGCATTTTTGGTCGGTTCCATGCTGGGCAAACACAAACTGTTTGAGCGCATTTCCCCTAAAAAATCGTGGGAAGGATTTTGGGGCGGATTTGTTATCGTGTTGCTTGGTTCCCAGGCAGTCGCTTGCTTCGAGCCGCAGGTAAGCCGTTTGCACTGGCTAATCTTGTCAGCCGTAGTTGTCCTCTTCGCCACTTGGGGAGATTTGACCGAATCATTGATGAAGAGGACGTTAGGAGTGAAAGACTCCGGCAATATCTTGCCCGGTCATGGCGGAATGCTCGACCGCTTCGACAGCGTGTTGATGGCATCTCCTGCTGCTTACATTTATATAGAATGGCTTATTCGAAATTAAATGTAAGCGTGACCATGCGGGAAGTCGCTTTGGAAAGCGCATCTGAATATTTTATCGTTTCCTGCCCTTGAAGGTCTGAACGATCCTTTTCCAATAAATCTAACAGTCGAAGCTGAACTTCAGTTCGGGACAGAGGCGGAAAAAGGGCAGGTAAAGATTGCATCCCAAACCAAATTCCAACCCGAAGTCCGTTCCTTTGAGCAGCATCGGATTTCCTCTTTTCCTTCCTAAATCAAAAGCCGTGTATATTCCTCCGACCAAGTAAGGACGGAAATTATTTAGCCTCATCGCGGAATATTTGACGGATAACGGGAAAGTCAAATAGCTGGATCGCACGGATGTGCGGAACTCATCACCACTTTCCTGCTCTTTGAACACAAATTTCTTGTCCCCGAAATTGATAGTCGGCGTAAAACGCAGATTGAAGTAGGGATTCAAATACATGTCGCCAATTACACCGACACTGAAGCCGGGAGAATAGGAGGGGATTTCGGCAAACCAAACTTCGCCGTTGGTGTTGGCTCCCGAATGGGTCAAAATCATGTCTTGCGCGTGCAAGCCGACATGGAAACCCAAATGAAATAATTTATTGTCTACGTAAGGTTGATTCTTAACCTTCTCTTGCTGTGCGAAAAGTGCGACAGGCAACGACAGCATAAGACCTATGATTATAAATATACGCTTCAACTTTTGTCTGTTTTTATAAAAATACAATCTTAGAACGTTGTAAATCTATTTTTATTGCAAATGTAGAAATAATTAGAGAGCTTCAAAAAAATATATCCAAAGATATTTTTTTTATACGAATAAAACTGTACATTTGCACTTACTAATAGTTAACAATTTAAACGTTTAAAGAAAATGGCTTACGTAATTAGCGACGATTGTATTGCTTGTGGAACATGTATCGACGAATGTCCTGTTGGAGCAATTTCTGAAGGTGATAAGTACAGTATCAACCCTGAAATGTGTGCAGATTGTGGAACTTGCGCAGAAGCTTGTCCTACAGGAGCTATCCATCCGGGTAACTAATTGAAGCAATACAGAAAAGTCCTTGAGCGAAGGGCTTAAGAATAAAAGGGGCTATGTCAAAACGATTGTTTTGATGCAGCCCCTTTAAGTTATGTCAGAATTGTAGTAACCTCTTGTACAATTTCATTAATTTCTCCTTGATGGAAGGACGCCAGCTGTGGGCGCAATAATGGATGGCAAACGATGCGGGAGTCGTTTCGTGCCTGTTTCCGGCAAAGATTTCCGAACGGTAGATTTTCATGTTGTCGTCCAAACATTGGTCTTTGTCCCAATAACGGAACCCGTATCGCTCGGCAATCCGCGAATAGATGAAAGGTGCGATGATATCCACGTTCAACTCCCCGTCTTGTGAAATGAAACGATGCCGGTCATACCATTCCAACACTTCTCCGACAAATTTCGACCCGGGTTCCGCACCCATCACGGCTGCTTGTATTTGGATTCCCGAAATGTAAGTGTCGTCAATCCGCTTTCCCTCTTTGTCAATATGCTGCATCGTTCCCAAACGTTCGATTTGGCTGGGATGATATTCCATTGATGAGAAAAAGCGATGGTGGAGGAAAGGATCGAAACTCTTCAAGACTTTCACATCCGAGTCCAAATAGATTCCGCCTTCCTTGTATAAAGCGTACATGCGGATGTAATCAGCGGCGAATGCCCATTTCTTGGCTTTGACAGCTTCTTGCACATAGAGTGGGGCGGAAGCGAGGTCGAAATTCTCCAAACTCCAATGCTTGATGGTATAATCCGGCATGACTTTCCGCCAACTTTCCATGCACATTCTTATCTTTGCTGGAAAAGGGTCATTGCTTAACCAGCAGAAATGTATAACTTTAGGTATCATCCTTTCTCTATTTGAAACGTTTGATAATTGATTTGAACTTACTTTTTGTTTGCAGTTTTCTCAGCCGCTTTTCCCAATAGTGCATTCCTGTTCCGGCAAGCTTCTCTTTGGAATCATTTCCGTTCTCGGTGAGGGCAAGATAAGAATCCAGGATTAATCGGAACAAGTCCTGTTTGCAGGTTATCGTACAGAGGTTTTCCAACCGTTTTTCCCTGTCCGGGATGCCGTTTACCAATTGGGTCCGGTTGATGTCCACCATTGTGAAATGATATTCCCCGCTCTCTTTATGATATAGGAAATTCCCCAAGTTTAAATCTTTGTTCAATATTCCGGCACGATGCATCCGGACCATCATTCCAGCCAAGTCGTTTACCAATTGGTTGTCATATTGGTCGGTTTGTTCCGCCAACGGACAGACCGGAGGATATGGGGAAACCAACGAGATGAAATAACCGTCGCGGAACCATCCGCAGCAATTGCGTGTCTCTATGAATGCCACCTCTTCCGGCGTGTCGATTCCCCGTTCCCGGTAAGCCTTCGCATAGATGAACGCATGTTCCGCTTTTGTCTTCCGGAAAAGAGAGTAAATGAAGCTCTGTATCCAGTTTACCCGTTTGAAACGCTTCACCATGAAAGGCTGTCCTTGGATAATGAAACGCCTGATTATGTTTCTTCCTTCGTGGATGCTTTCCCCTTTGCCTTCCGCTATCCATTCCGGGATGGAACGGAACTCTTTGTCATATTTTTGGTATTCCGGCTTGATAACTACTCTCATCATCTCTTTTTATCTTTAGTCAAGGCCCGGTAAAGTTCCATCATCTGCGAAGCCTGCTTTTCCGCTGAGAAACGGGACACGTATTCCAATCCTTGTTCTATCATCTTTTGCCGCAAATCAGGATTGTTCCAAACGAGGCGAATGGCGTTTGCCATTTCTTGTGCGTTGTCCGGATTGACATAGATGGAATTCGGACCGCCTGCTTCTTCCAAACATGAACCAGTTGCCGCTATCACGGGGATTCCGGAATGGAGGGCTTCTATGATTGGAATGCCGAATCCTTCATATCTCGATGGATATACAAAAAGTTTGGCGCATTGATAAAGGGCTGGCAGGTCGTCGAAGGTGACTTGGTGGCGGAAATGCACCCGTTTGTCCAGTGAGTGGTTCTTTATGTATTTCACCGCCTCGTCTGTATAGGGAGTCCTGCGCCCGACAATGACCAAATGGATTTCTTCCGGTAGTTCGTCCAAGGCTTTGATAGCCAACAATACATTCTTCCTCTCCTCGATAGTTCCCACGCTCAACACATAATGGTCCGGAAGGGCATAACGCTCACGCACCAACTGTTTGTGTTGGAACTTTACTTTCCGTGAGAATGACTTGTCGCAACCTTGGTAGATGACAGATATCTTTTCTTCTGGAATATGGAAAAAGCGTACAATGTCACGTTTGGTGCATTCGCTGACCGCAACGATGGCAGAGGCGTCTTTGCAAGCCTTCTTGAATTTGTAACCATATATTTTCCGGTCAATCCAAGGATAATATTGCGGATAAAGGAGAAAGATAAGGTCGTGTATCGTGACGACGCTTTTGACGGAACGGGCTCTCCTGATATTGAAAGGCAATTCGTTGCTCAACCCGTGGTAAATGTCAATGCCTCCGGAACTTAACAGCCCCGTCACTCTCCAAGAACGCCAAAAGGCTTTGAGCTTATTCCAGGGACTCTTGGGATAGATACATTTCATGTTTGGGCAAGCTTTGGCAAACTTCCTGAACTGGAAGCTTTCCTGCTTTTTGGGGGCATAGAGGAGGTATTTGTTTTCAGGGAAATAACGATTCAATATCTCAATTAAGTAACGGCTGTAGTTCCCTAATCCGGTGAAGTTTTGAACTGCTCTTTTTCCGTCAAATCCGATTTTCATGTTTTTGGTAATTCTTTGAGTTTCCATTTAGAATGGGGCTGTGTTAAAATGGATGTTTTAATGCAGCCCCATTATTCAATCTATGTTCAATTAAATATGTTCAACTTATGTTCAATCTCTATTTGAAAGATATTTCATGAATTGGCAACGCTCGTACAGCGTAGGGTCGGAGATATTGGCGTAATTCAGTTTGCCTTTGAATTGGGAAAGGTTTTCATAACCAGCTTGGTGCATCCATTCCTCGACGCAGGTGGTAATCTGGGAAATAATCTCGGTTCCATGAGTATAAATCGCACTACACATTTGTACGCCGGAAGCACCAGCCAAGATACATTTGATAACACCTTCCCAATCGTGTACTCCTGTTGATGACACGATGTCAATGCCCTTGACCAATCCCGATACGATGGCTGTCCAACGGATTGTATCGCTCAGGTCGGTCGGATTGCTGAACAATTGTCCGGAGACGATTTGCAGCTTGTTGATGTCAATGTCCGGTTGGTACATTCTGTTGAACAAGACCACTCCGGCAGCACCGTTCGCTTTCAGTTTGTTGACCAATGCAGGCAGGTTCGAAGTATATTTGCTCAATTTGACAGTGACAGGGATGGAAACGACCTGCTTGATCATCCGCAAGATACGGATATAATTCTCTTCGACCTCATTCCCTTTGCCGTTTATCTCCGTTTCCAACAGCAGCAAGTTGAGTTCTATCGCATCCGCACCCGCTTCTTGCAGGTGGGCAGCAAACTCAATCCAGGAATCAGCCCGGTAGCAATTGACACTTGCGATGATAGGAATCGAGCATGCCTTCTTGGAATCACGGATTAGCTGCAAGTAGGCTTCCACTTGGTTGGCTTTCACATATCCGCGGATAAGGTCGGAAGCTTCCGGGTAATCCGCTTCATACAGCATGGCGTCGCCTTGCATTTCCATTTGCTCTTCAAACAATGATTTCAATACAATGGCACCTGCTCCTGCCTTCTCGAAGGCCTTGTTTCGTTCTGCGTTGTTCGTCAATCCGGAACTGCCTATGATAATGGGGCTTTGCAGTGACAGTCCCGCATATTGAGTCTGAATATTTACCATAACTGATGCGTTTTAAATGTTTATTCTGTTTTTATGATTTCAATACTCGCGTTCGCCAAATATATAGGTTCCCACCCTGATCATCGTGCTTCCCTCTTCAATTGCGATAGGATAATCGTGGCTCATTCCCATGGACAAGATGGAGAAATCCCCTTTGTCCTTGAAGTTGGCAGATTGCAGCTCGGTGAAAAGCCCGTGCAACTGTCTGAACTCTTCCCGGATTTGGGACTCGTCTGTCGTCAAGGAAGCCATGCCCATGATTCCGCAGATGGAAACATGGGGCAATTCAGGCAATGTGTCCACGAGGGAACGACACTCTTCCACGCTGAAACCATGTTTGGTTTCTTCTTTTGCCACGTGGATTTCCAGCAATACCCGGATGACCCGATCGTTCTTTACCGCCTGTTTCTCAATCTCTTGTAAAAGCTTGAGAGAATCGACGCTGTGGATAAGATGGATGAACGGGGCTATCTCTTTGACCTTGTTGCTTTGCAGCGGGCCGATGAAGTGCCATTCAATGTCTTGGGGCAGGACTTTCGCCTTTGCCACCAATTCTTGGGCGCGGCTTTCTCCAAAGACCCGTTGGCCGGCACGATACGCCTCTTCCAATGCTTCCACCGGGTGGAATTTGGAAACAGCGACAAGCGTCACATTGTCTGGAATGGACGCTTGCAACTCTTGTATACGCTGGGTTATGCTCATGTTTTTAATCTCCTTACGAATTGTCGTTATTTGTTTTCAGCCGCCTTCTTCTGTTCGGCTATCAGCTCTTCACCCGTTTTCGGAGCGGAAGGAATGCTGTCCGCATCGAAAGGGAAGACATCCATCAACATTGTCTCGGCGATGGAAGCGACGGTGTAGTCGGACAAAGTCCCTTTCATTCCTTCTTCAAGGACACCAAGAGCTTCTTTTAATGTACAAGCCTGCGCCAACATCATGGCAGCCGTTTTCTTCTCCGCTCCGCTTTTCTCGTCCAATGTGATATAAAATACTTTTATTTTGTAATATCTATCTCCGTTTTCATTGAAGAATATCTCGCTGATGCGTGCGCGTTTGATATCGGTAACAGTGAATTCACCGGATATGAAAGGCCGTATTTCTTCTATGATGCGAGCTTCTGCTTCTGTGAAAGAGAGTGCGTCAACCAAGTAAGGCTCTGTCACTTTCTTTTGCATTCCATTCTCCAATACTTTGTCATAAGATATTTTGCATTCAAACCAATTGTGCATTTTCGTTTTATTCTTTAAATGTTTTATGAGGCAAATATAGGTAAAAAGTTTGGAATATTGTGTTTCCCCTCTTTGTTTTCTCTTTCTGCTTCCCACACGGCTCGCAGACCAAAGGGGCTTTCTTTCTATGGTTTCAGGATGCCATATACTAAAAATATACATATAAAGTCGCCTTTTTGTCTATATTTAGTAAATTTAACTTTGCTATTATGCGTTTACTTTTGAAAAAGCAGTAACTTGCAACACTGCTAGCGGGCGAGGTCCGTACCATATATAAAATGGCGTTTTGTTGTTTAGTTTAGTTGTTTATAACAACTATTATGCAAGAAAGTCCCTACGCTTTCCTTATGTCAAACCATTCCTATTTAGAGGACAATAGGAGTTGCTAATTATTTATATGAAGAAAGTTAAATTTATACATGTCGTTTATTTGTTATGTATTTGTTGCTTGTCTTTAGGCTTGTTAGGTTCATGCAAATATGATGACTCGGATTTAGTGGAACGAGTGGATAATTTGGAAGGTCGTTTGGCGAAATTGGAAGAACAATGTAAGCAGATTAATGCCAATATTAACTCCTTGCAGATCATTGTTAATGCATTAAAAGAGGCCAATCATATTACTTCTATTTCGAATTTGGTGGAAAATGGAGTGGAAATCGGCTATAAGATTGAGTTTGCCAAGAGCGATCCTATTCATATCTATCACGGAAAAGCCGGAGCCGATGGTGCTAGAGGGGAAGACGGATATACTCCTTTGATAGGTGTGAAAAAGGACAAAGACGGGATTTATTATTGGACATTGGACGGCAATTGGCTGACAGACAATGATGGAAATAAAGTCCGGGCTCAAGGTTTAGATGGTAAAGATGGTTACAACGGTAAGGACGGCAAAGATGGTTACAACGGTAAGGACGGCAAAGATGGTAAAGACGGCAAAGATGGTAAAGACGGCAAAGATGGTTTTAATGGAAGTGACGGCAAAGATGGTAAAGATGGTTACAACGGTAAGGACGGCAAAGATGGTGAAGACGGAAAGGATGGTAAAGACGGAAAGGATGGTTATAATGGAAGTGACGGCAAAGATGGTAAAGATGGTTACAACGGAAAGGACGGTAAAGATGGTTACAATGGGAAAAATGGCGTGACTCCTAAATTGCGGATTAAAGACGGCAATTGGGAAGTTTCCTACAATAATGGTGTGAGCTGGGAAACACTGGGTTCTGCCACCGGTGGAGTTGTGCCATGTCCGATTAAGAGAGTAGAAGTAAAAGGTCGGTATGTCTTCTTTACGCTCAATTCGGAAGATGAAATCAAAGTTCCTTTGTACAACGCAATTACGATTAAGTTTGAGGAGACAACAATAGGAATGAAAGCAAGTAGCCAGATAGACTTGCTTTATACATTGACGGGTGGTGACAATGTAAAGGTTTCTGCTATCGGCGAAGGTGTTCGCACCAGTGTTGACGAGTCTGCTAAAAAATTGACGATTATTACGGATGCGAATTTCACAGGAGGAAAAGTGTTGGTTCACGCTACGGATGGCAATAATGTCGCTACTGTGGAACTGACTATTGTGAAGGATGTTCTTACTTATATTGAATATGGAGCGATGGAAGAACTATCTTGCGAAGGAGCCTTTGGAGGTACTGATGTAGAATTCGTAAAAGAAAAGAGTACATTCTCTGCTTCTGACGAAAAAGGCAAATGGGCATTCAAGGGAAGTATAAAGAGAGTCGAGTCCGGTGCATTTAATGGTAAAAAATCTTTGCGGAGACTTATTCTTCCAGAGGGAATTACCGTTATTAATAACGGTGCCTTTTTAAATAGCGGTCTTGAAGCCATCACTCTTCCTGAGAGTCTGGAGAGAATTGGCCAATCCGTTTTTTCAGGAACTCGGTTGAAAGAAATTACAATTCCGGCGAATGTGGTAGGTTTGGGAAGTTCTGCTTTTGAGAGTAGTGATGCAGGAACTATGCCATTAGAAAAGGTGATTTTTAAAGGAAGTAAGATTAAGGATATTGAACCGTACACTTTCAAGAACTGTGTAAATCTTAAGGAGATTACGTTGCCGGAGAGTTTGACGGTAATAGATTATGATGCTTTCTTTGGTTGTTCCTCATTAACCAAAGTGGTGATTCCGGATAATGTTTTTGAAATTGGAAAAACAGCCTTTTTGGGATGTACATCTTTGACAGAAGCAACGATAGGCAGAAGCGTGAGATCCATAGGCGAAAAATGTTTTGATGGTTGTGAGAAATTAGCTACGGTCATTTGTAAGGGAGAAACTCCGGCGAGATTAGGTGTAGGAGCCTTTATGAAAGATGAAGAGTACATTAAAAGTATTAAAGTTCCTACAACAGCAGTTTCTACATATAAGAGTGCAGCAGGGTGGAATGACTTTAGTGATAGAATCAGTGGTTACTAGCAGTAGGTAAAATCTAATCGGTCATTGGAAGCAGGTGAAAATCTGGTTTTAATGACCGTTTTGGGTTTATGATACATTGCCCATTAGTCCCAGCCGAGCCTCTTTACAATGCTTGAATCGGCTGAGCTTTTTGTTTATAGACAGATGGAAAAATAAATTCAGAAAAGAATACAAAACTTTACGAAAAAGTTTGGAATATTGTGTTTCCCCTCTTCGTTTTCTCTTTCTGCTTCCCACACGGCTTGCAGACCAAAGGGGCTTTCTTGCGCATTGTTCCTCTCAATTTTTCCGACAAATGGTTACGAGCTTTTTTCAAAAAGCATACTACCTTTTTCTAAAAAGCATACTACCTTTTTTCAAAGAGCTTACAAGCTTTTGGCGAAGAGGTCGGATTTTGGAATTTTTGCTGTTATTGATTTGTCCATTAAAACAGTGTTTAAACGCTGTTTAAATAGCATTTTAATGCTGTTTTAAAAGACACTCTGACCCTGTAAAATAGTTGTTTTGTTTATCATTGCAAAAAATAGTGCGGAAAAATTTGTATTTATGATGTATGATATTATATTTGCGGAATATTAAAATAAGTTATTGATTTTAAAATAATTGTATAATTAATAAAAGCTGCGAAGAGATGAAGAAGATTCTAAGTTTATGCATTATGGCGATGATGGCAATGAACATGTTTGCCCAGAAAGACGTGACAACTTTTTTAGGAATACCTGTGGATGGTTCCGAAGCAGCAATGAAGCAAAAATTGCAAGCGAAGGGTTTCACTCCTAAAAAAGAGGATGGCGAAGAGTTTTTTGAAGGGGAATTTAATGGCGTGGATGTTCAGGTTTTTATTGCGACGAGCAACAATAAAGTATGCCGTATCATGGTTTCTGATGCCGTTCCTCAAAGTGCAGCGGACATAAAGATTCGCTTTAACAATTTGGTTGATCAATTTGAAAATAATGATCGATACATTTCTTTTGATGTAAATAGAATACCGGATGGCGAGAATATTGCTAATGGCATAAAAAGCGGTAATAAAAACTATGATGCCGTGTTCTATCAAGCTCCTAACACAGGAAAAGCAGAAGAGGAGGAGATGGAAAAACAGGCACGAAAAGAATTGTTGAGCAGATATACCGAGGATCAGTTGGCGAACCCGACTGAACAGATGAACAAAGAAATGGATGAGATTGCATCAAAAATCGCCATGGATTTGATTGCTAAAAAATCTGTTTGGTTCAGGATTAACGAAATGGACGGTGGTTATTATATCAACATGTTTTATGACAATGAATATAACCGGGCTAACGGGGAAGATTTGTAATAATAAAAAAGAATTCTGACACACCGCTGTCATTATCTTTAACGCCCTGAAAGGAGAAAAGTTAAGCTGCTGTTATACAGACTTTTGTCCTTTTAGGGCGCATTGTATTTGAACGGTTGGAAAAAGTAACCGTTGTTTTTAAAAAAACATTGGACGTTTTTGAAAAAACATTGGACGTTTTCAAAAATTCCTCGTGATGTTTTTTTCAAAACAACGGTATGTTTTTTTCGATGTTTTTGATGCTTAATAAGCGGCTTCGTGGATGCCTTTTACTGCTCTTCCGCTCGGGTCATTCATGTTTTTGAAAGAAGCGTCCCAAGCCAATGCTTCCGCAGTGGAACAAGCCACACTTGGCACACTCGGTACGGAGCGGGCTGCGCTTTCGCTTGGGAAATGTTCTTCGAAAATGGAGCGGTAATAATACTCCTCTTTGTTCATCGGTGTGTTGATGGGGAAACGTTCTGCTGCGTGAGCCATCTCTTCGTCCGAGACCGCATCGGCAGTGAGCTTTTTCAGTGTGTCAATCCAGCTATAACCGACCCCGTCCGAGAACTGCTCCTTTTGCCTCCATGCGATTTCGGCAGGCAACATGTCACTGAACGCTTCCCGCAATATTTTCTTCTCGATGGTTTTGCCGGGACACATTTTAGCTTCCGGGTTAAGGCGCATGGCAACATCCAAGAACTCTTTATCGAGGAAGGGGACACGTCCTTCCACTCCCCAAGCGCACAAACTTTTGTTGGCACGCAGGCAGTCATAAAGGTACAACTTGCTCAATTTGCGGACGGTCTCTTCGTGGAAAGCCTTTGCGTTTGGTGCTTTGTGGAAATAAAGATAACCACCGAAAACCTCGTCCGCTCCTTCTCCGCTCAACACCATTTTAATGCCCATGCTCTTGATGACACGGGAAAGCAGATACATAGGTGTGGAAGCGCGGACAGTTGTCACGTCATAAGTCTCTATATAATAGATGACATCCCGGATGGCATCCAAACCTTCGTCGATGGTGTAATTGATTTCGTGATGGACTGTTCCAATGGCATCTGCCACCTTCTTGGCTGCTGCCAAATCCGGTGCGCCTTTCAAGCCAACGGCAAAGGAGTGAAGCTGGGGCCACCAAGCATCGGCTTGGCTTTCAGTTTCGATACGTTTGGAAGAATACTTTTGGCAATGGCGGAAGTGATGGACGAATCCAAACCACCGGAAAGCAACACGCCGTATGGAACATCGCACATCAATTGGCGTTTGACGGCAGCTTCCAAAGCATCGTGCAGCTCCTGGACAGAAGCAGGATTGTCTTTGACTGCATCATACGACATCCAGTCCCTTGTGTACCAACGAGTCAGCTTTCCCTCTTCGCTATAATAATAATGTCCGGGCAAGAATTGTTCGTAGTGCGTGGCATAACCTTCCAAACCCTTCAATTCGGAAGATACCATCAAGTGCCCTTCGTCGTCATGGCCGATATATAAAGGAATAACTCCGATTGGGTCACGGGCAATCAAATAGACATCTTTCTCGGCATCGTATAAGGCAAAGGCGAAAATCCCGTTCAAATCCTCCAAGAAATGAATCCCCTTCTTCCGGTACAAAGCCAAGATTACTTCGCAATCCGAACCCGTTTGGAATTCATATTCGCCTTTCAGCTGTTCGCGTATCTCTTTGTGGTTGTATATTTCTCCGTTTACCGTAAGAATCAATTGGCCGTCTTTGCTTTTCAAAGGCTGTCCTCCCGACAAAGGATCAACGATGGAAAGGCGTTCATGCGCTAAAATGGCTGATTTGCCTTGGTAAATCCCGCTCCAGTCCGGGCCGCGGTGACGAATCCTTTTACTCATGATTAACGCTTGTTTGCGCATGGATGCTTCACCTTCGTGAATGTTGAAAATAGCAGTAATACCACACATAATATTATCTCCTTGTTTGTTAAAAGTTGCCAGCAACAAAAGCCGCCAGCATCGGTTATTTTTGTTTGTTCATATAAGTCGCATCTAATGTCTAAAGGATTATATAATAGTATTTGTTATTACTTATTATTTTATATATATCCATATTTCTATCAAAATGCTTGGCAAATATAGTATGCTGTAATCAATATGTAAATAGTTTTGTGTAGATTTTTGCATTTTTTCTTTTTGCTATAATTGTATATATAACAGATATAAACTAAACAGGCTTGTGTTGCTTATGATTTATAATTAAATACCGTGTATTTATTTTAATCCGAAATTTTATAACTTTTTATTTGTGATAAATAGTAATATAAAGAATAGGATAATACAATATGATATATATTTGCAGCGAAATAAAACAGAATATAACTCATAAAACTAAATAATATACAAAATGACAATTCAGTTTACGAAGATGCAAGGGGCAGGAAACGATTATATATATGTAAATACATCCCGCTTCCCGGTTGTCAATCCAGATGAGAAGTCGAAGCTTTGGAGTTCTTATCATACGGGAATAGGTTCGGACGGAATCGTCCTGATCGAACCTTCCGAGAAAGCCGATTTTAAGATGCGCATTTTTAACGCTGACGGGTCTGAAGCGATGATGTGTGGAAATGCGTCTCGTTGCATTGGCAAATATGTATATGAAAAGGGGTTGACCAATAAGGAAGTGGTCTCTTTGGAGACATTGTCCGGAATAAAATATCTCCAGTTGCACCTTGACAGAGCGAACAAAGTGGAAAGCGTGACGGTGGACATGGGAGAACCGTTGGTGTTAGAGCCAAGTTTGGTGCTGGAAGCGGGAACAGATTCGTTTAAAGGAACAGCCGTGTCGATGGGCAACCCGCATTATGTGATAAAAGTAGATGATATCAGCAAGATAGAACTATCAAAAGTGGGTCCATTGTTGGAGAACCATTCCCATTTCCCCAACCGTACAAATGTCGAGTTTGCCCAAACATTGGACGATGGCAGTGTGCGGATGCGAGTATGGGAAAGAGGTTCCGGCATAACTCAGGCTTGTGGGACGGGAGCTTGTGCGACTGCGGTCGCTTTCATATCCCAAGGCGATGCAAAGCAAGATGAGGAAATCCCCATTGTCATGGACGGAGGAATATTAAAGATACGTTGGAACAGCAAAGATAATCATATTTATATGACAGGAGGAGCTGAGATAGTGTATGAAGGCTCCATAGATATATAATCATTGAACAAACAATAATAATAAAGGACGAATAGTTATGGCATTGGTAAATGAACATTTCTTGAAATTGCAAAGCAGTTATCTCTTTTCAGACATTGCAAAGAAGGTAAATAGCTTTAAGGTGACGCACCCGAAGTCTAAAATTATCAGAATGGGAATCGGGGATGTGACGCAACCGTTGGCTCCGGCTGTCATAGAGGCGATGCATAAGGCCGTGGATGAAATGGCTCATAAAGAGACTTTCCATGGATATGACCCGAACAAGGATATCCTTTCTTGATTGATGCGATTATCAAGAACGATTACGAGAGCCTTGGCATTTTCATCGAACCGGGAGAAGTGTTCATCAGCGATGGAGCCAAGAGCGATTGCGGCAATATCGGTGATATGCTCCGGCATGACAATAGCATTGGTGTGACAGATCCGGTTTATCCGGTTTATATCGATTCCAATGTGATGGCAGGACGGACTGGTATTTGTATGGATGGGAAATGGACGGACGTGGTTTATATCCCGTGCACGGCGGAAAACCAATTTGTCCCGCAGTTGCCATCACGAAGGGTTGACATCATCTATCTTTGTTATCCCAATAACCCGACAGGAACGACCTTGACGAAAGACCAGTTGAAGAAATGGGTGAATTATGCCCTTGATAATGATGCAATCATCATGTATGACTCTGCTTATGAAGCATATATCAAGGATGCGAATATTCCCCATTCCATCTACGAAATCAAAGGAGCAAAGAAAGTAGCCATCGAATTCCGCAGCTTTTCCAAGACGGCTGGTTTCACCGGCGTGCGTTGTGGTTACACTGTTGTCCCGAAAGAGTTGAAAGCCTACACATTGAGTGGCGATCCGGTCTCTTTGAACAAACTCTGGCTGCGTCGCCAATCGACCAAGTTCAATGGAACGAGTTATATCACGCAACGGGGAGCCGAAGCGGTGTATTCACCGGAAGGAAAGGCGCAAATCTGTGCCACGATAGACTATTATATGAAGAATGCTTCCATCATGAAAGAGGGATTAGAGCAATGCGGACTCAAAGTTTATGGCGGAACCAATGCACCATATCTCTGGGTGAAGGCTCCTGACGGACTCACGTCTTGGAAGTTCTTTGAGAAACTATTATACGAAGTCTATATAGTCAGCACTCCGGGAGTCGGTTTTACCCGAGCGGAGAGGGATATTTGCGATTGACCGCATTTGGCGACCGTGACGAAACGATAGAAGCCATCGGGCGAATCAAAGGATGGATGAGATGACGCATGGGAAATATAAAAGAAGTTATTAATGTATAAACAAAGGTATTATGTCTAAGTTAAGATTTAAAGTAGTTGAATCCGCTTTTGAAAAGAAAGTGGAAGATGCGCCGATTCCGGAGAAACGAGTCTCTGAGTATTATGGCTCACATGTTTTCAACCGGGCGAAAATGTTTAAGTACTTGCCTGAAAAAGTATACGAAAAACTGGTCGATTGTATCGACAATAATACTCCTTTAGATCGAGAGATAGCTAATGCTGTGGCTGCCGGAATGAGAAAATGGGCTTTGGAAATGGGAGCGACCCATTATACTCATTGGTTCCATCCTTTGACCGAAGGAACGGCAGAGAAGCATGATGCCTTTATTGAACATGACGGAAAAGGTGGCGTGATTGAGGAATTTGACGGTAAATTGCTAATCCAGCAAGAACCGGATGCGTCCAGTTTCCCGAATGGCGGTATCCGCAATACTTTCGAAGCACGTGGCTATACTGCTTGGGATCCTTCCTCCCCGGCATTCATCATAGGAGATACTCTCTGTATTCCAACAATCTTTATTGCTTATACGGGAGAATCGTTGGACTATAAAGCTCCGCTCTTGAGGGCTTTGGAAGCTGTCAACAAGGCAGCGGTCGATGTTTGCCACTATTTCGACCCGGCAGTGAAGAAGGTTTATGCCTATTTGGGCTGGGAGCAGGAATACTTTTTGGTGGATGAAGGGTTGTATGCGGCACGTCCGGACTTGTTGATGACCGGACGGACATTGATGGGGCATGAAAGTTCCAAGAACCAGCAGTTGGAAGACCACTATTTTGGAGCGATTCCTCCTCGTGTGTTGGAATTCATGAAAGAGTTGGAAATCGAGTCGTTGAAGTTGGGAATCCCAGTCAAGACACGCCACAACGAGGTCGCACCAAACCAGTTTGAATTGGCTCCCATCTTTGAAGAATGCAACTTGGCGAATGACCACAACTTGTTGGTGATGGCTCTGATGCGGAATATTGCCCGCAATCACGGTTTCCGTGTATTGCTGCATGAAAAGCCATTCAAAGGAATCAACGGCTCAGGCAAACATAACAACTGGTCATTGGGGACAGATGCGGGGACTTTGCTGATGGCTCCTGGCAAAACATCTGAGGAAAACTTGCGTTTCGTCACTTTTATTGTCAATGTCTTGAAGGCTGTCCATACTCATAATGCGTTGTTGAAAGCCAGCATCTCTTCTGCCACGAACGCACATCGTTTGGGTGCGAATGAAGCTCCTCCAGCAATCATCTCCTGTTTCTTGGGTTCACAGTTGTCGGCTGTGCTTGAACATTTGGAGAAGAGTGAAACGGAAGATTTTGTCTTAGTGGGCAAACAGGGAATGAAATTGGACATTCCCCGCATTCCCGAACTGATGATTGATAACACAGACCGTAACCGAACCTCTCCATTTGCCTTTACTGGTAATCGTTTCGAGTTCCGTGCTGTCGGTTCTTCCGCCAACTGCGCTTCTGCCATGTTGGCTTTGAATGCTGCCGTTGCCGACCAGTTGAAACAATTCAAGGCGGCTGTCGATGCGAAGATTGCAGCAGGCAGTGATAAGTTCTCTGCCATTATAGATGAACTGCGCGAGGAGGTGAAATCTTGCAAAGCCATCCATTTCGACGGGAATGGTTATAGTGAGGAATGGAAAGAAGAGGCTGAACGCCGAGGATTGGATTGCGAAACCAGTGTTCCTCTTATCTTCGATGCCTATCTTGCCGATTCAAGCGTGAAGATGTTTGAATCGACCGGAGTGATGACTCTTTTGGAGTTGAAAGCCCGCAACGAGGTCAAATGGGAAATGTACACAAAAAAGATACAAATAGAAGCTCGCGTATTGGGTGATTTGGCAATGAACCACATTATCCCGATGGCTCTTAAATACCAATCCTCGTTGATTGACAATGTTTACAAAATGAAAGATTTGTTTCCTGCTGATAAAGCTGCATATCTTTCATCCAAGAATATGGAAATCATAGAGGAGATAGCCAACCATACTATTTTCATTAAAGAAAAAGTGGATGAAATGGTGGAAAAACGTAAGGTGGCAAACATAATTACTTCCGAAAGGGAAAAAGCGATTGCTTACCATGATTCAATCGTGCCGTTGATGGAAGCTATTCGTTATCATATCGATAAACTTGAGTTGACGGTGGATGACCAAATATGGACTCTGCCAAAATATAGAGAATTATTATTCATTCGTTAATTGCTACAAGCAGTAGTCTTTATTATTATTTTTTGTTTGGGAAAAGGAAGGGATTCGTTGAGAAACGAGTCCCTTTTCTTGTTTCTCAGTAATTCTTTTCTTACTTTTGTCGGCATTAATAAAAATATAAATATGGTTAAACACGAACTTTGCTGTATCGGACATATTACTCACGATAAAATCGTCACGCCTAAACGCACTGCCCACATGCCTGGTGGCACATCCTATTATTTCTCCCATGCAATCAGGGCATTTAAGGATATTGACTTCAACCTTATCACAGCTTTGGGCAATGAAGACATGAAAGTGGTGGATGATTTGAGGGGTTTGGGAATCTCTGTCGAGGTGATGCCGAGCAAACATTCTGTCTACTTTGAAAATATATACGGGGAAAATCAAGATAACCGAACTCAACGTGTGCTGGCAAAGGCGGATCCGTTCACTGTTGACTTCCTTCGTAACGCAGAAGCCAATATTTTCCATTTGGGTAGTCTGCTGGCAGATGATTTCTCTTTGGAGGTTGTCCGCTATTTATCCCAAAAAGGACGCATCTCCATCGACTCACAAGGCTATTTGCGTGAGGTGCGCGACACCCATGTATATCCAGTGGATTGGACAGATAAGCGGGATTTCTTGCAATATGTCTATTTCCTGAAAGCGAACGAACAAGAAACGCTCTCCTTGACTGGGACGGAGGACGTGAAGGAAGCTGCCAAAATGTTGCACAGCTGGGGCGTTAAAGAAATTCTGTTGACTTTGGGAAGCAACGGATCTGTTATCTATGACGGGAAAGAGTTCCATTTGATTCCGGCTTACAAGCCTGTGGAAGTGGTTGATGCCACTGGCTGCGGCGATACTTATATGACAGGGTATCTTTATTGCCGTGCGAAGAACATGCGTATCGACGAGGCAGGACGAGTGGCTGCTGCCATCTCCACCTTGAAAATAGAGAAAATGGGGACCTTTCTCCGGGACAAAAGAGGACATTGAACAGTGCATGGCCATGCAGAACAGACAATCCCGCAGATTGGGTAAACATATCTTTTCATATTTTCGAAAGTTTATGTAAGTTTGCGTGATGAAATAAAAAAGAATATGCGTCATGTTTAAAGATAAGACAATTGTATATACTTCCGGAACGTTTGACATGTTCCATTATAACCACTTGCGTATGATTAATTATGCAAGAAGTTTGGCAGACATTTTGATAGTCGGAGTAAGCACGGACGAGTTGGTTTCTTCTTACAAGCCGAAACCCATCATCCCTTTCAATGAACGTTTGCAAATCATTGAGGCGTTGAAGACCCCGGACATAGTTATCCCTCAGCATTCGTTGGATCATACGGAGATTGTAAAGAAACTGAATATCGATGCGTTTGTCGTTGGTGATGATTGGTACGGAAAATATGACTACTTGAAAGAATTAGGTGTCCAAGTTTTCTATTTCCCGTATGGAACGGGAGTATCTTCTACCAATTTAAAGAAGACAATCCACGACAGCTACGAGGCAAACCTTCGTTCGCAACGTCAAGCGAAACCTAATTCAGTAAAAGGTTTCACAGAAAAATAAAATCCGGATGGGAAAGCAGGCTTTAATTACAGGAGGAACAAAAGGAATAGGAAACGCAGTGGCGGAATGCCTTGCCAAAAGCGGGTATGATTTGTTATTGACATACGCTTCTGACACGGAGAGAGCCAAGCGGGTTCAATCTGATTTGCAGGGCAAGTATAAAATAAATGTAGAGATACTTCAAGCGGATGCGTCAGACATGGGACAAATAGAGGTGATTAATTCCTTTTTGGAAAAAGGAGACATTCTTTTGGACGCCCTTGTCTTGAATGCGGGAAGCACTTGCCGTGATTCGTTTGAAAAACTGCAAATGGAAGATTGGCAACGTGTCTTCACGGTCAATGTCCATTTCCCCGTCTTCTTGCTTCAAAGGATAATCAATCATATCCGTTCGGGAGGATGCGTCGTCTTTACTGGCTCGTTGATGGCTATCGAACCCCATTCTGTTTCATTGGCTTATGGAGTCACCAAGAGCGCAGTGCACAGTTTGGTGAAGAATTTGGTAAAGTTCTTGGTCCCTTACCAAATAAGGGTGAATGGCGTAGCTCCTGGTTTCGTGGATACGGAATGGCAAAAGAACAAACCAGCGGAAATCCGGCACAACATAGAACGGAAAGTCTCATTGGGACGTTTCTGTGAACCGGAAGAGGTGGCGGAAGTGTATAAGATGTTATTGGAAAACAAATATTTTAATGGGGAAATAGTCGTCGTGGACGGCGGTTATTCCTATAAATAATAAAGATATGGGTGAATTGAACAAAGAGTATGAAGCATCTCTTAAATCCATAGAGACGGAAAACATAGTAGACAGGATTTTTTACAGGCCGATAGGCTTTCAAATAGCGAGGTCTTTGCGGAATACCGGGATCACTCCGAACATGGTGACAGTTGTTTCCATATTCGTAGGAGCTGCGACCGGCTTTTTATTTTACCACAGCGATTTGAAATATAATATTTATGGCATTCTTTGTTTGGTTTTCGCCAATATATTGGATTGTGTGGACGGGCAGTTGGCTCGATTGACAGGGATAAAATCTAAAATCGGACGAATATTGGATGGTTTTGCCGGAGATATATGGTTCGCATGCATTTATATTGGGTTGGCGTTGAGGCTTGCCAATGAAACAGGGACTTATTGGTTTTTCGTTTTGGCTGTCCTCTCCGGAATGTCCCATCTGCTCCAAGCCAATATAACAGACTATTATAAGACGCTCCACCTCTATTTTATCAGCAAAGAGAAAGGAGCGGAATTCCAAAGCCTGGAACAGGTTGTGGCGCAACATAAAGAGACAAAATACGGAATCACCAAATTCTTCTATTTTCTTTATCGTTGGTACACTTTGATTCAGGTAAAAGCGACTCCTGTTTTGCAGCAGATGTTAAGGAACTTGCACCAGAAGTATGGCGACGATTTCCCGGAAAGCGTCCGTGTAGACTTCCGTAAGCAGAGTAAGCAACTGATGAAAGGAATAGACTTGATGACTTTCAACGGAAGGACTTTGGTCATGTTTGCTATTGTCCTCACGGGTCATGTGTGGATGTACTATCTTTATGAGATTATTGTGCTGAACACAGTGTTATTCATCTGCATGAGACGCCATGAGTCCATCTGTAAATCCTTTTTAAATAGGTAATCAATGAAAGAAAGTGTGATAGACATAGACGATTTGAAGGAGATTTCCCCATTCTTCCGGACAACATTCGGCAAGTGGATAGGGAAAATCGCCATCAAACTGTCCGGAGTGGGGAGGGTCAACCGCGTTCATCGCAATAGTTGCCATTTGCGTGGCGCAGCTTTCACCTCTGCCTTGTTGAAAGACCCGGAGATTGACCTCCAATACAAATTGCATCATGCGGAGAGATTGGATAATTTGCCGGAAGGTGCGTTCATAACGGTTTCCAATCATCCGATAGGCTCTTTGGATGGAATCATGTTGATTGATATCATTGCATCGAGGCGTCGGACTTTAAAGTGATGGTCAACGGAGTATTAACCAAAGTCGGGGCAATGAAGGACAATTTTATTTCTGTGCAGCCAGACACCAAACGCCAAGGAGGAAACTTGGCCAACATGGGCGGTGTCCGTCTTTGCATGAAACAGATTCAAGAAGGACATCCGATGGGCTTTTTCCCTGCCGGAGCCATGTCCTTTTATAATAAGGAGAAGAAAGGAGTGTATGATTTGCCTTGGACCCGCAGTGTAATCCGGCTTATCCGCAAATCCAATGTGGCGGTTTATCCTATCTGTTTTGGTTTCCAAAACTCCAAATTCTTCTATTGGTTGGGAAACGTGGATTGGAGGTTGCGCACCTTCAGGATTATTCCGGAAGTGTTCAACAAACGTGGCCGCACCGTCGATGTTTATGTAGGCAAACCGATTCCTGCCGATAAAATCTGCTCGTTTAAAAGTGATGAAGAATTGGGAAATTTCCTTTATGAATCGACATACGCTTGTGGAAACGAGTGATTCTTTGTACCTTTGAATTGGCAAATCAAGAGATAACAATGAAAATAGATATTCAGCAAATAAAACAGCGTTTCGGAATCATTGGCAATAATGCGGCATTAAACCGTGCTATTGATGTGGCTTTGCAAGTCGCACCAACCGATTTGTCCGTTTTAATCACAGGAGAAAGCGGTGTTGGAAAAGAGGTGTTCCCTCAAATCATCCATCAGAACAGCAGCCGTAAACATGGGCAATACATAGCCGTCAATTGCGGAGCCATTCCGGAAGGGACAATCGACTCCGAACTTTTCGGACATGAGAAAGGTTCTTTCACGGGTGCTTTGGCAGATAGGAAAGGATATTTTGAAGTGGCGGACGGTGGCACTATCTTTTTGGATGAAGCGGGAGAATTGCCGTTGCCCACTCAAGCCCGCCTGCTCCGTGTGTTGGAAAGCGGGGAATTTATAAAAGTAGGTTCTTCCAAAGTGCAAAAGACAAATGTCCGCATCGTGGCAGCTACGAATGTGAACTTAGTCAAAGCGGTGGGAGAGGGCAAGTTCCGTGAAGATTTGTATTATCGCTTGAATACCGTCCCTATCCAAATCCCGCCATTGAGGGAGCGTTCCGAAGACATCGTGTTGCTGTTTAGGAAATTTGCTTCGGATTGTGCGGAAAAATATCGGATGCCTCCTGTCCATTTGGATGATGAGGCACGCCAGTTGTTGCTTTCCTATCGATGGCCGGGAAATATCCGTGAATTGAAAAATGTGACAGAACGTATCTCCATATTGGAAGAGAAAAGGGAAATCACGGCGGAAACGCTTCGTTTATATCTCCCTAATGTGAATGTTGCTAAATATCCGGTTTTGGTAAGCCAAGAGAATGACCAGAAAAGCTTTGCAAATGAACGTGAGATTCTATATCAGATATTGTTTGACATGCGCAAGGATGTGAATGACTTGAAGAAACTTGTCCATGATATCATCGGGGGAAATATGCCGGTCGATATCAACAAGGATAATCTTTATCCGACAAGAATCCAGCCTGTCACAACAGTCCATGCTCCTTTGGTTCAGGAAGCAGAAACAGTCGAGGCGGAAAATCTTTCATTGGAAGAGGTTGAGAAAGAGATGATCCGGAAAGCTTTGGAAAGGCATAAAGGCAAACGAAAAGATGCGGCTGCGGATTTGAAAATATCAGAACGCACTTTGTATAGGAAAATTAAAGAATATAACTTGGAATAAATTCATGAAATATAAAAGTTGGTGCTTTGCAGTTTTGTCTTCATTGGTGTTTGTGTTGGCAGCTTGTTCTATTTCTTATAAGTTCAATGGTGCCTCCATTGACTATTCGAAAGTGAAGACCATCACAATCAAAGACTTCCCTAATCATGCCCCTATGGTTTATCCGCCGTTGGCACAGCAGTTTACGGAAGGTTTGAAGGATATCTATGTGCGCCAGACAAGACTTTCGATGGTGAATGACAATGGTGATTTGGAATTGGAAGGTGAAATCACCGGCTATGAACTTGCAGCCCTTGCCGTGAAGGAGGATGCGTTGTCTTCCCGCACGAAACTGACGATTACGGTGAAGGTGCGATATTCCAACCGTACGAATGCCGACGAGGATTTTGAACAATCTTTCTCCGCTTATAGGGAATTTGACAGCAGTCGGATGTTGCAGGATGTGCAAGACGAGTTGTGTACGGAAATTGTGGAGGAGCTGGCAGACCAGATTTATAATGCGACAGTTGCCAACTGGTAAATTTACCAAGAATTATGAATGCAGTTGAATTTGATAGATATGTTCAGGATCCGGAGGCAATCCCAGCCGAAGCGGTTGGGGAGTTGGAGGAGATTGTCAGGTCATATCCATTTTTCCAAGCTGCATTACTTTTATATCTCAAGGTATTATGGAAGACGGAAAGTGCGGATTTCGCAAAGGAATTAGAGCGTGTTGCCATTTCCGTCCCTGACAGGAGATTATTATATGTACTGCTTAAAGGAGATGAAGTGTTATCGGATCCAACTGCTGATGTGCGGGACAACCGGGATTCATTCGATTTGATAAATGCTTTCTTGGGTGAATCGAAAGAACCGGAATGGCACGATGACGGGAAAAGCGTCGGAGAGCTATTGCATTATGATGTTCCTACCGCTTCGGAAGATTATCTGCAAGGACAATCGCCTGAAGAGATGGATTCTTCCAATTCTTCCAAGTTGAAACATCAGGATTTGATTGATTCTTTCTTGGAAAATAATCCGGCGGAGGCGAAAATAGAATTGCCGCAAAATGAAGAAGGCGCAAAAGAGGCGGAAGGATCTATTCTTGAAGCAGATAATGAAATAGCTGTCAAGCCATTGGATAAGTCCTATTTTACGGAAACTTTGGCAAGAATTTATGTCAAACAGAAAAGATATGATAAAGCTTTGCAAATAATTAAAAACTTAAGCTTGAAATATCCAGAAAAAAATGTTTACTTTGCAGACCAAATGAGATTTTTGGAAAAGTTGATTATTAACACTAAAAAATAAAACAAAAATGTACGTATTTATTTCTATCTTAATCTTGATCGCATCCATCTTGTTGATTCTGATTGTGCTGATCCAGAATTCTAAAGGAGGTGGCTTGGCTTCAGGATTCTCTTCTTCAAACCAAATCATGGGCGTTCGCAAGACTACTGATTTCTTGGAAAAGGCTACATGGACTTTGGCAGGAACTGTTGTTGTGTTAAGTATTGTGATTACTGCATTCATACCTCATGCTAATCGTTCAGGCGTTCAATCTGAAATCAAACAGCAGGTGGAAAATGCTGTGACAATCGACCCGAACAGCTTGTCTCCGAACTTCGGAACTGCGCAGGATGCGCAATCTTCTCAAGATAATGCGGGTGCACAAACTCCAGACAACCAAGAAGAGGCTAAATAAATAGATTGGCAAAGAGATAAAAGGCTGTGTTGCGATAAAGCGGCACAGCCTTTTTTATTATTTTATGCCTTTCTTCTCAACACTTCTTATCCTGTTTTCCCGAATACAAGGATATTTGTCCTAATGAGTTTATTTAGGCTTGGTATTTCTTCCTGTCTGCAATAAATTTCGTTTTTTATGTACTTTTAGTAAGTGTTTTTCCCTATTTTTCATATCTTTGTGCTTATTGGGTATAAGCATGATTAAAATAGGTAAGGATATGAATATGAAAACGAATTTGGTGATATTGCTTATGTCCCTATTATGCTGGACGGGGACAACAAACGCACAAGCGCAAAGGGAAGTTATTCAAACTTCACAAAAGAAAGGTGTCGATAGTTTGGCTGTCGAGCTTGTTGTTACAGGCACGGTGCGTGACCAAGCAAACAAGAACAAGCTGGAAAACGTCACGGTCTCCCTTGTAGGCTCTTCGATTGGGACTGTTACCAATGCTGAGGGCACTTTCTCTTTAAAGATTCCACGGTATATTTCGGCTCCCCAACTTGAATTTTCCCATTTAGGCTATCAGAACACCCGCATTTCTGTGGTCTCTTCCACGGGCAAGCAAACGATTGTTTGGATGTCACCCGTTTCGCAACAACTGAAAGAAGTGGTGGTTTATGGCGGAGATGCCAGCCACATCGTGGAGGAGGCTTTGAAAAAGGTCGCTTCCAATTATCCGGCACACGAAAGTTTGTTGAGCACTTTTTATCGGGAAACCATTCAAAAGAGGCATCGTTATATAGGAGTTTCCGAAGCGATGGCAAATGTTTATAAAACGGCTTACACCAACCGGAGGATTAATCGTGACAAGGTGCAAATAGTCAAAGCCCGGCATTTGGTGAGCCAAAAGCAGAGTGACACGTTGGCGATTAAAATGGTCGGTGTCCCAATCTCTCCATTGTTTTGGACATTGTGAAGAACAGTGATGCGCTGTTGGACCAGCAATCTATGAATTATTATACATTTGTTTTGGAACCTTCTGCTTTGTTGGACGACCGTTTGCAATATGTCATTCGCTTCGAGCCTTGTGTCATATTGGACTATGCGTTGTTTACCGGCAAGCTGTTCATTGACCAAGAGAAATTATCCATCACCAGGGCTGAGTTCTCGCTTGATATGTCGGATAAGGAAAAGGCTACATCCGCTATTCTCCGCAAGAAACCGATGGGTTTGCGTTTCCGCCCGCAAGAGGTGAGTTTCCTCGTGACTTATCGAGAACGAGACGGTTTGACGTATCTGAATTATATCAGCAATGAAATCCGTTTCAAATGCGATTGGAAAAAGAGACTCTTTTCCTCCACTTACACCACTCGTTCGGAGATGGTCGTTGTGGAACAAGATGAAAATCCGAGCCATGTCATAGCGAAGCGCGATGCTTTTGGCATAAATCAGGTCTTTTATGACGTGGTGAAAGAATATTGGAATGAGGACTTTTGGAAAGATTATAATATCATTGAACCGACCGAATCGTTGGAAAATGCGGTCAAAAAGCTGAAGAAACAATAAACATCCCGTCGGATTCCCTGTAATTGGCTTTAAAGATAATCTTGATTGGATAGAAAGTGAGGTAAAACAAAGAATTAGCTGCAAAATATCATAATAGCAGGAAGTTTTGAATAACTTTTCTATATAAAGATGGCGATTATTATATTAATTTGTTATTTTTGCACGCAAGATAATAGAATAATAAGAACAGATGGATATCGCAATCATAAAATACAATGCCGGAAATATTTATTCGGTAGCTTTTGCTTTGAAGAGATTGGGAATCAATCCGGTCATAACAGCCGATAAAGAGCTGATTCAGAAAGCAGACAAAGTGATATTCCCAGGAGTTGGAGAAGCCTATACAACAATGGAATATTTGAAAGAGCACAAAATGACAGAACTGATTCGCAACTTGAAACAACCGGTCTTGGGCGTTTGTTTGGGTATGCAGTTGATGTGCCGCCATTCCGAAGAGGGCAATGCCGATTGCTTGGGCATTTTTGACGTGGATGTGAAAAGATTCATTTCCAACCAACATGAAGAGAAAGTTCCCCACATGGGATGGAACACGATATCTGATTTGAGAGGCGGACTGTTTACTCCCGAATTAGAGGATAAGTTTGTCTATTTCGTGCATAGTTATTATGTCCCATTGAATGCTGACACCGCAGCAACGACTGATTATATATTGCCTTTCAGTGCTTCTCTGCATAAAGACAACTTTTATGCCACCCAGTTCCATCCGGAGAAAAGCGGTTCCGTGGGAGAATTGATATTGCGTAATTTTATTAATCTGTAAAGACATGATAGAATTAGTTCCGGCAATAGACATGATAGAAGGGAAGTGTGTCCGTTTGACGCAAGGAGATTATGACACACAGAAAATATATAACGAATCTCCGCTTGAAGTGGCAAAGCAATTCCAAGATGCGGGCGTCACCCGTTTGCACATGGTTGATTTGGACGGTGCCAAAGCAGGACATATTGTCAATTATCGAATGTTGGAAAAAGTGGCTTCGCATACAGATTTGTCAATCGATTTCGGAGGAGGATTGAAAAGCGACGATGATTTGCACATTGCCTTTGACTGCGGAGCACAAATGGTGACAGGAGGAAGTATTGCCGTCAAAAATCCGGATTTGTTTTTAAGCTGGATTACCCGTTATGGCAGCGAACGGATTATATTGGGTGCTGATGCCAAGGAGAAGAAAATAGCGATAAGCGGTTGGAAAGAGGGAACAGCAATCGATTTGATTCCGTTCATCAAGGATTATCAATCAAAAGGAATCTCAAAGGTGATATGCACGGACATTGCACGGGACGGGATGTTGCAAGGTCCGGCTGTGAAATTATATCAGGAGATGCAGCAGGAAATGCCGGGACTTTATGTCATAGCCAGCGGAGGTGTCTCTTCTATGGGAGATATCGAACGCTTGGAGGAGGCAAATATTCCGGCTGTTATCTTTGGAAAAGCTATCTATGAAGGGCGAATCAGCCTAAAAGAGATAGAAACATTTATAGTGCGAAAGGAATAGAATTTATGTTAGCAAAAAGAATAATCCCCTGTTTGGATATCAAAGACGGGAAAACAGTAAAGGGCATCAACTTCGTGAACTTCCGTGATGCGGGAGATCCGGTTGCGTTGGGAGCGGCATACAGTCGTGCCGGAGCAGATGAATTGACCTATTTGGATATCACAGCTTCGCATGAAGGACGCAAGACATTTACGGAATTGGTTTGCAAAGTGGCAGCAAATATCAACATTCCCTTTACTGTAGGTGGAGGAATCAACGAACTGCAAGATGTTGAACGATTGTTGGGTGCCGGAGCAGACAAAGTCTCCATCAATTCTGCTGCGCTGCGCAATCCAGGATTGATTTCAGAGATTGCTTCCCATTTCGGAAACCAAGTTTGTGTGGTGGCAATCGATGCCAAGCAAGAAGGGAACGATTGGCGATGCTATTTGAACGGAGGCAGGATTCCGACTGAAAAGAAGCTGTTTGATTGGGCAAAGGAGGCTGAAGAGCGTGGGGCAGGAGAAATCCTTTTCACCAGCATGACGCATGACGGGGTGAAAGAAGGATATGCCAATGAAGCTTTGGCTCGATTGTCGGAAGAGCTTACTATTCCTGTGATTGCTTCCGGAGGAGCCGGCAAGATGGAACATTTCAGAGATGCTTTCGTCGAAGGAAAAGCCGATGCGGCCTTGGCAGCAAGTGTATTTCATTTTGGAGAGATAAATAGAGGGGAATTAAAGCTATATTTGCAACATGAAGGAATTAATGTGAGATTATAATATTAAAAGATAGAATACGATGAATTTGGATTTTGACAAAATGGGTGGTTTGATTCCAGCTATTATTCAAGATAATATGACAAATAAGGTCTTGATGTTGGGCTTTATGAACGAAGAGGCTTATCAAAAGACATTGGAAACGAACAAGGTGGTCTTTTATAGCCGCACCAAGCAACGTTTGTGGATGAAAGGCGAGACAAGCGGAAACACTTTGCAAGTAGTTTCCATCACTCCCGATTGCGACAATGACACGTTGCTTATCAAAGCTATTCCGGCTGGTCCGGTTTGCCACACGGGTTCGGGAACTTGTTTTGGCGAAAAGAATGAAGAGGATATCATGTTCTTGAAATACCTGCAAAACTTCATCGAACGACGCCGAATGGAAATGCCGGAAGGTTCTTATACGACCTCTTTATTCCAAAAGGGCATAAACCGCATGGCTCAGAAAGTGGGCGAAGAGGCTGTGGAAACCATCATAGAGGCGACAAACGGTTCGGAAGAGCGTTTGGTTTATGAAGGATCAGACTTGCTCTATCATCTGATTGTCTTGTTGACAAGCAAAGGTTTGCGGATAGAAGATTTGGCAAAGGAATTAAAAAAGCGTCATAGATAATGGGGAACAACATTTTGCTACAATTGGAACATGTGGGGATTTGCCGGAACGAGAATGTCGTCTTGCAAGATGCCTCATTTGCGTTAGACCCCGGTGAATTTGTTTATGTAATCGGCAAGGTCGGATCCGGAAAAAGTAGTTTGTTGAAGGCTCTTTATTGTGAAATTCCATTGCAGAGTGGCGAAGGCCGTTTATTGGGCTATGACCTAACACGGATAAAAAGGAAAGATATCCCTTATTTGCGTCGCAAATTAGGAATCGTGTTTCAAGACTTCCAACTGTTGACGGATCGTTCTGTCATCAAGAACTTGGAATTTGTATTGAAAGCTACTGGTTGGAGGAACAAGGCTGATATTGAAAGGCGCATTGATGAAGTCCTTAGCCAAGTCGGGATGCAAAACAAAGGCTATAAAATGCCTCATGAATTGTCGGGTGGCGAACAACAACGAGTCGTTATCGCGCGTGCCTTGCTGAACACGCCGGATATTATCTTGGCGGACGAGCCGACAGGGAATTTGGATCCGGAGACAAGCGGACAAATTGTCCAATTGTTGCACGATATATGCAAGAAAGGAACGGCAGTTATCATGACAACCCACAATTATACATTGGTGCATAATTATCCGGCACGAATTGTTAAATGTGAGAATGCTTGTCTTTACGATGTGGATAAATAAATTATTTATAACTTTGCAGCCACATCTTTGTTTAGAGAACGAGAATAAATTAATTATTAGGAATAAAAAATGAAAGTATTAAAGTTTGGCGGTACTTCCGTAGGATCAGCTCAGAGAATGAAGAATGTTGCGAAGCTGATTGTTGGCGAGAAGAATATCATCGTATTGTCAGCCATGTCCGGAACAACCAATTCATTGGTGGAGATTTCCGATTATTTGTATAAAAAGAATCCGGATGGAGCGAATGAGCTGATAAACCAGTTGGCCCGTAAATATTTTAACCATATCGAAGAGCTGTATAATACAGACGAATATAAGGTTAAAGCGCGTGAGCTGGTCACTTCCCATTTTGACCATATCCGTTCTTTTACAAAAGACTTGTTTACGCTGTTTGAGGAAAAAGAGATTTTGTCCCAAGGCGAATTGATTTCCACAGGCATGATGAACTTGTATCTGAATGAACAAGGAGTCAATTCTGTATTGCTGCCAGCCCTTGAATATATGCGCACCGACAAAAACGCAGAGCCGGATCCTGTTTATATCAAGGAACGTTTGCTTAAATTGCTGCAAGAAAACCCGGATGCTGATTTATATATCACACAAGGATATATTTGCCGGAATGCTTATGGAGAAGTGGACAATTTGCAGAGGGGAGGAAGTGATTATAGTGCTTCTTTGATTGGTGCGGCCATCAACGCTTCTGAAATCCAGATTTGGACAGATATTGACGGAATGCACAATAATGACCCTCGTATCGTGAAGGGCACTTCCCCGGTTCGCCACCTTCATTTTGAGGAGGCAGCAGAGTTGGCTTATTTCGGTGCGAAAATCCTGCATCCTACTTGTATTTTGCCCGCAAAGGTGAACAATATTCCTGTTCGTTTGTTAAATACTATGCAACCGGAAGCTTTCGGAACATTGATTTCTAATGAACTGGTCAAAGACCGAATCAAAGCAGTCGCTGCAAAAGACAATATTACTGCCATTAAGATAAAGAGTGGAAGAATGCTCCTTGCTACGGGTTTCTTGCGCAAGGTGTTTGAAATATTTGAAGTCTATCAGACTCCAATTGACATGATTACTACTTCCGAAGTTGGTGTGTCAGTCACTATCGACAACTGCAAGCGATTGGATGATATTGTGAATGACTTGAAGAAATATGGAACGGTGACAGTGGATGAAGACATGGTCATTGTTTGCGTTGTTGGTGATTTGGAATGGGACAATGTGGGCTTTGAAGCACAAATCGTCCAAGCGATGAAAGATGTTCCTGTCCGAATGATTTCTTATGGCGGTAGCAATTATAATGTCTCCTTGCTGATTAAAGCATCGGACAAGCAGCGTGCATTACAAGCTTTGAGCGACCACTTGTTTAATAATAAATAATTATCCGAAAGGGTTATGCAAGGGTGTATTGTGCACCCGAAGCATAACCTTTTTTATGTGTAGAAATTCATTAATACTTGAATTATGTTAAAGGGAACATTTCCTATCGATAAATTTAAGCCATTGGAAACTCCATTCTATTATTATGACATGGAGCTTTTGCAAAAGACTTTGGATACAATCAAGGCGGAGACGGGCAAATATGGCTGCTTCCATGTGCATTATGCAGTCAAAGCCAATGCGAATCCTCGGATTTTGTCTCTGATTGCCTCGAATGGTTTGGGAGCGGACTGTGTAAGCGGAGGAGAAATACAAGCAGCATTGGATGCAGGCTTTCCTGCTGATAAAATTGTTTTTGCAGGAGTGGGCAAAGCTGATTGGGAAATCAATTTAGGCTTGGATAACGAGATATTCTGCTTTAACGTTGAATCATTGGCAGAGCTGCGTGTCATCAATGAGTTGGCAGGTTTGAAAGGCAAGATAGCCCGGATTGCTTTGCGTATTAATCCGGATGTGGACGCTCATACGCATGCAAAGATAACGACAGGATTGAAAGAGAATAAATTTGGCATTAATTGGAGTATGCTGAATAGTGTGCTGGATGAATTGGAGAACTTGCCTCATGTGCGTTTGATAGGCATCCATTGCCATATTGGTTCGCAAATCACAGATATGTCTGCTTTCCGTAATTTGGCAATACGCATCAATGATATACAAGACGAATTGGACAAGCGCGGCTTCATATTGAGAATTTGAATATGGGCGGAGGATTGGGCATAGATTATTATCATCCCAACCATTTGCCAATCCCGTCATTTGATAATTATTTTGCCGTTTTCTCTTCTTTGTTGAGACTTCGTGAAGGGCAGCAAGTCCATTTCGAGCCGGGACGTTCTGTTGTTGCTCAATGCGGGACATTGATATCGCGAGTCCTTTATGTCAAAGAGGGAGAAGTGAAGAAATTTGCCATTTTGGATGCCGGCTTCACGGATTTGATTCGTCCGGCCATGTATGATGCTTATCACCGCATAGAGAATATATCAAGTGATGAAGAGGTGGATTATTATGACGTGGTTGGTCCGATTTGTGAATCTTCCGATGTGTTTGGCAAAGATGTGGAATTGAATAAAGCGCACCGTGGTGACTTTATCGCTCTCCGCTCCGCAGGTGCTTATGGAGAAATCATGGCATCGCAGTATAATTGCCGGAAATTACCGAAAGCATATTATTCTGATCAAATTTAAACAGAAATGCATTTGTTGGAATTCAGCCAAATAGAATGGATATTGATGGGGACAACGGCGATGCTGTTCATTATCCTCCTGTTTTATTGCCTCTTCTTTTATAGTTCGCCTTTCCGGCGGAACAAACAAGAAGGAGTGATGAAGCGGAAATATGACAAGCTCCCTCCGGTGTCTGTCATTTTATATTCCCAGGATGATGCCAAGCGGGTTGAAGAGCATTTGCCTGCATTTATGAACCAAGATTATCCCGACTTTGAGGTGATTGTGGTGGCAGATGAGGCAGGAGAAGAGTGTGCAAATGCCTTAAGCTTGATGAAAGGGCAATATGAACGTTTGCGTATCTCATTTGTCCCGAACAAGGTGAAGTTTATTTGCCGGAAGAAACTGGCATTGACTTTGGGCATTAAGGCAGCGCACCATGATTTATTGCTTTTCTCAGACTTGGATGTGGAGCCGGTTGGCAAGGATTGGCTGAATGAAATGGTTGACAGTTATCAGAAGCAGACACAAATGGTCATTGGTGTCTCTTCTTATCCTTATATTCGTGGATGGAGAAACAAATTGATAGGGTTGGACAACTTGCGACATACATTGCAATTCCTCACCGCCGCTATTCATCATCATCCTTTTGATGGAACAGGCAAAAACCTTTCTTATACGAAATCCCTCTTTTTCCAGTATAAAGGATTCTATCACCAGTTGCATCTGAAAGTGGGAGATGATTCTTTGTTTATCGACGAGGCGGCGACAGCGGACAATTCCGCCGTTTGTTATGATGCCAAAGCTCTGGTGAAACGGGATGAGGTTCGCTCCATGAAAGAATGGACTCGAGAAAGAGGGGCAAAAATGGCTATCTGCGGATTGTCTAAGAACAAATATTATTATCTGTTTAAGATAGAGACATTCCTTTATCTGCTTTTTATTGCAGCAGAATTGGCTTTGTTGGGAATAGGAATAGCCTCTAACTATTTGCTTCTCCTGCTTGCCTGTTTGCTTATGCTCTTTTATTATGGGGTAAAGACAATGGTGTTTGTTCGCAGGGCTCGACTGCTGTCACAACAAATAAAGTGGTATAACTTTATGATTATAGACTTTGCGAATAATTTGTATGTGGCATATTTGACTCTCTTCTCTCGTTTTGTCAGAAAGAGAGACTATGTGTTTGTGGTTGAAAAGTAGAGAAGAGAGATTTAGAAGAAAAAAAGTGCAAAAAACCTTGTGCATTTAAAAAATATCTTTACCTTTGCACTGCATTTAAGAAATGATGCACTGTCGGAGGTGCCATAGCTCAGTTGGTAGAGCAAAGGACTGAAAATCCTTGTGTCCCCGGTTCGATTCCTGGTGGCACCACAAAAGGAAGAGTTGCTTTTTCAAGTAACTCTTTTTTTATGCCTATTATGGAAATTCGTTGCTTTTAAGATTCGACCTTGGTTATTAATCTATTTGCAAAAGTTATAACTGCCTCATTCCTAATCTTTTCCATTTTATTCATGGTGGCAATATAAAACATACCGTTGTTTTGAAAAAAACATTGGACGTTTTTGAAAAAACATTGGACGTTTTCAAAAAATTCCTCGTGATGTTTTTGAAAAAACAACGGTATGTTTTTTTTCGATGTTTTCGACCCTTTTTTACTTCCTATAAATGACTGATCCACTTCCTTGGTGAGTCGCCAAAACCAAGACTTCAGCTATTTGGACATGCTTCGGTGCGGAAGCTGCATAAAGTGCCACATCGGCGATGTCTGCCCCGGTCAGAGGGTCAATGCCTTTATAAACATTTTCAGCGCGGGCTTCATCTCCATGGAAACGGACAACACTGAAATTGGTTTCTACCAATCCCGGCTTGATATTGGTTACACGAACGGCTGATTCTGCGACATCGATGCGGAGTCCATCCGTGATTGTTTTAACCGCTGCTTTGGTTGCACAATACACATTGCCGTTGGCATAAGCTGCGTCTCCTGCCACACTTCCAATGTTTATGACATGGCCGGAGTTGCGCTTCACCATTCCAGGAACAACCAATCGGGTCATTGTGAGAAGTCCTTTGATATTGGTGTCAATCATGATGTTCCAATCGTTCATGTCACCTTCATATTCCTTTTCCAAACCCAAAGCAAGTCCGGCATTATTGATAAGCACGTCAATGGATTGCCATTCGCTGTCCAAAGATTCCATTGCCTTTTTAGCGGCTTCCGCATCACGGACGTCAAATGCCAAAGTAATCACCTTGGTCGCTTCGTTTTCCAGCTCTTTTTTGATTTCAGCCAATTTGCTTTCATTCCTTCCTGTCAAGATAAGATGATAGCCTCCTTCTGCAAATTTGCGGGCGCAAGCTGCTCCGATGCCGCTTGTCGCACCGGTGATCAATGCAATTCTTTTCATTATAAATGATTGTTATTTTATTATTTGTTATAAGTCCTCCAAATCCTCCGCTGTCGTTTCTATTAAGTTGGCAGCCAATGAGTCTGCGCATTGGACAATGCTGACCAACGGATATTTTTTATTGGCAGCGTCATAACTCTTCATGTCTTCATAACTGTTCAGGTTGATGCCCCAAGCTCCCATGTGCCAGCGGATGGCAAGCATCTCGTCGTCATACATGCTGAGTCCGGCACACAGCAAAAGTACGACCGATTTCTCACCATGACCCATCGGGAAATTTTTGTAGGAAACTTTATATCCTTCCACATCTTCCCAGCCTCCCAATACTTTCTTCTTCCTCACGGAGCGATTATAAATGTCTGTTTTGCATACATCGTGCAGGAGACTTGCGATGATGACACTTTCCCGGCTGACTTCTTGTTGAAGGGAAGGAGAGAGCTTTGCCATGTTTTCCCAAATGACAAGTGCGGCTTTGCAAGTGTTTAGAGAGTGTTTTACCAATCCTCCTTCGGTGCACAAATGCTTGGTGGAAGAGGCAGGAGCCGTGAAGAAGCCTTCTGTCTCCAAATATTCTATTACATCCTCAACGCCCTCGCGTCCGGTCGAGCGCAAGAGCTCTTTGAACTCCTCTTTATCGGTTGTCGTGTTATTTGTACTCATAGTATATTTTTGTTTGTATCTACTTTCTATGCAATATTCGTGAGATTTTTTCATTTAACAAAATGATTTTGCCTATATTTGTTTGGTTGATGACAAATACAAGAATGCAATGAATAAGAAATGGATTAAAAATGCTCATATCATTAACGAGGGACGCTCTTTTGCCGGCTCTGTAATGATTGAAGGAGATAAGATAACAGCCGTGTGTGAAGGCGAAGCGGATCATGATATCCAAGACGGAAGTGCCGAAGTCATTGATGCCGCAGGGAAATGGCTGTTGCCGGGTTGCATTGATGACCAAGTTCATTTCCGTGAGCCGGGACTGACATACAAAGCGGATATTTATAGTGAGAGCCGTGCCGCTGTTGCCGGAGGCGTTACTTCGTTTATGGATATGCCCAACACCAAGCCCCAAACGACAACGATGGAAAACTTGGAGTGGAAATTTGAGCGGGCTGCACAGACCTCTGTTGCCAATTATTCATTCTTCTTCGGAGGGACGAATGACAACATGGAGGAAATACGGAAACTTGACAAACACCGTGTGCCCGGATTGAAATTGTTCTTGGGATCTTCTACTGGAAATATGTTGGTGGATAAGAAAGAGGCATTGGAACGCATCTTCGGTGAAAGTGATATGCTAATTGCCATTCATGCGGAAAAAGAGGAGATTATCAAGCGGAACATAGCACATTTCACCCAGCTTTATGGCGAGGATTTGGATATCTCTTTCCACAGTAAGATAAGAAGTGAGGAGGCTTGTTATGCTTCATCTTCCGAAGCAGTGGAACTTGCCACTCGTTTGGGTGCTCGCTTGCATATCCTTCATCTCTCCACTGCCAAAGAGAAGACTTTGTTGGATAATGCCCTTCCTGTGACGCAAAAGAGAATCACGGGAGAGGTCTGTGTGCATCATCTGTGGTTCCAAGATGGCGATTATGCACGCTTTGGCAATTTAATCAAATGGAATCCTTCCATCAAGACATCTGCCGACCGTGAAGCATTGCGCGAGGCAGTCAATTCGAATAAGATTGATATTGTTGCGACAGACCATGCCCCGCATCTGTTGTCTGAAAAGCAGGGATCTTGTCTCAAGGCGGCTTCAGGCGGACCTTTGGTTCAGCACTCTTTGGTGTTGATGCTTGAAATGGCGAAACAGGGCATTTTTTCCTATGAGAAAGTAGTGGAGAAGATGGCGCACACTCCTGCGGATTTGTATCGTGTGGACCGCCGAGGTTATATCCGCCCGGGATATTATGCCGATTTAGTCCTTGTTGACCCGCAAAAGAGTTGGATCGTCAGCAAGGAGAATATCCTGTCTAAATGCGGCTGGTCGCCATTTGAAGGGGAAACTTTCCATCATGCCGTAGACACGACCTTTGTGAACGGGGAAATCGTTTATCAGCAAGGAAAGATTCAGGAAGGCGTACAAGGGAAGGAATTGTACTTCTTATAATTACAAGACAATGTGAATAGTTAAGGAGCTGTGTCAAAACGAAAGTTTTGATGCAGCCCCTTTAAGGTGTGTCAGAATTAGCAAAATGCAAGGCACTGAGGATGAGACCAACAGGAGTTTACTAATGCAAATGACCGAGGTCGAATTCCGAAAGTAACGCGGCAGTTGGCAATTATGACACACCGCCTTTTTGCCTTCGTCAGTTATCAGTGACCTTTTATTCCTTGGTCCGGGTGCATTGATCCACCAAATAGACGATGGATTCATACGGGATCCCTGAATTAGTAGTCAACCCGATTTCACAAGTGCGGCTATTGGAATAACCTATGCGGATGCCCTTCTTTTCCAATTGGGGACGCAATTTGCGGAGTGCATAAGCATTCACTTCCGGATGCGTGAAACCGCGGTCACCCGCAAATCCGCAACATCCAATCTCTTCCGGCACGAAAACATTCTTGGCGCAAAGTTGGGCAACTTGGATGATTCTGTCCGCCAATCCCATTCTCCGCATCGAGCAAGTGATATGGATTGCTATTGGCTCGTCAATCGGCGTGAACTCCAGTCTATCCCGCAAGAACAAATAGATAAATTCAGCGGGTTCATATAAGCGCATCTTCTGGATGGTTTCCCTCATGCGGTGCAAGCAAGGGCTTTGGTCGCACAAAACCGGATATTTCCCCTTCTCGCTGGCTTTCCATAGGGCATCTTCCAACTCTTTCGATTTGCGGTTTGCAATATCCATCATTCCTTTGCTTTCCCAAATCGTCCCGCAACATAGTTTCTCCATCTCTTTAGGGAAGATGATTTCATATCCAGCTTTGTTCAGGAGAGAAACCATCTTGTTGACCAAAGCCATTTCTTCAGGAGATTTGCGCGGCAGTCCCATTGTCTGGTTGATGCAACTTGGGAAATAGACCACTTTGTCCTTTGCTTTCGGCTGTGCTTCTTCCAGCTTTTTATGGATATGGAAAGCTTTTGGCATGGCGGGAGTCCATAAAGGAATGTGCAGCAGCGAGTGCATTTCACCGGTGATTGCACTCATCGCTTTTGTCCCTAAAAGGGCATGGGCAGTGTCGGCAAGAGTCAAGACTGGACGCAAACCATTCTTGATTCCGGCAAAATGGTTGGCAGCGAAATCGCCAACCTTATAACCCAAACTTCCTTTCGGCAAAGCCAACTGCCGGATGACGTGAGTCAGTTCTCCGGTGTTGATGCGCATCGGACAGGAAGTGGAGCATAATCCGTCTCCTGCACAAGTCTCGTTGCCCCAATATTGATAACCTTTTTCCAACTGCTTCAACCGCACATCATCTTCGCCCGTCTGCTTAAGCCTTGCAATTTCCCGCTGGATGATGATTCGCTGGCGGCTGGACAAGGCGAATCCGCAAGTGAGGCAGTTGACTTCACAAAATCCGCACTCAATGCAGCGGTCCACTAACGGATGAGTCAGAGGAAGCGGCTTGAAGTTCTTGATATGGCATTCCGGGTCATCATTGAATATGACTCCTGGATTCAACAGGCATTCCGGGTCAAACAAATCCTTCACGGCTTTCATGATGGCGAAGGCCTCATCTCCCCATTCATAACGGACAAAAGGAGCCATGTTCCTGCCTGTGCCGTGTTCAGCTTTCAATGATCCGTCATATTTATCCACGACCAAACCTTTGACATCATTCATCAATCTTTCATAACGGTGGATTTCTTCCGCACTATTAAATGACTGGTTGATGATGAAATGATAATTTCCCTCCAAGGCATGTCCATAAATACAAGCGTCTTCATAGCCATGTCTGGTAATCAATGCTTGCAAATCCGCAGTTGCTTCCGGGAGATCCTCGATATGGAATGCGACATCTTCAATCAGGCAAGTAGTTCCCAATTTGCGAGTTCCTCCGACTGAAGGGAAAATGCCGGAGCGGATAGCCCAGTATTTGGAATATTCTTCCTGTTTATCAGTAAAATGGACGGGTTGGAAGGTCTCGAACCCCTGCAAACAATTCTCGATTTGTTGGATATTCCATCGCAACTCCTCCGGAGAAGAGGCTTTTGTTTCAGTCAGGATTGCCGTCAAGTTTTCGCCAGTTTTGTCATTGACGGAAGCCAATGATTTCTTGTCAAGCAGTTCTGCCCCTTTGACAATCCATTCTCCCTTGGCATTCACCAACTTTTTCATTGCCACCACTGCACGGCAAGCCTCTTTGATTTCTCTGAAATAGAGCATGGCGCTCGCTTTGTGCGGGAAATCATATTCTGTGTTCATCGTGACTTCAGCCAGGAAAGCAAGAGTCCCTTCCGAACCGACTATCAGATGTGTGATGATGTCAAACGGATCTTCAAAGCGGACAAAGGGGAGGATATTCAGTCCGGTGACATTCTTAATGGCATATTTATAGAGAATGCGCTCGCAGAGCTTTTCATTCCCACGGACTTGGTCGCGCAAATCTTTGATTCGCTTTATGAATTCGGGTTTCTCTTTGGCGAACCTCTTCTTGCTTTCCTCGTCTCCAGTATCCAAAACTGTTCCGTCGGCCAAAATGATTTTAGCAGACAGCAACATCTTGTCGCTGTTGGCATGAGTGCCGCAATTCATGCCGGAAGCATTGTTCATGACGATTCCACCGACCATCGCACTCTTGATGGAAGCCGGGTCTGGTGCGAACTTCCTTCCGAAAGGCTTTAGCAATTCATTGACACGCTGCCCGATAATGCCCGGTTGCAGACGAATCTTCTTGCCATTGTCCAATATTTCATAATTCTCCCAGTGCTTTCCTGCCACAATTAAAATAGAATTGCTGATGGCTTGTCCGGAAAGGCTGGTTCCTGCAGCTCTGAAAGTGACGGGGAGATGTGAGGATTTTGCCAAAGTGAGTATTCTGGAAATCTCATTCTCTGTGTCAGACCGAATGACGATTTCCGGGATGAGACGATAAAAGCCGGCGTCAGTTCCCCATGCCAAACGCCTTACTTCGTCTGTGTAAATCCGCTCTTCTGGAATGAAGGAGCGAATCTCTTTTAGGAAAGATTGATATTTGTTGTTCATTGATTGGATAATTATAATTGTGGAAGCAACTCGCTGACGAAACGAGCTACACCATCTTCATCATTTGTATAAGGTAGAACCAAATCTGCTTGTGCTTTGACTGGCGGCTGGGCATTTGCCATGGCAACACCTAAACCGGCATATTGAATCATTGAGATGTCATTAAAGCCGTCCCCGACAGCTAAACATTTGTCTGCCGGTTGTCGGATTTCGTGGACAAAATCGTCCAAGTCGAGAACCAATAATTTATATTTCATGTTGTCTTTGATTATCATTTTCATTATCATCTAACCGGATTACTTTTCCTGCTTCAGTAACATATTCATATAATCTTTTATAAAAACGGTGGCGAGTCAAAGTTTCCGCATTCCCCAAAATCATCAATTTCATTTTTGCACGGGTGATGGCCACATTCATGCGCCTTAAATCCTGCAAGAAACCTATTTGTCCATTCTCATTTGCCCGGACGAGGCTGATGATGATGACATCCCGTTCTTGTCCTTGGAATCCATCTACTGTGTGAATGGTGATAAGTTTGCGGAAGGGTCTGAAGAAAGGATTCGATTTCACCAGTTTGCGGAGATATTGGACTTGTGCTTTATAGGGCGAGATGACACCGAAATCGATGCGCTCATCCAACACCCGCTCCGCACTGATATATTCAATATATTGTTGCAACAGTAGGACCAAAAGTTCCGCTTCTCTTTTGTTCAAACGGCTGACACCATCTCGGGAAGAACTTTCCACGGCATCGCTTTCAGTCGTGTCTATCCATTCGATAGGAGAGTCCCAAGCCAAAATCCCGCGGTTCTCTACTTCGGGAGCCGCTTTTAGTTTGCCCTGGTAAAACCAATCGGACGAAAAGCGCATGATGGCATTATTCATCCGATATTGAACAGTGAGCAAAGAAACCACTTCCGGCTTCCGCTCCGCCACCTTTTGCATAAGTGTCTTGTCCAATCCCTTTTGGGCAGCTTCCAAGCATTTTATAGTCGGGGGCAACTGCTGATGGTCTCCGGCAAAGATGACGCGGTCGGCTTTTGCAATGGCAACCCAGCAAGCCGCTTCCAACGCCTGCGCCGCTTCGTCGATGAATAGCGTGGAGAAGTGATGTCCTGTCATCACTTTGTTTGCCGAACCCACCAATGTGCAAGCGATTACTCTTGCTTCATTAAAGAGGTCTTTATGGATTTTCAACTCCAGTTCCGTGGCACGGGACCGCAAACCGGACAACCTGTCTTGATTCCGGTTCCAAGCACTTTTGTCCGCCTTGCCCCTGAACGCAAGGATTTCCCGAATGGCTTTCCGAATGCTCCAAAGCTCGGTATAATCGGGATGGGATTGGAACTTTTGTTCGTAAGTGAACGACAACATTTTGTCATTTACCCGGGTCGGATTGCCAATGCGCAAAACAGGAACGCCGCGGTCTACCAACTTCTCTGAAATCCAATCGACAGCCATGTTGCTTTGTGCGCAAACCAAAACTTGGTTCTCCCTGTGCAGAGTCTCATATATCGCTTCCACCAAGGTGGTTGTTTTGCCGGTTCCGGGAGGACCATGGACAATTTCCACCTCTTTTGCCCCTAACACTTTGTTGATTGCCTTTTCTTGGGACGGATTCAGCCAAGGGAATCGGACGGGAAATAATTCCCGTTTTATGACAGGCTGGTTGCCTATGAGGATGTCCCGCAGCTCTGCCAAACGATTTCCTTTGGCGGCGGAAACCTCTTTAAGGGCTGCGAACATTGTCTTATAGCTTGTCTCGTCAAAGCCAATCAAGACACCTAAGTTTTTGGCGTTCCTTATTTGGATATATTCTGAAACCGAAGGCAATGTCACGACCATCCTGTCTTCTTGTACATAACAGACAGTTGATGAGAAGTTAAAACACTTGGGCTCTCCCGAACCAATTGTCGTGAAGAAGCGGACAGTCTTGCCATATTCAAAATTGTGGTCAATCTCTTGCCGCTCCTCCCGGTCAATCTCTATCACGAATTGATTCAGGGAATTGTAATAATTCCTCCCGACAGAAAGAGGAAACCAACAAACGCCTTGCTGGATTTTCCTCTCTATGTCGCTCCAATCCGCCAATCCGACATTTGCTTCCCTCTCATAGTCATACTCCATTTCAAGGGCTTCGAGTTGCCGCTTTAAGCTTGCTTCGGGAGAAAGATAGTGCTTCGATTCCTCCATTATCCCTTATTTTTTATCATCAGATAACAGCTCTTCAGATAACACTCTTGTTGTTTGTCGGAAATGTTGCTTAACCGGATGGCTTTTATTTTTGTCTCATTTAGTTTGGATCGGTAAACCGTTGACCAAAGCTGGGGAAGTTCCGCAGTTTCCCATTCGCCGTCTTCTTTTTGGATTTCCAATTTGATCCAATCCAAAGTCGTCGTTCCCAAATCAATCCGGAACTCCACGGCAGGAGTCGCTTCTTCCAACGAGAGCGTCATGCTTCCATTTTCCTTCCATTTCAGCACTTCGTTCAGGGCAGAGATGGAAACTTTTGTTTCGTTTCGCAAAGTGACTGCCAAGTTTTTCAATTGTTCCACATCACTTTCCAATTTGAAATGGGAATAGTTGAGGGAAGTTGCCAAAGTCGCACCAAAACGATGATTATATTCATTTACCAAATGGGTGAAAAGCTTGTCTACAAAAGGCCGCAAGACCTTAGAACCTGTTTTGATTCCCGGCTGGGAAGCTTCGGTATTTGTCTCCTGGTCATATTTATAGGAAAGATATTGCAATGCGCGCAAATGGCGATAACTCTTCAAGAAGGCATCTTGATATTGGTCTTGCCAAGCTTTATATAGATGCATCACCTCGACCCCCATTTCTCCCAAGAGCTTGAACTGTGGATACCATTTTAGCAACTCCTTCTTCAAATAGGGATTCTCTTGATCTGCCATTAAAATGTCGGCAGCATCAATAATGTTCTCAAACTCTGCCAAAACAGCTCCTTCCTTGAAAGAGACTGCATTGTTCAACGCATTGCTCAAGACATCATTAATAGCTGGTTGGATGCGGACAGACTCGTCTCTTGAGAAAAGATGGACATTGGGACCCGCATCGGAATTGTGCTCGGAAAATAGGCGCAAGGCATCGGCATTGGAAGGCAATAGGTCTTTGATGGAATTATCCCAAGACTTGTCGCTGTCAAACGCCTTCATGTTCCAAACATAGTCGGCGATGCTATAAATCGCTATCTTGGAAGCCTCGGCATATTCCATCGGATTGGAGACGAAACCGAATAGCTTGTCTGCAATCTCTTTGCTGTTTCCATAGACAGGACCCATCAGCAGGTGATCCATCACATAATCGTTTACGGGGAAGTTCCACCAAATAAACGCTTTCCGCTTGATTTGTTCATTGATCCAATCCATATCTTCCGACTGGATGTTGCAGATGACCGAGTTGCCCGTCCACATGATGGAAATGTCTTGGTTGAGTTTTTCTCCCAAAGTGCTCAAATAACTCCCATTGGGATCAGCCCAACTCTTGTTATATTCTGTCGGGCACATGATGAGGGGCTTGACATCCTTCTTGGCATGGATGAAATGGTCGTCGATATAATTCAGTAACTCGACTTGCTTTTCCGCCTTGGCTCCCTCTCCGCTGATATCATCGAAAAAGACAGCGAAGGCGCGCACGCCCAGTTGATACATCGACTCGAATTTCTGAACGACGGAATCACGGTCAGCCTCGTTCCATCGGATATCTTTCCCCGGATGAATCGCCCAAACGAAGTCAATGCCGTTCTCTTTGGCTACACGCGCCATTTCCCTGATTTCATCCGCCTCTTTTTGGGGATAAGGCTTCCTCCAGTTAGGCGAACTATGATAAGGGTCGTCTTTCGGCCCATATAAATAGGCATTCATTTTGTTCATTCCATAATACTTCAGCATCCGCAAATGGGTCGGGAAGTCCATCGGTGTCCCATAATAACCCTCCACGATGCCTCGGACAGGGACATCCGGATAATCGGTTATCTCCAATGCCGGAATCTCCTTCTGCTTTAATATCTGCTGGAGCGTGTGCAAGCCATATAGAGTGCCTCGTTCATCATTTCCTGCGACCACGATTTCCTTGTCTTTGATGCGGAGATAATAACCTTCCGCCTTTTTGGGGATTTTGTTGGCAACGGAGCGGACAGACCTGTCACCCCGTTCGCCGATGGTCAATCTCCAATATTTCTTACTTTTCCCTTTTGGGGGAAGAAGATTCTGTGCGATGGAACGATTGATGGAATCTGTTTCATTCAATCCGTTGAAAAGGAAAGACTCCGGAAGGGAATAGGATCGTTCACCCGTGATATATTGTTGTGGAGTAGGTGAAATCAATGGGTTTTGTGCCCAAATACATGTCGAGCAGAACAGGAGTGCCGACCATGTGAGAATAGCTCTTTTCATCTTATCTTTTTTTACTTGTTCTTTACAATGGGCAAAGTTATCAACGAATGAGTAAATAGCCATCCTTATTTGGGGCTTTTAAGTAAATTAACAAACCAAATTTATGCCTCCGCTATGGAAAAATAGTACTTTTGCGCAAGATTTAAGATTTTGGTTATGATAAAAGCAGCTTTTTTTGATATAGACGGGACATTGGTCAGTTTTAATACACATATTATCTCCCCGTCCACAGTGGAAGCCATTCATGAGTTGAGGCAAAAAGGTGTGAAAGTCTTTATTGCGACCGGACGTCACCCATTGTGGATAAACAATTTGGCAGATTTGGAGATTGATGGTTATGTCTCTTTGAATGGAGGATATTGTACTACGGTGGAAGGCGAGGTGTTGTATAAGCATCCGATGGATCCGGCGGACATCCGGTCTCTGTTGGAATATCAAAAAAAGGAGGCTTTTCCGGTCTCTTGCGTGATGGAAGATGCCATCTTGATGAATTTCAAGAATGAGTCCGTCAACAAAGTATATAACCAATTGAACATAAGCAATCCGGAGTTTGGCGACTTGGAAAGCATCGCAGACAAACCCATTTATCAACTGATTGCTTTCTTTACGGCAGATCAGGAAAGACGCATCATGGAGCATTTGCCTCACAGCGAAGCGACACGCTGGAATCCCTATTTTGCCGATGTCGTTCCCAAAGGGAGCAATAAGGCTGTCGGGATTGACCATATCATTCAACATTATGGGATTAAGATAGAGGAGACGATGGCCTTTGGAGATGGTGGAAACGACATTGCCATGTTAGAACATGCCGGGATTGGTGTTGCCATGGGAAATGCCGCTGACGAGGTGAAAGCTGCGGCTGATTATGTGACGACCTCGGTGGATGAGGACGGAGTCCGTCAGGCTCTCCTCCATTTTGGATTGATTACAGAATAAAACCGGAGATAAGATGACAAAACGGGAACAGATTTGGCTGGACAATTATCGCCTTCTCAAAGCCTATATCGAGGAGCACCATCATCTTCCTAATAAGAAGAAAGTGGAGTGCCGCGCTTTGCTGAACTGGTGGAAATACAATCGCAAGATTGCCAAGGCGGGAAAGATAGATGAAGAGCACCTGAAGATGTTGGAAGAGTTGAGCAACATGAGGGAAGGGGAGAAGAGGGGCTTCTTCGATGAATTATGATTTGCGGGGACGGCGGGTGCGCAACTTCTCCGCTATTAGTTTATGCTTTTCTGCCATTTCCTCATCTCCTTGCAGCGAGAAGAGTTCCGACAGATAATCATGCGTGGCTGCGTGATCCTTCTTTAGGGAGGAGGCGATCAGGAAGTCGGACAATGCCTCTTCATGATATTTCTGGTGGTAATAACATTTCCCCCGGTTATAAAACGCCTTGAACGATTTCCTATCCAAACCGACGGCTTTGTTGAAGCACGCCAGGGCTTCATAATCTTTGCCTATGTCGAAGAGCGTGACACCTTTCCTCACCCAGGCATCCACATAATTAGGGTTCATTGCCAATGCCTTGTCGAATGAACGCAAGGCGGCTTGCGCATCATGTGCTTTGGTGATGCACTCATTCCCCATGAGATAATATTCATGCGCCAACTCTTTCAGCGATTCGCGGATTTGATGCAATTCGCTTTGCAATGATTTGACTTTCTCTTTTTGTGTAGCAACCTCATGGTTCAAGTGTTCCAGTTTCATGGAGACCAACCGGCGTACTTTCGGATTCTCTAACTCGTTCCGCTTCCGGAGAGCCGAGGAGAAGGCTTCGACCGCTTCCGACATCTTCCTCTGGTCGAAATATTGGGCGGCTTTTTGATAAAGCATCTCCGCTTTGCCTTCTTGCAGGCTCTTTTCTATCAGGGCAGGATTGTTGAACTGCTGGCTGAATTGGACGATTTCCCGGCGCACGAATATGTCTCGTTGTGTCACTTTCGACCTCAAGACCAATCCGTCTAACGAGGTGCAACGGCTGAGTGCGACATAAGTTTGCCCTCCTGCAAACACGCCTCCTGTCAAATCCACGACAGCCCGGCTGAAAGTCAGTCCTTGGCTTTTGTGCACCGTGATAGCCCAAGCGAGACGGATGGGCAATTGGGAGAAACTTCCCACAATCTCTTCTTCAATCTTCTTCTCCTGCTCGTTGTATTTATATTTATAGTTGTTCCATGACGACGGCTCCACCAAGACCTCCTTGCCATTTTCCAACAACACATAGACAAGGTTATCCTCATCTATTCCGGAAATCATGCCGATGTCCCATTGACCCAGCGCCTCTCCCGGTCATTCTCTATGAATATGACTTGCGCCTTCTCCTTTATCGCCAAGTTCAGTTGGGTGGGTAAGGACGATTCGGGAAATCCCCGGATATTTTGCCGACAGAGATGAACTCTTTGCCGGGCAGCTCTGCCAATTTCTTCTCATTGATGAAATTCACCTGGTCTTTTCGGGTTGCCAAGGTGATATACATCTCCTCGTCATTCGGTTCGAACTGGGGGAAACAGCGGGCATTCAATGCATTCAAATCATTCGCATGTGCAGCATTGCTCCGGATATGGTCTAATATTCCGACAAATAGGGCGTCTTTTTGGCGATAGACTTTTTGCAGTTCTATGGGCACAAGGCTGATTTCCTTGAAAACCCTTGCGGAGAAGAAGAAGGGATTGGGATAGAAATGGTTCAATATTTCCCGCTCATCGGAAGGGACGACTGGTTCTAATTGGAACACATCCCCGACGAACAGCAGCTGCTTGCCTCCAAAAGGAAGGCGCATATTCCCGGAATAAACCCGCAAAATGCGGTCGATGCAGTCAATGATGTCGGCTCTCACCATCGATATCTCGTCGATGATGACCAATTCGACATTTGCCAAAATCTTCCGGTGCTCGCGGCTATATTTGAAGAATTCATAGATGCGTCCTTTCTGCAGGCTCAAATCAGGGTCGTCGGGCAGGATAGGGCGGAAAGGAAGCTTGAAGAAAGAGTGCAGCGTCACTCCTCCCGCATTGATGGCAGCAATTCCCGTCGGGGCTAAGACGACATGCTTTTTCTTCGTGTTGGCACAGATATATTTCAGGAAGGTCGATTTCCCCGTCCCGGCTTTCCCCGTCAGGAATACCGATTGCCTTGTGAATGAAATCAATTGCAAAGCCTCCTGGAATTCTTTGTTATCTGTGTCTATCGTGAAGTCCACTTGCGTTAAATCCTTGCTTTGATACCTCTCCTTATCGGCAGATAAAGAGCCAAGCATCTTTATACTTGCTGTTCTTTCTTATTTCTGCCATATATTTCTCAGCGTCATCGCGGTTGTTGAAGCTCTCCGCATAGACCCTGTATTTCCCGTTTTTGACAATGACATCCATGTGCGGGCACTCATTGCTGTTCGTTTCCTTCATGAATTGGTCCGCTTGCCCTTGCGTCGGGAAACTGCCGATGACGACATTGTATTTTTTATCCGCTTTGGCAGGAGCTGCTTTCATCGTTGCTGTTTTTGCTTTGGACGGTTCTTTTGCCTTTTCCGCTTTTGCCTTGGAAGGGGCATTGGCTTTTGCCGGAGCTTTGACCGCTTCCACCTTGGCTTCGTCCTCTAAGTTATGGATGATATTCTCCTCCGATGATTCGGCAGGGCGGACAGGCTTCCCGTCATGCTGCCAAGTTGATGGCTGCACCATCTCCATTGGGATGAAGCTGGCAGTATAAGCTGCACGGTCAATATCTTTCACGGGGATGGAAGTGCCTAAAAACAGGATGAGGGCAACGATAGATGCTGCCACGATGCGGATGAATTGCCGGCTGATAGGGATATAATAGACTTCATTCCTTCTCTCTTCCATTTTCGCAGGATAATTGTCCGCAGTCAGTTTGGCAAGCAGCTCGAAAGTGAATGAAGAAAGGCCATAGTTGTTTGCGTTTAACCATTCGGCATCTCCCTGCTGGAATATCAGTTGATTCTCCCCTCCTAATACAAAATGCCCAATCTTTTCAAATGAAATTTCCTTCTTTTTTCTTCAATGCCTCTTTTACGGCATAGACATCTTCCCGCACCAATTGCTGTGCGGTGGGATAGTCGCATTGCTCCGATTTCATATAAGAGCCGATTAACAGCCCGTCATTGTGTTGCAATGTTTCGTTAAATACGATTTCTTTCCGGGAAGGGGAGAAGAGGTGCGAACGATTCTCGACAGAGGTGGCAACATTCTGTGACACAAATCCTCCGAAATCCGGGACAATGACACAATCGTGTTCGGACAATAGCGATTTAATATGTTTTACAATCCTAAGCATAAGACAAAGATAGATATCTTTCCCCGAAAAGCAATGTAATTTCTATTTTTTCTTTAATTTTGTTGCTCAAAAGATAAAGTAAAATGCTGTTTTTTGATAATGGATTATGGCTGGAAGCAGCCGTTCCTTTTTTGTTAGGTTGGTTGGCTGACCGCTTATTTGGCGACCCCATGAGTTTGCCGCATCCGATAGTTTGGTTTGGAAAGGCGATTTCTTCTGGGGAAAAGCAATGGAATCGGGGGAAAGACAGGGTCTGGAAAGGCGGGTTTTTCTCCATAGGATTGATTCTCGGTGTCTTTATGATAACGACCGGGATGCTTCATTTGGCTGGCTTGATTCACCCTTTCCTTTATGGTTTGCTGATAAGCGTTGGTGTCTTTTACTGCTTGGCGGGAAAGACCTTGATTGATGAGGTGCGCGAAGTGTTTTATGCAGTGGACCGGAGCTTGGAAGAGGGCAGGGAACGTGTCGGACGGATTGTGGGACGTGACACCTCGCAGTTGTCTGCACAGGAGATTCGCACTGCTGCATTGGAAACATTGGCTGAAAACCTGAGTGACGGGGTTGTGGCTCCGATGTTCTGGTTTCTCCTTTTGGGCTTGCCTGGTATGATGGCTTATAAGATGGTGAACACATTGGATTCCATGATTGGTTATAAGAATGAACGATATTTGGAATTTGGACGGATTGCTGCCCGAATTGATGACATGGCGAATTATATCCCGGCTCGCTTGACCTCTCTCTTGATGCTGTTGGTTTCGGGGAACTGGTCGAAACGGGACTTTATCCTTAAATATGGAAGGGCGCATGCAAGTCCCAATTCCGGCTATCCGGAGTCGGCATTGGCTGCCATTTTGGATTGCCGCTTTGGTGGAACGCATGATTATTTCGGGAAGCCGGTGGTGAAGCCATATATCGGGGAGCATGAACGGGATTTTACAACAGAGGACATGCAAGTAGCAATCCGGGTGAACAGCCATACGGAAATGGCGATGGGGCTCATTGTCTTAATCGGCTTTGCCCTCTTTTGACACACCGCTTTCTTTAAATAAATAGTTTGGTAATTAAGATATTAAATAGGTAAGGAAAATGGAAATTAGATTGAATAAGTTGTTAAGCGAGGCTGGAATATGTTCACGGCGTGAAGCGGACTCGCTTATTGAAGCGAAACGAGTGACTGTCAACGGTCAGCATCCTATTTTGGGACGGCGGGTGACGGAAAAAGACGAAGTCTTGGTGGACGGTGAGTTGGTTCGGCTGAATTGGTCGAAATTAACGCAGGAGAATGCTGTTTCTTCCGAGCCGAAAGCAAAGCGTGACGAGGCTGCCTCTTCCGGCAGCAGACGCGAGCATTATGGGAAATATAACAAATATGCTGCTGCCAGGAAAGCTGCCAAAGATAGGGACGAGCAGCAAGGCAAACCGAAACCTGACAGGGAGAAGGCATGGAGGGAAGCGACCCAGCCTAAGTTTGGCAAGTCTTTGAGCAAGGCTGCTGTAGCACAGCGGATGGCTGCTTCTCCTAAGTCGGCTGCATTGCGTAAGACAAGCCGCAATAACCCGGCAAACAAAGCGAAACGAAATGGCTGGAGAGGAGAGGAATAAACCGGGAAAGCATATTTTGCTTGTCACGGGCGGACAGCGTTCCGGCAAGAGTGACTTTGCCCAGAACAGGGCTTTGGAAATGAGCAAACATCCGGTCTATCTTGCCACTTCCCGGATTTGGGACGAGGAGTTCCGCCAGCGGGTCTTGCGGCATCAGGCAAACCGTGGACCGGAATGGACGAATGTCGAGGAGGAGAAATTCTTGAGCTGCCATGACTTGGCAGGCAGAGTCATCGTGATTGATTGCGTGACGTTGTGGTGCACGAATTTCTTTTTTTCGACAACAATAGCGTGGTGGATATCTCCTTGCAGCAGATAAAAGAGGAGTTTGATGCTTTTGTCCGCCAAGACGCTTATTTTATTTTTGTAACAAACGAATTGGGATTGGGAGGTGTTTCAGTGGATGACACACAGCGTCGCTTCACCGACTTGCAGGGTTGGGTCAACCAATACATTGCTTCGAAAGCCGATGAGGTGGTTCTGATGGTGAGCGGCATTCCTGTCCCCGTCAAATAATTAACAGAAAGATACTATGATTACATTTAACATTCATAAACCCGACACTGCCATTTGTGAGGCTTTGCGCCAGCGAATTGACAGCTTGTCGAAGCCGAAAGGGTCATTGGGCCGCTTGGAATCTTTAGCCTTGCAGATTGGAACCATCCAACAGACATTGAAACCGGAGCTGAGGCATCCGGTAAATGTGATTTATGCTGCCGACCACGGAATAGCAGATGAAGGTGTCAGTCTCTCTCCGAAGGAGGTGACGCGGCAGGTCATATATAATTTCCTGAACGGAGGATCGGGTGTCTGCTTCCTTGCGCGCCAGCATGGTTTTGATATGAAGATTGTGGATGGCGGTGTTGATTACGATTTCCCTACGAATCCCCGCATCATCGACCGCAAGATAAGGAAAGGAACCCGCAACTTCTTGCATGAAGCGGCGTTGACGGTTGAAGAGGCGGACAAGGCATTGGAATGGGGAGCGGACATCGTGAGCAATTGCCACCGGGAAGGGTGCAATGTCATTAGTTTTGGCGAGATGGGCATCGGGAACACTTCCGCTTCGAGCATGTGGATGAGTTGCTTGACGGGCATTCCTTTGCCGGAGTGCGTGGGAGCGGGCAGCGGCTTGAATGCGGCAGGTGTGCAGCATAAGTTGGAGGTGCTCCAGGCTTCTTTGGCAAACTATAAAGGGTCGGGCGACACATTTGACATCATGCGTTATTTCGGGGGAATCGAGATGGTCATGGCTGTCGGTGGTATGTTGCGGGCGGCTGAATTGGGAATGATTATCTTGGTGGACGGATTCATCATGACGAACTGTGTGCTTGTGGCTTCCAAGCTATATCCGGAAATGCAGGACTATTGCATCTTCGGGCATTGCGGTGATGAGAGCGGCCATAAGAAGTTGTTGGATTATCTCCATGCCGATCCATTGCTCTATTTGGGCATGCGCTTGGGAGAAGGATCCGGCTCGGTATGCGCTTATCCGATTGTGGACTCTGCTGTCCGAATGTTGAATGAGATGCACACCTTTGAGGAAGAGGCGATAACCAAATATTTTTAAGGATATGTTACAAGTGTTGGCGGCATTCATCTTTTTCACGCGCCTTCCTTTTTGGAAGATTGCGGAAGTGCCGGCGGATGCGTTCCGTCATGTGGTGTGCCGTTGGCCGCTTGTCGGCTGGCTGACGGCTGGTTTGAGCGTGTTGGTGCTCTATTCCTCCGCCTTGGTCTTGCCTGCTTCCGTGGCTCTGCTGTTGGCGATTCTCACCCGGTTGTTGGTGACGGGTTGCCTGCATGAAGACGGGCTTGCGGACTTTTTCGACGGGTTTGGCGGGGGCACGAGTCGTGAGCGCACTTTGGAAATCATGAAGGATTCGCACATCGGCAGTTATGGTGTCATAGGCTTGATTTTCTATTTCGCCCTCTATTACGCCATGCTCCACGCCCTTCCTCTCCCTGTAGCTGGAGCCGTGATGCTTGCCGGAGATCCTTTCTCAAAAGGGGTTGCCGCCATGATTATCAATAGGCTTCCTTATGCGCGCACTGCCGAGACGGCCAAGAACAAGACGGTTTATAGCCAGATGTCTTTGTCCGAATATCTGTTTTGTATCCTCTCAGCCCTCATTCCTTTGGTTTGGCTGCCGGATGTCAGCTATCTGTGGGCGCTGCTTTTCCCGGTAATCACTTGGTATTTGCTCACTTCGTTCATGAAGAGGAAGATAAACGGGTACACGGGCGATTGCTGCGGTGCGACCTTTTTGCTCTGTGAATTGAGCTTCTATTTGGGATCACTGCTTGTTTATCAAATGAAATGAATCATGGAACTATATTTAGTGAGGCACACATCGGTCCAAGTCCCTGCCGGTTTCTCTTATGGGCAGACGGATGTCCCTTTGAATGAGAGCTTCCCCGAAGAGGCGAAGCCGGTGTGCCGTCAGTTGGAAGGATTGGTGTTCGATGCTGTTTACACCAGTCCTTTGATTCGTTGTGTCCGTCTGGCAGAGTTTTGCGGTTTCCCGGATGCCCGGAAGGAGAAGCGGCTGATGGAATTGGATTTCGGGGAGTGGGAGATGAAGAGTTGGGACGAGGTCGCTGCCGATCCCTATTCCCGGCTTTGGTTTGACGACTGGATCCATGTCCCCACCAAGAACGGGGAGTCCCTCCAACAGCAATATGACCGCCTCGCCTCTTTCTTGGACGAACTGAAGCAATCGGATGCCGGCAAGGTCTGCTTGTTCACGCACGGCGGCATCCTGACTTGCGCCAATGTGTATGCTGGAATATATGATTTGCAAGAGGCCATGAAGCATGTGCCACCTTACGGGTCAGTCATAAAACTGGAGATTTAGGAAAGAATGATTCGTTTATTCTTGGACAAAATGTTTAAAATCATTTCTAACTGTGCCCGGAGTAAATGAAGCGTATTTCTACCTTGTTGTCTGAGCAGAAATGGTAGATGGCTCCACCTTTTTCTCATTTTTATCGGGAAGATATTTTTATTTTTATTTTATTTGTTATCTTTGCCCCGAAATGGTTCCGCTATATCTTTCCGGAATAGCGGATTAAAAGGGAATCGGGTGTAAATCCCGGACAGTCCCGCTGCTGTGAAGCTCTATTCAAACGTCTTAGCAAACGCTATTGCCACTGGCCGCTGGCCGGGAAGGCGCTGGGACGGGAGTCAGTCAGAAGACCTGCCTTTCATTAAAGGCCGCTTTTACTCGTGGGATAGGAAAGCGGTGCGAAAGTTATTCTGTAATATTATTTATTATTAGGAGGAATGCCTATGAAAAAGGTATGCCTACGCTGCGGTGTTATGTTTGATTGCAAGCATGGCGAAGACTTCCGTTCGTGCCATTGCACCGAAATCGGACTGGATGCCCCAATGCGCAATTACCTGAAGGAGAATTATTCCGACTGCTTATGTCCTGACTGCCTGAAGGCAGTGCAGAAGTCTTTCAACACTGGTGAAATCAATCCCTGCTTCCGAAAAAGGAAGATTAAGAAAGTGCTGATAGCCAACCGCGGCGAGATAGCCGTGCGCATCATGCGTTCGTGCCGGGAGATGGGTCTCACCACCATAGCCGTTTTCTCGGAGGCAGACCGCACCTCACACCATGTGATGTATGCCGATGAAGCCTATGCGATAGGTCCCGCTCCTGCCAGTGAAAGCTACTTGTGCATGGAGAAGATTATTGAAACCGCTTTGCACTGCAAGGCAGATGCTATCCATCCGGGCTATGGTTTCCTGTCGGAGAATGCGGACTTTGTGCGCCGGTGCGAGAAGGCTGGCATCATTTTTATTGGTCCCAAAGCCGAGACCATGGAGGCAATGGGCGACAAGATACGTGCCCGCCAATGTATGAAAGCCGCCGGTGTGCCTGTGGTTCCCGGCACAGAACAACCGTTGCAAAGCGTAGATGAAGCGCTGCGCATAAGTGACGAAATAGGTTATCCAGTGATGCTGAAGGCTTCAATGGGAGGCGGAGGCAAAGGCATGCGCCTTATCCGCAGCCGGGACGAAGTGGCAGAAGCTTATGAGATGGCACGTTCCGAATCGCTCTCGTCCTTTGGCGACGATACAGTATATATTGAGAAATTTGTAGAAGAGCCGCACCATATCGAGTTCCAAATTTTAGGCGACAACTACGGCAACGTCGTCCACCTCTTTGAACGTGAATGTTCCGTGCAGCGGCGCAACCAGAAGATTGTGGAAGAAAGTCCTTCTCCGTTCCTCACTCCCGGACTGCGCCGTGAGATGGGCGAGAAGGCTGTGGCTGCTGCCAAGGCTGTGGGTTACATAGGTGCGGGCACCATCGAGTTCCTTGTGGACAAGCACCACCGTTTCTTCTTTTTGGAGATGAACACCCGCTTGCAGGTGGAGCACCCTGTCACGGAGGAAGTAGTGGGAGTGGACTTGGTGAAGGAGCAAATCTGCGTGGCGATGGGTGAACCTTTGCACCTGCGGCAAGAAGAGTTGGAGCAGTCCGGCCATGCCATCGAATGCCGCATCTGCGCAGAAGACGCTGCCAACAACTTCCTGCCTTCACCCGGCATTATCCGCCAAATAACCCGGCCGAACGGCATTGGCGTGCGTGTGGACAGCTACGTGTACGAAGGTTATGAGATCCCCGGCTACTACGATCCGATGGTAGGCAAACTCATCGTGTGGCCACTTCCCGGCAGTATGCCATCGAACGTATGCGCCGTGTGCTCTACGAATACAAAATTACTGGCATAAAGACTAATCTAAACTACCTGCGCCGCATCATGTATGTGCCTGACTTCGTGCGTGGCAACTACAACACCCAGTTCATCGTCAAGAACGCCCGTATGTTAGTTCGCAACAATGGCGGTAACGAGGAGATTGAAAACATGGCTATCATAGCCGCTTACATCGACTACTTGATGAATCTTGAAGAGAACAGAAACCCCAATTCCACGGATATGCGCCCCATCAGCCGATGGCGCGAATTCGGCTTGCAAAAGGGAGTTTTAAGAATTTAATGGAGGATTTTATGGAAATACATATAGGAGGACGGACGGCGGAAGTCGCCCTGATAAGCAAAGAAGGCAACAAGGTGCAGGTCAGCATCGACGGGAAACCTTATGACGTGGATATCGTGATGGCTGAAAACGGAAGGTGTTCCATCCTGCATGGCGGCAATTCATACAATGCCGAGTTGACCAACGACGAGACGGGCAAGCAGTATGACGTGAATATGTTTTACCGGTCTTTCCACGTGGAGATTGTGAACTCCCAGGCAAAGTACCTGCGTATGCGGAACAAGAACGAAGAACGGCAAGATGACTACATTGCTGCCCCCATGCCGGGCAAGGTGGTGAAAGTGTGCGTCCAGCCGGGCGACAAGCTGGAATCGGGTGACACTGCGGTGGTGCTTGAAGCCATGAAGATGCAGAGCAATTTCAAGGTGTCGGCTTCCTGCCGTGTGAAGGAGGTGTTGGTGGTTGAAGGAGACTCCGTGAGTACCGACCAAGTGCTTGTTAAGTTGGATTTGATTTAAGATGAATGGCTTATGGCTACAAGAGAAGAAATATACAAAAGATTTGAAGAATTGGACAAACGTGCCTCGCTTGGCGAGGTGGACAAGATAGAGAAACAGCATGGGCAAGGCAAGATGACTGCTCGCGAACGCATTGAAATGCTGCTCGACAAGGGTACTTTCAACGAGTTGGACAAACTGGTAACGCATCGCTGCACCGACTTTGGCATGGAGAAAAAGCAGATACCGGGCGACGGGGTGGTGAGCGGTTACGGCAAGGTGGACGGACGCATCGTGTTCGTCTATGCCTATGATTTCACGGCACACGGAGGATCGCTCAGCGAGACCAATGCCGCCAAGATTGTCAAGGTGCAACAATTGGCACTGAAGACAGGTGCGCCTGTCATTGCCCTCAACGACTCGGGCGGGGCACGCATCCAAGAGGGCGTGGGCAGTTTGGCGGGCTACGCTTCCATCTTTTACGAGAACACTGTTGCCTCTGGAGTCGTGCCGCAGATTTCTGCCATCCTCGGTCCTTGTGCCGGAGGAGCGTGCTATTCACCTGCATTGACCGACTTCATCTTTATGGTGAAAGAGCGCAGCAACATGTTCATCACGGGTCCCGACGTGGTAAAGACCGTGACCAACGAGGTGGTGGACAAGGAAGAGTTGGGCGGGGCACATGTGCACGGCAGCCGGAGCGGAGTTGCCCACTTCGTATGTAATGACGAGGAGGAAACGCTCATGTCCATCCGTGAGTTGCTCGGTTTCCTGCCTGCTAATAATATGGAAGAAGCTCCCGTGGTTCTTTGTACAGACGATGTGAGACGCTGCGTGGAGGAGCTTCAAACTGTCATCCCTGAAGATTTTAATCTGCCTTATGACATCAAAGATATCGTGGAGCCTGTGTTGGATGACCGCTATTTCTTTGAAGTAATGCCCCACTTTGCCAAGAACATAGTCATTGGCTTTGGCAGGTTGGACGGGCGCACGGTGGGCATTGTGGCCAACCAGCCCGCTTGTTTGGCTGGAGTGCTCGACATCGACGCTTCTGACAAGGCTGCCCGTTTCATCCGTTTCTGCGACTGCTTTAACATCCCGTTAGTCACCTTCGAGGATGTCCCTGGCTTCTTGCCTGGCTTGCGGCAGGAGCACGAGGGCATCATCCGTCACGGGGCAAAGATTGTTTATGCCTATGCCGAGGCTACCGTCCCCAAAGTCACCCTCATCACCCGCAAGGCTTACGGTGGTGCTTACATCGTCATGTCCAGCAAGCCCACGGGAGCCGACATCAATCTTGCTTACCCGCAGGCTGAGATAGCCGTGATGGGGGCTGAGGGAGCTGTGAACATCCTCTATCGCAAGGCGACACCTGACGAGAAGGCGGAGATTGTGCGACGTTACGAAGAGAAGTTTTCCAATCCTTACTGTGCTGCCGGTCGAGGGCTGATTGATGAGGTCATCCTTCCCTGCGACACGCGCTACAAACTGATACAAGCACTTGAAATGTGTCGAAACAAGAACCAAAGCCATCCACCTAAGAAGCACGGCAACATGCCGCTGTAAATGTCAATGTGTGTATGGGCTGTGTCAAAACGAAAGTTTTGATGCGGCCCTTTGCAATTATGACACACCGCCTTTTAAGATGTGTCAGGATTAGTTGAATATCAGCCAATTCCTTCCTCTTGTCGCTTTACTAACTTTAAAAATTTAGACTCCGTACAAATACTTAAATCCGTAGTTATAAATTCCCCATTGTAAAAAAGAGAAAAAATAGTGGCAGGTGTGGGAGAACTTTGTGCCTGTTCTCTCGTTTCGAGTTTAATCACTTTCAGAGGAATATTTTTTTCTTGTGCAAGAACAGGTAACAATCCATTCACATAGTAATCCGTGTATGGACAACGGTTTGAATAATAGGCAACCAATCCTTCTTTATCGGTACATTCTCCGCTTTTTGCACACTCATTAAAATATGGAATGACACCATTGTCGCAAAAGTTCATAGCCAACAGAGAAAAGCCATTAGGGAGTCTTTCTATTTCCTCAAAGCCGTGTTTCAACAACCATTTCGTGTCGCTCATGAAATGGTTCTTTTTTGCACCCACAACAGTGACTAATCCATTTTTCTTTTGCTTTTTAGCATCTTCCATCACAGATTGAAGCAAATTATATCCATGCCCTTGACCTTTATACTGCCCAGAAACCCAAAAACAATTAATCATTAAATAGCCGGGGGCAGTAACCGGAAGCCACGCATATTCAGCTGGAACATATTCTATAAAAACTTTGGCTCGCGCATCAAGCCGTCTGAAAACATAGCCATTGGCAAATTCTTTTTTTAGCCATTCCTTTTTTAACTCATAGCCAGCCGAGCATTTTTTATCGGAGAAAGCGCAACAAATATGTTCTTTGTCTATATTCTTTTCTGTTAGCGTTATGTATTTAAATAGACTATTATTATCCATGATTTTGTTTTTTGACCTTTTATTTGTTTATACTCCGTTGTCGTTTACAGCTTAAGCCGTATAAGATTGGCTCATATTAAGCTAACAAAAACGTTGCCGTCGCAATATAATGCTTTTATAGATATCATCCAAATTCCCAAACACGACCTGTGGATAGATTGGCTTAGGAGTAACAGTTGGTGCTTGCTCATCCAAACGCTTCAAAACTTGCTCCACTTTCTGGCCGGTCAACATCTGATGCTGCTCCAATCTTTCAATGTCTTCGCCCTGCTACAAACTTTGGCTCCTTAGGGATTTTAATTTTAAATTAAACATTTGTCATTGATTATCTGTTATTTATATACATTTGGAAGCACTGTTCGCCCAAAGGCATCAGCGGTTGACAGAGTTTCTTGATGTTGACTGCAAAGAGCCGGAACAGCCAATGGAGCGAGGACGGAAGAAAACAAACTTCTTTCTGGATTTCACCATCCAACAAGCCTTTCCATACGGGAAATTGAGCGGGCCTTTTGATTTCCTCCAGCATTTTGTCAGGGATGTCGGTTTTGTCAATAGCTTTCAATAAGGCTTCGCCTTTCACGGCAAGTTTGTTGCTTGCCGTCAGGTTCTTCGCTAAAGCTCTGGCACAGTCGTTTGCCTTTAAAATTTCCGTCGGTTCCGAGTTTTCAGTTGTCTGTAAGATTTCAGTCATTTTTGAAATTCCCATAGTCGTTTTTAAAAAATATTTTGAAAAAGTCAATCGGGGAAGGATCCGTTTCCCCATCTGATTGCGTTGCAAATATACGCATTAATTTCTGCGAAAGCAAGTAAAACCAAAGATAAATTAATCATTAACATTTATTCACTTTGCGTTTTTTCATTAAATTTTTTTCTCTCGCACGCGCTTTTTGTGTGTGTTTATTTTTATTCTATTCTATTCTTTATAGCGGTTTTTTCATACTTTTTTTGAGTTAAATCGTGTTTTTTTGCGGTTTTGCATCAAAATTTCATGCTTTAATCGAGTTCAATGCGTATTTTTGCCAATATTTTATGCAATCATCAAATTTGCCATAATGGTCTAAATAATTAAACTTCAATCCGTTATCGATATTTTAGCAAACTGCGATTGTTCCATTTTTTAGGTAATTGTCCGATTTTTGTTATCACAGTCGTTTTTGAGCATTTTTCCCCATCCAAAACACCCTTCAAAAACGTCCGAAGTTTTTCCAAAAACGTCCAATGTTTTTCCGGAAATGTCCGATGTTTTTTCAAAAACAACGGTTGTTTTTTCCCGAATAAACCGTCCTTTTCTGTGAATATTTGTAAACGGAAGTAAAACAAACGTAAAGGCTGAAGAAACTGCAAGATGGTGCGGGAAAATGCAGGAATGTGCAGGAAAATGCAGGAATGTGCAAAAATATGCAACTTGGGACGTGTTATGACGTCTCCGTCAACTCCACGCTTTCCTGCCGCCTTACCTTTGCCCCTGTAATCTTTAAACTATAAACAAATGTCATTGAAATTTACAGTAGTAGCAAGGAAAAACCTTAGCAAAGGCGCACCGGAAGATTCCAAATTGTTCTACGCACAGGCAAGATTTGCAGTTGACAGAGACGTGGGGGCATGTCGTCCGTGCCTGAGATAGTATAAACAATTAAACGGTGATTGAAGGCCTTTTAAATGGCGGAAGGGGTTTATTCTCAAAGATGCAAAAAAACCAACTGGTCCGCTATGCTTTGTTCGTGAATCAGTTGGTCTCTTTTTATCATTGCTGCCGCTTAATAGATGGCTTGAGCCTCAATCACGCACTCCAATGCACTTGAATTGGCAGCTGCGTTGACAGCTTGGAAAGGTCCGTACCAGTAGCAGCCGAAGCTCATGCTTTCCGGGTCGAAATCCTTGGTGATGATGGATTCCGCATTTTTGATAATGAACTCTTTGTAGATGGGGTTGTTGGTCGTTTCGTATAAGAATCCCAAATGGCGGATAAAGATGCCTTTGAACTGGACACCGTCGTTTCCCTTTGCCACATTCGGGTTCATTTCGCACAGGATGCCGTTTTCATTGACCAACTCCTTGGTGATGGTCGCTTTGGCAATATCTTCCGCCATGTTCAGGAATTTCTTGTCGTGCGAATAGAGGTACATCTCCGTCAGGACAGCAATCGCCACACCTTGGTTGTAGGTGTAATGCCGTTCGCGGTTCGGTGTCCCGTCCTCCGTCAGCCCGTCCTCGATTTGGTTGATTTCGGTGTTGTACATGCCGGTTTGCAAATACCAGTTGACCTCCTTCTTGAACCAGTCGGCATATTCCTCTTTGCCCGTATCGTTGTAGAGGCGGATGGCAGTCAAGGCAAACAGATTGTTGGCGATGGAATTCTTGTAATGCAAAGGATTCTTTTTCCAAAAGATACCTCCACCGTGGACATCGTCGCTCCATCCGGTGGTCATGTCCATGGAAAATCACCTCCGCCATCTTCAGGTACTTCGTGTCGTTTGTCAAGCGGAAGGCATCAATCCACGCCAAAGCCCACCAGCCCTCGTCGTCGTAATAGTCGTTGATGAAATTGTCGCAGTAGTGGTGCAACGCCCCCGTGGAGTCAGCCACCGGATAGTGCCGGGCTTTCTCAAAGACATCCTCGATGACGGGAAGCACCTCGCCCTTGTTCTTGGTCACGTCCGCATAACGGATGACGGCAGTAAGCAAGTTGGCAGAGTTCCACCAGCCAGCAGTTTCCCAAATGCCGGTAGAGTCATTCCTCCAGGTCAGTGAACGTTCTAAACTTGCATGGATTTTGGTTTCAAAAGGCGTATGCTTATGGCCACCGCAAGCCGAAAGAAGCAGCATGAACGCTGCTAAAACAACAAATTTATTCATATTCATACGTGAAAATTTAATTCTGGCTGCAAAAATAGAAAGCAAATCTTTACCACGAAACAGATTGTTTGATTTTTTGATGTAGCAATGCCCATATAAAAGAATCCAATATTCATGGGAAATTAGTATCTTTGTCACAATTTAATAAAAACTAAACAAAGAAATGCAAGAATCAGACTACATTATCAGGGTAGAACATGTTTCCAAAAGCTTTGGGGACAAGACCGTACTGAATGATGTAAATTTATATGTCCGCAAAGGCGAATTCGTGACAATATTGGGTCCTTCCGGTTGCGGGAAGACCACATTGTTGCGCCTTATCGCTGGTTTCCAAACAGCCAACGAAGGCGGCATAGCCATTGCAGGTGAAGATATCACACAGACCCCGCCCCACAAGCGGCCGGTAAACACTGTGTTCCAAAAATATGCCCTTTTCCCTCATTTGAACGTGTACAACAACATCGCCTTCGGGTTGAAGTTGAAGAAGCTCTCCGACGCCGTCATTGAAAAGAAGGTGAAGCAGGCGTTGAAGATGGTGGGGCTGATGGATTACGAGTTCAGGGACGTCGATTCCCTCTCCGGCGGGCAGCAGCAGCGTGTCGCTATCGCAAGGGCAATCGTGAACGAGCCGGAAGTGCTGTTGTTGGACGAGCCTTTAGCTGCGCTTGACTTGAAAATGCGCAAGGACATGCAGATGGAATTGAAAGAGATGCACAAATCATTGGGCATCACCTTCGTATATGTTACCCACGACCAAGAAGAGGCGTTGACGCTGAGTGATACGATAGTGGTCATGAGCGAGGGTAAAATCCAACAGATAGGAACGCCGACAGACATCTACAACGAACCCGTCAACTCGTTTGTGGCGGACTTCATAGGCGAGAGCAACATCTTGAACGGCATCATGGTCAAAGACAAGGTTGTCCGTTTTGCCGGCCATACGTTCGATTGCGTGGACGAAGGGTTCGGGGAGATGGCTCCGGTCGATGTCGTGTTGCGCCCCGAGGATATATATATATTCGACCTGTCGGATGCCGCCATGTTGCGGGGAATCGTGACCTCCTGCATTTTCAAGGGAGTCCATTATGAAATGACGGTACAGACCCCCGAAGGATACGAGTTTGTCGTGCAAGACTACCACATGTTCCCCGTGGATGCGGAGGTGGGATTGCGCATCAAGCCCTTCGACATCCATGTCATGAAGAAAGAGCGTGTTTGCAACACCTTCGAGGGAAAGATGATTGATTCGACCCACGTCGAGTTCTTGGGCTGTCCGTTTGAATGCAAGGAGCAGGCGATAACGGCAGGGGAAAGCGTGACGGTCGAAGTCGATTTTGACAAAGTTTCGTTGGAGGACAACGAAGAAGACGGGACGTTGACGGGAGAGGTGAAGTTCATCCTTTACAAAGGCAACCATTACCATCTCACGGTCTTGTCTGATTGGGACGAAGATATCTTTGTCGATACGAACGACGTATGGGACGACGGGGACCGGGTCGGAATCCGGATTGCCCCTGGCGACATACGCATTTATTCACCATTAAAAAGGGAAGGAAGTGTTGGGTAATAGATTCACGGCTCTTTTAGCTAAGCGCAGGAACTGGGTGATTCCTTATGTCATCTTCATGATGATTTTCGTCATCGCCCCTTTGTTCTTGATTGTATACTACGCTTTTACCGATGCAGGAGGCGCGTTCTCGACGGTGAACTTCCGCAAGTTCATGATTCACCCCGAGGCAGTCAACACATTTGTCTATTCGGTCGGCATAGCTTTGATCACGACCCTTGCGTGCTTGGTGCTGAGTTATCCTGCGGCATGGATATTGAGCCGGTCGGAGAGCCGGACATCACGCACAGTCGTCATGCTTTTTATCCTGCCCATGTGGGTAAACATTCTTATCCGCACCTTGGCAACGGTCGCACTCTTTGACTTCTTGGACATGCCCTTGGGGGAAGGAGCGTTGATTTTCGGCATGATATACAACTTTTTGCCTTTTATGCTTTATCCGATATACAACACCCTGCAAAAGATGGACAAGAGCCTGATTGAGGCCGCACAAGACTTGGGAGCGACCCCGTCGCAGGTGTTTTGGAAAGTGATATTGCCATTGTCCATGCCCGGCATCATGAGTGGCGTGATCATGGTGTTTATGCCGACCATCTCGACATTCGCCATTGCCGAACTGCTGACGATGAACAATATCAAGCTGTTTGGCTCGACCATCCAGGAGAACATCAATAACGGGATGTGGAACTATGGGGCGGCGTTGTCATTAATCATGTTGTTGTTGATGGGCATCACCTGCCTGTTGGGAGGTGATGACGACAATAACTCTAACGAAGGAGGATTGATATGATGAGATACATTTCTAAAATCTATTTATGGTTCCTGTTGGCTCTCCTCTATTTGCCGATAGCCATTATCATATTCTTCTCGTTTACGGAAGCGAAGGTGTTAGGCAACTGGACCGGCTTTTCCTTGAAGCTGTATAGCTCCCTCTTTGCCGGGAACGTGCAACATTCGTTGGTCGGTGCGATAGGAAACACTTTTGCCATTGCCCTGATAGCTTCAGCCATATCCACCCTTTTGGGCAGCATCGCCGCCATCGGGATATTCAATTTGAGGAACAAGGCGCGCCAGACGGTGAGCTTCATGAATAGCATCCCGATGATGAATTCTGACATCATCACCGGTATCTCCCTCTTCCTGCTGTTTGTCAGCTTGGGCGTGTCACAAGGCTTCACCACGGTGGTGTTGGCGCATATTACCTTTTGCACGCCCTATGTCGTGTTGAGCGTGCTTCCCCGTTTGCGCCAGATGAACCCGAACATCTACGAAGCCGCCCTTGATTTGGGAGCGACCCCGATGCAAGCCTTGCGTAAGGTGCTATTCCCGGAGATTCGTCCCGGCATGATAAGCGGTTTCATATTGTCGTTCACATTGTCCATAGATGATTTTGCGGTGACGATTTTCACCATCGGCAACCAAGGATTGGAGACTTTGTCCACCTTTATCTATGCTGATGCCCGCAAAGGTGGGTTGACGCCCGAACTGCGTCCTCTCTCCACCATCATTTTCGTGACCGTGTTGGTGTTGCTGTTGATTATTAATAAACGTTCTGAAAACAAGTTTGCCAATAAATAGGAGATGGAAAGGATGAAATATCATATAATCGCATGGATGGCGTTGGTTGCCGCCCTGTTTGCCTTTGCTTCGTGCAAGGACAGCAACGAGGAGCGATGCAAAGTCCTGAAAATATATAACTGGGCAGACTATATCGACGAGGATGTGTTGCAGGAATTCCCTACCTGGTATAAAGAGCAGACCGGGGAAGAGGTGAGGATAGTGTACCAAGTGTTCGACATCAATGAAATCATGTTGACGAAGATAGAGCGGGGGCACGAGGATTTTGACGTGGTGTGCCCTTCGGAATATATCATCGAGCGAATGATGAAGAAGAGGCTGTTGCAGCCCATCGACCGCAACTTCGGGAAGACTCCCGACTATTTGGGCAACCTCTCTCCCTATATCCGGAACCAGTTGGACAAAATGAGCTTGCCGGGCATGAAGACAACCGACTATGCGGCTGCCTATATGTGGGGGACGGCAGGTCTGTTGTACAACACGAAGGATGTGAAGCGGGAAGATGTCGAGAGCTGGCATTGCCTGTGGGATTCCAAGTTCCGCAACCGCATCCTGATGAAGGACAGTTACCGTGACGCTTTCGGGGCAGCTGTCATCTATGCCCATGCAGCCGAGTTGGAGGCGGGCAAGGTCACCGTAGAGGAGTTGATGAACGACAATTCCCATGAGGCGGTGGACTTGGCAGAGAGATATTTGAAGGAGTTGAAACCCAACATTGCCGGTTGGGAAACGGACTTCGGGAAGGAAATCATGACGAAAGGGAAGGCTTGGATTAACCTTACTTGGAGCGGTGATGCGGTCTGGGCGATGGAAGAGGCGGAAGCCGTCGGTGTCCGGCTTGATTATATTGTCCCCAAAGAGGGAAGCAACATCTGGTATGACGGCTGGGTCATCCCTAAATATGCACGCAATGTGAAGGCTGCCAGCTATTTCATCAACTACCTTTGCCGCCCGGATATCGCCATGCGCAACATGGATGCAATCGGGTATGTCAGTGCTGTTGCCACACCGGAGATTATTGAAGCCAAATCGGACGATGCGATAGGGGAGGCTATCGACCTCAGTTACTTCTTCGGTGAAGGCATGGGGGCAGACAGCATCCATATCAATCCCGTCCAATATCCCGACAAGGAAGTAGTGGAACGCTGTGCAATGATCCGAGATTTCGGCAGCGACACGGAGTATGTTTTGGAAATGTGGAGCCATGTAAAGGGCGACAATTTGAATAGTAGCCTGGTTGTTTTTATCTTTGCCGTGTTCGGAGCCCTCTTCGTTTGGACGGTCTATCGCTGGTACAAGGCATACCAGCATAAAAAAAGCAGGCATCGCAGGCGAAAATATAAACATAGATAAGGAGGAAGTACTATGGATGGAATTAAGAATCTGATTTTCGATTTCGGGGGTGTGTTGATCAACCTCGACCGGAACGCTTGCCGCATGGCATTTGAGCAGTTGGGAATTGAGAGCATTCACGAGAGTGTCCTTGACGACTACCGGCAAAAGGAGCTGTTTATGCAGTTGGAGTCGGGCAACATTTCCACCGCCGCCTTCCGGGCCGGCATGCGCCGTCTGTCCGAACAATCCCTGACCGACGCGCAGATAGATGATGCGTGGAACTCCATGTTGGCGGATATCCCATCCTACAAACTGGACAGCCTCCTGGAGTTGAAGCACCGTTACCACATCATGCTGCTGAGCAACACGAACAGCATCCATTGGCAATGGGCGGTGCGGAACCGCTTCCGTTACAAGGGGCTGGAAGTGGAAGACTTCTTTGACAGGATTTATCTCTCTTATGAATTGCACATGCAGAAACCCGATAAGGAGATATTCAAATATGTATTGGAGGATGCCGGGATTGCACCGGAAGAGACTTTCTTCATTGACGATTCGGTTGCGAATTGCAGTGCAGCGGAGCAGTTGGGGATTCGGACTTATTGTTGTCCGGCGGGGTCGGATTGGCGCTTCCTCTTTGAGAAAGACGGTGCGTCATAATTGCAAACTGCTTCGTTGCTATCGGAACTCGACCTCAGTCATTTACACCAGTAAACTCCTGTCGGTCTCGACCTCAGTGCCTCGCATTTTACTAATTCTGACGCACCTTATGGGTAAAGAGGTATAATTGCAAACTGCTTCGTTGCTTTTGTTTGGGGTTCGGTAAAGCGGGGAAATTCACAATCATTATAGCGTATCATTTTTAAAAGCCGTTAAAACGTAGTAATTTTGTTCCAAAATAAGAAAAATAGTATATGTCGATAAAACATTCACCTTTAATTTTAGGAACAGAACCCATTGGAAAGTTATTAACCAAATTCGCCATCCCTTCCATCATTGCCATGACTGCCTCGTCGCTGTATAACATGACGGACAGCATATTCATCGGCCACGGTGTGGGACCATTGGGCATAGCAGGATTGGCATTGACCTTCCCGTTGATGAACTTGGCGGCAGCCTTCGGGTCGTTGGTGGGCGTGGGAGCATCCACCTTGGTCTCCGTCAAATTGGGGCAGAAGGATTATGATGGGGCGAACCATGTATTGGGGAATGTGTTTACTTTGAACCTGATAATGGGTATTGCCTTCTCCGTCGTCTTTCTGATTCTCTTGAAGCCGATACTCTATTTCTTCGGGGCAAGCGAACAGACATTGCCATACGCAAAAGAATATATGGAGGTGATTCTCTGCGGCAATGTGATAACCCACATGTATTTGGGCTTGAATGCGGTGCTCCGTTCTTCCGGTTTCCCGCAGATGGCGATGAGTGCGACGCTGCTCTCCGTCGTGATCAACTGCGTCTTGAACCCGCTCTTCATCTTTGTCTTGGGCTGGGGAATCAAGGGTGCAGCCTGGGCGACCGTGCTTTCCCAGGGTATTTCCTTGTCCGGACAATTGATTCATTTTGCCCGTCCATCGCAGTTGCTTCATTTCCGTAAAGGGATTTACCGGTTGCGCGGTGAGATTGTGCGGGGCATCTTCTCCATTGGAATGTCCCCGTTCCTGATGAATATGTGCTCTTGCTTGGTGGTCCTTCTCATCAATTTGGGTTTGAAGGAGCATGGAGGAGACATGGCGATTGGAGCTTATGGCATCGTCAACCGCATCTCCTTCCTCTTTGTAATGATTATCATGGGATTCAACCAAGGGATGCAGCCGATAGCCGGATATAACTTCGGGCGCGCCTTTTCCCTCGTGTGTTGGAAGTGACCCGCTTGACCACCTATTGGGCGATTGGTGTGGCTTCCACGGGTTTTTTGATATGTGAATTGGTTCCGTCGGTCATTGTGGGGCTGTTCACGAATGACAGCGAATTGATGTCCGCCTCGATTTATGGATTACGGATAGTGTTTGCTGTTTTCCCGATGGTCGGGTTCCAAATGGTCTCCACCAACTTCTTCATGTCTGTGGGGCTCTCCCGGAAAGCCATCTTTTTGTCCTTGACGCGGCAGATGCTCTTTTTAGTCCCCCTCTTGCTTCTCTTGCCGAAGATTTGGGGCACTTTCGGTGTTTGGGTCAGTCTGCCCATCTCTGATTTTGTAGCAACGATGGTGACGGCAGTCGTCCTGATCCGTCAATTCAGGATATTCAAGAAAGCGGAATATTGACTTTAAATAGGAATGAAATAGAAATACTCACTAAAAAATTATAACGTATGCTGATACCTAAACAAGCAGGCAAAGCATTCATAGGAACTTGCCTGATAGCTCTTCCCTGGACATGGATATCTTGTGACCAGGCACATGAAACACAAATAAACCTTATTCCCGAACCAGCCGAAATGGTAGTCCAGTCCGGCTATTTCCCGATTGACAGCACCGGGTTGTTCGGTGGCGGGAACGGCTCTGTCAAATACACCGTCGATTCCTCTGCTTCAGACTTGGGATTGGAAGGTTATCGCTTGGAGGTGAATAAGTCGGGCGTGTCGTTGGTGGCACAGACGGAAACCGGATTGTTCTATGGCAAGCAGACCTTGATGCAGCTGATTACCCCGCAAGGACTCCCTTGTGTGAAGATAGAAGATTCGCCCCGTTTCCCTTATCGAGGATTGCATTTGGATGTTTCCCGCCATTTCTTCGACAAAGAAGAGGTGTTCAAATTGCTGGATGCGATGGCATTTTATAAGTTCAACACGCTGCATTTCCACTTGACCGATGGCGGAGGCTGGAGAATCCAGATAGACAAATATCCCAAGCTGACGACCGATGCGGCTTTCCGTACACAGTCCGATTGGCGCGATTGGTGGGACGGGCAAGACCGCAAATACTTGAAAGAGGGGACTGAAGGTGCGTATGGCGGCTATTACACGAAGGAGGATATCCGTGAGATGGTCTCTTATGCGGCGCAAAAGCATATCAATATCATTCCGGAAGTGGAGTTCCCCGGACATTCGGACGAAGTGTTTGCCGCTTATCCCGAACTGTGTTGCCAAGGGAAAACTTACACCAGCAGCGATTTCTGTATCGGCAATCCAAAGACTTTCCAATTCATGGAAGATGTTTTAACGGAAATCATAGATCTCTTCCCTTCCGAATATATCCATATCGGTGGCGACGAGGCAGGGAAAGGCAACTGGAAAAAGTGCCCGAAATGCCAAGCGTTGATGAAGAAAGAGAACCTGAAGGATGTCGATGAGTTGCAAAGTTATATGATCCGCCAGGCTGAGAAGTTCCTCCTCTCAAAAGGCAGGAAGATGATTGGCTGGGATGAAATCCTGGAAGGCGGATTGGCTCCGGAAGCCATTGTCATGTCGTGGAGAGGCGAAGGGGCTGGATTCAAGTCTGCCCGCATGGGGCACGATGTGATTATGACGCCGGGAGAATATTTGTATTTCGACTTCTACCAAGCTGATCCCCGCAAGCAGCCTTATGCAATCGGAGGTTATACTCCGGTCAAGAAGGTGTATAGCTATAATCCTATTCCGAAGGATTCACTCACCGCAGAGGAGAGCCGCCATTTCTTGGGAGTGCAGGCAAACACTTGGACGGAATATATCCCGACTCCCGAACATTTGGAATATATGATGTTCCCCCGTGCTTTGGCAGTGGCGGAAATCGGATGGACTCCGCAAGAAAAGCGGGATTGGAAAGGCTTTAAGCCGCGCTTGAATGCCCATATCCCAATATTGGAGCGAATGGGCTTGCATCCGTTCACGTTGTCTTATGAAATAGATTTCCATTCAGAAGTCGATACGATCACAAAACAGATAAAAGTTTCCTTGGATGCGGAAAGACATCCTGCCGAAATCCGCTACACAACGGATGGAACTACGCCCACAGCCTCTTCTCCGCTCTACACTGGTGAGATTGTCGTGAAGGACTCGGCAAATATCAGTGCTGCAATCTTCGAAGGGGGCAAGCTGATGGGGCAGCCTTCGGAAAAGCGGGTTGATTATCACCGTGGCATCGGCAAGTCCATCCAATACAACAGCCGCCTCTATCCGGGCTATATGGCAGGAGGCAATCAGGCAGGCCTTTGGATGGTGTCCGCGGAGGATTGACCTATTTGGACAAATGCTGGCAAGGCTATTTGAATGACTTGGATTGTGTTGTGGACATGGGCGAGGTGACGGATATCCACTCCGTGACTTCCAATTGGATGCAGTTGAAAGGTCCGTGGGTTTATCAGCCCTCCAATGTGGAACTGTTGTTGTCGGAAGATGGCGAGGAGTTCCAATCTTGCGGAGTCATCCCGACGACTGTCTCCCTTGACAATCCGGAGTTGACATACCAAGATTATGCATTCAAAGGCGATTGGAAAGCCCGTTATGTCCGCTTGAAGGCGAAGAACGGAGTCCCTAACGATGGCTTTATATTTGTGGATGAGATAGTGATTTGGTAAAAACAAACTAAATGATAAGAATAATGAAGAAACAATTACTGGCATTGTTGTTGTGCAGCGGAATGGCGTATGCGCAACAACCGGTCGATTATGTGAATCCGTTTATCGGGACGAGCAATTTCGGGACAACCAATCCGGGGGCGGTTTGCCCTCAAGGCATGATGAGCGTCACCCCGTTTAATGTGATGGGTTCCGAGACAAATACTTTTGACAAAGACAGCAGATGGTGGTCTACACCTTATTCTTCCGACAATGATTATTTCACGGGATATGCGCATGTCAACCTGAGTGGCGTGGGATGTCCTGAGTTGGGAAGTTTGCTCTTGATGCCGACTGCGGGCGAGTTGAAGGTGGATTATAAGGAGTATGGCAGCCATTATGAGAAAGAGGTCTCCCATCCGGGTTATTATAGTAACTTGCTGACGAAGTACAACATCAAGACGGAGGTGACGGCAACTCCGCGCACGGGCTTGGCTCGGTTCACTTTCCCGAAAGGCGAGGGGAATATATTGCTGAACTTGGGCGAAGGCTTGACCAATGAATCCGGTGCAACTGTCCGCTTTGTCAGTGACACGGAAATTGAAGGATCCAAGCTGATGGGAACATTCTGTTATAATGCGCAAGCAGTATTTCCAATCTATTTTGTCATGAAGATTGACAAAGCACCGAAAGAGAAAGGTTATTGGAAAAAGCAGCGGGAGATGACTGCCGAGGCAGAATGGGACAGCGATGCCGGAAAGTATAAGCTCTATCCGAAATATACTCGTGAAATGAGCGGAGACGATGTCGGTGTTTGGTTTAAATACGACGTGGAAGCAGAAGAGCAAATCCAAGTGAAAATAGGTGTCTCTTTTGTCAGCATTGCGAATGCGCGTGAGAACCTGGGCAAGGAACAACCCGGATTCGCCTTTGACCAGACAGCCCAGGCTGCCCGTGAAGCATGGAACAAGGATTTGTCCCGCATCACTGTCGAGGGAGGCACAAAAGATGAAAAGACTATCTTTTATACTGGATTATATCACTTGCTGATCCATCCGAACATTTTGCAGGATGTCAATGGCGAATATCCGAAGATGGAGAGCCTTGAAGTGGGCAAGACCTCGGAGAATCGTTATACTGTCTTCTCGTTGTGGGACACTTATCGCAATGTCAGCTCACTGATGACACTGCTTTATCCCGACCGCCAGTTGCAAATCATCCACACGATGATTGATATGTATAAAGAGAATGGCTGGCTGCCGAAGTGGGAGTTGTATGGACGGGAGACTTTCACGATGGAGGGCGACCCTTCTATTCCTTATATCGTGGATGCGTGGATGAAAGGATTGCGTGACTTTGACGTGAATACTGCTTATGAGGCGATGCGCAAAGGAGCGACTACTCCGGGAGAATATAACTTGCTTCGTCCGGATGCGAATGACTATTACTCTTTGGGTTATTGTCCGATGGTCAGCCAGTTCGACAATTCGGTTTCCCATGCTTTGGAATATTATTTGGCAGACTGGAGCTTGGGCAAATTCGCAGAGGCATTTGGCAAGAAAGAGGATGCCAAATTGTTCTATGGACGATCTTTGGGCTATAAGCATTATTATTGCAAGGAGTTTGGAACTTTGCGGCCAATCATGCCGGATGGCTCTTTCTATTCTCCTTTTGACCCCAAACAAGGCGAGAACTTTGAGCCTTCTCCTGGATTCCACGAGGGAAATGCATGGAACTATACTTTTTATGTTCCCCATGACATCAAAGGCTTGGCAAAGTTGATGGGAGGAGACAAGAAGTTCGTGTCGAAGCTGCAAGGTGTGTTTGATGATGGGAATTATGACCCGGCAAATGAACCGGATATCGCTTATCCATATCTATTCAGCTATTTCAAAGGAGAAGAATGGCGGACACAAAAGGAGGTCCACAAGGCTTTGAAGTCGGGCTATCACAATGCGCCAAACGGTGTGCCTGGCAATGAAGATACCGGGACAATGTCGGCTTGGGCAATCTTTTCCATGATGGGATTCTATCCGGCCTGTCCGGGAGATGCGGATTATGTGTTGACTTCCCCGGTATTCGACAAGGTGACTATCCATCTTGACAAGAAGTTTTATCCGAAAGGGGATTTGGTCATAACTTCGAACCGCAATAATCCGGATGCGATTTATATCCAGAATCTGCAAGTGGGAGGAAAGACGTGGAAAGGATTTACTATTTCCCACCAGGAGCTTGTGAATGCGGGAACTTTGGATTATTCATTAGGCAGTCAGCCGAAGAAGTAGTTGGTGTAATAATTGTCCAATGTGACAAAGTAAAATAAAAGGGCGGTGAGTCAGACAATCATTTGACGCACCGCCTTTTCCTTTCTCCAGTTAGTCGATAAGTTTCGGATTGAATAATAGATAACCGATGTTCAGTCCTAAATTGAAGTTCTTCTTAGGATAACTATATCCATTGGCATATAGACTGATGCAAGCAAATGGAAGATGAAGGACCAAAGCCGCTTCTCCCATATATTGGAAATTCCGCATGAATTTCCCATAATAAGGGATGTTCCTCTCGGTGTTGTTCATCATGATGGTTTGCTTCTTTATCTCATACAAAGGCGAAAATCCATACATGTCCAAGCGGAAGTGCAGCATTTTGCTGAATTTGAAGATGGGCGAAACTCCCAAAGCCAAATATTCATTTGCCCTGAAAGCCTCGTTAAAGACAATGGAACTGTGCGGAGTCGGTGTGAAAGCAGGAGCCTGTAAAATAGAGGCTGTGTAATTGTTCAACAAGTTCTTGCTCGACAATACCATTTCTCCCATATAGCCCAAGTTGAATAGCGGGCTGAGTTCGAGATACTGTTCCCAATGCCCTTTCATTTGTAGCCAATTGACGTTCTCGAATGCCTTGTCAATGCCTTTGTTGTTGGGCACATATTTTTCATTCCCCAAAATATATTGGGCATTAAGAACCCGCTTAACTCCGGTTATCGGATAAATCTTCGTCCCCAAAGAATTCTGCTCGATATTGAGGGATCCGGCAAAGATATTGTATTTGCTGTGTTCAAAGCCGATTTCAGAGAAGGAGACATTTGAGTTTTGATAATAGAAGTCATTCAACTGCCCATAACCAAAACCAATTTCAGCCTTCGCATGGCTGAGGAAAGGGAATCGAATTTCAGCTTTGTGTATAACTCCTTTTGTTTGATGAAAGCAGGAACGACATCTTCATAAAAGAGCGATTGGCTCTCGGAATATCGCTTATAGGAAAAGACTCCTTGCGCATTGATATAAGTCGGGATGCGTGTCTGCAAATATATCCTTCCGTTCAGCACGACTCCACTGAAAGAATTTCCCACTTGGAAGTCGGTGTTAAAGTCCGCCGCATATCTTCCCAAGTAGCGATAACCCAATCCTAAATATAGTTGGTTCGCTTGATGGGACGAGACATTGCCGCCCAAACTGATGTTGACTTCATCTGTCATCTTCACATCAAGGTAAAGGTCGAAGCTCTTGTTCATCCGGTTATAAATGGCGTGCGGGATGATTTCCTTGATTTTGGAATAGGTCAGGATTTTGAAATAGATCCGTTTGAACTCCTCCATAGGAAATTCATGGTTGATGTCGCGGTGAAGCAAAGATTCGATATATCTCTTTTGGGATTCGGAAACACCGGTGACATAAATGTTCTTGAACAATAGAGGAGGCAGGCTCTCCTTGTAAGCCTTGCGCCGCTCTGTCAAAGAATCCAAAGGCATGTCCCTCGGCACTCTTGCTTTGATGGAATCGATAATCGCCAAAGTCCGTTTATATCCCACCTCCATAATCTCCTTGGCTTTTGGGAAGTCCAAAAGGGAGACATCAGGAAAGAGGAACCGTTCGACCATTCCTTTCTCTTCCGGAATGTCATATTCCGTTTTCTGCATGATCATGGACTCGATTTGGTTATATGGATTTTCCGAAGGCTTATTGTTTCCTCCAGCCACGATGGAACCGAAGATAAAGTCGGGATTGAAATCATCTTCCATAGGTTTGACAGGGAAATTGTCATAAATGCCGCCATCGAACAGTGGAACATCGTTCTTCCAAATAGGCTTGAAGAAGAACGGGAAGGTCATGGAGGCGCGGACAGCTTCTCCTAAATCACCGCTCTTGAATATAACAGCCTTCTTGTTATAAATGTCAGACCCGACACAGCGGAACGGGACAAACAGGTTGTTGAAATTCCAGCCGGCCTTGGCAGTCGCTTGCGCATAAAGAGCCATGAATGCCTTGGTTCATCTGAATCGGGTTAATCAAGCTCTGAGGCAAAATGTTGGTCTTTATTTGAAGGGAATCAGACATGTCAATGGAGAAGCGAGCCATTTCCGGTGTCGGGTCGGGCTTGCGGAAATAGTACATATAATCCTCTTCCACCGTTCCAGTCTGCCAATATCCAAACTCTTTGGATAAGATAAGCTCCAGCATCTCATCAGGTGTGTATCCCATGGCATAGAGACTGCCAATGATGGCACCGATGGAAGTCCCGGTCACATAATCAATCGGTATGTTGTTCTCTTCAAGAGCTTTGATGACACCGATATGGGCAGCTCCTTTTGCTCCGCCACCACTCAACACCAGTCCGACGCGCTGTGCCTGAATTTGCCACAACGAACCAATGAGCATAATGATAATAGCAAACTGTTTCATCTCTTTTCTTTTTCTTACTCCAAAAGTATAGATATTTATCGAGATGCCACCGCCCTTTTGTCCAAAAAATATATCTTCAGGATATTTTTTATTAAACTATTTCTCCTCTATTTGGATTTCTGACGATTTTTCTATTACTTTGCCGGAGATAAAAGACAAAGGGGTGCTTTCTGAACGCAGGAAGCTGAGATTATACCCTTGAACCTGATGCAGCTAATACTGCCGTAGGGATTGTTGCCGGAGTTAAGCTCCAGAATTTCCTTCCTTTAAAGAGTTCCTCTTTGTCTGTTAGTATTCATCCATAATCAGACAGACAATGAATATCAAGGTTAATAACAAAATGGTGACAGTGCCGGAAGGCTCTTCTTTGTTCCAGTTGGCGCAAACATTGGAGTTGCCGGAAAAAGGTGTGGCAGTCGCAGTTAATAATCAAATGGTTCCCCGTGCGGATTGGCTTGACAAGAAATTGGCGGAGAATGACCAAGTTGTTGTAATCAAAGCCGCTTGCGGAGGATAATAGGAATAAAGGAACATATAATCATTAAGTAATATGGAAAAATTGGTGATAGCAGGGAAAGAGTTTTCTTCCCGCCTGTTTTTAGGCACAGGCAAGTTCAAATCAAATGAAGGAATGGAAAAGGCGATATTGGCTTCGGAATCGGAAATGGTTACTGTTGCCATGAAGCGCATCGACTTAGACAATAGCGAGGATGACATGTTGAAGCATATTGTCCATCCAAACATTCAATTATTGCCAAACACATCCGGTGTCCGCGATGCTGAAGAGGCTGTTTTTGCTGCACAAATGGCTCGCGAGGCTTTTGGAACCAACTGGCTGAAGTTGGAGATTCACCCAGACCCGCGTTATTTGTTGCCAGACTCCATCGAGACATTGAAAGCAACAGAGAAGTTAGTGAAGTTGGGCTTTGTCGTGTTGCCTTATTGCCAAGCCGACCCCGTGTTGTGTAAACGATTGGAAGAGGCAGGGGCTGCGACCGTGATGCCTTTAGGTGCTCCGATTGGCACAAACAGAGGTTTGCGCACAAAGGATTTCTTGCAGATTATCATTGAACAAGCCGGTGTCCCGGTTGTGGTTGATGCCGGAATCGGTGCTCCGAGCCATGCGGCAGAAGCCATGGAAATGGGTGCGTCCGCAGTCTTGGTCAACACAGCCATTGCAGTGGCATCAGACCCGGTCCGCATGGCAATAGCATTCAAGAAGGCAGTCGAAGCCGGAAGGGAAGCTTATGAAGCCGGATTGGGAAGTGTCTCTTTCTCATTGGAAGCGAATGCTTCTTCTCCATTAACAGCATTTCTTAACCAATAATTGGGGATAATATGGATAATTCAACTGATAAAAAGGCGTATGCTCAACGTGAAAAGGCTTATATGAATGGGGAAATCTTCCCGTTCATCCGAGTGGGAATGCAGAAGGTGAACTTGACACCGACAGTGAAAATCGTTGACGGGAAGAAGGAGATGACTCCTAATGCGCCCATATATATATATGACACGAGTGGCCCGTTTAGTAATCCGGATATCGAAATCGATTTGAAGAAGGGTTTGCCCCGGATGCGTGAAACTTGGATAACAAACCGCGGAGATGTCGAGCAGTTGCCCAATGTCACTTCTGAATATGGACGCATGAGAAGGGAGGATAAATCATTGGATCATCTCCGCTTCGAACATATTGCGTTGCCTTATAGGGCAATTCCTGGCAAATGCTGCACGCAGATGTATTATGCCAAGCAGGGAATCATCACTCCGGAGATGGAGTATGTGGCAATCCGGGAAAATATGAATTGCAAAGAACTTGGTATCGAGACTTATATCACACCGGAGTTTGTCCGTGACGAGATTGCTGCTGGACGCGCTGTCCTTCCGGCAAATATCAACCACCCGGAAAGTGAGCCGATGATTATCGGAAGTAAGTTCTTTGTGAAAATCAACACGAATATCGGCAACTCTGCCACTACTTCTTCCATTGATGAAGAGGTGGACAAAGCCGTGTGGAGCTGCAAATGGGGTGGAGACACGCTGATGGATTTATCTACTGGTGCGAATATCCATGAAACCCGCGAATGGATTGTGCGCAATTGCCCTGTCCCAGTCGGGACTGTCCCCATTTATCAAGCATTGGAAAAGGTAAACGGGAAAGTCGAGGATTTGACTTGGGAAATTTATAAAGACACATTGATTGAGCAGTGCGAACAAGGTGTGGATTATTTCACGATCCATGCAGGAATCCGCCGCCATAATGTGCACTTGGCAGACAAACGCCTCTGTGGAATCGTCAGCCGTGGCGGCAGCATTATGAGCAAATGGTGCTTGATTCATGACAGGGAAAGTTTCTTGTATGAGCACTTCGACGATATTTGTGATATTCTTGCCCAATATGATGTGGCTATCTCGTTGGGAGACGGCTTGCGCCCGGGTTCCATTTATGATGCAAATGACGAAGCTCAGTTTGCTGAATTGGACACAATGGGCGAATTGGTCGTTAGGGCATGGGAAAAGAATGTCCAAGCATTTATCGAAGGTCCGGGGCATGTGCCTTTGCATAAAATCAAGGAAAATATGGAACGCCAAATAGAGAAGTGCCATGCTGCTCCTTTCTACACATTAGGCCCTTTGGTGACGGATGTCGCTCCTGGTTATGACCATATCACATCAGCCATTGGAGCTGCCCAGATTGGTTGGTTGGGAACTGCCATGCTGTGTTATGTCACCCGAAGGAGCATCTTGGATTGCCTAACAAGGAAGATGTCCGCACTGGCGTGATAACATATAAGATTGCGGCTCATGCAGCGGACTTGGCGAAAGGGCATCCGGGTGCGATGGTGCGTGACAATGCCTTGTCGAAGGCACGTTATGAGTTCCGTTGGCGAGACCAATTCCATTTGAGTTTGGATCCGGACCGGTCTTTAGAATATTTCCAGGAAGGCAAGCACATGGATGGCGAATATTGTACAATGTGTGGCCCTAATTTCTGTGCCATGAAGCTATCCCGGGATTTGTCCTCCCTTAAAAAGTAATTAATATGTTCTCAGAAGAATTAGAAAAAATAGATTGGGACGAAACAACGGCTGCCATTTATGCCAAGACAGACGCTGATGTCCGTCGAGCTTTGTCCAAGAGCCATTTGGACGTTAACGATTTCATGGCATTGATTTCTCCTGCCGCCGAACCTTATTTGGAGGTCATGGCGCAGTTGAGCTATAAATATACTCGTGAGCGTTTCGGAAACACGATGCAGATGTTTGTGCCTCTTTATATAACCAACTCTTGTACCAATTCTTGTGTATATTGTGGTTTCCATATCAGTAACCCGATGAAGCGCACGATATTGACGGAAGAGGAGATGGTGAATGAATATAAGGCGATTAAGAAATTGGCTCCTTTTGAAAACTTGCTTTTGGTCACAGGCGAAAACCCGGCTAAAGCAGGTGTGCCATATATCGCCAAGGCATTGGACTTGGCTCGTCCTTATTTCTCCAATTTAAAGATAGAGGTGATGCCTCTTTCTGTGGAAGAGTATGAAGAATTGACGCATCACGGGATGAATGGAGTGATTTGTTTTCAGGAGACTTATCACAAGGCCAATTATAATATTTATCATCCGCGCGGCATGAAGTCCAAATTCGATTGGCGTGTCAATGGATTTGACCGAATGGGTCAAGCCGGTGTCCACACGATTGGAATGGGAGTCTTGATCGGATTGGAGAAAGAGTGGCGGACGGACATCACGATGATGGCTCATCATCTTCGTTATTTGCAGAAGCATTATTGGAAAACGAAATATAGTTTTAATTTCCCTCGAATGCGTCCTTCTGAAAATGGAGGATTCCAGCCGAATGTGGTGATGACTGACCGTGAGTTGGCGCAAGTGACATTTGCAACCCGCATATTTGACCACGACGTGGATATCTCTTATTCGACTCGTGAAAGCGAAACCATCCGTGACCACATGGCTTTGTTGGGAGTAACGACCATGAGTGCGGAAAGTAAGACGGAACCGGGTGGATATTATTCTTATCCGCAGACATTGGAGCAGTTCCACGTCAGCGACGAAAGGACAGCCGCACAAGTGACTGCCGCTTTAAAAGGCGTGGGAATCGAGCCTGTGTGGAAAGACTGGGACCAGTCGTTTGATGAAATAGCTTGTAAACACGCATCTCTATGATGGAACGCTATAACCGGCATATTGTTTTGCCTCAAATAGGAGAAGAGGGGCAACAAAGACTCTCCGAAGCCAAAGTGCTTTTGGTTGGAGTGGGTGGTTTAGGCTCTGCCGTCTCCTTGTATTTGGCAGCTGCCGGTGTCGGACGGTTGGGACTGATTGATGATGATGTGGTCAGTGAGTCCAACTTGCAGAGGCAAGTGCTTTATGCCGAATCAGAGATTGGTTTGCCGAAGGTGGAATGTGCAGCCAAGCGTTTGCATGCGCTTAACCACTTTGTGCAGATAGACACTTATGCCGGTCGGTTGACAGAGGAAAATGCGGAAGATTTGATTGCCCGATATGATATTGTGGCGGATGGATCTGACAATTTCCGCACTCGTTATTTGATTAGCAAAGTGTCTGCAAAGTTGGGGAAGCCGTATGTCTATGGGGCAATCCGAGAATTTGACGGTCAAGTCTCTGTGTTCAATCTTCCCGGAGGAAAAAAATATGAGGAGTTGTTTCCGGAAGAGGAGACAAATTCCATGCCTTCCCCACCGAAAGGTGTCTTTGGCGTGTTGCCTGGAATGATAGGATGTGCGGAAGCAACGGAAGTGATAAAGTTAATCACTCATTGTGGTGATAGCTTGAGCGGAAAATTGTGGACGATAGATTTGCTGACGATGCAAAGTTATACTTTACACGTTTGACGTTTCTCGTTTGCCTCGGGCAAAAGGAATGAATAAAATGGATATGGAAAGGCGGTGTGTCGAATGGATTTTAGACACACCGCCTTTATCTTTTAAACGATTCATTAATGGCCAATATGCCGGGAAAAACAGGATAAAATATATTGGAAAAAACATACCGTTGTTTTGAAAAAAACATTGGACGTTTTTGAAAAAACATTGGACGTTTTCAAAAATTCCTCGTGATGTTTTTGAAAAAACAACGGTATGTTTTTTAGATGCTTTGCAGCGTGCTGCTATTTATGGATGATTGCTTATTATTCAGTGCTTTTTTTGGATGCCTGAGAAGAACAAGACCTCCTTTTCGATGCCGGGCAGCCATCACATCCGCAATTGCATTTGACCTTTTCGGGGTGTGTGAATATCCGGATGAGTTTCCATCCCACATAAAGGAAAACGGCAGCAATGATAATGCCAGTTATGATTTCTTGCCACATGATGATTCGCTTTTAATAAAATAAACTTCCTACTTGATAAATGATAAATGAAACCAGCCATGCGAGGATGCATGTGTACATCGCAGCGAAAAGCCCCCACTTCCATGAGTTGGATTCATTTTTAATCGCCACGATAGTCGCTATGCAAGGGAAATAAAGCAACACGAAGAACATCAAGCTTAATGCGACCAAAGGAGTGAATACGGCAGTGCCGTTCGGATTCTTTTCTTGAACCAACCGTTCTCCCAAAGCCTGTTCTCCTTCATCGCCAGTTCCCGTATATAAAACTCCCAAAGTGCTTACGACAATTTCTTTCGCTGCCATTCCGGAGAGAAGGCTGACGCTTATTTTCCAGTTGAATCCCAGAGGCTCCATGATAGGAGAAATTGTTTGGCCGATTCGTCCTATATAGGAATTTTCTTGGTGGTCAATCGCCATTTGAGCCTCCAAAGCCTGGATATTTTCCTCCTTGGCATTCTCGTCCATCGAGCTGTTCTTGACATTTTCAATTTGATATTGATAACGGCTCGTGTTCTCTGTCTCCTTCGGGAAATAACCTAAAAACCAAATGATGACAGATCCGACCAAAATGATGCCTCCCATTTTATGTAAATACTGTTTGGCCTTTTCCCACATGTGCAACAAGATGGATTTTCCTGTCGGCATTCGGTAAGGCGGCAACTCCATGACGAATGGCACATCTTCATTGTTGAAGAACAATCGTTTGAAAAGTCGGGCCATGATGACCGCCATGCCAATGCCAGTCAAATAGAGCGAGAGCAAAACGACGCCTGCATTCTTGGGAAAGAGTGCGCCCGTCAACAACACATAAACGGGAAGTCGCGCACTGCAGCTCATAAGCGGAGTTATTAACATGGTAAGCATGCGGCTATTCCGGCTTTCAATGGTGCGGGTCGCCATGACAGCGGGCACATTGCAACCGAATCCCATGACAAGCGGGATGAATGATTTCCCGTGAAGTCCCATCTTGTGCATGATTTTATCCATGATGAAAGCTGCACGGGCCATGTAACCGGAATCTTCCATGAATGAGATAAATGCATATAGGATGAGAATGTTGGGAAGAAACACGATAACGCCTCCCACGCCTCCGATGATTCCATCAATCAGCAAATCCTTCAGTGGCCCTTCCGCCATGTTCGTGCGTATTAAATTCCCGATTTGTTCCACAATCCATTCGATTCCCTGCATCGGATAATCTCCTAAACGGAAAGTGGTCTCGAACATCAACCACATGAAGAGGATAAATATAGGAAATCCCAAAACCTTGTGCGTCACGATCAGGTCGATGATTTCAGTGCTGCTTGCCTCTTTTATCTTGTTTTGCTGGAAGGTTTCGCGCAAAGCTCCAGAGATGAATCCATACCGGGCATCCGTTAAAGCCGTTTCGCTATCTTCTTCCAGCAAACTCTCAATCAAAGCACAATTCTTGTCGCGCTCTTTCAAGACAGCTTTTCCTTCCGGATATTCAAGGCATTGGTGCTCGACTTCACTGTCTCGTTCCAAAAGTTTGATGGAAAGATATCTGCGGGAAATGCTTTTAGGCAAATCCTTATCCATTTTCATGATGGCATTTTTGATGTTTTTAATGCCCTTTTCCAAAGTCTCCCCATAATTGATATGGATATGGCGGACAATGGGGTCTTGCTCTTCATAAACCTTGATGACCCGGTTGAACAGTTCTTCGATGCCGAATCCGCTCCGGCTCACTGTCGGGACAATGGGGCAGCCGATCATGCGGGCCAGCGATTCATAGTCAAACTTGTCCCCGGCATTTTCCAACTCGTCATACATGTTCAGGGCAATGACCATCTGCACATCCATGTCAATCAGCTGGGTTGTCAAGTAAAGGTTGCGCTCCAGGTTGGAAGCATCTATCACATTGATGACGATATCCGGTTGGATGTCCTCGTTCAACTGCTTGCGCACATACAATTCTTCCGGTGTATAAGCAGAAAGGGAATAAGTGCCGGGCAAGTCTATGATTCGGAATGTGTAACCATTCTGTTTAAAGACGCCTTCTTTGGCATCCACTGTCACTCCACTATAATTCCCCACGTGTTCATGCGCACCGGAAGCGAAGTTAAAGAGGGAAGTTTTGCCGCAATTCGGATTCCCGACCAATGCCACATTGATGGTTTTCCCTTTATGATATGCAATGCTGCGTAATTCTTCATCGGAAGGGGCTATATATGACTTGGCAGACCGCTCTTGTTGTAGCTCGTTCTCGTATTCGTTTTGATATTCAGCCGCAGTGACGACTTCAATCAATTCCGCATCTTTGCGCCTCAGAGAGACATCATATCCCATTACTCTGTAATGAATCGGATCTTTCAACGGTGCATTTTGTATCACTTGCACCTCTTTTCCGCGGATGAAACCCATTTCGATGATTCGTTTACGAAAGGCTCCGCGCCCCATTACCTTAATGATAATTCCTTTTTCTCCTGTACGAAGTTCTGATAGTCTCATTATTTTAGTATAACTAACCGAAATTGCTGCAAAAATACGGTGAAAAGATTGCAATTCAAATACCTATTTGTAGGTATATTTAACGAAACCTTATTTTTTTGTTTATTTATCCCTTTCTCTTCATGTCTAATGGAAATGGAATGCCCGTTTTATTACAAATAAAGATAATAATCCTTTGCCAACTCAGTAAATTCTTCGCTGTAAAGATGTCTCTCCTTCTCGATGACCAACCGGCTATTAACGGGAGTTGTCACGGGTTCTGCGGCATATTCTATCAAAATGCGCTTGGCAGAGGAAGTGGGAGTGGGATAAACATCCGTTTGTTTGCTTTTGTATAAATGGTTCTTTATGGCAAGTTCCTCTAAAATGTTTAGTTGATCTGATGGCAAAATCAGGCAGATCCTTCCATTGGACGCCAATAAATCTTTGCAATCGGAGAGAAGGGCAGGCAATGGCAAAGTATCCGTGTGGCGAGCCGTGTTCCGCTGCTTGTCCGGGCATTTCAATGAATTATTGAAAAAAGGAGGATTGGAGACAATTAAATCGTAAGATTTGAAAGAGGACTTAGCAACATAGTCCGCCAATGAAGAATGGAACACATCGACTTGTCCGGCAAAAGGAGAGCGGTTGGCATTCTCCAATGCTTGCATGCAAGCATTGCTGTCAATGTCGATGGCATCAATATGCGCAGGACTCCGTTGCGCTATCATCAGGGAAATAAGTCCCGTCCCGCATCCGACATCCAAAATCCTTTGGCAATTATCGGTGTCGCACCAAGCCCCTAATAACACGCCGTCTGTCCCGACTTTCATGGCGCACTTGTCATGAAATATGGTGAACTGTTTGAATTTAAAGAAAGAATTAGCCATAGAATAACATTAGAAGTGCAAAAATAGGAAGTTCTGTCTTATTTTTCGTAACTTTGCCCCGTTTTTTGTAGCATACCATTATTAGCTATTGACAATCATATATGAAGAATAAAAAGAAAACAGTTGCTTCCGTTTCCTTTGATCACGATTTGGAAGACTCGATAAGTATGGTGATGCCTATCTTGACGGATTGTGATCCCAATGAGGATTTCTCAGAAGGCATTATGAGCATAGATAGTACGATTCCAATATTAGCATTGCGCAATATGGTCCTATTGCCGGGTGTGGCTATTCCCGTGGTGGTAGGAAGGGAGAAATCCATGAAATTGGTGCGTGCTTGTGCGGACGATCATCAGCTTATCGGAGCTTTTTGCCAAAAGGATGTTGCTGTCGAGGAGCCTCAACAAGATGATTTGTTTGAGATTGGAACAGTCGCTGAAATCATGCGTGTCTTAGATATGCCGGATGGCACGACCACTATCATCTTGCAAGGGAAGAAGCGGATTAAATTGAACGAAATAGTTGAAGAGTCGCCTTATCTCCGTGGAAAGGTTACTGTCTTGAAAGACGATAAATATTCCAAAGACAAAGAGTTCAATGCTTTGATATCGGCTATCAAGGACATGATGATTAAAGTGTTGATGACTGCCGTCGAGCCTCAAAAAGAGGTCATTTTCTCGTTGAAGAATAATCGCAATGCGATGTATTTGGTCAATTTCGGTTGTTCTAATTTGGTTAGCGGAGTGGATAACCGGCAGGAGCTTCTGGAAATCTCCAATTTGAAGGAGAGGGCATACAAATTGATGGTGCATCTGAATCGTGAGTTCCAGTTGTTGGAGTTGAAGGCTTCCATCCAAATGAAAACCCAAGAGGATTTGGACAAGCAACAGAAGGAATATTTCTTGCAGCAGCAAATCAAGACCATCCAAGAAGAGTTGGGCGGAAATGCCAATGACCGGGAAATCCAAGACTTGAAAGATAAGGCTTTTATCAAGAAATGGCCGGCTGCCGTGGCAGAGGCTTTTGAGAAAGAGTTGCGGAAGTTGCAACGCTTGCATCCTCAGTCTCCCGATTATTCGGTGCAGATGCAATATGTGCAGACAATCGTCAATTTGCCTTGGGAAACCTATTCTTCGGACAATTTCAATTTGGCTCATGCGAAGAAGATTTTGGATAGAGACCATTATGGTTTGGAAAAGGTCAAAGAGAGGATTATCGAACATTTGGCAGTCTTGAAGCTGAAGAAGGACATGAAATCGCCGATTATTTGCCTTTATGGTCCTCCGGGAGTGGGAAAAACCTCTTTGGGTCGTTCAATTGCCGAGGCTTTGGGCAGGAAATATGTCCGCATTTCATTGGGCGGATTGCATGACGAAGCGGAAATCCGTGGTCACAGGCGTACTTATATCGGAGCGATGTGTGGGCGGATTATCCAGAATTTGCAGAAAGCGGGCACATCCAATCCGGTGTTTGTCTTGGATGAGATAGACAAAGTGTCGAGCGATTTTAAAGGTGATCCTGCATCTGCCTTGTTGGAAGTCCTTGACCCCGAGCAGAACAGCACTTTCCATGATAACTATTTGGACATTGATTATGACTTGAGCCATGTGATGTTCATTGCGACGGCAAATAATTTGAATACAATTTCCCAGCCGCTGTTGGATAGAATGGAACTGATTGAAGTCAGTGGATATATTCAGGAAGAGAAAATAGAGATTGCAGCCCGGCACTTGATTCCGAAAGAGGCGGAAATGCATGGATTGGCGAAGAAAGAGGTCAAGTTCCCTAAAAAGACAATCCAAGCGATTATCGAATCTTACACAAGGGAAAGCGGTGTCCGCGAACTGGATAAGAAGATAGCTAAAGTCATGCGGAAGTTGGCTTGCCTGAAGGCTTCCGATGAACAGCTTCCTGCTCAGATAAAGCCGGAGAATTTGCAGGATTATTTGGGCATGGTGGAATATACTCGTGACAAATATCAAGGAAATGATTATGCCGGAGTGGTCACAGGCTTGGCTTGGACGGCTGTCGGTGGGGAAATCCTGTTTGTCGAGACAAGTTTGAGCAAAGGAAAAGGAGGAAAGTTGACATTGACTGGAAACTTGGGCGATGTCATGAAAGAATCTGCGATGCTTGCCCTTGAATATATCCATGCTCATGCGGCATTGTTTGACATTCCTGAAGACCGGTTTGAAAACTGGAATGTGCATGTCCATGTGCCGGAAGGAGCGATCCCAAAAGACGGTCCAAGTGCGGGCATAACGATGGTCACTTCGTTGGTTTCTGCATTTAAACAATGTAAAGTGAAAAAGAACTTGGCGATGACAGGTGAAATCACTTTGCGTGGAAAAGTGCTCCCGGTCGGAGGAATTCGTGAGAAAATATTGGCAGCCAAGCGTGCCGGCATCGAAGAGATTATTTTGTGTCAGGAAAACAAGAAAGATATTGACGAAATCAAGCCGGAATATTTGAAGGGAGTGACTTTCCATTATGTGAAAGATATAAAGGAGGTCATTCAGCTTGCGTTGTTGGATGAGAAAGTGGAAAGCCCTCTCTTTTGAGAAGATAGGATAGTTGAATAAACCAGCCGCATCCGATATGGGGAATGGCTGGGCTTAGACTAAAAAAGGACGAGAGAAGTGATTGAATTCTCCCGTCCTTTTTGTCTTGTTCCCTTTAGTTTTAGAAACTATATGAAATGCCGATTGATGGCATTAAGGCATATGCACTATAGTGTCCGCTGAAAACGCGCTGTTTATATTGGTCAGGCAAATCTTTGATGGTCTTCATCAACATATATTCGTCGGTGTATGATCCGTCTCGTCCAAATCCTGTAACATAAGAGAATGATAAATCAACAGAAAAGTGGTCAGCCGGACGGAAACTGCAACCTGCAGTGATGCCCAATTTGTTCATACTCGGAGTTTCCGGATTCAAATAATCGTCTTTAACCGGTGACATGTCGAAGTAAGATCCTAAGCGAACATCCAAACGATTGGTCGCTGCATATTGTGCCCCGACACGGAAAATGCAAGAGTTGTGATATTTCCTCTCTGCATGGATGTCATAAGCACTTAAAGACGACGGAGAGAAATGGACGTCCAAAGCATCGTAAGCTCCCCAGCCGACCCACTGCAAATCACCTGAAACAATCCAATCCTTTGGTTCGGTTTATAAGTAACTCCGAAATTTAAGTTGCTGACCAAAGGCAACTCGGCAGAGAAAGTTCCGGTGTTGAGCGGAGGAATGCCGATGCTTGATGGCAAGTTTGTCGCTCCGCCAGTCATTGTGTTTACAGCTTGCAACAATTTGTTTACCTGTTCAACCATTCCAATAAAATGCTCTTCGTTTGCATATTTCAGATCAACTTCTCCCTCTTTTTACTTTTGCTGTGATTTTAGAGCGATAAGAAACACCCACTGTGAATTTTTCATTGATGTCATACATCGCTCCGATATTGAATCCATAACGGATTCTTGCATCTCCTTTTAATTGCGCTGAAGCTGCTGATGCGTCATCATATACACTGAATTCTTTGATTAATGGAGCAATCATGGGTTTCATGGCTTCCACCATTTGAGGCGGAAGTTTTTCAGCCAAAGCACTTTGCATATAATTAGCCATGTGGGTCAATTCTCCAGGACCAATCAAGGCACGGTTCAACTGGATATTTCCGAAATCCATCATCAATCCTGCTCCAATGCTCAGTTTGTCTGTGATTTTCCAAGAGATGGTTGGTTGGATATTGAACGCTTTCAAGGAGATATTCTGCACCAAGTGTGCACCTTTCCAGTTTTCTCCCCAAGTAATGGAACTTCCATAAGGAGTGTTGAAAGCTATTCCGGCAGCTAAATTGTCATATATTTTGAAACCAGCATACAAATAAAGAGGAGTGCTTGGTTTATTATCGGATTTAAAGGAATATGAATCTTTTTCGTACTTCAAATATGAAAATACACCGGATACACCGACTGATAAATCCACGGCTTTATTCATGAATGCCAATCCGGCAGGATTGAAGTGCATACTCTCTGCCCCTAATTTCATCGCTGTTCCTACATGTCCCATTCCGGCTTGTTTGGTGCTCTGCGCATTTACTTGAAAACCTTCAGCCGCTGCATACGTTCCCGGCAATAGGGACAGGCATGCTAATGCAATTAATCTGTTCATAAATGTAATCTTTTGTTTTATTAAATCTGTTTTTTCTCTCGAAAACGGGGGCAAAGATAAATAGTTATTTTGAATAATTGCACATAAAAATAAAAAATGTGCAACAAGTATGCGTGGGAAGGTTGAGATAGGAATAAACGAGGATAAGTTACTTTTATGCCTCCAGACTTCGTCAATGTGTAATATAATAATGAATTATCTTAAGTCTAGCAGGATATACCTGTTGGACTTAAGATAAGACAAGCTGGCTTACTGGCGCAAGACTGTTATGCCGGCAGGTGCTTCTATATGTGAATAGATAGTTCCGTCTTTTTGCTTTTTATGATGGATTTTTATGATGCCGTTAGGAGTAGGGAAGGTTCCTTCCGCCCATTCCAAATCGCCCAAGTGAGGTACGATGCGAACTACTTTTGCTCCTGGCTCTACTATTTGCACTCCTAAAACATACTCGGTTAACCAAGAGGTTGGTCCGGAAGCCCATCCATGACATAAACTGTGGCGGAATCCTTTGTAGCAATAATCGCCATAATCTCTATGGATGTCTTTTTTACCTTCTGGAACAAATTCATCGATTCGACCTGCATTTTCCATCCAGTTTAGATTGAAATCTTCCCAAAACGAGGTAGCACCCATATCTAACATTCCTCCCCAAAATGAACGGATTTGATCTAAAGCTCCTTGGTAATTTCCTGCTTTAGCCATTGCACAAAGCATGTAATATCCATAAAAAGTAGAGAATCCATGTGCACCATCTACTGAAAGGAACTTTTGTTCGGCTTCTTGCGGATTCATTAGACCGGCAAGGCTAAGCAGTGCTGCTGCTTGTTTCATTCCAGGTTCTGTCGGCTTTTTCCTGGATTGAATAAGTGGGGTAATCACTTCGTTTGCAGCTTTCTTTAGCATTTCTGCTCTCTCTTTACACTGTGCAGCCAATTCATTTTCTCCTAAAATGGAACAAAGTGTTTCTCCTGCATTCATACCCATTGACATCAATGCTTGAAGCCCTGCATCGATTGCCATCGAATTTTCACTGGATGGCCAGTCCAAGAAGCGTCCTTCTTTCAGACGTTCACGACCGTTATTGTCTATTTTACTGATTAATAGTTTCAGTAATCCGGTAATGTATTCTTTCTGCAGCTTTAAATAGTTCATATCACCTTGGTAGTAGTACCAATCTTTTTGAATGAGAAGCCACCAAATTGAATAGGGGCTCATGCCACTGATCCAATTCGGCAGAGGTGTGATGTCTCGAACCAAATCCAGACTTTTTGGAATGACTTCGTTATATCCGAACACGGAATTGACCGTCATCACTTCAGGGTGTAAATCCCCAATCCATACCAACCGGTCTCTCTTGATGCCATCCCAAATGTAGTCTTGCATATTCAAATGGACAGTATAGGCACCGGTTTTCCAGATTTCATTCAGACGTTGGTCATTACAGATAAACGAACCTTTATAAGGGATGTCTCTATAGATAGAGATAGCCCTGATTTCTTTCAGATGTAAGTCTAAGGTGTCATCTAATAAGTCGATACGAGCAAAACGGAATCCGGAATTTCCTGTTTCTGTAACTCCTAACCAAGGAACTTCCACAATCATGTCACGCATGGCGTGGTCATTGGTTGCACCGTTTTTCCCATCAATATCACACATTGCTTCGCTTACGGATTCCCCTAAGCGAACCCTTACATGGACAGGAGAGTGGCTGGCTGGCATCCCGGTTACTAATTGATGCCTCCATGCATTTCTTTTCCGAAATCAACTAATATGGCGGGGCGCTTACCTTTGCTCCCTTTCCATACAGACATATATTGATTGGTTATGTCTGCTTGTCCCTTTCCAGGTCTTAAAAGATTCTCTATTCCAGTAATCTGTTCGCTGTCTTGTTGCCACATTATCCGTACCGGGGTAATGTATTCACGTGTTCGGACATCTTTTTGCTGGGCTGACAAGGAGGTGATTCCCAAGAAAGTCAGTGTTACAAGCCAAAAGTTTTTCATTCTATACTTATTTAGCATGAGACCTTTTGTTATCAACCTCGTTTGCTGGTTATTTCAGCTTCATATTTCTCGATGTCTTTTATATAATCTTCTCCTGCCGGTACATTGTTTTTGAGGCAGAACATATCCCAAACTGCATTCCAAGGCAAACTTTTTGCCTCTTCTTGCAAAGCAAGGCGTTGGAACAATTGCCCGGTCGCTTCATAGTTTGCCAATTGCGTGTGAGGCTCTAACAAAGCTTGCAATAATGCTTTTTGGGTGGCTCGGATGCCGATGACATAAGCTCCTATTCGGTTGATAGTTGCACCAAAATAATCCAAACCGATGTGCACACGGTTCAAAGCATCGCAGCGCACCAATTCACGGGATAAATCCATCAATTCATCATTCAATATAACTACATGGTCGCTGTCCCAACGGATTGGACGGCTGACATGCAACATGATTTCCGGAGTGAATAGCAACAAACAGGAAATCTTGTCGGCAATGCTCTCCGTCAGGTGGAAATGCCCGGTGTCCAATGTCACCATCTTTTGGTTCTTCACGCCATAACCCAAATAGAAATCGTATGAACCAACCGTGTAACTTTCCAATCCGATGCCGAATAGTTTCGCTTCGATGCAATCCTTCATGTTTTGGTATTTCGTGGCAAATATTTCATCCAACGACTTCTCCAAAATTTGGCGGTACTTCAGGCGGTTAGCTGGGATTTCTTTGCTTCCATCGTGAATCCACAAGTTCATGATGCAGGGATCGTTTTGGAATTTTCCCATCTCCTCACTGATCCAACGGCAGCGTTCGGTGTGTTCTATCCAGAAACGGCGGATAGATTCATCCGGATTCGCCAATGTCAAGTTCCCGCTCTTCGGGTGGGAGAAAGAGGTGCTGTTAAAATCCAACTTCAGTCCGTTTTCTTTCGCCCATTGCATCCAACTGGTGAAATGCTCAGGCTCAATTTCGTTGCGGTCCACCACTTTGCCTTGGAAGTCCCCATAAATGGCATGAAGATTGAAACGATGCTTGCCTGGAATGAGGCTTGTGACTTTGACTGCGTCGGCTCGCACTTCATCAATCGTGCGGGCACGTCCGGGATAATTGCCAGTCACTTGGATGCCTCCGGTTAATGAACCGCCCAAATTCTCGAATCCAGTTACATCGTCTGTTTGCCAGCAATGCAAGGACAATGCGATGTGTTGCAGTTGTTCCATTGCTTTTTCCGTGTCAACGCCTAATGAGCCATAACGCTCTTGGGCTATTTTATAAGCTGTTAAAATGTTCTTTTCGTTTGTCATGATAATGATTTATATATTGTTCTGCTTTATCTATTGTTTATAATGTAGTCGTTCGTAAGAATTTATCGTAAGCCAGGTCATACTCTTTGGCATCGCCTTGAGGCACGAAAATCTTAGGAGAGAAGCTGGATAAAATCATCTTGCGCATTTCCCAGCGGTTGCTGACCAGTCCTGCGCTTCTTGCCTGCATCAATCCGTTTCCGATGGCAGTAGCTTCCGATGGCCCGGCAACAACATCTAATTTGATGACATTCGCAATCAACTGGTTAAGGAAGTCATTCTTAGCTCCTCCGCCGATGATGTGCAAGCGCTTGATTGGGAATTTTGCCATCTCTTTCAATGTGTATAAAACAGTGCGGTAGCTGAATGCCAAGCTCTCGAAAATACAGCGGACAAATTGCCCAACGGTTTCCGGAACTGGTTGTTCGGTTTTTCTGCAATAATCCGCAATGGCTTTCTGCATATTGGCGGGATTGGCGAAGCAGTTGGCATTGGGATTGACGAAGCTTCGGAAAGCTTTCTCTTTGTGCATCAATTCAATCAGTTCCCCGTATGAATAATCATTCCCTTCCTGCTTCCACTCATCTTTGCACCGCTCCAAGAGCCACATGCCTGTGATATTCTTCAAGAAGCGGATGGTTCCGTCGATTCCACCTTCATTCGTGAAGTTAAGTTGATAGGATTTCTCATTGATGATAGGCTCTTCTGATTCGATGCCCATTAGACTCCATGTGCCACTACTCAAGTAAGCAAACTCTCTGTTGGTCGTGGGGACGGCTGCGACGGCAGATGCCGTGTCATGTCCGGCAACAGCAATCACAGGGACTTTTCCGACTCCGGTTTCTTCAGCTAAGGCCGCTGTCAAAGTGCCCACTTTTGTTCCCGGCATGACGATAGGAGGGAAAAAGGTCCCTCTTTTGCGCCAGTTGCGTTCAATAACTCTTTGTCCATCTGCTTGGTAACAGGATTGACTATTTGCGAAGTGGACGCTTCCGTGTATTCACAGACCATTTTGCCTGTCAGCATATAAGAGAGCAAATCGGGGATGAACAAAGCTTTATCCGCCTTTTGGAATGGAGTATTATTCTGTTCGTTTGCCCGATATAACTGGAACAAGCTGTTGATATCCATGATTTGAATGCCTGTCCGTTTATATACCTCTTCCTTTTCCATCTTGTTTTTAAAGAAGGACTCCGTTGCTCCATTGGTATAAGGGTCGCGGTAAGCACGGGGCAATCCTAACAAGACACCATCTTTTCCGATATAACCGAAATCCACACCCCACGTGTCAATTCCGATTGAAGAGATGGAAAGTTGCTCTTTCCCGCATATTTTCAACGCTTCTTTTAATTCGGAGTAAATATGAAAGATGTCCCAATAAAATCTTCCATGCATCTCTAAAATACGGTTAGTGAAACGGTGGATCTCTCTCATTTCAAACTGTTTCCCTTTGAATGAAATCAAGACTGCCCGACCACTTGAGGCTCCGATGTCAAAAGATAAAAATGTATTCATGTTCATATAAATGGTGTTGTAAATGAAGATATTTCTTGTTTATAATTCCGATTGATAAAGATATCGCTTGATACTGCGTTTAGGAGTTTTTTCAAAGTCATTCTCCCGCAATTTAAATGAAGAAATCTTGCAATAGCGAGGAATGCTATTGTTTACTTGGGAAATATATAGCTTCATTACATGGTTCAATTGCTCGTCAGTCATCTCTTCCTCTTTTATCTTTGCCCAATCCGGATAAATGAGAGCCGTCAGCTTTCTGCCATCAGAAACGACCAGTGATTCAGCGACCAAAGGAAGGCTGTTCAGCTTGTTCTCAATCTCTTCCGGATAAATATTTTGTCCGTTCGCACTTAAAATCATCGTCTTGCTTCTTCCACGGAGAAATAAGAATCCATCTTCGTCAATGATTCCCAAATCTCCTGTGTTCATCCAACCATCTGCTCCCATGACTGCATTGGTGGCTTCTTGGTTCTTGTAATATCCTAACATATTATTAGTTCCCCGCACCCAGACTTCTCCGACTTTCTTCTGGGAATTGTCGGAATCTATGCGCACTTCCATGCGGTCAACCACACATCCTACCGAACCGGGCTTGAATTTGTCCCACTGTGCATAGGAAATTAGAGGTCCGCATTCAGTCATTCCGTAACCGACCGTGTAGCGGAAATGGATGGAGTGGAGGAATTGCTCGACCTCTTTGTTCAATGCCGCACCGCCCAATACGATTTCTTCAAATTGACCGCCAAAAGCCGCTTCCATCTCCTTTTTGATTCGTTTGCGGATAAGATTTCCAACGAAAGGAAAATGCAACAAGAGTTGGATGACTGGCTTGTTTATCTTCGGGAATATTCTGTCCCTCACGATTTTCTCAATAATCAAAGGAACAGACAAGATAAGCGTTGGGCGATACTCTTTAAACGCATTCATCACCATTATCGGAGTCGGTTTCCCTTTGATGAAATGGATATGGCAACCTTTATTGACCGAGTTCAAAACTTCAAAAGCCAATCCATACATGTGCGCCATAGGAAGCAGGCACACGATGTTGTCTCCTTTATGGATGAAATGAAGATTGTCTGCCGCAAAGAGAGTATTGCTCCAAATGCTGCGGAAAGGAATCATGACCCCTTTTGATGAACTGGTCGTCCCGGAAGTATAACTTAATAGAGCCAAATCATCCGGTTGCTCGATATAATAATGGATAGAATCCGGTGTGAACACAGGATATTTCTGTGCAAACAGCTGAGGCAATTTGCCCATGGCTTCCTCCACTTCCGGTGAAGCCGTGTAGACCAAGGATAAATCGTCAATAAAGATGATTAACCGGACATTGGGAATGGCTGATATTTGCAACTGTTTCCAGGAAGAAGAAGATACAAATAGTACCTTGGCTTCGGCATGGTTGATGATGTGATGGATATTATCCGTGTTGAATTCATGGAGAATGGGCACTGCCGCCGCTCCGTATGTCAGAATGCTGAAAAAGCAGATAGCCCAATTGGCGGAGTTGGCTCCGACAACAGCTAATTTGTCCTCAGGTTTTATCCCCGCTTTTTCCATGATTATGTGCAGCTTCTCCATTTCCGCTGCAAAATCTTTGTATAGATAGCTTTTCCCACCGATGTCGGAAAAAACGGGCAAATTCCAGTGGGCTTTAACGCTTGTCTCTATTAATCCTAAAAATCGGTTGTTCATAAGGAATAGTGTTTATATGGCGGCGGATTTGTCTAAATGGCAAATCCGCACCATTTGTTATTTGAATAATTACCTATGATAGCTTTTGGGCTTTCTTCCACGTTTCTTGTGCGACACATCCGGAGTATATTCAGGAACAGCACCAAATTTGGAATCAACAGGAATCTTATAGACCTCTTTCCCTAAGAAATCCTCAATCTTCTTAAATGCTGTCTGCTCTTCGGGTGCGACAAAAGTGATAGCCAATCCTTCGCCATCTGTGCCACGTGCAGTCCTGCCGATGCGGTGGACATAGTCTTCCGGATCATGCGGAATGTCAAAATTGATGACCAGCCGAATGTCTGTGATGTCAATGCCTCGTGCGACCACGTCAGTTGCGACCAAAATATCAATCTTTCCGTTCTTGAAATCCCTCATGACCTCTTCACGCTTTGATTGTTCCAAGTCGGAGTGCATCTCTTCGACATTGAACTTTTGCCGTTTCAAAGTCTTAGCCAAATCCTTCACGTTCATCTTGGAGGAAGAGAAGATAATCACCCTCTTCGGACGGGAAGTGCTGAAAAGATCCTCGATAATCTTGACCTTTTGCATATTGTAGCAGATGTATGCTGTCTGCATGATGGATTCCCTCGGACGTGAAATAGCTATTTCCACCTCTTCTGGATTCTTCAGGATGTGGTTGGCCAACGTCCTTATTTTCGGTGGCATCGTTGCAGAAAACATAACCGTTTGGCAAGTGCGTGGCAACTGGTTATAGACTTGCATGATGTCATCATAGAATCCCATGTCAAGCATCCGGTCTGCTTCATCCAGTACAAAAAACGATACGGAAGAGAGGTCTACTACTCCCAATTTTATATAAGAGAGCAATCTGCCCGGAGTCGCAATCACAATGTCCGCGCCCATTTCCAAGCCCCTTCGTTGTTGTTCCCATGCGATTCCGTCAGTGCCTCCATAAATGGCGACAGCTGAAATGGGGACATAATATGTAAACCCTTCTATCTGTTGGTCGATCTGTAATGCCAATTCCCGTGTTGGAGCCATGATGACTGCATTAACAGAATTTTCCGGATGATTGCCTTTGCTAAGTTCGTTTATGATAGGCAAGACGTATGCCGCAGTTTTCCCTGTTCCCGTTTGGGCACAGGCGATTAAGTCTTTCCCTTCCAAGATGACCGGAATGGTTTGTTCTTGGATGGGTGTTGCTTCTTGGAAGTTCATAGCATCTAAACCATCCAAGATTGCATCTTCTAAATATAGTTCGTCAAATCTCATGATCTATTTGGTAATAGTGCTATAAAGATACGATATTTATTTCTTTTTATAATAATGTTGGAATATTTTCTTGAAATTATCGCTCTCTTTTGCTTTTCTCAGCCATAAATTCAAGCTGTCTAACAAGATTGGACTCTCTTTTCGGATTGCCCAAGATTGCAATTGGGTAAAGCTGATGTCTGTGGATATGTCTATTTGCGGGAAGCGTTCCTTCATTTTTTTTGCGCTTTGCTGGTCGCATACAGCAAAGTCGATATCTCCTTTTGCCACCATGATGATGAGCTGCTCGTCTGAGTAGAGCTCGTCTTCATGCGTATAAATAGTGTCGCCAATCTCTTCTTCCAAGTTATGGATGCGCAGCAGGGCAGGAGAACCTTTGGGCAAATAGAGCGTCTTTTGCCCGAGCATCAGTTGGTTGTGGATGGGTTTTATCCCGCCGTTTGCCTTTTCAGTCCGTTGCACCAATACTTGCTTGTTCAGCCAAATCGGGTCAGTGAAGAGATAAAGCTCTTTGTTTTCCGTTGTAATCGGGATATTCCGGGCGATGGCATCAATTTCCCCCGATTCTAAATCCTGGAAACTCTTCGTCAAGCTCATCTCCAAATTCAGTTGGATTTCCAATCCGGACACTTTGGCAATGGCTTGGCACAATTCATATTGCAGACCCAATATGGAATCTCCGTCGATATAATAGCTGGTCGGGCTGTATTCCGTCGTCACTCGCAGAACGCCCTCTTTTTCTATCTCCGGATAATCACGGACAATCGGCTGATGTGACGATTCCCAGAGAGAGAACATCGTGACAACAACCATCGCAAGCAGGATAAGATATATCCAGAGTAGTTTTTTCCACTTTTTCATACAAAACGGATTAATTGTTGAAATGGACAGCAACGCCCATCTTCAGCATCATCGGATTCAATGGATAATGTGCCAATGAGAAATAGTTGGGTTTGACGAACTTGCTGCCTAAATTATACGCCATGATAAAAAAGCGCGCTTGTTTCAGATGAAAATTCGCATACCCGTTAATCAGTGGGTAATTGCCGATTTTCACGTCATCTTGTATCTGGAATTGCTGTGTAGCCGGTTGATAATAGGGCGCAAAATAGGAAGTGTGGTAATGCACATCAGCTCCTAATTGCACACTCAATACTTTTGCCAACTTGAACTTCAAATAGAGGTTGGAACATAAGCTTAAATCGGGCAAAGGCAGGACGTGTTGTTGGCTGCTGACTTGGTAAGCCAATTCGTTTTCCCAGCCCAACGCACGATAAGAAAAATTCTGCTTGAGCCTTGCCGTCACAACTTGTATGTTGCTGTCGAATTGTTCCACTTCCCCGCTTTTCCCGTAATAGACATAATTCTGTATGCTTTCGACATCGGCAGACAGTGTTGTTCCTGTCGATTGGATATTCACTTCCCCGCCGACACGGAATTGCTGGATATTGCTCAACCCTTTGTCCCACCAATAATACCTCGAATGGAAATGCCTTTGGAAGAAGGCGGGAGTGATATTCTTTAAACTTCCGTAAGCCCGCACATACGCCTCCTTTTTGAATAAATTGAAGGTGGTGCGCAACTCTCCGTTTGCCCGGAATTCGCCCACGTCATCACCGACGATACATAGTTCTCCCATTGCGTTATAGGTGATTAATTTGCCCATGCGCTTGGAAAGCTCGGCACCGAGATAGGTCGAGAATTCGTCGTATGTGGCGATTGCTGCTCCGCGGATAGACGGTTGCGAAATGGAATGATCGGGATCCAATATCAATTCATCAGGGTTCTCCCGTTTTTCCGCCTGCATCCGGAAACGCCTCTTCTCCAAATTGACGAATGCCGTCAATCCGAACTTTGCCCAGTTTTGGAAACCTTCGCGCAAGGAGAGGGCGATTGTGTTCTTCAAGCTCCAATAATTATATACATCGTTCAGCTTCTCGTCATAGTTCAATGGATATCCTTGGTTGAACAGGGTGTCAATGGCCGTGCTTGTCCCTTCGGACGTGGTGAAACGGCGTTGGTTGTCTTCGTATAAAACCGTGTGGATAATGCTTGAGACGGGAACAAACACATCTTGCTCATTATCTTCCCCGGCAAACAGGGTTTTGGTAAAACCCAAATTGTAGCGGTGTGTCAAGAAATATTGCTTTCCTTTGACGCGGTTAAATACGTCGTTATAGAGAACCGGATAATCTTTCGGCACCATCTCTTTTTTCCCTTCCGCATAATCTTCCGGGTGCGTCAAGACAGCATCATTCCTCAATCCTCCGTTCTCGTGGTTGATGAAGTTATAATTGCTCGCATACGCATTCATCTCATAATGGTCGGAACGGTAACTTCCGTAGAGGCGGTAGCTGATCAGCTTGTTTCCGTTTGAAGTATAGAATCCTCTGCCATAAATATAGTCAAAGTCGCCTCCCACATTGATTTTCATCCCGAAATTGATAGATAATAATGCTTTCAACTCCTCCTCTTTGTTGGTGCTTCCTCCAGCGGTTGTGTAAAGCACATCCGTGAATGGCAACTTGGTGTCATAGAATTTGGCATTGAGCGGAGTGGTGATAAAATAGTCATAAGCGTCGGCAAAGACAAAATCCCTCGCCTCTTTCCGTTCGGAGAAGATGCGGGTTTGCGCCGGAGACCCCAAGTTCCCCACATAGCCGAGGGCGAGTCCCCTGCCTTCCATCAGCGAACGGTTTACCGTGTTCAACTTGCTCGTGTCAAGTTCGGCAGGCTGGGTGTTGCCCAAATAAGAATTTAGCTGATAAGCCATGATTTGCCTGCTTTTCCATTCCGTGCTATCAACGACCAAGAGGCTGTCGGCAACTTTGTTGGTGCCTGATGATAGGTTGGAAAGGGAAAATCCACCGCTCTTATTGCCCCTTCTGCCCGTTTGTGCAGAAAGGCAGATGGGAAAAAGTATTATAATCAGAAAAAATAATTTACGTTTCATCGGCTGCAAACTTACACAAAAATCTCGATTTATACGTCGTTTTGCCTAAATTTCCTCTTTTGCCTTATTCCATCCTATACAGTTTCATTTTATTGTAGAGCGTCTTACGGTCGATTCCCAACAGCTGGGCAGTTTTGGTTTTGTTGTTGTTGCACTCTTCCAAAGCCTTTCTTATCATGGCTATTTCATGCGATTCGTCCTTTAGCGGAGTGGCTCCTTGGTTGCTCTTTTGCGAAGCTACTTCCGCCAAGATTTCCTCCGGCAGTTCGGCACGTGTGATATAGCGGCCTTTGGCAAGGAGCGTGGCATATCGGATGACATTTTTCATTTGCCGGAGATTGCCCGGCCATGAGTAGGATTGGAAGAGCCGGATGGTTTCCGCATCGAAACCGATGATTTCTTTCTTCAGCTCGTTGTTCGCCATGTCCAAGAAATGGTTGGCGAATATGGGCAGGTCTTCATGCCGTTCCCGAATGTCCGGGATATGAATGGTGAACTCGTTGATGCGATGATACAAGTCTTCCCTGAATTCTCCTTTTTCGATAGCTTGGCGCAGATTCTCATTGGTTGCCGAGACCAGGCGGACATTGATGGCGATTTCTTGATTGCTCCCGACCGGGCGGACTTTGCGCTCTTGAAGGGCACGCAGCAACTGGACTTGCACTTCGTAGGTGAGGTTGCCTATTTCGTCCAAGAAGATGGTTCCACCTTGTGCCATCACGAATGCTCCGGTCTTGTTCTCAATGGCTCCGGTAAACGAACCTTTGATGTGGCCGAAAAACTCCGAGGCGGCAAGCTCTTTGGGAATCGCTCCACAGTCGATTGCGATGAACGGGGCGTTGACCCGGTTGCTTTGTTCATGTATGCGTCTGGCTACATACTCTTTCCCTGTTCCACTCGAACCGGTAATCAGTACTGCCATTTCGGTCGGGGCGACTAATTTGACGTGCTCATACATCGAGGTGGCAGCTTGGCTGGAGCCTTCGATGTAAAGCGAATCTTTGTCTGGCGCATTTTCTATTGGGAGGGTGTCGGCTGGTTCGGCGGATTCGCTGACCAGCTCCTTGATTTTTTTCAGTAGTTCATCCGGATTGATTGGTTTGGAAACATAGTCGGCAGCTCCTAATTTGATAGCTTGCACGGCAGTATGAATATCCGCATAACTGGTCATCATGATGACTACAACCTGTTTCCGCTCGTCTTTCAACCAACGCAACAAATCGATGCCATCTTGATCCGGAAGCCGCAAGTCGGAAAGAATAACCTGGAAGGGGAAATCCCCGTCCAACTTCTTCTTCGCATCAGCGACAGAGGCAGCTGTCTCCACTTGAAATCCTTTTTTCCCCTAACCAGGTTTTTAGCATAAGGGAAAAAGTTATATCATCTTCTACAATTAAAACCGAAATCTGCATACATAATCAAAAGTTGTTTATCATGCAAAGATAACCTTTTTCGGCATAGTTGGCGAGTTATGGAGACAAATTCTGCCTTTGTCCGTTGTTTTTCGGCAAAAAACGTTTTATTCTTTCCCGACAGGATTGTTCATCAGTAGCAATTGGGTGCTTTTCAGCTTCAGCTTTTGCGCTAATGCCTCTTTGTCCATGGAGGCGCGAGGAACGGTAATCAACCCTAAACCGGAGCAAGCTATGGAGATGTTCTGGGAAACGATGCCGGCATCAATCGCAGCCATCAGTTTGGTTTGTTCCGAGTTGCCGCCCGGCAATTTGGAGAGGTCGCTTACCATTAATAATACGACTGGCGCATTTATGACAAATGCCTGCTTGCCGCCCACCAATCCTCTTAAATCCTCTTGGATGACCGGCTGGAGCTGGTTCGACTTCGCATCATAAAGAAAAGCTCCTTCTTCCATACATACATAAACATCGACCTCTTGCGCATTCATGGCACTTGGGGCTGTCCTCATTCCCTTTTCTGGCCGGTTGATGCCGTTTTCCGCCCAAAGCAGGTTGGAGAGCTCTTGCAACGTCAATTTCTTGTTGGAAAACTCGCGGGTGGAATGGCGGTTTGCCAATGTTTCCATGACACTTAGCCCGGCTTTCTTTTCGGGTGCTTTTAATTGGATAGGGGAAAGGGTCTGGGCATAAGCCCCGCTCAGCATACAAGCTGCGACGAGTGATAAGAAAATACTTTTCATGCTTTTATCTTTTAGATGTTAAAAACGGTGGCTCCATAAGGGTTGCTTACAAAGCCGCTGGAAAGTTAATAGAAAATGAATTAAAAATGAATCTGTTGCCAATAAAAATATGTTATAAATGCCTAAGTTCCCGTGGCGACATCTCTCTTAAAAATGTATAAATAGGGAATTGCTTTTCCGTAATAGATAATTTAGTCTTATTTTTGTGTACAATTTCATAAGTTATAATTTGGTTTTATGGATTCAGAAAAGAAAGAGAATAAAGAAATCAACAAGTTGTCCATGCTGATAGTAGCAGTGGTAGTTTTGGCAATAATCGCTGGAGGTGGTGTTTATTATATCTTCCATCAGAAGAAGCAAATGGAAGAGATGACGCAGTCGTTCGATTTGGAAAAAGAGATGATGTCTGACGATTTGAACGAGCTCTCTTTGCAATATGAAGGTTATAAATTCAGTGTCAGCAATGACTCTTTGGTCGCATTGCTCTCAACCGAGCAGGCTAAAGTGCAGCGGTTGATGGAGGAATTGAGAACGGTCAAATCGACCAACGCCAAAGAAATCGCCCGCTTGAAGAAGGAATTGGCAACTTTGCGTAAAATCATGCGTAACTATGTTGTACAGATTGACTCACTCAACCGTGCCAATGAGCAGTTGACGGTCGAAAAGAACGAGGCTGTCAAGAAATACCATCAGGTCTCTTCAACGGCTGCCAACCTTAAGAAAGAGAAGGAGAAGCTGACGGAAAGAGTTACTTTGGCAAGTAAGTTGGATGCAACCGGCATCTCTGTCACTCCGGTCAATTCAAGAGGAAAGGTTGCCAAGAAAATCAAGAAGATGGAGCAGTTTGTCGTTAATTTCAAGATTTCAAAGAATGTGACAGCTCCGGTGGGCGAGAAGGTGATATATGTCCGCATCATGCGTCCTGACGATGATATCCTTTTGAAGAGCCGTGGGGACGTGTTTACTTATGAAGGAAAAGACATCAACTATTCCATGAAGAAAATCATAGAATATGACGGGGAAGAGGTTCCTGTGACGATGTATTGGAATATCGAAGAGTATTTGTCTCCGGGAACTTACCGTGTAGATGTCTTTGCAGATGGAAATCTGATTGGTAAAAAATCATTTGTTTTGGAGCAGTAATTAATGGCTGAAAATAAGCAGGGAAACCCGTTTGAACGGTTGCTGTCGGAAATCCCTGAATCGTTGGTGAACAACTCATCGTTCAGGGAGGACTTGCAATCTTGTGCAACAGTGTTGAATGTCCGCAAAGGTGAAGTGCTGTTGCATACGGGGGAGCTGTGCTCATCGGTCTATTTTATTAATAAAGGTCTGCTTGTGAACATGTTCGTCACCGAAAAGGGGAATGAATGTGTGACAAGTTTCGCTTCCGACATCCAATATCCTTTCCTGTCGGACATCAGTTATGTGACACACAAATCATCCGGATTTGAAATCAGGGCTTTGGAAGAGAGTGAGCTGGTTCGTCTCTCCAAGGCTCATATCGAGTCCCTCTCGCAGAAGTATCCGGACTTCATGGTCTACTACATTCACGTGCTGCAACTCTTGATTGCCAAGCATCAGACGTTGTTTGCCATCTTGCAATCTTATACAGCAGAGGAGTTCATCCAATATATTTATTCTTGCCATCCTTGGATTATCCATCGTGTCCCGGACAAATACATCGCGCATTATATGCGCATTAGCACATCTTGGTTTTGCAAATTGAAGAAGAGGGTTGTCAAAAGGTGATAATCCAATCAAGATAAATAAGCAGCTTTACAGAGTGTTTTTTGGGGTTAAAACGAGACGAAAAAACATACCGTTGTTTTTTCAAAAACGTCACGAGGAATTTTTGAAAACGTCCAATGTTTTTTCAAAAACGTCCAATGTTTTTTTCAAAACAACGGTATGTTTTTTAGCATAACTATTGATGAAATGGAAAAAGTTAAGAATGAGTTTGCAATTCTGACATACCTTTAAAGGGGCTGCATCAAAATTTACCATTTTGACACAGCCCCTTTCTTGATGGGACTATTTTCCCGAAAGAGGATGATTATTCCTCATTCTGTGTTGTCACTTCTGTTTCGTGAGAAGTCCGGTTGCTTCAGTTTCCACGTCACTGCCGGTAGTTTTATCACCGTCAGTTGTTGCGTCACTATCATTTGCAGAGTCGTCGCTGTCGCTACCTTTTTTCTCCTCTTTTGATTTCTTTTCTTCTGCCGTTTGCTGGCTTTCCAAAATCTCTTCAGAGCGGGAAGCCCAAGGACGTTTGCCGAATATGGCTTCAACATCTTCACTGTAAATTACTTCACGTTCCAACAAGGCTGCTGCCAATTGGTTATGGCCTTCCGCATTCGTGGAAAGAAGCTCCTTAGCCCTTTCATACTGCTCACGGATGATTCGCTGCACCTCAATGTCTATCAGTTTGGCAGTCTCCTCGCTATAAGGCTTGGTGAAGCCCCATTCTTGTCCCGTGGTGTCATAGTAATTCAAGTTAGGAAGACGTTCGCTCATGCCAAAGTAAACTACCATTGCGTAGGCTTGTTTGGTCACACGCTCCAAGTCGTTGGATGCACCGGTTGAAATCCTTCCTAAAAACAGCTCTTCAGCAGCCCTTCCGCCCAACGTGGCGCACATTTCGTCCAACAACTGTTCACGGGTAGTGATTTGTCTCTCTTCAGGCAAATACCAAGCTGCTCCCAAAGCCTTGCCACGGGGAACAATGGTCACTTTCACCAATGGATTGGCATATTCCAATTTCCAACTGATGGTGGCGTGTCCGGCTTCATGGATGGCAATGCTCTTCCTTTCGGACTCAGTCATCACTTTCGTCCTTCTTTCCAAACCTCCCACGATACGATCCACCGCATTCATGAAATCCTCTTTTTGTACGAATTTCTTGTTGTTGCGGGCAGCTATCAAAGCAGCCTCATTACATACGTTGGCAATATCCGCACCGGAGAAACCTGGAGTCTGGCGTGCCAGCAATTCAGCATCCACGGAATTGTCTATCTTGATCGGGCGCAAATGCACGTTGAATATCTCTTTCCTTTCGTTCAAGTCAGGCAAATCCACATGAATCTGGCGGTCGAAACGTCCGGCACGTAACAATGCCTTGTCCAAGATGTCGGCACGGTTGGTAGCCGCCAAAATAATGACACCGCTGTTGGAGCCGAAACCGTCCATTTCAGTCAGCAATTGGTTCAAGGTGTTCTCGCGCTCGTCGTTGCTGTTCATATTGGCATTTTTACCTCTTGCACGCCCCACGGCATCAATTTCATCGATGAAGACGATACAAGGAGCTTTCTCTTTTGCTTGGCGGAACAGGTCACGCACACGGGAAGCTCCGACACCCACGAACATCTCCACGAAGTCCGAACCGGACAAGGAGAAGAACGGCACGTTTGCTTCGCCGGCAACTGCTTTCGCCAATAAAGTCTTACCGGTTCCCGGAGGTCCCACCAACAATGCGCCCTTCGGAATCTTACCGCCCAATTCCGTATATTTGGCAGGATTTTTCAAGAAAGAGACAATCTCTTCCACTTCCTGTTTTGCGCCTGCCAATCCTGCCACATCCTTGAATGTGACCTTCATGTCATTGTCCTTGTCGAACAATTGCGCCTTGGACTTGCCTACGCTGAATACGTTGCCCGGCCCGCTGCCACCGCCTCCGGACATCCTCCGCATGAAGAAAATCCAGATAAGGACGAAGAGGAGGATCGGACCGAATGAGACGAAAAAGTTCCAAATGGTGTCATCTCCCTCTTCAAAACTTACTTGCGTGTCGATATGGCTGTTGCTGACAGCATCGTCATAGAAATCGGCGAACTTGTCGGATGAAGGTATTTTGATGAACACCTTTGGCGACAAAGTATTCCGGTTCTTCTCGTCCGGAAAGACAATGTTGACTTTGTCTGATTTGACTGTCGCCTCCACCACGTTCTTATGGTTGAAAACGACCATTTTCTCAAAGACATTCTCTTTCGTCAGCTTTTGGAACTCGGTCCATCCAATCTCTTTGGACATGGACGAATCATTGGTCATGTACAAAGCCACTAAAATCATGAAGATGACTCCGTACATCCAATAGAAATTGAAACGGAACATCTTTTGCCCTGGCTTGTTTGGTCTGTTTATATTGTTTCCCATATAATTACAAAAGTACTGTTAATCCAAATTGGGGATTTCCTTTTTGGGCGCATCTTCCCAAAGCGTGTCCAAATTGTAGAATTTGCGCTTCTCCGGAAGGAAGATATGTACTGTAACCGTCCCATAATCCATTCCAATCCATTCGGCACGCTGTTCGCCATCTATTGAAATCGTTTTCTCACCTGCCTCTTTCTTGGCGAAGTCCCAAACGGAATCGCATAGGGCGGCAACTTGAGAAGGGGAATTTCCTTCTGCAATGACCATATATTGGCAGATTGCTCCCTCTATTTGTCTTAAATCAACAATAGCGATGTTCTTTCCTTTCTTTTCTTGGAGGCCTTTAACCACAGCCTCGACTAAAACTTGTGTTTGATCCATTCTGTGTAATATAACGTTCTAATTTTTTTCAAGATTGCAAAGATACTCGTAATAATCTGTTTTTGCATATAAACTTCCATATTTTTACGGAATAGGATGCAATCTCGTTTGTTTCTTGATAACAAGAGAAGCCCGTCAAAAGTTCATCTTCCTTTTTTCTTTTTTTTAAGTATCTCCTTTCGCTTTGCAAAAAGCTTTTGATAATCAATTCGTTTTTGGCGGAAGGGTTGCCCGCCTTGGAAATATTGCATAAAAATAGTAGGGGAAAAGTTTGGTTGTTCGAGAAAAGTCATTACCTTTGCAACCGCAAATGAGAGATAACAACTGTTATTAATCGACATTGTACTATGGTGTAATGGTAGCACAACAGATTCTGGTCCTGTTTGTCCAAGTTCGAATCTTGGTAGTACAACCTCCAATCAATACAGTCGTCTCTTTTGCCAAACATTGTACTATGGTGTAATGGTAGCACAACAGATTCTGGTCCTGTTTGTCCAAGTTCGAATCTTGGTAGTACAACTGAAATAAAGCCTTGTCCTGTATCAAGCGGGACAAGGCTTTTTTATATTGCGGTGTGCCATGATTGCAAACTGCTGAGCCGCTTTCGGAATCCGGGCTCGGCATCTGGCATTTTACTAATCGTGACGCACCTTAAAGGGCTGCATCAAAACAATCGCTTTGACACAGCCCCGTCATCGTTTTAAGGTCAACCGTTTGTTGATTGGCTATTAATAAATCACTTTGGCTCCCATGAAAAAGCTCCTTGGGAGTGATGGCCCATAAATATAATTTGAGTCACGGTTCCATCCCTTGTCAAAATCCTTTTGATAAGCATTGGTGATATTTTGTATTCCGCTATTGACTTGCAACGTAAGGCTTTTATAAATTGGGATATCGTATGCGACCTTCAAGTTCATGGCGAAAAAGTCAGGAGTGTTTACCGCGACAGGTTTTTCCACACCCGAACCCGCATTATGCCCGATGAGCATGCTTCCTGTATAATTCCCTGTCAATGAAGTGGTGAAACGCTTCAGAGGTGTGAAGGTCGCTGTGAAATATCCATAGGTGTCCGGAGTACGCATCATCTTGCGGTACTTCTGTTGCGGCACTTCATCATTCCATCCGATGGCTTCATCGTATTTGCTTTGCTGGAGAGTCACACCAGCCTGGAGGGAAAACCATTTCGTGAACATCGCTTTGCCTTCAATGTTAACTCCCAACACTTTTGCTCCGTAAGCATTGTAACGCTCCTGTACAATGTTGCCCTGTGAATCCGGCTGGTCAAGTTGCTTGAGTGCGAACACATCGTTCAAATCGGTATAAAAACCTTCTACGAGCAGGTTCGTCTGCACATTGCCGAACTTATGGTAGAAGTCTGCAGAGAGGCTTAAGCTATTTGAACGCTCTTCTTTCAAATTATCAGCAAGTTTAGTGACCAAACGTTCACCTCCGGCAAGCCCGATGTGCAAATCTTCGTCAAAGGCTTGCGGGGCACGGAAACCTCCGGCATAACTTATTCGCAGGTTGATGTCTTCTGTCGGATTAAAGCGCAGGTTTAAGCGGGGGCTGAATATGACATGGCTTACCAGGTTGTGTTTGTCAAGCCTTCCGCCGGCAAGAAAACTCCAACGCTTGTTTTTCCATTCATTTTGGAAGAAAACGCTTCCTATGCGTACTTTCTGACGGAAATTGCGGTCGTAGCCAACAATGATATCTTTCAGCCCGTCATAATTGTATTCAGCACCCAATGTCAAATCGGACGGCATGAACAGCAGCTTCTCGAACGAGTGGATATATTGTGCTCCCAAGACATGCGTAAAATCGTGTGTCGTGCCGTATGCTTTTTGGGCTGCCTCCTTGTCTTCGGGCGAACCTTCGCCAATTCCTCCGTAATAGCTCTTACGTGCCGTCGTTTGGAATGAGAAGTAAGTATTGAGGCGGTTTTTCTCGTTTGGCGAGATATAATCGAAGCTCACGCCTCCGCCTTGGATATTGTGCTCGACTTGTTCGGCTATGTTTGCTTCGTGTGCCACACGGTCAAGCATATTGCCGCCGCGTCTGAACTCTTGAATGCCGTGGTATTGGGCTGTCAGTTTTGAGTAAGGACTTAATCTCAAGAAAGAGTTTACACCGAACGTTTGGTTATGGATTACCGGCAATTCGCTATATCCATCCCCGTCATAGTCAAATGCTTGCCTGTATCTGTTTTGCCCGTATGCATAGAATCCGGCTTTGTTGTCGTCTGTCACCAATGAAACATTTGCCGAAGTCGCATTGTCGAATGAGTTTTTCCCTCCGATGGACATGAAAGAGTGCCCGACTTCTGCCGAATTGCGTGTGGGCTCTTTGGTGATGATGTTGATTGTTCCTCCAATGGCTGAAGCTCCGAACAGGGCAGAACCTCCGCCACGCACCACTTCCACGCAGTCTATCATGTTGACCGGAATCTGTTCAAGTCCATAGACCCCGTTCAATGCCGAAAACACAGGTCGGGAGTTTATTAATATTTGCGAATAGTGGCCGTCCAATCCATTGATGCGCACTTGGGTGAAACCGCAATTTTGACAATTGTCCTCCGTCCTGACTCCCGGTTGGAAGTTCAACCCTTGGGCAAGGCAGACGGACTGCGTGGTCTCGAATAATTTTGAGTTGATGACATTGACCAAATTGGGAGCGAGCTTCCGCTGGGTTTCATTACGGTTGGCGGATACGACCACTTCATCGAGTGCCACGTCGTCATGCTCCAATTCGAAATTCAATTCATGCGTGGAGTTTGCTTTTACTTCTATCTCTTTTTGGACAGTCCGGTATCCTATTGACTTTACTTCAATCGAAAGTGTGCCAATTGGTAAGTTCTTCAAGAAATAGTGCCCCGATGCGTCAGTCGTAGTGCCGATCATTGTTCCTTTTACAAATATGGAAATGTAGGGGAGATGCTCTCCATTTTGTTTGTCTATCACGTGCCCGTAAATGTTGGCATCTGTTCTTGCTTGTTGGATAACGTTGGCTTGTGCCAGGAAAGGCAAAAGCATTACATAAAGCACGAGAAGTGCAAATTTTGTTTTTGTCTTCATACTGTTGTTTTTGTTTAATATTGTTGTTTTATAAGAAACTGTTTTAGATTTAGTCAACCTCTCTATCTCATGCAAACAACCTAAAAGCCAAGTTCCTTAAGCAAATAGTGGTGAAGGATGAAAAGAAAAAGCGCAAAAGCGGCAATCTTTTTCATCTTATTATTGAATGAGAATGTCGAAAAGTTGTCTCAAAACAGTTGTTTTGATGCATTCCTTCGAAGGTGTGTCGGAGCAGGCAAACGGTTGGATGCGGAGAATGAGACCGTCAGGATTTTACGGATGTAAAAGTTTGGTGTCAAATTCCGAAAGCACCGCAGCAATTTGCAAACGTGACACGCCGCCAGGGAATTTAAGAAAGTGAGAGTGAGGGAGGAGCCCGCAAGGTTGCCGACAACAAAGATGTCATTTTCTTCTGGGACAAGGTTGCGCAATAAAGACAAAGATAAGTTGTGCGGAATAGAAAAAATGGAATGATTGGGATTCGATGAAAGGAGATAAAAGGAAATGGCAAATAGGGCAGGAGTCGTAGTCGTTCCCGCTGTTTTTTTGCTCTGGATCCGTCGATTGAGAAGATGCAACCTCTTCAATATCGTGATGGTGCGTCGCCTTCACGATACTTATCGGCATCAAGGTCATCAACAGAACCCATGCGATGATAATTCTATTTTTCCGTTTTCTTTTCATCATTATATCTTGCTGCAAAAATAATCATATCTCGATAATATGAAACAATGTTGCATATTATTTCCTGTTAAATTTTCATATAAAATAATTTTGGACTACATTTGCTATGCGATTCTAATAGATAAAAGATGGATGCTGTAGACATATTGAAAAAGAAGAATTTGAAGAAAAGCATTCAGCGCATCGCTATCATTGATGCACTGCAAAAGAGGATGAGACCCCTCACGGAAGAGGAAATCAAGGAGGAAATGGGAGAATTGTACGACCGCATTACTTTTTATCGGACCATGCAGACTCTTGTAGGGGCGGGAATAGTGCATCGTGTCGTAGTTGATAAAACGATGGTTGAATATGCCATTAACAACAAAGGAGAAGAGTGCCACCATGCTCATTTCTATTGCAAGGTGTGCCATACGGTCACCTGTTTGGAGGATGTCCCTGCCTATCATTACGACTTGCCTGATGCATATAAAGTGGAAGAATGTGAGGTTGTGATAAAAGGAATATGCCCTAATTGCCGGAAAAATCCAGCCGCTTCTGCCAACATTACGGACAAAAAATAGTTAATAAAATTTATATCTATTTACATATATTCACATATTAATCCTGAAACCGGGTTGTTTTTCTCTTTCAAAACAACCGTTGTTTTGGGAAAAACATCGGATATTTTTGAAAATTCATCGGACGTTTTCAGAAAAACATTGGATGTTTTTGACGTGTTTTTTTGATGGGAAAATAGAGAGAAAAGGGGCAAAAAATGACCATGATAATAAAAATCGGACAATTATCTAAAAAATAGAACAATCATAGTTTGTCGAAATGTCGTTAATGAATTGAGATTTAATTATTTATACCATTTTTGCAAATTTGATGAATGCGTAAAATGTTGACAAAAACATGAGTTGACCTCGATGATGTATGAAATTTTGATGCAAAAACGAAAAAAAAACACACTTAAACTCGAAAAAATATGAAAAAAGCGCTATAAAGAATAGAATAGAATAGAATAGAATAGAATAATTTTCTCTCTCTATTGCGCATGTGCGCGAGAAAAGAGAAAAAATTTAACAAAAAGCTGTTAAGTAAACAAATGTTAATGATGGAAATTAGATGCCGATAAACTTGCATTCGCTGAAACGATTCAGTACCTTTGCAGAGGTGGTTGGGGAAAACAGGTGACGTATTTCGGTTGGCAAACAAAAAATAATTTTAACAAAACAAGCTATGGAAGTCCTCACGACTATAAGCAGCGCAAGGAGATGAAATTGCTTAAATAAATTTTCAAAAACGGTAATTGACGAAAAAAATATGAAGTTAAATCGCATTCATCATGTGGCAGTGATTTGCTCCGACTATGAGCGGTCGAAACAATTTTACACCCAAGTACTCGGATTGACAATCAAGAGTGAAAACTATCGCAAGGAGCGTGATTCGTGGAAAGCTGATTGCTGGCTTGGCGACATGTATGTCGTTGAATTGTTTTCCTTTCCCAACCCTCCTAAACGGATTTCCTATCCCGAAGCGGCAGGATTGCGGCATCTTGCCTTTGAGGTGGATGATGTTGCGGCGGCAATAAGTGAACTTGAAAGCAAAGCAGTTGCGCACGAACCGATGCGCACTGACGAATATACGGGCAAGCGGTTCGTTTTCTTCAGCGACCCGGACGGTTTGCCGGTAGAATTTTATGAAAAGTAAGTGCGGGTAAGAAAAAATAAACGTTTTGTTCGATATTTAATGTTTCTTTTTGTTTATTTGCGCAGAAAAACGATATTGCTTAGAATTTTTTTAAGAACGGTAATAAACGAATATGCGTATGAAACTAAAAGTTATCTTATTCGGGGTTGTCTCCATGGGACTTCCAGCAGTGGCTTTTGCAGCGGATGGTCCAAAGGGCGGCAATCCAATAAAAGAAGTGCCTTTTACCCAAGTGCATTTGAGTGACAATTTTTGGACTCCGAGAATCGAAGTCAACCGCACCGTCTCTATCCCGTCCGCTTTCCATCAATGCGAAATCAATGGTAGATTCGATAATTTCGCCCTTGCCGGTGGATTGATAAAAGGGGAACACAAAGGTGATTTCTCTTTTGACGACACAGACCCTTACAAAGTCATCGAAGGTGCAAGCTATTCATTGGCTTCGCATTATGATAAAAAACTGGATCATTACCTTGACAGCGTGATTCATATCATTTCCAAGGCGCAAGAGCCGGATGGCTATTTGACCACTTGCGTCACCAACCAATGCACCCGCTTGTCCGGATGGTGGGGAACACACCGATGGGAGAAAATCAACAGCCATGAGTTGTATAACAGCGGGCACCTCTACGAGGCTGCGGTCGCCCACTATAAAGCGACTGGCAAACGCTCGTTGTTGAATGTGGCTATCAAGAATGCCGATTTGGTGTGCAAGACATTTGGTTCCAATGAAGGGCAAATCCATCGTCCGTCCGGACATCCCATCATTGAAATGGCTCTTTGCAAGCTGTATAATGTGACTGGCGATGAGAAATATTTGCAGACAGCCCGTTATTTCGTGGAAGAGACGGGGCGTTGCACGGACGGGCATAAGCCGAGCGAATATTCACAAGACCACATGCCTATCTTGCAACAGGACGAGATTGTCGGCCATGCCGTGCGTGCCGGTTACCTCTTTTCAGGCGTTGCGGATGTCGCTTCATTGACGCATGATGCCGCTTACCAAGAGGTTTTGGCGCGTATTTGGGAGAACATGGCATCCAAGAAGTTGTTCGTCACTGGTGGTATCGGTTCCCGTCCGCAAGGGGAGGGGTTCGGACCGAACTACGAACTGAACAACATGACTGCCTATTGCGAGACGTGTGCGGCGATAGCCAATGTCTATTGGAACTACCGCATGTTCCTCTATTCGGGGGATGCCAAATATGCCGATGTCTATGAACGAGCTTTGTATAACGGTGTGATTTCAGGAGTATCGCTGAGCGGCGACCGCTTCTTTTATGACAATCCGTTGGAGTCTATGGGGCAGCATAACCGCGAGGCATGGTTCGGATGCGCCTGTTGCCCGGGCAATATCACCCGCTTCATGGCTTCCGTCCCTAATTACATGTATGCATCCCAAGGGAAGGATATTTATGTGAATTTGTATATCCAGGGCAAGGCGGATATCCATGCGGATGGCAACAACGTCTCCATTGAGCAGGCGACGGATTACCCGTGGGACGGGAATGTGTCTTTGATTGTCAATCCGAAAGGAAGTAAGGAGTTCACCCTCAAGCTGCGTATCCCGGAATGGGTGCAGGAGAGACCTGTCCCGACAGATTTATATACTTACACCGTCCCTGCCAAGCCATATACGGTCAAAGTGAACGGGGAAACAGTCGAAACTGCTTCTTTGGATAAGGGATACCTCAATATCCATCGCAAATGGAAGAAGGGGGACAAGGTTGAATTGAACTTGCCGATGGAGGTGAGGACGATCCGTGCCAATGACAATGCGGTGGACGACCGGGGCAAACTGGCTTACGAACGGGGACCGGTCATCTTCTGTCTGGAAGGCCAAGACCAACCGGACAAGAGCGTGTTCGACAAATATATCCAAGAAAACACACCGATAAAGGCTGAATATGACGCTGCCCTTTTGGGCGGAGTGGTGACGCTGACCGGAAAGGCAAAAGCGGTGATGTTGAACGGGGATATCAAAGAGACGACCTTCAAGGCGATTCCATATTCCACCTGGAACAACCGTGGAAGGGACAACATGGCAATTTGGATTCCGCAATCACCCGTGTACACCCGCCCGACTCCGGCACCGACCATCGCCAGCCGTGCTCATAGCGTGACTATCCAAGCTCCGATACAAAAGGATGCCCCTGAGTCGGCATCAATAGAGGAGGAAACTTTCGGAGTGAACGACCAATGGGAGCCTAAGAGCTCTTCGGATGTCTCCAAGCCATACCACTACTGGTGGTTAAAGACGGGGACGATGGAAACAATCTCATATAAGTTCGATGAGCTGACAGAAGTACACAACGTGCAGGTCTATTGGTTGGACTATGACCATTACGATGGCAACTTCCGTGTACCGGAGAGCTGGAAATTATATTACAAGGATGGAGAACAATGGAAGGAGGTGGAAACGACCGACCATTACGGCGTGGCAAAAGACCGCTACAACAGTGTGGACTTCAAGCCAGTCAAGACGACAGCTTTGAAAATTTCAGCCCAATTGCAGAAAGGGGAATCCGGGGGCGTGATAGAATGGAAAGTGAATTGATGCCGGACTGAACGGGCACAAGACATGAAAAGAGGGCACGTCACGACTGATAGAGATTCGGGGCGTGTCCTCTTCCTGAATTTATCCACTTCCAAATGCATTAATTCACAAAAGGTTGGTGGCAATGCGATAAAATAATTTGTAAAAATGTGAATAAAACTATTGCAAGTTAGAAATAAATCGCTACCTTTGCATCGCATTTGAGAGAAAAACGATGCAGAAATAAATCGAATGCCTCTTTAGCTCAGTTGGCCAGAGCACGTGATTTGTAATCTCGGGGTCGTTGGTTCGAATCCGACAAGAGGCTCAAAAAAGTTAATCATTCCGATGATTAAAAGGGCAGTTACCAGAGTGGCCAAATGGGGCTGACTGTAACTCAGCTGGCTTACGCCTTCGGTGGTTCGAATCCATCACTGCCCACAACAGTGGTATTTGAAATTTTAAGAATGCCTCTTTAGCTCAGTTGGCCAGAGCACGTGATTTGTAATCTCGGGGTCGTTGGTTCGAATCCGACAAGAGGCTCGACAAGGATAATCATTTGGATGATTAAAGGGCAGTTACCAGAGTGGCCAAATGGGGCTGACTGTAACTCAGCTGGCTTACGCCTTCGGTGGTTCGAATCCATCACTGCCCACCAATTTTGGTAAATAATATTTTTTTCATTCAATTATGATGAGGTCAACGAAACACTCTTGTTTGTTATATTAAATTATCGTTGACATGTATTATTGGTCTACTATTAATAGTAGTAATTGCCTTTAGAGGACATCGTGAGAAGTTCCTCTAAAGGCTTTTTTTATATAAAAATCGTAAACTTATTTTTATCATGAAAGAAAGGAATCAATTGATTGGTCATTTGGCCTGTTTCACGGCTTATGCCATTTTTGGTTTAAATATAATTGTTTGCAAAGACATCACAGGCAACCACCTGTTGTCGCCGTTTGCCCTGTTCGCTCTTCGTTCCGTGGGTGCGGGATTGCTATTTTGGTTGCTCTCCCTCTTCATGCCTTCGGAAAAAGTAGAAATGAGGGATTTTCCCCGCATCTTCATGGCTTCCATATTAGGATTTTTCTTGACACAGACCTCCTTCCTGATGGCTATTTCGGATATCACGCCTATGGATTGCTCCATCGTCAGTGCTTTGTCACCTATCTACACCATGTTCATAGCGGCAATAGCCTTGAAAGAGCCGATTACCTGGAAGAAGGCTGGTGGAGTCTTGATTAGTTTCTGTGGCATTGTCTACTTGATACTCAACAGTGTCACTTCGGCAGGCGGCGTGACACAGACGAAGCCGGTAGGAGTGGCTTTGATTGTGGTGAACAGCCTTTGCTTCTCGCTCTATTTGGGAATATTCAAGCCCCTCATATCCAAATATTCGGTCGTGACGTTCATGAAATGGATTTTCCTCTTCTCCACATTGATTTCACTTCCGATGGCAGGGAAGGAAATCATCCGGCAGCAATGGTCGGAATTGCCGGGGAACTATATGTTGGAAGTCGCTTTCTTGGTCATTTGCGCCACCTTCATTACTTACTTCTTGATACCATTCGGACAGAAAAGGATCCGTCCGACGTTGGTGAGCATGTATTCTTATATCCAGCCTATCATTGCCACTACCATCAGCATTGTGATTGGAATGGATGCGTTGAGCTGGCAGAAAGTATTGGCAGCGGCAACCGTATTCGGAGGAGTCATTTTGGTTAACAACAGTAAAAGCGCAAATAAGAATCAGGCGAAATCGTGAAAGAAACCCGCCCTATCTGAATAAAACCACTGCCGATTCTAATGAATAAACCCAAAATAGGACTAAAAAAACAGATGGAGTAGCCTATGCATGGGATATTTTACTAAATTTGTTCCCATTATATAAATGGATGATATAAATAGATCGAATGAAGAAGTTGATATTTTGGCTTGCGCTCCAGTTGTGCTCGTTGTCATTGTTGGCTCAAATCAACACAGACCGGGTATTGGCTATTGGCCGCAATGCTCTCTATTTTGAGGATTATGTTTTGTCTATACAATATTTCAATCAAGTCATCCGCTCGAAGCCTTGGTTGGCAGAGCCCTATTTCTTCCGAGCGGTGGCGAAAATCAATCTGGACGATTTTAAAGGAGCGGAAGACGATTGTACCGCTTGCCTTGAACGCAACCCGTTTTTAGCCCAGGCTTATTATGCCCGTGGCATCGCCCGCCAAAGCATGGAGAATTATGACGGGGCAATTGCCGATTATGAAAAGGGATTGGAGTTTAAACGCGAGGACAGGCAGATGATGGTGAACGAAGCCGTCGCATTCATCCAGAAAAAGGATTATGAAGGGGCGAAGGGGATGTTTGAAAAGCTGATGGCTGCCTTCCCCAAGTATTCGATGAACTATCTTTCCAGAGGTGCGATGTATTTAGAGGAGGGAGACACCATCAAGGCATTGGCGGATTATGACCAGGCGGTCAAATTGGATCCCTATTATGCGCCGGCATATGGCAACCGTGCCATCTTACACTATCAAATGCAGGATTTCAAAAAGGCTCTTTCCGATTTGAATGAAGCCATCCGTTTGAACCCGAGGGAAAGCGGTTATTATATCAACCGGGGATTGGTCAGCTACCAGTTGAACAATCTGCGTGGGGCTATGGCGGACTATGACCAAGTCATCAATATGGACCGGGACAACTTGATTGCCCGCTTCAACCGTGGATTGCTTCGTTTCCAAGTAGGCGATAACAACCGTGCCATCGAGGATTTCGACGTGGTGTTGCATTTGGAGCCGGACAACTACATGGCTTATTACAACCGTGCTCTTTTGCGCTATGAAACGGGAGATTATGCGGGAGCCGTCTCTGACTATGATAAGGTGTTGGATGAATATCCCAATTTCTTGCCGGGTTATTATAGCCGTTCGGAGGCGAAGAAGAAGTTGCGTGATTTCGCAGGTGCCGACCGTGACATCTGGACTGCCTACAACAAGGAGGAGCAGGCGAAGAAGGATCGTGCTGCCGGCAATGGCAATGTTGCCTCTTCCACCTCAAATACCCAAGCAGCGGCAACGACGGACGAACAGAACACCCGTGAACGTTCGGACAAAAACATGGATAAGTTCAACCGCCTTGTCGTCTATGACAAAGATGAAGAACGGAAGAGCAAATACCAAAGCGAAGTGCGTGGACGAGTGCAAGACCGCAATGTCAGGGTTGATTTGGAGCCACAGTTTATCCTGACCTTCTATGAAAAGGCGGATGTGGTGAAGAAACAGCTCTATTATAGCAAAATGTTGGAGGACTTCAACCAACGGATGGTCTTGCGGATGAAATTGATTGTCACCAATGAAGAGGCTGCGTTGACGGAAGACCAGATAGCTTCGCATTTCGCATCAATCGACTCCTATTCAGCCATCATCAGCCGTAATCCGGATGATGCCAATGCCTATTTGGGCCGTGCCATCGATTATATGTTGGTGCAGGATTTTGCTTCCGCTTTGAAGGATTATGACAGGGTGTTGGAGTTGGACCCGACTTCGGTCGTTGCCTACTTCAACCGTGCCGTGGTGCGTTATAAACAGATGCAATATGAGGACTCCAACCGTAAGTCGGAAATCATGGATTTGAATGCCTCTTCCCACCAGACGATGAGTTTCCGTTTTGGCGGAAAGACCCAACAAATCAGCACGCCGACGAACAAAGACCAGCTGCATGAAGTGGAAGAGAAGGAGAGGGCTTACAAGCATGAAATGATAACGCGCGATTATGACATGGCCATCAAGAATAATCCGGACTTTGTCTATGCCTATTTCAATCGGGCGAACCTCCGTTGTGCTTTGCGTGACTACAGGGCTGCCATCACCGATTATACAGAAGCGATAGACCGTGACCCGGACTTTGCGGAGGCTTACTTCAACCGCGGCTTGGCTCGCTTGTCACAAGGGAACACCAATCAAGGGATTGCCGACTTGAGCAAGGCGGGAGAATTGGGCATTGTGAATGCTTATAGTATCATCAAGCGAATGATGGAATAATGAATAAATACCAAGGAGAATATGGGGAATAAAATAAGCAATAAGAAAATAGGAGCGCATGTCTCTTCCTCAGGAGGAGTGGAGAATGCGCCATTGAACGCTCATGCGATAGGAGCAAAGGCTTTTGCTCTGTTTACAAAGAACCAAAGGCAATGGAAGTCCGCCCCGCTGAGCCAGAAAAGCATAAAACTGTTCAAGGAACGGTGCGAAGAGCTGGGTTATGCCCCCAGCACGATATTGCCGCACGACAGCTATCTTATCAATTTGGGACATCCGGAAAAGGAAGGGCTGGAGAAGTCGAGGGCTTCGTTTTTGGATGAGATGCAGCGATGCGAGCAGCTGGGACTTGACCGCCTGAACTTCCATCCCGGAAGCCATTTGAAGGCAATCAGCATAGACGACTGCTTGGCACGCATTGCCGAATCCATCAACTGGACTTTGGAACAAACCCAAGGTGTCACAGCTGTTATCGAAAACACGGCAGGGCAAGGGACGAACCTTGGATATTCATTTGAACAGATTGCGCAAATCATCAGCCGAGTGGAGGACAAAAGCCGGGTGGGCGTTTGCTTGGACACGGCACACACGTTGGCTGCCGGTTATGAGATAAGGACTAAAGAGGGATTCGAGTCAACTTTTTCACATTTTGATGAAGTGATAGGTTTTTCCTATCTTAGGGGAATGCATATCAATGATTCGAAGAAAGAGTTAGCCTCTCATGTTGACCGCCATGATAGCATTGGGAAAGGATTGATGGGCATGACTCTGTTCGAGTTGTTGATGAACGATGCCCGTTTTGACAATATCCCGTTAATATTGGAAACTCCCGATGAAACTATTTGGAAGGAAGAGATTGAACTCTTGTATTCATTGGAACGATAATTAAAAAGTATTGGAATGAAGAAATTTTGGATTGCAATTGCAGCTTGTTTAAGCTTGAGCTCTTTGGGTGATGCTTCGGCTTGCACAGGATTGTTAGTAGGAAAGAAGGCATCGACCGATGGTTCGGTGATGATCAGTTATGCAGCAGATTCCTATTCGTTGTATGGCGAATTGTATCGTTGGCCCGCTGCTGTTTGGCCAGCAGGTGCGAAATTGCAAATCAAGGAGTGGGACACTGGAAAACCATTGGGTGAAATTGCACAAGTCAGGCAGACGTATGCGGTCGTGGGAAACATGAACGAGCATCAAGTGGCGATTACGGAAAGTACTTTCGGCGGTCGCAAGGAGTTGATGGACACGACTGGCATCATGGACTATGGAAGCCTTATTTATGTGGCTTTGCAGCGTTCAAAGACGGCTCGTGAAGCTATCAAGGTGATGACTGACCTTGTGGCGGAATATGGTTATTATAGCAGTGGCGAATCTTTCTCCATTGCCGACAAGAACGAAGTTTGGATCATGGAAATGATTGGAAAAGGGACAGGCAACAAAGGTGCTGTCTGGGTTGCCATCCGCATTCCGGACGATTGTGTTAGTGCGCATGCCAACCAGTCCAGAATCCAGCAAATCCCGTTCGACGACAAAGAGAATTGTATCTATTCCCCGGATGTGGTCTCTTTCGCACGTGAAAAAGGATATTTCAAAGGAAAAGACAAAGATTTTAGCTTTGCGCAAGCATATTGCCCATATAGCTTCAGCGGTTTGCGCGCTTGTGAAGCCAGAGTGTGGTCTTTCTTCAATAAGTATAATAAGGACATGGCGAAATATGTAGAATTGGCGAAAGGTGATGTCAATGCGGAACCGATGCCTCTCTATATCAAGCCGGACAGGAAACTCTCCGTTTCTGATGTCCGTGATATGATGCGTGACCATTATGAAGGAACGGAATTGGATATGACAAAAGACCGGGCGCAGGTCCTTTCAAGGCTCCCATCCGTTTCCGTCCGTTGAGCTATGAAGTGGACGGCCAATCATACGTGAATGAGCGTCCAATCGCGACACCACAGTCGGGCTTTGTCATTGTTCCCCAATTGAGAAGTTGGTTGCCAGACGCAATCGGTGGTGTTTTATGGTTCGCTGTTGACGATGCCAACACGACAGTCTTTACTCCGTTATACTGCTCCATCACGGCATCTCCCGAATGTTATCGCCAAGGAAACGGCAGCATGATGGAGTTTTCATGGACTTCTGCCTTTTGGATTCGTAACTGGGTAGCGAACATGGTGTACTATCGCTATAACCAAATGATTGATGATGTCCGCAAGGTTCAATCCGAATTGGAAAATAAATATTTGGCTTTGATGCCGGCTATCGACAAGGCTGCAGAGGAATTATATGCCAAAGACCCGGCAGAGGCGGTGAAGTTCTTGACTTGGTACAGCACCACCACAGCCGACGAATCTGTGGAACGCTGGAAGAGGTTAGGCGAATTTCTGATTGTCAAATATTCCGACGGCGTTGTCAGAAAAGAGAAGGACGGAAAGTTCTTGGATAATGGCTATGGATTGGGTGCTTTCCCTAATTCTCCGGGCTATAGCGAAGATTTTTATAGGGAAATCGTAAAATCTGCCGGAGAACGTTTGAAAGTTAAATAATAATTCGTACATTGCGGTATTATTAAAAAAGGAAAATGTCATGAAGAAAATTTTAGTTACATTATGTATGCTTTGCCTCAGCGTCGGTTTGTTTGCTCAGACCAATAGAGGCGACCAGTCTCTTGGTTTTACTGTAGGTTATGGTTTTGATTCGGAGAATGCTACTTTGGGCATTGATTACCGGTACAACATTACTGATGCTGTCCGTTTGTCTCCTTCCTTCACCTATTTTGTGAAAGCTGATGGATTAAGCGCATGCGCCATCGACTTGAATGCACATTATGTAATCCCTTTGTCCAGCGTTTTTGGTTTTTATCCATTGGCAGGAATGGACTTGGCATTCTGGAAATTGCATGGAGTAGGAAGTGTTAATGATTTCGGAAGATATGACTCTTCAACGACAAAGACCCGTTTCGGTATGAACATCGGTTTAGGTGCCGAAGTGTATGCGACCCGAGAACTCTCTTTGGGTTTGGAAGTAAAATATAATATTGTAAAAGATATCGACCAGGCCTTATTAGGTCTTAGAGTGGGTTACAATTTTTAATAGTTTCCTATAAATTATAAAGGGGCTGTATCAAAACAATTGTTTTGGCACAGCCTCTTCTTTTTTATGCAGTTTTGCCGGAGAAAAGCACTGGGGCAAACGGGGATAATCGCTCAAAATTGTATTAATTCAATAATAGGGTGTTCCGAAATGTCCTATCTTTGTAACTTAAATGGCATAGAAGCATAGAATGGTTTTTGGAGATGAAAATCCGAACCAATATGCTTGTTCTATTGTTATATCAAAAAGTTTCAAAAAGAAATAGAATTAAAGTATTGCATAGAATGAAAAGGATTTTTTTAGGCTGTATCTTTTCTTTGTTCGCTAATTACGGAGTGATAGCACAGCAGCACTTGTCTCTGCAGGATTGCAGGAACTTGGCTGTCCAGAACAACAAAGAACTGCAAGTTTCAGCTGAGAAGATTAAAGTTGCGGGATATGATAAGAAAGCCGCCCTCACCAAGTATTTTCCACAGGTCTCTGCGACAGGAGCCTATTTATGGAATCAGAAAGATTTAAACTTATTGGACATGGGACAGTTAAGCTCCCAATTGGCTTCTTCGTTGGGTGGTTTGGCTGAATTGCCGGCTGTCAAACAAGCCTTAGGAGCTGTTGATGAAATACAGCATTTGGATATCCAGAATGTTTGGGTCGGGTCAGTCTCATTGGTGCAGCCTGTTTTCATGGGAGGGAAAATAGTCACATATAACCAGATAACGGATTATATGCATGAACTTGCCAAATCCATGAACCAGCAACAGTTGCAAGACTTGTTATATAAGACGGATGAAACTTATTGGCAGGTCGTTTCCTTGGTGAACAAGAAGAAACTGGCAGATGCTTATGTCGGCTTGCTTAAAAAGATGGACAGTGATGTCCGTGCCATGATTGAAGAAGGCGTTGCCACCGAAGCGGATGGTTTGTCCGTGAAAGTGAAGCTGAATGAAGCGGAAATGGCGCAGACGAAAGTGGACAATGGACTTTCTTTGTCCAAGATGCTGCTTTTGCAGTTGTGCGGATTGCCGATGGATGAAGCGGTCGAGTTGAGTGACGAGACTTTGGACGAATCCCCGGCTTCCAATGGAGATGCCGTTTCAGCAGACGTGAACGAAGCATTCATGAATAGGAATGAATTGCGCAGCTTGGAATTGGCAAAGAAAATATATAAGAAGAAGGAGAGAATCGTGCTTGCGGACTTGTTGCCTTCTGTTGCCCTCTCAGCGAATTATTTGGTGACGAACCCCAACGCATTCAATGGTTTCAAGAACGAATTTGCTGGAATGTTCAACATCGGTGTCATGGTCAAAGTGCCGTTGACTGGCTGGTGGGAAGGAAGTTATAAACGCCAGGCTGCAAGGACGGAAAGCCGGATCAAACAGTTGGAATGGGAAGACGCAAGGGAAAAGATAGAACTGCAAGTGATCCAATCCGCCTATAAAGTCAATGAAGCCAATAAGAAGTTGGTGGCTTCATCACGGAACATGAACAGTGCGGAAGAGAATTTGCGCCGTGCCAATTTGGGATTTGAAGAGGGCGTGATTCCTGCTTTGAACCTGATGGAAGCGCAAACAGCTTGGGTGGCTGCCCGCTCCACATTGATTGATGCACAGATTGAGAAAAAACTGACGCAAGTTTATTTGAACAAAGCATTGGGACGGAATTTGCAGGACAAATGATAGAGTTATAACCATAAGTAAGGAAAAATTAAAAATATAAATAATATGTCTGAGAACAAGAAATTTTCGATTAGTAACATGATGCTGGCTTTTATAGCCATGATGCTTGTTATCGTGTTGGTGGCTTTGGCTGGATTCTTTTTATTGACTCCACCGGATGAAATAATAATGGGGCAAGCAGAAGCGACGACTGTCCGCATTTCAGGAAAAGTGCCGGGAAGAATCGTTTCTTATCGTTTCAATGAAGGCGATAAAGTGAAAGCCGGAGATACTTTGGTTTATTTGAATACTCCTGAAGTGGATGCAAAGATGATGCAGGCAGAGGCTGTGAAAGCGGCTGCCGAAGCTCAACATGCCAAAGCATTGAAAGGCGCGAGGGACCAAGAGGTGACTGGTGCTTATGAAATGTGGCAAAAGGCACAAGCCGGATTGGAAATCGCAAAGAAATCGTATGACCGTGTGCGTAATTTGTATGAAAAGGGTGTCATGTCTGCCCAGAAAAAGGATGAAGCGGAAGCTAATTATCAGGCAATGGTGGCAACCGAGAAAGCTGCCCGCTCACAATATGAAATGGCCAAAGAGGGAGCAAGACGCGAAGACAAAGCGGCTGCTGCTGCTTTGGTGAACCAAGCAAGCGGGGCTGTTGCCGAAGTGGAATCCTATAAGAAGGAAGGCGCATTGGTTTCTCCGATTGATGGCGAGGTTTCCGAACGTTTCCCGGAAATCGGGGAATTGGTTGGAACAGGTGCTCCCATCATGAACATTTTAGACATGAATGATATTTGGGTGACATTCAGCATCCGTGAAGATTTGCTTTCCCAAATCCGTATCGGTGACGAAGTGAAAGCTTTTGTCCCTGCATTGGGAAATCAGAATGTCCAGCTGAAAGTGTATGCCATGAAAGACATGGGAACTTACGCAGCATGGAAAGCAACCAAGACAAACGGGCAGTATGATGCAAAGACATTTGAAGTCAAAGCTCGCCCAGTCCAAGCCGTTGAAGGTTTGCGTCCTGGAATGTCTGTCATCCTTAAGAAAAACGAAATGAAATAATGAAGACTGTTTGCAAATCAACATGCTGTTTCTGGCTAATCTTTAGGAGGGAGCTTCGCAGGATGGTGGAGAAGCCTATTTATCTGTTTGCGATAATCGGTGCTCCTCTCATCTGCCTGTTGTTTTTCCTCACCTTGATGCACGAAGGATTGCCCACGGATTTGCCTATAGCAGTGGTGGATCAAGATAACACGCCCACGTCACGCCAGTTGATACGCACTCTGGATGCCTTTGAAGAGACGAAGGTGGATATGTTGACGCAATCATTCAGCGAGGCGAGAATGGAGATGCAACGGGGCGCAATCTATGGAATCTTTCTTATCCCTGAAGGTTTTGAGAGAGATGCGACCGCAGGCAGACAACCCAAGCTCTCTTATTACACAAACGGCACTTATCTGATAGCTGCCTCTTTGTTGTTCAAGGACATGAAGACGATATCTGTGTTGGCAAACGCTTCCGTGGGATTGCAGACTGGCAGGGCAAAAGGTGAGACCGAAGAATCAATCATGGGCAAATTGCAACCCATCGTGATTGACACGCATCCGATAGGCAACCCTTGGTTGAATTATTCTGTCTATTTGAACAATACCATTTTGCCGGGCGTGTTGCAATTGATGATATTCTTGGTGACGGTTTATTGCATCGGCATAGAACTGAAAGAGGGCTCTTCCCGCAAATGGCTTTTCATGGGGAAGAACTCCATCGTTGTCGCACTTTTAGGGAAGTTGCTTCCATATACTATCGCTTTTACCATCATGAGCTGGCTCTATTGCGCTGTCTTGTATGGATATAATGCCTTTCCGCTCCACAGCGGATGGTTGCCGATGTTGGCTGCCCTGTTTATGTTGGTCGTTGCGTGCCAAGCCGTGGGAGTATTCATGATTTCTATCCTCCCGACTTTGCGATTGGGATTGAGCTTCGCTTGTCTTTTCGGTATGATTGCCTTTTCAATCGTCGGGTTTTCTTTCCCGTTGTTGGAGATGCATCCTACTTTGCAGGCATTGGCCCGCCTTTTCCCTTTGCGCCACTATTTCCTGATATATGTGGACCAAGCCTTGAACGGGCGTGACCTCTATTATTCCTGGAGTGAATATGTGTGGTTGGCAGGATTCTTGGTTTTGCCTATATTGACAGGGAAACACTTGAAGCAGGCATTGCTCTACTTTAAATATATTCCATAAAAAGGAGGAACGCATAATGAGTGAATTACGTAAGCTAAGACATTTAATCACAGAGGGCATAGATGATATGTTCTATATTTGGAAAGAGGAATTCAAGAACACCTTTAAAGATTCGGGTGTGATGATTTTCTTCTTCCTCGTGCCGTTCATCTATCCTTTGCTTTATTCCTTCATATATAACAACGAGGTGGTTCGTGAAGCCAAGCTGGTTGTTGTGGATCAATGTGATGTGCCTCTCAGCCGGGAATTTACCCGAAGAGTGGACGCATCGGCAGAGGTCAAGGTGGTGAAGAGTGTAAACGACATGGAAGAGGCCCGGCGCATGCTCGATGAAAAGGAGGCATTTGGCATTCTTCAGATTCCTTCGGATTTCAGCAAGAAAATGCACCAAGGCGAACAAGCGACCGTTTCTTTATATTGTGACATGAGCGCCTTGCTGTTCTACAAAGCATTCTTGGTAACGGCAACTGACGTTTCTCTTGACATGGGGGCGGAATGGACAGCGCACAATCATCCGCAATCCACGGATGAGCAGCAGGCGATAACGGTCAAGCCCATCCAATCAGAATCAATAGTCCTGTTCAACACGCAGAATGGATTTGCCAGTTTCTTGGTTCCTGCCATTTTGATTTTGGTGATTCAGCAAACTCTGATATTGGGCATTGGAATGGCTGGAGGGACAGCCCGTGAAAAGAATCGTTTCAAGACATTGGTGCCATTGACGAAGCATTTCAACGGGACACTCCGCATCGTGTTAGGGAAGAGTTTGTCCTATCTGATGATTTACACCGTCATCTGCTTGTGGGTCTTCGTGATGGTTCCGCATATCTTCTCGTTCCCGCAAGTCGGACAGCCATTGGACATCTTCTTGTTCCTGTTGCCCTACTTGTTCGCTTGTATATTCTTCTCCATGACACTTTCCGGATTCGTGAAAAGGAGGGAAGATGTCATGATGCTCTTCGTCTTCACCTCTGTCATATTGGTCTTCATATCCGGTGTATCATGGCCAATGTACTCCATTCCGCCATTTTGGAAAGCATTAGGATATCTATTCCCTTCGACAGAAGGCATTCAAGGTTATATAAGAATCAGCACATCCGGTGCGACATTGAACGAAGTTGCCCATGAATATCGGACATTATGGATTCAAGCCGGCTTCTATTTCATAACGGCTTGCACCATTTATAGATATCAAATCATCAATTGCCGGAGACGTCTGATAGAACAATATAAACGAATGAAGCAACTCCGCAAACAATAACCCGTGGCGAATCACCTGTCAAAACAGACGATTCCCATGCCAACATAAAATTGGAACCGATTCCATCATCTCTCACCCGCCACCATTATAAGCCAATCAAAGGCAAATCGAAAGGTTAGTCCCGGGTGAGAGATGATTTTGTGCAAAATATTATAAATCAGCAGATTTACTCCAATTATCCATCTATCCCCAGCACTCCAAAATCTTCCCCAAGAGACAAGCAAAAAAACATCACGAGGAATTTTCAAAAACGTCCAATGTTTTTTCAAAAACGTCCAATGTTTTCAAAAAAACTTCGTGATGTTTTGGAGAAAAACTCCGTAGTGTTTTTTGGAGAGGAAACTTCTTGTTGACTTGTATTGTTGGCAGGAAGAGTCTGCTGATTCATTGGATTCTCATAACAATGTAACTATAGCGGACAGCTTATTCTCAGAAAAGGTATAATATGTTTATATCCGACAGAATTAAGCCAATAATGATAATACTTCAGGAAGTACTTGCCTACCTCGGAGCCTTTTGATACAAATAGATTGCGATGAATGTGTAGAGAATATTGGGAATCCATGCTGCAATCATCGGGCTGACATATCCGCTTACGGCAAAGGTTGAAGTGATGGTAGAGAAGAGGATATAAGAGAAACTTAATCCAATGCCAATACCGATATTCAGTCCCATTCCTCCTTTGACCTTTCGGGATGAAAGAGAGGCTCCGATGCTGGTTAAGATGAAAGCTGCCATGATTGCCGCAAAACGTTTGTGATATTCGATTTCAAAGTTTTGGATATTTCCAATACCTCTTTTCTGTTGACGCTGAATATACTTATGCAATTGCGGCGTCGTCATCTTTTCGCAGTCATTGACAGATATAAGAAAGTCGGAAGGCACGATTGTCAATGTCGTATCCTTTCTTGTTCCTTGTGAAATGTGTTCACGCATGCCATCAAAGTCCCTGATTGCGTAGTCAATCACTTGCCAATGGTAGAGAGTATCGTATTTGATGGAATTGGCAGTCAGCCTGGATATAAGCCTTTTCCCGTCGAAATGTTCCAATGAGAAACGATAGCCCATGTTGGAACGGGCATCGTATCTGTCGAAATAGGCGACAACTCCCGGTTCTACTTCAAGTTGCACATTGCGGGCATATTCAACCGCTTTATTCTTAATGTATTTGTTTTGAAAATCAATGCGTGTCTTGTTGGCTGGCGGAATGATAAACGCATTCAGGATGAAAGTCGAAAATGCGATTATGGTTGCGGAAATGGCGTATGGAACCATTAGCCGCTTGAAACTTATTCCACTTGCTAACATAGCTATCACCTCCGAACGGTCAGCCAGTTTGGAGGTGAAGAAAATCACCGCTATGAAAGTAAACAGCGGGCTGAACAGATTGGCAAAATAAGGGATGAAGTTTAGATAATAATCGAATACAATGGCGTTAATCGGGACTTCCGGCTTCAAGAATTTATCGATTTTCTCATTGATGTCGAACACGACAGAGATAGAGATAATCAGTATGATGGCGAAAATATAAGTCCCCAAAAACTGCTTGATGATGTACCAGTCTATTCTTTTTAACTTGAATTTCATGTTAAATGCGATTGTTCAATTGATTAACCATTTGGATTTTCCAAACGGAGAAATCACCAGCTATGATGTGCTTGCGTGCCTCTTTGACAAGCCACAAGTAAAATGCCAAATTGTGGATGGAGGCAATTTGCAAACCTAAGATTTCATTTACTTTTATCAGATGATGCAAGTACGCTTTTGAATAGATGCGGTCAACCCATGACGGACCATTTTCATCAATAGGAGAGAAGTCATATTCCCATTTCTTATTGCGCATGTTCATCGTGCCGTAAGGAGTGAACAATTGTCCGTTCCTGCCATTGCGTGTTGGCATGATGCAATCAAACATATCCACACCTCTTTCTATCGCTTCCAATAAGTTGATAGGCGTGCCGACTCCCATCAAATAACGAGGCTTGTCTTTTGGCAATATTTCATTGACAACCTCAATCATTTCGTACATCTTTTCTGTCGGTTCACCAACAGCCAATCCACCAATGGCATTGCCATCAGCTCCGATGGAAGCCACATTCTCAGCAGCTCTTGTGCGCAAGTCCGGATAGACACATCCTTGTACGATAGGGAAGAGGCTTTGCTGATATCCATATTTGGGTTCTGTCTCATTGAAACGTTTGACACAGCGAGCTAACCAACGCTCGGTCAGCCCCAAGGATTTTTTGGCATAGTCATAATCCGCATCTCCTGGACAGCATTCATCAAAAGCCATCATGATGTCGGCTCCAATCGTCCGCTCAATATCCATCACCTTTTCAGGAGTGAAAAGATGTTTGGAACCATCAATATGAGAACGGAATTCTGCTCCCTCTTCATGCAACTTGCGGTTGTCTGAAAGAGAGAAGACCTGAAAGCCTCCACTGTCTGTCAGAATAGGCTTGTCCCAAGAATTGAAGCGGTGGAGTCCGCCAGCCTTTTCCAATATATCCAAACCCGGGCGCAAATAGAGATGATATGTATTTCCCAATATGATTTGTGCCTTGATATCCTCTTTCAGCTCTGTCATGTGAACTGCTTTCACAGCTCCTTGTGTCCCCACAGGCATGAAAATAGGAGTTTCGATTGTTCCGTGATCGGTCGTAATCACTCCAGCCCGTGCGTTTGTCTTTGTATCGTTATGTGTTAATTCAAATTTCATGAGTGCAAAGGTATGAAATAATCCGTTATAACCAAGAATGAAGAAATGGATTCTCCCTCCAATAGCGGGCTTTAAGTCAAAATAGGAACTTAATAAAGAGTGTTACTTCATTCCTTTTCACTATTTTTGCGGAGTACTAAATCCATTTAATCATGAAAAAGATTTTATTTCTATCAACAGCCATCTTTGTAATGACAACTTTGATGCAATGCCAACCAGATGTCAAGGAGGAAAAAGATGCTTATTTGTTCGTGTTCCATCAAGATGCTACTCATAGCCTTTATATGGCGACCAGTCACGATGGTTATACATTTACGGCGGTTAATGATGCTCAACCGGTGATGAGCGGTGACACGCTTGCTACGCAACATGGCATCCGAGATCCTCACATCTATCAAGGACCGGACGGAGCTTTTTACCTTGCCATGACAGATCTTCATCTTTGGGGGCAGCGTTTTGGTTTTCGCGACACACAATGGGAACGAGAGGAGGATGAATATGGATGGGGAAATAATCACGGCTTTGTCTTGATGAAATCGTATGACCTCGTTAATTGGACAAGAAACGTAGTCCATATAGATAAGTTATTCCCCGACTTGAATGTCGGATGCGCTTGGGCTCCAGAAACGATTTATGATCCTGAGAAGAAACAAATCATGCTCTATTTCACAATGCGATTGGGTAATGGAAAGACGAAGCTTTATTACAGCTACACGGACGATGCTTTCTCGAAACTTGTCACAAAGCCTGAAGAGCTTTTCAAATATCCGAATCCTGATGTGCAGATACTTGATGCGGACATTTCACAAATGCCGGATGGCAGATATTGCTTGATGTATGTGGCACAAGAACAACCGGGCGGAATCAAGATGGCATTCTCTGATAAGATCAATCGGGAATATGTCTATTCCGACCAATGGGCGGATGCTGAACCTGGTGCGTGCGAAGCTCCTAATGTGTGGAAACGTAACGGTGAAGACAAATGGGTGCTGATGTATGATATATTCAGTATCAATCCTCATAATTTTGGCTTTTGTGAGACTTCTGACTTTAAGACGTTTAAAGATTTGGGGCATTTCAACGAGGGCGTGATGAAGACAACTAATTTCTCTTCACCGAAACATGGTGCAATTATTTCCATCACTTCCCAACAAGCCGAAACCCTTGAGAAATATTGGGCAAATAAGGCAATCCATTCGACTTTGAGGGACTCGGTTATTTTGAGTGACCCTTGTATGCTTGCCGATGAAGCTTCAAAGAGTTATTATATGACAGGAACTGGAGGAAAACTGTGGAAAAGCAAGGATTTGAAAGTTTGGGAAGGTCCGTTTACTGTTGCAAAACAAGACACGGCATCTTGGATGGGAAGGAATCCGGCGATTTGGGCTGCGGAAATACATCCTTATAAAGGGAAATATTACTATTTCGCCACTTTTACCAATGATTCTATTGTCATAGCGGAGAATCATAATGGTGTGATACCGCGCCGCGCTTCCCATATCTTGGTTTCCGATTCTCCGGCTGGACCATTCAAACCTATAAACAATCATGATTATCTTCCTGCCGATCGTCCTACGCTTGACGGGACTTTATGGGTGGAACCTGATGGGACACCTTATATGGTATTTTGTGGAGAGTGGTTGATGAACGATGACGGAACAATGGAAGCGTTGCCTCTCAAGGAAGATTTGTCAGGTGCAGCTGGCGAACCATTCTTATTGTTCAAGGCTTCTGATTCTCCTTGGAGCAGAGAGAAGATTGATGGAAAGACTGTTCCGAACCGTGTCACAGATGGACCATGGTTGTTCCGTACCGGAACAGGTCGTTTGGGAATGATTTGGACTTCATGGATATATGATGTTTATACTATGGGCGTCGCTTATTCGGAAAGCGGAACTATAAAAGGTCCTTGGATTCAGGAAGCAGAGCCGTTGACTCCTCCAAATCATGGCCATGGCATGATTTTCCGTGATTTAAATGGGAAATATCTCCTTTCTTTACATAGTCATCAGGTTGTAAATGGACAATATATTCGTCGTCCTGTCTTGTTTGAAGTGGATTTATCAGGGGATAAATTGATATTGGGGAAGAAAGTGGAGTAAGGATATTCACATCGTCCAAAGCAGGTTTGTTATTGTCAAAAAACAAGGCGGTGTGTCGTAATTGCAAGCTGCTGCGTTACTTTCGGAATTCGACCTCAGTCATTTACATCAGTAAACTCCTGTTGGTCTCATCCTCAGTGCCTTGCATTTTGCTAATTCTGACACACCTTAAAGGGGCTGCATCAAAATGGTTATTTTGACACAGCCCCTTGTTTAAATATGCCATCATTGACAATGCGCAAAAACTTATAATGAATCAAAAATAATAAAGAGCTTTGCAACTATCTCAACGCTTCTTTATATATTCTTCAATAATGTTCCAATCGTCTTTTAGAATCCGAAATCGGTAACTTCTACCTCTTTCTTCTCCTCTTCTTTCGGCTTCTCTACTCTTTTATGAACCTCATTCGATTTAATCATAATGGCTCTGAGTGGTCGGACCGGACAAATGGATTCGCAGCCACCGCAGCCGATACATAAATCCGGATTAACATGCGGAATGGTCAATGTCCCTTTGAAAGGAACCATTCGTACCGCTTGTGTAGGGCAGTGTTCAGAGCAGGCGCCGCAGTCCGTGTTTTCCGTATTCACAATACATCGTTCGATGAAGAAATTGGCAATGCCGACTTGGGTTGTCGCTTTTTCCTCTTTTGTGATTGGACGTATTGCATGTGTCGGACAAATGTCAGAACAAACAGTGCATTCATAATTGCAGTAGCTGTTCTTATAAGACATGTGAGGTTTCAACAGATAACCCAAACCATATTCAAATCCTGCTGGGCGAAGCACTTGGCTCGGACATTGAGTGACACATAAGTGGCAACCCGTGCACATATCTTTGAAACGTTCGATGCTCAATGACCCCGGAGGAGTAATAGGCTGCCATTTGCGCGGATCTTCCGCATGAGAACCTTCTGCGGCTTGAGCCAATGTGGAAACTGCTGGCAATGTGGCCGCCAAAGTCGCACCGGTTTTCAAGAAGTTACGGCGGTTGTTGTCGCATGAAGAAGCAGCATTTTCGGGAGCCTCACTCTGTTTACGTAGGGAAACGGGACGAAAACGGTATTGGAGTCCGCCTTTGCTACAGGAAGAAATGCAGTTAAAACAATCTACACAGCGCGAAGTGTCAACTGTCATGTTCTTACTGTCGATGGCTTCCGCCTTACAACTCCGTTCACACAAGCCGCAGTGCGTACAACTGGATGTGTCGAACGAGATGCGGAAAAGCGAGTAACGGGAGAAAAGGCTCAGCAACGCACCAACCGGACAAATGGTGTTGCAGAAAAGTCTGCCACGCCAAACCGTAAGTCCGATAAACAGGCTCAATGCAATCACTCCGCCTAAAAATCCAGCCATTGTCACGGTGTTGATTGTCACTTGGTAGAGCGAATAATTATCCATCTTCATGAGAACTTCCGCTGCTCCGTTGTTACACCACATGACTAACGGACGGAACAAGTTGCTTGCTATTCTGCCGAAGTTGCTATACGGGTCTAAGAGCAGATACAGATTCAAAACTCCGGCAAAAACACTGATGCCTGTTAATACCAAGATGGAATAACGAAGCACATTCAATGGCTTGTGGTAAGAAAAACGATATGTCCCGTTTTTCTTTTTTCGAAACCGGCAAAGCAAGTTGTTGATAATGTCTTGCAACACTCCAGCCGGACACAAAGTAGAACAATACAATCGTCCGAATACGAGAGTGAAGAGAAGGTGGAAAAGCAAAATACCCCACATTGTCCACATGACAGCCGGCATGACTTGGGCTTCCAGCAAATGATGGATTGCGGAAGGCAATGAACCGCTGAAATCGACAAAGAACAGCAGGATTGGGATAAATAAAAGGAGGGCAAGCAGCACTCGCACTCCTTTTAAAGTGTTCAACCGTTTCATGAATATATCAAATTTTGATACGTTTGATGTTCAATGATTTCAAATTAGTTGTTCCTAAGTGGTTGGCTTCACCTCTACCGATATGGGAAACAGCCTCGATTTCCAATTTCTTGACTTGGTTGAACAACGACAGTGCTGCCGTATCAATTGCAACGATATTCGGAGAGACAATCAACGACTTCAAAGTAGCCACGTCAGACAATGACTTTCCTTGAGGACCGTTTTGGTGCATGATGCGATAAGCATCCACGATGTTCAACACCGGCTTCTTTTGCCAAGTACAAATGTCGGCAATGCACTGTTGCAAGTCATTTTGGTGGAAATAACGTCTGTCCCAAACAATTCCCATATAGTTCTTCATGGCACAAGTCATTTTCGCTCCGCCATGATTCTTTAATACCGGAACATTGATCCACACGTCCGCTTCTACTAAAGCCTCATGGATTTTCGCACTTTTCAGTTTCACACCGTTTGGAATGGCAACTTCCTTGAAATATTTCTCGTCGTTGGCAGGCATGATGATTCCACCAGCTTCTTTGACAGCTGCGGCGATACCGCTTGTCTCATAGCATTTTTGCCAATTGTCACACGTATGGTCAAATACAGTCACCTTCTGTGCTCCTGCGGCAAGGCACTTCTGAACCAAGGCTTTTACTAATTTCGGATTGGTATTGCCTGCCATTTCCGGAGTTCTGTCCCATCCGATGTTTGGCTTAATGACTACTTTTTGCCCTTTCTTTATATATTGACCTATTCCGCCCAAGGCTTCCAATGCTTTATCCAACATTACTTCCGGTTCGCCGCCCATTACGGCAACCATGTCTGGAACAGCTTCAACAGCCATTGTGTTGGATGCGAGAGCAGCTCGCAATCCTTCGAAGTTAAGAGTAAGAGCAGCTCCTGCTAAAGCCCCCGTTTTTAAGAAATCACGTCTTTTCATGTTATCGTAAATTTATATTCGCATAATGAGCAAATGTAATAAAAAATGAAAAGACGAAGCAAGCATCTTAAGTTAATTTATAAAATGTCTTTTACAAATTAAGTTAAGGCGTTTCCTTTAAATAGCTTTTGAAGAAATCCGGCTTGTCGTTTAGGATTAATTCATCCGGAAACTCCGCTATTTGTAACAATTCATAAATATATCCGTAATCCGCAATGGAAAAGGAAATATGCGCATCGCTTCCCAAAATCACCGGAACTTCGTATTGTTTGCACAGGTGGAGTATTTCTAAGTTGTTTGACTTTGCTTTCTCCTTATGTCGGACCGGATTCAAAGAACTGTTGTTGATTTCGAGCACAGTGTGCGTTTTCTTTGCTTCCAGCACCACTGGCTCAAACATAATGTCTGCCGTGCCGTCACCCGGATGGCTGATGATTTGCACAAATGGATTCCGGATGGCGCCTAACATTGCATCCGTGTTTTGTTCGATGCTTCCGGGAATATAACACTTTGAATGCATTCCGGCAATACGATGGTCGAGCAACCGCCAGTAACGTTCGTTCAAATCGATGTTCCCTTCGTAATCGAGGATGTTTAATTCCGCACCAATCATCAGTTCCACCCCATACATATTCCTTGGAATGACATGCAGGTTCTCGAAATAGATGGGATGGCAAGAGCCTGGCAATGCAGGGCCATGCTCCGTAATCCCCAATAGTTTCAAACCTTTTTCTGATGCTGCATGAGCCATTTCTTGTAATGTACTGTACGCATGCCCGCTTGCGATGGTATGCGTATGCATATCCAATAAAATATTCATATCCGAACTAAACTATCTCAAGGCTTTATCGTCGTATAAACAATTTTGGAGTAATTATCCTTTTCATACAAGATGCCCACTTTGCCTTCATTAGTCAATGTAATATCCGAATAGGCTGAATAATCGTTCTTTTCCGGCAATGAATCGTTTCCGTAAATCAAATAGCTCTTGCTCCAATTTTGTCCGTTGTCATAGCTGATGCGCAAAGTCAAGTTGTTGCGGTTCAATGTGTCCGCATTGTTACAGAAAGCAATGATGCTTTTCCCGTCCTTTTCGCCGAGCGCAACAATACTGCCTTGGCATACCGGGTCAATCAATGTCGTGTCGAATGTCGGCTTTTCCCAAGTTGTTCCACCATCATGGCTCAGTGTGACAATGCGTGCTTTCTTGTTTCCCTGCTGGTTACGGCTATTCATCATCAGAGTGCCGTTTGACAATTCGACTGCCATTGACTCATTGCTTCCCGGATAATCAATGTTGTTGCTAAGCGAGAAACTCTTCCCATGATTGTCGGTATAAAAACCGTGGGCGATGTAATGTTTCCCGTTCGGTTGCGGGTCACCGTATGAATGGTTGGCAGCCACATAGATTCTTCCTTTGTGCTCGCCTTCCTGCAATTGGATGGCATGTCCCGGAGTATTTGCATAATAGCGCCAATCTTCCGGATGATTATAGAGTGAATCGATATCCGGCCGATTGGCAAGGAAGACATCTTTTGTGATTTCTACCGGATCCGACCAAGATTGTCCTTTGTCGCTTGATGAAACATACCAACATTGTTTAAATCCATTACCTTTCAACACTTCCGGTTCACTGACATTGCCTGTGTTGTAAAACAAGAAAATTCGTCCGTCCGGGTAGTCGGGATCCATCGTGTCAAACACTGGAGCAGGATTGCTGACCTGCAATGTTCCGTTGCTTGCTACAGTCTGGATTGCGCTCCATGTTTTTCCATTGTCATGACTTCTTTTCATAACAATTTGAATGTTTCCGAAATCTCCGGCTCCATCTACTCGCCCTTCACAAAACGCCAAAAGGTCACCTTTTGGAAGTTGAATGATGGCTGGGATTCTGTAACTCTTATAACCGTCCTCACCGGATGAAAATACAACTGTCTCTTGATTTGTTTCTTGTTGAGAACAGGAGGCGAATAGGAGAGATGCGCCTAAGAAAAGGCATTGATGGATATGTCGATTGATTTTCATTAAAGATTCTTTTTGCATGAGTATTTATTTAAAAAAACGGCACAAAGTTACAACATTTAATGATAGCAAGAGAACTTCTGCTTGCTTTTTTCCAGACTTCGTCAAAGTCAGAAAGCACTTATCATATAAGTGAAAAATATAAAATGTTGGATGCAAGCTCAAACTTAACTCAATATGGCTATCCATGAAGTTTCGGCTTGCCAAGTAAAGGTATTTGGAAAAACTTTGTATCTTTGTTACGTACATTTTGTAGTTGTATAAAGGCAGTGTGGTTAAAAACATAAACATACGCTGCAACCATGACAAAAATAAAACGAAGCAATTCATAAGTATGGAAAGAGGCATATTTAAACGTACGGAGTTACTTTTAGGCGATAAGGTGATGAACGCTATCCAACAAAAACGTATTATCGTTTTTGGCGTGGGAGGCGTAGGAAGTTGGTGCGTGGAGTGTTTAATCCGTTCGGGTATTCAGCACATGACAATAGTAGATTCAGACTGCGTGTGCACATCCAATGTGAATCGCCAGCTGATGGCTACGATGCAAACCGTGGGGGAAGTGAAGGTGGAAGCCATGAAAAAACGGCTGTTGGAGATTAATCCGGATGCGGAAATAACCGCCTTGCAGCAGGTTTATTCGGCAGAGACAGCGGACTCTTTCCATATAGAAACGTATGATTATATTGTTGATGCCATCGACAGCTTGGACAATAAAGCCTTGTTGATACGCAAAGCTTGTGAAACGGATGCCGTGTTCGTTTCATCCATGGGCGCAGCCTTGAAAATGGATCCTACGAAAATTGCCGTTGCCGAGTTCTGGAAGGTGAAAGGTTGCCCATTGGCAGCAGCTTTGAGACGGAAATTCAAAAAGAGCAAACTGTTCCTGGAAAGAAGTTCAAGTGCGTGTACAGCGAAGAGCTTTTGAAAAACGTAGGTGCAGGCTCTGCTTCTCCGGAACTTAATGAAGATTGCGAGAACGCTAATACCGTCAATCCTGAATGGCGTAGTCCCAAAGTTCAAACCAATGGATCGGTAGCCCATATTACTGCAATTTTTGGATTCACAATGGCAGGCTTAATCATGCAAGATATTAATAAGAAGGCATTGGAAGAAGCGACAGAAACCAAGGTCAAATAAGGAATAAATAGAGAATCAATAAAAATAATTATCATGAAAAAAGTATATATATTGGCTTCCCTTTTGCTTTGTTCATTGGCACAAGCGAAAGATGTGAAAGTGTTGCAATACCGCCATGCCGGTCCTTTTGCAATCAAACAACCCATCTTGGTGGACAGTGTGGATGTGAAGGGCAAAGCTTTTGACCCACGAGTCTTGTTGAATACAACTATCTCTTTGGACAAAGTGAAGGACGCTGCGAATGTCGTTTCCGCCGAGGACGGGAAATGTCGTGTGGATGTTCCTCAAAAGGGATATGCTATACATTATTATACTTTCTATTTGAATAGTACTCGTTATACGAAAGGGTCGTTGAGCGTGAAAGCTCCGGGCGATTACCAAGTATTCGTGGACGGGGAGAAGGTGAATGCCGAATCGGAACTGATATTGGAACCGAAACGTTATGAAGTGCAGGTGAAATATTTGGCGGAAGCCGGTAAAGAAGCTGCCATCGAAGCTGTATATAAAACCGATATGGATGATGCGGAAGTAACCGCCTCATCTCTTCCTGAAAAGCGGTACACATTGCAGGATGTAATGACCGGACATGATGTGGTCGCAACCCGTGTTTCCCCGCAGGGCAAATATGTATTGATAACATACGTGGATCGTTATCCGGGAGGAAGCTCAGAACAGTTAGCTCAGTTGAGAACGGCAGACGGAAAAGTGGTAATGCAAGGAATAGAATTGGCGAATGCGACTTGGATGCCAAAGAGTGAACGATTCTATTTGGTTCGCAAAGGGCTGAAAGGGAACAAGCTGATTGTTGTTGACCCGCAGACGCTAAAAAGAGGAAGTGCTGGGCGAATCCATCCCGGAAGGCTATTTTGACATGACTCCTGATGAATCGTCGTTACTTTATATGGTGAAAGAGGAGGGACCGAAAGAGGATAAGGAAATCATGCGGGTTTTGGAACCGAATGACCGGGTTCCCGGATTCAGGGATCGTTATCTGATTTGGCGATATGACTTAAAGAGCGGTTTGTATCAGCAATTGACATTTGGGCACCATTCAACTTCCATTCAGGACGTAAGTGCGGATGGACGTTATTTGCTGTTCGGTACAAGCGAATCTATTTATACTTCTGTGCCATTCAGCCGTTCTTCTCTCTATAAGTTGGATTTGCAAACGTTGGAAACCGAAATGATATGGACGGAGAGGAAGCATGAAAACAGTGCTTTGTTTTCTCCGGATGGCAAGCAATTGCTTGTCTTTGGAACAGGCGAAGCATTTGATAATATCGGTTTGAATATCCGCAAAGGACAATTGCCTAACCAATACGATGTCCAGTTGTTTATTTATGATTTGGCAACCAAAAGGCAAAAGCCTTGACAAAAGATTTCAATCCGACTGTGAGCCGTGCCATTTGGAACAAAGCTGACGGAAAGATATATCTGATGGCAGAAGACCAAGACTGTGTGCGGATTTTCCGTTGCAATCCTGACAATGGAGAAATCAAGCGTTTGGACATTCCTGAAGATGTCATTAAAGACTTCTCCCTTTCCAGTAACGGTTCTATGTTGTATTGCATAGGACAAAGCGCATCAATGCCAATCGTGTTTATGCTTATCAGATGGATAATGGGAATTGCACCAAGATTGATGATCTGTCTGAAGCGAAATTGAAAGATGTTGTGTTGGGAGAAGTGCAGGAATGGAACTTTAAATCGGCAGATGGCACAATGATCCAGGGAAGATATTACTTGCCTCCTCATTTCGACCCGAACAAGAAATATCCGCTTATCGTTAATTATTATGGAGGAACGACTCCGACTGGCAGAAACTTTGAAGGACGATATGCTTCCCACATGTATGCCGCACAAGGATATGTAGTCTATATAATAAATCCAAGCGGAGCAACAGGATTCGGACAGGAATTTTCTGCCCGCCACGTCAATGCTTGGGGCACAAAAACAGCTGACGAGATTATCCAAGGGACAAAGCAATTCTGCAAAGAACATCCGTTTGTGGATAAATCCAAGATTGGATGTATCGGAGCCAGCTACGGCGGATTCATGACACAGTATTTGCAAACCAAAACGGATTTGTTTGCTGCTGCCATAAGTCATGCGGGAATTAGTGCACTGAGCAGTTATTGGGGTGAAGGATATTGGGGAATTGGTTATTGCTCGACAGCTAACACGAATACTTATCCTTGGAATGCACCGGAGTTTTACACGGAACATAGTCCGTTATTCCATGCCGATAAAATCCAAACTCCGTTGTTGTTACTGCATGGAAATGCCGATACAAACGTGCCGATAGGAGAGAGCATCCAAATGTTCGCAGCGATGAAGATTTTAGGAAAAGAGGTTGAGTTTGTACAAGTAGACAAACAAGACCATCATATCGTAGATTATAGCAAACGTACAAAATGGCAGAACACCATCTTTGCTTGGTTTGCCAAATGGCTAAAGGATGAACCGGAATGGTGGGAAGCTCTTTATCCGAAACGTGATTTGTAAGAGATAATAAATAAAGCGAAGTGGCTGTCCAGTTGCAACCTCTTCGCTTTTTATTTACAATTAGCTTAAACCTTCAATATCGCCATTTACTACATCAATATGCAATGCTTGAGGTTCTTTGGGCAATCCTGGCATACGCATGATTTCGCCCATAATAACTACAATCATTTCTGCACCATTATTGATGATAATATCTCTAACTTTCAGTTCAAAGCCTTTGACAACACCGTGGGCTTTAGGGTCGGAAGAGAATGAATACTGTGTCTTGGCAATACATATCGGATAGTGGGAAATGCCCAATTCCTCGATTTGCTTCAGCTTCTTTTCTGCTAAAGAGGCATAAACCACAGAACCTGCCCCGTAAATCTTTTTAGTCACTTTCTCAATCTTCTCACAGACGGAGTCGGAATCATTATAGGCAAACTGCAATGGAGTGGTCGGACTGCTTTCAATTGTCTCAACAACCAAACGAGCTAATTCTTCGCCTCCTTTGCCTCCATCAGCAAAGACTGTGTTAAGGGCAAATCCAACTCCTTTTTCTTTACAGTGTGTTGCCACCAAATCAATCTCTTCTTGCGAGTCACAGGCGAACCTGTTAAATGTGACGATAACCTTTTGCCCAAATCCTTGAATGTTCTCAATGTGTTTATCTAAGTTCTCCAAGCCTTTCATCAGGCACGCCATATTTGGTTTCTTTATCTCCGTTTCATCAGCTCCGCCATGTAATTTAAGGCTTTGTGCTGTTGCCACAATCACAGTCAAATCCGGTTGCAATCCCGCTTTACGGCATTTGATATCAAAGAACTTCTCCGCACCCAAATCGGCTCCGAATCCTGCTTCTGTAATTGCATAATCGCCATAAGTCAAAGCCATCTTGGTCGCAAGTATGGAATTACATCCATGTGCAATGTTGGCAAATGGACCACCATGCACAAATGCGGCACTGTTTTCTGTCGTTTGGACAATGTTTGGAAGTAGTGCGTCTTTCAACAAAGCCGTAATCGCTCCGGCAACTCCCAAATCGTTTACAGTAAAAGGCTTGTTGTCGAAAGTGTATCCTAAAAGAATGTTTCCGATGCGACGCTTCAAATCATCAATGTCTGTTGAAAGACAAAGGATTGCCATTATTTCTGAAGCCGGAGTGATATCAAAGCCTGTTTCAGTCGGGATGCCATTCGCTTGTCCGCCCAATCCTGTAACAATACTACGTAGACCTCGGTCGTTTACATCCAAAACACGTTTCCATTTGATTTCTTTCAGTATGGCACCTTTGCTTCTATTGTGATAAAGATAATTGTCCAACAATGCAGTAATCATATTATGTGCGGAAGTGATGGCGTGAAAATCACCAGTGAAGTGGAGATTGATATTCTCCATCGGGAGCACTTGCGCATGACCTCCACCAGCTGCGCCACCTTTCAAACCGAAACACGGACCCAAAGAAGGTTCTCTTAAGGCAACAATCGCCTTTTTCCCGATACGGTTCAGTCCCAACGCCAATCCGATAGAGACTGTCGTTTTACCAACGCCAGCTTTGTTAGGCGTAATGGCTGTCACCAATATCAGTTTATGCTTCTTTATCTTTTGTTCATCAATCAAATGGATAGGAACTTTAGCAATATATCTGCCGTAGTTTTGAACCTCTTCTCTCGGAATGCCAATCTCCGTAGCGACTTCCTTAATTTTTTTCAATGGCGTTTCTCTTGCTATTTCAATGTCTGTTCTCATGATGTATATGTTTACTTAGTTTATACGCTAAATAAAATCGGTTTGTCATCATTCATTGCTTTCGGAATGCGATATCAGTCATTTACATCAGTAAACTCCTGTCGGTCTCATCCTCAACGCCTCGCATTTTGCTAATTCTGACGCACCTTAAAGGGGCAGCATCCCAACATTCATTTTGACGCTGCCCCGTATCTAAATTGATTTACTCCTCTTTGTTTTTCGTTGAAGAAACAATGCGTTGCTCGTTTGCATCAAAATCGATAACAATCGTACTGCCTTCGCCAACAGAAGCGCGGATGATAAGTTCTGCCATTTCATCTTCGATGTATTTTTGAATAGCTCGGCGCAAAGGACGTGCTCCAAATTGTACATCGTAACCCTTAGTCGCTACAAAATCCTTAGCGGCATCGGTCAACTCTAATGTATAGCCCAAATCAGTGACACGTTTATACAATCCTTGTAGTTCAATGTCAATGATTTTCCGTATCGCCTCCTTATCCAATTGGTCGAACATGACAATGTCGTCTATTCGATTAATAAACTCCGGAGCAAAAGCTTTGTTCAATGCCTTTTGGATAACACTCCTTGAAAAATCCTTATCGACTTCTCCATTTGTGGATGGAGTGCTGAATCCGACGCCTCGGCCGAAATCTTTCAGTTGTCGTGTTCCGATATTGGAAGTCATGATAATAATCGTATTCCTGAAGTCTATGCAACGCCCGAAGCTGTCTGTCAATCTGCCATCGTCCAATACTTGAAGCAACAGGTTGAACACATCCGGATGAGCCTTTTCTATTTCGTCCAATAAAACAACAGAATAAGGTTTGCGACGGACTTTCTCGGTCAATTGACCACCTTCTTCGTAACCAACATATCCCGGAGGCGCTCCCACCAATCTGGAAACAGCAAATTTCTCTAAGTATTCGCTCATGTCGATACGAATCAACGCATCAGCCGAGTCGAATAAGTATTCTGCTATCTTCTTTGCCAAATAGGTTTTTCCCACACCGGTCGGACCTAAGAACATGAAAGTTCCGATAGGTTTGTTAGGGTCTTTCAATCCAATCCGGTTACGTTGGATTGCTTTCACCACTTTCAACACAGCTTCGTCTTGACCGATAACTTTTCCTTTCAAGACATCTGCCATTTCAAGCAAACGAGCATTCTCCGCTTTGGCAATTCGCTGGACAGGAACGCCGGACATCATTGCCACCACTTCGGCAATCTTGTCCTCGTCAACGGTTTCGCGATGCTCCTGCATCTCCTTTTCCCATCTCGCTTTCGCTGCTTCCAATGCGGAAATACATTCCCTTTCTTTATCCCTGAAGCTGGCAGCCAACTCGAAATTCTGAGACTTGACAGCGTCCATCTTCTGACTTTTCGTCTCTTCTATCTTTTGTTCCAGTTCTTCAATATTCTTAGGTACGATAATATTGGAAATATGGACACGCGAGCCTGCTTCGTCTAAAGCATCTATGGCTTTATCCGGGAAATTCCTGTCACTGATGTAGCGCTCTGTCAATTTGACGCAAGCTTTTAATGCATCAGGAGTGTAAAAGACATTATGATGTTCTTCATACCTGTCTTTTATGTTTTCCAAAATCTGCAAAGTCTCTTCCGGTGTTGTCGGATCGACAATGATTTTTTGGAAACGGCGTTCCAACGCTCCATCTTTTCGATGTTCTTTCTATACTCGTCCAATGTCGTAGCACCGATGCATTGGATTTCCCCTCTTGCCAAAGCCGGCTTTAATAAGTTGGCAGCATCCATTGATCCGGAGGCAGAACCCGCACCTACGATTGTATGGATTTCATCTATAAATAGAACGATGTTTGGATTCTTCTGCAATTCATTAAGTATAGCTTTGATACGTTCTTCAAACTGTCCGCGGTATTTTGTGCCGGCAACGATTGAAGCCATGTCCAAACTTATGACTCGTTTGTCAAAAGGATGCGGGACACCTTACGTTGTACAATACGCATTGCCAATCCTTCGACAATAGCAGATTTTCCCACACCTGGTTCACCAATCAACACGGGGTTGTTCTTCTTGCGGCGGCTTAGAATTTGAGCTACACGTTCTATCTCTTTTTCTCTTCCCACGACTGGGTCAAGACGATTCTCGGAAGCCGCACGAGTCATGTCTGTGCCAAAGTTGTCTAACACAGGTGTGTCGGAAGAGGATTTTCCTTGAGACGGATTTGCTGTGCCAGAAGAGTGTTGTGCGCTTCTGCCTTTTTGGAAATCATCCTCGTCATCCTCATCTTCATCGTCATCCGTGAAGCCATCTTCTATCTCTTGCTCTTGTAAATCTTGGAACAAGCTTGATTCATCTCCTCTATTTGATTTAATCTCTTCAAGCACCATTTCGTAAGTGACACCTGAATCATTCAAAAAACGAGAAGCTATATTCTCTTCTTTTAGGATTGCCAATAACAAATGTTCCGTCCCGATTTTATTGCTATGCAGCATGACGCTTTCAGATATACTTTCCCGTAATACTTTTTGAGTGCTTTTACTAACCGTTATCTCTTGTGAAGAATAATCCATGTCAACTGTATTCTTTATTTCTTGTTCGATTAGTCTCTTCAATGTAAACGGATTGATATGCAAACCTTCTAATATTTGATAAGCATGGCATTCCCCTTCACGGATAATGCCTAACATTAAATGTTCAGGGCCGATATAGCTGTTTTGCAGTCGTCCTGCTTCTTCACGGCTATATTCTATCACATCCCTTAATTGCTCCGAATAGTTTTCTTTCATCCTTTAAAGTTTAAATAATCCAATTCATGGGGTCGTGTCAAAATGATCGCATTTGTGGCACTCCACCCAAATTAGTTATAGTGCAAAGATAATGTTTACATCCATATAATTATCAAAATCTGTGCCATAAATATTTAAAAGGAATTTTAGAAGGTTAAAATACAATATTTTGTCCGTAAAGCTTTTCTATGTGACGAAAAACACTTACTTTAGTGCGTTTTTTCAGAGTTTGTGTAAAATTAAACAGCTTAAAACAGGCTCTTTGAAGGGATACAGAGTGTAATTAATATAAAATTAAATGGTTGATCAAGACAGAATAATTAAGATTAACATCGAAGAAGAAATGAAGACGGCATATATCGACTATTCCATGTCGGTAATTGTCTCTCGTGCTCTTCCGGATATCAGAGATGGTTTCAAGCCTATTCACCGCCGCATATTATATGCCATGGATATGATTGGAAATACTTCTGATAAGAAATATCAAAAATCTGCCAATACAGTGGGTGAAGTTTTAGGTAAATATCACCCGCATGGTGACAGTTCTATATATGGTGCATTAGTTCGTATGGCTCAGTGGTGGTCTATGCGATACAAATTAATAGATGGACAAGGTAACTTTGGCTCTATGGACAATGACAGCCCAGCTGCAATGCGTTACACGGAAGCACGCTTGAGCAAGTTTGCAGAGGAGATGTTGCGCGACATAGATAAAGATACGGTAGATTTCCAACCGACCTTCGACGATGCAAGAAAAGAGCCTCTCGTATTGCCAACTCGTATTCCTAATCTGTTGGTTAATGGTGCGTCTGGTATTGCTGTCGGAATGGCAACCAATATGCCTACGCACAATCTGACGGAAGTATTGGACGGATGTGTGGCATACATTGATTCTAAAGGGGAAATTGATATACCGGGATTGATGAAATACATCAAAGCTCCTGATTTCCCAACCGGGGCTACTATATATGGCTATGACGGAGTGACAGAGGCTTACGAAACGGGTCGTGGACGAATTGTCATCCGTGGTAAAGCTGAAATCGAAACAGAAAACAATCATGAGCAAATCATTATCACAGAAATTCCGTATCAAGTCATTAAATCCGATTTGGTAAAGAGTATTGCTGATTTGGTAAATGAGAAACGCCTTGAGGGTATTTCTGATATCACCGACGAGTCGAACCGTACCGGACTTCGTATAGTAATAGATGTGAAACGGGATGCCAATGCCCAGGTCGTGCTGAACAAGCTATATAAAATGACAGCATTGCAATCCTCCTTTAGCGTAAATAACATCGCCTTGGTAAAAGGACGTCCTCGTCTGTTGAATTTGAAAGATATGATCAAGGCGTTTGTGGATCATCGCCATGAAGTTGTCATCCGCCGTACAAAGTTTGAATTGGCAAAAGCAGAAGAACGCGCTCATATACTTGAAGGTTTGATTATTGCTTCGGACAATATTGATGAAGTTATTGCAATCATCAAGTCTTCAACCAGCCCCCAAGAAGCTATCACCAGATTGATGGAACGTTTCTCGCTTTCGGACAAGCAAGCCCGTGCTATTGTTGAGATGCGTTTGCGCCAATTGACAGGATTGGAACAAGACAAGTTAAGAGCCGAGTTTGATGAAATAGAAAAGTTAATCGCTCATTTGAACGAAATCTTGGACAATGAGGATGTATGTATGAACTTGATAAAAGAAGAACTTTGGGAAATCAAGGAGAAATATGGTGATGAACGCAAGACAGACATTGTATATGCTTCTGAAGATTTGAATCCTGAAGATTTCTACGCCGATGATGAAATGATTATCACGATTTCACACATGGGCTATATCAAACGTACTCCGTTGGCTGAGTTCAAGGCACAAGGTCGCGGTGGCATCGGAGTCAAAGCTTCTGATACACGGGACGAAGACTTTATCGAATATATTTATCCAGCATCCATGCATGCGACTTTATTGTTCTTTACTTCCAAAGGTCGTTGTTTCTGGTTGCCAGTTTACCAAATTCCGGAAGGGGCAAGGACATCCAAGGGTCGTGCCATCCGGAATCTGTTGAATATCGAGAAAGATGACAAGGTGCAGGCATTTATCCGTGTTAAGAAGTTGACGACGGATACAGAATTTGTCAATTCGCATTATCTGTTGTTCTGTACGAAAAAAGGTATTGTCAAGAAAACTTGCTTGAAAGAGTATTCTCGTCCTCGCCAGAACGGTGTGAATGCAATTACGTTGCGTGAAGATGACGACTTGATACAAGTTTGTATGACCAACGGAAGGCAGCAAGTCGTTTTGGGCAATCGCAATGGTAACGCTATCCGCTTCAATGAAGATAAAGTACGCGTGATGGGTCGTACGGCTTCGGGTGTGAAAGGTATGGAATTGGATGATGAAAATGACGAAGTAGTAGGAATGATTTGCCTGAAAGACATAACAAAAGAGACTATCCTCGTTGTTTCAGAACAAGGCTATGGCAAGCGTTCTAATCCGGAAGATTACCGTATCACCAACCGAGGAGGTAAGGGCGTTAGGACATTGAATATAACGGAAAAGACAGGTAAATTAGTTGCTATACTCAATGTGACAGATGAAAACGATTTGATGATTATCAACAAGTCCGGTGTTACCATCCGTGTGAATGTGGATAGCCTAAGCATATTGGGTCGTGCGACACAGGGTGTTCGTTTGATTAACTTGGACAAACGTAATGATGAAATTGCTTCTGTTTGTAAAGTGCTGAGTGAACCTGTGGAAGCAGAGGAGGGACAGGAACTTCCTTCAGGGGAAGGAGAATCTGTGGACAATGACCAGCAGGATTCGCCCCAGACTCCTGAGAGTGAAGAATAAACCGATTGTTAAACAAAATAGAATAATTAATTAAAAACAGAATTAAGTATGAAAAGAGTATTATTGACAGTAGCGTTGTGCATGGCAGCATCTGCATCGTTCGCTCAAAAAAAGGCAGTTAGCCAGGCTGAATCTCTCGTGAAAGGTTCTTCTGCTGATGCCAATGCTTTTACAGAGGCTCGTTCATTGATTAAAGGAGCAATGGATAACGCTGAATCAAAGAACGATCCAAAGACTTGGTATGTTGCAGGTTTCATTGAAGATCAGCAGTTCAGCAATGAAAGAACAAAACAAATCTTGGGTCAGCAGCCCAATGAACCAGTTATGTATGAGGCATTAGGCCGTATTTTGCCGTATTTCCAAAAAGCATACGAATTGGATCAGTTGCCAAATGAAAAAGGAAAAGTTAAGCCTAAATTTTCAAAGACCATCATGGGCACATTAAGTGCTAACCATATTTATTATATCAATGGTGGTGCATTTTATTTCGACCAGAAAGATTATGCTAAGGCTTATGACTTCTTTGAACAATATTTGACTATTTCAGATTTGCCTATGTTCAAGGGAACTCAGACTGCGGCTCGTGATTCCAACTTCATGACAGTTCAGTTCTATTCTGCAGTAGCTGCTACTCAGTTGAACGACTCAAAGAAAGCAATCGCTGCTTTGGAACGTGCTAAATCAACAGACTATCGCCAGAATGATGTTTACCAGTATTTGTGCTACGAATACGAACAAGCCAAGGACTCTGTTAATTTGGAGAAGACTTTGAAAGAAGGTATGCAGAAATTCCCTCAGGAAAAGTATTATTTGTTGAGCTTGATCAATGCTTATATCTATTCTAACAGAAGCGAACAGGCTATTCAGTATTTGAATGCAGCTATCCAAAATGACCCGAACAACGCTCAGTTGTATGATGTAATGGCCGTGTTATGAAAACGTTAAGGATTATGCTAAAGCAGAAGAATACTTCACTAAGGCTTATAACATGGATTCTGAAAATGCAGACATTTTGTCTAACTTGGCCGTGTATATTTCAACCAATCTGTAAACAAATTGGATCATGCAAACGCTATCACAGATTCTCAGCAATATCAGGAAGAATCAGCTAAAGCTAAAGCTTTGTTCGAAAAAGCAATGCCTTATTTTGAAAAAAGCTCACCAGTTGAAGCCGGATGATAGAGAATGTATGATTGCTTTGCGTGGTATCTACTACAACTTGAACATGGGTGACAAGTTTGACGCTATCGAAGCTGAAATGAACAAATAATTTTGAATATTCGCTTAGACGAGTTTATTGATAAAAAGGCGGTGTGTCAAGTGGGAATCTTGACGCATCGCCTTTTTGTATTCGGTTGTTACAGAGTGTATTATATGTGCCGGAAAAATATACCGTTGTTTTTAAAAAAACATCACGAAGAATTTTTGAAAACGTCCAATGTTTTTTCAAAAACGTCCAATGTTTTTTCAAAAACGTCCAATGTTTTTTTTAAAATAACGGTTGTATAAATTGTACCCTCGATACCTTTAGGATTTCCCGATATTTTTTTGTAAAATTGCAACCTTAATCAATGATAAAATATAGATAGTATGCCATGAACAGACGAGATTTTATACAAAAGTCAGCCCTGTCCGCTGCCGGAATAGGACTATCCCCTTTATTTGGTTCTTCTTTTTCTTCCATATATGGAGCAACATCGCCTAACAATAAGGTAAAAGTAGCGCTAATAGGTTGCAGAAGCATGGGCTTCTCTGACTTGAGCACTTTTTTACAATATCCAGAAGTGGAATGTGTCGCATTATGTGATGTTGATGATGAATGGCTCAATAAACGGGCAGCTGATGTAGAGAAGAAAACAGGGAAAAAAGTCCCTCATTTGTATAAAGATTGGCGAAGAGTAATAGATAACAAGGATGTAGATGTCGTTATTATAGGAACACCCGACCATTGGCATTGCCTTCCTACGATATGGGCTTGCCAAGCCGGAAAAGATGTTTATGTTGAAAAGCCCCTCTCTAATACGATAGAAGAGTGCGATTTGATGGTGAAGGCGGCTCGAAAGTATAATAGGATTGTACAAGTTGGGCAGTGGCAAAGAAGCGACCCCCATTGGGACGAGGCGGCTGCATTCCTTAAACAAGGTGGCATCGGAAGAATCCGCACTGTGAAAGTTTGGGCTTACCAGGATGGCAAACCTACTCTGCCCAAGAAACTGGATTGTGACGCACCGGCTGGCGTTGACTATGACATGTGGCTTGGTCCAGCTCCGAAACGTCCGTTCAATCCATATCGTTTCCATTACAATTTCCGCTTTTTCTGGGATTATGCAGGAGGATTGATGTCGGATTGGGGAGTGCATTTGTTGGATTATGCAATGGAGGGCATGAATGCGGGACTTCCTGACCGTGTTTATGGCAGTGGAGGAAAATTCGCTTATCCTGATGATGCGATGGAAACACCAGATACTTTGATGGCGACATATACTTATCCTGAATTCAATATTATATGGGATCATGCTTGCGGTATCAATCATGGACTTTATAATAGGAAAGAAGGGTTGGCATTCTATGGCGAAAATGGCACTTTGGTGTTGGATCGCTCTGGTTGGGAAGTAATACCGGTAGTTGTTGGTAAAGATGCGCGGATGGAAGCCGTTCCATTTAAGAAAGGCGAAGGGAAAGGTCTGTATAACCATGTCGGGAATTTCTTGGCTTGCATGAAGGATAAACAATTGCCGCATGCGGATATCGCTATTGGAGCCAAAGTCGCAAAATTGGCTCATTTCGCAAATATCTCTTGCCGGGTAGGACGTGAAGTTGTATGGGACGATGAGAAACATCTGTTCATAGGCGATGAAGAAGCCACTTCATTGTCTAAAGCATATTACCGAGCCCCATGGGAATTACCCAAATTATAAAGGCTCTTGGTGGGTTAATGATTATTAACACGAAATAGGGCTGTATGGATGATTGCCGAATAAAGATAAAGCAGTATCTTTGCAGCCGTAAAAATGCTAATACAAACAAGCTTAATTAAAAAATTATTTCAAAATGGCAACAAAAATTAGATTGCAAAGACACGGTCGTAAAGGTTATGCTTTTTACCAGATTGTAGTCGCAGACAGCAGGGCTCCACGTGATGGAAGATTTATTGAGAGGATAGGTTCATATAATCCGAACACTAATCCTGCTACAGTAGATTTGAAATTTGACAGAGCTTTGTATTGGTTACAAGTAGGTGCTCAGCCAACAGACACAACTCGCAACATCCTTTCTCGTGAAGGCGTTTGCTTGATGAAGCATTTGTTGGAAGGCGTAAAGAAAGGTGCATTTGACGAAGCTACCGCTCAAGCTAAATTGCAGGCTTGGAAAGAACAGAAGTTGGCTTCTTTAGAGGCTGTTAAAAACAAAGACGCTGAAGCAGCTAAGGCTGTTAAGGCTGCTCGTTTGGAAGCTGAAAAAGAAGTAAACAAAGTAAAAGCTGAAGCTTTGGCTCAGAAGAAAGCTGAAAAAGCTGCTGCTGAAGCTGCAAAACAGGCTGAAGCTGCTGCTGAGACTGCTGCCGCTGAAGAAGCTGCACCTGCTGAAAGCGCAGAATAATTTGTGCAAAAGCAAAATAAAAGAGGATACAGCCGACTTTTGGATGTATCCTCTTTTTTTATACTGTAATATAATATATACGTTTTATGTTGACTCTTGACAAAATATACCAAGCTTCTTATGTACTAAAACCAGTGATTAGACGAACAGACCTGATTTACGCACCTCATATCAATCAGGATTGTCAGATTTTCTTGAAACCAGAGAACCTTCAGGTCACCGGTTCTTTTAAAGTCAGAGGTGCATGTTTTAAAATCTCCCAGCTTACTCCCGAGGAAAAACAACGAGGTGTGGTGGCTTGTTCTGCGGGTAATCACGCACAGGGTGTGGCTTTATCAGCCACGGCACAAGGTATTAAATCATTGGTTTGCCTGCCCGATAATGCTCCCATATCCAAAGTAGAGGCGACAAAGTCATTGGGCGCAGATGTCTGTCTGGTGGAAGGCGTTTATGACGATGCTTATAAGCATGCATTGGAATTGAGGGATGAAAAAGGATATACTTTTATTCATCCGTTTGATGATGAAGATGTAATAGCTGGTCAAGGCACCATTGGTCTGGAATTGTTAGACCAACTGCCTGACTTGGATGCGGTAATTGTTCCAATCGGAGGCGGTGGATTAATATCCGGTGTGGCTTTTGCCATAAAGAGTTTGAATCCGAATATCAAAGTTTATGGCGTGCAGGCAAGCGGTGCTCCCAGTATGCAAGAATCAATTGGACGAGGAAAGATTCTGCGTTTGGACAGTGTTCGTACCATTGCAGATGGCATTGCGGTGAAAGAACCGGGCATTCATACATTCGATTGTTGCCAAAAATATGTAGATGATATCGTAACAGTGACAGATGACGAGATTTCAACAGCCATTTTAGCAATGATTGAACAACATAAATTGATTGCAGAAGGAGCAGGTGCTGTTTCCGTGGCAGCTGCCATGTTTAACAAATTCCCGATAAAGGGTAAAAAAGTCGTTTGTTTGGTTTCCGGAGGAAATATCGACGTAACCATCCTTTCAAGAGTGATTGGACGTGGTTTGCAGAAAGCCGGTCGTGCTTGTTCCGTGACGATTGAATTGGTTGATAAACCGGGACAGCTCCAGCATGTATCCCAAATCATAGCCGATTGTGGAGCCAATGTCGTTTCTGTGTATCACGAGCGGGTAAGCCATACGGCAGATATCAATGGCTGTTATTTGCGTATGGAGATGGAAACGAGAAACCAGCAACAGATAAACGAAATCAAACAGAAGTTGGCTATTGCTGGCTATAAAATCATCGAGAACTCTTAAAGCTTGTCATTAAGAGGCATCTGATATGGATTGCATACGATTGCTTACTTCTGGAATTTAGAGAAATAGATAACGTTCCGTAATAAACAAATGCCGACCCGTTACAAAACGAGCCGGCACTTATTTTAGAAAAGGGCGCATCCTCTTTGGAAAAAGGATTACCTTTTTATTGTTTGCATATTTACACCTTCAAATGTAATAGTAACAGGATTGATAAAACCCTCTTCGTCGAAGGTCATCTTGTCGATACAAGTGACACGGTGATTACCGTCTTTGTCTCCTAAAGGATGACGGTGATAGACAATGTAATAATCCTCGGTGTTTGGTACATGGATGACAGAATGATGTCCTGCTCCCGTTCCAACTTCCGGATCTTGCTGCAAAATCTTGCCGATGCGTTCAAACGGTCCGAATGGAGAATCTGCAATAGCGTATGCCACACAATAGTCCGGTCCTGTCCAACCTCCTTCGCTCCACATGAAATAATACTTGTCGTCCTTCTTAAACATGAACGGTCCTTCCACATAGTTCTCAGGAGTGATTTCTTGTAAGTCTCACCGTCATCGAAAGGAACGAGTCCGGTAAAATCATCATTCAGCTTGACAACATTGCAATGTCCCCAGCCGCCGTAATACATATAATAAGTGCCGTTGTCATTATATACGAATTGGTCGATTGGCTGTGCACCATTAACGATTTCATTTATTAAAGGCTTCCCCAAGAAATCCTTATATGACCTTCAGGACGATCTGCTACCGACACGCCGATACCACCAATTTCCCCTTCATGCACATCATTTGCTGCAAAGAAGAAATAGTATTTCCCGTCTTTACTGATAACCGCCGGAGCCCACATGGCTTTCTTTGCCCATTTGACTTCTGCCGTATCAATGATAGATTCATGCTTCGTCCAATTCACCAAGTCTTTGGATGAAAAACAGTCGAAATAGGTTTGCTTCTCGAACTTGTCGCTGTAAGTCGGATAAATCCAATAAGTATCGCCATAGATGATACCTTCCGGATCGGCGTACCAACCTTCGAAAACAGGATTGCCACTCATGGCAACAGCTTCTTCATGCTGTTGCTTTTGCCCACAGCCCGTAAATAGGGCTGCAGTGGCTAAGGCACATACAGAGGTCTTTAGAATAGAATGTTTCATAGGATATAGTTAAGAACATTGATATATTTACTTACGATTTTTTTCTCATGATACTTCTTGGCTAATCCTCCTTCGGATGTTTCTTTATAAAGAGAAGGAAGATCATGGCCTGTTTGCTTCATCACTTCCACCACTTGGTCAAAACTAACTAAATGGCGGCCGTCTGAGAAATTGGAGAATGTATTAGCATCCAACGCACGGGCAGCGGCAAAAGCATTTCGTTCAATACAAGGGATTTGAACCAAACCGCATACAGGGTCACATGTCAATCCCAAGTGGTGTTCCAATCCCATCTCGGCTGCATATTCGATTTGAGCAGGAGCTCCACCAAACAATTGGCTTGCTGCAGCTGCAGCCATAGCACAAGCAACACCGACTTCTCCTTGACAACCCACTTCCGCTCCGGAAACCGAGGCATTTGTGCGTACGACATTACCGAAAAGTCCCGCTGTGGCTAATGCACGGAGGATGCGGGAGTCACGGAATTCACGAGTCTCTTTCAAGTGGTATAATACAGCAGGCATGACTCCGCTCGAACCACATGTCGGTGCAGTAGCAATCTTTCCACCACAAGCGTTTTCTTCCGAAACAGCCAATGCATAGGCATATATCAATCCTCTGCTCTTGATGCTGTTGCCGTATCCACGGGCACGAATCATATAGTCAGATGCTTTTCTACGGATTCCCAAGCCTCCCGGGATAACTCCTTCTGCCTCCAGTCCTCGTTTCACCGCTTCTTGCATGACTTCCCAGACTTCTGCCAAGTAATCCCAGATTTCAGGGCCTTCATACTTCTCAACATATTCCCAGAAGGAATATCCAGTTTCTTCACACCAATTTTGAATATCTTTTATCTTGTGAAGAGGGTAGACCTCTTTCGCTTTTTGTTCATTATAATGTTCATTGGCTAATGTTCCTCCACCAATACTATAGATGTTCCAAGAGTCTATTTTCGCCCCGTTGTTATCAAATGCTTCGAACAACATTCCATTAGGATGGAATGGCAAAAAGATTTTAGGCTCCCAAATGATAGTCGTTGGCGCGACCGGGTTAAGTGCGCTTAATATGGCTGCGTCTGTCATGTGCCCTTTACCGGTTGCAGCCAAACTGCCGTAAAGTGTAACCTCGAAACGACTTGCTGATGGATTCTTCTCCAAGAACATTTTAGCGGCTCTTAGCGGTCCCATTGTGTGACTGCTGGAAGGACCGTTTCCAATTTTGAATATTTGTTTTATTGATTCCATTTATTACTACGTTTAAAAGCGGAGCAAAGGTAAAAAAAAGAGGTACATTTAAAACGTAACCCGACAATACTTTCGCAAATAAGTTTCTGTGTCGTTCCACAGTGCTTCCATTTGTGGATGATTCAAGTAGCGTTCTGACAGATGTCGTGGATGACACGATGCGTACATTCCTCCTGTCTCTTTGATGGAATCCAGCAACAGGTGAATAGCCGTAGCTGCACCTTTCTGTGGCGTGCGGATAAATGGACGGAAGAATATATCTGTCAGCGGATCAAACCACATATCCATAGAGATGATGCTTGTCGAAACAACGCCAGGGTCGGCTGCATTTACCAATATTCCTTTTTCTGCTACCAATTGTGATAATTTACGAATGAACAGCCATAGCGCCAACTTTGTATTGCTGTATATGGGAATTCTCCAAAAAGCTCCTTCTTTTCCCTTGGTGAAAAAGGAAGATGTGATTTTCCCTATCGCATACGTGCAAGAAACCATTGCCACTACCCGGGAACCTGAATGCAATAAAGGTAATAGTTTGCGGGTAAGCAGATAAGGTGCCATATAATTTACCGCAACTGTTTGTTCCAACCCGTCTGCTGTTTGCTGGAAATGAGTGCTAAGCGTACCTGCATTGTTCATCAACAGGTCGATTGGCAAACCTTCTTCCAATATATCATTGGCAACAGCCTCCACTTGGCTCATGTCTGCCAGATTGGCTTCCTTTATTGTTATTCTCTCATTTGCCGTATTCCGGGCTATTTCATCCCTGCAAGATTGAGCTTTGGCAGAATCAATGCAAATCATAACAACTTCATAGCCTGCTTTTGCCAAAGCTTCCGTGATGCAACGCCCCATTCCTCCGTCGGCTCCTGTAACGATTGCTCTACCTTTCATTGCTTAGCGACCTCTTTTTCTAATCGTTCTATTTCCCTTTCCACACGACAAGGCAGTTTTTCGTTCAAGCGTTTGTGGCAAGCCATATCCAATGTGTACATTCTGGCAATGCAATAGTTACTATGTCCGCAATCACAACAATAGCCCTCTGTTTGTCTCATCTTATTGACAAAGTCTGGAGTGTTCAGCAGCGCCCTTCCCATTTGGATAAAAGGAAATCCGCAATTCAAAACTTTGTCGATAGAAGCCTTAGAGGTCAAACCTCCTACATATATTAAAGGTATATCTTTGATTTTATCCAAGAAGATGCGTGCGTCATCCAAGAAATAGGCATCTTTATAAGGCTCGTTCTTTATCATCCATTTACCCGCCAAGCGAACTCCCCATTTCAGCCACCAACAATCCATGTAATGGGTCATTGTCCATATTGGCATTGCACCGAGCATCACATACATAGGTGCTTTGCTGACAAAACCTCCGCTTAATACCAACGCATGTGCTCCGTCTTCTTTTAGCCGTTTAGCCACTTCAAGGGATTCATCTATATCCATTCCTCCTTTGAACCCGTCACGCATGTTCATCTTCACAATAACAGCCATGTCATTGCGGGCGGCTTTCATCACTTCTTCCATCACCATGTCCATGAATCGCATCCTGTTCTCCAATGAACCTCCAAATTCATCATGCCGATGATTGGTGTATGGTGATAGGAATTGGCTAATTAAGTAACCGTGCCCTGCATGTATCTCAACAGCGTCAAATCCTGCTTGCCTTGCTAACGATACCGCCTTCCCGTAATCTTTTGCTAATTGAGGAAGTTCTTCTTTTCGCAATCCACGCACGAAAGTGGGAGAATACAAGTTGAACCCACTGGATGCCCCGACTGGCATCTGTCCGCAGATAGAGCTATGGGACATATTCCCGCAATGTCCTAATTGGATACTGGCCGCTGCACCTTCTTTATGCACAGCGTCAGTCACTAACATTAATCCAGATACAATTTCTGGGCGCATCCAAAGTTGGCGGTCAAAAGACAAACCACTTCGAGTCACGGCAGCATATGCTACAGTTGTCATGCCGACTCCTCCGGCAGCAACCGATTGATGGTAATCTAATAATTCCTGTGAAGGGGCATTGCCAGGACACATGCTCTCAAATGCCGCGGAACGAATGACACGATTCCGGATGGTAAGAGGTCCTATCTTCCCAGGTGTGAATAAAAGTGAATCCATTTTCAGAATATATAAGGTATTAAACATTTACGTTTGCCTACAGCTTCCGTTCCAAATTCATCACGGTATTTTTGCCGGATTTTATATGCACGGGGTGCAAGGTTGGCAAAAGTCCACCAAACGAACACCCATGCAGCAGGTGAAGCTGTCATGATTGCGAAACCTGTCCACTCCACCAATTCCCCGAAATAGTTACCGCAAGTAACCCATTTATATAGCCCCTTTTGAGGCAGGTAATGTTTCGTGTCTCCGGGTTTGCGAAGATGACGGATTACATAGTCGGAATGCCAGTTGCAAGTCATCCCGCATAAAAATATGAGTAATCCCACCCAACATGAAGGAGAAAAAAGGAATGAAGAAGAGTATAGGTCGGAAGGTGCCAAGTAAAACAACCATGCACCTTGGATATATCCATTCAATAAATTAAATACGACTCCCATCAATAATATGGAAATGGGCATACGACTTTTACCTTTCATCAATAATGGAAAGATAAAGGAACGTTGAAAATAATGTAACTCAAACAACAAGAAAAAGAGGAAAGGGACAGAATCATAATCCAAATGGCTGTTGCACCATAGCCATATCATCATGAAAAAGACAGGTGACTCCATTAATATCCAACCTGATTTGTTGGATATTGATATTCCCCAACGGGAAGTTCTAAACATTCCATAACCGGCTTTGATGAAAAAAAGCGCTATGAATACGAACAATCCTATTATAGAAAACAGGGTTAATAATTGATAGAATTGTATAAGTGTAAGCATTTTTGTCCAATTTTGTGTATGAGACAAAGGTACGGATTATTTTTAGTAAAACGGATAAATAATAGGGAAAAGCACCATCCTTTTCGTTTTCTCAACTAACTTTGCACTGTGGATAGAAGCGGGAACAGTGTATTATAACCTCCCATTTGACACACCACCCGGAAATCCTAATAAAAACATAGAACGATAATTATTATTAAATACAATACAAATGGCAAAAAGAAAATTGTCCAATAGTCAAATAGTATGCTTCATCTTGTTATGGGGCTTTTTATGTTATATATTATTGACATCAAGTCAGGAAATAACCGGTCAGACCGTGTTTGCAATCATTGCTTCTGCAATCATTGTATTCGTTCCTATCTATAAAAACTATCGAGGAAGAAATGATAACAAAAGGAAAGAATAAAGTGTAATAAAAAGAAAAATGTAAGTATTTTGAATATTTCTGCTTTCATTTATTGTATATAAATGAAAATAATATATCTTTGCATCGATTTAGAAGTTATTGGTGTTGCAATGTGGCAATTGATATTTTCTAAAAGATTGTTTTAGGTATAAATGGAAATTTAAAGACTAATGAAAGCAAGTGAAGTTTTAGAGACACTGAAACGCAGATTCCCGAATGAACCGGAGTATCATCAAGCCGTTTCTGAAGTTTTAGGTACGATTGAAGAAGTTTACAACGAACATCCTGAATTTGAAAAAAGCAAACCTGATTGAGCGTCTGTGTATTCCTGACCGTATTTTCTCATTTCGTGTAACTTGGGTCAATGATAATGGGCAAGTGCTTACCAATATGGGATATCGCATCCAACATAACAATGCGATTGGTCCGTACAAAGGCGGCGTGCGTTTCCACTCATCCGTAAACTTGTCTATCTTGAAGTTCTTAGCATTTGAGCAAACTTTCAAGAATTCGCTGACAACCCTGCCGATGGGTGGAGGCAAAGGTGGTTCTGATTTTAGCCCGCGTGGTAAAAGCAATGCCGAAATCATGCGTTTCTGCCAGGCTTTCGTTATGGAATTGTGGCGTCATATCGGTCCAGATACCGATGTTCCTGCCGGTGATATCGGAGTCGGAGGTCGTGAAGTGGCTTATATGTATGGGATGTACAAAAAATTAGCCCGCGAGAATACAGGCACATTTACAGGGAAAGGGTTGGAATTTGGCGGTTCGCTGATTCGTCCGGAGGCAACCGGTTATGGCAATGTCTACTTCTTGTTGCAGATGCTTAAAACACGCAATATTGATTTGCAAGGGAAAGAGGTTGCAGTTTCCGGCTCTGGTAATGTCGCCCAATATACAGTAGAGAAATTAATAACTTTGGGTGCAAAGGTTGTGACCATGTCCGATTCAGATGGATATATTTATGACCCGGATGGCATCGACCGTGAAAAATTGGACTACATTATGGAATTAAAGAATTTGTACCGTGGGCGCATCCATGAATATGCAGAAAAGTATGGGGTGAAATATGTTGCCGGGGCTCGCCCTTGGGGAGAAAAATGCGACATTGCGATGCCAAGTGCCACGCAGAATGAAATCAACGGAGACGATGCACGCACCTTGTTGGCTAATGGTTGTTTTGCTGTTTCAGAAGGTGCCAATATGCCATCCACTCCGGAAGCTATTGAAGAGTTTCAAAAAGCCAAAATTTTGTATGCTCCCGGAAAAGCGGCTAATGCAGGCGGCGTGTCCGTATCCGGATTAGAGATGACCCAAAATGCGCAAAAACTTAGTTGGACAAGCGAAGAGGTTGATCAAAAGCTGCAAAGCATCATGAAGAATATCCATGAACAATGTGTCAAATATGGCACACAGCCAGATGGATATATCAATTATGTAAAAGGCGCAAATGTGGCTGGCTTCATGAAGGTGGCAAAAGCAATGATGGCTCAAGGCATCCTTTGACTTTTTTGCAAAAGCATACTACCTTTTTTCAAAAAGCTCGTATGCTTTTTGGAAAAAGGTAGTAACCATTTCTCAGAAGAGTATAGATGAAAACCTACCGAAGTATTGATCATTAGGCAGAAAAGCATAAGTTGTCAACACTTTTGAAAGAGTAGGCTAATGCATCTGCCCTGTCATTGCAAATTACCGAAGTATACTTTTTGATAACAAAGATGAAAAAATTTGCATCACCTCAAAACAGATGATGCAAAGATTCACGATATTGTTTTTCAATTAGTTGTAAAATGCATGTTTTTTGAGTAACGAAGTCAGGAATAAATCCGGCATGATTTCCAAAAGGAATAAGTGCCGGATTTTTTTATTTTTTCGTTTTTTCTTTCTATCTTAGCAACTCAAAAGAAGTAAAAAGGTGATAATTCTTTTAACGATTAACGTATGGTAGAGACTACATTGAAGAATTTATACCTCTCTTATGTCGGGCAACCGGCTCAAGAGATTGTAGAATTGCCCTCTTCAGGCTCAAATCGTAGATACTTCAGGTTGATAGGAGAGAAAACGCTTATCGGTGTAAGTGGAACTTCCCCGGAGGAAGATAGAGCTTTTATATATATGTCTCTTCATTTCCGAGAAAAAGGGCTTCCTGTGCCAGAAGTGCTTTGCTGTTCAGATGATGCTCGTTTTTACCTACAAGAAGATTTAGGTGATACGCTTTTGTTTGATGCAATAGAGAAAGGCAGGAAAAGCTGTGTGTTTGATGAAGGTGAAAAACAGTTGTTACATAAAACCATCCGTCTGCTTCCCAAAATACAATTTGCCGGAACACAAGGGTTCGACTTCAATCGTTGTTATCCTCTGTCAGAATTCAACCAACGTTCCATCCTTTGGGATTTGAATTACTTTAAATACTGTTTCCTCAAAGCGACAGGAATGGACTTTCAGGAGAATCGTTTAGAAGATGATTTCCAAAAGATGTCAGAAGTATTGCTTCGTGATACGTCCACGACTTTCATGTATCGTGATTTCCAATCTCGTAACGTGATGATAAAGGATGGGAATCCGTGGCTGATAGATTTCCAAGGAGGGCGCAAAGGTCCTATATTATGACGTGGCATCTTTTTTGTGGCAAGCCAAAGCCAAATATCCTTCGGAATTGAGGGACGAGCTTTTGGAAGATTACATGGATGCGCTTGGCGATTATATGCATATTGACAAAGGGCATTTCATGAGTCAATTGCGGCATTTTGTCTTATTCCGCACGCTTCAAGTTTTGGGAGCTTATGGATTTAGAGGGTATTTTGAAAAGAAGCCTCATTTCATACAAAGTGTCCCTTTTGCGATTGAGAACTTAAGGCAATTGCTAAAGGAAGATTATCCTGAATATCCCTATCTCTGCTGTGTCTTGGAGAAGTTGACGACATTGAAACAGTTTTCAGACGATATGCAAAAGCACCGTTTGGAGGTCAAAATTGTAAGTTTTGCTTACAAGAAAGGTATTCCAAATGATACAAGCGGTAATGGTGGCGGTTTCGTCTTTGATTGCCGAGCTATCAACAATCCTGGGAAATATGAACGGTATAATCATTTTACAGGTTTAGATGAACCGGTGATCCGTTTCTTGGAGGATGATGGAGAGATTACATCTTTTTTGAAGAATGTAGATGATATCATCGACGCATCAGTAAAAAGATACATGGATAGGGGGATTCACCAATCTCATGGTTTGTTTTGGATGCACGGGAGGACAACATCGTTCGGTCTATTCTGCCCAGCATTTGGCAGAGCATTTAAACAAGAAATTTGGAGTAAAGATACATTTAATACATAGAGAACAGAATATTGAACAAATATTAGAGTCTAACCTATGAAAGCACTTATTTTTGCAGCAGGCCTAGGCAACCGCCTTAAACCGCTGACTGACACGACACCTAAAGCCTTGCTCCCGGTTGATGGGAAGCCCATGCTGGAGCATGTGATTCTGAAACTAAAGGATGCAGGATTTGACCAAATCACAGTGAATATCCATCACTTCGGGCAACAAATCATTGATTTCCTGAAAGAGAAGAATAATTTTGGCATTGATATTCATATTTCAGACGAAAGAGAATATCTATTGGACACAGGCGGGGGAATTAAACATGCTGCTGAATTCTTGGATGGCGATGAACCTTTCATGGTACATAACGTAGATATCTTTTCAAATGTTGATCTTCGTGAATTATATAAGAAACATTTGGAGAGCAATGCCCTTGCCACTTTGTTAGTTAGTAAGCGAAAGACTTCCCGCTATTTGTTGTTCAACCAAGAAGACAAACTTTGTGGATGGAGGAATAGGGAGACTGGGGAAGTAAAGTCTTATTATCCCTATTTTAACCCAGAACAGCATAAAGAATATGCATTCAGCGGCATTCATGTCATTTCCCCGGATATTTTTCGATGGATGGAGGAATGGACGGGCAAGTTCCCGATTATCCAGTTCTACTTGTCCATTTGTGCACGGGCATCCATCTTGGCGTATAATGCTCCCGGATTAAAATTGTTAGATGTCGGCAAACCGGAAACTTTGGCTGAAGCAAGTAGTTGGATAAAAGAAAATTTATAACAATATGAGCGGCATACCCAATTTAAAAGAACTCGTGTTCAGAGATACTCCATTTGCGAACCTCATGAACAAACGTATATATAATGTATTGCTGATTGCAACTAAATATGATGCTTTCATGCTGGAAGACGATGGGCGGGTAGATGAACAGATATTTAATGAATATACGGCATTGAGTCTGAGATATCCTCCTCGCTTTACGCAGGTCACGACGGAAGAAGAGGCGTTGGCTGAATTGGCAAGCAGGAATTTTGAATTGGTAATTTGTATGCCGAACATGGACAACCGGGATATTTTTTCGGTTGCCAAAGAGATAAAGGTACATTATCCAGCTATTCCCATAGTCGTCTTGACACCTTTTTCAAAGGAGGTTTCCAAAAGACTGGCAAATGAGGATTTAAGTGCCATTGACTATGTGTTCAGTTGGTTGGGGAATGCTGAGCTGTTGCTTGCCATAATCAAATTATTGGAAGATAAGATGAATGCGCCCCACGATGTGGAAAGCGTAGGAGTACAGATAATCCTGTTGGTAGAAGATTCCATTCGCTTTTATTCCTCAGCCCTTCCACATTTATATAAGTTTGTACTCGAACAGAGTCAAGAATTTGCCAAGGAGGCATTGAACGACCACCAAAAGACATTGAGGATGCGAGGTCGTCCCAAAATTAAATTGGCAAGGAATTATGAGGAGGCAGTCCGCATATTTGAACAGTATCCGAACAACATACTAGGGATAATTTCGGATATGAGCTTTATGCGCAATGGGGTAAAAGATCCTTATGCCGGATATAAATTGGGGCAATATGTGCGTAAGACTGGCAAGATTATTCCCTTTATCCTTGAATCATCCGAATCATCCAATAGCATATATGCAGAAGAATTAGGAGCCTCTTTTATTGATAAGAACTCCAAGAGTTATCCCCAAGGATTTGAGGAAGAAAATCATGGAGCGTTTCGGCTTTGGTGATTTCGTCATCCTAAATCCACAAACGAAAGAAGAAATCATGCGCATAAAGGATTTGAAAGACCTTCAGAAAAAGGTTTTCCAGATTCCTGACGATTCTTTGATATATCATTTAAGCCGGAATCATTTCTCTCGCTTTTTCTACTCACGTGCCATGTTCCCACCGGCAGAAGTGCTGAAAACCATAGATGTGTGCGATTATAAGGACATGGACGAAGCAAGGAAATTGATATTTGATTTGATTGTGCAGTATCGTAGAATGAAAAACTCGGGAGTGGTGGCTATTTATCAAAAGGATCGTTTTGATGAGTACAGCAACTTTGCCCGAATAGGCGATGGCTCATTAGGAGGAAAAGGACGTGGTTTGGCTTTTATCGGAGCCATGATTAAACGTTATCCTCAATTGGAACATGACAACTTCCTAATTAATATACCGAAGACAGTCGTTATCTGTACCGATATATTTGACGAATTCATGGAAACGAATGAACTTTATCCGTTGGCTTTAAGCGATACGGACAACGATACCATATTGAAATACTTTTTACGGGCAAGCTTGCCATCCAGATTGATAGAAGACTTGATGGCGTTTTTTGAAGTTGTAAAAGGTCCTATTGCCGTGCGCTCGTCCAGTTTGTTGGAAGATTCCCACTACCAACCGTTTGCAGGAATCTACTCAACATATATGATCCCTAAATTAGAGGATAAATATGAAATGCTTAGAAGTTTAAGCGATGCCATAAAAGCTGTATATGCGTCTGTCTTTTATAAAGATAGCAAAGCATACATGACTGCTACTTCCAATTTAATAGACCAAGAAAAAATGGCTGTTGTTTTGCAAGAAGTAGTGGGGTCTCGTTATGGCGACCACTATTATCCGACTATTTCAGGAGTCGCCCGTTCTTTGAATTTCTATCCTATTGGCAATGAAAAAGCGGAAGATGGAATAGTCAATATTGCATTGGGATTGGGCAAATATATAGTTGATGGAGGCGTAACACTTCGTTTCTCGCCGCTTCATCCGCATAATATCTTACAGATGAGTTCTCTTGATTATGCTCTTCGGGAGACACAAACTAAATTTTATGCGTTGGATGTCAGCGAGAAGAAAATCACTGATAGGTTCTCTGTCGATGATGCCTTTAATTTGTTGAAGCTGACAGTGAAAGATGCGGACGAAGATGGTGCTCTCCGTTACATTGTCTCCACTTATGACCCATACGATATGATTATCCGTGATGGATATTATCCAGGGGAAGGAAAATCATATCGTTTGTGAATATTCTTCAGCACGATGTGTTTCCTCTTGCGGAGACACTTGACCAAGTCTTGAAGATTGGCCAAAGCGAAATGGGCAGACCTATAGAGATTGAATTTGCTGTCAATTTGAATAAAGACAACCCGAAAGTCGCTACATTATATTTATTGCAGATTCGCCCAATTGTGGATAATAAAGAGGTTATGGACGAAGACCTTGCCGTTATTCCAAAAGAGGAGACAATTCTCTCATCTTCCAGTGTATTGGGACATGGAATCGTTAACGATGTGCATGATATTATATATGTAAAAAGCGATACGTTCAATGCTTCCAATAACCAACAGATAGCTTATGAAATAGAAAAGATGAATCAGCAATTTACCGCTGACGAAAGAGGCTATGTTTTAGTGGGCCCTGGGCGCTGGGGAAGTAGCGATCATTGGTTAGGCATTCCGGTAAAATGGCCTCACATCAGCAATGCCCGGGTTATTGTAGAATGCGGATTGGAGAATTATCGAATCGACCCAAGCCAGGGGACACATTTCTTCCAGAACTTGACATCCTTTGGTGTTGGTTATTTTACAGTCAATCCTTATAGCGGGGACGGATGGTTTGATGAGTCATTTCTCAATGCTTTACCGGCAGTTGAAGAAACGCAGTATTTACGCCATGTTCGTTTTGACAAATCTATGATTATTAAAATGGATGGGAAGAAAAGTTTGGGTGTTGTACTCAAACCATGAGTGGAAAAGTGAAAATAGAAGAGAGATAGATGACTATTTCGGAAATTTATTTTTACTTTTGCACCATATTGAAAACTAAAACAGACTTGAATGATTGAACGAATATACATTCTTGAAACAGTTGATTCGGTAATCTTCTATGGAGTAAACAACTGTAACATGCAGCTGATAAAAACACTATTCCCAAAACTGCGCATTGTTGCAAGGGGAAATGTTATGAAAGTAATAGGAGATGAAGAGGAATCAGAGCTTTTTTAAAGAAAATTCGTGAAATAGAAAAGTATTGTGAAGAGTTCAATATATTATCGGAAGAAGCAATCATAGACTTAGTCAAAGGCAAAGGACCGACTGTTGTAAGGCAAGAAAACCTGATTATTCACGGCATGAATGGGAAACCCATCACTGCCCGGACTGAGAACCAGCAGTTATTGGTAAAGGCATTTGAAGAAAATGACCTTGTATTTGCCACAGGTCCGGCTGGTTCCGGAAAAACATTTGTCGCTATTGCCCTTGCGGTAAAAGCATTAAAGAACAAAATGGTCCGAAAGATAATATTGAGCCGTCCAGCTGTCGAAGCTGGAGAAAAGCTGGGATTCCTTCCAGGCGAAATGAAAGATAAATTAGACCCGTATCTGCAACCTCTGTATGATGCTTTGCAAGACATGATTCCTCCTGCCAAACTGAAAGAATATATGGAGAATAACGTTATACAGATAGCTCCATTGGCTTTTATGCGTGGTAGGACATTGAATGATGCTGTTATAATCTTGGATGAAGCACAAAATACGACTACGCATCAGATTAAAATGTTTTTAACTCGCCTAGGTATGAATGCGAAAATGATTGTCACAGGCGACATGACACAAATCGACCTGCCAGCTGCTGCAACCTCAGGACTGAAGGAAGCGATGAGTATTTTGAAGGGGGTGGAAGGGATTGGTAAGGTGGAATTTACCAAAAAGACATAGTTAGGCACAAGTTAGTACAACGGATTGTGGAGGCTTACGACAAGTTTGACCGCAGCAGACAACGTGCCTTGAAGAAAGATATGAATAACATTACAAAATAATATATTTAGCCGTTATGAAAGCAGCTTTAGTAAAAACAGATTTTCATTTTCCAGAACAGAAAAGTGTTTATCATGGAAAAGTGAGAGACGTATACAGTGTAGGAGATGACTTATTGGTTATGGTAGCGACAGACCGTATTTCGGCATTTGATGTTATCTTGCCGGAAGGTATTCCATATAAAGGACAAATGCTTAACCAAATAGCCGCAAAGTTTTTGGATGCAACTCAGGACATTTGCCCGAATTGGAAATTGGCATCTCCAGATCCTATGGTGACCGTCGGTGTACGATGCGAAGGATTCCCAGTGGAAATGATTGTTCGTGGATATCTTTGTGGAAGTGCTTGGCGTGCATATAAGAGCGGTGTGCGTGAAATATGTGGTGTGAAACTTCCGGAAGGAATGCGTGAAAACCAACGTTTCCCGGAACCAATCATAACTCCAACAACAAAAGCTGAAATAGGCGAACATGACGAGGATATCTCTAAAGAAGAAATTTTGGCTCGTGGCTTGGCTACTCCTGAAGAATATGCTTTGTTAGAAAAATATACATTGGCATTGTTCAAGAGAGGTTCTGAAATTGCTGAAAAAGAGGCTTGATATTGGTTGATACCAAATATGAATTCGGCAAACATAATGGACAAATCTATTTGATGGACGAAATCCATACTCAGATTCATCCGTTACTTTTACTTGGAAGGTTATGAAGAGAGATTTGTCAAAGGCGAACCCCAGAAACAACTTTCCAAGGAGTTCGTGCGTGAGTGGTTGATGGACAATGGATTCCAAGGGAAAGAAGGACAACAAGTCCCTGAGATGACTCCGGCTATCGTAGAAGGTATCAGCAATCGTTATATTGAATTGTTCGAGCACATTACTGGTGAAACATTTGTGAAGACTGATACGGATAATATCGCCCAACGTATTGAAAAGAACGTGACTGATTATTTGTCAAACCGTAAATAATCAGAAATGAAGTACGGTTCAGAGAACATACTTCCCTATAATAAAGAAGAGCATAAAGGTGTTCAGGTAAAGCGTATGTTTGATGCTATTGCAGGAAAATACGATTTGCTGAACCATACACTCTCTTTTGGCTTTGATAAAGGATGGCGCAAGAAAGGAATAGCTTCCTTGCGCCCTTTTTCACCTCAAGTCATTCTGGATATAGCAACAGGAACCGGCGACCTTGCCATTTCTATGCAAGAAGAATTACAGCCTAAACAGATAATAGGAGCCGATATTTCTGAAGGAATGATGGATGTTGCCCGCAAAAAATCGGAAGAACTGCATTTGCAAGAATCTGTGAAGTTTGAATATCAAGACTGCATAAATCTTACTTATTCAAATGATTCGTTTGATGCTGTCACAGCAGCTTTTGGCGTCCGCAACTTTGAAGACATAGAGCGAGGTCTGTCTGAAATGTATAGAGTACTGAAACCGGGTGGACATCTGATGATTTTGGAACTTTCGACCCCCGAGCATTTCCCCATGAAACAGCTTTATCAGATATACTCCAAAATAGTCATTCCTAATATAGGCAGACTAGTTTCTAAAGAGAAAGCGGCTTATAGTTATTTGCCAGCTTCTATCAAAATGGTGCCTCAAGGAAGTGTCATGGCGGAATTGTTGGCTAAAATAGGATTTAAAGAAGCCAAGGCACGTGCCCTTACATGGGGGATATGCTCATTATATACTAAATAAAGTGTCGATTATGCAGAAGTATGGTTTAATAGGTTTCCCTTTAGGACATTCTTTTTCCCGCAACTTCTTTAACAAGAAGTTTGAAACGGAAAACATAGATGCCCAATATTTGAATTTTGAAATTCCCACAATAGGAGCATTTAAACAAGTCATTAAAGATAATCCAGAGCTGAACGGGTTGAACGTGACCATTCCTTACAAACAACAAATTATCCCTTTATTGGATGGTTTGGATGAAGATGCAAGGCAGATAGGAGCAGTCAATGTCATCAAGTTTACAACCGGAGTTGGTGGTGAAACTAAATTGATTGGTTATAATTCTGATGTGATAGGATTCAGGGAGTCCATCAAACCCTTATTGACTTCTTCGCATAAAAAAGCACTGATTTTAGGAACGGGCGGAGCATCCAAGGCTGTATTTCATGGATTAAAGCAATTAGGGATAAAAGCGACATTCGTTTCCCGTGAATCCAAAGAGTCTTGCCTGACATACGATGCTCTTACACTTGGAGTAATGGCGGAACATACGGTTATCGTGAATACGACTCCATTGGGAATGTTCCCCAACATCCATAATTGCCCGAATATTCCATACGATTTACTCTCCCCACGACATATATTGTATGATTTAGTATACAATCCAGATGAGACCTTGTTCATGACAAAAGGGAAAGAACGGGGAGCTGTGGTTAAAAACGGGTTGGAAATGCTATGGCTACAAGCTGTTGCTGCTTGGAATATTTGGCAAAAACAACAATAAGCAAGGGTGAATATAGCTCTTACCGATTTTTATCATTACATTTGCACAATAAAATTTAATAACTGAATTGCATGCACGAGAAACTTATCATTCTTGATTTCGGTTCGCAGACAACACAACTCATCGGACGAAGAGTCAGAGAGCTGAATATGTATTGCGAAATAGTTCCGTACAACAAATTCCCACATGATGCTACCGATGTAAAAGGCGTCATCCTTTCTGGTAGTCCATATTCTGTATATGACCCGAATGCCTTCAAGGCTGATTTGAGTCAGATAAGAGGGAAATATCCTGTTTTAGGCATTTGCTACGGAGCACAATATATCGCCTATACGTCAGGTGGAAAAGTTGAATCGGCAAATTCCGCGAATATGGTCGTGCTAATCTTTCTACAATTGATGCAGACGACCCATTGTTCAAAGATATTAAAGCTGGTTCTCAAATTTGGATGTCGCATGGTGATTCCATTACTGAATTGCCTGACAGTTTCAAGATTATTGCCAGCACGAAAGATGTACAGAATGCAGCTTATCATGTTGAAGGAGAACAGACATGGGGTGTACAATTCCACCCGGAAGTGTTCCACTCAGTTGATGGGGACCAAGCTGTTGGATAACTTCTTGAATATCTGCGGCTGTGCCAAAGATTGGACTCCTGCATCATTTATAGAGTCCACAGTTGCTGAACTTAAGGAAAAGTTGGGCGATGACAAAGTCATCTTGGCATTGTCAGGTGGTGTTGATTCTTCTGTGACAGCAGTGTTGCTTAACAAGGCTATTGGCAAGAATCTAACTTGTATCTTTGTGGATCATGGATTGTTGCGTAAAAACGAGTTTGAGAATGTATTGAAAGATTATGAGCACCTTGGTTTGAATGTTATCGGAGTAAACGCTAAGGCTAAATTCTATGGAGAGTTGGCAGGAGTGACCGATCCAGAACAGAAACGTAAGATTATTGGCAAGGGCTTTATCGATGTTTTCGACGAAGAGGCGCAAAAGCTGAAAGATATTAAATGGTTGGGGCAGGGAACTATTTATCCTGACGTAATCGAATCTTTGTCAATTACAGGCACAACCATTAAGAGCCACCACAATGTGGGCGGATTACCTAAAAAGATGAACTTGAAATTAGTAGAGCCATTGCGTCTATTATTCAAAGACGAGGTTCGCCGTGTGGGAATAGAATTAGGAATGCAGGAACATCTGATTAAACGTCATCCGTTCCCATATTGGGCATTAGAATCTTAGGTGATATTACAGAAGAGAAAGTGAGAATCCTCCAAGAAGCGGACGATATCTATATGTCCTTGATGCGTGAATGGGGATTGTATGACAAAGTATGGCAAGCAGGAGCTATCTTGCTTCCAATTCGTTCAGTGGGAGTAATGGGAGATGAACGCACTTATGAAAACACTGTGGCTTTGCGTGCTGTGACATCTTCGGATGCAATGACTGCGGACTGGGCTCACTTGCCTTATGAATTCTTGGGTAAAGTCTCCAATGAGATTATCAATAAGGTGAAAGGTGTCAACCGCGTTGTTTATGATATCAGTTCTAAACCACCTTCGACAATCGAATGGGAATAAAATAATAATCTTTCGGTAAAAATTTACCGAAGTATTGAAAATATGAAAATTTATCACTTGTTTCTATTGTATGACTATTAAAAAACTGGCCTTATGAAAAGAATAAAATTAGTACTATTGTCTCTGTTGATGATACAAGTAGGACTAGCTCAATCTTATGAATATGTACCATTTCCTAAATCAGATGCTACGTGGAGTGAATGGTATGAATATAGTTATCCCGATGGATATCCATATAAAGAGGCTTATGAAACTTTCTCTGTCAATGGGGAAGATACGCTGATTAATAGAAAAACTTATACGAAACTGTTTATGGACAGGCAAACACGCTATAAACTTTCCGAAGCCAGCGGAGGTAAAGAAGAGTTGAAGGATGTGGTATATGTAGGAGGATTGCGTGAGGAGAATAAAAAAATTTGGTTCTTGGGTGATACCATCATACACCATCTCAAACCTATATCAATAAATGAAGAAATTCTTTTGTATGATTTCTCATTGGAGGTGGGCGATACTGTAAGAACAAGTGGAACGATCCAATATGATAACGATAATGAAGATATGGCTATTTATATACAAAAGATAGATACCATACAAATAGGTGGTTCTTGGCGGAAGAAATTTCACTTGGCAGGGGAGCGATTATATGAAGATTGTGTTTGGATCGAAGGTATAGGATCGTTGAATGGTCTGTTTTTTTGGAAGAGGCTTTTGGATTTGACCGGTGAGAATACTACGCTGAATAAAATAGTTGGTTTTAAGTCGCAAGGAGAACTCTTGTATATGAACGATGAATACGACTCCTTTTATCCCCCGGTGGCAAACGAAAAAATTGAAATGCCAAATAATAAAATTCAGATTAGGCAGATGGGGGGAAGTTTAAAATTCAACTTTAATGATGTCCGTTTATCGCACATTCGGATATTCAATATAGCAGGTGTAATGATGGAGAATTATTCGGTTTTGAATCAAACGGAGTTGGTTTTACCGATTGCTTCTATGAAACCAGGAATTTACGTATATCAGTGTATTGGGGTAAATGGAAAAACGTATTCAGATAAATTCGTAATAAAATAACGAAAATGAGATAGTGATGAGAAATATATACAAATTATTGGGAATATGCTTGTTCGGATTCATGTTTCAAACCGTACAAGGACAGAGGGGGGCGGTACGTCAAATTGTAACATTTTCTAGTATCTCTGTAACAGAACAAACTAAGGAGGATGGTGCAATTTATAATGCCCTGCAAAGTGATTCTTTAGAGCAAACAAATGAAGTTGGATTACCTTCTTTACCTGTAAAGTTAGTTCAAGTGGCGATTCCTGCTAATGCGCAGATAGTAGGAGTAAAAATAAATGAGATTGAAAAAAGGGAAGAGCAGATATTAAATCATAAAGTTCAACCAGTACAAAGGACTATTCCTGTTGGATTTACAAATAATCAAGAAGAATTTATAGGTATATCCGATTATGAAAATATCAGTGTATATCCACAACAACCTGTTGAAGTTGTTGATAATGGATATTTAAGGGGAATCCAAATTGTTACTGTTGCAGTTTATCCTTGCCAATATCATGTCAATAACGATAAATTAGAAGTGTACCAATCTTTGGATTGGTCATTAGAGTACGAACTATATGAAACAACAGGTGAAAAGAAATCTCAAATATGGAATGATTCGTTTCTGAATGCTTTAAAAGCTATAGTCTCTAATCCGCAAGATGTGCTTACTTTGTTTTCTACTAGAGAACAATTGCGTACAGCAAGTGTAAACGCTTTGAATGTTCATTCGCAATACATTATTGTCACTAGCGCGGAATTGGCTTCATCTTTTAATGAATTTATGGCGTGGAAAAAAAGAAAAGGTATTTCTATAGATTTGGTTACTATTGAAGATATAAAAAACGCTTATACTGGAGATTTGATTTCAGGTATCAATGATGATGCCGGAAAACTCAGACAGTTTTTTATCTGACGCATATCAAAATGGATGTGAGTATGTTTTATTGGGAGGAGATATAAATATTTTACCAATCCGATATGCATATTATAACTATCAGTTTGGAGGTTTAAATGAATCTCAAAAAAATATACCTACAGATCTTTATTTTTCTGATTTCGATGGGAATTGGGATAGTGATAAAGATGGAATCTATGGGGAAATTAATGATAATATAGATTTCTATCCTGAAATTTATATTGGAAGGATTTTGGTTAATAGTCCAGTTCAAATTCAAACATGGATAAAAAAAAGTATTACTATACGAGCAAAACCCAGGGAAAGGAGATTTTAACTATTTGACAAAAGCTTTTTTTACACAAGCGGATCAATTATTACAAGGTAATGAAGCTAATATAGTTTTAAATAGAGCTACATGGATTCCTTCTGCGAATCGTGTTGTTTTTAATGAAGAAGGTGGATCCAATACAGGGAGTGTCCCTGCATTTCCAACAGGAAAAGCTGTTATAGACGAGTTTAATAATCATTATGGAATATGTAGTTTTATGGGGCATGGAGGACCTACTAATGTGGCAGTCGCTACTAAAGGAATAAATGGTCAGCCCAAGTATAAAGTTACTTCATTAGATAATGGATATGCAGGTATGGAAGGGGCTGATATTTCAGAACAGGGCAATGGCTTTGATAATATGACCAACGTAGATTATCCTTCTGTTTATTATTCAATTTCATGTGAAACAACACCTTTTGATCGTTATGGAAATAATACAGATACTCCCAATATGGGACAAACCTTTACTTCTGAAATAAATGGTGGAGGTCCTTTGTATTTAGGAAACACAAGAGTTGGTTTTGTTTCTTCTTCATCTGATTTTTTCAAAGAGTTTATGAAAGTTCTTCCTAATAATTGTAATGTAGGTGTTGCACAAGCAATTTCGAAAAATAAATATTCTAATACAGGAGTTTATGCATATCTCAAACTGTCACACAACATCATCGGTTGCCCTGAAATCCCTATTTGGACAGCTGTACCTTCCGTTTTCTCTAATGTGTCAATAACAGAAAACGGCAATAATGTTACAATAGATTCTCATGTTAGTAATTCAACAATATGTCTGATAAGTGCTTTAGATAATGGTGAAAGTTATTATGAGGTTCGTAAAAACACATCAGCTTCCACTTTTTCCAATGTTTCTAAGCCATACCTTGTTACTATTACTAAACAGAATTATATTCCGTACATGAAGGATCCAGATAATATTTTTATACAAAATGAAACGATTGTTGCTGAAAAATATATACAAGGCATTCACATTAAAGCAGGAGAAAAAGTAACACTTTTACAAAGTGAAGGTCCGGTGATTTTAAAAGAAGGTGCAGATGTTATTTTAAATGCGTCTGAATCTGTCAATTTAGAAGGAGGATTCAAAGTAGAAAAAGGAGGAATGCTAAAGGCTTATTAATATATTATTAACTTTCTAAATCCATTCTATTATGACTGACGAAAACAAAAAACAAGAGTATGTTTGGCCCGTGGAACTGCGGGAAAACAAGATTACGGAACGGACGGACGATTATACCGCTTCCGTCAAGACATTCAGTGATACCAAGTCGCTGGAGTACATCGCCAAAGAGATTGTGCGCGAACGTACCGAGTATCGTTTGGATACCATCCTCAGCATCATGAAGCTGGTGGAAGAGAAGATCCGCCACATCCTCTATTCCGGCTATCCAGTCATGACCGAGAACGTGCGTTTCTCGCCCACCATCACCGGCTCGTTCGACTCGCACGGCGAGGTGCTGGACGACAAAGGCATGAAATGCGGGGTAAATGTGACCGTCAACCAGATTGTAAAAGATGGATTGGCCGGCGTGAAGCTTTACATTGACAGCGTGTAGGAGCTGGGCGGCGCGAAGATCGACCGTGTGAAAGACCTCACCACCGGCAAGACCGACGGAACCGTTACGCCGGGCGGCATGGTGGAAGTTACCGGTTCGAAGATCAAATGCCTCAATGCCGATGGCAGCGGCATCGGCCATTTCCGCTTGTATAATGAGGGCGAATCGGCCGAAGAAGTGAAAGTATTAGGAGTGAATGACCCGTCGAAAATCATCTTCATCTTCCCGACCGGCCTATTGGCAGGCAACTACCGGCTGGAGATTGAAACCTATTTCGCCAGTGGGAACAGTTTATTAAAGAATCCGCGTACCCTCGTTTGCCCGGTGCCATTGAAAGTTGAATAACCACTAAGTAAGCGAAGGCGGTCTTCGCCCCGTTGCGAATGAAGCCTTCGCACCTAAGCGAAGCCTGTCTTCGGTTATAAGCGAACGGTGTCTTCGCTTAATTGCGCTATCGGTCGACGCAACGTTGCGTCTCCTTATAAAAAATGCTAATTGCTTCTCTTTCTATCAAAACTCTTATTTCTTTCTCTGCCATCAATCCTTATCCGAACCACATCAGCGAAGCCACGGAATATTCCATCCGGAAGCGACTAATTTTGGAAATTTATTTTTAATTTTGCCTATTCAAAAAAGAAAGCAACGTGCATTTCTTTCTAACTAAAATAAAAACTGAATGATTGAACGAATTTATATTCTTGAGACGGTTGATCCGGTCATATTTTATGGTGTGAATAACAGCAATATGCAGCTCATCAAGACGCTGTTTCCCAAACTTCGGATTGTAGCCAGAGGCAACGTGATGAAAGTAATTGGCGATGAAGAGGAATCGGAACTGTTTTTAAAGAAGATTCGTGAAATTGAAAAGTACTGCGAAGAATTCAACTCGTTGAGCGAGGAAGTCATCATCGACATTGTGAAGGGAAAAGGGCCGACCGTGGTCAAACAGGAAAATCTGATTATCCACGGGATGAATGGTAAACCCATTACCGCGCGGACTGAAAACCAGCAACTGCTGGTCAAGGCATTCGAGGAAAACGACTTGGTCTTTGCGACGGGTCCTGCCGGATCGGGAAAAACCTTTGTGGCCATTGCCCTTGCCGTGAAAGCCCTGAAGAATAAGGAAGTGCGCAAGATTATCCTGAGCCGTCCGGCGGTGGAAGCGGGTGAGAAGCTGGGATTCCTGCCCGGAGAGATGAAAGACAAACTCGATCCGTACTTGCAACCGCTCTACGATGCCTTGCAAGATATGATTCCGGCTGTCAAGCTGAAGGAATATATGGAAAACAATGTCATCCAGATTGCCCCTTTGGCCTTTATGCGTGGGCGGACCCTCAATGATGCCGTCATTATCCTGGACGAAGCCCAGAACACAACCACCCATCAGATCAAGATGTTTCTGACACGTCTCGGCATGAATGCCAAGATGATCGTGACGGGTGATATGACACAGATCGATTTGCCGGCCTCGGTTACTTCCGGATTGAAGGAAGCGATGGGCATATTGAAAAATGTACCGGGTATCGGACGGGTAGAATTCAACAAGAAAGATATTGTACGGCATAAGCTGGTACAGCGTATTGTGGAGGCTTACGACAAGTTTGACAAGAGTAAGCTCCGTGCCGCAAAAAAGGATACAAGTCATACAGAAAATAAAATAGATTAAGTTATGAAAAACAGCTTTAGTAAAAACAGATTTTCACTTTCCGGGTCAGAAGAGTGTTTATCATGGTAAAGTACGTGATGTGTACAGTGTAGGAGACGATTTATTGGTCATGGTAGCTACCGACCGTATTTCGGCATTCGACGTGATTCTGCCTGAAGGTATTCCATTCAAAGGACAGATGTTAAGCCAGATTGCTGCCAAGTTCCTGGATGCAACAACGGATATTTGCCCGAACTGGAAGTTGGCTACTCCCGATCCGATGGTAACAGTCGGTGTACGTTGCGAAGGGTTCCCAGTGGAAATGATTGTTCGTGGATATCTTTGTGGAAGTGCTTGGCGTGCATATAAGAGCGGTGTGCGTGAAATATGTGGTGTGAAACTTCCGGAAGGAATGCGTGAAAACCAACGTTTCCCGGAACCAATCATAACTCCAACAACAAAAGCTGAAGTAGGCGAACATGACGAGGATATCTCTAAAGAAGAGATTTTGGCTCGTGGATTGGCTACTCCTGAAGAATATGCTTTGTTAGAAAAATATACATTGGCATTGTTCAAGAGAGGTTCTGAAATTGCTGAAAAGAGAGGCTTGATATTGGTTGATACCAAATATGAATTCGGCAAACATAATGGACAAATCTATTTGATGGACGAAATCCATACTCCAGATTCATCCCGTTACTTTTACTTGGAAGGTTATGAAGAGAGATTTGTCAAAGGCGAACCCCAGAAACAACTTTCCAAGGAGTTCGTGCGTGAGTGGTTGATGGACAATGGATTCCAAGGGAAAGAAGGACAACAAGTCCCTGAGATGACTCCGGCTATCGTAGAAGGTATCAGCAATCGTTATATTGAATTGTTCGAGCACATTACTGGTGAAACATTTGTGAAGACTGATACGGATAATATCGCCCAACGTATTGAAAAGAACGTGACTGATTATTTGTCAAACCGTAAATAATCAGAAATGAAGTACGGTTCAGAGAACATACTTCCCTATAATAAAGAAGAGCATAAAGGTGTTCAGGTAAAGCGTATGTTTGATGCTATTGCAGGAAAATACGATTTGCTGAACCATACACTCTCTTTTGGCTTTGATAAAGGATGGCGCAAGAAAGGAATAGCTTCCTTGCGCCCTTTTTCACCTCAAGTCATTCTGGATATAGCAACAGGAACCGGCGACCTTGCCATTTCTATGCAAGAAGAATTACAGCCTAAACAGATAATAGGAGCCGATATTTCTGAAGGAATGATGGATGTTGCCCGCAAAAAATCGGAAGAACTGCATTTGCAAGAATCTGTGAAGTTTGAATATCAAGACTGCATAAATCTTACTTATTCAAATGATTCGTTTGATGCTGTCACAGCAGCTTTTGGCGTCCGCAACTTTGAAGACATAGAGCGAGGTCTGTCTGAAATGTATAGAGTACTGAAACCGGGTGGACATCTGATGATTTTGGAACTTTCGACCCCCGAGCATTTCCCCATGAAACAGCTTTATCAGATATACTCCAAAATAGTCATTCCTAATATAGGCAGACTAGTTTCTAAAGAGAAAGCGGCTTATAGTTATTTGCCAGCTTCTATCAAAATGGTGCCTCAAGGAAGTGTCATGGCGGAATTGTTGGCTAAAATAGGATTTAAAGAAGCCAAGGCACGTGCCCTTACATGGGGGATATGCTCATTATATACAGGAACTAAATAAAGTGTCGATTATGCAGAAGTATGGTTTAATAGGTTTCCCTTTAGGACATTCTTTTTTTTCCCGCAACTTCTTTAACAAGAAGTTTGAAACGGAAAACATAGATGCCCAATATTTGAATTTTGAAATTCCCACAATATAGGAGCATTTAAACAAGTCATTAAAGATAATCCAGAGCTGAACGGGTTGAACGTGACCATTCCTTACAAACAACAAATTATCCCTTTATTGGATGGTTTGGATGAAGATGCAAGGCAGATAGGAGCAGTCAATGTCATCAAGTTTACAACCGGAGTTGGTGGTGAAACTAAATTGATTGGTTATAATTCTGATGTGATAGGATTCAGGGAGTCCATCAAACCCTTATTGACTTCTTCGCATAAAAAGCACTGATTTTAGGAACGGGCGGAGCATCCAAGGCTGTATTTCATGGATTAAAGCAATTATGGATAAAAGCGACATTCGTTTCCCGTGAATCCAAAGAGTCTTGCCTGACATACGATGCTCTTACACTTGGAGTAATGGCGGAACATACGGTTATCGTGAATACGACTCCATTGGGAATGTTCCCCAACATCCATAATTGCCCGAATATTCCATACGATTTACTCTCCCCACGACATATATTGTATGATTTAGTATACAATCCAGATGAGACCTTGTTCATGACAAAAGGGAAAGAACGGGGAGCTGTGGTTAAAAACGGGTTGGAAATGCTATGGCTACAAGCTGTTGCTGCTTGGAATATTTGGCAAAAACAACAATAAGCAAGGGTGAATATAGCTCTTACCGATTTTTATCATTACATTTGCACAATAAAATTTAATAACTGAATTGCATGCACGAGAAACTTATCATTCTTGATTTCGGTTCGCAGACAACACAACTCATCGGACGAAGAGTCAGAGAGCTGAATATGTATTGCGAAATAGTTCCGTACAACAAATTCCCACATGATGCTACCGATGTAAAAGGCGTCATCCTTTCTGGTAGTCCATATTCTGTATATGACCCGAATGCCTTCAAGGCTGATTTGAGTCAGATAAGAGGGAAATATCCTGTTTTAGGCATTTGCTACGGAGCACAATATATCGCCTATACGTCAGGTGGAAAAGTTGAATCGGCAAATTCCCGCGAATATGGTCGTGCTAATCTTTCTACAATTGATGCAGACGACCCATTGTTCAAAGATATTAAAGCTGGTTCTCAAATTTGGATGTCGCATGGTGATTCCATTACTGAATTGCCTGACAGTTTCAAGATTATTGCCAGCACGAAAGATGTACAGAATGCAGCTTATCATGTTGAAGGAGAACAGACATGGGGTGTACAATTCCACCCGGAAGTGTTCCACTCAGTTGATGGGACCAAGCTGTTGGATAACTTCTTGAATATCTGCGGCTGTGCCAAAGATTGGACTCCGGCATCATTTATAGAGTCCACAGTCGCTGAACTTAAGGAAAAGTTGGGCGATGACAAAGTCATCTTGGCATTGTCAGGTGGTGTCGATTCTTCTGTGACAGCAGTGTTGCTTAACAAGGCTATTGGCAAGAATCTAACTTGTATCTTTGTGGATCATGGATTGTTGCGTAAGAACGAGTTTGAGAATGTATTGAAAGATTATGAGCACCTTGGTTTGAATGTTATCGGAGTAAACGCTAAGGCTAAATTCTATGGAGAGTTGGCAGGAGTGACCGATCCGGAACAGAAACGTAAGATTATTGGCAAGGGCTTTATCGATGTTTTCGAAGAAGAGGCGCAAAAGCTGAAAGATATTAAATGGTTGGGGCAGGGAACTATTTATCCTGACGTAATCGAATCTTTGTCAATTACAGGCACAACCATTAAGAGCCACCACAATGTGGGCGGATTACCTAAAAAAGATGAACTTGAAATTAATAGAGCCATTGCGTCTATTATTCAAAGACGAGGTTCGCCGTGTGGGAATAGAATTAGGAATGCAGGAACATCTGATTAAACGTCATCCGTTCCCAGGTCCTGGTTTGGGCATTAGAATCTTAGGTGATATTACAGAAGAAAAAGTGAGAATCCTCCAAGAAGCGGACGATATCTATATGTCCTTGATGCGTGAATGGGGATTGTATGACAAAGTATGGCAAGCAGGAGCCATCTTGCTTCCAATTCGTTCAGTGGGAGTAATGGGAGATGAACGCACTTATGAAAACACTGTGGCTTTGCGTGCTGTGACATCTTCGGATGCAATGACTGCGGACTGGGCTCACTTGCCTTATGAATTCTTGGGTAAAGCCTCCAATGAGATTATCAATAAGGTGAAAGGTGTCAACCGCGTTGTTTATGATATCAGTTCTAAACCACCTTCGACAATCGAATGGGAATAAAATAATATAAGAGCTATTAAAGCCTGATTAAGTTCTAGTATTTTATGACTGGATTTTAATCAGGCTTTTTGTTTTGCAGGAGTTTTTTCTTATATTTGCCAATAATATTGAAGCATGAGTTTATTTAGACAATCTCATATTCAATGAAAAACAAAATAAAAAACACAACAATGCTGACACAGATTATAAATGGTAAGATTCTTACCCCGCAGGGCTGGCTTAAAGACGGTTCTGTTTTGATTCAGGATAATAAAATTCTGGAAGTTACAAATTGCGACCTTGCTGTCGTTGGTGCAAAATTGATTGATGCCAAAGGAATGTATATCGTACCGGGCGGCATCGAAATCCACTCTCATGGTGCTGGAGGAAGAGATTTCATGGAAGGAACAGAAGAGGCTTTCCGTGTAGCAATTGATACACACATGAAGTTCGGAACTACTTCTATTTTCCCGACTCTTTCTTCATCTACGATTCCAATGATTCGTGCAGCTGCTGAAACGACTGAAAAAATGATGGCTGAACCTAATAGCCCAGTATTGGGACTTCACTTGGAAGGTCATTATTTCAATAAAAAAATGGCTGGAGCACAAATCCCGGAATGGATTAAGGATCCAGATCCGGAAGAATATATTCCATTGTTGGAAGATACGAACTGCATCAAACGTTGGGATGCGGCTCCTGAATTGCCGGGTGCTATCCAGTTTGGTAAATATATAACATCTAAAGGTGTTTTAGCAGCAGTGGGGCATACGCAAGCTGAATTTGAAGATATTCTTACTGCACACGAAGTAGGTTATAAACATGCAACCCACTTCTATAACGCAATGCCAGGATTCCATAAGCGTAGAGAATATAAATATGAAGGAACAGTAGAAAGTATCTACTTGATTGATGACATGACTGTGGAAATTGTTGCAGACGGCATCCACGTCCCTCCAACTATTTTACGTTTGGTCTACAAGATTAAAGGTGTGGAACGTACTTGCTTGGTTACTGACTCTTTGGCTTGCACTGCCACAGATTCCAAAACAGCGTTTGACCCTCGTGTAATCATCGAAGACGGCGTTTGTAAATTGTCCGACCGTTCAGCTTTGGCTGGAAGTATTGCGACAATGGACCGTTTGATTCGCACAATGGTGCAAAAAGCAGATATTCCATTGGCTGATGCAGTTCGAATGGCCTCTGAAACACCTGCACGCATCATGGGAGTTTACGATAGGAAAGGCTCTTTGCAGCGTGGCAAGGATGCAGATATTGTTGTGCTCGACAGAGACTTGAATGTCCGTGCCGTTTGGGCTATGGGAAAATTGGTAGATGGAACAAACAAACTTTTTTAATATCCTTAAATAACGAAAAACAATGCTGACGCAAATAATCAATGGACGTATCTTGACTCCCCAAGGCTGGGTGGAAGGAGGCTCTGTCCTTATTAGTGATGGGAAGATTCTGGAGGTAACCAATAGCGACTTAGCTGTTATTGGAGCAAAAGTAATAGATGCTAGAGGCATGCATGTGCTTCCCGGATTTGTTGCCATGCACGTTCATGGTGGAGGAGGACACGATTTTAAGGAAGGGACACCGGAAGCTTTTGACTCAGCAGTCAAAGCCCACCTTGCACACGGTGCGACTACGATTTTCCCGACATTGACAGCCTCTTCACCAGATGAAATCAAACAGGCTGCCAAAGTATGTGAGACAATGATGGCTGAAAAAAATCCAGTCGTTGGCGGATTGCATGTGGAAGGTCCTTATTTGAATCCTAAAATGTCCAGCTCTTTGTTTGGTGATTCCCTCAGACAGATTGACGAGGCGGAATACAAGGATATATTGAATGCAACCAACTGCATCAAACGTTGGGATATTAGTCCTGAGTTGGAAGGCGCACTTGAGTTTGCCAAGTATGTTAAATCAAAGGGTATCATGCTTGCTGTTACTCATACAGAAGCTGAATTTGGATTAATCAAAGAGGCTTTTGCCGCTGGATTTAGCCATGCAGCCCATTTCTACAATGCGATGCCAGGATTCCACAAGCGTAATGAATACAAATACGAAGGAACGGTAGAAAGCGTTTACTTGATGGATGATATGACAGTGGAAGTGATTGCTGATGGTGCACATTTACCTGCCACCATATTGAAATTGGTATATAAGCTGAAAGGGGTAGAAAGGACTTGTTTGGTTACAGACGCTGTCTCTTATGCAGCTTGGGAAAACCCAACAATCGACCCTCGATATGTCATAGAAGATGGAGTATGCAAATTAGCAGACCACACTTCTTTAGCTGGTAGTTTGGCTACGATGGATGAATTGGTTCGCACCATGGTGATGAAAGCGGGTATCTCATTGCAGGATGCTGTTCGCATGGCTTCTGAGACTCCTGCCCGTCTGATTGGAATAGCTGACAAGAAAGGCACTTTGCAACATGGCAAAGATGCGGATATCGTGGTTATGGATCGTAATTTGAATGTTCGTTGTGTTTGGAAAAACGGAATAACTGTTCCGGGAACAGACAAATTAAATTTGAATTGATTACTTTATTACCTTGATTGTTAATGAAAAGGCGATGTGTCAAATGATTGTTATGACGCACCGCCTTTTTATTGGCTTCACCTGATTTCATCGTAAGCATTCGAATAAATGCATACTTAGTAACAAAGTCAAGTCAGGAGGGATTCTATTTATCAATAAGGGGAAGATAATCTCCGTAACCTTCCTTCTCCATTTCTTCCTTCGGGATGAAACGCAGCGATGCGCTGTTAATACAATATCTTATTCCCCCATGTTCGATAGGTCCATCATTGAACACGTGCCCTAAGTGGGCATCGCCTTTTTTGCTGCGTACTTCTATGCGTGTCATGCCATGCGACTTATCCAGTTTCTCCGTCACGAGTGAACTATCTATCGCTTTTGAGAAACTTGGCCAACCACAACCAGAGTCGAACTTATCCGTAGACGTAAAAAGAGGTTCTCCTGTTGTGATGTCTACATATATTCCTTCCCGCTTTTCATCCCAATACTCGTTGTTGAAGGGAGGTTCAGTGGCATTCATACGCGTAACTTTATATTGCAGAGGAGAAAGTTGCTTCTTCAGTGAGGCATCGTCAGAGCGAGTGAACCTTGTGTTGCCTTCTTGAGTTGCAGGATGTGTTTGCTTAGCTTTCTCGAACAACTTTTGTGGAATATGGCAATATCCGTTAGGATTCTTATCAAGGTAATCTTGGTGATACTCCTCGGCTTTGTAGAAGTTTACAAGTTCTTGCTGTTCCACTACCAAAGGGTGCGAATGATGTTGTGCGAGCTTTGCCAATGAAGATTTCACAAGCACACTATCAGCTTTGTCAATATAGTAGATACCTGTGCGGTACTGCGTCCCAAAGTCATTGCCCTGCTTGTTCACACTCAAAGGGTCAATTGTCTCGTAAAACAGGTCAAGAAGATTCTCCAAACTGATTACTTCAGGGTCATAGATTACTCTCACAGTTTCGGCAAACCCGGTTTTACCGGTTGACACGGAGCGGTAATCGGGTTTTCTCCCTTTACCGTTAGCATATCCAACTTCTGTAGCTGTCACTCCGTATATCTGTTTGATAAAATGCTCAGTTCCCCAAAAGCATCCTCCTGCCAAATAGATTTCTTTCTTCGGTTTCATTTCTTCGATTGCTATTGTTTCGTTGCTTTTCGTCCGCATAGAATTGGCAAACACTGTAAGAGCGTACAAGGCCACAAGTAATACGGCAACAACGGTTGTCCTTCTCATACTATTTTGCTGTTTAATTGATTACTTCCGGTTTCCAAGCAGCATAAAGCCGGCTCCTAAGAATACAATGTCTTTAAGTATAAAGAAGTCTGTTACTACTACTCCCTCTACGATGTTCCACACGCCAGGAGTAAAGACAAGAAAACTAAGGGTTGTGCTGAAGACTACAATCAAACCAATTCCGGCATAGAGCCTAAGTGCTTTCACTTTCAGAGAAAGAAGCAGAAGAATCGCCAACACAATCTCTATGATGCCCACCAAACACGAAACACTTTGCTCGCTGAACACATCGTATATCCAAAACGATAAGGGATGATTCTCTATTAAAGGCCTGATAGCAGCTGCTTCGACATTTGTAAACTTGAAAATCCCTATCCATAAGAGGGCGAGGGCGGTTCCGAAAAGTGTCATGTAAAAACCAAGCTGAAATACCTGGTTGTCCTGAATGAGTTGTTTTTTTACGTTCATATTATAAGTGTTATTAATGTTGAATCTCTAAATAATACAGATTGTACCAAGAGGTATTCTTCACTTATAGTCGAACATTCTTTATAATACTGACACGATATTATGACTTTTTTTCCTAACTTTTTCTTCATCCTTTCCTTAAACAACTGCAATTCAGAATCGTCAAACTGCTCTTCTTTTCCCTTGTTGGCATATTTCTTTGTTAGCATTTTATCTATTTGTTCTACTTTTAAGGCATAAGCAGCACACAGTTTGCACAATGACAGATGAGCCGCAAGGCGCACCCTTTTATGGAAAGGCAACGCTTTTGCATTTTGTCTTTCCAATAACTCAGGGACATGGCTGCACGGCATTATCACGATATGCAGTAATTTGTTCAGCATTGCTTTCATAACTTTTCAAACCAGTTTAACTCGATACACTTTCTTAATTGCATGCGGCTTCGCTGGAGGATTTTCCACAAGTTCGTGGTGTTGATACCAAGCTCCCTGCACACCTCACTGGCCTTTTTCTCCTCTATATAATATAATCTAACTGTAATGTTCCACCGATTAGGAAGCCGTTCCAAGCATTTGTCGAGTGTCTCAACCAAAGCTTGCTGTTCATCCGAATTATCGGTTGCCACATTCCACTTGCTGCCCACGCTATTGTCAATCCATGATCCAGTCTCGTCAAAGAAGTCGCTCATGCTCGTCGTCGGCTTTCGATAACGGTCTCGGTAGAAGTCTGCCACTTTGTTCCTGAGAATGTTTTGCAGCCATGTCAGCGGCGAACTCTTGTGCTCGAACGATTTCCTTGCCGACAAAGCTGCGACAAACACCTCTTGCACGATATCCATGGCATCTTCTTTGTTTGCCACCAAGGAAAGTGCACGGTTAAGCAAAGGCTGGGAGTAGAGTTCTACCCATTCGTTAATCTCTTTATGAAACGCTTCCATCTGACTGACGATTCCTGCTTAATGCTATTTTGAAACACCCAAGGAGTCCCGGATGGCTTTGCGGATTGTTTCCGCCTCATTGCCGTTTTTCCGCAACAGACTAAGGATGTAATCGAGATAAGAGTCTTTGGAATGGACACCGCAGAGCTGGCAGACTTGGCTATCCGGGAGCATGGATTTTTGATTATAAACACGTAAGATTAATTTATAATTGCCTGTTTCAATATAGGATACAAACCGCCTACGTATCGTTTCATATACATCTTCCACACGGATGCGCTCGTGGATTTCTTCCACATGTTCATTGAGTTGCTCGAAGGAATGAATCTTGTAATTCAAAGAACTCTCCAACTTTTTCTTGACTTTATGTTTTGTATGCAAGATTATCTGTTCCTCCAAGTCATTCTTGAAGAGTTGGATAACATTCTTTTTCACCTTTTCAAAGACAGTGTCCGGATTCCTCCTGAGTTTGGTTGCTACCGTTTTGATAATCTCTTCCAACATCAACAGATTCTCGACTTCCGCCACGTCAGGCACGAAAATATGTTGCCGGTTCAGATATTCAATCTCATTCTCAGTGCGCCTGTCGCGGTCAACGATACCGAAACTATCCAACGTATGGAACTCCTTCATTTGGTTGAATGCTTTGGTCGTCTCTATCACTTTCTGGCAACCTCCCATCGGTTTAACCATGTGATCGGGAAAAACAAGGGAGTAAAGGCGGATGTCTATGCTGTTATTTTCTGTCCCTTCTACGAAAAGGACAGGTTTCCTGTTGCCCAAAACCTCCATATACACCTCTTCAGGCAAAGAGGTGCTGTTTTCAATCACTTGGTAATCCCATATTTTGTTGTCGGCATCAAAATCCCTAATCCATAATCGTTTGCATGACCTCCTGGACAAAGCAAAGTCGATGTCGTGGGTTAAATAGATATAGGTGCAATCGGGTCTTAGCTGTTCGATTCTGTCCCATAAAAGATTCTTGATGGAATCGTGCAATAGTGTTTCAGGTTCTTCAATTATCAACAGGGATCGGCTGGGTGCAAAAAGGACGGCGCCTATAAGGTAAAAGACAAGTTTCTCACTATCGCTCATCCTTCCTGCATTATAAGACAAACTGCGATGGTAAGTGGATGCCACTTCAAAGAAGCCCGACTTCCTTACCAAACGGTTATGGGGGAACATTTCTTCCCAAACGGTCTGGATTAAATCCAATTTCGTTACTGGAGGTTGTAATCCCTCTTCTTTTTACAAGACTCCTTATAATTGACGGCAATCTCGAATTCTTCCTGCTGTAATTGGACAATCAACTTCTCATAATCCGTAATACGCGGCAGCAGCAATCTCTCTTTGATAAGAGTTTGCAGTTGCAACCAACCTTCATCATTTTTTGTCTCCTGGCTGGGTGGAGATGAATAAAGCATGCAATCCCGATATGATGGTTGATTTATCAGGATATTGGCTGGCTATCATTTTGCCAAATGAACTTTTGCCAATGCCATTCGTGCCGATAACAACCAAACATTGCGTATCGACATGTTCCTCTTTATGGTTTATGTTTAACGGTAATTTTATCTTCATGGCTACAGATCTTTAGATGGCAAATATAATAATTTCTCTCTAAAACACCGTTACTCTTGTATCTTTTCTGGCTTTTCCATACCTTCGCATGAAAAATAACAGATAAATATGAAAAGATTATTTTTGATAGCATACTTTATGTTGCTCCTTCCTGTTTCCTTTTGGGCACAATCCGAAGTAGTCGTATTGACTCCCGTAGATGAGCAGGATGTTGAAAATGCAGACCAATATTATAAAATATTCTTGGCAGGAACCATAGACATGGGGAAAAGCGTAGATTGGCAAAAGAATACAGCTGAATGGTTCAGGCAAAAAGAATCGGGGAAATATATGCTTTTTAATCCGCGCAGGGGAAAAGGATTAAGTGGCGAAATGTCGGATTTCGAGCACCAAGTCAATTGGGAACTTGAACATTTAGAGAAAGCGGACTTGATTATTATGAATATATTAGGAAGTAGCAAATCTCCCATCTCTTTTGGAAATGGGAATTTATATGCAATCAGGAAAGATGCGTGTCATTTGCGAACCCGATTATTACAGATATGATAATGTACGGATAACCTGTAAACGTTACGGCGTCCCTTTATACCATAGTTTGGATGACTACTTGAAAGAGTTCGAGAGATAGAATCATTGCCACGAAAGATGGTTTACGGTTATATTAGGGTAAGCAGTGATAAACAGACAGTAGAGAACCAGCGATTTGAGATTAATAAATTCTGTGAACGGAACAAGTTGGTAATTGGCGGATGGATTGAGGAAACAATAAGTGGCACTAAAGCATATAACAAACGTGAACTGGGAAAACTCTTGAAACGTGTACACAAGAATGACCTTATCGTTTGCTCTGAACTGTCTCGCCTTGGACGTAACTTATTCATGATTATGGAAATCCTGAATATTTGCATGACAAAGGAGTGTCGAATTTGGACTATCAAAGACAACTATCGCTTGGGGGATGACATTCAAAGCAAGGTTCTTGCTTTCGCTTTCGGCTTATCGGCGGAGATTGAGCGTGACCTTATCAGCCAACGGACAAAAGAGGCTTTGGCACGGAAGAAGGCTAAAGGCGTTACCCTCGGACGGCCAAAGGGGAGAATGAGCGCACCTGAAAAATACAAACTTCACGGGATGGAGACTGTAATCCAAGAGCAACTTAAGGCGGATGTCCCTAAATGCAAGATTGCAAAATTTTGTGATGTGGACAGAAAGACTCTCGACCGCTACATTAAGCAGTTTTTGTCTGTATAAAACCGTCACAGCGATTTCTCTTTGCAAACGAAATGGAAATTTAACTCCGCCAACGGGTTGTTATATCAGAATGCAGATTCATTCTTGTTACGAGCTCTTTCCAAAAAGCTTACTACCTTTTCTCAAAAAGCTTACTACCTTTTTTGGAAAAGCATACTACCTTTTGGAAAAGCATACTACCTTTTGGAAAAGAGGTCGGATTATATGGAAATGTAGCTGCCGTTAATTCTCCGTTAAAACAGTGTTTAAACGCTGTTTTAATAGCATTTAAACGCTGTTTTAAAAGAGACAACTGAGCTTGAACACTCTCATAGGAGTACAGGTTCTATTCATCAATTGTTGCATTCTTTCAGCTTCTATATGAGCATGTTTACATTGATACCTTCCGCATGAGTTCGGCCATTCCCTTTTTCTTGAAATCTTACTGATTACTCGTAATATGATGATAATCAATACTTATTGGAATAGCAAAATGACGAAAGAAACAAATTGGGAACAACAAAATTGAGAAACCCCAAAATGAAAGTATGAGAAAACATAAATTGACACTGAAAACAACGATAATTTTCCGATTTTTTCTTTTGATTGTGCAGGCCAATGAAATGATATTTATGTCATCTCTGTGTTAGTAGTAATTCAACAAGCCTTATCATGACAACAAGGGAATCGTATGGGTGAAGAATGGTGCCGACAAGCGTAAAGTGTTCGATAATGCTGAACTTGCAGAAATGATGACCGACTGCGGTAGTTTTGCTCCAGACGAGGCTATCGTTAGAGATGCAACTGTCAACGACCTTGATGCAACGACTATCAAGCAGTTTCTTGGCAACCGTTTTGAGAGAGTGTTGGAAAAGAAAGGCTTGACAGGTGACGCTTTTAATGAAGCTTCACTTGATATGATATGCTCTGCCATAGCTAAGGGACATGACTGTGAGAAGATACTTCGCAATTTGCGATTTATTCGTCCAGATGGTACACTAACCGTTGCTGCCATGCTTCTGTTTGGCAAATACACCCAACGCTGGATGCCAATGATGACAGCCAAGTGTATCTGTTTTGCAGGCAACAGTGTCGGCAGCAAGGTGTTCCGTGACAAGGTGAATGATGCAGATATGGAGGGAAATCTACTTCATCAATATGACACTATCATGGATTTCTTCACTCGTAATCTACATAATGTGCAAGTAGGAGATGAATTCAACAGCATGGGAAAGTTGGAAATACCTTACACAAGCTTGGTTGAGTTCACAGTAAACAGTCTTGTACATCGCTCGCTGAACCTTAAAGCTCCTGTTCGCATTTTCATTTTCGACAATCGTGTGGAGATTCACAGTCCGGGTGCATTGCCTAACGGACTCACTATTGAAGACATCAAGGCAGGAACTTCCATGCCTCGCAATATGTTCCTTTTTAACAATGCTTTATACTTGCTGCCATACTCTGGTGTGGGCAGCGGCATCACTCGTGCACTTGACGAAGGTATCAATGTCACGTTTATGAATAATGACAAGGCACAGGAATTTGTCATCACGGTTTGGAGAGGAGAAAGTAACCAAGTCGAAATTGAAAGTAACCAAGTTGGTAACGAAGTCCATGAAAAAAGTAACCAAGTCGAAGACCATGACACCGGACTTAGATACTCTGACACCGACTTAGACACTAAAAAGAGTAACATTGACGAACAAGGAAAAGGATATTGTAAACTTCTGTTCCGTACCTCGTACAACCAAAGAGATACTTGACAGAATTGGTGTCAGTATGCATTCCAAGAACCGTGAACGTTACATCACCTCCCTTGTTGCAGCAGGCTATTTGCAGATGACTAATCCGGATAATCCTACAGCAAGTAATCAAAAATACAAGAAAGTAAACAAAAGATAAGAAGCCTATGGATTCATTATTTCTTTTTCAGTTTGCATGTTTCATATTCATGCTCGTCAATGCCTTCTTCGTGGCATTCTCTCATCTGCATGTGAGGATGGGAGAACAAGCGTTATGAGCGTTCACGATGGATGATTGTTGCCGCCTTAATAGGGTTAGCGATACAATATGTGATGCAGATGACTTTCGGTTTCCGTGCTACCGACGACAGTATTGGGGCTGTCATCAACATCCTCATCTACACCCCCTGCTTCTCGCTCATGGCTATGGCTGTATATAACATTTGGACCACACGTGCCAACCTCAGGGAGATGAACCTTGTGTGCAGTGGTATTTATGCTGCCATCATTGTGGTCTTTGCGTGGGTATCAGTCTCCATCATAGCCTGTATATCAGAGAAGGGCTTTATTTGATGCTGAGTCTGTGCTGCATAAGTGTCATCTATTGCATATCCATGATTATCCGCCAGATGATTAGGCGTAAAAATATGTTGGAGACAATGGCAGCAACGGATTTGTTGCCTTACGTAAGTTATTCGCGTGCAAGTGTAATAATTCTATGGCTCGCAGTTCTATTTATGCCGATTGCCATCTTTTCCTCCACCTTATTGTTCATAGTAGGTCCTGTTGGCATTGTTTGCCCTGTTGTTCTTCAATCTTACGTTTATCGCTCTTGGCAACAGTTATATTCCAACAGAAGAACTCCTGTATAAGGAAGAAGAATCAATGAAGCCGAATGTGGAGTGTGGAGTATCGGGGAGGTAAATCCTTTTTCGGGTGGGCAGAAAAACCTGCGGGAGGGTATCCTCAAGCGTATGAACCCGATTTCAGAGGAGCGTAGAGTATTCGTCCAGCAAAAGCTTGATGAGTGGTGTGCGAATGGAGGCTATAAGGACTGCAACGTGAACATGCTGACGCTTTCTCGTACGCTTTGTATATCAAAGAACGAATTGAGCCAGTTTTTCGACCACTGCTTGCACTCCAACTTCCGAATATGGCTCAGCGAGATACGTCTTAACGCTGCCAAGAATATGATGTTGGAATATCCAGATTATAGCAACGACATCATTTCAGCCGAATGTGGATTCTCTTGTTGCACTCATCTTTACCGAATCTTCAAGACAAAAGAAGGCTGTTCTCCTACAGAATGGAGAGTCGCACAAACCGCCAAAAAGGTGTCGCATTCGTATATACATGCAAAAATCCCTCATTGAGGGATAAAAATAATCAAATCCATCCCTTATTGAGGGAGTTTTTAAAAAAATTCATCCCTCATTGAGGGATTATTTGTATCTTTGCTGCAGTTTTAAATGATATTCATCTAAAAGAGCAAGATATGATAGACAATAAACTATATGAATACATGGCGGAGTTATTGAAACGTACTCCGCTTGATTTCATCAGATATAAATATGATGAAATCAACTGGAATGGACGATTAATAGGTATCGTGGGACCGCGAGGCGTTGGAAAATCTACCATGATACTTCAGCGCATCAAGCTATCTAAGGAAGGCCATCACCTGTATGTGTCTGCCGACAACATATATTTTTCAAATCATTCCTTAATTGACTTCGCTGACGAGTTTATCAAGGAGGGTGGTACACATCTTTATATAGATGAAATTCACAAATATGCCGGCTGGAGCAGAGAACTGAAGCAAATTTACGACATGCACCCATCCCTAAACCTTATCTTTACTGGTTCATCGGTATTGGACATCAAGAAGGGCGAAGCTGATCTGAGCCGCCGTGCACTGATGTATATGATGCAAGGCTTGTCGTTCAGGGAATACCTGCAACTTTTGAAGGAATTAAGACCAGAGTTTTCAGTCTCGACGAAATACTCAATCATCAGGTAGAGATTCCGGGAGTGGAACACCCATTACCATTTTTCAGAGCATACCTCGACCATGGATATTACCCATTTGCCATAGAGGGAGATTTTACGCAAAGAATGCTGCAAGTGATAGACCAAACGATAGAAGTTGATATTCCGCAATATGCTGATATGAAAGCCTCAACAGCACGCAAGCTAAAGCGTATGCTCGTCATCCTTTCTGGGTTGGCTCCTACAAGCCAAGCGTAGAGAACCTCGCTACAGAAATCGGGGTAAGCAAGAACAACGTGCCCGATTATCTCGTCTATCTGGAACGTGCAGGAATGATAGGTCTGCTAAGAGATGATACTTCGGGAATGCGCAATCTTGGAAAGGTAGAAAAAGTCTATGTCGATAACCCAAGCCTGATGTCAGTTCTTACCCTTAATCCCAATATTGGAAACATAAGGGAAACTTTCTTCTACAATCAGATGAGAGAAAAACAAAATGTTACTTCCTCTAGGGTTTCCGACTTTACTATTGGTGATTATACCTTTGAGATTGGCGGAAGGAAGAAAGGTAAAAAACAGATAGAGGATGTGAAAAATGGACGTATCGTAAAAGACGATATCGAGACGGGGCATGGAATCATCATCCCTCTCTGGTACTTCGGAATGAATTATTAGAGTCTCAAAACAGCCAAAAAAGGTGTCGCATTCCTACGAATGCTTAGCCAAGGTACAGCATTTTTCATGAGTGGAAATGTATTAACGGTTCATTATTATTAATATGTAGCAAATTTACAAATAATAATCGAGATACGTTGTCTGATACACCGAAAAAATATCGCTCAAGAATGCAAGCTTGAGCGATATTTTTTACGTATTACTTATTTCTCCAGAAAGTTCGTTGTTTTTTATTCTTGCCATTGTTTCTTATCTTGCTCATATTTGCTGTTTTTCTCAGCTGCAAGTTTATAGTCTTCGCTCGTGAATGTTTCGTTTCCTTCCATGTCAATATAGCCATATATGCTGTAGTCGTACGTGCGGGCGTAAATACTGTCTTCATCGTCTGACGCCTCGTCTTTATCCTTTATCTCTTTATAATCAAGAGTGGCAACCACGACACCATTATGCAGCTCGATGACATTATTGTCTCTGGCACTTTTGCCGATGGAACTGTATTTGGCCGGAACGACGATTTTGTTGGTCTTTATGTTCTTCACTCCTACCAATCCCTCATCGTTTCTGAACACTTCATATTCGGAAGCCGGTTCGGATGCTGAAGGTTGTGGCTTAGGAGGCATTACCTTTTCTCCCTTTGTGTTGATGACGTAGTTGTAATCGTCTCCTACAACAATACTGCAGGTTCCGTTATGGAATGTCGGGTAAGAGCTGTCATAGGAGCTGCCATCAAACAAGGAGAAGTTTTTAGGCAGGCGTATCTTTATCTCACCATTTGTATCGATGAAGTAATCTCCCTTTTTGTCTCTTGCATAGGCAAGTCCTTCGCTGAAAACTCCGCACTCTTCAAATTTTAAAGGAATCACCACCTCTCCTTTTTTATTGATAAATCCGTATTTGCCGTTCTTCATGATGGTGGCAAGACCTTCTGAGAAATCGAAAGCAAAATCATAGGTACATGGTATGGCCAACTCGCCCTTGGTGTTCACGAATCCCCATTTGTCGTTTTTGCAGACAACAGCCAGTTCTTCATAGAATGATGCCACCAGATCATACACACATGGCACAACTTCTTTTCCTTCTGTATTTATTGCTCCCCATTTCTCGCCCTTCTCTACTACTGCAAATCCGTCCTTAAAATCGCTAAGGCTGTTATACTTTCTTACTGCCTTGCAGAATTCGGGTGTGAGCTTGACGACGAGGTCAGTTTGCAAAGCCAAGGTGTCTTTGTGTATGGTGTCTTCACCTGCACCACTCTTTCCCATCTTGAAATAAGTGACGCTGCCACCTATTATTAATACAAGCGCAAGCATTCCTAACGCAATCCATAACTTTCCGAATCTCCTCGGCGGTTCTCCTTGGCAACCGCATTTTGGGCAAGCCTTAGTTTTGTCAGGGATGGTTGCCCCACATTCTTTACATTTTATTAGTGCCATAAGCAAAAGTCTTTATTAGGTTATTTGTTTATGTTAATGCTTTTCTGAGAAAAATGTATCCTCTCAATAGTATTTTCATGAGTGGAATTGTGTCAACGGTTTGACATTATTATATGTAGCAAATTTACAAATAATAAACGAGATATGCAGCCAGATAATTCGAAAATCTTTTTTTTAGACAAGAAAATATGAAGATCTGTGGGACAACACCCATCAAGAAGCGTGTGAAGGAATCTCCCACAGATTCCCACGGATATTGGTACGGTGATTTTGATTACGGATTTTTCTGATTTATCTGAAGCTACGCCCTTGAGCAAATAATCAGAATAATCAGATTAATCCGTAATCAAAAGTGTGTCAAAACTCAATCAGCGCGGGCTGAAAGCCCAATAGTCACATAGCCCAGGGCAACGCCCTGGGTGCTTGAAGGCATTACGCCAAATCGCCCTGTAAGAGCAAAAGTGTTCTGCTTCAATGCTTTAGCCATTACAGGGCGCCTTTGGTTTTGTTCTTATTATTTCCCAGGGCGCTGCCCTGGGCTATGAGCTTCTGCCCTTTCAGGGCGTGCAGCTGTACTTTTGACACACCCTCTCCTACACCGATAAATTCCTGTTTGGCGGTTAGTTTGCATGACAATATTTGCATTTCTGATGCTCAATACTATGAGCCAGGCGCACAACAAAATCTTTGGTGCGAAATTCTTGAGTTTTGAGCGTTTGGAGCTATATCGCTAATACACAGTCGGTTATGTGGTTTGTGAGAAAAGTGCGTAAACAATCGGGTTGTCAAAGTGGCACTTTTAGGGTGTCATAGTGCTTGTTTTGCTGCCCAATACTTCAAGATGTATTTATGCGTAAGGCATCAAAGATAGGACTATATGCATTTCGCATGTGCGAATTGTTGAGAAGTGTCAAGTTCGGTGCACTTAGTTCAGTTAGGTGTCTCACTGAGCTTGGTGTGGGAGGAATATTTAATGGCGTTGAAACCACAAATGTTGAACTGACGTTGTCTTCACGACAAGCTAAGCTGGATCTTATTCCTACATATGATGCTTACTATGAATGGCATTCAACTGAACAAAGCTACTGGGATACAGAAGACTACTCTAAAAACAAGATTCTTGGCTATACATTTGCACGAATTAATCGTGCAGATGATTAATTAAACTCCTAAGCAGGGCAGGAGTATAAGGTGCCCGGCAAACATATATTCACCCGCACTTCACGGGAAACGACAAGGGTCAATATGCCATGCCACGATGATAGGTGGGCGTATAGCCCCTTCATCGTGTCTTGATACCTGTTGGGAGGATGATATGGCAGTGTGGTGGTTTCGTGCTACCTGTTTTCACACAATGAAGTACCTTTGCGTCTTCGTCCAAGAGAAGTGCTTGCAAATGGGCATAGTGACCGAGATAGCAGCCATCATATTCCTTGTATCGCTCACGGACTTTTTTTCGTTCATCAGCAAACATGGAATTGACCTCACGGATATGCATCTGCATCTGTGCGGTCATCCATTGGCGTTCTTTGGCAAACAGTTCTTGAATCTTCTGCCAGTCAACATCATTGACATTTACAGACACCTTTAATTTCGTGGGAGCATTCTCCAAGACCTTATCTATATGCTGATTGATGGTATCTACCTTTTTGCTGATAGTAGTCACAGCACCACCTAATTTGGCTTCTGCACGCTGATACTGCTGAATGGCAGATTCTCTGCCGAATTCTATTATCTCGGTTCTGCCGACACACTTTGAGGCGCGGGCAAGTATCATCAGCATAATGATGTCATCGAGCCTATGACGAATATTTCCTTTGTTTGATCTTCTAAAATCCGGTACGGATGAGGAAAATTCCTTCAGTTTAAAAAGAGTACTGTCTCGTGAACCGAATTTATTTACTAATTTTACGGTGTGATTGTGAGCGTTCGCTCCAATCGAAACGACTTGGTCGAGTAGCTTGATTTTATTCATAACTATTTGATTATCAACTATAAATTTACGAAAAATCTACCATTCGACCTATTTTTTAGCACTTATTTTGCTGAAGATCAAAGAAATCCGTATCATGCGAAAGCATATCTTTCCATCATCGAATCTCACCATGAATTATGAACCGCACGAGCAAAAAGCCCCCGCACCATTCAAGGAAACACTCGCTATAAAATAACAACATTTTTAGGTTAGCAACGAAATCTTAAATGAAAGAGCCGTGGAAGGAGGATGAAAAAATGGATAAAAAGTTTGGAAATATAAAAAATATCCCTACCTTTGCAACCGCAATACGGAACTAGCTCAGTTGGTAGAGCACTGGTCTCCAAAACCAGGTGTCGGGAGTTCGAGCCTCTCGTTCCGTGCAAGTAGTTTTTAGAAAGAGAAGGCAGCTGGTTATTTATATCCAGTTGCCTTTTTTATTGACATAATCTTGGCAATGCCACCATAAACTTGGCAAGTTGTCAATCTTAACACCAATTAGATATAAATTTACTATAAATTATTACACGAATGACATCTTATGTTCAAAAAACATATATCTTTGTAGCCGTTTAACAAGACCTCATTGTAAGATGGAAGTATTAAAGCACGAATGTGGCGTTGCCATGGTTCGCTTGCTGAAACCATTAGAGTACTATCATCAGAAATACGGCACATGGATGTATGGACTGAATAAGTTGTACTTGTTAATGGAAAAGCAGCATAACCGCGGTCAAGAAGGCGCTGGTTTAGCCTGCGTAAAGCTGGAAGCTAATGCAGGAGAGGAATATATGTTTCGAGAAAGGGCATTGGGCACTGGTGCCATTACGGAGATATTCTCAGCGGTTCATGAACAATATCGGGATTTACCGATTTCGCAGTTGAATGATTCTTTTTATGCTAAAGCGAATTTACCCTTTGCCGGAGAGCTTTACATGGGTCACTTGCGATACAGTACAACCGGAAAGTCCGGCATTTCTTACATCCATCCTTTTTACGCCGCAACAACTGGCGAGCGAAGAATTTAGCTCTTTGCGGTAATTTCAATCTTACCAACGTAGACGAAATCTTTCAAAACATAACAGCCACCGGGCAACATCCCCGCAAATATGCCGACACTTATATCATGTTGGAGCAGATGGGGCACCGTTTGGGACCGTGTCGTTGAGCACCTGTTCCAGCAATGTGAGGCAGAAGGGTTGCGAGGGATGGATATCACTCATGCGATAGAAGATCGTATCGACATGGGCGATGTGTTGAAACAGACTGTTCCGACGTGGGATGGAGGTTTCGTGATTTGTGGAATAACCGGAAGCGGGGAAATGTTTACAGTCCGCGACCCTTGGGGTATTCGCCCTGCCTTTTATTACGCAGATGACGAAGTCGTGGTGGTCGCTTCAGAACGTCCTGTCATCCAAACTGCCATGAATGTTCCTGTCGAGAGCATCAAAGAGTTGCAGAGGGGAGAATCTTTGTTGGTAAACAAAAGCGGATCCATTTGGAAAGAGCAGATAGTCGAGCCGAAAGAAAACAAAGCCTGTTCTTTTGAAAGGATTTATTTCTCACGAGGAAGCGATGTGGATATTTACAAAGAGCGTAAATGCTTGGGTGAGACATTAGTCCCTGCCGTGTTGAAGGCTGTTGACAATGATTTGGCGCACACTGTCTTTTCGTTTATCCCGAATACTGCGGAAGTTGCCTACTATGGCATGCAAGAGGGGTTGAACAACTATCTGAACCGTCTTAAAAAGAATTGGATAACAGACCGTACCCATCTGTTGCAGGAGAAAGAGCTGGAACAGATACTATCTATGCGTGTCAGGACAGAAAAAGTGGCCATCAAAGATATAAAACTTCGCACTTTTATCGCCGAAGGCAACAGCCGCAACGATTTGGCGGCACACGTTTATGATGTAACTTATGGAAGCATTGTCCCATACGAAGACAACCTAGTCGTGATTGATGACAGCATTGTGAGGGGAACGACCTTGAAACAAAGCATTATTAGCATATTGGACCGCTTGCATCCTAAGAAAATCGTTATCGTTTCTTCTTCTCCCCAAGTCCGTTATCCCGATTATTATGGTATTGATATGTCGAAGATGAACGAGTTTATCGCATTCAAGGCGGCTGTGGCCCTTTTAGGGGAGAGAGGAATGGAAGAGATATTGCTCAGTGCTTATCAAAAGGCAAAAATGCAAGAAGCACACCATGAGTCTGTGGTCAATTATGTAAAAGAGATTTATGCGCCTTTTACCGATAAAGAGATTTCTGGGAAAATGGTGGATTTGTTGACTCCTGTTGAAACAAAAGCACAGGTAGAAATTGTTTACCAGACATTGGAAGGTTTGCACGAATCATGCCCGAACCATCCGGGCGATTGGTACTTTTCCGGAGATTATCCGACTCGGGCGGAACCCGCATGGTCAATCGTGCATTTATAAATTATATGGAAGAAGAATATTTGGTTAAATAAACATCAATATATATGCAAAAAAACAGAACGGCTACTTTGATTCTGGACGATGGAACCGTATTCCAAGGATTCTCTTTTGGCTTTGAGAAAGCGATTACGGGCGAAGTCGTATTTAATACAGCCATGACAGGCTATCCGGAGAGTTTGACGGATCCTTCGTATGCAGGGCAATTAATGGTATTAACTTATCCATTGATTGGCAATTACGGCGTTCCTCCACGGTCATTCCGGCAGGACGGACTTTCCACATTCATGGAGAGCGAGCGTATCCATGCAGAAGCTATCATTGTCAGTGATTATAGCCATGAATATAGCCATTGGAATGCGGAATGCAGCCTGAGTGATTGGTTGAAGCAAGAGGAAGTTCCCGGAATATATGGGATAGACACGCGGGCTTTGACAAAAAATTGCGCGAACATGGAGTAATGATGGGACGGATTGTCATGGGCAATATAGAAGAAGCACGTCTAATGATGGGGGATTTTGGCAACTACGCAGCTGTCAACTATGTCGATAAAGTCTCTTGTAAAGAGGTCATGAGATACGGGGAAGGAGCAGGCAAGAAGCGAGTGGTTTTGGTGGATTGCGGGGTAAAACATAACATTATCCGTTGTTTGCTGAAGCGGGGCGTGGAAGTTGTCCGTGTCCCTTGGAATTATGATTTCAACCAACTTGAATATGACGGGCTCTTCATCAGCAATGGACCTGGGGATCCCGACACTTGCGATGCCGCAGTACAGAATATACGGAAAGCACTTGCCGGAGAGAAGCCAATCTGTGGAATATGTATGGGAAACCAATTATTGGCAAAAGCCGGGGGCGCTACGATATACAAATTGAAGTACGGGCATAGAAGCCATAATCAGCCGGTGCGGATGGCCGGGACAAACCAATGTTTCATCACGTCGCAAAATCATGGTTATGCCGTAGATAACCAGACATTGGGTGCAGACTGGGAACCATTGTTCATCAATATGAATGACGGCACTAACGAAGGCATCCGACATAAGACCAAACCGTTCTTCTCCTCGCAATTCCATCCGGAAGCATGCAGTGGACCGACAGACACGGAGTCATTGATATTCGACAAGTTCGTCTCCATGTTGTAATAAATAGAGTAGGGTAGTAATTTTGCATAACGACACATTTTTATGAGAAACGATATAAAGAAAATATTGGTGTTGGGTTCCGGTGCTCTGAAAATTGGCGAAGCCGGTGAATTTGATTATTCCGGAAGCCAAGCATTGAAGGCTATCAAGGAAGAAGGAATAGAAACAATTCTGATAAACCCGAACATTGCAACCGTACAAACATCGGAAGGCGTTGCGGACTTTGTCTATTTCCTGCCAGTCACGCCATTCTTTGTCGAAAAGGTCATTGAAAAGGAGCGTCCGGACGGAATATTGTTGGCATTCGGAGGACAAACAGCATTAAACTGCGGCGTCGCCCTCTATCAAAGCGGCGTATTGGAAAAGTATAACGTCAAAGTCTTAGGAACTCCGGTGCAAGCCATTATGGATACGGAGGACCGGGAATTGTTCGTCAAGAGATTGGACGAAATCCAGGTCAAGACGATTAAAAGTGAAGCCGTTGAAAATATCATTGATGCACGGAAGGCAGCAGCCGAATTGGGATATCCAGTTATTATCCGTGCGGCGTATGCATTGGGCGGTCTTGGATCAGGCTTTTGCGACAATGAAGAGGAGTTGAATGTTTTAGCCGAAAAAGCCTTCTCTTTCTCTCCCCAGGTTTTGGTGGAAAAGAGCTTGAAAGGCTGGAAAGAGGTCGAGTATGAAGTGGTTCGTGACGCTTATGACAACTGCATCACGGTTTGTAACATGGAGAACTTTGACCCATTGGGCATACATACAGGTGAAAGCATTGTCATTGCGCCTTCACAAACGTTGTCCAATACGGATTACCACAAACTTAGAGAACTGGCTATCCGGATTATCCGCCATATTGGTATTGTAGGAGAGTGTAATGTGCAATATGCTTATGACCCAGAAAGCGAAGATTATCGCGTCATTGAAGTCAACGCAAGGTTAAGCCGTTCTTCCGCCTTGGCATCCAAAGCAACTGGTTATCCTTTGGCTTTCGTAGCTGCCAAATTGGGATTAGGTTATGGTCTGTTTGACTTGAAGAACTCCGTTACTAAGACAACCAGCGCTTTCTTTGAACCCGCATTGGATTATGTGGTATGTAAAATCCCCCGGTGGGATTTGGGTAAGTTCCATGGCGTGGCAAGAGAGTTGGGGTCAAGCATGAAATCGGTAGGCGAAGTAATGGCAATCGGTCGAACCTTTGAAGAGGCAATCCAAAAAAGGCTTACGCATGATTGGCCAGGGGAATGCATGGCTTTGTAGAAAACAAGGAGCTGGTATTACCCGATATTGACAAAGCCTTGCGCGAACCGACGGATAGACGAATATTTGTAATAAGCAAAGCCTTTCGGGCGGGTTATACGGTTGACGAAATCCATGAACTGACAAAGATTGATAAATGGTTCTTGCAGAAGTTGTACCATATCATACAAACAGCAAATGAGTTGGAAGCTTGTAGCAAGCTGTCAGAAGTGTCCGATGAATTGATGCGTCGTGCGAAAATCGAAGGTTTCTCGGATTTCCAAATAGCACGTGCCCTGTTCAAGGGATATATGGAAGATACGGACAAAGCGACCTTGCAAGTCCGACAAGACCGTAAATATAGGGGCATACAACCGGTTGTCAAACAGATTGACACATTAGCTGCTGAATATCCGGCACAGACGAATTACCTCTATTTGACATACAACGGTACGGAGAATGACATACAATATGTCGGGGACAAGCGATCAATCGTGGTGTTGGGCTCTGGCGCATACCGAATTGGCAGTTCTGTTGAATTCGACTGGTGCGGAGTACAAGCTTTGAATACTATCCGTAAAGAGGGATGGCGTTCGGTCATGATTAATTACAATCCCGAAACGGTTTCCACTGATTATGACATGTGTGACAGGTTGTATTTCGACGAGTTGACATTCGAACGCGTTTTGGATATTTTGGAATTAGAAGATCCGCACGGTGTGATTGTATCTACTGGCGGTCAAATCCCGAACAATTTAGCGATGCGTTTGGATGCGCAACACATTAATATCTTAGGGACATCCGCCAAGAGCATCGACAATGCCGAAGACAGAGAAAAGTTTTCAGCCATGCTTGACAGAATCGGAGTGGATCAACCGCGCTGGAAAGAGCTTTCATCCATGGACGATATCAATGATTTTGTCAAAGAGGTCGGTTTCCCGGTGTTGGTTCGCCCAAGCTATGTATTAAGCGGTGCGGCGATGAACGTTTGCTCAAACCAAGATGAATTGGTCCGCTTTTTGCAATTAGCAGCCAACGTCTCCCAAAAGCATCCAGTCGTAGTGAGCCAGTTCATCGAACAATGCAAAGAGGTAGAGATGGATGCAGTCGCAAAAGAAGGAGAAATCATCATGTATGCCATCAGCGAGCATATAGAGTTTGCCGGAGTGCATTCCGGAGATGCGACCATCCAATTCCCGGCACAGAAACTTTATGTTGAAACGGTCAGACGAATCAAGAAAATCAGCAAACAAATCGCCAAAGAGTTGAACATATCCGGACCCTTCAATATCCAATATTTGGCAAAAGGAAATGAGATAAAGGTTATCGAATGTAACTTGCGCGCATCTCGTAGTTTCCCATTTGTCAGCAAGGTTTTGAAAATCAATTTTATTGAATTGGCGACACGTATCATGTTAGGCTTGCCGGTTGAAAAGCCCAACAAAAATGAATTTGACTTAGACTATGTCGGGATCAAAGCCTCTCAATTCTCTTTCAACCGTTTACAAAAGGCGGATCCGGTCTTAGGAGTAGACATGGCTTCGACTGGAGAAGTGGGTTGCATTGGCGATGACGTTTCAGAAGCCATCCTTAAAAGCATGTTGGCTGTAGGACAACGTATCCCGGAAAAGAATATCTTATTGTCTACTGGTATGGCGAAACAAAAAGTTGCAATGCTCGATGCCGCCAAACTATTGGCAAGCAAAGGATATAACCTTTACGCAACAGGCGGCACACACCGCTTCTTGGAAGAAAACGGAGTGCCCAGCACTTTGGTTTACTGGCCAAGTGAAACAGGAAAAGAGCCTCAAGCTTTAAAGATGCTTCATGAAAAGAAAATCGATATGGTAGTAAACATACCAAGAGACCTTTCAGCGGGAGAATTGGATAACGGCTATAAAATCCGCCGAGCATCAATTGATTTGAATATCCCATTAATCACCAATGCCCGTTTGGCAAGTGCCTTTATCAATGCCTTTTGTACTTTGAGTGTCGATGATATTCAAATCAAGAGTTGGCAAGAATATAAATAATAAAATAGCAACATGGAGACAGCATTACAAGTAGCCCAGAAATTATCGGAACAGACTTTGCCCGTTGGTCAAGACACTTTACAACAGATTGCATCAATCTTGGTGCGGACTGAACTAAAGAAAGGAGAAAACTTTTTAGATGAAGGTGCAGTATGTTCTCAAATAGGATATATTTACAAAGGGCTGGTGCGCCAGTATTACTACAAAAATGGTAAACAATTGACTGAGCACTTCTCTTGTGAGAATGATGTCTTTATCTGTATCGAGAGTTTCCTGCGGCAGAAGCCTTCCACTCTTATCGTGGAAGCTTTGGAAAACACCATTATATATGGCCTGCCGCATGAACCTCTTTTGCAGTTAGCGGCAGAATCACATGAGGTTGAAGAATTATACAGGGGTTTATTGGAAAACTCTTTGATTCTGTCGCAAGTCAAGATGGACATGTTCCGTTTTGAATCTGCGAATGAACGATACAACCGCTTGATGCATGATCAACCGGAAATCATAAAAAGAGCCCCATTATCCTATATTGCCTCTTATCTCTTAATGACTCCAGAAACATTAAGTCGTGTAAGAGCCAATATCATTTGAAAAATAATAATAATAGAATTCTACTTTTATGAAAGTTGGATTATTTATACCGTGTTACATTAATGCAGTCTATCCGGAAGTCGGGGTGGCTGCATATAAATTATTGAAGTCATTAGGTGTAAACGTCGATTACCCATTAGACCAGACTTGCTGCGGACAACCAATGGCGAATGCCGGTTTCGAGAAAGAATCAACCCGTATGGCTCTACGCATGGAAGAGCTATTCAAATCCTATGATTATGTGGTTGGTCCTTCCGCCAGTTGCGTGGCTTTCGTCAAGGAAAACCATCCTCACATTTTGGATAAAGCGCATCATGTTTGTACCAACAGCCAAAAGATTTATGACATTTGCGAGTTTCTCCATGATGTGATAAAAGTTAAATCGCTACCTTCCGTGTTCCCCACAAAGTTAGTATCCATAATAGTTGCCACGGAGTCCGGGAATTACATCTATCTTCACCCAGTGAAATGAATATTCCCTATTATTCCAAATTAAGGGATTTGCTCTCCATGGTCAAGGGCATTGAAGTGTTTGAGCCTAAACGCATAGATGAGTGTTGTGGCTTTGGAGGCATGTTCTCCATAGAAGAGCCAGAAGTTTCAACTTGCATGGGACAAGACAAGGTCAAAGACCACATGAGTACCGGAGCAGAATATATCACAGGAGCAGACAGTTCTTGCTTGATGCACATGCAGGGAGTGATTGACCGCGAAAAATTACCTATCAAAACAATTCATATCGTACAAATATTAGCAGCCGGATTATGAGTACCCAACATTCAAAAGCTGCAGCCCGTTTTATAGAGAACAGGGCTCAAGAGCAATGGCACGATGAAACTTTGTGGATGGTTCGTGCAAAAAGAGATAAAATGAGCCATTCTTTGCCGGAATGGGAAAAACTAAGAGATTTGGCATCAGCTATCAAGATGTATTCCAATAGCCATCTGGACTCGTTGTTGCAGGAGTTTGAAAAGAATGCAAAAGCGAACGGAGCAATAGTCCATTGGGCAAAAGATGCAAAAGAACATAACCAGATTGTTTATGATATCCTGAGGGAGCACCAAGCTAAAAATCTGATTAAAAGCAAATCCATGCTTACGGAGGAGTGCGAAATGACTCCTTTCTTGAAATCCCAAGGTATTGATGTCGTTGAAAGTGATTTGGGCGAACGCATCCTGCAATTGATGGATTTAAAGCCAAGCCATATCGTATTACCGGCAATCCATGTGAAACGGCAGCAAGTGGGAGAGATGATGGAAGAAAAGTTAGGTACAGAAAAGGGCAATTTTGACCCTACTTATCTTACTCATTCCATGCGAAAACACTTGCGTGAGAAATTCCTCCATGCGGATGCTTCCATGACAGGTGCTAATTTTGCGGTTGCATCAACCGGGGAGATTGTCGTTTGCACAAATGAGGGCAATGCTGACATGGGCACCTCTTTCTCCAAGTTGCATATTGCCACATTTGGCATGGAAAAGATTGTCCCGAATGTGGAATCATTAGGCGTATTCACTCGCTTATTGGCTCGCTCGGGAACAGGACAGCCCATCACTTCATACACTTCCCATTACAAGACGCCAGCTGATGGTTGCGAATTTCATATCATTATTGTAGACAATGGGAGGAGCGATATTTTATCCCAACCGGATCATATCAAGACATTGAATTGCATTCGTTGCGGGGAATGTATGAATACGTGTCCTGTTTATCGCAGGTCTGGCGGTTATTCGTATACCTATTTCATTCCTGGTCCCATTGGTGTTAATTTAGGAATGCTGAAAAACAGCCAAGAATATTCAGATAATGTGTCCGCTTGTTCCCTTTGCCTTTCCTGTTCAAACGTTTGTCCGGCTAAAGTCGATTTGGGAGAACAGATATATAAATGGAGGCAGGAATTAGATAATATAGGAAAAGCAGACAAACAGAAGAAAGCAATGTCCTTTGGGATGGAACTGTTAATGGACAGGCCTGTGCTATTCAATACAGCTTTGAAATTTGCCCCGATTGTAAACCATTTACCACGGTTCATGGTGTATAATGCCGTGAACGCATGGGGTAAAGGACGAGAAATGCCGAAGTTCGCTAATGAATCATTCAATGAAATGTGGAAGAAAAACAAAGTAAAATGAGCAGTAAGGAAGAAATATTGGCTCGCATTCGCCAAAATACAGGGCATCGTTACGAAATGCCCGACTTAAAGATTGATGCTATCACCTATCCGGATAGGTTACAAACTTTCATGGAAGTGCTGAAAGCAGCAGGAGGAGAAGCCTATATGCTGAAAGAAGAAGAGGATGTAAATCAAGTCATACGGCAACTTTACCCAAATGCAGTGCGCATCGCTTCATCTTTAAAAGAGATAGAATGCGCAACTTTTAATCCTGATGAATTGGAAGATCCGAGAGAATTGAATGGAACAGACGTCGCTGTTGTCAAAGGATCTTTTGGCGTTGCAGAAAATGGAGCCGTATGGTTGCCTAAGCAGACACGCCACAAAGCTGTATTCTTCATTTCAGAAGCGTTAGTCATCTTGTTGGATAAACAATCGTTGGTAAACAATATGAATGAGGCATACGGAAAAATCCATCAGGACGACGGCTATGATTACGGAGTATTCATGTCCGGGGACCGTCCAAAACAGCCGATATCGAACAAGCATTGGTTTTTGGGGCACATGGACCAATTCGAGTAACGGTGATTTTGCAATAAGAAAGCAAAAAAGGGATAGATTTATGTATTGAGTTTCCTAAATTCAAAGAAATATACTATCTTTGCAAGATAAAAGCAAACTGTAAATTAAAATAGAAATGGTAAAAAGCGCATTACAAATTGCAAGAGCAGAATATCAACCGAAAGTTCCTGCAGCTTTAAAAGGAGCAGTGAAAGCTGTTGATGGTGAATACACTCAGTCTGTAGCAAACCAGGAAGATATCAAAAATTTATTCCCTAACACTTATGGAATGCCGATTATTACTTTTGAAAAAAGCAATACTGCTAAAGAATACCCTGCAATGAATGTAGGTGTTATCCTTTCTGGTGGTCAAGCTCCTGGCGGACATAATGTGATTGCAGGTTTGTTCGATGGTATCAAAGCTCATAATCCAGCATCTCGCCTTTATGGATTTATTTTTAGGTCCCATGGCGGTTTGGTTGACCATAAATATATGGAATTAACTTCTGATATTATCGATGAATATCGTAATACTGGTGGTTTTGATATGATTGGCTCTGGCCGTACAAAACTGGAGACTAAGGAACAATTCGACAAAGGTCTTGAAATCTTGAAGGAATTGGACATCAAAGCATTGGTTATTATCGGTGGTGACGATTCTAACACAAATGCTTGCGTGTTGGCTGAATATTACAAGGCAACAGGAGCAGGTGTTCAGGTTATCGGTTGTCCAAAGACTATTGATGGTGACTTGAAGAACGAACAAATTGAAACATCTTTCGGTTTCGATACTGCATGTAAAGTATATTCTGAAGTTATTGGTAATATTGAACGTGACTGTAACTCAGCTCAGAAATATTGGCACTTCATCAAATTGATGGGTCGTTCAGCTTCCCATATCGCTTTGGAATGCGCATTGCAGACTCAGCCAAACATCTGTATCATCTCTGAAGAGGTAGAAGCAAAAGATATGTCATTGGACGATATCGTAACTTACATTGCTTCTATTGTAGCTAAACGCGCAGAAGCTGGTCATAACTTCGGTACTGTATTGATTCCGGAAGGATTGATTGAATTCATTCCTGCAATGAAGCGTTTGATTGCAGAATTGAATGATTTCTTGGCTAAGCATGACACAGAATTCAAGATGATCAAGAGAAGTGAGCAACGTGCATATATTATCAATAAGTTAACGAAAGATAATTCAGAATTGTACGCTTCTCTTCCAGAAGGTGTGGCTCGCCAGTTGTCTTTGGATCGTGACCCTCATGGAAATGTTCAGGTTTCTTTGATTGAAACAGAAAAACTACTCTCTGAAATGGTGGGTAAGAAATTGGCTGAATGGAAAGCAGAAGGTAAGTTCGTAGGTAAGTTTGCCGCTCAACATCACTTCTTTGGATATGAAGGCCGTTGTGCTGCCCCTTCAAACTATGATGCTGACTATTGCTATTCATTAGGTTATACTGCATCTTGCTTGATTGCAGCAGGAAAGACTGGTTATATGTCATCTGTACGCAACACAACTGCTCCAGCTGACCAGTGGATTGCAGGTGGTATCCCTGTTACTATGATGATGAACATGGAACGTCGTCATGGCGAAATGAAACCAGTTATCCAGAAAGCATTGGTTAAATTGGATGGTGCTCCATTCAAAGAATTCGTTGCTCATCGTGAAGACTGGGCTATGAATACAAGCTATGTTTATCCGGTCCAATACAGTACTTCGGTCCGTCTGAAGTATGTGACCAGCCAACTAAGACATTGCAATTGGAACAAAAGGCTTGATAGCATTTAGCTATTATAAATTAATAAGAAAGCGGGAGTATCAAGCCAGATACCCCGCTTTTTTATTTCATGACAATTAATCTTTAATCATATCAATCTATGTACATGAACAAGCAATTATTATTAACCTTGGTAGCTTGCACTTCCTTGTCACTCCAAAGTAGGGCAGAAGAGGCAAGGTTGCTTCGCTTCCCAACAACAAACGGACAAGAGGTTGTATTTACTTTTGGTGGAGATTTGTACAAAGCTCCTTTGCAAGGAGGAGAAGCAGTTCGGCTCACTTCGCATACTGGATATGAATTGTTTGCAAGATTTTCCCCAGATGGGAAATCCATCGCTTTTACGGGAGAATATGACGGCAACCGTGAAGTATATTCGATGCCCATAGAAGGAGGAGAACCTAAAAGGTTGACTTACACATCTACCAATGCAAGAGATGATGTCGGTGATAGAATGGGACCAAACAATGTCACCATGACTTGGACTCCTGATGGGAAACATATTATTTATAGGAATCGTATCAGCAGTAGTTTCACAGGAAAACTGTGGAGCGTTCCTGTAGATGGAGGAATGCCTGAACAATTGCCATTGCCAGAAGGTGGTTTCTGTTCATATTCCCCAGATGGGAAGAAATTGGCTTATAACCGCGTGTTTAGAGAATTCCGAACTTGGAAGTATTACCGTGGAGGAATGGCTGACGATATTTGGATATATGACTCACAGTCTAAAACGGTTAAGAATATAACCAGTAATGTGGCGCAAGATATTGTCCCGATGTGGATAGGCGATGATATCTATTTTATTTCCGATAGAGATATGACCATGAATCTATTCGTTTATCATACATCTAACGGACAGACAGAAAAAGTAACGAATTATACCGATTACGATATTAAATTCCCTAACTCCGACGGGAAGATTATCGTTTACGAACATGCCGGTTTCCTTTATAAATTCGATCCTAAAAGCAAACAGTCCACACAGATTCATATAACTTTAAATGGAGAGAATAACATCGCTCGCCCGGAACAAAAAAAAGGTTGCGGATTATATCTCAGCAGCAGGCTTGTCTTCTGACGGTAAGAGGATTGCAATTACCGCAAGGGGAGAGGTGTTTAATGTGCCGGCAGGGAAAGGAGTAACATACAATATCACACGGACTCCGGGTGCGAACGAAAGGAATGCAGATTGGAGCCCGGATAATAAATATATTGCCTACATTTCTGACCGTACAGGAGAAACCGAAATATGGATAGAGAAAGCCGAAGGAGGAGAACCTGTACAATTAACCAAGGGCAATGACACTTATATCAGAAGCATCCAATGGTCGCCGGATAGTAAGTCAATTCTATATACAGATAGGAAGAACAGGGTTGTGATGGTCGATGTCGCCTCTAAGAGCAAAAAAGAGATTCTTCGGAACCCGGAACAAGAATTCCATGATGTTGCAATTTCTCCAGATAGCAAATGGCTTGCTTATTCACGTCCGGCAAGCAATCAAATGCAGGTCGTTTATTTGTATAATTTAGCTGATAAAAAGGAATATCCGGTAACAGAGAAATGGTATAACTCCAGTTCACCTGAATTTAGCAATGATGGCAAGTATCTGATATTCTCATCCGATAGAGATTTCAATCCTATTTATGGTAGCTTGGAATGGAACCATGTTTATACACGCACAGGTGGAATCTATATAGCGATGCTGAGTAGAGCGACACCTTCTCCATTTTTGCCTGATAACGAAGATGTTAACAAGGATGACAAGAAGGATAATTCAGATGAAAGCAACACTCTTGTTGTTGATACGGATGACATATTGGAACGAATCGTGAAAGTTCCGTTGAATGCTGGGAATTACTATAATTTCTATAGCGACGGGAAAACATTATGGTATTCAGAAGGAGGCAACATCCATGCTTATAATTTGAAGGAACAACAAGATGAAACCGTAGCGGAAGGTGCTTCTATGTCTGTGGCTGCCGGAGGGAAAAAGGCTTTGTTCTTCAAAAACAGGAATTTTTATGTGGCTGATTTTCCTACTTCAAAAGCCAAGCTGGAAAAGAGGGTAGACATGGCTGACATGGTTGCAACTATTGATTATCCAAAGGAGTGGGCGCAAATCTTCGATGAAGCTTGGAGAGCATTCAGGGATGGATTCTACTTGGAAAACATGCACGGAGTTAATTGGAAGAATATCAAGGCTAAATATGAAGTTTTACTTCCGTACGTGACGACAAGACTGGACTTGAATTATGTAATAGGTGAGATGATTTCCGAATTGGCTTGCGGTCATGCATACGTAAATCCAGGAGAATATAAAAAACCGGAACGAATCCCGATGGGATTGTTAGGAGCTGAATTAAGCCGTGATGCTAAAAGTGGCTTTTATAAGATAAATAAACTTATAAAAGGTGCTCCTTACAGCAAATCTTTGCGTTCGCCTCTTACAGAACAGGGCTTAAATGTAAAAGAAGGCGATTATATCACTGCTATTGACGGTATTCCAACGTCTTCTGTTGAGAATATATATAAGTTGTTGATTGGCAAAGCAGATGTCATGACAGAACTTCAGATTAATTCAAAAAACACTTTGGATGGAAGCCGGAAGATTGTCATAAAGCCAATCAGCGATGAATATCCTTTGTATCATTACAACTGGGTTCAAAACAATCTGAAAAAGGTGGAAAAGGCAACGAATGGAAAAGTCGGTTATATTTACATTCCAGACATGGGACCTGAAGGTTTAAATGAATTCGCTCGATATTTCTATCCGCAGCTTGACAAAGAGGGACTTATCATTGATGACCGTAGCAACGGAGGTGGTAATATTTCACCAATGATTATCGAACGCCTGTTGCGTAATCCATATCGAATGACTATGTCCAGAACTTCCACAAATGTAAGTACTATACCGGATGCGACACAATATGGTCCTAAAGTATTGTTAATTGACAAATATTCGGCATCAGACGGAGATTTGTTCCCTTGGAGCTTTAAAGCGAACAAGATTGGAACAGTCATTGGCACACGCACTTGGGGTGGTATTGTTGGCATTAGCGGTTCTTTACCTTATATGGACGGAACTGATATTCGTGTGCCATTCTTTACCAATTATGATGCGAAGAGCGGGCAATGGATTGTTGAGAACCATGGTGTGGATCCAGATATTTTGATTGACAATGATCCAATCAAAGAACAAGCTGGTGAAGATCAACAATTAGAAAAAGCCATCGAAGTAATCATGGAGCAGCTGAAAGATAGAAAACCTTTGCCTAAAGTTCCGGCTCCAAGAACATTCAAGGATTTGGGATTATAATTCGATTCATTATCGAACAGGTTAAAAACAGGTAACAGCCCCGGATTATCTCTTAAGTTTAGAAAAAGAGAGTAGTCCGGGGTTGTTCTTTTCATTATAGCAATATCAGTCCTGAAATTGTCGGCAGATATTATTATTTAACATAATGGTTATTATGCGATGATAGTGGTAAAAACGAATAACAATGACAACAGAGCAAAAGAAATGACAAATTTGCTTCCATAAATGTAATTATGGCAGGAATTTTATGATTTAGCCTAAATGGTATTTAATTTGCTGATTGGAAAAATAGATTTGTAATCTTACATTAATATAATATACATTGTAAATAATAAGAAAGGAATAAGATATGAATAAAAATGGCAATATCGGAGTAACGAGTGAAAACATATTTCCGATTATCAAGAAGTTTTTATACAGCGATCATGAGATTTTTTTACGTGAATTGGTTTCAAACGCTGTTGATGCAACCCAAAAGATTAAAACCCTTGCTTCTGTTGGAGAATTTAAAGGAGAATTGGGCGATTTGACAGTACGAGTAAAATTTGACGAGAATACGATTACAATTTCCGACCGTGGTATCGGAATGACTGCCGAAGAGATTGATAAATACATCAACCAGATAGCATTTTCCGGAGCTGAAGAGTTTGTAGAGAAATATAAAAACGATGCAGCTGCCATTATCGGACATTTCGGTTTGGGATTCTATTCATCATTCATGGTTTCCAAAAAAGTAGAAATTGTCACCAAATCATATAAAGACGCTCCAGCTGTCAAATGGAGTTGTGACGGAACTCCTACTTACTCATTGGAAGAGACTGAGAAAGCAGACCGAGGAACCGATATTATCCTTTATATTGATGATGAAAACAAGGATTTCTTGAACCAGCAAAAGATTCAAGGATTGTTGACTAAATATTGCCGTTTCTTGCCTATTCCTATTGCTTTCGGCAAAAAACAGGAATGGAAAGATGGTAAATACGTGGATACGGATGAAGACAACATCGTAAACGATACGACTCCGGCATGGGTTCGCAAACCTTCTGAATTGAAAGATGAGGACTATAAAAAATTCTACCAGGAATTGTATCCAATGTCAGAAGAACCTTTGTTCTGGATTCATTTGAATGTCGATTATCCGTTCAATTTGACCGGTATCCTCTATTTCCCACGTATTAAGAGCAATATAGACCTGCATCGTAACAAGATTCAATTATATTGCAATCAAGTGTTCGTGACAGATTCAGTGGAAGGTATTGTACCAGAATTCCTTACATTGCTGCATGGTGTAATTGATTCTCCGGATATCCCATTAAATGTTTCCCGTTCTTATTTGCAGAGCGACCAGAATGTAAAGAAGATATCCAATCACATTACGAAAAAAGTGGCAGACCGTTTGGAAGAGATTTTCAAGAGCGATAGAAAGCAGTTTGAAGAGAAATGGGATTTCTTGAAACTGTTCATCCAATATGGTATGTTGACAGACGATAAATTCTTTGACCGTGCTTCTAAGTTTACCTTGTTCAAAGACATTGATGACAAGTATTTCACATTCGAGGAATACAAGACATTGATCAAAGAGAACCAAACGGACAAGGACGGTACATTGGTTTATTTGTACACAACAAACAAAGACGAACAATATAGCTATATACAAGCTGCTAAGGATAAGGGCTATAGCGTATTGGTTATGAACGGTCAATTGGATGTCCATGCTATCGGCCAGTTAGAACAGAAATGGGAAAAAGTTCGTTTTGTCCGTGTAGACAGCGACACGATAGACCGTCTTATCGCTAAAGAAGACTCCAGCAAGGTTGATTTGTCTGAGGAACAAAAAGAGGCTTTGCAGGAAGTATTCAAGAGCCAAATGCCTAAGATTGAGAAGGCAGACTTCATGGTTACTCTTGAGGCTTTAGGCGAAAATGCCAATCCTGTGGTTTTGACTCAGGGTGAATATATGCGCCGTATGCGCCAAATGTCAGCTATGCAACCGGGCATGTCTTTCTACGGAGAATTGCCTGACAGCTACAATTTGGTAGTTAATACAGACCATGCTTTGATTAAGGACATCTTAAATGATGAGGAACAGGCATGTGCAGACAAACTTCAACCTATCTTGGCTGATATGAAAGGCTGGAAAGCTCGTCAAGATGACTTGCGTACAACGCAAAACGCCAAGAAAGAAGAAGAAATCACTGAGGCTGAAAAAGAAGATATGACGAACACCAACAATAAAATTGCGGAATTGCGAGTTAATTGCAATAAAGTCATTGCGGAATATGCTGCCGGTAACAATAAAGTCAGCCAGTTAATCGACTTGGCTTTGTTAAGCAACGGTTTGTTGAAAGGTGAAGCATTGAGCAACTTCATCAAACGAAGCGTTCAATTGATTCATTGATAGCTTGATTCATTGATAATAACTAAACCATATGGGGCTGTGTCAAAACGAAAGTTTTGATGCAGCCCTTTTTAGTGTAAAATAGTGCCCAAACCCATCGAAAAAACATGTCGAAAACATCAAATAAAACATACCGTTGTTTTTCAAAAACATCACGAGGAATTTTTGAAAACGTCCAATGTTTTTTCAAAAACGTCCAATGTTTTTTTCAAAAACGTCCAATGTTTTTTTCAAAAACGTCCAATGTTTTTTTCAAAACAACGGTATGTTTTAAAATACCACTATTAACAAAATTGAAAACACTTATAATGAGATAGTTGTAAAATACCCAAACTCGCCTTAAAACTCTTAGAAGAAGAATTTTGGAAGGCGCAATGACGAAGTCAAGAGAAATAATCTATCAGTTTTTTGGTCTATTTGCCTAAATTTTCAGATATTTTTAATTAAGTTTGTCCCTAATATTATAATCGCAAAAATGACATACGAAGAAACATTAGATTATTTATTTACCAGCATTCCTGTGTTTCAACGCAGTGGTGCTTCTGCTTACAAGCCGGGATTGGATACCAGTATAGCGTTAGACAACTATTTAGGTAATCCTCATACGGCCTATAAGACGATACACGTTGGCGGAACAAACGGCAAAGGTTCTACCAGCCATTTGTTAGCAGCTATCTTACAACAAGCAGGTTATAAAGTCGGACTGTTTACCTCCCCGCACTTGGTGGATTTCAGGGAACGGATCCGGGTGAATGGAATCTGCATATCAAAAGAATATGTAGTCAACTTTATTGAAAAATACCGTTCCCTATTCGAACCGCATGACCCCTCTTTCTTTGAATTGACATCAACTATGGCTCTTGCTTATTTCCGTGACATGAAGGTTGATTATGCCATAATAGAAGTGGGCTTGGGTGGAAGGTTAGATAGCACCAACATCATCACTCCTATCCTAAGTGTCATCACCAACATCAGCAAAGATCATGTGCAGTTCTTGGGAGACACGTTGGAAGCGATTGCATCTGAAAAGGCGGGCATCATCAAACCAGGCGTTCCGGTTGTAATCGGAGACGTGTACCAACCCGAAGTGATGCAGGTTTTCCAAGAGAAGGCGGAGCAGACAGGCTCTCCCCTGTTTGCTTCTATGCAAATGAATCCTATTCTTTCCAGTGAATTAGGAGATGATGGGCAATGGCATTACCAAACGCGCCTGTTCGGGACATTAACGGGTGAATTGGGTGGAAAGATTCAAGAACATAATACGGCAACAGTCCTTGCCGCCATTGAAGTATTAAATAGCCACAAAGAGATACAAATACCAGAATCATCTGTAAAAGAAGGATTTGCCCATGTCGTGGAACTTACCGGATTAATGGGAAGATGGCAGAAATTGCATGATGCGCCGAAAGTCATTTGTGATACGGGACACAACACAGGTGGCTGGGAATATTTGTCACAGCAATTAACCTCTGAAGCGAAACGTTGCAAAAGGCTACGGATGGTTGTTGGCATGGTCAATGATAAAGACATCAACGGAGTATTGGCCATGATGCCCCAAAATGCTGTCTATTACTTTACGCAAGCCTCTATTCCCCGCGCAATGCCGACGGAAGAGTTTGCCCAACAAGCAGCAGGACATGGATTGGTAGGAAATGCCTACGGACAAGTAACAGACGCCGTGCAACAAGCCATGACAGATGCTTCTCCTGAAGATTTTATTTTTATTGGCGGAAGTACGTTTATCGTGGCGGACGCATTGGAACATGCAGACATTTTAAATTTAAAAACTAATTAATATGACAGAAATTATTCAAAAAAATTGAGCGACTCGAAGGCAGCTCGTTGGACTGCCCTTGCGATTGTAGCCTTTTCAATGTTATGTGGCTACTTTCTAACGGACGTTATGTCTCCATTAAAGCCGATGTTGGAATCAGAACTCCTTTGGTCAAGTACCGACTTCGGTTTCTTCACCAGTGCTTATGGGTGGTTTAACGTATTCTTCTTGATGCTGATTTTCGGCGGCATGATTTTGGACAAAATGGGTGTCCGTTTTACAGGTTTGGGCTCTTGTCTTTTGATGGTGATAGGTTGTGCCCTCAAATATGCGGCAATCGCAGGTTACATTGGATCTGATGGCGTGATTGGGTTGGAAAGCGCAAGTCGTATTCGCTTCCGTTGGTTACGCCATATTTGGTGTTGGTGTGGAAACCGCAGGTATCACCGTGTCGAAAATCATCGTTAAATGGTTTAAAGGCAAAGAGATGGCTTTGGCAATGGGATTGGAAATGGCAACTGCCCGAATTGGAACCATGTTGGCAATGGCTGTAACAGTTCCGTTCGCTAAATATTTCCAAAGTGTTTCTGCTCCGGTATTGCTCTGCTTGATCATGCTTTGCATCGGAACGATTTCCTTTATGGTTTATACAGTTATGACCGTAAATTAGAAGCATCAATGGGAGACGCAGAAGAAGAGGCAGAAGAGCCGTTCCGTGTGTCCGATGTCCTTTTGATTGTTAAGAACAAAGGCTTCTGGTTGATTGCTATCCTTTGTGTATTATTCTACTCTGCAGTGTTCCCATTCCTTAAATATGCGACAGACTTGATGGTAAACAAATACAATGTAGACCAAGAATTAGCAGGCTTTATCCCAAGTTTGTTGCCATTAGGAACTCTGTTCTTGACTCCGTTCTTCGGAAACTTGTATGACAGAAACGGTAAAGGCGCAACCATTATGGTCTTTGGAGCTGTTATGTTGATAGGTGTCCATTTATTGTTCGCATCTCCACTCTTGAACGTTTGGTGGTTTGCAACCATTATCATGATTATATTGGGTATTGCCTTTTCTTTGGTTCCGTCTGCCATGTGGCCTTCTGTTCCAAAGATTATCCCGGAAAAGCAGTTGGGAACAGCATACGCTTTGATTTTCTGGGTTCAGAACTGGGGATTGATGGGCGTACCAGCTTTGATTGGTTGGGTTTTGGACAAATATTGCAAGTTAGACAACAGCAACGGTGGTCCGGCTTATGATTATACATTGCCGATGATTATTTTCATGTGCTTCGGTATCTTGGCATTAGGCGTCGCTTTATTGCTGAAACGTGAAGACAAAATCAAAGGTTACGGATTGGAATTGCCGAATATCAAAAAATAAAGCAAATACGAATATTAAAAACAGTATAACAATTGGCACGTAAAGGAAACCGTTACCTATTTTGGAAAAGGTAACTATCAAAGATGTTGCAGCCGAAGGAAAAGCTTTGGCAAGAGTAGATGACATGGTGGTTTTTGTCCCTTATGCTGCTCCGGGTGATGTCGTAGACATTCAATTGCTACGCAAACGCCATAATTATGCGGAAGGGAAAGTGGTTGCTATCCATGAATATGCCAAAGAACGTGCAGTTCCTTTCTGTGAACATTTCGGTGTGTGCGGTGGTTGCAAATGGCAGCATTTGCCTTACGAGGCACAAATCCGCTATAAACACAAGCAGGTTATCGACAACTTGACACGTATCGGCAAAATAGAGATGGAAGAGATTCTTCCTATTTTGGGTTCTGTCCATACTCAGTTCTACCGTAACAAGTTGGAATATACCTTTTCAAACAAGAAATGGCTGACGGAAGAACAGGTTCAATCCGGCGAGCAATTTGATTGCATGAACGGCGTTGGATTTCATATCCCTGGAATGTTCGACAAAGTATTGGATATCCATAAATGTTGGTTGCAGAATGACATTTCCAACCAGATACGCTTGGCTGTAAAAGAGTATTGCTTGTCGCATGAAGGTTATCCGTTCTACGATTTGCGCAATCAAGAAGGATTCATGCGTACCTTGATGATTCGCACAGCTTCGACAGGCGATTTGATGGTGGTAGTTGTGTTCTATCACGAAGACAAAGAGAAACGGGAAGCATTGCTCTCTTATATCGCTGACAAATTCCCGCAAATCACTTCTTTGTTATATGTTATCAACGAGAAATGCAACGATACGATAACAGACCAAGAGGTGCTGGTGTTCAAAGGGAAAGACCATATCATCGAAGAGATGGAAGGCTTGAAATTCAAGGTCGGCCCTAAATCGTTCTACCAGACAAATAGCGAGCAAGCATATAACTTGTATAAGGTGGCCTGCGCTCATTTGCCCAGCTCACAGGGAATGAATTGGTCTATGACCTTTACACGGGAACCGGAACCATCGCCAATTTTGTATCTCGTCAGGCGAAAAAAGTTATCGGTATCGAGTATGTCCCGGAAGCAATCGAAGATGCAAAAGTCAATTCTGCTTTGAACCAGATTGAAAACACGCTTTTCTTTGCCGGTGACATGAAGGATATCTTGACACAGGATTTCATCAATGAGCACGGCAGGCCGGATGTCATCATTACCGACCCACCACGTGCAGGAATGCATGACGATGTAATCAAGACAATCCTATTTGCACGTCCTAGACGGATTGTGTATGTTAGTTGCAATCCTGCCACGCAAGCGCGCGATTTGAATCTGTTGGATGTTGCATATGCCGTGAAGAAAGTCCAACCGGTGGATATGTTCCCGCATACGCATCATGTGGAGAATGTTGTGCTGTTGGAACTTCGTGACAAATCTGACAATCCTTAATATTAATAATGTATGAATAGAGTCGTTATCACTTTCTTGGCTTATCTGTTGTTGTTCACTTGTTGTTCGCCTCGGCAGAACGGACAAGAAAGTGATAGCGCAAATTCATACGACTTCCCCGAAGTGAAAGAAAAGGGCGTTTTGACGGCTGTTACCCTTTATAGTTCGACCTCTTATTTCCAATACAAGATGCAACCTATGGGTTATGAGTATGAGTTAATCAAAGATTTCGCAAAATCACAAGGGCTGCAACTGGAAATCAAAATCGCACAAAGTACTTCGGAAATGGTGGAGATGCTGAAAAAGGAAGAGGCGGATGTAATCGCATATCCTATATTTGTCAGCAATCTAAACAAACGGAAACTTCTGTTTTGCGGCCATGAGCGGCAAACTAACCAAGTCATCGTGCAACGTGCCAACAAAGGTGATACTATTTTGACTGATGTAACGCAATTATTGGGAAAGAAAGTCATGGTTTTACCCGAAACCAAATATGCGGAAAGATTGAAAAACCTTAACGAAGAGCTGGGAGGAGGCATTCAAATAGCCTACTCGAATAAAGATTCACTCTCCAACGAAGACCTAATTGAAATGGTTTCCAAAGGAGAAATTAATTATACGGTCAGCGATGACAATGTTGCCCGATTGAACAAGACCTATTATTGGAACTTGAACATTAATCTGAAAATCAGTTTCCCGCAACGCTCCTCATGGGCAGTGCGTTCCAATTCGCCTTTATTGGCAGAAGCCATCAACCTTTGGTCGAACGACAAGAAAAGGAATAAATCATTCAAGGCGATTACCAAGCGATACTTTGAATCCAGCAAAAACAATGCGGCTTCGGAGCAATGGATAATAAAAGAAGGTCATATTTCTCCTTACGACAAATTATTCCAAAAACATGCGGCTTTGCTGAATTGGGACTGGAGATTATTGGCTTCCATATCATATCAGGAGTCAAGATTCAATCCAGATGTAGTATCTTGGGCAGGTGCGGAAGGATTGATGGGCATCATGCCGAACACGGCAAGGAAACTGGGCGTAACGCCTCATGAATTAAAAGACCCGGATACGGGAATCAGGACGGGTGTCGATTGCTTGCGCCGCTTCCGGCAAGGATTCAACACCATAGAAGACCCGAACGAAAAGATTAAGTTCACGTTGGCTGCTTATAACGCAGGCATCGGACACATATACGATGCACAAAGGTTAGCGGAAAAGTATGGGAAGAATCCCAAAATATGGGATGACAACGTGGCTGAATACATCCGCTTGAAGAATGAACCGGAATATTATAACGACCCCGTTTGTAAGCACGGTTATCTTCGTGGATCTGAAACATTTGCCTATGTGAAAAACGTCTTGGAACGATATGCATATTACAAAAAGAAAACAGATAAATAATAGCCAAAATGGATAAATGTTAGAATATTCTACGGATTCTTTAAAGATTATGCGGGGATTTGGAGAGGCAATTAAGTTATAAGGCATATTTTTCCTACAAATGATATTTTATTTTAAAAATATTCTTACCTTTGGTAGCACATAAAACTTATAAAAACTAAACGTAATTATGTTCTCAAAAGAAACTTATATTGCTCGTAGAGCTAAATTAAAACAAGCAGTAGGCTCAGGTTTGTTGCTTTTTATTGGCAACGACGAATGCGGTATGAACTATGCCGATAACACATATCATTTCCGCCAGGATTCAACTTTCTTGTATTTCTTCGGTCTTCCGTATGCAGGATTGAGCGCAATTATTGATATCGACAACGACCGCGAAATTATCTTCGGTGACGAGTTGACAATTGATGCTATCGTATGGATGGGAACCCAACCTACATTGAAAGAGAAAAGTGAAGCTACAGGTTTGAATGACGTTCGCCCATTCAATTCTATCGTTGACTACTTGAAGAATGCACAACAGGCTGGACAGACAATCCATTATTTGCCTACTTATCGTCCGGAACATCAAATCAAGTTGAACGCTTGGTTGGGTGTGCCTATCGGATGCGACAAACCTTCTGTTCCATTTATCATGGGAGTTGCCAACTTGCGTAATTATAAGAGCGCAGAAGAAATTGCTGAAATCGACAAGGCTTGTATTGTTACAGCAGACATGCACTTGGCAGCTATGCGTACAGTTCGTCCGGGACTTCGTGAAAGCGACGTGGCAGCAGCTGTGGCTGAAGCAGCATTCAAACATAACTACCAACTTTCTTTCCCTATCATCGCTACGATAAATGGACAGACTTTGCACAATCATGATCATAGCCATTTAATCAAGAGCGGAGACATGGTATTGTTGGATGCCGGAGCAGAAACAGAAATGGGTTATGCCGGTGATATGTCATCAACAATGCCTGCCGACAGGAAGTTTACTCAACGCCAACGCGATGTATATGACATCCAAGTTGCAGCTCACGAAGCAGCCGTTGCAGACCTTCGTCCGGGTGTGAACTTTGTTGATGTTTATGAGCATTCATGCGCAATCATCATGCAAGGTATGAAAGATTTAGGTTTTGCCAAAGGCGATCCAATGGAAGCAGTCAAAGCTGGAGCACATGCGATGTTCATGCCTTGCGGTTTAGGCCACATGATGGGATTGGACGTTCATGATATGGAGAACTTAGGCGAAGTTTATGTCGGATATAATGGTAAACCAAAGAGTACTCAATTCGGCCGTAAATCATTACGTTTGGGAAGAGAACTTGAACCAGGTTTCGTTTTGACTATCGAGCCGGGTGTTTATTTTATTCCGGAATTGATGGATTTGTGGCGTAAAGAGGGCAAGTTCACAGAATTCTTGAATTACGACAAACTTGAGACATACAAAGACTTCGGTGGCATCCGTAATGAAGAAGATTACTTGATTACTGAAGACGGAGCACGTTTGTTGGGTAAGAAGATTCCAGTCCGTGCAGAAGACGTTGAAAACGAACATTGCTAAGAATGGGAACAGAAGTGCAATTGAACGAGCATAACAAACAAGAATATCCTCCAATGCACACTGCCGAACACATCCTGAACCAAACAATGGTCAGGATGTTCGGCTGTCCGAGGTCGAAGAATGCTCATATCGAACGGAAGAAAAGCAAATGCGATTATGAACTCACGGCTGCCCCAACCGAGGAGCAGTTGCAAGAAGTCGAAAAGCAAGTCAATACTGTTATTGATAGACATTTAGATGTCACGACTGAATTTATGTCACATCAGGAAGCCGCTTCAATCGTGGATTTGAGCAAACTGCCAGACAATGCAAGCGAAACGCTGCGCATCGTCCGCATCGGAGATTATGATGCTTGTGCATGCATCGGTACACATGTTTCCAACACATCAGAAATTGGACATTTCAAAATCATATCACACGATTTTGCAGATGGCAAGTTGAGATTGCGGTTTAAACTGATAGAATAAAAATCGTCAAGCAATGGCATAATCAAAATATTTTGTGTAATTTTGCATCGAAGAAGAACATATTTATTTAATATATCGGAATATTATGACAATTGATCAGTTTAATTTTGCTGGTAAAAAGGCAATTGTACGTGTAGACTTCAATGTTCCATTGAACGAAGAAGGAAAAATTACAGACGATACTCGTATCCGTGGCGCACTGCCTACTTTGAAAAAAATCTTGGCAGACGGTGGTAGCTTGATTATCATGTCCCACATGGGTAAACCAAAAGGCAAAGTTAACGCTAAGTATTCATTAAGCCAAATCGTTGACGCTGTATCAGCAGCATTAGGAACTCCTGTTCAGTTTGCTCCGGACTGCGCTAAGGCAGCAGATGCGGCAGCCGCTTTGAAACCAGGCGAAGTCTTATTGTTGGAAAATTTGCGTTTCTATCCTGAAGAAGAAGGCAAGCCTGTAGGAATCGAAAAAGAAGACCCTGCTTACGATGAAGCAAAGAAGGAAATGAAAGCTCGCCAGAAAGAATTTTCTAAGACTTTGGCTTCCTACGCTGACTGCTATGTAAATGATGCATTCGGTACAGCTCACCGTAAACACGCTTCTACTGCTGTTATCGCTGATTACTTCGATGCAGACCACAAGATGTTAGGATACTTGATGGAGAAAGAGGTTAAGGCTGTTGATAATGTATTGAAAGACATCAAACGTCCTTTCACTGCTATCATGGGTGGTTCTAAAGTATCTACCAAGATTGGTATTATCGAAAACTTGATGGATAAGGTAGACAACTTGATTTTGTGCGGTGGTATGACATTCACATTTGCTAAGGCTAAAGGTGGTAAAATCGGTTTGTCAATCTGCGAAGATGACAAATTAGATTTGGCTTTGGAAATCATCGCTAAAGCTAAAGCTAAAGGTGTTAACTTGGTGTTAGGAACAGACACTATCGCAGCAGATGCATTCTCTAATGATGCAAATACTCAAGTTTGCCCGGCTAACAATATTCCTGATGGTTGGGAAGGTTTGGATGCTGGTCCAGAAAGCCGCAAATTGTTTGCTGACGCAATCAAGGGCGCTAAAACTATTCTTTGGAATGGTCCTGCTGGTGTATTTGAATTCTCTAACTTCGAAGCTGGTTCACGTGCTATCGCTGAAGCAATTGCTGAAGCTACAGCTAATGGCGCATTCTCACTAATCGGTGGAGGCGACTCTGTTGCTTGTATCAACAAGTTTGGTATGGCAGACAAAGTATCTTATATCTCTACTGGTGGTGGTGCTTTGTTGGAAGCAATCGAAGGAAAAGTTCTTCCAGGTATTGCTGCAATCAAGGGTGAATAATTGAGGGATTACTAATCCATTATAAAAAAGCCTGAGCTCTTTTTGAGAACTCAGGCTTTTTTCATGGAACGGAACCTGTTTATAACTCCAATGCTCCTATTATTTCCTTCACCGACTTAAAGCCATGTCGGTTGCAATAGTCATTAATTCCATCTATCACCTTAACAGAGATTGTCGGATCAACGAAATTATATGCTCCGATTTGAACAGCCGTCGCGCCGGCAAGCATGAATTCCACCGCATCTTTCCAACAAGAAATGCCACCCAATCCTATAATAGGGATGTTTACCGCTTTAGATGTCTGCCAAACCATGCGTAAAGCAACAGGTTTCACACATGGTCCAGACAAACCGCCTGTGACAGTTGACAAGACAGGTTTGCGTTTCTCGGCATTTATTGCCATTCCCATCATTGTATTTATCATAGAAACCGCATCAGCTCCTTCCGCTTCGACTGCTTTAGCAATCTCTGTAATATCTGTCACATTGGGGGAAAGTTTTACAATCAAGGTCTTAGGATAAGCCTTTCTGACAGCACGGACAACTTCTGCCGCTCCTTGGCAAGTTACACCAAATGCCATTCCTCCTTGCTTCACATTCGGACAAGATATATTCAGTTCGATTGCCGGAATCTTTTCTAATTCTGCTATCTTTTCAGCGCATTCCACATAGGTTTCTACAGAAGAGCCACTGACATTTACTATCATGTTTGTGTCCACATTCATGATTTGCGGATAAATATGGTCAACGAAATATTGTGCGCCCTTGTTTTGCAAACCAACTGCATTCAACATCCCAGAAGGAGTCTCAGCCATTCGTGGATAAAGATTGCCTTCCCTTGGTTGGATTGTTGTGCCTTTTACAATGATTCCTCCTATGCGGGAAATATCGAGGAAGTCTGCATATTCTATTCCATATCCAAATGTCCCGGATGCCGTCATCACCGGATTCTTCATTTGAAGATTCCCAATATTTACACTTAATTCAGCCATGATAATTTATTGATGTTAAAAACAGGTCCTTCAGTACATACACACTCATGATGCTCATCTTTCAATTTCTCCACACAGCAGAGGCAAGCACCGATTCCACAAGCCATCGTATTCTCTAATGAAACCTCGCAAGAGATAGAATTGGCAGATGCGTACTTGGCAACAGCCATCATCATCGGTTTAGGTCCACATGTGTAGATGTGGTCAAAGCGCACATCTTTCAAAATGGAATGGTTCGTTACAAAACCTTTTTCGCCCAAAGAACCATCTTCAGTAGTCATGAATGTTTGGCCTAACTCTTCAAAGCGATCCAACTGGAGCAAATCATTTTTGGAACGAGCTCCTAATAAAAAATAAGGCTTAAAACCTAATCCTTTCAAATAAGCTCCTAAATAAAGCATGGGAGCAGTGCCGACACCACCGCCCACTAACAAGAGCTTTTGATTCTTGTTGTCTTCCGGTATGGTAAAACCATTTCCCAAAGGCAACATAAGATTGATGATATCGCCTTTGTTAGCTTCGGCTAACTTGCGGGTACCTTCGCCTACAAGCTGAATCAAGAGCCACAACTGGTTGTTTTCCCTATCAACATAATTAATGGAAATAGGACGTCTAAGGAAGGTTTTAGGGGAGTTATCAACTCGAACCTGTACAAATTGTCCGGGCATCATTTCCGGCAATATATTGTCTGAAGTCAATTTCAACAGGCAATAGTTCTTATGAAGGCGACAATTGTCCACGACCTTCATATCAAGCATATACTTCTTCATAAAGAAACGATTTCTTAGTTCATACAGCAAAGTTACTACAAAAAAGTGAAATGCGGAAAGATATAGTGATAGAATTGAGTTACAAGGGTTTTGGTTGAAGTGGCGATAATCCGTGAAGCCATTACAATCCCTGCCGAAGCCAAATCCTGACGCCGCTACGTTACTTGTTCGTAACCATGCCCGAAAATGCGACAAACGGGTACGAATAGCGAAACAAGGCTCTAAGGAATAGTGAGTTATCCATAACTCATGCGAAAAATCAGGTTACGGAAAAAGATTGCGCCGTTCCTCCCCGTTTTGCGTACCAACACCGGACTCTTCACCAACTAATTTTGAAACCCAAAAATTAAGGACAATGAAGAGTACATTTTCAGTAATCTACTACCTCAAGCGTCAGGTAGTGAAAAAGGACGGGACAGTTCCCGTCATGGGACGCATCACGGTGGACGGCAGCCAGACACAGTTCAGCTGCAAACTGACTGTCGATCCGAAACTGTGGGACACCAAAGGTGGACGTGTCACCAGAAGAACGGCGGCACTCGAAACGAACCGTATGCTTGACAAGATGCGGGTACGCATCAACAGGCATTATCAGGAAATCATGGAGCGTGACAACTTCGTCACGGCGGAGAAGGTGAAGAACGCCTTTCTCGGACTGGAACACCGCTACCACACGCTGATGCAGGTGTTCCGCCAGCACAACGAGGACTACGAGAAGCAGGTGGAGGCAGGCATGAAAGCCAAAGGCACGCTGCTGAAGTACCGCACCGTTTACAAGCACATGCAAGAGTTCCTCGACATCCGCTACCATGTGAAGGACATCGCCCTAAAAGAGCTTACCCCGGCTTTCATCTCCGACTTCGAGATGTTCCTGCGCACGGACAAGCACTGCTGCACCAATACCGTGTGGCTGTACGTCTGCCCGTTACGGACGATGGTATTCATCGCCATCAACAACGAGTGGCTGACGCGCGACCCGTTCCGCGAGTATGAAATCAAGAAGGAGGAAACAACACGCAGTTTCCTGACCAAAGATGAGATCCGCCTGCTGATGGAGGGGAAACTGAAAACGCCAAACAGGAGCTGTACCGCGACCTCTACCTGTTCTGCGCCTTCACGGGGCTGTCGTTCGCGGATATGCGCAACCTTACGGAAGAGAATATCCGCACCTACTTCGACGAACACGAGTGGATAAACATCAACCGCCAGAAAACGGGCGTGGTGTCCAACATCCGCCTGCTCGACATCGCCAACCGCATAATCGGCAAATACCGGGGACTGTGCGGGGACGGCAGGATATTTCCCGTTCCGCATTATAACACGTGCCTTGCCGGTATCCGTGCCGTCGCCAAGCGTTGCGGCATCACCAAGCATATCACGTGGCATCAGAGCCGCCACACGGCAGCCACGACGATATTCCTCTCCAACGGTGTTCCCATCGAAACGGTCAGCTCCATGCTCGGACACAAGAGCATAAAGACGACGCAGATTTACGCAAAGATAACCAAAGAGAAGCTCAATCAGGACATGGAGAACCTTGCCGCAAGATTGAACGGCGTCGAGGAATTTGCAGGTTGCACCATCTAAAAAGAAAAGCCATGAAACGTGACACAATCATCATCGAGGACAAGGCAGTCAGCGTAACCGGTAACGACGTGTGGATGACCGCCACCGAAACGGATTGTTCCATACGACCGTCCCGGCAGTGAACGCCGCCATCAGAGCCGTCCGCAAGTCGGACGTGCTGAACGACTACGAGGTGTGCCGCTACATGCAGCTTGAAAACGGGCTGCACGCGGACGTGTACGCCCTTGAAATCATCATCCCGGTCGCTTTCAGGGTGAATACCTACAACACCCACCTGTTCCGCACATGGCTGGTGGGAAAGGCACTCTCACAAGAGAAACGGCAGACATACGTGATGTTCATACAGAACGGAAAAGCCGGGTATTGCTGATTGCACATACCCCATAAGACAAGTAAACGGGCAGCACCACAAAAGGTGTCACCCGTTTACTTTTTCATGAAACCGCCTCACTCCAGCGGCTTGCGGTAGTTCGCTTCCAGTACCCCGCGCAGCCCCGTTTCCGGGTAAAGCACCTTCCCTCCCAAAAGTATGAAGGGCAACACGCGGTTGTTGCGGTATTCCTGCAAGGTGCGCCGGCTCACACGTTCCGACACCTCGCCGTCCGTCAGGTAACGTTCCCCGTCCAGCGGAGGACGGTAGCTTTCCAGAAATGCGGACAGCCATTTCGAGCCTTTGCGCATATCCTGCACCACAGAGGCTATCGGCTCGTCTTCCATCGTAAAAACATCGTTGTTCTCGTTCATCATAACTTCGGATTCAGTGGGTGAATAAATCAAATCATCTGCCGTGCGGATAGAGCGTGCCGACAAGCGGTATCAGCCGCTTCACCTACTCTGGCTTGTAATAGAACCTGCGGTTTATCTGCGAGTAGCCGATAAGCCGCCTGTCACGCAGCGTCTGCAACGTGCGCGGGCTTATTCTCAACTGCCCGCAGACCTCCTCGCCCGTGAGCCATCTTTCCATGCGCCCCGTGTCGATTTTTGCGCCTCTGGGCGGAGACCTTCTCCGAGAGTGCGCCGAATGCCGCCACCATCATCTCGAAAGTCTTTTTTCTCGATAGATACTATTTCCATATTCATATTTAGAGTTTGCCGCAAAGGTAACGAAACGGCATACAAGACGTATCGTTTTCCGCTGAAAGGCTGCCTGTTGCGCCGTTTGACCGGGTTACGGAGCCATCTTCCGCAAAAATCTTACGTGAGTCACGTAGTGAGTTGTTAAAGCCCCTTTTGTTTATTGCCGAATTTTGTCGCAGAAACAAAAAGAAAGGACTGAACATGAAAGTGATAACAATGGAAAGTTCCGCCTACAAGGAGATGATGGCGCAGATTGCGAACATCGCAGGGTACATCCGCGAGGCAAGGGACGAGAAGAAACGGAAGCGGGAAACCGAAGACAAGCTGCTTGACACGGCACAGGCGGCGAAGATGCTCAACGTGAGCAAGCGCACCATGCAGCGTATGCGCACCGACCACCGTATCGAGTATGTGGTGGTACGCGGAAGCTGCCGCTACCGCCTTTCCGAGATACTGCGGCTATTGGAGGACAACACAGTAAGGAACGAGGAAGGGACAATAGACACCCTGTTCCACAACCACACGCTGCGCACGGGCGGCAAACCAAAAGGAAGGAGGACATAGGTCATGGAACTGCTCACACGAAACAACTACGAGGGCTGGATGCAGAAGCTGATGGAACGGCTCGACCGTCAGGACGAACTGCTGCTGGCGATGAAGGCTGAGGGGAAACAGCCCACTATCACGGAAAGCATCCGCCTTACGGCACACCCAAGCGCACCCCCCGCAAAAGCGGAGAACGCGCCGTGTTTCCTGCAATTCGACCTACATGGCGACGTGCTGGACAACTTCTTCAAGAACTTCTTCCGGCAGTGCAAGGAACCCAGCCGCTTTCGGTTTCTACCGCATTGCGGCAGACCAAGCTGAAAATCTCTTAGAGGTGATGAAGCAACTGCTGAAAGACCCCGAAGCGAACAAGGAGCTGCTCGCCCCTCACAAGGTGGACACCTCCGACTATGAGAAGAAGGTGCAGGAAGAGATGGCAGCACAACAGACAGAGAAACAAGAACCTCAAAAACAGGAGAACATGGAACAACGGAAAGAACAGCAACAGGACAAATCCGAACAGATGCAGGGCAAACGTGGCTACCAGCCCATCGACGAGAGTAAAATCAACTGGCAGGAGCTGGAGGACAGATGGGGCGTAAAGCGGGACAACCTTGAAAAGTCCGGCGACCTTACGAAGATGCTCAACTATGGCAAGTCCGACTTGGTAAAGGTCAAACCGACCTTCGGCGGCGAATCATTCGAGCTGGACGCCCGCCTCTCCTTCAAGAAGGACGGTGAGGGAAACATCAGCCTCGTGCCGCACTTCATCCGCAAGGAGCAGAAGCTGGATGAGTACAAGGAACACAAATTCTCCGACAATGACCGGAAGAACCTCCGCGAAACGGGCAATCTCGGTAGGGTCGTGGACATTGTGGACAGGGAAACGGGCGAGATCATCCCCTCCTACATCAGCATCGACCGCAAGACGAATGAAATCACGGACATTCCGGCAAGCAGGGTGCGCATCCCGGAGCGCATCGGCAAGACGGAAATCACCACGCAGGAGCGGGACATGCTCCGCGCCGGACTGCCCGTACGCGACAAGCTCATCGAGCGCAACGACGGCAGAAAGTTCGTCACCACCCTGCAAGTGAACGTGGAGCAGCGCGGCGTGGAGTTCGTGCCGGGAACCGGCAAGTCGCCCCGTACCGCACAGACACAGGAAACCAAAGGCGACACATCGAAAAGTCAGGCGCAGGGCGGGGAAAATGCCGCACAGACCAAGAAGGAGCAACGCCGCAACACGTGGACGAACGAGGACGGCAGCATCCGCCCCATCAGCAAATGGAGCGGCGTGAGCTTCACCGACCAGCAGAAAGCCGACTATGTGGCGGGTAAAGCCGTGAAGCTGGAGAACGTGACCGACAAGCAGGGCTTCCATGCCACGATGTATATCAAGTTCAACCCGGAGAAGGGACGCCCGTACCGCTACGACACGAACCCTGACAATGCACAGCAGGCGCTCTTCCATCCTCCAAAGAGGACAATACCATCTATCAGATGATTGCCGGGCGCATGGTCGAGGCATTCTCTGAGAAATGCGTCAAGGATGTGACCACTGTCACGGCGGAATGTGCCGGAGTGGAGTTTACCGTAAAAGGCAGCGTCGTGAAGCAACCGGATGGCGTGCCGTCTATGGCTCCGTGGCGAGAGCATCTGAATACCTTGTTACGATGAGTTTGTCATGCGCTACGGCAACCTCAACGCCAAGCAGAACGTGAAGTTAGTGATGATGGATGCGGGCGGGCGCGACATCCTTTCGCTGATGTTGAAACAGAACGGCGGCGGAATTTGCGACCACGAGGTAAACCGGTAAAGACGCTGATAATGTGCATCGCCGCGCATGAGATGAAGCGTCTGAATTTGGCACACAAGCCGATGATTATCGGGCTGAAAGCCAACGTTGCGGAGATTGCAGCCACCTTTCGGCAAGATACCGCAGTCGCCGGAATTGCAGCAGCGCATCAACGATATTTGGCGGATAGCGAAATTTCACCGGCTGATTATTGGAATACGATAATCGATCTTGTGGCAAAAGCCAAAGTCTATCCGGTACTACATGGATCAGCAATGTTCAATATCGGTATCAATGAGTTGTTGGACGCCATCTCTTCTTTTATACTTCCTCCAGAATCAGTCTCAAACAGACTTTCATCTTATCTTTATAAGATAGAGCATGACCCCAAAGGACATAAAAGAAGTTTTCTAAAAATAATTGACGGAAGTCTGAGACTTCGAGACGTTGTAAGAATCAACGATTCGGAAAAATTCATCAAGATTAAAAATCTAAAAACTATTTATCAGGGCAGAGAGATAAATGTTGATGAAGTGGGCGCCAATGATATCGCGATTGTAGAAGATATGGAAGATTTTCGAATCGGAGATTATTTAGGTGCTAAACCTTGTTTGATTCAAGGATTATCTCATCAGCATCCCGCTCTCAAATCCTCCGTCCGGCCAGACAAGCCCGAAGAGAGAAGCAAGGTGATATCCGCTCTGAATACATTGTGGATTGAAGACCCGTCTTTGTCCTTTTCCATAAACTCATATAGTGATGAATTGGAAATCTCGTTATATGGAGGGCTGACTCTTGAACCCTTACCGTTAGGGGCAGGGTTGCAAATCGAAAGTGACATCTCCTATGGTTATCTGAACCATTCTTTTCAAAATGCCGCCATGCGTGAAAAGTCATTTATGCAAGTAGGCGGTTTAATGGGGATTCGTTCTTCTATTGTTGTTAATTTCCTACATCATCATACATCGTGATGCAAAAAGCATTAAACAATACAAGCACAAGACAACTGATTTGATAAGGCAACTGGAACTGTCAAACGCTGTCAAGCCCACAGAAGAAGGCGGTGTTTCTTTTGATTACTGAATATGATAATGGAGTTCTGACACTGGTCGTTGAAGATACAGGTACAGGCATGACAGAAGAGGAACAGAAACAAGCGTTCGGTGCGTTTGAACGTTCATCAAAATGCCGCCGCAAAGGAGGGTTTCGGGCTTGGGCTTGCCATAATGCGTAATATTGTGTCATAATACGGTTGGCAGAAGAGGAAAGGAGAAAATACGAAGATGAATAAGACAAAAATAATTGTGGTGGAAGACAACATCGTGTATTGCGAATATGTCTGCAATATGCTGTCACGGAGGGCTACCGCAATATGAAGGCTTACCACCTCTCAACCGCGAAGAAACATCTGCAACAGGCAACAGATAATGATATCGTGGTTGCCGACCTGCGTCTGCCTGACGGCAGTGGCATAGACCTTTTGTGCTGGATGCGAAAGGAGGGAAAGATGCAGCCCTTCATCATTATGACCGACTACGCCGAAGTTAATACCGCCGTGGAAAGCATGAAAC